>BNJS01000668.1_pt1:0-1205000 | contig 1794354 bp, 1745 predicted proteins | sample 8540461 | NCBI WGS metagenome assembly BNJS01 (sample SAMD00202454, study PRJDB9452) | human saliva metagenome | isolation source: human saliva | place: Japan
AAAACTAATCAGAAATATCCGAGTGTAAATCTTTAATTACCAGCATATTCTAAAATTTAACACTTTTTCGGTTGCCATTTGTCGCTTCCCAAATTTCCACATATTTTTGAGACGTATTTCTGACGTGGAGAATTTGCGGGGCTTGTTTTTTTGTCACACCGTGCAGATAGTTGACAAGGGTTTACAACCGTTTACGACAAGCGACAATAACCGCCCCGATATGCGGAAACAGTCACACTGTGTAGAAAAAAAGCGACAATGGTTGACTTCCGTTCACATCCGTTTACCATTTCAGAGATATAGGATTGAAGAAATGAACCATTAAACGATAAAAACGGTATGAAAGCAACCAGAAAATGCAGTTTTTGCTGGCAAGTCCTTTGTAACCTGAAGCGGTAGTGCAAAGATATTGCAGTGAGGCTTTGGTCAGTGCAGAAGCCAAACGAGCCAGAGTGATGCAGAAGAACAACCTCTTCAAAGTCGCCCAACCCTTGATGGAGATACAGCATCAGGAGTATCTCACCTTTTTCCAAAGCAGCCATCCTCATGGGCTGTTCCCGACAGTACATTTACAAACTTGTAGCCATCGGCAAGCTGAAAGCCCTCACGCATCAGCAACTGCATGGCATTCATCCGCAGAGCCGACATCGAGCAGATGTTGGAGGGCAATCCCTATCACCGCATCCTGCCCGGCATCACCTCCACACCAAGGAAATCATCTTCATCTTCCTTACCTGCCAAAAGAGAAAAAGGGAAAAGGAAAGCGAAGAAGTGTTGGACTTCTATTCGGGCGAGGAGGTGATGTCCTCTTTTAAGGTAAAGCAGTCATGGCTTTTACACTTCCGCCAAGCTGTAACCATATCCCCATCTGCCGTATCGCAGGAAAGAACTATTACAGCAAGAAGCATATTGACGAGTTTTTCGGTGTGGCAGTTGATATTAGCGAAATTACCGACTGGCTACTGACCGAGGAGGTGGAGGAACTGTTCGGCATGAAGCCGACCGCACTCCGTGCCTACACCTATCGCCATAAGATACCCACTAAAAAGAGTACGGGCGTACCCTATTACTCCAAATCACATTTGAACGAACTCCGCAGAACTGACCTTGTGAACGATGAACGCTACTATACCGTTGAGCAGGTGCAGCAAATCTATGGTCTTTCGTCAGCCAACATCTGCCAGTATCGTCAAGGTGAAGCACATCGAAAAGATAAAGGTGGCGTGAAAAACCTGCTTTTTGCGCTCAGATGTGGAGCGTGTCATGGCTGAAAGGAACAAATAACCGTGAAAAATCGGGATTATCGAAAAATTATTTCAAAATGATGTATCGTGGAGGTATTCACGGATATTTCACGTTGTTCCTTTGCCATCGGAAACATGGATACAACTCCAAAATGTATACAACCAATTAAAAACATAATTATTATGAGTAAATGCAACAGTTACCTTGCGTAAGCGCAAGATTAAGAACGGGACACAGTATTCACTATGCCTTGACTACTATCCCGGCTACCGTGACAATGTCACCATGAGAGTGATTACACGTGAAGCCTTAGGAATTTACATCTTCGCCAAACCTGCAAAACCAGCAGGAACGGGACTTCAACGCACGCATGATGAAGAAAGCGGTCATCCTGCGCAACCAGCGCTACGAAGCCATTTTCAATGAAAAACAACGGCTTTTGACAAGACCAAGATGAAGGGCGATTTCTTGCCTATTTCAAAGGATCACTGACTGCAAGAATATCAATTGGCAGCACGTATACAAGCATTTCCAGCGGTTCATGAACGGCAAATGCACCTTTGAGGAGGTGGATGTGGATTTGTGCCGCAAGTTCATGGAATACCCTGCTTGATGCACCCCAATCCATCCACACCAACCAAAAGCTGCACATCAACCCGCAGCAGGCTATTGGTCAACTTTTCCGTGCCGTGCTGCACACCGCTTACCGTGACAGGGAAGATAAAGGAGAACCCAAACGGCTTCTTAGACCGCATCGAGTGCATTCCCACCATCAGGGAGCATTTGAGCCAAGAGGAACTGATACGGCTTGCCGAAACACCCTGTGAGGAGGAGGTCTTGAAAAAGCTTTTCTTTTTCGCCTGTCTTACGGGACTGAGAAAGAGCGACATCAGACAGCCTCACGTGGCAGCAGATACAACCATACACCAACGGCAGGATGTTCGTTACCACCCGTATGCAGAAAACCAAAGAAATAGTGCATAACCCCATCAGTGATGAAGCCTATGGACTGCTGGGAGAACGGGGCGAGGGACTTATCTTTGAGGATTTCAAGGACAAGATGCTGCAAGGACCACTCCAACGGTGGCTCACGGCAGCAGGGATAACCAAGAAAATCACCTTTCACTGTACCCGCCACAGCTTCGGAAGCCTGCACGTGGAAATGGGAACGGACATGGCTGTCATCCAAGCCTATCTCGGACATAAGAACATTACCACCACACAAATCTATTCCAAGATAGCAGCGCAGCAGATGTGTCAGGTGGTGGACAAGATAACCTTGAAGCGCAAGGAGGCATAAATGTCTCACATTGATAGGTATTCAGAGGGGCGGTTATGGCTACAAGGCTATAATCGCCCTCTATGTTTTTGGCTTGATGCCACCATTTATAAGCCCCTCAGAGTATGAAACAGAGTATGATATGATGACATTTCGTGAAATACATTGAAAAAGACCGTTCTAACCGCAAAATAACGGGCAGTAATTGGGGAAAAATAGCATTAACTTTTACACAAAATAATACAGGAACATTCAATCTCTCAACGAAATATGGAATCATCAATCAAGGACAAATACATCATCTTAGGCTTTTGTCGGCTTCGCCATCGTCCCAATATCTTCCATTGCCACGCTGGTAATAGCGGACAGCTTCAACCAAGACAACTTTGTCAGGTGGATAGTATTCGTATGCTGTAACCTGTTGGGATGGTTGCTATCATCTCCTTTCAGACACTTATCTTTGATACATACGAAATCTATCAAAAATCAAGTTCGGCAAGAAAGAAAACGATTGCCGAAGCCATAGAGGTGCAGGAAGAACTGTCACAAAAATACACTTGAAGAAGCCACATCTGTGCCTGGACCCTACATCAGTCCCCTGAGCCTGTACCCGAATCATCCCCCGACAAAAAGAAGAGACACTTATCCAAACACAACCGATAGAGCTTTACTATCGCCCCGGATCTTCACGAAAAGAACCGTGCCAATTACGCAAGCAGAGAGCAACGGGAAAAGGAAGAGCGCATCCGCATGGTCATGGAGTATTGCCATTATTACCTGCCTCGCATTGCCGACCAAGAAACCGTGAACCACATCTGTACTGAGGTGGACAAATGGATGAATCTTAACACTTATACCCCGAAGCCCATACAAAGACCGTTTACCAAAGACATCAACAACATTCCACCTGTCACTTCGTATGGAATATCTCTGAGCGTTTCCTGTACAAGAGATACTACAATGGGGATAACCGTGCCAAGTTCATCAAAGCCCTTTTTCCCGAAATCGTTTGCTGATACAGACTTATCAACCATCAAGAATTTCAAGGTAGAGCCGTTAAAGACGGAAAATTCTATTGATGAATCCGAAAACGGCAAACTTGATTTCCACTATCCCGAGGATTATGTGCGGAATTAGGATAATCACGACACCAACGACAACCATCCGGTAACTCATAACCGCCTGTTTTACATCGTTTCCCGAGTAATTTTACCCGTCATTTATGGCTGGGCTTAATTATTCGGGAATTATTTTGCAATGACGTGTCGTGGAGATATTCACGGATATATCATTTCAGTCCTTTGCGCCAAGTCTTACAAAAGAGACGAGTACGCGAATGGAAAAATCAATTCTTACCTTCAACGACCTCCCCGAGGTTGTCGCTCAGCTTCGAGACGAAGTGATGAGCCTGAAAAGCCTGCTCGCCGAGCAGCGCAGTGTGAACAATGCCAAAACGGTGGACACCCACGTGCCCATGTCTGTGGACGAGGCAGCAGAGTATTTAGGTATCCCTAAGGGTACGCTCTACATGAAACTGTCAGAAGGGACAATCCCTGCCACCAAGCCCGGCAAACGCTATTGCCTTTACCGTGACGAACTGGACAAGTGGCTGGAAACCGCCCGAAAGAATCCCATACCGTTGTCAGACGAGGAACTGAACAAGTCCTTATCCTCTTCCCACCGTCGCAAGCCCAACCCACGTAACTGGTGAATGATATGGAAGAGGATAAGAACTATATCAACCTGATACGTGGCGACCTCACAAAAGCATCCCAAGCGCATAACGGTATGCCCGACAGTGTAGGCATGATGAATATCAAGACGGCAAACCAAACCATTCTTGAAGCATCGTTATTGCCTACGCCCCGTGCGCTGTGGGACAGCTTTTGGTACGAGGGGGAACTCTCCTGCTTGTTTGCCGATTCCAACGTGGGCAAGTCCATCCTTGCCGTGCAGATAGCCGACCGCATCGCCCGAACCGACAATGTGCTGTATCTGGACTTTGAACTGTCCGAAAAGCAGTTCCAGCTCCGCTATACCAACGAGCATGGAGAGCTCTACACCTTTCCCGACAAAATCTATCGGGTGTCTATTGACTGCAACCAGCTTTTGGATGCCAACTTTGAGGAAGCTATCATAGGCGGCATTGAACAGATGGCTGTGCAGACCGACTGCAAGATTTTCATCATTGACAATCTTACCTACCTGTGTTGCGCCATGGAGAAAGGCGATGCCGCAGGACGGCTGATGATTCAGCTGAACAATCTCAAAAAGAGATATGCGCTCTCTATCCTTGTCCTGGCACATACGCCCAAACGCTCTTGGATTGTCCCATCACATCCAACGACCTTGCCGGAAGCAAACGGCTCTACAATTTCTTTTGACAGCGTGTTCACCATTGGAAAAAGTGCCCAAGACGGAGGGCTTCGCTATGTGAAGCAGCTTAAAGTGCGCTATGGCACGTTCTCTCATGATGCGGATAATGTAATCGTTTTACGAGATTGACAAGGTGGATGCTTTCTTGCAGTTCGTGTTCAGGGGCTATTCCACGGAAAAAGGAACACTTGAAAAATTGGGCGACAATGAATCAAGCCAAAGGGATTGCCAAATTCTGCAACTCTCCCAATCGGGCAAGTCCGTCAGGAGATAGCCTCACAGGTGAATTGTGGCAAGTCCACCGTAAACCGTATCATCCAGCGCAGCAAAGAGAGTAAAAACGCAGGACTTGCAGGTCCCACTGTCCCAACCCCTTAGAGTGTGGGACAATGGGACAGGATGGGACAGCCGACAATCAACCATCAAAAACGGACTAAGCTATGGGCAATTATTCATTACAGAAGTATAAAGGAACGGCAACACGGCATACCTGCCCCAAATGCGGAGACAGGCATTCTTTTCGTCTATTACGTGGACGAAAAATAATGTGCCGTTGCATCCATCGGTCGGCAGATGTAACCACGAAAGCGGTTGTGGGTATCACTACACCTCGAAAGAGTATTTTCAAGAGCATCCTGAACACAGAACTACCAATGATTTCTCTTTTGACAGGCAAAAGAGCAGAGCAGAAGAAAGTGAAGCAGCAAAGTAAGCCGACAGCCATCGGCTATATTCCCCCTCACTATGTGGAGAAGTCGCAAAGCGAGCGTAGCACTTTCTTCCGTTTCCTCTTCACACTCCCTTACTCCTACTATGGCGACAAGGCGAAAGAGGTGTTGAAGCGGTTGTTGGAGGAATACCGTTTGGGGCTACCCGTGACGGCTCTGTTATCTTTTGGCAGATAGACAGGACGGGCAAGGTACGCACGGGAAAGGTGATGCAGCACAATCCCGAAGACGGACACCGTATCAAGGGAGGACAGACATCGGCAGTGAACTGGATACACAGCATATTGAAAAAGCAGCGTGTGTTGGCAGAGGATTGGCAACTATCCCAATGCCTTTTCGGGGAACACTTGTTGAAAACGCATCCCGACAAGGTGGTGGTCTTGGTGGAATCCGAGAAGAGTGCCGTTATCGGTTCTGCTATCTTCCCCGATTATGTATGGCTGGCTACGGGTGGTAAGAGTCAGATGAGAGAAGAGAAACTCCGTGTACTGTCAGGGCGAACCGTGCTTCTCTTTCCCGATGCCGATGCTTATGCCGAGTGGAAACAGCGAGCCGAGAGCATGTACTTTTGTAAGGTGGTGGTTTCGGACATCATCGAAAGGAATGCCACCCCGAAACAAAAAGAAGCCCATATCGACATAGCCGATTGGATTATCTTTCAGATACGGGAGGGCAAGGTGATGAGTACAGCCAACCACTTGGTCGAGGCTGAGAGAATCCTCCAGCGGATGATAGAGAAGAATCCCGTCCTGCAAAAACTGATAGACGATTTAGACCTTGTGCTGGTCGGTGCATCTCCAATCGGCAACGATGATGAAAAACCTCCCTGACGGAGGAGAGCGGAAGCCGTAGGCTGGAGTTTGCAGACAATGGCTTGCTATTGATATAGCTCACTATAACCACACGCTCCGCTTACGTAGTTGTGGGCTCTCCTGAGGGGATTAGGGTTTTCACCCCTACGACCCACTCAGGGCGTTTCTCCCTGAGAACCCAGAGCAAAGAGTGACCCTCTCTTTGCAATCTCCGCTTATGGGTTGCACCCCTAAGAACCCCATGCGTTTACGGACAGCGGAAAAGCAAACAATAAAGTACAAACCCAAAAAACAAGTATCTATGGCAACAAAATCAAGCATACATATCAAGCCCTGCAATATCGCATCGAGTGAGGCTCACAACAGGAGGACTGCCGAATACATGTGCCACATCGGAGAGTCCAGAACCTATGTGGTTCCAGAACTCTCCACCGATAATGAGCAGTGGATAAATCCCGACTTCGGCAGTCCGGATTTGCGGATGCATTATGACAATATCAGACAGATGGTAAAGGAAAAGACCGGACGTGCCATGCAGGAAAAGGAGCGTGAACGCAAAGGCAAGAACGGTAAAATAGTCAAGATTGCGGGATGCTCCCCATACGTGAAGGAGTGCTGCTTGTCAGGTCGGACACCACACTGGCAGACGTGCGTAAATTCGGTGAGGAGTGTCAAAGACGCTGGGGAATCACACCGCTGCAAATCTTCCTGCACAAGGATGAAGGGCATTGGCTGAACGGTCAGCCGGAAGCGGAAGACAGGGAAAGCTTCAAAGTCGGGGACAGATGGTTCAAGCCGAACTATCATGCCCATATCGTTTTCGACTGGATGAACCACGAAACAGGAAAGAGCCGAAAAGCTCAATGACGATGACATGATGCAGATGCAGACCCTGCATCCGACATCCTGCTGATGGAACGCGGCAGTCAAAGGCTGTCACTGGTAAGGAGCATCTGGAACGGAACGACTTTATCATTGAGAAGCAGAAAGCTGAACTGCAACGCATGGATGCAGCCAAACGGCACAAAGAAGAACAGATAAATCTTGCCGAGCAGGAACTGAAACAGGTGAAATCAGAAATACGCACTGACAAGTTAAAGAAGACAGCCACCACGGCAGCGACAGCCATAACTAGTGGAGTTGCTTCTCTTTTCGGGAGTGGAAAACTGAAAGAACTGGAACGTGCCAACGAAAAACTGCAAGACGAGGTTTCAAAACGGAACACCAATATTGAAAAATTGCAGAGCCAAGTACAGCAGATGCAGAAACAGCATGATACGCAAATCCACAATCTCAGAGAAATGCACAGGCAGGAACTTGACATGAAAGAAAAAAAGAACTGTCACGGCTCGCCAGAATCATAGACAAAGGCTTTCAGGTGGTTTCCGATGTTCAGGGGAAATGCTGCGCATGGAAAAGTTTTGTGCCATGCTGGGATTCTCTAAAGAAATGACTGAAAGTCTTATAGTCAAAAAAGAAGCCCTGAAATGTAGCGGTAAAATCTATTCCGAGCAACACAGGCGGAACTTTGATATAAAGGATGATATTTTAAGGGTGGAAAATGACCCTGACGATGAAAGCAGGCTGAACCTGACAATAAACAGGAAGCCGATTGCCGACTGGTTCAGGGAGCAATGGCACAGGCTTAGATATGGAGCAAGAGTGCCGCAACAGGAAGAAAAGAAAAGTAGAGGATTCAAATTATAATAGAAGCAATTTGATTAGTAATCTAAAAAGCACTCCGATAACGATTAGAGTGCTTTTTAGATTGTTTATCATTAATTATCAAAGCAAGTGCAGTTTAAGATTTTACTGAAGTATGCATTAATAAAGAATATACTACAGCTGATATATGCGCAACATATTGTGACGCTTGTGATTCATTTCCTTGAAATCCTTAACAAATACCGCTAAGGTATAACTGATATTATTAGGCAGACATATATAGGCAACATCATTGTGAGCTGCAAGAACACCATTTTCATTAACATCACCTGAACCTGTCTTATGCGCTATAACAACCCCTTCTTTATCAAGAAGTGGAGCTGCTATCCTATCTACACCTGTTTTGCATTCTTTTAACATATTCTTAATGAAACTTTGTTTCTCATCATCGATAAGACCTTCAGTAAACAAACGATTCATCAACATTGCAGCACCAAGAGGAGATGTATAGTTAGAGTAAGCCTTGTTATGGTCAGCCGACATTTCCTCTTCCGTATAAGCTATCTGAAAACTTGAACGAGGAATGAGTGTGGCTATAAAACTATCTGTTTGAGCGACATTAACCATATCCTTAAACATAAGGTTGCTTGCATTGTTGTCACTCTGAGTAAGAGTATAACGCAGCAAATCTCTCACTGTCAATGATATGACTGGCCCTGAATAATCTTTCAGCATAGGACTCCAAGTCTTTGGGTCAAGTTTATCCCTATTTATATTTACTAAGGTATCAAGTGAAATTCCTTTATTGTCAAAGTCATTACAAAGAGCTAATGCCTGATGAACCTTAAACACACTCATCATAGGATAAACACTCTTATTATTGACCTTAACCGTATCTCTGTTATTAACAATAACCGCCACACCAATTTCGCCAGGACAAGCTGAGACAATTTGAGAAATGCTATCAGTCAAAAACATTTGTTAAAGGAGGATTTGCGCTATCTTTTTGTCGCTGATTTATGGAACAATGAAAAATACCAAGATGAAAATGCAAACTAAAGCTATACTCAAAACTACGATTTGTTTTTCTGTTTTTTTCCATGTTTATATTATTTATATTTGTTTGACGAGAATATCTTTATTTGCCGACAAATTTACATAAAAAAATCTCGATTTATAAGCCAGTGTAGATAAAAAAACTGAAAAGAAATCTCCCCACACAGTTCCTTCGAGATTGAAAAATGTCAAGACCACTACCTTCTTTCGCCTATTATCGTGCTCTTACGTCACATTTTTGTATCTTTGGGGTGATAAATTCATGTCTAACCCAAAATATTGAGGCTTATGAGAACGGTATGTGGCCTTGACGTGCACAAAGATAGTGTTTATCTTTGTATTTTGAGTAGCACAGGCGAAATTTACGAGAAGAAATTTGGTGTTTTAACTACAGAACTAATTGAAATGCGTGATTTGATGCTCTCACATCACGTTTTAGAAGTCGGTATGGAAAGCACAAGTGTGTATTGGGTTCCTATTTGGCGAGTTCTTGAGCCACATTTCAAGTTGAAACTCATCAACCCTTATTTCATTAAACAATTGCCTGGTCACAAGAGTGATGTAAAGGATGCACAATGGATTGCAGAGTGCATGCTAAAGGATTTGGTAAACGGTAGTTTTGTTCCTCCAGAACGCATCCAACAGTTGCGTCATTACGACCGGCGCATCTATGATCTCGATGATGAGATTATCCGCAAACTTGCCAAGTTGGACGCAGCCGTTCAGCGGTGTAACATCCGTCTGAGCAACTATGTATCTAACACGGACAGTGTGAGCTACAAGGCAGTGATAGATAAAATCTGCGAAGGAGTTACTGACCCCAATGTGCTCGTGGAGGAAATCCACGGACGTATTATCAATCACCATGGAAAGAAAACTATAATCGCTTCGCTTACTGGCAGCATTACAGAATGTGACATAGACATCATGCAGCAGCTCAAGGCAGAAATAGACTTAGCAGAGCAACACAAACAGGAGTGTATGGACAAGATGCTGGCCATTTGCGAAAATGAGTATTCGACACAGTTGCACAATTTACAGACAATTCCAGGAGTGAAGATGAGGGCCGCCACATCATTGATTGCAGAAATCGGTACCGACATGAGTCACTTTGAAACAGCCAACCATCTCGCTTCCTGGAGTGGACTGAAGCCACGCAATGATCAGTCGAACAAGACTATTAAATCACGCCGCATCACTTATGGGAACCGATACCTTCGACGAACCATCATACAATGCTCATGGGGTGCAAGTCGCACCAAGAATTGTTTTTTTAGCCGATTCTCCTACCACCAGACACAAGTCAGAAAGAAAAACAGAATGAAAGTTCAAGTAGCAATAGCAAGGAAAATGCTTATTTGTGCATGGCACATCTTGAAGGACGGTGTATCCTATAAGGATTTCAACAACATAATCGAAGCATCCGTAACAAATGGATGACATAATATACCAGTCATGGGAAGGCTACTACCTTTGTGATGGCATATGACCTCGTCATGATAAATTAACCAACGATATGACTGGCGATGGAACCCAGTGTGAGCGTTAAGCTCGAAGAGGAAAGTATCATTTTTCATGCAGGTCAGCAAATGACTTGCATAGTATCGTTACGAAGATTGATTTTTCATTGAAAAACAACGTAAATACTTTGCTTATATGAATTATATCGCTATCTTTTGCAACATCAAACAGAGAGTTCTTTTGAGGCTTTGCAGAATAAAGAAAGGGAGAGAAACTCGCTCGTTTCTTAATCGTTCACCTTATCAGATTATATATTCTGCTTTTTTTATTAGTAATCAGTCGATTACATTCACCCCCATTACTTTTATGCGGAGATTTGTGATTTTCGCACTGCCAAAGACATTGGAATCGACAGACCCGAAAAAGAATGAAATCTTACACAACATACCGCTCACACCCGAGCAGGAAGTCTTCATCAAACAACTGATGGACTTTTGCTCGCTCGGGAGATGCAACTTTGCTGGGCAGAGGACCACTGAGTGAGAAGGAGGAAAAGGCGAAGATGCTCATCGCCACGGACTATGCCAGAAAAAGATTCAAGAAATCTGTATCTTTCAGATAATCAATAAAATAAGAATGAATAAAGGGTAAATGGGTTACGAGATGGAAACGAGCGAGTTTCTTTTCCCTTTCTTTATTCTGCATTGCCTCAAAGAACACTTAAATCTTATAATGCAAAGATAATCATTTTTCCGATGAAATACAATTCTAAAACAAGAATTTTATACGAAAAAACAATTACTTTAAATATGTTTGTAGAGACAACCTTAAAAGTGTATCTTTGCACGCCAGCATCCGCACTTGCACATTTGTATCAATCGCATTGGCAATGACGGCAAGACCATCAGCGACCGCAATGAGAAATACCGCTCAACAAAGATTTGCCGAGAACTGACCGAGCGTTATGGTTTACACTTGGGGAAGGGAAGAAGGCTGTAAATCGCCACCGACTGCGAGGAGAAGACAAGTTTCGCTATGAGATATTCGATGCCATCAAGGCAGTGTTGCCCCAATCGAAAAATTGGAAAGACTTTGTCGCAGGCTTAAATGACGACAGGGCAATGGAATTTCTACTACGTATTCAAGGTCCTGCTTTACCTCATAGGTGGTTTCTTTACGGCTCCTTTTGTTGTCCTTTGGACAGCGTATAAGTTCATAAGAGTACTTTCGCCGATAGAAGATTCTCCAACCTTTAGTTAGAGAATTTGCTAACTCTTTTTTGAAGAGGCTTGAAGAACTTGTGTAACCAATAGCGGCTTTGTATATGCAATATGTGTCAAACCCTTAAATATACATAAAGTATTTTAATATACTGCACAATGTACTGCGGTTTCTTGGAGGGATTATAAACTTTTCCTATATTTGCCAAAGTAACAAATATTCAATTCGCATTTTATGAATAAAATAGCTCTATTATCAATTCCCTTTTGTGTGATTTTGCTTTTTGCGTGCAACAACGAAGACCTCTCTCCAGAGATATTAGGTTCTTCAATAGAAAGTAATCACAAACGTCAAGAGCTTTACATTCCTTATGCTGACTCTGTTGAATTAAAGGAATTAGCTCAGAATAAAAAAGTTCTTGATTTTGAATTAGCGAGAAAAATTACCTTGTTAGAGATGAATGAAACGGGATTTGTCCAAGATATGGCCTGGAACGGCTATCATTTAGCACCAAATCCTGTAGTAATATACAATTTGGAATCTTGGCCGAAGTTTTATGATTTTATTGCATTTGACTCGGAAAACAATGCTATAGGTACAATACGTGTCAATGCCAACCGAAAAACAGTAGTGTCATAAACGGAGTGTACTCCAGCGTTTTTTTGATTATAATGAGTTCTTAACAAAATCCAATGCTTCCAACCCTTCCATTTTTTTATGGATTGGAAAGGGGAACAATTTGTAGGAGTCAGGTCAAAAGGCTGGTAAAAGCACCCAAGCAAATTATATCAGTTGATAATGGGACTCCTGTACTCATGGAAAATATGAGAGAATTAGAAGGTGAAGAGATTATCCAGCACATGGAAACTCACATACTTCCAACATTAATACCTGATCAACGTGCTTTTGAAAAAGTACCAGATTATATGGTGGCAGACGAAGAACTTAATAAAGAGATCGAATATGGAAAAAAATATGACTGTGGAGGCGTTAAAAGACTCTATGGAAGTCAGCTTAGCAAGAACAGAAGAAGAAGCTAAAGCATATTGGAATACTTTTAAGTGCTTATGAACAAGAACTCTTAGAGACAAGCGATGAAGAACTTAATAATGAAGGTAAATTTTTTTGGACGATTGTTTAGAAGAATCTTTTAGTCGTACCGATGAAAGTTTAAAATGGATTGATAAGTATGATGACAGAAAGTATTCTTACAGAAGAGGTGGTGCATGTGGTCCTTGGGTTTGTGGATATATCCTTTTATGTGAATCAAGGCAAAGATAAATATGATTTCTTTTATAATAATGCTTCTTCATTTTGGAGAGTTTGGTATTTTAAATTTTGCTTTTGCGTCTTTTCGGAAGACCGATGACCTGGGAGAAATGGGGTGGACAATGCCTATTGCTTTCCAATGGGAAAATATGGATTAATCCAGCTCTGTGCTTTGCGGATCTTTTTGCATATGACCAAATAAAAGCATTATAAGAAACCTGCAATCAGATTGTGTGGTTCTGGTGGGCAATTACATTGGACTTTAGCTTATGGTGCAAAACAGACTGGTTCTTGGTTCTGGAGAAACTATTATTTCCTTCAGATAGATAATGGTGCAAAAGTAGGCGTGCCAGGAGACAAGAAGAATGGCGGCAACTATACAAAGGTTGATTGGTGGAATCCTGGTTAATGGTTTGGGATTAATTTAAAGATGTAACAAAATGAAGAAGATCTACTCTTTACAATTGTATGTTTGGCTTTTTCTTACAATATTGTTTTCACAATGTACAAAGGTTGATTTAGAGGAGGGAGTACGCAAAACAACTATTCTTCGGCATAATTATATTGCAATAACCACAAAAGATGATATTCCCGGAGAAGTGGAAGTGCATTATAGTATATTGGGCAATAATGGTCAAAACGAAGTCAAAACAGAGAGGCTTTCTACTCCTTGCGTGATTGGTGGAGAGAACGTCTTGGTCGCCTATGACAGTATTGTTGGTACACATTCGGGGAAAAGCGTTTTTAGCCAGCTTACCATGAAAAGAGACTATCAAGAAAACGGAGCAGATTTTCTTTCAATCAAAAACTTGTCTTCGACCGTCCTTGAGTATGCCGTAATCGGTAATCAACCTCTTGTGTTCCATAACTCTGCGGATTTAAAAGAGTACCATAATTTCACCAATTTAAATGAGATAGATAAGACCAAGGTTGTAAAAGAAAGTCCAACTCCTATTAATTCAGAGGGTATTCCTGTTTTATATTTACTAAAGCCTGGACTTTCTAAAATTAACCAGTACTATATTTTGCTAAGTATTGGAGATTGTGTGAATGGGGAGCTTACAACCGTAGAAAGTACCTATGCTAAGAATATTGGCATTAAACCTACACAGTATACTATTCGAGAAATAATGAATTTCTACAAAGAGGAATATAGCCATGGCAAAACCCTATTTGCAGACTACAACGACTATGATTTAAAATGTCAAAAGTACAAAGGTCTAGCTCGTTTAGACATAAAATTTTATGGAGAAATACAACCTGAGTCTTTTGTAAGGAACTCCGGACAGATTTGGTTTATTAATACAACTTCGGGAATGAAGGGAATTGACACCTTTAAGATATTTCAATAGGAATGATACACACTAAATTTATGTTATGCTGTCTTTTGTCAGTGCTATTATTGAGTTGCTCTGAAGATGATGACATAGTTAGGCATTCCGAGAAAAACGCTATATTCGTTTATATGGCTGCAGATAATGACTTGGATTACTTTGCAATACAAAACATCAATCAGATGGAGAGGGGTTTTTCTGAAAATCAAATTAGTAATGGGGTTTATGTTTATGTAGACAGGGTAAAGAATCGCAAAACCTCTCACCCATGCCTATATAAAGTAAAGGCAGACAATACAGATTTAATAGTTTCCGAGATAATCAAAACCTATCCTGAACAAAACTCGTCAAGTGCAGATGTTTTTGTAAGTGCTTTAAAAGACGCAATAGCCTTTTCAAGAAAAGCCAATGAGCAAATTAAAGGTATTGTACTTTGGTCTCATGGGAGTGCTTGGCTCCCAAAATCAGAAATTTTAAATTCTAAACGTGCTTCAACTTCATCAACTCGTTCCTTTGGGATTGATATAACCACAGAGGAACCCCAAGAACCTTATGAAATGGATATTAGGGAGTTAGCAGAGAGACTGCGTCCTTTTCATTATGATTTTTTGGTATTTGACGCTTGCTTTATGTCATCAATAGAAGTTTTATATGAGATGAGAAACAGTTTTGATTACATTGTATCCTCGCCTACGGAAGTCCTTGCTACAGGATTTCCTTACAAAGAAATCCTACCTGAATTATTAAGCAATAGTCCAAATTACAGTGAAATTGTAGAAAAATATATTGCTCAATATAACGAAAAAGAAAGGTGTCCTAAAGTCAGCGTCTATGACTGTTGTAAAGACATCTGTTTTTAAAATCTTTTTCAGAGTCTTTAAAAGGAATTGATAAACCATGATGTTACAGTTCCCGATATAAGCACTATTCTACAATACGATCAAGAAGCAACATCTTGGCTGTTTGATATTGGAGGTTTTGTTTCTCTCTTTAAAAACTCCGAACGAAAGGAATTAGTAATAAAACTTCTATCTGATATGACATTATCATATAATCATACAGATATGTTTTACGGTAAAATCCCTTTAAAATGGCAGTTCAGGAATTAGCATTTATATCCCCAATAATCATAAAGATAGAAAATATGAGCATGAATTTTACAAAACACTATCTTGGTATAAAGATGTTTAGTTGTGACAGTTATTTTTGGAACAATTATAATACTGGTATCTTGCAATAAAGAAGATATTTACCCTGAATATTACACGCTATTAGTTGAGAATAAGTATTTTTGAACCAATTGATTCCATTGCGATTGATAATCAAACAGAACATACTGGTATAGAGGTGAATAATATTATTGTCTGTAAAGAACAGATTACACGTACTATTCACGAGTTAATCTGCTACACACACTCAAATCTGAGATTAAAAATACAGTTCAAAGCAATTAGCAATAAAAAACAGATTATAGCAACAATACATTCTGATGGTTCCATTTCGTTAAGATGATTCTTTCGTGTAAGAACAAACTGGTAAATAACGTGAGTTCGACGAATTCAAAACAATGCAAGTTGTGTATCAATGGTTCTTTGTACATTGATGCACGGCTTCTTTGGAAATAGACAATAGGCTGCAATTGCCCCTAATAAATTGACGATGAAATTGTCAAAGCATCTATGTCTGGAGTGTTCCACTTGCGCAATGTTTTAAGTTCATCATTCACAGTTTCTATAATGGCTCTTTTTCTGAGTAAAAGTCTGTCTGAAACACTCATTAAAGCTCCTTTCATGTTACTCTTTAATTTGGTAATAAGCTGTATTCCGTCAACGAAAAGCCTTTTGAAAAGATTCTTGCCGATGTAACCCTTGTCACCGAATAGCTTACCATATATAAAATCTATGAATGCTTTGTACTCCAAAGACTTACGGTCATCAATATCTCCTGGCGTTATCATAAAGTTGAGAAGTTCTCCTTTCTCATTGCAAATCAAATGCAACTTGAAGCCAAAGAACCAACCCATAGAGCATTTTCCTCTTTGAGCTATGCCTTTGAAAAACCTTGTGAATATGTATTCTTTTGGTTTTTGCACACACGCAGTGGTGTACTGTCAACAAAGCTTTATACCCGTGCATTTACCCAGCAGGACCTTCTTGATAAACAAGATTAAGGGTACAGCTACCTCCCTTTCCAATTCTACTAAACGGTTATAAGAAACAACTTTGCCATACTTACCATCTTTCTGAGCTTTTACAATACGCGCCTGAAGCTTCTTGACCGCCTCCTCTGCTTTATTCCAGTCTATACTGGTCCAACTTTGGTTTCAGAAGGCGCACACTTAATATTTCTATTTTCGTTCATTTGCTTTCCTCCTTTAAGAAGTTCTTTAAGTTATCTTGTAAAAGAATTACCGAGTGGAAGTCTGCCCACTTTCGTGTTGGATGATGTTGTCTGTGCCACACGTGGCATCGGCTCAATCCGTATCCGTTCCATTACAGAACGGCATTCGCTTTTTCCACAATCTCATACCTACATATCCCTTGCGGTCGGCTTACCCTTTGTGGGAGATGTATAGGCTTACCGAGTTCCATGTAGATGCCAAACCAATGGGTTAGGTTCTGTCTCTCAGCCGGCGGTTCTGATATTCGTGCATCCCCAAAATTCACAGGAATGTCCAACCGCTTTACCTTTTGGTTCAAACCTGTCAGCGTTGTTTGGCTTGTTCGACTTAACGACCTTTAAATGACAGTTCGCTTGCGCTAACCATACTATTGAGCCAAGCCCCCCAGACCGCATAACGCTTGCTGTCGTTGAAATCCTCTCACGGTTCATCCTTCCCCTTTCGGGAGGGTTACCTTTTCAGAGCAGCTTAGCACAACAGATATTACACCTGCTCCTAGGCTACTATTGACGAAACAATAGGTTTAATCAGAGGATTACTCTGTTAAACAGCCATCTACATGACTTTCTCGTCACCCGAACTTGTAGTCGTAGATATACATGGCAAAGCCTTTCTCAATCTGTTGCTTGATATAGTTGTTCACAATAGCGTACGACTTACCCGACCCCGGTGTACCGAGCACCATCGAGGCACGGAAAGGATTGACTACATTTATCCAGCCGTTGTTCCACTTCTTTTTGTAGTAAAATCGTGTGGGCAGATTGACGGAGTACTCATTCTCCATCAATCTTGTTTCCTGCATGAAACTCTCATTCTCCGTATTGAAAACATCGTCCATCAGATTGTTTTTAAGCAGTCGGCTCATCCATACGCCACCCATCAGCAGGCAGATATAGCCAACGGAAAGCGTGAAGATGTAGAGCGAAGCTGCCCCGATCTTACCGATGGGCAATACCAATAGCCACCAGTTGAGAAAGAAAAAGACAAAGCCTGAGAAAAGCACCGTCCAAATCCTTGTCCATGTGATTTTCTCTTCTTTCACGCCTTTCGTTCCTAAACATAAAAGAGCAAGAAATACCACACAAAAAAGTTTCGTCCAAAGGATGGACGAGAACAATCCCGTGGTGCGCTGGAAGTTCATCAATATCTTGTCGATGATACCGAGCGTGAAGTGCCACTTTTGAAACGCCTCATAGCAGAACCAATAACAGTTAATCAAGAGGAATATCACCGATATGCCCCGCATAAAGTCCATTACTTTTCCCAATGCCCTTAAATCATCTTCTTGTGCCATAATCGTATTGCTTCTATATTTGTTGTATTATCGTTATTTGAATTGTATTTGAATGTTGTTCAAACAAAGTTTGAAATACCTTACCTATCTTTTTCCTCCGTCTGAGGTTGACTTTTGCTTTTGCTTGCGGAGCTTACGCTGCCACGCCGCCTCCTTCCAATCATCGTTGCCCGTAGACAGGAAAGACCCATCTGCCATATCCTCGATTAGTTCATCGATGAGATTGTCGGCGTTCTCCGTATCTGATTGCAAGGGTTGAACGGTTGGCGATGCTTCTAAACGAACAAACGGATTGCCATACAGCGTTTCATCCAAGAATGAGTTGTGCGTAGGATTGGAGAAATAGGTATTAAAATATATTGGCGGCATATCCCTTACCCTAATCGAGAACCATTGAGCGCAATGCCCACTTTATCGTCAATGAATGTGATGCCATAGATACACCCACCCTCATTCTTTCGGATTACCACCCGCAAGCCTTTGTTCTTCCAATCTGCTCTGCAGGTCTTTCTCTGTTTGAGGAGAGATGTGCATAGCTTGTAACACCTTGCTCCTGAGGATTGGTAGCAGTGGCTTGATTCCTTGCTTGGATTTCTGCATCCTTTTTCTGTACAGCAGCAATAACTCACACCACGACCGATGTCCGAGGCGTTAATGGATGTGCTTATTTTGTAGCTCTTGTCGTCAGTCGGAACATAGACCAGCCCGTCATACTTCTTTCCTCGGAACTCCGTCTTGACTTCCTCTACGGTAAGGTTGTATGCAGAAAGGATGGCGTTCAGCTCACCCAAGGAGCAAAAATGATAATGTTTCAATACCATTCGGACAACATTTGACACTTGCTCCTTGATATTTCTTTGGGTGGTATCAATCTTGGGCATTTCTTTCATCGCTTTGTCAGTAACCTTTGAACTTGGAATGAGACCAAATTTTTTCTTTCCAAGGCATCGGTAATCTTCTTGCTCTGCCGTTTCTCGAACTTATCGTTAATCTTCCGTCCACGATAGTCCACCCGAAGTGATACGATGTGTATATGCTCACGGGCAATGTCGTTGTGTTTGAATACGATATAAGGTTGATTGCCGTAGCCGAGTGCCTCCATATACTCCTTGGCAATTTGCATGAGTGTTTCATCTGAGAGCTTCTCGTCCGGGTGCGGATTGAGCGAACAATGGAATACTGTCTTCTTCGTTCGGTATTTTTCCAGTATCAAAGCCTGCATGTCGGCCAACACATCCTCCATCGTATAACGCCCTTCCTTGCTCTGATACAATTCAGCGGCAAGAAGAATATTCGCTTCTCCTTTTTCCACCTTTTTGAAGTTGTAGCCGAGTGCTCTTCCGAGGTTCTCCGTTGCTGAAATTTTTGCTATCATTTTTCTAACTAAATTCTCAATACTTCTTCTTTCTATAATCAATAGTTAGATTGATAGCCTGCTCTTGCAAGGCAATGATTTGAGCCGACAGTTTTTCTAACTTTCAAGCAGAATCTGTGCGATCTTGACCGAATGATAGCTGTTGATGGCACGCACGGTTTGGTTATACAGTACACCAATCTTATGGATTTGCGCCGTCAGTTCGGAGAGTTTTCGATAGTATTCCACGGCGGATTTATCCACAGTGATGACCTTAAAACTCTCCCCAAGAATGCGACCACGCACGAAATCCGATTTAGTTTCTGCCCCTGATTTCTGGAATAAATCAATCGCCCTTTGCTGGTCTTTCGGGTTGGGCAGGCGTACATGCCAGTTGTCCCAACGGGGCTTTTCTGCTTGTTTCGGTTCTAAGCTATGTTTCGTTTCCTTTTCCATTTCCGTTTTGGCTTTTAATTACGACTTTGGAGTAATTCATCTCCCCCTCGGGGCAAGGGTCTTTGTGGTACAAACAGCGGTTTGTGTTACAAAGACACACCTTGCTGATGTAGAAAATGGGATTATAAGCCCATGCCGTGTTACTGCATTCACTGAATACAGTAACTCAGCGTAGGCTTGCATTCGAGGAATGCAGTACTTCAGAGTTTCCGCCATCTTTCCACATCATCTTTGTATTGGTCGAGATGTTCTCGAAGCACCTGCTCCACATATCCTGAAACGCTTGCTCCCTGCTCACCGATTTTCCTCACCACGAAGTCCAACTTTCGTTGAGTTTCCTCTGATACATACACGGCTTTGCGGTGGCTGTTGCGAAAGGGCTGGAGATATTTTTCCTGAAACTCGGATAATTGCTTCCTGTCCCTTGTTTTTCCCATTCGTTGATGATTCTCTTCGGTAGAAGTAGCCCTTTCCGTTGGTGACAACTCTGTTTCTTGATAGGACGGTTGAGAATAGTCCTTGTGACTCTCCTTGTCATTTTGTTCCTCAACTTTAACAGGCTCAAATCTTTTCTTTTCCTCTTCATAATCTATGGGCTGATCAAAATCGGGCAACTCTTCGGGCTTGCGGAGCTTAACGCCATAATTGCCCATATCTCGAAGGGCTTGTTCCAGACGCTGTTTCCTTTGTTCATCTATTCTTGCCATAATTTCTTGGGTATTGCGTTATAATGCCTTTCAAGCATTGTTTGTATGTCGCTCTGTTTGTAAAGTATCTTCCCTCCGATTTTGTAGAAAGGAAGTGTTCCTAAGTTTCTGTACTCTTGGAGCGTACGTGTGCTGAGCCGTAATTGGCTGCAAACCTCCTCGCCAGTGAGGTAAACCTCTCCGCCCAGTATCGGACGGGCTGTGGCGCAATAACGCTCCAGTTTCTTTAAGATGCCCTCCATTAGTTGTGCAAACATCTGCATCTGAGGGTCTTGCTGTGTAATGATTTCGTTCTCTGTCATAGTTCATTCACTTTTTGCGTTCAGTAATTCCGTGATGTCGCTTTCCTTGTAATAACACTTGTGTCCAATCATTGAGAAAGGGATTTTTCCCGTATCTCTGTATGATTGCAGGGTACGCTTGCTGATGCCCAAACGCTTGCACACGGCTTCGTTGTCAAGCCATTCGTCCGTTTCGGGCGGATTGCCGATGAGTTGTTCGATACTGTGGATAAAGTCTGCAAATTCGGAGTGGTGTCGCTCCCACGCTTTGCGGTCGATGATAATGAGTTTCATTGCCTTAATTTTGTTTTGATTACTTTGTTGTTGCTCGGCAAACAAACTGTTATGCAGTCCATTGCCGTACTTCTCGGGTGCAAAAGTAAACCCTCGGAAGCACCGCTGCAAGAAATGAGGATAAGCAGGGAAATAGAGAGAAAACAAGAGAAAAGACCAAAGGAGATCCATCTGTGTTATTGCGGTAATGAGATGAGGTGCCGGCTCGTTCCTTTTATTATTTTTGTTGTTTTATCGATAATTCGATAGTTCGACAAATCGAGAAGTTGAAGTGTCGATAGATAGTTTTATCGATAGATTATTTTGACGATATATAGTTTTGACAACAGATAGTCATGACAACAAATTGTACAAACAACAGATTGTCCGTATTATCGTCTGTCCTATCTGTTGTTGATTGTTACGCCTTGCGTCCAAAGAGCCTGAGTATGCCGTATTCTTGTCGTGCCTATGCTCTCTACGGCAGCCCAGCCCTGCAAGGTTGGGAGAGATGAATACGACCGCACGGATATTGAAAATGGCAATACCACCTTGAAACAGAAAAATCCTGCGGTGGAGATTCTTCTCTCCATCCGCAGGACTTGACCTTGCAGGGCAGATAGGCTGCCATTGTACCTTTGCACGATAAGAAACGGCATCAGGGACTTTGCGTGCGCCTTTGCTTACAACGCCTTCGGGCTTGCTTCCTCCGTCAGTCTGACCATTGGCAGGTTGTTGCTCTCGATGAGCAGCACAATCGTACCTGTGAGTTCGGTGTAAAGATGGCCGTATTGCTCGTCAGAAGCAAATGTGTCCGTCAAACCGAATTTGTCGAATGTGGCTTGAATAGCCTTGTTCGACAACAGTATAGGTACGAGTTTCTCTGGGAGCGGTGCAGGCAGTTCCCTTTCAAACTCGTTTTCCAACACGGATACAAGCGTATCATACTTGGAAAAGTGCAAGCCCTGATACAAGACCTCACTTGCCATACCCTCCGCTTCGGGGTGCGTAAAACCTTGTACCACAGCATCACAGTAAGTTGTGAGAGCCCAATTAGCTCGTGCGGTGATAAACTCCGTATCTTGCAATCTCTCGGGGTGATGCTCACTCATGTAACTTCTTAATTTCAATCGAAAGTAAGAAAGTTCCAGCTTGTTGTTCTGTTTCATAATCATTTGAGGTTCAATCGTGAATAATAAATGTTTGGTAAATACTTCCTTTTTATGCTTGTTGCAATGGAACGTTCTGCCGTGCTATCGACTCACAATAACCCTCAAATACAGAATGCTCCCTGTCTGTGAGTGCAGTCATATCCTCTTGTATCTTGTGGTCGGTTATCTTTCCGTAGATTTGTGTCGTGCCGATATTGCTGTGTCCGAGCATCTTGCTGAGCGTTTCCATCGAAATACCATTGGAAAGGCAAATCGTGGTCGAGAACGTGTGGCGAGCCATGTGGAAGGTCAAGCCTTTCTCTATCCGGCATATCTGCCTGATGTTCACACACGCAAAGGATGCTTTCCTTATTGTAAGATTGGGGAATATCAATTCGTCCGATTTCTTGTCCTTGACATAGAGCGAAAGGATTTGCCTCGCAATAGGTAGGAGCGGGATGATCGCTTCCACATTGGTTTTCTGCCTTTTGATTCGGATTTCCTCCGTACCGTCTGCATTATGGATAATATGCTTCGGCTTGAGCCGTTGCATATCCACACGAGCCAGTCCTGTAAAGGCGCAGAAAAGGAATAGTTGCCTTGCTCGCTCAAACTGCCTGTCAATGATGGGCGTTTGCAATACTCGTTGTAGCTCCTCCGTAGTGAGATAACGTCTTGTGCGGTGTGGAAGTTCTGCTTTGTAGTCTGCAAACGGATCGATGCGGATATACTTCTTCTGCTGACCGATGCCAATAAGCTTTCTTAGGAAAATGACCACAATCTGAATAGTGGCAAGAGAAAGGTTGCGTTCTGATTTGAGATAGAAGTCCATTCCCTCGATAAAACTATAGTCAAGCGATGGGTAGCGAATATCCTCCAGCCCCAAGCGTTCACGCAAATAAGCCTCAATGAGTTGAGTGGCATAGATGTAGTTGGCGAAGGTCGGCTTTAGCAACCGTTATTCCCACACAAGGACGCTTTTCCTCAATAAATAGTCGGGCTTCCTCCAAAAGAAAACCTTTGGGCTTGTCCTCTTCCATGAGTTCACGCTTGAGGAGTTCAGAGGTGATATAGCCACGTTGCCAGACTAATTCTTGATATTTTGCTTGCGTTTGTTCCTCTTTGGCTTGCAAATAGCGGTTGATTTCCTTTGTTTCTTCTCCTGTTCCCTTGCACCGTCCCTTATGACTGTCCCAAAGTTCGGGAGCGATTTCCTTGCCCGTGCTGTATTGCACCTGCTCACCGTCTATGGTGATGCGTCCCATAATCGGGCATTTGCCGTTCTTTTTCTCTTTGGAGCGATTGATATAGAATAGTGTCTTGAATGTGCTTCGTGCCATAATGTCAAAGTTTTAAGGTGAATGTATCTTGTATGCGTTGTTGCACTTTCTGCATATCCAGATGGATTCTTTCGGAAGAAACCGCTGCATATACCTGTGTTGTTCTCAGGTTGGTGTGTCCGAGCATACGGCTCACCGTTTCAATAGGAACGCCTGCCGAGAGCGTGATGAGCGATGCAAAGGTGTGGCGAGCCATGTGGAAGGTCAGCGGAGTTTCCATGCCGATGTTTCTCTGTATGTAGTGCATGCCATTGAGGATAATGTCGGTGGTCGGTACGTCAAAGACAAAACCTGCACGCTTTCCCCTGTACCGCTCCATTATCGCCCAAGCAGGAGGAAGTACCTGTACACGGTACGGAGTCTTGGTCTTCATGCGTCTGCCCTTGATGCAGAGTTCGCCTTCTTCCAAGACGATGTTTTCCTCCCGAAGATTGCGGACATCGGAAATGGCAAGTCCCGTGAAACAGGAGAAGACGAACAAATCACGGACAATACGGTAGTTCCCCATTCAACCTCCAAGTCGATGATGCGTTGGAGTTCGTCTTGTGTAATGCTTCGAGGTTCACCCTTTGGTCGCTCGTAACTGTAGCCCAAGAACGGATAGAAGTCGAGCACACCTTTCTTTACCGCCATGCGGACGATGGTCTGCAAGGTGGATAAGGCACTCGATATGCTGCTGCGTTTCAATCTGCGGTCGATAGTGAGATAATACTCAAAACCCTCAATAAAGGCTTTATCCAACTGTGAAAGGGGAATGTCGCTTACTCTGTGTTTCCTCTGTACATACTCACGGAGCAGGGAGAGCTGGTAGGTACGGAGTTTGAACGTCTTTAAGGCTCGGTCGATGCCTATGCGCTCCTTTTGTCAGTGTGAGATACTCCCCGAAACTCTCCAAGAGCAGGGTTTGGTGGTGGATTTGCCCCTGATAGGCATCCCTCACGTCTGTGGCGGTAAAAATTTCTTTCCTTTCACAGAGTTCGTGAAAGCGTGCGTGGATGAGTGCGGTGCATTCACCGAGTTTCTGATTGACGGACACCGCAATGGCACTCTTGCCGATGAGCCGTTGCTTGCGGCTGTCCCAAAGAGCGAGCGGAGTCTTGCACTTGGTGGAGAAGCCCGAATGGGTTCTGCCCACGGAGATGCGCCCGATGACAGGCACAAGTCCTTTCTTGTCGGTTCGTTTCGCCTGAACGAAGAACGATACTTTCAGTTTGTTTTCTTTCATTTTTTTCTGTCGTTTTTCTGTCGTTTTTTTCTAAATTTCCTTTGCTTGCAAAGGTACAGTGAAACAAGTCTTCCCGAGTGATGCAGAAAAAAATGAAAGATGAAGAATAAAAAAACCTAAGACACAGTTGTTTACATTCAATTCGTAACCCCTATTTGCTTTTTTTCCTTGATGGGTTACGATTTGGTAACGGAACTCCTGCCGTTTGATGCTCGTTTTCGCTTACCATCAAAAATAGCAGAAAAATGCTAAATGATGATATTTCAAATAGTTACATTCCTTACATTTCCCTCTGTTTCCTTTAATTCTTAATGACTGACTATGCCCGCAAGATGAGTTTGGATTTGCGGATGATTAGTGAGGAGAAGTACAGCGACCACATTGACAACAAGGCTTCGCACTGCGCCAAGATGCTCTCGGACTATTATCAGAAAATTTGATGCGCAGAAAGGCACGCAGTTTGTTTTCTCTGACCTCGGGACGTACAAGGCTGGGGAGTGGAATGTCTACTCGGAGATTAAGCGCAAACTTGTGGAAGACTACAATATTCCAGCCCACGAAATTCGCTTTATCCAAGAATGCAAGAATGAGAGAGCCAAGAAAGCGATGGTAGATGCGATGAATCGTGGAGACATTCGCATCATCTTTTGGTTCAACTTCTATGCTCGGCACAGGAGTAAATGCGCAGCAGCGTGCCGTAGCCATCCACCATTTGGATACTCCGTGGCGACCTTCAGACCTTGAGCAGCGCAACGGACGAGCCGTGCGCAAAGGGAAACCTCATTGCCAAGGAGTTTGCCGATAATAAGGTAGATGTAATCATCTATGCCGTGGAGCGATCGTTGGATAGCTACAAATTCAATCTCTTACACAACAAGCAGCTTTTCATCAATCAACTCAAGAGTAACACCCTTGGTGCAAGAACCATCGACGAAGGCTCGATGGATGAAGACAGCGGAATGAATTTTTCCGAATACGTAGCTGTACTTTCGGGCAATACTGACCTTTCTGGAGAAAAGCCAAACTCGACAAGAAGATTACCGCTTTGGAGTCAGAGCGCAAAAACTTTATGAAGGAACGCGATTCGGCTTCTGGAAAACTCTGTGAACTTCAGCATTCTGTGGATTTCCATTCTTCACGTGTGGCAGAAGCCCAAAATGACCTCGCACAATTTGAGAAACGCGTGGTGCGTGATGGTGAAGGCAATGCGGTCAATAAATTAGACATCAATGGTGTTTCGGACAGTAGCGATATGAAAGGCAGTGGCTGCACGCTTGCAGGAAATAGCTGAAAAAGGCTCGCACGGAAGGAGAGCATCACAAGATTGGTACGATTTATGGTTTTGACATCTTGGTGAAAAACAGAAAGTTCGATGAAAGACCTTTTCCAAGGCTCTGTCAATCGATTCTTTGTCAAAGGAGAGGGTAGTATTCTCATACGCACAACAACGGCAAACTAGCCAATGACCCCAAACTCGCTTGTCAGAACTTCCTCTCTGCACTCGAGCGCATACCGAAAGTCATTGCCACCCACGAAAAGGAACTCGCCAAGGCTACAAAAGACATTGACGTGTACAAAGCCATCTCCACCGGAGTTTGGAACAAGGAGGATGAGCTGCGTAGCATCAAAGCCCAAGCAGCAGAACTTGACCGTAAGATTGCATTAACCCTCAATCCTCCCTCGGAAGAGAATGTAGCGAAAAGAAGGGCAACATGACAAGGAATACGAAGGAGCAGAGCGGACAGCACCGGAGCATCGGAAATGGGGATACCACAGGTTCTCCATTGGATACTTCAAAGACGTTCAAGTCTGCTTCCACCTACGCTCAATCTTCTACTCCACCAAAGGAAGAGCAACAGGATATCATGAGTAAAGTAGTGTTCAGTAGACCGAAGATGAGATAGTGTTTTTCCCCTTTTTTCTCTTCTAAGCCCTTATAAAATAAAAAACGCCCCTCAAGTATGCTGTCTTTCGACTCGCCTGAGGGGCTTATTATCGTTGAGTTATAACTGTCTAGCCTTAATCGTGATGCAAAGGTAGTGTTTTTCGTCGAATAGATTGAGTCCTAGGTGAAATTACCGATCATTTCTCCCTGATTTATCATTCAATTCAAGCCAAATTGGGCTATGTGGGTTCTGACAAAGGCTGGCTGATTGGCGATAAGAACTGAGAGCTTTTCTGGAAAAGTGGAGCACTCGCTACGCTTCATTTGCTTTAAGAAATGCTTTATTACTTCTATCACTCCTCCGATGAGCTGAGCATAAGCCGGAATGCGCAGCGCACCATTACTAGGCAGTGCCTTGGGAAGATGAAGGTCATAGGCATTATGTCCCGTGAGCACAAGCATTGCGTAAGCCTCTGAGAGCCGCTAAATAGCGTTCCATCATTTTAGGATTCCGAATACCAAACTCCTCTGCTATCTTGACTTTCATCTTATGATCCAAAATACCTGAGTAAAGCCGACACAAATCTCCAAAGGTGAAAAATTCGATGGTCTTCCACGCAGGAGCATATCGGTCGTTGGGATATTTACGATGATGTCTTTTTACCACCTCATTGTTTTTAATCATCGTATGGTATATCTTCTCGGTGTGTCTTCTGACGTCGGCACTGACCACTCGTGCGTCCATAAACCAAGTTGGGTTGGTGAGATGAGCATTGGAAACGAAGTAGATAATACGTGTTTTGAGTGCAAATTCAATGTCATTAAGGTAACACACCAGGAGGCTGCGCAAGTTCTTATCAAACTTGTAGAGTTCGATAATATCTTCAAATCTAGTCCCCTCCTTAAATTGGTGGGTACGATGTCGAGCGTGTAGCTCTTTTTGTTCGAAATGGAACCAATAGAAGCCTAAGCGGTAATATCCTACATTGAGGAGAAAATCTTTGGCCAATGGCTCATTCTCCAGCAACATTCCTCGCTTTCTGAGCTTCTCGATTTGCACGGTAATCTCTGTGGCGGTCTTCATATAAGCAAAAGAAAAAAGGGATGTTCGCTCGGAACATCCCCCCCTAATGGGTTATCCATTTTATAGTGCAATTCAGGGAGCTTGTCCTGACGGCACTTGAATTTGTTTTGCAAAGATAAGTAGAAAGTTTGGAAATACCAAGGGAAAGGGCAAAAAAGTACCACAATCTTATTCTCGAGGAGTATTTATACCCCATATAGATTAAGAAATAGAAGAATTACTCTACCTTTGTGGCTGTTGAATTACCCAAAGATTCTCTTGTTTCAGATTGCCATTCTTTAGCTATATCGCCCCAGTTGATTTCTTGAGGTTTTCTCCTTGTCCAAACATCCCAATAATCAGGGTCATTTGACTGAGGACGCTGTTTATCACGTAAGGTTCTCATTTTCACCATAACGGGTAACTCTGAAGCCCAGCCTAATAGTACAGCGTATTGAGAAGGGAGTGATGGCATTTCACGGAGAATTCCTCTCATGTTGTCTGGCAACAAACGATGAACTAATTCTTGATCTCGAGCATTCGATATACGATGTAATAAGAAAGAATTACATTGAGATAAAACAGTAGGAAAACTCCTTAATCTCATATTCTTTGGTGTTTTTGAGGAACATCTAGCCCTGAGCGTTATGGTGATTCAATTGCAAAGGTACAACTTTTTTTACGGCAAAAAGAGAGGAAGAGATGATTTTATTTTGATGGAATACTCTTTCTCATTACTACAGTTCTCTCTTTTTGAGCATCTCATCCACCTCTTCCCGCAAAAAGAGCAAGCGACCATTAGCTTTTAGATAGGGAATCTTTCCTTGCGACACCCAATTATAGATGGTCTTCTGCTCAACTTTAAGGAGCTTGGAAACATCAATGATGTCGAGGTACTCTGGTCTGAGAGGTGGATGAACAGCAGTTGCGTGTTCTTGCGCCTGCAATGAAACCAACTCATCAAGTTTAAGTTCCATCTGCAAGAGTTTCTGAAACAAATTCCGAAATTGTTCTTCGGTATAATGTGGATCTAGATAAGACATGTTTTTTTCTTTGTTGATAGTTTCCTTGGCTATCCTGAATGAGGATACCTTGTTCCTTCATATAAGCAATATACTTTTTTTGCTGTGCGGTCTTTGATGTCGAGTTCTCGCATCAAGACTTTGCAGAGCTGTTGGTAAGAGAGACGTGTTGCAGAGCGAAAAGCATCACGAATAACTGCGTGGAGTTCATTGCTCTTGCGTTTATCCTTGTCTTCCTTAGACTTCTCTCCTCGATAAACGTGCATATCGAGAGCTTTGTCCCAGCCAAATAGCGTCATAGGTACATCTAATGGACTTCCATCACGCACTTTCAAGGCTTTCACTACCGAGTATTCAGGGTTTTCATCTTTCTCAATGGAAGAATGCCAGCTGCCTTTCGCTGCAGCTCAGAACCGATATGCCCTCTCAGTTTTATACCATTCGGCACAAAGTGAAGCACACAGATGATGCACGTGTTGTAAATACCTGCCAAGCGGTAGAGTTCATCGACAATGGCGATACTCTCTGTTTCATCATTAGCGGAGCGAATGAGATCGGCTATGCCGTCAATAACTACGAGATGTATTCCTCCATGTTTGTGATGGAACAAGTCCATACTTTCACGGATGAGTTTCAGTCTGTCCTTTCGGGAGAGAAGCGAGGTAAAGCGAATGATAAAAATCAGGAACACTCGTGAGGGATGCTCTACGAAGCGTCTTGCCTAAATTCTTGTGGAGTTGCGCTTCTGATTGTTCCGTATCATAATGCAACACGGCTAAGCCCTTTGGATTAGGTGTTACCTCAAGCCCTAGTGTTTGTTCTGCATCCAATCGCTCAGTTCCTAACGTGCCAGCAAGAATAGCTGCGATATAGTTACTCTTACCTGTTCCTTCTCCTCCAGTGATACAGAATAGATTGTCTTGTGTACCGAGAGGAACGCCATTAACAGCTACTACTGACTTCGAAGCATCAGGTGGATTATCATAGTCTATTTCACATGAACGTAACATCATCATAGTTTGCGTGTACATTTGAGAGAGCATATCTGCTAGTAAAGCTCTTAGCTCTTCTTCTGTTCTCCCAAGGGCAAAGAAATCAGATATGTCTTTTTCACTCTTAATACCCTGCAAGGGCAAAAGCAACGTGAGTACATTATATTGTGAGAGTTGGTCTACTTGTCGTTGCGTTTCACGAACTCCGGTCTCATCTGTATCGTATAAAATGATGATGTGTCGAAACCGTAACTGAAGACTTTCTATAACATTTTCTGGTATGGTGGCAGTCTCGCTATTGAAGCAGATAGCGTGAAAATGATGTGCAGATAACGAAAGAACATCTTTTTCTCCACCTGTTATGAAGAGCATATCTCCTTTATTGGGCAACTGTTCAAAACCGAAAAATATAGTCTTCTCGCTTTTCGCCTCCATAAACGAAACGAAGTTTACTAAAGGGACGATACACTTTGACAAAATCTCCCATCATATAACAGAACATTGGTTCGTCTTGGCTTGAAAAGAAGGGTGTACGTCTTACCTTGATTGGAAAGAGCTTCGTAGCGTATAAGGGACTTAACATTGTAGCGTTGTAAAGTCTTAGTTGTGATGCCATACTTCAGCCAATAGGAAAGCTCTGAAGTCTGAAAGACTTGCTCGTAACACTTATACCACTTCTTATCATTGTCAGTTTTTGTCACTCCTTTATTCTCCTTCTTTTCATTGTGCAGATTTTTTTATACTTGCGCATATGATGAGGTGCAGGAGTTTGTTTGTCGTCAATTCTCAAATTGAGTTGCAAATCTCGAATGATACTTGCCAGCACTTTGGGAAACTCAGTTCGAACATCAAGTCCGAGCATCATAGCAGCAGACCAAAAACAATCTCCAGAATAAAAAAATCATTCCCGAAATCCTTCATACGATAACATTGTTGCTTGACATCAAAATAGATGTTGCATGATGCTTTGTGGTCATCATACAAAGGATTACAAAAATTTCGTTTGAGGACAAAGTCAATTGGCATGTAAAAGCAGAAGACTTCAAGGCCTCGATTTGTATAATCTAAGATTTCATCTTTCAAACTCATAACTCTTCAATATGTTTCTCTGATTCACCCATATAGCCTTTAAGAAGTCCGTCCTTATAGGCATTTAGCCGTTGCAAGGCTTCAAGTCTTCTAAAACCTTTGAATGTAGCCCTGCCTGTTTTTACAGCAAGATATAGACCTTTAAACGGGTAGACAATGTGGTTACTTGATATGTATCGGTAAGGAACAAGGTTTGCATCCCTCCATCGAGCAAGAGAAGCCTTAGAAATGCCTAATAGTCGAAGTATATCCATCGTACCGAGTTCTATTTTATCTTCCAATACTTCATAGTCGTTTTTCAGTTCATAGATGAAACTGGCAACATCGCGTAGTTCCTCATGGATGGAACGTAGTTCATCATAGATAGATGTTGATTCATTGTTGAGATTGTTGTTGTTCATAACGCTGAATGATTTCGGTTAGACTATCGCGTAGGAGTCTAGCGAGTAGTATCATCTTTGAAGATAATTCTATTTTTAGCAATACTTGCTTGAAGAGCTGCCAGACTTCTTGAATGATATTCTGCTCCATTTGCTGGAACATGATGTGTAAAAAGTCGGTTCTACTAATTGTGTAAACACCCACATTGTCGTTTTTCAGTTGTCGAACCAATGACAAACTACCCAAATGCTCAAGATCTTTTTGTTCAATATGAAGAATGATGGCAACTTTATCAAATGCAGATGTGCATTCGGCATAGGTACTTAGTCGTACATCTTTTTCTAAGCGACACATCTTATCAAAATTAGAAGCGTCTTTTTGTGCCTTTGCATAAACTTCTTTCGGGTTCTTGCTTTGAAATAAGAAATCTTCGTGTGTTGGTGAAACAATGATGATGCGCCCCGTTTCTAATACTTGCTTCTTTGGTGTTTTTGCCATAAATGGTATTTTTTTATGTGCAAAGTTCAGACACGAAGTAGTTTTTCTAACGAATATAAAAAACACCATTTTTTTCGGTAGTATAAAAACTAAAAGCGATATTTCATTCTCTACATCATTTGAGCTACGAGATGACCATCGGTGCACGGTGCAAGACCCTATATATATATAAGGGCTTGCACCGTGCACTCGAAAAATGTAGCCAAAACTTTTTGTAACAAATTTATCCTGAATAATTTGGAGATGGTTCATTTTGTTTGTACTTTTTGAACCTGAATAATGCAGGTGCATTTTTTTCATGAGCAGTATCTGTGCATACTCTCAAAAATACTCTGTTGTGGCTACAATCTGGCTACAGAAGAAAAAAACAAAAGACGTATAAAACGTTACGATACAGGGAATTATAAATTTTGGTTCATAATCCTCTCTCTCCGCAGTTAGTGTCGTAACTAATAAGGTTACGGCACTTTTCTTTTTATGAAGTGACCTCGACTTGAGACACGAGCTCGCTTATCCCATACTCTGAAATTTCCCGATCAGATCTAAGGCGCACACCGAGCCCACCATGCCTTGGCTCTAGGGTTTGCCACACCTAGATCTTCCGACCCTATCTTAGTACAGCAAAATCCAAATCCCAATTCAAATTCAATGACCATTACAGAGGTGAGAGATGTTCTCCGGAAAGAAGACTCCATGGAGCTATTTAAGCTACATCATGCTTGGGTAAGTACTCTAATTCATTTTGGAGACAGGCGGTGATACGAATCGCAGAGCTGACCGACACACCGACAGACCGCAGGGACAAGCACTTGAGAGTCATAGAGCAATCCATGACCCTAATGTCAGCCTGGCGATTCAAGCAGATAACCTACATAAAGGCTAGACGCAGAGAGATTGACAGTGCCATTAGTTTCATCAGGAATGCAGCCTTAACGAATAAAGTCTCAAAATACGCCTTTGCACCCGTCTGCAGAAACTTAGCCGCCATCTTACGTGTAGCGTTGTATATATCCACCTTCGGCTACAGCGACGAACAGTTGCCAGGATTATTAGCTCACCACATTTATGATCTAGCCACCTGTCACACGCTCTTCCCCTTTGACACCGGTGAATTTGTATGTTTCCTCTCTGGCGAGGGATCTACCCAGACAGACAGATCCCCAGCTGAGAACTGGCACATCATGATGGATCGTGCTGGCGAAGTACTCGACATTCGCCCCCTCATTGAGGCCGTAGATCAGCAAGCAAGCCTAATATGGGACAGCTACAGCGCACCCTTTGCGTGGGGGTATGATGAAGCCGTTTGGACTCGAGAAATCCTTCCTCTCTCCAAGGAGCTACACTACATTGCCCAAAGAGCCTTTCACCAACTATAAGACGGCTTAATGGTCAAATGTACTCCTATATTAGCTCAAAAAGCCTAGTGTTTATCGGTCTTGAAGCCTCTTAATATACTTCCAATTAGAGATTCTCTTTTTCAATGGAAAGTCCACGTGGAGTCGCAACTTCATCTTTAACATCGAATTTGGTGACTCAATAGCATTATTGGTACGTGGAACTTGATCTGTTGGTATTGCTGTCTGGTAAAAGTTTTTTTGCTGTAAAAATAGCCTTACTTAGTCAATAAAACGCTGAGAGAGTGGGGAAAAGTGTTCGATACGGCGGTCGCGGAGGAAGGGCCACCAGCGGCGAACATTTTCAGAGCGTTTCAAATCAATATCGACCACTTGCACGATTTCCTCGTCTTTAGGAGCGCGATAGAGCATTTCACCTTGAGGGCCGGCAACGAAGGAACTGCCCCAAAACTGAATGCCGCGAGTCTGTCCGCTCGGATCGGGCTCGTGTCCGGTGCGATTGACTGCAATGACGGGCAGACCGTTGGCTACGGCATGGCCGCGTTGTACCGTGGTCCAGGCTTCACGCTGGCGTTCCTGCTCTTCGGGAGTATCGCTGCTCTCGTAGCCGATGGCGGTGGGATAGATGAGGAGTTCTGCACCACGGAGCGCCATGAGTCGTGCACCTTCGGGATACCATTGGTCCCAACATACCTGCACGCCGAGTCGGCCGACGCTGGTGTCGATGGGCTGGAAATCAAGATCACCGAGGGTGAAATAGAATTTCTCGTAGTAGGCAGGATCGTCAGGAATATGCATTTTTCGGTATTTTTCCGGCGATGCTTCCATCACGTTCCAGTACAACGGCTGTGTTATGATAGAGTCCTGCAGCACGGCGTTCAAAGAGAGAAGTGACGAGCACAATCTGATGTTGTGCCGCAATTTTTCCGTAGAACTCGGTGGAAGGGCCGGGAATGGGTTCGGCCAAATCGAAAAGGTGGGTGTCTTCCGTTTGGCAGAAATAGAGACTGTTGTGCAATTCTTGCAATACCACAAGTTCAGCGCCCTGCCGGGCGGCTTGATCAATATGTTGAGCGATTTTTTGTTGGTTGGCTTCGATATCGGCCGTGCAAGCCAACTGGATGAGAGCAACTTTCATGAGCGTGGTGGAGGATTTAGGGGATGAAGACGCCGCGAGGATATTGCATCGTGGCGCAATGAAGCGAGCCGTGTTGGCGGATGAGTGAACGGCAGTCTATACCCACAATTTCGTGATGCGGAAAAGCGGTTTGTAGGGCACGTTGTGCTGCTTCGTCGTGGACGGGTTGGGCATAGGTGGGCATGAGCACTGCTTTGTTCATGATGAGGAAGTTGGCATAGGTGGCAGGGAGCCGCTCACCTTCTTCATCGAAAATGGGATCCGGCATAGGGACGGGAATAAGCCGATAGGGTTGTCCCGTGGCGGTGCGGAAAGCGCGGAGTTCGCTCTCCATGGCGGTGAGCGCGGCGTGGTGTTCGTCGTGTTCGTCGTTTTCGTCGCGACTTTGGACGTATACAATCGTGTTGTCAGGGCAGAGGCGGGCGAGGGTGTCGATGTGCGAGTCGGTGTCGTCGCCGGCCAAGTAGCCATGCTTCAGCCAAAGGATGCGCTCTACGCCCAAACTGTCTTGCAGGAACAATTCCACCTGCATGCGGTCTACCAATGGGATGCGGTCGCCTTCACGGCGGCGGTTGGCGTTGAGCAAACATTCCTCGGTGGTGAGAATCGTACCCATACCATCGCTTTCGATGGCACCACCCTCGAGCTCGAAATCGAGTGCATTGACGTAGCGGCCTTTAGGTGGGAGGTTTCAAAAAGTTGGCTGTTGATGGCATTGTCGGCCGTCGCTTCAAATTTTCCACCCCAGCCGTTGAAACGGAAATCCATGAGTTCTGCGCCTTCCGTTCCTACGATGGTGAGAAAAGCGTGGTCGCGTGCCCAAGTGTCGTTGGTGGGGCATTGGAAGAAGGTGATGTTTTGAAAAACCTTCTCAGGGAGCTGACTTTGCAGAAAGGTTTGGAGAGCCGTGGTGTCGGGATGTACAATGAGCAACGGTTGTCGTCGAGCGATTTCAAAGGCAAGATGTACGTAGGTCGTGGTGACTTCGGGCAGCATATCCGCCCAGTCTGTATCCTTATGAGGCCAAGTGAGTTGAATGGCACTTTGGGGAGCCCACTCGGCCGGGAGCGTGCGCTTATGGCGAAATTCGGGATGCTCGGTTTTGAGTTCTTCGCGCATGGATTCGAGGTCTATTTCACCGGTCATGCCAACGCCGGCGTTGGGGAAATGATATTGTAAAGGCATAAGTTTGTGCAGAATCTAAGGGAGGAAAGAAACATGAGTTATTCAACGCACAAGGTGCCATTGATTTTGAAGCCGCGCAAGAAGTCAGCGACATTCATTCGCTTTTTTCCAGCCAATTGAAGGGTGTTCAGCGATAAATAGCCGTCGGAAAGGGCAATCTTGAAAAACGTTTTGCCATCGCTCACCACAGTGCCGATAGGTTCTTGGGGCGTGGTGAACTCCTTCGCGGTAGCATAGAGTTTGAGAATGGTGTGTTTGCCTGCCTCGTCCACCAATTCCGTCCAAGCAGCAGGGTAGGGCGAGAGGCCTCGCACAAAATCATAGCAACGTTTCACTCCCCATGTCCAATTGATACGGCACGTGTCTTTGAAAATCTTGGGGGCATGACGGAGCGGTTGGTCGGTGAGGAGCTGACTTTGTGGGATGGGGGTGATGTTGTCGTTGAGGATGTTATCTATCGTTTCAACCACCAATTTAGCCCCCAAAATCATCAGTTTGTCGTGTACATCCTCCACGTTGTCGGTGTCGAGGATGGGTACAGGCACACGCTGAATCACCTGTCCGGTATCGATGTCATGATCGAGGAAGAAGGTGGTGATTCCGGTTTCGGTGTCGCCGTTGATAATGGCCCAATTGATGGGTGCCGCCCCTCTGTACTGCGGGAGCAGGGGCGGCATGGAGGTTGAATGTGCCTAAGCGCGGCATGTTCCATATCACTTCAGGAAGCATCCGGAAGGCCACGACAACTTGCAAGTCGGCATTGAGGGCGCTCAATTGCTCTATGAAAGAGGGAGCCTTGAGGCGTTCGGGTTGAAGCACAGGAATACCCTGCTCAATGGCATATTGCTTGACGGGACTTTGCGAGAGTTCCGTTTGATGTCGGCCGATGGGCTTGTCGGGCATAGTGATAGCAGCTACCACATTATATCCCCCCTCGACCAAAGCGCGTAGGCTTTCTACGGCGAAGTCGGGGGTGCCCATAAACACGATTCTGAGATTTTGTTTGGTCATATAGTATAATTTCCTCGCGAAGATACGTCTTTTTCGCGAAAAAAGCGCTATCTTTGCCTCACTAAATGTAGACATGTTGCTCATCTCCCTTTGGGAGAGGGGTGTTTTGTGCGAAGAAAGCCGCCGTTTTATCACGCAATAATAAATAGTAATACATATAATCTCAACATCAACATGAACATTACTCTCGAACAGTCTGGTGTTACAGCCCTCGTTACCGTAAAGATGGAGAAGGCTGACTATCAGGATGCAGTGAAGAAAGAACTCAAGAATATCTCAGCAAAGGCTGAAATGCCTGGTTTCCGTCCCGGAAAAGTACCCGCATCGCTCATTCAAAAGCGTTTCGGCGTGCAGGTGAAAGCCGACAAGGTGAACCAAATCCTGGGTGAAAAATTGATGAACTATGTTCAAGAAAATAAGCTGAATATCCTCAGCGAACCCATGATGTCTGAAAAAGCAACAGCCCCAAGACATTGAAAACGCAGACGATTTCGAATTCATCTTTGACATTGCTTTGGCACCTGAATTCAAAATTGAACTCACTGCTAAAGACAAGGTGGATTACTACGACATCGAGGTAAATGATGAACTCGTTGACAACCAAATCAAGAACTTTGCCCAACAAGCCGGTCACCCTGAAAATGTAGAGGTATATGCTGATAAGGATATCCTCCGTGGTGTTTTGGCCGAACAAGATGCCGATGGTAATGTGTTGGAAGGCGGTATCAACATCGAGAAAGCAAGCCTTATGCCCGCTTATTTCAAGAGCGAGGATCAAAAGAAAATCTTCGATGGTGCAAAAGTCAATGACGTTATCACTTTCAATCCTGCCGAAGCACACAGCGAAAACGAACTCGCTGCTCTGCTCAAAGTGAGCAAGGAAGAAGCGCCTAACCACAAAGGTAACTTCACTTTCCAAGTTGAAGAAATCAGCCGCTTTGTACCTGCTGCCATTGATCAAGAACTTTTCGATCGCGTCTTTGAAGAAGGTACGGTGAAGAGCGAAGAAGAATTCCGCAACAAGGTGAAGGAAATGCAAGCCGAGCAGTTTGTAGCTGACAGCGACTACAAGTTCCTTCTCGATGTGCGCAAGTATGCCGAAGAGAAAGTGGGCAACCTCGAATTTCCCCTCGAACTCCTCAAGAAGTTTATGAAGGAGCAAAACAAGGAAAAGGGTGAAGACTATGTTGAGAAGAACTTCGAAAAAGAGCATCGAAGAACTCAAGTGGCACCTGATTAAGGAGCAACTTGTTGCAGCTCGTGAAATCAAAGTCAACGATGCTGACGTGAAAGAACAGGCCGTGAAAGCTGCTCGTTTCCAATTCATGCAATATGGTATGAACAACGTGCCCGAAGAGTATCTCGAACAGTATGCCGGCGAAATGCTCAAGAACCGCGACCAAGTGAACGGTCTTGTGGAACGCTGCATTGACGAAAAAGCTCGCACAATCTCTCAAGACCGTTGTCACTCTCAACCACAAGAGCGTGAGCGTCGAAGACTTCAAAAGCTCTTCAACAACTAATCGAGCTGAAGGCCATCCTCAACTCTCTGACCAAGGGGCGAATGGGAAAACGTTCTTCCCATTCGCCCCTCATTCGTCTGAACTTCTACCCCTCAAAAACACAAACCCACAACATGACACAAGATTTCCGCAAATTTGCCACCTCAAAGATGGGCATCAGCTCCCTCGTGCTGGACGATGTCGTGGCCGCGCAAAACCAATACCTCAACCCATACATCCTCGAAGAGCGACAGCTCAACGTCACCCAGATGGACGTGTTCAGCCGCCTCATGATGGACCGCATCATCTTCCTCGGCACGCAGATTGATGACTACACCGCCAACACTCTCCAAGCCCAGCTCCTCTACCTCGACAGCACCGACCCCGGCAAGGACATCTCCATCTACATCAACAGTCCCGGCGGCAGCGTCTACGCCGGCCTCGGCATCTACGACACCATGCAGTTCATCCAGAGCGACGTTGCCACCATCTGCACAGGCATGGCCGCCTCGATGGCCGCCGTCCTCCTCGTCGCCGGCAAGGAAGGCAAACGCTCGGCCCTCCCCCACAGCCGCGTCATGATCCACCAGCCCCTCGGCGGTGCACAAGGCCAGGCTTCCGACATCGAAATCACGGCCCGTGAAATTATGAAGCTCAAAAAGAACTCTACACCATCATCGCCGATCACAGCCACACCAACTTCGACAAAGTTTGGGCCGACAGCGACCGCGACTACTGGATGACGGCCGAAGAAGCCCGTGAATATGGCATGATCGACCGCGTTCTGAACCGCAAATAACCTCTCCCCTATATGGCAAAACGAACACACCACGAAGACCACTGCTCCTTCTGCGGACGCGGATCGAGCGACGTGGGGATGCTCATCGCCGGCGTCGACGGCTTCATCTGCAACGACTGCGCCGAACAGGCCAAACGCATTGCCGACGAAACACTCGCCCAAGCCCGACCCGCAGCTGTCGAAGACTTCGGCTCCCTCCCACCCCTAAAGAAATCAAAGAATACCTCGACCAATACATCATCGGGCAGGACGCCGCCAAGCGCTACCTCTCCGTAGCCGTCTACAACCACTACAAGCGCATCCGAAGCCTCGGCACCGCCGAAGACGACAGCGTCGAAATCGAGAAGAGCAACATCGTCATGGTAGGCTCCACCGGCACCGGAAAGACTCTCCTCGCCCGCACCATCGCCAAGCTCCTCAAAGTCCCCTTCACCATCGTCGACGCCACCGTCTTCACCGAAGCCGGCTACGTGGGCGAAGACGTTGAGACATCCTCTCCCGACTCCTCCAAGTGGCCGACTTCGATGTCGCCAAAGCCGAGCGAGGCATCGTCTTCATCGACGAAATCGACAAAATCGCCCGCAAGAGCGACAACCCCTCCATCACCCGCGACGTCAGCGGAGAAGGTGTGCAGCAGGGCATGCTCAAACTCCTCGAAGGCAGCATCGTCAACGTTCCCCCCAAGGGCGGACGCAAGCACCCCGACCAAGACTACATCCACGTCGATACCCACAACATCCTCTTCATCTGCGGCGGCGCCTTCGACGGTATCGAAAAGAAAATCGCACAACGTCTCAACACCCACACCGTAGGCTACAACTCCGTGCAGAACCTCCAGAAAATCGACACCGCCGACCTCATGCAGTACGTCGAGCCCCAAGACCTCAAGTCTTTCGGTCTCATCCCCGAGATCATCGGCCGTCTGCCTGTCCTCACCTACCTCAAACCTCTCGACCGCACCGCCCTGCGCAGTATCCTCACTGAACCCAAAAACTCCATCGTCAAGCAATATATCAAACTCTTCGCCCTCGACGGCGTCAAGCTTACCTTCGCCCCCGAAGTGCTCGACTACATCGTCGACCAGGCCGTTGACTACAAGCTCGGTGCCCGTGGCCTCCGCTCCATTGTCGAAACCATCATGATGGACGCCATGTTCGAAGCCCCCTCCTCCGGACAAAAGGAGCTCACCATCACTCTCGACTATGCCCGATCCCAGTTTGAAAAGACCAACCGCCCTCCGATGAACCACGACTAACCTCCGCATTTTCCTTTTCATCCCTCTCTTCCTCCGCCTTCTCCCCATCAGGACCAGGGCGGAGTTTTTTTATATTTCCTCAATGAGGGGGAATATTGAGGCGCTTCACCACCTCGGAGAAGCCGATATTCGCCCCCCCCCTTCGGAGAAACTCCCCTATGGCATTGGGATTCGTAGGTTCATCACCGCTGCGCGTCTCCTCGCCTACAGCTATTGTGAGAAGCCTCCTTCGGGGACTCACCGCCCCACCATCACACACTACACACCACGCTTCAACACGCTCAGGGATAGCGATACTCGGTTGCCGACCATGCGAATATGCTGCTTTGCATCTCCCTCGTTGGGGGTGCAGAGGCTGAGATATCGGTTGTCGGTCATGCAAATATGTAGCCTTGCGTCCCCGAAGGGGGCGAATATTCGATCGCTCGATGTGGTGAAGCACCCCATATTCTAGCTTCTTGAGAATTCACCTCCACTCGTGACGTGTTCCCACTGCACTTCTATCTTGAAAGTACACTCTGTAGAACGTACTTTATCGCGCAATTCACCGTCAATGGCAGCCAATCATTTCCTTTTGTCAGAAATAATTGCTACCTTTGCGGCCATTGAACATGAACATCAAAAGAGAACTTTATGATGAAAAGTAAAGAAGAAATTTGCGGCAATTGGCTGCAACGCTATACCAAACTGCCGCTTGAGGAGTTTGGCGACTTGATTTTGCTCACCAACTTCAATAACTACGTTGATATGTTTTGCGAGCAGATGAAGGTGAAGGCTGTGGGGTTCGATGCTAACATGCGCGCCGCAACGGCCGAGGGCATCACGATGATAAACTTTGGAATGGGATCGCCCAACGCGGCACTCATCATGGACCTCCTTTCGAGTGTGAAACCTCGCGCCGTCCTCTTTCTGGGTAAGACGGGGGGGATTTCCAACAAGACGCAGTTGGGTGACTACATCTTGCCGCTCGCTGGTATTCGCGGCGAGGGGACGTCCAACGACTACTTCCCGCCCGAAGTACCAGCCCTACCAGCCTTCATGCTACAACGTGCCATTTCCACAGCCTTGCGCGATGCCTCGCTCGACTACTGGACCGGCACTGTCTACACGACCAACCGACGGGTTTGGGAGCACGACGAGCAGTTTAAGGAATATCTTCGCACCACTCGCGCCATGGCAGTCGATATGGAGACGGCAACACTCTTTTCCTGCGGTTTCTACAACCACATTCCTACGGGGGCGCTCCTTCTCGTGAGCGACAATCCGATGACGCCCGAGGGGGTGAAGACGGAGAAGTCGGACCACCACGTGACGCAGAATTTTGCCGCCACCCATGTGCGCATCGGTATCGAAGCGCTGCGCCTCTTGCAGGGGTGACCGAAAGACGGTGCGCCACCTTAAATTTGACTGGTAAGATTCACCTTATCTTATGGCAAAGAAAACGACATCGGGCATCACCCACGAGACCATCGTGCGTGATGTCCGTGCTGGAAAGATAGCTCCCGTCTACTATCTGATGGGTGAAGAGAGCTACTACATCGACCGAGTGAGCGAATTCATCGTCTCCTCGGTGCTCAAACCCGAAGAGCGCGACTTCAATCTCATCACTTTCTTTGAGGGTGACCAAGAGCGCGTCAAGGGGAGACAATGCGCACCATCGACTTTGAGACCGTGGTGCAGGCAGCCATGGGCTTCCCGATGGGGGCAGAACGTTTGGTTGTCCTCGTCAAGGAGGCACAGAACATGAAGCACATCGAAGTGCTCGAAACCTATCTCAAGCAGCCGCAACTTTCGACAGTGCTCATTGTCTGCCACAAGCACGGTGTGCTGGATCGGCGCAAGGTGGTGGTGAAACTGCTGGAAAAGGTGGGTGTTCTCTTTGAGAGTGCCAAATTCAGTGACTACCAGATGCCGGCGTGGATCAATGCTTATCTGCAACGCAAGCAAGTGAGTATCGAACCGGCTGCCGCCGAGATGCTGGCCGAGTTCGTCGGTGCTGACCTCAATCGTATGGCCAGCGAACTGGACAAACTTATCATTTCTCTTCCTCAAACGGAACGGGTAGTGAAGACTGATCTTGTGGCACAGCATATCGGTGTGAGCAAGGAATTCAATATCTTCGAACTGATGGATGCCTTGGGGCGTAAGGACGTGAAAAAGGTGCATCAAATCGCGAACTACTTTGACAGCAATCAAAAGCAAAACCCCATCCAAAAGACGCTTCCTGCACTTTTCCGCTATTTTTCCAATCTGATGTTGGCTTATTATGCGCCAGACAAGTCACCGCGCGGCATTGCTTCTTGGTTGGATATTCAGGAATGGCAGGCCAAACGAAACGTCTTGCCGTCCATGCAACTCTACACTGGTAGGAAGGTAATGTCCATTATTGAGCAAATCCGAAGAACAGATGCTCGCAGTAAAGGTGTGGGAAATCCTTTTATCTCCTCAGGTGAACTGATGAAAGAACTGTTTTTCTTTATTTTGCATTAGTCTCTTTAGCCTGCATTCCTTCATATGTGAAAGGAAAGGAAGACATCTTGCAACATAGGTTTGCGCTTTCCCTCTCCTGCCTCATCTGTCAGTTCAGCACACAATGCCTCATACTCTCCGGGGAGTATGGGGCTTTTTTTATGAGTATGCGCATAGGGTGGGGGACACCAAACTCGTGATGCTGCAGCAACGTCTGATGGGATGCCCATCTTGATTTTTTTTTAGCATGAGTTTTCTGTTTCTTCTTCTCCCTTTCCTTCTCATGACTTTGTGCTGAGTACGTCTCCCGGAGCGGAAGTAGGGTGGGTGGGGAATCTGGACGCACTCTTTCTGAATGGAGAAAGTAGGTGTGAAGGGAAAAATTGTAGGTTGATTTTTCCTCAATACGAAGATGCATATTTTTGAAGATGAAGGTATGTTGAGGTGATGAATTGAACCTGAAGAGGGGTCGAAACAAAATCTCCTTTTTCTTTTCCATTCTCTGTGTCGAAGCATTCGCCTCGAGGGAAAAACTCCTACTTTTCTGGTGAGCTTACCTTCATTTTCTCTTCTCCTCCCTTTCTTTTTGTAGGACTTATAGCTGTAAAAAGCTAAATTTCCTCCTTTTTGCTCCTTTTTAGCTCTATTCTCGAGGGAAATCTGTCTGATTTCTTTCCATTTCTCCCTTTTTCTTTAAAGCAAAAGGGCATTCTCCCATTTTTTTAGGAGCTTTCCTCTGTTCTTGATTTCCTGCTCCTAATCCCTGTTTTACAGAGGGTTAGGTGATATTTTACGTCTGGAGAAGGTCAAGCAAATCCTTTTCCTGCCTGCTTTGTTGGGTGAGCGCTGCAAAGTGCTTAAAAAGGGCATTTACCTATTTCTTTACTTTTGCATTAGCAAATGTTTGACTTTAGCTTTCTGAAGTTTTGACTTGTGGAATTGTGAAATTTGATCCTTTTGATTTTTCATTTCTGTATTATAGAGTCTTGGAAGTTGGAAATATGACATTGTGGATTTTGAGATTGGAATTTTGATTTGTGTGAGTTTGTATATGTGTGTATTGCTTATACCCCTTTTGTATTATCTGTTATCTTGTTGAAATTCAGGTATTTTTGCTGATTTGTGCTTGCTGAGATGTTTTTGAAAAGCATTGTATCCCGAAAAGTTCTATGGTTTGCTCAGTTTTTTACTCAGTTCTATACTTCAAATACTTCAAAACCAATAGTTTCTTCTATTTTTGCTCGATCTTTTTAGGTAATCCTTTCTATTACCTATATCAAGATTTAGAAATGTAAATGTGTATTTGTGTTGGGGTGGATTTTTGCAATGTGGATTTTTTTGGTTTGTGATTTTTTTAAATTGCTTGGTTTCGATTTGTGGTGCGGTTTTTGTCACTTAAATCAAAAAAACTTTTTATCTTTGTAGATGCTTAGAAAAGAGCTCCCTTTGGAGTGGGGATTGCCATGCTGCTGCATTTGAAGCTGTCTGCTTTCTAATTCCGATGAGGTCAGAGGTTCAAACTAAGCTGTGAAATTTCGGAAGATTTTTCATCGACTGCCTTCGCAACTTTGTATGGAGTTGACTCCATGAAGGTCAAATGCGACGAGGCGAGTATGTTGTTGTTTTATACAATTCTGCATTTTCCCTTAGGATTATTTCTTGGGCTCTTCCAGAGATGGATTCCATTCTGCTCTTTTGCGCTTCGTGCTTCGCCAATTTGAAACCATCGCTTTTATATGAGTGCCTCATTCCTTACTTTCAACTTCCGGTTTTCTCTTGAGTTTTCATCTATTCCTGAGTTTATAGTCCGTAACTCAGTTTAATCACATTATAAGACACATGTTAGAACGACTTCAACAAATCAGAGATTACTATAATCTTCCCCAACAGCTCTTTGCTCAGAAATTGGAATTGTCCCCTTCAACCATTTCGAGTATATTCACAGGGCGCACCAAGCCTGGGAATAATTTGGTACAAGCCATCCATCGTGCATTTCCGGAAATCAATATTGTCTGGTTGATGTTTGGAGAAGGGGAAATGATGCTTGAAGATACAGAGAAATCCTCGACTAATGCAAATACAGGTATTGAGCAAAATCAAATATCGTCCTCCTTCCCTAACTTTGTGGAAGGGGGCAACGCCACATCTTCGTTAGATACTCCTTCCCTCTTTCCTGATGCAGCAATGGGGGGGCAGGAAAGCTTGGCAGGGAGAGGAATGACAAAATCAACGGCTCTGTCGTCGGAAATGCAGTTGGCGATGCTTTCCCAGTTGGCCAATGCGAAGCAACTTGACAAGCCTCAGCGAAAAATAAAAGAAATTCGCGTGTTTTACGATGATGGAACCTTTGAGGCGTTCGCTCCATTGACCAAATAGAAATCAGGGGGTAGCATGCCGCCGGGGTATGTCTTTCATCCTAAAAACAAAACCCATTCGTTCTTTGTACGGAAGAGCGAATGGGGAACGCGGTTTTGTGCTGGAGTACTTCTCAAAAGGAGGATGAAGCGCAAGCAGAATAAGAAGTGGAAGAAATAGAGGTGAAGGGAAAGTGAAGGGGTGAGATTACACCCTACTATTACGTAGCTCCCAGAAAGCGACAGCAGCCGCAGCTGCCACGTTGAGAGAATCGACTTGATGGGCCATAGGGATGCGCACCACGAGGTCGGCCCCGGAAATCGTTTCGGGCGAGAGGCCGTCGCCCTCTGTGCCCATGATGAGGGCAAGACGGGGAATTTGTGGGAGGAGCGGATCACCCAGAGGGATGGAAGCGTCAGTGAGTGCCATGGCGGCCGTGGTGAAACCATAGTCGCGCAGTCGGGTGAGCGGCGGGGTTATCCATGTCCAGGGGACGAGAAACGTAGAACCCATAGAGACGCGGATAGAGCGCCGATTGAGAGGATCGCAGGAGGTCGGGGTGAGCAGCACGGCATCGACGCCCAATGCTGCCGCGGAACGGAAAATCGCACCGATATTGGTCGTATCGACCACGCCGTCAATCACCACAACGCGCCGGGCATCGCGAAGCACGTCGTCAAGGCAGGGTGGAGTGGGGCGGCGCATGGCACAGAGCACCCCACGTGTGAGGGTATAGCCCGTGAGGCTGGCCAAAAGTTCGCGTTCTCCGGTGTAGACCGGGAGGTCACCGCAACGTGCAATGATGGAAGCGGCATCGCCGGTGATGTGCCGCTCTTCGCAGAGGATGGCTATCGGGGTGTGGCCGGCTTCGAGCGCCACGTGGATGACCTTCGGGCTTTCGGCGATGAAAATCCCTTGAGATGGGTCGATCCGATTGCGTAGTTGGGCCTCGGTGAGCGAGGTGAACATTTCTACACCGGGATGATGGAGGGAGGAAATGGGGATAATAGACATAAGTAGGTGTTCAAGATTAATTGTAGCTATCTTAGTCGTAGGATGTTCTCTACTTTGATACCATCTTTGTTTCTTTTTTTTGTCAGCTCGTCTTTGAGAAGAAGGAGTGTAACGAATTACACGATTGATGAACAAAGACGAGCTGACGAAAAATGAAACAAATCTAGTATCAACATTCTGAACACCTACTTAGAAGAAATAGAAATGCAGACGAAAGGCCGGCCATAAGGCGACCTTTCGTCTGTCTATTCTAGGATGGGAGCACGAGGTAATAGTTGTGACACTTGGGGTGACCCAAGAGTACAACCCCATAGCCGCCCTACGTAGGCACTACTTACCTTTGTGCCGATTGGCGCGGCGTTGGCGGATTTCGGCCTTTTTCTTGGCAGCGCCGGAGCCGTGCTGCCCCGTGATGTAGGTTTTCTTCTTGGCCTTGGTTTTCACTTTCACCTCGGTGGGCTTGCGGAGTTTAGCCCCCTTGAAAGTGATGCCCACGGTCATGGCTGTAGTGATTTCTTCGTCGCTGACGTTGCGTGATATTGCCATAAGTAGGTGTTCAAAATTAATCGTAATTATCTTAGTTGTAGGATGTTCTTTACTTTGAAACCCTCTTTGCTCCCCTTTTCCGCCATCTCACCTTTGTTTATCAGTCGTGTAGCTCGCTACACTCTTTCTTCACAAAGACGATCTAACGAAAAAAATGGAAACAAATCTAGTATCAATGAATTTTGAACACCTACTTATAAAACGTGTATTAGTGGTGGAAGAGGCGGATGCCGGTGAAGGCCATCGCGATGCCATACTTGTTGCAAGTGGCGATGACATGGTCGTCGCGCACGGAACCACCGGCTTGTGCTACATACTGCACACCGCTGCGGTGGGCACGTTCGATGTTGTCTCCAAAGGGGAAGAAAGCATCCGAGCCCAAAGCCACATTGGTGTTTTGGGCGAGCCACGCACGCTTCTCCTCGGCAGTGAGCGGTGCAGGTTGTTCGGTGAACAACTGTTGCCAAGCGCCATCGGCCAAGACGTCGTTGTAATCGTCGGAGATGTAGAGGTCGATGGTGTTGTCGCGGTCGGCGCGGCGAATGCCCGGCACGAAGGGGAGGCCCATCACCTTCGGGTGCTGACGCAGCCACCAGATGTCGGCCTTCTGACCAGCCAATCGTGTGCAATGGATGCGGCTCTGCTGCCCGGCGCCGATGCCGATGACCTGGCCGTCCTTGGCATAGCACACGGAGTTGGACTGCGTGTATTTGAGTGTGATGAGAGCGATGCGCAGGTCGCGGCGGGCTTCGAGGGGGAAGTCCTTGTTGTCCGTGGGGATGTTGTCGAAGAGGTGGTCGGTGGTGAGATCAATCTCGTTGCGACCCTGTTCGAAGGTGACGCCAAACACCTGCTTGCGCTCGAGCGGAGCGGGGCGATAGGCGGTATCGACCTTCAAGACATTGTAAGTACCTTTGCGCTTTTCGCGGAGGATGGCGAGGGCTTCGGAGGTGAAATCAGGGGCAATGACGCCGTCGCTCACCTCGCGCTTGATGAGCAAGGCGGTGGCTTCATCGCACGTGTCGGAGAGGGCAATAAAGTCACCGTAGCTCGACATGCGGTCGGCACCACGGGCACGGGCATAGGCCGTAGCGATGGGCGAAAGGGGCAGGGCGAGGTCGTCGCAGAAATAGATGCGGCGCAGGGTGTCGCTCATGGGCAACCCCACGGCAGCACCTGCGGGCGAGACGTGCTTAAAGGAAGCCGCTGCGGGCAGACCGGTGGCCGCTTTGAGCTCGCTCACAAGCTGCCAGCCGTTGAGAGCATCGAGGAAGTTGATGTAACCGGGACGTCCGGAGAGTACCTCGATGGGGAGGGCGCTGCCGTTGTCCATGTAGATGCGGGAAGGCGTTTGGTTGGGGTTGCAACCATACTTCAAAAGCCAATTCGTTCATAAAAAAAGCGCAAGATTTGATGGTGGATGAAATTCGCTCGCAAAGGTAGCAAGATATGGGCAGTTTGCCAAAGAAGTTCCCCCTTTTTCGTGGCGGTCTCGTTTTTTATTACTACTTTTGCGACATGTACCACACACTCTTCCCCGATTTTTTCTCCTTCGACGATGGGCGTAGCCAAGAGCAGGCGCTTCGCTTGAACGAAGCCTTGCAGCAGGTCGAACTGGCCCTGCTCGACACCCACGCCGAACGCCGTGCGGTGTTGCGCAGGCTCGCGGCCCTTGGAGTAACCAACGCTTAGCAGCTGCTCCAGCTCCAGCACGAGGAAGTGGCCGAATGGCCCGGCGTAGGCCCGGCCTTTCTGAGCGTGCTCGACGAGATGCGCGAGGAGGTGCATCGTGCGCCGGAACAACTGGTCGACACCTGGCGTAGAGAGTGGGCCACGCTCACCTTTCCCGACGACATGGAGGAGAAACTCACATCGCGCTTTCCGACGCCGACTCGGCCGAGGAAGTGCCGGAGAAAAAGTCCACCGACACGGAGCACGAATGCCTGAGCGCCGAAGCCTGCGAGGTGGAGCGCACGCTGGCCGCCTTGCTGCACACGCTCCTGCATCGCCGACCCGTCGGCGCGGGCGTGTTGCGGCGCTACTTCCTCGAAGGACTGCCCGTGAGCACCATCGTGCGGGTCGAAGGGCTCGCTTCGCGCGCCGCCGTCCACCGTGTGGTCGACCGCCAATGTCTGCGCCCTCTCCTCTCGGGTGAGGCGCTCCACGGATTGCAGCTGAGTGCTGCCTTTCTTGCAAAGTTGGAGCAGCTGCGCGGCCGACTGATGTTTTGTCCCTCCACCGTGCTGGAGCGCCTGCACACCATGCTCCCCGAGCGCTTCCTGCGCTTCCTCCACCTCACGCTGCTGTGCCGTACGACCGCTGAGACCCAGTGGGGGGCCGACCTCATCGTCCCTCGCCACGCCGTGTTGCGGGCCCGCCGCCTGCTTCGCCGCACCATGCAGCAACTCCAGTGGCAGCCCGACTTCGTGAAGCGCACCCACCTCGCCGCGCAACTCCACTCCTCCGATGCCTCCTGGCTCCAGCCTCTCCTGCACCGGCATCCTTGGGTGGAGCGGAATGCCGAGGGCTACCGCCTGCGCAGCGAGCAGTTGCAGTATGATGTCTGCCGCACCGCCCGCATCCTCTGTGATGCCGCGGGCGTTCCCTGTTCGCTCCAGGAGATGAGATTTGCCTACGAGTGTCGCTACCTGGAGCGCCCCAAGCGCCTGTCGTTGTCCGGAGTGCAGGCTCGATTTCCGCAGATTTCGACGGAAGACGACCGACTTTGGCAGTGGAAAAATACTTCCGATGCACCATAAGCTGATGGCGAAATACACCGACATTCGGGCGTCGAGAAACAGCCTGAAAAAGCCCCCAAAAAGCCGGCCTTTCCGCAGTGGAAGGCTGGCTTTTTTCATCGATATCTTCGTCTGATGCCCAAAAAGTCCCTTGTTTTGCTCCCTGAAAGGCGAAGTCTTGTCGTAGAACGGGCAACCAGCACCGGTCGAGAAAGTGCTTTGTTTTGGAAAAACAGAGGCCCGATTTTGTGGAAAAGCAGTGGTTTTACCGGATCAACTCCCACATGTGAGACGTTCATCTCCCATACGTGGGAGATTTACTTCCACTTATGGGATGTGAATTTACCCTTAGTGGGAATCAACTCCGACTATGGGAGTGAAACGGCTGTCAGCGGGGCGCGCCGACTTCTGCCGTCCCTCTGATTTCCGATTGAAGAGCGACCCGAAACTGAGATGCTTTCTCTCGGCGGCCAAAAGAGCGAGGGTATTGTAGAATTGATTTGACGTTTGCCCGCCCTCGATGCGAAGCCGACTGCGTCCGGAGTGGTCGGCCGTCGACACTTTTTCTACACAAAGGCCGGACTTAAGTAGATCTTCAAAATTAATCGTAGCTATTTTAGTCGGAGGCAGTTCTCGACTTTGATGTTATCTATATTTCCCTTTCTCGTCATCTCGCCTTTCCTCATCAGCCGTGTAGCCCACTACACTCCTTCTTCACAAAGACAATCTATCGAAAAAATGAAACAAATATAGCGTTAATTCATTCTGAACACCTACTTATTCTTTTGTCAATTCCTAAGAATGTCGTACTTTTGCACCGATTTAGCACTTTTGTGCAACTTTCAACTGCAAACACCTCAGTCCTATTTATGGAAAAAAGAAAGATTCAATTTTCGCTGGTTTATCGCGACATGTTCCAAAGCTCGGGCAAGTTTCAGCCCCGCAAGGACCAACTCGAGCGCATTGCTCCTGTGATTATCAAGATGGGCTGCTTCAGCCGTGTCGAAACCAATGGTGGCGCCTTTGAACAGGTGAACCTCCTGGCCGGCGAGAACCCCAACGAAGCCGTGCGGGCTTTCACTAAGCCCTTCAACGAAGTGGGCATCAAGACCCACATGCTCGACCGCGGTTTGAACGGTCTGCGTATGTTCCCTGTCCCCGCCGATGTGCGCCGCCTGATGTACAAGGTTAAGCACGCGCAAGGCACCGATATCACCCGTATCTTCTGCGGTCTGAACGATGTGCGCAACATCATTCCTTCCATCAAATATGCCATCGAAGGCGGTATGACGCCCCAAGCCACCTTGTGCATCACCACTTCGCCCATCCACACCGCTGAGTACTACGCCGGCATTGCCGACCAGCTCATCGCGGCCGGTGCGCCCGAAATCTGCTTGAAGGACATGGCCGGTATCGGTCAGCCTGCAATGCTCGGTGAACTTTGCCGCATGATTAAGACGAAGCACCCCGAAGTGATTGTGGAATATCACGGCCACACCGGCCCCGGCTTGTCGATGGCCTCTATTCTGGAAGTGTGCCGCAACGGCGCCGACATCATCGACTGCGCCATCGAGCCGCTCGCCTGGGGCAAGGTGCATCCGGACGTCATCTCCGTACAGAGCATGCTCAAGAATGCCGGTTTCGATGTGCCCGAAATCAACATGGAAGCCTATATGGAAGCCCGCAAGCTCACGCAAGAATTCATCGACGAATGGTTGGGCTACTTCATCAACCCCGGCAACAAGTTGATGTCTTCTCTCCTCCTCGGCTGCGGTCTGCCCGGCGGTATGATGGGCTCGATGATGGCCGACCTGACGGGCGTGATGAGTGCCATCAACGCCAACCGCGAGAAGAAGGGCGAAGTGCCCCTCTCGGAAGATGCGTTGCTCGTCAAGCTCTTTGACGAAGTGGCCTACGTTTGGCCTCGCGTGGGTTATCCCCCCTTGGTGACACCTTTCAGCCAATATGTCAAGAACATAGCTCTGATGAACCTCCTCACAGAGTCGATGGACAAGCCGCGCTACACCATGATGGACAACAGCATCTGGGGGCATGATTCTCGGCAAGAGCGGTAAGCTCCCTGGTAAGCTCGATGACGAAATCGTGGCTTTGGCCAAAGAGAAGGGCTACGAGTTCAGCACCGAAGACCCCCAGACCAACTACCCCGACGAACTGGACCGCTTCATCAAGGAGATGGAAGAAAACGGTTGGGATCGTGGCCAAGACGACGAAGAGCTCTTTGAGTTTGCGATGCACGAAACGCAGTATCGCGACTACAAGAGCGGTGCTGCCAAGAAGCGCTTTCTCGCCGACCTCCAAGCTGCTAAGGACAAAGCCAACGCTTCCGGCATGACGCCCGAAGAGGCTGCTGCCCTCAAGCACGCCAAGGCCGATGCCATCGTAGCTCCCGAAAGTGGTATTCTGCTGTGGGAAATCGGCGGTGATGCCGAAGGGTGAAGGCCATCGAGCCTTTCATCGGCAAGGAGTACAACGAAAAGGACTTCTTCTGCTACATCGAAAACGGCTTCGGCAAAATCCTCGAAATTCCTGCTGCCCTCGGCGGTACGCTGGTCGAGGTAAATGCCAAGCAGGGTGTCCACGTCCAAAAGGGTGATGTGATTGCCTACATCGAGCGTTCGGAACGTGTTTAACCCCCTCTCTCTCCCCTCTGACTCTATCGCCTTTGGAGCAACTTCGCAAGAAGTAGCCCCAAAGGCTTTTTCACTACTTCCTCATGTCGCTCCCCGCTCTCTTTGTCCGCCTCGTGGCCTATCGGCTCAGCCTGTTGCTGACGGTGGTCATCTTTGTCCTCTGTCTCTATGATCTGCCTGAAACCCCGCTGGACCAGGTGCGCTTCATCGATAAGTACACACACGTGCTGATGTATCTGGCTTATGGCATAGTGCTTTGGGTCGAAACGGGGCTTCGTGACCTCCCACCTCACAAGCGGTGGAGCGTCTGTGTGGCCTGGCCGGTGGCGATGGGGGGGCTCATCGAAGTGCTCCAGTCGCTCTGCACGCTACACCGCCACGGTGACCTCCTCGATGTAGCGGCCAACAGCCTGGGTGTTGTGCTGGCCGTCTTCGTGGGGCGTGCGGCCTGCCGGTTTCTTTCTCAACATCGTTCTCTTCTTCACTAAACCATCGATATGCGCTATCTTAGGATTGATGACACCCATTTGACCCTGGTGGCCTGCACCGGTTCGCGGCAGGCCCCTCTCCTCAAGCGGTTGTAGCGTTTTGAGCATCGGGCGCTATCGCCCACGCTTTCGCAGGAAGCCGACTTGCGCGACCTTTGCCAAGCCCGCCAAAGCGTTTGCCGAAGTGCAGCCCACGCAGGTTGTCGTGGAAGGTCGGGTCACGCTGGTCCCGCTCTCGGAGTTTGAAGAGGAGGCTTGCGCCACGCTCTATCGCTTCTGCGTGACGGGCGACGATGAGTTGCAGCCGGCCATGCGCGTCTTCTACGACCTGCTTCCGGCTTCCAATGCCGTTTTGCTCTTCGCCTTGCCCGAAGATACCTGCCGCGACATCGAAGCCGTGCTGGGAGAGGTGCATTACGTGTCCTACCTGACGGCTGTCTTGCGCCGTCTCTCGGGAAAGGGCGCTGCCGGCAAGCGTCGTGTCTACGTGTATTGCCGCGACCAGAAGGTGGACATCTGTGTCTTCGACGGCACGCGCATCTTGGTGCTCAACACGTTTGAGGTACAGTCGCCCACCGATGTGGCATACTATACGTTCAACTTGGCGCAAAGCTTAGGTTGGGAGCAGGAGAAGCAACCCTTCACCCTTTTCGGAGAAGAGGATAAGGTACAGGACGTTGTGAAACAACTACAACTTTACGTGGCCGAGGTGGGCAGTTTGCGCTTGTCGGCCGAATACAATCGACATCCCTTGACCGAAATCGCAGATATGCCTTTCGACTTGGCCACTCAAATTTTGCACCAATGAGAGTCATCACCGGAAAATACAAAGGTAAACACTTCGAAGTGCCGCGCTCGTTTAAGGCACGTCCCACCACCGATTTTGCCAAAGAAAACCTCTTCAACGTGCTTCGCGCCTACCTCGATTTTGAGGAGACGCGTGCGCTTGATCTCTTTGCCGGGACGGGAAGCATTTCGCTCGAACTGCTTTCGCGCGGCTGCCCGGAGGTGGTGTGTGTGGAGCGCGACCGCCAGCATTTCGCGTTCTTGTATCGTATGTTTGAGGCATTGGGCGACAAGGCGGTACGAACGTTGTGTGGCGATGCTCTGCGCTTCATCGAAAAAAACGGACAACCTTTCGACCTCGTTTTTGCCGACCCGCCTTATGCCTTGAAGGAGTTGCCCGAACTGCCTGACCGCATCTTGTCCGGCAAACTGCTGACATCGCAGGGACTGCTTGTCCTAGAGCATGGCAAGATTATGACTTCTCTGCCCACCCTTGCTTCTTGGAGCATCGTGTCTATGGGTCGGTGAACTTCTCTTTCTTCCGACCTACGAATGATTAGTCAACTCTTTGCGCAAAACATTGCCGAGGCTTTCCCCCACATCACGCCTCATCAAGAGGCTGCAGCTTTGAAGATGGGCGAATTTCTCTCCGACCCACGCACCTCGCAGGCTTTCATCCTGCGTGGCTATGCCGGCACCGGCAAAACTTCACTCGTGGGCGCTGTGGTGCGCGTTTGGCAGCAACTGCAACGCACCGTGGTGCTGTTGGCTCCCAACAGGACGTGCGGCCAAAAGTCTTCTCGCTCCATGCCGGCAGTCCGGCCTACACCATCCACAAGATTATCTATCGTCAAGACGCCTTCAAGGGGGAGGACACTCACTTCAATCCCGGATGGAATCCTTTCAAAGAAGCCCTGTTCATTGTCGATGAAGCCTCGATGGTATCCAACAACGGCGGAAACCGCCTCTTTGGCACCGGTTGTTTGCTGGACGACCTCATCCAGTTTGTCTACACTGGCGCAGGTTGTCGCCTGATGATGGTGGGTGATACGGCACAGTTGCCGCCCGTGGGCGAAGAGGAAAGTCCGGCTCTGCAACCTTCCACCTTAGAGGGCTACGGCCTGAATGTGCGTATGGCCGAACTGACGGAAGTGGTGCGCCAAGCCCAAACTTCTGCTGTGCTTCGCAATGCCACCCATCTGCGTTTGCAAATCAGCACGTTCGACGGCACATCGGTGCAAGGGGCTTATGCTGACAATGAGGACGCCTATCATGCCGTCAATGAAAACGGCCTTCCGCTCATCACGGTGGGCGAGCACAGCGAAGTACGTGTTATCCCCGGCGACGAACTGATAGAAGCGCTCGAAGCCAGTTATCAGAACTGGGGAACGTCTGACACCATCATCGTGACGCGAAGCAACAAGCGCGCCAACATTTTCAACCAAGGTGTGCGCACCCGAATCTTTGACCGCGAAGATATCTTGGTGCGTGGCGATCAAATCATGACCGTCAAGAACAACTACTATTGGACCGCGCAGGCGGCCACGCAGCTTGCTGAAGGCGAAACCCTTCCCTTAGCTTTTGTGGCCAACGGCGATAGTGCCGAAGTGGTGCGACTGCACAATGTCCACGACATGCACGGGTTTCAGTTTGCCGATGCCACCTTGCGTTTCCCTGACTACGACAACTACGAGTTGGACTGCCGCATTCTACTGAGCACTCTGCTCTCAGACTCGCCTTCCCTCACGTCCACTGAATCCGCGCAACTCTATGAGGCTGTCTATCAGGACTATGTCGACATCCGCAACCAACGTGAGCGGATGAAAGCCATTCGTCAAGACCCTTATTATAATGCGTTGCAAATCAAGTATGCCTATGCCGTGACGTGTCACAAATCGCAGGGCGGACAGTGGCACGAAGTCTACATCGACCAAGGCTACATCCCTGACGACACCGACCCAGTGGCTTATCTGCGGTGGCTGTACACCGCTTTCACTCGCACCTCGGGCAACCTCTATCTAATCAACTGGCCTGCCGAGCAGACCACATCCTCTCCCTAAACCTATGATTGCAATTGTCATCAATGCACTCGCCGTAGTGGTCGGAAGTACCATCGGCGCCTTGGCCAAACGAGGCATCGGCGAAAAGTATCTCACAGTGCTCAATACCGCCATGGGATTGGCGGCTTTGGTGCTGGGCATCAATGTCGCCATGATCAATATGGGGCGAAGCAAGCTCCCTGTTCTCTTTATCTTCTGCCTTTCCCTCGGTGGACTCTTGGGTACGGTGCTGCACTTAGACCAACGTTTGGAGGCCGCGACGAAACACATGTCCAAAAGTGGAAGCAACTTGGTGGAGGCATCACCACCGCCGTGTTGTTCTGTTGTGTCGGCACCCTCTCCATGATGGGCCCCGTGCTGGCCGCGCTCAAAGGCGACAATACCTACCTGATGACTGCCGCCACACTCAACCTCGTCACGATGATTGTCGTGGCTTCAAGCTATGGCTTTTGGACTTGCATCACCGCCCTTTTCGTCTTTGCTTGGCAAGGCACCATCTACGGCATTGCTAAACTCTCGGCCGACTTCATTTCGGACGACTTGATTGCCGAAGTCTCCATCGTGGGCGGTGTCTTGATTGCCGCAGCCGGACTAGGCGTGATGAACATCAAAGACTGCAAAACCATCAACCTGCTCCCCGCCTTGCTGATGCCCATGCTCTTCTTCCTCTTCAAAAATCTCTTAGGCTTTTAATCCCTTCACACTGCCAAAACAACAATCCATGACACCAACTCATCGCCTTTCCATCGCGTTGCTCCTCTCCGTTTTTGCCCTGACGACCTTAGCACAAGGCAAAGCCGAACTCCTCAATCCGCAGGTAGATTTGGGCGAGGTTGGGTGGAAAACTCCTGCCACTGCCACCTTCCAACTGAAAAATGTGGGCAACACTCCGCTCACCATCACCGCTGTCGAAGGCGATTGCCGCTGTGCTTCCTTCCATTGGGAGCGGAACGCAATAGCTCCCGGCCGCACCACCACCATCACTGCCCACTACGATGCCGCCACACTGGGGCACTTCGTCCAGCAGGTGCGGTTCGTCACCTCGGCCTCCTCTCAGCCGCTTTGGGGAAAGTTGCAAGGGCGCGTGGTCAATAAGTTGCAAGACGAAGCGGTGCGTTTTCCTTATGCCATTGGCAATGTGCGCCTCTCCACCGACAATATCGAATTTGACGCCTATCGCGGACAGCAGTTGCAGCGAACTCTCTTCGTTCTCAACAATGGCAAGGCCAACTATATGCCTGCATTGCTCCACCTTCCCAAGTACCTCACGGCCTATGCTGAACCAGAAGTGGTGCGGCCGGGCAAAGTTGGGAAAATCACACTCAACCTGAACACCAACGAGGTGCATGACATCGGCCTGACCCAAACCTCCATCTATCTGGCGCGCTATGCCGGCGACCATGTGGGCAAGCACAACGAGTTGGACCTCTCCGTCACCCTGCTCCCACCGGTGGAACAAACTCGCCTCGAAAATGCTCCCGTGGCACAAATAGACACGCTCATTGATTTGGGCAGTTTCAATGGGAAATCAAAGTTGAAGGGTGAACTCATCCTCTCCAACCAAGGCCATGCACCGCTGGTGGTCAAGACGCTCCAAGTCTACAATCCAGGCATCAGTGTCTCCCTCTCCAAATCGGTCATCAGGCCCGGCGAACGCGCCAAATTGAAACTTACGGCCAGTGCACAATCCGACTTCTTCCGAGGTCGCCGCCTTCTTTTGATTACCAACGACCCCAAGAATACAAAAATCATAGTACATGTGTTGATGAAAAAGTAACAAACATTTCGTCAGTCCAAAGAAAATGCCTACCTTTGCACCAACAAATAAAAAGCCTATCGGAAAGTAGCGCAGTTGGTAGCGCACTACGTTCGGGACGTAGGGGTCGGGCGTTCGAGTCGCCTCTTTCCGACCAACATCGGTGATGAATACAGCCGATAATTTCTAAAGGTGAACATGCAACCTCTGCTTCGGCAGAGGTTGTTTTTCAAACTAATGGTCAAATGTACTCCTGAAAGAGAGCATGATGCTCTTCTTTCAGGAGTACATTTGACCATTGCTACTTCTCAACATCGAAGTGCAACAAATCAGTTGAACACTATTGTGCCCCGACATTGGAGGAATTCGACAAGCATTAAGTCGTACCTCTCCATGTCGGGCACTTTTTGTATCTAATCAAGAACACGTCCTGTTGAGTGAGCAGGCACTACCATAGTCGCACCACGCTTAGGGCAGTTTGGGGAACTTCGACCAGTCGGGCTTGCGCTTTTTCGAGGAAAGCTTGGCCACCTTCGTGGGCTTCATCGAGGAGGTAGTAGAGCATAGTGGCGTCGCCCGCCAGTTCCTGAATGCCGGCCTGACCGTCGAGCTCGGCGTTGAGGCCGGCCTTTATCATGCGCAGCGCGAGGGGTGAGTGTTCCATCATGCGCTGTGCCCAAGCCACGGTTTCGTCTTCGAGTCGATCGAGAGGCACTACCTTGTTGACCATACCCATGCGCTCGGCTTCAGCAGCGGAGTAGAGGCGGCAGAGAAACCAAATTTCGCGCGCTTTCTTTTTGGCCGACGATGCGGGCCATATAGCTCGCACCAAATCCCGCATCGAACGAGCCCACCTTGGGGCCGGTCTGCCCGAACTGCGCATTGTCGGCGGCGATGGTGAGATCGCACATGAGGTGAAGCACGTGGCCACCACCCACGGCAAAACCGTTGACCATGGCGATGACAGGCTTGGGGAGAGAGCGGATTTGCTTTTTGCACATCGAGCACGTTGAGGCGGGGCACACCATCACCACCCACGTAGCCGCCACGACCTTTGACGTGCATGTCGCCGCCGGCACAGAAGGCTTCGGTGCGGATGCGCTCTTCTTCCGTCTGTCCGGGCAGAGCGGGAGAGTGAGCACCGGTGAGCACCACCACCGCAATGTCTTGTGCCTCGCGGCAGTAGCGCAGGGCATCGGAGATTTCGGCCACCGTGGTGGGGGTGAAGGCATTGCGATAGCGCGGTCGGTTGATGGTGATGCGGGCGATGCCATCGAAACAGTCAAAGAGGATTTCTTGATAGTCGGTGATTTTAGTCCATTGACGCATAGGGAAAGAAATTTTTAGGAGGGGTTAGGGAGTGAAGAAAGGGGGGAAAGCAGAAAGGTGCCGAACACCTCGAAGAGGACAGGGCGCTGGCTTTCCACCGCGAGCAGGCGCTGGATGAGGATCTCGGCTTGTACATCAGTTAGAAGGCCATTGGGCGAAGAGGAATGATGCGCCTCGTAGTGGCAGTTGAAGCTGCGAGCGATGCCCTTTGCCGTGGCGCTATGGTCGGCACGGATATAGAGTGTCGAAAGCGGGACTTTCCGGCAGTCGGGGCAAGTGGTTGAAGATCCCACCGCCGCCGTTGTTGACGAGGAGGATGCGCAGCGTACCATCGAGCTGCGTGTTCCAAAGCGCGTTGGCATCGTAGAAGAAGGAGAGGTCGCCGAGGATGCAAAGCACTTTCTCGCCGCTGTATTTCCGCTGCCGAGCGAGGGTAAAGCCTGCTGCCACCGAGAGCGAACCTTCGATGCCGTTGGTGCCACGGTTGCCGAAGATGGGGTGGGGCGATGCTACAAAAAAATGGTTGCCCCAGCGTACAGCGCTGCTGTTGCCGAGGAAGACAGCGGTCAGCGTGTCAAAACGATGCACGATTGGTTCCGGTTGAAAGTGCGTGCTGCGGAAGCGTCGGATACCATCGCTCTCAGCCGGTAAGGCTTCGATGAGGTCGGGCAGTGCCTGCTCCGGCTCCGCTTTGATACTGACGCTGAGGTGACAGAACGTGTCGGGTGTCTCGTGGGTTGGGTCAATTCGCCACACCTGTGTCTGCGGATTACGACGTAACAACTGCTTGATTTTCTTGTCGACCATGGCACCACCGATGTGCAGCACAAGGTCAGGAGCAAAGGTGGAAGTCGCATCGTCCTCTTGATAGAGAAGAGCGTCTATCGCAGCATTGTCGGTCGGGGCGGGATAATGGCTTAGGCATTCAGCATAGATGAGCAACCGTGAGCGGAGGACATCAGCGGCTATGACCTCCGTGAGAGGCGCATCGTCCCACTCCCCGATGACCAAGAGCGGCATTTTAGCTTCGGCCAGCCGGCAGCTCAATTCGTTGGGGAGCGTGAAGGTGGAGGAATTGAAACATTGCAGCGGTGTCACCTCGGGGAGCTTGGCCGTGGTGAGGGCAAAGGTCGGTTCGCTGATTGGGATGTTGATGTGTACCACTCGGCCGCCATCGTGCATCGTGGCAGCCAGTGCTTCTCGCGCCACCCGCCGACACCACCAGCGCTCCTCCTCGTTGTGCGGTTCTGGTAGCGTGAAGGTGCGTGCATAAGGGAGAAGTGCATCGGTTTGCGGCAGCGTCTGCCCATCGAGTTGACCAATCCACTGCGGTGGGCGATCGGCCGAAAGGATGAGAAGGGGAATGTGGCGCACAGCGGCTTCGGCCACTCCGGGGAGGGTGTTGAGCAAGGCGCTGCCCGAAGTGATGCACACCACCACCGGACGCTTCCGCTGTCCATGCAGAGCAAGGCCGATGGCCACGAAGACTGCACTGCGCTCGTCGGTGACGGGATGGACGTGCAGTCCTATCTGTGTGAGGTTGTGGACGATGGGGGCATTGCGTGAGCCGGGGCACAGCACGGCATCACGCGGTGCTACCGGGTGGTTGCTGTTGGGACGCAGCAAGGCGGTAAGGATATTGATGTTGTCTTTGTTGCAATACATGAGTGCGTGGTCTGGAAAGAATACACAAAGGTGGGACGAGGACTGCCGGATTTGTCTCCGTGCATATTCCATGGTTCTACCCAATCCCATTCCTGAACATTTCCCTTAGGGAGCAGCAATCGTAACTCATAGGGGTAGTGAGTCTCCCAACTGGTAGAGACAAACGTTCCAATCAGTAGGGATAAATACTCATACCAATTCATTCTAAATACCTACTTAGAGGGCATTCCCTTTGAGCAGGGTGCTCGCCAAACGTGCGGCTTCAGCACGAGCTGGCTTCCCGGTTGCGGTGAGTGGGAGGTGAGGGATGCAGAGATAGTGGCGTGGCTGTTCGTATTTGTTTAGCAATTTGACACAAAGTTGAGAGAGTGGAGTCGTGGTGGGTTCGTGCAGCAGGGTGAGCGCTTCTCCCAGCAGTGGGTCGGGCACGGCGGTGAGCAGGAAGGGACAGGGTAGCTCGGTAAGCCGCTCTTCGAGTTCTTCGAGTTGGAGTTTGAGACCGCCTGAGCACACTACGTTGTCGACCCGACCCAAGATGCGGAAGGTGCCGTTGGGACGAAGTTCGGCGCGGTCGTTGGTGAGAAGAGGCCGGGGGGTGGTGAGAAGATCGTGGATGAGGAGGCGTCCGCTTTCATCGACCGACAGGCTCACGTCGGGCAGGGGGGTATAGGCATCGGCAGCCGAAGGGCCGTTGAGGCGTCGGAGGGCAATGTGGGAGAGAGTCTCGGTCATGCCATAGGGTGCTGTAGACTTCTCCCTCACAGGCTTGCACAGCAGCCAACAATTGCTGACTGACAGCCCCACCACCGATGAGGATGCGGGGGATGCGGCAGAAGCATTCGCGCTCGCCGGGAGTTTGCAAGGTGGTGAGCGCCTGCATGGGCGTCACGGCAATGAAAGAGGGCGCGACCTGCTGGTGGCGCAGGGGATGGGACGAGGGAGCTACGGCAATGAGGGGAAGATTTCCCACCAAGGCGCGCACCGTAATCATTTTGCCCGCCACATAGTCGAGTGGCAGGCAGAGCAAGGCGGTATGATGGGGAGCAAGTTGCAGTGCCTCAAGTGTGCGATGGGCGCTTGCCGCCATATTGTGCTTCGTTACTTCGAGGGTTTTTGGGCCGTCCGGTACTGCCGCTCGTTTTAACCTTCATCGTAGGCGAGGGCTGCTGCCATTCATCAGTAAAAGCACGTATTTGCGCTTGGAAAGCACGCTCCCTGGCATCGGCAGCCCAAAGTCGTTGTCCTTCGAGGGAGAGGGCGATGTGCGGATAGTTGTCGACAAAGATCTGGCCCGTACCTAAACCCTGAGGTAGGGCGGTATCAGCGGTATATCGTGTGGAGCACCACTGGGCGATGGCGTTGAGACCGATGTTGCTTTCCAGAGCCGAAGTGCACCAGTGGCCGATGCCGCGCTCGTCGGCCAGTGCCATCCACTCCTCTGCACCGCTGAAACCGCCGTGGAGCGAGGGCTTGAGCACGAGATATTGTGGGCGAAGGGCATCGAGCAGTCGAGTGCGTGCTGCAGTGTTGTTGTGCCCGATGAGCTCTTCATCGAGGGCTATGGGGATGGGACTGTGTCGGCAGAGGTCGGCCATGGCTTCCCAGCCACCGGCGGCAATGGGCTGCTCAATGCTGTGGATGCTGAACGGAGCGAGGTCGGCCAGTCGCTCCTTGGCCAACTGAGGGGAGAACGCGCCGTTGGCGTCAAGGCGGATTTGGAGTTGGGCGGGAGAAAATCGGCTGCGCAGGTGCTCGATGAGCCCTCGTTCTTGGGCGTAGTCAATGGCACCAATCTTTAACTTGATGCACGAAAATCCAGCCGCCACCTTTTCTTCGACGCGGGCCGCCATCTCTTCGTAGTTGCCCATCCAGATCAAGCCATTGATGACGATGGACTGCTCACCGCGTGTGAAGGGAGAGTCGTAAAGCCGGAAGGAGAACCACCCACCAAGCAGGCGTGATAGGAACGCAGCGCCGTTTCCAAGCCCATCAAGATGGAAGGAAAGGATTGCAGCATTTCGAAAGGAATCTCGCCTGTTTGCTGCAAATGTCGGCAGGCTTGCGCCAACACCTCCTCATAACGTGCGGGGTCGTCGCAGCTCAAGTCTGGCAGAGGCGCGCATTCGCCGATGCCGTAGAGAGAACGCGAAAAGCCGCCCGTGGTTTGCTCACCGCGCACCTCGACATACCACACGCGGCGTTCATGGTAGACGCCTCGTGAGGTGCCGGCGGGCTGTTTGAAGTGCAAGGTGTAGGAGCGGAAGGAAACGGAGAGAAAGGACATGGGAGAAAGGATATTTAGTGAACAACGGGCGAGAGGAGGTGAGGATTGATCGGCACTTCACACGGCTGAATGAGCACATCTATGTCTGTCTCAAGTTTGTCGTCGCAATGGTGAAGTTGGGTCGTGAAATGGTAGCGTCCGCTTTGAGACGGGTGGACATCGTTGAGGTACAACTCGCGGTCGGTGGAAATAATCGTGCCGTCAGGTGCTTTCCACTCATAGGTATCCAAGTCGTAGGTGGACCGCAGATGAAGTCGGATGTGAGGACAGGCGCGTATGCTGTTGGTCGGGACGAGGCGCATGCTTTGAGCACTCATCACCGTGACGGGTTCGAGGAAATATTGCCCACAGGCTTCTTTGGCATAAACCATAAACTTGTCGCCTGTTACGCCGGCCACAAAGTGAGCTACGCCATCGGCCGAAATGTCGTCGGGTGTTGACTTAACAATGGTGATACCGTCCGGTGCGCGGAGTTCGTAGGTGATGGGGGCTTTCCCTTTGAGGCTCTTCACCTCGATGTGCCCTACGGAAGAGGGGGTGTCCTTACAACTATAAGCTTTCAGATGAGGACGCGACACTTCAAAACTGAGGGCCGGTACATGAAGGTGGAGAGTGTCGAGATTGCAGTTGAGTGAGAGTCTGTAGTCAACACCTATTCCCAAGACATAGTCGCCGGGCTGGGTAAGTTCGATGACTTCGCCTGCTTTAACGCGTAAGTTGGGCGTGTAGCCTCCCGCTACACCATCAATGATTGCGAACAAGGCGCTTTGTCCGCTGTTATAGAGAGTGCCCTGCCTGAAGATATTCCCTTGAGGTCTGAGTTGCAGTTTGCCGCAATCAATGCTGGAAGAGTAGGTGAAATTCTGTGCGCTGAACATACCAGCCCATGTGGTGCTGAGCAGACGCACGCGGCAAGGGTCGCCTTCTGGGAGTGAGCGGTTAATCTCTTCGAGGGTGTAGCTGCCCGGCGGAAGCGATGCTGTGGTGGTTTCGAAATATGTACCGTCGTAGGAGGAATTGGTTGTAAAACGACCGGGTACTTCCCGACCATGATTGTCCAGTATACGATAGGACATCTGTATTTTACCATCGACATCCCGCAACGGTGGTTCTTGGCCGTTTTTACCAAAACGGAGAAACAAACTGCCGATATGTTTGCCACAGGGGGAAGGATTCCAAAGCCGAAATTCGAGTTCGTTGCTGGGGGCATCTTGCCGAATGGTGGTGGGTGCCGTATAAAGTAGAGTCGTCCCATCGGCTTTGTAGACCTTAATGCGATAGTCCACACCATATTCGAGAGGGTTCGACACCTTGTCGTAACTTCTGTTGTCATTCGGGCCAAAGTAGTTGAAATCCGTGACACTGTTGATGGTTTGCACACTCTGCGCATAGCCATCGCTTTCGCGCTCGATCTTCAGTACGAGAGGGAGACAGGCTGAGAAAGTGTTGAGGTTGTAGAACTTACGCCAGTGGTTGCAGAAAGTTTGAAACGGCAACTTCTCATAGTCGACAAAGCGCTCCGGAGTGGTTGTTGCTTCCCAGGTATTGGTGCCATCGGTTGCTTCGACATACCATTTCTTGTTGTAATCGACGGGTATCGTCACTTGGTCGGTAGCAGAGTTGAGAGTATAGGTCCCGGACACCGACCCCGTCTTGTCATTTTCGCGCAGGGTGAGTGTGACAGGGTAGCACCAAAGTCGGTAGAAGGAGAAAGTTTGATAAGAGATGGTCCACCCATACTTTTCGCATTGACTTTGAGAACCGCTTTGCTGCAACAATGGCTTGCGAAGTGTAATCTTGTGCTCATTGCTGATAGATGGGCAGTCTTTTAAACGCACGAAGACCGAAAGCCCTTTGGTGTGAAGGTCGCGCAGGGTGTAGGGCGTGAGGTCGAAACGCCGGGCAGGAGCGTGAGCAGGTGGCGTGATGAGCGTTTGCCAGATATTGGGTGTTTCGCCGGTAGGCGCAATCGCTATCTCAAACGAACCACTCTCGTAGTACTTTTTGAAGTTTTCGTTGGAAAAACTGAGCACTGTGAGTAGCCCCAATAGTTGAAGAATATGTGATTGCAGTCTTCGGCGGGTGTGAAGCGTTCGTGTATCCAGGAGGCAGGAGGAGTGATGGTGGGCAGGTCGGCGTTTTTGAGCGTGGCAAGAGTGAGGTCGAGTTCGCGTCCCTTGCCATATTGGTCGCGGATGTCGAGCTTATAATTACCAGCAGGATAGTTTCCTGTGAGTACCAGTTCATGCGAACCATTGGCTCCGGCTTGCTTCGAGAAGGTGGTCAAGCCCAAAGGTACGCCGATGGGAGCACTCTTGATGGTGCAGGTAAAAGTGGAACCGCCGTTTTTCACATTGACTGCAAGAATACCGGTGGGGCAGGCATCGAAAGAACCACGTACGAGCTTACTTTCGACAATGGTGGGCTGAACGTAGGAGCCGGTGACCACAAGGTTGGTCAGCGTCTTACGGAAACCTTGCTGTTGTCGGCTATACAGACAGCGGTCATCGTCAAGTCGTAAGTACCAGGAGCCAAGTTGTTGATGGTGGTCTGACTGGTGAGAGCGGGATTAGAGGCTCCGGTTGTATTTGGCGTAGCCTCGAAGATATAGTTCACATCGGTGGCTGCACCTCCCACAACACTTGTACTGATGTGGAAAGCACCATCACTTGGCCCAATAGAATGGGTGATGGTGGCTGTAAACGTTACATCGGTAGGACATTGTGCTGACAAGGGCAGAAGGACACTGCAGAAAAAGAAGCTCATCATCCATACCACTTTATAAAGAAAAGAGTGCATCATGATTTACAGATAAGGAGCAGAAGCGTGTAGCCCAAGATGAAAAGAAAAGCAGCAAAAGGCACGAGAAAAGCTACGGAGAATCCAGCTTGTTCAGCTACGTGGGCCATCAAATAAGTGCCCAATGCACCGCCGATGGGGGTCATCATCATAAAGGACGACGCGTGCTTGACTTGGCGAGCAGTGCAGCCCTTTAGGGAGAGGGCAAAGATGGTGGGGAACATCACCGCCTCGAAAGCATATATGAGCAGTAAACTCGCGAGCGCAACACCGAAACTCCCCAGCATCACGCCCAAGGTGGCAACGACAGCCCCCAAAGCACAGCCGAAGAGATAGCGGGCAGAAGGAATACGACGCATCAAAAGACTCCCCACTACACGAGCGAGCATAAACACCAAAAGTCCACCCTGCGAGAGAAGGTGGGCAGCCTGCATCTTGGGGTAGTGATGCACATCGGTCATATAATTGACGAAAAGCGAATTGATGGCGATTTCTGCAATTTCGTAGATAAAGAGGGCAGTCAGCCCCAACACAAAAGTGGGATTGCGCCATACGGAGAAGAGACTTTCAGGATGTGCAGACATTGCTGCACAATCCGACTGCAACTCCGGGAGTGGAAAGCGCACAAAAGCCAAGCACACCAATAGAACCACAGCACCCATCAGGCCGTAGGGTAGGGCCAAACCCGACTTTTGCTCAAAGAGCATATAACTACCCAACATAGGACCGAGAATGCAGCCCAGTCCGTTGAGCGACTGAGAGAGATTGAGGCGAGACGAGGCAGTGGCAGCATCGCCCAGCGAGGAGGAGTAGGGGTTGGCGGCGGTTTCGAGAAAGGCCAACCCACAACCTAAAATGAAGAGGGCAAAGAGGTAGGGGGCAAAAAGCGCCAATGGCTTCGCAGGGGATGAAGCCCAGCGCACCGATGGTAAAAAGCAGCAAGCCAAAGACCACACCGCGTCGATAGCCCCATCGAGTGATAAATAGGCCGGCGGGTATGGCCATCAACCCATAGGCCAAATAGACGGCGGCCTGCACCAACGAAGACTCGGTGAGGGTGAGATGCAACATCTCCTGAAAGTGCTTGTTGAGCACATCGAGGAAGGAGCGCGCAAATCCCCAAAGGAAGAAGAGGATAGTGATGAGTAGGAAGGGGGTGAGGTAACCGCGTCCTACGAGCGTTGGTTTAGAGGTGGACATGATGAGAAAGAGGAGCTTTGCCAGAAGTCGAGATATTGTCGTGCCACCTTGATGTGATCATGGTAGCGTTCGATGTAGATGCGGCTTTCGTGTGAGAGATTGGGAATTTCGCTTTTGTGCTCTACCAGCCAACTGAGGGCTTCGTAGACGCTTTCCTCATTGGGCTGCACGTTGAGAATAGGACGTAGATCAGAGCAACCGAGGATTTCGTAGTTTTCTGGTTCTCCGCCACCGACCACGATGAGCCCTTGTGCCATGGCTTGTAGGGCATTCATGGCTGGAGTGTAGGCGTAGAGTTGGTCGAGAAGGACATCGGAAGAAAGCAAGAGTTGCTTGTATTGTTCAAAAGGCACGTTCTCCACCTGCACGATTTCAACGGCATCGGGATATTGTTCTTTCAGTCGAAGGAGGGCGCGAAGCATGATGTCGAGTGCCTTTTATAACTATTGCGTGCGCGTTGAATGCCGATGAAAAAACGGACTTTACGATTGGGTGCAAAGACTTTCTTCTCAAAGTCTGGGATGAGGGTCGCTGCATCGGCATCAATGGGGAAAGGAATGAAGCTGAGCTTGTGTTCCCACTCTTTTTTGTAGGCCGTATAGTATTCGTAGAGCCCTGCTACGATGCCATCGCAATCGCGAGCAATAAGGTGGTTGAGTGTGCCTTTGCTGCCTTTGAGCCAGTCGGCAATCCAAATCCGATTGTCCTCACGTTCGCGCACTTTTATTCCGATATTGAAATCGCTGTAACGAAAGGTAGTACAGTCCAGTCCGGCTTTGACCCAATAGTAGTCCATACCGAATGCACCGAGAAAAACACGGCGGTTGTGGCGGCGCAGATAGCGATAGAAAGGAGCAATACGTTCGCCTTTCAAGGAGATAAAGACGGGATTGATGAGCTGGACCACATCAAAGCCACGAAAATGACGAAAGCACCGTAGCAGGTGGAGAAAATAACAGAGCGATACTCCACGACGTGTGCTCGCCCGACGCAAATCCACATCGCGATCATAGTTCTTCCAGCCATCGCCATCGGAGGCTACCACCACCTCGTGCCCTAACTCCCTCAGCCCTTTGGCCAGAGTGGCGTGTACATTGGAATATTCACCTATAAGTAGAATTTTTCATGAGAGTATATGGCTAATTTTTGAATACCCACTTCTATTCAACACTTCATAACGGCTTCATCAAATGTGCCCTTCTCGCAAATGCTCTTGTTGCGTAGACGAGAGCGGTAGGAGTAAATGGTGGGCAGCGAGTAGTTGAGGAAATGAGCGATGCGGTTGCTGTCGGTCACGCCAAGTCGGACCAGAGCGAAGACACGCAGTTCGGTGTTGAGGATTTCATCGTGCTTGGGATAGGTGCGCGCTTCGGGAAGCAGCAACGCATTGAAGTTGTCGATAAACTTCGGGAAAAAGTGTAACGAAGGCTTCATCGAAATCGAGGAAGAAAGCTCGCTCTTCTTCATGAAGAAACTCGTTGCCTTGAAGTTGTGCGCCGAGCTGGTCGTATTTCTTGGCCTTCGATAGTTTGAGGAGTTCGCGGCGATAGTTGTCGAGGGTGTCGATATAGCCGCGGCAGCGTTGCGAGATAGCGGGCGATGTAGGGTTTCCTTCACCTTGTCGGCGGTGTGTAGTTCTTCGTTGGCATGGATGAGCGCCTCATTGACTTCGCGAATGGCGCTCAGTGCTTCGGCCAATTCGTGGCGGGCGATGCGAAGTTTGTGCATCTGCCGACGCATCAGGAAAAGGAAAACCACGAGCATCAGCAATACTATGCCTACCAATATGGCGATGACAGTGGCCACATATTGCTGTTCGCGTACCTTTGCTTTGTGGGCTCGCTCGATGATGGGAAACACGCTGGAGGCTTCAAAAACTACGCAAGCGGGCTTTGCAGAAGTTGGCATCATCCATCGTGCAGAGGAGATAGTCGTAGGCACGCACCACATCGCCTTGCTCTGAGAGCGCGATGGCCAATCGAGGTAGGGAAGTGTATTCGGTGATGCCGCGTTGAATGTCGTTGAGAGCCGCCAAGGCTAAAAAACGTAGACTCTCTTCATCGCGTCCCATCACTTTGGTGGCATCGGCCAAGAGTATATAGAGGAAGGTGCGCTGCTTGTTGTCGGCTTGTTTAAGGGCTTCTTGACAGAGATGGTAGGCTGACCGGGCTTTGCCCTCTACTAGCTGTTTGTCGGCTTGCACAATCTGCAGGTCGATACCTGGGGGTTGAATGGCGAGGATGCTGTCGCGATAGATATGGGTGAGGGCCAGAAAATCTTGCTGCCGATTGGCAATCTCCCCAAAATCACTCATCCAGCCGTAGACCGTGCGACACACTTGGTAGTAGTAAAGGCGGGTGGCAGGCATCAATTGCCGAGTATCAATGTGGGTCAAAGCTTCGTTGGCAGCATTGTAGAGACCCATCACACCGTAGGTTTCAGCCCGTCCGATTTGCACCCGCGCGGCATAGTCGGGGTCGGTCTTATAGCGTGGATGAAGCTCCATCAGACGCAGATAGAACAAGGCTGAGTCACTCTGATGGTGCACATAGTTCTGGAACAACTGTGCATAGGCTTCGGAACGTCCCACTGCGCTGCCCTTTTGTGCGCGATGGCGTAAGGAGGTGAGTCTCTGTTCGAACTGAGTACGGTAGTCCTCTTTTTGAGCAATGGTCTTGTCTAACAGTGCGAGGAGTTCGCGGGTTGGCAGTGCTTCCGGTGATTGTCCGTGCAGTGACAAGGAAAGCACACAGAAAAGCCCTCCTATCAAGAAGCGTGAAATCATGGTCTTTATGGAGAATTTAAGGGTGCATTTGGTTGAACTCAGGATCATCGGGCGACATCATACGCAGCCCGGAAGAGTATTTGTTCTTACGTGGAGCGGTCTTCCCACGTCCAGCCGGTGAGATAGAGGATGGAGCAGAGGGCGCCTCGTTAGTGGCAGGCAGAGAAAGTGGGCTGATGGACCAGCATTACGTCTCCCCCATAGCCTTGGTAACGTTGTAGGATGGAGCGAACATATCCCTCTGTTTCCGCACCAATCATGTAGCCGTATTTGACCACGGGGTCACGATAGTAGGCGGGTTGTTGCAGCGCCAAAATATAAGGAGCGACTTGATCCCAACGTTGAGGGTCTTTGCCATACCTTCGTGCCAGAGCCATTGCGTCACGCACGTGTCCGACACCACCATTGTAGGCGGCAAAGGACAAACTTGATGCGCTCTCGTCCATCTCGAATGTCTGCAAATCCGGTCGTCAACTTTCGGATAAATTGTGCCGCTCCTGCCACATTGCGTTCCGGATTGTTGAGTTCATGGGCCGGAATGCCGAGGTCGGCTGCTGTGCGTGGCATGAGTTGCATCAACCCTTGTGCCCCGGCCCAAGAACGTGCGTTGGGGTCGAAAGCACTTTCCTGATAGGCTTGGGCAGCGATGAGTCGCCAGTCCCAGCCGGTTGTGGCGGCTGCTTGTTTGAACAGGTGGTCGTAGATGGAGATGATGCCTCGCGAACGCGACAGGTAGACGGCTTGTGCACGGCGTGTCACATGATGCACCATACGAACGCGTTCTATTACGCTCTTTTGCACTTTGGTGAGAATGTCGGGTTGATACCATTCGTCAAGCGCATGTGCCAGGGCTTCTGAAGTCTTCTTGACCGCCCAGGCTTGCTGCCTTTGGGTGTGAAATCCTGCAGGTTGCAGATGGTGGCTTTGGAGCAACTTCCGGCTAACCGGAAGTGCCACAAGGTCTGCTTGTCCGGTTTCGAGCAGGTGCAACAGGCGCAGAGTGTCGGTAGCCACTTCCACACGAACGCGCAGTCCCTCGGTGTTGGCAAAAATCCTCTGCCAAGGCATATTGTTCGCCCATCGGCATGCCATGATAGTCATAGTAGGTGTCAGGGCCTGAGAGGGTAGCAATGATGAGTTCACCACTGCGCTGAATGTCCTCGAGGTCATAGCTGCCCTGCTGGGTTTGTGGAGCTTTGGCAAAGGCGCTCTCCATTGTCGAACGGCTGTCTGACTTTGACTTGCAGGCAGTAAGAGCGAACAACAGGCAGAGCAACCACAGAATGGGCTTTGTCATACTAAAATCAAATCATCGAGCACCACATCGTGTGCATCGGTGGGAATGTCGGGTAGGCACTGGAAGTCGAAACCTACTCCTATGGTTTTGGCCTGCACTTCGGGTTGCGCCAAAAAGCGATCGTAATATCCTTTCCCACGTCCGCAACGATGCCCATGAAGGTCGAAGGCTAAACCAGGCACGAGGATAAGGTCGATGGTGGAGAGTGCCGAAAAGACTTTTCCTTGCGGTTCGAGGATATTCAATGTGCCATGTCGCATCTGTTCTCCGATGGCAAAAGTCTTGACGTACATCTCCTCCCCTTCAACGACCGGCAAGAGCAGTTGCTTCTGCGCTCCCCAGTGTTTCAGCACCCCCAGTGTGGGCACTTCATCGGGGAGGGCGCAGTGAGCATCACCACCTTAGCCGAAGAGAAGTCGGCGCGCTTTTGCAAACACGCGAGCAACCGTCCAGCGGCGAGGGTCAGTCGACTCTCGGAGAGCAACGCTTGTTTGCGTTGCCGAATGAAAGAGCGAATTTCGAGTTTGGTCATAGAAGCCATGAGGAGGAAGCCATGAAGTGATTTTGGTCTTGAGAGATGAAATTGTGGTTTCTTTTTGAGGGAAAGCCTTACCTTGCTTGAAGATAGCGGTAGCCTGCAAGAGGAAGGGGTCGGTGGCGTTGCTGAACTCCACGGCAGCAGGTGTGCCGAGCAGATCGCCCAAAATGAGGCTCGTGAGTTGCCGCTCAATCAGTTTGTGCGAGGTCTTAATCATCAGGTTACGTCGCTTGTTGCCGTGCTGTTCGGCATAGTTGGCAAAGGCTTCGACCAGATTTTGCTGGCGGAGGTGCTTGGCCACGGCAATGGGGGTGTCAAACTTAGAAAGGCGCGTGCGGTGCTTGTCGACATACCAATAGGCAAACTGATAGAGAGTACCATCGAGATAGACGTCCTTATAATAAGGTGTAATTCCGAGAGTGTCGCGCGGCACAAAATAGTCGGGGATGATGCCACCACCTCCATAAACAATACGTCCAATCCGTGTTTTGTATTTTTGTCCGGAGGTCTTGATGCTGTCCGAAGAGAAGTATTCGCCAGTGGCAGCACGCTCCAGCAGGTCGGCTTCGTAGGTGGCTTCATCACCAGGGGTGAAGGGCTTCTGCACGCAGCGTCCCGATGGAGTATAATAGCGAGCGGTAGTGAGGCGCAACATACTGCCATCTCGAAATTCGATGGGTACCTGTACCAATCCCTTTCCAAAGGTGCGACGTCCGATGAGTGTGGCGCGGTCGTTGTCTTGCATGGCACCGGCAAAGATTTCGCTGGCCGATGCGCTGGTCTCGTCGACCAAAACGACGAGAGGCAACGTCTGGTAGGCGCCGCGGCCATCGCTTTTGAAATCTTCGCGTGGGAAGTGCACGCCCTCGTTGTGAGACAATCAGCCTGTTTTTGGGGAGAAACTCATTGGCCACTTGCACGGCAGCTTGCAGATAGCCGCCCAAATTGCCACGAAGGTCGATGACCAGTTGCTCAAGTCCCTGAGCGTTGAGCGAAGCGAGGGAGGATAGCACTTCGGGATAGGTGTTGTCGCCCCAGGTGTTGATACGGATGTAGCCCGTTTGGGCATCCATCATATAGGCGGCATCGACACTCTTCACCGGGACGGCCCCACGCGTGATGGAGAAGTGTTGGAGTGCCTTTTCGCCATGGCGTTTGATGCCGAGGCGCACCGTGCTTCCGGCAGCACCTTTCAGCCGCTTCATCGTCTCGTCGTTGTTGATCACTTTCCCGACGTAGGGCTTTTTGGTCCACGCTGACAATGCAGTCGCCGGCGCGGAGTCCCACGCGTTCCGAAGGTCCGCCTTCGATGACGCGCACAATGCGCACGGTGTCGTCGTAGATGGTGAATTGCACCCCAATGCCCGAGAAGCTCCCTTTCAGGTCTTGCATGGACGCCTCTACATCTTTCGCACTAATATAAGTGGAGTGAGGGTCGAGTTCTTTGAGGATTTGAGGCATCGTGCGCTCCACAAAGTCGCCCATGTTGATAGTGTCGACATAGCGGTCGCTGATGATCTGCATGAGATCGTTGATTTTGTTGCTCGAGGTGTTGATGAAGCTCACCCGATTGCCCGAGAAGAGGTTGGAGTAGAAGTTGCCAATCAGCACCCCGACGACAATGGCGGCAGCAACACCGAGGGGCAGAAGGCGGGAGGTATAGTGTTTCATAAAGGAACGATTATGCGTAGAATTCGGAGGATAAAGAGAAGGCAGGGCTGAACTTCCTGACGAAAATACAACCCACGTGTCAGAGTTCCGGCAGATGCTCCACGATGATGCCGGCGCGCTGGAGCAAGGCCACACCATCGTGCAGACGATAGGAACGGGTGTAGACCACCCGCTTGATACCAGCCTGAATGATGAGCTTGGAACACTCGATGCAAGGCTCATCGGTCACGTAGAGTGTGGCGCCATCGGAGTTGTTCCCCGAACGTGCAATCTTGGTGATGGCATTGGCTTCGGCGTGGAGCACATAAGGCTTGGTTTGCCCCGTTTCGTCTTCGCAGACGTTTTCAAAGCCTGCCGGCGTACCGTTGTAGCCGTCAGAGATGATGCTTTTGTCTTTCACGATGAGCGCCCCCACCTGTCGACGCCGGCAGTAGGAGTTCTCCGCCCAGATGCCCTGCCATGCGCAGGTATCGGTAGTCTAAAGGCCGTCTTTTTGTCCATGGCTCAAAGAGGATATTATGTGGTCAGTCGGCAGCCGGCATCACAATCCCGTCACGCTTCAAAAGGGCATGGATCGTTGCGGGCCGACCGCGGAAGTTGTTGTAGAGAGTCTGTGGATGCACCGTGCCACCGCGCGAAAGGATATGGTCGCGGAAGCGTTGTGCCACCTCACGGGAGAATAGTCCTCCCTCAAGAAGGCTTCGAAAGCATCGGCATCGAGCACCTCGGCCCACTTGTAGCTGTAGTAGCCGGCGGCATATCCTCCGCTCATGATATGACCGAATTGCACGCTCATGCAGGCCTCCGGCACAATGGGCAGGAGCTGCACCGACTCCCACGCCTGCCGTTCGAAGGTAGGGATGTCGGTCGTGAGCAGGGTAGTGCGGGTGTAGTAGGCCATGTCGAGCAGACCGAAACTCACCTGACGGATGCAGGCGTAAGCCACATTGAAGTTGTGGGCACGGTTGATGCGTTCGATGAGCGTGTCGGGGATGACTTCCCCCGTCTGATAGTGGCGAGCAAAGCCTTTGAGAAATTCGGGCTGGCGGGCATAGTTTTCCATAAACTGCGAGGGCAGTTCCACAAAGTCCCAATAGACATTGGTGCCGCTCAGTCCCTTGTGGTGGGTACGGGCAAAGATGCCGTGCAGGGCGTGACCAAACTCGTGAAGGAAGGTTTCGAGTTCGTCAAAGGTGAGTAACGAAGGTTTTCCGGCCGTAGGCGGTGTGAAGTTCATCGTCACGCTCACGTGGGGGCGGTGGTCGATGCCTTGCGCGTCGATGTGTTGCTCGGCATAGGACGTCATCCAAGCACCGTTCTGCTTCGAGGCGCGGGGGAAGAAGTCGGTGTAGAGCACTGCGAGAAAAAGTCCCATCGGTGTCAAACACCTCATAGGCTTTCACCGCTTCGTGGTAGACGGGGATGTCGGGGTTTTCCTCGAAGTGAATGCCGTAGAGTTTTGTGGCCAGACCAAAGACACCTGCTTCCACCCGGCTCAACTCAAAATAGGGGCGCAACATTTCGGCATCGAGGTTGTAGTCTCGCAGTTGGAGGAGGTGGGCATAGTGGGCAAAGTCCCAAGGCATAAGGCAGAAGTCGGTGCCTTCCTGCGCCTGCGCCAACTGTTCCACTGCGGCCACCTCGCGCCGTGCGACTTCCAAATAGTGGGCTTTCAAGCCATCGAGCAATTCTTCCACACGTTCTTCGCGTTCGGCCATGCGCTTGCGCAGCACGTAGTCGGCATAGTGGCGATATCCCAATAACTGAGCCTGCTCCATGCGTAGGTTGACCAAGGCGCGGCAGTGCTCGAAGTTGTTGTAGGCATCGTCGTGGGTGCATTTGGTCATATAGGCCCGATAGAGCGTTTCGCGGTGGTGACGCTGCGTGGAATACTGCATAAACGGCACGTAGGAGGGAGCGTGGAGGGTGATGATCCATCCCGTGAGGTCGCGCTCTTGTGCGGCTGCGGCGGCCTGTTCAATCTGACCTTCGGGCAGTCCGTCCAAGTCGGCCTCGTTGGTGAGGTGGAGGAAGAAGGCGTTGGTGGCCTTGATGTTGTTTTGCGAGAATTGGAGGGAACGCTGGGCGAGTTCACTCTTGACGGTCTTAAATCGCTGTTGGGCTTCGGGAGTGAGTGTCGCGCCCGAACGTTCAAAGCCGTCATAGGTTTGTTGAAGCAGCATACGGTCTTCCTCGGAGAGGGTGGGGTGGACCGCTTCGGCTTCATAGACCGCCTTGACGCGAGCGAAGAGCGCCTTATTTTGCATGATGTCGGCGGCATGTTCCGTCAAGATGGGCGACAGCTTTTCGGCCACGGCTTCCAGTTCGTCACCAGTGTTGGCCGAGAGCTGGTTGTACATCAGCGTGGTGGCGCGCTCCAAGAGCGCCCCGCTTTCGGCCAGTGGCAGGATGGTGTTGTCGAAGGTGGGGGCAGCGGGATTGTGCGCGATGGCATCGATTTCCTCCTTCTCTTGCTCCAGACCATGCTGCACGGCCTCGTCGATGTCGGCCACGGAGATGTCGGGAAAAGGGTAGGTGTTATGGGGAGTATCGAAGGCGGGTTGTAGGAGGAGGTTCATAAGTAAGTCTTCAAAATTAATCGTAGTTATCTTAATTGTAGGATGCTCTCTACTTTGATACCCTCTTTGTCTCCCTTTTCCAGCATCTCGCCTTTGTTCATCAGTCGTGCAGCCCGCTACACTCCTCCCTTTGCAAAAGACGACCTAACGAAAGATGGGAACAAATATAGTATCAATTCATTTCGAACATCTACTTAAGATGAGCGGATTGAGAAGGAAAGAAATCGATATTAGGATTTCGGGGGGCGTTGAGGATTCTACCTTTCGTGGCTCTCTCAAGCTGGAAATGTTTGGTTGTTCACTATGCAAAGGTAACACTTTGCGGGCAAATAATCATCGTTTTTGCACTGAAATTGCCGATAGATCCAACCAGCAAGTGCAAAATGAGTTGATTCTTTTTATGGAACTTTCATTTTGGTCTTTGCCCTATATCGTGTACCTTTGCGCTTCAGAATGCACAAAACACCTCAACTTCTCCTTTCTTTTTAAGCTACGTTTAATTTTGAAGATTTACTTATGACAAGCTTCTACTCCCTCGCCTTGCACGAACAAACCTTCACCATGTTTATGGCCTACTTTTTATGACGTTTGTGCAAAACAACTCTCCCTATTGGAGATGGCCTCCCAAGTCATGTTACCGAATTTGGCAACGGAGGCCTTTCAACTGCTCTTCGACAAACAGTTGGTAGAAAGCGAATGGTCACACTATACCAAAGGAGATAAGCGCTACCGCCTCCACCATACTCTACTGGTACCCGCACTATATGAATTGTTCCAGACCAAGAACGAACCAATTTTGAGAAGCATCCGAGGGGCTTATCGGAAGAAGTTCCCGAGAAAACCTCTTTCTTATAGTTTGCGGCAAGTCATTCACCTCATCGATCCCGAACAGCCGGAAGGTCGTGACGTTTCGGCGAATGGCTCCCCTTTCTTCTATGAAATCAGTATGCTGCTGGATGACACGCGTTATGAATCTCTCTTTGAAAAGATGTCCGGCTTAGACTTGTTTCAGTGCTTGAGGACGAAATTGCTGTACGCACTCTGCAAAGACGAGGAGGTGAACTGGACCTATATGAAGCAGTGGGTGGATCTCGTCCAAGTGCCCAAAGTCTATCATCAATGGGTTAACAACCTCTTTGCGTTCTTCTACTTCTTGGGCACAGGCAACATCGATATCGACCTGCGCACGATAATACCCGATCAATTCTCTTTACAACTTGTGGCCATTACAGAACTGTACAAAGGCAACTACGAGCGGGCTTACAAACTTTATGTCAAGGCCATGAGTGCCAACAATAAAGTGTCGGCACAAAAGGGCATCTTTGTCAACCCCGTTTCCAACTACTTCTTTGCCATCGTCTCCATCATGGTGGGTTCTGAGGCGTCCTTAAAGAAGATTTCGACCATGAGCAAGCAGATTGCAAGCAGCTCCTCTTACTCCCTTCTCGATGCTGCCAACTTTCACCTTATCTTACCACTGCAATGGCATTTCTGCGACAAAGTGGATTTCAACATCGATGAGGACAGATATGAACATTTCTTCCATCAAAATCTCAACAAGGGATTCTCATGCCTCTCCTATATGATGTACCAGCGGCTGGGCCTACTTCCCTCAAAAAAATAGAAGTCCCAAGGGATGCTCCCGTCTGGGCCTATCTGAAGCACGAAGTTCAGTCGGTCACGAATGCCGAGGAGATGGCGACATTGGCTCACCTTTTGGGAGGAACACCGCTCTTTGCCCGCCTGCCGATTCAGCCAGTGTGGCAAACCCGATTAGAGAATCTCATTGCAGTTAACGAACAGTCCGAAGAACAGTCTACCGATGAGACGCGCCAAACCCTGCTCATCTACCTCTTGCGCTACCATAATATTGTTCCGGTCTACAAGAAAAGACTGAAAAGTGGTGCTTGGTCTGTGGGAAAAGAACTCTCACCGCGGATTTTCAAAAAACTGAACGACCCCTATCTGGACGAAACTGATCAAAAACTAATGACGGCTATCACCGAGTGGACCTTCGCAATCGACCAAGACGATTATCTCCATTTGCTCGAAGGCTGCAATCGCGTCTATACCCAGACGCAACAAGGCCTGCAACCCGTGTCGATACACCAAGAGAAGCCTTGTCTCATCATCAACAAGCAGAAGAACGGAGTTTTCAACGTTTCCTCCAACATCGAAACCCAGATTTGCCATGGAGACTCTTCTCCCTTTATCACAAAAAAACACCGAGACCGACTACTCCATCTTTCGTCCCTCCCCTTTCGAAGTCAATGCCTACAAGGAGATACTCGCTCAAAAAGTATCCCGCTGAGGCCGAACCGCTCCTCGTCAAACTGATTGCCACCTTGGGTGGAAAGACAGAGATACACTCCAATATGGTGGACGAACTCGACAATTTGGAGCGCGCCGAAGTACCACCCATCATCACAATCCGCCTTTCTCCTACCACCTCCGACACCTTCTCCCCTCACCGCTGCTGTCTGCCCCACCGACAGCCTCGCCTTTGTGCCCGGACGCGGCAACGTGACTACCATTGCCGAAAAGGAAGGACGCAGAGTACAATGGGTACGCAGCCTGAAATCCGAAAAGAAAAACCTTCATCAAATCTGCGAAGGCTTGATAGAGATCGATTTCTTCGAGGAGGGCGAAGAGTGGCAACCCGACAGCACGGCCGATGCCCTCACGCTCTCCATCGCTCACCTTCTCCCCTTCATGCAGTGGTGTCGAAGCCACGAGGACCTCTGCGTCATGGAATGGCCCGAGGGTAAGAAACTCACCTACCACCCCGCCCTTAGCAGTCGGTCCGCCCACCTCTCTCTTTCAAGCAGCGCGGTGGTTGGTTTGAGGTGGAGGGCGAGGTGGAAATCAGCGATGGTCAAGTCCTATCGTTCCAAAAACTCATCGAACTGATGCGCCAAAGCGGAAAACAGAAGTTCATCCGCATTAACGACAACGAATACCTCACCCTCAGCACACAGCTTGCCCGCATCCTCAAGCGTATCGACTCTGTCAGTACCGAGCATCGCTCTCATCTGCAAATGGCGCCGGCGGCGGTTGCACTTTTGGGCGATGTGCTCGACGACGCAACCCTTCGAATCGAGCACAATCTCGAAATTGAAAGCTTACGTAGTCGTATCGAAGAAAGTAGCAAGACCACACCCTCTATCCCCAAAATGCTCCAAGCTCGGTTGCGCGACTATCAGGAAGAGGGCTTCGAATGGATGTCGCGCGTCACCTCCTGGGGGCCGGTGTCTGTCTGGCCGATGACATGGGGCTCGGCAAAACCCTGCAAACTATCACTCTCCTACTTGAGCAAAGCTCCAAAGGTCCTTCGCTAGTCGTGGCGCCTGCATCGGTACTCCCTAACTGGCGCAACGAACTCCAACGCTTCGCCCCCACCCTTCAAGTCATCCTGCTCAACCAGAGCGACAATCGAGCGCAAAGTATCACCGATGCCGCTGCCGGCGACATCGTCCTACCACCTACGCTCTGCTCAACATTCAGCAAGAGGAACTCACCGCCCGTTGCTGGAACATCGTCTGCCTCGATGAAGCTCACACCATCAAGAACGCCGGCACTAAAATGTCCAAAGCCGCCATGCAGTTGCAGGCGCAGCGAAAAGTCATCCTCACCGGCACCCCCATTCAGAACCATCTGGCCGAACTCTGGAATCTCTTCCACTTCATCAATCCCGGCCTCTTGGGGAGCGCCGAGCAATTTAAGAAAAAGTTCATCCAGCCCATCGAGGCCGACCACGACAAAGAGCGTCAATACCAACTGCGCCGCCTCATCGCCCCCTTCCTCCTACGCCGCACCAAGAGCGAAGTCATCGAAGAACTGCCGGTTAAAAATGAAATTCAGCTCCCCATAGAACTCTCGCCCGAAGAGATGACGATGTACGAAGTGCGCCGCCGCGAAGCCGAAAGCGCTGTCCTCGCTGACCCTTCACTCAAAGTCGGCACCCTCGCCCACATCACCCGCCTCCGCCGCATGGCGTGCAGTTGCGCCCTTGTCGACGAGACGTGGCAACATCCCAGCAGTAAAATCCTCGCCTTCATCGATTTGGCCGAAAGCCTCAACGACAGCGGCAATCGTGCCCTCGTCTTCAGTCAATTTACCAGTTTCTTCGATGAAGTGCGCCGCGCCATGGACAAAGCTCGACTGCCTTACCTCTATCTCGATGGCACGACCCCTATGGCCAAGCGCGAGCAGCTCGTCCGCGATTTCCAGTCGGGCAACTGCCCCTTTTTCCCTCATTAGTCTCAAAGCCGGTGGACTGGGGCTCAACCTGACCGGTGCCAACTACGTCATCCACCTCGACCCGTGGTGGAATCCCGCCATCGAACAGCAAGCCACCGACCGCGCCTACCGCATCGGGCAGCAACAAGATGTCACCGTCTATCACCTCATCGCTCAACACACCGTCGAAGAAAAAATACTCCGCCTCCACAAGACCAAACGTGACCTGGCCGACTCTCTCCTCGAAGGCGCCGACATCTCTCACGCCATCACACAGGAGGAAATGCTCGAGCTCCTCAAAAACGACTAATCCTTTTCTTCTCCCTCCTCTTTTCTGAACCGGCTGTTCTCAACTTCACGAAAAAGCCCCTTTGTCTGATCGAAACAAATGGGATAGACAAAGGGGCGATAAACTCAGACAAAGGGAAGGGTTAGTCCCAAGCGAAGAGAGGATAGTTTTTCATGAGGGCGTTCACTTCGGTACGCACTTCAGCAATGACGTGCTCATCGGTGTGGTGGTCAAGCACACGCTCAATGAGCTCCGCCACTTTGAGTACCAAGTCCTCCTTGGCACCACGGCTGGTGATGGCAGCTGTGCCCAGACGGATGCCGGAGGTTTTGAAGGCGCTGCGGCTGTCGAAAGGCACCATATTCTTGTTGACGGTGATGTCGGCGGCCACGAGAGCGTTTTCGGCCTCTTTGCCGGTGAGCTCGGGATACTTTGAGCGTAGGTCCACGAGCATCGAGTGGTTGTCAGTTCCGCCCGACACGATGTTGAAACCACGCTTGAGGAGAGCATCGGCCAGTGTGGCAGCGTTCTTCTTGACTTGCAGTGCCCATTCCTTAAACTTCGGATCAAGGGCTTCACCGAAGGCCACAGCCTTGGCGGCGATGACGTGCTCAAGCGGCCCGCCTTGGATACCCGGGAAGACAGCACTATTGAGCAACTGGCTCATCATTTTGATTTCTCCTTTTGGTGTCTTCAAGCCCCAAGGATTTTCAAAGTCTTTGCCCATCAAGATGATACCGCCGCGAGGACCGCGCAAAGTTTTTGTGGGTGGTGGAGGTGACGATGTGGGCGTACTTCACTGGATTGTCGAGCAACCCGGCGGCAATGAGGCCGGCGGGATGAGCCATGTCTATCATCAAGATGGCGCCCACCTTGTCGGCAATGGCTCGCATGCGGGCATAGTCCCATTCTCGAGAGTAGGCCGAACCGCCGCCCACGATGAGTTTGGGCTTGTGCTGCAAGGCGAGCTGCTCCATTTCGTCGTAGTCCACACGGCCGGTTTCGCGGTTGAGGTTGTAGCCGATGGGATGGTAGAGAATACCGGAAGTGTTGACCGGCGAACCATGAGAAAGGTGGCCACCGTGGTCGAGGTTGAGTCCCATAAAAGTGTCACCGGGTTTGAGGCAGGCGAGGAAGACGGCAGCGTTGGCCTGCGCTCCGGAGTGCGGCTGCACGTTGGCATAGGCAGCACCAAAAAGGCGGCAGATGCGGTCGATGGCCATTTGCTCCACTTGGTCCACCACTTGACAACCACCATAGTAACGCTTGCCGGGATAGCCTTCGGCATATTTGTTGGTCAAGACGGAACCCATGGCGCGCATCACTTGGTCGCTGACAAAGTTTTCGCTGGCGATGAGTTCGATGCCGCGCATTTGGCGTTGCTTCTCGGCATCGATAAGAGCAAAGATTTCTTTTTCCATAAGATTTAGGGATTTGGGGTGTTCGGATGAAAAATGAGAACAGAAGTGCAGTCCCTACAAGAGTTTCACTTGCGAGAGTTCTTGCTCCATCTCGCAATAGTGGCATTTGAGCACGCTGTTCTCCACTTGGAAGCGGGTGGGCATAGGCTCGTTGTTGCAGATGCACTTCGGGTTGTTGCAGCGGGCGATGTTGTGCAACTCGTTGGGGAGGACGACAGGGCGCTTCGCCACCACCTCGTAGTCGCGAATGATGCAGAGCGTCACGTTAGGCGCGACCACCGAAAGCTGGTTGAGTTCGGCCTCGGAGAAGAAGCGGTTGGCAATCTTGATGATGCTCTTACGCTCCATTTGTTTGCTGTTGAGGTTGTTGCCGATAAAGATGGTGTCTTCGTTGTTTTTCGTCAATGTGGAGCAGACGAATGACCTCAAACAGTCGTGCGGAAGGGATATGGTCGATGACGGTGCTGTTTTTCGATGGCAGCCACCATGAGGTGTTCGCGTTTCATAAGGCGTAGAGGAATTTAGAAAAGGATAGTCTTGTCGTTGCGCACTTCATCAAGCGTGATGCCCAGCACATCGCAGATGATGGCTTCGCGGGCAAAGAGACCGTTGGCCGCCTGCTGAAAATAGTAGGCATAAGGTGTGTCGTCGACGTCCCTGTGCAATCTTGTTGACGCGCGGCAGCGGATGGAGGATGCGGAGGTTGCTCTTGGCGCGAGTCAGCATCTCTCGGCGCAGGATGTAGATGTCCTTCACACGCTCGTATTCCATCAGGTCGGAGAAGCGTTCCCGTTGCACCCGGGTCATATAGAGGATGTCGGCTCCTGCAATGACGTCCTCGTTGAAGTCCTCGTGCTCCACAAACCGGATGTCGTGCTCGTGGCAATACTGCTTGTACTCTTCCGGCATCGCGAGTTCGCGTGGTGCGATGAAGTGGAAGGTGGGGTTGAAGTGGCGCATGGCCATGATGAGAGTGCACCGTGCGACCATATTTGAGGTCGCCCACCAAGTAGAGGTTGAGATTGTCAAGAGTGCCCCTGTGTCTGCAATATGGTGTAGAGATCGAGGAGCGTCTGCGAAGGGTGTTGGTGCGCGCCATCACCAGCATTGACGATGGGCGTGTGGGTGAGTTCGCTGGCGTAGAGGGCAGCGCCTTCCAGATAGTGGCGCATCACAATGACATCGCTGTAGTTCGACACCATCATAATCGTATCTTTGAGCGTCTCGCCCTTGGTGGACGACGTCACTTTGGGGTCGGTAAATCCGATGACGCGCGCTCCGAGGCGGTTGGCTGCAGTTTCAAACGAGAGGCGCGTACGGGTGGAGGGCTCAAAGAAGAGGGTCGCAACGATGCGTCCATCCAAGATTTTACGATTGGGGTGATTTTCAAATTCACGCGCCATTTCCATCAAATAGAGGATTTTTTCGCGTGAGAGATTGGCGATGCTCACCAGGCTACGATTGTCTGACATAGTTTCAGATGGCTTTTGAGATTTGTCGAAAGCAAAATTAGTGTTTTTTCTTGGGCATACAAAAAAATACCACAGAAAAGTCGTGCTTGCGCTGCAAAACGACTTTTCTGTGGTCTTCTTTTAGGACGAAGCCCGAAGTTGGCGGGCCATGGATTGTGCGGCACGGCGCCCATCGCCCATGGCCAAGATGACTGTGGCCCCGCCGCGCACGATGTCGCCACCGGCAAAGATGGTGGGCAGGTTGCTGCGCATGTCCTCGTCCACGGCGATGGTGTTCTTGCGTCCCAGTTCCAACCCCGCGATGGAGCGCGGCACGATGGGATTGGGCGAAACACCGATGCTCACCACCACGAGGTCACAGTCGAGCGTTTCGGTGGCACCGGGAATGGGCACAGGGCTGCGGCGTCCGGAGGCATCGGGCTCGCCCAGCTCCATCTTTTGCAACACCACCTGCTTCACGGCCCCAGTTTCGTCGGCGATGTACTCCAAGGGGTTGTGGAGGGTGAGGAAAGTCACGCCCTCTTCTTTGGCGTGGTGCACTTCCTCCAAGCGCGCCGGCATCTCCTCCTCACTGCGGCGGTAGACGATGGTGGCGGTGGCAGCGCCCAAGCGCAAAGCGGTGCGTACAGAGTCCATCGCCGTGTTGCCACCGCCCACCACAACCACGTGTCTGCCCACATGGATGGGCGTGTCCATCTCGGGATTGAGGCGTCCATCAGGGTTGCAGCGCGTCAGGTATTCGTTGCTCGAAAGGATGCCGTTGGCATTTTCACCGGGAATGCCCATAAAGTTGGGCAGCCCCGCCCCGCTGGCCACAAAGATGCCTTCATAGCCCCTCGGCCTTCAAGTCGTCGACGCTGAGGGTCTTGCCCACCACACAGTCCGTCACAAACTCCACGCCTTGCGCTTCCAGTGTCTTGATTTCGGCTTCGACAATGCGGTTGGGCAGGCGAAATTCGGGAATGCCATATTTCAACACGCCGCCCACTTCATGAAGGGCCTCAAACACCGTCACGGCAAAAACCCTCTTTGACCATCTCGCCGGCAAACGAAAGGCCGGCAGGACCGGAACTCACCACGGCCACCTTGCGGCGTAGTGTCGGCGACACCTGAGTCGGTGTCGTAGGAGTGGCTGGATGCTCGGCAGCCTGGGCCAAAGCGTAGTCGGCGGCGAAGCGCTCCAAATGGCCGATGGCCACGGCGGGCTTGTGGGTCTTGAGGTGGATGCAACGACTTTCGCACTGTTTCTCCTGTGGACAGACACGGCCACAGACGGCGGGCAGCGAGGACGTTTCGCGGAGGGTGGCTGCTGCCTCAAGAAAATGTCCGGCCCTCGATGTGCTTGACAAAGCGTGGGATGTCGATGCCCACTGGACAGCCCCTGCCGACATCCCGGATTGGCGCAATCCAGACAGCGGCGGGCCTCCTGCTGTGCCATCTGTGCGGTGAGACCGCGGTTCACCTCGCTGCGCAACAGGTGGGCACGCTCCCGTCCATCGAGTGTCGGCATCTCCACACGGGGTTGCGCCATGCGCTCACGCGGTGGAACAGCGCTTCGCAGTGCCTTGCGCCAAGCGGCGTTGCGGTCGGTGCTGTGCAGGTCGGCTTCAGTGGCGGCGAGCACGTGCTGCGGTTCGCCCGGGGTGTTTGATTGGGGCATCTCGGTTGCGGAAGTCTGCGCTTCGTGGGGGTGAAGGGCTTCAATCTCCTCTTGCTTGAAAGCCCCCATGCGCTTGAGCATCTCATCGAAGTCTACGGCATGACCGTCAAACTCCGGACCATCGACACACACAAACTTCGTCACACCGCCCACATTGATGCGACAGGCGCCGCACATGCCTGTGCCGTCCACCATGATGGTGTTGAGCGACACCTCGGTTGGGATGCCATATTTCTTCGTGGTCAGGCAGCAAAACTTCATCATCACGGCCGGACCGATGGCGAAACATTTGTCCACCTTCTCGCGGCGGATGACTTCCTCAATGCCCTGCGTCACCAAGCCCTGACGGCCGTAGCCGCCATCGTCGGTCATGATGAGAGTGTCGTCGCTCGAAGCGCGCATCTCGCCTTCGAGGATAATCAAGTCCTTGGTGCGGCCGGCCAGCACCGTTATCACACGATTGCCGGCAGCTTTCAAGGCTCGCACGATGGGGAGCATCGGGGCCACCCCCACACCACCGCCGGCACACACCACGGTGCCGAAGCGCTCGATGTGCGTGGCACGTCCCAGCGGGCCCACCACATCGCGGATGTAGTCGCCCACACCGAGGGCACACAAGCGCTGCGTGCCGCGCCCGATGCTCTGCACCACCAGCGTGATGGTGCCGCGTTGTGGGTCGCTGTCGGCAATGGTCAGGGGATGCGTTCGCCGCGCTCGTCCACGCGCAGAATGATGAAGTGTCCCTGCCTTTCGGGCGCGGGCAATCAGCGGGGCTTCGACAACAAACTTAAACACTTTTTTTCGGAGAACTGCTCCTTACTAAGAATCTTGTTCATGATACTAAGAGAAGAAGGTGGGTTGAGCTGCAAGCCAGGCTCTGCAAAGGGGGAAATCTTCCCAAAGGAGAAGGCCGTGCCGAGCCGCCGGAGCAAGAATTACTGCGTGCAAAAGTAAGCGTTCGTTGGGAAATCAGCAAAGAAAAGGACGTTTTTTTACATTTGCACTGTGGCTTTTCTTTTCAATCGACTATTTTTCAGCGAAGGGATGCATGGTCTCAGCGTCCCTCCCACCGGTATTTTTTGCTCCTACATAACAATCGTCCCCTCGGGAAGGAACGAATGTCTCTTCGTGAAGAAACGAATGTCCCTTCGCGAAGAGACAAACGTCCCATCGTGAAGGGACGAAAACTGCACGCGGTTGGCGATTGCCGGGATGTGCGCTGAAAATGAGCCGCACCTGATGAAGAATGGTGCGAGCAACCCCTTTGGGCGATGAAAAAAGGGCAATTTCGCTGCTGCATCTCTGTCTTGAAAGTACAACGGTAGAGACAATCACCATGTGAAGAAGCGTAAAAAAAAGCCTCGGAAAAACTTTGAAGATTGCCCTTTTAGCATTACCTTTGCACGTATGATTGAACTCAGCAGACACATCGAAAGTTTATTGCTCGTGCATAACTGCGTGATAGTCCCCAACTTAGGCGGATTTGTCGCGCAGAATTGTCCTGCGCGCTATGTCAAGGAGGAACAGCTGTTTCTCCCACCTTATCGTAACATCGCGTTTAATCCCTCGTTGCAAATGAACGATGGGCTGCTGGCACAATCTTACATGCAGGCTCACGGCACGGACTACACGCAGACACTGCGCGACATCGACCGAGATGTGGCACGCTTGAAGGGCAGGCTTGAAGCGCAGGAGGTGGTCGAACTGAATGGTATCGGCCGACTCTCTCGTTTGGCCGAAGGACGCTATGATTTCATTCCTTACGAAGGAGGTGTTGTGGCACCTTCACTCTATGGATTAGATGCCTTTTTGCTGACTCCAAGGCCGAACACCGCTTGCCAAGCAGATACATCTCGAAGCAAGCGAACCGACAGTTATACTCTGCACATCAACAAGCGCGCTTTCCACTATGTGGCCGCGGTGCTGGTGTCCGTGATTTTCTATTTTGTTTGGGCGGCTCCGCTCAACAACGTTTCGCACAACCATTCGCAAGAGGCGCAAGTGTTTCAGCCCCTGCCGAACTGCTCAATACACCTCAACACGAACCGGCGTCCACCGCCCCTATGGATGCTGCTCCTTCACAGTCGGTCTCTGCCGGCCGGCCTGCTGCCGACTCTCAAGCGCAGCCATCGGACAAGACGGCTTCTGCCGAACCTGCGGATGAACTCGTAAAGCAACCTTTCACCATAGTGTTGGCCAGCCAAATTTCTCGCCGAGGAGCAGAAAGCCTGATTGTCTCACTGAAAGAGCAAGGGCTTGAAGAAGTGCGTATGTTGCGCACGCCTCGCATCACCCGCGTTGTCTTCGGAAAGTATTCCACAGCATCGGAGGCACAACTGCACTGCGACGACTGCGTCATCAACAAGAGACGTTTTCCGAAGCATGGGTGTTAGAGTTACCTTAAGCCACCCGCCACACTCCCAATAATATCCCATCATGAAAAGACTTCATTGTCCCAAGTGCGACGAACCCATTCTCTTTGACGACTCGCTGTATCAGCCCGGACGCACGCTCGTGTTTGAGTGTCCGAGTTGCCGCAAGCAATTCAAAATTCGCGTGGGGATGGGTGTGAAGCCATCCGCTGAAGGCCTCTTCAAAATGAAGGGGAAGAGAGGGAGGAAAAAGAGCCGGTAGGCTATTTGGTCGTGATTGAGAATGCGTTCCATTTGCGGCAGGAAGTGCCACTCTATGAAGGCGAAAATCGTGTCGGAAAACACGTGAGAGGCACCAATGCCAACGCAGCTTTCAAGACGGTAGACCCGAGTGTAGACAACACGCACTGCATCATCAGTGTGCAGAAGAACAAACAAGGGCATCTGAAATTCATTCTCCGCGACGGACCTTCCGGTACCGGCACTTTTGTGATGAATGAGTTGGTCGGGGTCAAAGAGCGTGTCAATCTTTCAGAGGGCGCCATCATCACCTTTAGGTGCTTCTACCCTCATTTTGCACATCGGAGCACCCGAGGCCGACGAGAACTAACCTCGGTGCTCTTCCAGATTTAAGCTCACGACATCTACCTTATACAATTCTGTTTTTTTATGAAACGCCTACGCTTTCTTCTTCTGATTATTATAGGCTGTTTTTGTTGCCACCATTTGAAGGCTTCCCCTTTATTGTGGGAAGCTGATTTTGTAGTAGCCGACAGCCTTTTTAAGGGAGAGTTCTATAACGAAGAGATAGGACTCAAACTCCACCTCGACCTTTATAATGAAGGCCTAGAAGTACCCGATATGGCCTTTCTCGGCCCCGTCGGCGGCTATATGGATGGGAGTATCTATGGCGTGTGGATGCTCACTTCTCACAAGATAAAAGGAAAAACCGCGACCTTGCGCTTCACAAACGATGTGGGGTCTGACTCGCAAACCATCCTCCTCACCGACAAAGGGGATGGCACCTTTCTTTATGAAACGCAAGGCGGTAATGTCGTGCGAAGAGTGGAAGGCCGCCGACTGGTGAAAAATCGCCGGACAAATGCTGATGAAGAAAAAGACTTTGAAAAGAATGACAGACGGATTTTTGAAAGTGGCTGCCGCCATCCTCGTGTGCGGGTGGCAGACATTGCCTACAACACCCAAGAAATAGAAAGTCTCGTGGTCCGCGCGGAGGGGCAGGGGTGGAAATACTTTGTTTTCCCCGAACTCTCCCTTACTGCCTATACCTGCCAAGACTTGTTTGCCCAGCAGTTGCTGTTGGAAGAAGCGGAGGGAGCACTTGTGCGTCTTCTCGATTTGAGCCGCAATCTCACGCTGACTTTCATTGTCGGCCTTCCTTTCCAACACCGTGGTATGCTGTTCAACTGTGCTGCTGTCATCCATGGAGGGAAATTGCAGGGTCTTGTGCCTAAAACTTTCATTCCCAACTACAAAGAGTTCTACGAAAAGCGGTGGTTCACCTCTGCGGCAGCGCTTTCAGAGCGCCAGATGGTGCACTTCTGTGGACAGAACGTACCTTTTGGCGCAAAGTTGCTGTTTTCGCTCAATGAGGTTCACTTCGGTGTTGAAATCTGCGAAGACCTTTGGGCGCCTATCCCTCCAAGTTCACAGTTGGCGATTGAGGGGGCACAACTCATTTTTAATCTCAGTGCCTCCAACGATGTCGTGGGCAAACACTCTTATGTGCGGCAGTTGGTGAGTGGACAAAGCGCACGCTTTCATGCCGCCTACATTTATACCAGTTGTGGATTTGGCGAAAGCACACAAGACGTGGTGTTTGGCGGAAAAACCATCATCGCTGAAGATGGCCACGTCTTGGCAGAGGCCGAGCGCTATTGCTTAGAGCCTCAGCTCACTATGGCCGAAATCGACATCGACCGCATCGGCAGTGAGCGCCGACAAAACACGTCTTTTGCAGACAGTGTTGCCATCAACCGTACTGACGCTCCCTATCCGGTGGTAGAGATAGAAACGACCGGCGTGCTTCATTCCGCCCCCCTTACTCGCATCGTAGACCCACTTCCTTTCGTTCCGCAGGGCGAAGAACTGGACGCTCGCTGCCAGGAAATCCTCTGCATACAAAGTCAAGGATTGGCGACCCGCTTGGTGCATACACAGGGCAAAAACAGCGGTGCTGGGCATCAGCGGCGGGCTGGACTCGACCTTGGCGCTGCTCGTCACAGTCAATGCTTTCGATCGTTTGGGGTTGGACCGGCACGGCATCATCGGTATCACTATGCCGGGATTTGGCACCACCGACCGCACCTACTCCAATGCCCTCAAACTGATGGAGGGACTGGGCGTCACCATTCGTGAAATCAACATTTCGCAAGCTGTGATGGGGCATTTTGCCGACATCGACCACGACCCGACCCGCCATGATGTGACCTACGAAAATGCACAAGCCCGCGAACGCACGCAAATTCTCATGGATGTGGCCAACCAGCTCAACGGCTTGGTGATTGGCACGGGCGACCTCTCGGAAATGGCGCTTGGCTGGGCCACTTACAACGGCGACCACATGTCGATGTATGCCGTCAATAGTTCCGTCCCCAAAACGCTCGTCCGCCACTTGGTGCGCTGGCTGGCGCTCAACGTGGCCGAAGGCGAAAACCGCCTCACCTTGCTCGACATCATCGACACGCCCATCAGCCCGGAGTTGCTGCCGGCCGACCCAGAGGGCAAGATAGCGCAAATCACCGAAGACCTTGTCGGGCCCTACGAACTGCACGACTTCTTCCTCTATTACGTGTTGCGCTTCGGCTATCGACCCAGCAAAGTGTTCCGTTTGGCAGAGCGCGCTTTCGATGGCCAGCAAGGCCGCCCCTACTATTCGCCGAGCATCATCAGCCAGTGGCTGACGACTTTCTATCGTCGCTTCTTCGCCCAACAATTCAAACGCAGTTGCATGCCCGACGGCCCGAAAGTCGGCAGTTGCGCTCTCTCCCCACGCGGCGATTGGCGTATGCCCTCCGATGCGGTGAGCACAGAGTGGCTCAAAGAGTGCGAAACGTTGCTGCCCGACACCACTGCCGAACCCCTCTCCTCGGAATCTTAAAAAATTCTACTTATGCTGAACAGATTGCATTTGCTCCTTCTCCTGCTGTCGCTTGCCGGTTTGTCCCTCTCCGCTCGCCCTCCACAGGACGAAATCACCTTTTTTGTCCAAATAGAGCACGACAATCGGCCGCTGTATGCCGGAGATAGTTGTGTGGTGAGCATTGTTCTCTACTCCACAGCGCCTTTCCGAGATGTGCGTTGCACCAGTGCTTCGCTGAAAGTGAGAGGCGGCCATGCACGCCTGCTTCCCCAGGGGCAGCGCACGCAGCAGCGCCTCGTCAAGGACAATCGATTCTACATGGCCATGGTTTGGCAACAATGGGTGGTCGGGAGCGAAGATGTCGGCAAACTTCAATTCTCTCCGCTTCAGTTTGAAGGGGAATTCTCAAAGGTCGAAATGCCCGATGACCCTTTCGACCGCTTCTTCTATGGGCCGCAGGAGACCGGACGGGTCAAAAGAAAATGTAAGATGAACGCTTACACCCTCCCCGTACTGGAGAAGCCCAAGCGCAGTACGCGCGAGATTTTGCAGTCGGGGGGCCAAGTCGCTTAGTCCTCTCCCTTTCATTTCATCACCTCAAACTTCCCATTCATCATGATTATCGCAGTAGATTTCGATGGCACCATCGTTGAACACCGCTATCCCGCCATAGGCAAAGAAATCCCCTTCGCCATCCCGACCCTCCGACAACTGCAATCAGACGGGCATCGCCTCATCCTCTGGAGCGTGCGAGAAGGACGGCTGCTCCAAGAGGCCGTGGACTATTGCAGAGAGCGCGGTGTCAACTTCTATGCTGTCAATGCCGACTTTGAAGAAGAGGACGGCAGCGGACGCAGTTTTTCGCGCAAAATCAAAGCCGACCTTTTCATCGACGACCGCAACGTCGGCGGGCTGCTCGACTGGGGCACCATCTATGCCTTGATCCAAAAAGAATATGGGTATCGAAGAATATCTCATCCAAGAAGGCGTGGCTCAACCGCGGAAAAAGAAAAAGTTGGTGGCCTTTCTAAAAACAAAACAACTCCCTCCTCCTCACCCGCTTCACCATGACAGACTTTGCAGCCATAGACTTTGAGACCGCCAACAACGAGCGTTCCAGCATTTGCTCCGTGGGCGTAGTGATTTATCGGGATGGAAAGAAAGTCGATGAGTTCTACTCGCTCGTCAAGCCCGAACCGGAATACTACAACTATTGGTGCACACGGGTGCACGGCCTGACTGCCAACGACACCGACAACGCCCCTATCTTCCCGGACGTTTGGCGGCAAATTGAAGCCAAGATTGCCCACCTGCCTCTCGTGGCTCATAACAAAGCCTTCGACGAAAGCTGCCTGAAAGCCGCTTTCCGCTGCTACCGGATGGACTATCCCGACTATCCCTTCCACTGCACGCTTGAGCGCTCCCGTCGCGTTTGGCCCGAAATCTCCCATCATCTTGATGTCATCGCCGAGCGCTGTGGCTACCGCTTGGAAAACCACCACCACGCCTTGGCCGATGCCGAAGCCTGTGCTGCCATCGCTTTGAAAAATCTTGTAAACCCGGCCTCGTTGCCGATGACGCTTTCTTGCAAGACACCTGCAATGCCCTATGGGCGTTGCAGGTGTCTTTTGCTATGGGTCGTTTCAAAATCGCTCATGGGAAAAGGCAACGCTGTCCTTCCGAGAGTAATTTTGCTCTGAGGGAGCAAAACTTTCAACGTGTTGAAAAATCATTTTCAACACGTTGAAAAAGAATTTTCACCATGTTGAAAATTGTCTTTCACCATGTTGAAAAATTGTCTTTCACCATGTTGAAAACTTCACTACGTCAGATCTACGTCCGGCGGGGTGGGGCAGCGGTGAGCACCACCGTCTCTCCGTAGTGGCAGCAACAGGGCTGAGGGAAAGGGGGCTCTTCCGATCGAAAGTGAGAAAAGAAGAGGCTTAATTTTGCTACTCGGCTTGGAATATGTAAATTTGCAGACAATTTGTAAACGTAAGATATGAACAACGACCCTATGTCGCAAAATCCCTTTTCCCTCATAGCTGATTTCGATGGCGACATGAACGAACTTTTCCGCCACAAGGTGGAAGGTTCGCTGCCCATCCTCCCTTTGCGCAACATGGTGCTGTTTCCCGGTGTTGTGGCTCCCATTGCCATTGGGCGGGAGAGCTCGTTGCAGCTCATCAAGCAGGCCGTCAGTAAGGGCGATGACGTTCATTTTGCCGTGGCGTGCCAGATTGATGCCGCGGTGGAAGTGCCCATGCTCGACGACCTCTATCCCACGGGCACGGTGGCCAAAGTGTTGCGCCTCATCGAACTGCCCGGCAATCACACCACTGCCATTGTGCAGGCTTTCGGGCGTGTGGCCATCGCCACGCCCCCCACGCGCGTCAATCCCTATCTGCGCGCTCGAGTGGAGAGCCTGCCCGAAGTGATGCCCTGAGGAGGGCGATCAGGAGTTTCGTGTGCTCTACGACACCCCTGCGTGAGACGACTTTTAAGTACATTCGCGCCAACGACAATTTAGGGCCGGAAGCCTTGTTTGCCGTGCAAAACATCGGCAACCCCATCTTGTTCATCAACTTTGTAGCTACCAATCTCCCGCTCGATACGGAAGAAAAGGCCCTCCTCCTGGAAGAAGGCGACATCAAGAAACGCACCTTCCAGCTGCTCCACATCGTGCAGCGCGAACTCCAACTGGCGCAGCTCAAACAGAAGATTCAGGAGAAGACGCGTGAGGAAATCGACCAGCAGCAGAAGGAGTATTTCCTCCATCAAACCATCAAAAAAATATCCAGAGCGAACTGGGTGACAGCGAGGGCGGCGAACTCAAAGAACTGCGTGAGAAGGCCGACGCGCTGCCCCTGAGCGAGGGCGTGAAGAAACTCTTTGCCAAAGAACTCAACCGTCTGGAACGCACCAACGCCCAAAGTCCGGACTACAGCATCGGATTGACCTATCTCGAAACCATCGTTTCGCTCCCTTGGGGCAAGACCACCGAGGACAACATGGACCTGCGCCGCGCACAGCGTGTGCTCGACCGCGACCACTATGGGATGGAGAAGGTGAAGGAACGCATCCTCGAACAGTTGGCCATGATGAAGGTGAGCACCACCCATCGCCCCGCCATCCTTTGCCTCTACGGCCCTCCCGGAGTGGGGAAGACCTCCCTCTGCCGGAGCATCGCCGAGAGCTTGGGGCGCAAGTATGTGCGTATGTCGCTGGGCGGTCTCCACGACGAAAGCGAAATCCGTGGCCATCGGCGCACCTATATTGCTGCCATGTGCGGCCGCGTGATGAAGAGTCTCATCAAGGCCGAAAGCAACAACCCGGTCTTTGTGCTGGATGAGATAGACAAGGTGAGTGGTTCAAACTACAATGGCGACCCACAAAGTGCGCTGCTCGAACTGCTCGATCCCGAACAGAACAACTCCTTCCATGATAACTACCTTGACTTTGATTACGATTTGAGTCAAGTGTTGTTCATCGCCACCGCCAATAACCTCTCCACTATTCCCGGTCCTTTGCGCGATCGTATGGAACTGATTAACGTAGAGGGATACTTGACGGAGGAGAAAAAAGAGATTGCCCGTCGCCACCTCATTCCCAATGCGCTGAAGCACATCAATCTGCCTTACGAGGTGAAGCTTTCTCCCGCCGCCACGGAGTTTCTCATTGAGAAGTACACCCGAGAGAGTGGGGTGCGCCAGTTGGAAAAACAGATTGACAAACTGGTGCGTAAAATTGTACTGTATGCTCAAACCGATGCCAATGGTTGCCCGCCGTTCTCGCCCAACGCTTCGTTGAAAGTGGCCGATGTACAAAACATTATGGGTACGCCGCCTTATAACCGCGATACCTATCAAGGCAATGCCTACGCCGGTGTGGTTACGGGTTTGGCTTGGACGGCTGTGGGCGGAGAAATTCTGTTCATCGAAAGTAGTGTGAGCCGCTCTAAGGCTCCTCGACTCACCATTACGGGTAACTTGGGTGACGTGATGAAAGAGAGTGCGATGTTGGCTCTGAGTTTGTGAAAAGCCACGCCGATTTGTTGCAACTCGACTATCGCATTTTCGACCACTGGAACCTGCACATTCACGTGCCTGAGGGAGCTACTCCCAGGACGGCCCTTCGGCCGGTATCACGCTGGCCACCTCCATTGCTTCTCTGCTCACCCAGCGCAAGGTGCGGCCGCATATTGCCATGACGGGTGAGATTACGCTGCGTGGCAAGGTGCTTCCCGTCGGGGGTATCAAGGAGAAAATTCTGGCAGCTAAGCGAGCCGGAATTACCGATATTGTCCTCTCCAAAGAGAACGAGAAGGATGTGAACGACATTCCGGAGCGCTATGTGGCAGGTTTGACCTTCCATTTCGTAGAGCATGTTTCCGAAGTCTGGGATTTTGCTTTGCTTCCGGAGAAGGTGGCACATGCCATCGACCTTACCCAACCGATTACCTCAACCGACAAGACCAATGGCGCAAAATAACCTTTCCCTTCGTCCCACTTGGCGCAAAGAAGATCGCTTTTTTGAACTGCAACACAACGACACAAGCAGCCAAGCACGTGCTGGACTGATCATCACCGATCATGGGCAGATTCAGACGCCTATATTTATGCCTGTCGGCACGCTGGGCACAGTGAAAGGCGTACACACCCATGAAATTCTGAACGAGGTGAAAGCGCAAATCATCTTGGGCAATACCTACCACCTCTATCTGCGTCCCGGACTGGAAGTACTCGAAGCAGCGGGTGGGCTGCACAAGTTTAATGGCTTTTCGCGACCCATGCTCACCGACAGCGGAGGCTTCCAAGTGTTCTCGCTCACGGGCATTCGCAAGCTTCGTGAGGAAGGCTGCGAATTTCGTAGCCATATTGATGGTTCAAAACACTTCTTTACGCCTGAAAATGTGATGGATACCGAGCGTACTATTGGTGCCGACATCATGATGGCATTTGATGAGTGTCCTCCCGGTACAGCCGATTACGCTTATGCCCGCAAAAAGTCTTGACCTGACCCATCGCTGGTTGGAACGCTGCATCCGTCGATTTTCCGAAACAGAGGAAAAGTACGGCTATCATCAGGCGCTTTTTCCCCATTGTACAGGGCTGTGTTTATTCCGACTTGCGCCGTGAGAGTGCGCACTTCATGGCTGAAAAAAAGATGCTGAAGGCTATGCCATCGGTGGACTGGCCGTAGGAGAGCCGGCGGAGAAGATGTATGAAATGATTGAGGTGGTCAATGAAATCCTTCCCACCGACCGTCCTCGTTATCTGATGGGAGTAGGTACTCCTATGAACATCCTCGAAGGGATTGAGCGTGGTGTTGATATGTTTGACTGCGTGATGCCCACGCGCAATGGCCGCAATGCACAAATCTTTACTTGGGAAGGCATCATCAACTTCCGCAATGCAAAGTGGGCCAAGGACTTTTCACCCGTCGATCCTCTGGGCACTGCCACCTGCGACCACGTTTACACACGCGCTTATCTGCACCATCTCTTCAAAGGCAAAGAACTGCTGGGCATGCAGATTGCCTCTATCCACAATCTCGCGTTCTACCTCGAATTGGTGCGCGTGGCACGTGAACACATTCTTGCCAATGACTTTGCTGACTGGAAACGCAGCGTGATGCCGCAACTGGCCACTCGTCTCTAATCCTCCTCTCCTGCTTTATGGATCAAACGCCCACTTCTCGACACAACGCCCACCCCTTCTCCGACCAGGAGGGATGGGACAGGAAACGGCACTCTCTACTTCAGAGTTGGAAAATCCTACCTCAGACGTAGAAAATCCTACCTCAGAGCCGGAAACTGCAGTTTTCGACACCGAAAACCCCGCAGCCACCGCTTCGGAACTCGACCCCGAAGACCCCGCCGAGGCTTGGGAGCTGGACGCGGGCGAACGAGAAGGACAGGCAGTTTCTTCGCCCTTGCGCCATTGGACTTTGCGTTGGCTTCTGCGGCTGGTGCGGTTGCCGTGGCTCTTGGTGCTGCTGTTGGGACGCATGCTCCACCGGGGTGGACGTGCCCTGCTTCGGCTCATCGGTTTTAAGCGAATTGACCGCTACATCTTGGGCAAGTTTCTCACCACTTATGTGTTCCTCATCGCCATCTTTACGGTGATTGCCATCATCTTTGACTTCAACGAGAAGATAGACAAGCTCACCACCGGCGGAGCTACCTCCCGCGAGATATGGTTGGACTATTATGCCAACTTCATCCCCGACTTGGCCAACATGCTTTCTCCGATGTTTGTTTTCATCGGCGTTATCTTTTTCACCACAGGACTGGCAGGCAAGTCGGAGATTATCGCGATGAAGGCAGCAGGCATGAGTTTCAACCGCCTCCTGCGCCCCTACCTCTTGGGCGCACTCATCATCGCCGCAATTTCGTTTGCGTTTGGCGCTTTTGTCATCCCCAACGGTAATGTGGCTCGTGTGCGTTTTGAAAACAAATACACCAAGAAACTCCTCGTCACCGATGTGGCGGACAACATTCAGATGCAGGTCGATACGGGAGTGGTGGCCTACATCTCCCATTTCGACAACCGCACGAAATCCGGTTCCGGATTTTCGCTCGACAAATTGGCTGAAAAGAAGGTAGTTTCGCGTCTCACTGCCGAAACTATCCAATACGACACCCTGGCCAACCACAAGAACTCGTGGACGCTCCACCGCTACACGATACGCACTTTGCAAGGCTCGCGAGAGAAAATCGAATCGGGCGAAAAACTCGACACCACCTTGCTCATGGAGCCCAGTGACTTCTTCTACATCAAAGGACAGGAGGAGACGATGACCCTCCCGCAGCTCAGTGCTTTTATCGATCGCCAGCGTTTGCGTGGATCTGCTGGGTTGAGCACTTTTGAAGTGGCCTATCACAAGCGCTTTGCCACTCCGATGGCGGCTTTTATCCTCACGCTCATCGGTGTGTCCATCTCCATCGAGAAGCGCAAAGGCGGCATGGGCACGAGCATCGGTATCGGCCTAGCCCTCACTTTCACCTACATCCTCCTTCAGACCATTGCGGCTTCGTTTGCTATCAACGCCGGTTTTCCGGCCGGCATTTCGGTGTGGATGCCCAATATCCTCTTTGCCTTTGTGGCCTTCGGATTTTACCGAAGAACTCCTCAATAAGAACACTCCTACACCATATTATATATGAACAACTCCGAACCTCAACAGACGGCGTCGTCCACAGCGGAAAACGTCACTCCCGATACGATAGACACGGCAACACCTCCCGCTGAGGAGATCGTCTATTTTGAAGACCTCGCCCTCAGCGACGATGTGCTTGATGCGCTTTGGGACATGCGTTTTGAGAAGTGCACACCAGTGCAAGGCCGGTGCATTCCCCACATTCTTGAAGGACGCGACCTCATCGGTATTGCGCAAACGGGAACGGGGAAGACCGCGGCTTATCTGTTGCCGATGCTCTCTCTGCTACAAAACGAACCGCACGCAGAAGATGCGGTGAACTGCCTCATTATGGCACCGACGCGTGAACTTGCTCAACAAATCGACCAAGCGCTCCAAGGTTTTGCTTACTACACTCACACCAATGGAGTCGCGGTCTATGGCGGCAACGACGGCATTCGTTTTGAACAAGAACGCAAAGCCTTTGCCAAGGGGGCGGATATTATTGTAGCCACCCCAGGACGCTTGATTTCCCACCTCCAACTGGGCAATCTCGACCTCTCGCGCACCACTCACCCTCATTCTGGACGAGGCCGACCGCATGCTTGACATGGGATTTTTTGACGATATCAAGACGATTATCAAAGAACTCCCCCAAGAGCGTCAGACCATCCTCTTCTCGGCGACGATGCCGGCCGAAATCGCAAAGATGGCCAAGGAGGTGATGCACGACCCTGTGGAAGTGAAAATTGCGGTGTCGAAACCCGCAGAGAAGATTGACCAGAGCCTTTATGTTTGCCGAGATGGCGACAAGACGCCCATTCTCAAGCATATCTTTGCCGAGCAACCGCCCGAACGCGTCATCGTGTTTGTCTCTTCCAAACAGCGTGTCAAGGAACTGAACGTCATCCTCAAACGCAAAGGCTTCAACTGTGCGGCCATGCACTCTGATTTGGATCAAGCGGAGCGCGACGAGGTGATGTTGGGCTTCAAACAGCGCAAAATCGATATGCTCATCGCCACCGATATCGTGAGTCGTGGCATCGACATCGACGATATCAAAATGGTTATCAACTACGATGCACCACGCGATCCGGAGGACTACGTACATCGCATCGGACGCACAGCTCGTGCCGGCCGCGAAGGGCGTGCCATCACCCTCATCGGCGAAAAAGGACCGTTACCCTCTCTCGAAAATAGAGCGCCTGCTCGAAAAGAAACTCCCCGCAATCCCCTCCCCGAAGGTTGCAAAGAGCCGGAAGAAGTGCCTCGTGACGGACAGCGCGGAGGTCGTGGCGGCAAGGGACATTCCAGTCGTAGCCGCGATTCGCGCAAGAGAGGCAGTGCCGGCAAAGTGGTTCATTCCCACGCTCATGATGCTAAGAAACCCGCAGGGCAACAGCGAGCACGCCGTGGCTCTCGTAGCCGCGGATCGAACAAAGGTGCTGGTAAAGCCGAAGCATAAGCGGGTGTTTACGACTAAAGGTAACTACGGTTTATTTTTGAATACCTACTCAGGTATTCCTGATTTCATCATTTGTAGTATGGACGAACTTCTCCAATACTTCCCCCATCTCACAGCACAACAGCGCGAACAGTTTGCTGCTCTTGATGCGCTCTATCGTGACTGGAATGCTAAAATCAATGTCATTTCGCGCAAAGATATCGACAACCTTTATCCCCATCATGTGCTCCACTCCTTGGGTATAGCCAAAGTCATTCGTTTCCGTCCCGAGACGATGGTGATGGACGTAGGCACCGGAGGCGGATTTCCCGGTATTCCTTTGGCCATATTGTTTCCCGAAGTGCGGTTTCATTTGGTCGACTCCATCGGGAAAAAAGTGAAAGTGGCGGCAGCAGTGGCCGAAGCCATCGGATTGAAAAATGTGGTCTGCTCGCACAAAAACGTGATGGAGGTGAAGGACAAATATGACTTTGTCGTGAGCCGAGCTGTGATGCAGATGAGCGATTTGGTAAGACTCATCAAAAAGAATGTGCATCACGTGCAGCGTAACTCCCTGCCCAATGGGGTCATTTGTCTCAAAGGTGGTGACATTCAGGCAGAGATGCAACCTTTCAAACATTGCTCAGAGGTTTGGACGCTGTCTTCGCATTTTCAAAACGAGTTTTTTGAAACGAAGAAAGTTGCCTATGTAACATTATAAGGATATGTTGAACATTCAAGTATTTCCTGTTAATATGGTGGAGGAGAACACCTATGTGGTCTCCGATGACACGCACGAGGCCGCGATTATTGACTGTGGGGCACTTTATGCCGAGGAGCGCGAAGCCATTTTAGAATATGTCCGCAGCCGGCAACTGCGTGTGACGTGCTTACTCAACACTCATGGGCATTTCGACCATGTGTTGGGATGCCAATGGGCAAGTGATACTTTTGGCGTTGGTGTGGAGATACACATTGATGAGCTGGAAAACTATCAGCGGTCGGCTTCGGATATGGTGGCTTTTCTGCGGCGAGGTGTGCCTTTCGACCTCCCAACTCCGGTGCGATTGCTCGAAGGAGGAGATACAGTGCAGGTGGGAGAACACGAATTTCGTGTCATCTCTACCCCTGGGCATACACCGGGGGCTGCTGTTTCTATTGTGCCGAAGAAAAGGTGCTATTTGCCGGCGATAGTCTGTTTCGTGCCAACATCGGCCGTTGCGACCTTCCCGGAGGAAATCTCGAAAGTCTGATTACTTCATTACGCGCTCGGGTGCTCACTCTTCCAGATGATGTCGTGGTTTACAGCGGTCATGGTGAGCCCACCACCATTGGTTGTGAGCGTGTCCACAATCCTTACCTTTAATCCTTGTTTGCGCTTATGAAAAAACGGACCTTTTTTCTCCTTTCTGCTGTGATTTTGGGCGTGTTGAGTCTCTCTGCTCAGCGCAAGCGTATAGTGCGTCCCGCACTTCCTAAGCCGACACTGACCGAGTGCATAGCGCGCTATGACTTCACGACTGCGGCTCAAATCTTGCACGAGATGGCTGTGAAAGCAGCACCGCTCACTCGCCGTGACTCACTTCTGGTGGAGGCGCGAAAGATGGAGCGAGCTGCCGACTTCTTGTCCAACACGGAGCGTGTAGTTTTTATAGATAGTGTCGTCGTGGATAAGGTGCAACTGCTGAGTGTGCTACGCCTTTCTACGGATGCCGGACGACTGGTGTCTACCGCTTCTTTGTTTCGAAGTGATCCTATGCGGGGCATACAACTCGGAGTGGGCACTTATATCAATCCTTTGGAAACCGCTGCTATCAGTTCTCTCTCCGCTCCCGGTGGTACTTTGCGCTTGCAGTCTGCCTATCGTTCGGCTAATGGCTGGGAAAAACCTCGTCCGTTGGAGGGAATCGACAGCACTTTTGCACAGGCTGATATGCCTTATCTGCTTTCTGATGGGACCACACTCTACTTTGCGGCAGAAGGACCTGAGAGCGTAGGAGGATATGATATCTTTGTGACCAGATACAATCCGGAGACCCGCCAGTATGTGCGTCCTGCCAACATCGGAATGCCTTTCAATTCTCCGGCCAATGACTATCTTTACCTCATTGATGAAGGGAGTGGGGTGGGTTACTTTGCCACCGATCGCCGGCAGCCAGTAGGAAAGGTTTGTCTTTACACCTTTTTGCCCAACACCGAGCGAAATGTTTATGATGCAGCCTCTATGCTCACAGACAGCCTTCTGCGTGCGGCTCAGATTTCCTGCATTGCTGATACGCAGGTGGGGCATGAACGAGACATCAACGAAGCACAAGTACGGCGTAAGGCTTTGCAAAACTCCTCCATCTCAGATTTCGCGGATTTTCGCTTTGTGCTCAATGACGAACGAGTTTGTACAAATCTTGCGGACTTTCAGAACGATCAAGCAAGAAAGCAAGCGCTGGTTTGGTACAAACAACAACAGCAGTTGGCACAATTCATCAAGCGACGTGAGGCTTTGCAGCGCGACTATGGGGAAATGCGCACAGAACGGATGGCACAAGAACTCCGCCAACTTGAAATCCAAATTGCACAACTGAACAACCAGTTGCGCGAAATGGCGAAGGCTATTCGAAAAATTGAACTCCAATAATACGCTCTCTTATAGTATAGTAGTCATTTCTCTACTGCAATTCAAGAGCCGATATAAACCTTAAATTATAAATTGTCATGAGTAATCTTCATTTTCCTGAATCAGAACTGATTCTCAATGCTGATGGTTCTATCTTCCATCTTCATCTTCGTCCGGAACAGATTGCGGATAAAATTATCCTCGTAGGCGATCCGGGCCGTGTGAACTTAGTCGCGCAACATTTTGAAACGCGCGAATGCGAAGTTGAAAGCCGTGAGTTTCGTACCATTACGGGCACTTACAAAGGGAAGCGCCTTTCTGTCATTTCTACGGGGATTGGGTGTGACAATATTGATATTGTGATCAATGAGCTTGATGCGTTGGCCAATATCGATTTTCACACGCGCACCGAATCTCAACAGTTTCGTCAATTGGAGTTGGTACGCCTTGGTACCTGTGGAGGGCTTCAACCTCACTGCCCTGAGGGGACGTTTATAGCCTCTCGAAAAAGTCTTGGCTTTGATGGTCTGCTCAATTTCTACGATGGGCGCAATGAAGTCTGCGACCTCGAGTTTGAAAAGTCCTTTTTAGAGGCCATGGACTGGAAAGGCACACAGTGCATCGCTCACCCTTATTGTATCGACAACAACTTGGAGTTGCTGGAGCGTATTGCTCAAGATGATATGGTGAGAGGGGTAACTATTGCATGTGGTGGATTCTATGGACCACAGGGACGTCGGCTTCGCTTGCCACTGGCTGATCCACAAGCCAATGAGAAAAATTATGGCCTTCCGTCATGGCGAATTATCCATCACGAATTTTGAGATGGAGAGTAGTGCGCTCGCAGGACTTTCCGCACTGATGGGGCATAAAGCGATGACTTGCTGCATGGTCGTGGCCAATCGTGTGGCGGGCAAGGCCAATCCGAACTATAAAAACTCCATTGACACATTGATACAACTGGTGTTGGAGCGCATCTAATGTTCATATAAAAGTGTGGTTTTTCTCATTGTGAGGGAAATCACACTTTTCTATTCTTATAGTAGAGTTAAGCTCTCTTCTTGTCATCTCTATACTGCAAAAAAATAAAGAGAAGGGATGTTTTTTCTAATATTTCCTTGAAAACGTTTGGTCCGTATAGACTTTTGTGCTACCTTTGCACTCGCAATCGGGAACGAAGCCTTAGTTGCTGAGTTTTCTCTATGAATTGCGATTGAACTTTGACTTATTTACATAAACGAATCAAGAAGTACAAGAAACAACAGAGCATTTATTGTTAAATGCTTGGGTAATGAAATCCCCTTTTAGGGGAGGCATTGCAAACGTCAATTCTATAGATTCAAGATACGGCATCCTGACAAACAGGTAAACAAACAAATTATTATATTTACAATGAAGAGTTTGATCCTGGCTCAGGATGAACGCTAGCTACAGGCTTAACACATGCAAGTCGAGGGGCAGCGGGCAGAAAGCTTGCTTTCTGTGCCGGCGACCGGCGCACGGGTGCGTAACGCGTATCGAACCTACCACATACTCAGGGATAGCCTTGCGAAAGTAAGATTAATACCTGATGTTGTTTAGTGTCCGCATGGATACTAAACCAAAGATTTATTGGTATGTGATGGCGATGCGTCTGATTAGGTAGTAGGCGGGGTAACGGCCCACCTAGCCATCGATCAGTAGGGGTTCTGAGAGGAAGGTCCCCCACATTGGAACTGAGACACGGTCCAAACTCCTACGGGAGGCAGCAGTGAGGAATATTGGTCAATGGACGGAAGTCTGAACCAGCCAAGTAGCGTGCAGGATGACGGCCCTCCGGGTTGTAAACTGCTTTAGTTCGGGAATAACGACGGGGACGTGTCCCTGGAAAGAATGTACCGAAAGAATAAGGACCGGCTAATTCCGTGCCAGCAGCCGCGGTAATACGGAAGGTCCAGGCGTTATCCGGATTTATTGGGTTTAAAGGGAGCGTAGGCGGACTGTTAAGTCAGCGGTTAAAGAGTGTGGCTCAACCATACGATGCCGTTGAAACTGGTGGTCTTGAGTGCACACAGGGATGCTGGAACTCGTGGTGTAGCGGTGAAATGCTTAGATATCACGATGAACTCCGATCGCGAAGGCAGGTGTCCGGGGTGTAACTGACGCTGAGGCTCGAAAGTGTGGGTATCAAACAGGATTAGATACCCTGGTAGTCCACACAGTAAACGATGAATACTCGCAGTTTGCGATACACAGTAAGCTGCCAAGCGAAAGCATTAAGTATTCCACCTGGGGAGTACGCCGGCAACGGTGAAACTCAAAGGAATTGACGGGGGCCCGCACAAGCGGAGGAACATGTGGTTTAATTCGATGATACGCGAGGAACCTTACCCGGGCTTGAACTAGCTTCGACGAGAGTAGAGATACTCTTTTCTTCGGACGGAGTTAGAGGTGCTGCATGGTTGTCGTCAGCTCGTGCCGTGAGGTGTCGGCTTAAGTGCCATAACGAGCGCAACCCTTTTCCTTGGTTGCCATCAGGTAATGCTGGGCACTCCATGGATACTGCCATCGTAAGATGTGAGGAAGGTGGGGATGACGTCAAATCAGCACGGCCCTTACGTCCGGGGCTACACACGTGTTACAATGGGAGGTACAGAAGGTCGCTACCTAGTGATAGGATGCCAATCTTAAAAACCTCTCTCAGTTCGGATTGGAGTCTGCAACCCGACTCCATGAAGCTGGATTCGCTAGTAATCGCGCATCAGCCATGGCGCGGTGAATACGTTCCCGGGCCTTGTACACACCGCCCGTCAAGCCATGAAAGCCGGGGTGCCTGAAAGCCGTGACCGCAAGGGTCGGCCTAGGGTAAAACTGGTGATTGGGGCTAAGTCGTAACAAGGTAGCCGTACCGGAAGGTGCGGCTGGAACACCTCCTTTCTGGAAATGAAAGGTGGCGTGAAAGTTAAGCATCTCGGCCGTAGCGCAAGCGTGGGTCAAGGCTTAACCAAGAACACCTCCTTTCTGGAGATGTCGAATCTTGACGTAGAAGTTTGCTTTGGAGCATTACCTCTTGTACTTCGCATCGTTTATGAAATAATAGAGTAGTGCAAACTACTCACGGGGGATTAGCTCAGCTGGCTAGAGCGCTTGCATGGCATGCAAGAGGTCATCGGTTCGAATCCGATATTCTCCACTACGCTCGAAAAGAGCAAATGATCTTTGACATATTGAACACGCAACAAAGTTGATGAGTTGTTGGGTAGAACGGTGACGATAGAATTGTACTTGTTATGAATCTATTGGTTTACCCATTTACTGAACAACTCGCAAAAATCATCTAAGTAACTTATAAAAAGGTAACACAAAGTACAGCTTTAAGTATATTCGCCATGGTTGTTTTTTTAGGGGCGTAAGTTGAGAAAAGAAAGTAACCCTTTCCGCTCTACCAATTTACCGGTCTCCTAATCTCCTAAACAACTGATCGGCAATGAAGTAAATAAGGGCGTACGGTGGATGCCTAGGCTCTTACAGGCGATGAAGGACGTGATAAGCTGCGATAAGCTTCGGGTAGGTGCAAATGACCTTTGATCCGAAGATTTCCGAATGAGACAACTCGGCAGGTTGAAGACCTGTCATCCCGCGAATGCGGGAGGCTAACGCGGGGAACTGAAACATCTTAGTACCCGTAGGAAAAGAAAATAATAATGATTCCCTCAGTAGTGGCGAGCGAACGGGGAAGAGCCCAAACCAATGATGTTTCGGCATGATTGGGGTTGTAGGACTGCGTTATTGCAAGAAGTCAAGATAGAGGAACGTTTTGGAAAGAACGACCATAGAGAGTGACAGTCTCGTACTCGAAATTTTGATGAAGCATAGCAGAATCCTGAGTAGGGCGGGACACGTGAAATCCTGTCTGAATCTGGCGGGCCCATCCGCCAAGGCTAAATACTCGTAAGAGACCGATAGCGTACCAGTACCGTGAGGGAAAGGTGAAAAGCACCTCTGTCAGAGGAGTGAAAGAGTTCCTGAAACCGTACGCCTACAAGCGGTCGGAGCATCGTAAGATGTGACGGCGTGCCTTTTGCATAATGAACCTACGAGTTACCGTCATTGGCAAGGTTAAGAGTAAAGATGCTCCGAGCCGAAGCGAAAGCGAGTCTGAATAGGGCGCATAGTCAGTGGTGGTAGACGCGAAACCAAGTGATCTACCCTTGTCCAGGTTGAAGTCCCGGTAACACGGGATGGAGGACCGAACCAATAAGCGTTGAAAAGCTTCTGGATGAGGTGAGGGTAGGAGTGAAAGGCCAATCAAACTTGGAGATAGCTCGTACTCCCCGAAATGCATTTAGGTGCAGCCTCGGGTGTTTCCTGTGTGAGGTAGAGCGACTGATTGGATGCGAGGGCTTCGCCGCCTATCAAGTCCAGACAAACTCCGAATGCGCACAGGTTAAGCCCGGGAGTGAGGGCGTGGGTGCTAAGGTCCACGCCCGAGAGGAGAAGAATCCTGACCATCGTCTAAGGTCCCGAAATTCTGATTAAGTTAAACTAACGTAGTGTGGTCCCGGTGACAGCTAGGATGTTGGCTTGGAAGCAGCCATTCATTCAAAGAGTGCGTAACAGCTCACTAGTCGAGGGACTGTGCATGGATAATAATCGGGTATGAAATCAGATACCGAAGACATGGGATGTATGCTATACATCGGTAGGGGAGCATTCCAATCGCCTTGAAGGTAAGAGACGACTCTTGTTGGAGCGATTGGAAAAGCAAATGTAGGTATAAGTAACGATAAAGAGTGTGAGATGCACTCTCGCCGAAAGACTAAGGTTTCCAGGGCAACGTTAATCGGCCCCTGGGTTAGTCGGGTCCCTAAGGCTCAGCCTAATGGTGATGCCGATGGCAGAAAGGGTTAATATTCCCTTTACTATCTGATATGGCGATGTGGAGACGGGAGAAGTGACACTTCCGCGAGCTGACGGAATAGCTCGTTAAAGGACAAAGACGTTGATGAGGGTAGGCAAATCCGCTCTCAGAGTTGAAGTCCGATAGTATGCAAAGTCCTCGGACGGCGCAATAGCGAAGGTAATCAGACTCCCGAGAAAATCCGCTAAGCTTAACATATGAGATACCCGTACCGTAAACGGACACACGTAGTCGGGTAGAATATACTAAGGCGCTTGGAAGATTCATGGTTAAGGAACTAGGCAAATTGACCCCGTACGTTCGCAATAAGGGGTCCTCATAGTAATATGAGGCGCAGAGAATAGGTCCAGGCAACTGTTTAACAAAAAAACACAGGGCTGTGCAAAATCGAAAGATGCAGTATACAGTCTGACACCTGCCCGGTGCCGGAAGGTTAAGAGGAGATGTGATCGCAAGAGAAGCATTGAATTGAAGCCCCGGTAAACGGCGGCCGTAACTATAACGGTCCTAAGGTAGCGAAATTCCTTGTCGGGTAAGTTCCGACCTGCACGAATGGTGTAATGATCTGGACACTGTCTCAACCATGATTCCAGTGAAATTGTAGTATCGGTGAAGATGCCGATTACCCGCGATGGGACGAAAAGACCCCGTGAACCTTTACTATAGCTTAACGTTGTAATCGGGCAGTCGATGTGTAGGATAGGTCGGAGGCATTGAAGCAGGCACGCCAGTGTTTGTGGAGCCGCTGTTGAAATACGACCCTTTGGCTGTCTGGTTCCCTAACTCCTTGGTAGGAGGACACCGTTTGGTGGGTAGTTTGACTGGGGTGGTCGCCTCCAAAAGCGTAACGGAGGCTTCTAAAGGTGCCCTCAGACCGATTGGTAACCGGTCGTAGAGTGTAATGGCAAAAGGGCGCTTGACTGAGAGACCTACAAGTCGATCAGGTGCGAAAGCAGAGCATAGTGATCCGGTGGTTCCGTATGGAAGGGCCATCGCTCAAAGGATAAAAAGGTACTCCGGGGATAACAGGCTGATCCCTCCCAAGAGCTCATATCGACGGGAGTGGTTTGGCACCTCGATGTCGGCTCGTCACATCCTGGGGCTGGAGAAGGTCCCAAGGGTTGGGCTGTTCGCCCATTAAAGTGGCACGCGAGCTGGGTTCAGAACGTCGTGAGACAGTTCGGTCTCTATCTATCGTGGGCGCAGGAAATTTGCGTGGCTCTGACACTAGTACGAGAGGACCGTGTTGGACTGACCTCTGGTTAACCGGTTGTGGCGCCAGCTGCACCGCCGGGTATCTACGTCGGGATCGGATAAGCGCTGAAAGCATCTAAGTGCGAAGCCGGCCACAAGATAAGATTTCCTCATAAGGGTCGTTGTAGACTACGACGTTGATAGGGTGCAGGTGTACAGACAGCGATGTCACAGCCGAGCACTACTAATTGCCCGAAACTTCATGCTTTTTGGTGAATTTACTTAAAGCTGCTTTTGCTTACTTTTTTTGTTTTTTTGATAGAGTTTAGATGATAAGAAGATAGGAAAATACCGAATCAACGAGTTGTTGTATGTTCAAATGATATTTCCGGTGGTTATAGCGACGGGGTTCCACCTCTTCCCATTCCGAACAGAGAAGTTAAGCCCGCCCGCGCCGATGGTACTGCACACCCGCGGGAGAGTAGGTCGCCGCCATTTTCAAGAGAGTCTGAGTTCTGAAAAGAACACAGGCTCTCTTTTTTCTGTTCTCTCCATCCTTCTCCCCTGCGATTGAGGGGAAAAAAAGAAATCGGGGAGGAGGATGTCGGAGCATTCTCACCGAGGGAGAGAAATCACTTATTGTTGTGAGAGGACTACAACGCGGAGGAAGTCTTTGAGGCGAAAGAGGGCATTGCCCATACGGGCTTGGGAGTCGTTGATGCAAATCAGTGTGGGGTGTCCGTCAGCTGTGGGACGACCGAGGCAGATGCCTTCGTAGTTGGCGAGACTGCGGGCAAAGAGGTTGAAGTGGGTGGTCCAAGAGGAGAGCAGCGTCTTTCGGACAAACAGATGTGGTTCGATGGTGGAGAGAGAGGGAGGGAGTCAAGGGGCTGAGCGGTGTCAAGGTCGACTGCATAGAGTTTGACGGAAACTCTTGAGCCTAAGCGGTGTTGTGGAAAAATGTCCCTCGCGCTCCATGACCAGCAGACGGCCATCGGGGAGGGAAGAAAGGGCTGGCACCCCGAAGATGTAGGCGCGTCCGAAACAGGCAACGCTGCCGGAATCGGTACGGTAGGCGTATTGAGCGCGCAATTTCCCGGTTTCGTCATCAAATGACAAAAGTCGCAATCGGTTGTCGGCACGAGGAAAACCACGTCCGGGTCGCGGGCCATCGGAGCGCAAGGAACTCTCCGTGGTGGTCCAAAAGCAATGGCGCAAAGTGTCGTGACATAAAGCTTCAAAGCCGCGGTTGGGGTAGATGGCGGTGGTGGAAAACTGAGAAGGAACGTCCAATTTCCGTCCTGTGGAACGTCCGCTGAGGTCGTATTCCAAGATAGCCTGGTCGCCTTCGCCCGAAATCCAGATGGTGTTGCGCCGAGGGAGGAAGGCCACGCCCTCACAATCGCGTGCGGTGTTTCCCCAGGCATCGCGTTGCTGAGGGGCTTCGCCGGAAAAGCCTTCGAAGCGGACGTTGATGATTTGTCCCGAAAGACTGTCCTGTTCGATGTGGAAGATGAAAAAGCCATCGTCTGCTGCTTTGTCGCTCACCACGGCATAGCGCGAGTTGCCTAACGGGGTGATGCCGCTGTAATTGCCGGTCGGGATGCCCGGCCAGTGTGCGAGATTTTGCTGAGGAAGCGCTTGTCCCGGCTGTCCGCTTGTCGTGAGAAAAGCGGCGTTGAGCAGGAGGAAAAGGAGGGGGCTTGTTTTCATTTTTGAGGTGTTTGTGTTATGTTTACGTGCTTTATCACGGCTTGTAAATTGGCTTGATTGCTGATAGAAAAAAAGAGTTCTTGTTCATAAAGGATCAGTTTCAGATGTCTGAAACTCTCGGTTCATACGCCTGAAACTTGGTGTTTCAGCACCTGAAACTTGGTGTTTCAACGCCTGAAACTTGGTGTTTCAACGTCTGAAACTCGGTGCTTAGACATCTGAACGCTTCGCAGATCGTGTGAGCAGGATAGAGGAGAGGTGGTAAAATCGGAGGTGGAGGGCAGAGATTTGTCGCGGATGGAGCAGAAAAACTTTCCCCTTGATGGGGCTGAGCCTAAAAATCAAGGGGAAAGAAGAGGGCTGTCAAAGTGGTGTTGTCAGTCGTCTAAGAGCATGGGCATGAGCACGGGCTGTGCTGCGAGAAAGACTGCGGCAAGTCCACCGGGAGTGGTGATACTGTCGGGCTTTTGGTCGGTGATGTGGAGACGGCCATCGATGAGCTGGTAGAAACCGTTGTTTTCGGGGATGTCGTGATCGTTTTGTATGCCAATGTGGAGTTGCAATCCGGGATAGAGACGTCCGATGAAGGTGAGAAACTCTCGACATTGATGATGCGGGCCATGGCGTAGGGCTCGGCACCTTTGAAGCCGCGGGCAGGGCAGCTGCCCACCATAACCATCTCCTTGACGTCCAGGAGTTGGAAGGCGCGGGCTTGGAGTTGCTGCATGATTTGCTCATCGGTGGTGAGGAGGAAGCGGATGCAGCCTTGGAAAGTCTTGGTGGATCGCTTTCCGCTCTTCAGGGGTTTGCCTTCGCGTAGGGCGAGGCAGAAGCCTACGATTTTTCCTCTTCGGCGGGCCACAATGACAAGTCCGTCGTTGAGGTCGTGGGTTTGTATGGCGGCGAAGAAGGCGTCTTCATCGAGTTTGATTTCGTAGGGGTGTCGTCCGCCGAAGGTGTTGTAGTAGGTCCAGAGGTCGCGCCCCCATTCGTATTCGGCTTGGATGTCGATTTTTGGGTTGGGGTTGGACTTGATTGTGCCGTCGGGTGTTACGTCGATGGCGAGTCGGTGGGTGGCGGTGTAGTAGGCACTGTGGTCTTCGCTTTCGTAGAATTTGCGCAGGTGTTCGTCGCCGGGGATGAGGAACTGATGAGCGCGCCTTCGTCGTACATCTTGCGGTGGGCTTCTTTCAGAGCTTGCGTGGCGTAGCCTTTTTCCTCGCTGTTTGGGGGCAGTGCAAAGTCCGCTGACGTAGCCGACGGGGATGAAGTGCCCGGCAAAGTGGAACTTGAAGGGCAGCACCTGGGTGGCGGCAACGACCTTGGCGTTTTTGCGGATGGTGACGTTTCGTTGATCCGTGTAGCGGTCTTCAAAGTAAAGGTCAAGGAAGTCCTCACTGTCGTTGGGAAAGCAGGTGTGCCAGAGCTGGCGGGTCTGCTGCTTGATTTCTTCGGGAGTCAGGAGCATGTGATGGTGTATTTGTCTAAGAGGATTTTCGGTTGATAGCTGAGTTTGGCACGCCTCAGACCTTCGAGGCCTCAAGTCTTCCTCGCGGTTGATGAGGGTGTATTGCTCGGGGAGATGTCGCACGAAGTCGCGGTTGATGATGGCGTAGGCGCCTTCGTAGTCGGTGTTGGCTTTTTTTCGCAGCAGACGTCGAAGGTGTCGTAGTTGATTGGGCCGCCGAAAGTGAAGGCGACGACTTTACCGTCGACGAGGATGGCTGCGCCTCGGGCTTGAAGTTCGTTCCAGTGCTTGAAGACGCGGCGCATGGAGTGCTGCTCGTCGTCGGCATCGAGGCGGGCGTGCATGTCGGTGTGTTTGGCAGCCCATTCTTCTTCGAGCTTCCAGCACTCTTTGGCCAGGTCGGGGGTGAGCTCGCGGTACTCGTAGTGGGGATATTCGCGCTCAAAGCGGTTGGCGTGATTGCGCTTGGATTGGAGCTTTTTGCCCGCGAGGGTTTCCAAGGCGGTCCGGTCGTAGATGTAGTCGGTGAAGGCGCGGTCGGCTGTGGCTTGGAATTTGCCGGGGAGCACGCTTTGCAGACGTCCCAGCATGCCTTGGCAAGCGCCCATCATCAGAAACGGCTGCCTCTCGGCTTCGGCTTCAGCGACAAGGTCGAGCAGGACGGCGGCGTATTCCTCGCGCATGGTTTCTTCGACATAGGGGCGGCGGAGTGAGTGGTGGGAGATAGGCGGGCTTTCCATCGAAGAGGAAACGGATGATGAGCATCCCGCGGTGTTGGGCTATCTGGGTGTTGTAGAGAAATCGCCACGACATGAGGTTCATGAAGTTGAAGTCGCAGTTGCGACATTCGGACAGGAGCGTATATTGCTGCACGAGGTCGCGGTCGGTATAGTCAATGTCTCGAAAGAATATCATAGAAAGCATGGGGAGATAAAAACAACGCGGTGACTGGAGGATGTTACCGAAAGCGTGCCGAATGCTGCTGCTCGCCTGATGGGGTGCTGACCATCATCGTGATGGAGTCGAGGCCGGTACGCAGTTTGTGGGTATAGCCGTAGATGGGGCAGGAGAGGTACATCTCTTCCCAATAGTCGGGTCGGTCGCCGGCAGCATCATGATAGAGGTGGAGCACGAGGCGGCGTGGCTTTTGCTCATCGGTGGGCTGCTGAAAGGCGGCCGTTTGGAAACTGAAATAGTGCTTCTTGGCTGCTGTGCGCGGTACGGCAATGCGCAGATTGATGTAGCGCGAGGTCTGCCAAACGCTGATGACTTTGACCGGGTCGGTACGCATCTCTTCGGCCGAAAAGTGGCGGGCGTGGATGGTGAGCACGGGCATCCACTGGTGCACTGCGGCTTTGGTGTCGGTGGTGATTTGGCAGCCCACGAGCATGCGGTAGAGCGTGTCGGGGCGTAGACGGGGAGGGTGTTGGCCGGGGCGAGGGTTTGCCCGTTGTCAAAGCGGATTTCTGACACCTGCCCTTTTGCGCCGGTCGCTACCTCGCCCAAGTCGAAACGGGCCGGGGGCAGCACAGCGCCGTCTTCGGCATCGCTGCAACTGTGAAAGAAGAGGCCGACAGACACCAGCACGAAGCCGGTCAAGAGGGAGAGGAGCAGGCGATGGGACTTAGTCATTCTGGAGCGCTTTGAGCTGGTTGTAGAGAGGGTTGGCATACATGGTGAGCATTCGCTCTCGTAGGAAAGGCACGTCTTTCTCGGAGAGGTCAATCAGGGCTATCCGTCCTTGCAGATACTCCTCAAACTGAGCGCACTCCTTGGCGGTGTAGTGTTCGGCAAAGCGCGTGTTGCCTTCCAGCAAATCGGCCGCAATGTAGTTGGTGGCAAAGATACGATAGCCTTTGTGGATTTCGGTATCGATGCGTTGAGCTACTGCTTCCAGGAGTTCCTTGGTGGGCAGGTCTTTGTAGTCCTCTATCCACTCGTCGATGCAGGGTGCCAGTTGGTAGTGCACACGTCCTTTCTTGCCAAGGATACCCACCCGCATGTTGTCAAGATCGTCCTTCTGCGACTTTTTGAAGGCGGGATTGTCGCGTTTGAGCTGGAACTCGCGGGCTTTGAGATAGTCGCAAGGGTCATACTCATAGGAGATGGTGAGCGGCACGAGGTGCATGGAGCGCAGAGCTTCGAAGGAGTACTGTCTGCACCAAGCGTCATCATGCGCAGCACGGAGGGCTGTGTGCGGTCGTTGCTGTCCTTCGCACGACCTTCGCGCTGGGCTATCCAAATGTTGTCGGTACCTGTGGCTATGACGTGGTGCATGTAGCGACTCATCAGTTGGCTCGAAAGGAGCAACTCTTTGGGCGAAAGCGACCGCCGCACGATGAAGGCTTTGTTCATTCGCACAAAGCGCTCAATCCAGGGGTAGATGAGCAGGTTGTCGCCGATGGCGATTTGCACCGTGTTGGGAAACTTATGGTCGATGAGCACCACCGAAAGGATGGCAGAGTCGAGCACAATGTCTCGATGGTTGGAGATGTAGGTGTAGCCGGCAGAACGTGTGGATAGGGCGTCGTGGGCAAAGGTCACTTCCTCGTGTGGTGCGGCGCAGCAGTATGTGCATGGCGCGCAGCATGTAGCGCTTCTGGAAAGCTAAAGCACTATGCACCCCGATGGCGGTGAGTCGTAGGAAAGTGCGAATGACGCTTTTGGACAGCCAAGGCACAAATCCGCGCAGCACCTGCATGAAGAGGCGGTCGTGGAGGAGAGATTCGAAATTCTCACGAATCTCTTCATCGGCCACGGGACGTATGGCGTCAAATTCGGAAGGAAGTTTCAAAACAGAATTGGCAGTTAGGAAGGTGAAAGGAATGCTTTTAGCATTTGCCCTCGATGATTTCAGAAAGCACGTCGGCAATCTGAAACTCGGAAGCGCGCACTTGCTGGGGGATGAAAGAGGCGGGGGTCATACCGGGCGTTGTGTTGATTTCGAGCAGATTAATTTGCTCGTGTCCGGTTTCGCCCGAGAGAATGTAGTCGATGCGGATGATGCCATAGCAACCCATTTGCTCATAGATAAACTTGGTCGTGAGCGCTCACGCGGGTAGCGGTCTCGGGGGCGATGCGAGCCGGAGTGATTTCGTCGCTCTTGCCTTCGTATTTGGCCTCGTAGTCGAAAAAAACTCAACGCCTTTTACCACCACTTCGGTGATGGGAAATGTGACGACCTCACCACTCTTACGGCGGAAACATCCGCAGGTGATTTCGGTGCCTACAAGTAGACGCTCAATCATCACCTCGTCGCTCTCATTCATTGCCTTCTCGATGGCAGGCACCACTTCTTCGATGGTTTTCACCTTGGTCACACCAAACGAACTGCCGCCGGCATTGGGTTTTACGAAGCAGGGTAGACCTACTCGTGCTACAATCTCTTCGGACGAGGGAAGCGCCATGCCTTTGCGCACCATCAGACTGTCGGAAATGTGGAGTTCCGGAAAAGAACGGAGAAAGTTGTTGAGGGCAAACTTGTTGAAGGTCATGGCCTCGACAAGGACATCGCTGGTGTTGTAGGGCAGACCAATCAAGTCAAAGTAGCCTTGAAGGATGCCGTTCTCGCCTGGAGTGCCGTGAATGGTGATGTAGGCGAAGTCGAAAGTGCGGCGCACACCCTCTTTTTCAAAGGAAAAGTCGTTGAGGTCGATAGGGTATTGCTGTCCTTCTACATTGACGTGCATGTCACGTCCATGTTGCTCAACGATGTAGCATTCATATTTGCAACTGTCCATAAAAGAGAGGATACCGGCTGCACTGCGCAGCGAAACATCGTGCTCAGAGGAGTCTCCCCCGGCTATAATTGCGATTTGCTTTTTCATAATGGTGGATGGTGCTCTCAGCTTGTGGAGAGTCGGTTTCTACTTTATTTCTGCATCCCTTTGAGATAGACGCGCCACTTGTCAAGAAGTTGTTGCATATCGAGGGCAAGGTCGCTTTCAAAATCCATCTCTTCACCCGTGGTCGGGTGCTGAAATCCCAACGTCTTGGCATGGAGGGCTTGTCGTGGGCAGAGTGCCATTGCATTGCGGATGAAACTGCTGTAACTACTGCTGTGAGTGCCCCACAAGATTTGGTCGCCACCGTAGCGCTCATCGGCAAAGAGGGGATGGCCCAGATGCTTCATATGTGCTCTAATCTGATGGGTTCGACCGGTTTCGAGGATACATTCGACCAGCGTCACGTAGCCAAACCGCTCCAGTACACGATAGTGGGTTACGGCAGGCTTGCCCACACCACTATCCAGAGGGAAGACGGCCATCTGCATGCGGTCTTTCGGATGGCGGGCAATGTTGCCTTCGATGCGCCCTTCGTCCTCTTGCAGATTTCCCCAAACGAGAGCTTGATAGCGGCGACGTGTAGTCTTATGGAAAAATTGTGCGCAGAGTTTCGTCTTTGCGTCAGGAGTCTTGGCCACAACGAGCAACCCACTGGTGTCTTTGTCAATGCGATGCACCAAGCCCACAGTCGGATCGTTGGGATCGTAGTCGGGATTGTCGCGTAAATGCCACGCCACAGCGTTGACCAACGTGCCGTTGTAATTGCCACAGCCCGGATGAACCACCAGCCCGGATGGCTTGTTGATGACCATCAGCGCCTCGTCTTCGTAGACGATGTTGAGGGGAATGTCTTCGGGTTTGATGGTGTTGTCGAAACGTGGGCGATTGAGCATCAAGGTGATGACATCGCCCGGCTTGACCCGATAGTTGCTCTTCACTGCCTGTCCATTGGCGTGAATACATCCGGCATCGGCCGCAGCCTGAATGCGATTGCGTGAGGTGTCGTGCATCACATTGATGAGAAACTTATCGACGCGCAATAGTTGCTGACCTTTGTCGGCCACAACGCGATAGTGCTCGTAGAGTTCGTCCGAAGTGCTGTCGATGCGCGGGGAAGTGCTTCCCTCAAAGTCGTCTTCGTCAAGCAGGAGTTCTTCTTGTGCTTCGTCTAAAACGGCGGGAAGGATTTCGTCCATGGGCTATTCTATTATTTCTTCTTCATAGACCACGGAGTCGTGGCCATGGATGAGTTGGTCGAGAGAGTCGTTGCCGTTGAAGATCTCTTCATCAGCGCCATCGCCGACTAGCAAAATCAAAGGCTGATTGATAGGAATACGATCGCCCGTATGTACCGTCTTTCCAGCCACTTCAATACTGTAGACCCAGTCGCGGTCACCGGTGACACGCCTCACCGCTCCCAACTTAAATCCCATGGCCGATAGGCGCATTTTGGCTTCGCGCAGTGAGCAGTTGTCAGCAATGTCGGGCAGAGCAATGGTGCGTGCCGAAGAGGCGTTGACGGTGAGGTAAATCACGCGGTTGAGTTTGACCGGCGTACCTGGAAGGGGCTGTTGGTCCAAAATCAAATCTCCGGCCAAGCGTGGCATATAGCCCGTGTCACTCACCTCCACTTGGAACCCGGCAGCACGCAACTTGCGCTGCGCCACTTCGCTGCTTTGGCCGCGTACATCAGGCACTTCTATGGTTTGGCCATGATAGGTGTAGAAGTCGAGGAAAAAGTAAAATCCCGTTCCTATGGCTGCAAGCACTATTCCCATGGCCAACAGATTGCCCCAAAGATAGCGACTGGTCAATTTCTGAAAGAAGGTTCTAAACGTCATATTTTACACATCAGAAAACCGTTTCCTATCTTATCTCTTCTGACTGGTTAGAAAAGCGGTTATTGCTTCAGGTAGTTCAGCACGTTCTGCTCAATGCGGGCGTGCAGGTCGGCATTGGCTTCGCGGTTGAAGGTTTCGCCGGTGATGTGCTCGTAAAGTTCGATATAGCGTTCCGATATTCCTTGCACGATGGTCGGTGTCATCTCTGGCACTTCCTGTCCGGCTTTGCCTTGGAAGCCATTGGCCATCAGCCATTCGCGCACGAACTCTTTGGAGAGTTGTTTTTGAGGGCTGCCTGCTGCAAAGCGTTCGGCATAGCCTTCGGCATAAAAAGTAGCGACTGGAGTCGGGCGTGTGGATTTCATCCATCAGGTAGATGGTGCCGTTATGCTTGCCAAATTCGTATTTCGTGTCTACGAGTATCAGCCCACGCTCGGCTGCCATCTTCGTGCCGCGCTCAAAGAGGGCCAAGGTGTACTGTTCGAGTAACGCATATTCTTCGGGGGTGGCAAGGCCTTGTGCCAGGATTTCCTCCTTGGAGATGTCGGCATCGTGCTCGCCGATCTCGGCTTTCGTGGTCGGGGTGATGATGGGAGTGGGGAACTCCTCATTCTCACGCATGCCATCGGGAAGCTTTTACGCCACAGATTTCACGCACACCGCTCTTGTAGGCACGCCAAGCGCTTCCACACAAGTAGCCGCGCACAATCATTTCAATCGGGAAACCTTCGCACATAATGCCGACAGTGACCATAGGGTCGGGGGTGGCCAACTTCCAGTTGGGACAAATGTCGGTGGTCGCGTCCAAAAACTTTGCCGCAATCTGGTTGAGCATCTGCCCTTTGAAAGGGATGCCTTCGGGGAGCACGACGTCAAAGGCTGAAATACGGTCGGTGGCCACCATCACCAAGCGGTCGCCCAAGTGGTAGACGTCACGCACTTTGCCGTGATAGACACTCTGTTGGCCGGGGAAGTGGAAATCTGTTTTTGTTAAAGCTGTCATAGTGAGGGTAAGTTAGGGGGTTAGGAGCTGTTGTGAAGAGTAGGCTGGAGATGGGGCGTCGGCTTCATAGGCTTCGACAATGCGCGAAACGAGCTTGTGGCGCACAATATCCTTCTTCGTCATTTCTATAAAGGCGATGCCCGGCACCTTCGCCAAAATGCGTTGTGCTTCGACCAAACCACTCTTTTTGCGAGGGCGGGAGATCTATCTGTGTGCGGTCACCGGTAATCATCATCTTAGTGTTCCACCCCATGCGGGTGAGAAACATCTTGATTTGAGCCGTTGTCGTGTTCTGGGCTTCATCGAGGATGACCACCGCATCGTTGAGCGTACGGCCGCGCATGAAAGCCAACGGGGCTATCTGGATGACGTTGAGGTCCATGTATTCTTGCAGTTTGGCCGCAGGAATCATCTCTTGCAGAGCGTCGTAGAGAGGTTGTAGGTAAGGGTCGATTTTGTCCTTCATGTCGCCGGGGAGGAAGCCCAACTTCTCGCCGGCCTCCACGGCGGGGCGGCTTAGGATGATTTTCTTGACCTCCTTGTTCTTTAGCGCACGGACAGCCAGAGCTATCGCTACATAAGTTTTGCCGGAGCCTGCCGGGCCGATGGCAAAGAGCATGTCGTTCTTCCGATAGGCTTCTACTAAACGTAGTTGGTTGGTCGAACGCGGAGTGATGGGGCGCCCGCCGGTCGAAAAAACGATGACATCGCTGTCGTCTGCTTGTTGCGGTGTGCGATGTTTGAGCAAATCAATCACGTTTTCTTCCGTGAGGGCATTGTATTTGACACAATGCTTTTCCAAGGCGGCGATGTGTTCCTCAAATTCTGCCATGTCTTCTTCCGTGCCCATCGCTTTGATGACGTTGTCGCGCCCGATGATGCGAAGTTTGGGACAGAGGGCGCGCAGCAGGCGAAGGTTGGCATTGGCAGGGCCAAAGAAAGTGGCGGGGTCGGCCTCTTCAAGCACAAAATGTCGTTCTATCATTGAGTGGAAATCTCCGTTGGTTGGGTTTACTACTGCAAAAGTACGTTTTCGTAGCCAAAAACCCAAGTAAATCCTTATTTTATTGCTACTTTTGCAGGAGAAACGCTAAACTGATGGAGGCACCCCCGCTCCATCTTTATCCAGACTTATGACTCGAAAGCCTTCCCCCATCTTACTGATCAAACGCCATTTCTTCGTAGGCTTTATCGGCATCATCGCCCTCCTGGCCGGCGTCCGCAGGCTGTTTCCGGAGGTGACGCATTTCTCCTTCTTCTTCGGGGCCGCAGAGCAGGCGGCTCCCCTTCCACAAGACACCATCGCGCTGGCATCGGCACGCGCCGACTCGCTCCTGCGCCGTCGGCGCACCTCGTTACGATTGCTCGACAAGACGGGATCCCCCGTCAAGCATCCCATCCTCTCCGTACCGGCTTTTGATACGGCTTTCCCCGACCTGAACGACGTGCAATTGGCCACTGCTCGGCGTATCGGCATCTCCGAATGTGCCGACCGTGCAGAGGCAGCGCAGCGCATAAAGGACCTCGTCTATATCGGCGACAGTCCCTTCTACGAACTCAAAAACCTCACCCACAGCACGCCCTACCTGGTGCCTCGTGCCGCCACCCTGCTCAACGAAATCGGGCGCTCCTTTCTCGACAGTCTGGCGTCCAAAGGGTTGCCCTTCCACAAACTGAAAGTTACTTCCGTGCTGCGTACCAACGAGGACATCGAGCGGCTGCGCCGGCACAATGGCAACGCCAGCGAGCAGAGCTGCCACCGATTCGGCACGACTTTCGACATCTCCTACAATTTCTATCGGCGCGTGCAGGATCCTGCCCTCCCGCCGCAGCCCGAAACGTGGGGTGTGCAGCTCAAGAGTGTCCTAGCCGAGGTGCTCGACGACCAGCGCCGCATGGGGACGTGCTACGTGAAATACGAAGTGCACCAGTCTTGCTTCCACATTACAGCACGCTGACGAAAGATTTATCTGATTTTCAGTGGATTGATTTTTAGAACATCCCTTAAATTTGAGTACCTTTGCAGTATGAGTAACAACCTTATACAGTAAGGCTATATTATAACATTTGTTGTGATTTGCTTAAATTTGAGTACCTTTGCAGTATGAGTAACAACTGTATCGAGGAGCGATGTACCGTGGTGTCGTTGTGATTTGCTTAAATTTGAGTACCTTTTGCAGTATGAGTAACAACCAGCGAACTCAAATCAAAAATTGAAGCGCTGTTGTGATTTGCTTAAATTTGAGTACTTTTGCAGTATGAGTAACAACTGATTGAGGCGAAAGTCGCATCCAACGTTAGTTGTGATTTGCTTAAATTTGAGTACCTTTTGCAGTATGAGTAACAACAGTCTTAGTTGGCCACGAAGCCGGGTACTGGTTGTGATTTGCTTAAATTTGAGTACCTTTGCAGTATGAGTAACAACCTTGTGCAGGAAGGCAACCTGCTCAAAGTGGTTGTGATTTGCTTAAATTTGAGTACCTTTGCAGTATGAGTAACAACGAAGAGGAAATCAACAACTGGCTCAAAGCGGTTGTGATTTGCTTAAATTTGAGTACCTTTGCAGTATGAGTAACAACCTCCTCGAAAGAGGAAATCGAGGAGTTCTAGTTGTGATTTGCTTAAATTTGAGTACCTTTGCAGTATGAGTAACAACGGCCATGCAGCAGGGAGAGTTGGACAACCTGTTGTGATTTGCTTAAATTTGAGTACCTTTGCAGTATGAGTAACAACGAAGAGGAAATCAACAACTGGCTCAAATCGGTTGTGATTTGCTTAAATTTGAGTACCTTTTGCAGTATGAGTAACAACGAGAATGCTATTAGGAAAACTGCAAGGACGGTTGTGATTTGCTTAAATTTGAGTACCTTTTGCAGTATGAGTAACAACTCGTTGCTTGCTTGGGCGGACTTACCGCCGGTTGTGATTTGCTTAAATTTGAGTACCTTTGCAGTATGAGTAACAACTATTCTTGCACAGGCCAACGACCCGAAATAGTTGTGATTTGCTTAAATTTGAGTACCTTTGCAGTATGAGTAACAACAGCGTTAGTCCGATTTGCTTCCGCTGTAATGTTGTGATTTGCTTAAATTTGAGTACCTTTTGCAGTATGAGTAACAACCGATTACAACGGGCGAAAGGTGACGATTAAGTTGTGATTTGCTTAAATTTGAGTACCTTTTGCAGTATGAGTAACAACCATCCTTGACGGCATTCTCGTACTCTTGTAGTTGTGATTTGCTTAAATTTGAGTACCTTTGCAGTATGAGTAACAACTCCCTGCCGCAGGTGTAATCCTTCGCGTGGTTGTGATTTGCTTAAATTTGAGTACCTTTGCAGTATGAGTAACAACCGAGGCCTACGAGAAGGCGGTGGCAGACCGTTGTGATTTGCTTAAATTTGAGTACCTTTTGCAGTATGAGTAACAACCTAAATATATCGAGCGATTGCTTGTACTCGGTTGTGATTTGCTTAAATTTGAGTACCTTTTGCAGTATGAGTAACAACCAATCTCTTCGGAGTAAAGCCGGTGCTTGGGTTGTGATTTGCTTAAATTTGAGTACCTTTGCAGTATGAGTAACAACAAAGTGTTTTCGGATGTATGAGGATGAGGTGGTTGTGATTTGCTTAAATTTGAGTACCTTTTGCAGTATGAGTAACAACATATCAAACTAACTTTGTACCTTTGCAGTGGTTGTGATTTGCTTAAATTTGAGTACCTTTTGCAGTATGAGTAACAACAATTAACCGAGCGTCCGCCGTCTTTGATTTGTTGTGATTTGCTTAAATTTGAGTACCTTTTGCAGTATGAGTAACAACAATATACCACTATTAAACCGTTAGTTGACGTTGTGATTTGCTTAAATTTGAGTACCTTTGCAGTATGAGTAACAACCCCACCGACCCCGAAACACCAATCAATCTTGTTGTGATTTGCTTAAATTTGAGTACCTTTTGCAGTATGAGTAACAACCTTCTCCTGCGGTGGTGGCTCGACGATGGGGTTGTGATTTGCTTAAATTTGAGTACCTTTGCAGTATGAGTAACAACCGATGCTCTCAACAAGTACGCTACAACGATGTTGTGATTTGCTTAAATTTGAGTACCTTTTGCAGTATGAGTAACAACGCACATCATCGAGCTGTGCGACTGGATGGGGTTGTGATTTGCTTAAATTTGAGTACCTTTTGCAGTATGAGTAACAACGACCTCATCGATATGTTTTTGGCTGCGCACTGTTGTGATTTGCTTAAATTTGAGTACCTTTGCAGTATGAGTAACAACTCGTGGCTGCCATCAACGCTGCCCTCGGCGGTTGTGATTTGCTTAAATTTGAGTACCTTTGCAGTATGAGTAACAACCGACATTGTGAACGGCGAGGAAGACCGACAGTTGTGATTTGCTTTAAATTTGAGTACCTTTTGCAGTATGAGTAACAACGCACATCGCCAACGCTTGCTCCGCTCCGCTGTTGTGATTTGCTTAAATTTGAGTACCTTTGCAGTATGAGTAACAACCGGCTCTATCATCACCCCCTTTTTGAAGCCGTTGTGATTTGCTTAAATTTGAGTACCTTTTGCAGTATGAGTAACAACCTCATCTTCGACGAGGCCGATAAACCTAAGTTGTGATTTGCTTAAATTTGAGTACCTTTTGCAGTATGAGTAACAACCGTCGATAGAATACAACTTAACGCCAGTAGGTTGTGATTTGCTTAAATTTGAGTACCTTTGCAGTATGAGTAACAACGTGATTGATACTTAAACGTGTGTCAATCAGGTTGTGATTTGCTTAAATTTGAGTACCTTTGCAGTATGAGTAACAACTCACAACCCACACCCCATTTCCCCAGTAGCGTTGTGATTTGCTTAAATTTGAGTACCTTTGCAGTATGAGTAACAACTGCATGTGCAAATGCCCTCTTATTTCCTCCGTTGTGATTTGCTTAAATTTGAGTACCTTTGCAGTATGAGTAACAACATTACTAACACTCTTATCGAAGGGCTTACCGTTGTGATTTGCTTAAATTTGAGTACCTTTGCAGTATGAGTAACAACGTGTAACGCTCACCGACAAGAAGGGCACTCGTTGTGATTTGCTTAAATTTGAGTACCTTTTGCAGTATGAGTAACAACTTGACAACTTGTCAGAACCTATGCCACTTTGTTGTGATTTGCTTAAATTTGAGTACCTTTGCAGTATGAGTAACAACAGTTCGCAATTTTACAAGTAGTCGAGTAGCGTTGTGATTTGCTTAAATTTGAGTACCTTTGCAGTATGAGTAACAACTACTCACCTGCTGGGAAGTTTAGCTTCGCGTTGTGATTTGCTTAAATTTGAGTACCTTTTGCAGTATGAGTAACAACCCAACACAAAACTAAACTAAGACCATGTTAGTTGTGATTTGCTTAAATTTGAGTACCTTTTGCAGTATGAGTAACAACTTTGCGCAGGGTGAAAAAGAGTGTGAACCGGTTGTGATTTGCTTTAAATTTGAGTACCTTTGCAGTATGAGTAACAACGGGGTGAAAGCCGCCGACATGGAGGAATTGTTGTGATTTGCTTAAATTTGAGTACCTTTGCAGTATGAGTAACAACTATTGCTAATATCATTAACATGAAACGTTTGTTGTGATTTGCTTAAATTTGAGTACCTTTGCAGTATGAGTAACAACGCAGCCCCTCATAATCCGAGGGGCTTAGTCGTTGTGATTTGCTTAAATTTGAGTACCTTTTGCAGTATGAGTAACAACACAACATATTCTGTTTTTGGTCTGAGTCGTAGTTGTGATTTGCTTAAATTTGAGTACCTTTGCAGTATGAGTAACAACAACGAGCAACACCGCAGCAAGAGAAATCTAGTTGTGATTTGCTTAAATTTGAGTACCTTTGCAGTATGAGTAACAACTCATTCTTGCTAAATATCTATTTATTAGAAAGTTACATCGTAATTTAGTAATAAAAAGGTACTATCAAAAATGAAGAAGATTGGTTGACACCATATCTTCTTCATTTTCTATTAACCCCAATTCGGGATTAGCCTTGCGTCTTCCTTCCTTAAATATAGGCACGCAATGACTCTTCCGCCCTTGATCTAGAGTGAATGAAAGTTGTTTCACAAAATGAGAAATCAGAACACTGTTAGCAGTTTAACGTCCATTGTTTCTTCTATCTTGAAAGTACAGAAATGTACGCCGTCTCGGTCCTGTGTCTCGTTTCTCTGATTTGGGCGCCGGACTTTGACTATTGCGCATCCCAAGGAAAGCACTACTTCGGCTATAAACTCCACGTGCTCTGTGGTTTAAGTGGAGTCATCCATTCATACGACCCTCCCAAGGCGAATGTATACGACATCAATTATATGAAGGACATCAAGCCGCTTTTACCGCGATTGCTGCATCTTCGGAGACAAAGGGATACTCAGTGAGGAAGTCCAACTTGACCTTTTCGAGACGGTCAATATCAGACTTGAATGCCCCTACAGGCTCAACCAAAAGAACCGGAGGCCAACCCTCATCCCTTTCGCAAAGGCACGAAAGAGAGTTGAAACTTTGTTTTCGCAACTTGCTGATCAGTTCCTCCTCATCAGGAACTACGCAAAAGGAAACCTGCGGACTTTTTGCCCGAGTAGTAGGAAGAATCAGTGCGATGACCACATTACAATGCATCAATTACATTAACAACAAACCCATAGGAAGGATTAAGTACGCACTGATTTAATTCCGCCAGCGGGTTAAGAATCTAAAAGAGTTCTAATTGTATAGGCCCCGTTTGAGGTTTCTCTTTCTTTTGCCCATGAAATATTTCTATTTTGGAGAACTGCTTGTCAGTGATACAGAGCTGGCAAACCTTTCCATATTCTGGAAGTAGACCACGGACGCGTTTAAGATGGACATCGGCATTTTCCATACTGGCACAATGGCGCACGTAGATTGAAAACTGAAACATCGTAAAACCATCCTCAATGAGGTGCTTGCGAAAGTCGGCAGCAGCCTTGCGTTCCTTTTTGGTCTCTGTCGGGAGATCGAAGAGTACAAGAATCCACATAATACGATATTCATTCAGGCGTTCCATAATAAAAGATTTAGACTTCGGAAAGTGCAATGTTTAGCGATAGCCTTACAGTTTAGGATAGCTTATTTTTCGCAATTCTCCAGTAAAACATTTAGCCACAGAAGCCGTTGTGAGTGAAGCTGCGACTAATAGTGGACTTCGTTTACCTTCAACGCAGACATCAAGAGTCGGAATTTGCAGAAGATAGGCTTTGTCCTCCTGAGTTAGTTCTTCTTGGAAACCTTTTTGACGAAGGAGAACAAGAACATGGGCATCGACATAGGGGCGATAGGGCTCCATAATGTCATCGGCTAAACAATAGGCATTGTAGCGATTGTGGTGATGAATGCCCAAGGTCGGCAAAAGTCCGCTGGATACCAAAGCCCGCGCAATAATGGCGCGTAGGATGGCGTAGCCATAATTGAGCAAATGGTTGGGAGCCGCCTCTTCTCGACCACGCTTGAAATGGTCAATTTCTTGAGCAAAGAGATTTTTCCAATAGTAAGCCGCTGCACGTCCTTCCAAATTGTCGACATCGCCACTACGCACATCGTTGCTCCACTTATCCATGCATCCCACTTCTGCAGAAGTAAGTTGGCGCAAGATTGTGGATTGATTGGCGATTTTTTGTTTGACGGTTTGCTGCCACAACTGTTTTTTCAACGGCAATGAAGCACTGACTTGCGCTTGAAATCGTTCAGATTGTATAGTGTTTCCAGAAAGAGGCAGTAGCAGTCCTGTAGGCATGTGATGAGAATCGCACGTGATGAGGGCTACATTGTTGTCGAGTAGTGCAGCGATGAGGGCGCTGGTTAGAGTGATTTGAGGATGATCAATAACGATGACGCCAATATCTTCAATAGCTCGTGTACAAATATTTTCACCTTGCGCACCCTCCTTTTGGCTTTCCGATTTACGAATCACCAACTGTCGGGAGGACAAGGAAAGATAGGCAGGATTGCCAAAATAGAGGGTGCGTTTAATCATGATGTTATCTAATGATTTTGGTGATGTTGCCGAGACGGTCAACTTCGAGTTTCCAGCATACAGATTTGATTATCTCGCCGGTAAGTGCACGTTGATGCTTGGATTGAGGACTTCCTAATCCGAGTTCGTTCTGTATATTATTGATGGGAGTCTTTACATTAAGGAGAGTCGTCGCAATTCGATGAGGAATAAAAATTCGCAGTGGTGTTGCTTGAATCGATAAATTTATATATCCGTTCTCTTTGCAAATCTTCGACTTTCATATTGCTTCCGATTTCCTCTTCGTTAGGTACATAGACGAGGTCGTTCGGAGAGAGGAAGAATTTCAGCGAAATGTTTTTATCATTATTGTCCGGAACAGGTGATAGACCTTGCTTGAGACGTTCGACCACTTCGATGAGTTGGATAGTTTCATAGGAGCGTTTGCCCTCGCCATCTTCAAAGATGGCAAAGTAAAAGATTGGTGCCACTTTGAGCTTCAACAAACTTTGTTTTACGATTGCCTCGTTGTCCGACAGGGTATTTATTGCCGAGTAGTTCAAATATACGTACCTTTTTAATGGGTTGATGGGATTTTCCGTCATTGAACTTTGCTATGTTGGCATTAAGTTCGATAATCCCTTCAGGAGAGAAAGCCACCTTAGGGTCATCTCCTTTGTACTTCAAAAAGTTGAGCAAAAATCTTTTGAATACCAGTATCGGTAATTTTTGCTATGGAGTCCTTATCAAAACTTTCGTTCAGAGGTTTGCGTGAGGCAACAAGTGGCTTTTCATCATCACTCATCACCCAAATTTCCACCTTACTAATATCACGATTTTTCAAACTTATTTCCTAAAGTCTTGAAGTGTTTTTTTGAGTTGCTTTGTATCAAAAATTTTTGTGCAATGAGGTGTAAAATGTATTCGCGCAAAGCTTTATCCACAATATTTTTGTGGACGTTCCAAAGCGTAGGCAAGAGAAACCATCAAGGGATAGCGCAGGTTGACACGCCCAAACGGCATGCCTTTATGCATAGGTTTACGTATAGCCCACAATGTTTCCCCTTTTTGAGGAATATATTTCTTCTTGCCTTGCTCGTAGTGCTGGTAGAAATTGGTTGCTTTATTGATAATACGCACATAGTTCTTGAAACTTACCACCACCCCATGCAATGCCTGCTCGACATCTTGGGTAAAAAGTTTTTCCATGGTTTACGTAAAGTGCGACCTTTGTCGCAAAGTTGTTTGCGCAAATCCTCCCTACTTTGTGGTGAGGCTGCGTTCTCATTGTTGAGATAGTTGATAATGTTATGCGAGGCGCAAGCAATGACGAGTGCATCCATTGCGTGATGTCGGTGGTCAATGCGCTTCTTAGAGTAGCCTTTTTGCAATTCGATCGGCATTGAGGTTTGGAACACACGCTTTCCGTCTTTATTCTCCCAATGACCAAAATCTTCTGAGTTGGTCAGTTCGTTAAGACGTTGATAGCGAGGAGAGACTAGGTGATTCCAAACATCTTGTAGCCCCCAGTCTTTCTTCAGACGATTAGTAATGCCTCCGGTACACACAATGACATGTTTCGACTTGGCCTCTTCTTCTCCTTCTTCTCGAACGAGATTGGAGAGAACGGATTGTATGAAGCGGGCGATATAACGAGAGTCGTTGAGCTGACGCTGTATAAACTCTGTTGGGATATCATCCAAAAGGAGTTTGCGTCGTTTGGTTGCATTGTCTTTGTAGATATGCTTTACCAAACTTTCATAATCATCCACTTTGAGTACGCGTAAATCACCCAGGGATTGTGAATGGATAATTTCCCCTTCCCGTTTAGTAATAAATTCGTGGGCAAGCATACTACTTTTTAGCTTTGTTGATTTCTGCCTCGCAAATCACTTTGTTGCTGAAAGAATCATCGAAGAAGCGTTTCTGAGGAATCACATGTTCTATTTCATAAGCAGGAGTAAATAGTTTTGTGAGAGAGATGAAGCGACCGGTGTAAGGAGATTGGTATTTTTGTTCTAACCAAAGTTTGTAGCGCTTCATCTCGCTCGCAGAAGGCTGAGACTTCTGAGAAATCTTGATGATCTCATCATAATCTTGGTCGCTTTTTTCGAGGGTAGCCAAAGCACCCTCTTCGTAAATACGCAAGATGTCTTGCTGACTGGGTGAATAGGGACGGACATCGCTGATAGTTACATCATTTTTGAGTTCCATCAGTAGTGCTTTGATACGCAGCTTGGTGTTCTCATTGCGTTGGATGTGTTGACTGTCGTCTTGCCGTTGTTTAGCCGTTTTTCTTCATCTCACGCCCCATTTCGAGATGGATTTCATCAATATCTCCGAATTTCTTCCAAATGTCGTAGACTGTCCGTAGCGTTTCAAGCACCACTTGTTCAACTATCGGGTTCCTGAGGGAGTGCTGCTTGAAGTTATGGATATAGTTTTGCAAATCTTGGGGTGTTTCCCAACGCACAATCTCGCTCACTTCACTATGATGTCCATAAATGATATAGCTGGCCAGCCAAACTGGAAGACCTTGAAGTCTTCGAGTTTTTTTGGAGCAGGGTAGCTCTTGTGCTGCATTTTGTCACGCAGCTTTTCGTCAATGTTTCCTGCGATTATGTTGTCAATTCGTGCTCGAGTGGTTGTATCAATGGCGTCAGCATTCCAAAACGAACCTTTACGCAGAAGAGTCAGAAAGCGTTTAATGGCTTTTTCTGAGAATGCACCATAATCCTTTTTCAAAAGGTTTGATGCGTGTAAATACTCTGATTTGCTCTTGACTCAAACCACGTTTACGTAAGGCTTGCTCCAATTCCAACTTATCAGTGACGGAGTAGAGCAGATGCCACCACTGCATTTCACCTTCTCGGGTGTTGAGCTCAGCGGTGTTCATTTCTGCCTTTTCGAAAGTTGTGAGGAGGGTAGCTCGTGTTTCGTTGCAAGGATAAGTTTTCTCCTTGTCTTCGGCGTAATTCCAGTGAATCGGGTAAACGCTATTCCTTCCTTTGGGCTTCTTCCATCCAAAAAACTCTTTGAATAGTGTGTCTTGATTGATTTCTTTACGATTGTAGAGAAAAGCGTAAAGACGCTCCCATTCTTCAGACGTTGAGAGGTATTGTGAGGTGACGTCCTCTTGACTATCACGATCAAAAAGACGGATGTTGGTGATAAATTGCCACAGACGAAACTCTTGGTAATACGGATTTGAACGAGCAATACATTTGATGGGACGGTCTATACATTCCCCTGTCGAGCGATCTATTGAGATACGTTTCTCGAGCGAGCAGTTGCTGATTAAACTTTTTTGGCTCTTGAATGGACGATGGTAGAAAATGATATCATTCACCAAAAGATAAATGAAGTCTTTGCTTTGCAATTTTTTTGACGCTGTGCCTCGTTGCTGGGGTACAGGTTGGCGATGCAGTCTTGTAATAACGCTTGGTCTTGCAACTCGGGTATAAACTCTGTTTGCTTTGTGAGGATTGCACGTAGTTCTTGTTTATAAAATTTACGTTCGATAGTGTGCACGAAATTTCCTCTGATTTTCACTTTGGGACGATCTCGCAAGGCCTGGTAGATGAAAGTGCCTACATGCAGTCCACTCTCTTCAATATCGTGCTCTGTGCGCTTTTTTTCCGAAGTGTCCAATCATCGTCTTTGGGAATACGAAAACTGCGTTTTACATTCCCCTCCTTATCAAGCTTCAATGTGACACCATCAGCTTCATATTCTGTGGTAACTATGAATTGACGAGTTTGGCCGACCCAATTCTCCAAGGAGATAGCACTGGTACGCCGGTCAATCATACCATTGTCGAAATACACATTGTACCAAGTACTCTTGCCTTTCTTCCTATCCGTGGCTTCCACACGTACCACGCGGGCTTCTAAAAACTCCACGCGCTTTGTTTTATCCTCTTCTTCTTCCTCGCCACGCAATTGATAATAGCCACGTTTTTGATTGAAATTGAGGATTATCCAAGCCAATTCTTCTTTACTGATTGGAGCACGTAACGCTTTGCTGCGCAGATAGTAGATGGTCCAGTCGAGTGGTATCTTTTGGTCGGGTGTCCAGCTCGAATCGTGTGCCATAAAGTCGGCAATCATCTCATGGAACGAGTCCATAAAAAGAAATTCCATTTTACCATCTTTATTACGTCTCCAAGCTAATTTCGGTTCGCTTTCATCAAGGAACTTTCCGTAGGTTTTGTTGTCATTCTTATCCCAGCCAATGGATTGATCAAAGTGTTGAGGAAGAAAACCCATCATGTGGAGTACGCGAAACAAACGCTCTCTTCTCTGTAGAGAGCGCTCACGCAAATGGCGAGTTGAGCGATATTGGGTACGCTCAGCCGTTTGTGATACACTGATGCCACTTTCAAATTTCCCATCACGTCTTGCGACATCGGGATGATACGACTGCCTAAACGTATTTTTTCAATTAGGTTACCATTGTCGTCAAAAACTAAGTAGGCCCAACCAATACTATTGGTACCCAGGTCCAAACCGAGAATTCTTTTCATGTTTAAAGATGATAAGGTCTGATTAAAATAAAGTTGAGTTCCGATTCGCGCTCAATCACAACGCATCGCTGTCGAAGCGCAGAGGCAGTAGGGCTGAGGCCGTTTCGACCTCGAAGATACCGTTGCGGCCGTAGAGCAGAACGCGGATGGGACGGCCGTAACGCTTTTCCGTCTCGACCAAAACCTGCCGGCAGACGCCACAAGGGCTGATGGGATTGTCCAAAAACTCTTGGTCTTCCTCGCGCCATGCTGCCACAGCGATGGCCACGGGAGCCACATCGGGCCGACTGGAGTTGGCATAGAAAATGGCGGTGCGCTCGGCGCAGGTGCCGGCGGGATAGGCTGCGTTTTCCTGATTGGAGCCACACACGATTTCGCCATTCTCCAACAGCAAGGCCGCCCCTACATGAAAATGCGAGTAGACGGCATAGCTCGTTTGGGTGATTTTTTTGGCGCGTTCCACCAAATGGCGGTCCAGTTCGGAGAGTTCGCTGCCATCGGCATTATAGTGGGTGAGGGTCGTGCTGAGTTGGGTCTTCTTCATAAGGTTGAATAATAAGGATGAAACGTAAAAGAGGGATGTAACTGCAAAATTACTTAAAAGATGCACTTGAACAAGCCCACAGCCTTGCATTTTTTTGTGGAAAAAGAGGGAAAAACCAGTGATTACGGCTTTTTCGTAATTTAGCGCCTCAAAATCACTTCCCAACTCCATGTTTAGACCTCTTTCCCTCGCTTTCTTTGGGGCGACCCTTCTGCTGGCAGCCTGCCAGTCCAAGGGCTCACAAGCCTCCGAGCGCCGCCGGCAAGCCGAAGCGCAGGCGCGGAGCTTTCTTGTAGAAGCCCGTGCCCACTTGCAGCAACACGATTTTGCCCGAGCGCGACAACGCATCTACGCCATGCGCGACAGTTGTCGCTATGCCCTCGAAGCTCGCGAAGAGGGGATTGTGTTGCTGGACAGCGTGGAACTGCTCATGGCACAGCACCATCTGCAAGGGGTCGATGGGCGACTGCTGGCCGCGCAAGAGCGAGGAGCAATGGCCGAGGCCGAACGGCTTCAACGGCAATTTGACGAAATCTGCCGACAAGTGAAATTCTATCAACGCAAACTACAATATGACAAACAGCAACGCCGGTCACATCCTTGACCCCTATCAGCGCGAAGAAGCTGCCTTCGTGGTGCGCCCCGACAGTTTCTGGCAGGAACAACTCAACGACAGCCAGTGGGAAGCCGTGCGCCATTGCGACCGCCCGCTGTTGGTCATTGCCGGAGCGGGTTCGGGCAAGACACGCGTCTTGACCTACAAAATTGCCTACCTCTTGGAACATGGCTATAAGCCGTGGGACATCTTGGCGCTCACCTTCACCAACAAAGCCGCCAAGGAGATGAACGAACGTATTGCCCGCATCGTGGGGCCGGGACGTTCACGCGGGCTGTGGAGCGGCACGTTTCACAGTTGTTTTGCGCGCATCCTTCGAGCCGAAAGCGAAGCCGTGGGCATGAAGTCCGATTTCTCCATCTATGACGCCGCCGACTCTCGCTCCCTCATCAAGAGTATCATCAAGGAGCGTGGACTGAACGACAAAACCTACGCCCCCTCGCGCATTCAAGGACGCATCTCTTCGGCCAAAAACAATCTCATCCTGCCGCAGGATTATGCAGCCGATGCCCAAATTCAGGCCTACGATCAGCGCGAAGGCATCGGTGAAACCCATCACATCTACACCGAATACTTTCGACGTTGCCGCATGGCAGGGGCTTTCGATTTCGACGACCTCCTGCTCTACACCTACCTCCTCTTTGCCCACAACGAAGAGATACGCCGGCGCTATGGGCAGCGTTTCAAGTATCTCCTTGTCGACGAATACCAAGACACCAACTACGCGCAGCACGCCATCGTCTCCCTCCTCACCCGCGACAACCCCCACATCTGCGTAGTGGGCGACGATGCCCAGAGCATCTACTCTTTCCGCGGAGCGAAGATTGACAACATCCTCCACTTCCATCGCCAATATCCAGAAGCCATCACCGTCAAGCTCGAGCAAAACTATCGCTCCACCCAAAACATCGTCGGTGCGGCCAACAGTATCATCGCCCACAACAAGGGGCAGATAGAAAAGGTGGTGTTCAGTGAAAACGAAGAAGGCGACAAAGTCCGCGTCATGCCCGCCGCCACTGACAAGGAAGAGGCGGCCAAGGTGGTGGGCGTCATCGCGCGGCTGCATCGCACGGAAAGCGTGGGCTTCGACCAAATCGCCATCCTCTATCGCACCAACGCCCAGAGTCGCTCCTTCGAGGACGTGCTCCGCGAGCGCAACTTCCCCTACCGCATCTACGGCGGTCTTTCGTTCTATCAGCGCAAGGAAATCAAAGACATCCTCGCCTACCTCCGCTTGCTGAGCAATCTCGACGACGAGGAGGCTTTCAAGCGCGTGGTCAACTATCCCGCCCGCGGCATCGGCAATACCACGCTTCAAAAACTCTTTACCGCCTCACGCGAGCACGGCGTGAGCCTCTGGAGCGTGGCCGAGCATCCTGATGCCTATGGTGTGGCGCTCAATCGCGGTACCCTCGGCAAGCTCGCAGCCTTCTGCACCCCTGTTGCGCGACTTTCAGGCACAGGCCGCCCGTCTCGGTGCGTTTGACCTCGTGCTGAAGGTCATCAGCGAGTCGGGCATCAAGGCGGATCTCGACCGCGAAGATGGTCCCGAGGGCGACAGCCGCCGCGAGAATGTCGAGGAGTTGCTGGGCGCCATCCGCTCCTTTGAGCATGAGGTCTTGGGCGAAAACACCCAGGGACGTGTCCCTGTCACCGACTATCTGCAACAATCGGCCCTCCAAACCGATGCCGATGAAAAGGATGATGGCACGCCCAAAATCACCCTTATGACCATCCATGCCGCCAAAGGGACTTGAGTTTGACGCAGTCTTTGTCACGGGGCTGGAGGAAAACCTCTTTCCCGGCAGTCAGGCCCGCTTGTTTGCGAACGAGATGGAGGAGGAGCGCCGCCTCTTCTACGTGGCCGTGACGCGTGCCAAGCGCTTCTGCTATCTGAGCTATGCGCAGTCGCGCTACCGCTACGGCAATCTGGAAGTTTCGGACGAAAGTCTTTTCGTGGGCGAAATCGACCGGCGTTTTGTCGTGAAAGATGCCTCCTCGTCCGACGCTCTCATCGGTGGCATTGCTCCCTCGTTGCGCAAAGCTCTCTTCGGGGTAGATTCCGCGGCCGAACCGCCCCGCCCGAAGCCAGCCTTTCGCCCTTCGTGTTTCGAGACTTCTGCTCCCTCTCGGGAGGACAGACGCCTCGTCCTGCACCGCTCGCCAAGCCTTCGCGGCGGGTCGAGACACCCCAGCTGCAATCAGTGGAAGCGTGCACCCCGCTGGGCTCGCCATCGGCACTTGCATTGACCACGAGCGTTTCGGCCGAGGGCGCATCACGCAGATTGAGGGCAGCGGTGACAACGCCAAAGCCACGGTCGAGTTCGACCTCTCCGGTCGCAAAAAACCTCTTGCTCAAGTTTGCCAAATTCACTGTGGTAGAGGCTTAGCCGCCCTTTCGTGTGGGGTTCTGCTCCTCTTCTTTCTCCCCTTTCCTCTACGACAGCCATCGACTCTCTGAGCCGATGGCTGCCGTTTTTCTTGCTGGAGCGGATGCTCCGTCCCCATCAATAGCCTTTCTCACGGTGGTAAATTTATCTTCAACGTGGTGAAAACTTATTTTTCAACGTGGTGAAAATTCTGCTACCTCAGACCCACGAACTCCGGAAAGGAGAAGCGGTGCCCCTCTTTCGTCCGTAAGGACGAGGAGGAGCACCGCTTTTTTGAGGGGGAGGAATGTCGGTGGCCGACTATTGAGCAGCGTGGTTGATGCAGATGCCTTGCCGATACCATTGGTAAAGGCGGTGGATACCTTCTTCGATTTCGACCTTGTGATGCCAACCCAAGCTGTGGAGTTTGCTGACATCACAGAGTTTGCGGAGGGTGCCGTCGGGCTTGAGGCGTCCCAGCGCAGCGCACCACGAAAACCGATTTCTTGGACGATGTGCTCGGCAGCTTCGCGGATGCTGATTTCGCGACCAGTGCCCACGTTGATGTGGCAGTTGCGCACTTCTCGCAGGCCATCGGCATTGGTGTGGGAGGATGTGCAGGTGGCACGGAAGTCGACGTTGAGCAGGACGTGCACAGTGGCATCGGCCATCTCTTCGCTCCACAAGAACTCGCGCATCGGAGCGCCTGTACCCCAAAGAGTGACGGCCTCGGGGGTGATGCCGTAGTCGCTCAGCACAGCCAAGATGTCGACCTCGGAGGAGGTGTCGTCGATGCGCTGCGTAGTGTTGCGTCGAGTCACCGGGCGCAACTTCAAGTCCTGGCGTACCGCGTCCCAATCGCCCTCGTTGAGACAGCGGGCCAGGTGAATTTTGCGTATCATCGCCGGCAGCACGTGGGAGTTTTCGAGGTGGAAGTTGTCGTTGGGGCCGTAGAGGTTGGTGGGCATCACGGCAATGTAGTTGGTACCGTATTGGAGATTGAAACTCTCGCACATCTTGAGTCCTGCGATTTTGGCAATGGCATAGGGCTCGTTGGTGTATTCGAGGGGGGAGGTGAGCAAAGCGTCTTCGGACATCGGCTGCGGAGCTTCGCGAGGGTAGATGCAGGTGCTGCCCAGGAAGAGCAGATGTTGCACTCCGTGTCGCCAAGCCTCTCCGATGACGTTTTGCTGGATCTGAAGGTTGCGATAGATGAAGTCGGCCCGATATTGCAGATTGGCCATGATGCCACCCACATGGGCTGCGGCAAGGACAACAGCGTCGGGGCGCTCGGCATCAAAAAACTCTCGCACGGCCACACCATCGAGCAAGTCGAGCGCGGCGTGGGTTTTCCCCACGAGGTTGCAGTAGCCGCGGGCTTGGAGGTTGTCCCAGATAGCAGAACCCACCAAGCCGCGATGACCGGCGACGTAGATTTTTGCGTTTTTCTCTAACATGATAACGGGAGGTTATTTAACGATGCCTTTTTCCAGATATTCGGCGAGGTTCACGCGCAGGGTGTCGGCCACGTTTTCGACAGCCACCTTGTGCATGTCGTGCTGCACCATGATGTGTACGAGTTCTTCAAAAGAAGTTTTGGCCAAAGGATCCCAGCCCAACTGCTGCTTGGCTTTGGTGGGGTCGCCCCAGAGATTGACCACGTCGGTGGGACGATAGAAGTCGGGCGACACCTCGATGAGCACTTTGCCCGTTTTCTTGTCGATGCCTTTCTCTTCCATGCCTTCGCCTTCAAACTCCAGTTCGATGCCGGCAGCCTTGAAAGCGTGATAACAGAACTCACGCACAGAATGCTGTTCGCCGGTGGCGATGACGAAGTCTTCAGGGGCGTTCGTGCTGAAGGATGAGCCACATGCACTCCACGTAGTCCTTGGCATAGCCCCAGTCGCGCAGCGAGGAGAGGTTGCCCAAGTAGAGCTTGTCCTGCTTGCCTTGGGCGATGCGGGCGGCAGCGAGGGTGATTTTGCGTGTCACGAAGGTTTCGCCGCGGCGCTCACTTTCGTGGTTGAAGAGGATGCCCGAACAGCAGAACATGCCATAGGCTTCGCGGTACTCCTTGACAATCCAGAAACCATAAAGTTTGGCCACAGCATAAGGGCTGTAAGGGTGGAATGGGGTGTTCTCGTTTTGAGGCACTTCCTCCACCTTGCCGTAAAGTTCAGAGGTCGAGGCTTGATAGATGCGGCAGGTGTCGGTCAGGCCACACATACGCACGGCCTCCAGCACGCGGAGCACTCCCACAGCATCGACATCAGCCGTAAATTCGGGAGCGTCGAACGAAACCTGAACGTGGCTTTGTGCTGCGAGGTTGTAAATCTCATCGGGGCGCACCTTGGAAATGATTTGCAGGACGGACATAGAGTCGCCCATGTCGCCATAATGAAGGTGGAACTGTGGGCGGCCTTCGAGGTGGGCGATGCGCTCGCGATAGTCCACTGAAGAGCGGCGGATGACACCGTGCACATCGTAGCCTTTTTCCAATAAGAACTCGGCCAAGTAAGAGCCGTCTTGTCCTGTTACTCCTGTGATAAGGGCTGTTTTGTTCATAACTCGTTGCTTGTTTGTTGTTATTATTTCTGCAAATTTACGCTTGCAAAGGTAGAGAAAACTCGTGCAACGGCCAAACTCATCTACTAAAATCGATAGATTTAGGGCATACGTTGTTGTAGTTACGGCCTAAAAGCCGTAACTTTGCCTTCAAAATCAGACCTAATTAGTATGGCTCGCAAAAAGAAACCTCTTCCTTTACTCGAAAATATCCTCATCACCGACATCGCCGCCGAAGGCAAAGCGCTGGCCAAGGTGGACGGCTTGGCCGTATTCGTGCCTTACGTCGTCCCGGGCGATGTCGTGGACATCCAGCTCCGCCGCAAGAAACACAGTTATGCAGAAGGCGAAGCCGTGAAGTTCCACCAACTCAGCGACCGCCGTGCGCAACCTTTCTGCAAGCATTATGGTGTGTGTGGCGGTTGCAAATGGCAGGTGTTGCCTTATGCCGAGCAAATCCGTTACAAGCAGAAGCAGGGTGATGGACCACCTGCAACGCATCGGCAAGGTGGATCTCCCTGAGTGCCGGCCTATCCTCGGGTCGCGTCAGGACCGCGAATACCGCAACAAGTTGGAGTTTGGCTTTTCCAATAAGAAGTGGCTCACCCTTGAACAGGTGAAAAGCGATGAGAAATTCGACCAAATGAACGCCTTGGGTTTTCACATCCCAGGAGCGTTCGATAAAATTCTCGACATCGATGAGTGCTTTCTTATGCAGGACATCAACAACCGCATCCGCAACGGGCTGCGCGCCTTTGTCTTGGAGCGTGGATTTGACTTTTACGACCTGCGCGGCAATCGTGGTCTGCTGCGCAACATCATGCTGCGCACCGCCTCGACGGGCGAAGTGATGCTGCTTGTGCAGTTTTGCATCACCTCCGACAGCGAGCGTGAGCAAGCTCTCGAAGTGATGGACTTCCTGCACCGAGAGTTTCCCGAAATCACGGCCCTACTTTACGTCAACAACACCAAGTGCAACGACACCATCGGCGACCTTGACGTCATCACTTATGCCGGCACGGACTTCATCTATGAGCAGATGGAAGGCTTGCGTTTCAAAGTCGGCCCGAAGAGTTTCTATCAGACCAATTCGGAGCAGGCTTATGAACTCTACAAGGTGGCGCGCGATTTTGCCGGCCTAACGGGCAATGAATTTGTCTACGACCTCTACACCGGTACCGGAACGATTGCCAACTTCGTGGCTCAAAAGGCTCGCTTTGTGGTGGGTATCGAATATGTACCCGAAGCGATTGCCGATGCCAAGGTCAATGCAGCCCTCAATGGTCTGGACAAAAAGACGCTGTTCTATGCCGGCGATATGAAGGACATCCTGACCGACGCCTTCATTGATGAGCACGGCCGACCAGATGTCATCATCACAGACCCTCCCCGCGCCGGTATGCACGCTGATGTGGTGGGTGTGATTTTTGAATGCCGCCCCGAAGCGCATTGTCTACGTCTCCTGCAATCCCGCGACCCAGGCACGTGACCTACAATTGCTGGACGCCAAATATCGTGTTGTCGCCGTGCAGCCGGTCGATATGTTCCCTCAAACGCATCACGTGGAAAAATGTGGTACTCCTCGAACTCAAAAACACCTTGACTTTTGCAGCCACCTTCTGCCTACTTAGAGGCAGATATTCTATACGACTCTCTCTCACACAGTGCTTATGCTCTCCCCACGACCTACGGCTCATCTCCGCTCTCAAATCTCCGCCTTTGTCTCTGCCCGCCAGGCCGAGGCACTGCGCGACTACCTCAGGACTTTGCGCAACTCTGACTTTCGTGCGGCTGGTATCGTGATGAGCGAAGCCAAATGTTGGGAGCAGTTGGATGAAGCAGAGTTTTGGCATTTTTTCCTCATTCTTAATGTCGACAATGCTCGCGCCTATCTGGGGACGCTGCTCAAAAGCCACTGTGGCAAGACATAAGGTGCAATCGCTGACTTTTTGAAGGCGAAGACTTCGGGCGCTTTGCCACCGAAACGGCTACTGACATCGACCGCCGAAAGGCTCTTGAAGCCCTGTTGCCCCTTCTCTCCGCTCCCGAAGCCGTGGAGCAAATGCTGCAACGTTTTTTACTTTCGCTAGAAACACCGGTCACACGTGCTCTCTGCCTCTTGCGCATCAGTTCGCCGGCCACTCTCTTCCTCTTGTTCCGTACCCTCAAGGAAGTCGATGACGACCCGAACCTCATCCGCAGATTTGCGGTAGAACTCATCCGTCGCGGTGACAAGCAGGCTTATAATATGGCGTGTATTCTTCGCGACTACTTCGACCTCGAAGCCCTGCCCGGCACTTTTTCTTTACAACTCGCTCCTTACGAACTCTCACGTCTCGACACGAATTTTGACTACTTCGTCAAAATTTTGGCTCGCTGACGAAGTGTCCTACCTTTTCCTTCTCAACGCAATGGCTCAACTCAGGATTTCTGAACTCGATGATTTTAGCGCGGCCCTCCTTTCCTACGTAGAAACGGCCCTCCATGTTTCCGGCGAGATGCCCGACTACTGCCAAGAGGCTGTGCGCATTGTTGATGCTCGCAATCACCTCTTTGCCGCAGTCGGTCCTCACCTCACCGATGAAGAACACGGCATCTACGCCCTGCGCGATCTCTGTGCACTGGATGACGACACGATGGAACTTCGTCCCGACCGCCATCGCTGTGCAACCGTAGGGCGCGACTTCGGGCTGCGATAAACACGCTTCTTTGCTGAACAACCACTCATTCACCTTCACCAAAAACACTACGACAATGACTGAAACTTTTCGCCATAAGACCCCTATCCAAATCCGATTTAATGACTTGGATGCCTACAACCACGTCAACAACAACGTCTATGCCTCTTACTATGACTTGGGCAAAGAAAGCTATTTTGCCGATGTGCTGCAATGCGACTTCCGCTTGCAAGATGTTGTCTTCATCGTGGCACACATATCTTTCGATTTTATTGAACCCATCCACTATGGTGATGACATTATAGTCGAAACCCGCGTCAGCCACATCGGCACTAAGAGTTTTACCCTCATGCAGCAGGCGCGCAATCAGAAGACAGGACGCATCGTTTGCAAAGGCGAAACCGTGATGGTGTGTATCAACCTGCACACCCAAGAAACGGCCGAAGTTCCCGAACAATATCGTCAAGCTTTCGAAGCCTTTGAAGCCGGGGTCTGACTCTTTTCCTCACCTTAAGTAGGTGTTCAAAATTAAACGTAGCTATCTTAGTCGTAGGATGTTCTTTACTTTGATACCCTCTTTGTTCCGCTTTTCCGCCATCTTGCCTTTGTTCATCATACACTCCTTCTTCGTAAAGACAAGCTGTCGAGAAATAGAAACAAATCTAGTATCAAATTAACTACGAACACCTACTTAGATTTTGCCTTTCGCAGCCATGCAACAAATTCTCTACACCAGTGCACTCTCAGAGTTGCTGCCCGCTCTTCTGGCAGAAGCACCCGTGCCGGACTGCATCGCGGTGCTTACCGACCAAACCACCCACCGACACTGCCGCAGCCTGCTGGGTAACAGCGTAGCAACGGCCTATGACATCGTCATTCCGCCCACCGATACGCACAAAACGCTCGACACGCTCGCACAAGTCTGGGAAGGACTGCAACGTGCAGAAGCCACACGCCACTCGCTGCTCATCAATCTGGGGGGGCGGCATGGTCACCGACTTGGGGGATTTGCTGCCGCTACGTTCAAGCGTGGCATTCGCTTCATCAACATCCCAACGACCCTCTTGGCCATGGTCGATGCGGCTGTGGGGGGCAAGACCGGTATCAACTTCGGTGGGCTGAAGAACGAGGTGGGCTGCTTTGCCGATGCACAAACCGTGGTTGTCTGCACCGAACTTCTGCGCACACTTGATGACGAAAACCTCCGTTCAGGCTATGCCGAAATGCTCAAGCACGCCCTTCTCACCGGCACAGACTGCTGGGCGCGGCATCTGCGTTTCGACCTCTCCGCTCCCGACTTTGACATTCTGCAAGGACTGGTGCGTGAGAGCATCGTTTGTAAGCAACACATTGTGGAGCAAGATCCGCATGAGAAAGGCATCCGAAAGGCACTCAACCTTGGCCACACCGTGGGGCATGCCTTGGAGAGTTTCCTCATTGAGACCCAACGCCCCGTACTCCACGGCTATGCTGTGGCTTGGGGATTGGTGTGCGAACTCTTTATGAGCGCTGCACAGGCGGGGCTTCCCACCGATGTGCTTCACCCGACCACGCGTTTCATTCTCCGCACCTACGGCCGTCCTGCCATCACTTGCAATGACTACGACCGCCTTCACGCCCTCATGCTTCACGACAAGAAGAATGTGGCCGGCAGCATCCGATTCACCCTCTTGTCCGATGTGGGTGAAATCCTCATCGACCAAACTGCCGACCGCACTCTCATCGAGGACGCCCTTGACTTCTTGCGGGAAGCTTAATCCGTGGACTGACAGCAACGACAATCCTACCTAATCACCCACCTTTTCTATATCTATGCAAAACAAAGGAACACTCGGCGCTGCACTTGGTCTTCTTGCCGCCGTATGCTATGGGTTCATCCCCTTGCTCACTGAAACCGCTGCAAACTCCCGAAGCCGGCAGTTTGCCGATGTCTTCTTCCACCATCTTGTTCTATCGCTTCGGCCTTGCAGCTCTTGTCGTGGCCGGTGTGATGCTGATGCGCCGCATCTCCTTTCGCATCAGCTATCCGGAGTTTGTACGCCTCACCTTCTTGGCCTTTTTGAGCGATGGAGCAGCCCTCTTCCTCATCGCCGGCTACCCTTATATGAACAGCGGAGTGGCCACCACCATCCACTTTATGTATCCCGTCATGACGGCCCTCCTGATGATAACCTTCTTCCACGAGCGTCGGCGCATCTCGACCTTTCTCGCTGTGGGGATGGCAGTGCTGGGCGTAGGGCTGCTTTCGTGGTCCGATAGTGGTGCGGTAGCTCCCATCGGTATTGTCTTGGAACTCATTTCGGCGCTCTGCTTCGCTTTCTATCTGATACGGGTCAACCACTCCCGCGTGTCGACCATCAACGTGGTCAAACTCACCTTCTACGTCATGGCCCTCGGTGCCATCATATTTGCTGCCTTTGTGTCCTACGAGCAAGCCGACTTCGACTTATCCCAACGCTACACCCTCCTGCCCAACGCCCAAGGTTGGATGCACCTTGCCGGCTTGGCACTGATTTGCACCGTGGTCACCAACCTTTCCCTCATCTACGCCACCCACTTGGTCGGACCCACCATGGCTTCCGTACTTGGCGCGCTTGAGCCAGTCACGGCCATCCTCGTCGGAGCCTGCCTGCTGGGCGAAAGTCTCACGCTCACTATTCTGCTGGGTATTGCGGTCATCCTTGCTGCCGTCCTCATCATCATTCTCAAGAACCGCAGGCCACCGTCTTGCACTTAGAGGCTTCCAATGGCGTGAAACAATAAATCTTCGGCCTCTAAAACAAGGTCGAAGATTTATTGTGGACTATAATCTGAGTAAAAAGGAGGTGACCTTAAACCGAATTGGGGTCATTAAGCCGAAATTTGTCTTATAAGAGAATTGAAATTGTCTTATAAGAGAATTTGAATTGTCTTATAAGAGAATTTGAATTGTCTTATAAGAGAGTTTGACCCTTAAGCCTAATATTCAATTATATTGCCGTTTTGAAGTTTGCCGGACAGCAATAATTCGGATTGTTTCACGCTGGGAAGCCCTCTTTTTCCGACGAAAAGCGGGGCGGGAAGTCGGGCGCGTAGGAGGGTGGCATAGAAAGCACCGCAACGCCCGACGAAGCAGGCATTGCGGTGCAGCGCGAAAAGGCGGGGAGGAATTAGAACTCCTGCCAGCTCTTGATTTCGAGATCTTCCAGACGCGTGGTGGTGAAGGCGTAGATGAAGGCCGAGGCCAGGCGCGCGTTGGTGAGGAGCGGGATGTTGAGGTCGATGGCCGCGCGGCGTATCTTGTAGCCGTTGGTCAGTTCGCCGGTGGAGAAATTCTTGTGGATGTTGACCACCATGTCGATTTCCTTGCTGTGGAGCAGATCGAGGGCGTGGGGCAGTGCAGCCTCCGGACTGCCGGGCTTGAGGGCTTCGACTTCGCTGGGCCAGAGCACGCGCTGAGAGGGATGTCGTTGTCGGACAGATAGCTGTTGGTGCCGGCGGTGGCGTAGAGGCGGAAGCCGTGTTGGTGGAGCCGGCGGGCGGCTTCGAGCATGTCGGCCTTGTTTTTTTGCCGCTTCCGGTGGAGAGGAGGATGTTCTTCTTGGGGATGCGCAGCCCCACGGAGAGCAGACTTTTGAGGAGCGCCGAATTGGCATTTTTCGCCCAGACAGCCCACTTCGCCGGTCGATGCCATGTCGACGCCCAGGACGGGGTCGGCCTTTTGAAGGCGGTTGAAGGAGAACTGCGAGGCTTTGATGCCTACATAGTCGAGGTCGAAGAGCGACTTGGAAGGTTTCTCCACGGGCAGGCCGAGCATGATGCGCGTGGCCAGTTCGATGAGATTGATCTTCAACACCTTGCTCACAAAGGGGAAGGAGCGGGAGGCGCGGAGGTTGCACTCGATGACCTTGATGTCGTTCTCCCGAGCGAGGAATTGGATGTTGAAGGGGCCGGAGATGTTGAGCTCTTTGGCAATCTGCTTGGAAATCTTCTTGATGCGGCGCGCCGTTTCGACATAGAGTTTCTGCGGGGGAACTGGATGGTGGCGTCGCCGGAGTGTACACCGGCAAATTCCACGTGCTCGGAGATGGCGTAGGCGATGATTTCGCCGTCTTTGGCCACGGCGTCCATCTCGACCTCCTTGGCATGTTGGAGGAATTGCGACACCACCACGGGGTGCTTTTTACTCACGTTGGCGGCCATCGTGAGGAAGCGCTCAAGGTCTTCCTGGTTGTGGCAGACGTTCATCGCGGCGCCGGACAGAACGTAGCTGGGACGCACGAGGACAGGGAAGCCCACCTCTTCGATGAAGGCGTTGATGTCGTCCATCGAGGTGAGGGCGCTCCACGCCGGCTGGTCCACTCCGATGCGGCCGAGCATGGCGGAGAACTTCTCGCGGTCTTCGGCGTTGTCGATGTACTTGGCTTGTGTTCCGAGGATGGGCACGCGTTGCTCATCGAGGCGCAGGGCGAGATTGTTGGGAATTTGTCCGCCGGTGCTCACCACGACACCATAAGGGAAGCTCAAGGTCGAGGATGTCGAGCACGCGTTCGAAAGTGAGTTCGTCGAAGTAAAGGCGGTCGCACATGTCGTAGTCGGTCGACACGGTCTCGGGATTGTAGTTGATCATCACCGAGCGGTAGCCTTCTCGACGGATGGTGTTGAGGGCTTGCACACCGCACCAGTCGAACTCCACGGACGAGCCGATGCGATAGGCACCCGAACCGAGCACCACAACGGAGCGCTTGTCGTTTTCGAAAGCAATGTCGTGGGCAACGCCGTTGTAGGTGAGGTAGAGGTAGTTGGTCTGCGCCGGATATTCGGCCGCGAGGGTGTCGATCTGCTTCACATAGGGCACGATGCCGGCACGTTTGCGCACTTCGCGCACCAGGAGTTGGGCCTTTTCCATCTCCATCTCCTTCTCCATACCCAGGGCACGGGCCACTTGGAAGTCGGTGAAGCCCTGTTGCTTGGCCTTGCGCAGCAGTTCGCTGTCGAGCACATTGATGTTTCCACACTTTTTGAGCGCTGCGTTAGTCCGGTAGATGTTAAGCAGCTTGTCCAAGAACCAGCGGTCGATTTTGGTCAATTCGTGGATTTGGTCGACGGTGTATCCGGCGAAGAAAGCCTTTTCGATGACGAAGATGCGCTTGTCGGTGGGCGCTTTGAGGGAGGCTTCGATGTCGTCGATTTTCAGCTCCTTGTTGCCCACAAAGCCGTGCATGCCTTGTCCAATCATGCGCAGTCCCTTCTGAACGGCCTCTTCAAAAGTGCGCCCGATGGCCATCACTTCGCCCACGGATTTCATCGAACTACCCAATTCGCGGTCGACTCCGCGGAACTTGCCCAAGTCCCAGCGTGGGATTTTGCAGACCACATAGTCGAGTGCCGGTTCGAAGAAGGCGGAAGTCGTCTTGGTCACAGAGTTCTTCAAGTCGAAGAGCCCGTAGCCCAAACCCAGCTTTGCCGCCACAAATGCGAGGGGATAGCCCGTCGCTTTGGAAGCCAAGGCCGAACTTCGGCTCAAACGTGCGTTGACCTCGATGACGCGATAGTCCCTCGCTTTCGGGGTCGAAAGCATATTGCACGTTGCACTCGCCCACGATGCCGACATGGCGCACGATGCGGATGGCCAGTTCACGCAGTTTGTGATATTCGCTGTTGGTGAGGGTTTGGGAGGGGGCGATGACAATCGATTCACCAGTGTGGATGCCGAGTGGGTCGAAGTTTTCCATGTTGCACACGGTGATGCAGTTGTCGAAACGGTCGCGCACCACTTCGTATTCCACCTCTTTCCAGCCCTTCAAACTCTTCTCGACGAGGACTTGGGGAGAGAAGGAGAAGGCTTTTTTCGGCCAAGCGGTTGAGCTCTTCCTCGTTGTCGCAAAAATCCGGAGCCGAGACCGCCAAGCGCGTAGGCCGCGCGGATGATGACGGGATAGCCCAGGGTTTTGGCCGCCCGACGCGCGTCCTCGATGTTTTCCACCGCCTCGCTCTTGATGGTCTTGACGCCGATTTCATCCAACTTCTTGACAAATAGCTCGCGGTCTTCCGTGTCCATAATGGCTTGTACCGGTGTGCCGAGGACGGTGAGGTTGTAGCGTTCCAGCGCACCGCTGCGATAGAGTTCGACCCCACAGTTGAGCGCCGTCTGCCCCCCAAAGGCGAGCATAATACCTTGAGGACGTTCCTTTTCGATGACACGTTCAATGAAATATGGGGTGACGGGGAGAAAGTAAATCTTGTCGGCCACTCCTTCTGAAGTCTGAACTGTGGCGATGTTGGGATTGATGAGAATGGTTTCGATCCCTTCCTCTTTCAAGGCTTTGAGTGCCTGACTGCCGGAATAGTCGAACTCACCGGCTTCACCGATTTTGAGTGCTCCGGAGCCGAGCAGGAGCACTTTCTTGATGTTGGGGTCAATCATAATAGACGTTGCTTATTTGAGGAGGTTTACGAAATCATCGAAAAGAAATTCTGTATCCACCGGACCACTGCAGGCTTCGGGGTGGAACTGAGCAGAAAACCAAGGGTGGGTCTTGTGACGAATGCCCTCATTAGAGCCATCGTTCATATTGACGAAATAAGGTTCCCATCCTTCTGCGAGCGTGTCGGTATTCACGGCATACCCATGATTTTGAGAAGTGATGAAGCAGCGATTAGTCCCCATCATACGCACTGGTTGGTTGTGAGACCGATGTCCGTATTTAAGTTTGTAGATGGTCGCTCCGGCCGCTTTGGAAAGCAATTGGTTGCCCATGCAGATGCCCATGCAAGGACGTACCTTGGGATTGGCGAGAAAAGTGCGAATATGTTCCACGGTCTTGACGCAGGTGTCAGGGTCACCGGGGCCATTGGCTAAGAACAAACCATCGAACTCGAGCGTGTTGAAATCATAGTCCCAAGGTACACGGATGACTTCCACACCGCGATTGATTAAGCAACGGATGATGTTGTGCTTGACTCCACAATCGACCAATACCACCTTTTTAGGGGCTGCTTGGCCATGTGTAGGGGAGTAACGAATCACTTCTTTACAACTTACCTCTGCTACAAAATTCACACCTTCATATTTGGCTTCCGGTATATTCTTCGGCTCATCATCAAAAAGAATCTTACCCATCATCACACCATGCTCACGAAGCACCTTGGTGAGTTGGCGCGTGTCAATTCCAGTGATTCCGGGTACTTTCTCACGTTTGAGCCATTCGGACAAACTTTCTTTGGCATTCCAATGGGAGTAGTTTTCGCTGTAATCGCTGACGATAATGGCACGAGCATAAATTTTGTCGCTTTCCATAAAGGTGGCAAGTCCATTGTCTTCCATCGTAAAAGTTGGTACGCCATAATTGCCTACGAGGGGATAGGTGAGTGCCATCAACTGCCCCGCATAGGAGGGGTCGGTGAGACTTTCTGGATAGCCTGTCATGGCCGTGTTGAAAACGACTTCCCCTGCAATGGGACTTTCGTAGCCGAAGCTGGTGCCGTGAAAACGAGTACCATCGCTGAGTAAGAGAGTTACTTTTCGCATGATTGTGATATTGAATGTTCGGAAAGGCTTATTGTTGTTCCATATAACGGATGAAGGCATCATTTACGCACTTATTTCCACCCGGAGTGGGGTAGTGTCCACTGAAGTACCAGTCACCAGATGATGTGGGGCAGGCGCGATGAAGCCCTTCTAAGCTGAGGTAGACCAAATGTATTTCGGTGGTGACACCTTCCGGACGAAGCAACTCTACCATTTTCTGATTGATTTCATCGACAGAGAAAGGTGCATAAAGTTCTGTGACGTAGTTGACAATCTCTTCTTTCGGTAGATGTTCTTGTGCCTTGCAGCGACGATAGATATCGTTGAGGAGTGCGCGCGTTCCGCGCTCTTCATGTAAAGCAATGGCAGCACGGAAAGCGATAAACTCGTCCATATTGGCCATATCAATACCATAGTAGTCGGGGTAACGTACTTGTGGAGAACTGCTGACAATCACGATGCGCTTAGGATGTAGGCGGTTCATAATGCGAAGGATGCTTTCGCGTAAGGTCGTACCACGCACAATGCTATCATCGATAATCACCAGATTGTCTTGTCCTGCTCTCAGACTTCCATAAGTGATGTCATAGACATGAGCCGCAAGATCGTTGCGAGAGTTGCCCTCTGCAATGAATGTGCGCATTTTGATATCTTTCCAAGCCACCTTTTCTGTACGGATGCGATGAGAGAGAATTTCTGCAATTCGAGCATTTATATCTTCTTCTCTCCCTTGATAAGACGTTGTGAGAGCTACGATCTCTTTTGTCTTCTTTTGGTTGAGATAATCGTCAAACCCTTGTATCATTCCATAATACGCAGCTTCTGCAGTATTCGGTATGTAGGAAAATACAGTGTCTTCTACCTCGTGATTGATGACTTTCAGAATGTCGGGCACTAACTGACGCCCCATCTCCTTACGCTCGCGATAAATGTCACAATCAGAACCTCTACTGAAGTACACGCGCTCGAAAGAGCAAGATTGACGCTGTTGAGGGGGAAGGATTTGTACAATGCGCAATTCGCCCGTATAGCTGGTGATGAGTGCTTCTCCTGGCTGAAGTTCTTTAATCTCATCGCTTTCCAAATCAAAGGTGGTTTGAAGTACAGGACGCTCACTGGCAACTGCAAAGACTTCGTCATTCTTATACCAGAATGCCGGACGAATACCCCAAGGATCACGCAATGTGAAAGTTTCCCCCCACTTCCCGTGATGCCACAAATGCAATACCCTCCATCCCAAATCGGAGCGGCTTCTCGCAAGATATTTGCGACATCTATATGGGCTTCTATATATTGGGTAATATCGCGATCTTGCAGTCCTTTTTGCTCTGCTTCTGCAAATCGACGTTCAGCTTCGCGATCAAGGCGATGACCAAGTTGCTCAAGTAGCAGATAAGTATCGCTCAGCATACGAGGATGTTGACCTTTGACTGCGATACTATCGAAAATCTCTTGCACATTGGTCATATTGAAATTGGCACAAATACAGAGATTTTTTGCCCGCCAATTGTTACGGCGTAAGAAAGGATGGACATAGGAAAGGCCACGCTTGCCGGTAGTGGAATATCGGAGGTGGCCCATATAGATTTCTCCCACAAAGGGAATGTTCTTGCTGGCGAAATCAACGTCAGCAAGTTCGGTTGGCGAAAAGTTGGCTAACTTATTGTGAACAGCGGAAAAAACTTCTTGAATGGCTGTATTACCCATCGCACGCTCACGGAAAAAGTATTCCTCACCAGGTTCAGCTCCCAGCTTCAAGGCTGCCAATCCAGCACCCTCCTGACCACGATTGTGTTGTTTTTCCATCATCAGATAGAGCTTGTTAAGCCCATACATCCATGTTCCGTAGCGTTGTTGGTAGTACGCCATCGGTTTGAGAAGTCGCACCATTGCGATGCCGCATTCGTGTTTCAGCTGTTCCATTATGAGGTCGGTTGAGATTGATAGTGCAAAAGTAGTAATTATTTTTGACTTTAGAGGTATCTTGCTACCTTAGAAATGTCCCCCTCTATCAAAAAACGCAATCCCCTCCGAAACTGCATTTAGTTCAATGAGAAATGCTCGTTTCTGAGGGGAAAAAGGTTAATGATGATGTCCACAACGATTGGCACTATTCACGGTGTATCCCGTCGTGGTTTCTAAAAACTTACCTTTGTTTTTGAGGAAATCAATAATCGCTTGCGGAGACATTCCCTCAGTGCTGCACGTGTGGAAGGTGGCATCTTCTCCAAATTTCTGTGTGATGGCTTCCAAGAGTGTGGCATCGGTATAATTGTTGCCTTCCATCATATCCAAAATTGCATGTGCGTGAAAATCCATATTTCGAAATTAAATGTTGAGACAATGAACTAATGTGATAACGTAGTTCCTTAATGATAAAATTCTATGTTTTTGTGTTTAAAAGCAAAGGCGCCATGGAATGGACAAGAAGATAAGCGTCAGCAAATAAATCGTTGTGATGTTGTTTTGCAGAGGAGGGTAGTAGTGGTGTTGGTAGGAATTGCAAAAAAACTACCCGATAGCAACGATAAGCTAAACCGCCAAGCAATATACCCAACAAAAGGCCGACCAGTAAATCACCAAAGTAGTGTACACCTAAGTAGATACGAGTCCAACAATTGAGTAATACCCAAGAAGAGAGAGAGAGAGAAGTTCGGCGATTTTGGAAAAGCAAAGATAAAGTGGTCGCTAATGTGGCTGTGTTGGCAGCATGAGAAGAAAAGAAACCATAGAGTCCACCGCGATACCCATTTACGATATCAACCCATTGGGCTATCTGTGGATTGTGAGTGGGACGCCATCTCGCAATCCAAGGTTTGAAAATGGAGGAGGCCACTTGATCGGCAATCACTACGGAGAGCAGTAATAGAGCAAGTAAGAAGAAAAAGTGACGCAAATCATGTTCGCGAAACAAAGTGTAGAGGATGATAAGGAATAGTGGAATCCAAACCCAAGTTTGGGTGGCGTTCCAAGCTACTCCATCCATATAAAGTGAATGACTCCCATTGAAGAATAGAGTGATGTACTGATCCATAACGGCAGAAGAACAACGGCAAACAAGGTGAGAGGTGCGTTGGAATGTCTACAACTTCTCTTCTACAAGACCTCTTCTGCTGATTATTGCATCGACCCACCAACAATGTCGAGAAGTTCTGCGGTAATGGCTTGTTGGCGTGTCTTATTATATTGTAAAGTCAAATCGCGCAGTAAATCATCTGCATTGTCTGTGGCCACCTGCATCGCAATGACGCGTGCTGCATGTTCCGAAGCCAAACTATCAAGCATTGCCGAAAACAACTTGAGATGCAAAGCTTGAGGAATGAGTTTCTCTATGAGTACACAGGGTGAAGGCTCTATAATGAAGTTGGTTGTGCTTGCTGTTGAGGATGAATCGGCGAAACTGATGGGCAAAAATTGCTCCGTAACGAGTACTTGAGTCCCCGCACTTTTAAAATGGTGGTAAATCATCTCCACTCGATCTATTTCCCTCTTTAGAAACAATTCCATAATTTCAGAGGCAAACTCTGTGATTGGAGCATATTGAGGATGGTCTAAAAGATGCGAGCGGTCCGTGCCGACAGGAAATCCCATTTTCTGAACCGCTTCTGTAATCTTTCGTCCAATAGGATAGAGATGCTTAATTTCTACACCTTGTGAACGATAATCTTCAATCGTATGACGCAGTTGCTTAATAACATTTCCATTGAACCCACCACACAGACTGCTATTGGAGGAGAAAACAATCAGAGCCACTCTCTGTATAGGACGACACAGTGCATAAGGAGAAGAAATATCCCCCTCAAGAGTCCCTACAAAAGTAGACATCATTTCGTTGACTTTACTTTCGTAAGGGCGCATTTGCTCAATGGCTTGCTGAGCATGATGGAGCTTGGAACTGGCCACCATTTTCATAGCACTGGTAATCTTGCGTGTGCTATTGACAGAGGCTATTCGAGTTTTAACTTCTTTGAGTGAGGCCATAGTTATTTAGCATAAGTAGATGTTCTGAATCAATTGATACTATATTTGTTTCTATTTTCCGTCAGTTCGTCTTTGCGAAGAAGTAGTGTAGCGGGCTACACGACTGATGAAGAAAGGCGAACTGACGGAAAAGGGAGACAAAGATAGTGTCAAAGTAGAGAACAGTCTACAATTAAGATAGCTACATTTAATTTTTGGGCACCTACTTTATCCATTGCAAGACCTTCAAAGAGGTTCTTGCAATGAATGGTTGGAGGATTGGCAAAATTATTTGTATTGACTCACGAGCTCTGCCGCCACCTTCTTGAGTAACTGCTCGACCTCGTCTGTAAGTTGCCCTTCTGTAAGAGGGTGCAACACATTGTCGACATATGTGGCTCGCAGAACATTGAGAAATTGTTCTTGAAATTCTCTGACCTTTTCGAGAGGAACATCTGCCAATAGTCCTTTTGTTCCACAATAGAGGATTGCAACTTGCTCTCCTACGGGCATCGGGCTATACTGTGCCTGGATGAGCAATTGATTGTTTTTTGCGTCCACGGTCGATTGTCATGGAAGTGACGGCATCCATATCGCTGGAGAATTTAGCAAAAGCCTCCAACTCACGATATTGGGCTTGATCGATTTTGAGTGTACCCGCCACTTTCTTCATGGATTTAATTTGTGCAGAACCACCTACACGAGACACCGAGATACCCACATCAATAGCAGGACGAAATCCTTGGTTGAAGAGATTCGTATCCAAATAAATTTGACCATCAGTAATTGAAATGACATTGGTCGGAATGTAAGCAGATACGTCTCCCGCTTGCGTTTCAATGATAGGAAGTGCGGTAAGCGAACCTCCTCCTTTCACTTGTCCTTTGAGAGATTCCGGCAAGTCATTCATTTGTTCGGCCACCTCTTGCTGGTTGTTGATTTTTGCAGCACGCTCCAAGAGGCGGGAATGTAGATAGAAAACATCACCAGGATAGGCCTCGCGCCCAGAAGGGCGACGTAAGATGAGCGATACTTCACGATAGGCTACTGCCTGTTTGGAGAGATCGTCATAAACGACCAAGGCGTGCTTACCACGATCGCGAAAGAACTCACCAATTGCAGCTCCAGCCATTGGTGCATAGTACTGAAGAGCAGCACTTTCAGAGGCGGTAGCTGAAACGATAATGGTGTAGTCCATTGCTCCTTTCTCCTTGAGCGTATTGACTATGTTAGCCACGGTAGAGGCCTTTTGTCCAATTGCGACATAGATGCAGTACACAGGATCACCGGCTTCGTAACATTGACGTTGGTTGATAATCGTGTCAATGGCAATGGCCGTTTTCCCCGTTTGGCGGTCGCCAATGATTAATTCGCGCTGTCCACGCCCAATGGGAATCATGGAGTCTACGCTTTTAAGACCTGTTGCCAACGATTGGGTAACGGGCTGTCGATAAATTACACCGGGAGCTTTACGGTCGAGAGGCATTAGAAATTTATCACCCGTAATTTCCCCAGCCCCATCTAAGGGCTGTCCAAGTGGGTTGATGACACGTCCCAACATGTCTTCGTTGACCATAATAGATGCTACGCGACCTGTACGCTTGACACTCTGTCCTTCTTTAATGCCTTCGGAAGAGCCCAGAAGCACAGCGCCAACATTATCCTCTTCGAGGTTCATGGCAACGGCCATTATACCATTTTCGAATTCGAGCAGCTCATTTTTCGGTCACTTGGGTTAGACCATAGATGCGTGCCACACCATCACCGACAGAGAGGACGACACCTACTTCTTCAAATTTCACGTCGGTCGCTAAATCTTTCAGTTGCTGTAACAGCACTTCTGAAATTTCGCCAGGCTTGATATTATTAGGCATAATTGTTTCTTACTTTGTTGGAGGGGTTACTTCAATTTACGGCGTAGGTGCTCAAACTGTCCACGCAAACTTGCATCCATACGATAGTCTTTGTATTCGAGAATAAATCCAGCTTGTAAAGCAGGATTTATTTTTACGTTGATGTGCACATCACTATTTGTACGTTTTGTCAGCAATGTTTGCATACGTCGTTGAATGTCCGAAGAAATAGGGGTGGCTACTGTCAAATGAGCACTAATCATATGATTCTTCATTTCATAACGATGTTGAAACGCGGTAGCTATGAAATGAAACAAATCTGCACGTTTTTTGTTGACCACCAATTCGATAAAACGGGCGGTGCTTTGCGAAATGCGATGTGCTCCTTTGGCTGTAGCAGCTGCACAAAGGAGGTCTATTTTCTGTGGTTCAGAGAGGACAGGACTGTTAAGTATGGATTTCATTTGATGCGCTCCTCGAAAGTTCTGATCAAGCTGTTGCATCTCTGCGTATACTTGTGCCTCCTCCTGATTGTCTGAAGCAAATCGGAGTAGCGCTTTGGCATATCTTGATGCTACGATACCTATATCCATTGTGCCTATTTACAGGGGTGATACTATTTTTCTACTTCTTTTCTACATCGTCAAGAATGCCATTGATGAAAGATTCTTGTGCATTGTCTTTTTTTCAATTTTCTGACGTACAATCTTCTCGGCAATCTGAATCGACAAATCGGCGACTTGTGAGCGTATATCTTGCAAGGCATTTGCCTTTTCCACTTGAATTTGAGCTTTTGCTTCTTCAAGGATTTTAGCACCTTCTGTTTCAGCCTTTGATTTCGCTTCCTTGACAATTGCTTCACGAGTTGCCACAGCCTCCTTCAAAAATCTCTGCTTGTTTCTCGCGAGCTTCTCGGAGGACTCTTTCGCTCTCCGACTGTATACCGGCTAATTTTTTTCATTGGCTGCTCGAGCGTTCTTTAAGCTTTCATCAATAAAAATTCTTTCGCTGCTCGACCATATTTGTAATAGCCGGAAAACCGAATTTAGAGAGGATGATGAGAACAATAATGAAAGCCACGAGCATCCAAAATAATAACCCGAAGTCGGGAGTGAGAATTGAAGGCAAGTTCAATGACTCCATATTTGGATGTTTGTGAGTTGAGTCGTATTAGGCTTATTTGATGAGGAAGGCACAAGCAGCTACAGCAAAGAGGGCAACACCTTCTACCAAAGCTGCTACGATAATCATGTTGGTCATAATTTTGTTGGAGGCTTCTGGTTGACGTGCAATTGCGTCCATTGCAGAACTACCAATTTTGCCAATGCCAAGACCAGCGCCAATTGTTGCAAGACCAGCACCAAGTGCCATTCCGAGCTGAGCAAAGCCAGTAGAAGTAGCTTCTAAAAGAGGTAACATCATAGTTGTAAGTGTTTGATTGATTGTTATTTTTGATTTATTGTTTTTGCAAAATTGTTTGTTCTCTATTCCTGGTGATGCTCGGGGAGAGACAATCCGATGAAAACAGAGGAAAGAAGCGTAAAGACATAGGCTTGAAGAAAAGCAACGAGGAGTTCGAGGCAATTCAGAAAGACCATAAGTAAGGCACTGAACACCGTAAAGATAGATCCCATTGTAGAACTAATCTGCCAAGTCATAAAGATGACAAAGGTGAACGATAAGATGATTGCGTGTCCTGCCATCATATTTGCAAAGAGACGTATCATCAATGCAAAGGGTTTTGTGAAGATACCAAAGACCTCGATAAGTGGCATAACTGGTGGGATTTTCAGCCACAAAGGAACGTTAGGCCAAAGAATCTCTTTCCAATACTCCTTGTTACCAAATAGATTTACCAAAAGCATCGTACCTATTGCTAAGAATAAGGTGATGTTGATATTGCCTGTTACATTAGCCCCACCAGGAAATATGGGAATCAGACCTAACAAGTTGTTGGTAAAAATGAAGAAAAACACAGTGAGCAAATAGGGCGCATAACGCTTATAATGCTTTTCACCAATAGAGGATTTGATGACATCATCGTTGATGGTCATGACCAACATTTCCACCATTCCTACAAATCCTTTGGGGGCATCGCTTTGAGCATCGCGCTTCTTATACCAATGTGCACAATAGAGAAAAACTCCACATAAGATAAAAACTACGAGCCAAATTTCAAGTACATCTTTAGTAATGGACAAATCCCAGGGGCGTTCGATAGTCCCATCGGGTAGACGCTCATAGATCTTATTGTGATGCTCCGGATTAAGGAAAAACCTTTATAATCCTTATTTTGCTCTGCTGCTCTATGGAGGTGTGCACTGCTGAATAGATGCCATCCACTTTCTTTGCCCTTGACGATAATGGGTAGGGGGATTGAAACGTGATGACCATTCCATGTAGTGATGTGCCAATCATAAGAGTCGGCCAAATGCTCGAGTACGAACTCAGATACATTAATCTCTTTCTCTTCTTGGTGCCCAGACACCGCAAAAGAAGGCAGACCACTCCCTAAAAACAATCCCATAAGTAGGACGAATAGATAGCAGTTGAGAGAAAGTCTGAGACGATGTTTCATTTGGATAAATCTTTTTTATGGTCTCTTTGTCGACACCATGTAGAGAAAAGCAAGGTAATGAAGTAGAAGCTGAGAACATTGGCGAATGCTATCGTGAACTCTACATCATTATGTGTTTTGAGATAAAGCAAAATACTCAGTGTCAGCAATAGGCGAAAGAGAGAAAAACCTAAATTGACACCTATGAAGTAGGAGGAGTCTTTAGACCTGAAATGCTCCGTTAATATGAGCTCTACGGACGTGAAGATGAAGAAAAGTACTGATACTACTACAAGCTGCATCGCTACATGTGACAAAATAATAGTTGCGATACTATGCTCAATCATCAGTAGGGTAGGCGCTACAATGAAGTAGACGGCAGCCAAGGTGAGGATAAGTTTTACTTGACGTAACATCGATTATGCTGTTTCTACGCACAAGGTGACCTTATTCTTCTTTACTTCTACAAATCCGGCAGAGATATTGATTTCGAAAGCATTATCCCCAACGCACACAATAGTTCCTGCTTCAAGAGAAGACAAGATAGGGGCATGATTCTTGAGTATCTCAAAACGCCCTTTCTCCCCTGGTACGAACACAGCTTCCACTTTCGCGTCAAAGAGTGTTCGTTCCGGTGATATGATGGTCACATGCAGGTTTTCAAATTGAGACATAAGAATTAGGCATTAGCAACGGAGAGAAGTTTTTCTCCCTTAGCGATGGCATCATCAATTGTACCGACATTGAGGAAAGCCTGTTCGGGCAAGTGATCTACCTCGCCATCTAAAATCATATTGAATCCACGGATGACTTCTTCTATGGGGACCATCACTCCCTTAACGCCCGTAAACTTTTCTGCAACAGTAAAGGGCTGGGAAAGGAATCGCTGCACACGACGCGCACGATTGACAGTGAGGCGATCCTCGTCAGACAATTCATCCATGCCCAGAATGGCAATAATATCTTGCAACTCTTTATACTTCTGCAGGATTTGCTTAACGCGCTGAGCGCAATTATAATGTTCCCAGCCGATGACATTGGGGTCAAGGATGCGAGAGGTAGAGTCAAGTGGGTCTACTGCAGGATAAATTCCTAATTCCGTAATCTTACGAGACAGCACCGTCGTTGCATCCAAGTGGGTAAAGGTCGTTGCCGGTGCAGGGTCTGTCAAGTCATCGGCAGGGACGTACACAGCTTGTATGGAAGTGATAGAACCATTCTTCGTAGAGGTGATACGTTCTTGCATAGCACCCATTTCGGAGGCCAAAGTCGGTTGATAGCCTACCGCCGAGGGCATACGGCCAAGCAATGCAGAAACTTCAGAACCGGCCTGCGTAAAGCGGAAGATATTGTCGATAAAAACAGAATATCAGTTGCTTTACCACTTTTTGCTCCACTATCACGGAAAGATTCAGCAATGGAGAGACCCGAGAGTGCCACAGAAGCACGTGCACCAGGTGGCTCGTTCATCTGTCCATAGACCAGAGTGGCTTGACTTTTGGCGACTTCTTCATAATCTACCTTTGACAAGTCCCACTCTCCCCGTTCCATCGCTTGAGTAAAAGCTTCTCCATATTTTTACAACCCCCGATTCAATCATTTCACGGAGCAAGTCATTACCTTCACGCGTACGTTCACCTACACCTGCGAAAACGGAGAAACCATCATGTCCTTTGGCGATGTTGTTAATCAACTCCATGATGAGCACAGTTTTACCTACGCCTGCGCCACCAAACAATCCGATTTTTACCGCCCTTCATATAGGGGCTCCAATAAGTCTATGACTTTAATACCGGTGTAGAGTACTTCGCGACTGGTTTTCAATTCCTCAAACTTCGGGGCTTCTCTGTGAATAGGAAAAGGATTTTCCGCCTTGTTCAAATTGTGTAAGCCATCGATACTGTCACCAATCACATTGAGCATACGCCCTTTGATTTGATTGCCGGTGGGCATTGAGATGGGAGCACCGGTGGGGCGTACTTCTAAACCACGCGCCAAACCATCAGTATTGTCCATAGCTACCGTGCGGACGGTATCTTCACCGATGTGCTGCTGTACTTCAATGACAATGGTACGCCCATCGGGGTGTGTCACTTCAAGGGCATCGTGAATGCGTGGAAGCACCTCTTCTGAAGAATGTCCTTCCGTTGTAAAACAAACATCGATAACAGGGCCGATGATTTGCGAGATATGTCCAATGTTTTGGCTCATTGTATTATAGGCTGTTTTTAGATACTGAGTTCATCCAAAACTTTGATGAGTTGTGGATCCATTTTTTTTCGTTCTTGTACGGCTTCGATAAAAGGAACGTAAACAACGGTGTTGTTGCGGATGCCCACCATAACATTACGTTGACCTTGTACGAGGGCATTGATGGCCCCTACGCCAACCCTTGAAGCAAGAATGCGATCGAGCGCAGAAGGCTTTCCACCACGCTGAAGATGCCCAAGAATAGAAACGCGTACGTCAAACTCCGGATACTCCTTGTTGACACGGTCAGCATAATAAAGTGCACCACATTTCGGACTTTCACTGACTATGACCATACAACTTTTTCTTTGACTTACGAATACCACGTTCCATAAATTCAATGAGCTGGTCGGCTCCGGTAGAGTCTTCGGGGATAATCGCAGCTTCCGCACCTCCCGCAATGGCGGAGTATTGAGCCAAGAAGCCGGCATCACGCCCCATCACTTCAATAAAGAAAATACGTTCATGAGAGTTGGCTGTGTCACGAATTTTATCCACACAATCCATTATGGTGTTGAGTGTTGTATCATAGCCGATAGTATTGTCGGTTCCGTACAAGTCGTTGTCAATAGTGCCGGGCAAGCCTATACAAGGGAAGTCATACTCCTCGGCCAACATCATAGCACCTGTCAACGAACCATTTCCACCAATGACCACCAAGGCATCAATACCTTCGCTTTTCAGCACATCGTAGGCACGTTTACGTCCTTGTGGTGTCATAAAATCCTTAGAACGTGCGGTGCGTAAAATTGTACCGCCGGTTTGGATGATACCCGACACATCTTCAGTGGTAAAAGTCTTGATTTCTCCGTGCATGAGACCTTCGTATCCACGATAAATCCCTTTTACCTTGAAACCATTGCAAATGGCACTGCGTGTCACAGCGCGAATGGCGGCGTTCATACCCGGCGCATCTCCACCAGAGGTGAGCACGCCAACGCATCTAATCTTTGCCATAAAATCACTATTTAGGAGCGGCAGACGGGGCTCGAACCCGCGACCCTGGGCTTGGGAAGCCCATGCTCTACCAACTGAGCTACTGCCGCAATAATATGCTGATGAAAAAATAATAGGCACGCTCTTGAAAAAATAGAGCTGTCCATTCGTTTCCTCTGCAAAAAGTAACACTTTTTATTTTTATATGCCCCAAATTCTGAGAACTTGTTTTTTTGTTTCTGTGGGCAAAAAGAGGTGCGGAAGCGAAAAAAATAGAGGGATATTCACCCATTTTTTTCTTCCACACGCCTTTCTTCCGACCTTGAAACAGGTTAGTAGATGAAGACCCGCTTGCAGTAGGAGCGCCCCATCTGAACTGCCTTTTAAGAGGTAAGTTCCTTTTTGGTATAAGTAGGTCTTCAAGAAGATGAAGGACACAAAGTACAGTGTCATTGGAGCAAACGAGTTTTGAACGCAATCATTGGAGGAAATGAAACAAGAGTAAGTGAGTATGGTTGATATCAAAGCAACGCCCCCACACCATTTGAAGAGCGTGGGGGCGTGCAATTTCAGAAAGAACAGCAAAGATTAGTAGCCGTCGTTTTGCTTGAGCTTAGGATTGCGGTCGATGGCCGATTGCGGAATGGGGAAATAGCGGAAAGTAGGCTTGAAGAGACGGTCTTCAATCTTAATCCGGTTGCCACTAACGGTGCAACGCAGTCCAGGGGCAGTGGCAGCATTCATATCGATGGTGCCACTGATGCGGGTGAGCGTTTCGTTGAGCACCTTCATTGCCAGCATCTGGCCGGAGGTGTCTTTCCAACGCACGATGTCGGCACGGCGGAAACCTTCGCCCGCCAGTTCTACGGTGCGTTCCCGATGGATTACTTCGCGCAGGGCATCCTTTGTGGCATAGCGTGTGCGGTCCACAGCGGGCATCCCGACACGAGTGCGGAGCTGATCAATGAGATTGTAGACTTCGGCCGAGGGACCATTGAGTTCATTGAGTGCTTCGGCGCGGGTGAGTAATACTTCGGCATAGCGGAAGAGGATGACATAAGGGTCGGCCGACCACATATCGTCATATTGCTTAAGGGGAGCTGTGTACTTCGCCCAAGTGAGTCCTGTCTTCGAGGCGTTGTCGGCCGCTTCGGGAAAGTTGGTGTTGTTCTTTCCGTTAATCACTTTGTCGAGCGTGTTGTAGACACCGCCCCAGTAGTCGCAACCGGGATAGAGAATACTCATCGCCATGCGTGGGTCGCGCTTATTGAAGGGATGTGTGGCATCATAGAGGGGAGAGTCTTCCTGAGGAAGGCCATCCTCCATCGGATAAATCTCCACCAAGTGTTGTGTCGGGACAACCGATGACCAACCGCCATCGCCATTGTTGTAGAACTGCCCAATGGTGTACAGCGAGTGCTTGGACTTCTCGTGATCTTCGCCCACAATGATTTCTTTCGAGTTTTTGCCTTCGAGAGTGAAAATCTTAGCATAGCTGGGGTCGAGTTCATACTGGCCGAGGGCTATAATCTCTTGTGCTGCATCGGCAGCCTTTTGCCAGTTGCCACGGTAGAGATGAGCCCGCATCTTGATGGCCAACGCAGCGCCTTTGGCAATGCGTCCGCGGGCGGCAGGTCTGTCGTTGAGCAGAGAGATGGCGCGATCGATATCTTTGTCGAAATAGTCCCACACCTCAGCTTCCGTGTTGCGGGGTACTTTGGCGGCTTCGGCATTCTGATACTGGTGTTCGATGATGGGTACACCGCCATACCAGAAGTTCATGTTCATGTAGGTAAAGGCACGGATGGCTAAGGCCTGGCCGAGGAGGTTGTTCTTCACCCTGTCGTCAGAGATTTTGGCCTTATCGATGTTGTCCACAACGTTGTTGCAGGCCGAAATCTGCCAGAAGTCGTAAAGGCTGTTGCCGGGGCTGGTGGCTGTCCAGAGGCCGTTGCCCATCATCTGCCCACCTTCCCAAGAGAAGTTGTTGTAGGCAATGTCGGAGGCTGCGTCCATGTAGAGCACATTGGTGTAGAGATTGCCCCAACCCTGATAGCAGGTGACGAGGAACTTGTCGACCTCGTCGGCATTCTTCCACGTGGTGGCAGGCGACAACTGGTCGTGAGGCACAGTGTCAAGAAAATCGGAGCATGAAGTCACACCCAAAGAGAGGAGTGCGAGGATGCTATATACAATGCGTTTCATAAAGGTATCAGTTTTTGATGTAGGGAAACATTAGAAAGTGATGCTCACGCCCAGCGAGTTGGTCATAATGAGCGGATAGCTCGACGCGCGTTCGGAGGAAATCTCGGGATCAATGTTAATTTTCATCGCATCAATGGTGAAGAGGTTTTCAACCGAGTAATAGAAGCGCACCTTGCTCATGCCCAGCGGGGCACTGATACTCTGCGGTAGCGTGTAGCCCAGCTGGAGGTTCTTCAAGCGAAGGTGGGAAGTATTGGCGAGCCAGAAGTCACTCATCACGTTGGAGGGGTGGCTGGGAGACACGCGGGCGTCGGAAACGCGAGGCATTTTGCCGGCATTGCCCTTGTAAGTCCAAGACTCGCGCCAGATGCTGGCTGGGTGAGAGTTGTCGCCGCGGAAGTCGCCATAGACTTCGGAGTTCAAGACACGTGCACTCTTGGCAAAGCCCGAGAAGATGGCTTGAAGGTCGAAGTTTTTCCAACCGGCGTTGAGTACAAGGCCGAAGTGGATGGCGGGCGTAGTGGAGTTGCAGAGTTTGCGGTCGTCGGTGGTCATGGCCCCATCGCCATTGGTATCGGCGTAAATCAAGTCACCAGCCTTAAACTTATACTTTCCGAAAGGATAGCCGGGTTTGCCGGAATACTTGTCCATCCAGGCTTGGGCTTCGGCATCAGTGGCAAAGAAACCATCGGCGTGGTACATGTAGTAAGAGTTGTAGGCGTGCCCAATCTGGTTGCGCTGATTTCCAGAGTTAAGGAACTCGACACCGCCGAGGTTGAGCAGTTCGTTCTGGTTGAACGAGATGTTGCCTTGTGCAGCAAACGTCCAGTCGCCCCAACGGTTGTTGTAGCCGAGCGAGATTTCAACACCTGTGTTGCGAAGGGCACCCACATTGTCGTAGTAGTCGCCGAGAGCAAATTCTTTGGGAGCAGGCACTTTCATGATGATGCCTGTGGTCTTCCGGTTGTAGAAGTCCACACTACCAGTGACGTGCTTGAACAGCTCGAAATCTACACCAAAGCCCCAAGTCGTGGCTTTTTCCCAAGAGATGGTGCTCACCTTGTAGCTGCCTTGATAGTAGCCCGGAGTCACCACGCCGTTGAACACGGCTTTCCCATCGATGTTGTAGAGATTGAGAGAAGGATAGTAGTCGTCAAGAGCGTCTTGGTTGCCGAGTTTACCCCATGAAGCACGAATCTTCAGGTAGCCCAACCAGTCGCGGGTGTTTTCCATAAAGTGCTCTTCGCTGATGCGCCAAGCACCGGAGAAGGAGGGAAGTAACCCCAGCGATGTCCTTTCGAGAAACGAGAGGAGGCATCGGCGCGGAGGTTGGCTTCAAAGAGGTATTTGCCCATCAAGTCGTAGTTGATGCGGCCGAACCAACTCAACATGTTTAGTTCGCGAGAATAGCCACCATTTTTTTGCTGGTCGAGGCATCGCCCGCGTTCATGTCCGTCACGTCGTTATTGGGGAAGTTCTTGCGCTCACCGGTCAGTTCATCGTAGTTGAACTTCTCAGCATGATAGCCGCCCAACACTTTCAAGCCATGTACGCCCCATTGCTTGTCGTAGTTGAGAAGCACGTCCACACTGGTACGAGCGCGGTTGTACTGCCCTTGTCCGAGGTTGTTGGGCGAAGTTTCTTTGTTGGGATTGTAGCGAAAGTATTTGAGGAACGACCGCTGGTTCTGCGTGAGGTTGAGGTGCGCCACCTTCACGCTGGCCACCAATCCTTCCATCAGTTTGTAGTCCAGACCGAGGTTGAGGTTCGTGTTCTGCGTCTTGGTGATGACGGGTTGCTTCGCATCGAGCCACGCTATGGGATTGCCATCGCCGATGGTGCCATAAGTGCCATCAGCCTTGCGTGCGGCAATCCACGGAGCAATGATGTTGAGCTGGCGAATGATTTGGTCGGAACCGCGGCCCACATAGTTATTGTTGGGGTCATCGTAGTCGTTGTTGATGAAGTTGAGCCCGGCATGTCCCGTGAGACGTGGAGAGAAGGTGAAGTCGAGGTTGGTGCGGATGCTGAAGCGCTCGCGGTTGGAACTTTCGAGGATACCTTGCTGGTTCATGTAGCCTGCCGCAGCCATATACTTCACCGTCTCTGTGCCGCCCGTCACGTTGAAACTGTGCGAGTGTTGTACGCCGGTTTTGAAGGCCAAGTCATACCAGTCAGTGTTGGGATAGTTATCTGGGTCGCTGCCGTTGCGGAACTTTTCAATTTCGGCCGCAGTGAAGCGTTCGGGTTTACCATTGTCCTTGAGGGCAAAGTTGAGCATTTCTGCATATTCCGCAGAAGTCAAGCGCTCCACAAGACGAGTGGCATTGAGGAAGCCCACATTGCCGCTGTAGGTCACAACGGGCTTGCCCACCTTACCACGCTTGGTCGTAATCAGGATGACACCATTGGAAGCCTTCGAACCATAGATGGCGGCCGAAGCTGCATCCTTCAGCACCGAGATACTTTCAATGTCGTTAGGGTCGATGGAGTTGAGGTTGTTGGTCTCCACACCGTCCACGAGGATATAGGGCGAAGCGTTGTTGAGCGTCCCCACGCCACGCACACGAATCGTGGACCCATCGTCACCGGGACGTCCTTGTCCGGCAGTGACGCTCACACCAGGCATCAAGCCTTGCAAGGCCGACGACACGTTTTGCACAGGACGGCTTTGCAAATCTTCGCTCTTGATTTGAGCCACCGAACCCGTCAGATTGGCTTTGGCCTGCTTACCGAAACCGACCACCACCACTTCGCCGAGGTCCTTGTTGTCCTCCACGAGAGTGATGCTCAGAGGGCTGTCGCTCACGGCCACTTTCAGAAGTTGGTAGCCGATGTAGTGAATGGAGATTTGCTTGGCGCGCACATTGGAGAGGGAGAAGCGACCGTTGTTGTCGGTCATGGTGGCGTTGCGCGGATTGCTTTCATCGCGCACCACCGCTCCAGGCAGCGGATTGCCCGCTGTATCATGCACCGTTCCGCTCACCTTCACGCCCGTCTGTTGAATGGCTGCCGTGCGCAGGGAGGTGGCTTGTGTCGCAAGCGCAGTGGCGGGTGAGAGTTGCACGAACCCTGCACACATCAAGCAAAGTGCAGTGGAGAGCTTGACGGGAATACGTCCGCTCAGCCATCGAGGATTGGTTGTACTCATGGTTGGTTTGTTTTAAGGTTGATAATAAAAAGGTGTTATTCTTGGTCTCTCAAAGGGAGAACTAAGGTTTGTTGCGTGCAAATATAGACGTTTTTGTCTAATACACAAAGCAAAACTACCTAAATTTTCACCTTTGAGGACGTATTTTATTAAAAAGGTCGTATTTTCTCGGACGTTGTCAGAAAAACGCAAGCCGATAGCAGCGCAATACCAACAACATAGAAGTTGATTTTCTACAGCATAGAAGTTTTTTGGAAACTATTGTTGTACGCTAAACTTGGATTATCCTATCTTTTCGTTTGCCCGGACGGGCCGTGCTCCAATAAAAACAAGACTGCACCAACGACAAAAGTTACTTTCGTCAAGGATAAACTATAAACCAAACCTTGAATTACATAAACTAAACTTTTGGTTTATATAAACCAAGGTTTGAATTACATAAACCAAGGTTTGGTTTATAGATTACTCGTTAGCTTTTCAACTTTTCTTGCTGAAGCAGCCAACTTTTTCTTTCTGGCAGACGAGATGTGGCACTTAATATAAAGAAGAGGGTGGCGATACACCATATTATATAGTACCAAGAAATAGTACGAAGAAAAACAACATAAAGAGGGGGTAAGGAAGGGATGTCTCACTCAGTGGGACGTTTCCCGATATCCTCCCTTCCTCTGCGGTACAAAATACCTACTTTCGGGTATTGTAGGCATCTCGTTAAATCCATACCTTTGCACTCTCATCCCTACTAAGATATTAAAAAACAAAAAAAAGAATACGATATTGCAAAGGCTTTATTTCCTATTTGTCTACGCGGCACTATTGTTGGCGGTTGTGCCGGCAACAGCGCAAGTGACAGTGAGGGCGCGAGTCCTCGACCAAGAGACGGGCGAACCTCTCTCCGGCGCTTGGGTGAGGCTGACGGGCAATGCACGAAAGGCCACGGTGACAGATGCCGAAGGCTATTTCACGCTCAAGGGCGACACCACAGCGGTGGAAGTGAGCATATCCTTCTTAGGCTATAAGGAACTGAAAGCGAGGTTGAGCAATCATGCAGTCTATCGGCTTTCTCCCTCTGCTGCACTGCTGAAGGAAGTCGTGGTGACTGCCACGGAGCGCCGAGGCTTGACCTCCTCGTCGGTCATCGGGAAGCAGGCCATGCAGCACTTGCAGCCTTCGAGTTTCACCGACTTGATGGAGTTGCTGCCGGGCGGGATGGCCAAAGACCCGAGCCTGACCACGCCCAACATCATCAAGTTGCGCGAAGTGGGGCGACCTTCCGGCAAATACAACACCTCCTCGCTAGGCACGAGCTTTGTCGTCGATGGAGCGCCGCTGTCGACCAATGCCAACATGCAGTTTATGAACGGTGCGTGGGACAGCAAGACGACCTATCGCGACTTCACCAACTCGGGAGTGGACATGCGCTCCATTTCGACCGACGATGTGGAGCAAGTAGAGGTGGTGCGCGGCATTCCCGGTGTGGAGTATGGTGACTTGACGAGCGGACTGGTGAAAATCAAACGCCGCCGTGGCGGGCACGACCTGCAAGCACGCTTCAAAGCTGACATGGAAAGCAAACTCCTGCACGTGGCCAAGGGAATGGAGTGGGGCAGACAGCGGTGGACGCTCAATCTCAGCGCCGACTGGCTGAATGCCAACGGCGACCCGCGCAATGTGCTGGAAACCCTATCAGCGCTTGTCATTCTCGGCCAGAGGCGGACATCGCCGGGAAACCTCACGCCGACAATGGGACGCTGCGCTCAACCTCGACTATTCGGGTTCGTTTGACGACGACAAGATAGACCCCGAACTCAACTACGGTGGGGTGGATGCCTACCGGAGCGACCGCAACCGATGGGCAGCGAGCTTCACCTTGCGGCAGACAAGCCGCCGCGAAACGGACTGGTGGCGCTCGGCAGAATTACTGGCATCGGTCAACTTCGAGAAAGACTTGCTCGACCGCCAACGCCTGGTGCAGATTGACCACGGACAGCCCGCCGCTGTGACGAAGGAGGAAGGCGAAAGCCGGGCGGTGCTCATCTATCCCTACAAGTACACCGGTCGGCATCGCGTGGACGGCCGTCCGCTCGGCATCTTTATGAAAGCGCAAGCCGACTTCTCCCTGCCCACATCGTGGATGAGCAACCGCCTGAAGATCGGTGCCGACTGGCAGTTGGACAAGAATTTGGGCAAGGGGCAACTCTTCGATCCACTCTTTCCGCTCTATCCCGGGCTCTCCACCCGCCAGCGCAAATACAGCGACGTGCCTGCCGAAGTGCAGTTGTCAAGTTTTGCCGAAGCCGACCTCACGCTGCCCATCGGCCGCCAGCAGTTGCAGCTGGTGGCCGGAGTGCGCAATGCAGCGATGACGAACCTCGACAGCCGCTACGACTTGCAGCGGAAAGTCTACCTCGACCCACGTCTCAACATCGGTTGGAGTCTGCCGTCGATGGGCGTGGACGGTGCACCGTTGAATCTCCAAATCCGCGGTGGATGGGGGCGGCACACCAAGATGCCCACCATCGACCAGCTCTATCCCGAACTCCTATATATAGATATGGTCGAGATGAACTATTGGCACGAACAGCGCGAACTCCGCTCGGTGTGGTTGCAGACCTACATCAAAGACCCAACCAACTATCGCTTGCAGGCGGCCCGCAACAGCAAGTGGGAAGTGAGTCTCGATGCTTCGTGGTTGGGACATCGGTTCACGGTGACCTATTTTGAAGAAGACATGAAGTCGGGTTTTCGGAGCATGAGCGACTATCGTCCCTACGCCTATAAGTGGTACGACACGTCGGGCATCAATCACAGCAGCCTCACCGCAGCGCCCGACCCCGCGAACCTCCCCTACGAAGTGCGACACGTGCTGCGCAGCACGGGGCAGACCGGCAACGGAAGCCGCACACTCAAGCGGGGCGTGGAGTACACCTACGCTTCGCCGCGCTGGACGACACTCGCCACCCGCCTCACCGTGACGGGAGCATGGATGAAGTCGCAGTATCAAAACTCGATGGTGGTGCAGGAACACGTGTCGCGCCGTGTGGATGGCCGCGAACTGGAATTGGTGGGTTTCTACAACGACGATGACGGCTACATCCACGAAATGTGGAACACCAACTTCACCTTCGACACCGATGTGCCGCGGCTCGCTCTCGGCTTTTTCGCTCTCAGCGCAGTGCATGTGGTACACTGCACAGCAGCACATGCACAAGGAGGTGAAGCCCATCCGCTACATGACGGCCGACGGCAGCGTCCACTCCTTCACCGAAGCCGATGCCAAGGACCGCGAGCGCCAATTTCTCGTCCGCACCTACAACAGTAGCATCGAGCAGCGCCAGACCATCCCGTTCTACATGAACCTCAACCTGAAAGTGACCAAGCATCTCCTGCGCAACCGGCTGATGACGGCACTCTTCGTCAACAAAATCTTCGACCTCCATCCCGACTACAAACGCAACAACTATACGACCCGACGGTACGTAACGCCCTACTTCGGGCTTGAACTTAATTTCAGTTTCTAATTCAAACTCCAAACTTTATGAACAACATCTTTACCCGTTTGGCCCTCTGTGCCATCACGACTATGGCAGCGAGCACTGCTGCCTACGCTTTCGACTTCCGGAGCGGCAACGTCTTCTACAACATTACCGGCGAGAAAACCGTCGAAGTGACCTACGCCACCACCGACTACAACTCCTACGCCGGCAACATCACCCTGCCCGCCAAGGTGACCAACGGCGGCAAAACCTACGACGTGACAGCCATCGGCACGAAAGCCTTCTTCGGTTCGAAGAGCGTCAGCAACGTGCGCATTCCCGCTTCCGTCAAGTACATCAAAGAGGAAGCCTTCAAGGGATGCGCCAACCTCCTGACCGCCTACATGGCCGAGCCTGCCGAACTGGAGCAGACATCCTTCGACTTTGCCAACGTCACCCTCTATGTGCCCGAACTCACGAAGGCCGGTTTTGAGAACGAAGACTACTACCACCGATTCAAGGCCATCGTCGAAACCAAGGAGTTCGACCTCCCCGTGGGCTCGAAAGGCTTCGTCATCAGCGAAATCTTCTTCACCGGCACCACGACGCCCCAAGGCAAGCAGTACAGCGACGACCAGTACATCAAAGTCGGCAACAACAGCGACCAAACGCTCTATCTCGACGGTTATACCTTGGCCGAATCTGCGTTCCTTTCCACCAACAAGCAGGACTACACGCCCAACATCATGGCCGACACCACCACCATCGACGCCATCTACGCCTTCCCCGGCAGCGGCACCGACTATCCCGTAGCCCCCGGCGAGAAGTGCTCAGTGCCGTCAATGCCATCAACCACAAGGAGATCAACCCCAAGTCGTTCGACCTATCCAAGGCCAAGTTTGAATTCTACGACGAATCCTCCAACCCCAGTTTCCAAGACTCCGACAACCCCAACGTAGACAACATGGTCAACTGGTACGACTACAGCCGAACTTACTGGGCCATGCACAACCGCGGATTTAAGTCCCTACCTCCTCGCCAAGCCCGAAGTCGGCAAGGACGACTACGTGAGCAACTTCAAGTACAACTACACCTGGACCTTCACCTTCAAAGGCAAATCCTACCCCATGGACGGCGACGGCTACAAGCTCCCCAACGCTTGGATTGTCGATGCCGTAGAGCCCTCAGCATCGCTTCCGACTGGGAATGGAACGTCCTCGCCCCCACCCTCGACGCCGGCTGGGCACACTGCGGCAGCGTGGACCACGACAAGTCGCGCTACGGCCTTGCCGTCATCCGCAAGAAGAGCGACAGCGGCAAGTGGATGGACACCAACAACTCCACCGAAGACTTCCTCTCCGACGCCGAAGCCTCGATGCTCAAAGCGCCCACCGCCATCGACAGCATCGCGCGCAACAGCAGCAAGGAAACGAAGATCTACCGCCTCGATGGTGTGCGCGTCAATGACACCAACACCCCCGGCATCTACATCATCAACGGCCGCAAGGTGATGAAGTAAAAAGCGCCCCTTCGGTCTGATCCGCTCAAATATGAGATCATTTTTCGGCAAAATATGACATCATATTTCGGCGAAAATGACGCCATCTTCAAGCCAATATGACGCCCCCTTCCAAGAGGCAGGATATCATGGTCAGAAAAATATGGCGGCATATTTTCCGATACCCCTCTCAAAGCGGCTCAGACCGACACGGGACACGCCCCCGATATGACACTCACGAAACCCTTTTTTTCAAACTCATAGTATGCCTCTGGCTCACGACCGCTTTTGCCGGTTGTGAGCCGGAGCATCACTATGAAGTACTGACTTCTGCGCGCGTTACGCTCGCCGCCCCCGACAACATCCGACTCTTGCAAGCCGCGGGCACCGTGTCGATGCAGTCGCTTACCAATAAGTTCACCTGGACCGAAAAACAATGGGACAGCATCAGTGTGGCCTTCCACAAGTGCTCCGCGGCCCCTACAACATCACCGCCGACGGCAAAGTGGCCGTGAGCATCAACGGCGGTCGGCGTCGAGTCTACCGCTTTCGCGCTGCCAACAGCTACGTGGAAGTGCTCGACCGACCCACCGAAGTGAAACTCGACATACAGCTTTTCAAATGACCACACGCCACCTCTACCTCGCCTCCTGCGTCCTCGCCCTCCTACCTTCGACCGCAGCCGCGGCCGACCGCCCCTCCCTCAGGACTCCGCAACGGCTCGCAACACCGCAGCCGCTGAGCACTACGGCCTTTCTATCCGAACGCTCAACGCTTGGTGGCAGAACCCCGCGCTCCAATTCGATGCTTACACCGGCACCTACGGACGGCTCGGTCTCTATGCCGACCTGCAGCGGGAAGAGCAGGCTTTTGTCATGCAGGAAGGCAACGCCCGCCGGCACCTCGGCCTTCGGGCAGCAAGCTATCGGCGGCTCAACGGCAGCCCCGACACCCCGAACAGCCGAGGCGCACCGCCATCGTAGTGTGGGGTGAAGCCTCCTACCGCCACGGACTTCGGGAGCAGGTGCGCTGGAACGCCTCGGCCGACTGGTCCGCCGTCCGACCCTATGTCCTGGCCGACACCCTCGGCGGCGACCGCCACACCGAGCGCTATGCCTTCCAAGGCGGATGCGCCACACGTCTGGGCAGTTGGACCCTCGGCGAAGCCATCGACTTTCGTGCTGAACACGAATGGAGCACCCGCGACCCTCGGATGCGCAGCATCGTGACCGACCTGAGCGCCCGCCTCGGCCTTGGCCGGCAAATGCTCCGCCACGAGCTGGCCCTCGGCGGCACACTTCGCCTCTACAAGCAGACCAACTCCGTCGACTTCTACCGCGAAGAAGGGAAAATCCCCGAATACCAAATGACAGGCTTGGGCAACTGGTACGAACGATTTTCAGGCACCAATAACAGCGCCTACTACCAAGCCACTGGTACAAGCATCGACCTCGGGCTGCGACCACTATGCCGGCGCACCGGTCTTTTGTGTTCTGCCGCCTACGAATATCTCCCCTACCGCCGCATCCTCTCGTCCCTCAACGCCCTTCCCATCAGCCGACTCTACGTGATCCGATGGCACACCCGGATTGGCTGGAAAGGGCAGGCCGTCAAAAGACCTCGCCGACTTTCGCCTCTGGTGCGGCATCGACAACGAGAAGCGCCGCGGCGACGAAATCATCGGTGGCGAGTCCATGGCCGACCAATATGCCGTGCGGGGCTACCTCACGATGTACCACAACCGCATCACCGACCTCCACCTCGGCGCCCTTTTTCACCTTTCCCTCACGCCCCGCGACGCCCTCTCCCTCCACCTCCAAGGCGGTCGCCTCCGCTACACCTCTTCCTACGCCTACCCCCACAGCGCCCTCGACTACCGGCGCAACTACCTCGATGCCGCCCTCCAATGGCAGACCGTGAGACCACGCTGCCTGCTGATTCTCGATGTCGCCTGTCGCCACAGCCGCAATGTGTCGGGAGCTTTCACCTCAACGCCCGATGCCTCCTACACTTCGCCACTCAAGAAGGACGTGGCCGAAGCCCGCCGACGGATGACGGAGCAAGTGACCGCCCAAGCCCTCGCCTCCTACACCGAACTCTCTTGCGGCTTCCACTCCGAGTGGCAACCCCGCTTCATGGGCTGCAACATGGGCTGGTTTGCCGAAGCCCGAGCCGCCTACCGCCGCAACGATGCCGCAGGCGGCAACAACGGCTGTGCCCTCCACACGTCCATCGGCCTCACCTTCTGAGCCCGACCGATATCGCTTTACCCCGCATCTCATCAATCTCAACCCAACCCCTATGAAGAAATTGCTCTTAGGACTGGCCGTCGCAACGGCCGCACTCAACGCCCCGGCACAACTGCCACACGACCCCGCCATCCGGACCGGACGCCTCGCCAACGGACTAACCTATTACATCCGGCAGAACCGCCAGACGCCCAACGTGGCCGACTTCTACATCGCTCAGCGCGTGGGCTCCATCCTCGAAGAGCCGCGTCAGAGAGGACTTGCCCACTTTCTCGAACACATGGCCTTCAACGGCACCGAGCACTTCCCCGGTGCTGAGAAGGGCGGCCTGCGGGAGTGGTGCGAGCGCAAGGGCATCAAGTTCGGTGCCAACCTCAACGCCTACACCAGTGTCGACGAGACGGTCTACAACATCTCCTCCGCTCCGGTCGACAAGGCCGGCGTGACCGACACCTGCCTGCTCATACTCCACGACTGGAGCCACTCGCTTCTGCTCCGCGACGAGGAAATCGACAAGGAGCGCGGCGTCATCCACGAGGAGTGGCGCACCCGCCGCTCGGGCATGGCCATGCAGCGGCTCATGGAAGAGGCACAGCCCGTCATCTATCGTGGCACGAAGTACGAGGACTGCCTGCCCATTGGTTCGATGGACGTGATCGACCACTTTTCCCTACCAGGATCTGCGTGACTACTACCAGAAGTGGTATCGCCCCGACTTGCAGGCCATCATCGTGGTGGGCGACATCGATGTCGACCGCATCGAACAGAAGATTAAGGCCCTCTTCTCGCCCATCCCTATGCCGGCCAACCCTGCCGAGCGCGTCTACTATCCCGTTCCGGACAATGAGCGGATGATTCTCTTTCAGAAGCAGGACGCCGAACAGCCCATCACCCTCTTCACCCTCTACATGAAGCGCGAGGCCACACCGCGGGAGCAGCGCAACACCGAAGCCTACTATCGTGACGGCTACCTCTCCGACATCGTGCGGCAGGTGATGAACGACCGCTTGCAGGAACTCACCGAGCAGGCCGATGCCCCCTTCATCTCGGCTTCCCTGCGCGATGGGCAGTTCTTCCTCTCCGCCACCAAAGATGCCACGAGCGGTTTTGCCGGTTGTAAGCAAGAGGACGTGCTGGGCGGCATCACGGCACTGGCAGCGGCCATGGAGCGCGCCCGCCAACATGGCTTCACCCAAAGCGAAGTGGACCGCGCCAAGCTGGAGCTCCTCCGTGGCATGGAGAACGACTATGCCGAACGCGACAAGGAGCGCAACGGCAAGTATGTGCGCCAATGCCTGCACCACTTCACCGACGGCGAACCGATGCTTTCGGCCGAACAGGAGTTGCAGCTCGTCAAGCGTTTGGACAAAAGCGTCACCCTCGCCGAGGTCAACGCCATGCTGCGCGAGATGATCAGCAACAAGAACCAAGTCGCCACCCTCTACGGCCCCGACAAAGACGGCTTCAAACTCCCCACCAACGAGCAAATCGAGCAGGCCATTCTCGCTGCGCAATCCCGACAGTACGAAGCCCCCAAGGAGGAGGCCGTGCCCACTCACTTGATGCCCCGCCTGCCCAAGAAGGGGAGCATTGTCTCGGAAAAGGAGGTGAGCAACGGCTATCGTGAGTTCGTCCTCTCCAACGGGATGCACGTCTATGCCCGCCACACCGACTTCAAGGCCGACCACATCTCCATGTCAATCTTCTCCCCAGGCGGCAAAAACGTCTATCCCGACAGCGACATCCCCTCCATGCAATACCTTGGGTCGGTCATCGGCAGTTCGGGCGTGGCCGACTTCAGCCAGCGCACCCTTGAGAAGATGCTGGCCGGCAAACAGGTGAGCGTGAGCCCTTACCTCAACGACGAAACCGAAGGCATGCGCGGTTCGAGCAGCATGAAGGACTTTGAGACCCTCCTCCAGCTCACCCACCTCTACTTCACCGCTCCGCGCCGTGACGAGGAAGTGTTCCGCAGCTTGATGAACCGCCAGGCCGCCTTCCTCACCAACCGCGATGCCAGTCCCGGCGTACAGTACAACGACTCGGTCGTGAGCATCCTCTACGGCAACCACCCGCGCCAGACTCCCGTCAAGAAGGAAGACCTCGACAGGGTGAACCTCGACCGCATCCTGCAAATCTACACCGAGCGTTTCGCCAATGCTGCCGACTTCAAGGTCATTTTCACCGGAAGCCTCAACCTCAAGCAGCTCCGCCCCTTGCTCTGCCGCTACCTCGCCTCACTACCCTCCAGCGAAACCCACGAGCAGCTCACCGACCGCGGGGTCAACATCCGTCCCGCCAACGAGCGCCACGTCTTCTCCAAAAAAACTGGCCACCCCTCCGCCCTCACCAACATCTTCCTCACCGCCCCCATCCCCCACACCATCGACAACGACTTGCGCCTCGACGTCCTCTGCCAGCTCATGCGCATGGTCTACACCGAGAAGGTGCGCGAGGAAAAAGGCGGCACCTACGGCGTGAGCATCAGCGGGACGATGACGCAGTTTCCCACCGCCGAGGCTCTCGTCCGCATCAACTTCCGCACCGACCCGGGCAAATACACCGACCTGCTGCCCATCATCTACGAGCAACTCTATGCCATGGCGGCCAACGGTCCTTCGGAGAAAAGACCTCCAGAAGGTGAAAGAATATGAGCTCAAGACCTACGGCCAAGTGGGTGATGATGAACGACTATTGGGAGCAGGTGAAGTACAAAGAACTTCGCTACGGCCTCAACTTCGATCACGACTATCGTAACCGCGTCCGGGCGCTCACCACCGAAGACATCCGTCTCCTCTGCCGCAGCCTTTTGGAAAGCAACCGCTGCATTCAGGTCACGATGCTGCCCGAGTAAATCCTTCGCCCACCTACGCTCTTTCAAGAGTCACTCTTTTTGCTTCAAGGCTCCCCTGCACTTTCCGGATGCAGGGGAGCCTTGCTTTTTGATGCTGCCGTCGTTTTTGGGCAAAAGGGACGTCCCTTTCGTCAGGAGGGTGCAGCCCTACTTTTTTTCTTGGTCGGCGCAACACGGAGTTTGTAGCTCACGTAGAGCATGATGTAGCGGGGAGGAAGAGGCGAGCGTACCTTTCGGTCCGACCTTGCGCATCGACCGTGGCATAGTCCCAACGGCGGGAGTTGAAGAGGTCTTCCACGTGAAGGGAGAAGGTGAGCCGGTCTTTGAGGAATGACTTCCGCACGATGAGGTTGGATTGAAAAAGTGGTGCGGTTGAGCGAAGCATCAGCAAAAGCCTTCCTGACGTTGGATGCGGAGATCCGAATAACAGCGCATCTTCCAAAGTAGAGGGAAGTAAATGTGAAAGCCCGCGGAGTAACTGCGTAGAGAGATAGGAGTGAAGCCAGGGCGGTCGCTGTAAGCTCTGCGCCAATCGGCACTGATGTAGAGGCCGCCTCCCACTTCTCCCCCAGTTGCTCAGTTCTGCCGAGCCAGCCCATGTGTGGTTGCGTACGACGGAAGGGAGGGCAGTGAGATGGGCGGCATCGCTGTTGAGGTCGCGGCTGTGGAGGAATTGATAGTTGGCACGAACTCCGAATTCCCAGTTCTTGGCCGAGTCGAGCGGCATTTCGAACCCACTCTGTGCGTTCCACTCATGGTTGCCCTCGATGTTCTCCGGGCGATAGGTGCGCACGCCGGTGGTGCGGTCGTAGACAGAACTCATGGCGACGGCGTGGGCCAGGTGTTTGTAGTCGCCGTAAAGATCCCAGGTGATGCCGCTTTTTCCTCCAAACGTTGCGATAACGGACCTTCATCGTCTGGGTGTAGGCGTTGCGGAGGCCGGGGTTGCCGAGGAAGATGTTGAGCGGGTCGGCGGCATCACGGATGGGGAGGAGGTGCATCAGATCGGGCGCCGTGCTCTCAGAGAGGTAGTTGAGCACGAGTTGGGTGCGCTCCCCATCGCGGTCGTCCGGACTGAGGTTCCAAATCCAGGCGAGCTCTGGACTGAAGAGAGTGATGTTGTGCTCCGGCATGTAGGTCGCAGCGTTGCGATGATAGTAGAGGCGGCGTACCTGACGCTGAAGAGGGAGTTTGGCAGTGAACTTCATCCAGGTGTGGTTGGGCAGGCGAAGGCGATGCATCCAGTCGGCACCGGCGCCGGCCGTGTTCTCGTGGAGCGTGCTGTTCCGGCTGTTCTCGGCGTCGAGCGCCAACTGCTGCCAACCGGCCATCGAGGGGAGCGTGCCCAAGGCCACGGTCGAACCCACACCCCAGCCGGCGAGGCGCTCAAGGCGGTAGCAGGGATTCTCGTTACCCTTGTAGTCGCGGCTAAACTCAGCGTAAGAAGCCAGTTGCCCATCGGCACCATCGCCTTTGAGGTACTTCCAGAGGTAGTGGGCTTTCGTCAAGAAGTGATACTTCCGCTCGCTTTCGTCGTCGAGGGTGTTGCGGTAGTCAACCGGGGCGGAGGGCGTGTTGTAGTAGCGCAGATCGTTGTGGGCGTAGCGCTTCTGCTGGTAGGATTCGTGCACGAACTCTCCGCTCAGCGTGAGCAGATGCGGGTCTTTGCCAAAGGCGGCCGAAGCCTTTGCCGTGTGGGTGAGTTCGTCCTTCTGCTCCAGACTTTCGAGGCGGCGGAGGTGGCGGAGCAGTCCCATGGCAGCAAAGCGGTTGGGCGTGCGTTCGAGACTGTCGAGGGCGTTTCGGCCGATGCGCACATCAGGGTCGGCGGTGAGGGTGGAAAAAGCGGTCGGTGCCGTCTTTGCGGTGGTCGTTGTAGCCGATGGTGTAGTCGAAGGTGTAGTGCTGCCCCTTCTGTGGGCGAAGACTGAGGGCCACGTTGCCTTGGAAACCTGTGGTGCGTCGGGTGGTGGTTTGATCGGCGAGGTGAAAGAGGCTTCCGTTGTCGAGGAAGCGCTCCTGCTTCTGGCCGTTAGCCGTCTGAGCGTGCTGCCATTTGAAGACGCCATAGGGTCGAGAACTTCAAGCGGTCGTTCGGCTCGAAGGTGTAGGCCGTCTTCACGCTCTTGTAGCGATAAAGCCCGTTGCCTTGCATGAGCCACACCGTGCCGTCCTCGCCCGTGCCCTCTCGTTCGGCATTGGTGTTGTTCAGGTCAGCGTTGAGCGTGAGGCTTTGTCGATCGTCGAAGCGCATGCCGTAGAGCCAATAGGCGTAGCGGTCCTTCGTGCCTTGCGCGGCTTCGGGGCGGATCATCCATGTGCTGAGGTACTCGCGCTTGAGCTTCACGTCCATCACGAACGCCTTGTCGCCCAGGTCTGTGCCCATCGTCTTGGAGGCTTCTCCCTCCTTGCTGTAGAACTTCAGTTTGTCGACCACATAGGAGGGAAGGTTCTTCAGCGCCTCTTTCGGGTTGCCCTTGAAGAAGTCCTTCCCACTCAACAGGATGCTTTCCACGAAGCGACCGTTGGCATAAAGACTGCCGTTGCGCAACTCCACGCCCGGCAATCGCTTCACCAGGTCTTCAAGCATCGCGCTTTCCTCCATGTGGAAAGCGTCGGCGTTGTAGACCAGCGTATCGCCTTGGTAGAACATCTTGAGTTTTCGTCCCGCGGGCCACGGCCTCGCCCAGCTGTTGTCGGGCCTTGCCCATCCACATTTCGCCCACGTCGTGGTAGCGGTTGCGGCGACGGAAGGCCACCAGCACTTCGCGCTCCACCGTCTCGTAGCCTTCGTGGGCGAGCACCAGGCGGTAGTGCCCTTCGTCGGGGACGTGCAGGCGGAATATCGCCCCCTGCTTCTTGTCGTCCTCTTCCCAAAGGGCCCATTGGTTGACCCGCACGTCTTTCTTTTGCAACTCACTATGTGTGGAGTCCACAAGGGTGCTGTCGGGACGGAAGAGCGAGACTTTCACTCCGGAAAGTCCCTCTTCGGAAAACATGTCTTTGATGCTCCCCGTCACGAAGCCCGGCTTCTGTGCGAGAGAGTGCCCACCATCAGAGAGAGTAGGAGGGCGAGAAGAAAGCGCAACGATGTTGTGTTCATGGAGGTTGGAGATTTAGGTAAATAAAGGTCGGGCATCGACGCCCGAGAGGTGTTCAAAGGGTGGGGCAGGAGACCTGCCCTTCATCGCGAAGAGGGCGTAGTGCCGTCCCAGAGGCTGCCCTGATGCGTGCCGCGACGGACAAACTCACGCTCCACAAGGGTGGTGAACTCGTGGTTCTTCAGTCCCCAGTCCGGCGCCAAGAGAAGAGCTTTGGGTGAAAAGGACGTGAACCGCTCCACGACCAAGTCGGGGCGGAGACGCTCCAAGAGATCGACCACCAGCGCGGCATAGGCTTCGGCAGAATAGAGGTGAAAGTCGCTCCGAAAGGAAGGGTCGGCCGCCGCCTTCTCTTGCTGCTCCACAAACTCCCGCGCCATGGCCGTGCCGCGCACAATCTGGAGCTGATGGAGCTTGAGCGTGTCAAGGGGCAGGCGGTTGATGTCGGCGGCTTGGGCGGCTGTGAAGTCGGCACTCTCGCCCGGAAGTCCCAAGATGAAGTGCGCTCCCACCGGAAGACCCCGAGCTGCGGTGCGCCGGATGGCGTCGGCCGCCGTGACAAAGTCGTGTCCTCGGTTGATGCGGCGCAGACTGGCATCGGAGGTCGACTCCACACCATATTCTATCAAGACAAACGACTGCTGCTGCAATTGGGCAAAATAGTCGAGCAACTCCTCGCTCACGCAGTCCGGGCGAGTGCCGACCACGAGCCCGACCACGTCCGGCACAGCGAGCGCCTCTTCATAGAGCTGCATGAGCCGCGTGAGTTCGCCGTAGGTGTTGGTGTAGGCCTGAAAGTAGGCCAGGTATTTCATCTCCGCTCCGCTCACTGTCTCAGCCTGGCCGCGCTTGGCCGCGCGCTTCTGCTGCGCACGGCGGAAGAAGCTCTTCCCCCTTTCCAACTGCTCTCGCACGCTTTCGCCCGTGGCACAATAGTCCGGATTGAAAGTCTGGTTGTTGCAGTAGGTGCAGCCGCCTCGTCCGAGAGTGCCGTCGCGGTTGGGACAGGTAAATCCGGCGTTGACGGAAATCTTTTGCACCTTGTGGTCGAAGTGTCGGGAGAGGAAGGCCGAAAGTGGGGTGTAGTGAGCCATAGAGAAGGAGAAACGAAAGCAAAAAGGGGAGAGTAGGGGCAGCGGCCAACAATTCTGTCGGGCTGCCTCCCTACTCTTAGAAAACAATCGGGCGGGCCGATATGGGGTGGAAAGTGCGGCCTTAACGTCGATTTTAACATTTGTGAGAGGACGCGCTATTCCTTTTCGGGCGTCGGTGGGGCGGGCTTGACGTAGACCTTGTGCGTGCCGGTGCCCTGCGTGTCGAGTAGCCCGGCGCTGTGGAAGTCCACGAGTTCGCGGCTTGCCATGGTACGCGAAAGCCCGGTGAGGGCGGCGTAGTCGTAGACGCGGAGGAAGCCCTTTTGCTCCAAGAAGTCGAGAGCAGCCGCCAAGCGCGCTTCGGGCGTTTCGAGCAGGAGGGTGCGCTTGTGGGACCGGGCGCGCTCCAGGTCGGTGTGTTCCTCGGTGAGGGCGATGAGTCTGCGATCGGGACGGAAGTGCATGGAACGGACGCACACGCTTGCCGCATTGCGGCGGGGGCTATCCTCCGTCTCGCGCTCCCTGCCGGGAGCAAGACCGAGGGCCGCGCGAAACGTACCGATGCCGTCGATGCGCACCGAGCGACCGAGGGCCGTCTCTGTGGCGATGAAGCGCCCCATCGCTTCGATGAGTCCCACGATGTCGCCGGTGGAGAAGGCAGATTGCTTTTTGCAGAGCTTCGGCCATCTGCCGCGTGGAGGTGACACCGGCGTGGACAAGGCGGGGATAGGGTGGGGCGGGTACCGTCCTTCTTGAGGTCGGGCGTGGATTGCATGATGTATTTAGCCATAGGGATAAGGGTTAAGTTACTTCCGACAAAGGTACAGAAAAAGAATGGAAATAGTGGGGCAGGGCCGTCAAAAAGTGGAGCCGCCCACAGAAAAAGTTCATTTCCCAAGGAAATTCTATAAACCAAGCTTTTGGTTTATATAATTCAAGGTTTGGTTTATGTAATTCAAACCTTGGTTTATATAATTCAAAGTTTGAATTAAAAGTTTATCCTTGACCTGCACAACTTTTTTTCTCCTTAGTAATCAACTTTTCGCGTAAGCCAGCGGAGAATGGCTTTTGGGCTGATGGAAATACCGAAAGGTAGCAAAACGACATCCATAGATGACAAAAATAGAAGTATTAACTATGGATATCGCATTTCGGTGGCCAAAAGATTGCGAGGCTTGCACAAAAGACGTACTTTTGCGCAGACGTTTCTTTTGAAACCAACGTAACAACAACGAAAACCAGATAATTCTTATGACTCACAACCTCTTGAAAGGTAAGCGTGGCATCATCTTCGGCGCGCTTAACGAACAGTCCATCGCTTGGAAAGTAGCCGTTAAGGCTGTGGAAGAAGGTGCCAGCATCACGCTCACTAACACCCCCATTGCCCTGCGTATGGGCACGCTCAACGCCCTCTCTGAACAGCTCAACGCACCGGTCATCGCGGCCGATGCCACCAGTGTGGAAGACTTGGAAAAGGTATTCACCGAGAGCGAGCGTCTGCTCGGCGGAAAAGATTGACTTCGTCCTCCATTCCATCGGCATGAGCCTCAACGTACGTAAGCAACGTACGTACGACGATTTGGACTACAACTACCTTTCGAAGACGCTCGACATCAGCGCCATCTCTTTTCACAAGATGTTGCAAGTGGCCAAAAAGCTCGATGCCCTCAACGAATATGCCTCTGTTGTCGCTTTTGTCCTATGTGGCTGCTCAACGCACCTTCTTCGGCTACAACGACATGGCCGATGCCAAAAGCCTTCTGGAAAGCATCGCCCGCAGTTTTGGCTACATCTATGGCCGCGAGAAGAACGTGCGTATCAACACCATCTCCCAAAGTCCCACGCCCACCACAGCCGGCAACGGCGTGAAAGGCATGGAGCACCTCATGGACTTCGCCAACAAGATGTCGCCACTGGGTAACGCCACTGCCGAAGAGTGTGCCGACTACACGGTGATGATGTTCTCCGACTTCACCCGAAAGGTGACCATGCAAAACCTCTTCCACGATGGCGGTTTCTCCAGCATGGGTATGAGCATGCGGGCCATGAACCAATATGCCAAGGACACGAAAGAGTTTGAAGACGAAAACGGACATATTATCTACGGATAAACTGAAATTCTGCTCTAAGAAGAAGTGCGAACCTTATTTTAAGGGGCGCACTTTTTGTTGATGCCAAAATAAATACTTAATTTTGCGCAAAGCAAGACTTACACGACCATGACCGCACAAGAAATCGTCTTTGTCGGCGCCGGCAACCTCGCCACCCATCTGGCTACTGCACTCGCACAAGCCGGCCACAAGGTCAAAGCCATTTGCAGCCGTACCGCGGCATCGGCCGAAGCCTTGGCCCGAAGGGTAGGGGAGGGGGCAACCGCGCTCACCAACCTCGACCACTTGCCGCCGGCTGATGTCTTCCTCCTCGCCGCCTCCGACGATGCCCCTGCCCGACCTCATCGCTGCGCTGCCCGCCCATTGCCGCAACGGCATTGTGGCACATACGGCCGGCAGTGTTTCGCTCGAAGTGTTGGCCCGCTTCGGTGAGAAAGCCGGTGTTTTCTATCCCTTGCAGACCTTCTCCAAGGCGCGTGAGGTCGATTTCACCACCATTCCCTGCTTTGTCGAAGGAGCATCAGCGGCCACCGAACAACGTCTGCTGGAGTTAGCCCAAAGTGTGACCCCCACGGTGCAGGTGCTCCACTCCGAAGGAAGGCGAATGTTGCACCTCTCGGCTGTTTTTGCCTGCAATTTTGTCAACCACCTCTATGACGTGGCAGCAGGTATCGCTCGGGAGCAGGGCATCGACCCACAATGGCTCAGTCCTCTCATCCAGGAGACGGCCGCCAAACTGAACCAGCTTCCCGCTCATGCTGCGCAGACGGGACCTGCCGCAAGAGGCGACCGCGCCGTGCTGGAACATCAAGCCGAACTGCTCGCTGCCAAACCGGAACTGCAAACCATCTACCGCATCCTGAGCGATAACATTTATAAGTCCTTTCATCCATGATACCTTTCGACCTCACACAAATCCGGGCTTTGGCCTTCGATGTAGATGGTGTGTTGAGCGCCAACAACGTTTTCCTCCTCGGGGGACAGCCTGTGCGCACCGCCAATATCAAAGACGGATATGCCCTCCAACACGCGGCCAAGACTGACCTGCACCTCGCCATCATCACAGGTGGGAAGAACGAAGCCGTGCGGGAACGCTACATGAACCTCGGCATCGCTGATGTCTTTATGGGAGTGGGGCGGAAGATTGACGTCTTCGAGGATTGGCTCTTGAAGCATCAGCTCTCGGCCGACCAAGTATTGTATATGGGCGACGATGTTCCGGACTATGAAGTGATGGGCCTCTGTGGCTGTCCTTGTTGTCCTGCCGATGCCGCACCCGAAATTCAAGAAATCGCCTGCTACATCTCCCACCAAAAGGGAGGCGAAGGTTGCGTACGCGATGTGGTGGAACAGGTGTTGCGCGCCCAAGGGAAGTGGATGAGCGATGCCGAAGCCTTCGGATGGTGAACCTACGAACAACTAATACTTACTTTTATGCTCGACAACTTAAAGAAATACGACATTGTTTTGGCCAGCAATTCTCCACGTAGGCGTGAGTTGCTTTCCCGTTTGGGTATCGACTTTCGAGTCTTTACCTTGATGGGCATTGATGAAACTTTTTCCGAAAGGACTTTCCAACGAGGAGATTGCCCTCCACATTGCCAGCACGAAGGCCGAAGCCTACAAAACGCACATTACCGACAACACACTGCTCATCACGGCCGACACCATCGTCTGCCTGGAAGGTCGTGTGTTGGGGAAGCCGCATGACATCGAAGAAGCTACGGCCATGCTCCACCTTCTCTCCGGCAAAGAGCACGAAGTGGTAACGGCATTCACCCTCAACACCGTGAATCGAGTGGTGAAGAAAGCGGTGAGCACTCGGGTGCGTTTCGCTCCGCTCACCGATGAAGAAATCAACTACTATGTCACAGAGTTTCTTCCCTTCGACAAGGCCGGCAGTTATGGCATTCAAGAGTGGATTGGTATGGCCGCTGTAGAGGAAATTTATGGTTCCTACTTCAATGTTATCGGTTTGCCGATTCAACGACTTTATCAAGCGCTCAAGGACTTCTAAGCTTTTGCTATTTATTCACCTTATACCTGAGAAAATGCTCAACAAAGCGCTACAACTGATCTCGGCTTTCTCTTTTATTATCATCTTGTTAGGATGTTCGGAGGATACAGAGCGGTTTCGCTCAGAAGCCCCACATTTTGCACGGCTGACAGCAAAAAGCCTTTCTGATGGTTCGTCGACGCTACGAGTCGGACAGCCGTTTGTCTTGACTGCCGAACAAGAGGTTCGCGGCAAGCGTCTGGATCGAACGAGCTATCGTTGGGAAGTGGCCAACGCAGCCGACTGGACTCAAAGATACACCAAGAATCTGGTCTACGACAAGCAGCCGCAGCACCCGACCGACACGCTCGTTGCCACAACTCCCGGTGTCTATCGCATCACTTTCACCGCCAACTACAATCCCTCTGGTGTGGTGCAACCGGAAAGCCTCACCTATAATTTAAAGGACGGCGGAGGAACAGTCAGCCTGAATGCTTCGGCAGTCAAACTGCAGGTGGTTTTAACCCAAACCATCCGCGTGCGTTGACTCGGTTTACGGAGTTTTCCTGAACCTAAATAGACTTAGGTAGGCTTTCCTCCGAATATTCGCCCACAAATCTTCTTGAATGGGCATTATGTTTAGTAATATACTCAAAGGATGAGAAAAGAAGCGTTCCTCCATGACCTCAGAACACGTTGCCCCATGATTATGGTTCAGCAACACAATGATGCTCGCGGAAGTCTATCGGTGCTCGATGATGAAGCGTTGCCTTTCCCTGTGAAGCGCGTCTTCTGGATTTATGACGTACCTGGCGAAGCCGAACGCGGAGGACACGCTCATCGCACTTGTACCGAACTCTTGTTTGCCCTCAATGGTAGTCTGCGAGTCACTCTTACGGATGGACATCAGGAATACACGGTATTGCTCGACTGTCCGACCCAAGGTTTGGTCATTCCTGCCGGTATCTGGTGTCGACTGCATTCTTTTTCTCCCCACACGGTCGTCCTCTGTCTGGCATCCGAACCTTATCGGCCGGAAGGCTATCTCCACTCCTTTGAGCATTATTTAGCGTTCGCGGCCTCTATTGAACATAATTCAGACACCCCATGAACCTTGTCCCTTATTCTGCTGACCTCCGCGACCTATGGGATGACATTGTGCATTTCTCTCGAAACGGCACTTTTCTCCTCCATAGAGACTACATGGACTACCATCGGGACAGAATAGAAGATGCTTCCGTCTTATGCTTCTCGGATAAGGGAAGAGTCTTAGGACTTTTTCCTGCCGCTGCCGTTCGGGCAGAGCAACGCATCGTCAGCCACTCCGGACTGACTTATGGAGGACTTATTCTCCCAGAAAAAACAACCACAACTGAGGTCTTGGAGATTTATGATGCACTCCTGCCTTACTACCGCAAACAAGGCTTCACACGACTTTCGGTGAAGCCCATCCCCTATATCTATCATCGTATCCCCTCGGACGATGAACTCTATGCTCTGTTCCGCAACGGCGCTGTCCTCGGATTTCGCGCTGTTTCCTCTTGCCTGAGATTCGACGAGCGCCCACCAATATCCACTTTAAGAAAAAGAAAAATCAAAAAAGCTGAATCATCTCAAATACAGATATTTGAGTCGAATGATTTCGAGGATTTTTGGTTTCTACTTTCCACTATTTTAGAAGATCGCCACCACGTGCGCCCCTGTTCATACATTACGTGAGATAAGAGAGCTGAAAGCTCGCTTTCCTCATCGCATCAAACTCTATCTCGCACAGAGTTTTGACGGGAAACTTTTGGCCGGCACCCTACTCTATTTGTCCAACAAGGTGGCGCATGCGCAATACATCGCGACATCAGAAGAGGGTCGGAAAATGGGGGCGTTAGACCTCTTGTTCGTCCATCTTATTGAAGAGCGCCCTTTCGCTACGGACTGTCATGAACCACCGACCTATTTCGACTTCGGCATTTCCACAGAACAAGGCGGACGATGGCTTTAACGAAGGGCTCATCTTTCAAAAAGAAGGTTTTTGGAGCACGAGCCATAGTCTACGATCAATACACCCTTTCGTTGGTATGAATACCCCCATAAAGTTTTTGGACTTAGCAGCACTGAATGCACGCTTCGCGCGGAAGTTCGAAGCCGTTTTTCAGGAAGTTTTGGCTTCCGGATGGTATCTCTCGGGGAGCGCCACCCAACGCTTTGAACAGCAGTTTGCCGCCTATTGTGGAACGCAACATTGCGTAGGAGTGGCCAACGGCTTGGATGCTTTGACCTTGATATTGATGGCTCAAAAGGAATGTTTAGGATGGGAGGACAACGACGAGGTCATTCTCCCGGCCATGACCTTTGTAGCCACAGCACAGGCGGTAGTTCGTGCAAGATTGCGGCCAGTACTGGTCGATGTGTCTCCGGAGGACTTCTTGATGGACGTTTCCCTCTTGGAAGCAACTGTAACTTCGCGCACACGAGCGATAATTCCTGTGCACTTATACGGCCGTTTGTGCGACATGGACGCCGTGAAGCAAGTGGCCGAACGTCACCACCTTTTCGTGCTCGAAGATGCTGCACAAGCGCACGGAGCACAGCGTAATGGGGTGCGTGCCGGAGCTTTCGGACACGCCGCGGCTTTCAGTTTCTATCCAGGAAAGAACTTAGGAGCTTTGGGGGATGGAGGAAGCATTGTCACCAATGACACGGAATTGGCCGACAAAGTTCGCGCCTTGGCCAATTATGGTTCGAGAAAGAAGTACTACCACGAAGGATTAGGACTCAATTCGAGGCTGGACGAACTTCAAGCTGCCTTCCTGTCTGTAAAGTTGAAGTCCTTGGATGAGGACAACCGGCAGCGCCAAGAATGGGCAAGGTATTACATCGAACATCTGAACACCCCGTATATACAATGCCCCACTTGGCCCAATGCAATCGAAGAACATGTGTTCCATCTCTTTCCCGTCCTTACTGACCATCGAGAAGCACTTCAAACCTACCTGCACAAGAGAGGCATTGACACGCTGGTACACTACCCTATTCCGCTGCATCGGCAACCATGCCTCACCCCCTATTTCCGCGACAAGTCCTTTCCTATCACCGAACAAGTGGCGACCAAAGAACTAAGTCTGCCGATGAGCCCCATCCTCTCGAAAGTCGAAATCGACACCGTGATACAAACCCTCAACCGATTTACCCCATGACACTTGATATTCTGATTTGCTCACTCAACAAGGGGATTGTACGCATCGATGATGTAATTGGCGCACCACGTCCAGACGTTCGGTACATTGTGTCGTACCAATACACCGATGAGCGTTATCTTGAACTGATACCTCGGGCAATTATCGAACGTTCGGACGTGAAATTGTACCAGTACAAAGGTCAAGGTCTTTCCAACAACCGCAACCATGCCTTTAGAGAACGCCACGAGCGACTTGGTCCTCTTTGCCGATGACGATTCGCGTCTGTCAGACAGCGCTTTTGACACCATTTTCGATACCTTTTACTCAAAACAAGGAGGTCGATGTGGCTTTCTTTCGTGCCAGCACTTATACAGGAAAACTCCTCAAAAACTATCCGGAGAAAGAGCGCCTTATCACAGAACTACCCAAAGACTATTCGATCTCTACGATTGAGATGGTATGTCGGCGGTGTAAAGTGCAGGGCAACATTCGTTTTGACGAACGTTTTTGGACTGGGAACAAAGTTCTTAACTTGCCGGGAGGAAGACGTTTGGTTGGTTGATGCCCTGCGTGCTGGTTTGCACATCAAATACTTCCCCTTGAAAAATTATCGAAACAAGTACCATGCTCAAACGTTCAATGATTTATGTTGATGCCGGTGTCCAACGTTCAGAGGGGGCCTTTACCTACTATCTTTATGGGAATGCAGCCTATTGGCGTTGCTTTCTCTTTGCCTTCCACTGTACGCGGCGTGGGCTTACTCACTTCCTCCCGATGTTCCGACATCTGTTGCAAGGGATTACTTATATCAAGAACAACCTTTAAGAACAACCTTAAAATCATTCGTTTAGGCCATGACTGCTGTATCAGACAATCAAGAAGTAAAGTTCAGCAAAAAAGAGTTTCGACAAGAAGTAATGCGCGACATAAGATATTTGAGTCTACTCGCACGAGACTTTCCCAACATATCTCAAGTTACCACTGAAATCATCAACTTGGAAGCCATCCTGCATCTTCCGAAACCAACAGAACACTTTCTCGCTGACTTACATGGAGAAAACGAAGCCTTTCAACACGTCCTTCGCAATGCTTCTGGAAACATCAAGCGCAAAGTGGAAGAACTCTTTGGAGGAACGATGCGCGAACAAGATAAGCGTGACCTGTGTACGCTCATCTATTACCCCGAACAGAAGTTGGAACTGGTGAAGCAGCACGACACCCAACTTGAAGACTACTATCAGGCCACTCTGCACCGTCTTATCACCATCTGCCGCAATGTCAGCAGCAAATATACACGTTCGAAGGTGAGAAAGAGCCTCCCTAAGGAGTTTGCTTATATCATAGAAGAGTTGCTGCATGAGAGCCACGATGCTCGCAATAAGCAGGCTTATTATCAAGTCATCGTTCAGACCATTATCGACACCAAGCGTGCCGACCACTTCATCATTGCCATTTGTAATCTCATCCAGCGGTTGGCCATAGACCAACTCCACATCCTGGGAGATATCTACGACAGAGGGCCTGGGGCACATCTGATTATGGACACCCTTTCTGCCTACCATAACTTAGACATACAATGGGGCAACCACGACATCATCTGGATGGGAGCTGCCGGTGGCAATCGAGTGTGTATGGCTGCCGTACTGAGAATGGCTTTGCGCTATGGCAACATGCAAACTCTGGAAGAAGGCTATGCCATCAACCTTGTTCCATTGGCCACCTTTGCCTTAGAAGCTTACGCCGATGATGATTGCGAGTTGTTTGCTCCGAAATGTCTCGGCAAGAAGCAACCAACACTCAAACAGCGGCGACTGATGGCCAAAATGCACAAGGCGATGGCCGTCCTTCAATTCAAAATTGGAGTGTCAGATGTACTTGCGGCATCCCGAATGGCGTATGGAGGATCGCGCCCTTCTGCTCAACTGCGATTTTTGAGAAAGGGACCATTGTGATAGATGGTGTAGAGCATCTGCTGAAAGACAACAACTTTCCGACCATCGACCCCAAACATCCAGAACGCCTTACGGATGAGGAGCGCGAACTGACCGAGCGCTTACGCCGCAGTTTCCGTATCAGTGAACGCTTGCAACGCCATGTGGCTTGTTTGTTGTCACGAGGCTCTATGTACAATGTCGTCAACTCCAACCTTCTCTTTCATGCCGCTATCCCGATGGATGAAGAAGGCCGATTGAAGTCTGTCGATGTGTTGGGGGGCGTTCCTCTTTCCGGACGCGACCCTCATGGAACGCATCGATCAAACGGTACGTGCGGCTTTTGATGAAGCGGCCGAAGAAGAGGAGAAAAGTACAGCTCGCGACTTCTTCTGGTATCTCTGGTGCGGTCCGGATAGTCCTCTCTTTCATAAGTCTAAGATGGCCACCTTCGAGCGCTATTTCATAGAAGATAAAAAGCACTTGGAAAGAAGTCAAAGGAGCCTACTACCAGTTGAGAGACAGCGCTGCAGTGTGCGACTATATCATGGACTGTTTCGATGTCGTGGGAGAACATCGTCACATCATCAATGGCCATGTTCCCGTTCACGTCTCCAACGGAGAAAGCCCCATCAAAGCTGATGGCAAACTTATGGTCATTGACGGAGGTTTTGCAGAGGCTTATCACAACACGACGGGAATTGCCGGCTACACATTGGTATATCATTCACGCGGCTTTCAACTCGTGCAACACGAACCCTTCACTTCCACCTCCGATGCCATCAGCAAAGGTACGGACATCGTTTCCAGTATCCAAGTCGTTGAAGTCACCGGACATCGTGAAATGGTGGCAGAGACGGACAAGGGCGCGAAATACGAGCCCAAATCGCAGAACTGAAAAAACTCCTCTTTGCCTATCGAAAAGGCATCATCAAGGAGCGTAGTTAGTGCTTCAACGACATCTCCAACACACAAAAACTATCCAATGAAAAGTCTGAAAGAACTCTTCCGCATAGGTTATGGGCCCAGCAGCTCACACACGATGGGTCCGCGCACAGCGGCCGAAAAATATCTTCGAAAACATCCCACAGCCTCTCGCTATAAGGTGACACTCTACGGCAGCTTGGCCGCTACAGGAAAAGGACACTTGACCGATGCTGCCATTTCCGAAGTCTTAGGGCCACATCGTACCCAAATCCAATGGTGTCCCGACATCGTACTCCCCTTCCATCCCAACGGTATGAAATTTGAAATTGTTGATGAACAGGGAAGTCCACACGAGGCTTGGACTGTATTCTCTGTGGGAGGGGGGAGCTTTGGCCGAGGAGGGCGAAAGCGAACTCAACACTCCTGATGTCTATGAACTCAATCACTTGGCCGACATTATGCGTTGGTGTTCAGAACGCGGAATGGACTACTGGAACTACGTGGATCATTGTGAGGGGACAGAAATCTGGGATTATCTACGCGAAGTGTGGCAGGTGATGGTCGAGGCGGTGGAACGTGGTCTTGAACATGAAGGAGTCCTTCCCGGAGGCCTCAACTTGCAACGTAAAGCTCCTCGCTATTACATCAAAGCCATGGGCTACGGAAAAAATCTACAATCACGCGGTCTTGTGTTCTCCTATGCTTTGGCAGTGAGCGAAGAAAATGCCGGAGGCGGTCGCATCGTCACCGCGCCCACCTGCGGTTCTTGTGGGGTCGTCCCCTCTGTGTTGTATCATATTCACAAAAGTCGACAGATGAGCGATATCCGTATTCTTCATGCCTTGGCCACGGCAGGCGTTGTGGGTAACGTAGCTAAAACATTGGCTTCTATTTCCGGAGCTGAAGCCGGATGCCAAGCCGAGGTGGGTGTGGCCTGTGCCATGGCAGCAGCAGCGGCCAACTATTGTTTTGGAGGTGGTCTGAACACTGTTGAGTATGCCGCAGAAATGGGGCTGGAACACCATCTCGGGATGACCTGTGACCCTATCTGTGGATTGGTACAAATTCCTTGTATTGAGCGCAACGCTCATGCTGCCGCACGTGCTTTAGATGCCAACATGTATGCCACCTTTGCCGAGGGTATTCATCATATTTCCTACGATAAAGCTGTGATTGTGATGGGAAAGACCGGCCGTGACCTTCCTTCGCTCTATCGTGAGACATCAGAAGGCGGCTTGGCTGAGGAATACTACAAATAAGTAAGTGTTCAAGATTAATCGTAATTATCTTAGTCGTAGGATGTTCTTTACTTTGATACCATCTTTGTTTCAATTCATTTTTGAACACCTAATATCTGCAATCCATTTTATCTATGCCCTACAAAGTGGGGTCTTCAGCGACCTACTTGTGGGGCATACTCTGTCTTTTATGCTTCTTCTGTTGTTTGAACAATGATTTTTGGCTTGCGTAAGTGCAATTATTTCCATCAAGTTTGTGTGCCCACTATATTTTTTTCTTAACTTTGCCCTACAATCAAAAGAATAGTCTATGGATGCCCTCGAAATGTTGCTCACGCGGCGCAGTGTGAAAAGCTATTGGCCGGACAGAATGCCCGATGCCGAACTCATAGAGAAAGTGATAGAAGCCGGAACTTTCGCTCCTTCGGGACGCGGAAAGCAATCAGCGCTCATTGTGGCTATCACACAACAAGCAGTGCGCGATGAACTTTCGGCCATCAACGCCCAAATTTTAGGAACAACGTCCGACCCTTTCTATGGGGCACCGGTGGCGCTGTTGGTTTTAGCCGATAGCACATCACCCACCCATCGCGATGATGGAGCTTTAGTGATGGGCAACCTGCTCAACGCTGCCCATGCTGTGGGATTAGGAGCTTGTTGGATACATCGTGCTCGAGAAACGTTTGAGACCGAACGCGGACAGCAACTTCTCCGTGATTGGGGTATCTCGGACCATTACGTAGGCATTGGCTATTGTGTGATGGGCTATGGCAACAAAACTCCACGTCCTGCAACACCGCGCAAAGCCGATTATGTGCACTATATACGATGAAACAGAAATAGCTCTGCAACGCTTCAACGAAGCTGCGTAAATTTACCTCAGAGATAATTTTTTTCTACCTCAGAGATAAATAAAACTACCTCTGAGGTAAATTTTTTCTTCTTCCTATATATTTATTTCTCCCTCTTAATTGCAACTCCCAAACACATATCTCCATGTATAGAACTCATCATTGCGGTGAACTCCGCATTTCCGACGTTGGACAAACTGTGACACTCGCAGGCTGGGTGCAACGGCTTCGCAAAATGGGTGGAATGACCTTTGTCGATCTCCGCGACCGATATGGCATCACTCAATTGGTGTTTAACGAAGAAACCAATGCTGAACTTTGTGCACGTGCTAATAAGCTCGGCCGTGAATACGTTGTTCAAGTGGTCGGTCAAGTCAATGAACGCTATGCTAAAAACGAGAAGATGGACACCGGCGATATAGAAATCATCGTTGAGTCACTCAATATCCTCAATGCTGCCGACACACCTCCTTTCACGATAGAAGAAAATACAGATGGTGGAGATGACTTGCGCATGAAATATCGCTACCTCGATCTTCGCCGCAGCAATGTGCGGGCAAATTTGGAACTTCGACACAAGTTTTGTCTGGCTGTGCGCCGCTATATGGACAGCCTCGATTTCCTCGAAATCGAAACTCCGGTGCTCGTTGGTTCTACCCCCGAGGGTGCCCGCGATTTCATCGTCCCCTCTCGTATGAATCCCGGGCAGTTCTACGCCCTGCCTCAAAGTCCACAGACTCTCAAGCAACTGCTTATGGTGGCAGGCATGGATCGTTATTTCCAAATCGTGAAATGTTTTCGCGACGAAGACCTTCGCGCCGACCGGCAACCCGAGTTTACACAGATTGACTGCGAGATGTCCTACGTGGAGCAGGACGACATCATCAACACCTTCGAGGGACTGACGAAATATCTCTTTAAGGAAGTGCGCAACTATGACCTTGGCGATGAGCCTTTCCTCCGTCTTTCTTGGCACGAAGCCATGCGTCGCTTCGGCAGCGACAAGCCCGATATGCGCTTCGGAATGGAGTTTGTCGAACTGATGGACGTCATGAAAGGTACCGGTGAATTTAGTGTCTTCAATGATGCGGCCTATATCGGTGGCATTTGTGCCGAAGGTTGTGCCGGCTATACTCGCAAGCAAATCGACGAACTCACCAACTTCGTGAAATCGCAGCAGGTGGGTGCCAAAGGCTTGGTATATGCCCGCGTAGACGAAACCGGCAATGTCAAGAGCAGTGTGGACAAATTCTACACACCCGAAGTGCTCCAACAACTCAAAAATGCAATGGGAGCAAAGCCCGGCGACCTTATCCTCATTTTGAGCGGTGATGATGCCAACAAGACACGCAAACAGTTGTGCGAACTTCGCCTGCTCATGGGTGAGCGTCTTGGTTTGCGCGACAAAAACAAGTTTGCTCTTCTGTGGGTGGTCGACTTCCCCATGTTTGAATATAGTGAAGAAGAAGGTCGCTTGATGGCGATGCACCATCCTTTCACCTCGCCCAAGCCCTCCGACATCGAGAAGCTCGACACCGACCCTGCCGATGTGTTGGCCGATGCTTACGACATGGTGTGCAACGGTGTTGAAGTGGGTGGTGGCTCCATTCGTATTCACGATGCGGTGCTGCAAGCCAAGATTTTCAAAGTTCTCGGCTTTACTCCCGAAAAGGCACAAGAGCAATTTGGCTTCTTGATGAATGCCTTCAAATATGGTGCACCTCCCCATGGCGGTTTGGCCTATGGTCTCGACCGATTCGTCAGTCTCTTTGCCGGTCTCGACAGCATTCGAGACTGCATCGCTTTCCCAAAAAACAACTCTGGCCGCGATGTGATGCTTGACGCACCTTCTTTTGTAGACGAAAAGCAATTGGATGAACTCCATTTGGACCTACGCCCTTTTGATACGAAATAAAGACATCCGAAACAACATAAAGAGGATTGCACCTCAACCTCGGTTGGGGTGCAATCGTTTATTTTGAGAACACTATGATATATTCAATGACAGGCTACGGCAAAGCCGATGCCGAATATAATGGAAAGAAAATTCATGTTGAGGTGAAGTCGCTCAACAGCAAAGCCCTCGACCTCAACACACGCATTGCACCGCTCTATCGTGAGAAGGAAATCGAACTGCGCCGCATGGTGGCTGCGGAGTTGGAGCGTGGCAAGGTCGATTTCAGCATCTGGTGCGAAAAGTCGGCCGAACAAGCCGGAAGCACTCTCAATCCCGACATCGTTGCGGCCTATGTGCAGCAGATTCGTAGCATCAGCCAGAGCGTAGAAGGTCTGCAAGCCCCCTCCCATGCAGAGATGTGGGAAATTTTGGTGCGTCTGCCTGAACTCACCCAGTCGTCCACTGTTGAGGAACTTACGGAGGAGGAATGGACAGTGGTGGCTGCTGCCACCCAAGAGGCGCTGCATCAATTGACGCTGTTTCGCCAACAAGAGGGAGAGCATTGATGAAGAAGTTCAACAAGAACATTGACACCATCGAAGCCTTGCTCCGAAGCATCGAACCCTTTGAAACGCAGCGTGTGGAGAAAATCCGTGCACGGCTCGAAGACCGACTGGCCGAACTGCGCGGTGTGGATTACGACAAGAACCGCCTCGAACAGGAACTCATCTACTATATCGAAAAGCTTGACATCAACGAGGAGAAACAACGTCTGACCAACCACCTCAACTACTTCCGCGAAACGATGGCCAACGGACGGGGCCAAGGCAAGAAGCTCGGTTTCATCGCCCAAGAGATGGGACGAGAAATCAACACCACCGGTTCAAAAAGCAACCAAGCCGAGATGCAAAACATCGTGGTGAAGATGAAAGATGAACTCGAGCAAATCAAAGAGCAAGTGCTGAATGTGATGTAATCTACTGCTCAACCAACAAGTAAGTAGGTGTTCCGAATGAATTGATACGAGATTTGTTTCATTTTTTCGTCAGCTCGTTTTTGCAAAGAAGGAGTGTAGCGGGCTACACGACTGATAAACAAAGGCAAGATGGCGGAAAAGGGAGACAAAGATAGCATCAAAGTAGAGAATAGCCTACGGATAAAATAGCTACGATTAATTTTGAACACCTACTTATGACCAAAGTAATTGTCTTTTCAGCCCCTTCGGGTTCAGGTAAAAGCACATTGGTGAACTATCTCCTCCAGCGTGGCGTGAACCTCCACTTTTCCATCAGTGCCACCAGCCGGCCGCCTCGTGGGACGGAGCGGCACGGAGTGGAATACTACTTCCTGACGCCCGAAGCCTTTCGAGAACGCATCGCGTCCGATGACTTTCTCGAATATGAAGAAGTCTATCAAGACCGCTTCTATGGAACGCTCAAGCAGCAACTCGACCACCAGTTGGAAGCCGGAGAGAACGTCATTTGCGATGTCGATGTGAAAGGAGGTATCAGTATCAAGCAGCATTATGGCGCCCGTTGCCTGAGCGTCTTCATCCAGCCGCCTTCCATCGAGGCTCTGCGCGCCCGCTTAGAGGGGCGCGGCACCGAAACTGCCCGAGGCCATTCAGATGCGCCTTGACAAAGCAGCTTACGAAATGTCGTTTGCCGACCAGTTTGACACCATCATCGTCAATGATGACTTAGCAGTCGCCCAAGCAGAAATCTACAAGGTAGTGACCGCCTTCCTTGACGAGGGCATAAAATGAGGGAAGCAGTCTCTTTGAAAGAGGCTGCTTCCCTTTACTGAAAACAGCCGACACTATTCTTTTTCGGCCTTGAAAGAGGAAAGTGGCATCGCGCTCACCGGCGTTGGCGGCCCAACCATCGGGGATGAAGCGCCACAGGAAGAGAGGCTCAGGGCAATCTTGTCGTGGCGACTGATTTCTTCAATCATATAGTGGCGGATTTCTTTGGGCGAGGTCCAGACGACACGGGCAGGGAGAGAGTCGGCAGTGATGCCGGTGCCACGAGCGAGGAGATGACCACCGCCCTAGCGCACGATAGGAGTTGATGGCCACACGATAGGTGCGGGTGGGGAGGAAAGGCTTGCCATCGGCCATGGAGGAGATGACCACCTTTCGACCTTTGGGCTTGCGCAGGTCGACAGTGTAGCGGATGCCGGCTGCGGAGTCGAAGTTGTAGGAGGAGGTTTGGAGGCGTTGCCAGTTTTTCCTTTTTGTCGGCGGCATCGTTGCGGAAGAGGAGCATGTGGTCGGTGGGGCTGTGCATCTGCGCGGTCCATCCGGCATAGCTTTCTTCTAGATAGTTCTTGATTTCGGCGCCGGTCATCTTGATGACGTAAAGACTGTTTTCGTATTTGTAGAGGTTGAACATGTCGCCCATGGTGATGGGGCCCTCAGGGGATTTCGGCATCGAAGGAGAGGGGGCGGCGAAGGAGATGTCGGCTCCGCTCACTTTGAGTTGCACTTGGTGGATGAAATCGACAAAGGCAGAGGGGCCGAAGAAGGCGGGGCGAGTGCTCATCGGGGTTTCGTTGCGGCCGATGACCTTGGCGGTGTAGGCTTTGACGGCTTCAAACTCTTTCTGGAAGCGGGCCATGAAATCGGGATCGGGCTGCTCGTCGTTGACGCTGACCAGGGCACCGGAAAGGCTCTTCTCGACCACGCGCTTTCGGGCATCGCGGCGCACACTGATGTTGGCCTGGGCCACGTGTTCGGCGTTGTAGCCGGCATTGAGGACGAGCGTCTTCTTGCCGGACACCTTGTTGGTGATCCAACGGTTGGCCAAACGGTGGTCGTGTCCGCAGAAGATGATGTCGATGTCGGGCACTTGCTCGGCAATCTGGTAGGCGGCATGTTCGAGCATGGTGCCGCCGGCGCCTTCCTCCCTACTCCGCTGTGCATCAGGACCACCACGATGTCGGCCTTACCGGCGCGGCGCATGATGGGGACCACGCGGCGGGCATTTTCGAGTTGGTCGCGAAACTCGAGGCCCTGACCAGGCGGCGGGGGAATCTGTTGCGGGATGGCGGGTGTGATGAGACCGAGGAAACCGACCTGCACGCCGTCGACCTCCTCCATGGTGTAGGCGGTGAAATAGCCCTTCTTGGCAGCGACGTCGCGCACATTGGCACCGAGCACAGAGAATCCACAGTCGTTCATCCAGCGGTCGTAGACGCTGTGCCCGGTCTCGATGTCGTGGTTGCCGGGAGTGGAACACACGGCTTCGAGGTAGTTGACCACGGCGGCAGCGAGGTGGGGCGATTGGGTGTCGACGTAGTTGTAGTAGTAGGCTGTGGGCTGACCTTGGAGGATGTCGCCGTTGTCGACGTAGAGCACGCGGTGGTTGCCCATTTCGGAGCGGAGGCGCTTGACGTAGGTGGCGACGCGGCTCATACTGCCTGGTCCGGGGCGGTGGTTGATGAAGTCGTAGGGGAAGTAGTTGCCGTGGACATCGGTGGTCTCGATGATGGAGAAGCGCACTTCATCGTTTTGCGAACGGCCGGCGTTCGTGGCGAGGAGCAGCGGGAGGAAGAAAAGGGGACGGAGGAAAGGTTTCATTTGCGAAGATAATCGGTGAAGGTGTAGGCCGGCGTATCCCCGTCGGCAGGATGGTATTCAGAGGAGACGACGTCCCACAGCCTGGGGTCAATCTCGGGGAAAAAGGCATCGGCCTGTTCGGGCAGGGCGTGGATGTGGGTGAGGCAGAGGCGATGGGCCAGCGGGAGCGCAGCGGCATAGACGGCAGCGCCGCCGATGACGAAGACTTCCTCGCCGGCGGCGGCATCGATGGCGGCTTGGAGGGAGGGGAACACTTCGGTGTCGGGCCAGGCTCGGCCACCGGTGCGGGAGAGGACGAGGTTGCGGCGGTGGGGCAAAGCGCCTTTGGGAGGGACTCAAAAGTGCGACGTCCCATGATGATGGTGTGGCCAGTGGTGAGGGCTTTGAAGCGTTGGAGGTCGGCGCGGATGGGATAGAGGAGGCGGTTTTGAAAGCCGATGGCATTGTCCTGAGCCAGGGCGCAGATGAGGGTAATCATGACGGGGGAGGAGATTTCTTGGGGGCGATGTCAGACGGCCACGGTGGCAGCGATGTGGGGATGAGGGTTGTAGTCAATGAGGCGGAAGTCGGCGTAGTCGAAATCGAAGATGCTCGTCCGCTCGGGGTTGAGGCACATTCGGGGCAAGGGGCGCGGGGTGCGGCTGAGCTGTTCGCGGGCCTGCTCGATGTGGTTGAGGTAGAGGTGGGTGTCGCCGGTGGTGTAGATCAGTTCACCGGGTCGGAGGCCGCACACCTGTGCCATCATCAGGGTGAGCAGGGCGTAGGAGGCGATGTTGAAGGAACGCCCAGGAAAGTGTCGGCTGAGCGCTGGTAGAGGAGGCAGGAGAGTCGGCCGTCGGCGACGTAGAATTGGAAGAGGATATGGCAGGGCGGGAGGGCCATCTTGTCGACATCGGCCACGTTCCAGGCGCAGACGATCATGCGTCGGCTGTCGGGTGTGCGTCGGATTTGCTGCACGACTTCTTCGATTTGGTCGATGTGTCCGCCTTTGCCGTCGGGCCAGGAGCGCCATTGTGCGCCGTAGATGGGGCCAAGGTTGCCGTCGGGATCGGCCCACTCGTTCCAGATGCGCACGCCGTGCTCTTGGAGATAGTGCACGTTGGTGTCGCCTTTGAGAAACCAGAGGAGTTCGTAGATGATGCTCTTGAGGTGGAGCTTTTTGGTGGTGAGGAGGGAAATCCTTCTTCCAAGTCGAAGCGCATCTGATGTCCGAACACGGAGAGGGTGCCGACGCCAGTGCGGTCGGTCTTTCGGTTGCCGTGGTCGAGGATGTGCCGGAGCAGGTCGAGATAGGGGGTCATGGCGGGTGGAATTTGGGGTGAATGAGGCGGGGAGGAGAAATCGGTGTGCGAGGGTGTGCACCGGAAGAGGCTGGAAGCGGAGTCGGCAGAATGTGACATCATATTTGCTCGGAGATGATGTCTTCCTTTTTCGGAGGTGGCGAGCCGGCGGTTGGAATATGCTGCCATTTTTTTGTGGGTGCCGCGGGGTCGGATGAAAAGGACCTCCCTTTTGTCGAAAACCGACGCCCTTTTTTTCTTTTTTCCCTCAGTCGGTCGTTTGGGAAGAGGAAGAAAACAGGTCGAGCTTGTTAGCCCGCGCGGCTTCGAGCGAGGCGAGTGGTGTCTGGGTTTGGGCGGCGTGCTTTTGACGCAGTTCTTCGTATTCGGCGGCCGTCTTTTCGGCAAATTGTGCGCAGGTGGTCGGATCTTTGAGTTGGGCTGCCACGATGACCATTTGCGAAGCGTCCTTGATCCAGGCCACGATGCCGGGATATTCGGGGGCAATCTTGAGGGCGGTGTGGAGCTTCGAGGTGGTGGCACCGCCCACGAGCACGGGGATGCGCAGGCCGGCATCGCGGATGGCGCGCACGGTGACGACCATCTCGTCGAGCGAGGGGGTGATGAGTCCTGAGAGTCCGATGAACCGGGCGCGGCGGGCGATGGCTTCTTCGACAATGCACTCGGCGGGGACCATCACGCCGAGGTCGTGGATGGTGTAGTTGTTGCAGCCCAGGACGACCCCAACGATATTCTTGCCGATGTCGTGGACGTCGCCCTTGACGGTGGCCATGATGAAGGTGCCTTCGGAGTGGTCGGAGGCGGCCTGCGCAGGGCGTTCGGCTTCGATGACGGGCCGGAGGATGGCCACGGCGGCCTTCATGGTGCGAGCGGTTTTGACGACTTGGGGGAGGAACATTTTGCCAGAACCGAAGAGGTCGCCCACCACGTTCATGGCATCCATGAGCGGACCTTCGATGATGTCGACTGCCTTGGGATATTGCTGCAAGGCTTCGGCCAGGTCGGGCTCAAGGAGTCGGGGATGCCCTTGATGAGGGCGTGGGCCAGTCGGGCTTCGAGGGGGTGCCGCGCCAATCGTCGGCGGGCTTTTTCCCTTCGGGCGCTGCCCCGCCGTTTTTTGCGCGCCAGTTGTTCGGCTTTGAGGATTTCGGCTCGCTCGATGAGCTCTTCTTCGGCTTCTTCTCGGCGGTTGAAGATGACGTCTTCGATGATTTGGAGCAGGTCGGCGGGGATGTCGGCATAGGTGACGGAGGTGGCAGGATTGACGATGCCCATGTCCATGCCCCTTGCCGATGGCGTGGAAGAGGAAGACGGCGTGCATGGCTTCACGCAGATATTCGTTGCCGCGGAAGGAGAAGGAGAGGTTGGAGACACCTCCCGAGACGTGGGCGCCGGGCAGGTGGGTGCGTATCCACTCGGTGGCGCGGATGAAGTCGATGCCGTAGCTGCGGTGTTCGGACATGCCGGTGCAGATGGCCAGTACGTTGGGGTCGAAGATGATGTCCTCGGGGAAACCGGCTTTGTCGACCAGCAGATGGTGAGGCGCGTTCGCAGATTTCGATGCGGCGCTCGAAGGTGTCGGCCTGCCCCACCTCGTCGAAGGCCATCACCACGACCGCGGCACCGTAGCGGCGGATTTCTCGGGCGTGACTGAGGAAGACGTCTTCGCCCTCTTTCAAGGAAATCGAGTTGACGATGCACTTGCCCTGGCAGCATTGCAAGGCGGTGCGGATGACTTCCCACTTGGAGGAGTCGATCATGAAGGGGACGCGGGCCACGTCAGGTTCGCTGGAGAGAAGGTTGACAAAATGGCGCATCTCTTCGACCGTCTCCAGGAGTCCGTCGTCGAGATTGATGTCGATCACGAGAGCACCGTCTTCCACCTGTCGGCGGGCGATGCTCACGGCTTCGTCGTATTTTTTCTCTTTGATGAGCCGCAGGAAACGCCGTGAGCCGGCCACGTTGCAGCGTTCGCCGACGTTCGCGAAGCGGATTTCGGGCGTCAGCGTGAGTTGTTCCAGACCGGTGAGTTGCAGCAGCCCGGTGCGGGGCTTCGGCCGATGGCGGGGGGGCAGTGCTTTCGGCAATGAGCCTGGGCAGGCGTGCGATGTGGGCATCGGTCGTGCCGCAGCATCCGCCCACGATGTTCACCAGACTTTCGGCAAAGAACGGACGCAGTTGTTCTTCCATCTCCTCCGGCGTTTGGTCATATTGTCCCAGCCCATTCGGTAGTCCCGCGTTCGGATAGAGCGAGATGTAGAAAGGCGCTTCTTGGGCCATCTCCCGCAAGAAAGGCAGGGAGGTCGTGAGCCCCGAACGAACAATTCAGCCCCACCGAAAGCAGCGGGGCATGGGAGATGGAGGTGATGAAGGCCGAGAGGGTTTGGCCCGAGAGGGTGCGCCCCGAGCGGTCGCTCACCGTGACGCTCACCATGACGGGGAGGGTCTTCCCGCGACGTGCAAACACTTCGTCGGCGGCAAAGAGGGCGGCTTTGGCATTGAGCGTGTCGAAGATGGTTTCGATGAGAATGAGGTCGACCCCACCCTCCATCAAAGCATCAATTTGCTCGCCATAGACCGTGGCCAGGTCCATGAAGGTCACCGCACGAGCTGCCGGATTATTGACATCGGCGCTGATGGAGGCCGTGCGGTTGGTCGGCCCTACACCACCCGCCACAAAGCGAGGGCGTGTGCTGTCCTGTCGCATGAACTCATCGGCCACCCGTCGCGCAATCTTCGCCCCTTCCACATTGAGCTGCCGCACAAACTCCTCGCAATGGTAGTCGGCCATCGAAATGCGTTGGCTCGAGAAGGTGTTGGTGGTCAGGATGTCAGCTCCCTGCCGTCAAGTAACGGCGGGCAATGTCTTCCACCACGTCGGGACGAGTGAGGTTGAGCAGGTCGTTGTTCCCCTTCAGTTGGCCGGGCAAGTGGGCGAGGGCTTCGTTGCGGAAATCCTCTTCTTCCAACCCGTAGGACTGGATCATAGTGCCCATAGCCCCGTCCAAAACGAGGATGCGTTGCGCTAAAATATCTTGGAGTTGCGTCATATCATCTTAAGAAAGTCGGTTGAAGGACATTTGCCCCTCAAATCCGTCAGGCCAAATAGAAGGGGCGGGGTCGCCTTAGAAGCGCTTCATGAAGCGGTCGAGTTCGCGCTTGTCCTCACGCTCACGGATGGAAGCGCGCTTGTCAAACTCCTTTTTACCGCGCGCCAAAGCAATGTCCAGTTTGGCGCGTCCGTTGTTGTCGATAAAGAGCGTGAGCGGAACAATCGTAAATCCTGGGGAGGTGGTGTCGTTCTGCAACGCCCGAATCTCTTTCTTGTTCAGCAGCAGTTTACGATCACGACGCGTGGCGTGATTGTTGTACGACCCATTTTCGTACTCTGCGATATACATGTTCTTCACCCACAGCTCTCCGTTGTAGATGAAGCAAAAAGTATCGACCAGCGAGGCTTTTCCTGCACGGATGCTTTTGATTTCTGTGCCCGTCAGCACAATGCCTGCCGTGTAGGTGTCAATCACCTCAAAGTCGAAAGTGGCGCGTTTGTTCTTTATTCTAATGCGTTGCGGTTGTTGTTTTTCCGCCTTTGGTCTTAGCCATGAGTAATCTCTATAAAATCTTGTAGATGTTCATCTAAATAATGAGCAATCTGAGCCGTAATCTCTTCCTCTCGCTCCATAAACTCGTCGTCCAAATCCTCAAAATCCGGATACTGTTCGTAGAGCGCCATAAATTCCTCGTCCGAGCACGGCTTGGTGAGAGGCTTTGCGTGAAGTTCGTAGAGTTCACGCGCTTTATAAATGAATTTCGAAAACTCCTTCAATCCCCATAAGCGCATCGCTTTGGCAAACGGATTGAGGAAAAAGAAAGAGCCATAGCCATTGTGGATGAGCTGGATGAACCCGCCATCGCAAAGTTCATCGCGCAGAATCACGTAAGCCCATAGTGTGATTTGGTCAGGTTCGAGCTTGCCCAAAGCCTCTGCAGTCAATTCTCCACCGGCGTAGTGGCTGATGGCATCCACCACCACTTGCACAAACTCGTCCATCCCCTTTTGTGCCGCGACTTGAAGGGCGGCATCGCTCACTTTTATCTTCATCTTCTCATTTCTTCTATCAAAGTTTTCATTCCTTTTATCTTTTCGCCGGCAATCTGGTGAAGCACCCTTTTCACGACATCACGCTTTATGGCAACGTAAGCTGTGTGAGCCCCCAGGTCGATGCGCCCAATTTGTGCAGAAGTCAATCCTCCTTTTTTACAGAGAAAGCCTAAGACATCAGCTTTCGAGAGCTTATCTTTTTTACCACGGCCTATATAAAGTACTGCCCATTCAGGACGGAAAGGTTGGGGAGTGATGTCATCGACATTCAGCACTTCATTACTTTCTACAAATGCGGGAACGTTTTCCTCAGGACCGACCATCAAAAACGCTGTGCCTGTGTCTTCCCATCGAGCAGTACGCCCCGAACGATGGGTGAAAGTAGCCTCATCAATCGGAAGATGATAATGAATGATGGCACGCACAGCGGGAATATCAAGTCCACGTGCTGCCAAATCAGTGCTCACCAAGATGGTCGAAGCCCCTGCTCGGAAACGGTACAAAGCGCGTTCGCGCACTTCTTGTTCCATTCCGCCATGATAGACGGTGGCCGCAAACCGTTCCTCTTTTAAGTATTTCGCGATGCGTTCTGCACTTTCACGATGGGCGACGAAAACAATGGCACTTTGCCCTTGTAGATACGTGAGGAGTCGGGCCAGCGTTGAGAGTTTGTCTTTTTCAGGCGAAGGTACGATGCAAATCTCCAAACGTGCCTGCAAATCGTGAACTGTGGCCAGAAAGTCGATTGTCGTAAACTCGCGTTTTTGCAACAAAGAAGGAGTACCTAAGGCGTTTTCTTCTGACTTTTCCTCAAACAGAGTAGCAGAAGTCAATACCACTTGCGGAACATGGACCAAAGCAGTGGTAATGTTGTCCATCTCTTCGCGAAATCCCAACTCAAGCATTTGTCATATTCGTCTACAATAAGAATCCGTGTCGACAACACATTGAGATTCTCTTTTCCGATGTGATCAAGCAGACGCCCCGGTGTGGCAAAAATGATGTGAGGGTTGATTTCTCGCAGTCGGCGATGCTCCTCCATTGCAGGGCGGCCGCCATACAAGCTCATACTTCGTATCTCTCGGGTTTGCTCCTTCAGCACACTTTCCACTTGTAAAGCCAGTTCACGCGTGGGCACCACCACAACCGCCTGCAATCGAGGACTGTTCGTATCTATCATTTCGATAACAGGAAGAATAAATGCCAATGTTTTGCCACTTCCTGTGGGAGAAAGTAGTAATACATTGTTTTGCGAACGAATAGCAGCACCAGCCGCCTCTTGCATAGGAGTGAGTGTCATTGGCGAGAAGATAGAAAAATGGCTGTGCCGGTGATGATGATGAAACTCCGAGTAGTAAGGATTTGAGCGCCCAGACATCCTTTGTAATCCGACTTCCACGCTGCATTGAAAGCGCAGCATCGGCACGCCATTGGATGAAGAGCCTTCTCGGTGATTCTGAATTAAATTGATGAGTATCCCAATCGAACCAGCACAGCCTAAAGCTTTGTTTGTATATGTCAAAGATGGCCTCAAGGCCATTCAACAAACTCTCTTGTTTGTGAGAGCAAAGTTAGTAGTTTCTTTTCTTACGGCCAAAGGTTTCTGTTATTTTCTTTATATTCTTTTCGAAGATCGTCTAGAAAGAGAGGTTTCGGGAAAAGGTACAGGCTTAAATCGTTGAAGCAGATAACTTCGAGTTGTCTTAAAAAGAGAAGTGGGCATACCTTTTTTAGGGTATGCCCACTTCATAATGTTAGTACACTTCAACCTTTGTGGCTAAGCGTTTGGCTTTACTGCGGATGTCTTCAAGGCTTTCCTGCAATTCTCCCGACACAAGCACTACACCCATTCGTCGGTTAAGGCGTGTGGTCGGTTTTCCGAAAATCCGGAGGTCAGCATCTTCTTCGCAAGTCTCTTCCAGCCCACGATAGCGAGGAGGCTCTGCTGAGGCTATGGGGCTGAGTATGACAGCGCTGGCACCTTTTTCTCAGCATTTTGATAGAAGGCACTGGAAGTCCGAGGGCAGCCCGACAATGAAGCTCAAATTCATTGAAGTTTTGCGTTCCGGCAAGTGTCACCATTCCTGTGTCGTGGGGGCGTGGAGACAACTCGCTGAAATAGACACCATGAGTTTCGCTGATGAAGAACTCGACACCCCAAATGCCCGAACCTGTCAAGGCTTCGGTGACGGCTTTGGCTTGTCGTTGTGCTTCGGCAAGATGCTCGGGCTTCATGGACAAGGGCTGAAAACTTTCGCGATAATCTCCACCTTGTTGTACATGCCCGATGGGAGGACAGAAAAGCGTATTCCCATTGTCTTGTGTCAAGGTGAGAAGGGTGATTTCGTAATCGAAATGGACGAACTCTTCAATGATAAGCTCTTGAATGTCGCCACGACTGCCGGCGATGCCATAGTCAAATGCGTGCCGCAAATCATCGGCCGATTTCACCAGACTTTGTCCCTTACCGCTCGAACTCATCAACGGCTTAATGATACAGGGGTAACCCAAATCTTCAGCCCCCTTGCCCAATTCCTCATAAGTCGTAGCATAATGGTAGCGAGCTGTCTTTAAGCCCAATTCTTTTGCGGCCAAGTCGCGGATGGCTTTGCGATTCATTGTGAAGTTGACAGCACGTGCAGAGGGGACAACTCGGATGCCTTGTTGTTCGTAGTCATAAAAGCCGTTCGGTGCGAATGGCTTCAATCTCACAAACAATGATATCCGGCCGATGTTTGTCTACGACAGCATCTAAAGCCTGTCCATCAAGCATCGAGAAGATTTCGCGTTCGTCAGCCACCTGCATTGCCGGTGCATGGTCATAACTATCGCAGGCCACGACATGTTGGCCAAGGCGTTGCGCGGCAATGACAAACTCTTTGCCGAGTTCGCCCGAACCGAGAAGAAGAATTTTTTTCATGATGTGTGATGTGTAACATTTACAACTTAGCAACTGCCCAGCGGTTCTATCTTGGAGAGCTGCAACACAATCATCTTCTCCGGACGAGAAGCCGGCAGAAGGGGGCACGCTCTGGCAAAGTGTTTGAGAAACTCAATGGTTTCGGTACGTGGTGAAAGCGTAGAAGTAGAATTTTCCATAGGCGCATTTTATACTTTGTTCTTAGTCTAAAACGCGAGGAAAATGTTTTTAGTACACCACGCAGCAAAAAAAGTATTCTTTCGCCCTTAGAGCAATTCGAGCGAAATGCCATGCTCTTGTGCCATACGCCGCATATTGATGAGTGCATAGCGCATTCTCCCTAAGGAAGTGTTGATACTGACTCCTGTGATTTCTGCGATTTCCTTGAACGAGAGATCCTGATAAAAGCGCATAAACACGACTTCGCGTTGCGGTTCCGGAAGATGGTCCATCAAACTCCGCACATCGCAAAGCGTCTGATGGTTGATCAAAGTGGCTTCTTGCGAAGCATCAGCCATATCGGCCGAAGTGAAGAGCTTTCTTTCCACCTCATCACAGTTGACCATATTTACGCCATTCTCCTGCCGATAATGATCGATGATAAGATTGTGTGCAATGCGTGTGAGCCATGAGAAGAAGCGTCCGGACTCAGTGTATCGTCCTTGGCGAAGGGTCAGAATGACCTTGACAAACGTTTCTTGAAAAAGGTCGTCGGCCAAGTCTGCATTGCGAACAGTGAAGAAGATGTAATTGTACAGCCTATCTTTATGACGCTCCAAGAGGCAATCGAAAGCCTCATTGCATCCTTTCTGATAACGCTCAACCAAATCCTGGTCGGTCATCTTATTGAATTGTTCCATTACAATTTTGATTTGATGAATGTTGCGCGTAAAGTTTTCTCGATAGGCAAAAAGGGGTTTGAAAGAAGTAAATGACTGCGCAAAAGTAAAACATATATTCCACTCTGCCAAACAAAATACTTATTTTTACCTGCATTAAACTCAAAAAGAACATGAGGAGGGAGAGGATTGCACTTCGATTTTGAAAGTGCAACCCACCGTGTCGGCACTCTTTTGAGAGAAGAAGGTAAGAGAGCGAAAATTGTCTTATAGGACAATTTTGAGAGGCATCGTAGAGAATGGCAAAAATGACGGAAATCGAGGAGGAACTACTTTTTTCAAGAGAAAAGTTGGCCATTTCGAAAACAGTTTGTAAATTGCGCTCGATTTGACAGGAGGAGATGTCATTTTCCATGTGAAACGAGTTTCTCGTTGAAACGACACCTTTACCTGAAAAACACAATCTATCATTCTTTGTTTTCATTATTCTAATGGTCGTCACGTTCTGCTTCTGCAGCATTTCGACCCCCTCTAAATCTTTACTGTTATGAAAGTGTACAACTCTCAAGACATCAAAAACATTGCCCTTCTTGGCAATGACGGCTCCGGCAAAACCACCCTGACCGAGAGCCTGCTCTATCATGCCGGCGCCTTAAAACGCCGTGGCCGCATCACGATGAAGAATACGGTTTCCGACTACTTACCGGTGGAACAGGAGTATGGCTATTCGGTGTTTGCCACGGCTTTTCATGTGGAATGGAAGGGCAAGAAACTCAACATCATCGACTGTCCGGGTTCGGATGATTTTGTCGGTGCAGCCATGACGGCGCTGAACGTGACCGACACGGCGGTGTTGCTCATCAATGGCGGCTTTGGACATGAAGTGGGGACGCAAAATCACTTTCGTTATACGGAGAAGTTGGGCAAGCCGGTCATTTTTGGTCAACCAATTGGATAGTGAAAACTGCGACTATGAAGCTATCGTCGAAGACTTGCAAAACATCTATGGTCCAAAGGTGGTGCCGGTGCAGTATCCCATCAGTACGGGACCAGACTTCCACGCCCTGATTGATGTCATCCTGATGAAAAAGCTCTCTTGGTCGGCCGACGGTGGAGAACCTACGATAGAGGAAATTCCGGCCGAAGAGCGTGACCGCGCCGAAGAGATGCACAAGGCGCTGGTAGAAGCTGCGGCCGAAAATGATGAAAGTCTGATGGAGAAGTTCTTTGAGACGGACCATCTTTCGGAAGACGAGATGCGCGAAGGCATTCGCAAGGGAATGGTGACGCGGAGCATTTTCCCCGTTTTTCTGCGTCTGTGCCGGTAAGGATATGGGCGTGGGCCGCCTGATGGAGTTCTTAGGCAACGTTGTGCCTTTCGTCAATGAAATGCCCAAGGTGCACAACACACGCGGTGAAGAGGTTGCTCCTGTCGAAAAATGCCCCCACGAGTGTCTATTTCTTCAAGACCGGCATCGAGCCACACATCGGCGAAGTGCAATACTTCAAGGTGATGAGCGGAATTGTGCGCGAAGGCGATGATTTGACCAATGCCGACCGTGGTTCGAAAGAACGTATGGCACAACTTTTTGTTTGTTCCGGCGCTCAGCGCGACAAGGTAGAACAACTTTCAGCAGGTGATATCGGTTGCACCGTCAAGCTCAAAAGATGTCCGCACCGGCAACACCTTGAACGGCAAAGACTGCGACAATCGCTTCAATTTTTATCAAATATCCCAATTCGAAGTTTACACGTGCCATTCGTGCCGTCAACGAGGCCGACACCGAAAAGATGATGGTTGCTCTCAACCGCATGCGCCAGGAAGATCCGACTTGGGAAGTTGAGCAGAGTAAGGAACTACGTCAGATTTTGGTGCACGGACAAGGCGAGTTCCACCTCCGCACCTTGAAGTGGATGCTTGAGAACATTGACAAAATTGCAGTGGAATACTACCAACAGCGCATCCCCTATCGTGAGACCATCACAAAAGCCGCTCGCGCAGATTATCGCCACAAAAAGCAGTCCGGCGGCGCCGGGCAGTTTGGAGAAGTTCATCTGATTGTCGAGCCTTACTATGAAGGCATGCCCGACCCGACGACCTACACCTTTGGAGGACAAGAATACCGCATCACACCCCGCGGCAAAGAAGAAATAGCTCTGGAATGGGGCGGTAAACTCGTGTTTATCAACAGTGTGGTGGGCGGTGCCATCGATGCCCGTTTTATGCCGGCTATCTTGAAAGGCGTAATGAGTCGTATGGAGCAAGGTCCTTTGACCGGTTCTTATGCTCGTGATGTGCGCGTCATTGTCTCATGACGGGAAGATGCACCCCGTGGACAGCAACGAAATCTCTTTCATGCTTGCCGGACGTAATGCTTTCTCACAAGCTTTCCGTGAGGCCGGTCCGAAGGTGCTTGAGCCTATTTATGATGTCGAAGTCTTCGTTCCTGCCGACAAAATGGGCGATGTGATGAGCGACCTCCAAGGGCGTCGAGGGATGATTATCGGCATGAGCAGTGAGAATGGCTACGAAAAGTTGCAAGCCAAAGTGCCCCTTAAAGAAATGAGCACTTATGCGACGGCCTTGTCCAGCCTTACCGGAGGCCGTGCGAGCTTCATCATGAAGTTTGCCAGCTACGAGCTTGTGCCCTCTGACATTCAGACAAAACTTGTGAGTGAGTTAGAGCAAAAGGACGAAGAATAAGCAAGTTTTCAAAATCAAACGTAGCTGTCTTAATGATAGACTGCTCCCTACTTTTTAGGTTCGCTTCCATTGTGGAGGCGAGCCTTTTTTGTTGGGCTTCGAAATTCCATAGAAGAGAGAGGTAAGTAGGTGTCCCCCAAAAAAACTATGACCCATATCGGGGAACTCATTGCGCTTAGCGCCCCACCCCTTGAACTTTTAATTATGGACGCGTAACTTGCTTGAAGATCCACTTTCTAACCTTTCAGGGCGTGTTTCTTAAAATAAATCACTAATTTTGCGAGGCAAAACAAATAACTACAATTCAAATGTTGACAATCAAACAAATCACAGACAATAAGGAAGCCGTGATACGCGCTCTTGAAAAGAAACATTTCGCAGGTGCGCGCGAGGCCATTGAAGCCGTGCTGGCAGCCGACCAAAAGCGCAAAACTGCGCAATCGGACATGGACGCCACTCTGGCCGAGCAAAAGCAACTGGCCAAGGCCATCGGCGGACTGATGAAGGAGGGAAAGCGCCAAGAAGCAGAGACGGCCCAAAGCCCAAGTGGGCACTCTCAAAGCCAAAAGCACCGAACTTGAAGAGGCCATGAGAGCTGCTGAACAAGAGCGCACTGAATTGCTTTACACCATCCCCAACCTCCCCTACGACCTCGTGCCCGAAGGAAAAAGCGCCGAGGATAACGAAGTAGTGAAAATGGGCGGCCGGCAAACGGCACTGCCTGAACATCCCCTTCCCCACTGGGAACTTGCCAAGAAGTATGACCTCATCGACTTTGACCTCGGGGTGAAAATCACGGGCGCTGGTTTTCCCGTCTATAAAGGCATGGGCGCCCGCCTGCAACGTGCCCTCATCAACTTCTTCCTCGATGAAGCACGCGCTTCGGGCTACACAGAAATCATGCCCCCCACCGTGGTCAACGAAGCCTCGGGCTATGGCACCGGTCAGCTTCCCGACAAGGAAGGCCAAATGTACCACTGCACGCTCGACAATCTCTATCTCATCCCGACAGCCGAAGTTCCTGTGACCAACATCTATCGCGATGTCATCCTTGACGAAAAGGACCTGCCCATCAAGAACTGCGCCTATACGCAATGTTTCCGCCGTGAAGCCGGTTCGTATGGCAAGGACGTCCGTGGGCTGAACCGTTTGCACGAATTTTTCCAAAATCGAAATTGTGCGCATCGACCGCCCCGAACACTCAGAACAAAGCCATCAAGAGATGCTCGATCACGTCGAAGGGCTGCTTCAGAAGCTCGAACTCCCCTATCGCATCCTGCGACTTTGTGGTGGCGACATGAGTTTCACCGCCGCTATTTGCTACGACTTTGAGGTTTACAGCGAAGCACAAGGTCGTTGGCTCGAAGTGTCTTCGGTTTCTAATTTTGACAGTTATCAGGCCAACCGTCTCCACTGCCGCTATCGCCGTGCGGAAGACAAGAAAATCGAACTCTGCCACACCCTCAATGGGTCGGCACTGGCCTTGCCTCGCATCGTGGCCGCTCTGCTCGAAAAACTTCCAAACTCCCGATGGCATCCGCATCCCGAAGGCTTTGCAGCCTTATATGGGCTGCGAGATGATTTCCTAAGCACTGCCCTTTTTTCTCCACATTCTTCCGGCGCGCGTCCCTCATCGACAATCAGACTCGGGGTAACGCGCGCTTGGAATTTTCTTTTCATCCTGACCTTCAAGTAACACCCATCTAAAACAATGAAACTGTCTCTGTCTTATTGGTTATCGGCTGTCATAGGTGCTATGCAGCGATTTGGTTTTAGCTTTTGCTTTTTTTGTTGGCATTAGGAAGCGTTTCTCTATTACAAATATGGAATGAAAAATCCCTTTGGAGTGATTATGAATTTGGTGTATTGATTTACTATACCTCAGTGGGCTTGCTGTTGAGCCTCGTCTTGCAGCTATGGGGCGAAGAAAGGGTGTCACGTTCTCGACAGGTGATCGTGGGCACACTGGGTCATGGTTTGCTTCTGGTGGACAGCTTGTGGCTGTGGTCGTTGAGCAGCGATGCGTTCAGCACAGGTTTAGGGATAGGTCATCTTTCTGCCATCGTGTCTTTGGGATTGGCTCTTTTCTTTCTGCCCTTCTTTCGAGAACGCGATGACCTCCCTTCTTGGCACTTTGCTTTGCAGGTGTTTGTCGGTGCAGCGGTGGCACTGCTGGTGGGCAGCATCATGACCGGTGGGCTGTGTCTGCTCATCAGTTCGCTGGATTTATTGTTTGGAATTTCTCTCGACTGGGAATGGTATGGCACGACGGCCGTACTCTTTGAACTGATGTTGCCGATACTCTTGTGGATGAGTCGCTTTCCTCAAGGGGATAATAAACATTGTCATCACATCGTCCCGTCCAACTTTCTGACCGGCATCGTGCGCTTCCTTTTCCTTCCCTTATTGGGTTTGTACGTGTTTGTGCTCTATGTCTATGCACTTACGATTTTGGTGCAATGGGAGTTGCCCAACGGAGGTGTGGGCTGGATGGTCTCTGTGCTGACTTTCGGAACTATTACCTTGACCTTCACGCTTTACCCTGCCATGCAGCAACGTCCGAATGCTTGGGAATGTCGTGCGGTGAGATGGCTCTCTATCGTTATCCTACCTCTTCTGCTCTTGATGACTATCGGCATCTGTCGGCGTCTATCGGATTATGGTGTGACCGAGATGCGACTTTATGCCTTGCTGCTCAACATCTGGTTTTACGGTGTGTGTATCGGCCTGTTCGTCACTCGTGCTCGCCGCATCCACTGGGTCGCCCTCTCTTTTGGTACGCTGTTTCTACTTTCATCGGCATTGCCCATCAACTTCTCTACGATAGCCTTGTCCGCGCGCAAGGTCAAACTGCAAGAACTGTGGGCTTCTTTTCCTCCTCCGAACTCTCCCATGAACCAATCACAATTTGAGACTTGGTTGCAACACTATCAGGGCAAACGCCGTGCAGCGATTGTAGAGAATTTACGGTATATCGAAAGCCGCTACAATGAGAAGGAAGTGGCACAATGGGTGAAAAGCGATGTTTCTCTTTGGACGGACGACTATGCACAAGCAGAAGCCGCAAAGCAAGCGGGTGAGATTTTGCTAAGTGCCGAGATACGTGAAGCCATCAATGTCCCCAAAGGATTTGGCAAAGTGATTCATATCCCTTACCTAAATGTAGACTGCTCGTGGAAAGATAGTACTGCAATCATCAGTTTTCAATTCTCAGAGCGTGTCAGCAAGCAAGAGAGAAAGGAGGCTGAATATACGACGGTTGATGATAGCGTAAGAGCGACTATTCACGAACTGTCTACTCTAAATGACGACAACCTTCATCTTCGTTTTTTTCCTACAATAAGTGGAAAGTATCATCTGGTGTTGGAAAGTATCGAAGGCTCTTATGTGCTCAACAATCCGGGAGGCTTCTTCTTTACGGGTAAGTGGGGCTTATGTATTCTTCCGAAAATGACATTTGTCAACTCACTCAGGGCAAAATCAGCCCACTTTCCTCGGAGGAAGTGACACATTTCCGCAGGGACTTGCCTTAAAAACGCAGTTTCTTGAAAAACGTCCAAAAACTTGTCCGTAAACAATTATATTTCTACCTTCGCATTGCAAAATCATTGTTTAACCCTTATTCTCTAAAACTTCCTCTTTATTATGAACATTGAACTTTTTATGAGCCAACTCGAGGCTCGTCACCCTGGTGAAAAAGAGTATTTGCAAGCCGTTCACGAAGTCTTGCTGTCGATTGCTGACATCTATGATCAACACCCCGAATGGGAAAGCGTCTCCTTGTTGGAGCGTATCGTAGAACCCGAACGTATCATCACTTTCCGTGTACCCTGGGTAGACGACCGTGGTAAAGTACAAGTCAATTTGGGCTACCGCGTACAATTCAACTCCGCGATTGGTCCTTACAAGGGGGGCTTGCGCTTTCACGCGTCAGTAAACTTGAGTATCCTTAAATTCTTGGGATTTGAACAGACTTTCAAGAATGCCCTCACCACTCTTCCCATGGGAGGCGGAAAAGGAGGAAGCGATTTCTCTCCTCGTGGCAAAAGCGATGCCGAAATCATGCGCTTCTGCCAAGCGTTTATGAATGAACTATACCGCTATATTGGGCCGGAAATAGATGTTCCCGCCGGCGACATCGGTGTTGGTGGTCGTGAAATCGGCTACTTATTTGGACAATACAAGAAGCTGACACGAGACTTCTCAGGCGTCCTCACAGGAAAGAACCTTGAGTTTGGCGGTAGCCTTATTCGTCCCGAGGCCACAGGATTTGGCGGACTATATTTTGTCAATGAGATGCTTCAAACGGCAGGAATTGACATCAAGGGGAAGACCATCGCCATCTCGGGCTTCGGCAATGTGGCTTGGGGAGCTGCCACCAAAGCCACAGAACTTGGAGCAAAGGTCGTGACCATCAGCGGACCTGACGGCTACATCTATGATCCCGATGGCATTAGCGGTGAGAAGATAGACTATATGCTCGAACTTCGTGCTTCCGGTAATGATATCGTTGCACCTTATGCCGAAGAGTTCCCCAATGCAAAATTTGTGGCAGGTAAACGCCCATGGGAAGTCAAGGTAGACATTGCTCTCCCCTGTGCGACACAAAATGAGCTGAATGGTGCTGACGCCAAGCAGTTGCACGAAAATGGTGTGCTCTGTGTCGGTGAAATCTCCAATATGGGTTGCACTCCTGAAGCCATAGACCTCTTTATCGAAAAAAAGATGCTTTATGCTCCCGGCAAAGCCGTCAATGCTGGCGGTGTGGCCACTTCTGGTCTTGAAATGAGCCAGAATGCCATGCACTTAAGTTGGACTGCCGAAGATGTGGATGCACGTTTACACCAAATTATGCATGGTATTCACAAGCAATGTGTTACCTATGGCACAGAACCTAATGGCTATATCAACTACGTGAAGGGTGCTAATGTGGCAGGCTTCATGAAGGTGGCTAAAGCCATGATGGCACAAGGCATTGTATAACTCTGAATCCTTTTTCAATACTCCCACTCAAAAGTGTTTCACAATATTCAGTGTTTCACTTATGAGTGGTTTTTGCTTTTTAGGCATATCAATATCGACTCTCTATTTTCTATTATCTCTATTTCCAATTTGAAAAGTAAGTAGAATCAAAAAATAATCACTATCTTTACAGTCAATTTAGGATAGTATATACTATAAATTATATCCACTTCATTTGTTTCAAATTGATAATGCTCTATTTTATTATGAAAGCAATATCTCTCAAGAAAATCAGTTTCTGGGTACTTCTTGCACTCCCTTTGGGAATGTGGGGACAATCAATGGATGATGCGGTTGGTATCAACACACGTAAGCCAACAGAACTATTAAATGTAAATGGGACAGTGCGTATACGAGAACTACCTCAGAATGGTTCTACTAATAGTATACGCACCCAAAGCAATGGAATAGTTTCGGCGGCTGGAAAAGATCAAGAGTTTAAGATTTCAGATAATAATGTAGATAATGCAACCCATACTTTCAGAGACCCTGATCAAAGAGGGGTTCTCCATGCTAATGCTCAAGGAGTGATAGGAGCTGCACCGGCAGCAAAGCCGCTTTTCTTCCATATGCCTTGTATGGTATTACCTTTAGAAACGACTTTTTCGGGTTACAATCCGACAACTCAAGAATTTGTCGTGGATCTCTATCAGACCTATGCAGACCAGTTTGCCACACACTATGTTGCCTCACCGACTCCCACCAGTACCTCTGCTGCCAGCAATACAGCAGGTGAACTGCCTGTGGAGCAAGCAGCGGATTTGGAATACTACATTACCTATTATGACCCTTTGGTCTTCTCTAATGTTAGTGTAGATAATGATGGCAAGTTGCACTATAAAGTAATTCCTGGCGCAGAAGCAACGCAAAACACCTTTATGAACGTCATTTTTAAGGTGAAATGATTAAACTATAATATGGTATAATATGGAGTCCCCTTTGAGGGCTCCATATTTTATTGTAGTGTTCTCATAGTTTTCTATTGCTGTCCGGTAAACTTCCAAACGGCACAAGAAAACTTCCCGAATCCCTTTAGAATAGGACTTCGGGCTTTCATTTTGAGAAAGCAAGCCCCCTAATCAAATAATGATGGTTCCGGCGGTGGGGCTTTTAGCTCTTTCCGCCCAAATTGCGCATTCATCTTTTTGAGGATTTTCCATGAAATCGATGAAATTGCTGTAATACATGAGCGTCAATCTAAGCATAGTCACGATTTGAGAAAAAGAAACGTGTCTTTTAATCATTCTAGACAGCACTGTGCACAAGAGATTGGCAATGAGTACCACCCATGTTTGTATTTGGATGGCATTCACGCTCTCGCCATAGAAAAAAAGTGTAAGGGAAAAATTCTGTTTCAGTTGTTTTGTAGAGGGTTTCTATTGCCCATCTGCGCTTGTAGATTTCGGCAAGTTCCTCAACAGAGAGTTCAAAATTGTTGGTCAGCAACGTCACCGACTTGCGAGAGTTATTACTCCATAGCTCTACGCATCGTGCTTCGTGCTTTACCTTCTCTTTCTCAAAAAGGATATGTTTGTCGAGGTGAGTGACCAAACCATCACGAGAAACATAGACTATAGACGACAACTCCTTGTAGGGTGAGGTTCTTCTTCATCTTGGTCACATAGCAGACACCTTCTTCCGTAAGCCTTTGAAACTGAGCATAGTCAATGTAGGCTCTATCCATTGCCAAGGTGGAATCTTGGGGCAGGTGCACCTTTTTGAGAAGATAATGATCGTGTTTGGCGGCAGAAGTCAGTTCTACCACCATAGGCACACCTACTTGATATTTCATAATGGTGTGTACCTTCATTCCGCCTTTCTTCTTTCCGCTTTTTGGGATGTCGACCTACTCCCTTGAGAATGTTGTCAAAGAGCGTAATTGTGGTAGAATCCATCATATAAAGCTGCTTCTCCCACGCTTTTTGACAGCCCACAGAGCGGCTGTCCGCTAAAAATGGAGTGTAGCGTTCCAACAGGGAGGCATAAACCTTGGCAAAGAACTCTTGTGGACGCCGTCGGTTGGCTTCTGCAAGTGTGCTGCGACGAACAACGTAGTCAAGTCCCAAGTGGGAGAGTTTCATAGTCTCGGCTTTCATGCCAATCTCCAATTCACGCAGAGAATCAAAGTGTTTGAGAACACCAAAGAGCATAATGATTAGGTGTTTCCAGCCTGTCAAGCGCTTAACATAGCGCTCGCTCCCTAGCGTCTCGAGACTAATTTGTTGAATTTTGGCTTTATCCAGCAATTTTATGACCTGACTATAGACCGGCTGTCCGGTAAAATGTGTACTTTTGCTCATGTTACTAGCGTTTTTTTTGCAACAAGCAAAGTAACAAAAATAGGCTGAAATCCTGCAAGAGGATTTCAGCCTTATTTTACAACAAAAAAACTTTTACCGGACAGCAATAATAGTTTTCCTATTCGGAGTTCTTGATAAAGTAGATGCTCAAAATAAATGGGAACATTTAACTTTGAGCATCTACTTATTTCTCTATTTAAGAGGAAATATCATCGCCTCGGAGGGTGGGCAGATTGATTTTGTAGCGTACAGCCACCACTCGCGAGATTATGACGACGGCCCCGCACACTAAGCCGCACCCTACGGAGTCTAAGCTAAACCTCGGCAAGCCCAATAGGCGATGCCACCGAACACGCAGGCCACAGCGTAGATTTCGGCACGGAAGATGAGTGGGACTTCGTTGAGAAAGACATCACGCACCACACCGCCGCCGGCACCGGTGAGCGCCCCCATCACGATGGCCACCCAAAAGGGATAGCCGGTGGAGAGGGTCTTTTCAATGCCAATCACGGCAAACATCCCCAAACCGATGGTGTCGAAGATGAACCAAGTGTTTCGCTGGCGAATGACAATCTTTCCAAATAGCGCCACCAAGAGCAAGGCCACCAGGTTGATGAGGAAGTAGATGCCGTTGTGCATCCAAAAGATAGGCACGTTGAGCAGCAAGTCGCGGATTGTGCCGCCCCCAATGGCTGTGGCCAAACCTACAACGTAAGCTCCAAAAAGGTCAAAACGTTTGGCACTGGCCAAACGAATGCCGGAAATGGCAAAAAGCCAGCGTACCGATATAGTCGAGCAGGTTGACAAAAGTCAGTTCGAGAGGAAGAAAAGTCATGTGGTAAAGAAGGAGGAAAAATCAGCTTTTTGCAGTGGTTGCTCCTACCAGTCGGGTGTAGCGTTCGCCCGGCCTTTGGTAGTAGATAAGAATGGTGTAGTCGTTGGTGGTTTGGAAGAAGTCGCCCTCTATCAGAGATGAGTCTGTCGGGTGCCCCACCCTTTTTTCGAGAGTAAGATAACGATAGCTGTAATAGCCCTGTTTGAGCCATAAAGCAGCTTCATAGGCTTGCCGTTGCTCATTGTAGGTCATACGATACTGCTGGGGAGGGCCATTCGTCCATTGTCCATCAATATAGATTTCGGTGTTGGGCAAAGGAGAACTTTGGAGACTAAAATGCACAAAGACATATTCACTCTCGGTGGCGTTGTCTTGATTGTCCGTGTTGCGGATGACACTCGTGCCATTGCTGTCCCCTACCAGCAAGTAGTTCTTTCGAGGCTCATCAGTTTGCAATGTGGTATGGAAGTAAGGAGGAAACCACTCGATACGCTCCATGTGCATACCTGGGAAACGCGTGCTGAGCATCTCAAAACTTCGATACTCGTTGCCGGCTCGGAAGATGAGGTCCGGACAATGCTGCCAAATCAATGTCCCTCCTCGGGTTAATGTGGGGGCCGGGGCAACAACAGCGCAATCCACATCGGCATTCTGCACAATCTCGACCTTCAAGGCTTCACGCAAGTCATTGCTCGGCAGAGCTTGGGCATTTAGTTCGACGCTCACTTGCTGGTGACGGGCATTCCAGTCGATGTCAGTGTTGCTGCTCACCTGTGCCTGCACGCCCACAATGGACTCTACGACTCGACAGCAGACCTCAGCAACAGGCGTTGACTTCTCTCCATTATCATCGAAAATCGTGATGCGATAATTTCCCGAAATCAAAGGGCGCATTTCACCATTGGGAAAGGAAAAGGAATAGTGTGTGTAGAGCGTCGAAGTGTTGCGACTCTCGCTATGGTTCTCAATGGGCACATCAGTTTGGGCACTCTCCATAAACTCTGCGGCAAACAGTCCCTCTGTGGGCTGCCAGTTGAAGTCGCAATGTTCCACCCGATAGAAAAAAAGCGCAGGTTGTCGTGCGACATTTGGTCGAAGCTCACGTGCATCGACTGAGCCCCTGAAGCTGAATCACCGGGAGGGCTGAGGCCGTCCATCGACTTCACAGCGCAACGTGCACACATCGTCGCGCAACGTTCGGTGGTGCTGAGGAAAGAGGACTCCGCAACAATAGCAAAAGAGGAAGAGCAAACTAATGCGACGCATAAATTCCATTAAGTAGGTGTTCAAAATTAATGGATACTATATTTGTTTCAATTTTTTTCGTCAGACTGTCTTTGAGAAGAAGGAGTGTATCGGGCTACACGACTGATGAACAAAGGTAAGATGACGGAAAAGGGGAGACAAAGAAGGTTGCAAAGTAGAGAATCGCCTCACAACTAAGATAATTACGTTTAATTTTTGAAGACTGACTTATTATTTTTAGAGAAATCACAAAGATGCGGTCAGCTATTTCTTTGTCTGCAGGCGGGAGGTCAAAGGACAAGCGTCTGCGAGTTTGCTGAAATGTCATCGGCAAGGTGCTGCCAAAGGGCGTCATGCGTTTGACGCGTCGGTCGCACTCCACTTCTATGTGTGTGCAGTTGGGGTCAAGCACGTGTAGGTACACCTCGTTTCCTCGTTGTGTGCTCACCACATCTTCACCATTTCCCAAGCACCCGGCTTCCGTACCATAGATGGTTGTCCCATAACGACTGAGCCATTTGCCCAGGTCTGCCAAGCGTTCGAGTGCTGCCGTAGGCAGATTTCCATCAGGTTGCGGACCGATGTTGAGCAAGAGATTTGCCCCCTTGGAGGCGGTGCGCACCAGTAGACGAATGAGCGTTTCAGGCGACTTGTAGTTTTGATCGGCCACTCGATAGCCCCACATACCATTCATCGTTTGACAGGTCTCAAGAGGGAGAGGGCTGATGTCTTGTCCGCTCAGTCCGGCGTGATTTTCACCAGGCACATCCCGCTCAAAGATTTGGATGTCTTCCCCTTCATAGGGAGTTTGGTGGTGATTGTTGCCCACCAAACACGCGGGTTGCAGGCGATGGATGAGCGCGTACTGTCCTGGCAACTGCCAATCAAAGGGTACACTGTCCTCATCGTGATCCCACCAGCCATCAAACCAGATGGCACGAATAGAGCCATAGCGTGTGAGGAGCTCGGTCAGTTGCCGATTCATGAAGTCGTAATACTGAGGCCAATTCTCCTGCTTGGGATCTTTGCCCGTGTGGCGGGCAGTGCGTCCGGTGGGATAATCATCACGCGTCCAGTCGATGTGGCTGTAATAAAGGTGCAATGCGATGTCATTGTCGTGGCAGGCACGGGCAAGTTGAGCCACGATGTCCTGTCCGTAGGGAGTATGCATGATGTTGTAGTCGCTCGCTCGAGTGTCCCACATCGAGAAACCATCGTGGTGTCGTGTGGTGAAAGTGATGTAGCGTGCCCCGGAGGCTTTGATGGCTTTCACCCAGGCATTGGCATCAAAGGCATGAGGATAGAAAGCATTGGCAGCTTTGGCATACTCTCGGTGATCGATATTGGCATTTTGCATATACCACTCGCCTTGTCCGAAAATCGAGTAAATTCCCCAATGCAGGAAGATGCCAAATCGGTCGGCCGCAAAGGCACGACGACTATTGAGATTTTTCGGAGGAGGGTTGATAATGTTGTGCTGTGGAGGGCGATGTCCAGAGCAGCAGAGCGAAGAGGAAGACTAGAAAGCGTTTCATGGGGACGTAAAGGATTTATTCTCTGCGCAAAAAGTAGTGAAAAAAAGCCGATTTCCCACGTTTTCCAGAGAAAAAGTTGTACTTTTGCAGCAGAAAAGGTTGCAGTCGGACAGTCTGTCGCTTGCATTCTTGTGATGTAAGAGGAAAGTCCGGGCAACACAGAGCATTCCGCTTCTTAATGGGAAGTTGCTCGCGAGAGTAAATCAGTGCAGAAGAAAACAACCGCCCCTCACGCTCCCTAAGGGCTTCGAGGGGTAAGGGTGAGAAGGTGGGGTAAGAGCCCACCGGCTGAACAGTGACGTCTCAGGCCGTGCACATCGGAAGTTGAAAGTTCATGTAAACCGACGCAGTAAGAGTTGCTCGCTCAAATCTCTATGGAGATGGGTCGGAGGGTAGAACGATAGAGTGGGTCGGCAACGGCTCACCCAGATAAATGACAGACGGCTCACCCCGCGTGAGAGACAAAACCCAGCTCATCGGCCGGCTGCTCCTTTCTTTTCAAGAACCAAACGGCTTTACATAAAATAAAAAATGGGCCATAGAGACGTCTCTATGGCCCATTTTTTTATAAGAGGGTAAGGCAACACTGCGGCTTAGTTCTGCAGCAGCCAAGCGTCAGGATGTGTGCTTCTGAGCTGGTTGCGACTTTGCGCTGCCTGTGCTTTGTCATCGAACGAAGAAGCCACTACACGGAACCAACCGGTATGTCCATTGATGGTTTCGTTAGTTTTCACCACGCGTGCAGCAAAACCTCGATTGCGCAACGTTGTCATCACGCCCTCGGCATTGGTCTGATTGATGAAACTGCCCACCACCACACTATAAGCTTTGAGAGGCTCACCATTGATGACAGTGACACCACCGGCAATGGTGCGTACAGGTACATCGTCCACCACGACAGGGGTCGTCACAACGGGAGTTACTTCTTGCTTGGGAGCAACAGTCACGGTCTGTGTTGTTCTGCTGTTCCTTAGCACGAGCAGCTTCATAGGCTTTACGATAAGCGCTTTCTTGAGAGCCACAAGAAGAGAGGGACGCCACAGCGGCACAAAGGGAAAGGGCGAGAATGATGTGATTCTTCATGTTGAAAATGACTTTTATGCAATGAAAAATGATGATTATTTCTACGAAAGGGAAAAATCGTCCTCTGTTTCTGAGGAAAATCCGTTCAGAGGGAAAGATTTAATGTGGCAAAGTTACAATGAAAATCCTATTTAAGGCCAAGAAAAGGCAAAAAAAAAATTAAACCTTCTACTTTTGAGTAAGTTTATTGCCTTTTCTCAAATAAAAGTGCTATTTTTGAAGTCGAAAATTTATTAACCCTCTAACACCCAACTATTATGAAAGGTTTAAGCATCCTTGCAGCATTTCTTGGTGGTGCCGCTGTTGGCGCCGCTTGTGGTATCCTCTTTGCTCCCGAACGCGGTGAAGACACTCGCTCACGCATCGCTGAAGCTATCCGTAAGCGTGGCATCAAGCTCAACGGCAAAGAGCTCGAAAATCTGGTCGACGACATCGCCGACGAACTCAATGTGTCTAACGCATAATTCCTGACCGTGTTTTCAAACGATAAGAACATCGAAGCCTTGGTGCGTTTGGTCGAAAATCTCAAACGCTACGGAGAGTTACGCTGGGAGAGTTTACAGCTCGATTTTGTGAGCAAGATGACCCTTTTGGCCACGACACTCATTTTAGGAGCGGTGATTTTTGGCATCACAGCGCTGGTGGTCGTGTTCTTGTCCTTTGCAGCTGTCCACTTCTTGGCTGCACACGTTGGAGGATTGGCGATGGCCTATCTTATTGTTGCCGTGGGCTATGTCGTCTTGGCCTTTTTGGCCTATTCCCTACGGCGTCCTCTTCTGCTCAATCCGATAGCCACTCTTTTGGAGCGCCTCTTCTTGGCCGACGACCATCGCCCCGAAGACAGCACGGGTTCTGATGGATATCGCGCTGCACGGCGTGGAGAAGATTACGACTACCTTTAAGATTGAATGCCTATGCCAACTTCATCCCCACTTGCTGCCTTGAAGGCACGTCGTGCTGCTGTGGAACAAGAGTTGAGCAAAGTCGAAGCGCAAATCGCCAAAGACTATGCCTTCTTAACAGCACCTCCTCCCCGACCAACAATCGATTTGAAAACATCCTTAGTGTGGCCTCACGCGCTTGGTTTTGTGGCCGATGGCGTCATGACGGGCTATAAGCTCTTCCGTCGTCTAAATGGCCTGACCGGTATTTTTCGCCGCAAGAAAAGCAAGCGCTAAGGTTTACCCTTTACTTTTAAGAAAGCCCTTGCACCTTTGGCAAGGGCTTTTTGAGTAAAACCTCACGGCCGATTCGCATGCTCTCTTCCGTGCGTTCACTCCTCACTTTTTCGACTACGACCTTTCGTCTAATCTATCTTTTCATGCCCATCAAGTCTTTCTTCATTAGCATTGTCTGCCTCCCTGAGCAGCACGCTTCCTCTTCCCGCTCAGTCATTCAACATCATTCCCATACCTTCTCATCTCGTTGCTGGGCAAGGAACTTTTTGCTGTCACGCAACACGTCCGTATGGGTGCAAACGCCCATCGCCACGACTGCGGCACAATATCTGACTCGGAAAATCAACCGCGCCACAGGTTTTTCGCTTCACGCCACAACAGGGAAAACCGGGAAATCCGGAATTTTGCTGCGCCTTTCGTCCACGCCGCTGCCTGCCGAAGGCTATGTGCTCCACGTGGATAGACGCGGCATCGAGTTGGAGGCCGGCGATGCATCTGGTTTCTTTTATGGCGTGCAAACTCTCCTCCAACTGCTTCCTCCCTCGGTCGAAGGAGAACGCGCTGCAATGGGCATTTCGGGGTGGGACGTGCCGGCGGTGAACATCGAGGATGCACCTCGCTTTGCTTATCGCGGTGTGATGCTCGACCCCTGCCGCCATTTTCTGAGTGTGGAGGAGATAAAGCGCGAGATAGACCTCCTTTCTTCCTACAAAATCAACCGCCTGCACTGGCACTTGACCGACGACCAAGGCTGGCGCATCGAAATCAAGAAGTATCCCCAACTCACTGCCATCGGAGCGTGGCGCACAGAAGCCGACGGTACACGCCATGGCGGCTACTACACCCAAGAAGAGGTGCGCGAAGTCGTGGCCTATGCCGCTGAGCACGCGATGGAAGTCGTGCCCGAACTCGAAGTGCCGGGACATGAACTGGCCGCCATTGCCGCACTGCCCGAACTCTCTTGCAAAGGGGAAACTACCACGCCGCGCATCATCTGGGGCGTAGAAGAAACGGTGATGTGTCCGGGCAAGGAAACTATGTTCAACTTCCTGCGCGATGTCATTGACGAGATGACAGCCCTCTTTCCCTCCCGCTTGTTCCACATTGGCGGTGATGAATGCCCTCGCACAGAATGGGGCGCGTGTCCTCAATGCCAACAGCGGATGAAGAGCCTGGGCTACACCCGCGAAGCGCAACTTCAATCCTACGTGGTGGAACGTGTGGCGCGCTATTTGAAGAAGAAAGGCAAGACGGCCATCGGATGGGACGAAGTGCTGGAAGGGGGCAATCTGCCGAAGGAGGTTGTGGTGATGTCATGGCGTGGGGTGGAAGGCGCCACAGAAGCCGTCAAAGCCGGGCATCCTGTCATCCTCTCTCCTGCCAGCGATGGTTGCTATTTCGACTATCTGCAAGGCGACCTCGTCACCGAACCGATTGCTTTCAGCGTCTATGGCGACTTGCGCATGACCTACGGACTCGACCCTGTGGCCGCTTCGCAAGCCGATGAAGCCCAACGTCCCTTGGTGATGGGCGTGCAGGGCAACTGCTGGAGCGAATACATCCACAATCCGCAACACCTCGAATACAAAAATCTTCCCTCGTGCTCTCGCCCTGGCTGAAGTGGGATGGTCCCCTCAGGAGAAGCGCGACTTTGACCATTTCTGTCGACGTCTCGACAGCGATGCAGCTCTGCGCCTGCAAGCCCGTGGCGTGAACTTCCACATCCCCCTTCCCGAACAGCCCGGAAAGAAGCGCGGTGACTGGGCTTCGTGCAATAAGGTCGTGTTTATGGGCGACAGCACTACCCTATCGCTCACCACCACCCGTCCGCTTGACATCGTCTACACCCTCGATGGCAGTCAGCCATCAGCGCTCTCTCCGCGCTACACCGGCCCCATCTGCCTGCACGACACCCGCCAAGTGCGCACACGCTGCGTCCTGCCCTGCGGCATTCTCGGTCCAGAGCGCACCATCGATGTGCTGCGCGAAACACCGCGCCCCTGCTATTCCTTCAGGGACAACAGCGGAAAAGGGCATCAAGGTGCGCTATGTCAAGGGCAACTTCACCTACGCCAACGGAGCTCAAGCTCCCTTCGACCGCGACACCGTGGTGAGCACTTTTGCAGACGTGACGCGCCTCACTCCCCTGCCCAAGAACATGCGCGGAGTGGAGCACTACACCGCCATGGCCGAAACCCTCATCGACCTCCCCACCGATGGTGTCTACGAATGGACCACCCACAACGCCTGCCTTTGGATAGACGACGAATTGCTGGTCGACAATCGCGTCGTCTTCATTCCGCGCAATTCCCTCCAACCGGCTCAAATAGCTCTCCGTGCCGGACGCCATCGTGTGCGCACCCTCTTTGTCGGGGGTATCTTCCAGGGGTGGCCCACCTATTGGGACGAAGGCTTCGTCCGCTTCCGAAAAATCGCAGAATAGCCTCATCATCTTTCTGCTAAAACCAACAACGCCGATTGCTTCACCGCAGTCGGCGTTGTCTTTTTTCGTTGTCTTTTTTCTGTCTCTCATTCCCCACCGCGACAGTCCTCAAACCTCATGCTTCGTTTTGGCACTACGTGTCCGGCTGAAAAAAGTTCGTTGCTTCAGCAAGAAAAGTTCAAAAGGTAGGGAGCATTCTATAAACCAAAGTTTGGTTTATGTAATTCAAGCCTTGGTTTATATAAACCAAAGCTTGGTTTATGTAATTCAAAGTTTGGTTTATAGTTTATCCTTGGAGAAAGCAACTTTTTGTCGTAGGTAGCATCTTTTTCGCACTGCGCGTCGAACTATACGAGAACATGGAGACATCCAATCTTTGAGTGGACAGTAATATCAAAAAGTAGGGAGAGCGCTGCTTCGTGCAGCACTCTCCCTACGACTGAGGGGAAGAAAAATAGAAGTTCTGTAAGGGATTTTAGTAGAGATGTTCGTCCTGTTCGAGTTCTCGGCGGGTGAGACTCTTGCGGTCGATGGCGCGCCAAGCGTAGAAGATATAGGCCAAGACAAAGGGGATGATGAGGGAAACAACGCCCATAGCAGTGAGGGTGAACTCGCTCGAGCAACTGTTGGCCAAGGTGAGAGGAACTCTGCGGGTCGGCCAGCGAGGGATAGTAAGCCGTGTGGTTGTAGCCGGCAATCATCAGCAAAGCCCATACTGCCAAAACTGCACCGATACCGGTGGCCCAGATGCCGCGCTTGAAGGTGGGCATGAGAAGGGTTTTGGCAATGCCGAACAAGACGAGGACAACGCCCAGCAGGAAGAGCACGAGGACAGCGGGGAGTGCGAGGAAATTGTGGAGATATTTGTAGGCTTCAAGGCCAAACCACACCTGTGGTGGGATCGACCGCCCAACCGTCCATCAGGAGCAGATGTCCCACGAAGGCGAGGAAAAGGATGAGGAAGACCACGGTGTCGATGAGCAACTGGCGACGCACGCGAGGGGCAAGTTGTTCGTCGTCGATGTTGTTGACGAGGTAGAGGTCGCCCAAAATGCGAGCGAGGAAGAAGACCACCAAGCCGAGGACAACATTCCAAGGATTGGCCACAGCGTCAAGTCCATGCCAAGCATTGGCCCACTGGCTGATGGCAGGAGCGATGCTTTCGCCCATCACGTCTTTGTTGACCACAAAATTGGCGCCATGGAAGAAGGTGCCGACGGCAGTGCCCAAGAGCACCGGCCCCAACACACCATTGAACACGAGGAAGGCGCGATATGTGGTCTTGCCCAGGAAGTTGCCCAGTTTGGATTGGAACTCATAGCTCACAGCTTGGAGCACGAAACTGAAGAGGATGAGCATCCACACCCAATAAGCACCGCCGAAACTGGTGCTGTAAAAGAGGGGAAGGAGGCGAAGAAGGCGCCGCCGAAAGTGACGAGCGTGGTGAAGGTAAACTCCCATTTGCGTCCTGTGGAGTTGACGATGAGCTGGCGTTCGGCTTCGGTTTTTCCCAAGGTGAAGATTTGGCTGTTGGCGCCTTGTACGAACATGAGAAACACCAAAGAGTGCACCGAGCAGCGTGACGAGCAGCCACCAGTAGTTTTGAAGCAATTCGTAAGTAATCATGAGACGAAGTTTTGTTTGTGGATAATGGAGTTACTCTTGTTCGTGCTTCTTGATGGCACTAAACAGGATGCGCAGTTCGGCGATGAGGAGTGCGGTGAACACGATGAGGAACAGGAAGAAGGTGGTCTGCACACTGCTCACCGAGAGTTTAGAGATGGCAGCCCCCACGGGAAGAAGGTCTTGGATGGCCCAAGGTTGCCGACCCACTTCAGCCACAATCCATCCGGCCTGTTCGGCGAGGTAGACCAAAACCACGCTCCAAATGCCCACGTGGAGCAACCAGCGATGTTGTTGCAAACGCCCTTTGCGCTCGAACCACCAGAAGAGAGCCATGACGAGCAGCAGAGCACCGCCGGCACCCACCATCACGCGGAAGGGCCAATAGACGAGGAACACGGGCGGCACGAGATCTTCGACCTTTTTGGATGTAGCCGTAGCCAAAATAGGCTTTGTGCTCTTCGAACGTCTTGCGAGCTTCGGCAGCCTTCTCAGGGTTGGTGTGGCGAGTGGCACGATAGGTTTTGAAGGCTTCGAGTGCTTTCTGTCCTTGCTTCATCTTCTCAGTGGCGGGTAGCACTTGTTCTCCCTCGGTATTGGTGTAGCCTTTGTAGAGAATGTCGTTGATGCCCGGCACGTAGCCATCAGCATCGTGCGTGGCCAAGACAGAAAGAACTTTAGGGACGTGGACGCCGGGAACGATAGAGAAAGGCGCCCCCTTTCCGCCATCGTACAATCCCTCGGCAGCGGCCAACTTCATGGGCTGGTGTCGAGCAATGTCCACACCACTCTGGTCGCCTGTTCCGGCCACGACAAGGGCTGCAAAGAAGCCTACGATACTGGCCACCTTGATGCTCTTGGTCGCCATCTTGACATTGCGGTTGCGCAGAAGATACCAGCAGCTCACCGCGACAACAAAGACTGCGCCGGTGAGCCAGCCGCTCGACACTGTGTGGAAGAACTTGTGTACGGCAAAGGATTGAAAAGCCACACCGAAGAAGTCCATCATTTCGTTGCGGACGGTGTCGGGATTGAAGTCCATGCCCGTGGGGTGTTGCATCCAGCTGTTGGCCACCAAAATCCACCAAGCAGAGATGGTGGCTCCCAAGCCGGTGAGCCAAGTGGAGGCCAAGTGGAACCCTCGGCTCACTTTGTTCCAGCCGAAGAACATGACAGCAATGAACGTAGACTCCATAAAGAAGGCCAAGATGCCCTCAATGGCCAAAGGTGCGCCAAAGATGTCGCCCACAAACCAAGAATAGTTGCTCCAGTTGGTGCCAAACTCAAATTCGAGAATGATGCCGGTGGCGACACCGATGGCGAAGTTGATGCCGAAAAGTTTTTGCCAAAACTGAGCCGTCGTTTTCCAAAATTCATCGCCTGTGCGATAGTAGGCCGTTTCGATGATGGCCATCACCAGTGCCAAGCCCAGTGTGAGCGGGACAAACAACCAGTGATAGCATGCCGTCAAGGCAAATTGCGCTCTCGACCAGTCGAGCACCGCAGAGTCAAATGCATGAAGTAATGTCATATCTATAAAATTAAGGATTGGATAATTCAGTGGCAACGTGTATCTCCTTTTCTTCGGGTGTTCCTTTTCAAAACCGGCTGAAAGAAGAATAGGCGCAACACAACAAACATCACGAACAGCTTGATAGCAATAATGAGCCACAGCGTACGCCCCCAGGTCATTTGTCTGAAGCCGTCGTAATAGAAATGTAAGATTGTTTTCAGAGGATTTCTCATATTGAGAATAAGAATTCATTGTTTTGTGGCTACAAAAGTAGTCTATCTCCTCATAACTACCAAGTGTTTTTTGAGATTTGTAACTTTTCAAACCTATTTTTCTGCATCAACGATATAAAAACGGGATTTTTAGGCTTGAAATTTGGCCTTTAACGGTGTTCTCCGTACCTTTGCACATCGAAAATGAACCTATGGCAATGAACATTATTCATACTCAAGAAAATCTGGCTGCCGCAGTCGCAGCGGCCAAGGCCGAAGGCAAAATTGTGGGTCTTGTTCCGACAATGGGCGCACTTCATGAAGGTCATGCCTCCCTGATTGAGCGCTGTGCAGACGAGTGTGACCTCACAGTGGTGAGCATTTTTGTCAATCCCACGCAGTTTAACGATCCCAACGACCTACGCAACTATCCTCGCACCCTCGATGCCGACTGTCATTTGGTCGAAAGCAAAGGAGGGGACATCGTGTTTGCCCCGGATGTGGCGGAGATTTATCCCGAACCCGACCAGCGGCGTTTTTCGTATCCACCGATTGACACAGTGATGGAGGGAGCACGTCGGCCCGGGCACTTCAATGGTGTTTGTCAGATTGTGTCTAAACTTTTTCTAATGGTCAATCCTGACCGGGCCTATTTTGGCGAAAAAGATTTTCAGCAAATTGCGGTGATTCGCGCCATGATGGCTGACCAAAACTTCCACTTCACTTTGGTGTCTTGCCCCATTGTTCGCGAAGGAAGTGGATTGGCCCTATCCTCCCGCAACACCCTGCTCACGGAAGAAGAACGGTGCGTGGCAGCCAACATCAACAGAGTGCTCCAAGAAAGCAAGCTGTATCGGCAGACGCACACGCTTGTCGAAACTCGAGAATATGTGACGGATACACTCAATCGGATTGAAGGGCTCGAAGTGGAGTATTACGAAATTGTGGATGCTTTCACATTAACCCCTCTTACAGACTGGAAGGAGAGCAAGCATATACAGGGTTGCATCACTGTATATTGTGGCGCACGTCCGGTACGCTTGATTGACAACGTTTCTTATCAATAATCCCAACACCCATAGAGGTTATAAGTAGGTGTTCAAAATTAACTCTAAACACCTACTTATGCCGTTTTTTTCCTCGTCTTCTCCCCAATTCTCAATATTATGACGCTTAGCATTCTCAAATCAAAAATTCACTGTGCCACCGTCACAGAAGCCAACCTCCACTATATGGGGTCTATCACTATCGATGAGGCTTTGATGGAAGCTACCGACCTCTTGCCGGGAGAGCACGTCCATGTCGTTAATAATATGAATGGCGAACGCATTGAGACTTATGTCATCCGCGGCCCTCGTCATTCTGGATGTATTTGCTTGAACGGTGCTGCAGCACGGAAGTTTCAAGTGGGCGATGAGATTATCATTATGGCTTTTGCCGATATGCAACCCGATGAAGCTCGCACATTTGAACCCAAGGTAATTTTTCCGAACGAAAACAATCAGGTAGATTAACTTATGCTGCGCATCGGTATATTGGGCGGCTCGTTCAACCCCATCCACAATGGTCACCTCAGATTGGCACAAGCCGTGCTTGAACGAGGATGGGTCGATGACGTATGGTTGCTTGTCTCACCTCAAAATCCTCTCAAAGCCCAAGCAGAATTGGCCGATGAGCAGTTGCGCCTTTCGATGGCGCGCGATGCGGTGAAGCGAGAAAATCACATCAAGGTGTGTGATATTGAGTTCTCACTTCCTCGTCCCTCCTACACTTGGAACACTCTCGAAGCGCTTGAGGAACAGTATCCAGAGAATTGCTTTTCGCTGATTGTCGGAGGAGATAATTGGCAGGACTTCCAACGCTGGGCACACTGGGTGGAGATTTTGGCCAACTATGAATTGATAGTCTACCCACGTCCGGACAGCTCTATATCTCCCACAACTCTACCGCCAACAGTGCATTTACTTGACGCACCTCTTCTTCCCATAAGCAGCACTGATATTCGCAAGAAAAATCAAACAAGGCAAAGATATTTCAGAGGAAGTTCCCTCCTCAGTTGTTCCTGTTTGCCAACAGATTTATCGATGACCTTCTCTTTCTGATAAAATCCGTAAAGGAAAAACTCCCTCTCAAACTCTTACCGAAAGAGATTGAGAGGGTGTTTTTCCTATGGAGAGATTGTTACTGAGACAAGTGAGTAAGACACTCGACAATGGTTTATCACAGCGTGACAGCCAAAGGAGAGAAGAGTCATAGCGCACCGATACAGAGGCAAATCATGCTCAGCAACACCAATAGCAAATCGACCGCCTTCGAACGTAGATTACTCTCACGAAATAGAAATGCCCCAAAAAGAAAACTCACCAATACGCTGCTACGTCGCGTCATAGACACGATAGCAATGAGAGCTTCCGGATGCGAAAGGGCAAAGAAGTAGAAAAGGTCGGCTGCTGTCAAAAACACACTAATACCGACAATGCTCCATCTCCACGCAAAAGGAGTGGAATGCTTACGCTTGGGCCACCAAATCGCAAGAAAGATTAAGCCCATCAATACGACTTGATAGAAGTTGAACCATACCTGTACAAACATGGCATTCAACCCCATACCACCAGAAGACAGAGGGGACAACAGAAACTTGTCGTACAATCCACTACAAGCACCGAGTAGTGCTGCCAAGACCAGCAAGAAAATCCACTTGTTGTGTGTAAAGTCTATTCCTTCTTTCTTTCCACTTCTACTCAGCAAGAAAAAAGGAAATGATGGCCAGCCCTACACCAGCCCATTGCCAGGCATTAAAATGCTCGTTGAACAGAAGTAAAGCCCCCATCAGTGTCAATACCGGCCGTGTTGCATTGATAGGACCTACAATCGTGAGGGGAAGATGTTTGATGGCGAAGTAGCCACACATCCAAGATGATAGGACAAGGATGGCTTTTAGTATCACCCAGCAATGTGCCTCTCCATCCATGAGCGGAACATACCAATGACAGTCCGTGGAAAGTTGCCCGGTCACAGAGAGTAGCAATGTGGGAAGGAACAATGCACTACATATAATGGTGTTCAGCAATAATACTGGTATGACAGCGTTGTTCCGCAACGACTGTTTTTTGAAGACATCATAACCGCCCAAAAGCACGGCTGAACAAACAGCAAGAAAGAACCACATAGATGATATCAATATTGGACGTCCACCAAGAATAAAGCGTTGGCAGCAACACTTTCTCCTGCCGAACAGCGATTTTGAACTTCAATGACCTTCCGAAAGTCATCGATTGACATGCGCCCACGCCCCACCTCTAAAAGTGTTCCGACAACAGCGCGCACCATATTGCGGAGGAAACGATTGGCGGTAATTTCAAATCGCCAATAATCCTCCTCTATCTGCACCCATCGGGCGTGTTGGACGTCACAGATGTTGGTCTTTTGATCATTGTTGAGTTTCGAGAAACTTGTAAAATCCTCTGCATCGAGCAAGAGAGCTGCAGCTTGATTCATCAGTTCATAATCAGGCACAAAGGTCAGCCGATGTGCATAATGCCGACGATAGGGATTCTTCTTGGTGTAAACAAAATAATGATAGGTGCGTCGGATGGCAGAAAAACGGGCATGCAAATCGTCATCTACTTGCTTTACGCCGTCGACAGCAATGTCTTCGGGTAAAATACGATTAAGACGAAATGCGAATTGTTCCACATCAAGGCTTTGTTCTGTATCGAAATGGGCAACCATTTTCGAAGCATGCACTCCGGCATCTGTACGCCCCGCTCCCACACATTCTGTCGGTGTTGGAAGAAGTTTAGAGAGTGCATCATTGAGACGTTCCTGAACAGTAGCGGCATTGGGTTGAACCTGCCAGCCATGATAGCAAGTGCCATCATAGGAGAAAATAATGAAATAGCGCATAAGCCGGCAAAGAAATGAAAAGAGCCAATAAAAAGCGTGCTGCACTCTGAGCAGAATGCAGCACGCAATGATAGGTATTTAAGTGAGATTGCTCAATCGCAATTAGGCTTCTTCAGCAACAACTTCGAAAGCAACTTCTGCCGAAACATCCTTGTGGAGTTTCACAACCGCAGTGTAAGCGCCTACTTGCTTCACTTCTTTCAGAACGATGCTCTTGCGATCTACTTCGAGACCACGCTTAGCCAATTCTTCAGAGATTTGAAGGTTGGTCACAGAACCATAGATAGAGCCTGTAGCACTTACCTTCATGGCAAATCTTGATGTCGGCAACAGCATTGAGTTTTTCGGCCAAAGCAACAGCTTCGTTCTTAATTTTTCGAGCTTGTGAGCCTGCTGCTTGAGGTTTTCAGCCAACATTTTTGCAGAAGCTGAAGCGATGACAGCCTTACCCGTAGGAATGAGGAAGTTACGGCCATAGCCGTCCTTGACAGTTACGATTTCGTTCTTGAAACCGAGACCTTGTACGTTTTCTTTCAGAATGATTTCCATGTGTGTACCTCCTCTTTTATTATTTCATCAAATCGGTTACGAAAGGAAGGAGAGCCAAGTGGCGTGCACGCTTCACAGCTTGTGCCACACGACGCTGAAACTTCAGAGAAGTACCCGTGATGCGACGAGGCAGAATTTTACCTTGTTCATTGAGGAACTTCTTCAAGAATTCAGGATCCTTGTAGTCGATATACTTAATACCGCTCTTCTTGAAACGGCAATACTTCTTTTTCTTGACATCGACAGTGGGGGAGTCAAATAGCGAATTTCAGATGCTTGTGCCATGGTTTAGTTCTCCTTTTTGTTTGAGCGACGTTTTTTCTGCATATTGTGCTGCATACTTGTCGAGTTTAACGGTAAGGAAGCGGATTACGCGCTCATCGCGACGGAAACCGAGTTCCAACTTTTCTACTACGGAGGGTTCAGCCTTGAACTCCAGCAACTGGTAGAAACCGGTGCTCTTCTTGTCGATGGCATAGGCCATCTTCTTGAGGCCCCAGTTTTCTTCATTGACAATCTCGGCACCTTGTGCAACGAGAACATCTTTGAACTTTTCGACCGTCTCCTTCATCTGAACATCAGACAAAACGGGAGTAAGGATGAAAACGGTCTCATACTGATTCATCATGAGATGTGATTGAATTGAGTGAATAAAATGATTTTTCTTGTTGCTTTGGGCATATTTATCCCTCCAAAAGGGGAGAACAATCCCAAAAAGCGCTGCAAAAATACGCCTTTTTTCTCGGCACAACAAGTTTTTCGCTCTTTTTTTTCCTTTTGCCGACTAAATTCTTCTCTTATAGAAGTAGTGTCATTTGTTTTTTAGTACTTTTGCATACCTCTTTTTCCAAAGAAATCACATTCACAAAACTATGACTCAGAACTTATCTCCTCAAATAGTCCATCTGCTTGCTCTCAGCAGAGAGGAAGCTAACAACAATAATTGTCACTCTGTTGGGTCGGTAGCTTTGCTACTTGGCATGCTTCGGGATGAAGATGGTTCCGCCCGAAAGGTGATTGCTCAGTTTGGGCTCCCTATTGATGTGCTTCGTGCGACTCTTCTGAAACGTTTAAACACAGAAGATGCAGACATTGAGCACGACACGGACCTTCCTTTGGATAGTGATACAGAGCGTATATTGCGCCTGTCTCAACTGGAAGCTCGTTTTCAAAAAGCAGAGGAGGCCACCGATGTGCATGTTTTATTGGCTTTGTTGCGCGACCACATCAATGAGGGCTGCAAGGTGATGCAAACATTTGATATTGACTACAAGAAAGTAATCAGTGTCATGAATTTGAAGTCAACAACTCCGGCCCCACAAGGCAATCTTGGGTTTGCCGATGAAGATTCCTCCCAATACCACAAATTCCACAAATACTCCCACAGCACAATCCAACAGTCACGAGACTCCCATTCTTGACAACTATGGGACAGACCTGACTAAAGCAGCCGCTGAAGGCGTGCTTGATCCCATTGTGGGAAGGCATGCCGAGATTGAACGGATGGCGCAAATTCTCACACGCCGTAAGAAGAACAATCCAGTTCTGATTGGTGAACCCGGGGTTGGAAAAAGTGCCCTTGTGGAGGGACTTGCTCAGCTTATCTCCCAGAATAAAGTACCCCATCTGTTGCTCAACAAGCGCATTGTGAGCCTGGATATGGCCTCCGTCGTGGCCGGCACACAATATCGCGGTCAATTTGAAGAACGCCTGCGCCGATTGATAGAAGAACTGAAGAACAATCGCGATATTATTCTTTTTATTGACGAAATACACACCATCATCGGGGCTGGTAGTGCTCCAGGCAGCCTTGATGCAGCCAACATCCTCAAACCTGCTTTAGCACGGGGTGAAGTGCAGTGCATCGGTGCAACGACCATCGGTGAATTTAAGAAAAGCATCGAAAAGGATGGAGCGCTCGATCGACGCTTTTCAGAAAGTCTTGCTTGAGCCCACTACCGCAGATGATACATTGCGTATCCTTCACAACATCAAAGAACGCTACGAAGCTCACCACAACGTGCACTATACAGATGCTGCATTAGACGCTTGTGTCAGTCTCACTGAACGTTATATCACCGATCGTGCATTGCCGGACAAAGCGATTGACGCCCTTGATGAGGCAGGGAGTCGAGTGCATCTGCTTAATGTGCGTATGCCTCATCATATTGAATTAAAAGAGACAGAAGTAAACCGCTTACGAGCCCTGAAAGAAGAAGCTGTGGCTCAGCAGAACTTTGAGTTGGCCGCAAGTCTGCGTGACCAACTGATTCAGGCAGAGGATGAACTAAACCACTTGAAATCAGAGTGGCAAAAGACCTGCAAGACCACCGCATCACAGTCGATTTAGACGATGTAGCCGGAGTCGTATCAATGATGAGTGGAGTTCCGGCAGAACGTATGAAAGAAAGCGAAAACATTCGTCTTAAAGGAATGAAACAAGCGCTTTCTTCGAAAGTGATTGCTCAGGAACGTGCCATCATGCGTTTGACGCGTGCCATCACGCGCAACCGTCTCGGACTCAAAGATCCTAATCGTCCGATTGGTACCTTTATGTTCGTTGGTCCCACCGGTGTCGGCAAAAACGCATTTGGTCAAGACCTTGGCCGAGTTTATGTTTGGCCGTAAAGATGCACTCATCCGCATTGACATGAGTGAGTATGGTGAAAAGTTCTCCACCTCTCGGCTTGTGGGAGCCCCTCCCGGATACGTAGGCTATGAAGAAGGGGGGCAGCTCACCGAACAAGTGCGACGTCGTCCCTACTCTATTGTGCTGCTTGACGAAATTGAAAAAGCCCACCCTGACGTGTTCAACACCTTGCTCCAAGTGATGGATGAAGGACGCATGACGGATGGAAATGGCACAACCGTAGATTTCCGTAACACCATCATTATCATGACCTCTAATAGTGGAAGTCGACAACTGAAAGAATTTGGAGCAGGCATCGGCTTCTCAGCTCCTACTGATGGACTCAATGTAGAAGTGGCTGAGAGCATCGTACGCAAAGCACTTCAACGCCAGTTTGCTCCCGAATTTCTCAATCGACTGGATGAAATCATCATGTTTGATCCCCTCAGTCGAGAAAGTGTAGAAAGCATTGCCCAACTCGAAATCGAAGCACTCTCTCACCGTCTGACAGCAACAGGACACACCCTCACCTTGACGCCCGCTGCTATCGCCTTCATCGCGAGAAAAGGTTATGACCCACAATATGGTGCTCGTGCCCTTCGCCGCACATTACAACAATATGTGGAAGACCCCATTTGTGATCTTTTTTTGGATAATGCGGCAGGCACAGCTTTGACAGCCGACTTAGATGAGGAGGCTGAAAAGATAGTCATATCAACTGACACCACCATGTCGTAAATTTACATCTATGAAAAGTACCTTCCTATAAAGGTTGTAGTTTATTTTACCTCAGAGGTAGTTTTTTCTATCTCTGAGGTAGAAAAAATTATCTCCTATGTAGAATTGACGCCTTCCTAAGCAGATATTCAAAATTAATCGTAGCTATTTTAGTCACAGGAAGTTCTCTACTTTGATACCATCTTTGTGTATCTTTTCCGTCATCTCGCCTTTGTTCATTGGTCGTTGGTACACTCCTTCTTCGCAAAGACGACCTGACGAAAAATTAAAACAAAGATAGTACCCATTAATTCCGAGCACCTACTTAGCTCTCGTTTTTCCACCTTTCTTTTTGCATTTTTCCTCTCTAAACCTTAGTCTCTTCCACCATGTCTCCTGCAATAGATTTATTTTGGGCTTGCACCACATCTCATGATTTGCATTGCGCTCAGAGTTATGCCAACGCCCACCCACAGGTAGTTCTCCATCCCATCGTTCAAGACGAACATCTCTTAACGGAGGAACATCAAGCAATACTGGTTGATAGTTTATCCTCTTCAAAGAGCCTGCGACTCATTGCACAGCACAGCACAGTTCCTTATGTGGCTCTATTTCTGCGTCCCACCCACTTTCAACCGGCTTATCGTTGTCTGGAACGTCTACTCCAAGTCGCCATCGACACTCAAGCTGCAATGATTTACACAGACCACTGGACCCAACTGGAAGAAAAAGATGGAACACTCTCTCTTCCTCAACTCCACCCTCTGATTGATTATCAGATAGGATCCGTGCGTGATGATTTCGATTTTGGTGGTTTGTGGTTAGTACGTGGAGAATTACTTCGTAACTTTGTTGCCGAGAACAAATGCCGGTACAAGTTTGCCGCGTTTTATGCGCTTCGTCTTTACCTCAGCCAACAAGGAGAGCTATATCATTTGCGTGAGCCACTCTATACCGAATTGCAAATCGATTTGCGACAAAGTGGTGAAAAACAGTTTGATTACGTCAATCCTTCTGCTCGAGAGGTGCAACTCGAAATGGAACGAGCTTGTACTCACCACCTCAAGGAAATCGATGCTTGGCTCGACCCCAGCGAGTTTGATGACATACCGATAGAATACGCTCCTATCAATAATAGTGAGTCAGAAGTTATTTCAAATTATAAGGAGGGCACACAGTTGCTCAACCAATCCTTTGAAGGGACTTTTCCAGTGACTGCATCTGTGATAATTCCCGTTCGCAACCGTGTCCGCACCATTGCTGATGCCATTCAATCTGTGCTCTCGCAAGACGCTGACTTCCCTTTCAATCTTATTGTCATAGACAACCATTCAAGTGATGGAACACTGGACGTGATTACGAAGTGGCAGCGGCAGGATCAGCGAGTGGTGCTACTCACCCCTGAGCGTACTCGATTTAGGCATTGGTGGATGTTGGGATATGGCCATACGTTCTGAGCATTGTGGACGTTATGCTGTGCAATTGGATTCCGATGACTTATATAGTGGCGTCGATACACTGAAGCGCATCGTAGAAGTTTTCCAAAAGCAGAAGGTTGCCATGGTGATTGGTGCCTATCGTATGGTGGATTTCTCTCTCAATACTCTTCCTCCCGGACTCATCGCCCACACCGAGTGGACGGCCGATAACGGAAGAAACAATGCGCTTCGTATCAATGGATTAGGAGCTCCACGTGCTTTCAATACTTCAATCCTTCGGACGATAGGATTTCCCAACACTTCTTATGGTGAGGATTACGCATTGGGACTGGCCATCTCCGACACTACCGCATCGGACGCATCTACGACGAACTTTATCTTTGTCGACGATGGGAGGACAACTCCGATGCCGCCCTTAGCGTAGAGAAGATCAATGCCAACAACGCCTACAAAGACGAACTGCGATCCCTTGAAATTCGGGCACGTCAACAGATGAACTCTATTTGGAAGCATTCCCTCAACGAGAATGAGGTCTATGACTTTATCAAAGTACAAAAGAAAATATGGGACGAAGTGCGCGAACGCTTTGAGGCCCTGCAAGATGTCGACCTAGATAAAAATCTTTTGAAACAGTGGGAGGAGAGATTGCTATTCAACACAATCCGGCCCGAATTGTTTCGACCGGAGCAAAAATCGATGCTCATCATCTCAAGAAGCGTCCTTGTTTCTTGTGTGATCTCCATCGTCCTACCATACAAATGTCCTTACCGGTTGAAGCCTCCTATCAAGTGCTGATCAACCCCTTCCCTATTCTTCCCGACCATCTTACCTTCCCCACGCGGCGTCATCTCCCTCAAGAGATTGAACGACACCTTTCTTCCTTTTGTCGTATGACCGCTGCATTACCCCACTTCCTATGCTTCTACAATGGAGCACGTTGTGGGGCCTCCGCTCCTGATCACGCTCATTTTCAAGCAGGAGCACGTGGCATAGTGCCATTGGAGCGAAATTGGGGAAAATACGAGGGACGATTGGAACGCCTATTTCCTCTAAATACGGAGGAAGTTGCTGAAACGGAAGAAGCTGGCTATACCGACAAGCGAGCCGGCATTTATTTATTACGGGACTACGTCTGTCCTGCTTTCGTTGTCATTGGAGAGCAGGCAGAGGGTGGCCAACCTCTGTTGCGCAAACTTCTTGCTGCAATTCCATGTCCGGAAGGCCGGAAAGAGCCCGATATCAATTTACTCGCTTGGATGGAGGAAGCACAACCACACAGCAAAAAACAATGATAACCATCGTATTCCCTCGCTGCAAGCATCGTCCTGACTGCTACACTGCCGAGGGGGAGGCACAAATGCTTGTGTCCCCAGGTGCATTAGATATGGGTGGACTTATCATTACACCTCGCCCAGAAGATTACCAGCGCATCACCGAAAAGCAAGCAGTAGGGATTCTCCGCGAAGTGACACTTTCAGAAAGTGAAATGCAGAGCATTGCTCGGCATTTGCATCATTCGACGCGGCAGAACACAGGAACTATCAGTAATAGCTCTCTGAAGAAAGGTAAAGAGCCTATGGTCGATGTCGGAATCATGACTGCAGACAGCATCCAGTTTTCCATAGACACTGTTTACACTGCCAAGGGGAAAAATATCAGCGGAGTGCAAACTGTGGAATACTGCGAGGGAGGAATCCTATGGAATGGTAATGTGTATAGCGAACTCACTTTCCGTCCCACCTCCGAAGAACACGAGTCTCAATTCACTCTAAATGAAGTCCCTATAGGTATCAACTTCCATTGGGAGTGCAAGCAAAAACAAACCTTTCATGGAACTTTAAGTTTCATGGTAGAGGAGGAGAAGTTGGTCGCTATCAACCGCATTTCTGCAGAGTTGTATCTGGAAAGTGTAATTTCTTCTGAGATGAGTCCAAATGCCTCTTTTGAATTTCTCAAAGCTCATGCCGTGGTCAGTCGTTCTTGGCTGTTCAAAATGCTGCAACAGCGCCAGAAGATGGTGCAGTCAGGTAATGAAGAAAACTTTTTCTCCTTTCAGCGAAAAGGAGATGAATACATTCGCTGGTATGGGAGGGAAGATCATACTCTATTTGATGTCTGTGCCGATGACCACTGCCAGCGTTACCAAGGTATCACCTCTATCACACGCTCCGAGGTGCATCGTGCCGTAGAAGCAACTCGTGGACAAGTGCTGAAAGTGGGCGAAAACTTTTGTGACGCCCGTTTTTCAAAATGCTGTGGCGGTGTCACGGAACGTTATTCTACATGTTGGGAAGACCAAGATTTTTCTTACCTTTCTCCCATATTTGATGGACCCAACACAACGAAGCAGGATCCGGGAATGCCCAACCTCACTGATGAGCAGGAGGCACGGCATTGGATAACTTCTGCTCCCACCGCTTTCTGCAAAACGAAAGATGCGCAACTACTGTCGCAGGTGATGAAAGATTACGACCAAGAAACTCCGGACTTCTATCGCTGGGAAGTTCGCTATACCCAGGAGGAATTGTCTCGGTTGATTAAGAAAAAAACAGAGGTAGACTTTGGAAAAATCATCGACCTTATTCCAGTGGAACGAGGAGGCAGCGGGCGTATCATACGCCTCAAAATACTCGGCACAGCCTGTACAATGACCATCGGGAAGGAGTTGGAAATCCGTCGTTCTCTGTCTGAATCCCACCTATATTCCAGTGCATTTATTATTGAAAAAGAAGGAATTGACGAAGATGGCATCCCCAAGAACTTCAAGCTGACAGGTGCAGGCTGGGGACACGGGGTAGGCCTCTGTCAGATAGGGGCAGCCGTGATGGCTGCAAAGGGCTATTCCTATCAGCAAATCCTACTGCACTATTATCAGAACGCAGAAATTCAACGTCAGTATGAGTAGAATTTATAGTACTTGGAAGTGGGTTCCTTCACTTTACTTTGTCGAAGGAATACCCTATATTATTGTGGGCAGTGTGGCCTTAATACTCTTAAGCGCATGGGGTTGTCTGACACCGCCTGTACAGCCTATACCTCTTGGCTGGCCTTACCTTGGGCCATTAAGCCCATTTGGAGTCCGTTCATTGACATCTTTAAGACCAAACGTTGGTGGATTATAACGATGCAGGCTGTCATAGGTATCGCCTTGGGCACAATCGCTTTCACGCTCCCCACGTCCTTCTTCCTGCAAGCTGCTCTTGCTTTGTTTTTTTCTTATTGCCTTCAGCAGTGCCACCCACGACATTGCAGCTGATGGATTCTATATGCTGGCGCAAGATGAGCAGCAACAAGCCCTTAATGTTGGGGTGCGCAGCACTTTTTATCGTCTTGCCACAATCTTTAGTGAGGGACTGCTGTTGATGCTCATCGGATTACTTGAAGTTTATACGCGAAAATCAGTTGTGGCTTGGAGTTGGGGACTTGGAGCGATTGGATTGCTTTTTTCTTCCTCATCGCTGCTTACCATAACTGGGCACTTCCTCGTGTAAAGAAGACCAAGGCACCTCATCGGATAACGTTTCTGTTCGTGAGGTGATGGAGCAGTTTTTAGAGACCTTCGCTGCATTCTTCCGCAAGCCTCACGCCCTTATAGCGATGGCATTCCTCTTGATTTATCGACTGCCGGAAGCTATTTTGGTGAAACTCACCCCACTTTTTCTGTCCGAACGAATGAGCCAAGGCGGTCTCGGATTGACCACTTCGGAATATGGTTTTGTAAAAGGAACGGTCGGCGTTATCGGACTCACCTTCGGAGGGATTATTGGAGGTATTCTCGTTTCTCGCGATGGGTTTGCACGCTGGAAATGGCCCATGGCGTTGTCGATGTCACTACCCAATATCTTCTACGTCCTACTGGCCTATTATCAACCCCACAACTTACTATGTATCAATTTGGCAGTTGGCATTGAGCAGTTTGGCTATGGATTTGGTTTTACGCTTTATATGCTTTATATGCTTTACTTCTCCCAAGGAGCGCTAAAAACGGCCCACTATGCCATCTGTACAGCCTTTATGGCCTTGAGCATGATTATACCCGGCTTGTTTTCCGGTTGGATTGCCGACCGCCTTGGCTATTACAATAGCTTCATCCTTGTGATGTTGCTCATTCCTCTGTCGTTTTTTGTGTGTCATCTTATTCATGTTCCGGCAGACTTCGGACAGAAAGCGAAAGAAGAGAGGGATACAATATAATCATTTGAACCTTTCGCCTGCACACTATTGGAAAGGAGGGAAAGAAAATCTGCAAGCTTTTGTTTTTTTTGTTTTTCTCTTGAAGAAAATAGGCTCAATAGCTTTCAAAATAGATTTATCTTTGTACCTTTGCAAAGTCTCAATGGCAGAATTTGCCTTCTGACAAGTCTTTAATATCAAATTATCTTCTCGACGAAATTATCACTCACATGGCAGAATGGTTTGAATGCAAAATAAAGTATGAGCGCACGATGGAAAATGGTATGCTCAAAAAAGTAAATGAGCCCTACCTCGTGGATGCGCTGAACTTCACGGAGGCTGAACGGCGTATTACCGAAGAAATTGCCCCCTTCATGATGGGAGAATTTCAGGTAAGCGACATAAAGCGTGCACGTTTTGCCGAAATCTTTGAAACCACTGACGAAAAAGTGCTGACCGCTGGTTCAAAGCCAAACTCACCTTTGTCACCCTCGACGAAAAAACTGGTAAAGAAAAAAAATCTTCCCACAACATTTTGGTACAATCCTCTGATTTGCGTGACGCTGTCAAACGCTTAGATGAAGGGATGAAGGGCTCGATGATGGACTATGTGATTTCATCTCTTGCAGAAACTCCTTTGATGGGCGTTTTCCACTATAAGGCCGACATCCCTGAAAAGAGTGAATGATACTCAACCTCCAACTGCCATGCTCACCCCTCTTCAGCAACAACTATTGCAAGTACGTGCGACATTACCCCAAGACGTAGAACTGGTGGCTGTCTCCAAATTTCATCCTGTGGAGGCCCTTCAAGAAGCCTATGACGCAGGACAGCGTATATTTGGAGAAAGTCGCGTGCAAGAGTTGGAGCAAAAACGTCCACTAATGCCCGCCGACACACGATGGCACTTCATTGGGCATCTGCAAGCGAACAAGGTGAAATATATTGCACCCTATGTAGAACTTATACATGCAGTTGACAGCCTGAAGTTGTTGATAGAAATTGACCGACAAGCCGCGCGCTGTGGACGTATTATTCATTGTTTGCTGCAAGTACATGTGGCACAAGAGAATACAAAATATGGCTTTCTCCCTAACGAATTGTTTGATTTCTTGGAAAAAGGAGAGTGGCGAGCACTTTCCAATACTTGTTTAGCCGGTTTGATGTGTATGGCCACCAATACGGACAACAAGCAACAGATACGTCAAGAGTTCCACCAAGCGAAATCACTTTTCGAGCAAGTAAAAGTACGCTATTTCTCCAAGGTACCCACTTTCTCCCAATGCTCTTGGGGAATGAGCGATGACTACCCAATTGCTATAGAAGAAGGAGTACACTGATACGAGTAGGATCAAAAATCTTTTGGAGAACGGCACTATTAGCGATTACTATGAAAACTTTTAAGCGCATTCAGCAGCTTATTGAACAACAAGACCTAAATGTGGCAGAACAACAACTATTTTCTGCCTCAAAAGAGGAACTTTCTCCTGCCGAACATCACTATCTTTTTAGGGCTCATTTGGGCAAAGCGTGCAGACTGGAAGCAAGCGAAGAGTCATTTTCTCGAAGCTGTTGCCCTTGACCCAAAAAGCCCGGCTCAAGCTCCACTTGAGATGCTGACGAACATCTACGACTACTATTATAAAGACAATTTAAATCCTTAAAAAAATCATTTGTGTATGGCTAAAATCAGAGGTGCTGTGGTCATTGACCAAGAGCGATGTAAAGGATGCAATCTCTGCGTTGTGGCATGCCCAACCCAAACTCTCGCGCTGAGTACGACAGCCGTCAACCATCATGGCTATGCATTTAGCCAAGATGTTCAGCCCGAAGCTTGCATTGGATGCGCGTCTTGCGCAGAAGTTTGTCCCGATGCGTGTATTGTAGTTTACAAAATCAAAGAAGGATAATTCTTTCAGTCAGAAGAGGGATATCCCTTCTTTTTCTGCCCCTCTTACTGAACGAACGACTCCAAGTTCTTATTTTTCCTTTTGAACCCCTTGACTATGGAAAAAGAAATAATGCTGTTAAAAGGCAATGAAGCTTTGGCACATGCTGCCGTGCGTTGTGGATGTGATGCCTACTTTGGCTACCCCATCACCCCGCAAAGCGAAGTGCTGGAAACCTTAGCCGAACTTGCACCTTGGAAAACAACCGGTATGGTTGTGCTACAAGCCGAAAGCGAGGTAGCTTCTATCAATATGCTCTATGGAGCTGGTGGCTGTGCAAACGCGTAATGACATCTTCCGCCAGTGTGGAATTGCCCTGATGCAGGGAAGGCATCAGCTACATGGTAGGAGCTGAGGTGCCCTCTTTGATTGTCAATGTGCAACGTGGCGGCCCCGGCCTGGGAACCATTCAGCCTTCTCAGAGTGACTATAACCAAGCGACTCGTGGAGGCGGCAATGGTGACTACGAAATGATAGTGCTCGCCCCCAATAGTGTGCAAGAGATGGCTGATTTCGTAGGGGTTGGGCTTTGACTTAGCGTTCAAATATCGGAATCCTGTCATTATGCTCGCCGATGGCGTCATCGGCCAGATGATGGAGAAAGTCGAATTGCAACCTCAACAAGAGCGACTCTCTGATGAGGAGATTGCTCACCGCTACCCTTGGGCGACTACGGGATGCCGACAGCGTAAGCCCAATGTCATCACCTCCGTAGAGTTGCAACCCTGAGATTATGGAAAAGCACAACCTCCATCTGCAAGCTAAATATCAAGAGATGGAACAGAATGAAGTGCGCTACGAGTGGTCGGGCTCTGACCATCCGGTGCTTGGTATTGTGGCTTTTGGTTCGGCAGCACGCATCTCTCAGAAAGTGGTAGACTTAGCTCACTGAAGAGGGTATCGAGGTGCGTCTCTTACGCCCCATCACGCTGTGGCCTTTCCCAAAGGCTGCTGTACGTGAAATGGCAGCTCAGGTCAAAGGCATTCTGACGGTCGAAATCAACGCTGGCCAGATGGTAAACGATGTCCGCTTAGTGGTCGAAGGGCGTGTACCGGTCGAACACTATGGCCGTTTAGGGCGGCATCGTGCCCAGTCCGAATGAGATTTTAAGAAAACTGAAATCCATGCTCTAACTATGTCCAATCGCATTCCAATTCAAGACGAAAAGGCCCGTCGCCAAAGACGTTTGCTCATTCTTCGCAATTGGCTCAATGGCGTGTTTATGCTACTTGCGCTTATTGCCATCATCGGTGTGCTTCTCTTTAAGGCCGGCGACATCAGACTCTATATCAGCTACGGCATAGCCATTCTGGCCATACTCGTCAAGATGGTAGAGGCCATATTTCGTATGCCTGGAATTTTTCAATAAGTTATAGCCATGACAAAAAGAAGAAATCATACAGCAGGGGCAAGTCGCTTACAAAAAGCTCATCTTTGCTCAACAAAAAAATACGATGCACTACTGTCCAGGGTGTTCCCATGGGGTGGTTCATAAGTTGGTGGCTGAGGTCATCGAAGAGATGGAACTCGGCGACAAGTCGGTGGGTGTCAGTCCTGTGGGATGCGGTGTGTTCATGTACAAATACCTCGACATCGACTTCCAAGAGGCGGCTCACGGGCGCGCTGCTGCGGTGGCCACAGCCATCAAGCGCGTCTTGCCAAACCATCTCGTTTTCACTTATCAAGGAGATGGAGACGCTGCCGGTATCGGTACCAACGAAACGCTCCATGCGCTCAACCGCGGTGAAGGCATTACCATCATCTTTATCAACAATGCCATCTACGGCATGACCGGTGGACAAATGGCCCCTACGACCCTACTGGGACAAGTCACGGCCACAAGCCCTTACGGACGCGAACCGGCCATCCACGGCTACCCTCTCAAACTCTCGGAAATGGCAGCTATGCTCGAAGGTACAGCTTATGTCACACGACAGAGTGTAGAGACCGTGGCTGCCATCAAGAAGACCAAGAAAGCCATTCGTAAGGCTTTTGAACTTTCGATGGAGCACAAAGGCTCCTGCTTGGTCGAAGTTGTGGCCACTTGCTCCTCCGGTTGGAAGCTTCCTCCCGTCAAGGCCAATGAGTGGATGAAAGAAAACATGTTTCCCTATTATCCAAAGGGCGACCTGAAGGATATCACCAAAAGTACAATAGTTATGACACAAGAAATCATCATTGCCGGATTTGGCGGACAAGGCGTACTCTCTATGGGGAAAATTTTGGCTTATGCTGCCTTGATGGAGGGCAAAGAGGTGAGTTGGATGCCCGCTTATGGTCCCGAGCAACGCGGAGGGACAGCCAATGTGACAGTAATCATCAGCGATGAAAAAAATCTCATCGCCCATCCTTTTCAGCCTATGACACAGCCATTCTGCTCAACCAGCCTTCCATCGACAAGTTTCAGCCGAAAGTCAAAGCCGGTGGAGCACTTATCTATGATGGCTTTGGAGTGATGGAGCCACCCACACGCACCGACATCCACAACTACTGCATGCAGGCGATGAATGCGGCCACTGAAATGCGGTTGGTCAAATGCTTCAACATGATTATTTTAGGTGGATTTCTCAAAGTGCATCCGATTGTTGCGATCGAAAGTGTGATGAAGGCCTTGCGCAAAACCTGCCCGAACGCCACCATCATCTCCTCCCCGCCAACGAACAAGCCATTTTTGAAGGGAATGGAGCTCATCACCCTCTAAACATTACCAACATTATCTATTTTGACTTCACCTCCTAAAATAACAAACGACCTATGGCAAGCAGAAGAAATTTAAAGAAAGTGGTAAAAACATCTCCGGTGAACTTTTTGCCGATTGTGTATTACTACGTCTTACCGAGCAAGCCGATCGCACGAAAGTGGAAGAACTGATGCGTGACATCGCCACGATGTACGCAGAGTTTGTGGCACGCATCAACCACACCGAAAAAAAGGCAGCGAAGCTTTGTTCTACAAAAAAACTGCGCAAAGAGTTCACCGATACGGTCAATCGTATCCACGAAGAGCTCATCAAGGCTTGATTTCCTTCCTATCTATCTAACGCGTGAGCCTACGCGCCACTTGGGAAAAACTGATTTTCCTTCTCGACCTTCACACCTTTGACTGATTAGCTCTTAGGGTGTGGAGGTTGAAAGTGTTGCCCTGATGTTATCTTTATTTTACCAACAGCATGTTACAAAAATCGCACATTACCTTCTGTTTCGTCTGATGGGTTGGACTGCAGAGATTACCGTTCCTCATCGTGCCAAGTGCATTCTCTGTGTAGCGCCACACACGAGTAACCAGGACTTCCTGATCGGTGAACTGCTCTACACGGCTTTGGGACGAAAGGCTGGCTTTTTGATGAAAAAAGAATGGTTCTTTTGGCCGCTGGGCATGTGGTTGCGCCATATTGGAGGCGTACCTGTGTTCCGTTCCAAACACGTGAGTTTGACCGACCAACTCGCTGAGATGGCGCGCAACAGCAGTTATTTCAACCTGGCAGTAACACCCGAAGGCACGCGCTCACGGACAGAAACGTGGAAACGAGGCTTCTATTTCATTGCCCAAAAGGCAGATATTCCTATCCAACTTTTTGCCATCGATGCGCAGCACAAAAGGATTGTCTGCACAAAAGAAGTATTTCCCACGGGCAACATTGACGCTGATTTCCGTACGATTGTCGATTACTATCGCGCTTTTGACGGATGTGCGTTCCATCCCGAAAAGTTTGCATTAGATACCTCTTTACCTCCCCTGTCATGACCCCTACACCTACGTTTTCTCCTTTTGCCCTTCGTCTTTGCCCTGTTCGCTTCGCCAGTGTTGGGACAAAACACCTCCTTCCCTTCGATAAAGCCTTTCGATTTGTCGAGTCTGAAGGTTGACTATAAGGGCAATCGCTGGGTAAAGAACGTTTCCAAACCCTACAACATCAAGGATGGGCTGGTGGGACGACACTTATATGTATCCCCCAGCCATGGCCGCTATTTTAATGGAGACAGATGGCGCTGGCAGCGCCCCACCCTCTTCTGCACGACGGAAGATTTACTCACACAGAGTTTCGTCTTCCCCTATCTGATTCCGATGTTGGAGAATGCAGGGGCCATAGTCTACGCACCACGCGAGCGCGACCCACAGACCTACGAGGCAATAGTCGACAACGACCAGCCCGGACGTTATGGCACCTACGAGGAGTGGAACACCGCCAAGTATGCTTGGCAAACGGCAGAAGGACGCGGTTTTTCCGCCCCCTTGACGACCTACAACAGCCAAAACATGCCCTTTGAGATGGGGACTGCTCGTTGCGTACCCACTACACGTGAGCACAACGAGCACGCCACCGCCACTTGGACACCGCTAATTCCGAAGCGTGGACGCTACGCCGTCTATGTAAGTTACGCCTCCCTTCCCAACTCGGTGTCCGATGCTCACTACACCGTCCATCATGCCGGGGGCGAAACGTCCTTTCGTGTCAATCAGCGCATGGGCGGAGGCACGTGGCTCTACCTCGGCACGTTCCTTTTTGACGAAGGGCGCAATGAGCGCGGACGTGTGGTGCTTCACAACGAGAGCCGGCACAAGGGGCGTTGTGACGGCCGATGCCGTCCCGTTTCGGCGGAGGTATGGGCATTGTTGAACGCTCCATCCCCACCATTTCCTACGCCCCCGACAGCACCAAGATTTACACCTATGGGCAGGGCGTGACCAGCGGTCTGCCCCGGCAGTTGGAGGGTGCACGCTATTATGCCCAATTGGCCGGACTTCCCGACTCTTTATACAATCTCGACGAAGGGCGCAACGACTATAGCGACGACATCCGCTCCCGCTCGCATCTACTCAATCTGCTGAGCGGTGGATCGGCATTCGTGCCCGACACCACAGGACGCGGTGTCCCTTTCGAACTGGCGTTTGCGCTACACACCGATGCCGGTTACAACCGCTCCAACATTCCCTACGGAACGTTGGGGATTGTCACGACCTACAACGACCAAGGCGACAGCCTCTTCCGGACAGGCATTGATCAGCGCATCTCGCTGGAGCTTGGCAGCCGGGTGCTCAACCAAGTGGTGCAAGACCTCTCATCGGTCTACAACACCACCTGGCCGTTGCGCGAACTGCGCGACAAGAACTACGGCGAAACGCGAAGCCCTTTGGTGCCCAGTATGATACTCGAATTACTGGCTCATCAGAACTATCGCGACATGACCTATGCCCACGACCCCAACTTCAAGTTTACGGTGTCGCGAGCCATCTATAAGAGCCTGCTCCGTTATGTCAGCGCCACCCACGGACAGCAAGACCCTGTGGTGCAGCCGCTTCCCGTTTCCCACTTTTCGGCTTGCTTGGTGAAAGGCAAAAATCAGGTACATCTCTCGTGGCAACCCACGCCCGATCCCCTTGAACCTACGGCTACACCAGTCGAATACATTGTCTACACCCGCACGGCCGACTCCGATTTCGACAACGGCCGGCTCACAAATGGGCGCACCACACTCACCCTTCCCATCTCCCCCGATCGTCACTATATCTTTCGTGTGGCGGCCATCAATGCCGAGGCGAGTTTCCCTTCCCAACCGCTGAGTGTCTACTGCTCCTCCGACCATGCCGCCGGACGAAGCCGGGAAGTGCTCATCGTCAATGCTTTCGACCGCCTCAGCGGACCGGCACGTGTCGAAACGGCCGACAGTCTCGGCTTTGATCTCGATGCAGACGCAGGCGTGGCGTGTGACTACACTACGGCCTATTGCGGTCGGCAAACAAACTTTTCCCTCTCGGGCTTGGGCAAAGAAGGCCCGAATGGATTGGGCTACGGATCGTCCGAACTGATGGGGAAACTGATTGCCGGCAACCGTTTCGATGGCGTTGAGACCCATGCCGAAGCCATGATTGGAACACGCACCGACCTCTCCATTTCCTCCGTAGGCAAAGACGCCTTTTTGGCGTTGAAGGAGAAAGAACTCTCCACCTACGACCTGACCGACTATGTCTGTGGGTTGGAAAAAGACGCCCCCTACAATCTTCTCCCTTACAAGACCTTTCCCCCTCGTGCCCGCCAACTGCTGCGTCGTTTCAGCGAGCGAGGCGGACGCCTGCTGGTAAGCGGCAGTTTTGTGGGGAGCGACATGCAGCAGGATGAGGAGCGCGACTTCCTCAACGAGGTACTGAACGTGAGCTATATGGGGAGCGTCCGCTGCGACACCCTTCAAAACTTCCGGGGGCTGCAGGTAGACCTGCCTGTCTACACGGGCTTGAATACCGAACACTTCGCTTGTCCTCACAACGATGTGCTCGAACCGACAGGTAAAGCCTTTTCAGCCTTTGCCTATGGGGGCAATGGATACAGCGCCGGCGTGGCCGCTGCCGAAGGACGTTCGCGCACCCTCACGATGGGATTTCCCTTTGAGTGCATCTCCGACAGTACAACGCGCCGAGTGGCTATGGACGCCATGCTGCGCTTCCTTCTCAAACAATAAATACCACAATATCATTATGGCAACAGTAGACGACAAGAAAATCATCTTCTCGATGGTCGGGCTGACCAAAAACAATCAAGCAGACCAACAAGACCATCCTTAAAAACATCTACCTCAGTTTCTTCTATGGCGCTAAGATTGGCATCATCGGTTTGAACGGTGCCGGTAAGTCGACCTTGATGAAAATCATTGCCGGCTTGGACAACGACTACCAAGGCGAAGTGGTCTTCTCCCCGGGCTATTCCGTGGGCTACCTGCCGCAGGAGCCCCACTTGGACGATGCAAAGACCGTGCGCGAAGTGGTACAGGAGGGCGTGCAGCACGTGGTCGATGCCTTGAAAGAGTATGAGGAAATCAACAACAAGTTTGGCCTGCCGGAATACTACGAAGACGCCGACAAAATGAACGAACTCTTTGCCCGCCAAGGCGAGTTACAAGACATCATCGACGCCACCGATGCTTGGAACCTCGACAGCCGCCTCGACCGCGCCATGGCTGCGCTCAACTGCCCACCGGCCGACCAAAAGTGCGAATTCCTCTCCGGAGGTGAGCGCCGTCGCGTGGCCTTGTGCCGCCTTTTGCTGCAAAAGCCCGACGTCCTCCTCCTCGATGAACCCACCAACCACCTCGATGCCGAGAGCATCGACTGGCTGGAGCAGCACCTCAACCAATACGAAGGCACCGTCATCGCCGTGACCCATGACCGCTACTTCCTCGACGACGTGGCGGGATGGATTCTTGAGCTCGACCGCGGAGAGGGCATCCCCTGGAAGGGCAACCTACACCTCATGGCTCGAACAGAAGTCCAAGCGCATGGAGCAGGAAGAAAAGGTGGCCTCGAAGCGTCGCAAGACCCTCGAACGCGAGTTGGAATGGGTACGGATGGCTCCAAAAAGCCCGCCAGGCCAAGGGGAAAAGCCCGCCTCAACAGCTACGACCTCTTGCTCAACGAAGACCAGAAGGAAAAAGGAGCAGCACCTCGAAATCTACATTCCCAACGGACCGCGTTTGGGCAATAAGGTCATCGAAGCGCAGCACGTGCAGAAAGCCTTCGGCGACAAAGTGCTTTTCTCCGACCTCAACTTCATGCTGCCCCCCAACGGCATTATCGGTGTGATTGGACCCAACGGCGCCGGCAAGACCACGCTCTTCCGCCTCATCATGGGACTCGAAAAGGCCGATGGCGGCCAGTTTGAAGTGGGCGAAACCGTCAAACTGGGCTACGTCGACCAGCAACACAAGGACATCGACCCCGACAAGAGTGTCTACGAAGTGGTGTCGCAAGGCAGCGAACTCATGCGCATGGGCGGCCGAGACATCAATGCCCGTGCCTACCTCTCACGCTTCAACTTCTCCGGTGCCGATCAGGAGAAGAAGTGCGGCGTCCTCTCCGGCGGTGAGCGCAACCGCCTCCACCTCGCGCTCGCGCTCAAGCAAGAAGGCAATGTGCTCCTCCTTGACGAACCCACCAACGACATCGATGTCAACACCCTCCGTGCGCTCGAAGAGGGCCTCGAAGCCTTTGCCGGTTGCGCGGTGGTCATCAGCCACGACCGCTGGTTTCTCGACCGCATCTGCACGCACATCCTCGCTTTCGAAGGCGATGGCAACGTCTTCTTCTTCGAAGGCAGCTATTCCGACTACGAAGTGCACAAAGCCAAGCGTCTCGGCGTCGAAGAACCGAAGCGCATCCGCTACCGCAAGCTCGAAGAGTAGCTCTCTACCACCCTTTTTCGCCACAACGCCGACTGCCTCACAGTCGGCGTTTTTTATGTCCTTGCCGTATTCAAACGGGAGGTGGTAAAGTTTTCAACACCTTGAAAAATGATTTTCAAGGTGTTGAAAAATTATTTTCACCATGTTGAAAACTTGCTTTCATCATGTAGAAAACTCTGCCGCCTCAGGCAGAGATCCGATGAAAGCAAAGGCAGGGGCGCGCAAAACGCAGACGCAATGCTCTGGAAAGCAAGAAAAATGCCTTGCCGCGTGCTCTTCGCTCATCGGTAGAATGTAGGATGGGGCTTGCAAAAGCACGGAGATAGACGGCGAAGTATGTCGGTTTCGAGCACGAAAAGTTGGGAGTTCGTTTATTATTTATTACTTTTGCAAGCAGACAAATAGTATATCGTCGCTTATGATTAAGACTCATTCGACTCTTCTTCCCGATGTCGTCTTTGAGACCAGCTGGGAAGTTTGCAATAAAGTAGGGGGCATCTACACCGTGCTCTCGACACGTGCTAAGACCCTGCAAGAACAATTCCACGATCATCTTATTTTCATCGGTCCCGACCTCGGACAGGACAAGGACAATCTCCTCTTCACCGAGCAACCGAAACTGCACGCCGACTGGCGCAAGGCCGCAGCCGCAGCCGGATTGAAGGTGCGCATCGGCCGATGGAACGTGCCCGGCAATCCAGTGGCCGTTTTGGTGGACTTTGCACCTTTCTTTCCCGAAAAAGACGAAATCTATGGCCGCGCGTGGAATCTGTTTCAAGTGGACTCGCTCCACGCCTACGGAGACTACGACGAAGCCTCGATGTTCTCTTATGCTGCAGGGCGGTTTGCCGAAATTGTGGTGAAACACGCCCTCGCCGGCAAGCGCGTCATCTACCAAGCCCACGAATGGATGTCGGGGCTGGGCATGCTCTTCCTGCAACACGAATGTCCCGAAGTGCGTACCATCTTCACTACCCACGCCACGAGCATTGGACGCTCCATTGCCGGCAACGAGAAGCCCCTCTATGCCTACTTCGATGGCTACAACGGCGACCAAATGGCGGCCGAACTTCACATGGAGGCGAAGCACAGTATCGAGAAGCAAAGCGCCCACCGCACGCATTGTTTCACCACGGTGTCGGACTTCACCGACCGCGAGTGTGCCCAGTTGCTCGACAAGCCGGCCGACGTGGTGCTGCCCAACGGCTTCGAACTCGACTTTGTACCCAAGGGAGCTGCCTTCACCAACAAGCGCCGCGCTACACGAAAGGCATTGCTCAACACGACCGGCGCACTGATAGGCGAAATGCTTCCTGCCGACACCCTTATCATTTCCACCTCCGGCCGCAACGACTTCCGCTGCAAAGGCTTCGATGTCTATCTCGAAGCCATGCGCCAACTCAACGAGCGCCTGCGCGACAGCGAGCAGAAGGTGCTTTCACTCATCGAAGTGCCGTGCTGGCTCTATGGGCCGCGCTTGGACTTGCAAGAGCGTCTGAAGGACATGGAGAAGAAGGACAATGCCGAGTTTACAGAGGCCTTACCCACACCGATGATTACGCACGATCTCTACAACCTCAACGAGGACCGTATCCTCTGTCTCATCAAGGATCTCGGGTTGGACAATCGCCACGAGAACAACGTGAAGGTGGTGCTTGTGCCTTGCTATCTGGATGGCAACGACGGCATTTTCAATCTGCACTACTACGATGTGCTCACCGCCAACGACCTCACCCTCTATCCTTCCTACTACGAGCCTTGGGGCTACACCCCGCTCGAAAGTGTGGCCTTCAAGACGCCCTGTATTACTACCGATCTCAGTGGTTTCGGCCAGTGGGTCGATGCCGAGCTGGGGCACAGCGGTACGCTCAGCGATGGAGTGCGCGTGTTGCACCGCGACGACAGCAACTACTATGAATGTGCAGCACAGATTTGCGACACCATTCAAGAGTTTCTGGAAGCACCCAAAACCACTCGTGAGCGGATGCGCAAGAACGCGGCCAAGTTTGCCGACAAGGCACAATGGAGCCACTTTGTGAAGCACTATTATAAAGCTTATGAGGTAGCCCTGAGCAAGTAAAACATTTCTGACAAAAAAAACTATAACATCATATCCACAACCCCATGAACGTTAAAATCACTAACGCCAATCAGCCCACGTGGAAGACAGTGACCGTGAAAAGCCACATCCCCGCTGCGCTGAAATCGCTCGATGAAATTGCGCACAACCTTTGGTTCTGCTGGAATCAAGAAGCGCTCGACCTCTTCAGAAGCCTGGACGCCAAGCTCTGGGAGGAAGTCGACCAAAACCCCGTAGAACTGCTCAGCCGCATCCCCTATGCCCGCTTGAAAGAAATGGCGGCCGACAAGGAAGTACTGGCCCGCGTGGACAAGGTCTACAAGACTTTCCGTGCCTACATGGACGAAAAGCCCAATCCCGAACGTGCCTCTGTGGCCTACCTCTGCATGGAATACGGCATGAACCACAACGTGAAGATTTACTCCGGTGGTCTCGGCGTGCTCGCCGGCGACTATGTCAAGGAAGCCTCCGACTCCAACGTGGACATGTGTGCCGTCGGTTTCCTCTACCGTTACGGCTACTTCACCCAGACGCTTTCGATGGACGGACAGCAGATTGCCAACTACGAAGCGCAAGACTTCGACCGCATGCCCATTGAGCGCGTGCTCGATGCCAACGGCAACCAAGTCGTGGTGGACGTGCCTTTCCCCACCTTCACCGTCCACGCCCTCATCTGGCGCGTCAATGTGGGGCGTGTGCCCCTCTACCTGCTCGACACGGACAACGATATGAACTCTGAGTTCGACCGCAGCATCACACACAGCCTCTATGGCGGTGACTGGGAAAACCGCATGAAGCAAGAGTATCTCCTCGGTATCGGTGGTATCCTCGCCCTGCAAAAACTCGGCATTAAGAAGGACGTGTACCACTGCAACGAAGGTCACGCTGCGCTCTGCAATGTGCAGCGTCTGGCCGACTTCGTGGCTGGTGGTCTCAACTTCGATCAAGCCCTCGAACTCGTCCGCGCCAGTTCCCTCTACACCGTGCATACTCCCGTACCTGCCGGCCACGACTACTTCGATGAAGCCCTCTGCGGCAAGTACCTCGGCCAGTATCCGGAGAAACTCGGCATCAGCTGGGATGACTTCATGGGGCTTGGTCGTCAGAACCCCACCGACAAGGGCGAGCGCTTCTGCATGTCCACTTTCCTCTGCAAGACCTGTCAAGAAGTCAACGGCGTGAGCTGGCTGCATGGTAAGGTGTCGCAGATGATGTTCAAGCCCATCTGGCCCGGCTATATGCCCGATGAAGCTCCTCGCGACCACCAAATCCTCACCCACGACGAGTACGAGCAAATCTACAACGTCAACCCCGAAGAGAGCCACGTGGGCTACGTCACCAACGGTGTGCACTACCCTTCTTGGTGTGCCAGCGAGTGGAAGGCCGTCCACAAGAAGCACTTCGGCGCCGACTTCCTCCAAGACCAGAGCAACCAAAGCTTGTGGGAAAAACATCTACAAGGTGTCGGATAAGGAAGTGTGGGAAACCCTGCGTTGCCCTCAAGAAGAAGCTCATCGACTACATCCGCGACCGCTTCCGGGACAATTGGCTCAAGAACCAAGGCGACCCTGCTCGCGTCATGTCCCTCCTCGACAAAATCAACCCCAACGCGCTCATCATCGGTTTCGCCCGCCGTTTTCGCCACCTATAAGCGTGCCCACCTCCTCTTTTCTGACCTCGACCGTCTGGCCAAGATTGTCAACAACCCCGACTATCCCGTCCAGTTCCTCTTCGCCGGAAAGGCTCACCCCGCCGATGGGGCCGGGCAAGGTCTTATCAAGAAGATTCACGACATCTCGATGCGCCCCGAGTTCATCGGTAAAATCATCTTCCTCGACAACTACGACATGGAGTTGGCGCGCCGCCTCGTGAGCGGTGTCGACATCTGGATGAACACTCCCACCCGCCCCCTCGAAGCCTCCGGAACATCGGGTGAAAAGGCACTCATGAATGGTGTGGTCAACCTCTCCGTGCTCGACGGATGGTGGTATGAAGGTTATCGTCCCGGTGCAGGATGGGCGCTCACCGACAAGCGCACCTACCAAGACCAAGGCCAACAAGATCAACTCGATGCAGCCACCATCTACAGCCTGCTTGAGAACGAAATCATCCCGCTCTACTACAGCCGTGGTGCAAAGGGTTACAGCGAAGGTTGGGTGAAGACAGTGAAGAACTCCATCGCCCAAATTGCTCCTCACTACACCATGAAGCGCCAGCTCGACGACTACTACACTCGCTTCTACAACCCCTTGCGCGACCGCTACGCCATCATTGCAGCCGACAATAACAAGATAGCCAAAGAAGTGGCCGCGTGGAAAGAAGCCGTGGCTCAGCGCTGGGACAGCATCCACGTGGTAGAGAGCAACTACGGCGAAGGCTACAACGGCGGCATCCTCGTGAGCGACCACGAGTTTACCGTGCAACACGTTGTCGATGTTCAAGGCCTTGATGACTCCATCGGTATCGACCTCGTTGTACTTCATCAGGACGCCCAAACCGGTGTCGATGTCATCTACAAAACCTTCCCCCTCCAAGTGGTGAAGCGCGATGGCAACCTCGTGACCTTCGAACTGAAGACCTCCATCGACATGGCCGGCTCCTTCCGCACAGCTTTCCGCATGTACCCCAAGAACAAGCACCTCACTTCACGTCAGGACTTCTGCTTCGTTCGCTGGTTCTAACCCACAGCGCTTCTGCGCTCCCCTTTTCAGCAACTCCGCACTGCTCGTATGGGACAGTGCGGAGTTTTTTTGTTTTTCTCCCTCCTTTTACATTGGCCGCAACCACCTCCGGAGCTCCTAAGGTTTTGCCCAAAAGCTTAGAAACTTTTCGTTGGAATTTGAAACAAAAGGGAATATTTTCATTTTACAAGTTGGTCAATTACACTTGCTTGGTGACTCTACCGCGTGGTAAAAATACGATGAAAAAGCGAAAAAGGAAAAGAAAATCTTTGCTATTCCTTACTTTTGGCGTAAATTTGCGGAGAAAATAGTACAAACAAATCATGGATATTTACAAAAATCAAAAAGGGCTAAACATCCCGCTTGAAGGTGAAGCAGCACTACAAGTACATGATGCTAAGCCTGTTTCTGAGTATGCTCTTCGTCCGGAGGATTTTGGCGGCATTACCCCCAAAAGTCGTTGTCAAGGAAGGGGAGTCAGTGCTGGTAGGTACCCCTCTTTTTGTCGACAAAGCTACTGAGCGCATCAAGTTTGTTGCCCCGGTGAGTGGAACTGTGACAAGTGTTGAGCGCGGAGAACGTCGTAAACTCTTAGCCATCCATATCAAACCGGATACTTCGCAGATGGCAAAGACATTTGAGTTACCGAATCTCAATCAAGCAACGTCTGAAGAAGTCACAGACCTGCTCCTGAATTCTGGTATCTTCGCCTATCTGCGGCAGCGCCCTTACGATTGTGTTCCCATGCCTGATGTGATGCCCAAGGCCATTTTTTTGTCAGTGCATTTTTCGACTATGCCATTAGCAGCCAACTTTAGTTTTGTGGTGCAAGGTCAAGAAGAAACATTCAAATCCGGTATTTCTGTACTGAGCAAAATTGCAAAAGTGCACGTTGGCGTCAACCCAGATCAATTAAATACCAGTCTGTTGCCCATCAATCTTCCCAATGTGGAAGTTGCTTGTTTTGAAGGTCCCAATCCTACGGGCAATGTTGGTGTTCAAATCAACCATATTTCTCCGATTAATAAAAGGAGATGTCGTATGGACATTGGGAGCAGAAGAAGTTCTTTTCTTAGGCCGGCTGATAGAAACTGGTAAGGTTAGTTTTGAACGCATTATAGCTCTTGCCGGTAGCGAAGTGGCTGCTCCCCACTATGTGCGTGCCAAAGTGGGCCAACCTCTGGGTAGCATCATAGAGGGAGAATTGAAACCTTCTTCACATCATGTACGTATCATCAATGGAAACCCCTTGGTGGGCAGCAAAGCTCATCCAACCGATTTCTTAGGTGCACACGTCACCGAAGTTACGGTCATCCCGGAAGGCGATGATGTAAATGAAGTACTAGGCTGGATTATGCCTCGTTTTAATCAGTTCTCTACTTCGCGCAGTTACTTCTCTTGGCTGTGGGGCAAAAAGTCTTACAATTTAGATAGTCGTATCAAGGGAGGAGAACGCCATATGATTATGTCGGCCGAATACGAACGCGTATTCCCGATGGACATTTATCCCTCTTACTTGATTAAAGCCATTATTACAGGAGACATCGACCGCCAAGAAGCTTTGGGCATTTATGAGGTGGCTCCTGAAGATTTTGCTGTAGCCGAATTTATTTGCTCTTCAAAGCTTGAACTTCAATCGCATTGTGCGCGAAGGCTTAGAAATCCTTCGCAAAGAAAAACGCTTAAAATAATGATTAAACAGTTTTTTTGACAAAATCCATCCTTATTTCCAACCTGGTGGTAAGTTACAAGCGTTCCACAGCGTTTATGATGGTTTGGAGACGTTTGCCTTGGTGCCCAATCGGACCTCTAAAAGCGGTGTAAGCATCCATGACGCTATCGATTCCAAGCGCATCATGAGTTTCGTGGTGATAGCGCTCATACCAGCTCTCTTGGTTGGCATGTACAACATAGGTTTTCAAAACTATAAGGCGGCTAGTGTAGAAGCTTCCTTTGTAGAGATGTTTGGCTATGGTCTGATTGTGATGTTGCCCAAGTTGCTCGTGAGCTATGGCGTTGGTCTCGGCATTGAGTTTGTTGTAGCTCAGTGGAAAAAGAAGAGATTCAGGAAGGCTATCTCGTGTCGGGCATGCTCATTCCGATGATTGTACCTGTCGAAACTCCCCTTTGGATGTTGGCTTGCGCTGTGGCTTTCTCTGTGATTTTTGCAAAAGAAATCTATGGTGGAACAGGCATGAACATCTTCAATCCTGCGCTTGTGGCGCGTGCATTCCTTTTCTTCACCTGGCCTACTAAGATGAGTGGTGACACGGTGTGGATCAGCACACAGCAATGGCTGGGTCTGGGTAACCATTTAGATGGATTTACGGCTGCAACACCACTGGGTCAAGCCGCGAATGGACACTTAGTGGAAGCATCCATCAGCGATATGATTACCGGCCCTAATCCCCGGCTCAATAGGTGAAACTTCCGTTATTGCCATTGCCATCGGTGCCGTCATCCTCTTGTGGACACGCATTGCCTCTTGGAAAACAATGGTCAGTGTCTTCGTGGGTGGTGCTCTTGTTGCTGCGCTATTTGACGCTTTTGGTGAAGCCGGCAATGTAGCCGCTCATCTGGGCGTTGTACAGCACTTGTGCCTGGGTGGATTCGCCTTTGGAGCTGTGTTTATGGCTACCGACCCTGTTACTTCCGCACGTACTGAAAAAGGAAAGTACATTTATGGTTTCCTGATTGGTGCCCTCGCCATTACAATTCGTGTGCTCAACCCCGGCTATCCCGAAGGTATGATGCTCGCCATCTTGTTTATGAATATGTTTGCGCCCCTCATTGACTACTGCTTTGTGCAAAGCAACATCAATAAACGCCTCAAACGCTTGAACACTAAATAACGATATCGCCATGAAACTGAACACCAATAGCAATGTCTATACCATCGTCTACGCTTCGGTAATGGTCATTATCGTTGCTTTCCTTTTGGCTTTTGTCTCCTCTGCCCTCAAAGCTACTCAAGATGCCAATGTCGCAAATGACAAGCGCGGCCAAATTCTGGCAGCACTTAATCTCCGCGATGTGAAAAACGTGGAAGAAATCTACCACCAAACGATTATCGCCGACCCCATCATCAATGTCAAAGGCGAGGTTGTGAAAGAAAAGGGAGGTTTCGAGGTTGACAGCAAACTGATTACTGCCAAAAATGACCAGGACAAGCAGTTACCCTTGTACGTAGCCAAAGTGAACAATGACACCATTTATGTCGTCCCACTCTATGGCCGTGGCTTGTGGGGCGGTATCTACGGATATTTGGCGTTGAAGAAAGACTTCAGAACCGTCTATGGCGCCAACTATGGACACGAAAGTGAAACTGCCGGACTTGGGGCACGCATTGTTGAAAAAGAAATCCAAGAGCAATTCATCAACAAAATTGCCTTTTCCGACAGCACCTTTGCCCAGGTGTCTTTGGGCATGAGCAAAAAGGTTGAACATCCCGAGAGTCAAGTTGACGCCATCACCGGTGCAACGCTCACGTCCAATGGTATGGATGAGATGTTCAAAACCAGCTTAGCCCCTTACAAGAACTACTTTATTGCCAATCACAAATAAAAAGGAGGACAACAAATATGAGTCTTTTTTCTCAAAAGAACAAAGAGGTATTCACAGCTCCTCTCAATCTTGACAACCCCATTGTAGCACAAGTGTTGGGCATCTGCTCCGCGCTGGCCGTTACCTCCCAGCTTGAGCCCGCCATCGTGATGGGTCTCTCGGTGACCATCATCACGGCGTTTTCTAATGTCATCATTTCGCTCATCCGCAACACCATTCCCTCTCGCATCCGCATCATCGTCCAGCTCGTAGTCGTCGCCGCACTCGTTACGATAGTGAGCATGTTCCTCAAAGCCTACGCTTACGATGTGAGTGTGCAATTGTCGGTCTATGTCGGCCTGATTATCACCAACTGCATTCTCATGGGACGTCTTGAAGCCTTTGCCATGATGAACGGGCCTTGGGAATCGTTCTTGGACGGCATCGGCAACGGTTTGGGCTACGCTTGGATTTTGGTGGTCGTAGGTTTCATCCGCGAGCTTTTCGGTTCAGCCTCGTTGTTGGGACACAAGATTGCGTTCTTGGACCAATACGATTTCTTCCATAACGGAATGATGACCATGCCCGCCATGGCGCTCATCATCTTGGGATGCGTCATTTGGGCGCATCGCGCCGTCAACGACCGTCGCGAAAACAAGTAATTCCTCTCAAACGTCTATACTCTAACAACAATGGAACATTTGTTAAGTCTTTTCGTCCGCTCCATCTTTGTGGACAATATGATTTTTGCGTTCTTCTTGGGCATGTGTTCTTACCTTGCCGTATCGAAGACCGTAAAGACTGCTTTGGGACTCGGAGTTGCAGTCACTTTCGTGTTGCTCGTCACCGTGCCCATCGACTACCTTTTGCAGACAGAGGTGCTCTCTCCCGAAGGAAGCCTCAACCCTGGTGTCGACCTCACCTTCCTTTCATTCATTCTTTTCATTGCCGTCATTGCAGGCATCGTCCAGTTGGTCGAAATGGTGGTGGAGCGCTTTTCCCCATCTCTCTATGCCGCACTCGGCATCTTCCTCCCTCTGATTGCTGTGAATTGCGCCATCATGGGCGCATCGCTCTTCATGCAGCAACGCATTCAGATGGACCCCGCGACTTCCTCACAGGCCATTGCCAACACCCTGGACGCTGTTGTCTATGCGTTGGGCTCCGGTGTGGGCTGGCTGTTGGCTATCGTGGCACTGGCGGCCATTCGTGAAAAGATGGCCTACACCGATGTGCCCAAACCGCTACAAGGACTTGGCATCACCTTTATCACCGTAGGTCTTATGGCCATGGCTTTCATGTGCTTCTCCGGCCTCAAACTCTAACCGACATCAGATAGATAAATGGATACTAACTTAATCATTTCGAGCATCATCGTTTTCTTCATCATCATTATCTTGCTGGTGATGATATTGCTCATAGCCAAGCGCTACCTTTCCCCTTCCGGTTCGGTGAAGATTACCATCAACGGCAAGGAAACTTTAGAAGTAGAGCAAGGCAGCAGTTTGCTCTCCACGCTTTCGGAACAAGGCGTCTATCTGCCTTCAGCCTGCGGCGGCAAGGGCTCGTGCGGCCAGTGTAAATGCCAAATCACAGAAGGTGGCGGTGAGATTTTTAGATTCCGAAAAGGGACAGTTCTCTCGCAAAGAAATCAAGGATCACTGGCGTTTGGGCTGCCAAGCCAAGGTGAAAAGCGATATGAGCATCAAGGTGCCCGACTCGGTGATGGGCGTCAAAGAGTGGGAGTGCACCGTCATCGGCAACCGCAACGTTGCCACCTTCATCAAAGAGTACAAGGTACAGCTTCCTCCCGGCGAGCACATGGACTTTGAGCCCGGTCTTTACGCCCAAATCCGCATTCCCGAATTTGAGATAGACTACGACAAAGATTTCGACAAGTCGCTCATCGGGGACTTGTACCTCCCCGCTTGGGAAAAGTTCGGCCTGTTTGGACTCAAGTGCGTCAACAAAGAGGCGACTATCCGTGCCTACTCAATGGCCAACTATCCGGACGAGGGCGACATCATCACCCTCACTGTCCGCATCGCTACGCCTCCCTTCAAGCCCAAAGACCAAGGTCCGGGCTTTATGGACGTCAATCCGGGCATTGCCTCTTCCTACATCTTCAGTCTGAAACCCGGCGACAAAGTGGTGATGAGCGGCCCTTACGGCGACTTCCATCCCCGCTACAACTCCAAGCGCGAAATGATTTGGGTGGGCGGTGGTGCCGGTATGGCTCCCTCCGCGCGCAAATCATGCACCTGCTCAAGACCAAGAACGTGCGCGACCGCGAGATGCACTACTTCTATGGCGCACGTGCCATTGATGAAGTGTTCTTTATGGACGACTTCTTGGCCCTCGAAAAGGAATTCCCCAATTTCCACTTCCACTTGGCGCTCGACCGCCCCTGATCCAAAAAGCCGATGCACAAGGCGTGCGCTACACCCCCGGATTCATCGCTCCCGTCCTGGGCGATACCTACCTCAAAGCCCACGAGGCGCCGGAAGACATTGAGTATTACCTCTGCGGACCGCCCATGATGTCGAAGACCGTGCTCGATCTTCTCCACTCGCTTGGCGTGGAAGACGACATGATTTCGTTCGACGACTTTGGAGGATAATCCTCGATTCACCCCCTCTCGACCTCCCTTCTTGCCCATGCAGGACAAAAAGGGAGGTTGCTGTTTCTACACACACTGAGGGATTTCTCCCTCCCGAAAGTGCGATTGCTCTTGCCCGTTCGCGGGATGGCCTTCGGAGGAGTGCTTCTATTGTGCAAACTAAGGTACTCCCCCATTTCACTCAATCATTCTGCCCCATCGGCTTGTGGAGTATTCTCTGAAAAGTGGAGCAACAAAGTTGCGGCAACGCTTCCCAAAGTTGATTTCTCCACAAGTATTCTATAAACCAAAGTTTGGTTTATAGATTATCCCTCGTTCGCAGAAGTTTTTCTGTGCTCCTGTTGTCTTTATCATTGAGCCAGATGAAGAGCAAAGCCATGCCCAACTCCACAAGACCCTCTTCATGACGCCTCCCCACCTTCGCCTCCTAACATCCACTTAATCTCTCATCCCCCTATCAATTCCTTATGAAACGCTCCTTCCTCTCCACGCTGCTGTTCCTATGCACAGTTGCGTTGCTCCACGCTGCGAAAGTAGACGTTCAGCACGTTCATCCCCTCCACTGGTGGGTGGGAATGAAACAACCCGAATTGCAAATTCTGATTCACGGCAAGAATGTGGGCCAATGCACCCCGACCCTATCTGCCACCGATGTGCAGCTCATTCGTACCGAGACCACAGCCAATCCCAACTACCTCCTTCTCTACGTCGACACGCGCAACGCCCGTCCGCAGACCTTCGACATCGTCTTGCGTGGAAAAGGACTGAACGGGCGCATCCCCTACACCTTAAAACCACGCACGCCTCGGACGGTGGACAGTTTCACCTCCGCTGATGTGATGTACCTCCTCATGCCCGACCGTTTTGCCAACGGCAACCTCCACAACGACAACGTTCCTCAACTGCTTGAGCCCAAAGCCAATCGCACCAATCCCGATGGTCGGCACGGCGGCGACCTGGCCGGCATCGCCCGACATCTCGACTATTTGGCCGACTTAGGAATCACAGCCCTCTGGCCGACCCCCGTGCAGGTGAACAATCAGAAGAGCCACACCTACCACGGCTATGCCATCACCGACTATTATCAAATCGACCCCCGCTTTGGCAGCAACGAAGAGTTTTATGCCCTCGTCGACAACTGCCACCGCCACGGCATCAAGATGGTCATGGACCTCGTGTTCAACCACTGCGGCAGCAACAACTTCCTCTATGCCGACCGCCCTGCCGACAACTGGTTCAACTTCGACAGCCGCTACGTGCAGACCAACTACAAGATAGGCAGTGTCTCCGATCCCCATGCTGCCAAGGCCGACAAAGCCTTGGCACAGGATGGCTGGTTCGTAGAGCCCATGCCCGACTTCAATCAGAAGAACCCGGCCGTGATGGATTATCTCATCCAAGCCTCCATTTGGTGGATTGAGCAAGCCGGCATCGACGGCATCCGACAAGACACCTATCCCTACACCGACCTCGAAGCCATGGCCGCTTGGAACGAACGCATCGAACTGGAATATCCGGGGTTCAACATCGTGGGAGAAACCTGGATCAACCACAACGTGGGGGTGAGCTTTTGGCAGAAGGACAGCCGTCTGGCTGCCCCGCGCAACAGCCGCCTGCGCTCGGTCATGGACTTCCCGCTCATGTATCTCCTCAACAGTGTTGTCGACGAGGAGACCGACGATTGGGATCACGGATTTGCCCGCCTCTACGACTATCTCACGCAGGACCGCGTCTATGCCGACCCCATGAACCTGCTCACTTTCCTCGACAATCACGACACCAACCGCTTCCAATCCACCCCCGAAGCGGCACAGGACATCGACCGCTACCGACAAGCCCTCACGCTCTTGCTCACCCTGCGCGGCATCCCACAACTCTACTATGGAGATGAAATCGGAATGGCGGCCAACAAGGGACAAGGCGACGGTGCATTGCGACAGGACTTCCCCGGCGGCTTCCCCGATGACGAACAAAACGCATTCTCGCCCGAAGGCCGCACTGCCCGACAAACCGCCTATTTCGACTTCACGCGTCGACTCCTCCACTGGCGCAAAGGCAACAAGGCCATCAGCGAAGGCAGGCTCATCCAGTTTGCGCCCAAAGATGGCATCTACGCCTACTCTCGCCAAGTCCCCGGTCGCTCCTGCTTTGTTGTGCTCAATGGTACGCGCCATCCCAAGCGCATCGGCCTCTCGCGCTTTATCGAAAGCCTGCCTTCGCCCATTGCCCACGAGGTACTGACCAATCAAGACATTGCTATCGGCGACTCCCTCAGCCTTGCCCCACGCGGCATCGCCATCTTCGACTTCAAATAAAGACGTTTCGATGCGTCAAGACTGCCTGCGCCATTCCTATCGCGTCGTCACACACTCAATGAAACACAAAACCAACTTACACGATTCTCTTTATGGACAAGACGTTTATCCCTCCTTTTTGCTTTCTTTGCTGTGGGCCGCTGTGGGATGCAGTAGCGAAAAGGTGCTGCCGGTGGAACCGCCAAAACCAGAAGTAAAACTGCAAATGGTGAATTATGTCGAGACGAAAGAACTCTTTCCCAATCCGGAACGCGGATTTTACCGCTACTCTATCAGTACCGACTCGCTCACCGAACGCAAAGTGCGTGAGTCACGCAACGAAAACACCACCCTCATCTTCCGCTTCTACTATTTGAAGGACTTCCGTAACGCTCCGCTCAGCAACGACCTGCTGACCCAAGTGGAGCACGACATGGCCGTGCTGCGCAAAGCGGGGGGAAAGGCCGTTGTGCGCTTCGCCTACTCCAACAGTGGGACAGAGCCCGATGCTCCGCTTTCGGTGGTACTCCAACACATAGAACAACTTCGCCCCGTCTTGCAACGCAACAAAGACGTGATTGCCGTCCTACAAGCCGGTTTCATCGGTGCTTGGGGAGAGTGGCACAGTTCGACGAATGGACTCGAAACCGACGAAACGCGCAAAGCCATCCTCGATAAACTGCTCGATGTGCTGCCTGTCGACCGATTTGTGCAGGTGCGCAAACCTCGCTACAAGCAGACGTATGTCAGCGCACAAGAGGCGATGAGTGCCGGTATGGCTTTCGACCAAAGCCGGCGGGCGCGCATCGGCCTGCACAACGACTGTTTCCTCTCCAGCGAAAACGATGTAGGGACTTATCTCAACATCGCTGAAGAAAAGAAGTACCTCCACGACGAGGGCCTTTACACTCCGATGGGTGGCGAAACGTGCCGTCCACGCGGCATCGACAAGCCCGGGTGCGACAAGGCGCAACAAGAGATGGCCTATCTGCGCTGGTCCTACTTAAATCGCAGCTACTATAAGCCCACCATTGAGCAATGGGCGGCACAGGGTTGTATGGACGAGATTGCGCGAAAGATGGGCTATCGCATCGTCATGAAGGAAGGCATCTTCTCCGACCGACTTGCCCCTGGAATGGACTTCTCTATCGCCCTCACCTTGCGCAACGTCGGCTACGCTCCGATGTTCAACCCGCGCAAAGTGGAGCTCATTCTCCGCTCTGCCGATGGCCGCTCCACCTATGTTGCTCCACTCCCCGATGACCCTCGCCTTTGGCAACCTGACCAAGACGTGAAGTTGGAAACCAAGGTGATGCTGCCTGTTGACATTGCCTCGGGGAACTACCGCCTTTTCTCTTCCTTCCGGCTCCTGAGCCTACCCTCCACGACCGTCCGGAATTTGCCGTCCGCCTTGCCAACCACAATTGTTGGGAAACTTCCACGGGTTACAACGACCTTGGTGTCGTTCTCCGCATTGAGCCACTTCCCGAAATGTCTCCCGGCACTTCCTCTCTCCGCTTTGTTAGCAAGCCCTAAGCTAAGCACCGCTTTCCGAAAAAAGAACTACCTCACTCTTGAATAGGAGCGAGGTAGTTCTTTTGGGATGTATAGGTCAGTGCAGTCTATTCTTCAATCTGGGAAATCTCCTCAAACTCACGGCCGAGGTTGAGTTTGAGATAGACTTCGTAGAGCATCGGGCGCCAAGCGGAGACTTTGTCGGGCTGCAGACGGCGGAAGGCTTCGAGATGTGGGCGAGCCAAGGTGTAGAGTTGCTGGCGGCGGCGATAGGCCGCGGAGTAACTACGGGCGTTGATAGAAGTAGGGAGTTCTACTCTCTGCGCCTGCCGGAAGTAAGACCGCCCTAAAAGATATTGAGCTTCGATGCTGGTGCTGTCGCATCGGAGGAGATTGTGAGCAGCACGGATGCAGAGGTTGTCGTTGCCTAAGTGCTCATAGGCGATGGCCTGTGCGAGATAGAGGGTGGCATTGGTGGTATCTTCGGGCAAGAGGCGGTCGACCCAGAAGAGGACAGAGTCGGGACGTCGACGGTTGAAGTCGTAGTCGGAGAGGTGGGTGAAGAAGAAGGTGTTGCGCGGATAGGCGTTGATGCCTTGGCGCAAATAGCAGAGGAGACGGCTACTGTCGGCTTGGGCATCGGCGGCAATGGTGAGAGCTTCCAGCACTTGTTCTCTCCGGAGGGTATCTGTCCAAGCAAGGTCTTTGTAGCACTCGCATTCGGCATAGTTCTTCAAGTGGAGCTGGGCGAAGAGGTAGCGCTGAGCGTGCTGCGCCAAAGCATTGGAAGAGAGGTTGGCGCGCTGATGAGCGAAGAGCGTAGAACGCTGTGCCTCAATGGCCATCTTCGAGAAGCGGGCGGCATCGCTCATCTTTTGCAGATTGAAGAAGTAGAGTGAGGCCGCGGTGAGATTGGGATAATAGTTGTTAAGCAGAAGAGCGTGTTCTTGTCGAAACTTATGTCGGGCGCTGTCCTGTTGCTGTTCGGCTCGTTCGGTCAGAAGGGCATAATCGAAGATGTTGTAGAGCCGATTGAAGAAGGCGGTGGTGTCGGGCGATCGCTTCAAATAGATTTTCTCATTCTCCTGTTCGTAGAGGCGGCGGCTGGCTTCCACTCCGTAGGCATAGAGTCGGGGTTGCGTGGAGAGCACACTGTCTTTCCTCATTTTTTCGACCAGCCCGATGGCATCGGCCGCCTTCTTATTTTTGAGGGCAAGCTGAATGGAGGCAAACGGATTCTGCACTCCCCACACGCTGTGAGGAGGCAGAGCAAGACAGGGAGTAGAGCGTTGCGTGGTGACATATTCGTGGAAAGGCAGAGACACCCCGGTGGAGGTGTCTCTGCAAGTTTAGAAATAGGGAAAAAGAAAGTCGCTTACTGATGAGCGCTGCGGCTCATGATTTCGTCCATTTGGTTGGCTTCTGCCTTGCGGCCGAGGTTGAAATAGATTTGCTGCAAAGCTGAGGCCCACATCTTAGAGCGGTCGGGAGCAAGTTGGCGCACCTTTTTCCATGAAGGGAGAGCCTTTTCGTAGTAACCCTTGATTTCGGCTATCTCCTTGTTGTACTGGTCGACGGCCTTCTGACCGATGACCTTCGTGGTCTTGCCGGCATACTTATAGACACCGTCCTGACGCTTGGTGACCACTTCGTTCATATAGGCGTAGGCCATATTGGCGTTGGCTTCGAGGAAATTGGCATCGTAGCCCAGGCACTTTTCGAAGGCTTCGCGTGCTGCAGGATAGTCGCGCTTGAGGTTAAGGTCGACGCAGCCCTTCATGTACCACGCACTCTTGCTGTCGGGGCGCTTGGCGATGATGTCGGCAGCAGTGGCTTCGGCGCCGGCCACATCGTTGTTGTTGTAGTAGACGCTGATGAGACTTTCCATGAAACCGATGTTGTCCTCAACGTCGGTGATGGCTTGCTTCAAGCAGTTCACGTAGGCCGTGGTGTCATGCGTGGTCTCCATGATGGCTTGGAGCTTCATCAAGTAAAGGTCGCGCTTCTGCTGTGGGAGGGCGAATCCTCCGTCAACGGTTTCGAGCACCTCTTGCCACTTCTTCTGTTCGTAGGAAAGGATGGTCATGTAGTAAGCCGTGGTGGCATAGCTTTCGGCCTTGGCTTGGAGGAGCGAGTCCTTCACGCCGGCGAGGGCGGGGTTGTTGGGGAGATTGAGGTGTTTGCCAAACATTTCGCGGGCACCTACCTTGTCGCCGTTTTGGTTGAGAAATACACCAGCATAGAAGAAGTAGTCTTGGCAACCGAGGAGCATGCGGGTGTTGTCGGCGTCAAACTTGGCCTTGGGCATCTTACCCTTTTCGTTGGGCGTGTGTTCAGCCATGTAACTCTTGGAATAGTAGTCGTACATCTGGCCGAGGCGGTTGATGAACGTCGCAGTGTCGAGCGGCTGATTTTGTGCCGCCTTCATCAATTCGGGATTGAAGAGTTGCGCTGCACAACGGCCGGCCATGTTGTAGATTTCATTGAACTTGGTCGTCTTCGGATTGTCAAAAGACGATTGAAGCAGAGTGAGCGCTTCGGCACTTTTGTTTTCACCCATCAAGGTCTCGGCCTTGTAGATGACGCTGTTTTGGGCAAACCCACAGAGCGTGCTTGCTGCCAGCACAGCCATAGTAAAGATTTTCTTCATGGTGGAATATGTTGTTGAGTGAGTATTATTCGTTGACTTCCGGACTTTCAGGCGTCTCGGTGATGGGAGTTGCGCCGTCTTCGCCTTCAAGGATTTCGACCTCTTCTTCGTCATCGGCCGGAACCTGACACACGCTGCTGATGGCATCGTTGCGCTTTTTAAGGTCAATGAGACGGACACCCTGAGTGGCACGACCGCACAAGCGAACATCGGCCACATGAAGGCGCAGGGTGATGGCGCTGCGGTTGATGATCATGAGGTCTTCATCCTCCGTGACGCTCTTGATGGCCACGACCTTACCGGTCTTGTCGGTGATGTTGAGCGTGCGCACGCCTTTGGTGTTACGGTTGGTGATGCGGTAGTCATCCACGAGGCTGCGCTTACCATAGCCCCTGCTCGCTGACCACGAGAATAGTTTCGTGCTCGGGGTCGTTGACGCAAACCATGCCCACGATTTCGTCATCGCCGCCGTCGAGCACCATACCACGCACACCGGTGGCGTTGCGCCCCATCGTGCGGATGGCTTCTTCGCGGAAACGCACGGCACGTCCGTTGCGGTTGGCCATGATGATTTCGTCGCTGCCGTTGGTCAGTACAACGCTCACCACACGGTCGTCTTCGTTGATGTTGATGGCGTTCACACCGTTGGTGCGCGGACGAGAGTATTCCGTGAGACAAGTCTTCTTGACAATACCTTGTTGGGTGGCGAAGACCACATAGTGGCTCTTGCAGAAGTCTTCATCGCGGAGCTTACGAATATGGAGACAGGCATTGATACGGTCGTCCGGGTCGATATTGAGCATGTTTTGAATAGCACGCCCCTTCGATTGACGCGTTCCTTCTTCGATTTCGTAAACGCGCAACCAGTAACAGCGGCCTTTGGCGGTGAAGAACAACATCGTGTTGTGCATCGTGGCTTGATAGATGTACTCGATGAAGTCTTGGTCGCGGGTCGAACTTCCCTTATAACCTACGCCGCCGCGACCTTGTGCACGAAATTCTGCGAGCGGAGTGCGCTTGATATAACCCAAATGACTAATGGTAATGACTACTTCATCGTCGGGATAGAAGTCTTCTGCGTTGAAGTTGGTCATATCCGGCATAATTTCAGTCTTACGCTCGTCGCCATAGGCTTCTTTCACTTCCAGCAGTTCGTCCTTAATCACCTTTTTGCAGAGTTCGGGATCTGAAAGGATTTGGTTGAAGTATTCAATCTTACGCGCCAACTCATCATACTCCTCGTGGAGTTTTTCCTGTTGCAAACCGGTGAGCTGTCCGAGACGCATATCCACAATGGCACGTGCCTGCAATTCATCGAGGGCAAAACGTTCCATCAAACCCTCCATAGCCACCTGAGTGTTCTTGCTGGCTTTGATGATGCGCACCACTTCGTCAATGTTGTCGGAAGCGATGATGAGCCCCTTTAAGATGTGCTGACGTTCTTGAGCCTTGCGTAGGTCGAAACGAGTACGGCGAATGACCACATCATGACGATGCTCCACAAAGTGGCGGAGACACTCTTTGAGGGTGAGCAACTGCGGGCGCATCTTGGCGGGATGTGTACCGGGAATGGGCACAAGCGCAATACAATTGACGGCAAAGCTCGTTTGCAAGCCGGTCATCTTATAAAGCTTGTTGAGCACGACATTGGCGTTTTGTCCACGCTTCACATCGACCACAATGCGCATACCATCGCGGTCAGACTCATCATTGACATTGGCAATACCCTCTACCTTCTTCTCATTAGAAAGCGCGGCAATGGAGCGGCACAAGTCGGCCGTGTTGGTGCCATAAGGTACGGCACTGATGACGATTTTGTCGTGCTGCATACCGGCTTCGATTTCGGCTTTGGCACGAAGGATAACGCGACCGCGCCCCGTCTCGTAGGCACTCTTAATACCCACGTTGCCCATGATGTAAGCCCCCGTGGGGAAGTCAGGGCCTTTGATGTAGTGCATGAGCCCTTCGGTGTCAATGTCAGGATTGTCGATATAAGCAATCGTTCCATCTATGATTTCGCTCAAGTTGTGGGTAGGTACATTGGTGGCCATACCCACAGCGATACCCGTGGCACCGTTGACGAGAAAAGAGGGAATGCGGGTGGGCAACACCGAAGGCTCATCGCGTGAGTTGTCGTAGTTGCGATTCATATCCACCGTTTCCTTCTCGATGTCCTGCATCATCGCTTCACCGACCAGGCTCATCTTCGCTTCGGTGTAACGCATGGCTGCAGCACCATCGCCGTCCATCGAACCAAAGTTTCCTTGTCCGATTACCAGCGGATAGCGCATCGCCCAAGGCTGTGCCATGCGTACAAGTGCACCATATACAGAACTGTCACCATGAGGGTGATACTTACCGAGCACTTCACCGACAATAGCAGCCGACTTCTTCGTGGCTTTGTCGTGTGGATGCCCATATCCATCATACCATAGAGGATGCGGCGATGCACAGGCTTGAAACCATCGCGTACATCGGGCAACGCACGGCTCACGATGACCGACATCGAGTAGTCAATATAAGAGGATTTCATTTCCTCTTCAATATTGACCGGCTTAATTCTTTCTTCGTCTTGAATCATTGTTTATTGAAATTGGCTCATTTGTGGGTCTTGTCTTTCGGTATAAAATACCCACAAACGAACTTTTTTATTTTGGTTTATAGTGCAAAAATACGCTTTTCTGCCGATATGGAGCCATTTTTCAGTTTCTTTTTTGAGCGAACTTTGCTTTTAAGGCCATTTTTAGGCGCTCTGACGCATCTTCTCGAGTCAAGGAGTATAAATACCGCACTCGAAGACCGACAGACATTCGATATTCGTCTATCTATTCCTCATTTCTCATTTTTCTGACAAGAAGCAGTGGAACTTACTCGGCAGATAAGGGTTACTCCAGACTGTTGGAAAATTATTTCCATATATTGCTGTCCGGTAAAAGTTTTTCAAAAGATATCATCACGATAAATTTGGGAAGACCTTTTTGTGGAAAGAATCGGAGCGGCAAATGGAATTAGGGAGCGAAAATCCTCGCGCGCACGCGCGCATCCCTTTGCAAAATGTGTTTTTTATCCTTCACTTCCTTCACCGAATAAGTTATTCTCTTGTTAAACAGGGTGTTGTGAGTGAAGGTTTTATTTTTACAGAATCCTTCACCAGATTAGGGTAATTTTGAGAGGAGGACTGATGAGGTGAAGGAAGTGAAGGAAAAACACTGAATTTGTGTGTATGACGCGCGCGTATGCGTGTGTGCCGAGAGGGAGCATTTTCCTCAGAGGTAGTTTCATTTAGATAGGAGCTGAAAAAAACTACCTCTGAGGTAGATTGACCCACATCGTTCGGAGAAAGTTGAAATGTTAAAGTCGTGTTAAAATTGAGGTACGGTGGTAAGAATCGAAGGTGAGATGTCTATATATAAATAGGGGGCTTGCTTTTTGAAAAAGAAAGCCTAAACTCCTATTCTAAAGGGATTCAGGCTGGTATTTTTTGCGGTTTTGAAGTTTACCGGACAGCAATAAATTCCATACTGTTGAAAATTTATTTCCATGCTACTGGATTTTTTTCGGAAAAAAACGAGGCATAAAAACTCCTCTACAGAAAATGCCCCCGATGCTGCAAAGCTTTGCAGCATCGGAGACGATGTTCGGTAAAAAATAAATAGTTCAAAAGATGAACTATGGAGACAGCGAAATTATTTTACCCAAACCTTGCGACCACCCACAATATAAATTCCGGTAGGGAGGCGGTGGATATTCTGAGCACTGAAATTGCGGCGCACCACTTTTCCCGAAAGATCATAGACTGTAACGAGGGCGCTTTCACTGGCAAGCGGGGTGAGGGCTGTAAGCGTTTGCGGGCGATAGAGCTTCACGGCTTGGAATTGGTTTGAGGAGGCTGTATAACAAGCAAATCGGGGGTTGCTCGTATTGTAAGCAATGTGGCGATCAGAGGACAGGCGAGGCACGATTTCGACTGTGCCATCGGCGTTAAACGTAATACTCCACTGCGTTTTATCGTTGAGCGATGGGTAAGAGTAAAGTTTGTTTCCTGAGCCTTCAAAGCCCAAATAGGTAGTGGTAGCCATATCGAGCAGCGTATAATTGCCTGTGCTACCACCGAGAGTAAAGAGCGTAGGATTACCCTCCTTATTAACCTCTGTAGTGATACCCTTGTTAATCACAGTAACTTGTACGATTTCACGATAATTCCCAGTGTGTGGTTTAGACATGGCAGCCGTTTTTTTGCCTTCACTCACGATGAGGTAATGTCCACCGATGGTGAGATCGGCCGCAACATCAACCGAAATATAGACATTGTTTCCATCAGGCGTAGGAGTAGGAGTAGGAGTGGGTGTGGGATCGGGTGTTGGAGTGGGAGTCGGTTCTGGAGTCGGGGTCGGTGTAACTCCTCCATTGTTGTAATGCTCAGGATCAAAGGCCAAAGCCGTCTTTTCGCCCCAAATGTATTGCTCGAGTCCTGGGAAGTCAATATAGGGATTGCGGTTGCCTTGTATCTTTTCGACAGCGTTGTTACGATCAATCTCCTTTTGGCTTACGGGGTCTTGCTGTGCCCAACGCAGGAGCATCTTGATGGCCCACTCTTTGTAGCCCGAGTTCTTGTTGCCCGAAAGCATAGGGCTGTGCCACGATGCGATTTTATCTTCGTAAGCTGTGGCCATATAGAAATAGGTGCGAGCAAAATCACCTTTATACTCGTCGTTAGGTTCAAATACTGTGCCGGAGTAACCGGGTGTTTTGCTATCACCGCATTTGGAAAAATCCGCCGTTACTTTGCTTCGTAACCCGTCCCACTTCGCCAAAAGGTAGGTTACCACGCATGCTGTTGATGTAAATATCGGTAGGATAGAGGTGAAAAAGGTCGTTGTGCATTGGCTGCGCCTTGTTAAACCAGCTTTTCGGGAAAGAGTGCTCGCGATTATACCCTTCACCTTCTCCTCTGGCACCACTGCCTTGGTCTGCACCATAAGTATAATTGGTGGTGCTGGAGTACATGTCCCAAATTTTACCATCAGGGCGTAGGTCGGTGGTTTTATAGGCTGCCCATACACTATTATAACCAATGTCTTTATGTTTGGCAACGACATTATAGAGGGCGGTTTTCAGAGAAAAGCCCTTTTGTCCCTTGGCCGATGAGTAGTAGCCGGATTTGGGTTGTGCGCACAAACTTGCGACAGCCACGAGGGCGAGTAAGAATGAACTAAACTTACGCATAAGAATGAATTTTAATTTGTTGTTTCAATGATATTAGTAGTGTGGAATTACAAACCGCGTTGTGCAAGGAGCGCATCCATCTCTTGCTGTAACTCTCGTGCTTTTTCGCCCGCCACATCGGCAAAGCGTTCGGTGCCATCGGCATAGATGATGCCGCGACTTGAATTGACGAGCAGTCCGCATTCGTCGGTCATGCCGTAACGACACACTTCCTCAAGACTTCCCCCCTGTGCACCGACACCAGGAACAAGCAGGAAATGATGGGGAACAATGCAACGGATGTCGGCAAAAAGGCTACCCTGTGTAGCACCGACCACGTACATCATTTGCTCATCACTCCCCCACTGCCCACTGGTGCGCAACACACGTTCAAACAGCCGTTCGCCCTGCGCATCGGTGGTGAGTTGAAAGTCATGGCTACCTTTGTTGGAGGTGAGGGCAAGAAGCACGACCCACTTGCCTTCGTATTGAAGAAACGGTATTACTGAATCTTCTCCCATATAAGGGGCTACCGTAAGAGCATCAACGCCAGTACCCTCAAAGAAGGTGCGGGCATACATGGCCGAGGTATTGCCGATGTCGCCCCGCTTGGCATCGGCTATAATGAATTGGTCGGGATGGTGCTCTTGAATATAGGCCACAGTGCGCTCATAGGCTTGCCAACCTGCCAACCCGAAGCACTCATAGAAAGCCAGATTGGGTTTGTAAGCCACACAATAAGGAGCAGTGGCATCGATAATCGCCTTATTGAACGCGAAGATGGAATCGGGTTCTTGGAGCAAATGAGGAGGCAGCTTCTTCAAATCGGGATCGAGTCCCACGCAGAGAAAGGTGCGCTTACTGCGGATATTAGCAATGAGTTCTTGCTTGGTCATAAGGGTAATGTTTTTGAAGATTAATGTTGCAAAGGTACAGAAAAGAAATGGTTTGCCAACAGCTTCTTTATAAAATGTAACGAATGAAGTGGCGAATTGCTGGAAAGACATCTTTATATTGTCGGACGATATCTCCCCCAACTGCAGGACTTCGTTGATTTGTTCACCTAACTTCATAACGCTTCATCAGGAAAAGGGGAGCGTTCCGCAAAGCGAGGCTCATCGGAATCGGCCGAAAAAACACGGTAAAAGCTTTGCTTTTCGCCAAAGTCTATGTATCTTTGCGCATAAATACCGCTCTTATGCTCTTACTCCGCCCGCAGTTTTCACTTAGACCTTGGCTGATGCTTCTACTGCTCAGCCTAACGGCCGTGATAGACACGATGGCACGCACTTGGCGTCCTGAAGAAGTGCCTATCCCCTATTTGCAGGATGCGCGCCGCTACGTGAGCAATCCCGAAGGCATTCTTTCTGCAGCGGCGGTCGACTCTATCGACAGAATACTCTTTGCGCTCGAACGCGACAAAGGGGTGCAAACGGTGGTTATGGTGCTCGATCGTTTGGAAGGGGATGACCCTTATGACTTTGCGATGCGTGTTGCACGAAAGTATGGTGTGGGCAGTAAGCAGAAACGTACAGGGCTGGTGATTGTCCTCGCTACGGGAGACCGCTCCTATCAATTCCTCACCGGCAACGGGCTGGAAGGCACGCTCCCCGACGGCGCTATCCAGCGCATCGAAGACCGCATCTTCGTCCCGCGACTCAAGCGACAGGACTGGGACGGCGCAATGGTGAGCGCGGTGGCGGCCATCGACGGGATTTGTCGCGGTGATGAGAGCCTCAGCCGTGGTGAGATCGAAGGCCAAGAGGACGGATGGGGCGGCTGGATGTTTCTCCTCATTGCGGTGATTTCCATCGGAGGGACAGCGCTCTACACCCACTATGTCAAGCTCCGACCGCGCCTTTGCCCCGCCTGCGGACGGAAAGAACTCCGCTTTCAGCAGCGCCGCACACGCCACGAGCGGCGCGATGGCCACCGCTATCTCGTGGTCGAAACGACCTACCGTTGCCGGCAGTGCGGTCACGTCAAGGTGGAGCGTGAGGCCCATCGAGACGACCCGCCCGATGTGGGCACCGGTCTGCTGCTCGGCTCATTGCTGGCCGGTGCCGCCCGCGGTCGCAGCGGTTTGGGTGGCAGCGGTTTCAGCGGTGGATCGTTCGGTGGTGGATCGTTCGGCGGCGGTGGTTCGGGCGGCCGTTTCTAATCGCTTTTTCCTCATTTTGTTTCCTATCAACCCCTCAAAACTTTTTATCCCTATGAACCTTTCTCGTACACAAATCGGTCTCATCGCTGTCATCCTCTTCCTCCTCTCCTTGGGCGGCTGCACGGTGTCGAAGTACAACGGCCTTGTGCAGCAGGACGAAGCCGTCACCCGCTCGTGGAGCGACCTGCAAAGCGCCTATCAGCGCCGCGCCGACCTCATCCCAAACCTCGTCGCCACCGTCAAGGGCTGTGCCAAGCACGAAAGCGAAACCCTCGAAGGTGTGGTCGCTGCCCGCGCCAAGGCCACGCAGATAACCATCGATCCCAGCAAGGCCACACCCGAACAGATGACGGCTTTCCAAAAGTCGCAAGGTGAACTCTCGCAAGCTCTCGGTCGACTCCTCGCCGTGACAGAAAAACTATCCCGACCTGAAGGCGGCCGAAAATTTCAGCCAACTCCAAGCCCAGCTCGAAGGCACGGAAAATCGCATCAACGAAGGGCGCAAACTCTACAACGAGCAGGTGCGGACCTACAACATCATGGTGCGCTCCTTTCCCATGAACCTCCTCGCCGGCTTCTTCGGTTTTCAACAAAAACAAGGCTTCGCCGCCTCGGAAGGCGCACAAAACGCTCCCACCGTACAGTTCTAATCCCATTGCCAAGCCCCTCTCGCGCTGAGGGATTTGGCAATCGAGCTTTGTAGCCCCCTCTTCATTTTTTACTCCTCAACCACAATGGACAAGAACCAACGATACATGATGCGCGGTGTCAGCGCTATGAAAGAAGATGTGCATGCCGCCATCAAGAACATTGACAAGGGCCTCTTCCCCCAAGCCTTCTGCAAAATCATCCCCGACATCCTCGGCGGCGACCCCGACTACTGCAACATCATGCACGCCGACGGCGCCGGAACGAAGTCGAGCCTCGCCTATATGTACTGGAAAGAGACGGGCGACCTCTCCGTGTGGAAAGGCATCGCGCAGGACGCCCTCATCATGAACACCGACGACCTCCTCTGCGTAGGGGCGGTAGACAACATCTTGGTTTCTTCGACCATCGGCCGCAACAAGATGCTCATCCCCGGAGAAGTCATTTCGGCCATCATCAACGGCACCGATGAACTCCTCGCACAACTTCGCGAAATGGGCATCGGCATTTATGCCACCGGTGGCGAGACCGCCGATGTTGGCGACCTTGTGCGCACCATCATCGTGGATAGTACTGTGACCTGCCGCATGAAGCGCAACGATGTCATCGACAACGCCAACATCCATCCCGGTGACGTCATCGTGGGTCTCTCCTCCAGCGGTCAGGCCACCTACGAGATGGACTACAACGGTGGTATGGGCAGCAACGGTCTCACCTCGGCCCGCCACGACGTCTTTTGCCAAATACCTCGCCGAGCGCTATCCCGAAAGCTACGACCACGCTGTGCCCGATGAACTCGTCTACAGCGGCAGCTATCGTCTCACCGATGCCGTGGAGGGTTCGCCCATTGATGCAGGACGGCTCGTGCTCTCCCCCACCCGCACTTACGCCCCGGTGGTGAAACGTCTGCTCGACGAGCTTCGCCCGAAGATTCATGGTATGGTGCACTGCACTGGCGGTGCGCAAACCAAAGTACTGCACTTTGTCAGCGACGACTGCCACGTGGTCAAAGACAACATGTTCCCCGTGCCTCCCCTCTTCCGCGCCATTGCCGAACAGAGCGGCACGGACTGGAGCGAGATGTACAAGGTCTTCAACATGGGCCACCGCCTTGAGGTATACCTCTCTCCCGAACACGCCCAAGCCGTCATCGACATCTCTCGCTCCTTCAACATCGATGCCCAAATCGTAGGGCGTGTCGAGGAAGGGCAACGCAGCCTGACTATCGAGAGCGAATTTGGCAAGTTTGAATATTAACCTCCCCAGCTCCTCATTTCATAACAAGAGAATAGAATGACAAAATGGTGGGGAGATGTGGAAAGACAACAAAAAAATAAAACGCTTAAAGCATACATAGCAGAAAAATAAAGACCAATAAAATATGGCAGAAACAACTCTCTCCTCGAAAAGCTCGAAGGACTTGTAGCACGTTTTGAGGAAGTATCCACTTTAATTACCGACCCCAATGTCATTGCAGACCAACAGCGGTATGTGCGACTGACGAAAGAATACAAAAGACCTCGAAGATTTAATGAATGCGCGACGAGAGTACGCAAATTTATTGAGCAACCTCGCCGAAAGCAAAGAAATCCTCATGAACGAGGACGATGCAGAGATGAAAGAAATGGCTCGCGAAGAGGTGGCGCATTGTGAAGCACGCATTCCCGAGCTCGAAGAAGCCATCAAGCTTATGCTCGTCCCCAAAGATCCCGAAGATGCCAAGAACGCCATCCTTGAAATCCGTGGTGGAACCGGCGGCGACGAAGCTGCACTCTTCGCCGGCGACCTCTTCCGTATGTATGCCAAATACTGCGAAACCAAAGGATGGAAGCTCGAAGTGTCCAGCAGTTCTGAAGGAGCAGCAGGCGGTTTCAAAGAAATCGTGTGTTCAGTCACAGGAGCCGATGTCTACGGCACACTGAAATACGAGAGCGGTGTGCATCGTGTACAACGTGTTCCGGCCACCGAAACCCAAGGCCGCGTGCATACCTCCGCCGCCACCGTTGCCGTACTGCCCGAAGCTGAAGCTTTCGACGTTGTCATCAATGAAGGCGAAATCAAGTGGGATACTTTCCGATCATCGGGTGCAGGTGGTCAGAACGTCAATAAAGTAGAGTCCGGTGTGCGCTTACGCTACAATTGGAAAAAAATCCCAACACGGGCGAAGTAGAAGAAATTCTCATCGAATGTACCGAAACCCGCGACCAACCCAAAAACAAGGAGCGCGCTTTGGCTCGCCTGCGTACTTTTATCTACGACAAAGAGCATCAAAAAGTATGTCGATGACATCGCTTCACGGCGCAAGACCCTCGTTTCTACCGGTGACCGCTCGGCCAAAATCCGCACTTACAACTATCCGCAGGGACGCATCACCGACCACCGTATCAACTACACCATCTACAACCTCAGCGCTTTTCGTCGACGGCGACATTCAGGACTGCATCGACCACCCTCATCGTGGCCGAAAACGCCGAACGCCTCAAAGAAGCAGAACTCTAAACGGCCAGGGATGTCGAATCGAAAAACTGCCGACCGCTGTGGAAACAGGTGGCAACGCAACTCACAAAGAGCGACAAAGCAAAGCGAGCCAAAATATGATATCATTTTTCAAGCAAATATGATATCATCTTCCGAGAGGGTGACGTCATCCTAGAGAAATATGACGCCATCTTGAAAGGACGATGACGTCATCTGCGAATAGGCATGATATCCTCCTCGGAGGAATATGCTGCCATATTCAGGAAATATGCCGCCATATTTGGAGAAATATGGCGGCATATTTTTTTAGGTCGACCGCGGAGGCGGAAGTCGAAGAGGGCAGAATTGTTCTGTCGAGGTGCTTGGGCGGTGCCGTTGGTGGAGATGTCCCTGACCTCGATGGGGGATTTACGGCAGGCGGCAGCGGACGATCATGTTTTTAGTTCAGACGCTCCAAGAATTCGGCCTCGGTCAGCACCGGGATGCCCAGTTTTTCGGCCTTTTCAAGTTTGGAAGGGCCCATGTTTTCGCCGGCCAAGATGAAGGCGGTGTTCTTCGAAAGGCTCGACACGTTTTTTTGCCACCGTATTGCTCAATCATCTGCTTGTACTCCTCCCGCGAATGCAGCGAGAAGACACCGCTCACCACGACGCTCTGTCCGGCGAGCGAGGTGCCCAAGGCTTGGGTCTCCTCGACGGCCATCTGCACGCCGCTTTGAGCCAGGGTGTCGACAAGCGCTGCATTCTCGGGTTTGGAGAAGTAGGTCTGCACGCTGCCGGCAATGACTTCGCCCACGCCTTCCACGGCTTGCAATTCGGCCAAGGGGGCTCGACGCAGGGCGGTGATACTTTTTGAAATGGCGGGCCAGATTTTTTTGGCCGCTACCTTGCCGACAAAGCGGATGCCCAGAGCGAAGAGTACCCGCTCGAAGGGGACGGAACGGCTTGCGGCAATGCCGTCGAGGATTTTCTGAGTGGCGCGTTGCGACACCAACATCGTGGGTGTCTTGCGGTCGGCTTCCCCAAAGAGTGTGGGCGCGACGAAATCTCCGCGCGAGAGCCACCAACTACCGTCCCAAGCGGTGAGTTTCAGCCGATAGAGGTCGGTGACGTCGTGAAGCAATCCTTGTTCGAAGAACTTGTCGACCACTTCTGGACCGAGGCTCATGATGTTCATGGCATCGCGGCTGATGAAGTGTTCGATGCGCCCTTTCAACTGCGGTGGGCAGGCCGTGTCGTTGGGGCAATAGTGGGCGGCTTCGCCTTCGTAGCGCACCAACGCAGCACCGCATTCGGGACATTGGCGGATGAACTCCACACGTTTGCCCAAGTCTGCACCGCGCATCGTGGTTTCCACCCCGACGATTTGGGGAATGATTTCGCCCGCCTTTTCCACATAGACTTGGTCGCCGATGTGGAGGTCGAGCTGGCGGATGATGTCGGCATTGTGGAGGGAGGCGCGCTTCACCGTGGTGCCGGCCAGCAACACCGGCTCCATGTTGGCCACCGGCGTCACTGCGCCCGTGCGCCCCACTTGGAAGGTCACGGCATTGAGGCGGGTCAGAGCGTGCTCGGCTTGAAACTTGTAGGCGATGGCCCAGCGAGGCGACTTGGCGGTGTAGCCCAAGAGGGCTTGTTGTGCAAGGGCATTCACCTTGAGCACTACCCCATCAGTGGCCACGGGGAGCGACTTGCGGGCTTCGTCCCAATGATCGAGAAAGGCGTAGATCTCCTCCAGACTGTGGGTGAGACGCATGGCGGTGCTCACCTTGAAGCCCCATCGGCGGGCGGCCTGGAGGTTGGCCAGATGTTCGCTCGTGGGAAGATTGTCGCTGAGCAGATAGTAGAGATAGGCGTCCAGATGGCGCTGCGCCACCACACGGCTGTCTTTGCTTTTTGAGCGTACCGCTAGCGGCATTGCGGGGGTTGGCGAAGAGCTGCTCTTCGCGTGCCTCGCGTTCGGCATTGAGGCGCTCGAACGATTGCCACGGCATAAGCACTTCGCCCCGAATTTCAAACCGCGCGGGATAGCCACTGTCGGGTGTCAGCACCAGTGGTACGCTCGAAATGGCCCGCACATTGGCCGTAACATCGTCGCCCCGCACGCCGTCGCCGCGTGTCAGGGCACGCACCAACTGCCCTTCTTCATAAAGGAGGGAGATGCTCAGCCCATCGTATTTCAACTCACAGCACACCCTCAAAAATCCTGACCATTCAAGCCCAATCGAACGCGTTCATACCATTCGTGCACGTCCTCACGATTGTACGTGTTGCCCAGCGAGAGCATCGGGTGCTCGTGGGACACCTGCACAAAGTCGGTCGTGAGGTCGCTCCCCACTCGCTGTGTGGGCGAGTTGGGGTCGAAGCGCTCAGGATGTTGTGCCTCTAAGCGCTGTAGTTCGTCCATCAAGGTGTCGAACTCCTTGTCGGAGATTTCAGGCTGGTTGAGCACGTAGTAGTTGTAGTTGTGGCGATGCAGTTCGGCACGCAGTTGTGCAATGCGGTCGGTCATAAGTAGGGATGTATTGAGGAGGGAGAAGGTGATTTGTTGTGATGAGAGTCTTTTAGCTTTAGCGCCCCAATAGGTCCGGACGCAGGCGCTTGGTGCGCTCCAACGACTGTGCCATCTCCCATTCGTGGATTTTGGCATCGTGCCCCGAGAGTAGGACATCGGGCACGCGCCAGCCTTTATAGTCTGCCGGGCGGGTGTAGACTGGTGCTGCCAGCAGGTGGTCTTGGAACGAGTCTGAGAGCGCACTTTGTTCATCACCGATAGCACCGGGCAGTAGGCGTACAATGGCATCGCTCATGCAGGCCGCTGCCAGTTCACCGCCGGTGAGCACGAAGTCACCGATGGAGACTTCTTTCGTGATCAGATGTTCGCGGATGCGGTAGTCTATGCCCTTGTAGTGACCACAAAGGATGATGAGGTTGTCTTTGAGCGAAAGTTCGTTGGCCATAGGTTGGTCAAATTGTTCGCCATCGGGTGTGGTGAAGATGATTTCGTCATAGTTGCGTTCGGCTTTGAGCGCTGCAATGCAATCATCGATGGGTTGGCACTGCATCACCATCCCGGCAAATCCGCCATAGGGATAGTCGTCGACACGGCGGTGCTTGTCGGTGGTGTAGTCACGCAAGTTATGCACGTGTATCTCCACCAAGCCTTTCTTCTGAGCACGGGCTAAGATGGAAGTGTTGAGAAAACCGTCGAGCATCTCCGGCACAACGGTGATAATGTCAATACGCATATAATAAGTAGGTGTTCAAAAAATTAATCGTAGCTATCTTAGTTGTAGGATGTCTGATACTTAATCTGGGGTCGCTTAGAGTGGCATTCTGCTACCGATGTGGTACACAAACCACTTGGCTCTATGCTGCTACAAAGGTAGTAAAAACACGAAAGGTTTTCTTTCCTACGCTCGGAAACCACTCGAAGTAGAGAAATATGACCTTCACGCACAAAAAAACACACGCATCCCTTGCTGTTTTGAAAAAAAGTAGTACTTTTGCACTCGAAAACAAAACGGTACCATGGCCGAGCGGTTAGGCACAGGTCTGCAAAACCTGCTACAGCAGTTCGAATCTGCTTGGTACCTCCACCTCAAAGGAGCGGCTCTTATCGAGTTGCTCCTTTTTGCTTCAATTTACTTTTGCCTTTATGGAAAAATACCACCCTGCTTACTTTATCTCGAAACAGACAACCTCACTGCTGGCACGTCCGCTGCGGCTGCAACATCGCTCACCCTTCGCACAGAGGGCTTGGTGAAGCGCTATGGCAAACGCACCGTGGTGAACGACGTTTCGTTTGATGTCAAACAAGGCGAAATCGTAGGACTGCTTGGGCCGAACGGCGCCGGAAAAACCACATCTTTCTATATGACCACCGGTCTCGTTGTTCCGAACGATGGACACATTTACCTAGGAGAGCGAGAAATCACCAAAGCGCCGGTCTACAAGCGCGCCAAAGCGGGCATCGGCTATTTGGCACAAGAAGCTTCGGTGTTTCGCAAGATGACCGTTGAGGACAACATTTCTTCGGTCCTTGAAATGACGGGAAAGAGTACGGAAGAACAACGCGAGATGTTGGAGTCGCTCATCAGCGAGTTTCGTCTGCAAAAGGTGCGTAAGAATCTGGGCGACCAACTCTCCGGAGGTGAGCGTCGCCGCACAGAAATTGCGCGCTGTCTGGCCATCGACCCTAAATTCATCATGCTCGACGAACCCTTTGCCGGTGTAGACCCTATTGCCGTCGAAGACATTCAATACATCGTCTGGAAACTCAAAGACCGTAACATCGGTATTCTTATCACCGACCACAATGTAGAAGAGACGCTCTGCATCACTGACCGAGCCTATCTGCTCTTTGAAGGCAAAATCCTCTTCCATGGCACACCCGAAGAGTTGGCCGACAACCAGGTGGTGCGCGATCGCTATCTGACCAACTCCTTCAAACTCCGCAAAAAGACTTTCAACTCATTTCTGAACAACGCGAACAACAATAGCTGTTGGTGTGTTGTTCACCAATTCTTTATCCCTTATTCTCTTTACCTCTTATTCTATGATGCGACGTCTCTGTCTTTTCTTTTTTATCGTCCTTACTATGGTCAAGGGCTTAGAAACTAACGCAGCCTTCCTTTCAGCTTCGGCCTCATCTGATACACTGCACGTTGCACAAGCTTATCTTGATGGGCCTCATCGACTACGCCTCCCCTTTTCCACGGACAGCGTCAATCTGAAAGGCAACGCTTTTGATCCCCAAGAGATTCTCAAAAACAACGCCTCGCTTGCCTTGCGGCGTTTTTCGGCATTCCCCACGGTTGTCTATGGAGCTGCCCTTGACAGCAATTCCGTGAGCGCTCTCCACTTCTCTCTCGACACGGAGTGTTGGCGGAAGTTGAAATTGGACGCCAAGAGCATGGCGCGCTACGACATTTATCTGAATGGGGTGAAGCAACAAGGAGGAGAGTTGCGTCTAAATCCTGGACGCAGTGTTGTTGCGCTGCTGATTTATTCGGAAAAAACGGCTCGCGACACCTTCAAAGTGAGCCTGATTGGGGAACACCTCAAAGGGGTAATCATCAACTCCACCGAAAAGCGCAAACTTTTGTTGGACGATCTCAACCATGGTGAACGCTACTATGGAATGAAGATGTCGCCTTCCGGTCGTTACCTCATCTCTTATTATTACACGACTCAACATGATGGCGCAGCTTCTACAAAACGATGCTCACCGACCTCAACACCAATCGTACTCTCTACAACCACGATGGCTACGAGCATGTGGATTGGCTGCCACAGCGGGATGCGCTCTACTTTACTAGAAATAACGATAAAGGAAAGCAACTGGTTACTCTCAATCCTGCCACGATGCAGGAAACCATATTAGGGACAGGCTTGCCCAGTGGTTCTTATGAAATTGCTCCCAATGAGCAATTCCTCATTGTGTTCAAAGACGAAGAAGGTCCGACTTCACAAGGGTCTTTGCGCCAACTCATTGAGCCGGACGATTGTCAGCCCGGATGGCGAAACCGCAGTTCGCTCTTTTCTCTATGATTTGAAATCAGGGATGATGCAACGCCTCACCTTTGGCAAAAACAATATGCACCTGAGCGAAATTTCGCACGACAGTCGAAAACTGCTACTGATGCAGAGCCGGATGGAACTGACCAAACAACCCCTCAGCTATACCAATGTCTACGAGATGGATTTGGCCACCGGGCGCATTGACACGTTGCTTGTTGACCAACCTTGGTTGAGCAGTGCCTGCTATAGTCCCAACGATAAGCAGGTGCTCTTTAAGGGAACGCCAGCGGCCTTCAACGGCATCGGCAGTGAAGTGAAAGCTGGTCAACACCCACAGGGCTATGACATGCGTCTCTTCCTCTACGACATCGCCACCCAAAAAACAACGCCTCTCCTTCGCAATTTCGCTCCCTCTGTGAATGAAGTGGCTTGGCACACGGCCGATGGCTTCATCTATTTCGAATGTACCGATGGCTATGACGAAACGCTCTGGCGCCTTAACCCACGCACCGGCGAACGCTTCCGTTTTAATCTTCCCGTGAGCGTCATTCAACATTATGGCATTGCCAACACTAAAAATCCGCGGATGGTGTTCTATGGACAAACCGGCACCACCTCACGCAACGCCTACTTGACTCATCTCTCCGGTGCAACACCCAAATGTACGCCTTGGGGCCATCTCTCTTTCAAGCAGCTTTTTGGCGACACTCGTGTAGCCTCTTGCCATCCTTGAAATTCACAACCTCGCGTGGCGATCAAGTAGAAGGTTTCTACTATCTTCCTGCTGATTTCGACCAGTCGAAGCGCTACCCTATGATTGTTTACTATTATGGTGGATGCAGTCCTACGACACGCGTCTTGGAGTTTGTCTACCCCTTCTCAGCTCTCGCCAACATGGGTTATGTTGTTCTTGTTTTGGAACCCTCCGGTACCATCGGATTTGGACAAGAGTTTGCAGCCCGTCACGTCAATGCCTGGGGAGATATGACAGCAGATGACATCATTGAAGGCACACGTACATTCTGCGCAGAAAACACCTATGTAAATGCCAAGAAGGTGGGATGTATGGGAGCCAGTTATGGCGGATTTATGACGCAGTACCTGCAAACGAAAACCAACCTCTTCGCTGCTGCCATCAGTCATGCGGGTATCTCGAACATTGCCTCCTATTGGGGAGGAGGCTATTGGGGCTACACCTATGGAGAGGTTGCACAATATGGATCTTATCCTTGGAACAACCCCGACCTTTACGTCAAGCATTCTCCCCTCTTCAATGCCGACAAAATTCATACCCCCATTCTCTTTCTCCACGGCACTGCCGATACCAATGTACCTAACACCGAGAGCCAGCAACTCTACACGGCTTTGCGCCTACTCGGGCGTCCGACAAGCTACATTCAGGTCGAAGGAGAAAATCACCACGTGGCCGACTACCATAAGCGTAAACAATGGCAGGCAGCCATCATGGCTTGGTTTGCCAAATATCTTCAAGGTGACGATGCGTGGTGGAAAGACTTAGGCTTTGAGTAGCTTCCTATTTTACCTTTTATCTTTCATCCATTCGCCTATGTGCCTCATTCCCTCCCGATGAAACAAATTCTCCCACTCTTTCTTTTGATAACGCTGCTGAATTGCTTTGTCAGCTGCAAGACCAATAAGGAAACGCCCACTGAAGCTTATACCGAGATGGACACGACAAGCATCGACACGACCGAAACCGATGCGATTGAAGAGACGCTTGAAGTGACACCTCCGAAGAAGGCTGATGAATTCTTTGACGACTTTTCTATGCCTTTATGAAGCAAAAAAACGATTCCAGCGTAATCGCATTAGTTTCCCTCTCCGTCACTTTATCGATGGAGAAGAGCACCTCATCACGCGTCGGGCATGGGGCTACGACCCAATGTTTTCCAAACGAGAAACCTACACACTCATCTTCGATAGTCGAAAAGGCATGAAACTGGCCAAAGACACCAGTATCTGCCACGTCATTGTCGAAGAACTCAATCTTGCCGAACAGCGCGTCAAATGCTACCATTTCGACCGTGAACAAGCCGAATGGAGACTCACTCAACTCGTAGAAGATGAGATGCAGCAAAGCGAAAAACAGCGGTTTCTACACCTTCTACCAACAGTTTGCTGCGAACAAGGAGTTCCGCCGTTCTCACATTACCAGTCCCTTGGCTTTTTCCACCATTGATGAAGACACTTTCGACCCAATTGATGGAGTCATCACCCCGGAACAATGGGAAGACTTTGGACCACAACTCCCCACTACGCAAATCACCAACATCCTCTACGGGCAAACCTACCTCAACTCGAACGTACGCCTGCTCACCCTTTCCTCGATTTCGGGAGGAATGAACTGCACGCTCACCTTCAAGAAACAAAAAGGTGAATGGATGCTCGTCAAACTTGAAAACTAAGTCCCATGTATCCTTCTCTCCTCTCTTATAACACCTTCCGTATCAATGCCACTTGTCGTGAGTTCCATGTCTATGATTCCATTGACCAACTAGTCAGCCTGCTTCCTCAGCTTGTGGGGCAACGTTGGCTGCACATCGGAGGGGGAAGTAACTTGCTCTTCGTCACCCCGCACTTCGATGGCATCGTGCTCCATAGTCGCATCCGCAGCATTGAGGTAGTAGAGCGGACGAGTGACAGTGTACTACTTCGTGTGGGAGCCGGCGAAGACTGGGACGCTTTCGTGGCCTATTGTGTGGAACATGGATTTTATGGATTGGAAAATCTCTCTTTCATTCCCGGACAAGTCGGGGCCAGTGCTGTACAAAACGTCGGTGCCTATGGCGTAGAAGCCGGTGATCACATTGAGGCCGTTGAAACTATTGATACCGAAACGGGAGAAAACCGCCTCTTCTCCCATGCTGAGTGCCACTATGCCTATCGCAGCAGCATCTTCAAGCACGAGTGCCAAAGGCGTTACGTTGTGACCCATGTGCTTTATCGCCTTTCGCTCATCTTCCACCCGGTGCTCACCCACACAGCTGTGGTACGCATCCTTGAAAACTCAGGACTTTCCCCCGATACAGCAGATGCCGCTGCACTGCGTCATGCGGTGGTCGAAGTGCGCCGTGCCAAACTACCCGACCCACACGAGGTGGGCAGTGCCGGTTCCTTCTTTATGAATCCCATTGTCTCCGAAACGCAAGCACAACAGCTCTTATCAACTCACCCAGAGATGCCACATTACCCTGCCTCTAATGGAGTGAAAGTTCCCGCAGGTTGGCTTATAGAACAGTGCGGCTGGAAAGGACGCACCCTCGGTCGGGCCGGTGTTCATCCGATGCAAGCTCTTGTGCTCATCAATCTCGGGCAGGCTACGGGGAGTGAAGTTGTGCAACTGGCAACTGCCATTCAGAACGATGTGAAGCAACGCTTCGACATTGCCTTACATCCTGAAGTTCTCTATATTCACTGATTATGCCTAAGATTCACCCTTCATGGTTGGAACAGTTGCAGTCCGAATTTGATGCTCCTTACTTCCAGCAGCTCAGTGCTTTTGTACACGAGGAATATCGCACGACAGTGTGCTATCCACCAGCCAAAAGCGTATTTGCAGCTTTCGACCTCTGCCCATTTGACAAAGTGAAAGTTATTATCCTCGGACAAGATCCTTACCACGAGCCAGGACAAGCCGAGGGGCTTTTGTTTTTCTGTGCCGGAAGGCGTACGACAACCGCCATCACTCGTCAATATCTTCAGGGAATTGGCCGACGATCTCGGTGTCAGCCCTGCACAAAATGGCAGCCTGCGCCGCTGGGCTGCTCAAGGTGTCCTACTGCTCAATGCTACCCTTACCGTACGAGCGCACGCTGCCGGCTCTCATCAAGGGCGAGGCTGGGAACAATTCACTGACGCTGTAATTCATCGCTTAGCTCTCGAACGCGAAGGCTTGGTCTTCATCTTGTGGGGTAGCTATGCTCAGAAGAAAGGGGCATTTATTGACACTTCTCGTCACCTAGTCCTCCGTAGCGCCCACCCTTCTCCTCTCTCCGCACATCGTGGTTTCTTTGGCAACCATCACTTCTCACTCACCAACGACTATCTCATCCGGCACGGACAAACGCCCATCGATTGGTAATCTTTCCTCCTAATCCCCTCCCTCCTATGCACCCTATCCTTCAAGTGGGCGATGTGCTCCTATCGCCCGATATTCTCACCGAACACTTCTGCTGCGACCTTGATGCTTGTGGAGGTGCCTGTTGCATTGAAGGTGATGCTGGAGCTCCTGTTACCCTTGAAGAAGTTGCCGAATTGGAACGTGTGCTTCCTGCTGTGTGGAACGACCTCGACCCACGAGCCCGAAAGGTGCTCAACAAGCAAGGTGTGGCCTACCGCGATACCGATGGCGACCTCGTGACCAGCATTGTGGGAACGAAAGATTGCTGTTTCACCTGCTACGATGAAAAGGGCATCTGCCTTTGTGCCACCGACCGCGCCCATCGAGAGGGACGCATCAACTGGTCGAAACCTATTAGCTGTTACCTCTACCCAATCCGCGAGCAGCCGCTCTCCAATGGTACTGTTGCCCTCAATTACGACCGCTGGACAGTATGCCACCCCGCCGTTATAAAAGGTCGTGAACTTCGACTTCCACTGTATCGTTTTTTACGCGAACCTCTTATCCGTCGCTTTGGTGAAGCTTGGTATGCTGAGCTCGAAGTTCTCGTCGACCAACTCAAAGAGCAAGGTTTGCTGAGAGACTGAATTCTTTGCAATCTCCAAATTATTGCTGTCCGGTAAAAGTTTTTTTGTTGTAAAAATAAGGCTGAAATCCTCTTGCAGGATTTCAGCCTATTTTGTTACTTTGCTTGTTGCAAAAAAAACGCTAGTAACATGAGCAAAAGTACACATTTTACCGGACAGCCGGTCTATAGTCAGGTCATAAAATTGCTGGATAAAGCCAAAATTCAACAAATTAGTCTCGAGACGCTAGGGAGCGAGCGCTATGTTAAGCGCTTGACAGGCTGGAAACACCTAATCATTATGCTCTTTGGTGTTCTCAAACACTTTGATTCTCTGCGTGAATTGGAGATTGGCATGAAAGCCGAGACTATGAAACTCTCCCACTTGGGACTTGACTACGTTGTTCGTCGCAGCACACTTGCAGAAGCCAACCGACGGCGTCCACAAGAGTTCTTTGCCAAGGTTTATGCCTCCCTGTTGGAACGCTACACTCCATTTTTTTAGCGGACAGCCGCTCTGTGGGCTGTCAAAAAGCGTGGGAGAAGCAGCTTTATATGATGGATTCTACCACAATTACGCTCTTTGACAACATTCTCAAGGGAGTAGGTCGACATCCCAAAAAGCGGAAAGAAGAAAGGCGGAATGAAGGTACACACCATTATGAAATATCAAGTAGGTGTGCCTATGGTGGTAGAACTGACTTCTGCCGCCAAACACGATCATTATCTTCTCAAAAAGGTGCACCTGCCCCAAGATTCCACCTTGGCAATGGATAGAGCCTACATTGACTATGCTCAGTTTCAAAGGCTTACGGAAGAAGGTGTCTGCTATGTGACCAAGATGAAGAAGAACCTCACCTACAAGGAGTTGTCGTCTATAGTCTATGTTTCTCGTGATGGTTTGGTCACTCACCTCGACAAACATATCCTTTTTTGAGAAAGAGAAGGTAAAGCACGAAGCACGATGCGTAGAGCTATGGAGTAATAACTCTCGCAAGTCGGTGACGTTGCTGACCAACAATTTTGAACTCTCTGTTGAGGAACTTGCCGAAATCTACAAGCGCAGATGGGCAATAGAAACCCTCTACAAACAACTGAAACAGAATTTTTTCCCTTACACTTTTTCTATGGCGAGAGCGTGAATGCCATCCAAATACAAACATGGGTGGTACTCATTGCCAATCTCTTGTGCACAGTGCTGTCTAGAATGATTAAAAGACACGTTTCTTTTTTTCTCAAATCGTGACTATGCTTAGATTGACGCTCATGTATTACAGCAATTTCATCGATTTCATGGAAAATCCTCAAAAAAAGATGAATGCGCAATTTGGGCGGAAAGAGCTAAAGCCCCACCGCCGGAACCATCATTATTTGATTAGGGGGCTTGCTTTCTCAAAATGAAAGCCCGAAGTCCTATTCTAAAGGGCTTCGGGAAGCTTTCTTGTGCCGTTTGGAAGTTTACCGGACAGCAATATCTCCAAATACATTAGCCACATTTCCATCCACAAACAAGACGTGCATCATTTCGTCGAAGAAATGATGCACGTCTTGCTATGGTGGGCAAAGATGGATTCGAACCACCGAAGGCGTAAGCCAGCAGATTTACAGTCTGCCCCATTTGGCCACTCTGGTATTTGCCCGTTTGCACTCACTTTGTGTTTGCGAGTGCAAAAGTAGTGTTTTATTTACAATCCGCCAAACAAATGGCAAAGAAATCCTCTTCTTTACTCGAAAGACTTCATGAAGTCTACCATTTTGATGGCAGTGATAGCAAACTCTCGACCTTTATCCATGGTGCGCCAAGCACGGTCTATCGCTTGTTCCTCGGTATTGACGGTGAGAATACCGTTGATGACAGGGATTTTCCCTGTTGCGTTGAGACGAACCAAGCCTTCGGTGGTGCCTTCGCAGATGTAGTCAAAGTGCGGTGTGTCTCCTTTGATGACGCAGCCCAAGGCAATGATGGCGTCGATATAGCCATGCTGTGCCAGTTGAGAGCAGCCATAGATGAGTTCAAAGCTGCCAGGCACACGGCGGATGGTGATGCTGTTTTCCTGCACACCATACTCTACGAGAGTTTCAAGAGCGCTTTTGAGCATCGCATCGGTGATGTGTTTGTTCCATTCTGTGACAACGATGCCAAAGCGCATGGATGAGGCATCCGGAACGTTGTCTGAGTTGTTTTCGAGAAAAGAAAAAGTAGACATAAGAGATATAATGGTAGGGGTATGTAAGCAAAGGAATTAGAACGACTCAATCCGATGAAGATTAAATCGTTCTAATTCCTCACATTTATAATTGAAGGGTTGCGTATTATTTCGTACGCTCGATGTACTTATCGATTTCTGCACCGATTACTTGCCCGTTTTGATAGTTGGGCGAAGCGAGTTGGCTCGTAGGATAGTCCTTTTTGAGGTCGGTGTAAACCTTGTTGGCCTCTTCTTTCTTGTTTTGGCTTTCCAAGATTTGGCCGGCTTGCAGCAAATAGAGAGGAGAAAGCGCGGGATTGTCAGCCTTGTCAGCAGCGGATTTAAGGGTGCTCACCGCCTTTTCCAGCTGCTTGTCGGCTGCATAGGCATTGCCGAGGGCCGCAAGGACATTGGCAGAGATGGTGGCATCTCCTTTGGGCGAAAAGTCTTCTAGAAAAGTGATGGCTTTCTTGTAGTCGCCTTTGTTGAAGTAGCAGATGCCGGCATAAGCTTGCGCCAAATTGGTAGCATCGATAAAGGCAGAACCCTTGGCGAGCTTCTCAAAACCTTTGAAAGTGCCATCGCCTTTAAGGGCTGTGTCCCATTCACCGGTGGCAAAATAGCGCTGACCAAGTCCGATTTGTGCTTGTGCTTTTTCGTTTTGTCCCTGCAGATAGGAACGACCTGCAAATCCACCTGCCACGATCACTGCTATGGCTACGAGGCCAATAATGAGGTAGTTCTTGTACTTTGCAATAAACGCTTCCGACTTTGCAATGGAATCGTTGACATCCAGAGTTGGGTTCTTTTGACTCATAATGGTATATTGGTATTTTTGTTGCGATGAGTGTTTGTGTAAGACAGATGAGTAGAAACACCTGCCCCAGGTGCAATTTGAGCGCAAAAGTACTACTTAATCGTTGATTAACGAAACAAATGCCTCTTTTTTTTGGAGAGGTTTTCAAAAAGGAGGTGTTTTTCTTCGTTTTTCGACCTACGCGCTGTAATTTTGCAGCCAACAAGTTTTTATCCCCATGATTTTAGAGCAACTTTCCATTCTCAATTATAAGAACATTGAACAGGCCGAATTGAGCCTCTCGCCCAATGTCAATTGTTTCATCGGTGCCAACGGGATGGGCAAAACCAACGTGCTGGATGCCATCTACTTTCTTTCCTTTGGCAAAAGCGCCGGCAATCAGACAGATAGTTACAATATTCGCCATGAGGCCGACTTTCTGATGGTGCAAGGGCGGTATCGCAACGAAATCGGGGAAGAAGACGTCATATCCTGTGGGGTGAAGCGCGGACAGCGCAAGCGCATTCGTCGCAATGACAAAGAGTATAAGCGGGTCAGTGAGCACGTAGGTGTAGTCCCACTTGTGCTCATCTCGCCGACCGATTCTCTGCTCATCACTGGTGGAAGCGAAGAGCGCCGAAAGTTCATGGATATCGTCATTTCGCAATCCAATCCAGCTTATCTCGAAGCCCTCATTCGCTACAACAAGACGTTGCAGCAGCGCAACGCCTTACTCAAACAAGAGGACGAAGCAGACTGGAACGTGTGCAGCGTGCTTGAAGAATTGATGGCGGCCGATGCCGAACGGATTTATGCTGCACGTCAAGATATGGTAGAGGCCTTTTGCCCCATATTCAAAACCCTGTATGCCCGCCTTTGCAACCAGGCTCGGGAGGAGGTCGATATCCTTTACAAAAGCCACCATGAGCGTGGCAATCTGCTCCCTTTGCTACAACAAGGACGAGAGCGCGAGCGCATCGTCGGCTACACTCTCCACGGCCCCTCACAAAGATGATTTGGAACTGCTGATGAACGGGCACAGCGTCCGCCGTGAGGGGTCGCAGGGGCAAAGCAAAACCTTCTTCATCGCCATGAAACTGGCGCAATTTCTCTACCTCAAGTCGCAAGGCCGACAGCGCACTCCTCTGCTCCTGCTCGATGACATTTTCGACAAACTGGATGCAGGACGCGTGGCCTGCATTGTCGATTACGTCGGCGGAGACGATTTCGGGCAGATTTTCATCACCGACACCAACCGCGAGCACCTCGACAGTATTCTTTCAGCCACTACGCGCGACTATCGCCTCTTCACCGTGGAAGCCGGGCGGGTGGAGGGATGACCGGCATTGCCCATTCTCCTTGCCGATGACATCAGTAGAAGTTCAACGAAAGAAAGGTAAACAAAGGCAAAGTGGCCGAAAAGGAGACAAGTAGAGAACAGGCAACCACTAAGATAGAGACAACTACCATTATTTTGAACACCTACTTAATCTCTAAAAAACATTCTTGAGTGGACGTTCCTAACCATTCTCCCTCAAACTCCTCTACCATCTTTGCAGCCTCCATCTCTGCACCCGACACTTCCTCCACACCCGTCAGCGCCGTCAAGCCCGCATAGTCACGTTCCCGAGCCTTCGCAATAAACTCCTCCGCCTCCCTCTCGCTTTCAGGGTGCTTCTTCATATACCCCTCGTACGCCTTCAGTCCCTCACGCTCCGCCATCACGCGGTTACGCTCCAGTCCATGCTTAGCCATCAAATAGTCCGTCAGCACCATACGCTCCTCCTCCGTCTCCGCCAACTTCGCCACAGCACCTAACATCGGCTTGAACATCCCACGAGTGAAAGCCTCCTGCTCCGCACTGTTCACCGAACTCAATCGGTTCTCACCCATGTACGCATTCTCAAGGTCGCTCACATCCTCCACACGCCAACCCTTACCATGTTTACCCTCATGCAAAATCAAGTCCATAGCTTCCCGCAGGCTCAGCATACTATCCTGCAGCGCCTCCCTGCTCTGGAAAGCCCCCGAAGCCATACGTTGCTCATACGCCGCACGCGACACCGCCTGCCCATATTCCACCGAGCCCCCCTCTCTATGATAGCGCGCATTTCTTTGCGCCCTCTGCTCACGCTTTGTCTCCTGCGCAATGCGCTCCGCCATAGAAAATATATCCTCACCCTTGCCATTCTCAGAACTTTTATCTACCTTTTGCAGCAGAAGTCTCAGACAAATTGACACCGAGAGGGACAGCGTTTTTTTATCGCCCGAGGTATCTGTCCACGAATTGTCTTGGGAAAGCGATATTTCCTCGCCTTGCGTTTCGGATGCAGGCTGATACTTCTCATTTATCCAACCTATTTCACCTTGTTGAAGTAGGTTGGATATTCTTTTATCCGTCTTCTCCTGATTAGAAACCACCACCTCTTGATTGTTACGATGCACTGTTACCGAGGTAAAGAAGTATTGCCGTTTACCTTCTTCATTGACAAAACTCTTCACAAACACATACGAACTACCCCTTTCCGTCTCCTCACCCCCTTTCGCACGGCTCTTATCCTCGATGACCACATCGGGGCTTTCCAGCGTAGGCTTCACCATACCCAGCTTGCCACGTCGTCCCTGCTGTTCCAACTTCTCATATTGGTGCTCGCCCATCTTCACCTCACCCAGCGGCGTCTGCACCACACCATCCGCACCAAACTCCGCAGCCCAGTTCTCACGCGTCAGTTCCAACTCACGCACAGGAGCCGCATTCTCCTCCATCAGCACTACCAACTCCTTTGCCTCCTCAGCGCTCAGCGAGCGCCCCACCATCGACACGCCCTTCTCCGCAGCCCCAAGTCTCCGCCCCCGCAGCAAATCCCACAACACCATATCCGCCACCTCATCAGCGCTCCCCAAAGTGCACACCCCAAAAATCAGCCACACCCTTCCAGAAGCGAGCCAAAGCACGCTTCACACGCTCAAAAGCACTCACCACCTGCGCACGTTCAAACACACCATCAGCCCCCTCCATCTCCACATCCAAAGCCGCACGCAGTTTCGCAGCACCACGCCGCCCCGAATAGTGAGCCAACACCTCATCCGCAATCTCATCCTCACTCTCAAGCTCAGGATAATTCCGTTTCACCTCATCCCACACACTCGTACCCTTCATCAACTCCACCACATTCCGCCACTCATCAGGGTTCACACGGCGCAAAGCATCCGCCCACAAATGCGTATACTCATGCACAGCCGTCTCCACACCCGCCATCCGTGGGTCAAGATACACCTTCCCATCTACCGTAAAACCGTATGCCTTCCCATCTTCTGTGCGGAAGAAACGCCTTTTTTCCACTCCCAATTTGGGGTTCTCAAAATCTTTCACTACCTTTGCAGCAGAAGAAAGCTCGGCGTTTGCTGCTGTTGCCGCGATTGGTGCGGATTGATGGGACAGGAACGTTAGAGCTTTCTTCTTGTTTATATAGGTAGCCAAACCTTTGTTTATCCAGTCCACAATACTATTGTCACCCTTACCAAAGACTGAGCGTACAATATTAAAGTCTATATCAGCATCTTTGCCAATATCCACAGACACAAGGAAGTTGCCTTGCTTTGTCCTCAATTCGGTAAGAATGGAGCGGTTTCCCACTTCACCATAGTTGTTAAACACAGCTACAGGGTCTGCCACCGCACGGGGTAAATCGCGCAGCTCTTCCAGCGCAAAGCCATGCTTGCGCATCTTCTTCATCACCTTGTTGCCATACAGCTTCATCGGGCGGTCCTCAACCCCAGCCGACAGCAATATGCCCGATGGACGACCCAGCGAAAGCACCACCTTGTCCGCATTCGCCTCCGTCAAGCCCGAAAGCTCATCATTAAAGCGCGCATTCACCTCCTCTGTATCTTCCTCCGCCCCCACCTTATGCAACTGCGCCCCACCATCGGCACGCGACAGCACCTCTTGAGCCGAAGCCCACCGCCCCGACATCTCCTCATTCCCCTTCAACCACTCCTCCAGAGAAGGCGCACTCTCCTCCCACGCCATCAGCCGTGCCTCATAAGGAGCAACAGCCGCCTGATACTCCGCGAAAAGCCTCTTTGCGCAGCTTCTTTTGCATCCCCAAACCTCCCAATACCATGCGACAAAGCACTGCCCGCAGGCATCAGCGACACATACCGTCCGAAGCCATCGGCAAGGTGCTCAATTTTCAGCCCATTCGAAGCCGTGAAAGGCAGGTGCAGCCACTCATCAAGCACAGGCTTTTCCGTATCCCTTTCATAAGCCTCACGCACAGCCCCCCACCTCAGCCTGAGCCTCCTTGAGTCGACCCTTAAACTCATCACTCCTCAGCACCTCATCGTCCAAGAAACCACTCAACAGCGGAAACTCATCCCCCAAATAAGACGAAGGCAGCACAAAGCCCGACACACGCTCCCCGCTCAGCACATCCACACCACTCCCATTGAAGCGCTCCACCTCGTCCATCAGTGCCCGCAAATCCTCCACCCCCATCTCATTGAGCGACAAGTCCACCTCCACACCATACACCGGCCTCTCCCCATCTTTCAAATCCATCGTCAGTTCAATACCCGACATCCCACGCACCTCATCCAGCGTAGTGCCCACACTCAACGCCTTCGTATGATTAGCCGAACGCACCTTATACCACACACCACCTCTCTCAAACTCCGCATAGCGGCTACCCGTCCTCGCCTTGTGGCTCTCCACCTCCACACCCTCTTTCTTCAGCCCACGCTCCAGCGCATTGAGTGTAGCCGTAGGATTAGCACGAGTGAACACAATCGACCGCCCACTCCGAAACGTCTTGCGCTCACCCATCGCCCACCGCACACCACCATTCTCCATATCCAACACACGCTGGCCCTCCTCACTGTCCACCACAACATCAATCCCTGCATTCCGCATCAACTCCACAACAGCATCGCGAAGCTCGGCATCCTCAGCACTTACAACCACATCATCACCCTTATGATAAGAAACATCCGACACACCCTCATCAAATCGCTTCGACAAAGGAATAAGAACACCATCCGCATCATAAGTCACTGAAAAAGACTTGCGATTGTTGGCCACATTCTTGTAAACCTCCTCTCGACTATTATCATAGCCCCACTCAGCAACATCATTCCCATCCCACCACACATGCTCAATCGGCACCTCCTGCTCGATGATACGATACCCATTCTCCCATCCTGGATAACCGCCGTGCACAGCTGCATTATCCTCAGCATACAAACGGCCCGGAGTCACCCAATCACCATTCCGAAACTCCCCCTCCACAACACCCGCAGGAACACTACGATACATCGTTATCCGAACATCCTTCTCACCCGCATTAACACGCGCACGAACATTCCTCAAGTTCTGTATCACCTCCCTGTGCAGCCTATCTGCACGATTCAATTCACGGTCACTAAGACGAAAATCCAAACTCCCCATCTTAATACCATGCACCAACTCATCTGCCAAAGACCAGTCACCCTCAAAAATCCCCCTCATCAAAAAGCAGCCTTACGTTCTTCAAGGCCTCGTAATACCCATTCTCACTGGGCGCCGCCCCATTAAAAGCACTCGTACCCTGATAGTCGCTCTCCACTATATAGCCCTTGCGTGCAGCCTCCTCAGCCAGCATACGCTCAGCCGTTTCCATATCCCCACGCGCCACAGCATCAGCATAAGCCGCATCACGAGCCGCAACACCATCATCACCCTTTTGAAGCCTAGTCACACCATTTTTTTACCATCAAATCCTTGCTCCTTTTTAGAACTTTCACTAACTTTGCCCTCAGAAGACAAGTTGTTCGTACGGCTGGAAAGGCCACCAGCCTCTTCCGACCCCTCGGAAGGCAGTATGAGGATAGGGCCGCCCTCACGAACAGCTTGTCTTTTTTTATTGTTTCTAAGGCATTGTCACGAACATAGTGCCAGTGCACAATCTCCACATTATCCTTATTCTCATTCACCTCCAATAGGACGACACGATTTTTCGCCCTCAGCATCCCGCGTCTTTATCAACACCCAGTTGTAAGGACGCTTCGTCTTTTGGTTCTGTCCATAAAGCGTAGGCGCATACAGCGCTGCCTTGAGAATGTCACGACTGTCCGCAGGCGTCAAGTCACCGTGCGCCTTCGCATTGCGCTCAAAGATATTCTTCTTAATCACCACAGGCTTACCACCCGTCCCGATGGCATCCGCCACCCGCACGTCAAGCTCAGGAAGTTCCACACTCCGAGAGGGCGAAGTGAAATCCTCGTCCCGCAAATCATCGATGCTTCCCACCTTCTCCGTCACCAGACGACCTTCACCATCCACCAAGTTACCCTGATTGTCCACGCCAATTAGAGACTTGTCATGCCCTTTGTCCGTCTTGAGATTCGTCTTGTTGACCAAATCATACAGCACTCGATCCGTCACCTCATCAATAGAAGCAAACCGTTTTATCTCAAACAAATTACGACCTACCCAATTCCAAAACTGCTTCACCGCACGCCGGACATTGTTGAGAAGCATCACAGCCCGAGCCTTCTCCAAAGATCTCGAGTCTCGTCAATAACCTTTTTCGCCTCTTCCTCAAATCGCTTCGCATTCTCCTTTCCGCTGATTCGGCTCAATACCTCGCTCGCAACCGCATCCTCGTCCCCCTTTATGTGGCTGTAATTCGGGTCATGCATCACTTCCTCCCACATAGGAGAGCCTTGCAACAAATCTTTAATACTCTTCCAGCCCTCCGCATTTCGCTCCCGCATCGCGCCCGCCCACAAGTGCGTATACTCATGGATAGATGTTTCAGGGTTCAATCCTGCACGCGTCAGATAAATCTTACCATCCACCGTCCAGCCGTATACCGTTCCCTGCGACGTCTTCATAAACTCAACATGATTCGTAATCTTCAAATCATGCTCTTTGAAAATCACATAGTTCCGTGCACCGTCCGCCCGTTCGCCGGCCGTGACTTGGGCGGCATGAGAGATACCCGTATAGCCAAGCGAGCTAAGCAACCCACTTGCTTCCATTGGCGAGAGATAGCGACTAGCCACAGAATAAACATCCTGCCCCGTAATAATATTATGCCTAAACTCAGCAGAGATTGAAGTTCGCAAGGCCTGTCTCTCGGAGGGTGAAGAAGTCTCCAACCGCCCTATAACTGCCTTGGTCAAAGCGATACGAATACGCTCTTTCTCTTTTCCGACAACTGGCTGATCCCAATGCAGATAGTTCTTTCCCCTGTCATCCGGGATCTCAACCGTGTAAAAATGTCTTGGTGGAATCGAAAAATCATCAACAGACAACGTCTCAATGAACGCCAGCATCTGTCGTGCATTCTCCTCTTTCTCCTTCATCTCTTTGCGCCATTCACGCACCTCATTCCGACTGGTCGCTCCGAAAGAATCTTTATAGTCTTGATCGCTCCAATCTCTTCGTCCCGAATATTTCCTATATTCATTGCTCGCCCATTCCTTGGCTTTCTCTACCGCGATTTCTACATCATTAGACAGAGCAATCCATTTATGTAGAAAACTCAATACCTTTCTTTCAGATTTGCTAAAATGCTCCTTTACATCAGGGCCATGAGTTGCTTCCAAAACAAAGCCTCTGAAATTTATTGCATTCCTTCCCTGCGCATACGCCCTTCCGATTCCCTCTACCTCCGTCACATAGCTACCCCAACCAAAAGCCTGAGCACCCTCACCTTCACCCATGTGCGAATGGTCAAACTTATCAAACTTGGCACCACTGCCATGATACACCATATGCAACTGCGCATGCTCGGGAAGAACAGCCGCCGCCACCTCATCGCTCACCACCTCTACAGGCACATCCGCACTCTCCAATAGCGAAAGAACAACATCCGTAGCCAACTGTTTTTGCTTCCGTATCAGATTTCAGCCTCTCGCCGCTCACTTGGAATTTAGGAGATACTTCATTCTCCATCGGCGCACGCTTCACCCCATCCCTATGCTGTACCCAATCATAAAATTTCACCGCAGCATCCACACTCCTAAATCCAAGCATTGCAGTATCCCCTCGTTCCCATCCCTTATCCTCTTCGGAGGCCTGTGCATTATACTCATCGGCAAGATTACCCCACTTTTGCCAACCACTGTTTGTTTTTCTCATCAATCTCTTGCGAATAATCATATACCGCAATCTGCACAGAAGGGTCATTAATGTCATCAGACACAGAAGTCATCACAGCCAGCGGCGACGGCTTTCCATCAAGCAACAACGGTGCAAACAGCTCTTCTGCATCATAGACGCTTTCATCCATTGCAGTTCTGCCCATCGTGTCCGTTTGAGCAATAAAGTCCTGCAACTCCTTCTTAAGCGCAGCATCCACCCTCATCCACCTCGCGCTTCACCCCTTATACTCCGCAAACGGTTTTCGTCTTGCGATGGCTGCTTGCCAGCCACTTTTCAAAAGTCTTCAAGGCTCGTGGCAGACACATCAAGTCGGCGCCCATCTTCCCATCCTTTCTCATAGTTGGCCAGATAGTCGCTCTTTGCATCCTCCGCATCATTAAAGCCCAGCATCACCTTGTGCTCGTCAAACGTCCCATCAGGGTTATACTGGTCCACCACAAACACCTTTTGCCCATTCCATCCGTCTATATCATTCGACACAAACACATCGATGTGATCGCCATCCACACCCTCCGTGCCGCGGAAGTAGCCGTAAGTGTTGTGCATCTTGCTCTCCCACGCCTTTCCGTTCGCATCCACACCACGGCGCACACTCCCCTTAGGCTGTTCGATACTGATATCAAACGCACCAATCCGAATATGTCCCTTCCTGTAATTCCCCGCCTCCTTCTGTGCATCACTCGGGTTCGTGTCCACCTCGCCCTCTGCCGCAGCAATCTTCGCCGAGAGAGAAGCCTTCCCTATTCCTCCTGGCTCATCTTCCAAGCCTTCGTCAGAAGCCCCAGCTTCGCCCACGCCTGCTTCTGCTGCTCGGGTGTCAGTTTCTTGTGTTTCTTGTTCTCGTTCTCGTTCCCCATCTCGTTGTTCATCTCGTAGTTGTGATAATTCATGTTCATTCGTTGTTAAAGGAGTGGAAAGTTGAAGAATGCGCATCACATCCTCCAAAATCGATTGTTTGTTCTGAGCAAAACCGCTGAAGATGTCCCCTTGCCCCATTGCCGCATCCTCCGCCAAGTCATTATACGAAGCCAGCACACCCTTCAAGCGCGTGTTCCGCTTGTCGTTGATAGCATTCGCCAGCAACAGCACAGCCACATCCGTGGGGTCCGCCACCGTCTGCCCCTCACCAAACATGTCATACTGCAACGCAAAGCCATCCACAGCATCCCCCACCTTGTAGCCCCCTGTCTTGCGAGCCTCATACACCAAAGCAACCGCCTTAGGAAGCTCCTCCATAAAGTCAAACGCCCCACCCAGCGACTTATTGCGCAGCACCTCACCCAGCGCATTCACCACACTCGTGCGCATCGACTTCATCTCCGTCAGTCGACGCACAGCATCACCATCCCCCTCAAAAGCCTTGCCCACCAGCACATTCTCAATCAACTCCCTGCCCTGAGCGCTCACACCCTCACCATCAAACAATCCCCCCATATCCATCCGTCCCACAACACCGGCATTTGCAAGCTCACCCACCACCTCACGCCCAGCCCCCTCATCACCATAAAACTCACCCAACGTCTCAAAACCACCCAGTACACGAAGCACACGCCCAAAAGTCCCATCATCCACCACCTTACCCATCTTCACAGCCTCCTCCGTCTTGCTCTGCGCCTTCGTCTCGCGAGCATTAAACTTCGCAAACGTCTCCGCCGTATAAGGCAGCGCCTCATCCAAGACAAACACCACACGAGGGTGCTGCATCCCCTCCACCTGCTCACGCGTGAAGCCATACTTCGCCCCATAGCGCTTCAAGTGCTCTACGTAAGCACCATCCGTACCCTCCAATGCCGCAAGTTCACCCGCCATCGTCCTTCCGTTTCCCGAAAGCACAACGCCATCCCCACTCACCACTACAGGCGATTGCAGCGCACGTGCATCATAATCCTGTGCAATCTCACGTGTCACACGCTGCGCATCACCATCCCGCTCATAGTCGCGGTCATTCACCGTTCCGCCATTCTCATCCATCGGGAAGCCTTCTGTACGTGCGAAGCCGTTGGCCGCCTGATGGCTCGCGCTCACAGCACCACTCTCCACCAGTACATATCGCCCACCCACATGTTCACCATTGGCCAGCGTCAATTCGTCCGCATTCCCTTCCACCTTAGGTGCATTCAACCAACGTTCACGCACCGCCGCTCCCACACCATTCTCCTCCTTGCGCTGCACCTCAGCTGCACGCTTCGCCTCTTCTTTGGCCGCACGCTCCTGCCGATAACGCTCATTAGCCGCTGCAATCTCACGCTCCTTCACCGCATCACGTGCTGCAGCCACAGCACGCCAGTACTCCAAGCCGGGCACAGCCTCCGCAAGCTCCGCCGCGACCTTTCCCTTATGCACCCTGATTTCCGCAGGGCTCGCCCCCTTACGAGGTTTGCGAGCCTCAATCCCCTTCACCACCTTCTCACGCTCAGCAATTTTAGCCGACACAAAATCATCTGCCTGCTCCCTGCTGATGCCACTCTGCTCCTCATTGTAGAGGTAGTCTGCCGTACGCTCCGGGCTCACCGCCTCAAAGTCCTCCTCATCCACCTCCATCACCTGTCCTTCAATCTTGCGCTTCACCCGTCGCATAGGCATCTCTGTCACATTTTCACCCACATTCCCTTGCCCATTATCAGAAGAAACGCTATCTTTGCCCTCAGAAGAAGGGACGCCTTCTTCATCTTGCCCTCGTGCATCAGGATATTGATGGGGAGTAGTCCCATCCAGAAGTGCCTGTTGCTCGGGGGTAAGTTCGTTTCCGACGTAGATTTCCTTCCCCTTCCCTTGCCCAATATCAGAAGAAACGCTATCTTTGCCATCAGAAGGAACAACATCTTGCAGAGGAGCCGTGCCATTCTGCTTGCCGTTCGGTTCGGGAACGATGTCAATACTACCGCCCGAGGTGTCAGTTCCCTTCTTCTCATAGGCAGTCAGCAACCACTGACTGCCTATTTTTTCACCCAGCCAGTTGTTGCTCACCACAGCCTTGTGCGTATCACTTTCCAAAATGATACGATTATCCGAAGCCTGCACCACGCGCATGCCGTCCAACACCCCTTGAAGATTATCTAATACCTCGGGATGTTTGCGGGCAATCTTCATCAATCCCGCTTTCTCATTTCCCCACCACAAGTCTATATCCCCCACCTCTCGATGATGAAGAGCACCGACAGCCACACCCTCCTTCTTTCTCATCAAGAAGTCCACAGCCTCTTTAGCTTTGCCGCGGAACAAATCATAAATGTTCCCCATCACGCCACGCCCCGAAGGCTGCACTTCTTCACCCTGCAAAGTTCCATCTTCACCCTCCTGCGCTCCCTCTCTTATCCCCTCTACACCCTTAGCCTCCACCAGGCGCATATCCTCAGGAGCATAATAAGCCGAGCGAAGCCCACCAACACTACTATCCGTAAACACTTCATACAGCCCATCCTCATTCATCGGACGGGTCACGTACCCCTGCACCATCTGTCCATTTTCACCCCTCACCTCCACCACATCATTCAATTCAAACCCACGAGACGCTGCATTGGGAGCAGAGGGCACACCCTCACCCTCAACCGGTGACACATCCTCACCGGTTGCTTTCGCCTCCTCCTGCTCATCATTATCCAACATCAACTCCCAGCGCTGAGCACGCGCCAAGTCCACCATCCCCTGCACATCCTCCCTGCGCATCGACACCTGAGTTTCGCCACCATCAAAGCTCACCACAACGTTCCCCTCACCATCTTCCCCCACCACACTCACCATCGCGTGAGAACCGTCGGCAAGTTGCATTATGAATATTGCGTTAATGTTCGTGATTATATTCTATTTCACAGCCTTTTTTTGTAAATTCGCGGCATATTACACATCAATAAAGCACTTTAATATGGTCAGACATCATCAACATAATTGGGTGGTTTCCCCCGGAACAACGCCCACTCCCTTTGATTGCCGCATCTTGGAAATGCAGGAGAAGGGCTTTATCGTCCCCACCAATCGGCTGGTGAAAACGCCCGAACAGATTGAAGGCATTCGACGCGCTGGAGTCATCAATACGGGTATTCTCGACATGCTGACCACCGAAATCCGCGAAGGCATGACCACTGGTGAAATTGACCGACTTGTGGCGCAATATACCGCCGATCATGGGGCAATCTCGGCCTGTTTGGGCTACGAGGGATTTCCAAAAAGTTGCTGCACTAGCATCAATGAGGTGGTGTGTCACGGCATCCCCTCCGACGAAGAAGAACTCTTTGACGGTGACATCATCAATGTTGATGTGACGACCATCAAAGACGGCTATTACGCCGACGCTTCACGAATGTTTATGATTGGCAATGTCGACCCTAAGGTGAAACGTCTGGTCGAAGTGACCAAAGAATGCTTGGAGATTGGTATGAAAGCTGCACAGCCTTGGGGTTTTGTCGGTGACATCGGCAAAGCGATTGGCAAATACGCCCATGAACATGGCTACAGCGTGGTGCGCGAATTGGCAGGGCACGGTACAGGACTGGAGTTTCACGAGGACCCGATTGTGGACCATTACGACACACGCCATCGGGGGATGCTCCTCGTTCCCGGCATGGTGTTTACCATCGAACCGATGCTGAACATGGGCTGCCGCGAGGTCTTTATCGACGAGGAAGATGGATGGACTGTGGTGACTGAGGATGAGCTTCCCTCTGCCCAGTGGGAGCACACCTTTGTGATGACCGAAAAAGGTTTGGACATCTTGACGCATTAAACATTCACACCTTAGTTTATGAAATCTACAATCACGATTCTCGCCATCGAATCCAGCTGCGACGACACTTCAGCAGCCGTGATGCGCGACGGAGTGCTACTCAGCAATGTCACCACCTCCCAAGCCGTGCACGAGCAGTATGGTGGCGTTGTCCCGGAGCTTGCCAGTCGCGCACATCAACAGAACATTGTTCCCGTGGTGGATGCTGCCCTCAAACAGGCCCACATCGATAAATCGCAACTCACGGCCATCGCTGTCACCTTAGGCCCGGGGCTGATGGGCAGTCTGCTCGTTGGGGTGAGTTTTGCCAAAGGGTTTTGCTGCGAGTTTGGGCATTCCGCTCATTGAAGCCAACCACCTACATGGCCACATTTTAGCCCACTTTATCCATGCTGAAGGGGAAACACACGACGATCCGCCCTACCCTTTCCTTTGTTTGCTGGTGAGTGGCGGGAACTCTCAGATTGTGAAAGTCAACGCTTATAATGACTTTGAAGTGCTTGGTCAGACTATAGACGATGCTGCCGGCGAAGCCATAGACAAGTGTTCAAAAGTGATGGGATTGGGATATCCTGGAGGCCCTATCATCGACCGTCTTGCCCGCGAAGGAAATCCCAAAGCATTTTCTTTCTCCAAACCTCATATTGGTGGATATGATTATAGTTTCTCAGGGTTGAAAACCTCTTTCCTTTATTTTCTGAGAGACCATATGAAGGAAAATCCAAACTTCATCGAGGAAAACAAAAACGACCTCGCCGCATCGCTTGAAGCTACGATTGTAGACATCCTTATGAAAAAGCTCATCGCTGCTTCTAAAGCTACGGGCATTCGCCACGTGGCTTTGTCCGGCGGTGTGAGTGCCAACACGGCTCTGCGCTCTGCTTTCAAAGCGATGGAAGAACGAGGCATTTGGAGAATCTATATTCCCAAGTTTTCTTACACCACCGACAATGCTGCCATGATAGCCATGACAGGACACTATCGATACCTTGACGGCGAGTATTGCCCGCTGGATAAACCAGCCTTTTCACGCACAGTATTTTAATCATAACGTAATTATATAATGGAATTAGATCTCAAAGTAACCAGTAAGGATATTAACGAAATCCTTTGGCGCAATCACAAAACCCTCTCTGTGGCAGAAAGTTGCACTTCCGGCCGCGTAGCCAGTGTCATCACCTCCGTTCCAGGTTCATCACAATACTTTAAGGGAGGCGTCATTGCCTATTCAGACGAGGTGAAGATTAAGAACTTGGGCGTTTCGGCCGAAGTCATCGAAACACAGACTCCCGTTTCAGAAGATGTCGTAAAAGCCATGGTACTGGGCGCCAACAAAATGTTTGAAAGTGACTATGCCGTAGCCATCAGTGGCTTTTGCAGGCCCCGGCGGTGTAGAAAATGGAAAGAATGCCATCACGGTGGGCACCATTTGGATTGCGGTGGGCAATGAAGAAGAAATCATGACCACTATGCTTGAGGAAGACAATGGGCGCGACAAAAACCTCGCTTCTGCCACCAGTACTGCCATTCACATGTTGCTTGATTATCTTAAAAAGCACCTCGACGAAAACAACCGAAGAGTAAAAAACTCGTCTAATGGCGTTTTTCGTTGGAAAAGTTTGTTAGTTAGGAAATTAAATCGTAATTTTGCCTCTCGATTGGGAATAACAACAAATTAAGCAACAGAAAATTACAGATAGCAATGTCTAAGATTTGTCAAATTACCGGTAAGAAAGCCATGATTGGCAACAACGTTTCGCACTCGAAGCGTCGCACAAAGCGCACTTTTGATGCAAACTTGTTTACTAAGAAATTTTATTATGTTGAGCAAGACTGCTGGATTTCACTCAAGATTTCTGCTGCCGGCCTTCGTCTCATCAACAAGGTCGGCCTTGATGCAGCCCCTCAACAGCGCTGTAAATAAAGGCTATTGCGCTTGGAAAGAAATTAAAGTAATCGGCTAATCAGTAAAAATAACATGGCAAAGAAAGCGAAAGGTAATCGAGTTCAGGTAATCCTCGAATGCACCGAACACAAAGATAGCGGCATGCCCGGAACCAGCCGTTACATTACGACTAAGAACCGCAAGAACACTCCCGAACGTCTTGAGTTGAAGAAGTACAACCCCATTCTCAAGCGTATGACGGTTCACAAGGAAATCAAGTAAACAACACCGCAATCTCCATAAATCATGGCAAAGAAAACAGTCGCTTCGCTCCAATCGGGTAAGACTGATGGGCGTTCGTATACGAAAGTTATCAAGATGGTAAAAAAGCCCCAAGACTGGTGCTTACATCTTCGATGAGCAGATGGTTCGCAAACGAAGAAGTCGCAGACTTTTTCAAGAACTAAACCCTGCTTGACAGCATAGAACAAAAAGTTCTTTTTCTATCGCTTCTGCAATCAAACTTTGCAGAAGCGATTTTTTTGTCGCTTTTTCTTGTAGCGAAAAAGCCTACAATCCAGTTTTTTTGTTGTATTTTTGCACGAAATAGATTGCAGTAGTATGGGATTTTTTAATTTCTTCTCTAAAAAAGAAAAGAAGGAGACCTTAGATACAGGTCTTCAGAATACAAAAGCCAGTGTTTTTCAGCAAATTGACTCACGCTGTTGCGGGAAAGTCCAAAGTCGATGAAGACGTCCTCGACAATCTTGAGGATGTCTTGATTACGAGCGATGTCGGTGTCGATACGACCCTCGACATCATCCATAATATAGAGGCACGAGTGGCACGCGACAAGTATGTCGGAACCTCTGAACTCAACCGCATCTTAAAAGAAGAAATCATCAACCTCTTGGCAACCGAAGGAAGTGCAGACACAGAGGGTTTCGAAATCCCATCCCTCAATCGCCCTTATGTCATTTTAGTGGTGGGCGTCAATGGCGTAGGAAAAACGACAACCATAGCCAAACTCGCCTACCAGTTTAAGGCAGAAGGCAAGAAGGTGGTATTGGGTGCTGCCGACACATTCCGTGCTGCTGCAGTAGAACAGCTCTCCATCTGGGGCGAACGCATAGGAGTGCCCGTGGTCAAACAGAAAATGGGAGCAGACCCTGCCTCTGTGGCCTACGACACCTTGGCTCACGCCACCGTAGAGCACGCTGATGTCGTCATCATTGACACCGCTGGTCGTTTGCACAATAAGATAGGTTTGATGAATGAACTCACCAAAATAAAGAAGGTGATGCAAAAGATAGATGTGAACACCCCGGACCAAGTGTTGCTTGTACTTGACGGCAGCACCGGACAAAATGCTTTTGAACAAGCCAAACAGTTTGTCAAAGCGACCGAAGTAACCGCTTTGGCCATCACAAAACTGGACGGCACCGCCAAAGGTGGTGTGGTCATCGGTATTTCTCATCAAATGAAAGTCCCTGTGAAATACATTGGTCTGGGCGAAAAAATGACCGACCTCCAGCCCTTTAATCGAATAGAATTTGTCGAATCCCTCTTCTCCAATCAATAAACCTCGCATCCTTTTTTACGCCAATGAAACATACCATTGATGTCATCACCATGGGGTGCTCCAAGAATCTCGTTGATTCAGAGCGCCTCCTCCGTCAATTTGAAGCTATCGGCTGTGACTTCCATCACAACCCAGACGAACTTCATGGAGATATAGCCGTCATCAACACATGTGGATTCATCGGTGATGCTAAGGAGGAGAGTATTAATACCATTCTGGAGCTCTGCGAGCAAAAGGAACAGGGAAATCTGAAAGAAGTCTATGTTATGGGCTGCCTTTCAGAGCGATACCGCAAAGAATTGAAAGAGGAAATTCCGGAGGTCGACAAGTTCTATGGAAAGTTCGATTGGAAAGACATCATTAGCGACCTTACAGCTGCCAATGAGTGGAGCAAGAGTAGTTGTCAGAGCCTAAGCAATCGTGTGTTGACCACCCCCAAGCACTATGCCTACTTAAAAATCTCCGAAGGTTGCGATCGCACTTGCGCCTATTGCGCCATTCCATTGATCACCGGTCGTCATAAGACGCGACCTATGGAAGAAATCTTTGATGAAGTCAAAGAGCTTGTAGAACAAGGCACTCACGAGTTTCAAATCATCTCCCAAGAACTCACTTTCTATGGCATAGACCTCTATGGACGCCAAGCCATAGCCGAGTTGATAGAAGGAATTGCCCACATTCCTGGGGTAGAATGGATACGTTTGCATTATGCCTACCCGGCTCGCTTTCCTATGGATTTGCTTCGGGTGATGCGTGAGAACAAAAAAATGTCTGCAACTACTTGGACATTGCCTTGCAGCATATCTCAGACAACATGCTTTCACGCATGAAGCGCCACATCACGCAGCAAGAAACGTTAGATCTTATTGCGGCTTTTTCGCCGTGAAGTGCCTGGTATTCACCTGCGCACGACACTTATGGTGGGCTTCCCCGGCGAAACGGCCGAAGATTTTTGAGGAGCTTATGGACTTTGTCAAAGAAGCTCGTTTTTGAGCGTATGGGCGCCTTTTGCTTATAGTGAAGAAGAGGGAACCTTTGCTGCCGAAAAATTATCAAGATGACATCAGCGATGAAGTCAAGCAAGAACGCCTTGACCAACTGATGGCACTGCAAGAACAGATTTCCTCCGAAGCGCTGGCTCAAAAGTGGGACAGATTTATCGTATCATCATTGACCGCCGTGAAGGAGACTATTTTATTGGCCGTACTGAGTTTGACTCTCCCGAGGTCGATTGTGAAGTGCTTGTCAAAGCAACAGATGCTCCTCTACACATCGGCAGGTTCTACAACGCCCGAGTCACCCGCACTGAAGAGTTCGACCTCTATGCTGACATCATTTAACCCCATTGCCAAGCTCTCTTTCCTATGAACAACAAAGAATTTCTTAGTGAGCTTTCTGCGCGTTGCGACATCACTGTCAAGGAGGCTCGCCAACTCGTCGAAGGGTTGACCAATGTTCTGGCAGACACCCTGGACGATGGTGACACTTTCTCCCTACAAAAACTTCGGCACTTACGAAGTGAAGATGAAAAAAGAGCGTATCATCGTCAATCCCTCGACCAAACAGCGGCAATTGGTTCCTCCCAAACTCACTATTGCTTTTAAGGCCAGCAATACGCTGAAAGATAAACTCAAAAATAACAGTGAAGAATGGCTCGAAAGTTTCTCCTTCAAGACATAGCTGAAAGCCTCTCTGCACGAGAAGGTATCACCAAGCGAAAAGCCGAACTCTTTCTTCGTGCATTCTTTGAATTGACCGAAGAGGGAGTGTTGCGCGACAGTTTTGTCAAAGTGACCAACTTTGGCACCACAAAGATAGTGGACGTCAGCCCCAGAGAAAGCGTGAATGTCAATACCGGGGAGCGTATCCAAATCAATGGTCACGCCAAAGTCTCTTTCCTACCAGACAGCCTGCTGCGCAATCTGGTCAATCGCCCATTCGAGCTCTTCTCCACGGCTTTGCTTCATGAGAATACCACAGAAGAAGAACTGGATGCGGTCGATGACACCCTTCTTCTTGAGGAGGTAGAAGAGGAGAGGATGCAGGAGGAAAAAGAAGAGGAATTGCTGCCCCTCTCCGAAGACTCCCCACCCTCGGCAGATACATTTTCAGGAACTGCAGAAAAGCCCCCAGCCATAGATGCCGATGGAGAAGCCGTAGATGCTACCTTCTCCACATCCGACACCGACTACAAGGTCTCTGAAGAGAGAACAACCGAAGAACAATTCGGAACTCTTCAGCCTGATCCACAACCGGACATCACTCTCAGTAAAGAGGAAACTTCAGATACCCTCGAAGATGAGGAGCATTACAAAAAGACAGCAGAAATAGATATCGAAACCGAAACTCAAACCATTGTCACTACGGTTTCGCCCGGCACAACGACCTCCCCGACCCCAGCTTCCGCTTCGGGGGTGACAAATATCAAAGGTTCAATCATAGTGAAGACAGAAAAAAACAGAAAAAAAGGCGCCACCACGAAGATGGTGAATAAGTGGCAAATTGCCTGCCTCGTATTGTTCACCCTGCTGATGACTGCAATTGGCTATATCATAGGTTTCCAGTTAGGACAAAATACAATCTCTCCTTCTTCGCAGCACTCAAGCAAAGCGGTGCAGGAAGTGGTCGAAAAGCCTTCCCGACAACCAACCGCCTCCCAAGTTCCTCAGTCCTCTATACACCCAGAACCTTCTGCCAACAAAGTTGATGTCCAGCAACAGAAAACCACCTCTACCGACCTTCAGGTTGCTCCGGTCGAGCAGACAAAGACTCCTCAAAAGCCTGCCCCCGCCATCTCACAGTCCCCGACACGAGAGCAACTGGACAAAGCTGTGCAATACCAGCAAATGCCCAAAGGCAACTACCTGATAGTCGGTACGCTCAGTACTCACGTACTGAAACCCGGCGACAACCTCTATCACTTGGCCAAACAAATCTATGGCGACAAAGCTTTCACACGCTACGTCATTCTCTACAATGGTCTACAAAATCCCGACTTGATTGCCGTCGGGCAAACCATTAAGTTTCCCAAGCTGGTAGAAAAAAATCAAGCCGACCCCAATAAGCAAGCCCACTTTCTCTATTCCCTCAACAGTTCAAAATAGATATCATGTTTGACATTCAACTCAATGAGAGCGGGACACGCCATCTGCAAGTGAGTGAGGACAACCTACGCACCATCGAAAAATACGCCCTCTTCCGTGACCTTGTAGATTCCACGGGCTATGTGACAGAAGATGTTTTGGAAAAGCTCAAGTGCAACATTCGCTCCATCATTGCCCACTCCACAGAGAACAGCAAAGACCTCCTTGACCTCTGCATCGATGTGATTTATCACGAAAAGATGAAAGCCTTTGGACTGAAAAAAATCTCATCTTGGCTTTCTTGGAATGGGAAGCAAACCGCCCTTCCCTTCCGGCCGAAGAAGCATAGACCATCATCCCCCTCTTTATCTTCATCTCAAAAAAACATCCTATGTTTCCGCCATTCCCAAGGAAACATAGGATGTTTGGTTCATACTCTTTTCACAACCACTCCCTTGCCGACACCGCAAAGTAAGGCTTCCACTTTTTCTTTTCTTATGCCACAACTCACCGACTGGCTCCCCACTACGAAGCGCGAAATGGAGCTTCGCGGTTGGACACAGCCCGACATCATTCTTTTCTCCGGCGATGCCTATGTCGACCACCCTTCCTTTGGAGCAGCAGTCGTTGGACGATTGTTTGAAGCCGAAGGGTTTCGCATTTGCATTGTGCCCCAGCCCTCGTGGCACGGCGACTATCGCGACTTCAAGCGCTTCGGCCGCCCACGCCTTTTCTTCAGCATCTCTCCGGGAAATATGGACTCGATGGTGAATCGCTACACCGCTGCCCGCCGCCTGCGTTCGGAAGACGCTTACAGCCCCGATGGACGTCACGACATGCGACCGGAAATGCCGAGCATCGTCTACACCCACATTCTCAAAGAGCTCTATCCCGATGTGCCCGTGGTGCTGGGAGGCATCGAGGCTTCCTTGCGGCGCGTCACCCACTACGACTATTGGAAGGAGACCCTGCGCCCCTGCATCCTGGAGGAGAGTGGCGCCGACCTGCTCATCTATGGCATGGGCGAACTTCCGCTGGCAGCTTTGTGCCGGCTCGTAGAGGAGAAACTCACCCACCACAAGGAGGAATTGTTTGCAACAGCCGAAGATTTCCGCCAACTGCTCCGTAAATATCCCATCCTCCAGACCGTTACGCTCGAACACGAGAAGGACATCCACGGTGGCATCCGCCCCGACGATATCGTGCTCCACTCCCACGAAGAGTGTGTGTGCGATCGCAAACTCCATTCGGCCAACTTTCGCCATGTTGAGGAGGAGAGCAATAAGCTCGAACCGCAGCGCATCCTCCAGCGCATCGGCAAGTGGAAAGGTGTAGGCATGGAAGAAGCCTACGACCCGCGCTATGCCGTGGTCAATCCACCCTTCCCCCCGATGACCACTGAGCAGATCGACCGCAGTTTCGGCTTCCCTTACACCCGACTGCCACATCCGAAGTACAAGGGCAAGAAGATACCGGCCTACGAAATGATCAAGTTCTCCGTCAATATGCACAGAGGCTGTTTCGGAGGCTGCTCTTTCTGCACCATTTCCGCCCACCAAGGCAAGTTTGTCATGAGCCGCTCAAAAGAAAGCATCCTGCGCGAAGTGCGGCAAATCATCGAAATGCCCGACTTCAAAGGCTACCTCTCCGACTTGGGCGGCCCATCGGCCAATATGTATGGCATGCGCGGTCGCAACCTCGACATCTGCCGAAAGTGCAAGCGCCCCTCGTGCATCCACCCCAAAATCTGTGCCAACCTCAATGTAGACCATGCCCCGATGGTCGACATCTTCAAAGGCCGTCGATGCCTTGCCCGGCATCAAAAAGAGTTTCATCGGTTCAGGCGTACGCTACGACCTCCTGCTCTACAAGCAAAAAGATCCGGCCCTCCAAAAGGCCGCAATGGACTACACCCGTGAGCTCATCCTCCATCACGTTTCGGGACGATTGAAAGTGGCTCCCGAACACACAAGCGATCGTGTGCTCAACTTCATGCGCAAACCCTCGTTCAATCTCTTCTATGAGTTCAAAGAACTTTTCGACCGCATCAACCGAGAAGCCGGACTGCGCCAGCAACTCATCCCCTACTTCATCTCCTCTCACCCCGGCTGCGAACCCGAAGACATGGCCGACCTTGCCGCAAAGACCAAAGACCTCAACTTTCAGCTTGAGCAGGTGCAGGACTTCACGCCGACTCCCCATGACCGTAAGCACCGAAGCCTGGATCAGTGGCATTCACCCCTACACACTCGAAAAGGTTTTTCTCTGCCATCTCTCCGGCCGAAAAAGAAAAAGCAACACATGTTCTTCTTTTTGGTACAAACCCGAAGAACAGCAACGCATCGTACAGGAGTTGCGCTCTATGGGTCGCGACGACCTGCTCCATCGGCTTTTTTCCCCAATGGCGCCCCTCTCTGCACGCTCAGCAGCGGCACACCGACAGTCACCGACACCCTTCGACGGACTCCGGCCGCCAACGCGGAAAGCCGAGTGGAAAACGCGAAGGCAAATCAAAGTCCAAAAAGCTACAATCCCAACTTCGCACCCCACCCCACCAAGCGCCCTAAACGTTAGTTTCCACCTGATTGACAAAATCTCGACAATACAGGCAAAGTTAACTGGAAGGTCGAAAAACTTCAATAAGTACCGCGCAATCTATAAACCAAACTTTTGGTTTATGTAATTCAAACTTTGGTTTATGTAATTCAAACTTTGGTTTATATAAACCAAGGTTTGAATTATAGATTTGCTTTTGACCTAATTGACTTTTTTTCTCCGACAGAGAGAAGTTTTTTCTGGAAGTTTCGGATTATGAGTATAACAACACACACCGCCTGAGTTCATCGATGAACTCAGGCGGTGTTGTGTTGTTGAGGAAGCCTTCGGTCAGCGTGCACGCTGATAGGTGATTTCATAGAAATAGGGGTGGACGCTCCGTGTGGCGTTACGCTGCCCCTCTGTGCTGGGGATGATGAGGCGCACTTTGGCAATCTCCCCCTGCGAAGTGCTTTGGCGTCCAAGGCGCAGGAAAGGAAGCGGTTGCAACCAACCCGAGGGGACAATGGCACCGTAGGTGCGGGCCATCAAGCCGCTTAGGAACGAGGCGGTGTAAGTGCCGTATCTGTTGGTGACGGTCATGATTTCAGGCCACTGCTCGTAGCGCCAGTCCACGTTGCTCAGAGTGAGGGTGTCGGCCGCGATGTCAAACTCGGTGAAGCGACAGATGACTTGTGAGGTTTCGCCCTGCTTGATTTTCTCCCCTGTTCCTTTGCGCAGGATTTGGAGGTAAACCCCCGAACCGGCCAGCAAGACGTACTCGTTTTGCGCCACGTTGGTGGTGGAGTCTTGGGCGTAAAACTGTGTCTCTGAAATAACCTTGATGTTGGGAGCCACAGAGAAGAGGTCGGCGGTGTTGTCGGCATTGCGCAGGGTGCGTCCGCGCTTCAAGAAACTGTCAATTTGCTTGTTTTCCTTTTCACGAAGGTCGGCATAGGTATCGTCGTTATTGCAGGCGACAAAGGCAGACAGCAGGGTGGCAAGAGCAAACAGGGGAAGGAAGAGGAATTTCAACATAATGGAGAGGTTGGGTTGATTTTTGTGGCAAAAGTACAAAAAATCTCTCCCGCTCGTAAAGTGGAAGAGATTTTAACGAGGTGGGACGGCTACACTTCGGCATCTTCGTAAAGGAAGCGCTTGATGGAGCGTTTGGGCGTCTTTTTCAAACTCTTCGCGATAGATGCGGATGCCCACAATCTGCTCGTAGGCATTGATCATCTGGTTGAGTTCCTTACGATTCTGTTCCATTTGTGCGGCGAGGGCTGCTTCATCCAGCCCGGCTTTCTCCGCCTCCTCAAGGTCGGGATGAATGAGGGCGTAGAGTTTTTGGTCACGCTGGATGACGATGCTCTCCATCACGTAAGGAAGCGTGTTGAGTTTGTCTTCGATTTCTTCGGGATAGATGTTTTGACCGTTCGAACCGAGCAGCATGTTCTTGCTGCGTCCACGGATGTAGAGGTTGCCCTCTCGGTCGAGGATGCCCAGGTCGCCGGTGTGATACCAGCCTTCACTATCGAGGGTGGCAGCGGTGGCTTCGGAATTCTTGTAGTAGCCGAGCATGACGTTGGCGCCGCGCACCAGGATTTCGCCCACAACGTGGTGAGGGTCGCTGCTGTCGATGCGCACTTCCATACGTGGTGCTGCCTTTCCGCAAGAGCCTTGGGCAAAGTTGTTCCAGTCCTCGTAGGTGATGATGGGGGCACACTCAGTGGCGCCATAGCCCACGGTGTAGTTGAACCCGATTTTCTTCAAGAACTGCTCCACCTCGGTGTTGAGGGCTGCCCCACCGATGATGACTTCGTAGAATTCGCCTCCAAACACTTTCATGATTTGCTCGCGCACCTTGGCCAGTATTTTTGTCGCTGATTACGGGCAGGCGAAGCAGGAGTTTCATCGAGGGTGTTTCGAGTTTGGGGAGAACGTTCTTCTTGATGATTTTCTCGATAATCAAAGGTACGCTGATGACCACGCAAGGCTTCACATCGGCAAAAGCCTGCACAATGACTTTGGGGCTGGGCAGACGGGTGAGGTAGTAGATGTGAATGCCGTGGATGAACTCGAAGAGGAACTCAAAAAGCCATGCCGTACATGTGGGCCATGGGAAGCATGGAGATGATGCGCTGCCCGGCTTGGACATGGTCGCCCAGCACTTCGACGGCAAACTCATAGTTCGACCACAGAGCACGATAAGGCACGAGCACGCCTTTGGAGTTGGAAGTCGTTCCAGAAGTGTAGTTGATCATGGCCAGCGCTTCGCCATCGGCGGCAGCGGCATAGTGTACGTGCTCTTTGCGGAAGAATTTGGGATACTTCTTACCGTAAAATTCGTTGAGCCGTTCGCGGGCTTCGGTGAGGGCTTCGTTGCGGCTCAATTGAAGCATGAAATCGGGGATGTAGACGATGCCCTCCAAAGCCGGCATCGCGTCCGGGTTGAGCGTGGGCCAAACCACATCGCCCACAAAGAGCAAACGGGCATCGGAGTGGTTGACAATGTTGTGCACCTGCTCTGCCTTAAACTCATGAAGGATGGGCACCGCAATGGCGCCATAGGTCAACGTGGCCAAGAAAGCCACCGCCCAATGTGCACTATTGCGGCCGCAAATGGCAATTTTATCACCGGGCTGAATACCAGCATTTTCAAAGAGGATGTGCAATTTCTCGATTTTGCGCGCTACGTCTTTATACTGCAACGTAGCTCCTTTGTAGTCGGTCAGCGCAGGCATGTCCCAGTGGTCAATGATGCTTTTTCTCGATCAGCCCGACGTAGTCTTGATAATGGTATTCCATGAAAAGAATAAAAATTTCTGTCAGCGGACGATGGGCAAACGGCTCATCTCTCCTGCTCAATCTTGTTCGTTTTGTGCAAAAAGTAATATATTTTTTTCAGAATTGGCAAGAACAAAAAGGATTGGAAACTGCACACGTAAGCGGTTTTTTTGTGTACTTTTTGCCAAAGAAAACGGCTGATTAGAACGTTTTTCCCTACGCTAAACGAACCTAATTCATTCTCCAAACTTCCTTGTTTATGCTCTCCTTCATCTCTCGTCGGCGATGGCTCTTGCTGGGCCTGATTTCGGTGCTGTTCTGCCTGCTCGCTTCTCCCTTTTTCCTCGTGTTCAGCACCCGTCAAGAAAACATCATCTACCTTGACCGGCAAGATACGCTCGAACAGGTTTTGCAGCAATCGAAAACCGCCAACTGGGCCACGAAGGCTGCCTTCCGTGTGTTGGCACAACTCACAGGCTATGGGCATCCCGTCCGTGCCGGACGTTATGACATCGGTTCGGGACAATCCACACTCACCGTCTTCCGCCACCTGCGCAATGGACATCAAGCTCCCGTGCGGCTGACCATCCCCGTGTTGCGCACCAATGCCGACTTGGCCACATTTTTAGGGAACAATCTGCGGCCTGATGCTAAGGAATTCTTGCAGCAGTTCAATGATTCGGCCGCCATGGCCCGATGGGGCAAAACTCCTGCCACGGCGGTTTGTCTCTTCATCCCCAACACCTACGAGATTTACTGGACTTCCTCGGTCGATGAGGTGATGAAGCGTATGCAGCGCGAAAGCCGCCTCTTCTGGACTGAGCAGCGTCAAGCCCAAGCAAAATCTCAGCAACTCACGCCTGACGAAGTCCTGACCATAGCTTCCATTGTCGAACAAGAAACGGCCTACAACCCCGAGAAGCCCCTGAGTGGCCGGGATGTACCTCAACCGCCTTCGCAGCCAGATGCCGCTCCAAGCCGACCCCACCATCAAGTTTGCCCTGCAAGACTTCACGTTGAAGCGCATCCTGCAAAAGCACCTCTCGGTGAAAAGCCCCTACAACACCTACCGCAACGCAGGTTTACCTCCCGGTCCCATCTGCATTCCTTCCGTGTCCAGCATCGAGAGCGTGCTCAAGGCTGAGCGACATCCCTATATCTATATGTGTGCCAAGGAGGATTTCTCCGGCAGCCACAATTTTGCTGTCACCTATACCGAACATCAGGCCAACGCTCAAAAATATGCCGATGCCCTTGACAAGGCAGGGATTAAATAGGTGCTCCAACTTAACAGATTTCATCATGATACGCAAACTGCTCTTTCTGTTCGTGTCCTTCGCCGTCTTTTCAGCGACTTTTGCCGAGAAGTTGCCACAGCGGCCCTTGCGGCGCACGAACAATCCGCCAACCGACAGCACAACTCTCATCGGGCGTGTCTATCAAGCCCGCCTGGCAGACCCTCGTCCGACAATGCCGCAGAGACAGCACCGCCCTTGAGCACGTTTTGGAAAATCCCTACCTCTTCCCGCTGTTTGGCGCACCTGCCCTCTACAACTTTCCTATTCATCGAGAGTTTGCCCTGACGGCCGAAGACAGCGCCACCGTCTCGTCATGGGTGAGTCAGACGCTGTTGCACACCTACGCCCACGATCCGGAGCTCATTCTGCACAATTTGACGCTCCTGCCCACGGCCTTGCCGCCTCGTAAAGAGCATGCAAAGGAGCAGCCCACAAAACCTTCGACCGCCTTATTGCCGCCCATCGCGCCCCCCGTCCCGTCAACCACCTTCCAAGCCCCGAACGCCAACGACTTAGAGATTACCGTCCACAAGCCCAACTTCTGGACCTTTGTGGGCAACTTCTCGTTTCAGTTCATGCAATACTACGTTTCGGACAACTGGTACAAAGGCGGTGAAAAGCACAATTCCTTCCTGGCTGCCACCAACTTAGAGGCCAATTACGACAACAAGGAAGGGCTGGTCTTCAACAACAAGTTGGAGATGCGCTTGGGCTTCCAGTCGTCCAATTCCGACACGCGCCACCGCTACAAGACCAACACCGACCTGCTCCGCCTCACCAACAAACTGGGGCGACAAGCCACCAAAAACTGGTACTACACGGTGATGCTGCAATCGTGGACGCAGTTTTTCCCCGGGCTACAAGTCCAACGACCCCAAGGTCTACTCCGACATCTTCTCCCCCCTTGAAGCGGTGCTGTCGGTGGGTATGGACTACAAGCTCAACCGCCGTGCTTTCGACCTCACCACCACCCTATCACCGCTCGCCGTCAATGCAAAATATGTCGACCGCCTCGCGCTCTCCTCACGCTATGGGCTGGACGCAGGCCACCACACGAAGTTCAATTTCGGTTCGAGCATTACGGTCAATGTCAAGTGGCAACTCATGAAGGATGTGCAATGGGTGTCGCGCCTGTTTGCCTTCACCAACTACTCTCGTGTGCAAGCCGAATGGGAAAATACGTTCAACTTCAAGGTCAATCGCTATCTCTCGGCCAAGTTGTTCCTCTATCCTCGCTTCGATGATGGCGTACGCCGCGTCAAAGACCAAAGTTACTTCCAGTTCAACGAATTCCTCTCTCTTGGCCTCGACTATACTTTCTAAATCCTCCATTCGGAAAAAACAACTACCGCCTCGGTTCGCACAGAACCGAGGCGGTAGTTGTTTCAGGCCAAGCGGATGAAATGGAGGAGCAATCACTGCCCCTGCGTTTCGAGGTCGAGTTTCTCCACATGTCCCGTGGTGGGCGAAAGGAGCACCCGCGTGTTGAACTTCTTGTTGAAGAGCGCACCGCCCAAGTGCTCAATGCGGCCGAACTGGGCGAGGGACAGCATTTGGTCCACAAAAAGTGCGGTCGGCCGTAAAGAGGCGGATGCGTGCCGTGCCGGGATTGCAATAGCGCAAGTCGTCGGTGGGCTTCTTCTTGTCGGCCTTCGGATCGGGAGTTTCTTCGGGCAGAGTGTTTTGGTTTTTCACCTCAATATAGATAGGATTGCCCGCCAAGTCGTCGCGTTCCACCAGACCCTAGGTGGCGCGAGAAACGGAAGATTTCGTCGGCCTCTACGTCCTTCGTCGGCACATAGTCGAAGGTAAACACGTGGTCGTCCTCGGTCGTTGTGCCCACAAACATAGCGGTGAGTGCCGCCTCCTGCTGGTCGATCTTTTCGAGCATCAAGCGCAGTTGTTCGCCGTCTTTGGGGTTGAACTCGGCCTGCCCTTTGATGAGCAGATTGCGATTTTCGCGAAGGTCATAAATCTCCTGCGCTGCCAGTTCGGCCTTGGTGCGCAAGTTGCCGGCGCGCAACATCTCCTGCGTTTCGACCGAACGCGAACTCGTGCGCGGTGTGCTCCGGATTACCGAGGGTTGCGTGAGTGCAGACACAGCGGGCGCTTGTGCGTTGACCGCAAGCAGGCAGCCGTCCGGTGCCAGCGACACCAGAGGAGCTGAGGTCTTGGGATTGAGTTTGATGGTGTAGGCTTGCTCCCGATTGGCTGTGCCGAAGGGTTCGAGGTCGATGTCCGTGAGCGTCCAAGTTTCCGTGGGGAGTTGCTCCACATTGCGCGCTTCAAGGAAGCGTTCGGCAAAAGCAGCATAAGGCCCCGGAGCGTAGGTGACGCGATGGGCACGCACCACGATGTGCAGCCCAGTGGTGGGCAGAAAGTAGGTGATGCCTTCCGTCGTCACGCCCGGACGATAGGGCGTCACTTCCGTCTCTAGCCCTGCAGGGCAGCGAAGCGGTGAGGGAGGCAGCGAAAAGGAGAAAAGCAGAAAGGGAGTGTAGGAACTTCATAGGTCGATGAGATAAAGAAAGAGGAGACTTCCGGTGTGCAGGTGTCCACATCAGAGAGTATAGGTGTTCGGAGATTTCGGAAGATAGACCTCAGACGGACGCCGGCAAGAGCGAAAGGAACGCATCCGGCAGATAGTCGATGAGGTCGGACGCGATGAGGCTGTGCTGTCCCAACTCCCGCGCAGCGAGGTCGCCGGCGGTAGCGTGCAGAAAGACACCCAGTACGGCTGCATCCCGCCGGGGATAGCCTTGAGCCAGCAGTCCACCGATGAGTCCCGCCAGCACATCGCCGCTGCCGGCAGTCGCCATCCCCGCATTGCCCTGACTGAGGTTGATGTAGGTTTCGCCCGTGGGCGTAAATATTTGGGTATGATGGTTTTTTTCAGCACGATGTAGAGTTGCATCTCGGTGGCCAAAAGTCAAGGAAGAAGCCGCACAATCTTCGGCCAAAGCCCACGGCAAGTCGAGTGCTTGGCAGAGGCGCTTCATTTCGCCAAGGTGAGGGGTGAGGATTGTCCCTTTCGGAAGGAACGAGAGCATTTGATAGTCGGCCGCAAGAAGGTTGAGCGCATCGGCATCAAGCAGCAAAGGCACTGCCGACTCCGACTCTGCCATGAAAGCGTGGAGCTGTCGGCGCAAGGCCCATTGCGTTTCGCCCTCTCGACCAATCCCGGGTCCGATGACCACGCTTTGCCACAATCTCGGCTCCTCGGGTGTGCTCCAGTGAGTGGAGCTGTCGGTGTCAAAGCTAAGGACGGCCTCGGGCAGCGCGGTTTGGAAAATGGTGTTGGCGCGCTCGGGGATGTGTGCCGTCAGTTTCCCTACCCCACTGCGCAAAGCCGCTCTCGCAGCCAAGAGTGCCGCCCCCATCATGCCGTGGCAGCCGGCCACCAGCAGCATGTGTCCAAACGTCCCCTTGTGCCCCTCAGCAGGGCGTGGGCGCAGGAGCGTTGTCGTCCATTCGGGTGTTATCGGAAGAGGGGAATTGCGTTTCATACGGCAAAAATACGCTTTTCTCGGCAAAACAGAAAGCTTTTGCATGGGTTTGTAGGCCTTCCAAGTTCACCGCATGCCTTTCCGCGCTGTGCTTGCGTCATCGAGTCGCGCTTCAAGCGGAGAACCGATTTTTTTTCTACACCGCTATTTTTCAATGCTTTACAGCGCCAAAAAATCTCCACCTTGTGGCGACGCGTCGCCAAGGCGTGGCGTTTCACCGCTAAAGCGTGGAGCGTTGCACAGGTCAAAGACAGCAGGAATTGGTCGAAGGTTGAGAGGTACAGGAGACAATTTGGCGGCATTTCTTCCCTTATTTATTATAATGTGTCGCCTGCCGCTTGCAGGTTTGGCGAAAATGGCGTATTTTTGCGCGTAAATAGTTATTCCGGAGAAGCCGTGAGGCTGTGCTCCAAAACAATGTTTTTCGACTTTGGGCCCAAACTCCCTCTAGGGGAAGTGCTATGAAGTTTGGCCGACTTGGAAAACATTGGTCATCTCAAAGAACGTAATTACGCATGTCCAACTTAGTAGCCATCGTAGGCCGACCGAACGTCGGCAAATCCACCCTTTTCAATCGTCTCACCGGGACGCGCAAAGCCATTGTCAGTGACGAAGCCGGTACCACGCGCGACCGCCAATATGGCAAATGCGAGTGGGGAACTCGCGAGTTCTCGCTGGTCGACACCGGCGGCTGGGTGGTGAACTCAGACGACATTTTTTTGAAGAAGAAATCCGCAAACAGGGTGGCCATCGCCACCGAAGAAGCTGACCTCGTGCTCTTCGTGGTCGATGTACTCAACGGTGTGACCGACCTCGACACAGAAGTGGCGCAGATTTTGCGCCGTGCCAAAACGCCCGTGATTCTTTGCGCCAACAAAACGGACAACAACGAAGACCGCTATGGTGCAGCCGAATTTTATGCCCTCGGTCTGGGCGAACCTTATTGTATCTCGGCCGCCTCAGGGGAGCGGAACGGGCGACCTGCTCGACCTCATTCTGGAAACGCTCCCTCACAATCTGCCGACGAGGGCGAGGCCGACATCCCGCGTTTCTCGGTGGTGGGACGTCCCAACGCCGGCAAGAGTTCGCTCATCAATGCCTTCATCGGCGAAGACCGCCACATCGTCACCGACATTGCCGGCACTACACGCGACTCCATCCTCACGCGCTACGACAAGTTCGGCTTCGACTTCTACCTCGTGGACACGGCGGGTATCCGCAAGAAGAACAAGGTGACGGAAGACCTTGAGTTCTACAGCGTGATGCGTTCCATCCGAGCCATCGAAAACTCCGACGTGTGCATCCTGCTCATCGACGCCACCCGCGGCATCGAAAGTCAGGATATGAACATCTTCCAGCTTGTCCAGCGCAACAACAAGAGCCTGGTGGTGGTGGTCAACAAGTGGGACACGGTGGAGAGAAGAGCCAAAAGGTCATCTCCCATTTCGAAAAACACCATCCGTGAGCGTATGGCCCCTTTTACCGACTTCCCCATCATCTTTGGTTCGGCCCTTACGAAGCAACGCATCTTCAAAGTGCTCGAAACGGCCAAAGACGTTTATCTCAATCGCAAGCGTCACGTCGGCACCACGCGCCTCAACGAGGAGATGCTGCCGCTCATCGAAGCCTATCCTCCTCCCTCTATCAAGGGCAAATACATCAAAATCAAGTATTGCGCCCAAATCCGTGACACGCAGATTCCGACTTTTGTCTTCTACGCCAACCTACCCCAATACGTCAAAGAGCCTTACAAGCGCTTCCTCGAAAACAAGATTCGCGAGCGCTGGGACTTCTCAGGCTCGCCCATCAACATCTTCATTCGTCAAAAGTAAAAACGCATGTTCTCTCGCTTTGTCTTCCTGCTTTGCACTTGCATGATGATAGCCTGCGGCGGTCGGCAACCTTCGGCCTCTGCGCCCGAAGGACCAAAGGCAGAGGAGGTGGAGCGCATCTACAACTTGTTCTTGCAAAGGGCAGTATGAGGGCTTACGTGGCCGAAATGGCTTCGTGCGACAGTATGCCCGACTTCTACCGCCGCCAGATGGTGGACCTTTGCAAGCAGCACGCCTATCAGCAGAAAGAGCGCAACGGCGGTGCCGTGCAAGCCACCGTGGTCCGAATTGATCTCGCGGGCAATGGTCTTCAAGCCAACGTGTTTCTCCGCGTTTTGTACGAAGACCACAGCCACGAAGAAATTCTGATTTCGATGGTCAAGCAGAACGACCGCTGGCGCCTACAATAATCCTCAGCCCATCACTCCTATCCCCCTCAACACTATGCAATTAGATTTCCTGACCGCCGTCTCGCCCATCGATGGCCGCTACCGCAGCAAAACCGAAGCTCTCGCCACCTACTTCTCTGAATATGCACTGATGAAGTATCGTGTCCGCGTGGAGATTGAGTATTTCATTGCCCTTTGCGAACTTCCCCTTCCCCAACTCCAAGGCTTCGATGCGACCTTGTTTCCACGGCTGCGCAGCCTCTACACCGAATTTTTCGGAAGCCGACGCACAGCGCGTCAAGGACATCGAGAGTGTCACCAACCACGATGTCAAAGCCATTGAATACTTCATCAAGGAGCAGTTTGACACCATCGGCGGACTGGATGTTTACAAGGAGTTCGTGCATTTCGGGCTGACCTCGCAGGACATCAACAACACCTCCTTCCCCCTCATGCTCAAGGACAGCCTGACGGAAGTCTACATCCCGCAACTGCAAGCGGTGATCGATGCCCTCAACGCCCGTGCCGAAGAGTGGAAGGAGATCCCCATGCTGGCCAAGACCCACGGCCAGCCCGCCTCCCCCACCCGCTTGGGCAAGGAAGTGCGCGTGTTCAGCTACCGCCTCGAAGAGCAGCTGGCCCTGCTCAAAGCGGTGCCGCAAAGCGCCAAGTTCGGCGGTGCCACGGGCAACTACAATGCCCACCGCGTGGCCTACCCAGCCATCGACTGGAGGACGTTTGGCAACGACTTCGTGAGCCGAAAACTCGGTTTGCAGCGCGAAGCCTACACGACGCAAATCTCCAACTACGATAACATGGCGGCTGTGTTCGACGCCATGAAGCGCATCCACACCATCCTCATCGACCTGGACCGCGACTTCTGGCAATACGTCTCGATGGAGTACTTCAAGCAGAAGATTAAGGCCGGCGAAGTGGGTTCCAGCGCGATGCCCCACAAGGTCAACCCCATCGACTTTGAAAAACTCCGAGGGCAACCTGGGCATGGCAAACGCCATCCTCGAACATCTGAGCCGCAAGCTCCCCATTAGTCGCTTGCAACGCGACCTGACGGACTCCACCGTCATCCGCAACATCGGCGTACCGATGGGACACGCCCTCATCGCCTTTGCCTCCACGCTCAAAGGGCTGGGCAAGCTCCTCCTCCGTGAAGAGACCTTGGCCGCCGACCTTCAGCAGAACTGGGCCGTGTGTGCGGAGGCCATCCAGACCATCCTCCGCCGCGAAGGCTACCCCAACCCCTACGAGGCGTTGAAAGCGCTCACCCGCACCAACGCCGCCATCACCAAGAGCAGCATCTCCGACTTCATCGACCAGCTCAACGTGAGCGAAACCCTCAAAGCCGAGCTGCACCAAATCACGCCCGCCAACTACACGGGCATCTAACTTCCCACCTGCCGTGAGGCAGATGTTTCTTATCATCTCTTTCAAACACCAATCATCCCATTCAGTATGAGCGATTTCAATCAGCACAAGCACGATGGAGCCCGCCGCGACGGTTTCACTCCATCCTACGGCCGCAAGTCAAACGGCTACAACCAACGTCCCAATTTCAGCCGCGACGGCCAAAATGGAGAACGTCCCTATGGGCGCGGCTATCAGAACAACAACCCTCGCAACGGCGAACAAGGCCGACAGGGCGAAGGCTATCAGCGCCAAGGCGGCTATGACCGTCAAGGCGGCTACCAGCAGCGCCCCCGCTATCATAATGAAGCCTCTTCTGACGGCTTCGCACCCCGCACCTACCAGCGAGACGGCAGCTACCAGCGCCAAAGCAACGGCTACGGACGGCCCCAGCAGGGCGGCTTCCGCAAGTTTGGCAACAAAAACTTCAATCCCGGCAAGCGCCGCATCGACTATAAAGAGGAGGCTTACGACCCCAACCAGCCCATCCGCCTGAACAAGTTTCTGGCCAACGCCGGTGTGTGCTCCCGCCGCGATGCCGACAAATACATCGCTGCCGGTGTCGTGACCGTCAACGGCGAAATCATCACCGAACTGGGCCACAAAGTCCTGCGCAGCGACGTGGTGCTCTTCCACGACCAGCAAATCAAGGCTGAGAAGAAAAATCTACGTTCTCCTCAACAAACCGAAGGGCTATGTCACCACGAGCGAAGATCCGCAGAACCGCAAGACCGTGATGGACCTCGTGCGCAATGCCTGCATGGAGCGCATCTATCCCGTCGGCCGCCTCGACCGCAACACCACGGGTGTCCTCCTCCTGACCAACGACGGCGAAATGGCCTCGAAACTGACGCACCCCAAGTTCTTGAAGAAGAAGATTTACCACGTCTACCTCGACCGCAACGTCACGGCCGCCGACCTGCGACAGATTGCCGAGGGCGTCACCCTCGAAGACGGCGACATCCGTGCCGATGCCGTGGACTACGCCAGCGACACCGACCGCAAGCAGGTGGGCATCGAAATCCACTCCGGCAAAAATCGCATCGTGCGCCGCATCTTCGCCAGCCTGGGCTACAACGTCCTCAAGCTCGACCGCGTCTACTTTTGCCGGCCTGACCAAAAAGAACGTCAAGCGCGGCGACTGGCGCTACCTCACGGAAGACGAGGTGAGCATGTTGCGCATGGGCGCTTTCGAATAAGTCCGAGTCCTTACCCTCAATCTTCCGACTATGTCTCCCGAAGAAATCAAGCGAATGCGCCAAATCAACTTCAAGCAGACCAACGCCTTTGCGATGCAAAACGGCCTCATCCTGGGCGCGGTGGGCATCGCCACCCTCGCCGCCTTCATCGCCGGCCAGAGTCTCCCGCTCTTCGGCAGCCTGCACCTGCTCCTCCTGCTCTGCACCCCGCTGCTGGCCGTCTGGCTCACCGCGCGCTTCCGCCGACAGGTGGCTCCGGACTTCCCCTTCTCCTTCAGCCGCGGTTTCGCCCACACGCTGCTCGCCTTTCTCTACGCCGGCATTTGGACCGGCGTAGGCACGTTCGTCTACTTCTACTTCCTCGACCAAGGCCACCTCTTCGATACTCTGCAAGCCCAACTTTCGCGGCCCGAACAGCTGGAAGCCATGCGTCAATCCGGACTGGACGAGTGGATCAAGACGTCCACCGGCGGGCTGACCTTCACGCAGGTGATTGACGAACTGCGCAAAGTGAGCGCCGCCACCTATGCCGCGATGGTCATCTACAGTTACATCCTGACCGCTCCCCTCGTGGCCATCTTCGGCGGATTGTTCAACATTCGGCGTGCTTCCGCCCCCCCTCTTTCCAGCTAAAAAAAGTCCGCGCCAGAGTGCTTGTCTGAAAGATGATGTCATATTCGACCAAATATGACGTCATCTCCGAGTAAATATGATATCATATTTTTGAGCACCTGCCGACACCCTCCGACAGACATGCCGGCATATTTTGGCAAATATGGCGGCATCTTCCCACAGCCCTGCCCCTTCCTCCTCAACATCGTAACCCCTTTTCCTTATTCTCTATGACCACCGACCACCGCATTGACATCACCATCGTCATCCCCCTCTTCAACGAAGACGAAAGCATCCCTGAACTTTACGCTTGGATCAAACGCGTCATGGCCGACCACAACTTCAGCCATGAACTCATTTTTGTGGACGATGGGTCGACCGACCGCTCGTGGACTCTCATCGAAAAACCTCCGCGCCCAAGACTCCGCGGTGCACGGCATCAAGTTCCGGCGCAACTACGGGAAGAGCCCCGCCCTCTTCTGCGGTTTTCCGCGTCGCACAAGGCGAAGTGGTCATCACCATGGACGCCGACCTCCAAGACAGCCCCGACGAAATCCCCGAGCTCTACCGCATGATTACGGAAGAAGGCTACGATCTGGTGAGCGGCTACAAGCAAAAACGCTACGACCCCATCTCCAAAACCCTCCCCACCAAACTCTTCAACGCCACGGCACGAAAGGTGAGCGGTATCCACAACCTCCACGACTTCAACTGCAGGACTGAAAGCCTATCGCAAGGACGTGATCAAGAACATCGAAGTTTACGGCGAGATGCACCGTTACATCCCCTACCTGGCCAAGAACGCCGGCTTCGGCCGCATCGGCGAAAAGGTGGTGCAACACCAAGCCCGTAAGTTCGGAAAGTCGAAGTTCATGGGCCTCAACCGCTTCGTCAACGGCTATCTCGACCTCCTCTCGCTGTGGTTTCTCAACAGTTTCGGCCTCAAGCCCATGCACGTGTTCGGCTTCCTCGGCACGCTCATGTTCCTCTTCGGCCTGTTGGCCGTGCTCATCGTGGGCGGCTACAAACTCTACCACATCTGCACCGGCACCGCTGCCCCGCTCGTGACCGACACCCCTACTTCTACATCTCCCTGACCATGATGGTGCTGGGCACACAACTCTTCGTGGCCGGTTTCCTGGGCGAACTCATCAGCCGCAATGCCGCTGGCCGCAACGACTACCACATCGCCAAGGAAATCTGACCCCATCTCCTTTCTCCATGATTAGACACCTTTTTCCCGGGTTTGGCCTTCGCACTGGCCCCTGTCGGCGTGCAGCAGCATCGATTGTCCTCTCGACAATCAGGTGGAGATGACCCTCGCCTTCTACGACGCCAACACCCTCAAATCTCTCGCCCTCCCCGACACGCTGAGCATCTATGGGCTCAACGCCGGAAGCGAGCAACTCCTCTACAACCGTGGCATCGCTGTCAAGACGGTGAAACTCACCCTCCGCCCCCAACAGCCCACCGACACCTTCCTGCTCCGCTTCACCTCCCCCACACAGACCGCCACCGACACGCTCTGGGTCGCCCACGAAAGTCAGCCCCACTTTGAAGCCCTCGATTGCCCCTGCCTCCACCTTCCACACCCTCCGCGCCCTTCGTTGGAAAGGTCACGACCTCAACCTCCTCCCCCTCACGGTGGACAGCGCTGCCATCAGTCACTCCAATGTTCGATATGAAGATGTTGAAAACCTCAAAGTTTTTTCTCCGCTACTCCTCGCCGGTAGTGGTGCTGCAGCAACGGTCCACGCTCTGCCCACCGCTCCGCCCGACAGCATCGCCCCACGCCCGGCAGTGCAAGGCGTGCAGTACACCGACTCCCGGCAGACAGAACAGCTCCGCCTGCTCGGCAATCGCAACCTACCCACCTGGACGGGCATCAGTGTGTCAGTCAATCTGGCAGGAGCTGTGCTCTCTCACGCCGCCTCCTACGGCGAATACGAAGCCGCCCTCCGCCTTAACTTCAAGAACAAGTATTTCCCCCTGATAGAGCTCGGCCTGGGCAACGCCGACTGCGAAGGCGAGACCACCCACCTGCGCTACAAGGTCCACTCCCCTTTGGTAGGCTCGGATTGGACTACAACTTGAAGAAGGACAAGCGCTCTAAGAACCGCGTCTTCGTCGGAGCGCGCTACGGTTTCTCTGCCTTCTCCTACGACCTCACCGGCCCCGACCTCCTCACTCCGCGGTGGAACATCACCACGCCCTTCCGCTACACCGGCATCAATAGTTCAGCCCACTGGGGAGAAGCCGTCTTCGGATTGGAAGCGCAGATTTGGAAGTTCGTCCATATGGGCTGGTCCGTGCGCTACCGCCTGCGCATCTACGAGCACCAACATGCCCTGGGCCACGCCTACTACGTGCCGGGATTTGGCAAAAACACTTCCGCCACCAACTTCGGCGGAACTTTCCACCTCATCTTCGACCTGACTCAACTGCGTAAACGTTAGTCCCCCTCCTCTTTTATGAAACGCATTCTCTCCTTCTGCTTTCTCATCGCCCTCATCACGGGAACCGTCTTCATCCTCTCCTCCTCGAAGTACTACACCAACGAGGGACGCATCTTCGGCACCAGCTATCATATCAAGTACGCCGGCACGAAGGACCTGGGTGCCGACATCGAAGCCGAGCTCCGACGCGTCAACCAAAGTATGTCGATGTTCGATGAAGGCAGCACCCTTTCCCGCTTCAACAACAACCGGCCTTTTCCCCAAGACGCGATGTTCACCGAAGTGCTCCACCTCTCACAGCAGATTGCAGAGGAGACCCACGGCGCTTTCGACATCACCGTGGCGCCGTTGGTCAACATTTGGGGCTTCGGTTTTAAGAACAAGTCCAACGTCACTCCGCAAGTGATTGACTCCATCCTCACCTTCGTGAGCTACGAAAAGTTGCAGATCAAGGGCAGCACCTTCACTAAGCAAGACCCGCGCCTCGCCATCGACATGGGCGCTGTGGCCAAAGGTTATGGTGTCGACCGCATCGCCCGACTGCTGGAGTCGAAAGGCTGCAAGAACTACATGGTGGAAATCGGCGGCGAAGTTTTCGTCAAGGGCGAAAACCCGGAAGGCAAGCGCTGGAGCTTAGGCATCAACAAGCCCGTGGACGACTCTACCCACACCGCCAATGAAATCCAGACCGTCCTCCACATCACCAACCGTGGCATTGCCACCTCCGGCAACTACCGCAACTTCTACTATAAGGGCGGCAAGAAATATGCTCACACGATAGACCCAAAGACGGGCTACCCCGTGGAGCACTCGCTGCTCTCGGCCACCGTCATTGCTCCCACCTGTGCGCAAGCCGATGCCTACGCAACCTCTTTTATGGTCATGGGGCTCGAAGCTGCCCGGCAATTTGTCGGCCAACACAAAGACCTACAAACCTATCTCATCTATGCCGACTCACAAGGGCAGCTCCGCACCTGGATGTCAGCCGGGATGAGTAAGTATATTCAGCCATAGCCGTGGAACCTCGTTTCTTTCATCGCCTCGTCAGTATTCCGCTCTTCCAGGGGCTGAGTCAAGACGAATTCCTACGCATTGCCGAACGCGTCCACTTCGACTTCCGCACTCTTGCCGAAGGTGCCACCATCGTGGACGATGGCGAACTCTGTGACCACCTCATCTGCTCCACCAGCGGAACCATCTGCAAAGAAGAGCGTTCCGACAATGGAGCCTATTTCTTCCGCGAACTGACCACAACCCCTACCGTCATGCAGCCCGAACGTCTCTTCGGGCTGAGACAGAGGCACACGGCCTCCTTCACTGCTGTGACTGAAGCCCAGGTGCTCCGCATCCCCAAACACGAAGTGCGCGACATCCTCTTCGCTTACATGCCTTTCCACATCAACTACCTTAACCTCATCTGCTCCAACCAGCACCTTTGGGAGAGTCGTCTGTGGAAAGCCTACCCCGACAGCCTCGAAAAGCAATTTGTCCACTTCCTTTTGTTGCGCTCCACCCGCCCCGCCGGACAAAAGGAGCTCATCATTGATATGATTGCCTTGGCCGACGAACTCGTCACAACACGCCTCAGAGTGTCGCAAATGCTCAACCGCCTCAAAAGCGAAGGACTCATCGAACTCCGTCGACGCCACATCATCATCCCTTCTTTCGAAAAACTCCTTCAACACCTTCAATAACTCCCCTCATGCACAGCAAAGAAGAAAAACTCGCAGCGTTCGGGCGTATGCTTGATGTCCTCGACACCCTGCGCGAGAAATGCCCCTGGGACCGCAAGCAAACCAACGAAAGTCTGCGCCCCAATACCATCGAAGAGACCTACGAACTCTCGGATGCCTTGATGAAAGGCGATTCGAACGAGATTATGAAAGAACTCGGCGACGTGCTCCTCCACGTCTGCTTCTACGCCAAAATTGGAGAAGAGCAGTCGGAGTTCGATATCGCCGAGGTCTGCAACAAACTTTGCGACAAACTCATCTTCCGTCATCCACACGTCTATCCTCCCGAAGGAAGCCAAGGCAGCAATGTGGAGACAGCCGCCCAAGTGAGCCAACAATGGGAGCAACTCAAACAGCAGGAGAAAGATGGCAACAAGACGGTCCTCAGCGGTGTCCCCTCGTCCCTCCCTACCCTCATCAAGGCCTATCGCATCCAGGACAAAGCGCGCAATGTGGGCTTCGACTGGGAAGAACGCAAGCAGGTGTGGGAGAAGGTCAAGGAAGAAATCGGAGAGTTTGAGACCGAACTCGAACACATGGACCACGACAAAGCCGAGGCCGAATTTGGTGATCTCCTCTTCTCACTCATCAATGCCGCACGCCTCTACAAAATCAATCCCGACAACGCGCTCGAGCGCACCAACCAGAAGTTCATTCGCCGCTTCAACTATCTCGAAGCCAAAACCCTCAAACAAGGGCGAAAGCTCACCGACATGACCCTCGCCGAGATGGACGAAATCTGGACGGAAGCCAAGCGTCGGGAACAAGACTAATTCTTCTCTATGCCTCACATCCTCTATCGACTCCCTAACGAGGAAAACATACACGAACTTTCTTATCAGCATCCCCCGCACGCTCTCTCTTCCTTTGATCGCATCGGAGAGTGTGCGGGCTATGTGTTTGCCCCTTTTTCGCCTTCGGCAGAGCATCCCATCCTCTTTTTTCCCCTCGAAGATGAACGTTGCTTCCCCGAACCCGTTGATACACCTCCGCTCTCTCCTCTCTTTCTCGAAGTTGAGGAGTCGGCACGTACGGCCTACCACCACGAGTTTGACCGATGTCTCTCTGCCCTCCTGAGCGGTGTCGTAGAGAAGATTGTCCTCGCCCGAAGACAAACGCTACGCCTTCCTCATCCCCTCACCGACGATGAACAACGTCGCCTCTTCCTCATCGCCTGCCGGCGCTATCCCGAAAGTTATGTGGCTCTCGTCGATGCCCAAGAACAAGGTATCTGGCTTATCGCTTCCCCGAGGTTCTGCTATCTGTCCAAGCTCACCGACTCCACACAATGGCCCTTGCCGGTACCCTTCCCCTCACTGCAGGAACGGCTCCTCCCCCAGACCGCTGGTCGATGAAAAACCGCCGCGAGCAACAACTGGTCGTCTCCTATCTCATGGACCGACTCTCCGGCTTCGACCTCTCTCCCACCCTCTCTGCAACCTATATCCGGACGGCAGGCCACCTCGCTCATCTCTGCACCGATTTCCATGCCACAATTCCTTCCTCACTTTCGTTGGGCACGGTGGTGGCGGCACTACATCCCACTCCCGCAGTCTGCGGTCTACCTGCTCAACAAGCCGCTGCTCTCCTCCACGAGATTGAGCACCAACCACGCAGCTATTATTCTGGTTTCTCAGGCCCTGTCCTCCCGAACGCCGATACCCATCTTTTCGTCACTCTGCGCTGCCTGCAATTCGCAGGCCGACAAGCCCATCTCTTCGCCGGCGGTGGCCTGCTTTCTGAAAGTCAAGAGGAAGCGGAATGGCAAGAGACACAACGCAAAATGGATACAATGTTCAACTTGTTGCAATAAATTCTATCACCATGAATATCCTCGCACTACACAATAATTATCCGGCAACCACGTTATCGAACATAGACACCTGTGTCTGCTACACCCTGCCCGAAACTGCAGTGCAGAAAAACGGCAAACCGGTGTTTCTCCCAGATTACGCCAACCCTGCGGCGCTGGAAGTCCATCTCGCCATCCGCATCTGCCGTCTCGGCCGAAGCATCAGTATGCGCTTTGCTCATCGCTATTACGACGCCATCACGGCACTCCCCCACTTCTTCTCAGCTGAACTACTCGATGCAGCAAAAGCTCAAGGACAGCCTTGGTCAGTGGCTATGGGATTTGACAATGCGTTGCCGGTCGGGGATTTTCTTCCCTTTACGCCCGGCATAAACCCTCTGCCCAGCTTTCGTCTCACTGTCGATGGGGCAACTCGCATCGAAGGCGATGGCACGCAGATGCTCTCCAACATTGACGAGGTCATAGCTCGTCTGAGCCGATTCTACACCTTCCGTCGGGGCGATATTCTTCTCTTGGGAGCGCCGCAAGCGCCGATTTCAATAGACCCCGACCATCGTATTGAAACCTTTGTGGGCGAGGAACGTGTGACTGCTTTCAACGTGAAGTAGCGCTCCTCTCCCCTTCTTTCTTCCGCACATGAACATCCGCTTTCTCCTCTCTCTCTTCGCCTTTACCCTTACCCTTTTGGGAGTACAAGGCCAGAACAAAGAGTTCATTCATATTCAGGTGGGCGACTACGAAGTCGTTGATGGTCTCCCTCTCTATACCGAACAAATAGCGCTGGGGCATACTGCAGCTTCAGCATTCGATGTGCAGGTGGTTTACCCGGAATATGTTCCTCTCACCACAAGCGAACGCGCCCTCTTGAAGACAATGCCGGCAAAGTCCGATGACGAAGGCGACTATCGTCTCTCGCAGTATCTATCGAACAGCCGAAAATCTCACTTCCTTACAGTGAGTTTCTGTCCTTTTGTGAAACGTTCGGGCAAATGGATGCGTTTGTCTTCTTGCAAACTACGGGTCACACCACGCTTCGCCAAGGTTGCGGCTCATCATGCCCCATTGTCGACGACGCGCTGGGCAAGCCAATCGGTATTAAATACAGGGAAATGGGTAAAAATCAGAGTACCACGTGAGGGCATCTATTCTCTGTCTGAAAATACGCTTAAGGGCTTGGGCTTCAATCGTTTCGACCGTGTCAAAATCTACGGCTATGGTGGTCTGTTGCAGGACGAGACTTTCGACTTCTCCGCCACCTCCCCTTCTGTTCCGAACACGCAGACGCCCGACGACTTGGTGGAAGTGCCTACGTTACGGCACACCAACCACCTCCTCTTTTGGGCAGAAGGCACCACTCGCTGGGCTTATGAGCCGGTGTCGAGGAGGTGGACACATACACTAAACCACTATTCGCGCTTTTCCTACTATTTCATCACCGAGGGTGAACAGCCGTTGGCCGTTGCCGAACTGCCCTCTGTCCCTGCACAAAGCAGCACAACGACCGCCGTTCCCTACGGCTATGCGCTCGATGATGATGCCGTAGGCTGGTATGAAGGCGGACGACGCATGTTCGACCGCTACAACTTTGCCGACGGCAACAGCCACACCTACCGAGTTGTCCTTCCGGATTTCGCGGCCGATGTCGATGAAGGCAAAGTGCGGGGAGAGATAGCTTTCTCAGCCTCCTCGGCGCTATCCAACACCATCGTCGATATAAAGCTCAATGGCAACAAGGTTGGGGGAATGAATCTGGGCCGATACACTTCACTCATCGAGATTGCTCGCGCTGCGAATGCCAGTTTCTCACAGCGTGTTACTGCGCCCGAACTCAACTTTGACTTCACCACCACACAGGGCAATGCTGCCCGCTTGGACTACATTCGCCTCAGCTACATGCGGCGGTTGGCGGTGACAAAGCAGCCTTATAGTTTTTCGCCCCAAAGCACAGAACCAGTGACGTTGCGCTTCGACAAGGCGGACAGCAACACCCGACTTTGGCGCATCGGGCAGGCCGGCGACCCAACGGCACAAGTTTCGGCCACGATGGGGAGCGACGGCATTCAGAACTTTACGACCGATACACCGCAGCGGCGATTCGTGGCTTTCGATGCCTCTGCTGCCTATCCCGAACCCGAAGTGGTGGGAAGCATTGAGACGCAAAACCTCCATGCCGACTCCGACATTGACTACGTCATCATCGTTCCCGAAAGCAACAAACTGACTGCTCAGGCTGAGCGTCTGGCGGACGTTCATCGGCAACGCGAGGGGATGAAAGTAAAGGTGGTGCGTGCCGACCAGCTCTACAACGAGTTTTTCCTCGGGCACACCCTGATGCCAACGCCTATCGCCGCTACCTAAAAATGCTCTACGACCGCGCGGCCACTGCGGAGAAAGCCCCGAAGTTTCTTCTTACTCATGGGCAAAAGCCCTTGGGACAATCGTCTCATTACCGAGCACTGGGCGAAGTTCAAAGCCGAAGACTTCCTTTTGGCCTACGAGGTAGACCACTCCCAGCAAAGTATCGGTACGGTAAACAGTTATGTTACGGACGACTTCTTCACTCTCTTGGACGACAACGAAGGGCGCAACATCCGCCTCGAAAAGCCCGATGTCGCTGTGGGACGCATGGTCGTCACCAACGAAGCCGAAGCCCAACGTTTGGTGGACAAGGTCCTCACCTATCTCGACAACAAAGATGCCGGTGCGTGGAAGAACACCATCGCCATGCTGGGTGATGATGGCGATGCCAACGAGCACATGGACGATGCCGAGGGAGTGGCCGATGTACTCAAGACGGTGGGTGACAATCGTTTCACCCTGCAAAAAGTCTATTGGGATCGCTACTCCCGGCAGTCGGGTGCTACGGGCTTCACCTATCCTATGGTCACAGAACGTCTACACCAGCAGATGAAAGCCGGTGCCGTGATGTATAATTACAGCGGACACGGCTCTCCGTTCCAGATTTCTCACGAACGTTCGCTCACCACCGAAGACTTCAAAAAAGCGTTCTCACCGCATTTGTCCTTGTGGGTCTTGGCCTCTTGTGAGATTTTCCCCTTCGACTCCCACGAGGAGAACCTTGCCGAACCTTCGCTTTTCCTCCCCAATGGAGGCAGCATTGCCTTTATGTGCGCCACAAGAGCCGTATATGCTTCTCAAAACAGTGCGCTCAACCGCCTCTTCTCACAATATGTGGTGGGGCGCGACAGTAAAGGCCGACGCATCACGATGGGAGAAGCGTTGCGATTGGCCAAGGTCAACTTAGTGACCAGTTCGACAGACCCGACCATCAACAAGTTGAAGTACGTTTACTTCGGTGACCCTGCCCTTGCCCTCGCTATTCCTACCGAACAAGTGGTGCTGGACAGCATCGATGGTCAAGCCCTCATCACCGGCCGACACACCCAACTCAAAGCCGGCAGCGTGGTGCGTCTCAGTGGGCACATTGCTCCACACAGCCGGGCGGAACAAGTGTCGACCGACTTCGCCGGCGTCGTGACTACCGAAATCTTCGACCGCGCAGAAAGCATCACCTGCAAGGACAACGATGGGAGCGCGGCGAAAGCGCGGAAAAAGCCGCTGGTCTTCCAAGAACAGGTGAGGAACATCTTCCGCGGAACCAGCCTCGTCACAGAAGGACGCTTCAGCATCTCCTTTGTCGTCCCTCGCGACATCAGCTACTCCAACGACGATGCACGCATCAGCTTTTATGCCGTCAGCAACGACCGCAAAGTCGAAGGTAGCGGTGTATATGCCGACATCTTCTTGAACGGCACTTCATCCGATGCTATCCAAGACACCCTTCCCCCAAGGTACTGGCCTATCTCAACAACGTGGATGCATCCGAATATGCAGTGGTCGGCAGTGCGCCCACTTTCATCGCACAAATCAGCGACGACAGCGGCATCAACGCCACGGGCACCAGTTTGGGGCACAACATGGAGCTGACCCTCGATGGTAAGACCAACGAAACGGTGAGCCTCTACAACTTCTTCACCTACGATCTCGGCTCATATCAAAAGGGGCAGGTGGTCTACCCCTCACCGGACTTTCCCAAGGTGAGCACACCCTCAACTTCCGCGTTTGGGATGTCAACAACAACGTGACGACCACCCAACTGCGGTTTGTGGTGAAGAATATCGAAGCCTCCGGCACTTTTATTACTGCCACGCAAAACCCTGCGAGCACAGATACACACTTCATCGCCCACTTCCCCACGACCCAAGACGAAGCCACCGGCATCACTTTTGAAGTCTACGACACCGCCGGGCGTAAAGTATGGGCTGCCACCCGCACACTGCCCAAATCGGTCGGGAACTACCATCTACCATGGAATCTCCGTACCACAGAGGGCGCTCCCCTGCCCGATGGCATCTATCTCTTCCGAGCTGTCCTCAAAGGCAGCCAAGGGTTCACCAACATCCCGACACAAAAACTCATCATCACCCAACATCATTAGTCATCTCCTTTCACTATGAAGCGACTCCTGCTCTTGCTCCCCTATATCGGTGTCGGCCTCACCGCTGCCGCCCAAGAAAAACATCAAGGACAAGTTCAACCCCATCCGCACAGCCGTGGTCTCGCAAACCATTGCCTCCGATGCACGCGCTGCAGCCATGGGCGACATCGGTGCTGCCACAGAGCCCGATGTCCACGCTCAGACGTGGAACCCCGCCAAGTATCCTTTCAACATCTCTCGTGCCGGATTTGCCATCAACTACACCCCTTGGCTGCGCCAGCTCACCGAAGGAATTGCGCTGGCCAACGCTGTGGGCTACATGCGATTGGGCGACTACCAAGCCGTCTCGGGCGGCATCAAATACTTCACCGTGGGCGAAGTTTCTGACAACAGTATCACCGTCAAGCCCTATGAATTTGCCGTCGATGTGGCCTACTCTCGCATGCTTTCCGAAAAGTTCTCGGCAGCCGTTGCGCTTCGCTACATGTACTCCGATCTCTCCGGCCACTACAAGGACAATGTTACGGCAGGTTCTGCCTTTGCTGCCGATGTCTCGATGTACTGGAATGACTATGTCACCTTCGGCAACAGAGAGTGCAACCTGGCATGGGGGCTCAATGTGAGCAATATTGGCTCGAAAATCAACTTCGGCTCGGACTATTCCTACTTCCTGCCCACCAATCTGCGCATGGGGCTCAACCTCACCCTCCCCGTCAACGAGTACAACCGCTTTGCCATCTCTGCAGAGGCCAACAAGCTCCTCGTCCCCTCCCTTCCCCTCCAACTCCCGGGCGAAACCAACGAGGACTACCAAGAGCGGGTGCGCCGCGACCATTATGACATCTCCCCCATCTCGGGCATGTTCAAAAGCTTCGGCGACAGCGAACGTGGGCTCAAAGGTGAACTCGAAGAGGTGCAATGGAGCTTGGGGGCAGAATACACCTACAACGACAAGTTTGCCCTCTGCGCGGAGGCTACCACCACGAAAGCGCCATGCAAGGCAACCGCAAATACTTCACCTTCGGCGCCGGTTTCAAAATGAACGTGCTCAGCATCGATGCCGGCTACGTAGTGGCCACAACGCCTTCCAATCCGCTCGACCAAACCCTCCGCGTTTCCCTCTCCTTCGACATGGACGGCATCAAAGAACTTATGGGCCGGCGCCGTTGAAGCCCGCCCTCCTTCATTCATCCCCCTTCATCCCTTCCCTTATGAACATCAGAGTAGGCTTCGGTTATGACGTGCACCGCCCTAGTCGAAGGTCGCCCCCTATGGCTGGGCGGCATCAAGATAGACCACCACCTGGGACTTCTCGGCCACAGCGATGCCGATGTCCTCATCCACGCCGTATGCGATGCCCTCCTCGGGGCCGCCAACCTCCGCGACATCGGTTTCCACTTTCCCGACACCGGTGCCGAGTACGAAAACATCGACAGCAAAATCCTCCTCGCCCGTACCCTCTCCCTCCTTCGAGACAAAGGATGGCGCGTGGGCAACATCGACTGCACCCTTGTGGCCGAGCAACCCAAAATCAACCCACACGTAGAGGCGATGAAGCAGTGCATGGCGCCCCTCCTTCACATCACGACCGACGACATCTCCATCAAAGCCACCACCAACGAGCGTATGGGATTTGCCGGACGCGAAGAAGGCATCATCGCCTATGCCACCGCTCTCATTGAGAGATGACCATCCGTCTATCCTCTCCGGACTACCTTCTCTTCCGAAGAAACTTCTCGCTCCTACTCGCAAGGTGAGTCACTCCCTTTCGAGTAGGAGCGTTTTTTATGTCACACTTTCCACCACTTTGCTGAACGAAAAAGAGGCTTAAGGGTCAAACTCTCTTGTAGGACAATTCAAATTCTCTTATAAGACAATTTCAATTCTCTTATAAGACTATTTCAATTCTCTTATAAGACAATTTCAATTCTCTTATAAGACAATTTTCGGCTTAATCGGTAAAATGCGCACTCACGGAGAAGTGCTTGGATTTTTGTCGCCGATATAAGCCGTTTTTTTCAGTGAAACAACATCCCGTCCCGGTTCGCCAGTCGGAACCGAGACGGGATGTTGTGGAGGGAGGTGGCAGCGGGTCAGAAGGGGGCACTGCCTTGGGGGAGATAGCCGAACGGGTCGGCCATCGGGGAGGGATGTCCGGAAATCCGCCGTCGTCGGCCGTCGGGTCGGGTGCTGAGGGTCGGGCGATGGGGGTCGTTTCGCCGGGGAGAGGGATGATGAATCCGGCATCGGGATTTTCGAAGCGCGTGTATTCGCCCTTGAAGGAGAGGAGTACATCGCCCACGGCGCCGTTACGGTGCTTGGCGATGATGATTTTCGGCCATGCCGCGGAGATCGCGGTTCTGGCTGTCTTTGTAGATGCGATAGTACTCGGGGCGGTGGATGAAGAGCACCATGTCTGCGTCCTGCTCGATGGCTCCGGACTCGCGGAGGTCGGAGAGTTGGGGTCGTTTGGCCTCGTTGTCGGTGTTGCCGGGCTGTCCGGATCCGGTGCGCTTCTCGGTGTCACGGTTGAGCTGGGAGAGGGCGAGGATGGGGATGTTGAGCTCTTTTGGCCAGCCCTTTGAGCGAGCGACTGATGATGGAAACTTCTTCCTGACGGCCGACAAAACTTCATGCCGGAGGCGTTCATGAGCTGGAGGTAGTCGATCATGATGATGCGCACGCCGTGCTCGCGGACGAGGCGGCGGGCTTTGGTGCGGAGCTCGAAGACGGAGAGGGAGGGGGTGTCGTCGAGGTAGAGGGGCTTGCCGTAGACGTCTTTGATGCGGCTGTCGAGCTGTGCCCACTCGTAGTTGGCGAGGTCGCCGTTGCGGATTTTCTCACTTTTGATTTCGCAGATGTTGGAGATGAGACGGTTCATGAGCTGAACTTTCGACATTTCAAGCGAGAAGAAGGCGAGGGGGATAGACTGCTCGATGGCGATGTTGCGGGCCATGGAGAGGGCGAAGGCGGTTTTTCCCATCGCGGGGCGTGCGGCGAGGATGACGAGGTCGGAGTTTTGCCATCCGGCGGTCATCTTGTCGAGGTGGGTGTAGAGTGAGGGGATGCCCGACATGCCGTCGGGACGGGCCGCCGCCACGCGGATCATGGCGATGGAGTCGTTGATGACGGGGTCGATTTGCGAATAGTCCTTCTTGAGGTTGTTTTGTGAGAGTTCGAACAGGCTGCCCTCGGCTTCCTGCATGAGCAGGTCGATGTCGCTGGTGGGGTCGAAGGCCAGGTCTTGGATGCGTCCGGTGTAGCCGATGAGTTCGCGGGCGGTGGCTTTTTGGGCGATGATGCGGGCGTGAAACCTCGATGTGGGCCGAGGAGGACATGCCCATGGTGAGCTGGGCCAGATAGGCCGGTCCGCCCACTTCTTCGAGTTGCTGGGTGGCGGTGAGCTTCTCGGTGAGGGTGAGCAGGTCGGGTGGTGTTTGCTCGATGTTGAGCTGCTGTATGGCTTCGTAGATGATTTGGTGCTTGGGGTCGTAGAAGCTTTTTGGGCTTGAGGATTTCGCTCACCACGTAGTAGGCGTCTTTCTCAAGGAGGAGGGCACCGAGCACGGCTTTTTTCCAAATCGAGCGCCTGGGGTTGGAGGCGTCCGAAAGTGTCCTGCACGGGAGCAGCGTCGATTTTGCGTTTGGGGGCGGTACGCTTGGTTTGCGGCATGAGTTGGGAGGATTAGGGGTTGGGGGTTGGGGCTTCGTAGCAGCCGATGTCGGCCTTTCCGTCGGTGAGGCGCGGATGTCCGTTGCGGTCGTTGGGGTAGGTGGCGCGGGTAGCGGCGAAGTCGGCGCGCCCCACGGCCCGCGAGGAGGGCGAGAGGCTGAAGCGGTAGAGGAGATGGCGGTTGTCGAAGGGCGGGGCGAAGTTGCCGGCCTGCTGCGTTTTGTCGCTGCTGTCGTCTTCAAACAGACAGTCGACGAAGTGCGCATCGTCCGTCACCGCCGGTGTGTGGACGAGGCAGTTGCGGAAGTCGTAGTTGAAAGCATCCGCGGTGTAGCGCGCCGACCGGTGGGCCATGAGGTCGTCGCTGTTGTAGCCCGTGATGAGCGTGTTGAGGAAGGTGGCAGCGTGGAGCGGATGGCGCAGCGTGCCTTCGGTGTTGGTAAATCGGAGGGCGACCCCACGCCCCCCAACAAAGGGGTAAAACTGAGCGAGGGTGCAATGGACGAAACGATGTCGGCCGCCGATGAGATGGACGCAGTCGCCGGCAGCGTTGGAGATTTGGCTGTTGCCCACCTCGGTGTGGCAGTCCTTGGCATACAGCCCGTGCCCCCGATGTTGTGGATGACGGAGTTTTCCAAAAGCAGTTTGCGCGTGTCCATTCCTCGTCGAGTCGCAGCGGATGCCGTAGGTGCCGCTATGGATGTCGCAGAAGTTGAGCACATTGCCCACGCTCGTGCGGCTCAGCACCACCCCGCCCCACTGATTGGGGATGCGGTCGTAAGGTTGCCCGGAAAACATTTCTCCTAAACGTGCGCCTCGGAAGACGATGGGCTGCTCCAGTGTGCCGTGGGCTTGCAGTGTGCCGTGGACAATGAGCGACGCCCCGGCCTTGAAGAAAAGGCGGGTTCCAGCAGCCAACTGCAACGTTGCGCCCGCTCCCACCACCAGGCTGTCACTGATGAGGTAGGGGCGCTGATCCGAAAGCAGGGTGTCGCGCTCCAGCACCTTGATGGTCAAGGGGAGCACGTCCTGCCCGGCAGCGGTGAGCGTGATGTGCTGCGTGGCACCACCAGCCAGGTGAAAGCGCAGTTCGTCTTCCAGCGGCTGTGGAGCATCCTGTCCGGTGACGGGTGCGGTCAGTTCCACAAATCCTCTCAGACTGTCGCCTGCCGCGATTTCCCAGTCTCCAGCGGCAGCAGCGCCTACGAATGTGCCGTCGAGATTTACCCGGAAGGGCGACTGTGCACCTTTGCCCAACGCCGCTTGCTCAATGCGGACGCCTCGGGAGGTGCGGTTGTAGATGAAGAAGGTGTAGGTGTTGGTCGGTTGCCCGGCAATGACCGTGTCGAATGCCACAGTGTCACGGCTGAACTCCAAGCGCAGATTGGGCGATACGCTAAAATCTTCCTCGCCCCAACAAGAGGCGAGGAAGATGGAACATAGCGCGATGAGCGTTGCAAAAAGGGGGAAATGCTTCACGAGGGCAAAACAGAAATTAAGCGTGACGAGGAATGTGCTTCAAGATGTCGAGCAGGTGATCCCAAACGAGCTGGACGGTGGGGATGAGCAGGCGTTCATCGGGCGAGTGCACACCGCGCAGTGTGGGGCCGAAGCTCACCATGTCGAGGTGGGGATACTTCTCGCTGAACAAGCCGCATTCCAAACCGGCATGGATGGCGAGCACGAGCGGCTCCTTGTTGAAGAGGCGCTTGTAGCTGTCGACCGCCACTTTGAGGATTTCGCTCTTGGGGTTCATCTTCCAGCCGGGATAGCCCTCGTTGGTGACGCACGTTCCACCTCCCAGTTCAAAGGCAGCACGCACCGTAGCAGCCATATTCTCCAGATTGCTGGCCACGCTCGAACGCTGCGAGGTGTTGACCACCACCTTGTTGCCTTCCTTGCGAATGCTGGCCAGATTGCTGGAAGTCTCCACAAAGTTTTCCAAATCTTGGCTCATGGCAAACACCCCATTGTGCACCACCACGAGGCTCTTTGATGAGACGGGTTGCTGCTTCGCTTTCGAAACATTGAGTCGGCGTGGGGCAGCTGCCGAGGTCGATGAGCATATCGGGTTCGGTGGCCGAAAAACTCGTCTCTCACGTTGGCGGCAAAGAGGTTCAAGTCCACACGAAGCTGTTCTTTATAAGCGGCAGGAACGGCGATGACGGCACGGGCTTCACGCGGGATGGCGTTGTGCAGGCCACCGGCTTGATGTCGGCAATGCGGACATCGGTCTTGTCCATGAGTTCGTAGATGAAGCGCACCAAGATCTTGTTGGCATTGCCGCGCTTCTTGTTGATGTCGTCGCCGGAGTGGCCGCCGGTCAGCCCTTTGACGTGAAGTTCCACCGCAAAGTAGTCGGCAGGCATTGCCACTTCCGGAAGGGTGAACGTAGCTTCCGTGCGCACACCACCGGCACAGCTCACAAAGAGTTGGCCTTCGTCCTCGGAGTCGAGGTTGAGCAGATAGTCGCCCGTCATGAAGCCCGGTTGCAAGCCCATAGCGCCCGTAAGGCCGGTCTCTTCATCGCTGGTGAAGAGGCATTCGATGGGGCCGTGCTCAATATCAGTTGATTGAAGGATGGCCATCTGCATGGCCACACCGATGCCGTCGTCAGCACCGAGGGTTGTGCCTTTGGCTTTTCATCCACTCGCCGTCCACGTAGGTTTGGATGGCATCGTTGTCGAAGTCAAACTCCACGTCCTTGTTCTTTTCGCACACCATGTCTTGATGGCTCTGCAACACCACGGTCTTGCAGTTTTCATAGCCGGGAGTAGCGGGTTTCTTGATGAGTACATTGCCCACAGCGTCTATCTGGGTATCCAAGCCGAGGTCTTGGCCGAACTTCACGAGGAAAGCATGGATTTTCTCTTCCCTTTTGGAGGGGCGGGGCACAGCGTTGATTTGTGCAAAGCAGTCGAAAACGACCTTCGGAGAGAGTTGCGTCATGATATTGTTGTTTGAGTTAAAGACTTCAACCACCTTAAATAGTGCAAATTGCTTGCATCATTGCAGCGGTTGTACTATATTTGCACCGCAAATTTAGAAAATTCCTATGGATAAACTTCTCCTTCCAACCTTAATTATTGTTGGAATGTCCATCCTCCTCCTCTCGGTGGGTATCTTCATCAAAGGCAAATTCGTCAATACACACGTGAGCAGCAACAAGGCTCTGGCTCGAAAGGGCGTGCGCTGCGCCACGAGCCAAGACCGCGAGGCGCGCGCGGAAAACCCACACCGAGTGAATGAACACTCCGCTTAAATTCCACCCGAAACCTCCCATCACAATGAAACCTATTTACTTTCTCTCCACCATCCTCTTGACCTCCGGCCTTCTCCTCACGGCTTGCGACAAAACAATCGGGCAAGCCCGCCACAACCAAAAAAAGGAGTCGCAGTCACAGTTACTGCAAGCACAGACGCCCAACCTCGCATCGCCTATGTCGAAATCGACTCACTGATGACGCAATATCGCTTCTGCACGGAGCACAAGGCGATTTTAGAAGCCAAAAGCAAGCAGTTTGAATCCCAGCTTGCTGCCAAGCAAAGCCAATTTCAGAAAGCCATGTTAGACTTCCAGCAAAAGATGCAGAAGGGCGCTTTCACCTCGCAGGACCAGGCTCAGACTGCACAGCAGCACCTCCAAAAGTTGCAGCAGGAAGGCGCACAGCTTGAGCAACAGCTCACCAAGCGGATGGCTGCTGAGCAGGAGAAGTTCAACAACACGCTCCGCGACAGCCTGCAAGCCTTCCTTAAAGACTACAACAAGGCAGTGGGCTACCAGCTCATTCTCTCCAAGCAGGGCGACAATGTCCTCTATGCCGACCAGCATTTGGATATCACCAAAGAGGTCATCGACGGCCTCAACAAGCGCTACAAGAAGAAGTAAACGCCTCTTCGCTCATATCAACAAAAGAACACTCGCTCCCCTACCATTTGCTCAGCAGCAAAGGTGAGGGAGCGAGTCGTTTATCGAGGTGAAAAATAGGTGCAGTGTCTACAAGTCGTCTTCAATGGCGGTGCTCTTGGCGTATGCAGTGCTCTTGGCCTCGAAGAAGTCGGTCTTCACCATGTTGGCGTTGGCATAGTGCGACACCCACTTCATGTTCTCCGGCTCTTGTCGATTGTCCTCATAGAGCGGGTCGAAACCGAGGCTCGTCCAGCGGAGGTTGCCGAGATAGCGGATATAGTCGTTCACCATCCGGCTGTTGAGTCCTTGCACCTCATCGCCGATGACATATTGCCCCCAGGCGATTTCCCTGCGCCACGCCTTCGCGCATCATGGCTTCGTAGACGGCCACCTTTTCGGGGGTGAACATCTCGGGTTCTTCCTTCTTGAGTTCTTGGAGGATGTTGCGGAAAAGCCAGAGATGGGTGTTTTCGTCGCGGTTGATGTAGCGAATTTCTTGCGCCGAACCGGACATGCGTCCGTTGCGCGCCAGGTTGTAGAAAAACATGAAACCGCTGTAGAAGTAGATACCTTCGAGGATGAAATTGGCGATGCACGTCTTGACAAGCGAAAATTTGTCGCGCTTCTCCTGAAACTCGTTGTAGCAATCACCGATGAACTTGTTGCGGCGCAGGAGATGTTCGTCCGTCTTCCACTGATAGAGGATGTCGTTGCGTTCCTCGGGCGAGCAGATGGAGTCGAGCATGTAGCTGTAGCTTTGGCTGTGTACGCACTCTTGGAAGGCTTGGATGTGAAGACAGAGGTTCACCCTCGTTGGCTGTGATGTACTCGCAGATGGAGGGGAGGTTGTTGCTTTGGAGAGAGTCAAGGAAGACGAGGAAAGAGAGGATTTTGTCGTAGGCCGTGCGTTCGGAGCGGTCGAGCAGCGGATAGTCCTTCGTGTCCTGAGTTAGGTTGATTTCTTCGGGAATCCAGAAGTTGTTCATTGCCTGCCGATACCAGTCGCTCACCCATGCGTAGCGCATGTTGTTGAAGTCGTTGAGGTTGGTGGTGTTGCCACCGATGAGTCGGCGGAAGCGGAGGTCGGTGTCGCCTTCGGGGTTGAAGAGGGCGTTGCGGCGGAGGGTGTCTTGTGCCATAGGGCTTTGAGGGTTAGGGGGTTAAAGGGATTTTAGTGGAGGATAGAAGCAGAGGAAAGCAGATAGGTTGCCCTTCCACGAGGTGAAGGTCAGCGCTCGCTTCAAGTGGAGGGCGGTGGCCGTTCTACATAGATGGTGGAGTTTTCAACATGTTGAAAAAGAACTTTCACCACGTTGAAAAGAAACTTTCAACATGTTGAAAAACTCTATTACCTATGGTGAGCGACGACGCTCCTCCCTACAATGAGCAAGCGGAAGCACTCTGCGTGATGAGGCATTAGGGGTTGGGCATATTAAAACCCCACGAGGTTTCGAGGGAAAGGTCGTGGGGTTTGCGGGTCAAGAGGAGCAGCTTTCGCACTCTTCCACTTCAAGCGACTTGGAACGGACGTAGTAGATGGTCTTCACGCCACACTGCCAAGCGAGGAGGTAGAGGTCGAGGATTTGGCGCATCGTATAGTCCTGCGTGATGTAGAGGTTCATGCTCTGAGCCTGGTCGATGTGGCGTTGACGGATGCCACCGGCACGCACGCTCCATTTCTGGTCGATGAGGTAGGCGCCCTTGTACATCCAGTAGGTTCGGTCGCTCAGTCCGGGGGCTACGCGGGGAAGCATGGCGCCCTTCTTTTCTTCGAGGAAGAAACGCTGCATCACGGGATCTACTCCGGCCGTCGTGCCGGCAATGATACTCGTGCTGCTGGTGGGAGCAATGGCCAGCAAGTAGGCGTTGCGCATGCCTTCACGGGCTTTGGCGGCGATGCGTTGCCACTCGGGGGAGTGATAGTCACGCTTGGTGAAGTAATCCCCCGTCTGCCAGTCGCTCCCGGCAAAGTGGGCGTAGCTTCCCTTTTCGCAGGCAATGTCGGCACTGGCTTCGACGGCGGCGCGGTTGATGCGGTCGAACACTTCGTCCATGAAAGCGAGGTGTCGCTCACTCTCCCACTTGATGCCCCGCACGGCCAGCGCATGGTGGTAGCCGCTCACACCCAGCCCGATGCTGCGGTAGGTGTGGTTGGTGATGCGGGCGAAGGGAAGGGGATAGAAGTTGAGATCGATGACGTTGTCGAGAGCGCGCACCACGGTGCCGACAATATGGTGCATCTGCTCGTCGTCTTCGAGGGGAAGGTGTCCCATGGAGAGGCTGGCGAGGTTGCACACCACGAAGTCGCCGGGCTTGACGGTGTTGACCACCACGGTTTCGCCCTCCTTGGTCTGCACTTCGGTGCTGACGGACTCTATTTCCGACATGTTCTGCGCGATTTCGGTGCAAAGGTTGGAGCAATAGATGATGCCGCGGTGGCCGTTGGGGTTGGCGCGGTTGACGAGGTCGCGGTTGAAGGCGAAAGGCGTGCCCGTCTCGACGGCCGAGCGGAGGATGAGGCGCACGATGTCCTTGATGGTCATCACGCGGCGAGAGATGCGTAGGTCGTCCACACACCTTGGTAGCGGCGTTCCCACTCTTCGCCGTAGTAGTCTTCCAGACAATAGCCTCGCACCGACATCACCTCGTTGGGGCAGAACATGGCCCACTGCTGATTGAGGTCTTCGGCCGCCATGCGCCAGAAGAGGTCGGGATAGCACACAGCGGGGAAGATGTCGTGCGCCTTCATGCGGTCGTCACCGTTGTTGGTGCGGAGTTGGAGGAATTCGGGAAGGTCACGGTGCCACACGTCGAGGTAGACCGCCACTGCCCCTTGCCGCATGCCGAGCTGGTCGACCGCCACGGCGGTGTTGTTGACGAGCTTCATCCAGCGGATGACACCGCCGGCAGCCCCTTTGAAGCCACGGATTTTAGCTCCTGCGGCACGCACCTTGCCGAAGTACATACCCATGCCACCACCAAACTTGCTCACCTTGGCAAAGTTGTCGATGGAGCGGTAGATGCCGTCGAGACTATCGGGTACGGTATCGATGAAGCAGCTTGAGAGCTGGTGGAAGGGTTTGCGGGCGTTGGAGAGTGTGGGAGTGGCCATCGTCACGTGGAGTTGGCTCAGCATGTCGTAGAAACGCTGTACCCAGATGAGGCGGCGACTACGTTCCTCGTTCATGGCCAGGTGGAGGGCGATGCCGAGGTACATCTCCTGCACCGACTCGATGGGGCGCTGTGTGTAGGTGCGGATGAGGTAGCGCTTGCTGAGCAGGTCGAGCCCGGAGTAGTTGAGCAGATGGTTGCGCTCGGGCTGCATGAAGGCAGCGGCCGCTTCAATTTCGTCTTGGGAGTAGGCATCGAGGATGTATTCGCCAAAAAGTTTTTCGTCCACCAGATAGCGGATCTTCTCAAAGTAGGTGCGCACGCCCACCAGTTCTTCCACCTCACGGATGTCCTTGTTGAGTTTGAAGGTGAGCAGTCGGGCAGCGATGAACTCCCAGTCGGGGGCGTCCTGTGTGGTCATCTCGACCGCAGCCTTGATGAGGGCGGTCAACTTTTCGCCTGCCTTCATCCCGGGCTTGGTGAAGCTGAAGAACTTCTCGCCCAGCAGCGGTAGGCTGTATTCGGGACGTTGGTAGGTTTGCGCGATGCCTCTGAGCGTGGTTTCCAAAGTCTCGTCGCCTACTTCCTCGGCGATATTGACCACCACCTTGCGCAGTTCGTTGCGCTGGTAGCGGAAGAGGATGTAGCTCTTGGCCACATTGAAGAAGCCGTTGCTCATGAGGGTGAGCTCGACCGCATCCTGGATACTTTCGACATTGCGCTTCTCGGGATGGTCGATGATGAAGCGTTCCACTGCATCGGCCATGGCCGAAATTTTTGCCTCGTCGATGGCTTCTTCGACGCCGGCAAAGCTCTTGCGCATGGCCCACTCTATTTTCTCTTTTTGATACTCGACGATAGTACCGTTTCGTTTGATGATTTCCATAAGTTAGAAGAGGAGTTGGGCAGATTAGATAAAGAGCATGCCGGACTTGACCTGCGCGATGGTGGAAGAATCGACGAAACGAGCGGCAATGGCAAAGGCAAATTCTACACTCGCCGCTGGGCCTTTGGCTGTGATGAGGTTGCCGTCTTCGACCAGCATCTCGTCTACTACTTCTGCCCCTCTCAGTTCTGTCTCCATGCCGGGATAGCAAGTGGCACGACGCTCGTTGAGGAGATTGTGCTTGCCCAGCACAGTGGGGGCGGCACAAATGGCGGCCACGAGCGTATGTTGTGCACACTGGCTGACCAAGAGTTTGCGCAAACCTTCGTGAAGAGAAAGGTTCTTTGCACCAGGCATTCCGCCGGGGAGAATCAGACCCTTGCGTACGTTCGAGTTCGCCCCTTACGGAAAAACGGTGTCGACCATGATGGGGATGCCGTGCACCGCGGATGAGGCGGGTGCCGGTGATGGAGACGGTGGCTACTTCGAGGCCACAACGGCGCAAAATATCGAGTGTGGTGAGGGCTTCGATTTCCTCAAAGCCGTCTGCAATAAAAAGATGGAGCATTTTTGTGTTAGCTATATAATAAAGAGAGGATAAACAAAGGAACGCGGGGAGAAGATTACCCCTTTTCCTTCAAACACTGACGATAGCGGGCAATAGTGGTTTCCAAGCCGAGATAAAGGGCATCGCAGATGAGCGCATGCCCGATGCTCACTTCTGCCAGATGGGGAATGCACTGAGAGAAATAGGCCAGGTTTTCCAAACTCAAATCATGGCCGGCATTGACGCCCAAGCCTAACTCGGCGCAATGAGCAGCACAGCGCACATAAGGGGCAACTGCCTCCTCGCGCTGGATAGCATATTGTGCGGCATAAGGCTCGGTGTACATCTCAATGCGGTCGGCGCCGACGGCCTTTGCAGCATCGGCCAGAATAATCACAGGATCGATGAAGAGGGAGACTCGAATGTCGTGCTGATGGAACTGCGCAACCACCTCGCGCAAGAAGTCGGCATTTATCACGGTGTCCCAACCGGCGTTGGAGGTGAGCTGCGTGGGGGTATCGGGGACCAGCGTGACCTGCGTTGGGCACACCTCACACACCATGCGGATGAAATCTTCAGTGGGATAGCCTTCGATGTTGAACTCTGTCTCAATGTTTTGCGCGAGGTCATAGACATCGCTGCGGCGGATATGACGCTCATCGGGACGTGGGTGTACCGTGATGCCTTGTGCCCCGAAACGCTCGCAATCTTTGGCCACACGCAACACATCGGGATTGTTGCCCCCTCGTGCGTTGCGCAAGGTGGCTATTTTGTTGATGTTCACACTTAGTTTTGTCATAAATGCTTGGTTCAAAAGATAAAAAACAGTACTTTTGCTTCTACTTCTGCTCAAAGCACCATTTCATGAAGATGCAAAAGTACAAAATGTTTTGGAAAATTTACAGAGCAAGTTAGTTAAAGGTAATCAATCTTCTTTTTGTTATGAACTTTCCGCCACGTCGCATTGCCATTTTCGGAAACACCTATCAAGAGGAAAAAGTGCAAGTACGTTGAACGCGTTGTAAATGCCCTGCAGATACAAGGGGCAGAAGTTGTTTTTGAGCAACAATTTCTCGACTTTATTCTCAGCATTCGCCCCAAGAATTGTTCCAAACCTTTCGACTTTGAAGGTTTCCGTGCCGAAGAGTGCAACGCTGATTTAGCCATTTCTTTTAGGTGGAGACGGCACGCTTCTGAACACAGCCGAGAAGGTGGGACGCCGCCGCATCCCGATTTTGGGTGTCAATATGGGGCGCTTGGGCTTTTTGGCCGATGTGTTGCCGGCCGACATTGAGCAAGCCATGACCCGTGTGATGGAAGGGCGATTTTCCATCAAAGAAAGAAGTCTGATTGAGTCTGTGGTGGAAGGGCCGGAACTCGGTATTTACCCCTTTGCACTCAATGAGGTGGCGTTGCTCAAGCACGACAATTCTTCGCTCATTGAGATCGAAACCACCGTAGACGGCGAACTCCTCACCAACTATCTGGCCGATGGGCTGATTGTGTGCACCCCCACAGGGTCAACGGGCTATTCGCTTTCTGTGGGCGGCCCCATCCTCGAACCTCAGTCGGCCACATTCTGCCTTTCGCCCGTGGCCCCTCACAGCCTGACGATGCGCCCCGTTGTGCTTCGCGACGATGTGACCATCGACCTGCGTGTGAAGAGCCGAAGCGGTAGTTTCCTCATTGCTATTGATGGGAGGAGCAAAAGTCTGCCCGTCGACACGCAGTTACATCTGCGCAAGGCCGACTACACCCTCCCTATCGTCAAGATGCACCCGCAAGACTTCTTCTTTATGCTCCGTGAAAAAATGATGTGGGGCAAAGACCAACGTAATTGATGCAAGAAATGGCTCCTCTCTCTACTCTGCATTCGCTCGCACAACACACAGCGCACCATTGGCGCGCTTTTCGGCCACAAATCACCCTCAATCTTCTGTTGGGATTGCTGCAAGTGGGATGTGGCCTTGCTTTTGTCGGCATGACAAAGTTGGCCATTGACGTGGCAACAGGACGCGCCTTCATCATCAGCCTCAACACCGCCCTTTGGGCATTGGGTGCACTGATGCTCCTGCAAGTATTGATGGCCTTGACCGGCAAGTGGGTGAGAACGACTTTGACGATGAGCTTGCAAAATCGTATACAGTACCAACTCTTCTCGCAGTTGCAACAAAGTCAATGGCCGGCACTGCGCGACTTCCACAGTGGTGACATCCTCAACCGGCTGCAAAAGGACGTCGCGGTGCTGGTCACACTCATCAGCGAAGATTTCCCCACTTTCATCACCACCTGCCTGCAATTTGTCGGTGCTTTTGCTTTTCTCTTCTGGCTCGAGCCGCGTTTGGCCCTGCTCATTGTCTTCATCGCTCCTTTCTTTCTGCTGGTGAGCAAGGTCTATTTCAAACGGCAGCGCCAACTCACCCAAACCATCCGCCGGACCGAAAGCGGCATCCAGAGTTTCATTCAAGAGAGTCTGCAACACATCCTCATCATCAAGACCTTGCAACGCGCAGAATATATGTGCAAAAAGCTGTCGGGACAACAAACGCATCTCTACAAGAAAACGATGGACAAGACCCTCTACAGCAGCCTCTCTTCCACCTTGATGAACATAGGTTTTGCACTGGGCTATCTCACCACCTTCGCTTGGGGCGTTGTCTACTTGCAGCAAGGACTCATTTCTTATGGTGCTCTCTTGGCTTTCATTCAGCTCGTTGGTCAAATACAAGGCCCCGTGCGCACCCTCTCCAAATATGTCCCCGTGTTCATCAATGCCTCGACTGCTGCCGAACGCCTTCATGAGTTGGAGCAACTTCCCAGCGAGCCAAGCCCCTCCCCTACCCTTTCCCCCGAAGAACTCCGTGCTCCTTTTACACTGACCCTGCGCAACGTTGGGTTCAGTTATGCTCCCGATGCCCGCCCCATCCTCGACCACCTTTCCTTCCAATTTCCTGTGGGAAGTGTCACGGCCATTCAAGGCGAAACCGGCAGTGGAAAAACCACCCTTATCCGCTTGATGTTGGCTTTAATTCCTCCCACAGAAGGAGAAGTCGGACTTCTATTTCCTTCCGAAAAAAATGGTGTCCCGTCAGTGCCTCTCTCCGTCAAGCTTTTCACCCTACGTGCCACAAGGCAATACACTCTTGTCGGGCAGCATCCGCGACAATCTGCTGCTGGGATGTCCCGCTGCCAACGACGCGCAAATGTGGGAGGCGCTCCATTGTGCAGCAGCTGACTTTGTCAAAAAACTCCCCAACGGGCTGGACACCCTTTGCAGCGAACTCGGTGGGGGGCTATCGGAAGGGCAGGCACAGCGCATCTGCATCGCCCGCGCCTTGCTTCGCGAAGCCCCCCATTATGATTTTCGACGAAAGCACTTCTGCTTTGGATGCGCAAACCGAAGCCTTGGTCACAGAGCGCATCGTGCACACCTACACCGGTCGTACCCTCATCTTCATCACCCACCGCACAGCCATCCTTCCCCACTGCACACAACAGCTCCATCTCAAACGCAAAATCTCATAAGTATTCCCTATCTAAAAGTCTTGGATTGCAAAGTGTAGTTTTTCATAGAATTTTTAATAGATGATAAATTCGTGTAGTTTTTTGCACTCATCCCATGGTAGTTTCGCCAAAGACCTGTACCTTTGCATTGTTTTTCATGGTATTAGATTTAAGGTTAATTGAAGATTGGTTGTCGGGAGACAATCAATTTTTTGCTGCCTACCCCAAATCTGCCAAAGTGATCTCCCTCCCAACCTGCTGATAGAGCAGTCTCTTATCCATAGTTCCTATGACAGCTGAAAATTGTCTTATAGGAGAATCTAAATTGTCTTATAAGAGAATTCAAATTGTCTTATAGGACAATTTTGAACACCTACTTACAATCTGATGCACTCCTAAACATTGGATATTCCCTATGGGGCGTATTTTCAAGAATATCCGTAAAAGAAGAGCAGTAATGAGCGCGAAAATCAAGAAAAAAGACGTAAGGCTTGCCTTAAAGCGAAATAATCGTTAACTTTGTGTCGCAAAGGGGGATTGCCTTTTCAGAAGCCTTTTGCCATTCGTCAATTCGACATACATCATACATACATTCATTCTTAAAAACCTGTTCCAACCATGAGAGTTATCATCGAACCGGACTACGCAAAACTTTCTCAATGGGCTGCCGATTACGTTGTAGCCAAAATCAATGCCGCTCAGCCTACGGCCGAAAAGCCTTTTGTGCTCGGTCTGCCCACGGGGTCAAGCCCGCTTGGCATGTACAAAGCCCTCATCAAGGCTTACGAAGACGGACGTGTCAGTTTCAAGCACGTTATGACCTTCAACATGGACGAATATGTGGGCCTGCCCGAAGAGCACCCCGAAAGCTACCACTCGTTCATGGCCACCAACTTCTTCAATCACATCGACTGCCCCAAAGAAAACATCCATCTCCTCAACGGAAACGCCAAGGATTTGGCAGCAGAGTGTGCACACTACGAGCAGATGATTGAAGCGGCAGGCGGTATCGACCTCTTCTTGGGAGGTATCGGCCCTGACGGACACATCGCTTTCAACGAACCCTTCTCGGCCCTCAGCAGCAAAACGCGCCAGAAGACCCTCACCACCGACACGCGCATCGCCAACAGCCGTTTCTTCGGCGGCGACCCCAATGCAGTGCCCGCGACTGCACTCACCGTGGGTGTGGGCACAGTGATGGCGGCCAAGGAGGTGCTCATCCTCTGCAACGGCCACAACAAAGCACGTGCGCTTCAAGCGGCCATCGAAGGCCCCGTTTGCCAAGCCTGGACCATCTCCGCCCTGCAAAACCATCCTCACGGCATCATCGTTTGTGATGAAGCAGCGTGCGAAGAACTCAAAGTGGGCACTTACAAGTACTTCAAAGACATCGAGAAGGACAATCTCTAAAACGAAGTTGCCCCTGCTTTTTAAGTGTAAGCCTCACGTCCGAGAGACAATGGATTAGGGAAGCCTTGCCCCACATCCTCACGCCTCTGGAACGTAGGCTTACTTTTCGTCTCTCCTTACATTTCAAATCGTCAAACAAGTGGGTTTGAAAAAAAAACGCTATCTTTGCACGCGTTTACTAATCGTTCTTCCGGCTTATGCTTATCGATTTCAAGGGTCTCAACATCAAGATAGAAGAGGCCACGATTTTTAGAGAATGTCGACTTTCGCGTTGACAACAATGAGTTTGTCTACATCATCGGTCGCGTGGGCAGTGGCAAGAGTTCGTTGCTCCGCACCATCTATGGCGAACAGGAGTTTGAAGGGCAGTCGGCCATGGTGCTCGACCATGACCTCACCCGGTTGCGCACTAAGCATCTGCCCGGCCTTCGGCGTCAGATGGGCATCGTGTTTCAAGACTTTTCCCTCCTCCCTCAGCACACTGTGGAGGAAAATCTCGACTTCGTGTTGCGCGCCACAGGTTGGAAGCACAAGAAGGAACGTGCCGCCCGCGTGGAGGAAGTGTTGAACCAAGTGGAATTGTACGACAAACAGGGACGCTATCCGCACGAACTCTCCGGCGGCGAACAGCAGCGTGTGGCCATTGCCCGCGCTTTGCTCAACAACCCTCGCCTCCTTTTGGCCGACGAGCCTACGGGCAACCTCGACCACGAGACGGGACGCAACATCCTCCGTCTCCTGCGCTCGCTTACCGAGCAGGGCACTGCTGTGGTCATCGTGACCCACAATCGCCACTATTTGCAGGAGTTTCCCGGCATCGTCTATCGTTGCGCCGACCATAAGATGAGCGAAGTCACCGCAGAGTTTGCCTCCAAAGCCTCTCCCGAAGGCAATCCCTAAGTTCAGAACAGGTTTTACCATTGAAAATACATAAGAACATGAAAGTCTATAAGTTTGGTGGCACCTCGGTGGGCACGCCCGACCGGATGAAGGAAGTGTGCCGCCTCATCACAGAAGATGGCGAACAGAAAGTCGTGGTGCTTTCGGCTATGAGCGGAACCACCAATAGTTTGGTAGAGATTGCCGACTATTTCCGCAAGGGCAACCCCGAAGGTGCAAGCAATATGGTCAACGCTCTGCGCCGGCAGTATCACCAGCACGTACCGCAGTTGCACGACACAGAAGAGATGCGCGAGAAGACCATCAAAATGCTCGACGACATCTTCCTGCAACTGCACGACTTCCGCGGACGAGAGTTTTCCGATGCCGATGAGAAGGTCATCCTCTCCAAGGGTGAAATCATGAGCACCAACATGGTGACCAACTACCTCAAAGAAATCGGAGTGAAAGCTTGCCTGCTCCCTGCGCTCGAATACATGCGATTGGACTACAACGGCGAACCTGATGTAGCTTTCATCCGAGAGCGACTGAACGATCTGTTGGAAAGCAACCCCGACTATGACATCTACATCACCCAGGGCTTCATCTGCCGCAATGCTGATGGCGCCATCGACAACCTGCAACGCGGAGGGTCGGACTACACCGCCTCTCTCATTGGCGCGGCCATACGGGCCGACGAAATCCAGATTTGGACGGACATCGACGGCATGCACAACAACGACCCACGATTTGTGGAAGGCACAACCCCGTGCGCCAATTGAACTTTTGAGGAGGCGGCCGAACTGGCCTATTTCGGTGCCAAGATTCTGCACCCCACCTGTGTGCAGCCCGCACGCTATGCCGGAGTGCCGGTGCGCCTCAAGAACACGATGGAGCCTTCTGCTCCCGGCACCCTCATCAACAACGACCTGCAAGAAGGCTGCATTAAGGCCGTGGCCGCGAAGGACAACATCACGTCCATCAAAATTGTGAGTTCGCGCATGTTTCTGGCCAGCGGCTTCATGTGCAAGGTGTTCAACGTGTTCGACAAGTACAAGACGTCCATCGACATGATCACCACCAGCGAAGTGGGCGTGTCGCTCAGCATCGACAACACCTCTCATCTGGCCACCATCGTCGATGAGCTCAAAGAGCTGGGCACGGTGCTGGTCGATGAAAAGATGTGCATCATCTGCGTGGTGGGCGACCTGCGTTGGAGCAACAAGGGGTTCAAAAAGCCTGGCCACAGCCGACGCTGCGCGACATCCCCTGTTCGCATGATCAGCTACGGTGGTTCGGACCATAATATCTCCTTCCTCGTGAGCATGAGCGACAAGAAGAGAGCCCTACAAGCCTTGCAAACCCAGTTGTTCAGCAAACCCTCTTGACCTAAACGCTCCCTCCTTCCATCGGCAACCTACACAGCTGCTCGCAGATGTGTAGGTTGCTTTGAGTTCAGACGACATCCTCCCCTCCACACAGCACAACACACTAAACTGACAATGAACACTTCCCTCTTTCAAGAACGCGAAACCCCGTTCTACCACTATGACCTCAGCCTACTGCAATCCACACTTGACCACCTCCTCGCTGCGGCCCGCGACCTCCCCAACTGCCACATCCACTATGCCGTCAAGGCTTGTGCCACGCCTGCCGTCCTGCGCACCATCGCCCAAGCCGGGATCGGGGCCGACTGCGTGAGCGGCGGCGAAGTACGCGCTGCTTCTGCCCAGGGCTTCCCGGCCGACAAGATTGTGTTTGCCGGTGTGGGCAAAAGCCGATTGGGAGATAAGGCTCGCCCTCGAAATAGGCATCTCCTGCTTCAATGTGGAGAGTCTGCCGGAATTGGAAAACATCAACGCCATTGCCCGAGAGATGGGGAAGACGGCACGTGTGGCTTTCCGCATCAATCCCAACGTGGATGCCCACACCCACGCCAAAATCACCACGGGACTGAACGAAAACAAGTTTGGCCTGGCGATGGACGACATGCTCCCCACCATCCGCTACGCCCGGAGTCTCTCCCACGTCGAATATGTGGGGCTGCACTTCCACATCGGCAGCCAAATCACCGACATGCTGCCTTTCGTCCACCTTGCCGAGCGCATCAACACGCTCCAAGACCAACTGGAACAAGCTGGTATCACGACCGCGAGCATCAACGTGGGCGGCGGACTGGGGTGGACTACGACCATCCCGATGCTCACCCTATCCCCGACTTCGAGGCCTACTTCGACGTGTTCCGCCGCCACTTGTGCCTGCGTCCGCTGCAGTCCCTCCACTTCGAGTTGGGGCGTTCCGTTGTGGCACAGTGCGGCAGCCTCATCAGCCGGGTGCTCTATGTGAAGCAAGGCCACGAGAAGCAGTTTGTCATTGTCGACGCCGGCATGACCGACCTCCTCCGCCCCGCCCTCTACGGTAGCCGTCATCAGGCCGTCAATCTTTCGGCCGAGGGGGAAAAGGCCGAGGCCCTCTACGACATCGTCGGCCCAATCTGCGAAAGCAGCGATGTTTTCCTCACTGACTACCGCCTCCCCACCACCCACCGCGGTGATCTCATCGCCTTCCGCACTGCCGGGGCTTATGGCGAAATCATGGCTTCGCAATACAACTGCCGCCGATTGCCCGGCCACCTCATCGAACCGGCCGACAGCAACGCCCCCGCACAATGACCGGTATCTACATCCACGTTCCCTTCTGCGAAAAGCGCTGCATCTACTGCAACTTCTACAGCACCACCCGCGGCAAGGCCGACCGCGAAGCCTACGTCCAAGCCCTCATTCACGAGATGGAACTGCGCCGAACGACCGACCGCATTTCGTCCATTTACCTCGGGGGAGGAACGCCCTCACAACTCGATGCCGAAGAACTGGCGCAGGTGTTTGAAGCCCTCCACCGCCTCTTTGCCATCGACCCTAACGCTGAAATCACCTTCGAAGCCAACCCCTGACGACATCCATCCCGACAAAGTCCGGCAATTGGTTGCCCTCGGGGTGAACCGCGTGAGCCTCGGGGTGCAAAGTTTCGACGACACACGGCTGCAATTTCTCAACCGCCGCCACAGCGCACAGCAAGCCCACGAGACCGTGCTGCAGCTCGCAGCTGCAGGCATCGACAACCCTCAGCCTCGATCTCATCTATGGCCTGCCCGGGCAGCAGCTCAGCGATTGGGAGCAGGAGGTCGAAACGGCTTTGGCCCTCCCCGTCTGCCACCTCTCGGCCTACGCCCTCACCTACGAACCTGCGACCCTGCTCCACCGCGCTTGGCAGCGGGGAGAAGTCCAAGCGTGCGACGAAGAACCTCGCTCGCCATGTTCCAATCCCTCCTCCGACTGACGGAAGCCGAAGGGTTCGAACACTACGAAATCTCCAACTTTGCCCGCCCTGGACGCCGTTCGCGCCACAACTCCGCCTACTGGCAGGGAGTGCCCTATCTGGGTTTCGGTCCCGGCGCACACTCCTTTGACGGTGCACGCCGGCGCCGGCAAAACCTCCCTCAACTTCGGGCCTATCAGCAAACCGACTTCGGCCATGCCGATGTGCCGCACACCATCGAGGTGCTCAGCGATGCCGAGCACTACGACGAAGTGATGATGACCCGCCTGCGCACTGCCGAAGGCATAGACCTCGCCTGCTTGAGTCAAGACTGTGGCCTCGACTATTCCGACTATCTCCTGCGCACCGCCATCCCTTTCTCCAAAGCGGCATGCTGGAAATCTGCCGCGGCCACCTGCGCTTCACGCGGCAGGGCATCTTCATCTCCGACCACATCATGGCCGAACTCATTTGGGCATAGCCCGCGCTCCTCTCTCCCGAAAGGATGCACTTCCCCCGAGGAAGTGCATCCTTTTTTTGCAGACATCGCGGTGTCCAAATCAGCAAACAGACAGAGGTTGGCAAGCCCGCGAAAGTAGGGGGTCTACCCATATGACGCCATATTTAGAGGAGCATGCCGACCTGTTGAAAGAAGATGACGTCGTCTTCAGCAGCCCCCTGCGCATGCGCCCTTCCGGAAGGGTGAAAGTGAGCCGGAGGAAAGACGTGATGTTCCCTCTCTGAAGACGCTCTTTGACCAGAAAAAAGCCCCTGCACCTCATCGGGTGCAGGGGAATGAGAGAGGGCGCGCGGCCGAGAGGACTAATCTTCGTCCTCCACGTAGCGGATGATACCGCGCTCGGCCGTGGCGATGAAGTCGGTGATGTCACGGATTTCTGGTGAAAGTTCGATTTGCTCATGGATTTTGATGACGGCATCTTCGAGCGAGAAGTTGCCCGCCGTGATGAGGCGGAAGGCATTGGCCAGGTGGCGGAGCAGACGCTCATCGGCATGAGGCAGATGGTGCTGGATGACCACCGTGTTCACCCCATGATAGGCCGGAGGATTTCCACCGAAGATGGCGTAGGGCAGTACGTCTTTCGACACGCGGCAACCGCTCTGCAAGAGGGCAAACTTGCCCACGCGCACCTTGCGCTGGACCATGGCGGCCGAGGAGAGGATGACGTAGTCGTGGATTTGACACGCCCCGGCCACGCTCACCGAGATGCCCAGCACGCAGTGGTTGCCGATGTGCACGTCGTGACAAATGTGCACCTTGTTCATCAGGAAGTTGTTGTTGCCGATGGTGGTGGCATCTTCGTGGCGGTTGCTGCCAGCGATGAGCACATTTTCGCGGATGACGTTGTCGTTACCGATGACCACGCGAGGGCGTTCGGCCTTGTCGTAGTGGAACGACTGGGGTTGGGCACAGACGACAACGTTTTGATAGACGACGTTGCCCGAGCCCATGGTGGTGCCGTTGAGGATGCTGGCGTGCGACTTGATGACGCAGTTGTCGCCGATGGTGACATCGCCTTCGATGTAGGCAAAGGGATGAATCTCTACGTTTTTCCCGATTTTGGCAGCGGGATCGACGAAAGCAAGAGGACTAATCATAGCTGTTTTGGGGTTATAGGTTTTACTGACGGCCTCCTCCGAGCGCTTGATAGAGCTTGATGACGGCCTGCACCTTGTCATAGCGGTTGTTGATGAGCGAGAGGCGGCCGTTGAGCAGGTTCATCTGCGCGGTGAGGGTTTCGAGGTAGGAGGTGGTGTTGCCGTTGCGGAAGAGGAATTCCGTGTCGTCGTTGGCCTTTTGAAGCTCTCTCAACCGCAGTTGGGCGATGTCGGTGGTCATGCAGGCGGTGTGGTAGGCCGCCAAGGCGTTGCTCACTTCCTGTCCGGCGGTGAGCAGGGCTTGTTCAAAGTCGAGCTGCGCAGCTTCTTGTTGGAGTTTGGCCACCTCGTAGCCGGCTTTGATTTTTGCCTTGGGCAAAGAGCGGCTGCGTGAGCGAGGCGATGCCCGAAGCGAGGAACTTGCCGGGGTTCATGATCATCCCGCCGAGAGAATTAGTGAAAGCGCCCTGTCCGCTGATGGTGATTTGGGGGAAGAACTGGCCGCGGGCGGCTTGTACACCGTAGAAAGTGCTCGCGAGTTTGGTTTCGGCAATGGCCACATCGGGGCGGTTGGCCAAAAGCGAGAGGGGCACTCCCGTGGAGAAGGTCATGGGGAAGCCGTCGGCGGTGAAGGGGTTGCGGTCGATGGCGTGGGGCGCTTCGTGGAGCAGCACAGCGAGCGAGTTTTCGAGTTGGCGAATGTTGTCCTCCAAGGTCGGGACAGTGCTTTCGATTTGAAGCACCTGTGCCTTGGCGCTGGCCAGGGCGGCCGCGTTAGTCATGCCGGCCTCCTTCATGGCTTCCATGGCCGTGATGTTCTTGTGCCAGAGCACGAGGGTGGAGCGCGTGGTGGCCAGTTGCTCATCGAGCATCTGGAGACTGTAATAGAGGTTGGCTACTCCCGTTACGATGGCCGTTTGCGTGGCTTGGCGCGCCACCTTGGCCTGCACGAGGCTGAGTTCGCCTTGCTTCTTGGCATTATAGAGTGTGCCGAAAGCGTCGATTTGCCAGGATGCCTGCACGGGGAAGTTGTAGGTCTTGGTCAGGCTGGAGCCGTCGATGAAAGCCTTTGAGAGTGTGCCCGAAGGCGAGAAGGCGATTTGAGGCAGATAGGCGAGCTTGTTGACCCGCAGCCCGATTTCTGCCTGTTTGATGGTGAGGGCCGTCTTGCGCAAGTCGGTGTTTTTGTACCAAAAGCTTTTTCGGATGAGGGCTTGAAGTTTGGCATCGGTGAACACCTGCTGCCAAGGCATGTTGCCGAAAGAGGCGGTGTCGGTAGTCGTCAGTGCCGCATCCACTTGCGCCGGATCGCGATAGAGCTTTTGCGTGAGGCTGTCCACACCTTTTGCATCGCGCTCGTAATGGCCGAAGAGTCCGCAGCTGGTGAGCAGCAAGGTGCCGGGCCAATAGGGGAAGTATTTTTGTGCATGGTGGTTCTATTTGAAACAGAGAGGGAGAGTCTTTCGGCTCTACCCTACTCTCTTTGTGAAAGGATTTACTTCGTGTATTGTTCGAGGTCTTCCGTAGCGTCTGCGTTGTGGATATCGCTGAAGTCAAGGGGCTTGACACGCTCCCTGCAAGGCTTGGAAGATGCGGAAGAGGGCGGGCACCACATAAATTTGGCAAATCATACCGATGAGCATACCTCCGATGGCGGTCATACCGAGCGAACGGTTGCCATTGGCACCAACACCAAAGGCGAACATCAGCGGCAACAGACCGATAATCATGGCGAAGGAGGTCATCAAGATGGGACGCAGACGAGCGGCAGCACCATGGAGGGCAGCAGCCGTGATGCTCATTCCCATCTTGCGGCGATCGAGGGCGAACTCTACAATCAGGATGGCATTCTTGGCCAGCAAGCCAATCAACATGATGAGGGCAATCTGCACGTAGATATTGTTTTGCGCGGTCCCGAAGATGGCACCGAAGAGTTGGCCGGCCATACCAGGGAGACCGCTCAGACTGCCGAAACCTTGGATGAACAAGAACGAACCCAACAGACCGAAAGGCACCGAGAGCAACACGGCAAAGGGAAGGAGGTAGCTCTCATATTGGGCAGACAACAGCAGATAGATGAACACGAAGCAGAGGGCAAACACGATGCCCGTCGTACTGCCGGCGCTGTTTTGCTCTTCACGCGTCAGACCGAGTACTCGTAGGAGTAGCCCACCGGCAACGTAGACTTGGACACTTCTTCAATCGCCTTAATAGCCTGTCCGGAGGTGTAGCCGTTGGCCGGATTACCATTGATGGCGATGGAGGTGAACATGTTGAAGCGCGTGATGTTGTCAGGCCCCATCGTGGGGGTGAGTGTCATGAACTGCGTGATGGGAGCCATCTCACCGCGGTTGTTGCGCACCTTAATCTTATTGAGCGACTCGTAGTTGGCACGCTGGCTGCGTTCGGCCTGCACCATGACGCGGTAGATTTTACCAAAGCGGTTGAAGTTGGAGGTGTAGAGACCGCCGTAATAGCCTTGGAGTGTCATGAGCACATCGGAAGGCGAAATGCCGGCACGCTTACACTGCGCGGCATCGATGTCGATGATGTACTGCGGGAAGCGGGTGTCAAAGTTGGTCTGTGCCGACTGGATTTCGGGGCGTTTCTCGAGTTCTGTCGTGAAGTCGGTGGCCACTTGCTTGAACTTGGTGAGGTCGCCACCGGTACGGTCTTGGAGGTTCAGGGTGAAACCATTGGTCACACCATAGCCCATAATCATGGGCGGTGTGAAGAAGAGTACCTGAGCGTCCTTAAATGCCTTTTGCGACTCGAGGTAGAGGTTCGCGAAGACGATGGTCGAACTTTCCGTAAGGGCATTGCGCTCTTCCCAGTTCTTCAGTTTGATGATGAACGAACCATAGGAAGAACCTTGTCCACCGATGAAGGAGAAACCCGAAATCACCATCGTGTTCTCAACAAGCGGAGAGGCCATCACTAACTTTTCGACACGTTTGAGCATCGCGTCGGTGCGGTCTTGCGAGGTGCCGGGAGGCATCGTCACAGCGCCCATCACCGTGCCAGTGTCTTCGGAGGGTACAAGTGTGGTGGGAGTGATGTTCATGAAGAAAAGGAGCAGGGCAATACCGCCGGCCACCAATCCCATGGAGAGATAAGGGCGAACGATGAAGCGGTTCACACCTTTCTTATATTTCTCCAGCAAGTTGTCGTAGAACTTATTGAAAGCTTCGATGAAGCGGTCGGAGAAGAGGCCCAACACCGCTGCAACAGCGACAATCCAAGCAATGATGGAAAGGAAGATGTTTTTCGAAGGTGAACCAACCCAAAAATCATCATCACAATAGTTGCAATGAGCAAAATCGTTGTCACCAGCGGTGGGAAGGGGATGGCAAAGCCATGCTTCTTGATGCTGTACTTTTCCTTCATCAAGTGGAGTGCCTCTTTCTGGGCCACCTTCACGCGTTCGCCCAGACTCTTGTCGTCACCGTGGGCTTTGAGGATGATGGCACAAAGAGCCGGAGAAAGGGTCAAAGCGTTGAGGGCCGAGAAGCCAATGGCCACTGCCATGGTGATACCAAACTGCCGATAGAACGTACCGCTGGTGCCTCCCATAAAGGATACGGGCACAAACACAGCCATCATCACGAGGGTAATCGAGATGATAGCCCCTCCGAGTTCGCTCATCGCGTCAAGTGAGGCTTTCCGCGCAGAAGAATAGCCCATGTCCAGCTTAGCATGGACACCTTCCACGACGACAATGGCGTCATCGACCACAATGGCAATCGCCAGTACGAGGGCCGAGAGGGTGAGGAGGTTGAGGGAGAACCCAATCAGATAAAGCACAAAGAAAGTGCCGACCAGTGCCACGGGATGGCGACTGTGGGAATGATGGTCGAGCGCATGTCTTGTAGGAAGAGAAACACCACCAGGAACACCAAGACGAAGGCTTCGATAAGCGTCTTGACCACTTCGTGGATAGAGGCAAACAGGAAGTCGTTGGCATTGAGCGAAATGCGTACTTCAAGGCCGGAAGGCATGTCGGCTTCGGCTTTCTTGAGGGTGGCTTGCAGGTCCTTGATAATCTGTGTGGCGTTCGATCCCGCAATCTGAGACACCATACAAGACACGGCCTTATGCCCGTTCATTCGGCTACCAAAAGAGTAGGTTGCACTGCCCAATTCCACACGAGCTACGTCCTTGATGCGCAACACGGTACCATCGGCCAGCGACTTGATGACCATGTTTTCAAACTCGGGCACTTCTTGCAGACGGCCGCGATAGCGCAACGTGTACTCAAAGGTATTGTTCTCGCGCTCACCGATACTACCGGGAGCGGCTTCGATGTTCTGCTCGGCCAGTACGCCGGTCACGTCGGTAGGAACGAGGCCATAAGAGGCCATTTTCTCAGGGTCGAGCCAAATGCGCATAGCATAGGCGCCGGAGAAAACTTGCGCTTCACCCACACCATTCACACGCTGGATCTGGGGGACAATGTTGATGTTGGCGTAGTTGGAGATGAATTCGTCCGTGTAGCGGTCTTCAGTATCGACGATGGAGAACACCATCAACATCGAACTTTGGCGCTTGGAGGTGATTACACCCACACGCGTCACTTCGGCCGGCAGATAACCCGTGGCTTTGGCCACACGGTTTTGCACGTTGACGGCCGCCATGTCGGGGTCGGTGCCCTGCTTGAAGACAATCTGTATCGTGGCTTGTCCGGTATTGGTGGCCGTAGACGCCATGTAGTCCATGCCTTCTACACCGTTGATTTGCTCTTCGAGCGGTGTCACCACGGAGTTCAACACCGTTTGTGCATTGGCCCCTTGGTAGGCCGTCTGCACTTGGATGGTGGGCGGAGCAATGTCGGGATACTGCGTGATGGGGAGCGAAATGAGTCCCAGCGTACCGAGCATGACGATGAAGATGGAAATCACCGTCGAGAGCACCGGTCGGTTGATAAAGGTATCTAATTTCATTGTTGTTCGTATTTCTGGAGTTGTGCAGCACGCACTTCTCTCTTGTCCTTTATGATTGTGGGCACTCGTTTACTGGCCGGGCATCTTCTTTTCGGCCATGTGCTGCTCCGACTTCTTGAGTTGGGCATCGCTTTGTGCCGTGGTGATAGGCGTAATCTGCATGTCGTTCTTGAGCTTATTGATGCCCTCTACCACGAGGCGGTCGCCCACCTTCAGACCTTTTGTCACGACATAGTTCGTGGCATCACTCTGAGCAAGCACTTCTATTTCAGTGGAGTGCACTTTATTGTTCTTGTCCACGACATAGACAAACTTCTTGTCCTGAATCTCATAAGTGGCCTTCTGAGGAACAAGGATGGCGTTGGGGCGGTTCACGGGGAAACGAACCACACCGGTCGCACCGGAGCGGAGCACACGGTGGGGATTGTCAAAAGTGGCACGCATTTGCACGGAACCGGTCGTCCCTTCCACAACGCCCGACATAGTCGAAACACGGCCCGTCTGTTCATAAGTAGAGCCATCGGCCAGCAGCAAGTTTACATCGGGCATCTCCTTGATTGCAGCGTCTGTGCCACCGTGGGTGCGCGTCATCTTGAGCAGTTGCTTTTCAGTCATGGAGAAGTAAACGTACATCTTCGAGAGGTTCGACACCACCGTGAGAGGCTGAGCCGAAGCACTGCTCACCAGCGACCCAACGCGATAGGGGATGGTGCCTATCACTCCGGCGCTCGTCGCACGAATGGTGCAGTAGGAGAGCTGGTCCTTGGCGTTGGTCAAGCTTGCTTGGGCTTGAGCCAACTGAGCCTTCAGTTGTGCCAACTGGTTTTGTGCCACATCGAGGTCATATTGCGACACGATGTCCTTCTCGCGCAACATTTTCTTGTTCTGCACCGTGAGTTCTTGCGTGGAAATGCTTGCCTTGGCCACATTGACCGCAGCTTGTGCCTGCTCCACAGCCGCACGATACTGTGTGGGGTCAATCACAAAGAGCACTTGACCGGCACTCACAAAATCGCCCTCATCGACGAGTTGTTTTGTGATATGCCCGGCCACCTTAGCGCGGATTTCAATGTCCCTGCACGCCTTTGATGGTGGCGGGATAAGAGACACTAAGATGGGCATCTGAGGCAGCTACCGTCTCAACAGCAAATTTGGTGTCTTCCGGGGGCATTTGTTGCTTGTTGCCCGAACAAGCTACCAGTGCCAAACCAAGCACGAAGTAAGCGATTTTTTTCATAAAAAGGAGATTGATTGTTTATTTTATTGTGCCAATAATGAAGTCTGTAAAGAAGATGATGCTCGAACTTGGCGGGGGCGCAACATCATTATATAAAAGGTGTTTTGTGTTCAATCCATGACTGCAAAGATACGTCGAAAAAACCAAACACGCACAAAGGGTTTTCTAAGATTTCGGCCGGCTACACATTTTTTTAGGCTTTATTAGAGTTGAGTGCTTGCGTTTTACACTCTATTTCGCAAATCGCAGATTCTCTGTCACGACTTCTCTCGCAGTAGCAAAAACTCGTATCGTGAAGTTCAAAAAAGCAGCGGGGCGGACAAGAAAGAGAGAAGGAAAAGCAGAAAACCGGTGACACGGAAGCGCCAAAGGCCGAGGGCACTACCTACGCCCAGCACGCTGCACACCATCCACTGCCACAACGTCCCCTCAAAGTGAAGTAAAGTGACCACACTACAGCTCAACAGCAGTCCCAAACGCAGCAGGTCCGCCCATTCACGCCGAGGAGTGCGCCAATGGCGGAGGGCAAAGTTCACCGTTATGACCGACAAAGCCGGCCAGACACCTATATATAAAAGGTGCAATCCGCTCCTTAAGGCAGGAACAACGGCATAGAGCAGAAAACTGCCTCCCATCAGGAAAAGGATGGCGGCAACTTGCCAACGAAGAGGGCGTGAGAGGGGAGAAGGAGACATCGGCAGGAAGAGAGAAAGAAAGAGAAGAAAAAGAAGGGAAGAAAAAAACGGCCTTTCACCCAGCAAGCGCTATGTTGTCGAGTGAAAGGTCTTTTCTGAAAATAGGTAGGTCTTCAAAATTAATCGTAGCCATCTTAGTCGTAGGATGTTCTCTACATTGAGACTCTACTTAAGCAACGAGGACGAAGCCTCACTGGTGCTGTTCGCGATAGAGGTCGTTGACCGTCTTAACAGGATTGAACGTGGAGAGCGGCACTTCCACAAAGATGGTGTTCCAATCGCTCATCGCTCCGTTCCACAGACCGGGCAGCTCCAAAGCTTTCAGTTCACGGCCGTCCTTCGACTTGTGAGAAATAAATCCCGTGGCGGGGTCAACATACTCACGCAGGTCAAACGGTGTGCCTTCATAATTGCGCACAGCACAAACCAAGTCAACGGGGTTGAAGTGAGTGCCCTGCTCAAACATGGCTTTCTTCTTCGCGTCTGTCATGTCGATTTGGCTGCTTTCGAGGATTTGGAGCGACACCGTGCCGTCTGGATTGTAGGCCCAGAAGGGACCGCCACCAGGCTCACCGACGTTTCGAACCATTCCACACACGCGCATCGGACGGTTGAGTTTGCAGTAGAGATAGTCCATCAGTTCCAGACCTTCCAGTGCACGTGCTGCTGTGCTCTTGCAGTGGAGTTGTTCTTCCACGAAGCGCAGCATCTCCTGCAAGCGTTCTTCGTCCACGTTGCCCTCGTCGAGTTCGTCGAGGTAGGCAAACGCTTGTGCCTGCAATCCCACCAGCACACCGGCCAGCAACTTCTTGTAGGTCACGGTGTCGGCCTTCAAGCGGTCAGGCACCACGTTGTCGATGTTCTTGATGAACACCACATCGGCTTCGATGTCGTTCAGGTTTTCGATGAGTGCTCCGTGTCCTCCGGGGCGGAAAAGGAGCGTCCCGTCGGCATTGCGGAAGGGCGTGTTGTCGGCGTTGACCGCGATGGTGTCGGTCGAGGGCTTCTGTTCGGAGAAGGAAATATCAAATTCTGCTTCCAGTTCTCTGCCCAGGTCCGCTTTCTTCTCCTGCGCCAGAGCTTCGAAGAGCGCACGGTGTTCGGGCGAGACCGTGAAATGCACCAGCACGCGTCCCTTGCCATCCTTGGCATAGCGTGCCCCCTCCACAAGGTGTTCTTCAAAGGGTGTGCGAGCACCGCTTTCGTAACGGTGGAACTTCAGCAGCCCCTTGGGCAGCCGGCCATAGTTGAGCCCCTCGCTCCCGAGGAGGCCTTCGACCACAGCCTTATACTTACCTTCAGCCACAAGTGCAGCCGCATCTTTGCCATAGCGGGCGGTCAGCACTCGGTCGAGGTCGTCGAGGAAAGCCGCATCCTCCAGGCGATCGAAAAATGTCCGCTCAAACTCCGTGGTCGGCATTTCATAGTCGGCCTCCAAGAAGGCAAACAAATCCTTGAACATACGGCTCGCCGCACCCGAAGCCGGCACAAATTTCACCACACGATGGTCGGCATCGGCAGTGTAGGCTTCCCAGTCGGACAAGTGGCGGGCGGCCGCTGCTGCATCCGGCGCATAGATACCGCCGTTGGCCAAATCAGCCGCGCCCTCCAACTGCAAAAAGGGAAATCCCGTTTGAAACGCGCTCAACTGAGCGTTAAGTTGTTCTTCACTAATGCCCTTCTTGGCCAAAAGGGCACAATCTTGTTCTGTCATCATAGTGATTCGCGTTTGTCAGTTTTCGTTGAGGCAAAGATACGACTTTTTAGTACAACGAGAGGGAGAAATATAGAAAAAAATGCATACCTCCTCAAATGTTCTCCTTCCCCGTCAACATTTCTTCGACTTAGATTCCGTTCAGTCCTCAATGACGTTCATTATCCCCCTCTAAAAAAGAAAACCGAGGCCGCTCCTTTCCGTAACGATGTACTCTCACACATATTGCTATAACTCATAATAGCTATACATCGTTCGGGGCAGGAGGGCCTCGGTCAAATAACCACGTACACTTACGCAGTTGTAAGTAGGTGTTCGAAATGAATTGATACTAGATTTGTTTCAATTTTTCGTCAGGTCGTCTTTGTGAGGAAGGAGTGTAGCGAGCTACACGACTGATGAACAAAGGCGAGATGGCGGAAAAGGGAAACAAAGATGGTGTCAAAGTAGAGAATACCTTACACAGAAGATAGTTACGAATAATTTTGAACACCTACTTAGAGAAAAGTAAGTTTATCACTCCGTCAGCACACGCTGGCGCAGGTGGGGATTCACCATAGCAGGATAGCGCTTCTTGAAGCGCACCGTGATGATGGGACTTTCCGTGGAGCAGGTACCGGCAGAAGTGATACGCTTGTAGTAAACAATCGAACCATAGCGCTGCGTCTCTGTGTACGTCTGGTCCGTGGCGCCTGCGATGTTCGTCCACGTAGTCTTGTTCAGGCTTCGCTGCCATTGGTAGGTTCGGGAGGGATTTCCCGTTACGAAACCGGCTGTGAGCGTGAAGGGATTTTTGTGGTCGATGGTGATGTTGAGTTCATCGTTCGAAACGATGGAATTCAGGCCGGGATCGGCCACAATCTTCGAGACAGCACTATAGTCGGAACAGCTGCCCAACACCGTTACACGGCGCACATAATACGTACCTTGGAAAGGCGGCGTGTAGTTGAGTTGTTCGCCAGTAGCACCCACAATACCACTCCAAGAGTTGGGATCGGTGGGATTCTCGCTCAGTTGCCATTGGTACTTGTGGTTTGTGGCAGGTACGCCATTGTTCAACGCCGTGGCAGGCCCGATGTTGATGTTGGCGGTTTGACCGGAGCAGAGACGTTTTTTTCAACGGTAGTGCCGACTTCCTTCACCTTCACCACATTGATTTTTCACCGTGGCGTTGATGGTGGTGGAGCAGGTTTGAGGTTTCACTTTCAACGTGTATGTACCCGCAGTAGCCGTCGTAGCCGTGATATTCACCACCCGATTGTTGGAGGTAAATCCATTCGGACCGGTCCATTCGTAAGTCGCTCCCGCGAGGTTGATGGCTTCAAAGGAGGAGGGTTCACCTTCACAGAAGTAATAGTCGCGGTCCATGGTGTAACCAATCTCCTTCGGATCTTGCAACAGCACGTCTTGATAGATGTGTGTCAGGCCACAATTGTCGGTGGCATCGATACGATAGATTTCACCGAGCTTACCCGTTTTGAAGTTTACACCACCGGAGGCAGTCTTTTGGTCTACAAGTGTCCCATCAGGCTTGAGCAACTTGTAGGTATAAGGAGGATTACCTCCCTTCAAGCTAATCGAAATATCTCCCGTGTTCGAGCCTGTGCAGAAATAGCTGGCTGAAGAGGCTGCATCAAACGAAAGATAGTAGCGAGAGAGATCGAAACGATAACTTACAGAACATTCTGAAGAATTTTGCGGTTTTAGATAAATGTCCAAATCTTGAATGGGATTATAACTATCATAGGACTGTCCCCAGGTGTATCTCGTCTGTGCAGGATCATCTTGGCGGTCACGAGTAAATCCTGTGAAAGCAATGGTTTCCGGACGTCCTGGGAAATGAGCCGTGCCTGTAGGTTTGATGGTAAACTTCCCTTGGCAGTCCATCGTTACCGTATGGTTCAGATTGATTGTGGCCGGCGGAAGATAATTAACCTTAAAGGTACTGGTCTTTGGTCCGCAATCTTCATAGACTGTAAGCGTGTAGTTACCTACTGGAAGGGCGCTTACCGCTTGAACGCTTCCATCAGTTTTACGCAGCTTCCATGATTTTCCCATGACTCGGTTCTCTCGGCAATGATAGTTATCCATACGCCATATTTGATTCCATATAGGTTCATCTGTGTAATAGATATTTCCATTACTGTGGCGAATTTCAATTTTATTAATAATGGGCAGTCGGCCACGATCTTGCGCAACACCAGCTGCGTAAACTGCAGGTATTCCTTCGCAATTATATCGATTGTCGTAAGGCAAAGTCCATGTTTTCTTGTAGTCGTTGCAACTATTGTACAAAGTAATGTCGGGTTGCTTATAGTTTACCGGCGTTTCATATTTGACGATATGCTCCCAAACAGAAACATCAGCTCCGCCGCCCAGCGGTCGGAAATTCACGGGATTTCCCATAGCATCATAGAGACGAATGTGATACTTACGATTACGAACATAATGATAGTTGCTCTTGTATTCGCTCATCAATCCCGGACTTTCATCGACTACGGTGTTAGTGGCGACATCCCAAATCTTAAATTTTACCTTGACGGGACAATCCGATTCTGTGCGCCAAGTGTAGCGCTCCCAAGTGCAAGAAGTGCTCATCGGTTCTACTACATATTTCAAGGTAATATTTTTGGAATACGAGCGAGTCCATTCATAACATAAATATTGCCCAGAGCCAACAGGGTAGATGTACATATAATAGTACATATTCGGTTCAGTTGCTGGTACAATCCAATCCTTATCCGTGTACTCTTCATTCATTCCTCCGCTAAATCGCATCCGTTTGCGATACACTTCTGTTTCCGGACCAGACCAAGGATGCTTCTTAATGACGACATCCCATTCATTGCATATTTCTTTGCTGCGTAAGTAAAACTGATTGCGATCACAATCTAATCTACGAGCCCTTATCTCGAATTGACAGCAAGGTTTCAAGGTGATGGGGAAGCGCCGTACAGTGGAGGGGCATCCTTTAAGACGGAACAAAACATCGGCAGTATTGCCATAAGGAATTGCTGCAAAGCTGTCTGTCACCACTGCATAGTCGCAAACTACAGTAGGAGAATTTGAACTACCCGAATACCATTTTGAACTCCAAGGCTCCGTGGTGCGATCACCGCCGCGAGGAACAACAGCTATTTCATAGGAGTTGGGCAGATTACAACGCAAGTGGTTGTTAGGGTAAGCCGACAAATCGAATGTAACACCTATAGTCATCTTACAAGTAGAACTTGTTGAGACACAACCTACTTCTTTGAATTTCATCAAATCTCCTACCAAGGGTACCGTGATGTCACGCTCAATGTCCATACAGCCATCATTGATGCGGATTTTATAATGTCCGGGGGCGAGATTGCCACCCCAACTAACATCATCTTGAGAAGCGTACTCTCCTGGAATAGGAAAAATTTCACGCTCAGGAGAAACATTTCCAGAAGGATCTTGTTTGATAAAGACACGACGATTGTTGCTGTTTCCGTTACGGATGGATAACCCAATGGCTCCAACTGCAGGACAAGCCATAGTAGAACGCATTTTCGTATTGTTCTGATAGGCTGTCATCGTGGTATAGCCCGCTTGTAGTTCTATCGGATTGCCATTATTATTCCACGTATACTGGGAAATGGTACCATCGGCAAACTGACAAGTGGCAATGGCCTGAACCTTGTACTTTCCAGGGGAAAGACCCAAGAATTTCTTGTGTTCCGTAGGATCCGTTGTTTGTGCCACTGTAGGTGTACCTCCGGCAGCAGATTGAATGGTGTATTGCACTTTGTTGATACGGCCCGTTGAACCGGGCTGCATCCACATTTCGATCCACCCGTTTTTAAAGCAGTCCAGTCGGTAAGAATAATTATAACCAACCTGAATGCTGGCATTGGGAATTTCTACTTCTACTTTTGCAGAGGTTTCTACACAACTTCCCTTGATGTCTGCGGAAATTTCGTATTTCTTTCCAGGCGTCAAATCTGTAATTTTCTGAAGATCTCCGCCGTTCACGGTAATGCTTTTTTCTACAATTCCCGTCAATTTATTCTTTACTTTCAGTTCCAGTTCTATAGTGGCATCCATTGGATTGGGATAGACAGTTACCGTTCCGGTCTCGCAAGGACCGGGGGTTTGAGGAGAGGCCGTGAGAGAAACAGTGGTTACCTGTCTAACCTGAACGTAGGTATCAAATGTCATACCACAATAGGTATACCGCACCTGATACTGACCTTCGGCCACATCGTCGAAAGTGTGATTAGTGATGACGGAAGAAGACTTGATGCTGTCAACCACCTTAGGCTGTTGCTCTGCCATCTGTTGGATGAGTTCTATTTTGGTAGGTAAGTCGGGCAATCCTAAGCCAAGAGGATCGGCAAGAACCTTCACTTTACCTTTCTGACAGCCCGGGAAGATATTTACCACCTGCGTTTTTACCAAATTTTGTGGGATACTATTAGCATTGCCAGAAACAGAGATTTCATATCCGACAAAACGACCACAAGATGTTTCAAAAACGGGTGTATATAGACCAGGTTTTACTCCGGTGAAAGTTACGGGCTTGGTCAAATCAGTCATGGGGATGGGCGTTACCGCATCGGCTTTTGTTACCGCATCAAGGAGGTGCAAGGTGCCGCTGGTTACATAGTATTGCCCGGCAATACTGGGAGTCAAAGTGAGTTCTACTTCACCGGAATTGGTACAGAAATCACCTGCTTTATTATTTTTTTGAGCAAAAGAGAAAGCATTTGAAGGCAAACCTGCAGGAACGGTAATCGGTTCGGAAGCTATTTCCGGATCGGTGCAAGAAGCACTCTCCATAGACACATAGAGGGTATAGGTGTCAGGAGTCAGATTGGAAAATGTGATATTACGTTTAGTTGTTTCACGCTTGGCGACTTCTACTCCCGCTGAATTGACCAACCGATACTTGTAAGTTACTCCCGGAGTTGAGCTATAGCCGTCATTAAATCTAAGTTCGATTTTTCCTTTCCCATTACAAGCAGCAGAAACGTTAATAACCTTATTATATTGGTCGCCACCGGCAAGGGCATTGATTTCGAAAGTACCTTTTTAACTTATTGTTCTCTCTACATGTCGGATAGAACTCGTAAGCATAATGACCTGCAGGAAGCTTCTCTATGTTCTCACTAAAACTATAGATGTTTGTGTACGTCTTTGTGAAAACTATGTTACCGGTATCTGTATTGATGAGATTGAATGTGTAAGTATAACTATTATTTAACTGTGCTTGCTTACCATTCCCCTGTTCATAATTCACATTAATGCTTCCTGTAGGATCACATGATGTAGTGGCAGCTGTTATTCGAATTGTCATCTTTGGTTTTTCAAAAGCTCCCCAAGTGCCGGGTGTACTTTCTATCCCATAGCTAAACATAGGGCTTCCACAAGAAGGATAGATGCGTAATTCAATCTTTCCTGATGTCTTCTGAGTGGGAAATTTATATTGATTGTCTCCCCATTTATTTACTGGTTGAGGCATCGTTCCTGAAGAGACGAGCGCACCGTCTACATATAACCCATAGGTAGCTCCCTGCATAAATTTCTTATAAGCAGTGGAAGAGATATGTGTACCAGTTTGTTCATGGAGTATCAAATAGGGCATATCTTCACATTCGTCATATTCGAATGCGTCATAAGACCAGAGGCTAAAATTCAAGGGCGGCATATTCTTATAGAGAATGGATATTTTTCCCTTGATTTCATTACCACACTCCGATTTGAGCGAAATGTCGTAGCCACCGGGCACGAGGTTGGTGATGGTCTTTTCACGGTCGATAGCAGCGAGCGTGACAGAACGCACCGGCGTGCCGTCTAACGAGAGAGTAAGTACCATGGGTTCTTCGTAAACTCCATTCTTGAGTTTTACGGTAATTGATCCCGAAGGGTCGCAAGTATAGTCAGCCGGTATCGCTGAGAGCTCGAGATCACCTAATGAAACCGTTTTAATACGATCGGTGTGTTTCTGCACTTGTCCTCCCCAAGAAGCTTCCATCTCGTAGTAACCTGTCGGGAGATTATCGAAAGTTACGCTTTCCGTTGTAATACCGTTCTTGACAATGGGCGTACCGACGTAGCTTTTCGGAGTGAGTGTATAGTTTACGGGGCAGGCGTCGGTCGTTCCTGGAACTATACCCGTGATGATGCCTTTGTTACAGCCCACATAGGTGTTGCGCACTACTTTGGTGGTGAGTGTACCCGCTGCTCCTGTTGTTACTGAGAATGGTTGTACCTCTACAGTGCCACAATCTGTTGTGGCACGAATTTCGTAACTACCCAGGGGTATACCTAAGAAAGTGTGTGTAAAATTGGGGAACGTAAGTTGTTGCGTTTGCAACGCTGCAGCATGAGCAGCATGACCACCGGCGGGAAGAAGTTCGTACTTAATGGAGTTCACGCCCATCATGCGAGCCACGGCCACACGCACACCGCCGTTGCACGTGCCACGGGTGGGAATGGGAGTGGGGAGAATGGAGAAGTAGCCGACTTTGACAGTTTGCTCCACTTCGTAAGCACCATTTTTGAAAGTCGCACCTGGCGAAGTGGGAGTACATGCCGGCGTGGCGCGCATCACCACTTTATACGTTCCGGAAGGGAGGTTGTAGAACGTGCTCTCGGCATAAGGCGTGTTGGAAGTCATCGAATTCAAAAGCGTTGTACCTTGATAGAGACGATATTCCGCTTTGGTGAAACCCGTTACGGCTCCGACTGACACGTCGATAGAACCGGCCGTGGCCGAGCATCCACCCGCAGGCGTGGTTTCAAACACCGGCGCCACCGCGTGGGGCTGTTCGGAGCGGTGCGTGAGCGTGGGGAACGTCACTTCCTGCGTGCCGGAAGGACAAGTGCCCGTGACGCGCAGGTGGATGGTTTGCCCCGCCGCCCAACCGGTGAGGGGGATGGTGGTGGGTACGGACAGACTGGTCTGCTCCACGGGGTTGCCCCATGTTGCGCCATCGGTCGAGGTTTCGTAGGTGAGCTTCGAGAAGCCCGCCACGTTGTTGCGATAGGTCACGATGATTTGGCCGGCCGTACCACAATCGGCATTGGCGGCGTAATAGTTGACCTTGAAATCGCTCACTTTCAGTTCCGGACAAGTGCTTTGTGCAACAGCCAGAATGCTCCACAGTCCGGTGACGAGCAGGAGTGCCCAACGGATTGGGAGCGCAGAGAGAAATCTTTGCATGGTGTGAGAAATTATAATGTTTAGTGTTTATATTTTATGCAAAAAGGAGAATGGGGGTTCCACAAAGGTAATGCGCATAAAAAATATAAACAAAAGAAACGGCGAAAAAGTGAACAAATCGAATTACCCCCCCCCATTTTGAAAACCACAGCTTGCAAAATGGAAGTTAAATCGAAAAAAGCAGCGCTCAAAAGTGAGCCAACCGAAGCGCTCATCGATGGATATTTATTGCGCTGCCGTTGAAACTTACTTGTCTCCTTTGTAAAGTTGCGCAGATGGGAGAAAAACTATAAACCAAACTTTGAATTATATAAACCAAGGTTTGAATTACATAAACCAAACCTTGAATTACATAAACCAAAGTTTGGTTTATAGATTATCCTTGGAGAAAAAGACTTTTTCTCCTTTCCCTTCAACATGGGTTGTGCTTCCGGTGAAAGAGAAAGAGAGGCGGCATCGTTTCAAAAACAAGGGCAAAAACCGCTTTTCTTCTCAAAAAGCACGTTCAAACAAAGATAAATTCTTATTTTTTGCTCCTGCAATGAAGTGGGCGGTGGCTTTTCTGCCGTGTCCATATCATCCAACAAAAAGCAACATCATCCATTAAACTCAACAAACAAGAAAGTATGAAAGCATACGTTTTCCCCGGTCAGGGCGCACAATTCGTAGGTATGGGCAAAGATCTTTATGAAAATCACCCCATTGCCAAAGAGTATTTTTGAAAAAGGCCAATGAAATCTTGGGCTTCCACATCACCGACATCATGTTTGCAGGCACGGACGAAGAACTCAAGCAGACGAAGGTGACGCAACCGGCCGTGTTCCTCCACAGCGTCATCAGCGCACTCTGCCTCGGCGATGCCTTCCAACCGGAGATGGTGGCCGGACACTCCCTCGGCGAACTTTCGGCCCTCACGGCTGCCGGTTGTCTGACCTTCGAAGATGGTCTGCGCCTTGTGGCCAAGCGTGCTTTGGCCATGCAGGCTGCTTGCGAAGCACGCCCCGGCACGATGGCTGCGGTGATTGGCTTGGAAGATGCTCAGATTGAATCCATCTGCCGCGAGGTGAGCGAAGAGACGGGCAAGGTGGTCATCTGTGCCAACTACAACTGCCCCGGACAGCTCGTCATCTCCGGCGAACGCGAAGGCGTGGAAGTGGCGTGCAATCGTCTCAAAGAAGCCGGTGCAAAGCGGGCTTTTGGTGCTCCCCGTGGGCGGTGCTTTCCACTCTCCCATCATGCAGCCTGCCAAGGAGGAACTGGAAGCGGCCATCGCCGCCACGACCTTCCACACACCGCGTTGTCCCGTTTATCAGAACGTGGACGGCGAAGCGCACACTGCTCCCGAGGAAATCAAGGCCAACCTGATTGCCCAACTGACGGCTTCGGTGTTGTGGACCAAGGAAGTGAACAACATGGTGGCAGCCGGTGCCACGGAGTTTACGGAGTGCGGTCCCGGCAAGGCGCTGCAAGGCATGATTTCGAAAATCTGCAAGGGCAATGATGCCGTGAGCGTGCAGGGCACCCATATGTAAGAACAACGCTCTTTTACGAGAGAGAAGGAAGTTTGCTTGTCGACACCAACTTCCTTCCCTCTTCTCTTTTTGGTAGGTTCGTTTCACAGACATTTTTCTCCCCACGGCAGTGCTCAAAACTCATCCTTCGTTTTGCCACTGCTCATCCGGCTGAACGAAAATGTTCATCCTCTTTATTTTCTGCCGAAACTTGCAGCCGGACCACCGACAGACTTTTTCTACTATGATTATCTATCAAATTTTCACCCGACTTTATGGCAACCCCACGACAAGCAATGTCCCCAATGGCACGCTCGAAGAGAATGGGGCGGCCAAGATGAACGGATTTACGACCGACGTGTTGAAGCGCATCAAAGACTTTGGTTTCTCTCACGTTTGGTTCACAGGACTTATTGAACACGCCACTCAAACCGACTATTCGCGCTACGGTATTGCGCAAGATCATCCTTGGGTGGTCAAGGGAAGGCCGGTTCACCCTACGCCATCAAAGACTATTACGACATAGATCCCGATTTGGCAGAGCGCGTGGAGGACCGCATGCAGGAGTTTGAAGAACTCGTGGTGCGCACCCACAAGGCCGGGCTCAAAATGATTATCGACTTTGTGCCCAACCACGTGGCACGACAATACCACTCGGACGCTGCCCCCAAGGGTACGGAAGACTTGGGGATGGGCGATGACAGCCAGCTACACTTCTCGACGGACAACAACTTCTACTACTGCTGGGGCGAGCCGCTGCACACGGACAACTTCGCCTCGAAAGGAGTGGAGTTCCCCTACTTGGAGCATCCCGCCAAAGCCACCGGCAACGACCAGTTTGCCGCCTGGCCGGGACGCAACGACTGGTATGAGACCATCAAACTGAACTATGGCATCGACTATTGTGGCGGAGGCAGCAAGCACTTTGCCCCAACGCCCAGCACTTGGCACAAGATGGTGAACATCCTGCTCTTCTGGGCTTCGAAAGGCGTGGATGCCTTCCGCTGCGACATGGTCGAGATGGTGCCGGTGGAGTTTTGGCACTATGCCATTGCCAAGGTCAAACGCGCCTATCCGCACATCGACTTCATTGCTGAGGTCTACAATCCCGAGCTCTATCGCAGCTACATCCACGAAGGAGGGTTCGACTACCTTTATGACAAGGTGGGACTTTTACGATACCTTGCGGGCTGTGGTGTGTCGGCAGTCGGCGGCGGCCTCCATCACCCACGCTTGGCAGGCCACGGACGACATCAAGAACCACATGCTCTACTTCCTCGAAAAATCATGACGAACAGCGCATTGCTTCCGACTTCTTCTGCGGCAATCCCACGGAAGCCCCTGCCGGCATTGGTCACCGTTACCTTTATGGGCACGAATCCTGTGATGATTTATGCCGGGCAGGAGCTGGGCGAGCGTGGTATGGACGAAGAGGGCTTCTCCGGCCGCGATGGGCGCACCACCATCTTCGACTATTGGAGCCCCGAGAGCCTGCGCAAACTGGCCCAACTGCCCTCGCCCAAAGCGCGGTCGAAGAAACTGGCCACGGAAGACATCCTCACGCCGACAGAGCGCGAACTGTACGACTACTATCACCACATCTTGACCCTCCGCACCACGCATCCGGCTTTCATCTACGGATTGTTCTACGACCTGATGTACGTCAACTACGATGGCAGCGAGGGCTTCAATCCCGGTCGTCACTACGCTTTCCTACGTCGTTCGGAAGACGAAATCATCTTGGTCGTGGCCAATTTCAGCGACCAAGAAGCCGCGATGGGCGTGCGCATTCCGACTCATGCCTACGAATTCTTGTCACTGCCCGAAGGCACTTTCCCCGTGAAAGACGTCATCAGCAAAGAACGCCTCAAACTCACCTTTGTGCGCGATGGTTACAGCAAGGTGCACGTTCCGGCCAATGGTGCTGTTGCCCTTTCTTATCGTTTGAAATAAAAAATGAGTGTAGATTATGGTAGTTTTCCCCTGCTGTAAAATCAACTTGGGTCTCAACATCGTGGAACGGCGGCCGGATGGATACCACAACATTGAGACGGTGTTCTATCCCATTCCACTGCACGACAACCTGGAAGTGGAGAGTGTGAAAAACGCTTCGCAACCCTATCTTCTGCATCTGTCGGGTCTCCATCTCGACAGCGAGGATGCCGACAACAATCTCGTGGTCAAGGTCTTCAACTCGCTGCGTTCCGACTATCCTCAAATCCCTCCCGTAGAGATTTGGTTGCACAAGCGCATTCCTTCTGGCGCAGGCTTGGGAGGCGGCAGCAGCGACGCGGCGTTTATGATGCGTCTGCTCAACGAGAAGTATGAGTTGCAAATGACCGATGAGGACATCACCTATCGGCTCTCTCGCCTGGGGGCCGACTGTCCTTTCTTCTACCAACCCACTCCCACGTTTGCCACCGGAATCGGCGACCAACTGATGCCCATCGACTTCGATCTGGGCGGATATGTTCTGCTGCTGGTCAAGCCCGACGTCCACGTCTCCACCCGTGAGGCTTACGCGATGGTACGTCCCAAGCCTTCGAGTGTGAGTCTGCTACAATCCCTCTCCCGTCCGGTCGAAACTTGGCGCGAAACAGTGAAAAATGATTTTTGAATACAGTGTTTTTCCAACAGTATCCCGAGATTGCCGCCATCAAGCAAACGCTTTACGATATGGGTGCCGTCTACGCTTCAATGTCCGGCAGCGGATCGAGCGTGTTCGGCCTTTTCACCCGCAGCCAGATTGAAGCCGAAGAGGTGTTCCGCGATTGCTTTGTCTACGAAACCCGCCTTCGTTTCCACCCGGTATGATTTACTACTTTTCAGGTACCGGCAACACTCGCCGCTTAGCCACACTCTTAGCCCGACAACTCGACACAGAAGCCATTGATATTCGTCAGTGGCTTCTGAGCGTTGAACCCCTTCCTCTCTCCTTTGCCGCCGACACTTCGGTGGGTTTTGCTTTCCCCGTCTATGGTTGGGGGCTTCCTCTTGCCGTCGAGGCTTTTTTGAAACGTTTGCCCGATTGTGCCGAAGGGGCATCACTCCATGTCTTTGCCCTCCTCTCTTGTGGCGACGACATCGGGCATACCCATCACCAACTGCGACGATTGCTCGCCGCAAAAGGCTATCGGTTGGCTGCCGTTTGGTCGCTGCAAATGCCCAACACCTACATTGCCCTGCCTTTTTTTCAACACCGATGCCGAGGAAGTGGCACGAAAGAAAATCGAAACTTCGGAACGCGCCCTGCCTCGCATCGCCCGTCGAATCATCGAGCGGCAAACAGGCGTTGTCGAAGTCGTTGAAGGCGGAATGCCAGGATTGAAAAGCGGGATGATTCGCCGCTTCTTCAATCGCTTTCTGATTTCACCACGGCTGTTTCACACCGACCATCGCTGCATCGCCTGCCACCGCTGTGTGCGCGTCTGCCCGCTGCACAATGTCAGCGTGCCCGATGCCCAGAGCGGTCCGCAGTGGGGGAACACCTGCACGTTTTGCTTAGCGTGCTATCACGTTTGCCCGAAGCACAACATTCTGGTGCGTCCCAGCGGTACTCTCGCAAAAGGTCGAAGCGCCCGTTTCTTGTCTTCAAAATAGGTTGTCTGCATATTGCAGTACAACCTTTTCAAGCAATTATTCAATCTAACACACAAAAAAACAAGGATATAGCCAACGAAATGTAGCCATATCCCTGTCAAAACTTCGTGATTCCGTTGGGGTTCGAACCCAAGACCCACAGCTTAGAAGGCTGTTGCTCTAATCCAACTGAGCTACGGAACCAAGCCCTTTTATGTAAAGGTGGGTGGAGCTGGAGGGGATTGAACCCTCGTCCGAACGGAGAACCAACTTGCTTTCTACACGCTTAGCTTCCTATTGGGTTTTCGAGCATAGACCGGGGCAGAAGCAGCCTTAATCTGTGCCTTATCCTCTAAAATTTCAGTCGACAATCGAGGCATTGCCCACCAATCTCCTATTTGCTACACCACCGGTTCAAGACGCAAAGGAGCAAGTGCTCTTGGGTGATGTCTCGTCCCAATGCCTGGCAAAGGGATAAAGCCAATCTACTGTACTTCGATTAAGCAGCGAGAGCGAATTGATTTTCGCCAGATAAATTGTCGAAAGCCGAGATTTAAGTGCCCTGCTTCCATCCGCACTGCGTGCTTACAAATCACTTCGAACCGCCGTCAAATCCAGTCAGCCCCGGTGTGATTGTTGCTGTTTCAGAGGCAAATGCCCCATTTTTCGACTGCAAAGGTAGTTATTCCTTTCGAATATACAAAGATTTGGTTCGACTTATTTATCGTTCTTGCTTTGCAGCAGTCGACTATAAACATAGTTTTGCACCGCGTCTTTGTAGGAATCCGAAACGGGGATATACTTTTCGCCGAAGATGATTTGTCCGCGTTCAATGATTTCGATGTGATGGAGATTGACGATGAAGGAGCGGTGAGTGCGCATAAACCAATCGGCAGGCAGCGCTGCTTCTATGGTGCGCATCGAGGTGAGCGAGAGGATGGGTTTGCGAGCGCCGGTGAGGTAGATTTTCACATAGTCGCGCAACCCCTCAATGTAGAGAATCTCATCAAAGCGTACACGTATCAATTTGTAGTCGCTTTTGATAAAGAAACTTTCTATTGCCGATGGGAGGGGTTGCGTTTCGCGCGCAAACCACTTCATCGCCTTCTGCACAGCCGCTAAAAACTCTTCGTAGCCGATGGGCTTGAGCAAATAGTCCAAGGCATCGACTTTCCAGCCTTCGACGGCATATTTGTCGTAGGCCGTGGTAAAGATGATGCGCGAGTGAGTGGTCGATATGATTTGTGCAAACTGCAATCCATCGAGTTCAGGCATTTGGATGTCGCAGAAAATGAGGTCGACGGGGGCTTCTTCCAGTCCCAGAATGGCTTCGACAGCACTTGAATAAGTAGACACGAGGTCGAGAGCAGGAGTCTTTTGGACGTAGGCAGCCAGTAGTTTGACGGCCAATGGTTCGTCATCGATAATCGCACAAGTGAGGGTCATAGCAGGGAGGATTTAGCGTTGAGAGAATGTGGGGATTCGGCACGAAATTCAATGTGCGAGAAGTATTCCAGTTCGTCGGGCGTAGTGCCATACTCCCAAGTGTAGGCGTTGGGGTAGCTCAACTGGAGGCGTCGTTCTACTTGTTGCAGCCCGATGCCGCCCGAATTTTTATCATCGCGTTTTTGGGGGAAGTTGCTGTTGCGGCAAAGGAAGGTGATGAGGCCGTTGTCGTTGTTCAGTGAGATGTGTATGTAGCTTTCTTTTGTAGGGCTGATGCCGTGTTTGAAGGCGTTTTCCACCAAGGAAATAAAGATGTGTGGTGCAATGCTCAGCCCCTGAAAGTCGTCGGGGTTGAAATCTGCCACCACTTCCACCTGCCCGCTGATCCGCAATTGCATCAGGGCAATGTAGTTGTGGAGAAACTCAGCCTCTTTCTGCAGACTCACCCGCGACCCTAACTCTTCATACAACTGATAGCGAAGCATCTTTGAGAGTTCGAGGATGGCTTTTTGAGCACTGGTCGTGTCGAAAGCCGTCAAGGCATAAATGTTGTTGAGTGTGTTGAGCAGAAAGTGGGGGCTGATTTGGCTTTTCAGGTTGAGCAGTTCCGCTTCGGTTCTGCCCAGTTCCGCCTCATTGCGGGCACGCTCGTTGTCATGCCAGCGCACAGAAAGGCGCACGGCCATTGCAGCACCCCAAGCGAAAGCAAAGGTGAGCACGTTGCGAATGAACAGAACGACAGTGATACCCGTCAGAAAGCCTCCTTCTTCTCCTCGCGGATGAGGGTGGGCCAAGGGAGAATGCAGGCCTATATAGTCCAGCAGGTGAAAGTGCAGCACCGTTTCGATTCCGCTCGAAAGCATCACAAGCGCCACCAGGTTGCTCAGCACAAAAAGGCGAAAACGGCGTCGCCAGAAGTAGACGGGGATGAACCAAAAGTAGTTGAGATAGAACGTCAAGAACAAAGCCAGCGAAAAGAGAGTACGCATAGCCAATCGCTCCACATTGATGTTGTCTTGTGGTTGTGTGAAGAGGGGGGCCGTGAAAATGTAGCCCCACACTACAACGTGGAGTACGATTTCTATCAACTGACGACTACTGAAACGTTTGCTCATTGCAAGGGTGCTATGGAATTAAGGAGGGAATACGCCCCATAGGCATAGTACGCCATAGAGGTGTCCATTTGACAGGACAAAGATAATTACTTCTCAACAGTTGCGAAACAGATTAACAGATTTTGGGCGTAAAAACTCGGCAAAGCCCACCATTTTACCGCCAGAGGAGCAGAAATCATATAGAAAAACTTCGCCAAGCGTACGGAAATCACTACTTTTGCTCACGATAAGCAGGTGTTCAGAATGAATTGGTACTATATTGGTTCCATTTTTTCGTCAAGTCGTCTTTGAGAAGAAAGAGTGTAGCACGGGCTACACGACCGATGAACAAAGACGAGATGGCGGAAAAGGGAGACATATATATAGAGAGAGAGTCAAAGTAGAAGAACCACCTACAGCTACCATTGCTACGTTTAATTTTGAAGACCTACTTATTATCAACCCTTTCAATCATAACACTTATGTTTTCAGGAATTGTAGAAGCCACCGCAACCGTTGTGGCCATCGAAAAAGAACAAGATAACGTGCACTTCACCCTCGAATGCCCCTTTGGCGACGAACTCAAGATCGACCAAAGCATCGCTCACAATGGCGTCTGCCTCACCGTTGTGCACCGCGAAGGCAAACAGTATGTTGTGACAGCGATGAACGAAACTCTTCAACGTTCCAACCTCGGCAGGCTCATCGTAGGCAGCACAGTCAATGTGGAGCGCTCGATGATGATGAACGGACGTCTTGATGGGCACATTGTCCAAGGGCACGTCGACCAAACTGCCACTGCATCGCCAAAGAGAGCGAAGAAGGCAGCTATCGCTTCACGTTCCGCTATGCCGCCGACAAAGCGATGGCCCAACGCGGATACTTCTGTGTAGACAAAGGCAGCGTCACCGTCAATGGAGTCAGTCTCACCGTCTGCAACCCTACCGACGACACCTTCCAAGTGTGCATCATCCCCTACACCTACGACAACACCAATTTCCACGACATCGAAATCGGCACGCAGGTCAACCTTGAGTTCGACATCATCGGCAAATACATTGCGCGCCTCCAACACTTTGCTTGACTCCAAGTCCGACCAGCATGAGAAAGAAAGAACTCTATGCCCACGTCCTCGACTTTTTTGAGCGCACGATGGATGCCACCGAGACCGAGCTTGACTTTCAGGACAACTTCCAGCTCATCGTGGCCGTGGTGCTCTCGGCCCAGTGCACCGACAAGCGCATCAACCAAGTCACCCCACGCCTCTTTGCCGACTACCCTACTCCCGAAGCCATGGCCGAAGCCACACCCGAGGTCATCTACGACTACATTCGCTCCGTCAGCTATCCCAACAACAAGGCCAAGCACCTCGTGGGGCTCGCCCAAAAAGCTCGTCAAGGACTTTCATGGCGAAGTGCCGTCTACGCTCGAAGAGTTGACCAGTCTTCCCGGAGTGGGACGCAAGACGGCCAACGTGGTCCAAGCCGTCGCTTTCCACAAAGCCGCATTGGCCGTCGACACCCATGTCTTCCGCGTGTCGCATCGCTTAGGCCTCGTGCCCAAAAGTGCGACTACTCCCTACGCCGTCGAAATGGCCTTGATGAAGCACATCCCCACCGAAAAGGTAGCTGCCGGACACTATTGGATACTCCTTCATGGCCGCTACACCTGCTTGGCACGCAAGCCCAAATGCAGTTCCTGCGGCCTGTCTGACGTGTGTCCTTCGCGCAAACTCTTTCCCGACTGCTGAGTGCCAACCTTTCGAGAGGAGTTTTTCAAGGTCGTTTTTCAAATCAAAAGAAACCGTGTCAAGACTCACGTTTTGGCACGGTTTCTTTTTTCTCGAGGCAAAAAGTGCTCTACGAACTCCGGAAAGTCATCTATGACAAGGAAATTCTATAATTCAAGGTTTGGTTTATATAAACCAAGGTTTGAATTACATAAACCAAACCTTGAATTACATAAACCAAACCTTGATTTATAGATTACACGTGACCTGACGAAGTTTGCAAGCTTCGGAGATAACTTTTGCTCCCCTATACTTAACTTCTCAGCAACTAAGTAGGTGTTCAGAATCAATTGATACTTTTTCTTTTGAGGAGCAGAGTGTTGCACTTGATGGATGAGTCTACAAAATGTTCGCTCCAGCCGTCTACCCACACATTTTCAAAGTTAATATCTCATTGTTCAAAAAAAATAGTAACTTTGCGCGAAAAATAATTTATAAGTCTCCACACTCTACACGATTATATGAGCAAGAAATTTACCGAACGCAGTGGTATGAACCTCTACGCTGTCAATGAAGAAGTCCTGAAAGAATGGGACGAGACCGACCTTTTTCACAAAAGTATGTCGGAACGGGAAGGTTGCCCCTCCTATGTCTTCTTTGAAGGACCTCCCTCGGCCAATGGGCATCCCGGCATTCACCACGTGATGGCACGTACCATCAAGGACGTGTTCTGCCGCTACAAGACTATGCAAGGATTTCAAGTGAAGCGAAAAGCCGGCTGGGACACTCATGGTTTGCCCGTAGAACTGGGTGTGGAAAAGGATTTAGGGATTACGAAAGAGGACATCGGCCATAAGATTTCCATCGAAGATTATAATGCACATTGCCGGCGCAATGTGATGATGTTCACACAAGAATGGACCGACCTCTCGCACCTGATGGGCTACTGGGTGGATATGGAACATCCTTATGTCACCTACGAAAACTCATATATTGAAACACTGTGGTGGCTGCTGAGCCGACTTTATGCCAAGGGTCTGCTTTATAAGGGATATACCATCCAGCCTTATAGTCCTGCGGCAGGCACCGGGCTTTCCAGCCATGAACTGAATCAGCCGGGCTGCTATCGTGACGTCAAAGACACCACCGTGACAGCGCAGTTTGAGATACTCGATCCTCGCGAAGAAATGAAAGGACATGGACGTCCTGTATTCTTGGCATGGACGACAACGCCTTGGACGCTCCCTTCGAACACTGCATTGTGCGTAGGACCTCACATAGACTACGTTGCTGTTCAGACTTTCAACCCCTACACGGCAGAGCCCGTCACAGCCGTGTTGGCCGAAAGCCGTCTGAATGCTTATCTTAAGCCCGAAGGTTCGGAGTTAGAGATGGCTTTCACCTCTGGCGACAAAGTTGTCCCCTATCGCATCGTCGGACGCTATAAGGGAGAAGATTTGGTGGGACTGCACTATGCACAATTGATGCCCTGGGTGAAGCCGACAGAAAAGGTGGACGATGTCGCGGCCGAGTTTGTGGCTCGCTATGCAGCTGTACATCCGGAGAAGACTTTCACCATTGGCAACGATACATTTGTCGAAATGGCCGAAGAAGCCTTCCGCGTCATTCCGGGAGATTATGTCACCACCGAAGACGGTACGGGCATTGTACACACCGCCCCCACTTTCGGTGCAGACGATGCCAAAGTGGCCAAAGCAGCCGGCATCCCCTCGCTTTTCATCCTCAACCATAGTGGCGAGACACGCCCAATGGTAGACCTCGCGGGTAAGTACTACCTCACTGATGAATGCGCTCCCGCATTTATGGAAAAGTGTGTCAACGAAGAGCAGTACGCACGCCACGCCGGCGATTTTGTCAAGAATGCTTACGACCCTCGCTTCAACACCAATGGCAAATATGATGAAGAAGCCGCTGCAAAAGCCGAAGATCTCAACATCGTCCTCTGCATGGAGATGAAGCAAGAAGGCACTGCTTTCAAGATTGAAAAGCACGTGCACAACTATCCCCATTGCTGGCGCACCGACAAACCAGTGCTCTACTACCCTCTCGACAGTTGGTTCATTCGCTCAACCGCTGCCAAGGAGCGCATGATGGAACTGAACAAAACCATCCTTTGGAAACCCGAGTCTACGGGAACAGGGCGTTTTGGCAAATGGCTTGAAAAATCTCAACGATTGGAACCTGAGCCGTTCACGCTATTGGGGCACACCCCTACCCATTTGGCGCAATGCCGAAACCCGCGAAGAGATTTGCATCGGTTCTGTCGAACAACTCTATAATGAAATTGAGAAATCGGTTGCAGCAGGACTTATGCCCGGCAATCCTCTCAAAGAGAACGGCTTTGTTCCGGGTGATTATAGCAAAGAGAACTATCATCGGATAGACCTGCATCGCCCCTACGTGGATCAGATTATCCTTGTGTCTGAGAGTGGACAGCCGCTCACTCGCGAAACCGATCTCATTGATGTGTGGTTCGACTCCGGTGCTATGCCTTATGCGCAAATCCACTATCCTTTTGAGCATAAAGAAGCGTTAGACAATCGTACGGTTTATCCGGCCGACTTTATTGCCGAGGGTGTAGATCAAACTCGTGGTTGGTTCTTCACGCTCCATGCTATTGCCACTATGGTTTTTGACAGCGTTGCTTTCAAGGCCGTCATTTCCAACGGTCTTGTTCTCGACAAGAATGGGCAAAAGATGTCAAAGCGATTAGGGAATGCCGTAGACCCCTTTGGAGCCATTAAGACTTATGGTTCAGACCCGGTCCGTTGGTACATGATGACCAACTCCTCTCCTTGGGACAATCTGAAGTTTGATCCGGAGGGAGTGGTAGAAACCAGCCGTACTTTCTTTGGTAAACTCTTCCAGACCTATTCGTTCTTCTCGATGTATGCCAATGTTGATGGTTTTGATCCCGAAACAGAGGCTGTACCCACTCACGAGCGTCCCGAAATCGACCGATGGATTTTTGAGCGAACTCAACACGCTCATCCGTGAAGTGACCGCTTGCTACGAAGATTACGAGACCGACAAAGGCTGGACGTCTCATCCAGAATTTCACCATCGACAACCTTTCCAATTGGTATGTACGTCTGAATCGTAAACGCTATTGGGCAGGGTGAAATGACCAGCGACAAACTCTCTGCCTATCAGACTCTTTATACTTGTTTGTTGACGCTAAGCCAACTGATGGCACCGATTGCTCCTTTCTATGCCGACCGCTTATACAAAGACCTCGCAGAGGGCACTTCTTGTGCAAAAGCGGAAAGTGTGCATTTAGAGCACTTCCCCATTGCTGACGAATCGCTCATCGACACAGAGTTGGAAGCCCGTATGGAACTTGCTCAGCAAACGACCTCACTGGTGCTCTCCATCCGCAAAAAAGAGCGTATTATCGTTCGCCAGCCCTTGCAGAAGATTGCCATTCCCATCACGGATACCCTTCTAAAGGAACGTCTCGAATCGGTCAAACAAATTATCCTTGACGAGGTGAATGTCAAAGAGATAGAATTTGTCGAAGGCCAAATGCTCGAAAAGAAAGTGAAGTGCAACTTCCGGATTATGGGCAAAAAGGTTTGGCAAAATGATGAAGGCGGTGGCAGCCGCTGTCGAAACACTGAACCAGGAGCAGATTGCCACCTTGGAGCAAGGCAGCCTTTCACTCACTGTTGAGGGACAGACATGCACCATAGAGCGTGCCGATGTGGAAATCATCAGTGAAGACATGCCGGGCTGGAGTGTTGCCAACGAAGGTGCACTTACCGTGGCGCTTGACATCAACATCACCGATGAATTGCGCAATGAAGGCGTTGCCCGAGAAGTGGTGAAACGCATTCAGGCCCATCGCAAAGAGAGTGGTTTCGACATCACCAACCGCATCCACGTGGTCATGGAACACAATCCCATCGTTGAAAAAGCCGTCAATGACTACAAGGACTTCATCTGTTCACAAGTCTTGGCCGAAAGTTTCCAATTCGTGGATAAAGTAGAAAACACCACCACTTTCGATTTTGACGGAGAGCAAGTGAAGGTTTCCATCACCCTGGACATCCTTTAATTCCCCTATTTGCAGCCGCAGAGCGGCTTCCGTTCTGCGGCTGCATTCGTTTTTGTATCATCTTTATTAACCCTTATTCCCCACCACTATGTCTGAAAAAACACGTTACACCGATGAAGAGTTACAAGAGTTCAAAACCATCATCGAAGAAAAACTTGAAGTGGCTCGTCAGCAATATGAAGATGTCATTTCGACCATGAATAAGCGCAACAGCAACGACATCGACGACACGTTGCCCACCCTATCATGCACTCGAAGAAGGTTCCAGTGTGCAATCGCTGGAAGAGCAAATGCAAAGTGCGCAGCGCTTGCAGAAATTCATCACCGGATTACAAGCCGCTCTCGTACGCATTGAAAACAAAACTTACGGCATCTGCCGCGTCACCAAAAAGCTCATTCCCAAAGAACGCCTTCGCGCCGTCCCACATGCCACTCTCAGCATCGAGGCCAAAATGGCACAAGGCAAATAATCTCTCTCCTACCTCGCATGAAACTTCGCTCCACGATTGCCACGCTCATCATCCTACTGATTATATTGGCCGACCAAATCATCAAAATCAGTGTGAAGATCAGTATGTGTCTCTATGACAAAATCCACGTCACAGACTGGTTCTACATTTTCTTTACAGAAAACAAGGGAATGGCTTTCGGCATGTCGTTCATTTCCACGCTGTGGCTCACGCTCTTCCGCTTGGGTGCCATCGCTTTCTTCGTTTACGTCTTGGTGAAACAAATTCGCCGACAAGCCCCGATAGGTTTTCTGGTGTGCTTGTCAATGATTATTGCAGGTGCCTTTGGCAACATCATCGACAATAGTCTCTATGGACTCATCTTTACAGAAAGTGCGCCTCTACCTCCCCCTTTTTGCCCAACCGGCACATTTCGTTGAGTTCGGACAAGGTTATGGCAGTTTCTTGAGAGGACACGTTGTCGACATGTTCTATTTTTCCCCTCTTTCGTTGGCCCGATTGGATGCCGCTGGTAGCCGGACAAACGTTCTTTGGAGCCGTTTTCAATTTTGCCGATGCCGCCATCTCCTGTGGTGCGGCTGCGATGCTTCTCTTCTATCACAAATACCTTTCTTTTGTGCTCTCTTCCTCCAAGCGTGCGCAAGACGCCACAGACAAGACCTTGTCAAAATAACTCATCTCGGTCGTGAAGTTCTTCTCTCCTCTTCTATCCCTCCTTGCCTTCGCCCTATTGTCCTGTTCCGACAATAGGGGCGAGCATGTCCTTACGGAAAGTCAGATGGTCGATGTACTCTACGACTACCAAATGGCAGATGTTTTGGCTCAACAATCTCACCCCGAAGACCCGCGCCAACTGCTCAACTATCGACAAGCCGTTTTCTACAAGCACCACATTTCAGAAGAAGAATTCAACCACTCGCTGGCCCACTACTCTCGACATCCTCAGCAGATGAAAGCCGTCTATGAAGGATTAGCACACCACTACAATGTGCAAGCGAACACCACCTCTCTTGCCAGTGGTGGGAGCACATCCACCGACACAATTCTCGTCTGGGGGCAGAAGCAATACACGCTGAGCGGTAATCTTCAAAATCGTTTTACGCTTGAGCAACCTTTTCCACGCACCAAGAAGCCACTCGAAAGCCTCCGTTTGAGCTTCTTGAGTAGTAGTTTCTACCATCAGGGCACACCGCAACTGGCAGCGGCGCTCAGCGTCATCTACGACAATGATTCTGTTGGGACGACAGCCGTCACCCTGCCGCTCTATCAATCGCAGCAAGTGCTCCTCCATCCACTTTCCACCAATAGAAAGCCACGCAGTTTCCGCCTCTCCCTCTATCAAATGGCCGGTTGGGATGCGGCGCCCCAAATGGTCAGTCTGCACCATCTGCGCCTCCAAGGCATTCCTCGGCAAACGTCCACTTCTACTCAGCCATGACACGTTCCATTGCTGTAGCACGCCTCTACTTCCCCGATGGACATTGTGAGAAGCAGCGTCTGATTCGTCTCGACTCACAAGACAACGTTGTCGGTATAGAAGCCTTGACCCACGAGACAGCCTTCACCCTCTGGCATCGTGGTGAAGCCCACCTCCTGCCGGAGGGAAAGTTGCAACTCACTCCCTCTTTGCACAACGGCCGCTCTCATCTTATAGAAACAGTACTCTCTCAGGCTCAAATGGTGAGAGAAGGGTTTCTCCTTAAAGAGAAGCGCCCGATAAACCCTCAGATCCTCATGACCTCCACGCAAGACATTCAAATCAAGGACTACAACTATCCACTCCCGGACGAGCGCATCGCCAAATATCCACTCAGCGAGCGTTCACAGTCCAAACTTCTGTTGCGTAGTACATCGGGAGAAATCAGCGAGGACCATTTCTATCATCTCCTCGCTATCTTCAAGAAGGAGCACTCATGGTGTTCAACAACACCAAAGTCATCCAAGCTCGCCTACACTTCCACAAATCGACTGGTGCACTCATCGAAATCTTCTGCCTCGAACCGCACACGCCCCACGATTATCAACAATCGTTTGCCACAACAAAGCAGTGTCACTTGGACCTGCCTCATCGGCAATCTCAAGAAATGGAAAGAAGGACGACTGATCCGCGAAATCCAAGTGAGCGGCCGTACACTCCGCCTCACCGCGGAACGCATTGGCGAGAGCGGCACCGGCTTTGAAGTTCGCTTCTCTTGGGAAGATGCCGGCATCAGCTGGAGCGAAATCCTCGAAAGCATCGGTGAACTTCCCATTCCACCCTACCTCAATCGCAGCACCGAGGCTGGAGATCTTAAAAAGTTATCAGACGGTCTACTCCAAAATCAAAGGTTCTGTGGCTGCTCCCACTGCCGGACTGCACTTCACAGCGCCTGTCCTCCAAGCCCTGCAAGACAAAGGCATCGAATTGGGCGAATTGACCCTCCACGTCGGAGCCGGAACGTTCAAGCCGGTGAAAAGCAAACACATCGCCGGCCACACGATGCACGCTGAGTGGATTGCCGTGCCGCGCACCATCATTGAGCGACTGGTGGCTCATGGGGGGCATTGCATCGCTGTGGGCACCACCAGTGTCCGGACGCTTGAGAGCCTTTACTATATCGGGGTGTTGCTGCACCGCGCCAAGGCCGAAGGGCGCGAACTGAGCTCCGAAGAACTTCATGTGCCTCAATGGATGCCCTACGAATATGCCCAATCCTCCCGGCAACTCACCACACTCGAAGCCCTGCGAGCAGTGCTCGACCACCTCACGCAGCAAGGTCTCTCCACCCTCCATACCTCCACACAAATTATCATCGCACCGGGCTACTCTTTCCACATCGTCAGGACCATCATCACCAATTTCCACCAGCCGCAGTCAACCCTCTTGCTCCTCGTCAGTGCCTTTGTCGATGGGCAATGGCGTCCCATCTACGACTACGCCCTCTCCCACGACTTCCGCTTCCTCAGCTATGGCGACTCGTCCGTACTCAATTACGATGCCCCGCTCGACTGACGAAACTCTCTTTCCCTTTCTTCACGCCCTTTGCTCCATGGATCAATACCCCAAATGGTTTCTTGCCCTCATCTTTCCCAACGTGCTCATCCCCGTTGCCACTGTCGTGTTCTACCTCTTCGGCAACCTTCACCCCTTTCGGCCGTGTTGAAAGTCCCGCTTTCAGTTTCCTGATCTACCTCCTCATGCAGCTCTTCTGGCTGCTTCCCATCGGCAGTTTCTTTGGGAGCCTCTTCCTTTGGGGCAACCTCAAGGAGCGTGCCGCCATCATCACCGCTGTTGTCGGCCTGCTCATCTCCCTCACCTCTATCCTGCTGATTCTCTTCCCATGAAGCCCACCCTCCTTTTTGACTATGGCGGAACACTCGACACCGCAGCGCGTCATTGGAGCTACGTCCTCCTCGATGCCTACCGACAGGCCGTCCGGCTTGAACCTCAACTCGCCAAGGTCGAAGGCAGCGTGTGGCGTGAAGCCTATGTCCACGGTGAGCGCACCTTGGCACGCGAAGTCATCATCCTACCCACCGACGACTTTCATGCGCTCTTGCAGAAAAAGGTGCGCATCGAGTTAGACTATCTCCGACACAACCACATCCTCGACCTCTCCGATGAGCGCACCACCCTCCTCACCACTGCCATCGCCGACCATGGCAATGCCACCGCCCGGCGCCATATCCACGAGAGCCGCACGGTGCTGGAGACGCTCCAACAGCGCGGCTATCGCTTCGTACTGGTCACCAATTTCTACGGCAACATCTCGGCAGTGCTCCGCGGCTACGGGCTTTCCCACTTCTTCCCCGCTATCATCGAGAGTGCCGTAGTCGGTGTGCGTAAGCCCGACCCTGCCATCTGGCAAAAGGGCGTAGAAGCCTCCGGCACCTCTGCCGATCGGTGCATTGCCATCGGCGACTCTTTTGGCAAAGACATCCTCCCCGCTCGAGAAGTCGGCTGCTCCACCATCTGGTTCAAAGGCGAAGAGTGGGAGGAAAAACACTACGACGAAAGTCTGCCCACCCGCATCATCACCCACCTGCCTGATTTGCTCCATCTGCTACCCTGATGAGAAGTTCACTCGCAAAACAAGGTTATCGTCCCAAGAAAAAGCGTGTCATTGCTTTGAGCAGTGACACGCTTCTATTTGATTTAGACCAAAGTGGAGAAGGACAATCGCGGTTGAACCCGACGCGTTGCTTCTCCGGAAGAGTAGGAAACTTATGCTTCTGCGGGAGCTTCGGCAGCTTCTTCAGCAGCGGGAGCCTCTTCAGTAGCAGCAGCTTCGGCTTCAGCCTTTGCAGCAGCAGCGGCAGCCTTCTTCTCAGCTACCTTTTCAGCTACCTTGGCGTTGGCAGCCTTTTCAGCTTCGAGGCGGGCAGCAGCGAGGCTCTTCTTGGCTTCGGCGAGCTTACCCGTGATGGCTGCGGTCTTGTTTTCCTTTTCTTGCTTCCAAGCTTCAAACTTGCTTTGAGCAGTTGCTTCGTCGAAAGCGCCCTTCTTGACACCACCACGGAGGTGCTTCATGAGCATAACGCCCTCGTCAGAAAGGATGTTGCGCACGGTGTCCGTGGGCTGTGCACCGGTTTCCACCCAGTAGAGGGCGCGGTCGAAGTTGAGGTCGACGGTGGCGGGGTTGGTGTTGGGGTTGTAAGTACCGATTTTTTCAGTAAACTTACCATCGCGAGGAGCACGAACGTCAGCGATAACGATGCTGTAGAATGCGTAGCCCTTGCGGCCGCGACGTTGCAAACGAATGCGAGTTGCCATTGTGTTGAATTGATTTAGTGGGGACACGTCCCCGGTTAGAAAAAAATAGAGTTGAATCATGCCGTCAGCTCGTGACAGCGCTGCAAAGTTACGACAAATCTACGGATTAGGCAAGAGAGGCTCTGCTTTTCCCTTGATATTCATGCGCTTTGGAGCACTTTTGCAGTCTCCAGTGATGAAAAAGAGGAGTAAACTCCACCAAGAAAACGCCCCTCAGCCATCGGGGCGACAGCACCTTCTGAAAAAAATGATATCATTTTCGAAGAGAAAAGTTTTGGTGCAATCTCTTTTGCAGTTTCTAAAGTCACCCTCCGTTCAGCGCATCAAGCTTTTATTGCCAATTTTCACCAGCGCCACGCCCACCACAATCCAGAAGATTTCGCGGATGCGGGTGAAGAACGAAACATAGATGCCCAATGCGCCGCTCGTGCCGGCAAAGAGGATGGGCACAATGACCGCCAGACTGCCCTCGCGTGCCCCAATCTGCATGGGCAGGAAGAAGAGGAGGTTGCCTATCAGCGAGGAAAAGCCCAGGATGATGAGGGCATCGACGAAGGAGACGCCGGGCATTCCGAAGGCCAGGAGGATGAAGAAAAATTCAAAGGAGTTGAGGAAGCGCCCCACGTATTCGAGGGCGAGCGAGCCCCAAAGTTGCTGCGGATGCTCGTAGAGGAAACGGATGTTGGCATCGGTGGTGTCGAAGGCCGTGCGGTTGCGTTCGTAGAAGCGGTGGGCAGGACGACGCAGGAAGGGGACGAAGAAGAGGAGGCGGAAGAGGCGGGCGATGATGCCATTCTTGTAGCTGTAGCTGAAGAAGAGGATGGCGGCCACAAACACCACGAGATAACCCCCAAAGAGGCTCCAAAGCCAAGGCGTCATCTTGTCAAACTGCGAGCAGACGAAGGCGATGAGCCCTGTGGTCCAAAGGAAGAAATGGCTGAACACGTGCATCATGGCATAGAGCGCCACTGAGGAGATGGCGCGCGGCATACCGATGTGTTTCGAGAGTTCCATCACGCGATAGGGTGCACCACCCGACCCGAAGGGTGTGGTGTAGGAGAAAGCAAAGCCCGAGATAGTGAGTTTCATGGCGTGGCGGAAAGAGAGATGCTTGTCGTGGTCGGAGGTGTTGACGAGCATTTGGAAGGCGCGGGCGTTGAGCAGGTAGACAAAGAGCCATGTGCCCACCACCCCCGGCAGATAGCGCAACACACGGATGCGGTTTTGGCGGATGGTCTCCCAACCTTCGGGAAACTGCCAAATCATGATGCCGATGGCACAGATGCCGAACAGTAGGAAGAAGTTGCGATAGCGATTGGACATGGGAAATAGAGTTGATGCAGGATGGAAAGAAAGGGGGCGGCTGTATCCACAACGGGGTGCTCCATGGCGTGACATCACGGAGGGTCGTGGTACGATTTCTCTCGGGAGTAGTGAGCGTCTCTTCGGGAAGGGACATTCGTCCCATCGGGAAGAAACATTTGTCCCTTCGTGAAGGGACGTTTGTCCCATCGCGATGGGACGATGGCTGTGCACTGTGAGCGCAGGACACCGAAACGTGTGGAGAAACGCAGGACATCGTGCGTGGAGAAGGACAAGAGCCTACGATGAGGTGCAAAGGCGAGAGCACTGCGGCATCCTCATAGAGTGGCGGCCAGGCGGGCACTGAGCGCCTCGTGAGAGCAGCGCATGTGGCGGTAGATGAGGTGGAAGAGGGTCAGTTCCATCAGCGGATAGACCACGACAAACCACGGGACGAGTACGCCCACAAGCAGAGAAATGTAGAGGGTGATGGCACGCCAGTTGAACGTGAGCACGTTAGTCCACTTCATGAGCGGCAGACTGCCGCGGCGAAATTCGGTCACGAGGTCGGCAGGGAGATGGCGTCCGTACTTGGCATCGAGCGCGCACTTGAAGGCTTGAAATTGCGGAGTGTCATGCTCCTGCCCAGCGGTGTAGTTGCAGTAGAAGTGGAGGAAGAGTTTCCACGCAAAGCGGTCGTTCCAGCGAAGGGCGGCATATTCGGCACGGAGTTTCTCTGCACTGTCAAGCTCACTGCCCGCCACCCCCTTGATGAAATAGAGGTGCACGTTGCGATAGTAGTCTGCCAGGCGACTCTGCACGGCGTGGGCGTGAAAGCCGATGTAGTAGAGCAACGGGAATATCCACCAGCTCCACATGGGACTGCCGTCCCAAAAGGGGAGGATGGGCTGCGCCATGAGGCGGAAGCCAATGGCGGCATAGATGCTCACAAACCAGACATCGCCGGCAAATCCGTCGAGGATGCGTCCCCAGAGGGTTTTCTTGCCAGTCATACGTGCCAGTTGACCATCGGCCGAGTCGTAGAAGTTGGCCCACATGAGGAGGGCGATACCCACGAGGGTGTTGGTCCACGAACCTTCGCCAAAAGCCATGAAGCCTCCGGCAGCAGCACCGAGAATGATACTGAGGATGGTGATGACGTTGGGGTGCGTGCCGAAGAGGTTGAAGAATTTTGCCCACGCCAGCCCGATGGGTCGGGTGAAGTAGACATCTATCGTTTCTTCGGTATCGTTGCTTTTTGAAAGTCGATTGCAGGTCGGTTTCAGTAGCCATGAGAAAAGGAGGTTTAGGAGTGAGTGAGGAACGTTGAGCCTTCGGACAAGCGGGCGACCACGTGGTCGGCAATGGCCTTTGCGGCAGCCTGAGTGCAACCGCCGAAGGATGGGAAGTCGTTGAAATCGATGAGCGCCGTCGAACCATCGGGACGCACTACTGCATCGCCGCCGTAGATGGGCATACCGCTCGCCAGCGCCAGACGGTCGGCTGTGGCTTTGAGGGCTTCGGCATCGAAGGGATGTCCCTGCGGCCGCCCGTTGTGGGCTTCCAGCCCGAACTTTGAGAAGCCTCCCTCGGCCGTGGGCAGGGTGCAGTGGAAGAAGGGCGTGCCCGCCACACCATAGAACTTGACGAGATCGCCCTCCACGTGCTCCATCGCCACAAAATCGGTGCACCCGTTGTCGGCAAGAAAGTGCAGTCCTTCGGAGAGTTGGGCGAGGTCGGTGACAAAGCGCACATCGCCCACACTTTGTGCCGTGGCATCACCTCGCTTGAGCCAAAGCGGATAGCCCACGACTTGCTCGATGCGCGCCACATCAGTGGTGTTGCCCACCGAACGCACGCCGACACCCACCGAACACGCCAAGGCATCGAGGTGCGAGCGGGTGTTGCGCAGCAGTGCCGTGGGCGAGTTGAGCACCGGCACTCCTCGAGTTTCCAGTTCGGCCAAGCAGCGAAGCGTGTCGGCAGCACGCCCCATCGACACCACAAGGTCGGCATCTACAAGGCTGTCGGGCAGCGCCTCTTCGTCGATGGATCGCACTGCCCTACCCTGCAAGGCAAGTTCCATCAAGAGGGCCTTGAAAATGGCTTCGTCGCGCTCCACACTGTTGGGCGAAAAGCACGGAGCGCGGGAGATGAGGTAAATCGCGAGCGGAGGAAGGTTTCGGCCTTGACGATGTCGGCAGCGTGGTCGACATCGAGGATTTTTGTGAACAGGTGGGCTTTGAGGCGCAAGCCGTCGGCGATGAGTCCGCGCTGGAAGTTGCGCATGCGGCTCTGCCCTTCGGCCATGCAGCGATGGAGGGTGTCGAGGGCACGAGGAGTGAGGGCATAGATGCCGCCCGAGATGAAACGGAAGCGCGGCTCGCGGACGTCGTAGAAGCCATCAATGTTCATCGCCTCGTCGGTGCCGATGTAGAGGGGAGTTTCGTCGTCGATGAAGTCCGTGACCGCCATTGCGCCGTCGAAGCCCTCGGCCAGTACCGTGCGGAAGGCCGCGATGTAAGTGCGGAAGTCGTCTTCGCGGAAGATGGTGTCGACCGTGGTCAGGCAGAAGGGGGCATCGCTCAGATAAGGGGCGAGCGCCGCAAAGCTGTGCATCGACGAAGGCGTGGTCTGCACCACAAGACGGATGTGCCAATCGGGGTGTTCGTCCATGAAACGCCGCACGAAGGCTTCGGTGGAGGGGTGCAGTTGGTTGACGATGACGGCCACCTCTTCGGCCTCATTTTCAAAGAAGATGCGGAGCAAACGCTCCACCATGGGTTCGCCGTTCAAGCGAACAAGGGGCTTAAAGCAGCGCAACGCCTTCTTGGGCAAGGCGCGAACCTTCGCCGGCTGCAATAATGGCAAAATTTCATAGGCAGAGATAAACGCAGAGAACAGCACCCCTCTGGACGAGAGGTGCTGTACTTATAGTTCCGAAAGAGAGTTAGAAGATGACGCGGAAAATGAAGCGGATGCCCCATTTCGTGGTCTTGGGGTCGTTGAGGTAAGTGAACCTACGCACGTAGTCGATGTGGAGGATTTTGAAGATGTTGTGGACACCAAATGCCGCCTCGACATAGGGGCGCTGTGGGTCCATGAGTTGCGTGGTGGAGCTGAAAGACCCATCACGTTCGAACACACCGGGGAAGAAGAAGAGATCGGTGCGGTGGCGGTTGGCCTCAAGCGTTGGGTTGTTCTTGTCGGTGAGTTTTCCCCAGAGGAGGTTCACCCCGATGTGCTCACGCCATTTCAGCTTTTGGAGCAGTGGGATGCGGTTGAATATCTTGCCGTGCATGTTCCAGTTGAAGAGGAGTTGGGCGTAGCGGTCGTTGAGGAACTCCATGTTGTTGATGAGGTAGAACATCTTGTCCTCGTAGACGTAAGAAAGGTTGGTGCGTGGCATGCACAGCAAGGGGAAAGGTACGCTGTTCCACTGTGCACCGGCCGCCATATCGAAGTCCATGCTGCCCCAAGAGCGCAACCAGATGCGCTTGCGCACACCCACCTCGGTGATGTTGTAGGAGTAGTCGCTACCCAACCCTTTCAGGCCGATGGTGTGGGAGATGCGGAAGATGGGGGCTTCCTTGTTGACTAAAATGCGGCGCTGCTTGGTGTTGATGTAGGCCACGCCTGGTTGGTACTTGAACATCACCGAGAAGTCAGTGGTGTTGAAGAGGCGGATGTTGTGCCCTCCGGTGTGCGAGCGGCCGAAGATACCCTGGGGCTGTGGGTTGAAGCGGCCCGAAGCATCGTAGTGTGTACCGTAGGCCACGGGCTGATAGAAGAGTTGATAGGTTGGCTCTGTGGTCTCGTGCCGCAACTGGGTTTTCCACTGCATGCCGTTGCTCCACTCTTGGTCGTAGTAGAGTTTGAAGCTGCGATTGTACATCATGTGCTTGGTGGGCGCCCATTTGAGTGCCACAAAGATGTTGTCCTTGTCGGTGGAGAGGAATTGGTCGGAGGGCGTCATCACGTCGTAGGAGTAGTTGAGCGTGAGGTTCGACACGGGAAACTCCATCGGTAGATAAGCCTTGCGACGGATGGAATAGGTGAGTTCGCTCATGCCCTTCCAGCGGCGGTCGCGGAAGCCGTAGGCCATGTAGCCGCCCCAGAAGATGTGAGGACTGAAGTGGGCAGTGGTTTGCATGGAAGCACGCAGGCGGAGGCCGTCCACCGGGTTGGTGGTGACAATGGTGTTGATGGGGCCGATGTCGAACTTCGAGGGATTTTTCTCATCGAGCGACGTCGGGACATAGTTTTCAATGAGCGACTTGCCCACCCAAATGAAAGGCTTCAGGCCGGGAGTGTTGAGCAGGCGGCTCACGAAGAGCGACATTCCGCTTTCGGTCTTGGTCAGTTCCTCGGTGCGGTGCTCGCTCCAGAACTTTTCTGACTGCATGCGGGCGTCGGGGTCGATTTTCGTGTCACCGCGGAATTTGAAGAGTTTGGCCGGCAGTGGGTCGAAGGAGAAATTGGTGTACTCCGTGTAGTGCTTCACCTCCATTGTCTTCAAGAACTTGGCGGCTTCGAGTACCACGAACATGTCGTTCTTGGTCATCACCTGTTCGCCCGAAGGAAGTTGTGTGAACTCTTGGCCGATGTTGATGCGCTTGACGTAGTTGACCGTCGACTTGATGGGGATACTAATGTCGGCGCGGGCAATGCGGAAGGTGCTGTCGGCGTGGATGTAGAGCGAACCGGTGAAGCCGAAGTCGCGCGGATTGTTCGGACCGAACGACACCTGGATGCACTTGGCGCCGGCCACGTAGGTGGTGTCTTCGATGAAGTAGCGGTAGAAAGCGATGGCACTCTTGCCGGCGATGGGGCTGAGAAATTGCGACTGCACGAAGCGGATGTCGTCCTCGTAGATATTGACTTCGGTGAAGATGTCTTGCAGCATCGAGGTGAGGATGTCGCCCGTGTCGATGAGTTCATTCATGCCCGTTGTGCGCTGGCCTTGCACGATGGTCTTCTTCTCGTCTTTGTCCTTGCGATAGATTTCCTGCGACACCGTCTCGTCCACCGAAAGGGGGAGGATGAGTTTGCCGGTTTCGGGCGAGCGCTCCACGTGGTCTTTGAGGAAAGCAAACTTCTTGAGCGCCCCTTCCTCAAAGACTTTGGGCGTCACATCGCTGAGAGCAAAGGAGATTTTGTCGTACTTATCCACGCTGTAATAGTCGTGCTGGCGGAGATTGCTCGCCTTCTTGGCCGCGATGACCTTCTCCATCAAGATGACGGCGGGGTTGTTCTTACGAGAGTATTTGCCGCGCGAACCTTTGACGGTGGCTTCGCTCAGTCCCAGGTCGGCGGGCTTGAGTTTGACCATCAGACTGTCGGTCGACTTCAAGCGTAGGGAAAAGGTTTCATAGCCCACGCTCGACACCAGGAGCTTGGCGTTGTGGCGGAAAGGCAGACTGAAGCGTCCTTCAAGGTCGGTCTGCACGCCCCCTGCCACCGTCGTAGAAGACATTGACAAAAGGCAGGCTCTCGCCCGTTTTGGCATCGTAGACGCGACCGGAGATGCGCTGCGCCACAACGGCAAGCACACCTCCGCAAAGCAGAAAGAATAGGAACAAAATCCTTCTCATCATGGGTTTCTCGAAATATAGTGGTAAGAATTAGGAAGGGGACGAGTTCGTGTCGCGGCGACGGCGCTCGGGGAGGCTGATGGGCAGGGGGTGGGCGTTGGCCTCGTCGTAGGGACTGCCGACAGCGGAAGACATCGATGGCCGTGTAGATGGCTTGGAGGAAGGAGGCCGGCGAGGCTTTTTCCCTTTCCGGCAATGTCGTAGGCCGTGCCGTGGTCGGGCGAGGTGCGCACCAGGTCGAGCCCGGCGGTAAAGTTGACGCCGTCGTCCATGGAGAGGGCTTTGAAAGGGCAAGCCCTTGGTCGTGGTACATGGCCAGGACGGCATCGAAGTGGCGGTAGAGGCCGGCCCCGAAGAAGCCGTCGGCACTGTAAGGGCCGAAGCAGGGCAGCCCTTCCTCGTTCATTTTTTGCAGCAAGGGGCGGATGATTTCTTGCTCTTCGCTGCCCAGCAAACCATCGTCACCGCAGTGGGGATTGAGACTCAGCACGGCGATGCGCGGTGCGCTCAGACAGAAATCGCGCTTGAGGCTACGAAGGATTTGGCGAAGTTTAGCTTCGATCAATTCGGGGGTGATGTGGGCAGCCACTTCGCTGATGGGCAGGTGGGTAGTGGCCAGTGCTATGCGCATCGTGGAGGTCATGAGCATCATCAAGGCGTCCTGTCCGTAGGTTTCTTGGAGGAATTCGGTGTGTCCGGGGAAGGCAAACTCGGGGCTTTGGATGCCAGCCTTGTTGATGGGGCAGGTCACGAGGACATCAATCTTTCCGGCTTGGGCATCGGCCACGGCGGCTTCGAGAGCGCGCCGCGCCATCCGTCCGGCTTCGGGGGAGGGGCGTCCGAGTTCGATTTTCACTTCCTCATCGCCCACTACGTCCACCAGGTTGAGACGATCGTCTTGGGCGTCCTCGGCACGGTCGATGGTGTGCCAACCGGTGTTCAGGTCGAGCATTTTGCGGTGGTAGGAGGCCACCTTGTCGCTGCCGTAGACGATGGGGGTGAAGAGGTCGAAGATGTCGAGGTTGTCGAAGGCTTTGAGGATGAGTTCGTAGCCGATTCCGTTGGTGTCGCCGTGGGTGATGCCCACACGTATTTTTGTTGGTCATGGGGTTGGGAGTGGAGGGGTTATTGTCGGAGGAAAAGCCGCAACGCGAGGACTATGACAGGGAAAGGCTATGCGCGCTCTTCCATCATCTTTTTGGTGGTGAGCATCCCGCAGGCGGCGTAGATGTCTTGTCCTCGGGAGGCGCGGATGGTGGTGGTGATGCCGCGGCGGGTGAGGTAGTCGCGGAGGTGGACCATGCCGGCATCGTCGGTGCCGTTGAAGGGGGTGTCGGGGATTTGGTGGAAGCGTATGAGGTTGATGCGGCAGTCGAGGGGTGCGAGGAGTCGGAGCAGGGCGTCGGCGTGGGCATCGCTGTCGTTGAGGCCTCGGAAGACGATGTACTCAAAGGTCAGTCGTCGTTGCTTGGCGCCTTCGGGATAGTCGTCGTTGGTCTTGCGGCAGAAGTCGTATTGCCGGAGCAGGGCGACTATGTCTTCGATGCTGAAAGCGCGTTCGGCGGGCATGAACTTGCTGCGTTCGGCGGCGATGGGGTGATGGAGGGAAATGGCGAGGCTGCATGGGCTTTCGTCGAGGAATCGCACCAGCCCTTTGGCCAGCCCCACGGTGGAGACGGTGATGCGCTTGGGGCTCCAGGCCCAGCCCCAGGGGGCGGTGAGGGCGGTGGTGGCGCGGAGGACATTGTCGAGGTTGTCGAGGGGTTCGCCCTGTCCCATGAAGACGATGTTGGTGAGCCGGCTGCGTTCGGGGAGGGAGTAGATTTGGTTGAGGATGTCGGCGGCGGTGAGTTGTGCCATGAATCCTTGTCGGCCGGTCATGCAGAAGTGGCAGGCCATTTTGCAGCCCACTTGGGAGGAGACGCAGAGCGTGGCGCGCTCGCCGTCGGGGATGAAGACGGTTTCGATGTAGTGACCTTCGACAGTGCGATAGAGGTATTTGATGGTGCCGTCCTTCGACTCGACGCTTTCCACGGGGGTGGAGATGCCGATTTGGTAGCGCTCGGCCAGTCGGCGGCGAGCTTCCTTGGAGAGGTTGGTCATCTGCTCGATGGAGCGCACCTGCTTCTTGTAGAGCCAGTCGGCCAACTGCTTTCCGACAAACTTGGGCAGTCCGAGGTTGAGGGCGGCTTGTGTGAGTTCGTCCAGGCTGAGTCCTAAGAGAGTGTTGGGTTTGTTGTCCATATCGAAAGGGCGGTTGCGTCTAATTTTTCGTGCAAAAAGTACGACTTTTTTTCAGAGAAGTCGAAGGGGTAAGTGTAAAACCTCTCGGCGCTTCGTCCAAAAAGGGATGTCCTTTTTGGGGCAAAACCGACGTTCCTTTTAAGAGAAACCGATGTCCCTTTTGGAGGGGGACGATGGGAGGGCTGGAAGAATATGTCGGCATATTTGGAGAAATATGGCGGCATGTTGGTGGGAGGGGCGGGAGAGTGGCTGAAAGATGATATCATATTTGAGCGAAAAATGATATCATCTTGGGGCGAGAGGATTTCCCAAAGGGGCGACGGGTTCAGGCCCATTCCGAGAGTTCGAGCCAGCGCATCGACTTTTCGTCCAGTTCGGCATCAAGCTCGGGCAGGCGCTTGGAGAGGGCCGTGATGCGCTCCACGTCAAGCGTTCCAGAGGCCAAGTCGGTGTGGATTTGCGCTTTTTCGGCTTCGAGGGCGGCGATGTCCTTTTCCAACGCCTCAAACTCTTTCCGCTCCTTGAAGGTCAGTCGGCGCCGGCGGTCGCTCCCTTCGTGGATGGGTTTGCGGGTGTCGGTGGTGGGGCGGACGTCTTTTTTTCTCGCGCTCTTCCTCCTTGTCTTTGAGGGCTTGATAGTCGCGGAATTGGGAGTAGTTACCGGGGAAGTCGTCTACTTCGCCTTGTCCACGGAACACGAGCAGGTGGTCCACCACCTTGTCCATGAAGTAGCGGTCGTGGCTCACCACGATGACGCAGCCTTGGAAGTCCGCCAGGTATTCCTCCAATCGCTGGAGGGTGGCGATGTCGAGGTCGTTGGTGGGCTCGTCGAGGATGAGGAAGTTGGGGGCCTGCATGAGCACCAGACAGAGCTGGAGGCGTCGGCGCTCTCCGCCGGAGAGCTTGTAGACGAGGTCTTGCTGGCGGGCCGGGGGAAGAGGAAGTGGGTGAGAAACTGCATGGCCGTCATGCGTCGTCCGCCGCCGAGGTCGACTACTTCGGCCACGTCGCGGACCACGTCGATGACTTTTTCTGCTGGTCGAGGGGCATTCCTCTTGGGAGAAATAGCCGAATCGCACGGTTTCGCCTACCACAAATCGGCCGGAGGTGGGGGGCACATGGCCGAGGAGCATTTTGATGAAGGTGCTCTTTCCGGTGCCGTTGTTGCCGACGATGCCCATTTTCTCGAAGCGCGAGAAGTTGTAGTAGAAATCTTTGAGGATGACGATGCCGTCGTCGAAAGTTTTGGAGACGTATTCGGCTTCGAAGATTTTTCGACCCAATGTAACTCGCCTTGACGTTGAGGCGGGCGGCGCGCTCTTCACTGCGGCGGCGGGCCTGCTGCTCCAGTTCGTAGAAGGCTTCCTTGCGTGAACGGCTTTTTGTGGCCTCGAGCCTGCGGCTGTCGGCGCATCCAGTCGAGCTCTTTGCGATAGAGGGTTGCGAGCTCGGTCGATGTTGGCGGCTGTGGCTGCGATGCGCTCGTCGCGCTTTTCGAGGTAGTAGGCGTAGTTGCCGCGGTAGGTGTAGGCCGTTTGGTCGTCGAGTTCGACAATGGTGCCGCACACTCGGTCGAGGAAGTATCGGTCGTGGGTGACAAGGAGGAGGGCCTTGGTGTTGCGCTGCAAGTATTTCTCCAGCCACTCAATCATCTCCAGGTCGAGGTGGTTGGTGGGCTCGTCGAGGATGAGAAGGTCGGGGTTGGCGATGAGCACCGAGGCCAAGGCCACGCGCTTCTGTTGTCCGCCCGAGAGAAGGCCGATGGGTTTGTCGAGGTTGGCAATCTTGAGCTGCGTGAGGATTTGCGTGGCCCGCAGTTGCACCTCCGCCCATTCTTCATCGGTGTCAAAAGGTGTTGATGTGGGCTTGCAGGTTCGTCCCTTCTTCCGAAATGAGCAGCGACGAGAGCTCCGACTGCAAGCGTGTACTCACCGCCTGTCGCACCGTCAGAGTCGGATCGAAGTCGGGCGTCTGCTCCAACATCCCGATGCGCAGCCCCTTTTGAAAAACAATCTCCCCACTGTCTGCCCCGTCTTTGCCGGCAATCAGACTGAGGAGGGTGGACTTGCCAGCACCGTTGCGTGCAATGAGCCCCACGTGCTGTCCTTCGGCCACACTGAACGAGATGTCTTCGAAGAGCACCAAGTCGCCGATGCGCTTCGTCAAATGCTGAATATCTAAATACGGAATTGCCATTTTTATCGTTTTTGTGCGGCGAAATTACAAAAAAACAGCAGTAAATTCGTCCGTTCCAGAGATTTGTTCTAAATTTGCAACGTGAAAATCAGAAAGTAGTACGATTTTCCTCGATGAGCCTTTGACGGCATTCCAATTCCCCACTTTTTCGACTAAACCACAGAGGATACACTCCTTGCACAAAGTGTGTGCATGGGGGTATGCAACGCTAAACTTTACGTTTTTCTGATGATTTCCAATCAGTATACCAAAGAACAACTGCTCGGCAAGGACGAGAACGAACTTCGTAACATTGCTGCTGAAATGAACTTGCCCGAGCGCTCCCGCACCACAAAGGACGACTTCATCTACGACATCTTGGATGCCCAGGCCGAAGCGGCAACAGCCCCGACCTCCGCAGTCGAGACGACGCCACGTCGTCGGCGCATTGCCGTCAAGACCTCCGACCACGTCTATTCGGCCTCGACCTCGGGAGAAAGCGAGCGTTTCGAAAACAGCCGCGAAGAGCGTGCGGCCAAGCGTGCCGTGGTGGCCAAAGCCAAGGAAGCCGATGCGCTGGCCACACAGACGTTGCTCGATTTAGGAGGCCTCGTGGAACCGCCCAAGCGCAAGCGCGGACGCCCATCAAAGGAGGACATCGCTGCTCGCCAGGCTTTCGAAGCCGCACAAGCGCTCATTGCCGGTGCACAAGCCAAAGGCGAAACAACGACAGAAAAGACTGCCACGTCCCCTGTGTCAGAAGTCGAAACACAGGTGGCGGCTACCGAGCCTTCTACTAGCTCGACCGCGGCGGCTACTCCTGAACAGCAAGAAGAACTGCCGGCTTTCATTTTGGCCCAAATGCAGCAAGCCACCACTGCCCCCGAGCCCGACACCAACGAAAGCGATACGGAAACGCCCGACCTCAAGGAGTTTGCCCAGCTCTATCGCCGGCGCAACGAGGAGCGAAAGGCTTCCTCCGAACAAGAAAGTCAGAGCCGACGCACCGAAGCGGCCGAACTTGCTGCCAAGGGAGCGGACTTCATCATTGTTAAGGATGTTCCGGCTGTGAGCACAGGTTTCGCCCCTCTCCCCGCCGCTCCCACAGCTCCAGAGAGCGACTACTCCGGTGATTCCTCCTTATCTCGCTTCCGCCGCTTCAAGGACGACATGGTGATGCAGGCGCGCCGCACCACCGAAGTGGCCAGTCTGCCGCAAGCCCCGACGGCTCAAGCCGACATTGTGCTCGAAGCCATAGGAGTGCTCGAGGTCGACTCGCAAGGGATGGGTTTCCTCCGTTCTGCCGACTATCACTATATGCCTTCACCCGATGATGTCTATGTCGCCCCTGCCCAAATCCGCAACTACATGCTCAAGACAGGCGATGTGGTCGAAGGGAAAGTGCGTGCTCCGCGTTCTGGTGAACAATACTACGTCCTACTCAGTATCGAACGCATCAACGGACTCACCCCCGAACAACTGCGCGATCGCACCACTTTTGAGCATCTCACCCCACTCTTCCCCAACGAGCAGTTCAAACTTTCCACCGGCGGAAAGACACCTCTTGCCTGCCGCATGGTCGACCTCTTTGCGCCCATCGGAAAAAGGCCAGCGCGCACTCATCGTGGCCCAGCCCAAAACCGGTAAGACCATCTTGATGAAGCAGATTGCCAATGCCATTGCCGAGAACTATCCCGACACCTACCTCATGATGCTCCTCATCGACGAGCGTCCCGAGGAGGTCACCGACATGGAGCGCACGGTCAAGGCCGAAGTCGTGGCTTCCACTTTCGACGAACCGGCCTCCCGCCATGTCCGCGTGGCACAGATGGTGCTCGAAAAGGCCAAGCGCATGGTCGAATGCGGCCACGATGTGGTTATCTTCCTCGACTCTATCACCCGCCTTGCTCGGGCTTTTCAACACTGTTGCCCCCCACCTCTGGAAAAAAATACTCACCGGTGGTGTCGATGCCACCGCCCCTACAACGTCCCAAACGCTTCTTCGGGGCCGCCCGCAACATCGAAAACGGCGGTTCACTCACCATCATCGCCACCGCCCTCATCGACACTGGTTCGAAGATGGACGAGGTGATTTTTCGAAGAATTCAAGGGCACAGGCAACATGGAGTTGCAACTTGACCGCGGTCTGGCCAACAAGCGCCTCTTCCCTGCCATCAATCTCATCCAAAGCTCCACGCGTCGCGATGACCTTCTGCAAGACGAGACCACGCTCAACCGCATGCACATCCTCCGCAAGTTCATGGCCGACATGAGCAGCTTCGAAGCCATGGACTTCGTACACAAACGCATCGGTGACACCCTCTCCAACGAAGAGTTCCTCAGCACGATGAATGGCTAAGCCCTCTTCTGCCGGACTTCTCATTTTCCAAATCACAACGCTGTTCCCCGCGTTCAAATCCACAGCGCCCCCGACACGTCCTCAACAAGTCTCGGGGGCGCTGTCTTTATATGTAGTGTCCTTCTTTCGAAGGTCCATAAAAAAACGAGGCTGCTCCTTTCCGCAACGATGTACTCTCACACATTGCTACCCTTTCATAAGTAAGTGTTCAAAATTAATCGTAATTATCTTAGTCGTAGGATGTTCTCTGCTTTTGATATCATCTTTGTTTCACTTTCTCGCCATCTCGCCTTTGTTCATCAGTCATATAGCCCGCTACACTCCTTCTTCTCAAAAACGAGCTGACTAAAAAATTGAACAAATATAGTATCAATTAATTCTGAGCACCTACTTACTTGCAAAGAGAGTCCATATCTGCTTAAATAATGTTGTTCTTTCGGATGCCCTTTTGGATGTATCCTCCGTTTTTTTGTATTTTTTTGCAGAGGTAAAGGCGGTTGAAGCCTTTACATTTGTATATAAAATCAGAATATCATGGCCACATACTTAGTTGAAGACGCCCGCAAAGTCACGACGCATCGCCTTTTTGGAAATGAAACAACAGGGCAAAAAGATTGCCATGCTCACCGCTTACGACTACACCACAGCTTCCATTGTCGATGGGGCAGGCGTAGATTGCATCTTGGTGGGCGATAGCGCATCAAACGTGATGGCGGGCAACCTCACCACGCTGCCCATCACCTTGGATCAGATGATTTACCATGCACGCTCTGTGGTGCGTGGTGTGAAGCGAGCATTGGTGGTTTGCGACATGCCGTTTGGGACTTATCAGGTAAATCCTACCGAGGGTGTGCGCAATGCCATCCGTATCATGCAGGGAGACTGGTGCTGATGCTTTAAAACTGGAAGGCGGTGTGGAAATCCTTGACACCGTGCGCACCATCCTTGAAGCCGGCATTCCCGTGATGGGACACCTTGGGCTCACTCCACAAAGTATCAACAAGTTTGGCACCTATGCGGTGAGGGCCAAAGAAGAAGCTGAGGCTCAAAAACTGCTGAGCGATGCCCAAGCTTTAGAAGAGGTGGGATGCTTCGCGGTGGTGACAGAGAAAATACCTGCGGCGTTGAATGCACAAGTTTGTCAAAGCCTGCGCATCCCCATCATCGGTATTGGCGCCGGAAGTTCAGATGGGCAGGTATTGGTGGTCGATGATATGTTGGGCAAGAACAATGGTTTTTCTCCCAAATTTCTGCGTCGATATGCCGACCTGCACACCATCATGACCAATGCTATTGGGGCTTACGTTGCTGATGTGAAAAGCGGTGATTTCCCCAATGCTTCTGAACAGTACTAATTTCTTCAGATTTATGTTGCGTTCCGCTCCGTTGCTTTTCTTTATTTTGCTGTGTCTGCCCTTCACTGCCCTCCATGCAGAGACGGTGAATGGCGACAAGGTGAAAGCCCATCGTGCGCTTTCGCCCGCTGAGCGTGAGCGCACCAACCTGCCGGATGCGCTTCCGCAGAAATCAAAGAACACACAGGAGAGCCGGACAGCCCCTATCACTTATGCCAAGGTTTCGAAACTAAACACAAGCTTTAAGGAGGGAATCGATGTGAGCCGCTATCAAGGCGTGATTGATTGGGAGACTGTGGCGGCAGAGGGTGGAGTGAGTTACGTCTATATCAAAGCCACTGAAGGCGCTCAACTTGTCGACCCTTATTACTACACCAACATTTCCGAAGCCCGCCGTGTGGGGCTCAGCGTGGGCAGCTACCATTTCTATCGCGCTCACATCGGCATAGATGAGCAACTGGCCAACCTGACTTCTGTTGTGCGGAAGGTGGACCAGGACCTTGTGCCCATCATCGACATCGAGACCACCAATGGAGTACCCACCGCGCAATTTGTAGCGGACTTACGGCTTTTTATCGACAAAGTTACGGCTTACTATGGGGTGAAGCCGATGCTTTATACCTATCAGAATTTCTACAACAAGCACCTTGTCGGTGAGTTTCAGGGCTATCACTGGATGATTGCCAAATACCAAGCCGAACCACCCATCCTTCGCGAGGAAGTCGACTACATCATGTGGCAATACACGCAAACGGGACGCGTCCCGGGCATTAAAGGAAAAGTAGACCGCAGTTGCCTGATGAACAACCATTCTTTGGCTTCTCTGCAGATGTAGCAGACTTGTCGTTCCCACTTACGTGCTGAGCACTCTAAGTTTCAACAACGAAATTTAGAAACTCTCTTCTACGCCATCTCTCCACAATAAGGCCGTGCCAAAGCATTTGTTTTGGCACGGCTCTTCGTTTTAGACAATAAAAAAACGCAAGACGAGAAAGTCTTACGTTGAAAAGAGGTGGGCGCTGAGGGATTCGAACCCCGACCCTCTGCTTGTAAGGCAGACGCTCTGAACCAGCTGAGCTAAGCGCCCGATAAACTATCGGCATTGAGAAGAAAAAGGGAAGAGAGTGGGCGCTGAGGGATTCGAACCCCCGACCCTCTGCTTGTAAGGCAGACGCTCTGAACCAGCTGAGCTAAGCGCCCTTTGTTCTCAACAGCGATGCAAAAGTACGAACTTTTTCCTTACGCGCCAAATCTTCCTCCTCTTTTTTTCAAGAGGAGGTTTGTTTTTCTCGGGAGAAGGAGAAGATTTGTCACGTTAAGGCGGCAAAATCATTCATTGAGCGCTCCGCAATAGGGGCAGCGCCCCACCTTATGCAGGGCGTTGCCGCAAGCTCCGCAACGATAGCGGGCGGCATTGTGATAGAAATGTCGTCGGAGGGCGTAAGCCCAATAGAGGAAAAGGAGCGGATAGCCGATGTAGAAGTGGACCGCCTGCGTGAAGAAGAAGTAGAGCAACAAGCAAACACCGGCCAAGGCCGACAAATAGGAAACGGCATTGACCACACCGGGCTGCTTGCGCAAATCGTCGACCACAGCGACACCGACAATGAGCATCAGCCAACAACTCATCACAAAGAGACGCATCGGCGACGACAGCGGCGCAAAGATGTTGAGCGTAGGATGAAAGTAGAACTCCTCCCAAACATCGGGTGCAAACTGCTGCAAGGCGCCATAGAGCACCGCCGAACCGCTCACCACGATGCAGAGCAACGTGGGATAGACACTCTTGATGTCGTTGAAGTGCACCATCTGAAAGCGCGTGTGGCGCAGCCGCTGGATGAAGAAGAAGAGCAAAGCCACGCCCAGGCAGCAGAGGATGACCTGCATGCGTCCGGAAGAGAAGGTGTGGATGCATCGCGAAATCACGTTGTCGGGCACCGACCGTTGGAGCAATTCACTTTCACTCACCCAACCCAGACTTTCAGCGCTGCCGGCTACCATCACCCAAAGACTGTCGGACCGCCCGTCGGCCACACTGTCGATGTTGACCACCACCAGAGGTTCTTCTGCACCGAGGTGGGTACTGTCTCGCAAGAAAATAGAGCCCACCCTGCCGGGTACAGCGGCCGAAAGTCGGAGCGAATCGGTGGTGACGAAGTGGTCGCCTTTCCAATAGTGGTGAGTGGTGCGAAATGCGGCAGAGTCGACCCGCGTTGTACTCCAAGGGTCGATGACTTGGGGTTTGTCGTGGTCGCAAGCCACGCAGAAGAGCAGGAAGAGGAGGTAAAGCAAAGGTTTCATGTCGGGTCAGTCGTGGTGTACACTCATTTCACATTTTGCACAATCGAAAGTCAGTGGGAAAGTGCGCCCATTAGGGCAGTCGCAACGCAAGCGGTTCTTTCCAACGCGGTGCACGCCCCGTCTCTCGCGGACATTCGCCATGGGCATATCGGAGGCAATGGCGGCAAGTCATCAAAGTGGCTCCGGCCTGCTCTTTCAGTTCGTAGGCCGGAGCCACATGTTCCGCGCCATGCTCTTTCAAGAATTGTGCCGCCAGTTGGTTGGCCACATTGGCCGTATAGTCGAACGAACAACCCGACAAGTCAAGTTCGGGAGAAACGGGACGGCGCACATCGCGCACATGGTGCTGCAGACAAGCTTCCGTCAGCGCCGAAGTCAAATCCCGTCGCCACTCGCCGAGCTGCGAAGAGGGGATGAAGCGCTCCCCACGAAGACGAAAATCGATGGACTTCACTTCAAAAGGCGTGCCGCCAAACTTGGACAATTGCTTGGTCATGTTCTCCTGTTGGGGCGTCCGCGCCTCTGTCCTTTCGCAACGGAACTCCAGCAGCACACTCACGCCGTGTTCGGTGTCGGCAGCCAAGCGAAAACCTTCCTCCCACTCGGAGAGGGTCAGGATGATGCTCAGCGTCCGCGTGGTGGCCGAGCGATGCAACACTTTCTCAAAAAAATTCGATCTTCGTTGCGAAAAAGTTCGATGCCGGGGCGCAAACCAGGGGGCACTTGCAAGGGAAACAGTTCGTCCCCTTCGGCTCGATTGATGCGAAATCCTTGCAGCCGCCCCTCGGCATCGAAGAAGCAGAGGCCGTCGCCGTTGGCAAAAGTCGCCTCGCCCTCAACCACAAACGAGCGTTTGCCCACACGCCCTACCCTACCCACGGGTGCACCAATGGCTTTGGGTGTCTGCATGGACCAAATGCCGGCGGAGCGTCCATGAAGGAAATAGTCGGTGAAGCCGCGATTGAACGACTTGTTGAGTTGCGGAATGAATCCGATGTGGCTTTCCCCATAAGACGCGCGAACGAACTCTTGCGGACGGCGGGCAAGGATTTTATCGATGGCCTCGCCGATAGTGGGCCGTCACGTTCTTCACATAACCCGCGTCCTTCAATCGCCCTTCGATTTTGAAACTCTGCACACCGGCATCCAGCATTTGTTCAATACTGTTGCTGCGGTTCATGTCTCGAAGCGAAAGGTGGTGCTTGGTCGAAATGACCCGGGCGTCGGCATCAACGAGGTCGAACGAGAGGCGGCAAAACTGCGCGCACTCTCCTCGATTGGCTGAGCGTCCGAAACAGTGCTGTGACACATAGCAGCGACCGCTGTAGCTCACGCACAACGCCCCGTGTACAAAGCCTTCGATGGGGAGTGTGGTGGCCTCGCGGATGGCCCGAATTTGGTCGAGCGAAAGTTCGCGGGCCACCACAATTTGCGAGAATCCGGCCGCTTCGAGGAAGCGTGCTTTTTCGGGCGTGCAGTTGTCCATCTGTGTTGAAGCGTGGAGCGCAATGGGCGGTAGGTCGAGCTTCAACAGGGCCAAATCTTGGACGATGAGAGCATCGACACCCGCCTCATAGAGCCGATGGATGAGGCGCTCCACTTCCGGCAGTTCGTGGTCGTAGAGGATGGTATTGAGCGTCACGTAGACGCGGACACCAAAGATGTGGGCATAGCGGCACAACGATGCGATGTCTTCGACGCTGTTGCCGGCAGCCGCTCTGGCGCCAAAGGAAGGACCGCCGATATAGACGGCATCAGCACCGTTGTTGATGGCTTCGCGGGCTATATCGAGATTTTTTTGGCCGGGCAGAGGAGTTCTATGGGAGTCATGGCGAGGGGAGAGTAAGCGTTCTAAATGGTTGTCGATGTTGTGGGTGGGAGGCGGTATTGGCAAAGGGAGATGCGGTCGGTGAACCAAACCCAGCCATGTCCCTTTCAAAGTTGGCTGTCTTTGAGAAAAAAAGTCAACCGGATGGGAGAAATTCTATAAACCAAACTTTGGTTTATATAAACCAAGCTTTGAATTACATAAACCAAACCTTGAATTATATAAACCAAACCTTGGTTTATAGATTATCTCTGAAGAAACAAACTTTTTCAGCTACCGAACTCACTTTGGGAGAAGGACGGAGGCTTTTCGGAAATGCAGCAGGAGCACCTATTGATGAGCAAGTAATACAGAGAAAGAAGTGGCTTAACGAACGTTTTAGCAGACCTAAAACTCACTCGTCCAGAGAGGCCTTGGCTTGCTTCAAAAGGTTGTAAGCCCGAAAAATGCCCAGTTCGCCGGCTTTGCTGAGGTCGGGGATGGCTTTCAGGTTTTCTTGTTTGAGGAGGTAGACCACGGCGCGATTGTAATAGGCTTCGGGCATCTGCGGGTCGAGCTTCAAGGCTTCATCGAAGGCCGAAAGAGCCCGTTCCTGCTCGCCCATTTGCACCCACACGCAGCCCTTGTTGTAGTGCAAGTAGGCGGCCTCTGGTTGCAGTTTCAGTGCGGTGTCGAGCAGGTCGAGCGCGGCTTGTGGTGTGGTGGATTCTCGTGCTTGCTGAGCGAGCCAAAGCGCCTTACCTTCGCTCTCCTTGATGTTGAGGAGATGGCTCAACTCCCGTGCCGGCAGGGGGAGAGTCTCGTTGGACGCCACGACGTAGTGCCGGGCTTTGAGTTGCAAAAGAGAGCGGTGTGAAGATTTCGCCACGATAGCCCTGGTCCGTCACATCGCGCACCACGCTGAACATGGGCAGAAACACGCGCTCGGTCTTGCGGTTTTGCACCTTTCCGGCAAATTCGCTCATGTAGGTACGCGAGGGTTCTTCGCTGTCCTCTATCAGCTGCTGATATTGCTCCAGAGCGTGTTCCGAGCGCTTCCGCACCTTTTTGAGGGGGGGCTTCTTTTGCTGGGCAAAAAGGACGTCCAATTCCGAACGTTGCAGCCGAGTCTCGTCGGCCAAAGCGCCTTTCGTGTTGCCCAGGTGGCGACGACAGCGTGCCCGTGCGGCATAGCCGTAGAGGAAGTTGGGATAGGTGCGCAGCAGGCGGGAGTAGTCGGCTTCGGCCTTTCTGAAGTCGCCCACCCGTTCGTGGAGTTGTGCGCGATTGTAGACGGCCAGCGTGTTGTCCGGCTCTTTGGCAATGACAAAGTCGAAGTCCTCGATGGCGCGATTGTCATCGCCCACAAAGGAGCGCAGCAGTCCTCGATTGTAGTGGGCTACGAAATGTTCGGGGATGAGGCGGAGGGTCTCGTCATAGTCGGCCAAGGCCAAGCCGTACTTGTTGAGCGCGTGGCGCGCTTGTGCCCGCAAGAGGTAGTGGTCTGCCACACGTGGCTGATACTTGATGGCTTGCGTGAGAAAAGAGTCGGCCAAGGTGGCTTCGTTCTTAGAGAGGGCATATCGGCCTTTGACAGCCCACGCTTGGGCATCGCGTGCATTGAGCACGAGCAAGGAGTCAATGTTGCGGAGAGCAGCAGTGGTGTCTTTGAGCGCCAAGTGAGCTTGTGCAGCCAACAGATAGCCACCGGAAAAGGCCGGCCACTTATGGACGAGGGTTTTCGCCTCTGCCAAGGCGGCAGGATGGTCTTTCAGCTCCATGTAGCAAAGCGTACGATTGTAGCGCACCCCTTGATTGTCGGGCTCTTCGAGAAGGGAATGGGTGTAGTCCTCCACTGCCTCGCGGAGCTTCTTATTGTGGATGCGACAAAGGCCGCGCAACTGATAAAACTCATTTTTGAAAGGATTGCAATCGATGGCTTTGTCCAAATCACGCTCGGCACCGCCATAGTCTTCCAGGGAAAACTTGGCCACTGCTCTAAGATAGTAGGCATCGGCCGAGGTGGGACGGGCTTCCAGCACGCGGTTGAAATAGTTGAGCGCGGTGACATAGTCGTCGTAATACAAGGCACTCCGCCCCATCCTCATCACATTCTCAATATCCGTTTGCGCTCTACTTGCCAAAGCAAATAGAGCGCAGAAAATCAAAAGGACAGCGTGCTGCACGCATCCTCGTAATGGAAAAGAAGTCGAAGTGCACATGTGTCTAAGCCTTAGTTTTCACCTTGTAGTCACAGCTGAAGCGGCCACTCAACAAGGCCGAAAGTTTCTTCTTGATGAGTTGCTTGCGGAGCGGAGAGATGCGGTCGGTGAAGACTTTGCCTTCGAGATGGTCAATCTCGTGCTGGAGAACGCGCGCCAAGAAGCCATCAACCCACTCGTCGTGAGCCACGAAGTTGCGGTCCATCCACTGTACGCGCACACGGGTGGGGCGACGCACCGACTCGTGAAGCCCGGGGAGCGAAAGACAGCCTTCTTCCATCAGTTTCGTTTCGCTCTCATCGACTTCCACAATGTGGGCGTTGATGTAGGCTTCATTGAAGTCCTTGTATTCGGGATAGTCTTCCGAGAGGGAGTCCAAACCAACGACGAGGAGACGGATGGGAAGTCCGATTTGAGGAGCAGCCAGCCCTACTCCATCGCTGTTGACCATGGTCTCAAACATGTTGTCGATGAGTTCGTCCAAGTTGGGGTAGTCGGCCGAGATGTCTTGCGCCACTTCGCGCAGCACTTTCTGACCGTAAGTATAGATGGGGAGTATCATTGTTGTAGGAGTTGATTGTAGAATTAAAAACTATGTATGCGTCGGCTTTCCATGTAGCCTTGCAGGATGATGGTGGCAGCAATCTCATCGACCAAGGCCTTGTCTCGACGACGCTTTCGCCCGATGCCGCTGTCGAGCATCGTCTGGTGAGCCAAAACGGAGGTGAAGCGCTCGTCGTAAAAATTCAATCGGGATATTGGGAAAGGCCTTTGCCAACTGCCCGGCAAAGCTCCTGACGCGGGCTTGATTTTCGGAGGATCGGCCATTAGGTTGAATCGGGAGTCCCAAGATGAAGCGTTCCACCTGCTCATGCGAGAGATAGTCCCTGCAAAAACGGCAACAAGGTTTTCGTTTCTACGGTGGTCAGTCCGTTGGCAATCAGCTGCAAGGAGTCGCTCACAGCAATTCCCGTCCGCTTTTTTTCCATAGTCGATGGCAAGCAGTCTCATGATTTTCTGGGTGATTCAGGAGGAGGAAGGTATGAAGAGGCAAAAGCCGGCACAAGTGAAGACTCGTGCTGGCTTTTTACAAAAATGCGTTTAGGACTTTCCGTAGTCTATGCCGTAGCCGTAGCGATAGCCGTATCTGTAGCCATAGCGATGGTGTCCGTAGCTTTTGTAAGTGTCAAGCGTACCGTTCAGCACCGTGACCATGTTGGGGTATCGGTTGCTGCGGTAGAAGTCGTTGATTTCCGGCAGCATGGAACGCTCAAGGAGGTGAGCACGAACCACGAACAGCGTCAAGTCGGCATGGCGGCTGATGATAGCAGCATCGGCAACAATTTCCACCGGCGGACAGTCGAGGAAGATGTAGTCGTAACGCTCTTTCAGTTCAGTAAAGAGTTGGTCCATACGCTCGGCATAAAGCAACTCCGTGGGATTAGGCGGCATGATGCCCACCGGAATGACATCCAAATCGGTATCTCGATATTTGCAAACAATCTCATCGAGTGTGCCTTGTCCATTGAGGTAATTGGCAATACCATATTTCGGGCGTCCGACAAAGAGCGAAGTTGCGGCCTTACGGAGGTCAAGGTCGACGACAACGGCTTTCTTGTTCTTAATGACCATACTCATGGCCAAGTTCATTGTAACAAACGTCTTTCCTGAATTTGGGTTGGCTGAAACGACCATCGTAACGGCCCCTTTGCCAAACTTATTGGTGCAGAACTCAAAGTTGGAACGTAGCACGCGGAAAGCCTCGTTGATGATATTGGCATTTTGAGGTTTTACCACCACTTCGTTCTTATCCAAGCGTTGCGGCAACTTCTTCAAGCCCAACTTAACCAACAGCTTCGAAGTCCAACTTTCCACGGAGGCGTCCATGTGAGGAATTTCACCGATGTGCGGAATGTCAAGGTTCTCCATATCTCGGCGTCCTCGAACGCGAGTGTCAAGCATCTCACGCAGATAGAAGATGCCAAAAGGAAGGGCAAGAGCCAAACCCAAAGCAATCAACAGAATGTTGCGCTTGACCGGTGAAATAGGCTTATTGCTCCCCATAGGCGGTGTGATGATACGGGTATTATAAGCCGTAAAAGCAATCGAAAGCTCATTCTCTTCACGCTTTTGGAGCAAGAAGATATAGAGCGACTCTTTGACTTTCTGCTCGCGACTGATGGATTGTAGATAAGACGCCTGATTGGGGGCTTGTGCCATTTTAGAAGTTAAAGTCCCCTCTTGAGAGGTCAAACTTTTGACTTGGTTTTGCAGCGTGAGCAACCAGTTGTTGATTGAAACGCCGATAACTTGACGCTGTTTCGAAATTCTGTCTTCTAAATCTGCAATCAGTGGGCTGCTTGTCGAACTATTCATCACCAATCGATTACGCTGCAAAACGTTGCTATTATAGTCCCCAATCATAGACTCAATAGCCGTAGAATTGATTCCAGAATTAACCGGCAGCAAGTCGTACTTCTTTTTATCATTGGAAATGAGTTGACTCACATAGCGCGTCATATAGATTTGATTGTTCAAATCCATCATTTTATCGGTATTCTCCTCCGTCTTTTTTATGTAAAGCTTCGAGGCTTCATCAGTATCAGAAAGGAGATTGGCACTCTTATAGGAAGATATGTTCTTATCTACATTTCCAAGTTCGTTCTCAATAACTTGTAGACGCTCATTGATGAACTTCGAGGTATTTACTGCAATTTGATTTTTGTCAGCAAGCCAAGCCTCATTATAGGCATCTATAAGCATTCTCAACACATCTTCTGCGCGCTCTTGAGAGACATCGTTGAAGGACATGTTGAGTATTTCAGCTCCTTTATCTGCTAAGGTAATCTCCACATTATTGTAATGTTCAATGGCTTTTACGCATGGTAGTACGTAGCACGTGGATAGGCTGATGCTCGACCACATCAAAGTGGTTGGTGGGAGTGACACGAACGCGACCGACAGGAGTGTTGACAATCTGCCCAAAATGCCCTTTAACCACTTGAGTCTTTTCGATTTTACGATCCAAGTTGGTTACAAAGTTCGTGAGCTCAAAGTGCCCATCACGCTCATAGGTAATGTCCAACATGGCACTACGCTCATCGCTCAGCGAAAGAAATTGCACCTGTATGGGGAGTGTTTTTCCGTAGAGCGTCTCATCGTGAAAGAAGCCACTCACAGAATAGTTTACATCCAACTTTAGGCGACGTACAACATTTTCTGTCAATGCAGGTGATTGGAAAGCCAGCATTTCATTGTTGACATTGGAAGCCTTCCCCACCCCTATCTGGGCGAGTTGTTGATCTATTGATGTATTCTTACTACTTTGATTGTCTTTAATAAGGACAGAAGCATAGCGATTGTATACGGGAGGCGTACGCAAAATCATATACATGCCTAGTCCTAAAAACAACAGGACAGAGACTACAAACCAATACCATCTATCCAAGCACAAGTAGAGAACATCAACGATGTCAACACCATTTTTTGTTTCTTGTGAGGGAGTAATGTTATCTTTTATCTTCCATGATAAGCGTTTCTTTTTACCTTTATTTTTTGAACACATTGATGAGCAGGACAGCTACAGACACTAAGACAGAGGTCATAGACAAGTAGATGCCGGGATTTTGCCAAGAATTGCTCCAAGGCGTACTTTCTCTTTGACGCGTCTTATTGGGTTGCACATAGACGATGTCATCTTGCTTAAGTTGATAGACCGGAGAAGAGTAAACGTTTTTGGCACTCGACAAGTCTACACGATAAGGCTTCTGCACTCCATTCTCTTTACGCAACACCAACACATTTTGACGTTCACCCATGATGGTCAAATCACCACTCATACTAATTGCTTCGAGAATGGTTAAGTTGTCCTTAGTGATATTGATACGTCCGGGTTTATTGACCTCACCCAAGACATTGACATAATGATTAAGGACTTCGACAGTGACCATTGCATCGTTGAGTAGTTTTTGCTTGATGAGGATATCCTTTATCTGCTCCCCTACTTCTTCACGGCTCAGCCCTGCTACACGAATTTTACCCACAACAGGAAAATCAATATCGCCTTTTGTGTCAACTTGATAGGGCATTGAGGTTTGCGTGGCAGCATGTCCGGTGACTCCGATATAACTTGACTGGAGCGGTAAATTAAACTGAGCGGCTTGTTCGGGCGTGAGTGCACTACTCACAACGATATTGAGTTTATCCCCTGGTTCTAAACGAAGTACCTCTGGGTTTACCTTCAAAATAGGAGCTTCACCAGTTTCTGCAAGATCTTGAAAATACGGAACTTTTTGGTAAGAATCGCAAGCACTCCACATAAAGAGAGAGAGCCCGAGTGCGAATAAAGAGTGTAGTCGCATATGGTATTCTGAAAAATATTCACTAGAAGATAATAGTATTCTGCAAATGTAATTGCAAAAGTTGGTTCTGCAAAGGATTTGTTAAACTTTTTGGAAGAGTTGGGCCTAATGTGTGCACTTTCTTACTCTCATGTATGCATTTTGGGTACTTTCATTGAAACCTCTACTTTTCGCTTAGTGAAGAGGTTGTGCGTATTTCCTTCCATTCTCGTGTATAATGTCGCACAAGAATAGTTGTATCCACCTCATCGTAGGTTTGCGTGATTTGCATGGTTGAATCCGGGAGCAGAGAAAGTTTCCAATAGATGCCCTCTGCGAGCTGCACGTCAAGATGTTGTGGAGTTTTGCTAAGTAATGTGCTCACTCCTCCCAAGCGATTTACCACCTCTGCTTTCTGCCCTGCATCAAACAGGTCTATCATATCCATACGTGTGTTCGTGGGGAGCAAAGGAAGCAAATTAAGCGGAATGGAAAAAAAGACCGTCTCAATAGTCCATTTAGTGCTTAAAAGTGGCATTTGTAAAAAGTATTGTGGATGCAATTCAAGTCTCGAAAAATTCTTTAAGATTCACCCATTGATTTCTTTCACTTTACGGAACAAATCAGAAGCAAAGATGAAGCTATTGAGGCGTTCATTTTCAGCTGTCATCACTTCGTCCTTCGTACCTTCCCATTCGCGATGACCTCCATATATATATAGGATATGCTCTCCAATCCCCATAACAGAATTCATATCATGGGTATTGATGATGGTTGTTGTCCCAAATTCTTGCGTGATGGAATGAATGAGTTCATCTATCACCAATGATGTTTTCGGGTCAAGGCCGGAATTAGGGCTCATCACAAAAGAGGTACTTAGGATTGAGCGCAATGGCGCGAGCAATGGCTACTCGTTTTTGCATACCACCCGAGATTTCACCGGGATACTTATCTCCGGCTTCAGAAAGATTGACACGATCCAAACAAAATTCTGCACGCCGACGACGTCGCTTATAACTTTCCTCTGAGAACATATCGAGGGGAAACATCACGTTTTCAAGCACAGAAAGGCTATCGAAAAGAGCTGCGTTTTGGAAAATCATCCCCATCTCTCGTCGGAGGAGCATGCGCTCTTTCTTCTTCATAGCCATAAAATCTCTACCATGATAATAGATATGTCCGGAAGTGGGCTCAAAAAGTCCTACAATACACTTCATCAGAACAGTTTTCCCAGAACCGGATTGTCCAATAATTAGGTTGGTCTTTCCGGCCTCGAATGTGGTATTGATGCCTTTGAGGACTTCTTTGTCTTCAAAGGATTTTCGGAGTTCTACAAGTTTTATCATGAGAGCAGTTGCGTAAGAAAGAGGTCAGAGAAGAGTATGAGCATGGAAGAGGTTACCACAGCATTGGTAGATGCCTTACCCACCTCTACTGATCCCCCCTCTACACGATAACCGTAATAAGCTGACACACTCGCAATAATGAACGCAAAGAAAAAGCTCTTAACGACTCCCATCCAGAAATACCACTGATTAAAATCATACTGAATACCCTCTGTGAGATGGGCCGGTGTCAAAATATGTCCAATATAGGCCGTGGCATAAGCACCAATAATTCCGCTCGTGGTTGAAAAGACCACGAGTAGGGGAATCATAGTGAGCATACCTGCAATCTTGGGTAAAATCAAATAAGAGGCAGGATTGACCCCCATGATTTCGAGCGCATCAATCTGCTGAGTGACGCGCATAGTTCCAATTTCCCGAAGCGATGTTTGATCCCACCTTTCCAGACAAAATCAAACACATAATTGAAGAGGAGAACTCGAGCAACATAATCTCACGTGTCACATATCCACTCACCCACTTGGGCATCCAAGCACTTTCGATGTTCAGTTTAATCTGTATGCAGATGACAGCTCCGATAAAAAAGGAAATGAGCAGTACTATGGGAATAGAGTCAACACCGAGTTGTGACATTTCTTTGGTATACTGTTTCCAAAACATTCGGAAACGTTCCGGTCGAGAAAAGGTACGCCCCATGAGCATAAGATATTGCCCCAGAGCTTCCAAATAGGAAAGAATTAGCATTATCGGCTATTTAGAGAGTGCGGCTTCAATCTGCTGTTGAATGATTTCATTACCAGGATATCCCCCTTCTGTTACGTTGGAAAAAGCTACGCTGCCGTCTTTATTGATCAGCATATAAGCAGGAATCCCCGGCATATTTAAGAGCTTGCCAATTTCTACCCATTGTTTTTCGGTCAGGCGATAGTGGTCGCCATCAATCGTGGGCACCATCTCCTTCCAATTACTTTCAGGTGAGGTAACACCAGTTATATAAGCAAAGGCAACCCCTTTATCCATCAATGCAGGCTTAATGAGGTCAACTGTTTTCATTGCTTCACGACAAGGGGGACACCACGTCGCCCAGAAATCCAAAAGTACTACCTTGCCGGCATAGTTTTTCTTGATGGCTTCGAGAGCATCTGCTCCATTGAGCATCGCGTCTACAGTTTTTACATTTGCTTTGGGATTGGCCGAAGCCGCTGCATTAGTTGCAGTATCTACTGTTTGCTCTTCGAGAGAATTAGCCGCATTATTACCTTTCTTTGTGCAGCTCGTAGCCATCAGCATTAGTACTGTGGTGAGGAGGATAAGACTTTTTCTTCATAAAGGATGAGTATTAAAAAGGTGGGTGATCAAAAGCCACCCATTATTTTACATGGTGCAAATATACACCTTTTTCACGACCCAAATGGCTTTCTTGCCCACTAAGTCACAAATCAATCACTAAAAAAATGCCTTAATCATCGACTTTTTTTCTATCGAATAGTGGGCGTTTGAGCAGAATTTCCTATATTTGCACTTGATTTTTGTAGACTTCGCACCATAGAAGGAGGTCTACAAAAGGCAAAAATGAAATCAAGAAAATAAACGATATACCCTTATGAAGAAAACGTTCATCCTTTCACTCGCGTTTGCCGCCCTCTCTTTAGGTGGTGTGTATAGCGCTCAAGCACAAACAACGACTCACTTCGAAGCACCTGCTATGCAGGCAGATGTTCAAGCTATGGCCGATGAAGTTATTTCCAATCAACTGACCGATCCTGATGCCGCCAATAAGACCTTCAGTAAATTATTGAAGAAGGTAAAGAGCGACAAAGAGCAGTTGGTCGCCGTCGGCAAGTTCTTTCTCGACAAGCAGATTTATCCTTGTGCCAAACAGTGCGCACAGCAAGTCTACACCCTTGACCCTGCTTATATTCCAGGTTTGATGCTGGGCGGACATGTCGCTATGCTGCGCAAAAGACTGGGGCGGTGCCGGCCAGAAGTTTGACGAAATCCTCAACTACCAGCCGGACAACATCGAGGCACTCCGTCTTAATGCACGCGTTTACAAGTACGTCAACCCACTTGTAGCCAAAGAAACGCTCGAAAAGATTATCGCCAAAGAACCTAACAACAAAGAGGCTTATAAGGAATTGGGAGACATTGCTTATAATGCAGAAGAATATAAAGATGCAGTGTCGGCCTACAAGAACTTCTTCGACCGCACCCCCGACCTCACCCTCAACGACTTGCGTGCTGGTGAGAACTACCTGCTCTCGTTGATGAACCAGAAGGATCCCTTCACGATTAAAGACATGGCTGAAAAATTGCTTCCTCTTGATCCCAAGGACCTCGTAGTGCGTCGTATGCTCTTTTTCTCGCAGATGGACACGCAAGACTATCAACATGCGGTGGAAGGCATCAAGTATTTGACCGAAAAACAATACGACGACAGCCTCTATCTCTATCTGGATTACGTTTATGCCGCCAGCTTTGCTCAAGACGCTCTCGAAGACAAGGGACAAGCCATAGAATACTACAAGAAGGCCATCGAGAAAGATGCAACTAAGGCTGAGGCCTATAAGCGTTTGGCTCATCTCTATCGCCAAAACGGACAGGCTGTTGAAGCCATTCCCGTATATGAGAAGTACCTTGAACTACTCGGAGCAAAAGCCGATGCGGCAGAGAAGTTCGGTCTTGCGTCTATCTACATCGCTGCTAAAGACCAGAGCAAAGACGAAGCCGACCGCATGAAGTACATCCAAGCCGGTGATAAGATTTTCGAAGAGTATATGGCTGAACAGCCCACGAAGTATCAAGGTCCGTTCTATCGCGCTCAGCTCTGGATTACCGACCCTCAGAAGGCCGAAGAAAAACCTCACGAGTACTACAAGCAGGCCATTGCTCTCATTGGCGATAATGCCGACTATGCTGCTCAGAAAAAGATGGCTCTCCAATATCTGATGATTTACTATTTTAAGAACAACGACGATGCCAGCACCAAGCAATACGTCAATCAGATTTTTAGCCATCGATCCTGCTGACAAACTCGCCAACCAAGTGAAGGGCGTGCTCAAATAAAGATTACAGGCCCTACCCTATCGCAAGGAGTTGTTTCTTGACCGAAACAACTCCTTGCGGCTTTTATCTGGCGCTGATAGTTTCTCAGCACCTCAGTTTTCCGACAAAGTGCCACAATTTCGTAAGTTTCTTTTACTTTAAGTTGGTTATATCAAAAAGAATGCTGTACTTTTGTCGGTGTAATCTCAATTGTCACAACTTATGTTTAGCTTTAACGCCTCCTACTTTTACTTTACTCAGCAAGTGAAGCGGGACGTTGTATGCCAATAAAACATCAAGGTTTGAAACCTTTGTCACGATATCCCGCTCTCTGAGGCGGGATTTTTGAGTTTGCCTTTTGGCGCCCTATTCTGAGGTGGGCAATACGCCTCCTTCGCCTTCTTCCCTCTTTTACCACGCTCTTCCTACACATTCCTATGAAAGTAGCCATTCAGGGCATTCGCGGTTCGTTCCACGACATTGCCGCCCACCAGTACTTCTCTGACACCGACATCGAACTTGTGTGCTGCAACAGTTTCGAGCAAGTGTTTGACACAATGAAGGCTGATGACACCTGCACCGGGCTCATCGCCATCGAAAACACCATTGCCGGCAGCCTGCTGCACAACTACGAACTGCTGCGCGAGAGCGGTGTAACGATTGTAGGAGAGCACAAGTTGCACATCGAACACTCCATCATGTGCCTACCGAGCGATAAGATGCAAGATATCGTCGAGGTCAACTCACACCCTGTTGCCTTGATGCAGTGCCGCCACTACTTGGCGCAACATCCGCAACTCAAAATCGTCGAAGCCAACGACACCGCCGGTTCGGCAGAGCGAATAGCTCGCCTGCAACTCCACGGGCACGCTGCCATCTGTCACGCTCAAGCCGCTCCACGCTATGGACTCAAAGTCATCGAAACCGCCATCGAGGACAACAAGCACAACTTCACACGATTTCTCGTGCTCACCGATAGTTGGAATGCCGACCGCCTCAGAGAACCTTATCAGACCAACAAGGCCAGCATCGTTTTCACCCCTGCCGCATGAAGAGGGTTCCCTTTCACAAGTGCTGAGTATCTTCAGTTTCTACAAAATCAATCTGACCAAAATACAATCTCTCCCCATCATCGGTCGCGAGTGGCAATACCTCTTTTACGTAGACGTCACCTATTCCGACTATCTGCGCTATCGCCAAGGCATCGATGCCGTACTGCCGCTCACCAAAGAGCTTCGCGTTTTGGGTGAATACAAAGCTGTCGACTGACCCATCTACTCCTTACCACCATGAACACTCCCACCATCCAACCCGCTCAGCGACTCCAGTTGGTGCAAGAATACTACTTCTCGCGCAAACTCAAAGAAGTGGCCCGACTCAATGCCCAAGGCCGAGACATCATCAATCTCGCCATCGGCAGCCCCGACTGTCCGCCTTCTCCTCGGACCATCGAAACACTGTGTGCCGTGGCACAGCAGCCCACCATCCACGGCTACCAACCCACCAGCGGCATTCCCGAACTTCGCCAAGCCATGGCGCGTTTCTACAAGCGCTGGTTTCAAGTAGACCTCGATCCAGCTCAAGAAATCCAGCCTCTCATCGGTTCTAAAGAAGGCATCCTTCACATCACACTCGCTTTCGTCAATCCCGGCGAAAAAGTGCTTGTGCCCAATCCCGGCTACCCCGCCTACACAGCGCTCTCCCGGATGCTCGGTGCCGAAGTGGTCCATTACAATCTGCTTCCCGAAGACGACTGGCAACCCGACTTTGCCGCCCTTGAAGCGATGGACACCACCGATGTCCGGCTCCTTTGGGTCAACTATCCCAACATGCCCACCGGTGCACCGGCACAGCACCGCACTTTCGAGCGCTTGGTGTGCTTCGCTCGGGAGCGCGGCATCGTTGTGGTCAACGACAACCCCTATTCCTTCATCCTCAACGACGAGCGTCTCTCCCTCCTTCAAATTCCAGACGCCAAAGGCTGTTGCATCGAACTCAACTCGATGTCGAAAAGCCACAACATGCCCGGCTGGCGCGTGGGAATGCTCGCCACCAATGCCCGCTTTGTCGAGTGGATACTCAAAGTGAAATCCAATATCGACTCCGGCACGTTCCGCGCCCTCCAACTGGCTGCCGTGACCGCCTTCGACAACGATGATGCCTGGCACGAGCTCCACAATCGCACCCTCTACGCCCGTCGGCGCAAGCTCGCCGAAGCCATCATGCACGCCCTCGGCTGCACCTACGCAACCCATCAAGTGGGCATGTTCCTTTGGGGGCGCATCCCCGACTCCATCGACCAGGTGGAAACCCTCACCGAACGCGTACTCCACGAAGCCCGCGTCTTCATCACCCCCGGCTTCATCTTCGGCAGCAACGGCAGCCGTCACATCCGCATCTCTCTTTGCGCCGACGAGGAAAAACTCCAAGAAGCCCCTCACGCGCATTCAATCCGTCTTCCAACCTCGCTAAAATCCCTCTTATGGAACTCGAAATTCTCCCCCTTCAACTCCCAGGCATTGAGCCCAAACGCCCCATCGTCATAGCCGGCCCTTGTTCGGCCGAGACCGAAGAACAAGTGTTACGCACCGCCGGTCAACTCGCTGCCAAAGGCATCAAAATCTTCCGCGCCGGCATCTGGAAACCCCGCACCAAGCCCGGTGGCTTTGAAGGTGTGGGCGAGGTGGGCCTCCCTTGGTTGCAACGCGTCAAAGAGGAGTACCACATGCTCACTGCCACCGAAGTGGCCACTCCCGCACACGTTGAGGCGGCCCTCGCCCACAGCATCGACATCCTCTGGATTGGTGCTCGCACCGTGGTCAATCCCTTTGCCATGCAGGACCTGGCCGATGCGTTGCGCGGCAAGGACGTCCCCGTGTTGGTGAAAAATCCTGTCAATCCCGACCTCGAGCTCTGGATTGGCGGTCTTCAACGCCTCAACGATGCCGGCATCAAGCGCCTGGCCGTCATCCACCGCGGATTCTCAAGCTACGACAAGCGCATCTACCGCAACAGCCCCATGTGGCACATCCCCATCGAGCTCCGCCGTCGCATCCCCAACCTCCCCATCTTCGGCGATCCTTCCCACATCGGTGGTCGTCGAGAACTCATCGCCCCTCTCTGTCAGCAAGCCATGGATTTGGGCTTCGACGGTCTCATCGTGGAGAGTCACTGCACCCCCGATGCCGCTTGGAGTGATGCAGCTCAGCAGGTCACACCCGAAGTGTTCGACTTCATTCTCGACAAACTCACCATCCGCAAGGTGAGCGAACCGACCGAAAGTCTGGAGAGCCTGCGTAAAGCAAATCGATGAATGCGATGACCGCTTGCTCGAAATTCTCAACAAGCGCATGCGCATCAGCCGCGAAATCGGCACCTACAAGAAGGAGCACAACATGACCATCGTCCAGACCACGCGCTATTCCGAAATCCTCGACAAGCGTGGTGCGCAGGGTTCGCTCTGCGGTATGAGCCAGAGTTTTGTGCGCGACCTTCTCGAACTCATTCACGAGGAAAGCATTGCCCAACAAGGCGAGGTGATGAACAAATAGTTCGCACACACTGTCCCGCTTTCCTTACGTCTGTCGCCCCACCGCTCCCTCAGCACATCCGCCCTCTCGTGCGTGCTTTCGTCAAGACGGCGGGGCGACATCATAGTCGGGCCAAGGAGGATGGGTGTTCCAGCGCGTTTTCGGTTGCCATCGCACCTTGACCTAATTGAACTTTCAACGTGTTGAAAGGAAATTTTCTACACGTTGAAAAATATTTTTCTACACGTTGAAAACTCATTTTCTACATGTAGAAAACATCCCTACCTCTACGGAAAGTCCTCCTTGCGTGTAGGGAAAGTTCTCAAGAAAGGGCTGCACCCCACGCTCTCCCCTCGCGAAGACAACGGTCGTTTCCCCATAAAAAACTTACGACTCCCCTATTCTCCCCTCACATTCAAGCACAACATCATGAAGATTCTCATTGCCGGCGCTGGAAAGATGGGGTCATTCTTCACCGACCTCCTCAGTTTCGAGCACGAAACCGCCGTCTACGACATCGACCCGCACCGCCTGCGCTTTCTCTACAACACCCAGCGGCTCACCACCCTTGAAGAAGTCGAGGCCTTTGCCCCCGAACTCCTCATCAATGCCGTCAGCCTCAAACACACCCTCTCCACCTTTGAGGCGCTGCTCCCCCATCTGCCGGAAGAGTGCATCCTCTCCGACATCGCTTCGGTGAAGACCGACTTCAAGGACTTCTATGAGCACTGCGGTCACCGCTACGTCTCCACCCATCCGATGTTCGGTCCCACCTTTGCCAACCTCGGCAGTCTCTCGCACGAAAACGCCATCATCATCAGTGAGGGCGACCACATGGGACGACTGTTCTTCAGCGACATCTACCAGCGGCTGGGACTCAACATCTCCCACTACACCTTTGAAGAGCATGACCAAACGGTGGCCTATTCCCTCTCCGTACCCTTCGTTTCCACCTTCGTCTTCGCTGCCGTTATGCAGCCGCAGGCCGCTCCCGGCACCACCTTCAAGCGACACCTCAAAATCGCCCGCGGCGTCCTAAACGAAGACGAAGGCCTACTGTGCGAAATCTTGTTCAACCCCCTCACCGGTGCACAGGTCACACAAATTCGCGACCGTCTCACCGACCTCATCCGCATCATTGAGCAACGCGATGAAGCCGCGCTTTCAGAGTTTCTCGCGAAAATCCGCACCAACATCGCGGCTCAGCCTTGACCCTTGTCTTTCCGGCTTCACCTGAACAGAATGTCCGGAACGTTTTTTTCTTTCAACCCTCAACACCTTTTTTTATCATGTCCATCATCGGCTATCCCTCCGACAACACAGCACGGCCTGCAAGCGCTACGTGCAAAACCCTCGACTTGAAAGACAATCCCGATCTCATCAAGCAGTATCGCTATTATCACTCCCGCCAAGGCATTTGGCCAGAAATCCTGCAAGGCATCAAAGACAGCGGCATCCTGGAGATGGAAATCTTTCTCCTCGGCACGCGTCTGGTGATGATTGTGGAACTGGCTGCTGATGCCGAATGGGACGAGGTGATGCAGCGCATGGGCAATGTGCCCCGACAAGCCGAATGGGAAGATTTTGTAGCCCAATTTCAGAAAGCGGCCGCCGGTGCTGCCAGCCAAGAAAAGTGGCAGCCTATGGAGCGCATCTTCCACGTCTACGAGGAGTAGGCGGCAGGAAAAGAAAGCGTAGACTTTGCAGTGTTGCGATAAATGATTAACTTTGCAGCAAGTTTTTTATATTTCAGTTTTCCTTCATGATGCGTAAAGTTTTCTTTCTCTTGCTCATCGCGCTGACCGTGTTGCCGCTCTCCCTTTCGGCTCAAGAAGCCACCGTCCCAACAACACAGCCTGCTCCGAAGTTACAGACCGTCTACGTCTTCGGAGTTTCTCAAAACCTCAGTGACAGCATCATCTACGTGAGCGACATCACCGAACTGACTGCTGCCGATTTGCTGGACAAGAAGCATTTCCTCCTGCATCGCGAAGCCTACTCCTCGCAATTCGCAGGATTTTTTGGCCGACAAGTTCGGCAGTAAGCATCAGACGGCAGCTGTGTTCTTTGCCCTTTCAAAGAACAAGGCACAAAAGCAAACGCCTGCAACTCAACAAGAAGCTAACCCAGCGAAAGCACCAGCCCTTGCGTTTAGAAGTCAAAGAAATTGCAGCGCAAGAGTTTCAATTCCGCACCGCTGCAAGTGTAGCAGCAAGTGTGCAGTAATCCTGCTCTTTCTGACTTAGTCTATGAAATTGCATTTTTTCCGTAGCCCAGGAAGTCTATTGCGTGGAGTTCCAAGAAGAAACTGCGCCCTATCAGCAACTGCTTCCCTCGAGCGCTCCCTTCTTTGTGAAAGAGCATCGCGGTGAACTTCTTTTCCATCTTCTGGTGGGAGACACGCTGGTGGATAGCAACACCGAGGGCTTTGAAGAGGTTGGGCATTTCGACAATGGCGACTTGTGGCATCACGTTTGGCGCATGCCGACACGCGGCTACCACATCCACATCGCCGACCTTCAGGAGCGGACGGTCTGTCGTCTCGAAACCAATGCCGAATTTTCCCACTGCCGAGTCACATTGATAGGCGACACGACACAGCAGGCTTTCGGATTGGACAATGCCATCATGATAGCCTTTGCTTTTGCGGGAGCCTATCACCGCCTTTTGCTCATCCATGCCTCTGTGCCCGTTGTGGAAGGGCGTGCCTATCTGTTTCAAGGTAAGAGCGGCACGGGCAAAAGCACGCATTGCCGACTGTGGCTGGACAACATTGCCGGTGCGACTTTGCTCAACGACGACAACCCCGTGGTGCGCTTAGAACCCGATGGAAGCGTGGGCATCTACGGGTCGCCTTGGAGTGGAAAGACGCATTGCTACAAGCAAGAACGTGCTGCGGCAGGTGGTTTTCTGCGCCTGCACCAAGCTCCGCACAACGCCATTCGTCCCCTCTCTAACATAGAAGCCTTTGCTTCCCTACTCTCTTCTACTTCGACCATGGTGTGGGACAAGCCCTCCCTACACCGCCATTTGCGACACCGTGAATGCGGTGATTGCCCAAGTGCCGAGTTTTGATTTGGAGTGCCTCCCCGATGCAGCAGCTGCACATCTCAGCCATGACACAATGACCCAAAGCGCATGGAAAAGCATAAGCTGAACATTCCCAAACAGCTGTTTGTGGAAGAAGTGCAGCGACTCATCAACGCCGGGCACACGGCACGCTTCCGCGTACGCGGTTGGAGCATGCGCATCTTTGTGGAGCACGAGCGTGACGAAGTGTTGCTGGCTCCCTGCCGCGCGGAACAGTTGAAGCGAGGTGATGTGATCTTAGCGCTCACCACCGAAGGGGAATATGTCCTCCACCGCATCGTTCGGGTTGATGGGCAAATGCTCACGCTGCAAGGCGATGGCAATGTCGGAATCATAGAGAGCGCCTATCGAAAAAGACGTTGTGGGGATAGCACAAGGCTTCTACCGCAAAGGACGCACCGAGTTGGATTCCGTCAGCGGTTGGAAATGGCGAACGTACTCCTCCATCTGGTTGTTCTTCAAACCCTTACGCCGTTATCTATTGGCTTTCTACCGCTTGTTCCACTAAGCTTTCTTCCATTATCTCCGTCCATTCTTATCAATGCCCCTATATGAAATTCAAAGATTCATTTGAACTCCGCGACATCTGTGGTGAAAAGATTCTCATCGCCATGGGTATCGAAAGCATCAACTTTGATCACCTCATCAATCTGAATGAAACAGCTGCCGAAATCTACACCCATTTTGTGGGAAAAGATTTCACCACGGCAGAAGTGGTTGATTTCTTAGAGAAGAACTATCCCGACGTACCCAAAGCTGATCTGGAGAAAGATGTGCAAGCTCTCTTAAATGAGCTGATTAACATCGCTGTTATCGCATAAAACTCATTTCATCATGGCTGAAACAAAATATATCTTCGTCACGGGTGGTGTTGCTTCATCGCTCGGAAAAGGCATCATTGCCAGTTCCATCGGTAAACTTCTGCAAGCAAGAGGTTTCAACATCACGATTCAGAAGTTCGACCCCTACATCAACATCGACCCAGGCACGCTCAACCCCTACGAACATGGTGAATGCTATGTGACAGACGATGGACAGGAGACGGACCTCGACCTCGGACACTACGAGCGCTTCACGGGCATCAAGACCACGCGCTACAACAACTTCACCACAGGACGCATCTACCAAAGCGTCATCGACAAGGAACGTCGTGGCGACTACCTCGGCAAAACCATTCAAGTGGTGCCGCACATCACCGATGAGATCAAGCGCGACATGCTCTTCCTTGGCAAAAAAAGGAGGATATGATTTCGTCATCACCGAAATCGGTGGCACCATCGGCGACATAGAAAGTCTGCCTTTCGTGGAAGCCATTCGCCAACTCAAATGGGAGCTCGGACGGAATGCCGTGTGCATCCACCTCACTTATGTGCCCTACTTGGCAGCCGCAGGCGAGTTGAAGACAAAACCGACCCAACACTCCGTCAAAGAACTACAAAGCGAAGGTATACAGCCGGACATTCTTGTGCTCCGTACTGAACATCCTCTCACCCCGGCCCTCTGCAAGAAGGTAGCCAATTTCTGCAATGTAAGCCCCGATGCCGTGTTCCAAAGCCCCGATATGCCTTCCATCTATCAGGTTCCGGTGGGTATGCAAGACCAAGGCTTAGACCGGGTCATCCTCGAAAAACTCGGGATGCCCGTTGGCGAAACACCGGGATTAGGCCCTTGGCGTGCTTTCATTGAGCGCAGAGCCAATGCCACCGAAGAACTCAACATCGGTCTTGTCGGAAAGTACGACCTGCAAGATGCCTACAAGTCCATCACGGAAGCGCTCCAACAAGCCGGTGTCTACAACGACCGCAAAGTGCGTTGTCACTTCATCAACTCAGAAAACATTCGTCCCGACAATGTGGCCGAGATGCTGAAAGGCATGAGTGGCTACATCATCTGCCCCGGATTTGGAGAACGCGGCACAGAAGGCAAAATCATTGCTACGCGCTACTGCCGCGAACACAACCTGCCGACCTTCGGCATTTGCTTAGGTATGCAGATGATGGTCGTGGAGTTTGGACGCAATGTCTTAGGGTTATGCTGATGCCCATTCGACCGAACTCAACAACAAGACGGCTCACAATGTCATCGACATCATGGAGGAGCAGAAGAACATCACCAACATGGGAGGCACCATGCGTCTCGGTGGTTACGAATGCGACTTGCGCGAAGGTTCGCGCGTTCGTGCCATCTACGACAGCCCGACCATCCGTGAGCGCCACCGCCACCGCTATGAGTTCAACAATGACTACGTGGAGCAATATGAAGCAAAAAGGTATGAAATGCGTGGGCACAAATCCGGAAAAGCGGTTTGGTGGAAATTGTCGAAATTCCGGAACTGACCTGGTTCATTGGCACGCAATTCCATCCCGAATACTCTTCGACGGTACTGCACCCCCAACCCCTCTTCCTTGATTTTTATCAAAACAGCAATAGAAAACAGTAAATGAACAAAAACAATATCATAGGGTTTGCCTTGATGGCACTTGTGCTGTTTGGCTTCACCTATTGGTCTTCTCAGCAAAAACCTGAGTCCGCGGCCAATGAGGAACAACCGACCCCCACCCAGGCCGATAGGAATTCCTCAAAGTCCACTACATCACCAGCGACAGCGTCGGCACACGTTGCAGACAGCACGTCTATATTCTTCGCGGCTGCTCAACCCACAGCAAGCGCCCATTGTCCTCAAGAACAAAAAGATGACGGTGCTCATCAACCCACGAGGCGGGCAGGTGGCCGGAGTAACCCTCCACGAATATCGCTCGTACGCGGACTACAAGCAAGAGAAAGACGCGGCTCTATTGCTCTACAATGAGAAAGACGCGGCGATGAATTTCAACTTTGAGACCAAAGGAGAAAACATCTCAACCTCCGACTATTATTTTACGGCCGAACAGCAAAAGCCCAATGCCGTGAGCATGGTCATCACGGGCAAGAATGGTGAGAAGATTGCTTTTTGACTATCAACTCACCGAAGACTATATGCTCAATATGGCTGTGCGCACCGAAGGCATGCAGCAGTTGTTTTCACCCAGAAACAAGACCTTCGGCATAGAGTGGAACGACCGCGTTCGGCAGTTTGAAAAGGGGTACTACTTTGAGAACATGTACTCCACGCTCACCTACAAATTGGGCAACGGTGACACCGAAAAGCTCAAAGAACAAGGCGATGCCGACGAGAAGGCCGAAGGGGCAGTTGAGTGGATTGCTTTCAAAAACCAGTATTTCAGCAGTTGCTTCATTGCCAAAGAACCGATGGGCAATGCTCACTTCAAGAGCGAACAACTCGAAGAAGGTAGTGGCTATCTGAAGCACTACACGGCTTCCATGGACGCACAGTTTGACCCCACAGGCCAACATGCGGCACAATTCCAATGGTATTTCGGCCCGAACAAGTTCCGTCTCCTCCAGTCAATGGAGAAACACAAACTCTCCGACAACGACCTTGATCTCCAAAAACTCGTTTACCTCGGCTGGCCTATCGTTCGCCCTCATCAATCGCTTCTTCACGGTCTATGTATTTGACTTTTCTCACCGACCTCAACCTGCCGATGTGGCTTGTACTGGTTTTGATTACCCTCTTGCTGCGCGTCATTGTCTACAGTCCCACCCGCAAGAGTTTCATGAGTTCTGCCAAGATGCGCGTACTCAAACCTAAAATTGACGCCATCAATGCGAAGTATCCCAACAAGGAAGATGCACTCAAGAAGCAACAAGAGGTGATGTCGCTCTATTCACAATATGGCGCGAGCCCTATGGGAGGCTGCCTCCCGATGCTCATCCAAATGCCCATCTGGATTGCGATGTTCAATTTCGTGCCGAACGCCATCGAATTGCGCCAGCAGAGTTTCCTTTGGGCGGATGATCTCTCAGCCTACGACGACCCTCATCTCTTGGAGTACCAGTGTTTGGGGCTTGGGCAACCATCTCTCTCTCTTCTGCATCCTCTTCTGTCTGGCCAATCTTCTTTACTCCGTGATGAGTATGCGCCAGCAACGTGAGTCGATGGCAGCTTCTTCTTCCGAACAAGCAGCCCAAATGAAGATGATGCAATATATGATGTACTTCATGCCCCTCATGTTCTTCTTCATGTTCAACAAGTATAGCGCCGGCTTGAACTTCTATTACTTCATCTCGTTGGGTGCTTCGGCCCTCACCATGTGGTATCTCCGCCGAACCACCGATGATGCCCAACTCTTGGCAAAACTTGAAGCTTACTTCGAGAAGAACAAGAACAACCCCAACAAAAAGTCTGGTGGGTTGGCAGCCCGCCTTCAAGCCTTGCAGGAACAGCAAGCTGCAGTTTTGGAGCAACAGCGCAAAACCCGGCAAAAACATTAACTTGGGGCACACATATTCTGATAACTAAAATCCCTATGGATAGAGACGTGCTCATGGGGTGCGTCTCTATTTGTTTTTAATTCCCTCAAACGATGTCCTTCAAAACCATGGTTACCATGACTGCACTCTCACTGGCGTCACTCGGCGTGAGCGTGCCCAATGAAGCCGAAGCACAAACTTTCATCGGTCGGCAAAACATCGAACTCAAATCCGACCTTATGACCCCAGAAGCACTTTGGGCTATGGGGCGCATAGGTTCGGTGAGCATCAATCAGGCCGGCACAAAAGCGGTGTATAGTGTCAGCTATTACAGCGTGAAAGAAAACAAGTCGCACTCTGTGCTTTACCTACTTGACCTTAAGACTCGGCAATCCCAACAACTCACCACCTCGGCTAAGAGCGAGAACGGACCGGTCTGGGTGGTCGATGCCCAAGGCGGCGAACGCATTGCTTTCCTCACGAGCGAAAGCGGCAGCAGCCAACTGTGGACCATGACCGCCGAGGGCACCGACCGTCGCCAAATCTCTTTTGAGCCGACCGATGTCGTCGACTTCCTCTTCTCCCCCAACGGACGCCGCGTCATCTTGGTCAAAGAAGTGGCGCAACGCACTTCCATCCAAGAAAACGATGCCGACCTCCCCAAAGCCACCGGAATGGTCATCAACGATTTGATGTACAAGCATTGGGACCAATACGTGACGACAGCTCCTCATCCTTTCGTGGCGGATTTCGACGGGCAGCGTGTGAGCAATGCGAAAGACATTCTCGAAGGCGAACCCTTTGAATCTCCCATGATGCCTTTCGGGGGCAACGAGCAGTTGGCATGGTCGCCCAATTCAGACCAAGTGGCCTACACCTGCCGAAAGAAGACAGGGGCGCGACTACGCCATCTCTACCGACAGCGACATCTTCCTCTATGACCTCGCCACCGGCAAAACGTGCAACCTCTGCAAGCCCGAAGGTTGGCAAGCGCCCACCGACACGGACTATACGCGCAGCCTGCAACATCAGTCCATCAACCGCCAAACACAAGATTGCAATGTGGGTTACGACCAAAATCCACAGTTTTCCCCCGATGGCAAATACATCGCATGGAGCAGCATGGAGCGTGATGGCTACGAGAGCGACCGCACCCGCCTTTGTGTCTACAACCTGACCACCGACAGCAAGACTTACGTCACCGAACGCTTCGACAGCGGAGTGGATGCTTTCTGCTGGGCGCCTGACAGCAAAAGTCTCTATTTCACCGGTGTTTGGCACGGCAAGACCAACCTCTACTCCACCAACCTGCGGGGAGAGCACAAGCCCATCACCAACGAGCAAGCCGACTACGTCCTGGTGGGAGTCCTGCCTAACGGGAAGCAACTTCTCACGAAGCGACACTCTATGGCTGCTGCCGACGAAATATTCTTGGTAGATGTCAAAAAAGGAACGCCCACACAACTCACCCAGGAAAACAAGTATTACTACGACCATCTTGCTTTCGGTGAAGTCAAAGAGCGATGGACTAAAACGGTGGATGGCAAAGATATGCTGAGCTGGGTCGTCTATCCTCCACACTTCGACCCGACGAAGAAATATCCCACCTTACTCTTCTGCGAGGGCGGCCCTCAAAGTCCCGTTTCGCAATTCTGGAGCTACCGCTGGAACTTCCAAATCATGGCGGCACAAGGCTACATCATCATTGCCCCCAATCGCCGCGGCCTTCCCGGTTTCGGCAAAGAGTGGCTCGAAGAAATCAGCGGTGACTACACCGGGCTCTGCATGCAAGACTATCTTAGTGCCATCGACGACATCGCTCGCGAGTCCTACGTAGACCGCGACCGCCTTGGCGCTGTCGGTGCTTCCTTTGGTGGCTTCAGCGTCTACTGGCTTGCCGGCAACCACAACAAACGCTTCAAGGCCTTCATTGCCCACGATGGCATCTTCAATGTGCAGCAGCAATACCTCGAAACCGAAGAACTATGGTTTGCCAACTGGGATATGGGCGCTGCACCCTGGCACCGTAATGAGGCCGGACAAACCCAAAAGGTATTCCAAACCTCGCCCCATCTCTACGTGGATCGTTGGGATACGCCCATCCTTTGCATCCACGGACAGAAAGACTTCCGCATCGAGTACACCCAAGCGCAAAGTGCTTTCACCGCAGCCCGCCTACGCGGCATTCCTGCCCAAATGCTCCTCTTCCCCGAAGAAAACCACTGGGTGCTGCGCCCCCAAAACGGTATCCTCTGGCAGCGCACCTTCTTCCGCTGGCTCGACAAGTGGCTGAAGTAATAAGTAAATGTTCAAAATTAATCGTAGTTATCTTACTTGTAGGCTGTTCTCTACTTTGATACCCTCTTTGTCTCCCTTTTTCCGCCATCTCGTCTTTGTTCATCAGTCGTGTAGCCCGCTACATTCCTTCTTAATAAAGACGACCTGACGAAAAAAATTGAAACAAATCTAGTATCAATTCATTCTGAGCACCTACTTAAAAAGCCTCCACGACAACGAAATAAACCTAACAACAAAAACAATACCATTATGAGCAACAACCTCAAAACACTGAGAGATTCCGAAGCCATGCGCTGGACCGCCCTCCTGCTGCTGGCCTTCGCGATGTTCTGTTCCTACATCTTCATGGACATCCTCTCTCCCATCAAAGACTTGATGCAATCCACCCGTGGATGGGACTCCACCGCTTTCGGCACGATGCAAGGCAGCGAAAACCTTCCTCAACGTCTTCGTCTTCTTCCTCATCTTCGCCGGCATCATCCTTGACAAGATGGGCGTCCGCTTCACCGCCCTACTCTCGGGGGCTGTGATGCTCGTCGGCGCCTGCATCAACTGGTATGCCGTGACTGAAGCCTTCCAAGGCAGCGCGCTTGATGTGTGGTTCACCAACCACCTCAACTACATCCCCGGCTTTCAAGAGCTCGGTATCGCCCCGTTCTACGAAGGCATGCCCGCCTCGGCCAAGTTTGCCGCGGTCGGTTTCATGATTTTCGGTTGCGGTGTCGAAATGGCCGGCATCATGGTGTCTCGCGGCATCGTGAAGTGGTTCAAAGGCCGTGAGATGGCGCTTGCCATGGGCTCCGAGATGGCCTTGGCTCGCTTAGGCGTGGCCACATGCATGATTTTCTCCCCGATGTTTGCGCGCCTTGGCGGCGCCATCGATGTGTCGCGCTCCGTGGCCTTCGGTGTTGTCCTGCTGATGATTGCCATGATGATGTTCATCGTCTATTTCTTCATGGACCGCAAACTTGATGCGCAGACCGGTGAAGCCGAAGAGAAGGACGACCCCTTCAAGGTGTCCGACCTCGGCGCTATCCTCACCAGCAGCGGTTTCTGGTTGGTTGCTCTCTTGTGTGTGCTTTACTACTCTGCAATCTTCCCGTTCCAGAAGTATGCCGTCAACATGCTCCAATGCAACCTCACCTTCCACGAGCTCGATCCCGGCAGCTTCTGGGCCGGCAACACCGTCACCATCGTGCAATATCTCATCATGCTCGTTGTGGCCGGCACTTCTTTCGCCAGCAATTTCGTGAAGAAAAGCCTCAAAGCACCCTTCCTCTGCATCACCGTGATTGCCCTCGTGGCTTTCTGCTATATGGGCTACATGCGCCAGTCGGCCGCCACTGTCTTCTCCGTGTTCCCCCTCTTGGCCGTCGGCATCACCCCCATCCTTGGCAACTACGTCGACCACAAGGGCAAGGCCGCTTCGATGCTCGTACTCGGATCCATCCTCCTCATCGCCTGCCACCTCACTTTCGCCTTTGTCCTGCCCGCCTTCAAGGGCAACGAAGTGGGCGGCATCATCATTGCCTACACCACTATCCTCGTGCTGGGTGCTTCCTTCTCCCTCGTCCCCGCCTCACTCTGGCCGAGTGTGCCCAAATTGGTGGATGCCAAAATCATCGGTTCGGCCTACGCCCTCATCTTCTGGATTCAAAACATCGGTTTGTGGCTCTTCCCCATGCTCATCGGTAAGGTACTCGACAAGAGCAACCCCGGTGTGACCGATCCCACGCAACTCAACTACACCAACCCGCTCCTCATGCTCGCCTCTCTTGGGGTGGCAGCCCTCATCCTCGGCTTGGTGCTCAAGCAAGTGGATCGTGCCAAAGGCCTCGGGCTGGAAGAACCCAACATCAAGGAATAAACCTTTTCCCCCACTCCTCTTATCAGGGTTGAATGCTTTCTTCGGGCATTCAACCCTGATTGCGTATGGTGCAAGGTGGTGGCAAATCTCCGTTAAGCCTGGGAAGCTTTCCCCAAGAATTCTGGGACCATTCTCAGGAAAGAAGCTACAGAACCTTTCTCATTTTACTTTCATGCTGTTGAGCTTTTATTTCCATACCCTTGAGTGCTTTCTCCGCGCCGTGGCGATGAAACGCCACCCTTGTGGCGACAAAACGCCACGCCTTGGCGTTTTGTCGCCACAAGGCGGATTTTTTCTGGCGACAGATTACGCTGTAAAACAGAGAGATACAGGAATGACGCTGCAAAAGGGTATGAATTTTCTGCCACCTTGATTTGGCAAATCAAAAGAAAATCGTAATTTTGTGCACACAGTGCGAGTAATGGAGGTGATGCCGCCCCCTTTTTTCGTATACAACAAACAATAAACACTATGATGCTGACATTCAGAATTACCTACAAAGCACAATGGGGAGAGCACCTCGCCGTTGAGATAGACGGGCAGGAAGGCGTTGCCTTGGCCTTGACCACAACCGATGGCGAAGTGTGGGAGGGCTGTTTAGACGGTGCCGGACATCATGCCGGTGAAGTGGTGGCCTATCGTTACAGCGTTTGGCGCGAGGATGTGTGCGTGCGCCGCGAACGCGGTACCTGCCTGCATACAATGCACCTCGAGAGTCCCACCAATGCTCTCTACATGATGACGGACTATTGGCGCGACCAGCCTTGGGCCGGCTATCTTTTCTCATCGGCCTTCTCCGGCGACTTCCCCTCTGCCGATTATGCCACACCCTCCATCGCCAAGTCATCCATCACGCTGCGTGTGCTTTGCCCTACCCTCCACCAAAAGGGGCAAGTATTGGCCATCGTGGGCGCCGGCGAAGCGTTGGGAAACTGGAAGGTGGAAAATGCCATTTGTTTCGAAGAGGTGAAGCCCAATGTTTGGCATTTGACGCTCGATGTGTTCCAACTCACCGGCTGCAGCGAGTATAAATTTGTAGCGCTCGATGCGCAAACGCACGCTTTAGCCGAGTGGGAGGGTGGCGATAATCGCCGACTCTACGTCCCCGAATTGGATTTGGGCGTTCACTATATGCTCCCCGAACAGGAACTTTATTTTCCCTCCACGGCACAGAAAGTAGCCGGAACGGCCGTGCCTATCTTTGCTCTACGAAGCGAGCACAGCCAGGGCGTAGGCGATTTGGGCGACTTGAAGCAGATGGTAGACTGGGCAGTGCTCACCCATCAGCGTGCGCTGCAAGTGCTTCCCATCAACGACACGACCATCACGGGAACGTGGACGGACTCTTATCCTTACAACCCGATTTCAAACTATGCGCTCCACCCGATGTATGTGGACTTGCGGCAAGTCCCGCAACTCAAGGAGGCTGCCAAACAGGCGGAGTTTGCAAAGCAGTTCCGCCAGCTCAATGCGCTGCCGGAGATAGACTATGAGCGCGTCAATAAACTCAAACGCGACTTCCTCCGACTCGTGTTCCGCGAAAGTGGAAAAGAAGTGCTGAAGAGCGAGTCCTTCAAGGCTTTTATGGCGCACGCCGCCCATTGGTTACGTCCCTATGCCGCTTTCTCCTATTTGCGCGACAAGTTCGGGACGGCCAACTTCGGTGAGTGGCCCGAACACGCGGTCTACAATGCGCAGGCCATTGATGCTCTTTGCCGTCCTGAAAGCCCGGAGTACGAGAAGATTGCCTACTATTTCTATGTCCAATATCTCCTCCATGTACAGTTCTTAGCTGTGAGTCGCTATGCCCGCGAGCACAGCGTCATCTTGAAGGGCGACATCCCCATCGGCATTTCTCGCAACTCGGTGGAAGCATGGGTAGAACCTTTCTATTTCAATCTGAACGGACAGGCCGGTGCGCCACCCGATGCCTTCTCGGCCAATGGGCAAAACTGGGGCTTCCCCACCTACAACTGGGAGGCCATGCGCCAAGATGGCTATCTGTGGTGGAAGCGTCGTTTCTCCAACATGGCGCAGTACTTCACGGCCTACCGCATCGACCACATTCTCGGTTTCTTCCGCATTTGGGAAATCCCCACCCACAGTGTGCAGGGCTTGTTGGGGCAATTCTCTCCGGCTTTGCCCATGAGCGAAGACGAAATCAACGGCTTTGGTTTGCGCTTCCAGCGCGACTTCATGACGCAGCCTTTCATTTGTGACGACATCCTGCGGCGCATCTTCGGCGAACAGGAGGAGTGGGTGAAGCGCACTTTCCTCACCCACTCGCACTACGATGTTTGGTGCCTGCGCCCCGAGTTTGCCACCCAGCGTGCCGTAGAGGCCTACTTCCACAAAGAAGGCGACCGCATCCACAATGCAGCTCATCTGCGCGATGGCCTCTTTGCGCTCATCAACAATGTTTTGTTTGTGGAGGACAGCAAGCAACGCGGCCTTTATCATCCGCGCATCGCTGCCCAGCAAACGCTCCTCTTCGAGCGGCTGCAAGGGCACGAGAAGGAGGCTTTCAACCGCCTTTACAACCACTACTTCTACGAGCGGCACACCCACTTCTGGTATGACTGCGCGATGCAGAAACTCCCCGAAATCTGTGCGGCCACCTCTATGCTGCCCTGTGGAGAAGACCTCGGAATGGTGCCCGACTGTGTGCCTTGGGTGATGGACGAACTCCAAGTCCTCTCCTTGGAGATTGAACGCATGCCCAAGAACCCACACCACGAGTTCGGCCAACTTTCCGAATATCCCTTCCGCTCGGTTTGCACCATCGGCACGCACGATATGGCCACGATGCGCGGCTGGTGGAAGGAGGACAGTCAAGTCACGGCACGCTACTATTATAACGTACTGGGTCGTGGAGGCGATGTGCCGGCCGAAGCCCTCGGCTGGATTTGTGAAGAGATCGTGCGGCGTCACCTCGAAAGCCCCTCCTTGCTCTGCATACTGGCCTTGCAGGATTGGCTCGCCATCGACGAACAGTTGCGCCTGCCCAATGCAGATGCCGAGCGCATCAATGTACCGGCCAATGCGCAGCACTATTGGCGCTACCGCATGCACATCAGTCTCGAAAGCCTGATGAAACAAGCAGCGTTCAACAGCCGCATCACACAACTTGTCGAACAAAGTGGGCGCGCCTAAGGGTGTCCCACCCACATGGTTTCCCTTTTCTTTCCTCCTGCCATGAAACAAATCCCCAATCAATCCTTTTGGAGTCTTTGGAATCTGAGTTTTGGATTCTTCGGAGTGCAAATCGCTTATGCCCTCCAAAGTGCCAACATCTCGCGCATCTTCTCCACCCTCGGTGCCGACCCGCACAGCCTGTCCTACTTCTGGATTCTCCCTCCCTTGATGGGCATCATTGTACAGCCCATCATCGGTGTGCTTTCCGACAAAACATGGACACGCTTCGGTCGTCGCATCCCCTACCTATTCGTCGGAGCACTCATTGCCGTTGCAGTCATGGTGCTTCTGCCCAACGCCGGTAGTTTCGGTATGGCAGTGAGCACCGCCATGATGTTTGGCCTCATCGCGCTGATGTTTCTCGACACGAGCATCAACATCGCCATGCAACCTTTCAAGATGATGGTGGGCGACATGGTCAACGAAGAGCAGAAGACCAAAGCCTACTCCATCCAGTCGTTCCTCTGTAATGCCGGCAGCCTTGTGGGGTTCCTCTTCCCGTTTGTACTCGCTTGGCTTGAAGTTAGCAACACGGCCAAGAAAGGGCAAGTGCCCGACACTGTGATTTACTCTTTCTACGGCGGTGCGGCCATCTTGATTTTTTGTGTGCTCTACACGACCATCAAGGTCAAAGAATATCCACCTTCCCTCTACAACGAATATCATGGCGTGGCAGAAGCACAACCGACCCAAAAGCCGGAGAAGGCCGACATCATCACGCTCCTACGCAAAGCTCCCACGACGTTTTGGACGGTAGGCTTGGTACAGTTCTTCTGCTGGGCAGCGTTTATGTTCATGTGGACCTACACCAATGGAACGGTTGCTGCCAATGCTTTCGACGCTCCCACCCTCCTGAAAGGGACGGCGGTTGTGCTCGACACTACCAGCGAGCAGTACAACAACGCCGGCAACTGGGTGGGCATTCTCTTTGCCGTTCAGGCGGTCGGTTCTGTGCTGTGGGCCGTGGTCATTCCCCAGTTCAAAAACCGCCGCTTCATCTACGCCCTCAGCCTCGTCTTGGGCGGCATCGGTTTTGTGTCCACCTTCTTCATCCACGACCAGTACCTCCTCTTTGTGAGCTTCGCCCTCATCGGTTGTGCTTGGGCGGCAATGTTGGCACTGCCTTTCACCATCCTCACCAACTCCTTGAAGGGTGGGCACATGGGCACTTACCTCGGGTTGTTCAACGGCACCATCTGCCTGCCACAGATTGTGGCCGCATCGTTGGGCGGACTTATCCTCCACCTCTTCACTACGCCCGGCCATTTAGCGCCTGAAGTCAATATGCTGGTGCTTGCCGGCCTCTTCCTCTTCGTTGGAGCAGGCGCAGTCTTCCTAATCAAAGAAAAGTAAACCATATTCATCCTAACAACCATGTATGTTGCATTTCATTATAAATGGTAGGCCGAGGGTGCAGATTGGACTTATAGTAGTGGAGCTAATCGCGTTCTGGGAACAATGTGGATAAGTAGGTCTTCAAAATTAATCGTAGCTATTTTAGTCGTAGGTAGTTCTCTACTTCTCTAGTATCAATTAATTTTGAATGCCTACTTAAAAAATGGATTTTACGCTGTCCCAATGGATTAACAACCAACTCAAAAAAAATCCGCAATGTCTTCTGTTAAGCATTGCGGATTTTTATTGATATCCAGCAAAAGGAAATTTAGCCTCCCTAAAAAGAAGAAGGTGATATTCATTCCCACTTGTTTTCTTGGCAACTTGCACACAAAATCGTATATTTGCACTGGAGATTTTTCTCCCTTTTCAGCTTTATTTTTCAGTTTATGAGATATTCTATTATCGTCCCCGTGTACAACCGTCCGGAGGAATGCGATGAACTACTGGAGAGTTTGCTCAATCAGACGGTCAAAGATTTTGAAGTCATCATTGTAGAAGATGGCAGTTCGGTGCCCTGTGGTGAAATCGTGGAGCGCTATGCCTCACGGCTCAACGTACGCTATTTCAACAAGCCCAACAGCGGGCCTGGACAAACACGCAACTATGGTGTGGCACGTGCTGTGGGCGACTATGTGCTGATTCTCGACAGCGACGTCCTGGTGCCGGAGGGCTATCTGGCAGCCATTGATGCCGAACTTGCTGCTGAACCTTGCGATGCGTTTGGTGGCCCCGACCGCGCGCATGCGTCCTTCACTCCGATGCAGAAGGCCATCAACTTTGCGATGACCTCTTTTTTCACCACGGGCGGCATTCGCGGTGGTAAGGCCAAAATGGATAAGTTCTACCCACGCTCTTTTAATATGGGGGTGAAGCGTGAGGTCTACGAAGCCTTAGGGCGGCTTTTTCGGCCATGCGGTTTGGCGAAGACATCGACTTCTCAACACGTATATTCAAAGGAGGCTACCGCTGCCGTCTGTTTCCAGAAGCATGGGTGTTCCACAAGCGCCGCACCGACTTACGGAAGTTTTTCAAGCAAGTGCACAACAGCGGTATTGCGCGCATCAACCTGACCAAACGTCATCCCGGCACGTTGAAGTTGGTGCATCTGTTGCCGGCCGTATTCACCCTCGGTGTCCTCTTTTTGCGTGCTGGGCGCTTTGGTGTCAGCTGTGGCCTATGCCATGGTCGGGGGCGAGATTTTTGTGCACGACCTGCCCGGCCTGTTTCTCGCTCCGCTGGGTGTCTACATTGTGCTCATTTTGCTTTCGGCCACCCTTTCTTCTCGTTCTTTCATCGTGGGCATCTTGGCTGTCCCTGCTGCTTTCGTTCAGCTCATGGGCTACGGCACAGGCTTTCTGCGGGCGGTGTGGGAACGCTTGATTCTGAAACGCGGTGAGTTTGAGGCGTTCAAGAAAAACTTCTACAAGTAACTTCTCCTTTATGAAGCTGCTCGAACCCTCCACTCCCATCGCCCATCCGCAAAAAGAGCCCATCAAGCATTGGGCAGTGGACGAACGCCCACGCGAACGTTTCATGGCCGGTGGGCGTGATGACTTGTCACCGGCCGAACTGTTGGCCATATTGGTGGGCAGCGGTTCGGCGAAGGAAGATGCCGTTGCCCTAATGCGCCGCGTGCTCAACGACTGCAACGGCAGTTTGCGCCTCCTCGGACGAAAGTCCATCGAGGAACTCTGTGCTTACAACGGCATCGGTCCGGCCAAAGCCATCACCATTTTGGCCGCGTGCGAACTGGGCGTACGGCATGAGCGAGAGGAGTTTCGCCCACAATTGTTTCGCTCCTCCGAAGACATCTACCACCACTTCTATCCACGACTGCGCGGACGTTCCACCGAGGAGGTACACGCTCTCTTTCTCAATCAGCAGTTGGGCTTCATCCGCAGCGTGATGATTTCTCGCGGCGGCATTGATGCTTCGCTCTGCGATTTGCGCGTGGTGCTGCGCGAAGCCTTGGTGTGCGATGCCGTCCATGTCGCCCTCTGCCACAACCACCCCTCGGGTAACAAGAAGCCCTCGCATGCCGATGACGAACTGACCCAACGATTGGCACAGGCGTGCCGCACGATGCAACTCAAATTGATTGACCACATTGTCCTCATCGATGGCGACTATTACAGTTACGCCGATGCAGGAAAGTTATAACCCCTTTAAGACAATAACCACATGACTCCCAACGAAAAACTACAAATCGAAGAGCGCATTGTCGAAGTGCTCAAAACCGTCTATGACCCTGAAATTCCCGTAGACATATACAACCTCGGACTGATTTACAACATCGACCTGGCCGATGATGGCCTGCTCGAAATCGACATGACCCTCACCGCCCCCAACTGCCCGGCGGCCGACTTCATCATGGAAGATGTGCGCATGAAAACCGAAGGTGTGGAAGGCGTGAAAGACGTGCGCCTCAACCTCGTGTTTGAACCCGAATGGGATCGCGACATGATGAGCGAAGAGGCCAAACTCGATCTCGGTTTTCTCTAAAGCCTCTTCGCTCCACGGCTCCCCTACTCTTTATCGCTATGCCCCTCCCCTCTTTCCTTCATCGCTGGTGGACCCCGCTGCTCACCGCCCTCCGTGCAGCACTGAGCGTACTGATTGACGAGCGCTGTCCCATGTGTGGCCGGTCGGAGTTCAAAGGCGAAATCTGCCCAAGCTGCTGGTTCAACATCCCCTACACCCATCTGCGTGGAGCTTCGGGCAATATGCTGGAACGGCTGTTCTGGAGCGAACCGATGGTGCAGCGTGTCAGCGCCTATGCTTGGTACAAACCCGAATACGCCATCTCCAAGGTGGTGCACGAGTTCAAATACTACGGGCGCAAGGATTTGGCACGGCTCATGGGCGAGGCGATGGGGCGCGAACTGCTGGACAGCGATTTCTTTGAGGGAGTGGACGCCTTGGTGCCCGTCCCCCTCTCGGCACAACGTTTGCGCAAGCGCGGCTACAATCAGAGCGAGCACCTGGCCAAGGGTGTTGCGCAGGCGACGGGGTTGCCTCTCCTCACGACCGCCATCGCTCGTGTGGTCGACAATCCCTCGCAGACCACCCTCGACCCTTCGCAGCGCCGAGACAACGTCAGGGACATCTTTGCTGTGGTCGATGCAGACGCCCTCGCCGGCCGACACATTGTCGTCATCGACGATGTCATCACGGTGGGCGCCACCCTGCTCAGTCTGCTGCAAACCCTCCGTCCGGTACCCCACCTGCGGGTGAGTCTGCTGGCGCTTTGCGCTGCCGGACGCTATCATGTGGGGCGGCTTTCGCCCGACGATCTGCATCTCTCCGATGCCACAGCCGATGCGCAAGACCACGTGGTGCGGAAATATCACAAGCCGTAATCCTCCATCGGCTGCCCCTGCCCCACCCACCTTTTTGACATTTCAGAGAATAACTTGATTAGATTATGAAACCCATCTACTTCCTATCGGACGCCCATCTCGGCAGCCGCGCCATCGAAAGTCGCCGCATGCAGGAGCGCCGCTTGGTGCACTTCCTCGACAGCATCAAGCACAAGGCCGGAGCAATCTACATGCTGGGTGACATGTTCGACTTCTGGCACGAATACAAGACCGTGGTGCCGCGAGGCTTCACGCGCTTCCTGGGCAAAATCTCCGAACTCACCGACCTCGGCATCGAAGTCCACTACTTCACGGGTAACCACGACCTGTGGATGACCGACTATCTCGTGGAGGAATGCGGTGTTGTGCTGCACAAGGAAACAGCCTGCACCGTGGAAATCTATGGAAAGGTGTTCTATCTTGCACACGGCGATGGCGTTGGCGTACAAGACCGAGGCTTCCGTTTCCTCCGTGCGCTCTTTCACAATCGTTTTGCCCAAAAACTATTTGCCGCCATCCACCCACGTTGGGCCATGGATTTCGGTTTGGAATGGGCAAAGCACAGCCGTCTCAAGCGAGAGGACGGACGCGAAGAACCCTTCAAAGGCGAGGACAAAGAGCCGCTCATCGTCTTTGCCAAGGAATACCTAAAAAGACCATCCCGACATCAACTTCTTCCTCTTCGGACACCGCCACATCGACTATGACCTCATGCTTTCCCGCACGGCACGCGTCATTATTCTCGGCGATTGGATCACGCTTTTCACTTATGCCGTGTTCGATGGCGAACACCTTTTCTTGGAGGAATATATCGAAGGAGAAACCGAACCTTAAACCCACAAGAAACCATGGCACACGAACATCACCATCACGACCACCATCATCACCATCATTCGGTGGACAACCTCAGCAGCTTAAACCGCGCCTTCTACATCGGCATTGGGGTGAATCTACTCTACACCGTGCTGGAATATGGAGTGGGGTTTCACACCGATTCTTTGGCGCTGATTTCCGATGCCAGCCACAACCTAAGCGATGTGGCCAGTTTGGTAATTTCACTCATCGGACTGAAATTGGCACAACGGGCAGCAACAGCCCTCTACACCTATGGCTACAAAAAAGCCTCCATCTTTGCCTCTCTCATCAATGCCGTACTTTTGGTGAGCATTGTCATCAAAATTGTCATCGAAAGTATCGAACGCCTTATTTCCGCTCCGGAATTGCCAGGCGGTGTCATTATGATTACAGCCGGTATCGGCATTGTCATCAACGGACTTTCGGCCTATCTTTTCCATCAGGGGCAGAAGGACGACATCAACGTTCGAGGAGCCTTTCTTCATCTCTTGGTCGACGCACTCGTTTCAGTAGGAGTAGTGGTCTCCGGCGGTATCATCGCCCTTACGGGCTGGACGCTCGCCGACCCCATCATCAGCCTTGTCATTGCAGGTGTCATTCTACTGTCCACTTGGTCGCTGCTCTCCGAAAGCACCAAGTTGCTTCTCGATGGTGTCCCCAAGCAAATCCATAAAGAGGAGATTGAAATCCTCATCCGCACCTTCCCCGGCGTAGCCTCGGTGCACCATCTCCATGTGTGGGCGTTGAGCAGCGCACAAAATGCGCTCACCGTCCATTTGGTGCTGAAAGAAGGCATGGCGCTTCACGACTTTCAAAAAGCAGAGTTGAAACACGCCCTTGCCCATCACCACATCGGGCACACCACCTTCGAAATCGAAGAAGCCGGAACCGAGTGTGCCGACAAGACTTGTTGCTAAACCTCCTAAGACAACCTCATTTTATGAAAGAATACCTCCTCACTGCGAGCCACGTTTGCAAACGCTTCGCACAACACACCGCTCTCAACGACGTTTCCATCAACGTAGAGCGTGGAAAGATTTTCGGTCTGCTCGGGCCCAATGGTGCCGGAAAAACGACCCTCATCCGCATCATCAACCGCATCACCGCTCCCGATAGTGGAGAGGTGATGTTCTGTGGTCATCCGCTTGCCCCCAACGACGTATTCAACATCGGTTACCTACCCGAAGAGCGCGGTCTCTACAAAAAGATGAAAGTAGGAGAACAGGCCATCTATCTGGCACAGCTCAAAGGATTGTCGCGCAAAGAAGCCAAACTGCGCCTTACCGAATGGTTCGAACGCCTCGACATCATGCCTTGGTGGAACAAGAAACTTGAGGAACTCTCTAAGGGTATGGCACAGAAAGTGCAGTTTATCATCACTGTCCTCCACGCTCCCGAACTTCTCATTTTCGACGAACCGTTCTCTGGCTTCGACCCCTTGAACGCCGATCTGTTGAAGCGAGAAATCCTCGAACTACGTGACAAAGGGCACACCATCATCTTCTCCACCCACAACATGAGCAGTGTTGAAGAAATCTGCGACGACATCGCGCTGATCAACCGTTCGCAAGTGGTGCTGAGCGGCGGTGTGGACGAGGTGCGCAACCGCTTCCGCAACGGCACCTTCCAAGTCGTGGTGGAAAACGGTGCTGTGCAAGAACGCCCCGAACTCTACACCATCGAAAGCGTGAACACCCTCCGCGGCCTCACCACCTACCAACTTCGGGCAGCCACTGATGTGAACGCCTCACAACTTATGGCACAGGTGGCGGGCGATGCAGCCATCCGCAGTTTCTCAGAAACCATGCCCAGTATGCACGATATTTTTGTTCAAACCGTAAGCGAAGCCAACCATGAATAAGACCCTCATCATCATTTTGCGCGAATACACCACGCGCGTGAGCAAAAAGTCGTTCATTCTGCTCACCCTCCTCATGCCCTTCCTTTTTGCCGCCATCGCCACCGTACCGTTTCTCTTAGGAAATCAAAAGCGACGAGCAACAGAAAGTGGTCATCATCGACAAGACTGGGCAGTATTTCCCTCTCTTTCATTCCGACGAACACTACCTCTTTTCTGCCGAAAAAGCCCTACGTCCCGAGTTCAAGAGCGACACCACCGATGTGGAGGCCGTGGTACTAATCAGCGACCTTGTCAGCCGCAATCCCAAAGCGGTGACTATCTATGGGAAGCGCGAAATCCAAACCGACTTGCAGCGCACCATCGAAGATGTCCTCACCACACAACTACGCAAGGAAAAACTCAAAGCCTACAACATCCCACAGATCGACAACATTATCGACGATGTCCAGCAGGAGTTTTCCGTCACCACGGTCAAGTGGGGCAAAGACGGTGAGGAAACGTTCTCCTCCTCCGACTTGGCCATCGGTGCAGGTTTCGTTTTCACAATGCTCATCTACATCTTCGTACTCACCTACGGCGGTATGGTGATGCAAAGCGTGATGGAAGAAAAGACCAACCGTATCATGGAAATTATGGTGTCGAGTGTAAAACCCTTCCAACTGATGATGGGAAAAATCATCGGAGTCGCCCTCGTCGGCTTCACCCAACTCCTCATTTGGGGCATCATGATAGGTATCATCACCACCGTAGTGGGTAGTTTACTTGGAGCCGATGCAGGTATGGGAGCAGCCCCCGGTGCCGAACTCACCGCAATAACCGGTGCCGACCCACAAGCGCTGGCACAAGCAGCCTCCGGAGACAACAACGAAATGTTCACAGCGCTGATGAACCTCCCTCTGCTTGAACTCGGGGTGATGTTCGTTCTCTATTTCATCGGAGGCTATCTTCTCTTTGCCTCTTTCTTCGCCGCTGTTGGAGCTTCGGTCAATGCTCAAGAAGATTCTTCGCAATTCACTCTGCCCGTAATACTCCTCATGATGTTCGGTCTCTATGCCGCTATGGGCAGCGTTGAGAACACCAACGGGCCGCTGGCTTTCTGGGCCTCCCTCTTCCCTCTCACCTCCCCCATCGTCATGATGGTGCGCATCCCCTTCTCCGTACCGCTTTGGCAAGAAGTGTTGAGCCTTGTTTTACTCTATGCTACCTCCCTCGGTATGGTTTGGGCAGCCGCAAAAATCTACCGCGTCGGCATCTTGATGTACGGCAAAAAGCCCACCCTCAAAGAGATGCTGAAATGGATGCGGTATAAGTAGACTTGAAGCCCGAAAATTTATCTCTGAGATAGAAATTTCTACCTCAGAGATAAAATTTTTTTACCTCTGAGGTAAATTTTCGTAGCTCTTAGGGCAATTAACTTGATGGTAATGCCCCTTCAAGGCGAGGACTAAAACAAAGCACTCATCATCACACAGAATACGACAAATTCGCATAAAACTTTTCTCGAATCTCACCTTGATTTACTCAAGAACTCGGTAATTGGTATTGATATGTCCCCACGTAAACTCCTTTCTCTCCTACTCGTCCTCTTGTTTTGCTCTGCCCACATCGGCTGTGCTCCGTGAGCGCGATTTGGCACGCACCCTCGGTGTGCTTCGTGCCGAGCTCGAACAGAACTATCCCGAAAAGAAAGCCTATGTAGCGCGCCTCGAAGCACAAAACCGCTCCCAGCACAAAGCACTAGTCGGCTATATGCAGCGCTCCGAACAAATCGCCCTGATGCTCTATTCGCAAAAGGACGACCATACTTTCGACCTCTCCTACGCCTGCCGGCAGGCTACCGACCTCTATCGACTGCTCAACGATAATCTTTTGCCTTTCGACCAGGTGCAGGCGCAACTCACCACCGAAACCCAACGATATGCACAGCTCATTCGTTCGCTTGAGGAACTACCCCCGACGCTCAACCGACGTCAGGCGACTCAATCGGCCGAGACAGTAAAGGAGGCGGTAGACAGTCTCAGCTTGACTGCGGCACAAACACGCCGTCTCAAACGCGACATCAATGCCCTCTCCGAAGCCTACACCCTCACACCGGAACAACAGCGCGATCGTGCAGTTTGTCTGCGGTTGGTGCGCGACCTACATACCAGTTTGGCGCGTGTACAGAGCAGCCTTAAAAGCGACCGTGTCTATTATTTGGCTGTCAAAGCGAAAGTTGAATCCCTCAACGCCTATGCCATGGCGCGCTATCGCAACCTTCAGCACAACATTTTCCTCAACGGCGGCGACAACTATCTGAACATCTTGCGCAACCTGCCCGAGGTGGTTTCCATCGCCCGTGCCGACCTCAAACAAAAAGTACTCCGCCCTCGATCATCTACCCTCGACTTACAGCGAATGGCGCGGCCCTGTGGTGGTGTTTATGCTCCTCTTTGTTCTGGCCTACGTGCTTCTCTCCATCGGACTGGCCGCGGCCCTGCTTCGCTTTGCACCACGGCGGTGGCTGCCACACGATTTTACCGACAAACGGCGCACCTATTTCACCGCCCTCGGTCTCCTCTTCTTTGCCCTCTCCATCTTTTGTGGTACGCCTTTTCACCGACCAAGGTTTCACACTGATGGCCATGACCTTGATGACCAACATCGCTTGGCTGGCTTTGGCCATCGTGGCTTCGTTGTTGGTACGCCTCAATGGGGCACAAATCGGAAAAGGGGTTGCATCTCTATCTGCCCTTTGTGCTAATGGCCTTCATCGTGGTGGCCTTTCGTGTACTGTTCATCCCCAATGTGGTCATCAACCTCATCTACCCACCTCTCCTCCTGCTCTTCGCCTTTTGGCAGGTGCGCACCCTGCGGTTGCCCAAAGGCAGTGTACCTACAAGCGATATTCTCTATGCCTCGGCCTCAATGTTGGCCATGTGTGCAGCCACTGTGATGGCATGGATCGGATTTGTTCTTATGGCCGTCCAACTCATGGTGTGGTGGATGTTCCAACTCGCCGCCCTGCAAACCATCAACGCCCTCTACCACCTCCTTTCCCGCTACGAACATTCAAAAGTACTGCCCAAGCTCCTCCAATCCCTGACACCCGAAGAACGTGAAGGAATGGACGAAGCCTCCCTCCTGCAATGGGCCAAGCAAGGTGGCTACATCACCCGCACCTGGGCCTATGATTTTGTCAATCGTACCATTATCCCTGTTCTCGCTGTAGGCTCGATTTTCCTCAGCGTATGGTATGCCGCAGGAGTGTTTGAAATGACCGATGTGGTGCGTATGTCCTTCTCCTACAACTTCATCGACCAGCCCGGCCTCATACAGCTCTCCCTCCATAAAATCAGTTTTGTCATTGCTTTCTGGTTCGTATTCTCTTACCTCAACTACGCCCTTCGTTCTTTCTATCAGCACGTCACGCGGATGCGGCGTAAACTCCCTTCCTATCAATACAACTTTACCCTTGCCAACAACGTCATTGCCATCCTCGTTTGGGGTGCCTACATCCTCTACGCACTCTTTCTGCTGCAAGTGCCGAAATCGGGCATCGGAGTCGTTACGGCAGGATTGGCCACGGGTATGGGTTTTGCGATGAAGGATCTTTTGGAAAACTTCTTCTATGGTATTTCTCTGATGGCAGGTCGTGTGCGCGTGGGTGACTTTATCGAGTGCGACGGTATCCGTGGTCGCGTGGAAAGCATTTCCTATCAAAGCACCCAAATCAGCACCTTCGATGGTTCCGTCATTGCCTTCCTCAACACGCAGCTCTTCAACAAAAACTTCAAAAACCTCACTCGCGACAATGCCTATGAGTTGGCAAAGATTCCTCTTGGCGTAGGCTACGGCAGCGATGTGCAGCAAGTCCGCTCCTTGGTGATCAACGCTCTCACTCCGCTCAACGAAATCCTGCCCGATGGTCGTACCCTCTTCAAACCGGATACCTCTATCGGTGTTTCCTTCTCCGATTTTTGGTGCCAGCAGCGTCGACCTTATCGTTGTGTGCTGGGTGCTCGTTGAGCAACGAGCAGCCTTCCTCGCTCGTGCTCGTGAGATTATCTACAATACGCTCAACCAGCATGACGTCGAAATCCCCTTCCCGCAAGTTGATGTGCACATGCGCTAAAAACTCATATGATCAAGCCCTCCACCCTCACAGCCTTACTTGCTGTGAGGGTAAGGTTGTATAAACCCATTCTGAAAACTTGGCTTAATGGTCAAATGTACTCCTGAAAGAGGTCATAAATGCTCTCTTTTTCATTTAATGGTCAAATGTACTCCTAGAATAGCTCAAATCCTTAGTGTTTATCGGGGTTGAAAGCCCCTAATATGTTTCCGATAAGCAGTTCTCTCTTTTCTATCGAAAGTCCACGATGAATACGCAATCTCATCTTCAATACAGAATTGAGAGACTCTATAGCATTGTTAGTGCGCGGAACCTGATTGGTAGGGAATTTTTCAATGAACTTGACCAAAGATAAGTGCAATCTCAAACTCCTTAAATTGAAAACATCGATCGATCAAGAAGTGTAATTCCTCTTACAACCTTAATAATACAATCATAAACAATGGAACATAGAAGACTTTTTGCAGCTCCCATCATTCTTTTGCTGATGTGGCTCATCGTTAGCAGCAGTTATGCACAGCAGAAAGCACTCGTTACTTTTGAACTCAGACAGGTGGTAACAGAGGAAGTGATCATGCAACCCAAGTTCGCGCTTTTCTTCCAAGACAGCATTACGGTTCCATTTCAAGAGTTTGCTATTCACGAATCCAATAGCGGTGTGCACTCTTTGGAGTTTGAATATAAACCAGGGCGGTATACACTGCGAATCAGCAAAGAGGGCTACCAAAATACAGAGAAACAATTTCTGGTGCGCACACGCCGCTATACAGCTTTGGGCATCGGTACAATCCAAATGAGCAAAGCCAAAGACTACAAGCTGGGCGAGGCTGTAGTGAAAGCTACGCACATTAAAATGGTGATGCGGGGCGATACATTGGTCTACGATGCTGCGGCTTTTGAGTTGGCCAATGGTTCGATGCTTGATGCGCTGGTGGCACAGCTCCCCGGTGCAGAACTCAAAAACGGACAAATCAAAGTGAACGGTAAGCATATTGAGAGCCTAATGATCAATGGCGAGGACTTCTTCGCTGGTACGCCAAAGGTCGCTTTAGAAAATCTACCTGCTTACACCGTGAAGAATATCAAGGTCTACGACCGCGCAGCCAATGATGCCTACCTTCGTCGTCGCGCAACAAGTGGAAAGAAGCTACCGAACGAAGACGAACATATGGTGATGGACGTTCAGCTCAAGAAAGCCTACTCCACAGGCTGGATAGGCAATGCTGAAGCTCACTATGGTGTACCCTCCGATCGCTATTTGGGCAAGGCTTTCGGTTTGGGATACTCCGACCGCCTGCGGCTGGCAGCCTTTGTCAACATCAATAATATCAAAGACACGCAGGCTGGCAATGCCTCGGGACAATGGGGAGGAGGATGGCCACAAGACGGCTTGCTCAACCTCAAGATGGGTGGTCTCGACTATCTCTATAAGGTGAGGAAGACCAAGGTGTTTGGCAACGTGATGCTCACCCACGAAGATGTGGACACCGAAAAACAGACAAGCAGTGTGAACTACTATACCAGCGGCAACGTGTTTGGACGTACACTCTCACAGCAAACTGACAAGAAATTTCACTTGATTTCTTCGCACACGCTGCAACACTTTGGAGAACAGATGTATCTTCAGCTTACTCCCTCCATTGACTATCTGCGCAATGACTACACTTCTCTCTTGCGCACAGCAAGCTTCAAGGCTAATATCCATGAAAACTACCGATTGGCATCCCTTGACTCCCTCTACTCTCCCCTCGGCTTACGCTCTTCACTGGCACAACATCTGCTCAATAGTACTAATCAAGAGAAAGAAGGTCGCTCAGGATGGTTCATTGGAAGACTGAATGGTGGGGCTACTATTTCGTTCCCCGACTGGGGTGATAACCTCGAGATAGGAGTGAACGGAGAGTACAGACACAACACAGACCGACCACTCATGGCAACGCATCGTTTTTCTGACTTTCAGACGCATGTCAATGGTACGGGCGATCGTCTCAGCCAACGTCAGGATGGGGCATCCACCTCTTACAATATCTATGGAGGAGCAGCATACTCTCTCTCTTTGATGCCTTATAATCCTCAAAATGGACACTATGGAATCGTACAGTTCCGTGCCGCTTATGGTCGCCAATACAATAATCAAGACGACAACTATTGGAAGTTGCGCGAACAACTTGCCAATGGAGCGATGACCGCGCTCTTACCCCCTTCTGCCATTCGTCCTGAGGTATTGCAACAAGATTTGAATAATAGTGTACACTCCGTTTATACACGAGACACCTATTCCCCAGGAGTGGAAATGAATTATGTGTATCACCCCGACATCAACGTCGAAAGACGATACGACGTTAATCTCAAATTGGCGAGCAATGTACGTCGTGAGTCATTGCACTATCTGAAGCATCAGTTAGACACTACTCTCATGCGATGGGCACATGAGTTCTCTCCTGCGCTCTCGCTCCAATATAGATACAAAACTGGCATTAGTGCGAAGGAAGCCAAAATAAGTTATGCTTTTTTCCGAAGGCATCCCTAGCATCTACTATCTGCTGCCGACAGTGAACGATAGCGACCCGACGAACATCTACGCCAACAATCCCAACCTGCGCCGCTCACTATCCCACAGCGTCAATGGGTATTACTCCTATCAACACCACAGCACGCACAGCAATATCTCTTTCAGCACGGGATACGGACGCACGGATCGCGCCATTGCCTACGCACGTCAATACCAACGCAACACGGGCATCACCAAGTGGACGCCGCAGAACATTGATGGAAACTGGAATGCCAATGCCTCGCTGCAGTACTCCACGCCTTTGGGCAAAAAGGAGGCCTTCCAGCTGCACGGCACGAGTGCGGCCTACTATCTCAATTCTGCGGACTTCTCTACGGATACAGAGACCATGGAGCGCTCTGTGGTGCGCAACCTCACCCTCTCGCAGCATTTAGGCTTGACTTACCAGTTTGGCAAAAACCGTGTAGGACTGGAAGGCCGCGTTGCTTGGCTGCGCAGCCGCTCGGAACTGCGCAACTTCCCATCCACTGATGCCATCGACTACAGCGCCAAGACCAACGCCCTCGTCCGTTTGCCTCACGATTGGGAGGTTGGCACCGATATGAACTTCTACGCTCGTCGTGGCTACAATGATGCTACGCTCAACACGACCCACTGGGTGTGGAACGCCTCGCTCTCCAAACTATTGATGCGTGGCAACTTGGTAGTCAAGCTCACCGCCATTGATATGCTCTCGCAAATCAGCAACCTGCAATACAGCATCAATGGCCAAGGCCGCACCGAAACGTGGATTAACGCCCTGCCTCACTACGTGATGCTCGGTGTGCAATATCGCTTTCACATTATGCCCAAAAAGAAACAATAATGAAGTTTTATCGACAATTTGATCAGATGGACTGTGGTCCAGCATGCATACAAATGGTTACCTCTTATTTCGGAAAGGAATACCCATTGGCATATCTGCGCTCTTTCTCTCATTTTAACAAGAGAGGGAGTTAGTGTAGGTGGCATTAGGAATGCACTAAAAGAGATTGGGATGGAGAGTGCAACCTTTGAAATGACCAGAGAACAATTACGTGATAATTGTCCTTTATCACGTACCGTAGAGTCAATCCACGCTTTCTCGTGAATTAAGACGCAACAGTACTCGGTCGGGCAAGTACATTTGGTTCAAGGCGCACGACAAGGCGATGGAGCGTCGCAAGCGTTCCACACGCAATGCAGCCCTTGCTCCCGAATTGGTGTGGAGAATCAAACAACTCATCCTGGAAGAACAATGGTCACCGCGACAAATATCGGGCGTATTGAAGAAGGAAGGCGTCAGAGTATCACATCAAAGCATCTACAACATGATTCATGCTGATGCAAGCGGAGAATTGGCGCGCCACACGCGTCACAAGCTCAAATATAGGCGCCGCCCCAAACGCAGGCCTTTCCCCATAGCCGACAGAACGAGCATTCACTCGCGTCCCGAGCAGGCGGACGGAAAAACGCTTTGGGGATTTTTGAGATGGATTTGATTGTGGATTCTCACAACCACGCCATACTCACAATCGTGGAGCGTTCCCACAAACATGCTCTTCATGACCAAACTTGCCCATGGGAAGAAAGCAGAGCCGTTGGCCAAGGAGGTCAGACGTCTGCTTCTGCCCTACAAGAAACACATCAAGACCATTACCACTGACAATGGTCCTGAATTTGCTGCACACAAGCTGATTACTAAATATTTGGGAGCGGTCGTCTATTTCGCCGATCCTTATGCCTCATGGCAAAAGGGGGCGATAGAAAATACAAATAAACTCATCAGACAGTATATTCCAAAGCATACCAACTTCGATGAAGTTACAGATAAAAAGATTGCGAGTATACAAAAGAAAATCAACAGCAGACCCAGGAAAAAATTAAAGTTTGAAACACCAAAAACAGAGTTCTTCAAAAGAATAGCTTAATTTTGCACTTGCCGGTTGACTCTACGGATTTAATTCGTCTGCATTTGTGAAAGTTTTCAGAATGAGTCATTCTATAACAAGAGACCACCCTCACAGCTTTACCGCTGTGAGGGTGGCTCCATTTATTCCCCACAAAAAGCCATGGCCGGCCACGCTCTTGATGCCTCTCACACTAATGTCGCTTCTCAGACGACAGCATCAATACGTCAGCAACAGCCATGGCTGAAAGATCGGATTTCCTAATTTCCGACTTATTTACGGCGGAACACAACGTTCATAAACGTCTTTTCCGTCACATCCGGCGAAGAGGGATTGACCAAAGAGTAGCGCAGTCTGCCCGTGTCGTCCACCTGAACATTGCTGAAGACAGCATTGTCGTAGTAGGTCACGAAGTAGTCCAAATCCCCTCTTGCAACAACGGGTAAAGGAGTTGTAGCACTAGGATTCCGAGCCGTATAGGCGGATGGAATGGGAGAAGGAGTGAATTGGTCATAATACTTCTGATACAAGTCGATTTCGAAGGCCGTGCCCAGATAGGCCGGGTCGCTCGTGTCGGTGGGCAGAACGATGCTGGGCATGTAGAAGAAGAGCGGCCAGACAGCGTTCATCATACCCACCACCCCGTGCTGGTTGGCCACGAGCACACGGTCGGGAGCATAGAGGTTTCCCTTCCCGGAATCATAGTTGCCGGAGGGTTGGTGGTGATGCCCTCGCCCTTCTTGGGGAGGGTTTGGATGCGTAGACTTCCCTTCACGTCCATGTCTTCGGTGGGCGTTCGGGTGTTGACACCGACACGTTCGGTTTGTGCCAAAGCATTCAGAGGGAGAAGCAGGCCGGTCAAGAGGCCGAATAGATAACGTTTCATTGTTGTGATGAGAGATTTGAGAGGATGATGAGAGATGGAGTGAAATGAGTTTCCCTCGGCAGGAGCAGCCCAAGAGCCGTGATGCGCTGGGCTGCCCTCCGATGGAAGCGACTATTGAGAGACACGCAGACGCAGGTGCGGATTGACACGGGCGGCATGTCCACCTTTCAGGTAGACGGTGATGATGGGGCTTTCCACGTGGCAGCCCCCGCCATCGACGGTGCGGTAGTAGTAGAGCACGCGTTTGCCCTTCGGGCGGTTGGTCTCGCGATAGGTGGCCTCGTTGCCCACCTCGGTCCACGTGTTTTTGTCCGTGCTGCGATACCACTTGTAGGTGCGCGTCCCGCTGCCCGTCAGCACACCGGCCGTCACGGTGTAAGGATTCTTGCCCTTGATTGTGAGTGTGAGTTCGTCGGTACTGATGTTTTTGCACAAATCCAGGCGTCACGTTGAGCGTAGAGATGGCGCTGTAGCCGGCGCAACGGTCGGAGGACGACTTGCGGCGGATGTAGAGGGTTCCAGCATTGGTCGGCACATAGTCGAGGTCTTCGCCGTTGGCCGACGCTATCGTCTGCCAGTTGGTTTTGTCGTAGGAGTACTCCCAACTGTAGCGCGGCGTTGTGGTCGTTCCACCCGAGGTCACCGTGGCAGCAGGCAGGTCGATTTTTGGCCCGTTCGCCGGCACAAAGGGTGATTTCCTTGTGCACGGCGGTTTCATTCACCTGGAGAGCGACACCATAATCTCGCGATAGAGCTGTCCGCCACACGGAGGGATGGTGATGGTGATTTGATACTTACCGGCTCCGGCAGTATTGCCAAAGACATCAATCTCACGAGTGTTGGCGTAGGTCCCATTCGGTCGCCGCCACTTGTAGGTGCCGTTGTGGTAGTACGGCACGGAGAGTTTCACCGTCTCTCCTTCACAGATTTCCTGTTTCGCTTTGATTTTGCGCCCCATTTCGGCAAAGGAGTAGAGGGTGAGTGTCCTCGCAGGGTGTACTGCCCACACTTGTCCGTGACGGTATAGTCGAGCGTCTGCCCTTCATTAGCCGGGGTGATGACAAAGCTGGCGGGCGTGTTATCCGTCGCGGTCTGCGTCTGCCCATTCATCGACACGGTATAAGGCGCCATGCCGCCACGCACAAAGACATAGGCGTAGCCCTTCTTATCTTGATCACAGAAGAAGGACGTGGTGTTGTAGTCGTCGATGGAGAAGAGTGTGGGCCATCCGGCTCGACGATAGAAGTCTTCCACACGGAGCGACTTTTCGCACGTCTTTTCTCCGTCGTTGAAGTCGAAGTAGACCGTTGTTTCGGGATAGTAAGGATGATACAAACTGTCGGGACCAAGATAGCCTCCATGGTTGTTATAATTCCAGCCGGGATCATAGCCTCCCCCATAGTAGGGATTATTCCAGTTGTAGCCACTTGGATAGTCTATGCTCTCTCCCGGAGTGTAATACGTTTCAGACCACCACTGGTTTCGTTGCGACCATCGTTTGATGGGGACAGTCTTCGTGGTCGTCACGGTATAGGGTGCTTTGTACTTATGCTCTTGATAGGTAACGGTAGTGCCGGGTGTCATCCTCACACTACCATCGCACTGTGCATCTTCAGTCCAATCTATCGTGGCATGGTCAATCCACATATCGGGTTCGGTTTGGTAGGTGAAGTTATAGACCTTACCGCAGGCATCGGTGAGTTCCACACTATGCGTACCATCATGGAGGTCAAATCCATTCACCGGAGACACCTTTCCATCGGGATAGTAGGCCGTCCATTCACCATTGAAACCTTTTCCGGCCACAAAAGCATATCGCCCATTTTCATACTCTCCATATCCGTAAGGACCTCCCGTTCGGCTCTTCTGGAAAAGTTGGACATCAGTATGCCCACTCTCTTCAACAACCCCACTCAGGTCTTCATTCGGTTGAGAGAATGTTTTCTGACGTTCGTAAGTCACATGAGACTTTCCATCGGTAATCCTTACCTTCTTCCAGTTCCAATGCCAGTAGGCCGTTGGGGGATCGGTCGTCACAAAGAAAGCGCGAGGGTCTCTCACGGACTGATCCCTCCCACTAATGCTCATAGGATTACAATCCATAGGTTTCGGCAAGGGCACCTGCAAGGCCTTGAAGTTTTTGACCACGATGTCTTTTACCGTCCAATCAAATGTATTGTTGGAGGCAGGATTGACAGCACTTGTGTAGACAAACTTATAGGTTTTTCCCATCGTGAAGTCATATTCAGGAAACCAATTATACTGATTAAACATCGGACGGTCCAACACTTTGGTAGGGCCATCAAAAATCTCCAAATGACCGTATTCCGGGCATTTACTATAATATTGAATTTTAGCGAAGTAATAACGCATATACTGGCGAGCACAATTCGTAAAACTCTTGGTGGCGGTCCTCCACCAAGAATTACCATCTTCAGTTATATAAACCCCGGGCTCAGGTGCCATGGTTTTTGCATGGAATACAGGGATGGAAAGGCTCTTTTCGAGCGTACCGTCTTCATCATAGATATCCAGACGATAGTTGATTTCTGCCTTCTGATAAAGGAATTTATCAGCAGACTGAAATTCTTTGTAAGAAAATGTTCGTCGCCAAAGCTCTGTTTCAGGACTGGTAGAAGCATTCACATAGACGAAAGTGAATTTTTTTGCACTTGTGACGTGACCAACCACTTCGATTAATATAGTAATTAGAGATTTCATCTTCACAATGATTGATGGCATTAGAAGTACTATATAGACTCCAATCGTTTTTTGCTTCTACCGGTTCCGTAGCAGCAGGCACTGTTTGATGTGCTTTTGTAGAAGCGCAAGTAGGCAAGTCTTTATGCCGCAGAAAGAGTTCATAGCCGGCGTAAGGGTTGAAAGGCACGTTATGCCAAGTGCTATTATTTGTAGCTTTTTCCCAGTGAGTAGCATCAGCCTCAAGGGTGCCCAATGGCTCTATGGCCACTTCGAAGTTTTCCACAGGTTCGTCTACATTGTAAACCCCAGAAGGAAGGTATCCCGCGTTATTGAGACTATAGTAGACTTCATAACGTCCGGAACAATCCTCTGCCAGTCGTCGGTAAGGAGTACCATAGAATTGCCAGCCACGCTTATTGTAAATCGTGAAGTTATCGTATCTGCTTTGACAACCATCTTCAATCTGCAGGCCATAGTATCCCGCGGTGAGATTGCCGCCCCACTTTCCAGGTTCGAACTCCGTCAGCTCCACGCCATTTGCCCGCACTCTGCGTTTACTGGGTGCACCGCTGGAAATGGTCAAAGGAATGAACCCCTTGTTGCTGCAAGGCGGTATCGCAGTATAATACTGGTTTGGGCCGGAACTCTGTGCCCCGGAGTAACTATAATTCATCGTATGATAGTTGTCAGGGAAATAGGCATATGAATTCATCACAAACTCATCGTCATCCCCTTTCCATGCCGTTGCTGTGATGTAGTAAGAGCCTGCATTGACCGTCATTTCGTAAGTAAAATTAGGCTTTGCCGTCATGATGCGCTGTGAGAGGTTGTCCACTCTCCAACGCACACTGTCCATCTGTTCGGCATTCTCCAGCCACATCTTCAGTTTGTGACCTCCATCACAACCGCTGTGCGTCATCTCTACGCGTATTTTTAGGCGAGGGACGTCCGGTACTGAAAGAGGTTCTATTGGTCAGTTCTCCACAAGCCGATACGACACCGGCCACAGCTGTGTAAGCGGTATTGATGTCCAATCCGGAGAAAGTGACCGGAGTCTGGGTACCGATGACCTGCTGTTGCGCGACAAGAATTCCTTGTTGGTTATACAATCGATAGTTGACCGGCGCTGTGGGGTAGGCATAATAAGAGCTACTACCCTGACTGAGACTCAACTTCACCACAACGCCATTACCTACATACGGCTTTTCGGGAGTAATATCATCGGTTCGAAGACTATAGCCATCTCGCTGAATGGTGCCCAAAGAGACTTGAGTGTTATTGACCAAGGTTTCATCTTGCTGGGGTACATCATTTAGGTAGGCATAGATATTATATACTGTTTGCATCCCTCCTTGTTGTGTATTCTCCAGTGGAGGAAGGTTGGTGAACGTAAAGGTATCCGTCATTGTCGGAGAAACAAACGAAGCCACCGTTTGCACAGAATGCACTTTCTGTCGTTGTACATAATTAGCGTCATAGACATAAGAGTATTGGACTTTCACCAAACGATACTCTACCTTGCCCGTGAGCGGTGTGCTTTCGCATGTAGACCATTTAGCCTTACCACTCAATATCCCATTATTGCACTCGACAAAAGGATACTTCTGTTCAGTCCAAGTATAGCTAATCGTACGATACTTATTATTGCTTCCACTATAATAGTAGACCTTAAACTCTTTACTCAATGTACCACAACTACTATTCATCGTGAGACGATACTTCCCGGGGTTGAAGTAATCCTTAAATTCAGCAGTCTTCCCACTTTCCACACCGGAAATGATCTTTGAATAAGAACCATCCAAGGCTTCTAACTTATAAGTATATCCTCCTGCAAGCTCCATATTAGGAGCATTCCATTGAAGCGAAGAAAGTTGGCAAGCACTCACAGCGATAGAATCTTGCACTTGCAGTGTATTTTCCTCGAAGGCACCAGGCACCACTACCGTCATCGTTGTGTCGTAACTGGCACAATAAGTGGCATAAGCATACTTCACCGTGTATGTGCCGGGAGAAAGATTTGCAAATCCGCTCGGGCTATAACTTCCATCACTAATCCGTGTGTCCAGTAGTACATTCGACGAATTGTAAAGTTCGACACGCTCAAACTTTTTAGTAGTACGTCGCAGCTGATTGACACGGATTGTTCCAAGATTTCCCACATCCAGAGGTTACTTCGACTGAAGTTGTAGCAAAAGGTCCTCCCGTTGAAAAGCGAAGCGTCTTCTTCAAGGTTGGGAGACAAAGAGGGTAGATTTCGATATCATAGACTCCTACAGCGGCATTCCTTATATTAAGTGCATAATAGCCTCCTGTTTGACCGTCGCCTTTGAATTTTTCAACTCGAGATTCAACAACTGTGCCATTTCGCTTGATGGTAATTTGGTAGGAATGTTCGCGCATTGACCCTCTTAACTGTACAACAAGCGTACCAGCATTATCGCCGGCACAGTCACTAGGGAAATACATCACCACTATATGACAACTTACTCAACTCTGCCTTGTAAAGCAGAGGAGTATGATCTCTTATTTTGAATTTAAAAGTCTGTGTAGGCATTCCACAAGAAGGCACTATACGGAGTTCATAGTCCCCGGGACCACCATTGGTCATAATCGTTGTAAAGGAGGCGTCAGTGTTATACCATAGTCCTGTAGCTTCTATTCGGTTTGTCCAACTATGTGGGTTGGTAATAAAATCCGTGATATTGAAATTACCAGCATAAATAGGCACATTCCGACGGATGTATTTAGACGTCACATCGGGCGAGATGAGGCGTTGGACATTCGGGATGAGTGCCGTCTTCAGCAGCACACCATTACGATAGAGTTCATAAGTCCCCCCTTTGAAGGTCTTCTCAAAAACATTGTACGTCAGCCAATGAATTTCGATGGGCACTTCATTGGTACAATAGTCCACACTATCATCCCTAGCGATGACAACAGGGATGAAAGGATTTTCTCTCAGCACTACATTAGGGGGAATTTCCCTGATTATAGGATATCCTCCGGAAGAGTTCTTTCCATATTCAAATCGTGGGTCGTAATTATTTTTCTGATCTTCTTCACCCCAAACTTGATAATATCGATTGCTCCTGAAGTTCCAACTGCTCTTCGTTTCTGCTCCACACAAAGATAGCGTTGCGGAATAGTTGGCGATAGGAATTCCGGGGATACTAAAATCGCGTTGATCTTTTGGCCAGTCTATAGAGCGTATGAGCTGACCTTCGGCATAAAAATCAAGCGTCAAGTCCTCTTCGTAATCTCCATAGCCTAAAGAAAAGTTCATTTGCATCGTTGGAGAGCAAAAGGAGGGTTCTGTAGACATAGTACTCATACTCAGCTGTCCCAACTTTCCATTCTCCAACTTGATGTTCTGCGTCTCGTGTTGTCCTGCCCAATCGGCAGTGAGGGTGTAATTGCCGGCAGGAAGGTTTTCAAACTTCACTTCGCTGGTTCCGGTTTTGGTGGCAATGGGTGTTCCTCCCTCGGTAAGCGTATAAGTCACGCTGACACCTTGGGGCAAGGTGCCGGAAATATTGCCTTTGATAGCACCTTTTGCACAAGTGGGATAAGGCTTTCGGGCCACCGAAGCCGCCAATGTTCCCAAAGGCAAAGAAGAAACAGTGAAATCCGAAGTCGCTTCTGCTCCACAATCAAGGGTGGCCTTTGCAGTGTAGTCACCGACAGGAATACCTTCGATGACAGTTTCGAAAGGCATTGTGGTGAGCACGAGTGTTTTGTGCAATGCCGGTGTGCCCGTTCGGTTGGTAAGGGTGTAGGTGATAGACGTCGCTCCATCGGTACGTGAGGGTATCAGTCGCACCTTGCCCAAAGCTGTGCCGAGGACCGGAGTCGTAGACGTACGGAGCGCTGTCTTGGGCACAGTCACATCGGTTTCAAAGATGTAGGCATTTTCGTCTGCATCCCAACCGGCACCAGGTGTGGCAATGGCACACGAGGGTACAACTTTGGCTTTGACGACATAGTCGCCCGCAGCAAGATTGGCAAAGTCCCAATAGAAGTCACCTTGGTTACCTCTCGTTTTCCAGTCTGCAAGTTTTTCTCCATCACTCTTGCGAAAAAAAGCGCATAAGAGACCTGTCCACTTTGGTGAACACCAGCCTCACGCACAGTGATGATACCGGCAGCCCCCCACAACCTCCACCGGGAGTGGCCGTAGACATGATTTTGAAATCCGAAGTGGGCTTTTGTCCGATTGTGGGCAAAGTCACTTCAAACCATGGACGCTCCACCTTGCTGCTGGAGCACTGACCGGCTAAGCGCATCTTGACGACATCGCCATCGGCAAAGTCTTTCAAGACGATGTAGCCCACGCGGTCAATCTGAAAAAAACTGCTTGTTTTTCCAATGCAGTCCGTCACTGGAAAACTCGACATAAAACTGAGTGAAACCGGCTACATGCCCCTTGTAGGCAAGCTTTACGGCCGGACGTGTGTTGCAATCAGCATTGCCGGCAAGGTAGCTGATGTCAAAATCACTTTCCACCAGGCTTGGGCAGTCTTGTGCCCTCGCACCAAGCGAAACAAAAAGCAACATCAGCCATAGCGCCAACAGCCAACTTATTCGCCGACAGTGGTGGCTGAAAAACAAGTGTTGAAAATGAAGCATAATAATAATGTATTGAGAGAAAGTATAATTGGATAAATTATCTATCTGGATGAGAAGCGCTATTACAAAACCAACAGAGGCATATCGTATACAAGTATTCAAACTTACACATATGTTCCAATGAGCATGAAAGTCTTATGCCATTTATGGTCACATTTGGATTGTAAAAGTAGACAACTTTTACGACAAATGAAAAATTTAGAGAGAAATCAAACAAAGAAAAAAATCCCCGAATTTTTGCAATATAGACCTTACACAACAAACACAAAAACAAGAAAGGACAATGTAAATATAAGCATTACTGATAAAAAAAGACATATAGGGAATACTGACCTCTCACGTGTCTTCACTCACAAGAGGAGTGCATAACTTTCCATATGTTTCATTTGTCCTTCTTCCAAGCTTTCAATCTGGGCCAAGTAATCCCTACTAAGTAAAAGATAAACCTATCTTGACTACAGAAAAAACAAAAGTCTTGTAAATCAATGATTTACAAGACTTCACGCGGAGAGAGGGGGATTCGAACCCCCGAAACGCTTTTGACGTTTACACGCTTTCCAGGCGTGCCTCTTCAACCACTCGAGCACCTCTCCAAAGGTGAAAATAGGTCGGATGGAGTGGCCATCCTCCCAAAGCAACGGAGAAAATCCAAGGCCCAACAGAGAGTAGTGGGAATCTCATTGAGCATGTTCCTTTTGACAAAAAAACTTTCAAAAAGCGGATGGAGGATTTTCGAAATGCGGTGCAAAGATACTACTTTTTTTGCAAATGGCAGAGGTTTACTCAAGAAAAAACGAGCCGAACCTACATTTTCTGAGGAATTGCGAGGAAAAAGATTAGAATTGAGGTCTTTTATCACCCGATAGTCGACCGAAAACTATCCGTCGTAACCCTAAGAAACGGCTGAGTAGTCTAAGAAATTGAAGAGTAGTTCTGTTGTTCCTGCCGAAGACGATTGAGTTCTCTCCAGATTGGGGCGTATTGTGGAGTTTGCCGAGTGGTATCGGTTTCCAAAATGCGCGCTGCTGCTTCTCGAGCCTCCGCCATGAGGGCGGTGTCGCCCACGAGATGGGCTATTTTTCAAGTCAAAAAGGCAGTCCGCTTTGCGCAGTTCCTTCCAAATCGCCGGGGCCACGGAATTTCATATCGGCCTCGGCAATGACAAAACCATCGGTCGTTTCGACCATAATCTCCATACGCTGCCGGGTGGTCTCGGCCAAATTGTCCTTGGTCACGAGAATGCAGTAGCTTTGTTCTGCTCCACGCCCCACTCGACCGCGGAGTTGGTGCAACTGCGCCAGCCCGAATCGCTCGGCATTTTCGACCACCATGACCGAAGCATTGGGCACGTTGACGCCCACCTCAATGACGGTGGTAGACACTAAAATTTGAGTTTCGTAGGTCGAAAAATTCACGCATTGCCTCCTCCTTTTCGATAGGTTTCATCTTGCCGTGCACACGTCCGACTTTCCATTCGGGGAAAGCTTCGCGCACAGCCTCATAACCCTGCTCGAGCGCCAAGAGATCCAATTTTTCGTTTTCATCAATGAGAGGATAGACGAAATAGGCTTGACGCCCTTTGCGCAATTCGGCATCAATGAGTTGGTGCAGCAGGTGGCGCTGCGAAGTGCGGTAGTGGCGCGTTTCGATGGGTTTTCGGCCGGGAGGAAGTTGGTCGATGACGCTCACATCCAAGTCACCATAGACCGTCATGGCCAAGGTGCGCGGAATGGGCGTGGCCGTCATGACCAAAATATGTGGAGGGCGCGTGTTTTTAGCCCACAATGCTGCACGCTGCTTAACCCCGAAACGGTGTTGCTCGTCAATGACCACCAGACCGAGGTTGAGGAAGGCGACAGTAGGCTCAATCAGGGCATGTGTGCCTACAACGATCTGCACCTCGCCTCGGGCAATTCCCTCCAACACCGCCTTGCGGCGCTTGCGCTTGACAGTGCCCGTGAGGAGTTCGACACGGAGACCGAGCGGCTCCAATTGAGCAGAAATCCCTTTATAATGCTGTTCGGCCAAAAATTTCGGTAGGTGCCATGATGCAGGCTTGAAATCCATTGTCGAGTGCCAGAAGCGCAACCAAAGTTGCCACCATCGTCTTGCCCGAGCCCACATCGCCCTGCAAGAGGCGGTTCATCTGCCGTCCACTGCGCAGGTCAGCGTGCACCTCTTTAATCACTCGCTTTTGCGCTTCGGTCAGTGAGAAAGGCAGATGATGAGCGTAGAAGTCATTGAAAAAGCCGACCGACACGCGGAAACGGCCATCCTTCATAGTCGACCTTGCGCTGCCGATTGTATTGCAGGATAGAGAGTTGCAGAAAAAAGAGTTCTTCAAACTTCAATCGGTGCTTGGCATCAGCCACGGCCTGTGCATTTTGCGAGAAATGGATGTCGCGGATGGCCTGATGGTGCGACACAAGGTGGTGTTCTTGCAACAGTGTCGGAGGAAAGACTTCGGGCAAAGCCATTGGCAGTTTTTCGAAAGCATTGGCCACCAGTTCGTTGATGAGTTTGGAGGTGATTTTCGCACGATCCAGGCGGTCGGTCGAATGATAGACCGGTTGCATGCGCAGCAAAGGACGATTGATGACCTTTGCCAATTCCTCCATCTCGGGATGAGCAATGGAAAAATAGTGTCCGAAAGGCTTGGGTTCGCCAAACACTTGATAGTCGACATCGACTTTGTACATCGTCTCCAAATGTTTCGACACGCGAAACCATACCAACTGCACATAGCCTGTGCCGTCCGTGAAACTGGCCACCAATCTCCGCTTGGGGCCTTCGCCTTGCTTGGTGAGACTGACGATGCGTCCACGCAACTGGATGCTTTTGCATCCCTTCCGTCAAATCACAGATGCGGTGGATTTTTGTCCGATCTTCGTGGCGGAAGGGATAGGTGTGCAGCAGGTCGCCAATGGTGCGAATGCCCAACTCTGCGTTGAGCAGTTTTGCACGATTGGGGCCGACGCCTTTGAGGTAGGTGATGTCTTGATCGAGATAAGAAGTCATGACGGGCACATTGTTTCTCCTTCTAAAAACTCGTATCTTTGGAAGATGCAGGTAAAGAGGCCGAAAGGAATAACTCAGAGATAGAAAAAAATTTATCTCAGAGGTAGTTTTTTTATCTCAGAGATAGAAAAAAACTACCTCTGAGGTAAATTGAGGGGACTGAGATACCTCACTTTTAGGAAGGTTGGGAACGCTACTTGGCAGTAAATTCAATCCATGCGGTCACGATAGTCTTCGTAGCGATATTCGCGCAGCATTTCGAGCGTGCCGTCTGCATGGAGCAGGCACAAAAGCCGGATGATGGATGCCGTTGAACATGTTGGTCTTCACGGTGGTGTAGTGTATCATGTCTTCAAACACGATTTCGCTCCCCCACGTGCAGCGGCTCCTCGAAGCGCCAGTAGCCCATATAGTCACCGCTCAAGCAACTGTTTCCTCCAAGGCGATAGACATTGGGAGCGGTTTCGAGTCCACGCTCCCGCCCATCGTTGAGGGTTTCGGCATGGCGGATGGTGGGATGATAGGGCATTTCGAGGCAGTCTGGCATATGGCAGGTGAAGGAGGCGTTGAAAAGTGCCGTCTTGATACCTGCATTTTCTACGATGTCCACCACCTGAGCCACCAGTGTCCCGGTTTGCCAAGCAAAAGCACTACCTGGTTCGAGCACCACTTTGAGGCGGGGATGACGGGCACGAAAACCTTTGAGTAGGTCGATGAGGTGCGGCACATCGTAGTCCGCGCGCGTCACCAGATGTCCTCCACCGAAATTGATCCATTCGAGCTGATCGAGCCAGCGCCCGAATTTAGCCTCCACGTGTTCCAGCGTATGCTCCAGCGCATAACTGCTGCTCTCGCAGTGGCAGTGAATGTGAAAACCACGTATGCCCTCGGGGAGTACTTCCGGCATTTGGTCAGATAGAAGTCCAAAGCGAGAGCCGGGTGCACAGGGATCGTAGAGTGCGGTTTCGATTTCGGAATACTCAGGATTGACGCGCAGCCCACAGTCCACCTGCTCCGAATCGCCATGGCGCTCGTTCCAGGCACGCACCTGAGGATAGAAACGTTCGTATTGTGTGAGCGAATTGAACGTCACAACCTCCGAGCAGCGCAATATTTCGGGAAAAGTCTCCTCTTCGTAGGCCGGAGTATAGGTGTGGGCACGGCTGCCAAACTCCTCCAATGCCAAGCGGGCTTCGTAGGGAGAGGAAGCCGTGGTGTGGCTGATGTATTCACGGAAGATAGGGAAGGTCTTCCAGAGGGCATAGGCCTTGAAGGCCAAGATAAACTCCACACCGGCACGCTCGGCAATACTTTTGATGAGGGTCAGGTTGCGACGTAGGCGGTTTTCTTCAAGGATATAGGCGGGAGAGGGAGCAGCGGGGTAGGGTCATAGGGCGGTAAGTTTTTGAGAGGGAGGGGAGCAAAGGAAATTAAGGTAAAACCGGCCAATGCTCACTTTGAGAAAGAAAAAAGGTGTCGAACCCACAGTCATTTCTCCGCAGGTTCGGCACCTTGTTGTTGCGATGGTTCAGTGGTCGCAATGAGTCCGGCAGACTACATGATGCCGTCTTCGCGCAATTTCTGTTGCCACTTCCAAGCCGTGGTCAAGGAGTCTTCGAGCGTGTGAACAGCCTTCCAGCCCAACACTTGATTGGCCTTATCGACATTGCCCCACACCTTTTCGATGTCGCCGGCGCGGCGGGGAGCCACCCTGTAGTTGAGTTTCACACGGTGCACTTTTTCAAACGTGTTGATGAGTTCAAACACGCTCACACCATTGCCGGTGCCGACATTGAACACTTCGACCGGTTCGGCATTCTTGCCCTCAACGATCCGGGCCATTGCAGCCACGTGGGCCTTGGCGAGATCGACCACGTAGATGAAGTCGCGAATGCAAGATCCGTCGGGGGTGTTGTAGTCATCACCAAACACAGCGAGCTGCTCGCGGATACCGATAGCCGTCTGGGTGAGGTAGGGGATGAGGTTGGCAGGCGCTCCGTTGGGCACTTCGCCGATGAGAGCTGTGGGGTGGGCGCCGATGGGATTGAAGTAGCGCAGGATGATGGCGGAGATGTTGGCACCGCTCTTCACGAAGTCTTGGATGATTTCCTCGTTCACCTGCTTCGTGTTGCCATAAGGCGATTCGGCCTTCTTGATGGGAGCGGCTTCACTGACGGGAAGCCACTCGGGGTCGGGCTGACCATAGACGGTGCAGGAGGAGGAGAAGATGATGCCCTTGACGTTGTACTTGGGCATCAGTTCGAGGATATTGATGAGGCTCGTGAGATTGTTGCGATAGTACATCAAGGGCTTTTCGACCGATTCCCCCACGGCCTTTGAAGCCGCAAAGTGGATGATTCCTTCAATGCCGGGATACTTTTGAAACACACCTTCCAACGCTGCGTAGTCGCAACAATCCACTTGTTCAAAAGCGGGACGTACGCCCGTGATTTTTGCGATGCCGTCAATCACATCGGCCTTTGAATTGCTCAGGTTGTCGACGATAACCACGTCATAGCCGGCTGTTTGAAGTTCGACTGTGGTGTGCGAACCAATGAAGCCCGTACCACCGGTCACCAAGATGGTCTTTTTCATAATGGAGATAGAGTTTGTTGTTGAGATTACGTGGCGAAGTTACTAATTTATTTTTGTTTCAACTCCTTGGCACTTCTTTTTTTCGTGCTTTTTCGGAAAACTCATTTCAATCTTTGCCCTTCCTCTCGAAATGTTGTATTTTTGTGCGTCTTTTCATCTATATCTCCTGCCTGATGCCTGCTTTTTCTTCAACTTGTCGCCCAAGATTTGCGACAGAAGTTTGGTGCCGACTTGAGCCGCGTGGTGGTGGTGTTTCCCAACAAGCGTGCGGAACTCTTCATCAACGACTATCTGCTCGGCGACACCGACACCGCCCCCATTTGGGCACCGCGCTATCTCACCATCAGCGACCTCTTCCACAGCTTTTCGCCTCTTGCGGTCAATGACCCCATCGACACGGTGTGCCGTCTCTACCGATGCTACACCGAGCGAGTGGAGGGAGCGCCATCGCTCGACGTTTTCTACGGATGGGCCGAGCGCATTTTGGCGGATTTCGACGACCTCGACAAGAACATGGCCGATGCCAAAGCCTTGTTTCAAAACCTCAGCGACCTCAAGGCCCTGGAAGACCCCAATGCCTTCTTGACCGACGAACAGAAAGAGGTGCTGCGCACTTTCTTTGCCGACTTTGACGCCCATCAGGAAAGCGAAATCCGCAAGAACTTCCTCCAAATCTGGCACAACCTCCTGCCCCTCTATCAGCAGCTCAATGCCGAACTGGCGGCCGAAGGTTTGGCCTACGAGGGGGCACTTTTTCCGCCGTGTGGTGGAGGACTTGAAGCAAGAGCGTATCCCTCTCGACTCCCACGTGGACTGCTACGCCTTTGTGGGCTTCAACGTCTTGGACAAGGTGGAGGAACAGCTGTTCACCCTCTTGAAAAAACAGCAAAAGGTGCTTTTCTACTGGGACTACGACACGTTCTATCTCGGCACGGCCAATCAGGACGTGCCCTTTGAAGCTCGGACTTTTCCTGCGCGAAAACCTCTTCAAATTTCCCAACAGCCTGTCACAAGAACACTTCGACAATCTACGCCACATTGAGCACATCGAGATGGTGGCGGCTTCGACCGAAGTGGCGCAGGCACAGAGCGTGGGACCTTGGCTCGAAGCCCACCTCACCTCCGACCCCAAGCGCACCGCTGTGGTGCTTTGCAACGAAAATCTGTTGCAGCCGCTCCTCCACGCCCTCCCTGAGAACGTTCGCGAGGTGAACATCACTAAAGGTTTTCCCCTCGGCCACACCGAGGTGGCCACGATGGTGGAGGACCGCCTTTCGGATTTCGAGCAACACACCACGCCCCTCACCACCGAGCAGATGCTCATCGACCTCATCCACCGCGTCAACACCGCGGCCGGTGCCTATGTGCAAGCCTCGGGCTTCTCGACCGAGAAGTTTGAAATGGTGCTCCACTCCGAGGCGTTCTACCTCATGTCCACCCTCCTCAACCGCCTGCTACTCATCGCCCAAAGCGGTCGTATGCAAGTAGGCCCCACCGCTCTGCGCCGCATCGTGCGACAGATTGTGCGACAAAGCACCATCCCCTTCCAAGGCGAACCGGCGGTGGGACTGCAAGTGATGGGCGTGCTCGAAACGCGTTGCCTGGACTTCGAAAGCCTGATTCTCCTCTCTGTCAATGAAGGCACACTGCCTCAAACGAGCAACGACACATCGTTCATTCCGTACCTCCTGCGCAAAGCCTTCGGACTCACCACGCCCGAGCGCCGCACCGCTGTTTATGCCTACTATTTCTACCGTCTCATCCAGCGCGCCAAGCACGTCCGCCTGCTCTACAACTCCTCGTCCGAAGGACTGGTGCAAAAGCGAAATGTCGCGCTTCATGACACAACTCCTCATCGACCACCACCTCCCCATCACCCACAAGGTGCTCACCGGCCAACAAGAAACGATGGTGCGCCATCCACAGCCGGCGGCAAAACCAGACCACCTTCTCCAAATCTCTCTCGACCCACCGCTGATTCCGGTGATGCTCCCGTGCTGCAAATCTCTCCCTCGGCACTCAACACCCTATCTGCGCTGCGAGTTGCAATTCTTCTACAAATACGTGCAGCGCATCAAAGAAGCCAAGCCCGACGAGGACGAAATTCAGCCGAACATCTTAGGGCTCATCTTCCACACTGCGGCAGAAAACATCTACAAAGATGCCGCGCTTTTACAGTCCCCGAATGCCCTCTTATCAAAGACCACGAGTGACTTGTTTCAGCAGGGAAAACGCATCGATCTCAGTAAACTCAAAGCCCTTGCCGCCAACACCCCACGCCTCAAAAACCTACGTGGAGCAAGCCTATCGACAAGTGGCTGAGGACGAAGGCCTTCAACAGCCCACTGCCCCCTTGCTCGAAAGCAATGTGGTGATGATGTTCCTGCGCTCCCTCCTCCTCTACGATGGCACACACGGCGACCTCCGAGTGCTCGGGCTCGAACACCACGTTTCGCTGCGCCTGCCCCTGCCTGAAGGTGTGCCGGCCGAAGCCATCGAAATCGACGGCTTCATCGACCGCCCTCGATGTGGTGGAAGAAGACGGCCGCTCCCTCCTCCGCATTGTCGACTACAAAACGGGGGAAAGACAGAGACCACCAGCACCGTCCGCGATCTCTTCGACCATCGAGGACTCGAGCACAAAGCACTACATGATGCAGACTTTCATCTACGCCCTCATCCTGCACGAGCTCTCCCCATCACCCCTGATGCTCCCCATCGCCCCCACTCTCTTCTTTGTCAACCACGCCCGCAACCCATCCTTCACCCCTACCTCAAACTGGGCGGTGAGCCTCTCACCGACTTTTGCTCGAATTGCCGATGATTTTCGCGAGCACCTCACCCGGCTCATCGCTGAAGTGCTCGACCCCTCACGCCCCTTTCGCCCCACCGACGACACCAGAACCTGCACCTCCTGTCCCTACTACGCCCCTATGCTATCAATAATCAAATCGCCCGAATTTTCTGCCCGCGTCCCTCACTTCCTCGGCGTTGCCATCGAAGCTCATGTACTCAACAGTCCCACTTCGCCTGCTCTTTGGGAGGAAATGGTGCAAGCGGGAAAAACGATTGTCGCCCGCTACACCCCCGACACAATCAAAGATCATCCCGGCATCGCTGCCACCCGCTCTGCCTACAAAGCCTGCGGCAAAGCCCCTCTCGCTATCGCCCCGCCAGCGAGCAACTGGCGCGCCGCATCCTCCAAGGCAAGTCGCTCTATTCGGTAGATACGCTGGTCGACCTCGGCAACCTCGTCTCCATTGCCGCCGGCTACCCCACCGGCCTGCTCGATGCCGACCGCATTGAAGGCGAACAACTCACGCTCGGCATCGGGCGTGCCGAAGAACCCTACGAAGGCATCGGCCGCGGCCCTCTCAACGTCGAGGGTCTGCCTCTCTATCGCGATGCCTGCGGCGGCGTGGCCTCTCCCACCAGCGACAGCACGCGCACCATGCTTTCGGCCTCCACCACCCATCTGCTCTTCATCATCAACGGTTACGACGGGCACCGCCCTCGCATGGAGCACGCCCTCGCTCATGCCCTCGACCTCCTGCGCCGCTATGCCGACTGCCGCGAGGAGCACATCGTCTGGTTCTGACCGCCCCACCCTTTCGCAGCGATTGACCTGCGCAAGCCTCCTAAACCATCACTATCATTGAACTTTTAGTTCTTTGATAGCGATGGTTCTTTTCCAAATGATGGTTGATGTAGAGAGGGACAAGTTTGAGCATACCCACCTTGTGTCGTTTTGAGTTGTAAAGTGAAAAAGTGGAGGATGATTATCTCTGCTCCTCATTGAAAGTTCAAGGGATGGGAGATATAGTCAACTGCGACAAGGATATTCTATAATTCAAGGTTTGGTTTATATAAACCAAGGTTTGAATTACATAAACCAAAGTTTGAATTATATAAACCAAACCTTGGTTTATAGTTTGCCCGTTAGTTGTTCAACTTTATCGCCTTGCGCGTCATAAAAAAATCTCGCGAATCGGACTTCGCGAGATGAGGGCGGAGAGATACAGAGAGGCCGCATCAGTGCTCCGACAGAGCGCTGATGCGGCCCTAAATACTACGGTAGAAAGAGAAGCGGAGCGTTAGAACTCGCCCATCTGCTCAACCACTTCGGTGCGTACGCGGGCTGCAAAGTCGGCAATGCTCATCACTTCGGGAGCACCACCTTGCTGGCCTTGCACGCGCACAGCCACTATGCCTTCGGCGGCTTCCTTTTTCGCCCACAACGAGGAGGAAGGGGATGTGCTTCATCTCATTGTCGCGAATCTTGCGGCCAATCTTCTCGCTGCGCTCGTCCACGAGAGTACGCACGTCGGTGGCTTCCAAACGGTCGCGCACTTCACGCGCATAATCGTTGAACTTGTCGGAGATGGGGAGCACAACGGCTTGGTCGGGCATGAGCCACAGGGGAAGCGACCGGCGGTGTGTTCGATGAGCACGGCCACGAAGCGCTCCATCGAACCGAAAGGCGCGCGGTGAATCATCACAGGACGATGCTTCTTGTTGTCCTCACCGGTGTATTCGAGCTGGAAGCGTTCGGGAGGTTATAGTCCACCTGAATCGTGCCCAACTGCCAACGGCGACCGAGGGCGTCCTTGACCATAAAGTCGAGCTTAGGACCATAGAAAGCGGCTTCGCCATACTCGATTTTGGCATTGAGTCCTTTCTCTTTGCAAGCTTCGATGATGGCTTGCTCGGCCTTCTCCCAGTTTTCCTCCGAACCGATGTACTTGGCACGGTCGGTCTGGTGGCGGAGGGAGATTTGGGCTTCAAAAATTGTCGAACTTGAGGGCTTTGAAGATGATGAGGATGATGTCCATCACGTTGAGGAACTCCTGCTTCACCTGGTCGGGGCGGCAGAAGATGTGGGCATCGTCCTGCGTGAAGCCGCGCACGCGGGTCAGACCGTGCAACTCACCGCTCTGCTCGTAGCGATAGACGGTGCCGAACTCGGCCAGGCGCAAGGGCAGGTCTTTGTAGGAACGAGGCTTCCAGGCATAGATGGCGCAGTGGTGAGGGCAGTTCATCGGTTTGAGGAAATACTCTTCACCTTCTTCGGGAGTGGTGATGGGCTGGAAAGAGTCTTTGCCGTATTTGGCATAGTGGCCGGAGGTGACGTAAAGGTTCTTTGAGCCGATGTGGGGGGTCATCACTTGCTGATAGCCGAAGCGCTTCTGGATTTTCTTCAAGATGTCCTCCAAGCGTAGGCGAAGGGCTGTGCCTTTGGGCAGCCACATGGGCAATCCCTTGCCGACGAGGTCGGAGAACATGAAGAGCTCCATCTCTTTGCCAATCTTGCGATGGTCGCGGCGCTTGGCTTCTTCGAGCAGCGTGAGGTATTCGTCGAGCATCTTCTTCTTGGGGAAGGTGATGCCATAGACGCGCGTCATCATGGGACGCTTCTCATCGCCACGCCAATAGGCAGAGCTGACGGCCATCACCTTGACTGCCTTGATGAGGCCGGTGTTGAGGAGGTGAGGACCGCGGCAGAGGTCGGTGAATGCACCTTGCGTGTAGGTGGAGATATTACCATCTTCGAGGTCGGCAATGAGTTCGTTTTTGTAGTGTTGCCCCTTGTCGCCAAAGAACTTGAGAGCATCGTCCTTCGAGATGGAAGCGCGCACCACATTCTCCTTCTTTTGCTGAAGCTCCATCATCTTCTTTTCAATCTTGGCAAAGTCGTCCTCGCGGATGGTCACTCCTTCGGGAGGCATCACATCGTAGTAGAAACCATTTTCAATGGCCGGACCGATGCCAAACTGGGTGCCGGGCCAAAGTTCTTGCATCGCTTCGGCCATAAGGTGGGCCGACGTGTGCCAGAAGGTGTGCTTGCCTTCTGCATCGTCCCACTTGTAGAGTGCGATGGTGGCATCTTCAGTGATGGGGCGGTTGAGTTCTACGGTCTTTCCGTTCACACCACAAGACAACACATCTTGTGCCAATCGGCTTGAGATGCTCTCGGCAATCTGTAGCCCCGTAACGCCGCTTTCGTATTCGCGTACGCTACCATCAGGAAACGTAATTTTTAATCATAATGGATATGAAGTTTTTTTAGTTCTTGTCTATTTTTCACGAGAAACGCAATCGTTTTATCTCCGCAAAGTTAGCTGTTTTGGGGCGAATAGCCAAATCTAACGCATAGTTTTACAGTCTGAACATTTCTCCGGCTTTCCTATTCTGTCTCTTGAGGAGCTTCGTCATGCCCAATGGTGAGTTTGCGCAAATCGTACATTGACCCATTGTAGATGTTCAGGTCTACTGCTGTCGATATGCCTTCGACACGTCCGAGGTCGGTATGCTGCCAGAACTTCCATTTGCCTTTGTAGCCCACTTCCTTGGCGTAGTAGTGGGCAATCCAAAAGGGATAGCGGTCAAATTCCTTCGTGTTGAGATGGGCGATTTTGAAGTTCAGCCCTGTGTAAATGATGGGGAAGTCCCATATTTCTTTTCCAAGAGTTGCAGCCATTCCAAAGCTTCTTTGCGCAGTTGAGCACTGGTCAGCCCTCCCTGTTGCTCAATGTCCAGCACGGGAGGTAGGTCGCCATCCTCAAGATGCACCTGCTGCATATAGTAGCGGGCCTGTACATCGCCGGAAACAGAGGGGGAGAAGAAGTGGTAGGCCCCACGAATCAGGCCGTATTGGCCGGCTTGATAAAAGTTTTCATTGAAGTTTTGGTCAAAAAGGCTTTTGCCCTCTGTCGCCTTGATGATGACAAACTCAATGGGCTCGCCGGCCACCTTGGCACGTGCCACGCTTTCCCAATCGATAGTACCTTGGTGATGGCTCACATCTAAGCCGTGAATGCTATATCCGACGGGATAATCCACTTCGCCATAGAGCGCGCGCCAACGGAGGGCGTAAGGGGCTACGGTATATTTGTAAAAAACAAAGCCATAAACCACAGCAGCTATAATCGCTCCTATCCAAACCACACGCTTATAGCCATGTCCGAAAGAGCGCTCTGCCCAAGACAAACTCCCCTTTTTACGAGACTTCGTTGTTCTCCGGGTTCTTTTTCGGGACGAAGCATGAGTCTTTCGCGTAGTTGTTCGTTTTGAGGTGGGCATTATCTAACAGAAAAAAAGGAAAGGAGCACGAACCATCGGAACTCAATTCCAATTGTTCGTGCTCCTTGGATATGTCTATGCTATGGGGTTATTTAGCTTGTTCGAGGGCAAGGGTACGCGTGCACTGATCGCAAACCTCCGTGGGTCCCCAGTATTGAATAGGACCAGGGTAAACGAAAGCAGTTTGCTCTGCCCATGCTTCGCGTTGTGCTGCGAAAGCCTTGAAGGGCGCACCATCGAGTTCCACGAGTGCCTTGCGAATCACGGGCTTCATTTCGCCGTGACGACGCTCCATATTCATCATCATGGTGATGGGCACACCGCCAGCCACCCATTCAGCAGCAGGAGCAGTGGTGTTCTTCACGATAGCCATGTAACCTGTCTTGCCGTTGGCCACGAGTTGTGCAGCGGAAGCACCGAGAGCATAACAGTAGTCGGCATCGAAGTTGGAGGGAGCTGCGCAACGTCCTTCGTAGCCGAAGAAGTGGTGGAGGGCAGCGAACTTGCCAGTGTACTTGCCTTCTTTCTTCCAAGCAGTGAGTTTTTCAGCCACCATTTCAGAGAGGAGCTTTTCAGTTTCGATGAGAGAAACTTGTACGTTGCCGTGGGGGTCGCGTTCAGCAGTGAGTTGCTTAGCCACACCTTCGGGGAGAGAAGCGTAGATGGCAGCGTTTTCAGCAGAAAGGCGACTGAGCACCCATGCACGTTGGTCGGCAGCTTCCACTTGAGCAGCTTCGGGAGTAGAGAGGAGGTCGTTGAGTTCAGCGATGAGCTTCTTCAGAGAAGGAATGAACTCGATGAGGCCTTCGGGGATGAGCACCGTACCGAAGTTGTTGCCAGCAGCAGCGCGCTTAGCCACTACTTCAGCGATGTAGGTAACAACGTCGTCGAGACTTTGTTCCTTAGCTTCCACTTCTTCAGAAATCAAGCACACGTTGGGTTGCACTTGGAGTGCGCACTCGAGAGCGATGTGAGAGGCAGAGCGACCCATGAGCTTGATGAAGTGCCAGTATTTGCGAGCAGAGTTAGCATCGCGTTGGATGTTACCGATTACTTCGGCATAAGTCTTACAAGCAGTGTCGAAACCGAAAGAAGTTTCGATTTGGTCGTTCTTCAAGTCGCCGTCGATGGTCTTGGGGCAACCGATTACTTGAACGCCATACTTCTGAGCGGCATAGTATTCAGCGAGGACGCAAGCGTTGGTATTGGAGTCGTCGCCACCGATGATTACGATAGCGTTGAGACCGAGTTGGCGGATTACTTCCATACCCTTCTCAAACTGAGCCACTTCTTCGAGCTTTGTGCGACCAGAACCAATCATGTCGAAACCACCCGTGTTGCGGTATTCATCGATGAGGGCGTCGGTCATCTCGATGTAGTTGTGGTCCACTAGGCCACCAGGTCCCATGAGGAAACCGTAGAGTTTAGAATTTGGGTTTTGCTTCTTCAAGCCATCATAGAGACCGCAAATCACGTTGTGACCGCCGGGAGCTTGACCACCAGAAAGGATGATACCGATGTTGATGGGAGCATATTCCTTCTTCTCGTCCGTAGGTTCGAAATTGACGAGGGGCATACCGTAGGTGTTGGGGAAGAGGCTTTGATTTCTTCCTGATTATCCACACTTTGCGTGGGAGCACCTTCTACGATTTTCACGTTGCCACGAAGACCTGCGGGGAGTTTGGGCTGGTAGGCTGCACGAGCGATTTGCAATGCGCTTTTTTCCATAAGTTTTATTGTTGTAGTAAGATTGATTTTCTGCCTACAAAATTACGGAATAATCAGAGAACCACAAAGTAAACAAATGAATTTTTGAGCCCCCACTTAGAGATAATACGCCTCACAAAGTTGTTGATAAGCAGGGCTACGTCCTCCATCTTGCATCAAGATAAGTTCATCCCTTTTCGGTGTTTCCTCCACTTTCCCCTTCAAGAACTGCAAGAGCACACGCTTGGGCGGCTTGTAAGCTACCGTTCGCACATCGGTTTGTCGCACCAAGGTGAGTCCGACTTGATTACACAAATCATGAAAAAGCGTTTGTTCACTCTTGGGAAGAATCACTTGCAGCGTCCCTTTTTCTTCAAGCAACTCAGCAGCGCGTTCTACAAAACGCGGAAAAGGCAGCGCTGCCGCATTGTGCCGTGCCTGTGCCCTTTGACGATGCGGAGAGTGCAAAGTCTCTTCAAAGAATGGCGGGTTGCTCACAATTGCTGTTATCGAAGCAGCAGCAAATGTTAGGTCGAGAAAATCGGCATTTAGCACCGTGATTCTATCTGAAAAAGGAGTGTTCTCTACATTCTCTTTGGCTTGAACAGCAGCCGGTGCATCAATTTCAATGGCTGTGAAGTGCATCTTTTCAAAACGTTGTGCCAACATCAGGGAAATCAGCCCACAGCCGGCTCCGACATCCCAGCAGACACCTCGGTTGGGCAGGTCGGTCCATGCTCCTAAGAGCACACCGTCTGTGCCCACCTTCATGGCACAAGCCTCATCGTGAATGGAAAATTGTTTGAAACGAAACATAGATAGAAAAACTAAAAAGGCGTCTTCAATAAAGAAGAACGCCTTTCGATTGGATTGGGAATAGTTGTTAGTTGTTCGACTAAGCCGATAGATTACTTAGCCTTCTCAACAATGGCTTTGAAAGCCTGAGGGTTGTTCACAGCGAGGTCTGCGAGCACCTTTCGGTTGATTTCGATACCTGCCTTGTGGAGAGAACCCATAAGTTGAGAGTAGCTCATGCCTTCGAGGCGAGCTGCAGCATTGATACGCTGAATCCAGAGAGCACGGAAGTTGCGCTTCTTGTTACGACGGTCGCGAAAAGCGTAGGTAAGACCTTTTTCCCAAGTGTTCTTGGCAACGGTCCACACGTTCTTGCGGGCACCATAGTAACCGCGGGTCAACTTGAGAATTCTCTTGCGCTTAGCGCGAGATGCTACATGATTTACTGATCTTGGCATAGTAGTTTTGTTTTTGACTGCCGGCGGTTTGCGGATAGCTTACTCTTGATGTGCCGGACATTCGATGAATAAATGACTGTTGGTAAAATGGAGAATTAACGCAAGCAGAGGAGTTCACGCACTTGGTTCTGGTCGACAGTAGCAATCAGGCCCGTGTGGCAAAGGTTACGCTTTTGCTTCTTGGTCTTCTTCGTGAGAATGTGACTGTGGAAAGCGTGCTTTCTCTTGATCTTACCGGTTCCGGTGAGCGTGAAACGCTTCTTTGCGCCGGAATTAGTCTTTACTTTAGGCATTTGTTTGTAAATTAAAGAATTAAAGAATATGTGCGGCTGCGCATACCTGGCACAGCGCGCGACGTTTGTCAAACTTCGAGGTAAGCGTCTTGACGGATGCTTTTTAGTGATGTATGGAAACTGGGGTAGTTCCGTCAAGAATCACTCGTTGTTTGCTAGGTTTCAATTAAGATAAGGAGGAACTTTTCGTTAGAAATCTTCACCTTCTACCTTCGGGCCGGCATACTCGCGACGCTCTTTGACCTTAGGTGCCTTTTTTTGGTAGGAGGTTGAAATCTCCGTTGCTTCTTCAGCGATGAATTCCTCAACCATGGCTTCATCCTTTTTGACAGGAACTTTCTTGGGAGCAATGAACATAATCATACGCTTGCCTTCAAGCACCGGCATAGACTCTACCTTGCCGTATTCTTCAAGGTCATTGGCAAAACGAAGCAGCAACACTTCTCCTTGCTCTTTTGAACAAGATGCTGCGACCACGGAAGAAGACATAAGCCTTCACCTTGTCGCCTTCGGTCAAAAAGCCTTTGGCGTGCTTCAACGAAGTTGTAGTCGTGATCATCGGTTTGAGGTCCGAAACGAGATCTCCTTCACCTCCACCTTGACTTGCTTGGCTTTCAGTTCCTTCTGGCGCTTCTTCTGCTGATAGAGGAATTTGGAGTAGTCTATCAATCGACAAACAGGCGGTTCGGCATTCGGGCTAATCTCAACGAGGTCCACCCCTTGTTGCTGTGCCAAGCGAAGAGCATCACGCGTGGACATCACGCTACTCTCGGTGTCGTCACCCACAATACGCACCTCACGAGCACGGATTTGCTCATTGACGCGGTATTGCTGTTTGATTTTATCGTTCTTATTAGGTCTCAAATGTCGATAAGTTTTTAAGTTTGTAAATCGAAGGACTACATTTATTTTGCGTGCAAAAAGTACACATTTTGTTCCTATCGGCAAAGCGTTTAGTTAAAAACTTTCGCTTTGTCGCTCGCTTTTGCACTTGAGTATGCGGTATGTTTACCAAATCCATCCCATCATCTTCAGTACGATAGGGGTCAGAATGGCGGTGAGCACACCGTTGGCGATGAGGCCAAGACTGGCAAATGCACCGTATTTTTGCACCATTCTCCATGGCGCGCGAGGTGCCCACAGCGTGGGAAGCCGTCCCCATGCTCAGTCCTTGAGCAATGGGGGCTTTTCACACAGCCAATTTGCAACACTTTGAAGCCGGCCACTGCGCCAAACAATCCCACCACAACGACAATCGCTGCGGTGAGCGAGGGGATGCCGCCCTGCGCACGACACACTTCCATCGCAATGGGGGTGGTCACACTCTTGGGCGCCAACGAAACCACCACGGCATCGCTCGCCCCCATCAACTTTGCGACCACAACGACCACGACAATACCGACCACACAACCCACCATCTGCGAGAGAAGAATGGGAATGAGTTGCTTGCGGATGACTTTCAGTTGCAAATAGAGCGGAACACCCAACGCCACAATCGCGGGTTTGAGCCAGAAGTCAATTTGCGCTCCTGCATGAGCATAAGTGTCGTAAGAGATGCCCGTCACCTTCAAAAAGAGAATGAGGACGGCAATCGTGATGAGGATGGGGTTGAACAAGACCCAGCCCGTGCGACGTTGCACCCACTTTGCCGCCATAAAGGTGGCAAACGTCAAGGCGATGAGGATGAAATTATTTTCTAAAACGGACATACTTTCTGACAATTTGATGTGTCCACCCCGTAATCAAAAGCACGGCTATCGTGCTCACCAAGGTGGCAATGACAATCGGCCAAAACTCTTTGGCAATAACGTCGAAATAGAGCATAAGCGCCACACCGGGCGGCACAAAGAAGAAACCGAGGTTGCTCAACAAGAAATCGGAAATGCCTTTCACCCACTCCAGTTTAATCCAACCCATCTGCAAGAAGGCCGTGAGCAACAACATGCCCACAATACTGCCCGGCAGACTCAATCCGGTGAACCAGACAATCAATTCCCCCAAGGCCATACAGCCAAAAAGGAAGGTACATTGTTTTACCATTTTTATAGTTGTGTGTATTGGTGTTTTACGCCCCGCCCTTGCACTGCCAAGGGCGGAGTTTCTAAAATCGTGAGCAAAATTACAGAAAAAGTAAGGAACAATCGGAAGTCGGCCTAAAAAAGAGCAAATAAAAACAACAACAACCTCCTTTTGCTTTGTCCACTAAAAAAACCTTCGTATTTTTGCTCAATGCCGATGGGCAAATCTCACTTTCATCTCGCGGTTGATAAAGAACAGGGTCTGCCTCTTTCTTTGCCCCCTTAACAAAAAAGAGAATAGCATGTTTTACAGACAAAGAACAAAGTTGCACCGGTACTTCACTCACCGTCCTCAACCCCAAAAGCCTTGGCGGCACTTCCTCAATGTCGGCTTCTCCCTCTTAACCGCTGCTTTGATGCTGATAGTGGTGGTCCTGCAGCGCGATGGAAAAGTGTGGGGCAAGGAGCTGCACCCTGTGCCCTCCACAGCCCAAGCCGACACGCTCACCACTCTGTCCGATGGCAGCCTGGTAGTGAATACGTCCGAACTGGGTAAGGACATCATCGGCTACGGCGGCCCCGTTCCGCTCGCCATCACCATCAAGGACGACACCGTGCGCAGCATCACGGCACTCGACAACAGCGAAACGCCCGATTTCTTTGCCGAAGTCAAACCGCTGCTGAAACTTTGGGAAAACCGCTCGCTCTCCGAAGCCGACACTCTGGAAGTCGATGTCGTGAGCGGTGCCACCTACTCCTCACGTGCCCTTATCGATAATGTGCGCACCGGTGTGCACTTCCTGCGCGACTATCAGAACACTCACAGTTGGTGGACGCAAGTGGACTTGTCGCTCAAGTTTTGGGCTTCGCTTCTCGTTGTTTTGCTGGCCGCGACCCTCCCTTGTGGGTGCGTAACCGCACCTATCGTCGGATTCAACAACTGCTCAACGTGTGCGTGCTGGGGCTGTGGACGGGTACATTCCTCAACTACGCCGCCTTGCTCAACTACACCGCTAACGGCATCAATCCCATCGTACTGCTCGTGCCGACCATCATGCTCGTCACAGCCTTTGTCTATCCACTCTTCGGCAAAAAGTCCTACTATTGCTCCAACGTCTGCCCCTTTGGCGCGGCCCAAGACCTGATGGGGATACTCACCCAGCGGAAAAAAGTCATCCCCCGCCGCGCTATAAAGGCGCTCAACCTCTTCCGCCAACTGCTGTGGGCAGCGCTGATGCTTTGCATGTGGACCGGCCTATGGTTCACCTGGGTGGAATACGAAGCCTTCTCGGCCTTCATCTTCGAGTCGGCCTCTCCCATCGTCATCGGGATTGCCTTTGTCTTCGTGTTGCTCAGCCTCGCCATCCCGCGCCCCTACTGCCGCTTCGTCTGCCCCACGGGCACACTCTTCAAAAATCGCACAAAAGGGATAAGCCGACACCGATCACCATCGTCCGGCGTGTCCTCGCTCCCCATCTTTTGCTCCCCTCTGAAAGGGCACCACTCTCCGGTGCCTTTCGGGAGCTGCTTTATTCGGGACAGAGTGGTTGCACATCAATCTTGGGCTTAGGGCTTTTCAAAGAAGGTTTAAGAGCTTTTCGTTGATGGCATTGGCCAGCAAGAGCACAGCCACATCCGCCGGGTCGGCCATAGTCTGGCGCTCCCCAAACAAACATAACATGCTGCAACACAAAAGCCATCCACAGCATCACAACAGGCGACTGCAAGGGGATGAAAAGCAAGAGGCCGTGCCAAAAACTCAAGTTTTTTGGCACGGCCTCTTTTCTGATGAGAAGTAAAAGATGCGCGGGATTAGTCCATAAAACGCTTGTCAGCACGCAGGAGGTGGCGTGCGTGAGAGATGATTTCCTGCGTTTCCTGCAAAGTGCTCAAGTAGAGGAGCGCCACTTTGAGGTTGCTGTCTTCCTTCTGGATGCGGTCTTGCAGGTTGTGACGAAGCTTAGAGATTTCGCTCTTGAGAGCGTTGCCCTGCACGAGGATTTCGTCGCTGTTGGCATAGTTTCCACTTTCGATGGCCGTCTGGATTGAGAGGAGGAAAGCGTCGGCTTGCTGAATGATGGGCCGGAACTCGCGCACAAATACGGCAGGGAGCGGATTGAAGTTGTTGTCGACGTGCTCCACAACGGGTTCGAACATACGCTTGAGGCCATAGAGAATTTGCGTCATACTGTTGGCGCCGAGGTGGAACCACGTGTTCTTCTCCACCGCCAAGAGGGCGTCAATCTTCCGCATACCGAGGATTTCCTTACGGCGATAGCGCTTCCAGTAGTCCTTCTCGTCGGAGAGTTCGGAAGCGGTGGTTCGGAGGATGCGGATGTTGTCGGTCATCAAGCCTTCGGCAATCCCGGTGAGTGCGGTACGTGCGGCATTGAGAATGCGCACCTGGGTTTGGGAGATGTGCAGGCAAAAGCATGTTCCACACTTCCTTTTTGTCGCGGCAGGCCACCATTTCGCGGAAGAGGGTGTCGACATTTTTCGCTCTGTGCCTGCTTCTTCTTGAAGCGGCGGTTGTTGTTGATGAGCGTAAAAGCGATGAGGGCGATGATGCCGAGCATGGCCACAAAACCTCCGAGATGATTGAGCGAGGCGATGATGAAGGCCATGATGAAAGCAGCTCCGGCGGTGATGAACCAGCCACCAATGACGGTGATGACACCCGTGATGCGATAGACAGCGGTCTCACGTCCCCAAGCACGGTCGGCGAGCGAAGAACCCATGGCCACCATAAAGGCCACGTAGGTCGTGGAGAGGGGCTGCCAAGCCGTGCCCACCGTGATGAGGAAACCCGAGAGGACAAGGTTGACGCTGGCGCGAACTTGGTCGAAAGCCACGCCAGGTTCGGCATCGGACTTCTCGGTGTCGAAGCGGAAGTTCAGCCAGCGCTTCACCGAGAGAGGAATATGCTTCGTGATGCTCTTGTTGAAGTTGAGCACACCGCGCACGGTGCGGCGGGCCACCTTCGAGGAGGAGAACACTTCTTCCGTCTCGCTTTGGCTGGCGAGGTTGATGGTGTTTTGCACCACCTGCTGTGCCTTTTTCGATGTCCAAATAGCGATGGTCATAATCATGCCCGCACCGATGAGAAACCAGCTCACACCGGGTAGGGTCGATGGGCCGTCGAGGGCGGTCATCTTGTAGGTTGCAGCTGTGGCGCCACCACCGTTGGCGGTGAAGTCGAGGAAACTCTCCAAGCCGGCCAAGGGTACACCGATGAAGTTGACCAAGTCGTTGCCGGCAAAGGCCATGGCGAGGGAGAAGGTGCCGAAGAGCACAATGATTTTGAAGATGTTGATGTGCAGCAGATGCAAAAGTTCAACGAGGATGGTGAACCCGATGAACGAGTAAATGAGGATTTGCATCGGGTGCTCGTTGACAAAATGCCCGAAGGCGCTACCTTGCACCAGCGGCGAATTGCCCAACCCCTTGGTGACGAGGAAGTAGAAAATGATGGAGATGGAAGCACCACCGTAGAGGGCGATGGTCCAGCGCAGGTGCTTCTTGTATTGGAAAGTGAAGATGAGGCGCGTAATCCACATCACCACCAAACCAACGACAAAGGCGATGGCCACCGAAAGGAAGATACCTATGATGACGGTGAGGGCCTTGTCGGTATTGATGAGGTCGGAGTAGCTTTGTCCTGTTTGGAAGATGTTCATCAGCGCCAAGGCCGAAGAGCCGCCCAGCAGACCAAACACCATCGACACGGTGGTCGATGTGGGCATACCCAAAGTGTTGAAGATGTCGAGCAGGATGACATCGGTGGCGCTCACGGATAGGAAGATGCACATCACATCGGCAAAGGAGTAGAACTCCGGTTGCAGAATGCCGTGGCGCGCGATGTCCATCATGCCGCTTGACGTGGAAGCACCGATGAAGATGCCGACCGCTGCAACGAGAAGGATGACCTTGAACCGCGCGGTCTTTGCTCCCACTGCGGGCGAGAGGAAATTGACCGCATCATTGGCCACGCCGACACTGAGGTCGAAGATGGCCAAGATAAGCAGGAAACCAAGAATTCCTAAATAAAAGAAGTCCATAAAAAAAGTGTTGGGTGAAGTATTGCGTGGAAGATTGTAATACCATAATTTGTGTGCAAAAGATACTCTTTATCGAGAAATTACAAGAGGAATACGCCAACTATTTTTTTACTCTTTTTTTCAAGGCCGTGGGACGACACGTTCCATTTTATAAGGTCTGACCCAAAATTGTTCACCATTGGGTAGCAAAACCTGCTGCCAACCTCCGGCAGCACACTCTTGGATTTCGACCGTCGTGCCCTCGTGGAGGGTGGGTCCGCGCTTGCTGTTGGCCGTTGCACTGGTATAGGTGGGCAGTTCGGTCGCCATCACCACTGCACGGGCATTGTCGCGGAAAGCCGCCTTTTGCTGCCAGGCAAAGAGGGTGGTCAGCAGAAACCCGAAGATACCGGCTGCGCTCAAGAAGAAAGCGGCTTTGCGAATCAGCACGCGGTGCGCCAGGCGATAAAGCATGCCTGCCAGCATGGCCAACAGCAGGCAGAGGTAGGACCAGCGAGTCCAACTCTCCAAACTGCGTGAGGCTCTCCACTCCTGCCACCAGCTCACGAAAAACATCTGCTGCGGAGGAGCAAAATGGTCGGTGAGCCGTGTGCGCACCACCGTCAGGTTGAAGCGGGCATCCTCGTGCGAGGGGTCGAGGTGCAGACAGCGCTCATAGGCCAACACGGCTTTCGGATATTCCTGCAAGCGAAAGTGGGCATTGCCCAGGTTGTAATAGAGATCGGCCGAAGGTTGCGCTTCCACCAAGGCGGAGTAGAGACGCACAGCCTCGGGATAGTCTTTGCGAAGATAGGCACTATCGCCTGCCGTCTTAGTGCGAACAGCCGCGCCAAGAGGAATCCACAGCAGGAAAGAAAGGAGTAGAAGAAAGGTGCGCATGGGATTATCGGAGTTGAAGGTCAAGACGATGAATGAGGTCGTTGGCACGCCGGAAGAGATGTTCGTGCTCGGCAGTTTCGGTGTGGGGAGCAAAGCGACCATAGTCGATGTCTTCGAGCAAATGGTGAATGGCTTCGACCTCAGCGGCATCCACACCACGGCGGCGAAGCTCTTCAGCAATCTGCTGCCGGGTCAGTGCGGAAACATCCAGAGAAAAACTTGTCGGCGAAATAGCCCATCAGTGCTGTCGACAAAGCATCGTGAAAGCAGCCCCGTCACGTCTTTGCTCACGTTCGGCCGCTTGCAGGCGGCGGTGGGCCCGCGTTGAGGCTTTGTGGCGGCGACGGCCTTCAGTGTCGTTGCGGCGAGCCACCCAGCGAGGCAACACTCTCTCAAGAGCCAGGCCGAGGAGCACAAAGAGACTCAGCACAAGCATATAGCGCCAAGAACCTATCCAGCTCCATCCACCCTCGGCAAAAGGCACATCAGCCTGCGTGTGGAGGTCGCGGATGTCGGCATTGCGCAAAGCCAACTCGCTGTCGGCTGCCTCGGCCGACCGATTGCCTTTGGCCACATGGAGGGTGAGGGGCTGCGTGCGAAGCGTGACGTAGCGCTCGGTCGTGGTGTCGAAATAAGTCAGCGTGGCGGCCGGGAGCGTATAAGTACCGATGTTGCGCGGCACAAAGTTATAGTCAAACCACATTTCGCCCGTGATGCCCTCGGCTGTGATGCGGGTGTGGTCGGTGGTCTTCGCCGGGTAGGTGTCGAAACCTTTCGGCAGCGTGAGTTGCGGAGCTTTGATGAGTTTCAGGTTGCCCACTCCGCTCACCACGAGGCGGACGGTCGCAATGTCGTTGGTCTTGGGCGTGGGTGAAACGAGGTGTTCTTTGAGCGCCATCCGCCCGACTCCTCCTGAGAAGTCGGCCGGTCGCGGCCGGGGCAGCGGCAGCACTTCGACGGTCAGCGGCGTGGTGGCGCGCTGTACCTTGACGTTCAGGCTGCCCATTCCGTTGAAGAAGGCGTCGACCTCGTCTATGGCATCGTTCTGCTGGAGGATGTCGCAGTCGAAGGTGACGGCCGGAATGGTGAGACGTCCCGTCTGCTGGGGAAAGACGAGGTATTGCAGATTGGTGCCCACTCGGTAGGTCTTGCCACCGAGGGTGGCCAGTCGGGGCGACAAGTTGCGCGGCAGGGCAATCTCCTGCGTCCAAAATCCTTTGAGGTCGGGCTTTTGGCGAAGCATCACGTTGGCCAGTCCCACCCCGACGCGAGCGTGGAAGTCGTAGGTGAGCATGATGGGCTCTTGCTCATAGACCTTCCGTTTCGAGATTGTGGCGGTGAAGAAGAGGTCACGTTCACCGATGCGACTGCCGGCGCGCTGCATCTGCGCCGCGGGGTCGGCGGCAGCAGTGTGGGGTTGCCCTTGCTGTACGGTAGCGCCGGGTGCACTCCCCACCTTGATGGTGAGGGGCTGAGAGCGCAGCACGCGGCCATTGGCTTTGACGGAGGCCGCCCCGATGCGGAACGTCCCCTTTCGCTTAGGGGCGAGGATGAAGGTATAGGTCACGGACGACGAGGAGGTGGTGCGCCCGTTGATGATTTGCGTGCTGGAGAAGGTTGAGGTAGAAGGCCCGGCCAGCACCTCAAAGTCGGTGATGGCAGGCGGCGTGAAGTCGGTGCCATCGGCATTGTTCAGTACAAATTGCAGGCGTACTTGTTCGTTGCCGCCTACAATTTGTGGGGCTTGCGCCACAAATCGCACTTGCGCCCGTCCACTCAGGGACACAAGCAGGAAGAGGAGGGGAGAAAAAGGAGAGGGAGGGAAAGCGTAGCGTCATATATAATTATGGTGTGGTTCGAGGAGGGAGAAAAAGATTGTCATGCACTGATGTGGCAGGTAGGCGTTGAGTCATAATTCTAAATATCGGCGTCGCATTTCTCTCCCGAGTAGAAATCGTCCCTTCGGGAAGAGACGTTCGTCCCTTCGGGAGGGACATTCGTTTCTTCGGGAAGAGACATTCGTCCCATCGGGAAGGGACGTTTGATACGTCGGGAAGAAATGCGTCACAAACGGTCAGGAGAGCCTCCCTTCAAAAGATAGAAAAGAACGGCTTCATCACCACCACAGGACTTTACCAGTTCTTGTCCAGTCGATGTGCTCGCCGCGGTTGGGCGTCTTGAAGTTTGCGGCGCGTCTGCTGTTCGGCCTGCCGCGAGAGGTTGAGGAGCTGCTCAGCATTGTCGCGGCTCATCTGCTGTTGCTGTTGTTGCTGACTTTGCGGCGGCTGATTTTGCGACTGCTGTTGTTGCGGTTTGTTCTGTGGCTTCTCCCTGCTGCTTTTTTTGTCCTGTTGGTTTTGATTTTTTTGTTCTGGTTTTGGTCCTTCTTTTGCTTTTGCGCCAGCACCAGATTGTAGCGGGTGTCTTCGTCGGCAGGATTGTTGCGCAAGGCTTCCTTGTAGGCGTCGATAGCCTTGTCGTAGTCTTTGTTGAGGTGATGGATATAGCCCACGTTGTGGTAGGCCATAGCCTTCACCAGTTTGTTTTTGCTCGCCCCTAGCGGCCGCGACAAACTGCTGCAAAGCATCTTTGCCATTCTTCTGTGCGAGATAGGCATCGCCGAGATTGAAGGCAGCACGCGTGCTGTGCGGATTGGCAGCAAGGGCGCGCCGATAGTTGTCTTCGGCCGTTTTGTAGTCGCCGGCACGAAAGGCTTTGTTGCCTTGGTGCATCAATGTCCATTCACGCGATTGTGCCGTGGCCGCCACGATGCAGCCCAGGAAGAGAAAAATTGCGAGGAAGCGTTTCATAAGAGCGAGGGAATTACGCCTGCCGCTGAAAGAGGCGGAAGCGGGAGAAGAAGGCATTTTGCTTTTCAAAAAGGAGAAGCTCGATCAGCAACACGAGAAAAAGGAGGAGGGCAACGGCTTGGAATTGCTCGTTGAGACTGCCATCGGAGACCATGCCCGAGTCCGTCTGTTGGAGTTTGCGGAGCTGGGCTTGGAGTTGGTCCTGCGCCACGTTGCTGCCATCGATGTGGATGTAAGCACCATTGCCCGCTGCGGCCAATTCGCGGCAGGCGGCCTCGTTGAGAGCGGTCTTGACCACAGCTCCCGATCGGTCACGAAGCGGACCATTGGCGGTGGGGATTTCTGCTCCTGCACGACTGCCGACGCCCAAGACGTAGACGTGCCGCCCGGCTTTGGCCGCCGCCATTGCAGCTTCCTTGGCCCCGGGTTCGTGATCTTCGCCGTCGGTGATGACGATGATGGCTTTGCCCACCTTTTTGTCCTGTGTGAAACTCTTGTCGGCCAGCGTGATGGCGGCCGCGAGGTTGGTGCCTTGCAGAGAGACGGCATCGGTGCTGATGTTGTCGAGGAAGAGTTGGGCACTGACAAAATCGTTGGTGATGGGCAGTTGCGGAAAGGCTTCACCGGCAAAGACCACGAGGCCGACCTTGTCGTTCTCCATACGGTCGATGAGGGTGGAGACGAGGAGTTTGCTGCGCTCGATGCGGGAGGGTTGCACATCGCGCGCCAACATCGACTGAGAGACGTCGAAAGCGATGATGGCTTCGATACCTTTGCGCTTTTCGCTGCCGGTGCTTGTGCCGTATTGTGGGCGTGCCAGCAGCAGAATGCCCAACACAACCGACAGACAGAGCAACACGAACTTCACCACAGGGCGGATGGTGGAGCGCCCGGGCACAAGCGATTTGAGCACTTGCCGGCGGCCGAAACGCGACTCTCGGCGGCGGGCTGTCCATTGCGAACGCAAAAAGAGGAGCACCAAGAACGGGAGCAGCAGGAGGCCGTAAAGATATTGAGGGAGGCAAATTGGAACATGACTTGAAACAGGGTCAGGGGATGCGGCGCAACCAGGTGAGACGAAGGAGGATTTCAAGCAGCAGAAGCACCACGGCCGCCCAGGCGAAAGGCAGGTAGGCTTCGTAGTGGCGCTTGTAGTGATGCACTTTGAGTTTGGTGCGCTCGAGTTGGTCGATGTCGTTGTAGATTTCACGGAGCTTGCTTTTCGATTCTGCCGAATAGTAGAGGCCGCCGGTGGTGCGTGCGATGGTGCGGAGGGTATTGGGGTCCATGTCGCTCTTGACGTTGGCGTAGTAGTATTCGCCGTTGGGGAGAATGCCCACGGGTTGGCGCACGATGCCTTGACGTCCCACAGCGATGGTATAGACCCGCACGCCTTTTTGTTTGGCAATCTCGGCAGCGGTGAGGGGCGAGACGTCGCCGGTGTTGTTGGCGCCGTCGGTGATGAGGATGACCACTTTGGAGGGGGCTTTGCTCGTGGCGAGGCGGCTCACAGCGTTGGTCAAACCCATACCGATAGCCGTGCCCTCGGCAATCACGCCCGAACTTTGCAGGTCGCAACTGACATTGCGGAACATGGAGAGCAGGGCAGCGTGGTCGGTGGTCATGGGACATTGCGTGAAGGCTTCACCGCCGAAGAGGGTGAGGCCGATATTGTCGTTCTCACGACCGGAGATGAATTCGTAGGCCACTTGCTTGGCGGCCTCAATGCGGTTCGGTTCGAGGTCCTGCGTGAGCATACTCACCGAGATGTCCATCGCAATCATGATGTCGATGCCTTCCACCTCACGCTGGCTTTGCGGCGTGGTGGTCTGCGGACGTGCCAAAATCACGACCACCAACACCAGCACCAACAGCCGCAACACGAAGGGCAGGTGCACCAAAGCGGTGCGCGGTGTGAGCGGAAGACGGCGCAACGACTCGGTCGAAGCCACGCGCAACGCCGGTTCGTGACGACCACGCCAAAGGACGTAGGCCACAACGAGCGGAACGATGAGCAATAAAAGGAGGAAATAAGCAGGATGAGCAAAAAGTCATGGGCGAGAGCAAGGTCTAAAAAGAAATTGAGCCAAAGCAGATAGGGCGATGTAGAAGAAGAGCTTCGCCACTGACCAGGCAAACGATGGCTGTCACTTTGAAGAAACGACGCACACGCTGTTGTGCCACATCGCCCAAGACAACGATTTGTTCTTTGGGTTTCTCGGCTTCCGGGTCGATGTGCCGGGTGGTTTGCACATAGTCGGTGGCTTGCAGGAGCATGCGGTCGCTCTCTATAAGCGTGGCACGATGGCGGGCAAATTTTATCAAGTCGGCCGTGGAAAGCACTTCGCGCAATTCATCGAGGGCTTGCGCATCGCCGTGTGAACGAAGGGCGTCGAGGATTTCGGCCGTGGTCATTTCACGCGCGTTGAAACCGAAGCGGTCGTTGATGTAGGTGCGCAGAACATCGGTCAGGCGCATGATGTGCAGCTTCTGAGTTTCCTCCTCTCCCCCACTCTCTTGCTCCTGCCGCAAGGAGCGGATAGCTTCGATGGCCACGACGTGAGGCGGTGTGGGCGGCTTCACCTTGATGCGTCGCGTGATGGGTTGCTTGCGCGAGAGGCGCAACGCCAACAGCGCGGCCGCTGCCATCAGCATCCAGAGCAGGGCGCACCACAGTAACAAGGCCGGGCGCCAAACGAAGATGGCTTCCGTGGGCGGATGGGCCGGACGCAATTGGTCGGGATGTTGCTCATCGACCGCCACATTGCTCACTTTCAGTCCGAGAGTGTTTCGACTTTGATAGGGCTTGCCGTTCACCTCAACCGTGAGGTTTAGTTGGTAGAGCGCGCTGTCGAAGGAGGTGAGTAGGTAGGAGCACGTTAGTTCGCAGCGCTTCTTGTCGTTGAGCCACGTGGTGTCGATGGGCGAGACGCTGAGCACTTCCACTCCCGGCGTGAGTTGTCCTTCAGCAAACTGCGGAAATGCAACTTTGGCATGAGCATCGCACGAGACCCGGGCTCGCAATCGAACCTGCTCTCCCACAAGGATAGCGGTGCTGTCCAACTGGGTTTCGACCACAACAGACTGCGCCCGCACCTCCGGCGAGAGGTACAGCACAAGAAACAGGAAGAGAAAAGAAAGGAGGGAGCGCTGAGGCATAAGAATAAGGAAAAAAATAAGAGAGGAGTTATCGGGCAGCGGTGCGGCGGGCGAAGAGCTCTTTCAGTCCTTTCACATAGTCGCTGCCGGTGGCGATGCGCGTGTGGTCCACCCGAGTGCGATTAAAGCGGTCGTCCAGCCGGGTGCAGTGCTGTTGCCACCAATCGGCATGCGCCTGCCGCACTCGGCGCGACGCAGTGTCGACATATTGCAGGTGCCCGGTCTCGGCATCTTCGAGCTTCATCAGCCCCACGTTGGGCAACTCAGCCATGCGCTGGTCGTACACCTGCACCGCCACCACGTCATGACGACGGCGGGCCATGGCCAGTTGGCGGTGGTAGTCGTGGGAATCAAGGAAGTCGGAAAGCAAAAAGGCCACGCAGCGTTTGCGAACGACGCGCATGAAGTATTCCAAGCCCACACCGATGTTGGTGCGCTTCCCCATGGGGCGCAAGGTGAGGAGTTCGCGAATGATGCGCAGGATGTGTGCCTTTCCTTTGGCTGGTGGGATGAACTTCTCCACACGGTCGGAGAAGAAGAGCACCCCTGATTTTGTCGTTGTTGCGAATGGCGGAGAAAGCCAAGGTAGCAGCAATTTCGGTGAGGAGTTGGCGCTGCGTCTGCCTCTGCGTCCCGAAATCAAGCGAACCAGACACATCGATGAGCAACATAGCCGTCAGTTCACGTTCTTCCTCAAACACCTTCACATAGGTGCGGTCGAAACGAGCCGACACGTTCCAATCGATGTCGCGTACATCGTCGCCCTCCTGATACTCACGCACCTCCGAAAAAGGACATGCCGCGCCCTTTGAAGGCAGAGTGGTACTCGCCTGCAAAAACGTTGTTGGAGAGGGCGTGCGTTTTGATTTCTATGCGCCGCACGCGCTGCATGAGTTGTCGGATTTGCTCGTCCATGGTGGATAGCCTTAGGGCACTTCGATTTTAGAAAGGATTTCGCCAATCAGTTTTTCAGCTGTCATCTCGGCGGCTTCGGCTTCGTAGGTGAGGCCGATGCGGTGGCGCAGGACATCGTAGGCCACGCTCCGCACATCATCGGGCACTACATAGCCGCGGCGGCGAATAAAGGCCAAACTGCGTGCGGCCAGCGCCAAACTGATGGTGGCGCGGGGCGAACCTCCAAAAGGCGATGTAGGGGCGCAGGTGGTCGAGCTTGTAGCGTTCGGGGTAGCGCGTGGCAAAAACGAGGTCCGCCACATATTGTTCGATACGTTCATCCACGTAGACTTCCTTCACCAATTCACGAGCCTGGACAATGGTGGCGACATCGACCACCGGCTGCACGGGACGGTCGGAAATGTTGCCGCCCATCGAGGCACGGACGATGCGCTTTTCTTCGTCGAGCGTGGGATAGTCGACCATCACTTTCAGCATGAAGCGGTCGGTCTGGGCTTCGGGCAGGGTGTAGGTGCCTTCCTGCTCAATGGGGTTTTGCGTGGCCAAGACGAGGAAAGGGTTGGGCAGCGCCATCGTTTCGTCTCCGATGGTTACCTCGCGCTCCTGCATGGCTTGGAGCAACGCACTCTGCACTTTGGCCGGAGCACGGTTGATTTCGTCGGCCAGCACAAAGTTGGCAAAGATGGGGCCGCGGCGCACACTGAACGCATCGTCTTTTCGGCTGTAGACCATCGTCCCCACCACGTCGGCCGGTAGAAGGTCGGGGGTGAACTGGATGCGGCCGAAGGAAGCATCAATGAGCGAAGCGAGGGTGCGGATGGCCAGTGTCTTGGCCAATCCCGGCACACCTTCCAGCAGGATGTGCCCATCAGAAAGCAGCCCGATGAGGAGCGCTTCGGTGAGATGTTGTTGTCCGACGATGGTGCGTGCCATGCCGTCGGTGAGCAAAGCCACGAAGCCCGATTGGGCCTCAATGCGTGCAGTGAGGGCACGAATGTCGACATTTTGTGTCATAAGCGGAGAGGGTTCTTTTCGTTGATTTTTGCTTGCAAAGGTAGCGTTTTTCGGGCAAACGTGCCTCTAATTTCTATTAAAAAAAGGCTTGAATACAGCATGCAAACGCCCTATCGGCCAAACTACTGCGGACAGCAGGACAGACCACAAAGTACATTTCTGCAAATAGTGGAACGAAAATTTTGTGCTTAGAAAAAAACTGCCGTAATTTTTGTAGCACAAATTCAAGAACGACATGAGAACCAACATTTTTCGCGGTACGGGGTGGCTGTCATTACCCCTTTCACTCCGGAGGGGGAAGTGGACCTCTACGGCCTGCGCGAGCACATCAACCGCCTTATTGATGGAGGCGTGGACTTCCTTTGCGCCCTCGGCACGACGGCCGAAACGCCTACGCTGACCGACAGCGAAAAAGAGCGCATCACCGAACTCTTCATCGAGACCGTGGCGGGCCGTGTGCCGCTCTTGTTGGGATGCGGCAGCAACAACACGGGAGCGGTGTGCGCCTTCTTGGAAAATAACGACTTCGAAGGCATTGACGGGGTGCTCATCGTGACGCCTTATTATAATAAGCCTACGCAGGAAGGACTCTACCGCCACTATGCCGCGGTGGCAAAATCCTCGCCCGTGCCCGTAATGCTCTACAACGTGCCGGGACGCACGGGGGTGAACCTCGAAGCAGCCACCACTCTGCGCTTGGCCGACGACTTTGAAAAACATCGTGGCCATCAAAGAAGCCAGCGGACGCATCGCCCAGATAGAAGAAATTCTGGGCCGGTGCTCCCTTGGGGTTCGATGTGCTCAGCGGCGATGACTCCATCACCTTCGAACTGATGGGGCTGGGCGCGCAAGGCGTGATTTCGGTGGTGGCCAACGCTTTTCCCACCGAGATGTCGACTTTAATCAAGAGTATGCAGCAAGAAAATCTTGAAGACGCCCTCTACACGCACCGCCAATTCTACGACATCTTCCGCTTAGCTTTTTGCCGAGGGCAATCCTGCCGGTGTGAAGTGCATGCTGGCTCACCGCGAAGACTTGGCCAACATCCTGCGCCTGCCGCTCGTGCCCGTCAGTGCGGCCACCGAACAAAAAGATCGTCAAAGCTCTTTCCGACTTTTCCCAATAACCCATGAACATGCGCCATCTTCCTCTTCTTATGAGCATCGCTTATGCGATGCTTTTTATTGTTAGTGCCCCTGCTCAGACACCGCGGCTGTTGGGACGCGACGCGCTCGGCAGTAGTCGTGACACGCAGCGCAATGCTTTCAAGACCGACAAAGACAGCATCGACCCCAACTCCATCCCCAAAGGGCTGACCGTCTGGACCATCGATGAGCGCTTCGGCAGTGTCCGACCAGCCGAACCCGACACCCTCTCCCACCTCTTTCAGAACAGCAACTTCACCGAAGGCGTCCACGGCACTTACAACTTCCTCGGCACACAAGGCTCGCCGCGCATCTCGCGCATCTATTCAGGGGGCACAAGATTATATGATGGGCTCGCAGTTCATCTTTACCCGACCTTATTCTTACTATCTCCGCCCCACAGACCGAATGGTGTTCACCAACACCAAATCGCCCATTGCCCATCTGACCTACCATTCTGCTGGCGGCAAGCAAGCGGGCGACGACCGCTTCACGGCCGACTTTGCCACCAATCTCAACAAACGTGCCGGAGTAGGCTTCGTCATCGACTATGCCTACGGGCGCGGCAACTACAAGAACCAGCCCAACTCGGCTTTCGGCGGCACGCTCTACGGCAGCTATCGCGGCGACCAATATCAGATGCACGCTTTCTTCAACAGCAACCACCTCAAAACGGTGGAAAACGGTGGACTGGAAGACGACGGCTACATTGTCAATCCCGAAGCCTACCCCACCCGCTACCAGTCGAGCGACATCCCGGTCCGCTTGGAAGGTGTGCGCAATACGCTCAACGTGTGGCAGTGGTTTCTCTCCCACCGCTATTCGGTGGGCTTCTACGAATATGTCGACTCCGTGGGGCGGGTGGTGCACCAAACCCAGCGCCCCACGGGATTGACCGTACGGCCGACTGCCGGCGACACACTCGCAAAATCCCTCGCTGCTCCCGCGCCCTTCATGGCCGACACCACCCTCACACGCCGTTTTGTGCCCGTGGCCTCGCTCATCCACACCTTCCGCCTGGCGCACAACGATCGGATCTTTTCCTCCCAAACGAAGCAAGACGCGTTCTTCCAAAACTTCTTCTACACCGCCGACAAGGCCAACGACAAGACCCGCAGCCTCTCCCTGCAAAACACCATCGCCCTCGAAATGCAGGAGGGTTTCCGCCGCTGGGTGAAGACCGGCATGCGCCTCTTTGCCAAGCATGAACTGGCACGCTTCACGCTTCCCAACGCTGCGCAGAAGGAGGAAACGACGACCTTCAACTACATCACCCTCGGCGCACAACTCATGCGCGAAAAAGCCAAAACCCTCCGCTACAACGTACTGGGCGAAATGCGCACCACGGGCACCGACTGGGGAGAATTTAATCTCGAGGGCAACGTCGGACTCCACTTCCGCCTGGGTAGCGACACTCTGAGTTTCGAAGCCCGCGGATTTGTCCGAAACGAAAATCCGGCGTTCTACTATGAGCACTTCCACAGCCGCAACGCCTGGTGGGACAAGAACTTGGACAAGGTGTTCCGCTTCCGTGCAGAAGGCCGACTCTCCTACGGATCCACACGCCTCGGTGTGGGACTGGAAACCGTGCAAAACCACATCTTCCTGCAAGAGACGCAGACCGCCGGCGCCACTCCCACCACTCAGGCCACGATGAAGTATGGCGTGGATGTGCAGCAGACCTCCACCAACATCCAACTCATCAGCGCCACCCTCGGCAAGGACTTCCGCCTCGGCATTTTGAATTGGGAAAACGAGCTGACGTTCCAGAAGAGTTCCAACGACCGGGCGCTCCCGCTCCCGCTCCTGACGGCGTGGTCCAACCTCTACTTGAAGTTCAAGGTGGCCCACGTCTTGGCCACCGAACTGGGTGCCGATGTGCGCTACTTCACACGCTACTACGCCCCCACTTACAGCCCGATGGTGGGCATGTTTGCTCTCCAAGACGCCACCTATCGCACCCAGCTGGGCAACTATCCCTGGGTCAACGCCTACGTCAATTTCACCCTCAAAGGTGTGCGCTTCTACGTGGCCTATGCTCATCTCAATCAGGGCAACGGTCGCTACTTTCTCGCCCCCCACTACCCCACCAACCCTTCCGAACTGCGCGTCGGCATCAGTTGGACTTTCTTCAATTAGTGGAAAAGCCGTAGCCGGCTGTTCCACTCACTTCTCCCCATCAGCCTTTTTCTTTTGCAGCGCCTTCTTCACGGGCCGTGCTTCCTTCCGCTCCACCTTCTCTCCCTCCCCACAGAGAAGGAGAGAAGAAGGAGAAAAAGTGCACTTCCTTAGAGACAAACTATAAACCAAGGTTTGGTTTATATAAACCAAAGTTTGAATTACATAAACCAAGGTTTGAATTATATAAACCAAGGTTTGGTTTATAGATTGCGCGCCTTCCGGCGAAGTTTTTCTCCCGAGAAAATAAGTTTTTCCGGCACATAGCGAAAGTTTGTCTTTCTGCCTTCACTACTGCTCCTTCCTCAGCCCCTCAAAAACATCTTCCCACAATGATACCCTACGTCCACCTACACGTTCACTCCCACTACTCTCTCTTAGACGGGCAAGCCGATGTCACCCGCATCATCGACAAAGCCATTGCCGACGGCATGCGCGGCGTGGCCCTCACCGACCATGGCAACATGATGGGCATCAAAGACCTCTTCAACTACTCCAACAAGGTGAAAGGAGGGGCAAAAAAAGCCATTGCCCAAGCCCAAAAAGAAAATCGACGCCCTCCGCGACGGCACCTACACGCCCGACCCTGACAAGGACGGCGGAAAGAGTGTCGACGAACTGGTGGCCGAATGCGAAGCCACGATTGCCCAAAAGCGCATCGCGGCCGACTTCAAGCCCGTGATAGGCTGTGAGATGTACTGTGCGCGACGCAAGAAGGAACTCAAAGACACCAAAGAGGACGCGAGTGGCTGGCACTTGATTGTGTTGGCCAAAAACGAGGTGGGCTATCACAACCTCATCAAGCTCGTGAGCCGCTCCTGGGTGGACGGCTACTACTATCGGCCGCGCACCGACAAGGAGGATTTGGAGCTGTTTCACGAAGGGCTCATCGTCTGCTCGGCCTGTCTGGGCGGCGAAATCCCGCAAAAGATTATGCACGACGACCTCGCAGCCGCCGAGGAAGCGGTGCTGTGGTTCAAGCGCGTGTTTGGCGAAGACTACTATCTCGAACTCCAACGTCATGAGGTGAAAGACTCGGCCCAGCGCGCCAACCGCGAGACCTTCAAACTGCAACAGGAGGTCAACAAGGTGCTCATCGACCTGGCCGGAAAGTGCGGGGTGAAGTACATCTGTACCAACGACTCCCACTTCCTCAACGAGGAAAACGCCGAGTCGCACGATCGCCCTCATCTGCCTCGCCACCAACCACTATTACAGCGACCAAAAACCGCCTCCTCTACACCAAGCAGGAGTGGTTCAAGTCGCAGGCCGAGATGAACGAAGTCTTTGCCGACCTGCCCGAAGCTCTCAGCACCACGCAGGAGATTTTTGGACAAGGTCGAAACTTACAGTATCGACCACGCCCCCATCATGCCCAACTTCGAGATCCCGGCGGAATTCGGCACGGAAGAAGACTATCGCGCCCGCTTCACCGAAGAGATGCTCTACGACGAGTTCACACAGGACGAAAACGGCAACGTGGTGCTCTCCCGCGAAGAGGGCGAAGCCAAAATCAAAAAAACTCGGCGGCTACGACAAACTCTATCGCATCAAGCTCGAAGCCGACTATCTGGCCAAGATTTCCTACGAAGGCGCCAAGTGGCGCTACGGCGACCCGCTCTCCGACGAGACGCGCGAACGCATCAACTTTGAGTTGCACATCATGAAGACGATGGGCTTCCCGGGCTACTTCCTCATCGTGCAGGACTACATCAAGACAGCGCGCGAGCAACTCAACGTGTCCGTCGGTCCGGGACGCGGTTCGGCCGCCGGCAGCGTGGTGGCCTACTGTCTGCGCATCACCGACATCGACCCCATCAAGTACAATCTCCTGTTTGAGCGCTTCCTCAATCCCGACCGCATCTCTCTGCCCGATATCGACGTAGACTTCGACGACGATGGCCGCGGCCGTGTGTTGCAATGGGTCACGGACAAGTATGGCGTGGAGAAGGTGGCCCACATCATCACCTACGGCACGATGGCCACCAAGTCGGCCATCAAGGACGTGGCGCGGGTGCAACAACTGCCGCTGGCCGAGAGCAACCGCCTGTGCAAACTCATCCCCGACAAGCTTCCCGAAGGACCCAACGGCAAGCCGCTGAAGATGAATCTCACCAACGCCATTGCCTCCATCCCCGAACTGCGCGAGGCAGAGGCATCGCCCAATCCCGTGCTGCGCGACACCCTGCGCTATGCCAAGATGCTCGAAGGTAATGTCCGCAACACCGGTGTGCACGCCTGCGGCTTCATCATCTGCCGCGACGACATCTCCGACTGGGTGCCCATCTCCACGGCCGACGACAAGGAGACGGGCGAAAAACTCCGTTGCACCCAGTACGAAGGCAAGGTGATTGAAGAGACGGGTCTCATCAAGATGGACTTCCTCGGCCTGAAGACCCTCACCATCCTGCGTGAGGCGGTGGAGAACATCCGCACCTCGCTCGGCATCGAAGTGAACGTGGACTATTGCGACCTCGAAGACTCGGCCACTTTCGACCTCTACAGCAACGGGCGCACCATCGGTACGTTTCAGTTTGAGTCCTTAGGCATGCAGAAACACCTGCGGGCGCTCCGCCCCACAGTCTTCGAAGACCTTATTGCCATGAACGCCCTGTTCCGCCCGGGCCCGATGGCCTACATCCCGCAGTTCATCGACCGCAAGCACGGCCGTGAGCCCATCACCTACGACCTGGACTGCATGGAGAAGTACTTGAAAGAGACCTACGGCATCACCGTCTATCAGGAGCAGGTCATGCTCCTCTCGCGCGAGATCGCCAACTTCACCCGCGGCGAGAGCGACAACCTCCGCAAAGCCATGGGTAAGAAGCTCCGCGACAAGCTCGACCACATGTACCCCAAGTTTGTGTCGGGCGGGCAAGCCAACGGCCACGATCCGAAGGTGCTGGAAAAGATTTGGAACGACTGGACTGCCTTTGCCGAATATGCCTTCAACAAGAGTCACGCCACGTGCTACTCGTGGGTGGCCTATCAGACGGCCTACTTGAAGGCCAACTTCCCGGCGCAATATATGGCCGGCCTGCTCAGTTGCTCGCTGGGCAACATCGGCGATCTGACCAAATTTCTCGACGAGTGTCGGGACATGAAGATAGATTGCTACGGCCCCGATGTCAACGAGAGCTACTTCAAGTTTTCCGTCAACTGTGTGAGCGACATCCGTTTCGGCCTCGCCGCCATAAAAGGCGTGGGCGAAAACGCCGTTCAGAGCCATCATCGACGAGCGCGAGAGAGGAGGACGCTTCACCGATGTCTACAACTTCTTTGAGCGCGTCAACCTCAACGCCTGCAACCGCAAGAACATCGAAGCGCTGATCATTGCCGGTGCGTTCGACAGTTTTACGGAGCTCTGCCGCGAGCAGTACTTTGCGGTCGACAGCAGTGGGACGATGTTCCTCGATGTGCTCATGACCTACGGTGTACACTTCCAGCAGGACCACGAGGAGAACACCAACAGCCTCTTCGGCGGCATGGAGACGGTGGAGATTTCCAAGCCTAAGCCTCCCCACATCTTTGAAACGTGGAGCAACCTCGAGCGCCTCAACAAGGAGCGTGACTTGATAGGCATCTACCTGAGTGGGCATCCGCTCGACAACTACGCCATCATCCTCAACAACCTTTGCACGCTGTCGATGCTCAATGTCAACGACCTGGAACCTTATGCCCATCAGGACGTGACGTTCGGCGGTATGGTCACTGCGGCCAACGAGCGCATTTTCGCAGAAGGGCAACGCCTATGGTAAAGTGAGCATCGAGGACTTCAAAGGCGCGGGAGAAATCACACTCTTCGGCGATGATTGGGCACAGTTTAAGGGCTACTTTGCGGTCGGCAATTCCATCTTCGTCACCGCCCGCGTTGTCCCCAATAAGTGGCGGCCGGAGGAATTGAAACTACAGATCAGCAAGGTGGAATGGCTCTCCGATCTCGTCGACACACGCATACAGAGCCTCACCATCACGGCCGACTTGAAACTGCTGGACGAGATGTTGGTGACGGAAATCATTGAAATGGTGCAAAGCACGGAAGGTGAAACGCCGCTCCACTTCCACATCCACGACCCCGAGACTAAGGCAACGGCTACCTTGACGAGCGACACCTCGCGCATCAACATCACCCGTGAACTGATGCACTTCTTAGACAACAACGACGCCCTCAACTACAAAGTCAACTAACCCTCTCCTTTTCTTATCTCCACCTGCTCAAGCACGTCTTGGGCAGGTGGTCTATCGCCTCTCCTACTTATGTCGGCCAAACTCTCACTCCTCATCTGCACCATCAACGACCGCATACAAGGCGTACCCGACCTCTTGCTCCCACAACAGGCGGATGTGTGCTATGTCGTGTCGTTTCAGTTCACCGCAGCGCAGTTCTTGGAGATGGTCCCCACTATATTAAAAGAGCGTACAGACGTCACCGTGCTCCCGATTTCGGGCATCGGCCTTTCTTACAATCGCAATAACGCCTTGCGCCACTGCACCACGGAGTTGGCCCTCATCGTCGATGACGATGCGCGCTACACGCCACGGCAGCTGAAGGCGGTCGTACATTATTTCTCCACTCACCCCGAGGTGGACATCGCTTGTTTTCAAGCCGTCGACCGCGTCGGAACGCCCATCAAGGCTTACGCTTCAGCGCCTTTCGACTACGCCCATCGCCCCTCCGGCTGCTACTTCTCCAGTTGTGAAATGGCGCTGCGCACCGATGCGCCTTTGCCCGCCTTCGACCCTCGCTTCGGCCTCGGTGCGGGCTATCTCTCTTGCGGGGAGGAGGAAGTGTTTCTCCATCAAGCCCATCGGTTAGGCGCACGTATCTGCTACGAGCCGCAGGTCGTCTGCTCCATTCCTTCCGGGCCAACCACAGGAGCTCACTTTTCGGACGATGTGCGGGTGCGGCGCTCCAAAGGAGCTGTGCTCTACATGATGCACGGCCTCATTGGTGCGTTGCTGCGCATCACCCGCTTTGCTCTCTCTCTGCCTTGGGGCATGCGCTGGAAGTTTTTGGCGCGACATGCTCGACGGTATTCACTACATATTCTCCACACCACTCAACGAGGGGGTGGCTGATGACATCCCCTTAGATTTTTCAGCCCATCGATTTTCGCAAACTGCCGTAACGATTTTCTCTTGTATCAAACAAAAGACCGCGCCAAAACAATTTGTTTTGACGCGGCTTTTTCAAATCAAAAATGAAAGAAGGCTTCAATTAGGGTTGAGCCAACTTGTTGTTGGAACCGAGCACTTCAACAATCTTGTGCTCGTATTGCTTCTGCATGTTGTCGCGAGCGGGACCGAGGTACTTGCGGGGGTCGAACTCAGCGGGCTTTTTCTGCAAAGACTTTGCGAACGGCAGCAGTCATGGCCAAGCGAGAGTCGGAGTCGATGTTGATTTTGCAAACGGCAGAGGCGGCAGCCTTGCGGAGTTGCTCTTCGGGGATACCCACAGCGTTGGGAAGCTTACCACCATACTTGTTGATGGTGTCTACTTCTTCCTGAGGTACGGACGAAGAACCGTGGAGCACGATGGGGAAACCAGGAAGGCGCTTCATGATTTCGTCGAGCACATCGAAAGCGAGGGGAGGAGGAACGAGACGGCCGGTCTTCGGGTCACGGGTGCACTGTTCGGGAGTGAACTTGTAAGCACCATGGCTGGTACCGATAGAGATGGCGAGAGAGTCGCAGCCGGTCTTTTCGGCAAATTCAATCACTTCGTCGGGGTTGGTGTAGTGGGAAACTTCGTGAGAAACTTCGTCTTCCACACCAGCCAGCACACCGAGTTCCGCTTCTACGGTCACATCGAATTGGTGAGCATAGTCTACCACTTGCTTGGTGAGGGCGATGTTTTCTTCGAAGGGAAGGTGAGAAGCATCAATCATCACAGAACTGAAGCCCATATCGATGCAGCTCTTGCAGGTTTCGAAGCTGTCGCCGTGGTCGAGGTGAAGCACGATTTCGGGGTGTGCACAACCGAGCTCCTTGGCATACTGCACAGCGCCTTCGGCCATGTAGCGGAGGAGGGTTTGGTTGGCGTAGTCGCGTGCGCCCTTGGAAACTTGCAGGATGACGGGACTCTTCTGAGCAGCGGCGGCCTTGATGATGGCTTGGAGCTGCTCCATATTGTTGAAGTTGAAAGCGGGGATGGCATAGCCACCGTCTACGGCACGCTTGAACATCTCGCGAGTGTTCACAAGGCCGAGGTCTTGTAATTAACCATAACTTTGTTTTTGTTTAAGGATGAGATTATTTCGGGAGTCGATGTGCAAACAGCGAATGGGTTGTGGCGGAAAGCCAAATTCTTCGCCTTTTGCCCTACAAAATTACGACTATCTTATGGGGTTTCAAAATTTGAAACGTATTATTTTGCAGGTAAATTGGACAAAATGTTAAACCTTTTGTGGTTGAGAACAGATTATGAAGATGCAGATGACAACTTTGCCTTCCATTTTAGCCAAAAGATGAAGAAAGCGAAGCAGAGAATGTCGCTGATGACAATGGACAGGGCTGAAAGTTGGAGGTGGGTATAGAAGAACCAATTCAGCACGTTGAGCGCAACTTGCAGTCCCTACGATGAGGAGCAAAAGAATGGCGCATACTGAAGCCTGCGGCCAGACAGAGGTGGTGAAGGTGGCTTTTGTCGGGACTGAAGATGCCGCTCCCTCTCCACAAGCGTCCGACAGCCACACGCACCAAGTCGAAGCAAGGCACGAGCACCAAGGTGAAGGAGAAAAAGCAGTGCGTGCGGACGATAGGGCAAAACGGCCGGATTGTTCATCGCATATTTGATGGCCAAATAGGCAATGGCATAGCCCAAGACCAAGCTGCCGGTATCGCCCATAAAGGTTTTGGTCCCACGCTCAACACTGCCGAACATATTAAAATAGAAGAACGCCAGTACAGCTCCTATCAGTCCGACCGCCAGGAGAGTGTAGGACAGGACTCCCCAGTTGTGCAAAGACAAAAAGCAAATACGCCCAACATAATCATAGACAGCGCCGAAGATAGGGCCGTCAATACCATCAATGAGGTTGATGGAGTTGACAATGAGCAGACAGACAAATACGGTGAGGGGATAGCTCGCCCAAAGGGGGATCTCGTACAAACCGCAAAAGCCATAGAAGTTGTCGATGTAGAGCCCACACAGCGGCATGAAAAGCGTAGCGGCAAACTGCACCAGGAACTTGAAAGAAGCTTTCAGCCCCAACAAGTCATCGAGAATACCAATGAGGTAAATGAGAAAGAGTCCGGCCATCAGTATCATCGTGGAAAGGCGGAACACTGGCAGTTCGGTTGTGGGTTCAAGCATCGTCATCAGCAGATAGCTCACCGCCATCCCAACGACCATGGCAGGAGCAAACAACAAGCCGCCCAGTCGGGGTATCTTGTTTTGATGCACCTTGCGCTCGTTGGGCATATCATAAAGGCCACGCACTCTGCAGAGACGCAGCAGCCAAGGCATGGCCACAAAGGTGACCATCAGGCTTGCAGAAAAGGTAAGCAATAGGTAGAGAATGTCGGTGGTGTGCATAGGAAATAGAGAAGAGGACTATAGCCGTTGGCGCGTGCGAAAGACAGATTTGCTTCGCGTAGTCAGGCATTCTGTCATTTTATAAAGATAGCGTAGGCTGAGTAGAAAGACATTGGTGTAGACGTGGTGCTGACGAAAAGCCCGCAGATGATCGGACAGAATGCGACGATGGCTTTGTAAGCCGGAGGAGGAAGCTCCCCCGACACGCATCGTGACACAATCCAGCGGCACGTAGGCCGTAGTGATTCGATGGATGAAGATGAGACGAAGCAATTGTTCGAAATCAGCAGCCACTTTATATTGTATGTCGAAGAGTCCATATTGTTGATAAACTTCGCGGCGACAATAGAAGGAGGGTGGGCCGGCATAAATCCTAAGCGCATCATCCAAGGACGAAAAGGACGTGAACTATAATAGCGCACCATCTTGCTGACATCATTGGGCGCGACATAGTGCACATCGCCATAGACAGCATCGACTCGGCTATCCTCTATGGTTTTCGCAAGGGTGGCCAGCACATGGGGACTGGTGTAGAAGTCGTCACTATTGAGAAGTCCCACCACTTCTCCACGGCACATGCGAATGCCCTTGTTCATCGCGTCGTAAATCCCTTGATCCGGCTCGCTCACCACACGAAGTCGTCCCTCAAATCGAGGAGCATAACGTTCTATAATCTCTAATGTCCCATCGGTAGACTGTCCATCAACTATAATCAGTTCATAGTCCGTGAAAGTTTGTGCCAAAACACTTTCGAGCGTATCCGTAAGCGTGTCGGCACTATTGTAAGTCGCGGTGATGATGGAAAGGGTCATAGGCAATGCTTCTCCCACATTTTTGTGTAAAACTGAAAATACTCCTCTTGCATTTTACTCCAAGAGAAACGCAGACTATTATCAAGTCCTTGCCGAGAGACATCCTCTCTAAAAGTTGTATCATTGATGAGGCGCTGAATAAGCTGGCAAGCTGTGTCAAGTTGAAGTATACGAAGCAGTAAGGGATAGTTGGTGCCTATCACCTCAGGAATTGAGGAGACGGCCTGCGCCAATACAGGACAGCCACAACGTTGCGCTTCTATCACAGGAATGCCGAATCCTTCATATTCAGAAGGATACAGTAAGGCTGTTGCACGATTGTAATAATAACACAACTCGGCATCACTCGGAAACTTGCGTTGTATGACTTCGACAGAAGTTACAGAAGCCAGTTCTGCTGCGGAGAGAGGCGCTCCCACCACCAACAAAGGAAGTTTCAAACGCTCTGCTACTTGTACCGCAAAAGAAAACTGCTTGTAGGGTGCACGATTGCCCACAAAAAGCAGGAAGTGTGGAGGAAGTGGTTCCATACTGCCCATCTCCTCCTCGCTGAGAATACGATAAGTGTCGGCAACGCCATTATGAATTACGCTGACTTTTTCTGAATTGATCTCAGGCATATAATGCAACAAATCTTTTCGTGTGCTTTCAGATACACAAACCAGTGCATCGGCCTTAAGAAGTGCTCGGCGCTTTGTATACTGGTGTACCCATCTCTTAAGACCGGTCACATATTTCTCATACGTGAAATCGTGGATGGTAATAATGTTGATGGCACGAGGGTGCGTGCAAACACGATAGTAGGAGGAGTGAAAGAGAAAAGGAGCTGAAGATAGAGTCTCAATATCCAAATTGAGATAACGCTTCACTTTCCAGAAACACTCATTGAGCACGCACAACACGGAAGGGGGTATCACCAAATTGCGACGTACATAGTTCGTGCGAGCACGTGGCCATTCGTAAATCCGCACCTGTTCAGGGTCGAAAACGTTGCAATACCATCTGAATTATATTCTCCCAAAATATGGAGATACCTCCCATCTTCTGCCAAGCAAAAACGAGGTTGTCAAGGATTATTTTCATAGAGAGAGATAAAGATTATAAAGGTTGTGCCGATGTGTGATTGAGCGTAAGTTGACGACTGAAGAGGAACATCAAGCCAAGAATAAAGCCAAAATTGAGAACAAAGTCAAACCAGTAACTTATCCCCAAACTAAAAATCTGTAATACTTGAGTTGAGGGTGATGTAAAGGTAGGTAAAGAAAGCTGCAGAGATGATGCCCTTAGGCAATAGAAGAGGCAAACGAAAGAGCATGAAAGCCAAAAACAAGCCGCTGAGATAAGAAAACAATAATCCCCACCATCCAAAGGCAATATAACTCAAAATGGGAATACGTGCATTAGGCCCCAAATTTTCTCCTACAGACGAAGGAGTCACGTACCAAGCCAACTGGTTGCCAATTGAGGCAACATCTTCATCAGCGATCAATCGCAAAGGCTTGAGCAAGCCAGCAAAGATTTGCACCCAAGAATTTTGTACTTCCACGACACTCAGCACATTGTCAGGATAAGCATAGAAATAGCAATCTCCAAAAGCCGCAAAACGCACAGCAAGACCTATAACTGCCGTCTGAAGATTTCCACCCAGTCCCGCAGTTTGCACTAATAGTACAACAACCGCAGCTATGATGCCCACGAGAAGGTAGATTAAGGTTTTCCCAGAACGCGGCAGTTCTTGTAGATAGAAGAACTTAAATCCCCAATAGGCAAACAAGATATTTAGAAAAGCGAATTTAGAGGCTGTTGCTATCAAGAAGAAAATACAACAAGCCAACACGATGTAGGCCAAGGGACGATACTTACGCTTATGCAAGAGATAGAACGAATAAAACATCGTATAGATGCTAAACCCAGTATTGAAGCGCGCTAAAATTCCCAAACCTCCCGTGCCGGCATAAACAGACAATCGACTACTATCCATCAAAATCGGTATTCCAATGGTGGCGTAGGTAACCAGAGTAAATAGGAAATAGAGAGCGGCAATGACGATAAATACATAAAAACCTATTCGGTCAGAGTACTTAATCATGTGTCGCGAGAAGGTGGCACGCTTCTTCCCCAAACTCACTATGCCTAACCAAAACAATCCTTCAGATAATATGAAATAGCAAAAATGCTCTGTCGTCATATTCTGCGTGAAGTAAAGAAACAAAGGAACAGCATTGGCAAACATAGCAAAAACGACACTATATCGTAGTGGGTCGTACCATGTCAGTGTAAAGCCCTTATAGACCGGCACGAGCGCTGCTATCGACAAAAACAATGCCAATATATACCATTCCCAGTGTAATGCGAGGACGAGGAGAAAAGTATCAACGTTCATGTCAGTAGAAGCTATCTGAGAAATATAAAACGTATTTCGCGGTTAAGTATTGCGCATTTGATTGAAAATACATCATAGTAAAGATACATCAGCAAAGCTAACCAAAAAGATTTGAGCCTTGCCAAGTAGATTGCCGAAGTGCGCATCTCTCGATAACGTTGTGCTTTCTTATCAAAAGTTTCTGCCGGGTCATAGAAGTTGAGGGTGTGTTGAAGCGTATAGCGGATGACACAAAAATGGGTGTACTGCTGCCCATACTTCCACATAAAGTAATTGTCAGTATTGTAGAAACGGAGGTTTTCATCATACCCTTCAAAACCTCCTTTCAAGTATCTTCCTGAAATCACCATACCGCTATTGATAGCAGTGCTATGGCGTGTCGTGACAAGACCGTATTGCTTTTTTTTCCAGTAACTTCCCTTAAAACCATGTACCCAGCTCGGACTGATAATATCGCTTCCTTGCTTAATAATCGGAAGGAACAAGGAGCAATGAGGATGGGCTTGATGACTTTCAAACAAAGCCTTCCAAAATCCTTCCTCAAAGTGGCTATCATGATCCAGAAGAACCAGATGTTGTTGTTCAGATAGATATTGTCGAATAACGATATTGTAGATTGCAGATAAGGATTTGTTTTCTCCATCCTGCCAATAATGCACATTCAGGGGAGAAAGACTCATTTTAAGCCGTTCCAAAGTATCTATCGAGTAAGGATGCTCACTATTGTCCCTTAACAGAAGGCGATGATGACCTTTACCTAGTGTCTCTATCGACTTTTGCAAAGAGGAGAGCGTTTCCGACTCTTCGGGAGAAACATGATAAAGGACAACAAGAATAAGAAGATTCATAATGAGAGTTTGTGTTTAATTCCCATCCATTTGAAATGAAGCCACGCGCACCAACGATACCAAGTTCCGAAATTCTTCTCAATGACGTGGAAGAGTTCAGCAGCATTTGAAGATGAGTTGGAGACTCCTTGCATACTGTGAAAAGCAATAACATCAGAGATGATGGCAACTTTAATTTGTGCTTTGTAGAGTCTTTGATTAAGATCGTAATCTGCAAACACACGAAATGACAAGTCATAGGGATAAGTAAGCAGAAGCAATCGGCGATAAAATCCTCCTTGATGAGGGAGTGTATTGTAGACTTTCAAAGCTGCCTTCCATTTGGGGGATAGACACTCTCGTGTGTCAGTAACCACCCTCCCTGCAAGTAAATCAGTGCCATAATCACGAGCTTGGCAAAGCGCCTCATAGGGAAGGTGAAGCAATTCATCTCCGGCATTGATGTTGAGCACATAGTTTCCACGTGCCAGTGCTGCCGCCTGATTCATCGCGTCATAAATTCCGGCGTCTGCTTGACTGTGCCAATAGTCAATGATGTGCTGATACTTATGGATTATATTTTGTGTGCCATCCGTGCTCCCTCCATCCAGCACCACATACTCTACCCAAGGTTTCTTGAGAGCCGCTATACTCTGAAACGTCGCCTCTATCTCATTGACGGCATTGCGCACAACCGTGATGATGGTAAGCAGAGGAGTATCTTTCATGGTTGAGTTCTTTTGAAATCAGGTAAATAGGTGATCAGAATTGATTGAAACTATATTTGTTTCATTTTTTTCATCAGTTCGCCTTTGCGAAGAAGGAGTGTAACGGACTACACGACTGATGGACAAAGACGAGATGGCGGGAAATGGAAGCAAAGAGGGTATCAAAGTAAAGAACTTCTTACGAGTTAAATCACTGCGATTAATACTGAGCACCTACTTAACCTAACGTAAACTTCGTCTTCTTTTATTCAATCAGAGAATGGAAGCCCAAGCCTATCGAATACCTCTAAACGCATAATAGCATCCACTGGACACAATCCCAAGGATGAAGGTGAGGAAGATGGGAATCATCCGCTTAGGCCCTGCCGGACGTACCGGAACAGGTGCTTCCTGAATCACAGTAAAAGCAGGCGTACGCTCTTGCAATTTGGCCTTTGCCGTTTCTACTTGCACTCCCAACTGAGTAAGCGCATTAAAAGCCTGCTGCATCTCATTTTCAAGATCGGCCTCTTTGGTCTTATATTCATTGAGCACGAGATCAGTGTGACTATCGGAGTAAGCAACATAGGCTTTCTGCACCTTTGCATACCTCTCTCGTGCCTCTTTCTGCAAGCGTTCGGCATAACGCAAATCAATGCGTGCTTTGCTCGTACGATAATCTATAATGTAAGCCTGCAACCTTTTCATAATAGCATTGGCCAATGAGGATGACACATAAGGATCTTGCGCCATAGTGGTGAGGCTGATCATTCCGGTCTTCTTATCAATATCGCAACGTATGTTGCTTTTTGTCTCCTTGATGAGTTGCTCTTGATGAAGATTAAAATGAGTAGCTGTAAAGTCAATTGTGCGACTTGGCGGTGTCTTGTTTCCTTTGATTACTTCAAGCGCCCTATCCCACCAAGGCTGTTCCTGGTGGAAGGTGAGATAATTATAATAGCTCATCGTATCCTTTGTCTGTCGAATCACTTGAAGTTTGAGAACGTCAATAATGAAATTGTTTGAATTGAAGATGTCAGGATAAATATCAGGATTGATGGCATCTTTTCCATTATTAGCATTCATCGAGAATCCGGCCAGAGAGGAGAGTTCCGCAATATTCTTTTGGCAAACTGACCCCTCCTTCCGATGACTCAGGAATGACTTGGATAGTGGCAGAATAGTAGCGTGGCAAGCTAAATAGAATTCCTGCGACCACAAGAGTTAGTCCTGTGGCAAAAAGCAACATACGCTTCCATCGTTGAGAAATGAGAGTGTGGAGAGAGGTATAGACATTGATTTCCTGTTCCATAAAGAAGAGAATGCGCAAGGTGAACGAAAATAAGGTCGAAGTAGGGGGTAAATTTATCTCAGAGGTAATTTTTTCTACCTCAGAGATAAATTAAATTAGCTCTGAGGTAGAATTTTCTATATAAGAGGTAGATGATTGAGCGTCCCTAAGTAGTTTAGGATTTACTTTTTGAAAGTATTGGCCAAAACGGCAGCCAGCGTAACAAGACTCATACTCAAGAAATGATTTGCCCCATGGCTGTCCAGTTTCGTTTCGGACGGGTCGGGATGACGATGTTACATCCGGGTTTGATGTCACGAGCCGAACGAACGCGCGTTACGGTTCCGTTGGGGTTAATCACAAAGGCTTTGCTCTTTCGTGCTCTTTCGCGATAGCCCCCGCTCTGGTTGACATAGTAAGAAAGTGCAGCATTGGGTTTGTAGGCAACGGTGTTAGGATACATGACCTCACCACTGATGCTGACGGTGTTGTTGAGTCTGGGAATGAACAACTGGTCACCATTGCGGAGGATAATGTCCCATTTGTCGTTTCCGGGATTGGCTAAGGCTTTGTCCAGATTGATGGCAATGGTCTTTTCTGAATCCACGAGAATTTTTCGCAGTTCGGTAGAGTCATCAAGCGTTACGATCTTGTGTATCTGCTGGTATTTCTGAATTTCGTGCGGGAGCAGTTGACGGAGAAGGCGGGCACCGGACAGATAGGCTTCCGGGGTGCAACCACCCGCCTGTTTGACCAAATCAGAGAGTCGAGCATTTTTCTTGGTCAAAGCATATTTGCCTGAGAAATTAACTTCACCTTCAATTGTGGCATGTTGTTGTTCCACATATCCTGGAGAGATACGTACGAAGACCTCATCAAAAGGCAGCAGGACAAATCCGGGCTTACCATCTATAACAAACCCATCTTTAATTGAGAAACTATAAATCTCAGCAATTTGCTCTCCACTTTTCAAGGCACTGCGATCTCTCAGTCGGCGCGACACATCGACTTTGGCTGTGCTCGATTTGTCCGTCAGTCCACCCGCCTTAAGGATAAAGTCTTCAATAGTGAGGCTATCTGCATACTCATAAGTGCCCGGATATTGCACCTCTCCTTCAATGGTAAGACTGAGCATGTCGTTCAGATCCTTACGAGAGGGAATAAAGACGATGTCTTCATTACGCAAAGTGATGTCGGCCTCCGTGTGGCCAAGGATGGCTCCTGTGTTGAAACTTTCTGCTTTCAACGTACGATCGGCCTTACGACGATGAATCAATCCGCGTGTCGTAATAGCTTCTTCCGAAAGCCCACCTGCAGCAGCTATCAATTGGCGAAGTGTGGAAATGTTTCCATCCATTTGGTATTTGCCGGGGCGCATCACTGCTCCACGCAGTTCCACCATGTTCTTGTAACGGTCAAGCACAGAGTCGACCGTCACAGAGTCTGCATCAGCCAACTGAAAAGTGCCACGCTCAAACTCGTTGAGGGTGTAGATGCTCATTTCACCACCTTTCTTACGGATGAGTCGTACATTCTCTTCATAAGCATCTCCTGTGAATCCACCGGCAAATTTAATCAAAGTGGACACACTTTCGTTGCTCCTCATCTCGTAGAACATTGGGCGTTTCACCTTACCGGAAATATTTACCAAGCATTTGTAGGGTTCTACGATGATGACATCATTAGAGGCTAAGCGGACATTCCCGCGCAAGTTGCCATTGAGTATGTAGTCATAAAGGTCGATTGTAGAGATGAGCCGATTGTTACGATAGACTTTTATCGCACGCAAAGTTCCGATCTCGTTAGTTCCGCCAACGGTGTAGAGGGCATGAAAGACGGTCGAAAAAGCAGGCAGGGTGATTGTGCCGGGTGCGGTCACTTCTCCCATCACATTGACTGTGATAGACTTAGTCTGTCCAATCGTGAGTTTAATGCTAGAACCTCCAAACCGCTGCCCTAATTTGCTGCGAACGGCAGTGTTGGCTTGAGCGACTGTCATTCCGCTCACATAAATCGGGCCGAAACCTTCGATGTTGATATCACCTTCCGGAGAAACGGTTGCGGTATATTGTTTCTGAGAAGCTCCCCAAACGTCTACAAACACAGCATCTCCTGCCCCTAAACGATAGTCGATAGGAGTGGCAATGTTGAGTTCCGGTTCAAAGGTTAGGTGGGTATCACTAAAAATATCACGCCCAAACACTTTTTTTGCCTTTTTCCTTTGGAATTTTTTTACTTTAATTTCCTCTTCCTCATCATCTTCTCGTGCAAGCGAGTCGGGCATAATAAAAATCCAACTCCTTATCAATGGTGCGAATTTGCTTTCGCTTGTTGCGCAACTTCTGATATTCGGTGCTCTCCTTATCTTCAACTTCATTGTCATCACGTTGGTTGAAGTTCTTATTCTTTCTTTGTGTCTTCTTGGAGTCCACATTATTATGACGTAAACGGCCTTCTGTCTGGTCGTCAATACCAGAAATATTTTTAGCCCCCATCACCTCACTATTCTTTTGCTTTTCATATTTGCTGCGAATAGCACGAATACGCTGAATATCAACCCCTTTTTCTATGAGTTTGGTAACAATCAGCGAACGCGAAGTGTTGTTGGCCTTTTCTTTAGCGATAAACGTCATGATTTGTTCATCGGTCATAGCACTTTGTGCCATGGCCCAACAGGACATCGCGAAAAAGATATAGAAAAGAAAAAAAGGATCTTTGCAATTTCATGATGGAAAAGAATGAAAAGCTATGGTTCAACTTTAAGTTAGAAGAGAGATTTCAGCGTTAATAATAAAATCTTAAGGTCTTTCAGCAAGGTCGGATGCTCTAGGTACTTCAAGTCCATCTCCAACCTTATCAGCATCTTCTCTATTGTGTCCGTATACCCATTATAGATCGCTGCTTCGGAGGTAATCCCCGGACGCATTTGGTAGAGTTGAGCATATCGGCTGTCATGTTGGAGGATGAGATCAATGAAATGCCGGCGTTCTGGTCGATAGCCCACTAAAGACATATCTCCCTTAAATACGTTGAAAAGTTGAGGCAGCTCATCTATATGATGATGGCGGAGGAATTGTCCTATTGGGGTATATTCGCTTTGCTTGTGGCAATCGTTGCATAATTGTGGCCCATTCTCCTCAGCATTTTCTCTCATTGTTCTGAATTTAAGAATCATAAAAAGGCTTTCCATTTCGGCCTATACGCTCTTGTAAAAAGAAGGCAGAGCCTCGTGTTGTGATTTTTTTGAGCCAAATAGATAATCAATAAACAAGGAGACAATACCACTAAAAGCACTGCTGCCACCAAAATATCAAAAGCTCTTTTAAGAAAGAGTTGTGTATAGGTGGACTTGCTGCTTACTATCATGGTGCGAGAGGGATTGGGATATCAACATTAGAGATAAGTAGGTGTTCAAAATTAATCGTAGCAATTTTAGTCGCAGGCTGTTCTCTACTTTGATGCTATCTTTGTTTCTCTTTTTCGCCATCTTGCTGTTGTTCATCAGTCGTGTAGCCCGCTACACTCCTTTTTCACAAAGACAAGCTGACGAAAAAATGAAACAAATCTAGTATCAATTAATTCAGAACACCTACTTAAGAAGAACTCAATGCGCTCCTCTGTAAAATATAAAATTACAGAGATAACGCTATCTTCTTTGATTTATTGCCTCTATAAGGTCAGAGACGCAACCATAAGTTGCGCCTCTGACAAAAATGGGAGTCGATTAAGGTGCTTACTTGGCGTAGCTCACCGAACGAGTCTCACGAATCACGGTGATTTTCACTTGACCTGGATAAGTCATCTCATTTTTGAATACGGGTAGCGATATTGTTCGAAAGGTTGTCTATTTCCTTGTCGTCAATCTTATCAGCGCCTACAATGACACGTAGTTCACGGCCGGCCTGAATGGCATAGGTCTTTACGACACCGGGGTAACTCATTGCGATATTCTCCAAATCATTGAGACGCTTGATATAAGCTTCTACAATCTCTCGACGAGCACCGGGACGAGCACCGGAAATAGCATCACAGACCTGAACAATAGGTGCCAAAAGCGAAGTCATTTCGATTTCATCATGGTGAGCTCCGATGGCATTCACCACATCTGGTTTTTCCTTAAACTTTTCTGCCAACTTGGCTCCATAGAGCGCGTGGGGAAGTTCGCTCTCTTCATCAGGCACCTTACCTATGTCATGCAGCAAACCTGCACGCTTGGCTTTTTTGGGATTTAGGCCAAGTTCTGCGGCCATAATACCACAAAGATTGGCTGTCTCGCGAGCGTGCTGCAAGAGGTTCTGACCGTAAGAAGAGCGATACTTCATCTTCCCGACAATACGAATGAGTTCGGGATGAAGCCCATGGATGCCAAGGTCGATGGCGGTACGTTTACCGGTTTCAATGACTTCCTCCTCAACCTGCTTGCTGACTTTTTGCGACTACCTCCTCAATACGTGCAGGGTGAATACGTCCATCAGAAATGAGGTGGTGCAAGGCCAAACGGCAGATTTCACGGCGCACAGGGTCGAAAGCACTGATTACAATTGCTTCAGGGTGTCATCGACCACGATTTCCACGCCTGTAGCGGCTTCAAGGGCACGAATGTTGCGGCCCTCACGTCCAATGATGCGGCCCTTCACATCGTCATTATCAATATGGAAGACGGTGACACTATTTTCAATGGCCGTTTCCGTTGCAACACGCTGAATGGTTTGGATGACAATGCGCTTGGCTTCCTTATTGGCCGTCAATTTCGCTTCATCCATAATTTCATTGATGTAGCTTTGGGCATGCGTCTGAGCCTCGGCTTTCAAGCCTTCCACCAATCGTTCTTTCGCTTCACTTGCAGAAAGCCCTGAAAGTTCTTCGAGTTTTTCTATTTCTCGTTGCTGCATCTTGTCCAGGTCTTCCTCTTTACGAGCAAGAAGTTGTTCTTGCGTTTTAAGGCGTCCCTGCATAGAATCAAGTTCCTGCTTTCTACGTCCAAGTTCTTCTTGACGTTGATTGATGCCCAGCTCACGCTGTTTCAACTTGTTTTCAGTTTGCACAATATGCTGATTGCGTTGTTGTACTTCTTTTTCAAGCTCAGCTTTTTTTATTGAGAAATTTCTCTTTGACTTCAAGTAATTTCTTCTCTTTGATGACTTCGGCCTCCTTTTCTGCCTCTTCCATCTTGTTTTTGAACATAGAGGTAAGGACATATTTGAACAAGCCAAAACCAATTACTGCGCCTAAAATCAAGGCGCCAATAGCGGTGATAAGGGTTAGAGTATTCATTGATTGTTCTATTAAATCTTTGGGTTTTCGAGAGAAGATACTTCTCCCAAAGTTTCTGCAATTTCAGACGTGAGCTGCTCTATAGACGTCAAGAAAGGCAACGTATCCGTATTTTTTTCTTCTCTTGCAAAAAGCTCGACTGTCAGACTAGTAAGCACCAAGGCGTTATACTTCTGTAGCGACAGGTCTTTGTAGTGTTCACGATAACGTGCGAACTCCTTGTTAATGCGCTCCGCGGCTGCACGATAAATGCCCTCTGCACTCCGTGGGACAACGAAATAATGTATTTCGTTGTCAATAAGCAGCCTAATGGTTAGTCTTTCGCTATTTTCCGACATCGTTGAAGGGAGGGTTAAACATTGAGCATAGCTATGCACTTGTCTACTTCTCGAATGAGTTTTGCTATACGTTTTTGAGCCATTTCTGTGTCAGTGGAGGTAACCTCAAACATTTTGGCCATTTTCAGTGTCGAATAGCGCTGTTCGAGAACTGCAATGTTTTGTTCCAAATCAGATATTTGATTTTTTTGCTCCTCCACTTTTGCTTTCAGCAGACTGTTTTCTTGAACGACACTCTTATATCTCATCAGAAGTTGACGCACTCGTGCTTCAAACTGATGGAGGGTCTTTTCTTCTTCGGTGGTCATAATTCAAAAGAACTGGAGCAATAAAGAAGTATTACTTTTCTTCAGTAGCATCCCCCTTAGGCTCTTTTTTTGCCAAAATCACAACATTGTAGACAAACTCGGTCATCCACTGTTGCGAGTAGCCTAACTGTGTTTGATAAGCACGGATGTTTTCTACTGAGCGATGCGTCGCAGCATCTTTCCAAGAGTTCTTGACAAAAATATCGGCAACTGCCTTTTTAATAAGGTTACGCAATGTGCCTTTAAGAAAACCTGGAAGGCGAAACTTCCAACTCATCACATTGCCCATCAGCATCATAAGTTCTTGACTAAACCCCTGAAACTGGAACAAATAGGTTTGCATCTCATTGAGGTTCTTACAGCGACGTCTGATGCTGCCATCAATTTCTTTGAAGAAATCATCCGAGATGCCATAAATCTCACTCAGCATCTTCTTACAGCGATTTTTTTCACCGAGCCCGATGCGATTGTTCAGTGTAGGCACTTTGAGGGTTTGCTTAAACACACGCAAATCGGGCAATGCCCTCATATCGCGCAATCCGAAGTTGGCCGCCATCACGGCTTGAAAGTATACACGAATCAGCGTCATGAAATCCTCCGTTCCACCAACACGCCATCCTCGTTCCTGTTCTCGATTAGAGGAACGTCCAAATATATTTGATAAAAATCCCCATAGGAGTTTCGGTTAGATATTAGTTTTGCAACAATACGTTTGTCCATCAACCAGTTAACTATTCAGCCTTACACTGGTCCTTCAAAATTATTTGCAAATATACCATTTAATCTTTGTTTCTCCAAAGGGAAAGCTGAAAAAATCCCTCCATAGTGATTGTAGGAGAGGAAAATATAAAAAACCGTGTCAAAACGGATGTTCCAACACGGTTTCAAAAAGATAACTTCGACGATGGATGAACAGATAGGAGTGTTCAGTGCCGTCTTACTGATTTTCGCGTTCTTCCTTCATATCGATTTCTTCGCCCTTGGCGTCTACAAATTTGTATTCCAAGAAGGCTAAACTCTGGTCGGGAATGATGCTGACCCCCCACCCGTAGTGGAACTGCCAGCGACGACGGAGAGAGATGGCGCCTTGATTGATATAGGCGGCAACGAATGGGTGAACGTGAAGTCGGAATTTGCGGATACCTAAGTCTTCGGTGACCATGCGAATCTTGCCCTCTAAGGCATCGGTGAAGAGGAAGGAAGATTTGATTTTGCCTGTTCCTCCACATGATGGGCATTCCTCCTCGATTTTGACATCCATGGCAGGGCGCACACGCTGTCGGGTGATTTGCATCAGGCCAAACTTGGAGAGGGGGAGTATATTGTGGCGGGCACGGTCCTTTTTCATATTTTTCCACCATACGCTCATAGAGCTTTTTGGCGGTTTTCGGGCTGTGCCATGTCAATGAAGTCGACCACGATGATGCCGCCCATATCTCGCAGGCGGAGCTGTCGTGCCAGTTCATCGGCGGCTCCGAGATTGACGTCGAGGGCGTTGACTTCTTGCCCTTCGGCACTACGAGAACGATTGCCGGAATTGATATCGACCACATGCATGGCTTCGGTGTGCTCAATGATGAGATAGGCACCGTGCTTGTAGGTGATGGTACGTCCGAGAGACGATTTGATTTGCCGAGTCACCGAAAAGTTGTCGAAGATGGGGACTTTGCCTTTGTAGAGCTTAACGACATCCTTGCATTCGGGTGCAATGAGTGTAACGTAATCGCGCACTTCTTCGTAGACCTCTTTATCGTTGACATGGATGCTCTCGAAAGAAGGGTTGAAAAGGTCGCGCAGCAAGCCAACGGTACGGCTGGTCTCTTCATAGACGAGAGTCGCCTTGTCCTGAGGATTATGGCTTTGTATCTTGGCGATCGCACTTTCCCAGCGTCCCAAGAGGATGCGTAGTTCCTGATCAAGTTCGGCCACACGTCGACCTTCGGCCACTGTGCGGATAATCACTCCAAACCCTTTGGGCTTGATGCTCATGATGAGCTGCTTGAGGCGTGCTCGCTCACTATCACTCTTGATTTTTGTGGAAACGCTCACCTTATCGGTGAAGGGGATCAACACCAAATAGCGGCCGGCAAATGAGATTTCGCAAGTGATGCGCGGCCCTTTGGTAGAAATGGGCTCTTTGACCACTTGCACGAGCACTTCCTGCCCGAGTTTGACCGTGTTTTGGATTTGTCCTTCTTTCTCGGTATTGGGCTGGCGTGGCACTTTGTTGAGGGGAAGCGGCTTTCGCTTTCCATCAGCAATGAGACTGAGGTAATGTTCGAACTGCTTGTAACGCACTCCTAGGTCAAGATAGTGAAGGAATGCATCGCGTTCGTAACCGACATTCACGAAGCACGCATTGAGGCCCGGCATGATTTTTCGCACCTTGGCCAGATAGATGTTACCCACCGAATACTGTTCCGACCGCCCTTCTTTCTGAAACTCAACCAGACGTTTGTCTTCGAGCAGAGCGATGGAAATGTCTTTCTTCTGGACATCTACGATTACTTCGCTTGTCATGTTCTTTTTTTACTTTTTAATATCGACTTATAGAAGTCGAGATTTTTGATGCGGATAAAATGAAAAGTTAAAAGCCAAGGTGAAAGCACGCAGGACTTTTAACTTTCCAACAGCCACGTGGCTGCAAGTGGTTACTTGCTCTTGTGGCGGTTCTTGCGCAGACGCTTTTTGCGCTTGTGAGTAGACATCTTGTGTCTCTTCTTTTTCTTTCCGTTAGGCATGATTGAAATGGTTTTAACTAGTTAATAAAACGTGTATCTGTGAGCTTCCCCTATGCACTCAATTCTTTCAAAACGAGACTAAGCCATGGGAAGCAGTGGATTAGTGCTTGATTTGAGCCACAAAAGTCTTAGCGGGTTTGAATGCCGGGATATGATGCTCAGGGATAATCAGCGTGGTATTTTGAGAGATGTTACGTGCGGTCTTTTGTGCACGCTTTTTGAGGATGAAACTGCCGAAACCTCGGAGATAAACATTCTCATTGTCTGCCAAGGAGTCTTTCACAGTCTCCATGAATGCTTCCACAGAAGCCAGAACAATGGCACTCTCAATACCCGTCTTTTTTGAGATTTCCTTTACGATTTCTGCTTTGGTCATCTTTATGGTAGTTTTGAGTATTTGGATGTCTTGTGTTCAATTGAAGTGCAAAGTTATAATTTTCAATCGATTGCCACAAGATTTTGCCCACCTTTTTTACATCGGGCAGAGAGGAAATACATGTTTCTTGCTTTCGTCTATCACCGTCTCCGCGATAGGCAGACGACTTTGAAAGGTCGATGTAGCATCCACCTACCTCGCGACTTTCCAATCCATGTTGTTTCGGACTTTCAGTTTTGGAGAACAAGCCGGCTACTACTGAGGCACTGGGATTTTTGGCAATGCGATTGAGGTGACGCCCACCCTCAAAAGGCGTGTTGAGGAAAGCATCCATAATCTCTCGGGCAGTATCCGAACTGATGTATCGTCCGGGCATGACCAAGACATTGGCATCGTTGTGCAAGCGCGTCATCTTGGCAATCTCGGGCATCCACACCAGAGCGGCACGAATGTGCTGATGCTTGTTGAGAGCCATCGAGATGCCTTCGCCACTACCGCAAATCGCTATGCCGCGCTGACATTCGCCCTTTGCCAAGCCTTCTGCCAAGGCATGAGCATAGTCGGGATAGTCGCAAGAGACCTCACTATCTGTGCCGTAGTCGCGATAAGGAATGCCTTTTTCGTCAAGATAGCTTTTAACGCTCTGCTTTAATGCAAAACCTGCGTGGTCGGAGGCCAATCCAATTATTTCCATAAAGTCACTATAAATTATTTAAGTAGGTCTTCAAAATTAATCGTAACTATCTTCTGCGTAGGGTATTCTATACTTTGACACCATCATCTTTGTTCTCCTTTTTCCGCCATCTCGCCTTTTGTTCATCAGTCATGTAGCTCGCTACACTCCTTCTTCACAAAAGACAACCTGATGAAAAAAATCGAAACAAATCTAGTATCAATTAATTTCGAACACCTACTTATCCAAAAAGCGCTTTACTTCTTGGTGAATATGGGTTGAGGTGAAGCCAAACTTCTCATCCAACACGCCGAAAAGGAGCACTCTTACCGAAATGAGTGAGGCCAAAAAAATGTAGCTATTATCATCGGCCAATCCTTCAAACACAGCGGGAAGTCCTGCTGTGAGGAAGAACTCTTCACTCCCTGGGGAAGAACCTCGGCGCGATAGGCCGTATCTTGATGCCGGAACAGCTGTTCGGAGGGACAACTCACCACACGCACCTTAATACCATCGGCTTGCAGCAAAGGTAGCCGCGTCGACCAAAGTAGAGACCTCCGAACCACTGGCCACCAACACCACCTCCGGATTTGCTTCAGGCAGGACAATGTAAGCACCGTGGGCAGCCCCCTTATAGTTGGTTCCGGCAGGAAGATCTTTGACATTCTGTCGGCTCAGGATGAGTGCTGTGGGCGTATCTACATTTTTCCATCGCCATGCGCCAACATTCAGTGGTGGAGTGCACATCGGCAGGACGGAACACACGTACCGAGTCGCGCCCGGAGTGATTTTTGAGTTTCTCCATGAGGCGAATCTGGGCTTCTTGTTCCACTGGCTCGTGGGTAGGACCATCCTCACCAACACGAAAAGCATCGTGACTCCAGACGAACTTGACAGGAAGTTCCATCAGGGCAGCCATACGAATAGCGGGCTTCATATAGTCGGAGAAAACGAAGAACGTGCCCATAGCCGTCCACATCCCTCCGTGCAAAGCGATGCCAAGACAGACGCAAGCCATGGTCAGTTCGCTGACGCCGGCTTGCAAGAAACCTCCAGAAAAGTCATCGCGAGAGATGACGCCGGCGTGCTTGAGGAAGCCATCCGTTTTGTCGGAATTGCAGAGGTCTGCCGAAGAGACAATCATATTTTTCACCTCTTTGGAGAGCATAGCCAAGCAGGCTGCCGATGCGTTGCGGGTCGGGCTGTTGGGCTTTTGCACAATGCTGTCCCAAAGGGAGTTGAGGGAGCTTTTGAGCAAACCAATCGGATTGGAGTTGGGCTTCTGCGGGATGAGCCGCGGCCCAACTTTCTTCTTCGGCACGGCGCTCAGCCACGATGGTTTTCAGTTCTTCGCGACGCTTGGCATAAAGTTCGGCCACTTCCTGACGCACCACAAAAAGGTGCATCCGGGTCGCCACCAGGTTCACCACGGTGTTGCGATAGGCATCACCACCGAGCGGAGCACCATGCGTGCGACAATCAGCCTCATAACTGCTGCCATCGGCCTGCCGTGCTCCTTTGCCCATCACGGTATGTCCGATGATGAGGGTAGGTCTGGCGGTTTCGGCATTTGCTTCGCGGAGAGCTTTGCGGATTTGCACAGGGTCGTTGCCATCAATTTCAATCACGTTCCAATTCCAAGCACGATACTTCATTCCGGTGTCTTCGGAAATAACATCGGCCGTCATGGTCGACAACTGCACATCGTTGGCATCGAAAAACATAATCAGGTTGTCCAGTCCCAAGTGCCCGGCCATACGACCGGCGCCTTGACTAATTTCCTCCTGAATGCCCCCATCGGAAATATAAGCATAAATCTTTTCTTTCTTAAATCCGGGATTACCGGTACGCGCATAAAGCGCTTTGGCAGCGATAGCGGCTCCCACAGCATAGGTATGCCCCTGTCCGAGAGGGCCACTGGTGTTTTCAATACCGCGTGCCACATTTACTTCCGGGTGGCCGGGTGTGGGCGACTCCCACTGACGAAACTCTTGCAGTTCTTCGAGGCTGAACCGACCAATCAAGGCCAACTGGGCATAAAGCATAGGCGACATGTGGCCGGGGTCGAGGAAAAAGCGGTCGCGACATTCCCACTCCGGACGCTCCGGATCGTAGGTAAGGAACTCGCTATACAAAACGTTGATGAAATCGGCGCCTCCCATAGCCCCTCCTGGGTGGCCGGACTTGGCACGTTCAACCATACTGACGGCCAGCACACGGATGTTGTCGGCAGCGAGAGTGAGAAGTTCTGAAGAATTTTCCATAAGTAAGATGTAGATGAAGCCCACCAAAACGTGAGCAAATGGATGAGAAAGGGAAGAACCTTTTTACACAAAATCTACGAGTAGCAAGTAGTATGCGTAGGTTTTTCCGTGCAAAATTACGATTTTTTTACCTCCCCGCCAAACCAAAGTTCAACTTTCCTGCGAGAGAGAAAGGAATTGCACTTCTATTTGAAAGTAGTGCTACTTCTGATTTGCTTGAAAAGAGTTCAGAAAGTCAAAGAAAAAGTCAACTGCGACAAAGGAAATCTATAAACCAAGGTTTGGTTTATATAATTCAAGGTTTGGTTTATGTAATTCAAAGCTTGGTTTATATAAACCAAACCTTGGTTTATAGAATATCCTTGAGGTAATTGACTTTTCCTCCGATGCCGTAAACTTTCGTCGTGCTTCTCTTGTTTTTTTCGGGGAAGGGTTGAATTGAGACTCTTTTGCACCCACCGGCACACGTTTCGCACATCATGCCGAGAAGGGCGCAAAAGAATAGGGGGAAGATGTTGGGCATCCTATCCGTACAAAAAAATCTCGCGAAAGCTGTTTCGCGAGATTTTTTTGTACGGATGAGCAGAGCCACGAGGAAGGAGGGCGGAGAAGAGGCGGTTTATTCTACGGAAGGTGAGACGTATTCGTCGATGAGTTCGGCAAATAGCGGAACTTCGCGCAGAAGATGGGGGTTGCCCACCAAGAGGGTGCGTTGTCTGGCCCGAGTGAGCGCGACATTAAGTTTGCGGTCAATGAAATGGCCGGTTTCATCGACAAACTGCGAATTGCAGAGGAAATTGAGCTGCGACTGTCGACTCACGGTGAAACCGAAGATAATGGTTTCGCGCTCCGAACCTTGAAATCGCTCCACCGTGTCGATGGTGATGCCGCTCAACTCCGGGCAAGCGAGGTGCAATTCGCGGCGTATGAGGGCAATCTGGTGGCGGTAGGGCACGATGATGCCCAACTCCACCGCCCAATCTATCTGCAAAGGTTCGCACTCCTGGGTTTCCTGATAAAGTTGCCGACAGAGGTGGGCGATGAGTTGCGCCTCTGCCTGATTGGTCTTGGGCGTAAAGGTAGAACTCTCGTCGGGCACACAGGGGTAGAACATCACGCGACGATAGGGCGAGACGACTCGCTGATGATCCAGCGGAATGGGGCGAAGCAACCCTCCATAGAAATGGACATTGGCAAACCGAGCCACCTCGGGATGCATACGTCCTTGGCGATGGAAAGCGTGCACGCAGCGCTCGGGAAGAATCTGGATGAGGCGTTCGAAGAGAGAGCACCGGCAGTTGGTCAACCCCATCTTGTGCAAACGGGCATCGTCGACTTGACTTTCCCTTTCACTTTGTTGCACCACTGCCGGCAACTGCTTGTGATCACCGATGAAGACGAAACGTTCGACAGCCAGTTGCCCATGATGTTCGGCCATAAGGAGAGGGAGGAGGTGGGGTTCAGAAGCTGGGAGGCCTCGTCGATGATGGCCAGCGAGAAGTGCTTGAGCGCAAAGAGGGACGTGGCGGCCGACAAAGAGGCAGTAGTACCGACCACAACACGCACCGTTTGTAGGAGTTGCGTGATTTCTGCGACGTTCTTCTTCTCCGAAGTTCTGTTTTTCCAGCAAATAAGGCAAGTATTCCTCGCTGCAAGTCAAGGCATTGCCGATGCGCAGGAAGTCCAGCCCGGCAGCCACAAGTTTGCTGCAGATTTCATCGACAGCGCGATTGGTGAAAGCCCCCAACAGGACCTGGTGTTCTGCGGTGGCAAGTTCTTCCTTCAATAGGCTCATCAGTCCATAAGAGGTTTTTCCCGTCCCCGGCGGTCCCACCAAGAGGAAGAAGTCGCGCGCCTGCACTGCCTTTTCGACCAGCGTGTCCAGTTCAGGCGTGTCAAAAGAAAGTTGCCGTTTACGCGTGGTGTCCACTCGTGCGGTGCAGGTGTGGGTGAGTAGTCGACGGCGGTGCTTTTCGCCGGAAAGGAAGGCATACAGGCCACGATAGAGCGCGGTCGCGCTGGCCTCCATCAAGTCCGGTTCAATCGCCCAAACATGGGTGCTTCTTCGGTCGAAGATGCGCGGATTGGTCTGCGGGGCACGAAGACGCAACACGATGTGGGTAGGGGTGATTTCCCCAATCGTGGCACGAAACACCATGCCTTCGCGCAAATCCGGTGTACACAGCGCTTCGTAGGAGTAGAAGACCACGATGTCCCCCTTTCGGAAGTTGGGGACGGTGGAAATGTCTTCCTCGCGAGGGGCGGTGAGAAAGAGCAGTCGCACCTCAAGGATGGCTCCGGTGGCACTCGTCTTGTAGCCTCCGCGGTCCAGACACAACTGAGGCATGATGTTGCCGGCCTGCATTTTCTCATCGAGGGTGGACAGCCAAGCAGCGGCAAACCCGCTCGCTTCTCTCTGAGAGGACCCGAGTTTTTGCGCGCAACTGTTCGAGTGCCAGAAGCGATGAAATCGGAAGAAGTAGGCACGCTCTTCGGGGGTGGCACTGCGGAAGACGTTGATAAAATCGAGATATTCAGGGAGCTTATAGCGCTCCCACAGCACTCCGCAAGAGAGTGTGTGCAACTGTTCGGGCGTAAACTCCTCAAAGAAGTCTGCACTTCCTCTTTCTGCAAACTCCAAGTCACGCACAACCATACGATTGCGCACTTCAAAAGCCTGCTGCAAGAGTTTGGGGACATTTTGCACACGTATCAGTCCCTCTTTGCCGGCATACTTCGAATAGAGCAAGTAGGCATTGATTTCGGAATAGCGCTTGTGATGGGCGTAGTGGAGGATGGCCATATAGAGGAGGACCTGAATGCGATGGTGCAAGTGTGGGCCTTGAGTGGCAAACTCTTTCTTTCCACTCTTTTGCTCAATCACCACGTCCAAATCTCTTGTAAGCAAGTCCATACGCCCCTGCACACCGAGCATTTCGCAGAAGAAGGAGGGCTCCAACAACACCTCTTCATGATTGTCGACGTGCAGTTCGGGGACAAACTGGCGTCCGACGAGGTTGTACAGATTTTGCTGTTGCTGTTGTGCTTCCTGATGAAAGTCGGCAAGAGGCGCACTCTGGAGTGTGGCTGCGAGAGAGAGGGCGTTGGTCTTGAAGAAGCGCTGGATGCTTGCTGCATAGTTGAGCGGAAACTGATGGACGGCTTCGTCCAAGAGTTGAGAGGCGAAGTTTCCCAGCAAGGAGCGGTCGGCCGGTGGGCGCCGGCAGAAGCGATGCACGACATGGAGGTCGGGCGTGATGCCAAAAGGCTGAAAGCACGATGAAATGGCGGTGACATCGACCAAATAGTCCGGCTCGACAATGATGAGTGCGGCTTCCAAACCCTCATCGCGGGATTTCGTGTCAATGAGGTTCAACGACATACCGGGTCTCAGCAGATCATACAGATAGCGAAAATCCCGCGTTTCATCGGTCGTCGTCAGCCAGATCTTCAAAGCTGTCCCCGTGGGGTGGTCGGCAGGAAGCACTTCGATAAAATCAGGATGTTTGGTCGCCAACACCACACGCCGAACGTGTGTGTCGATCTTCACTTCTTCTCTCCACGCTCGGTCTTGCTTGGGCAGCAACTGCTCCAAAGCTGCGGGTATCGCAGTTTCTTTAAGCCGCGCCACAAACTTGGCCAACAGACGCAAATCATAAGGAAGCACTTGCGACAGCGTGATTTCTTCGACTTGCTCTACCTTCGACATGCGCACACGAAAGTCATTGAGCCGACGATAGACCTCGGGCGGAATGTTGAGGTGCGTACACACATAATGCAAACGCGGAAACGTGCCCGACAGTCCCACCTCTGCTTCTGCGGTTGCTTCGTTGAGCAGTTCGACCAACAAACGATAGGCCATCACGGAACGCTGGCGTATCGTGAGGGTGGAGCTCGTCAAAGCCTGCTCGATTTCATCGAAGAAATAGGTTGCTGGAAGAAGAGGCATATTGCTTTTTGTCTGGATGGTCATATAAATCTAATATCGCTGATGACGTTGTGTTTGACTCGGCGATTGAGTTGCTCTATCAGTTGCAGTCGCTTCAAACTCAACTGTGTGCGGATGACAGGGGTGTGCACCCGCACCCAAAGGGTCGTGTCCTTCACATATAGGGGTTCTGTGCGGTTGGCCACGGCATCGGGCAGGACTTCGCTCCAAGCTTGCAGAACCCGATGTTGCAGTAGCGGGATTTGGATTTGTGGGTCTTGAATGCACAAATCCAACACAACATCTACTTTATCTGGTTTTCTTCTTTTCATTGTCAAGAAGAGGAATATGTGTATCTGAGAGAGGGGGAAGATTTATCTTTTAGAGACTTGCTGCTGTCTCAGAGGTAAATACGGCCAATCAGCCTCGCCAGCAAACGTGAAGGGCGTGTCTCGATGGACGCGCCCTTCTCTTTTAGTGGGATGATGCTGTGTTCATTTAGAAACGATAGCCGAAAGTCAAAGCAATTTGATGCCGATTCAAGTTGAACCGTTGTGCCGGGAGGTCGTTACGCTCCGCTGCTGCCCCATCTTTATTATAGGCAAAGGGATAGACATCGGCTTTCTGGGTTTGGTATTGATAGGCAATGTCGGTGTAGAAGTTGGCACCCCGATAGCCCAAGCCACAAGTGAAACGGTTGGTTGCCCCCAGATTGACATAGTCCGTGTTCGTTGCAAAGCGATAGGACGGACTTGATGTGAAAAGGTTGAGCAGAGCTTCTTTGCGCATAGGTGCACTCACGAAGTTATAGCCCACACGAGTATAAAACTTAGGAGCAATCCGTGTCTCAACGCCGAGACGGACAGTATGCGTATCGCGCAGATAGGCGTTGATTTGGTCCTGCATATATCCGTCTTTCGTACCACTGCTCCACCCTCCATCATAATAGCCAGAATCGGGCTGGCGCACTTGCGCTGTGGTATGGTCGGCTATTTCATATTCTGCCCCGATGGCTACATCCTTCCCTATCGTTGTGCCTAAACTGAAATTGAACTTCAAGGGGGAGCGCATGTAGTAGTCGTTGTTGCTCTCCATCGCACTCTCGGTGTACTCGTAGTGCTCACCGGTTTTGGTATTGGTGTGTTCGTAGGGAGAACTCATGAACAGGCGGGAAGAACTGCTGATGGTGTAGAACGTTGGCAGGGTCATCGCCACGCCAATGCGGAAAGGACTTTCCGCAAAGGGCCGCGCAATGACGCCCAATTTGGCATCTACTCCGGTGCCGGACACCGTTTCAATCTGCTTCATCAGATAGGTCTTTCGGCGTCCCTTGGCATCTTGAAAGGGGACACCCGCCTCATCCAGCGAGGCTTCTTCGTATTCCAACATACTCTGGCTCTGAATGTCGTAAACGCCCACATTTACACCGAAATAAACTCGATTGCTGACGTTGAAAGCCAAGTTGAAATCATATTGTTGCACACCACCTTTCTGAGCACGATGGTAGTGATAAGCCTCGGCATACCCATGCTTATAGTCCGTCACGTGTCCAGAGGCATCGCGGATGGGGTCAATCAAAAATACGTCGTAGCCCAAATTGGTCAAAGGAGTTGTCAAGGCACGGTCGGCATCTACCTTCAAATCCAGCCAGCCTTTACTGAGCGTATTGGCCAGTTCACGCATCTGCCAAGTCTGAGAGACTCCGCCTAACAAGGGGACATTTTTAAGCGAGATGAGGTTGCGGAAGTTGCGCGACTTCTTATAGTTAAAGCCCAAGTTGACAAATTTCAAATTCTCTCCATCGACATTGAGCGAATAGAAAACCCCGCTTGGTCGAGACTTGTGTTCGTGGCGCTACTCCCTAAATGTGTCGCCACACCATTCTTGTCCGACTGAGTGAGCAGACTTCCTGTGATTGCGGCATCTCCACGACGATACAAACCAGTAGAGGCGGGGTTGGTTCCCATTGCAGAGAGGTTGGCACCGAGGGCGCTCATTGCTCCCCCATACCAATGTAGCGGGCATCTCCGTTGAGGTCGGTAGCAGAGAATTGCTGCACTTTATAAATGTCTTGTGCCATTCCGCTCTGTACCCCACAAAGGGCAAGAAGCATGGCCGAAAAATATATCTTTTTCATGGATGGTAAGTGAAAGATGTCAATGTATAAGTATAATAGGTGTTCGAAATAAGTAGGTGTTCAAAATTAATTGATACTATATTTGTTTCAATTTTTCGTCAGGTCGTCTTTGTGAAGAAGGAGTGTAGCGAGCTGCACGACTGATGAACAAAGGCGAGATGGCGGAAAAAGAGGAACAAAGAGGGCGTCAAAGAGAGAATACCCTACGCAGAAGATCGTTACGATTAATTTTTGAAGACCTACTTAAGCGACAGCAGTTGCCGTCAATCTATCGGCGCCCTCCGATGACGCCTCCACCGCGTGAAGAACCACCACCGGAGAAGCCACCGCCCGAGTTGCTACCGGAGAAACCACCGCCCTGACGAACTTCCACTGGAGAAGCCGCCATTGCGAGAGCCGCCCATATCAAAGCCACTGCTGCGCGAAGGTTGCGAGTAACTATTGTTCGTGGAGCGTGAGGGAGAGTAGTTTTCTGTGGGTCGCCCACCACGACGTGAGGAATTGACAATGTCTCCGCGGTAGGAAGGCGTGTCGTTGTATCGGTAAGAGGAGTGGGTTGTCGAAGTACCGTCATAGTTGTTTCTTCCACTCCAAGAGCCGCCACGCGAAGCACTGCCATTGCGAGACGTGAAACCACCACCGCGGCTGTCAAAAGCACCGGCAGAGCGAGAGTTGGCACCACTCACCCCATAATAGGTGTTTCCATGAGGACGCACATTGTAAGCATAGCCTCCATAATAGCCTCCCCAACCATAGCGGTCGTAAGGCCAATATCCATAATTCCAACCCCAGCCCCCAGTTCCAACCAGAGTACCAAGGTGAGTACCAAGCACTGAAGCCCCAGGGCGAATACCAGCTGCTCCAGCCCCAAGGTGAGTACCAGCGATTCCAAGACCAACCGTAGTAGAAGGGGTCATACCAGCCATACCAACTGCTCCACCCCCAGTCGGAGAACCAAGGGTCGTAGTAGGCCAAGTCATAATAATAATCGTAGTAATAAGGTGAGGCGACAATGACCCCACGAGGGGAACGGAAGCGCACAATGCGTCCGGTCGCGGTCTGTCGGTCGTCGTCATAGAGGCTGTCCGCCATTTCTTTACGTGTACGGTCACCGCGGCGTCGGTTGTATTCGTCCACATCGCGTGACCCAACACGATAGTCAGCCCAATTGTCATAATCATAGGTCGATGCACTATGACCGTAGGCATTACTATGGCGTTGGTTGCTCTGCTGTTGTTCAACTTGCAAAGCTTCCTTGGTGGGAACGAAGTAAACATCGTCCTGTGCCCAAGCTACACTGCTCAGTGCAAGGAGCGAGATGAGGGATAGAGCAAACTGTTTCATGACTACAAAATTTTGAGTGGTTGATACTGCGAAGATATGTATTATTTGAATAACGCCGATGTTTTTCCGCAAAAACTTTATTGCAGAAAGCAGTATTTTAACAAAACGAGGGTATTCTCTCGTTTTTTAGTTGCCGATTTCAACATCTTGATGTAAATTTGCAATCTCAAATGCTCATCTTCTTATGTACAACCCTCGAAAACCGCAATATACCCTCTTCACGGTGCGTGAAGCCACGGAACTACTTCCTTTTGTCATGAAAGCGCTCGATGGCATCAGCCGCTCCAAGGCCAAAGCCATCCTCTCCGGAGGGGGTGTGCGCGTGGATCGCCGTAATGTGTCCCAGCACGACTTCCCACTCACGGTGGGCATGAAAGTCGAAATCTCGAAGCAAAAGCAGCGTTTCCACTTCCAAAGCAAGTACCTCAAGATTGTTTACGAGGATGCACAAATCATTGTCATCGAGAAGAATATCGGCATTCTCTCTATGGCTTCAACGCAAGGGCAGCTTTGCGTCAAATCCATTTTGGACGACTACTTTCACAAAACACGACAGAAATGCGCGGCCCACGTGGTGCACCGCCTCGACCGCGACACCTCCGGCCTGCTGGTTTATGCCAAGACCATGGAGGCCGAACAAATCTTGGAGCACAACTGGCGACAGATCGTCACCGACCGCCGCTACATCGCTTTGGCGAGTGGACGGATGGAACAGAAGAAAGGCAGTGTCGAAAGTTGGCTGAAGGACAACAAAGCCTACATCACCTACTCTTCGCCCACCGACAACGGGGAAATATGCTCTTACTCACTTCCGTACTCTGCGCACCACGGACCGCTACAGTTTGGTGGAACTCAAGTTGGAGACGGGACGTAAAAACCAAATTCGCGTGCACCTTCAAGATTTGAAGCACCCCGTGTGTGGAGACATCAAGTACGGCAATGGCGACGACCCCATCGGACGTCTTTGCCTCCACGCCTTCCGCTTGGACTTCTATCATCCCATCACCAACGAACACCTTCATTTTGAAACTACCGTGCCCAAGGCCTTCCTCAGCGTGTTTAGACCGGAAAATTCTGAAAAGACGGCAGAGTGAACGCGCCTCATTTCTCCCAGACAACCCCTTCCTTTGTCCGCATGCACACCTTCGTCTCTATCTTCCCTCTATAAATCCTAATTACTATGCCTAACATTTCAGAAAGAGCCATCGAAATGCCACAGTCGCCCATCCGCAAACTGGCGCCGTTGGCCAATGCCGCTGCTGCACGCGGCGTGAAGGTCTATCATTTGAACATCGGACAGCCGGACCTCCACACGCCGGAACAGGGGTTGGAGGCGCTGCGGCATCTGGAGCGCCCCATCTTGGAATACTCCCCCTCACAGGGACTTGAAAGTTATCGGAAGAAGTTGGTCGACTACTATCACAGCTACGACATTCAGCTCACTCCCGACGACATCATCATCACTTCTGGTGGTTCGGAGGCTGTGCTGTTTGCTTTCCTCTCCTGCTTGAACCCAGGTGATGAAATCATCGTCCCCGAGCCCGCCTACGCCAACTACATGGCGTTTGCCATTGCCGCCGGTGCCCGCATCCGCACCATCCCCACCACCATCGAAGAGGGATTTGCCCTTCCCGCCATTGAGAAGTTTGAAGCCCTCATCAACGAGCACACGCGAGCCCTCCTCATCTGCAATCCCAACAATCCAACGGGCTACCTCTACACTCGCGAGGAGATGAACCAAATTCGCGATTTGGTCCAAAAGCACGACCTTTTCCTCTTCTCCGATGAGGTCTACCGCGAGTTCATCTACGCCGACACGCCCTACATCTCGGCCTGCCATCTCGAAGGCATTGAGCAAAACGTGGTGCTCATCGACTCTGTGTCTAAGCGCTACTCGGAATGTGGCATACGCATCGGTGCGCTCATCACCAAAAACGAGGCTGTTCACACAGCCGTGATGAAGTTCTGCCAAGCCCGCCTCTCCCCTCCTCTCCTCGGACAGATTGTGGCAGAAGCCTCTATCGACACGCCGCAAAAGCTACATGCAGGAGATGTACGAAGAGTACGTGGAGCGCCGCAACTGCCTCATCGAGGGACTCAATCGCATTCCCGGTGTCTATAGTCCCGTCCCGATGGGAGCTTTCTACACGATGGCACGCCTGCCCATCGATGATGCCGAACGCTTCTGCGCTTGGTGTCTGAGCGATTTCGACTACGAGGGCGAAACGGTCATGATGGCCCCGGCTGCCGGTTTCTACACCACCCCCGGTGCCGGCCGAAACGAGGTGCGCATTGCCTACGTCCTCAAGAAGGAAGACCTCCAGCGCGCACTCTTCGTGCTCAACAAGGCTCTGGATGCCTACCCTGGTCGCCTCCGTTAAGCATCGCCCCTTTCTCTGCCCGTGTGGCCTCCCACACGGGCATGATTTTTGTTCCCGCTTCTCTAATTTTTTTGCCCACCATGAGCTTCTCTTTCTTCGTTGCCCGCCGTTTCTTCCCAAAAACATCAGCCCCGACAAACCGTGCTCCTCCAACCCCAGCATTACCATAGCCACGGCAGGTGTAGCCATCGGCCTGGCCGTCATGATTATCACCATCAGCGTCATTGCCGGTTTCAAGAGCGAAATTTCCAAGAAAATAGAAGGATTTGGCAGCCACATCGAAGTGCTGGACCTCGGCACCCTCACTGCTCCCGATGGCTTCCCCATTCGTACGGATTCGGCCTTCATCGCCGCCGTCAGCCATCTGCCCAATGTGGCTCACACCGACCGCGTTGTGCAGAAGATGGGCATCATCAAGACCAACACCGACTTCAAAGGCATCACCTTCAAGGGGTTGCCCGCCACCTACGACACCACCTTCATTGCCTCGTGCCTCGTCAAGGGCCGACTGCCTCGCTGGCAGGACACCGACAGCAACGACATCCTCATCTCTCGCCTGCAAGCCGACGAACTGGGGCTGAAGGTGGGCGACCGCGTCTTCTCCTACTTCTTCGAAGAGAGCATCAAGACCCGCCGCTTCACTATCTGCGGCATCTACTGCTCCAACATGAACATCTTCGACAACAACTACGTACTCACCCCCATCTCCACCATCGAGCGGCTCAACCATTGGGACAACACGCAAGCCTCTGTGCTCGAAGTGCGCCTCCACGACATCGACCAAATCCCACAAACCCTCCCTGCCCTGCGCCGACTCTGCGAGCAGATGAACACTGCCCCCGATACCAAGTCGCGTCAGCCCCTCAGCATCAAGGAACACTATGCCCAAGTCTTCGCCTGGCTCAACCTGCTCGATGTCAACATGGTTGTCATCCTCTGCCTCATGGTGGCCGTGTCCGGCTTCACGATGGTGAGCGGCCTGTTCATCCTCATCCTCGAGCGCACACAGACCATCGGTGTGCTCAAAGCCCTGGGTGCCGGCAACACGCGCATTCGCGCCATCTTCCTCCACTTTGCCGCCCTCATCACCTTGCGCGGCCTGCTCATCGGCGATGTCCTCGCCCTGGCTTTGCTCATGGCCGAAAAGCACTGGGGCTTCATCCACCTCAATGCCTCCACCTACTATGTCGACACCGTCCCCATCCTCCTCGACCCGATTGCCATCGTTGCTGTCAATGTCGGCACGCTCGTCATCACCATCCTCGCCCTCGTGGCTCCGAGCTACATGATTTCGCGCATCCAGCCTGCCAAAAGCCATCCGTTTCGAGTAGGAAAAAGCCGGAGAAAAAGCACGGAAGAGCTTGGCTATCTCGAAAGAAAAGCGTAATTTTGCCATCGATTTCGAAAAGACCTCACGGGGCGTAGCGCAGTTGGTAGCGCACCTGGTTTGGGACCAGGGGTCGCAGGTTCGAATCCTGTCGCCCCGACACTGCAGGCAAAAAGCCGGAAGCAAGTTGATAAAAACTTCGCTTCCGGCTTTTTCGATGCAGCCAGTACACGGAAAAAGCCTCAACCTCTCCCCGCTCATTGAAAAACTTGCTGACTCCACTGGAAAAACTTATTTTTCTCCACTGAGAAACTTACGCTAAAGGGAAGTAATCTATAAACCAAACCTTGGTTTATATAATTCAAGGTTTGGTTTATAGAATATCTTTGTCGCGCTTCACTTTTTTCTCCGTCGCGCTCCACTTTTCCGGGCTTCCTTCAACCTTTCGTCCTGCACCGCGCGTCTATGGGTCTCTGGCGATGTCGGGCTTCCCCATCGACAGAGGACGCACGAGGCCAAAGGCTCAAAGAAGTTCGCCGACTTTCTTTCGAAGGTCGGCGAACTCAACTTTAAGGTAGGTTTAGGCTTTGCGCTCCAACTCTTGGAGATTTTTCCATACGTTTCATTTCGAGGAACTCATAGACGCCGCAGAGGTGCTCACGCACGCGCTGATGGCCAAACTCGTAGACTTTCGTGACGAGGCCGTCGAGGAAATCGCGGTCGTGACTCACCACGATGAGCGTGCCGTCGAAGTCTTGAAGTGCCTGTTTGAGCACATCCTTCGTGCGGAGGTCGAGGTGATTGGTCGGTTCGTCGAGGATGAGCAGATTGACGGGTTCGAGCAGGAGTTTGAGAATGGCCAGGCGGGTCTTCTCGCCGCCGGACAGCACTTTCACCTTCTTCGTGCTCTCTTCGCCCCCAAACATGAATGCACCGAGGAGGTCGCGGATTTTTCAAGCGGATGTCGCCCTTCGCCACTTCATCGATGGTGTCGAACACGGTGAGGTCTTCATCGAGGAGCGAAGCTTGATTTTGGGCAAAAATAGCCGATTTGCACATTGTGGCCGAGGGTGAGCGTGCCTTCGTGGGGAGTTGACCCATGATGCACTTCACCAACGTAGACTTTCCTCGCCATTGCGCCCGACGAAGGCCACTTTGTCGCCACGCTCCACCATGAGGTTGGCGTTGCGGAAAATCGTTTTTCCATCGAACGCCTTGCCTACGCCGTCCATCGTGACGGGATAGTTGCCCGAACGGGGCGAAGGCGGAAACTTCAAGCGCAGGCGGCTGGTGTCCTCTTCGTCCACTTCGACCAGTTCGAGCTTTTTCGAGCATTCGCACGCGACTCTGCACTTGGTTGGTCTTGGAATACGTGCCCTTGAAACGCTCAATGTAGAGTTTCGTTTCGGCAATCATCTTCTGCTGGTCGTCGTATTGCTTCTGTTGTTGCTGACGGCGTTCGCGACGCAGTTCGAGATATTGGGAGTAAGAAGCTTTTGAGTCATAGATGCGCCCCATCGTGATTTCGATGGTGCGCGTGGTGATGTTGTCGACAAATTTGCGGTCGTGGGAGATGACCACCACGGCTTTGCCCGAAGTCATGATGAAGTCCTCGAGCCAGCCGATGCTCTCAATGTCGAGGTGGTTGGTCGGCTCGTCGAGCAGCACATCGGGATTTTTGCAAGAGAAGTTTGGCCAACTCGATGCGCATGCGCCATCCGCCCGAAAACTCAGAGGTGGGTCGCCCGAAGTCGGTGCGTTCGAAGCCCAAACCGAGGAGCATCTTCTCCACATCTTCTTCAAAGTGGGTGAGGTCGATGGCGTAGAACTTCTCGCTCATCGCCGACACCTTCTCAATGAGCGCCATATAGTCTTCGCTCTCGTAGTCGGTGCGGGTCATCAGTTCGTTGTTCATGGCTTCGATTTCTCCCTCCAACTCTTTGAGGTGGGCGAATGGCAGGCAGGCTTCTTCGAAGACGGTGCGGCCGTCCTCGGTCATCAAGTGCTGCGGCAGGTAGGCAATGACGGTGTCCTTGGGGGCCGACACCTTGCCGCGTGTGGGCTGCCGCACGCCGGCCAAGATTTTGAGCAGGGTGCTCTTGCCTGCACCGTTCTTGCCCATCAGGGCGATGCGGTCTTTTTCGTTAATCTGAAAGGAAATGTCTTTGAAAAGGGTCGTACCGCCAAACTCGACGGTGAGGCCATCTACTGAAATCATATAGGTCTTGTGGAAAGGGGGTTGTGGGGAAAGCGGAGAGGGAATGAGGCTGGAAAGGGTGTGGGAAGCCGGGCAGCGGCGTAAGGCAGTGGGGGCCGCGCCTTTTCCTCTGGTCAGAGAGCCGGACGCAGGGTGGTCAGCCAGTTCTTGTAAAACTGCAAGGCGGCTGTGCGCCAAGAGAAGTCGACCCCGCGGTCGGGGCAGTCGTCAAAGTAATAGTTTTCGGGCGGCAGGATGGGCAACCCTTTGGCCAGGTCGCGGCGATATTCGCCATCGAGTGTGAGGGGCTCGTATTCCAAATGGCCGATGGCAAACACTTGCCGACGCACGGCATCGGCCAAGATGCCCAATCCCTGATTTTCCTCCGCCGGCGAGCACCTCGATCTCGAGGGCAGCGCCTCGCTGCACTTCGGTGTGGCGGCTGTGGGGCATCGGAAAGGCTATGCCCAAGCCCCTGCATGAGGGGATGATCGGGGCGATAGACCGTTTGAGGGAATACTCCGAACATCTTTGCGGCAAGTGGATGCTTCGGCACACGATGATGGAAGTAGAGCGCGGCTTGTGCTGCCCAGCAGATGTTGAGTGTGGAGCGGGTGTGCGTGGTGCTCCACGTCATCAAGCAGCAGAGGTCCTTCCAATAGCGCACCGCTTCAAAAGGAATGTTTTCGAGGGGAGCGCCGGTGATGATAAGACCGTCGATGGTGTGCCGGAGCATCGCGCTGTCGAGGTCGAGATAGTGCGCCTCGACATAGGCTTGCGGGGTGGACTTATAGGTTTGTCCGGGAAACTTGACCAGCGTAAGGTTCACCTCAATGCCCGATGCGGCAAGCATACGGCAGAGGTCGAGCTCGGTGGCGCATTTGAGCGGCATGAGGTTGAGCATCCACACGTTGAGGGCAGCATCATGGTGGCCGCGGGCAATGGGCAATCCCTCTGTGCGGAGCTGATGGAGGGCAGGAAGGTCGGTGTTGAGATAGAGCATAGCGCGTCAGCAAAAGCGAGAGAGGAGCACGGCCAGTATCGCAAAAATGGCCGGCAAGCCTTGTTTGAAGAAGATGGAACGCGAGGAGCGAACCGTCCCATAAAGCGCGGCCACGATGATGCAGCCCAAGAAGAAGAGGCGCAGGTTGCTGCTCCACACGGGCGAGTCTACTCCAAAGCTCCACGCCAGTCCAGCAGCGAGAAATCCGTTGTAGAGTCCCTGATTGGCGGCCATTCCTGTCGTTTTTCGGGAAGAGTTCGTCGGGCAAAGCACCACGAAAGACGCGGCGACCGGTGGTGTTCCAAGCGAACATTTCGATGTAGAGAATGTAAAAGATGTTCAAGGGCCACGATGGCCACTAAGATATGTGTGAGTAAAGACATCGGAAGAGGATGGGCGGATACGAACTTCCGCGAATGTCCCTCCTTTTTTCCGAAATCCTTTTCGGGCAAAAAGACGAACATTCGCGGTGGTTCGTAGAGTCAAATTAAGGATGGAGAAGCGTTTACCAAATGTCTACGCGATCTTTGGGAGCGATGTAGAGTTTGTCGCCTTTCTTGATGTTGAAAGCCTTGTACCAAGCAGGGATTTGGGGAAGTGCTCCGTTCACACGCCAACGTCCGGGCGAGTGGGGGTCGGTCTTGACGAGATTGCGGAGGGCTTCATCACGTGTGTTGCCGGCCCACACGAGGGCGTAGCTGATGAAGAAGCGTTGCTCGGGAGTGAGCCCATCGACCGTGGTGAGGGGGGCTTGCTTCATTGCGTTTTTGGAAAGCTTGGAAGGCCACTTTCAGACCGCCGTGGTCGGCAATGTTTTCTCCGCAGGTGAGTGCGCCATTGGCATGAAGGCCGGGCAGCACCTCGATTTTGTCGAAGAATTTCACCATTCGTTCGGTGCGGGTTTTGAAGTTCTTCTTGTCCTGCTCCGTCCACCAGTTACGGAGGTTGCCGTCCTTGTCAAATTGTGCACCTTGGTCGTCAAAGCCGTGTGTCATCTCGTGACCAATCACCACACCGATAGCGCCATAGTTGGCAGCATCGTCGGCCTCAGCGTTGAAGAAGGGGGCTGAAGAATGCCGGCGGGGAAGCAAATTTCGTTGGTCGTGGGGTTGTAGTAGGCATTGATGGTCTGCGGTGTCATGCCCCATTCGTGGATGTCCACGGGCTTATTGACACGCTTTTTGAATGTAGTAGTCCGTGTCGAACACCGTGGCCCGGGTGAGGTTCTCGTAGTAAGAGAGATTTTCATCGATGTTCAGCCCATCGTAGCTGCGCCATTGGTCGGGATAACCGATTTTCACGTAGAAACTGTTGAGCTTTTCGTGGGCCTGTTTCTTGGTTTCGGCGCTCATCCAAGTTTGCTGGTCGATGCGTTCGCTGAGGGCCACTTGCAGGGTTCTTGACCAGTTCGAGCATGCGCTTCTTGGAAGACTCAGGGAAGTACTTTTCTGCATAAATCTTACCGATGGCCATGCCCAACACACCTTCCACAGCGCCCACAGCGCGCTTCCAGCGGGGGCGGTCTTGCTCACTGCCCTGCATCGTACGGCCAAAGAAGTTGAAGGTGGCGGCACGAAAATCATCGCTCAAAGCGCTCGAAGCGTCGCGGATGACATTGAAGGAGAGATAGGCTTTGAGGTCGTCGAGGGAGGTCTCGGCAAAGATTTTTTCCAATTCGTGGATGGGCTCAGGCTGATTGACCGACACTTCCTTCACGGCCGGAATGCCTTGCAGCAGGAAGAGCGTGCTCCAGTCGATGCCGGGATAGTTCTTGACGAGTTCAAGATAGGTCATCTTGTGGTAGTTGCCTTCCACATCGCGCAACTGGGTGGCGGAGTAAGAGGCTTTGGCGATGCGCGTTTCGATGGCGAGGACAGCTTCCATCTTCTTTTGTGCTGTAGCAGCATCGTCGCCCGTCATCATGAAAAGTTGCTTGATGTATTCCTTGTAGGCGTTGCGGATTTTGAGCGTGGCTTCATCATTCTCAAGATAGTAGTCACGCTCACCGAGGGTGATGCCTCCTTGGTTGATTTGCACCAAGTTCATCTTGGCGTTCTTCAAGTCGGCATCGCAGCCGACGCTCATAAAGGCCGGCACACCTTGGCGGCCCAGCTCGTTGACGAGGAAGAAGTAGGTCTGCCTGTCCTCAACTTTTGCCACACGCTCGAGCAAGGGCTTGATGGGCGTGAAGCCTTCGCGGTTGCGGCGCACGCTGTCCATGGCCAGGCGGTAGAGAGCGCCCACTTTCTGTTCGAGGGTGCCGGGTGCCGCTTGCTTCGCGGCCATCTCTTCGATGAGCGACTTGAGACGGTTGCGGTTCATTTCGTCGAGTGCATTAAACTGCCCATAGCGCGAGAACTCGGGGGTGAGGGGATGGGCTTTCATCCATCCGCCACCGGCATACTCATAGAAGTCTGTGCCCGGCTTAACGGAGAGGTTCATGTTGGCTTTGTCAATACCCGTGGTCAGCCCTTGGGCAAAAGCCGTGGTGGCAGTGAGTGCCATCATCGGAAGAAGGTGTTTTAGTTTCATATCTGTTGTCTTTTAATGTATGACTTTTCGAGAGTAGGAGTTATTTTAGGACCACCTGACACTGTCTACTTTCAAGCGTGCTTTCAGCCAGCGTTGCATCGTCTGTCGCTCATTTCGTGAGAGGCTGCCTTTTTGTCCCCACGAGCGCCAGTATGGTTCTGACGCAGACCATACTATCTTCGTGCATCTTACTCTCTGCCAGTTGGCTCAAAGCCAAGGAAGAAACCGAGGTGAACAAAGGTTGCATCTCTTGCAGGATGGCAGGCGTATTTTGTTCCAAACTTTGATAACCACTCAGTTGCTGTTGAAGGCCTTCGATTTGGACCTTTTGCTGGGCCAGTTGTTCGGGCGTCATCGCTTGTTGCTTAGCAAATGTATGTCCTTGCTGATACAGCAAACTATCGCTTTCCGTCCCTTGAATAAAGTGCAGTTGGTATTTCTCCAAACTATACTCTTTCAGTTGTTGCTCGGAACTGCGCTGCTGTGCTTTTTGAGATTTCCTTGCCCACAGCAACAATGCTGATGATTTTGGTTTTCGCATCGACCGAATGGGATAAGATGTAAGTGCCCGGAAAGTTGAGTTCTGCCTTGACAAAATGTTGAATACGACGATCAGACAGACTGTCTCTAATGATATTAAAGGTGATATAGGTCGCTGGCAACATGGTGAGCACCACCACTGCGATGATGTATTTCCGTACTTTTGGCAAAGCGTGTCTTGTCCATTTCGGCCGTGGGCGTGAACTTCATCAGACGAACACCCAAGAAAGTGGCAAGACCGATGAATACGGTGTTGATAAAGAACAAATAGAATGCACCGAAGAAGAAGGAGGGCTGTCCCGTGGCCAATCCGTAGCCCGCTGTGCATAGCGGAGGCATCAAGGCCGTGGCAATCGCCACTCCGGGCAGGACATTGCCGCCACGCCCTTTCATGGAGAGCGCAAGAATACCGGCTGCTCCGCCAAATAAGGCAATCAGGACGTCATAAATCGTTGGAGAGGTGCGCGCCAAAAGTTCACTTTGTGCCTCATCCAGAGGGGTGATATAGAAATAGACCGTCGCCGTCAGCACACTAATCAACGTCGCCGCGGCCAAGTTGCGAAACGATTGCTTCAGAAGTTCCAAATCATTGATGGCAATGGCCAAACCCAAACCAATGATCGGCCCCATCAGTGGCGAGATGAGCATCGCACCGATAATGACGGCAGTGGAATTGACATTGAGTCCCAACGACGCAATGAAGATGGCAAAAATCAACACCCAAGAGTTGGCCCCTCGGAAATTGACACTTTCACGTATCTGTGCAATAACTACTGCCTCATCGTCTCGCTGAAAGGAGAGGTCAAAATAGCCTTTTATCGTTGTCCAAATGGAAAGAAGAATAGATGACATAGAGTTTCAGAAAAAAACTTTGAGATTTAGTTCAGTGCTTCTACCGCTGCTCCCCAAACCTCTTCAGCGACTTGGAGACGCTTGCGCAATTCTCCGTGTCGCGTGCAGAGTTCAAGATTTGCTGCTCCCTCAGGAGTGGAAAGTCGGCTTTCTACTTCGGAGATTTCCTGTTCCAAGCGCTCCAACTCGGCTTCTGCCTCTTTGACGGCTTGTTCAAGTTTGCGCCGTGCCTTGGCTTGCTCTTTTTGTTCGGCATAGGAAAGTGCACCTTCCGAAGGCATATCGGAGTTTTTAGACGAAGCAACCACCGCTGAGGGAGACGTCCCTCCATTTTCGATATGAGAAGAAAGCGCATCAAGACTTTCAAGGTCTTTCTTTTGCAGAAAGTCGTAAATGCCCCCTAACCATTCGCGCACTTTTCCTCCTCCAAACTCATAAACTTTCGTCACCAATCCGTCCAAGAATTCACGATCGTGACTGACCACAATCACTGTGCCGTCAAAAGCTAAAATGGCTTCTTTCAATACATCTTTCGTGCGCATGTCCAGATGGTTGGTCGGTTCGTCAAGGATAAGGAGATTGACCGGCTCAAGCAATAGTTTTATCATAGCCAAACGGCTACGTTCGCCTCCGGACAAGACCTTCACTTTCTTGTCTGATGCTTCGCCCCCAAACATAAATGCTCCAAGGATGTCCCTGAATTTTTGGTGCGTATCTCACCTTTGCCACTTGGTCAATGGTGTCGAACACGGTAAGTTCGTCGTCCAGCAACTGAGCTTGGTTCTGAGCATAGTAGCCAATTTCGACGTTGTGCCCAATTTTCAAATCACCATCATGCGTGATTTCATCCATGATGCACTTCACCAACGTAGACTTTCCCTCACCATTCTTACCAACAAAGGCCACTTTCTCCCCACGTTTAATGGTGAGATTAACGTTTGAGAAGACCACATGATTTCCATAACTCTTGCCCACCTCTTCGCAGATGATGGGATAGTCGCCCGAACGCGAACAGGGTGGAAACTTCAAGTGCAGTTGCGCTGTGTCCACTTCGTCAATTTCAATGGGCACCATCTTCTCGAGTTGCTTGATACGGCTCTGCACCTGCACAGCTTTCGTGGGTTTATAGCGAAAGCGTTCGATGAAATCACGAATATCGGCCATCTCCTTCTGCTGATTTTCGTAGGCACGAATCTGACTTTCTCGGCGTTCGGCACGAAGCTGTACATACTCATCATAGGGCACACGATAGTCAATCACCTTGCCACAGGAAATCTCGAGCGTGCGGTTGGTCACATTATTAATAAACGCACGGTCGTGGCTGACGAGCATCACCGCCCCGGAACTCTTGGCCAAAAATTGCTCAAGCCAGCGTATACTTTCTATGTCAAGGTGGTTCGTTGGCTCATCAAGGAGCAGCACATCGTGGTGAGCGAGGAGCAGTTTGGCCAACTCAATACGCATGCGCCATCCTCCGGAAAACTCTCTTGTGGGGCGCTCAAAGTCCGTACGCAAAAATCCCAGCCCGGTGAGCGTACGTTCCATTTCAGCATGATAGTTTTGTCCACCCATCATCTGCAATCGCTCACTCTCACGACTGAAAGCTTCGACCAGCTCCATATAATCAGGCGTTTCATAGTCGGTGCGCTCCGCCAGCTCTTGGTTGAGTTGTTCCACTTGGCTGCGTAGTTCGTGGATGTGGCTGAACGCCTTTTCCACCTCTGCAATCACCGTGGTATCATCGCTCAGCACCATGACTTGTGGCAGATACCCCACACTCACTTCGCGTTGTACCGCGACCCGTCCATCCGTAGGTTGCTGCAAACCAGCAATGATTTTGAGCATCGTACTTTTGCCGGCACCGTTTTTTCCAACAAGTGCTATGCGATCACGATTGTTGACCACAAAACTAACGTCTGAAAAGAGAGGACGCGCTGAAAATTCTACTTTAAGATGTTCTACCGAAATCATGACAGGCTATTTGTCTGCAAAGTTAAGAAAAACGATAGAAGCCAATTTTGTTTAGAAGCCTTCCCTTTCCTCCCCTCTCAATCCTCCTAGCAATAGAGAGGATAAACGCTCTTCTACACTTATGAAAATACAAAAACGCGAACTAAGTAGGTCTTCAGAATGAATTGATACCATATTTGTGTTCCTTTCCCGTCAGTTTGTCTTTGCGAAGATCCGTTAGTTTGTCTTTGCGAAGAATGAGTGTAGCGAGCTACATGACTGATGAACAAAGGCAAGAGGGCGAAAAAGGGAGACAAAGATAGGGTCAAAGTAGAGAATCACCTACGAATAAGATAGTTACATTTTAATTCTGAAGACCTACTTAAAATGCACGGAATAAACAATCGCAGCCGACACGAGGATAATAAAATTAAAATATTTGGCTGTTTGCTGGCGAATTGCTACCTTTGCAAAAATACAGAAGCAAAGCGCTTCTCAACCACTCACCATAACCACAATCATTCCAATCATTATGGCAACAATCGTAAACACTCAAAGTTTCAAAGAACTCGCAGCCCAAGACGGCCTTCTCGTTGTAGACTTTTTCGCCACTTGGTGTGGCCCTTGCAAAAACTTTCTCCCATCCTTGATGAAGTGGCCGAAGAATTTGCAGGCAAAGCCAATATCGTCAAGGTGGATATTGATGAGAGCGAAGATCTTGCCGTTGAATTCGGCATCCGCAGCGTTCCCACCGTGCTCTTCCTCAAAGGCGGTCAAGTGGTCGACAAGTTTGTCGGTGCTGTGCCCAAGTCGGAAATCGTGAGCAAGGTGCAAGCCGCGCTCTAACCCCATTTCACCTCCACTCATCCTCAAAAACAATTACTTATGGCTGTTCTCGATGACGAACTCATGAATGATGCTCGGCTGGATGCCGAAATCATTGCCTTTGTGCACAACAATCTCTCTCAAGAAATGAAGGAGAAGTATGACGAAGAACTGCTTTACTACTTTCACGATGTGATTGAAGAGTATCTGGCAAACAGCAACGTGCTCGACGAAGAGCCTGACGAAGATGGTTTTGTAAACATCGATGTGGAGGAGATGGCCAAGCATCTGCAACAGCAAGCCAAGAAAGACGGTATGGGTGTATTCCCACTCGAGGACCTCTTGCTCTTAGTGGAAGCAGAACTTTCCTTTGGCGACGATTTTGAAGATTGAGGTGCATCGTCACTTGCACAATACACATCTTAAAAAAGAACGACACCCTTGCCCCGAAATGTGGCAAGGGTGTTGTCACTTTTGTTAGGAATGTCCGTACCTTCTCTCTGTACCATCCAAACTTGCCCACACTCACACTTGTGCTGCCAAGAACGCCAAGAGTTCCGCACGTGAGGGACACGTGGCAAAAACGTGTAGGCACTGCGACCCTTCTGCCTCGGGAGTGCATACCATCCAGCGGTCAGACACGGCACGTTGTAGTGTGAAGTATTGTGCTCCTTCCCCCTGTTTTGCAATAAAAATAACGCCCCAGCGCGCTTCCTCTTCTTGCAGTGGCAGTGGAAATTCAAAGACAATGGCCACCAGGCGGTCGTCATAATCTATACCTTCAACAGCAAACTCGTTCCAATCGAAGTCGGCACCATCAGGATGGGCATGCTCCACCATCCCTTCCCAAAAGTCTTTGTGGAGCATTGCTGCGACCGCCTCTCCCCACCCTCGTTGAGTCCAAACTGCAAAACGGCGGGAATGAGTTCGTGGGCAAATTGTTTTCTGGAAATCATAAGAATTGGTATATCAAGATAAATCAAAAAGACATCTGCCCATTGGGTAGATGTCTTGGTGAGCCTCTTGTCGGATTCGAACCAACGACCCCGAGATTACAAATCACGTGCTCTGGCCAACTGAGCTAAAGAGGCGGGTGGGAAAGCTAACCACATCGCGCTGCTACAACTAACTACCTTTGCTGCGATCAAGCCCTGGAGGATTCGAAAGGAGCTAGCCGTGTAGCACTTTCCCGTGTGGTAGGAAGTAACCTTTTCGATTACGAGTGCAAAGGAAACACTTTTTTTCTGAACGGCCAAATCTTCACACATCTTTTTTTGCCTTTCCACGGGGTTTTGCACCTTTTAGAGAACTTTGAACGCGCATTTAGCTGCACCGACATGCTTCGACAGCCGCTTTGAGACGTTCGAAAGCCTCTTGCAGACGGGAACGTTGCGTCCCCACGTTGAGACGCATAAAGCCCTCGCCGCCTTGACCGAACATCGCGCCATCGTTGAGCGCAAGCCGAGCTTCGTTCACAAAAAGGTTGACAAGCGCGGTCTGTGTTAAACCCAAAGCGTTGCAATCGAGCCAGACCAAGAAAGAAGCCTGTGGGCGTAACGGCCGAATCTGCGGAAGATACTGACGACAATAGTCCATCACGAAATTGACATTCCCTTCGACATAGCGCAACATCTGCTCACGCCAAACCTCACCTTTGCGATAGGCCGCGATGGTGGCAATGGGAGCAAAAAAATATGTGGTTCGTTCAGTTCTGTTGACCGTGAGCCATTGGTAGAACTCAGCACGCAGTTTCGGATTGGGCACTACCGCCCACGAACTGATGATACCCGCCATATTGAACGTCTTGCTGGGCGCCCCAAAAGTGATGCTGCAACGCGCTGCCGCCTCGCTCACAGAAGCAAACGGGATGTGTGTATTCCCGAAGAGGGCCATGTCAGCATGAATTTCGTCACTCACCACTAAAATGCCGTGGCTGTCACAAAATTCGGCCAGTTGCTCCAACGTACTTCTGTCCCAAGTGATGCCGGCGGGGTTGTGAGGATTGAGAGGATGAGCAAGCGACACTTTTCATCGACCACCGCAGCCAACTGCTCAAAGTCCATACAATAAGTGCCGTCAGCCTCACGGCGCAGCGGATTGCACACCACCTCGCGATGATTTCCGGCAGGAGTGAGGCGAAAAGGATGATAGACCGGCGGCTGAATGATAACTTTCTCATCGGGTTTCACAAATCGATTGACGACCAAACCGATGCCGCGCACAATGCCGGGAATGAACGTGAGCCACTCTCGCTGCATCTCCCAGCTGTGGCGATTGCGTATCCAATCGATGACCGATGGCCAAAGATCGGTCGGTTCGATGGTATACCCATAAAGTGAATGGTTCAAACGCTCTCGCAGCGCATCGGTAATGAAGTCGGGCGTTTCCCAGTCCATGTCTGGCCACCCAGAGGGGCAGCAGGTCACTACGGCCGTAGCGTTGTTCCAACACTTCATGTTTGAGATCACCGCTACCAGTGCGGTCGATGATTTTGTCGAAATCGTAAATTTTCATATCGTTGCAAAGAGGAGTCGTGAGGATTAAGCCTGCAAAGCCTGTACGAGGTCGGCCATCAAGTCGTCCACGTCCTCCAGTCCCACACTCAGGCGAATGGTGGCGTCGCGGATATCCATCTGCCGGCGTTGTTCATCGGTGAACGGGCCAAAGATGGTGCTGGCGGGATGGATGGCCAGCGTTTTTATTGTCAAACAGGTTAGTGGCGCGGCGGATGAGTTGCAGGCGGTTGATGAAACGGAAACAAGCCTCTCGGTCGGCCAAGTCGATGGTGAGCATCGCCCCCGCAGTCGGGCCGAACTGCCGTTGTGCCAGCGCGTAAAAAGGGTTGTCGGGCAGCCCTACATAATTGACCTCAACAATTTCGGTTCGCCCACGCAACCGCTGCGCCAAGGCCAGTGCGCTCGTCGCCTGCCGCTGATAGCGCACATGAAGCGTTTCGAGACCGAGAGCCTGCATATAGGCCACATGAGGCGTCATGTAGGACCCAAGATTGAGCAACATCTCGTGGCGAAGCTGGCGTGAAAATTGCGGAACGGTGCCGTAGTCGATAACGAGGCCACCAATGGAAGTGCCTCCGCCCGAAAGATATTTGGTAGAAGACACGATTTCGATGTCCACTCCCAACGCACTGATTTGCAATTCTGTGAAAGGGATGGCCGTGGAGTCGGCTATAAGGGGGATGCCCGCAGCGTGAGCTGTTGCCGCCAGCGCTTGCAAGTCAGCCACCTCTTGGTGAGGATTGGTGAGGATTTCCAGATAGATACAGCACGTGTCGGCATCCACCGCAGCCACAACTTCTTCTGGACGCGTGAGGTCGACATATTTTGTGGTTACACCGAAGCGTTTGAGCGTTGTGTCGAGCAGTGCAAACGTGTTGCCAAACACATGTTTGGAGGTCACAATGTTCTTCCCCGCTGCGGCCACCACAAGAAAAAGCGTTGCTGATGGCCGCCATACCCGAAGCGAAGGCCACGACATCGTGCGCATCGGTGACCCGACGCACTCGCTCTTCAAAGAAACTCACAGTAGGATTAGTCACGCGCGAATAGTCGGGCAACGAGTTTCTGCCACAGAAAGCATCGGCCATTACTGCTGCATCGGCAAATTCGTAGGCGGCGGTGTGATAGACAGGCATACTGATGGCACCGTAAGGGTCAGGTTGCGCAAAGGAGGTATGAATGGCTTGGGTGATACGTTTCATGCTGCAAAGGGGTTGAGGAAGAAAGGTGGGGGAAGGATTGAAATTCCTATGCAAAGGTAGTCTTTTTCCTTCTTCTGCCCAAGCGCGGGGAGCGGATACGGAAAATTATTCTTTTTACCGCGCACAAAAAGACTTTTTTTCTTCCTCAGAGCATCTTCAGTCTTAGTGGAATTACTCGGAGTGTCTTTTCGGATAGCTCATCCATTTCAAGCAAAGCCTCAGCTGCAAAAAGCGTTCCATTTTTTTGACATAGAGAGCAAGCCAGAGGCAGAAAAATACGTCTTTTCGTGCTTCAAACGCCACTTTTTTTCAATTAAAAAAATTTGGTAGTTTCAGTTTTTATTCCGACTTTTGCAAAACTCAAATTTAAAACAAATCACAATAAGGATTATTCCGTTGTGAAAACATCAAGTTGGGGCTGGATTTCTTCTAGTCTCAACTTTTTTGTATGCCAGTGTCAAAAAAGGCGTTGTTGGACTTTGAGAAGCTTCCACACCAGAACGAAATGAGGTTCAGGAAGTCATCAAAATCCAACAACGCCTTCGAGGTTGAGATGAAGAAAGTTCAAAGCCGGTCGGCGTAAGCTGCAATGGCTCGCTCGGCCGTTTTCACAGCCTCTTCAAGTGGGAAGGGGAGTTCGCCTCCGGCAGCATTGAAATGGCCACCGCCATTGAAAAACTCTTCCGCCAGACGATTGGACGGGAAGTCATCAACGCTACGCACCGAGACCCGGACGACATCCTTTTCGGTGTCTTCACGCAAACTGATACTCAAACGCATACCGCGCACTTTGAGGGGTTCGTTGACCAGCCCTTCGGAATCGCCGCGAATGTAGCGAAAGCGCTTCATGTCGTCCCGCGTGATGGTGAGGATAGCGGCTTTGTGGGCGCGGTGGAAGGTGAGTTTTTCGTTGATGATGTAGGCCCAGAAGCGCAAGCGGTGGTCCGACCACGAGTTGTTGACATTGCGGTTGATTTTGTCTTTATCAATGCCCTTCGTCAAGAGGTGAGCAATGATGATGAATATCTCGGGATTGTTGGAGGCATAGGAGAAACCTCCGGTGTCGGTCATCATGCCACAGTAGATGCAGGCCGCGGCACCGCGCGGCATCTGGTCGAAGCCTCCCAACTGGTAGACGATGCGAAACACCAATTCACAGGTACTGCACGCTTCGGGACGGGAGATGATGAGGTCGGCACAAGTTGTGTCGGGGTTCTCGTGATGATCAATCATCAAGCGGCGCGCTTTGGCTTTCTCCACGATGGGCGCCAATTCCTGCATGCGGTGTAGAGCGTTGAAGTCGAGCAGACAGATGAGGTCGGCCCGACGGATAGCATCGAGTGCCGTCTCGCGGTGGTCGTCTTGCGAAAAGAATAGTACATTTTGTGCACCAGGCAGCCAGCGCAGAAAGTCGGGGCAGGGGTTGGGCATGATCACGGTGACCTGCTTGCCGAGCCGGCGCAGATAGTCGGCCCAAGCAAGGTTAGCCCCCTATGGCATCGCCATCGGGACCACGATGGCCGAGGGTCACCACGTGTTTAACATCGCGCAGGAGCGACATAAGTTGGAGCATTTCAGCCCCGGAGAGTATGGGCGTTATTTCCATCGGAGAGGATTCAAAGGTGGATAAAAAGAAGTGTAGATAAGTAGGTGTTCGAAATTAATTGAAACAAAGATGGTGTCAAAGCAGAGAATACCCTACGCAGAAGATAGTTACGATTAATTTTGAACACCTGCTGGTCTTACAGCCGTCGCAGTGCCGCAATTTCGGCCTGTGGATTAGGGGCATTGAACACTGCACTTCCCGCCACCAGCACATCGGCCCCGGCATCGACCAGCAAGCGGCCGGTATCGCGATTGACCCCACCGTCCACTTCGATGAGCGCTTTGGAGCCTGTGCGGTCGAGGAGCGCACGGAGTTTGCGCACTTTCTCTACGGACGAAGCTATGAACTTCTGTCCGCCGAAGCCAGGGTTGACGCTCATGAGCATCACCAAGTCGAGGTCGGGAGCGATCTCTTCGAGCACGCTCACCGGTGTATGAGGATTGAGAGTGACACCGGCCAGCATTCCTTCGGCCTTGATGGCTTGCACCACACGGTGGAGATGGGTACAGGCTTCGTAGTGCACGTTCATCACACGTGCACCCAGTGCTTTGACTTCGGGAATGAACTTTTCGGGCTGCACAATCATCAGGTGTACATCGAGGGGCTTTTCGGCATGGCGTGCCATGGCCTGCATCACAGGAAATCCGAAACTGATGTTGGGTACAAACACGCCGTCCATCACATCGAGGTGGAACCAATCGCACTCGCTCTGGTTGAGCATTTCAATATCACGCTGCAAGTTCGCAAAGTCGGCACTGAGCAGCGAAGGGGAAACCATTGTCATATCTTCAAGGAAATTAGGGTTGAGGTTGAGCGTCATTATCTTTTTCGGCCGCCCGCTGTTGTTCGAGATAGGCCAGTTCGTCCAGCACAAAGGCTTCATCATCGGGATTGCCGAGCAAGGAGTGGAGAAGTTGTTCGGCTTCGTCATAGTGGTGGAGGTCAATCAGGGCATAAGCCTTTCTCCGCCGCAAGAAACGCAAAAAATCGAATAGGTTCTGTGGGAGGTTATCCCGATCTTCCTCCTCACTGTCGCTTTCGAGTTCTTCGGAGAGATTGTTGAGCAGGACATTGATAATGGGCAGCGCTCGGAAATCACAGGAGTCGACCAACGTGTTCACATAAGCCGTGGTGTAGCGGATGGAGTGCTGCGAGTAGGTGGCATCGAGATAGAAGTAGGCTTGACGATAGAGCTTCAAGTGAGAGTAGCAAAGCCCGATGTAGTAGGCCAACTCGTAGAACTTCTCCTTAGAGGACTTGCTCATCTCATGATAGTTGCGACTGAGCACGATGTAGGCGTTTTCGAAGTATTGCAACGCTTCGTAGTACCTGCGACTTTCAAAGAAGCGACGGCCCCAATAGAGATCATAGCCCACGTTGGGCCACTCGCTGAGGCTGACAAAGAGACGATCGCCCTCCAAAGGTTTTTCCTTCCTTTAAGGCTGCCTGCACCTCGTCCCAGATATACTGGAACTCCGACAGACGTTGTCGAGGGTCGGTGGTGTCGAGAGCCATCAAGAAACTGAGGGGTATTGTTTTGGCAGCTTCTGCGCTGACCAACGAGTGGCGAGGTGAAGCGGAGAGAGTCGGCTGCACGAGTGTGACGCGCATATAGAGTGTGCCCTCGGCCTCGTCTTCAGCATGGAGATACACCACATACTCTTCACGCTGACGAGCTGTTGTGGTCATTTCGATGATGAGTGTGGCACTTTCGCACACGAAAAAGGGCCGTCCCATCATCTTCCCGCCGCGTGAGCACATCGGCCAAGTCGTAGTTTTCCATTTCCTCCTCAACAGAAGTTTCCCAAAATTCACGAGCCACCACACGCAACCGAAGAAAATTCACTTCGTCCACCCCAAGCATTGTGCGCAAGAGTTGCCCAAGGGTGTGGCGCTCTGTCTCGTTGGTGCGCCAGCGGTAAGCCGGCGATTGGTGCTGTATCTCGGCCTCGCGTGCCAAAAACACTTCCCTTCGGTTCATCGCCGTGTTTTCCTCTAAGTTCGAATTGTCGCTTTCCAGAATCGACTCCAGCAGCTGACGATAAGTCCGCGCTGCTTCAAAGCACATGGTCAGGCTGCTCCCAAAGTCGCGCACATCCACTTCTTGAGCATCAGCAAGGCGGAAACTCATAGCGATGTGCAGATTGATTTTGTGTTCTTTCTCATCGAGTGTATAAATAACCTTGTATTCGGGATACTGCGTATTGAACTCGTTGCAAGCATAGCGCACATTGTCGAGATTGCCAAAAGCCGTGTCTAAGAAGAAGAGAAAGTGTACCCGCACGTAAGGGCGTCCTTCACGCGCCATAGCGTGGAAATCGCCATTTTGGAAGTGGAAATGATAGTCCATCTCTGCACCCCCTTGGCTCGTCGGAGTCACCTCCCACTCCACCTGCAGCCGATGCAACACGTGCTCCAGGCGCTGTGTAGCACTCGTTGTGAGCGGGGAGGAGGAGCGAGGAAAAAGTTTAGAAAAGAGTTTTCGAATCATCCGATAAATACGAATTGCGAACTCCCTCATTTCATCTCGGAAAAAGCCAATCAGTAAAAACGAGACCAATCGAAACCATCGATGAAACGTTGTGCATTATCAATAGAAAAGAGGGAGGGAAAGCGGAAAAAGAAATCACAATGTTACTGCAAAGATACGATTTTTATTTCTGACGATTAGCCTTTCTCACCAAAAATCATGTAATTTCGCGCGACAATCGCTCACTTTAATCTCTTTTTCTTGTTATGCTCCCACTCGAAGACTTCTTCCGCAACTCCGAACAAACCGCCTACCAGATTTCGCCCGATGGGCATCACCTCGCCTTTCTCGCTCCCTATGAAAGTCGCATGAACGTGTTCGTGCAGTCCATCGACGAAACTGCCCATCTTGGTACTCCCCGCCAACTCACCTTCGAGACAGCCCGCAGCGTCGGCAGCTATATGTGGGCCGACAACGACCGAATTGTCTTCTCCAAAGACGAAGGCGGCGACGAAAACTACCACCTCTTCGGAGTGCGCCTCGATGGGAGCGATTTGCGCGCCTACACCGACTTTCCCGGTGTGCGTGCCTCCATCATCGACGACCTTGAGGACGTGCCGGGAAAAATCATCATCGGCCTGAACCGCCGCAACCCCGAAGCCTTCGATCCCTACCGCCTTGACCTCGACACCGGCCAACTGGAACTCTTGGCAGAAAATCCCGGCAACTGGCAAGGTTGGACCACCGACCACGAAGGACGCCTTCGCGTGGTCTATGCCATCGTGGACGGTGTGAACACTCAGATTTTATATCGCGACACGGAAGACGAAGCTTTTCGTCCCGTTCTCACCACCAATTTTAAGGAGGAAGTGAGCTTTCTGCTTTTCACGCCCGACAACCGCAACGTCTGGGCCACGACCAACCTCCATCGCGACCAAAGTGTCCTCGTACTGATGGACCCGAGGACGGGAGAGGAACTCGAGGAACTCTATGCCCACGAACGCTATGATGTGGGGAGCATCAGTTATTCGCAGCGCCGCAAGAAACTACTGGGTGTCTTTTGCACCGGTCATCGCACCCCGATTCGTCACTTCTTCGATGAGGAAGCGCACCGACGCCGGGAGCAAATCGATGCCCTTTTCCCCGGTCTGCGTTGCGGTGTAGCCGACATGGACAAGAGTGAAGACCATGCCCTTCTCTTCGTGGGGAGCGATCGCACACGAGGAGCTTATTATTACTACCACTTCCCCACCGGACGACTGGCGCATATCGCCGACACCGCCCCTTGGATTGTGGCCGACGACATGGTCGAGATGCACGCTGTGCGCTACACGACCTCCGACGGTTGGGACATTGAGGCCTACTTGAGTCTGCCCAAGGGTGTGGAACTGGTGCAGGAGGGCGACACTCTCCGTCTGAAGAATGGCGCCCCCGTCCCTGTTGTGGTCAATCCTCACGGCGGACCATGGGCAAGGGACTATTGGGGCTATTCTTCCGAGGTGCAGTTTCTGTGCTCGCGAGGCTATGCGGTGTTTCAGATGAACTTCCGCGGCTCCACGGGCTATGGGCGTCGCTTTCTCGAAGCGAGCTACAAGCAGTGGGGACTGAAGATGCAGGACGACATCACCGAGGGCGTGCAGTGGCTCATCCGCAGCGGCATTGTCGATGCCCGCCGCATAGCCATCTATGGGGGGCAGTTATGGGGGCTATGCCGCATTGGCCGGCATTTGCTTCACGCCTCATCTCTATTGCTGCGCCATCGACTATGTCGGAGTGTCCAACCTCTTCACTTTCTTGCAGACCATCCCACCCTACTGGCGACCGATGCTGGAGATGATGCACGAGCAGGTGGGCGACCCTGAACGCGACCACGAGCAGCTGGCTGCCACCTCGCCCGCCCTCCATGCCGATCGGATTTGCTGTCCGCTCTTCATTGCCCAGGGCGCCAACGATCCTCGTGTCAACAAGGCCGAAAGCGACCAGATGGTTGAGGCACTTCGCGCTCGCGGCATTACTGTGGAATATATGGTCAAGGACAACGAAGGGCATGGTTTCCGCAACGAGGAAAACCGCTTTGCATTCTATCGTGCCATGGAGCGCTTCCTGCACCAACATCTCCGAACTTGGTAGTCCCTCCCTCGCGCGCGTATACTCTACATATATCTGTGTCAAAAACCTTCACTCCTTCACCACCGCATTTATCTATCTGAAAATCAGAAATAAAAGGGTGAAGGCAAATCTAAAAAAATCCTTCACTCCGATTGTTGATGCGTTCTCGGTCAAGCGTCCGAATGAGTTTCGGGTGAAGGATTTTCCACCCTCTTGCCTTCACCTATAAATTCATCATTTTCAAGGTAATACAGCAAAAGGTGAAGGAATGAAGGAGAAAAACAACAATATAGTGTAGAGGGTATACGCGCATGCGCGAGAAGCACGAGCATTAGAAGCACAAAGAGCGTCATGTCCCACTCCCTATCTTGGAGAAAAAAACTCAGAGGTAGTTTTTCTCAGCTCAGAGCTAAATCAAACTAGCTCTGAGGTAGCGCTAACAAGAAGAGAAGTTAGAACACCTACTTAGGCGACACCAGTCCCAAACTCACCCTTCTTTTCAGCAGGAGAATTGCAGAAATGCAGAAGAAAAATGCAAAAAAGTTTGGCTAAGTGACAAGAAGTCGCTATTTTTGTGCTGTCATTCTCAAGTACAGATAGCAAATCCGCCAAACGTTTGGTGAGCTATCTCGCTATTTATTAGATTATCAAGAGGATGCAAAATCTACAATGGGCTTCACAACAGCCTGAGTTTACAAAGTTGCGTGTTCAAGGATGAGCACCTCACTCTTTGTACGATTGGCCAGCGTCAATGTCAGCAACGGCACAACATCAGCCCCCATTCTACAATCTGAAGTTCAATTCATCATTAATCTTAACCAATTAATTTTTTCTTAAATGGCAACTACTAATGCTACCGCACCCAAGGGTGCTCCCAAGAAATCTCAAGGTTTCACCGGTATCAAGTCCGGCTTTGCAGTAATCCTTGTCTGCTTCATCATTGCAGAATGTCTGTATGTGTTTGGCGCAGGTCACCTCAGCAACTTCCACGCTGAAGGCGCTACCGGTATTCCCTTCCACTTCTTCCAAGAGCAATCTTACGAACCTGCCGGTATCGTTGGTACGGTCTACAAGGGTGGTTTCATCGTGCCTATCATCTGGACCCTCCTCATCACGGTTCTCGCGCTGACCATCGAACGCGCTTTCGCCATCCGCACTGCCAATGGTAAGGGCAACCTCGGCAAGTTTGCTGCCGCTGTGAAGTCTGCTCTCAAGACGGGCGACCTCAACAAGGCTGAAGAACTCTGCAACAAGCAACAAGGTTCTGTGGCCAATGTTGTGCTCGCTGCCCTCACAGAGTACAAGAAGCAACTCTCCACGGAAGTGGAAACCGAAAAGAAAGTGCTCGCCATCCAAAAGACGGTCGAAGAAGCTACGGCTCTCGAAATGCCCATGATGCAAGAAAACCTTCCCATCATCGGTACTATCGTAACGCTCGGTACGCTGATGGGTCTTCTCGGTACGGTAATGGGTATGATCAAGTCGTTCTCCGCTATGGCCGGTGAAGGTGGTGGCGCAGACTCTTCTGCTCTCTCCGTAGGTATCTCTGAAGCACTTGTAAACACGGCTTCCGGTATCGCCACTGGTGCTGCAGCTGTTGTGTCTTACAACTTCTTCACCAACAAGATCGACCGCCCTCACTTTCGCTATTGATGAACTCGGTTTCACTATCGTAGAAACTTTCAAGACCACTCAGAAGTAATCATAAATTAGGTAACACATAAGAAATGGGACGTTTTCAAGTAAAAAAACAAGACACATTCATCGACATGACGCCGATGAGTGACGTCATGGTCCTGCTGCTTACCTTCTTTATGCTCACTGCAACGTTCACCAAGGAAGAACCTGTCAAAGTGAATGTGCCCGGGTCTGTTTCTGAAATCAAAATTCCTGAAAAGAATCTGCTCACCATCTTCATCTCGCCCAAGGGAAAGATTTTTCATGAACATGGACAATCCTACGGCGCAAGAAGCGATGGCAAAAGAGCTGATTGATAGCAAGAAGCTGAACCTTAGTGCGGCACAACTCAAGGCATTCTCTGAGGTCCCCACTTTCGGAAGCCCCCTCAACACCATCGCAAGTTGGGTTGATTTGGAAAGTTCCAAGCGCAACGACATTTTGAACAAAGATGCCAATGCGGGTATTCCTTGCGACAGTGTGAACGACGAACTCAAAGAATGGGTTTCAGCAGCCCGCAAAGCCAATGGAGAGAACATGGGTCTGGCCATCAAAGCCGACAAGTCCACTCCTTACAGCACAATCAAAGAAGTAATGAACTCTCTCCGCAAGATTGATGAGAACCGCTACAACCTCATCACAACGCTCAAGGGAGAATAATCTGACAGAATAAAGTTATGGCACAATTAGATACAGGCGGCGGAAAGGGCAATTCCAAGCAAAAGAAGATGAATGCCCGCGTCGACTTCACCCCTATGGTGGACATGATTATGTTGCTCGTGACTTTCTTCATGCTCTGTACTACACTTCTCAAGCCTCAGACGATGCAAATCACGATGCCTTCTGACAAGGAAGACATCAAGAAGGAGAACAAGAGTCAGGTGCAGACGGACGAAGCTGTCACGATTATCATCGGTAAGGACAATAAACTCTACTACTTCGAGGGTAAAGCCTCGGACGCTCAGCTCAAAGAGACGACCCTATGGCAAGGAAGGTATTCGTGCCGTCCTCTTAGCCAAGAACCAAAAAGGCAAAGGCCGAAGTGGACAAGCTCAAACGCGAGTTTGAAGGTCGCTATACCGCCAATGCTCAGAAGGCTGAAAAGAACAAGCAAGAGTTTAAGGAACGACTCTCTAAAATTAAGAATGCCGACGGCACACCGACGGCCATTATTAAGCCTATGGACGAGTCGACTTACAACAACCTGATTGACGTGCTTGACGAGATGCAGAATTGCTACATCGGCAAGTATGTGATTGACAAAGTTAATGAACAAGACAAGGCTATGGTGGCCGGACTTGCAAAGTAATCATAAGTAAAAACAACGAATATGTCTAAAGTAGATATCATTTCGCGCGAATGGTGTGACCTCGTTTTTTTGAAGGGCGCAACAAGAGCTATGGAGCTTATGATTTGCGTTCCAAAGCCGGTAAGCGCCACCTTTTTCGCGATTATTGACATCCTGATTGGTATTGCTGTGATTGCAGCGCTCATCTTCACTTACGTTGCCGCTTCAGAAGCCATCAAGGCATCTATGGCCGGTGAGGAAGAGATGACGACGGAATTCTCGCAACTCAAGAAGGACGAACCTAAGAAGGAAGAAAAGAAGGTTGAGGTTCAGAAAGAAGAACCTAAGCCTGAAGTGCAAAAGGTGGCCGTCAAGGCATCTATTGCTTTCACCGTACCTGAAATCGTAGACCATGTCGACGAGACCAAGAAGATGAAGAACCAAGAAGACCTCTCGCGTTCCAACATCTCCATCGCCTCTCAAGACTATGTCGGTGACTCTAAGAACGGTATCAACATTGACGACCTTCGTGATAACCAAACCCAAGGTGGTAGTACCGTTGCTCCTCCTGTAGAAGATACCAAAACTTACACAATCGTAGAGCAAATGCCTTCTTTCCCTGGTGGTGAACAAGCACTGCTCAACTATGTGAACAGCCACATCAAGTATCCGGCGATTGCTCAAGAACAGGAAATCCAAGGCGTTGTTGGTCTGCGCTTTGTGGTACTTGAAGATGGGCGTATCGGTGAAGTTCAGGTTCAGAGAAGCCTTGAATCTCATTGTGATGCCGAAGCTGTTCGTGTAATCAAGTCGCTGCCTCGCTTCATTCCTGGTAAGCAACAGGGTAAGCCTGTTCGCGTTTGGTTCTCGCTTCCCGTACGTTATGTCATCCAGTAAGTCATCTTACGCATTGACTTAATCGTCATTACTCTTATCAACCTGCGTCTCCGGCCTCGGTCGCGAGGCGCAGGTTCTTGTTTTCTACTCCATTATTTGATTATTTGTCTGCCTTTTTTATGAAGTCCTTACTTTTCCCCCTTTCTGTGGTCATATTTCTTCTGATGAGCGCTTGCAGTTCGAACCCGAAGCGGGCGAATGCCTACCTCCACGAGGATGACGTAGCCTTTGCGGGTGATGTGAGTTTTGAGCCCATCGTGAGCGAACTCTCCGACTTGTTTGCCCTTCGCACTCCCGAGGCCACTATGAAACCGCTCTTTTGCAGCGAAGATTCAGCCATTCGCCTGTTGCTCAAAGATAGTGTTCGTTTCGCCATTGCCACACGCCCTCTGCTCGAAAAAGAAAAGATGTTGGTGGAAAGTCACAACCTTCCGCTTTTGCAAAGCCGCATTGCTTACGACGCCTTCGCTCTCATTGTCAACAAGTCCAATCCCGACACCGCCATCAACGTGCAAGAACTTCGTGACATTATGATGGGGAAACTGACGCGATGGGAACAGCTGGAGATGGGATCCAAACATGGCGACATTTCCGTGGTGTTTGACGCATCAGGCTCAAGCACAGTACGCTACATGAAGGATTCGCTCAACAACGGACGTCCTCTGAAAGGCAAGATTTATGCTCAAGGCAGCAATCGTGCTGTCATCGACATGGTCAAGAGCAATCCTGATGTCATCGGTGTGGTATCGACCGACTGGCTGCGTGTGTGCAAAGGCGATACCGCTGCGATGGCCTCATTTCGCGACTTGGATGTCAATGTGATGTTGGTGGGAAAAGTGGGCAAAAAAGCGGCCGATTGGCAACGTCCCTACCAATACTACATCGCAACAGGGGAATATCCTCTCATTCGCTCCGTGTGGGCCATTGTGACCGATCCACGTTCGCGCAGCACTTTTGCGTTCTTTTTATTTCTTCTTGAAAGACAACGTCGGACAGCGCGTCATCTGCAACTCCTCACAACTCCTTCCTCGCAACCAAGTCCAGGTGCGGGATGTGAATGTAAACTAACTAAATCCAGCTTATGACCGATTGGAAAGCAAGACTCGGCATCGTCTATAGTACTGCAAACGACTTCAACTATGCGCTTCAACAAGAAGAAGAGACGGCGACGCTCCCCACGCAACAACAGCGTCTCCGTGTCCGCATCGAAAAGAAAGGTCGAGGTGGAAAGGTAGTCACCTTGATCTCAGGATTTGTAGGCTCTTCAAGTGATTTAAGCCAACTTGCGAAAACGCTCAAAACAAAATGTGGAGTCGGAGGATCTGTCAAAGATGGAGAGATTTTGGTACAAGGGGACTTTCGTCAGCGTGTCATCGACTTACTCAAGAACTTAGGTTATAGCCAAACCAAATAACTTGGGCTTGCTCTCCATGGTAGAATCGTTTCTCGATTATCTTCTTCTGTAACCTCACTTACAGTCCATCTTTTTCTCCCTCTCATGATGCGAAAATTTATTTTTCACCCTTGTTGCTATATTGTCGCTTACAACGCTTGCACAAAAACGCACACCGCACCATCTACCGTTATCGTGTAACGCTCACCGACAAGAAGGGCACTCCTTTTTCTGTAAAGCATCCCGAACAATTTCTGTCGCCAAAAGCCATTGCACGCAGAGCCAAGTTCCACCTTCGTGTCGACCATCACGATTTGCCCATTTCCCCTCATTATTTGGATGCCCTGCGCCAACAAGGGGTGCGCATTTTCAACCTATCGAAATGGAACAACACCGTACAAATCGAGGTGGACGACACTACCCTACTGACCGGTGTGAGGCGCTTGCCCTTTGTAAAGAGTACGGAAATGGTTTACGACAGTTCCTTTGCTCCACCGGCCACCTCACCTCACGACCGCAAATCGCAGATTAAAGATCGGGTGTTTGAAGTGTCGGATTTCTATGGAGCAGGCGCTGCGCAGACCGATATGCTCAACCTGCGTCCACTCCACGAAGCAGGATTTCGCGGACAAGGTATGACGATAGCCGTCATTGATGGAGGTTTCTACAACACGGACACGATTGCCGCCTTTCAATCTACAAAAATTTTAGGTACACGCAATTTTGCACGTCCAGGTTCTTCGGTCTACGACGATCACGAACATGGCACGATGGTGCTTTCCTGCATAGCGACCAATCTGCCCCACCGGCTTGTGGGCACAGCCCCGGAAGCCGCTTTCTACCTTTTGGAAAGCGAAGACACCGCCATCGAATACCGCGGCGAAGCCGACAACTGGTGTGCAGCCCTCGAATATGCCGACTCGCTGGGGGTAGAACATCGTCACCACCTCTTTGGGCTATCACCTCTACGAAGCTCCTCGCATCGAGTTGAAGTATGAGTGGTTGGACGGGCAGACAGAGCTCAACTCGCGCTCAGCTTCATTGGCCGCAAGTCGTGGTTTGCTTTTTGCTCAACGCTGCCGGCAACGAGGGCGAGGACACTTGGAAAAAAATCACCTTTCCCAGCGATGCACGACATCCTCACCGTGGGCGCTGTCGACAGAGAAAGGCACAACAGCACTTTTTTTCCGGCGTGGGCTACACGGCTGATGGGCGCATCAAGCCCGACTTGATGGCTATGGGGAGCAACAGCGCTGTCATCGATGGGACGGGTAGTGTGTCCATGGCCAACGGCACCTCCTTTGCGACCCCAATTCTTGCCGGTGCGGTGGCCTGTCTTTGGCAGGTTGCCCCTACCCTTCCCCCAAGAAGTCATCGCCCTCCTTCAGCAGAGTGGAAGCAACTACGCCCACCCCAATGAAATCTATGGCTATGGTGTTCCCGATTTGTGGAAAGTCTATCAAAACTTAGGAAACAAGACCAAGTGATGATCCCAAAATTCTAAAATCTCAGCACGTATGTCTCCCCTTTCTCTATTCGAACTCAACCGCTTGGTGCGCGATGCCCTTGTCCTCACCCTTCCTGAGGCAGTGTGGGTGATGGCCGAACTCTCCGAGATTCGACAGGCGTCCAATGGGCACTACTACGTGGAGTTTGTGGAAAAAGACGAATCGGCAGGAGGTGGGAGATTTCTCGCCAAAGCCCGTGGCAACATTTGGCACACGACAGCAGCAACGATCATCCCGAAGTTTTTCAACACTACGGGGCTGCATCTGCAAGCCGGCATGAAGTTGCTTGTCGAGGTGCGCCCCACCTTCCATGAAGTCTACGGCTACACACTCACGATTTTGGACATCGACCCCACCTATACGCTCGGTGAGGTGGCACGGCGGCGGCAGGAAATTCTTCATCAGCTTGAAGACGATGGGGTGCTTACCCTCAACAAAGAACTGCCGCTGCCTCGACCACTGATGCGCATTGCCGTGATTAGTGCAGCAGGTGCGGCGGGATATGGTGACTTTGTCCACCAACTTGAGCAATCAGGATTTCTCTTTCACACCCGCCTCTTCCCGGCCACGATGCAGGGTTCAAATGTAGAAATGAGTATCATTGCCGCGCTCAACGCCATTGCCGCCGAGCACGAACAGTGGGACTGCGTGACCATCCTTCGTGGAGGAGGGGCTTCGAGCGATTTGAACGGCTTCGAAACCTACTTGCTCGCTGCCAACGTAGCACAATTCCCACTTCCCATTTTCACCGGCATCGGACACGAGCGCGACGACACAGTCATCGACTTTGTGGCACACACTCGCTTCAAGACGCCAACGGCTGTTGCGGCTTTCCTCATCGAGAAGATGCAAGAAGAGACGAAGGGGTTAGAGACCCTTACGACACGCCTCACCACAGCAACCCATCGCTACTTGCAGCAGCATCAATATGCTTTCGATCGCATGGCCCATCGCTACGAGCAGGCCGCCGGTCATTTCGTGGCATATCAACATAAGCAACTTCAACAAGCCACTCATCGTCTGCAAATCTCTGTGGCTCGAAAACTGCAGCAAGCAGATTTCTCCTTGCAGCAACTCCCCGCACGCCTCCACACCGCCTTGTCTCATCGTTTTCTGAACGAAGCGAACCACCTCGAACGCCTCAACACGGCCCTTCGCATGGCCGACCCTGAACGCATCCTCCGTATGGGCTACTCCCTCACATTCGATGCAGAAGGACAAGTAGTGCGCTCTGTTCGACAGCTCAAAAAGAACTGCCGGATTCGCACGCAGCTGATTGATGGCGAAGTGGTGAGCGAACTCCTTTATACCTCCTCAAAATAAGCCTTATGCCCAAAGCCTCCCTCTCCTATGAAGCAGCGTTGGCCGAACTCGACAGCATCGTCAACGCCGTAGAGCGCGGTGAACTCGAAATAGACCAACTCACCACGCAACTCAAACGCGCCCAAATCCTCCTGGCGCAGTGCAAAAACCAACTCCAGAAAGTACAAACAGACGTTCAGAAGATACTCGACCATGAGCAAAAATAAACTCTCTAAATTTGCCGAAATGGCCACCTACGACCACGTTGTCGAAGCCCCCTTTCAAACGCCCTCCTCACCGAATCACCCACTTTATGGTAAATGGCATGAGGAGTTCTTCCATAACAACAATCCCATTGTACTTGAATTAGGCTGCGGCCGGGGTGAATACTGCGTAGGACTTGGGCGTCTCTTTCCCAACAAGAACTTTATCGGTGTCGATATCAAGGGAGCGCGAATGTGGAGTGGTGCCACAGAAGCCAAAGAGGCAGGGTTGAAGAACGTGGGCTTTCTGCGCACCCACATCGAGTTTATCGACAAATTCTTTGCTCCTGGAGAGGTGGCGGAAATCTGGCTCACTTTCTCCGATCCCCAAATGAAGAAAGTCACTAAACGCCTTACCTCCACTTACTTCCTTGCACGCTATCGTCACTTCCTTACCGACAATGGACTTGTGCATCTCAAAACCGATTCCAACTTCCTCTTCACCTATACCGATTTTATGGTGCAGGAAAACCATCTCCCCGTAGAGTTTCGCACAGACAATCTCTACCACACTCTTGCGGCAGAAGAAGATAAAGAAGTTTTCCAAATTCTCGGTATCCGCACCTACTACGAGCAACAATGGTTAGACCGAGGTTTGAACATCAAGTATTTGAAATTCCGTCTTCCTCAAAAGGGAACACTCGTTGAACCTGATGTGGAAATAGAACTTGACGCCTATCGCTCCTATAATCGCAGCAAGCGATCGGGATTGGAAACAAGTAGGTAAGTATTCTGTATAGCTTGATAAAAGATTATGATTAAACATATTGTAATGTGGCGTTTCAAAGAGAGTGCAGAAGGTCGCACCGCAACAGAACACGCAGTATGGATGAAACAACACCTTGATGCCCTTGTGGAGGTAGTTCCCGAAATCCGCAGCTTAGAGTGCGGACTCGATATGCTACACACCCCAGCCTCATTCCATCTCGTACTCACCGTCGTCGTCGATGATATCGAAGCTCTACAACGCTACGCCAACCACCCCTGAGCATCTTGTCATTGCCGACTATGCTAAACGTGTTACCGACACCCGCGTGGTAGTGGACTACAACGTATAACCTCCGCACCACTTAACGCTCCCTCTCTCTGCAAATCTTTTTACTCAAAACAGACATGACATTATACCCTAAACTCATCACCGACGCCCTTGCTACAGTGCGCTACCCCGGCAACGGCAAAAACCTCATCGAAGCCGGCATGGTGGAAGATGATCTCCGCATCGATGGCATGAAAGTGAGCTTCTCTATCATCTTCGAGAAGAACCCCGATCCTTTCATGAAGAGCCTCTTTAAGTCCATCGAATCCACCATTCTCCGCGAGGTCGACTCCGAAGTGCAGCTCACCATCACCCCAAAATACAAGCAGGCCGAACGCCCTGAACCCGGCAAACTCCTGCCACAAGTCAAAAATATCATTGCTGTCTCCTCCGGCAAGGGCGGAGTTGGCAAAAGTACCGTTTCGGCCAACCTTGCCGTGGCACTTGCGGCACAAGGCTACCGCGTGGGGTTGCTCGATGCCGACATCTTCGGCCCTTCGGTGCCGAAAATGTTCGCTCTCGAGAATGAACAAATCTACGCCCACAGGGTAGAAGGCCGTCAGCTTCTCATTCCCGCGCTCAAATATGGAGTTAAACTCCTCTCTGTGGGTTTCTTTGTCAATCCCGAAACAGCCACCCTTTGGCGCGGTTCGATGGCCAGCAATACTCTCAAACAGCTCATTGCCGATGCCGACTGGGGCGAACTCGACTATCTCATCCTCGACACCCCTCCCGGCACCAGCGACATCCACCTCACTTTGCTTCAGACCCTTGCCATCACGGGAGCAGTCATCGTGAGCACTCCGCAACAAGTGGCACTGGCCGATGCCCGCAAAGGCATCGACATGTATCGCAATGAAAAGGTCAACGTCCCCATCCTCGGACTCGTGGAGAACATGGCTTGGTTCACTCCCGCCGAACTGCCCGAAAATCGCTACTATATCTTTGGGCGTGAAGGGACAGCCCGACTGGCCGAATCGCTCAACACCCCCCTCTTGGCACAAATCCCCATCGTACAGAGCATCTGCGATGGTGGTGACAATGGTGAGCCCGTTGCGCTCCGGCCCGACAGCATGACTGGCCAAGCCTTTGCCGCCTTGGCCACTGCTGTTGTCGAAGCCACCGACCGCCGCAACCGCGAGCTCACCCCCACTAAAATCGTGGAAATCACCACAAAATGACGACTAAGAGTAACAAATTCAACCTTCGGACAAGCCAACTTGTCGTTTTCTCGCACAAAAGTTTTTCATTTTGCCCGTTTTTTTTCATTTTTGCAAGCGAAATCATCCATTCTTTAATTCTATTTACAACTATGCTTACCATTAAGGCCGGTGAAATTGCCGGAAAGATTTGGACCGCCCTCAATGAAAAGGGTACGCTCACAGGCAAAGAATTGAAAAAAGCATGCGGAAAACTGACCGATAAGGACTTGTTCCTCGGTCTGGGTTGGTTGCTTCGCGAAGAGAAAATCGAAACAGCAGAAATTGAGAAAGACATCACCGTCAAACTCAAATAGCTGCAGTGCTTCCTATTTTCAACGTGCCCTCTTTCGCTGTATGGCGCAAGAGGGCACGTTGTGTTTTTGCACGATGAAAGAGGCTCTCCTCTCCCTCGCGCGCGCGTTCCCTACAATAGTATATGTATTTTGCCTTCACTCCTTCACCCAGAGAGGTAAGTTACAGAGAGACAGCAGGTTGCGGGTGAAGGCAAGAGGTAGTTTCTCCTTCACCTCATTCACGAGCTTCCCCCTTCATCGACAATTCACTTATTTACAGGCGTTTATGCCTTTTGGTGAAGGCAGTGAAGGCAAAAAACAAGACTTTCATGTAGTGACGCGCGCGTACGCGCGAGGGAAAACGAAAGGAAGTAGGGAAATTTACCTCAGAGATAAATACAATTCTCTCAGAGATAGAAAAAAACTATCTCTGAGGAAGATAAGTTTTACCCACAGTTGACCTTCTTTGAGGGGGAGACAATAGGGGACAATAGGATACAAATCAAGCAACCGCACCAAAACATTCGTTTTAGCGCGGTTGCTTATTCAAAGTGACTCCGACAGGATTCAAACCTGTAACCTTCTGATCCGTAGTCAGATGCTCTATTCAGTTGAGCTACGGAGCCGTCTTTCATTTTACTTCTCAGACGAAGAAGAGTGATTCCGACAGGATTCAAACCTGTAACCTTCTGATCCGTAGTCAGATGCTCTATTCAGTTGAGCTACGGAACCTTGTTCTCTACAATAGAGAGGTTTGGCGGTGCGTACGAGACTCGAACTCGTGACCCCATGCGTGACAGGCATGTATTCTAACCAACTGAACTAACGCACCAAATGGTTTCGCAGTGCAAGAAGTGACATCGTGTTGCTTTCTTGTTTGCGAGTGCAAAGGAATAGTTTTTTTTCGACTCCACAAAATGTTTCACCAAGTTTTTTTCAAAAAAGTGGAATTTTGGGTGCTTTTCAAGGATATTTGTCCTCAAAGACATTCTTTTCTGAAACATTTGTACCCCTTTAATACCTCTCTATTCCTTTTCTTCTCTACATCGTTCAGCGTTGGAATAGCACTGAAGCAACTCCAAACAGAAGTTAATTCTTGGGATTCTATATCATTTTCTTATGATTTTGTTTGGTGGTTAATTGAAACCTTCCTACTTTTGCGGTGTAATACAAAACTATAACACAGAAACCCCTTAACATTTCAGCGCCATGTTAGACATAAAAGACCTCGGCTTCAGATACCGCGCAGGGCGGACGGCGGTGTTCCACAACTTTTCACTTCATCTTGAAGAAGGCAATATCATTGGGCTACTTGGAAAGAACGGCACAGGAAAGTCCACCTTACTTTATCTTATAGCAGGGCTACTCCATCCACAACAAGGACAGGTATTATATAAGGGGGTTGAAACCCAAATACGCCGTCCTGAAGTACAAGAAGAGATGTTCATTGTACCTGAAGAATTTGATCTACCCAACATAAGCCTTTCTCGCTTTGTAGAACTCAACCGACCTTTCTATCCTAAGTTCTCAAACGAGATTCTCGAGCAGGCGCTCCGCGACTTTGAGCTCCCAGTCGATTTACAACTTGAAGCCCTCTCGATGGGTCAGAAGAAAAAGGTATTTATGAGTTTTGCCCTCGCCACCAATACCCGCCTTCTACTACTGGACGAACCTACCAATGGTTTAGACATTCCTTCAAAAACACAATTCCGTCGAGTTATCTCTCAGCATATGACTGATGAGCGAACCATCATCATCTCGACTCATCAAGTACACGATGTCGAAACACTCATAGACCGCGTATTGATGCTTGAAGGACAACGTCTCTTAATCAACGACACCACTGCTCATATTTGTGAACAATTGCGGTTTGAGCAACGTCCCTATGGGCAAGATATCAGCGACGCTCTCTATGCCGAACCCTCTTTGGCCGGTACAGCACTCATTACACGTGGCGATGGTTTTCAAAGCACGCAGATAAATCTTGAGCTTCTGTTTAATGCACTCACACAACATCCGGATCTACTCGAGACACCTCAAAATGTATAATTTATTTCCTCTAAACATCTGCTCACTATGTTTGCTCATCACAACTTCAACCTAATCCGCTTCTATTACGTTTCCAAACGTGACTGTCTGGAGCATGGGAAAGACTTTCTTAAAATGTGGGGAGGTATGTTTCTTGGCTTCTTCTTCATATCACTATTGATAGCCTTTCCTTACTTGCTCCACTACGATGCCACTTTCGAGTATACAGTTGTCGCTTCCATTTCTTTCTTTGCAGCCTACATTTTCACGCTAATTGGTGCCAGTTTCATCTTTTCAGATCTCAAAACCAAACAAGCCCGTATCAACTATTACATGCTTCCGGCCACGAGTGCAGAAAAGTACGTGAGTCGTTTGATACAATCCACACTACTTGTAGTAATAGGTGTTATCGTAGCATTCCTTGCGGCCGACGTACTCAACTGGGTAATACGAGCCATCGTTCGCGAAGGGGGTGATCTCGTCACCCTGCATCTCTTCGATCAGCTAGATCAGTTCAACTTCATGCACGTAGACCTCATAGAGGATACTGATACGCAAATCATTATTCAGCCTGAAGCATTCATTCTCCCTTACCTTTCTTTCTCTTTCTCTCTGCTGAAGCCACCTACATCCTCGGTGGCACCCTCTTCCGTCGCTACGCATTCATCCTTACTACCGCTTTCATCTTCGTCCTTTCCGTAGTAATCACCTTAATTCTGACCTTAGTTGCAAGTTTTATAGCCAAGCACTACGTAGACGACTTTCCCACAGACATTGCTTCAGAAAGCATCACGCAGTACATTCTTTGGCTAAGTGTCGCCATCTACTTATTTCATCTACTTTGGACAATCGGATGCATCTACTTCTCCTACCGTATGTTCAAAAATTCCAATGTCATTATTAACCGCAGCATCGGACTCTAACCCCGGACTGCTCAAACAGAACTCACTCCATTATGAAATTCCGCGAAGGCCAACCTATCTATCTCCAAATCGCGGAGCGACTCATGGATGAGATTATGGCCGGTCAATACAAGGCCGATGAACGAGTCCCCGGCGTTCGCGACTACAGCGTTCTGCTGCAAGTCAACATCAACACCACCGTCAAAGCTTTTGATGTGCTCGCTCAACGCGGCATTCTCTACACCAAGCGCGGATTGGGATATTTTGTTGCCGCCGATGCACAAACCATCATCCACGCCGCACGCCGCGAAGATTTTCTCAACCAACAGCTCCCCGATTTAGCACACAGTATGCAGATGCTCAACATCTCGTTGTCTCAAGTAACCCTGCGTTTAGAACAGCTACTTGAGAAGACCTCCGCCATCTAAAAATCATGCTGTTCACCTGTTACAAATCCATCACTCTTTCGTATTAGTAAAAAACACTTCACACTTCTAAACATTTTAATTATGAAACGTTTTATTCTATCCCTTCTCGCCCTATCTCTGACTACCAGCCTCTGGAGCTGCAAAGAAATCGTCATTGCCGGTATCAGTGAAGCACGCCTCGAAGTGATGCCTCACTCCAGAGTGCGCACCCTCAATGTCACCAGCGAAGTAACCAAAATCGATGCACGACAAGACATCGAAGTACGCTATATCCCTACGGGACAAAAAAGCATCACCGTCACTTCCAACCTCAAAGACCTCTCTCTCCTCAATATCCATGTATCGGGCAACACCTTGATTGCAGGCTACAAAAAAGGAGCACGCTACATCGGCAATTCCGTTCACACCATAGTAGAAATCTCGGGATATACAATCAACGATATGAAAACCTCCTCATCAGGTGAGATTAAAGTGCTTCAACCACTCACTCTACAATGCCCTCTCAACATCAGCACCAGTTCCAGTGGCTCTATTTCACTCATTGGTGGTTCGGCAACATCTGTAAACATTGCCGCATCCTCATCGGGTGATGTCGATTTGAACAACTTCAACACTCCCTCTCTGACCATCGCTGCTTCGTCAGGTGCCGATGTTGATTGTGAGTATCTCACGGCCGGCAACGTAAATATCAGCGCCAGCAGTGGTGCCGATAGTCGACTGCAAGGGTACGGCAAAAACTGCAAACTTCACGGCTTCGAGCGGTGCCGACATCTCTGCCAAAGAACTCTCCACTGAAAGAGCCGTAGCCACTGCTTCTAGTGGTGCCGACATCAATTGCAAAGCACGTTCACTGCAAAAAAATACCAGTTCGGGCGGTAGTGTCACCAACCACTAATCCACCCATAAAGGTGGGGAAAGAGTTTTCTCTCTCTCCACCTCTTGGGCTGCTTATCTGATTTTTGTTTTTTTTCCTCAGCAGTCCTTTCACAATAGCGACACTTCAACTCAATTACCATTCCACCCGACCTATGCTTCATCTCGAAAACATCCATAAGACCTACAATGCCGGTCAACCGCTGCACGTGCTCAAAGGCATCAACCTCGACATCGAAGACGGCGAATTTGTGAGCATTATGGGCGCATCGGGCAGTGGAAAATCCACCTTGCTCAACATTCTCGGCATCCTCGACAACTACGACGAAGGAACATATTACCTCGGCGATGTACTCGTCAAGAATCTCAGTGAAGCCAAAGCTGCCGACTATCGCAACCGAATGATTGGTTTTATCTTCCAATCCTTCAACCTCATCGGATATAAAAATGCCCTCGAAAACGTGGCCCTGCCTCTCTACTATCAAGGTGTCTCCCGCCGCAAGCGCAACGCCATCGCCATGGAACACCTCGAACGTCTCGGCCTCAAAGAGTGGGCACACCACATGCCCAACGAACTTTCTGGCGGACAAAAGCAGCGCGTTGCCATTGCCCGAAGTATCATTACCAACCCTCAAATCCTTCTGGCCGATGAACCTACAGGAGCACTCGACTCGAAGACTTCCGCTGAGGTGATGCAGCTTCTTACCGACCTCAATGCCGAAGGACGCACTGTGATTGTCGTCACCCACGAAAGTGGCGTGGCCTATCGTACTAAGAAGATTGTGCACATCAAAGACGGCCTCATCGGCAACATCGAAATCAACAACCCCGAAGACATCAAGCCCTTCGGCGAACTTATGAAGTAGTCTTATGTTTCAAGAAATCCTTACCCACCTCAATCAAAACAAACTCCGCACCGCACTGACGGGGCTGAGCGTGTCGGTGGGCATCTTCTTGCTCATCTTCCTGCTCGGTGCAGGCAACGGCCTCATCCATGCTTTCCAGGCCAACGGGAGCAACTTTGCCACCGATGTGGTCGAAGTCTTCCCCGGCTACACCTCCAAGCCTTATGATGGTCTGGCCAAAGACCGCAGTGTGAAGCTCGACGACCGCGATGTCAGGCTCACCCGCACTGCCCTGCCCGGCAACATCACCGAAGCCACCGCCAAGATTTCGCTCAAGCAAACGATGCGCATCATCAGCGGTGAGCACCAAGTGAGCAGTTGGTTTGAAGGTGTCTATCCGCTCGCGGTCGAGATGGGACACGTCAAGATGCTCGCCGGTCGCTTCATCAACGACCTCGACATGAAGCAATGCCGCAAAGTGGTGGTCATCACCAATAAAGTGGCAGAAGACTTCTTCGGGTCGTCCGAAGCTGCCATCGACAAAATGGTGCGGGTCGACTCCCTCTCCTACCGCATCATCGGTGTACGCAGCAACAAGGGCGACTGGGGACAGGCTCGAAGTTACATCCCCTTCACCACCCTGCGTACAGCCTACAACACCGGCATCAACATCGATGAGCTCAACCTCCGCACCACCGGTGTCGCCACCGACTCCGCTGCAGCACAGTTCTCTCGAGACATCCGTCGCTCCATATCCCGCCGCCACCGTTTCTCGCCCACCGACGAGAATGCTCTTTGGATCAACAACACCGCCCAAGGAGCCAAGGAGCAAGATACCACCATCGGCATCCTCCGCAACGCCCTTTGGATCATCGGCCTTCTCACATTGCTGAGCGGCGTGGTGAGTATCTCCAACATTATGCTCATCACCGTCAAGGAGCGCACCCATGAGTTCGGCATCCGTAAAGCGCTCGGCGCTCGTCCTTGGAGCATTCTGCGCAGCGTAATGCTCGAAAGTGTCATCATCACGATTCTCTCGGGCTACATCGGACTGGTGGCCGGCATCGCTGCTACCGAATGGATGGATCGCAAAAGCGGAGAGCAAGTCATGGAGATTATGGACCAAAAGTTCTATACATTCCTCGACCCCACCATCGACCTCCGCATCGCTATCTCTGCCCTCACCGTGCTCATCATTGCCGGTTTGGTAGCTGGTTTCTTCCCCGCACGCAAAGCCGTGAGAGTGAAACCCATCGAAGCTTTGAATGCGAAGTAGGTAAACCGGTAAATTGGTAGATTAGTAAATTGGTAGATTAGTAAATCGGTAGATTAGTAAATCGGTAATTCGTAAACCAGTCTACGAACGAACCAACCACTAACCTATTGGTCTACCCACACCAATCTACGAATCAACCGGTATGCCAGTCCACCAATCACCAATCTACGACTCTACTAATCACCAGTCTACTTAATAAAGATATGTTCGACTTAGACAAATGGGCTGAAATCTTTCAAGCCATCACCCGCAACAAGTCGCGCTCCATGCTCACCGCCTTCGGCATCTTCTGGGGCATTTTCATGCTCATCCTCCTTATGGGCGGAGCAAAAAGGAATGAAGAGCATCTTGCAAAAGCACTTTCGACGGCTTCGCCCAAAAACTCCTATATGGCCTTTGCGGGAACAACCTCCAAACCTTACGGAGGTTTTCAAGTGGGGCGCTCGTGGCAGATGAGCGACGACGACATCCTCTCCGTGCGCCGCTATGTGAGCCATGCCGACATTGTCACTCCACTCATCGCCAAATGGGGAGGCGTGTTCAAATTCCGTGACAAAACCCACGACGGCACCATAAAAGGTGTTTATCCCGACTATGCCGCCATCGAAAATCCAAAGATTACCCATGGGCGCTTCATCCAATCGGTCGATGTGCGCGATTTCCGAAAGATATGCATCATCGGACGAAAAGTCGCCACCACCCTCTTCCCCAACCAGCCCAACCCCATTGGCAAGTTCATCAACGTCAACGGTGTCTACTTCCAAGTGGTGGGCATCTCGGGCAACACCAGTAAGATGGCCGTGGGCGGCAATACGGAAAAACACGATTTTCGTGCCGTACACAACGCTCCAACGTCTCGAGAATCGCGGACGAGAGTTTGATGTCCTCGCCGTTACGGCCAAGCCCGGCTATTCGGTGAGCAGTCTCCAAGGTCAGGTCGAGGACTTGCTCAAGAAGAATCACCATATTGCGCCCGAGGACAAGCAGGCCATCAATGGTATGAACATGGAAGCCATGTTTCAGATGGTGCAATCCCTCTTCGACGGCATCAACATCCTGGTTTGGCTCATCGGCATCGGGACGCTTATCTCCGGCAGCATCGGTGTTTCCAACATCATGATGGTCGTGGTCAAGGAGCGCACCACCGAAATCGGCATCCGCCGTGCCATCGGTGCCCGTCCGTCCACCGTGCTCTCCCAAATCCTCACCGAGAGTATGGTACTCACTCTCCTCGCCGGCTTCTCCGGCATCGTACTGGCGGTGCTCATTCTTGCGGGCGCAGAGATAGCCATGAAAAGCGGTGCACCCTCCGAATTTGCCGACGCACAATTCCAGATTTCCTTTGTCATGGCACTGGGGGCCGCGGTAGCACTTGCCGTTCTCGGCACCACAGCCGGCATTGCTCCTGCCCTGCGCGCCCTGGCCATCAAACCCATCGATGCCATTCGTGACGAATAGAGCACCAGCATGAAAGAAAAAGATAAAGCCACAATCTCTCCACAGCAAAATCCAATAAAAAATAAATTCATACCCACCATGAAGAAAGCTTTTAGAATTATCGCCTTTGTTTTGGTCGCTCTCCTTTTCATCGGCACCTTCGTGTTCCTCTACAAGAAGTCACAACCTAAAGGAAACAGAGTACGAACTCCTCACCGCAAAGACCGAAAACCATCCGCCGCACCACCGTCGTGACCGGCACGATCGAACCGCGCAACGAAGTGGCCATCAAACCGCAAATCACCGGCATCATCGCCGAACTCTACAAGGAAGCGGGACAAATGGTGAAGAAAGGCGAAGTGATTGCCAAAGTAAAAGGTCATCCCCGAAATGTCGCAGGTCAATGCTGCCGAAAGTCGCGTTCGCCTCTCCCAAATGAACGTCAAGCAGGCGCAAGCCGACTTCGACCGTGCCAACAAACTCTATGCCGACCACCTCATTTCGACCGAAGAGTTTGAAAAAGGCACGCCTTGCTCTGCGTCAAAATCGCGAAGAGGTCAACAGCGCCGCTGATGCGCTGCAAATCGCCAAAAGAGGGTGTCAGCACTTCGATGGCCGACCTTTCCACCACGCTCATCCGCTCCACCATCGACGGTCTCATACTCGACATCCCTGTCAAAGTGGGAAACTCGGTCGTGATGAGCAACTCCTTCAACGACGGAACAACTATCGCCACCGTGGCCAACATGTCCGACCTCCTTTTCAAAGGGACTATCGACGAAACCGAAGTCGCTCGCTTGGTAAAGGGCATGTCCATGGACATCAGCATCGGGGCGCTTCCGGAGAGGAAGTTCAATGCCGTGCTCGAGTTCATTGCTCCCAAGGTTAGCCAAGGCACGAACAACGCCAACCAATTTGAAATCAAAGGCGCGCTGAGCGTAGGCAGCGGCGTGACCATTCGTGCCGGCTACAGCGCCAACGCCGAGATTGTCCTCGAAGAACTCAAGAACGTGCTCTCCGTCCCGGAATCCGCTGTCGAATTTGAAGGCGAAAAAGCCTTTGTCTACGTGCTCACGTCCAAAAAGGACGCCAAACCGCAAACTTTCGAACGACGCCGCATCCAGACCGGCTTGTCGGACGGAGTGAACATTGCCGTCACCTCCGGACTGAAACCCGGCGACAACGTGCGTGGAAATGTCAAAACATCCGAAGAAGTGAAACCCGCTCAATAACGCCACCGCTATGAAACAATTCCTCCTCGGACTTCTCGCCCTCTGCTCCCTCACCGCTGCGGCACAGACTCCCCTCAACCTGCGTCAGTGCATCGACCGCGCCAACGAGCGCAACCTGCAAGTGCGGCAAGCCCTCCTCAACTGCCGACAGCAAGAAGTCAATGTCAGCAGCGCACGAAACGCCCGCTTGCCGGAGGTGAGCGCAAGCGCCGGCGAAAATCTCTCGTTCGGCCGCGGCATCACCGCAAACAACACCTATGAGTCGCGCAACACCTCCTCGACCTCCCTTTCCCTCGGTGCTTCCATGCCCTTGCTCACAGGCGGCCGCATCGGACACGTCAACAAGCAAGCCGACCTCAATCTCGCTGCTGCTGTGGCCGACGTCGATCGCCTTCGCGAAGACCTCTCGCTGCAAGTGACGCAGGCTTATCTGCAAGTGATTTACTACGCCGATGTCGTCACACAGACCAACGAGAACCTCAGTCTCGCCCTCCAGCAGGAAGAGCAAGTGCGCAAGCGCATCGCGGCAGGCCGACTGCCGGAAGTAGAATTGGCACAAGCCACTTCCCGCATTGCGCAAAACCGGCTTGACCTTGTGCAGGCGAAGAATAACCATCACCTCGCCTTACTCTCCCTCTCGCAGCTCCTCGAATTCTCGACTCCCGACAGCCTCGCCATCGTACGCCCCGAAGAGAGCGAACTGCGCGACATCACGGGCAACCCCGAAGAGACCTACCTCCTTGCGCTCAGCGATCGCCCCTCTCTCCGTGTGGCCGACCTCCGCATCCGTGCTGCGCAAGAGGGCATCGCCATTGCCCGCTCCGCACGCTATCCCACTCTCTCCCTCACCGCCGGGCTTGGTTCGAACTATTATCATACTTCGGGCATCACCAATCCCACTCTCAGCCGGCAGATCAAGGACAATTTCTCCCAAAGCATCGGTTTGAGCCTCAACTTCCCCCTGTTCGACCGCCACGCCACGCGCAACAACATCCGCCAGGCCCGTCTCGCGGTGCTCGAACAGCAACTTGCCCTCGACAACACGAAGAAGACGCTCTACAAGGAAATCCAAGACGCCTACTACAACGCCCTGGCGGCTCAGCAGAAATATCGTGCGGCTCTGGTGGCAGAAGAGGCGGCTCAGGTTTCGCTCACGACCGTCATCAAAAAGTTGGAGGGTGGCCGCGCCACTACTCCCGAGTTCGACGAGGCATTCAACAAGCATTTCGTCGCAGCGACCAACCGCATCTCGGCGCGCTACGAGTTCCTCTTCCGCTCCAAAATACTTGATTTCTATCGCGGCACCACGCTCCGATAGCGTTCCAGCTCATTGCTTCTACCTCTTTTCTTCATATCCTCTTTCTTTGCGTGCGTCTCTGTTGCGAAACAGAGGCGCACTTTTCATGGACAAGAACCTTTTCGTGGACAAGAACGCACTTTCCGTTCGCAGCTCCCGTCTTTCGCCTTCGGTGCTCTCTACCGTCAATTTCCCGCCATGCGATTGGCGACACAACATCCTATGCGTTCCAAATTATCTCTATACGCTTGGAAAAAGATCTTCAAAGGGTGAAACAGCATCGCGATCCGCTCTGCACTTCACAGGAATTGGTAAACCGGTAGACAAGTAAACCGGTAGACAAGTAGAGCGGTAGACAAGTAGAGCGGTAGACAAGTAGAGCAGTAGATAAATAGAATAGATGGTTACTTACGGCAAAAAAACATACCACAAAGTGGTGATTTGCAATATTTCAAACAGAAATAGTATCATCACTTTTAGGTATTGCTCATATAAAAATACGAGAGTACCTTTGCAGGCGATTAGACAGACGTATGCTTAAACTTAGACTTTTCCTCCTCCTTTTCGTTTTACTCACCGCTTCTGCCCTGGCGCAACGGCCGCAGCACGGGATGCCCGACGAGAAACAGCGCGTCGAGCAAAACCGCCGTCGGCACGACCGCACCGAGCTGCCTCGCGAACCGCAGGTGCAGCTGGGTACAGCGCAAGTGACGGGGCAGGCAGTGCGGCGCATCAACACCTCGGCGCTCAACGCGGTGGCACTCGACACGCGGCAACTCGCCAACACCACGCTCGACCTTGCCGGCGCTTTGGCCAAGGTGAGCGGTGTACGTATTCGTCAAAACGGAGGTCTTGGTTCGGGCACACAAATGAATCTGAACGGATTTACGGGAAAGCACGTCAAACTCTTTGTCGATGGTGTGCCGATGGATGGGCAGGCCTCCTCCTTCGGTCTACAAAACATCCCCGTCACCCTGGCCGCACAGATTGAGGTCTATAAAGGCGTTGTGCCGGTAGGCTTAGGCGGCGATGCACTGGGTGGCGCCATCAACATCGTGACCCGCAACGAGCCGGGCACCCACTTGGACGCGAGCTACGCCTATGGGTCATACCAGACGCACAAAGCGCACCTCAACTTGTCGCACACCTTCCGGAGCGGGCTTACGCTTCGTCTCAATGCTTACGGAAACGCTTCGGCCAACAATTATCGTGTCTTGACGCAAAACGTCGACCTAAAAACCGACGCTTTCGACCCGCAGGACCGATGGTATCACCGCTTCCACGACCACTACCACAATGAAGCCGTCATCGTGCAAGCGGGCGTGGTGGACAAACCTTGGGCCGACCGCTTGATGCTGGGTGTGAACCTCAACCACGAGTCGGCGGACGTGCAGAACGCCAATCTGATGAAGATTGTCTTCGGGCAGAAGCACCGCACGGCAGAAGGCTTTTCGCCGAGTCTGGCCTACGAAAAGCGCAACCTTTTCGACCGGATGGACGTGCGCCTCAACCTGCGCTACGACCGCACGCACACCACCAACACCGACACGGCTACCCGCTTCTACAACTGGAAAGGCGAGAGCCGCGCCAACGACCGACAGGGCGAATCGGGGCTTCCGGTCATCGGCAGTTTCGTGGGACACAACCTCGTCGGTGTGGCCGGCCTGCGCTTTCGCTTCGGCAGCAGCACCCTCACGCTGAGCAACACGTTGAGCCATTTCGACCGAAAGACCGACGACCACTCGGGAGCCGCTTCGCAGCAGTCGGCTTCGGCTTTCATGAAACGCAAGAACACGAAGAACATCCTCGGGCTCGAATATAAATATGTGCCCTCAGCGTGGTGGAACGCCATGCTGATGGGGAAGCACTATCTCACCTCCGTGCGCGGCCCGGTGCTCGTTGAGGAAGTGGGCCGGCGGCCTTACTATGCCGAGCGCAGCCGCACGGTGTCGGCCTTGGGTGTGGGAGCAGCCAGCACGCTGCGTCTTCCTCGCGGCTGGCAATGGAAAGTATCTTACGAGCACGCTCTTCGCCCTGCCCAATCTGCGCGAGCTCTTCGGTGACGGCGACCTCGAAGACGGTGCCGCTGGCCTCCGCCCCGAGCGCAGTCACAATGTCAACCTGAACGTGGTGTGGGAGAGTCGGCCGGCACGCCGACACTACCTGCGCGTGGAAGCCGGGAGCAACGTGCGCTACATCCACGACTACATCGTCCGCACCATCAACGATAAGGGAGGCGCGGTGAGCCGAAACCACGGTAGCGTGTTGGGGATGGGCATCGACTTGGGCCTGCACTATGCTTGGCAACGGCTGGAAGTCGATGCTGCCTACGCCTACCAGCGGATGACCAACCGCGAGCGCCTGACACCTCAAGGGGCACGGTCGGTGACCTATGGCGACCAAGTGCCGAACCTCCCTTTCAGTTTCGGAAATGTCGATGCGGCCTACCGCTTGTGGGGCGATAATGTTCGGCAGGGACGCGGCGGCAAAGCGTTTCCCTTTGCCCTTACGCTCCACTACACGGCCGACTACGTCTATCGCTTCTTCCGTACTTGGCGGGGAAACGGGGCGAAAATCTACATTCCCACGCAGTTTGCTCACAATGCCGCCCTCACCGCAAGTTGGGGGACGCGCTATCACCTCTCGCTCGAAGCCAACAATCTGACCGATGCCCTGCTCTACGACAACTACAGTCTGCAGAAGCCCGGCCGCAACGTGATGTGCAAACTGCGCTTTGCTTTCTAAATTCAATCGTTTTTCCCCACGAGGGAACATCTCTTATCTCCTAAACCAGACTTATGCTCAAATCATTTTCCTCCTCCGCACTGCTCCTCCTCGGTGCAGGCTTCCTGGCAGCGTGCAGCACGAACGAAGTGCCCACGCCCGACCTTCTGCAGAACACCCGCGGCCATTGGGTGCTGACTGTCAATGCGCAATCCGACGGTTCGGAATACGTCATCCATGCCGACGACATCGAAGGGAAAACCTTCCACATCAAAGACAACATCCTGGAGATGCCGAACAAACACTACACCTGGCTGTCGAACGGAAAGACGGCCGTAGGTTTCAGTTATCAGCAAAGGCAATCCCGGCGTCGGTTATGCTCTGGGACTGAATCCTGACCTCACGCTCAACAAGTTGGGAGAGTTTATTGTACGCAGTCGTTTCACCAACTACGAGTACCTGAACGACACCACTTTTGTCACGAGCGTGGGTGGACAAGTCTCGGCCGACGGGAAGCGCAACGACGGCGCCACGTTTGAATTTTTGGAACATCACGCCCGCCGGCGGCGTAAAACTGGTTCGCCGCAAGACGCTCTGGACTTCCGACATCACGGGCAACGAGGGAGCAAGCCACGTTCTCCGGTATCATTCCGCTGGCGGATGGGACTTTCCTCAGCGCGATGGTTGAGTCCGGCTATCGCGAACGCAACAGCGAAAACGGCGGTTCGAGCATCGGCGAAGTGAGCTATCCCGACAGCTGCTGGGTGGCTCAGTTGGACACGGCGCTCAACGTGAAGCACATCTTCCGCGATGGTCGGCAGAGTTATGCCGCAGGCCAGTATCGCTCCATGATGATGCGCACACTCCTGCGGGCAGACGATGGGAAAGTCTACGCTTTCTCCAACGGGATGCACGAGAAGACCAAGCATCCCGCCGGGGCTTTGCGCATCCTGCCCGGTGCGAAAACGTTTGACCCGACTTATCATTTCAACCTCCAAGAGAAGACCAACGGCTACAAGTTCCGCCGCGTGTGGCACCTGACAGGCAGCAAATTCTTGTTGGAAATCTACAACACTAAGAACGTCGAGTCGCTCACCCCCGGCCACCAGTTTGCCGTTGCCGACATGGAGACGCAATCTATCCTTTGGCTCAACAACTACGACAAGACCGACCTGCTGCCCAATCCCGACCTCATCTCTTCGGGTTCGGAAAGCGGAGGTGTTCCGCTCTTCCGCGATGGCTACCTTTACCTTCCCGTGACCAAACTCTCGGGCGATGCGCAAATTTACAAAATCGACATCAACACAGGGCAAGGAAAACCCATCACTACCATCACCGGTGCTCACGAACTGCGCACCATCATCTACTTGCAGTAAGTAGGTCTCCAAGCAACCTCTTTTTTATCCAAATCAATAATATCAAATCAATGAACTACGCTAAATTCTTCAAGCTCTCCGTAGTGGCGCTTGCCCTCGGCACCGCTTTCACTTCTTGCGACGACAACGACGGCCCCACGCCCAACGGCCCCACGGCTTCCGGCATGCGCTTCCTCGTGACCGCCACCGACTCTCTCAAAGATCTGAACGCCGGCACGACTGTGCGCTTGTTTACGAACCTCAACGATGCTTCGCGCCGTGATGTGTCCGTCTACGACAGTCTCTACAAAGGCACGGACGGTGTCTTCGTGTGGGACGGCATTGCGCAGGTGGACTATAATTCTTCCACACAAATCTTTGCCGGCAATGTCTACGCCAAAGGCGCTAGCGGCCGCGAAGGTGCGCTCAAGAAAGGACATGGCGTGCACCTCTTCAAGGTCAACAGCAACAGCATCACGGCTGTAGGTCCTGTGAGCAACGACAACTATGCCGCCTTCGGTCACTTCGGCCGTTACCACTACACGACCAACCGCAGCAAGTTCGACGTTTCCCGCATCGATGCTTCCGGCAACCACACCAACATCACCATCAATCCCGAAAAGCTCCTCGCTTACGGCAAATCTCCCTCAGGTGGCAAGTATCGTTGATTTCAACGGCGGCGTGGCGATGTCGTTCACTTTCCCCGACCGCGACAGCGCTGTGGTCGCTTTTGCCGACTATGATCTCAATATTAACAAGGTGATTGTCGACAGTCGTGCCGGCTCCGGCGCTTCCAACCGCAAGGGCTTCCGCGTCGGCCAACTCGAACTCGACGATAGCGGCGACCTCTTCCTCTTCGGCGGAACGGCCAAGCACGACGATCGTCAGGTGGTGCTTCGCATCAAGAAAGGTACGACCGAGTTTGACAAGAGTTTTGCCCTTGATTTCGGCAAACTCACCGGCAATCATCGCATCCGCCGTGCGCTTCCTCTCGCAGCGGGTGTCTATGTCGTGGAACTCTACACCGAGGCTGGTGCGCAGGGCATCTCTGCTTTCGGTGGCAGCAGTTTCGGTGTGCTCAACCTCACGAGCGGTACATACACTTCGGTCACCGGGCTTCCTGCCGGCTTGAGCAACGGCAGCCTCTACATCGGCCGCGGCGACAGCTACAACGGCAAGTTCTATCTTCCCATCAGCGGTGCTACGGGCTTGCTCTCCAGTCCTCGCAATGGCGCTATCTTGAAGGAAGTTACGCCTCAGCGCGCCACCGTCTACACGTTCGGTGCCGACGGCAAGGCTTCTACCTTCATGACGCTCAAGTCGGGCAACATCATCAAGGGCTTCACCATCGTGAAGTAAGCCTTTGTCCTTCCGACCTCATCAAACGCACAAAGCGTGTCGAGCTTCCTCGCTCGGCACGCTTTCGTTGTATTGGGAAGTATTGCTGTGTCGTATGGAAAGTCTTGCCGTCGTTTAGGAACCACTCGTCCGGCAGACAAAGTTCGTTTCCTCAGAAGAAAAGTTCAAAAAGTCAAGGAGTAATCTATAAACCAAACCTTGGTTTATGTAATTCAAACCTTGGTTTATATAAACCAAAGTTTGGTTTATGTAATTCAAGGTTTGGTTTATAGTTTTTCCTTGGCGTAAGCAACTTTTTGTAGGAGCTGTTTTATTTTGAGCGCGGCCGTAGCGAAAAACCATCCGTATGACGAAGGACACGAGCACAATAAAGCACAACCGCCCCCCAAGAACCTGAAGTTCAATGGGAGGCGGTTGTGCCTTTCCGTTTCGGTAGGAGCCGAGGGGCGGAACAAGCAAGGTCAGTCGAGCGTGAGATCGCCGGCTTTGTAAGTTTTATAGTAGTCGGAGAGTTGACCGAGGAAGGTGGAGACGTCTTTGGCCGCGGCTTCGGTCTCGGGGAGATGGGCTTCCGGCGGAGGCGCAGGAGCATGAGTCCGTAGAGGAGTTCGAAGCATAATTCCAGTTCTTCGGCCACGCCGTGGGAGGCAGCGGAAGTGGATGGCTTTTTGGAGCGCAGTTCGACGAGATAAGGCAGCACTTTGTAGTACATCTCGCGGTAGAAGGGATATTTGGTGGAGCCGATGAGGAGATGGTGCACCTCGGCGAGCCCTTCGATGACGTTGCGATTGATTTGCAGATGGCCGTGCTCCATCTTTCCCTCTTCGCGCATCATGTTGCAGAGGTGGGCGTACCACTCTTCTTGTTCTGCCCTTCGGCCGGCCGGGAGGTCGAACTGCGCGAGATAGCCTTTTGCGCAAGCGGTCGATGTCGCATTGGTGGGCGCGAAGGATGTCTTCGACCCTGCCACATGTAGAGCAGGTATTCGGCGCGGTTCTTGTCTTGAAGTTGTCGTGCGATGAACATGTCAATAGAAGGTAAGGGAGATTTTGAAGACGGTGGATAAAGCGTAGAGCACGCTGACCAGAATAACGACGATGCCGACCGTGCGATTGATGACAAACATGCCGCGCAGTCCGAAAGAGCGGCGCATGCGCGTGATGACATACGTCAAGCCCAACCACCACAACATGGCACCGCCAAAGATGGAGAGGTAGCCGCAGGCCACACCGAAGATGTTCTCGGGCACGGCAAAGGTGAGCTGTGCGAAGAGGGCGATGAAGAGGAAGATGATGAGCGGGTTGGAAAGGGTGACGAGAAAGGAAGTCACGAAGTTGTTGAAGAGCGTGCCTTTCTGTCCGGAGGGTTTGCGCATCACTTTGATGGGGTTGGAGAGCAGGGTGTGCAGGCCGAAGATGAGCAACAGCAGACTGCCCACCACTTTGAGCCAAAAGATGATTTCGGGGCGTTCGATGAAATCCATGATGAGCGCCATTCCCGATCCGGTGATGAGGGCATAAATCATGTCGGAAAGCGCTGCCCCCGCTCCGGTGACCAGTCCGTAGGTACGGCCTTTGTGCATGGTGCGTTGGATACAAAGGATGCCGACGGGTCCCATCGGTGCGGAAACAATGATGCCGATGATAAGCCCTTTGACAACAAGCTGTAAGGTGGAGCTGAACTCTGCCCAAATGGTGGTAATGGTCGGGTCGATGTGCATAATGCTGCAAAGTTCGGAATTTCTAAGGAGATAAAAAAGCACTAAGCGGAATAATCGCTTAGTGCTGGAAAGGTAAATCGTGGGATTTGCTGTTAGTATATCCTACGGAAGATTAGCAGAGTTTGCGCGAGCCATCGCCAATGACAACATCGATGATGATGGGAGATTTGCCAAACTTAGCGGTAAACTTCTCTTTGACAACCTTGCAGAAATTGTCGTAGAGCTCATCGGCCACGAGATTGATGGTGCATCCACCGAAGCCACCGCCCATGATGCGCGAGCCGGTGACGCCTTCTTCTTTGGCAATGTCGTTGAGGTAGTCGAGCTCCACGCAGGACACTTCATATTCCTTCGAGAGCCCTTCGTGGGTGGCATACATCATTTGACCCACCGTCTCGTAGTCGCCCTTTTCAAGAGCATCGCAAACGGTGAGAACACGATCGCGCTCGCCGATGACATAGTGGGCACGGAGGGCATCTTCTTCGCTCACTTGACCGCGCACTTCGTCAAGCTGTTCGTAGGTGGCATCGCGCAGGCTTTCCACTTCGGGGTGGAGCTTGTGGATGGCTTCGGCCACACGCTCGCAGCTGCGACGGCGGTCGTTGTAGGGAGAGCCCACGAGTTCGTGCTTCACTTGGGAGTTCACGAGCACCAGTTTGTAGCCCTCGGGATTGAAGGGGAAGTATTCAAACTCACCGCTGCGGCAGTCGAGGCGCATGAGCGAACCTTTCTTTCCGTGTACGGAAGCAAACTGGTCCATGATGCCGCAGTTGCAGCCTACGTACTTGTGTTCGGTGCGCTGTCCTACGCGAGCAAGCTCCATCTTTTCGATTTTGTTGCCGCCCCAGATGTCGTTGAGGGCAAAGGCATAGACACTTTCGAGTGCTGCCGAGCTGCTCATACCTGCACCGAGAGGCACATCGCCGGCAAAGGCGGTGTTGAAGCCTTCAACAGGTACGCCAAGGGCCATCATTTCGCGGCAGACACCGAAGATGTAACGTGCCCAAGAGGCAGAAGGTCCTTTTTCGTCGTCGAGGGAGAACTCGGTGTAGTCCTTGAGGTCGATGGAGTAAGCGCGCACGGTGCGTGTGCCGTTGGGCTTGATTTCGGCAATCATGCCTTGTTCCACAGCACCGGGGAAGACGAAACCGTTGTTGTAGTCGGTGTGTTCGCCGATGAGGTTGATGCGACCGGGAGAGGCATATACAGAGCCGGTAGTGCCATCGAAGTGCTTCTGGAAGCGGCTGCGAACGTCGTCGATTGTGAGTTTCATGAGAATTAAGTGTTTGAGAGGTTGGAAGAATAGAGGGGAAACGACCTCCACAGCCATCAGTACGCTATGAACTGACGCTGTGGAGAGATGAAGATATCAAAGATTATCCGGTGTTTCTGCCGGACTATTATACATCGGAACGCTTGCTGACACGGCTGCCCACGAGCGCATAGAAGAGGATGTAGGCGGCACAAGCGACAACCACCCAGAAAGAGGTGATGTAGTCGGTCAGGTCGGCCACATAGCCCTGGATGGCCATCATCACGGCGCATCCGAACACCATGGTCATGAACAAGCCGCTGGCGATAGCTGTGTATTTGCCCAATCCTTCAACAGCCATGTTGAAGATGGCGCCCCACATCACTGAGGTGCAAAGACCGACCAGGAGGAAGGAGAAGATGCCAACGGGGATGGGCTGCCAAATCAGCTCCAATTTACCCCAGTCTACGCCGGGGAAGTTGACAATAATATCTGTGGGAGCGTACATACCGAAGAGCACTAAGCAAAGCGTGGCAATCGACACGCTGGTCACCATGGCACGGCTGCTCACCTTGCTGCCAATGCTCGCGCCCACGAAGCGGCCGATGAGCATCATAAACCAATATACGGCAACGAGAAGACCTACGGTGGCCGAGGGGATGTTCATCCCTTTGGGGTCAGAAAGATATTGCTGAACAAAGTTAGGCACACCCACTTCTACACCCATATAGGTGAAGATGGCCAGCATGCCCAAAGCAAAGTGGCGATGGCTCATAGCGCCGGCGATGAGATCAACGCGAACGGGGGCTTGTTCGGGTTCTTCGATTTTTTTGTGAAAAGGATGATGATAAAAGCAATCACAAAGATGGCCAGTGCAATCATCAAAGCAGGAGTGGCATCGGCAATTTTGGCCTTTGTGGCATCGGCAATCAGAGCGCCCATAACGATGTAGCAGGCAACGGCAGCAGAGGAGTTGAACACACCGCCGATTTGAATGAGTTGGTTGCCCGTGTTGCCGCCGCCGCCCAAGATGTTGAGCATCGGGTTGACCACGCAGTTGAGGATACACATGCAAAGACCGGCAATGAAAGCACCAATCAAGTAAACACCAAACACCAAACCAAGGTTTTCCTGGGCATTCAATTGGCCGCTATACCACTGGATAAGGATACCAGCACTGCCCACAGCAAGACCGATAAGGGCCGTTTTCTTATAGCCAAACTTAGAAATCAGCATACCCGCAGGAATACCCATCACCAGATAGGCTACGAAGTTACCGTAGTTGCCTATCTGTGCCAGTACGTTGGAGATTTCTCCTTGGTTTTTGATAATAGTTGCCATCGGCGTGCAGAGGTTTGTCACGAAAGCAATCATCGCAAAGAGGGCAATCATCACGGCAATTGCGCCCCATTGTTTTGTTTGTTGAGCCATTTGAGGTTGTTGAAGATTAAAGGATTATAGATTTGAAGTAATTGAATTTCATTTATTGGTCCGTACCAAACTTATAAATAGTCTTTTTGAGATACACTTCACCGGGGTTGAGCACCACGCTGGGGAAATGGGGGTGGTTGGGACTGTCGGGGAAGTGCTGCGCTTCGAAGCACAAGGCCGAACGTCGGCCGAACGTTGCGCCGTGCTGACCACGATAGCCATCAGCCCAGTTGTCGGAATAGAACTGCACACCGGGTTCGGTGGTGTAGACTTCCATCGTGCGCCCGGAGTTCGGTTCTGTGATTTTGGCGGCAAAAGAGAGTTCGCCGACCTCTTTCTTGTTGAGCACAAAGCAATGGTCGTAGCCGGCTCCATGCTTGATTTGTTCGTCGGCGACCTCATCAATACGCTGCCCCACAACGTAGGGAGTGCGGAAGTCGAAGGGCGTGCCCTCCACCTTTCGGATTTCGCCCGTAGGAATGCTGTTTTCATCAATAGGGACGAAGAAGTCTGCGTTGATTTCGCAAATTGTGTCCATGGCCGAAGGGGTGGGATTGCCGATACCTTGAAGCGAGAAGAAACCATGGCTGGTCATATTGACAATGGTCTTTTTGTTCGTCGTGCCCCGATAGTCGATGACCAGTTCGTTCTCGTCCGTCCAGGTATAGCGTACGGTCATCGACAATTCGCCCGGAAATCCCTCTTCATAGTAGGCCGAAACGTAGCGTAGCACAAGCGTCTGCTTGCCAATCTGCTCAGCATCCCAAACGCGGGCATGAAATCCCGTTGGGCCTCCATGGAGGTGATTGGGGCCGTTGTTGACGGAGAGGTTGTAGACTTTGCCATTGAGGTGAAACTTTCCATGACAGATACGATTGCCATAGCGCCCCACCAAAGTCGAGAGGAAGGGTTCGGGAGAGTTGACACAATCGTCAATGTTGTCGTGTCCTTGAATGACATTGGCCAAGTTGCCTTGACGGTCGGGTACCATAATGGCTACGATAGTGCCGCCATAATTTGTGACTGCCACTTCGTAGCCATTCGCATTGCGCAGGAAGAAGAGATCCACCTTCTTTCCTCCAATTTCCTTTTTGGAAATCGGCTGCTTTAAGTCCGCTGATTGCTTTATTTTCCATGACTTTTTAGATTTTTTTCTTAGGGTCGCTTTTTCGGTCAAAGCCTTGAGCTTTCCCCCTTACATTGGTGGAGAATTGTTTACTTTGTATTGCAAATCTACGAAAAACTTTCATTCGCACAAAACTTTGCTTCTAAAAAATGTCATGCCCATTCTTTTTTTGCAGGAAAAGGATAAGTAGGTGTTCAAAATCAATCGTAGTTATCTTAGTTGTAGGTAGTTCTCTCCATTTGATACTATATTTGTTTCAATCAATTCAGAACACCTACTTAAGTAATGCAGGCGGAAACATAATCAGCCTCACTTTTTCAGACAAAAAAAAGCCGTAGCGCATTGTGCAGCTTCGATGTCTCTCACACATTATTTATCGCTTCTCAAACGATTTCATCGAAGGGATGCCAATGGCTACGGCTGAAAGTAAGGTGCATCTGTGAAGACGTGTGTCTTCACAAATTGTGCTCGTCCTGCTTATTTACGACGGAAAACCACATTCATAAACGTCTTCTCCGTCACATCGGGAGAGGCAGGATTGATGAGGGAATAGCGCAGATGTCCGTTGTCGTCCACTTGGACATTGTTGAAGACGGTATTGTCATAGTACGTCACGAAGTAGTCCAACTCGGTGCGTGCCAAAACGGGAAGTGTACTCGTTGCACCCGGGTTCTGCGCACTGGAGGCGGGAAAAGAGGGGGTAAACTGATCGAAATATTTCTGGTAGAGGTCGATTTCAAAAGTTGAGGTACCGTCATAGGCAGGGTCGCTCGTGTCGGTGGGAATTACAATGCTGGGCATGTAGAAGAAGAGAGGCCACACGGCGTTCATCATTCCCACTACGCCATGGTCGTCGGCCACCAGCACCCGATCGGGGGCATAGAGGTTCGACTTTGTGGCGTCGTAGTTGCCTGACGCATCGGTGTTGATGCCCTCTCCGGTTTTGGGCAAGGTTTGGATGCGCAAACTGCCCTTCACGTCCATATCTTCTGTCGGGGTGCGAGTGTTGACACCCACACGTTCATTTTGTGCCAAGGCTGTCAAGGAAAAGAGAAGTCCGGCAAAGAGGCTGAAAATTTTGAGTTTCATTTTGTGTATGAGAATTTGAGTGAGACATTTTGTTCTGATTGGCCCTCGTGAGACAATAGCCAGCTCAGCACATTATGTGCTGAAACGGCCTATATCTCACAAGGAGGGATTATTCCGGTACACGCAGGCGCAGATGGGGGTTGATACGTGCTGCCGAACCTCCCTTGAAAGTAACTGTGATAGTGGGGGTTACACTCTGACAGCCGATTCCTGATTGAGGGGCTATCGTGCGGCGGTAGTACATCTTACGCTGCTTGAACTTGCTCGTTTCTGTATAGAGTTCGCTCGTACCCACAATCGTCCATGTGACGCCGTCCGGACTGCGTTCCCATTTATAGTCCACTGGAACACCACCCGTTTGGGTGTAGCCGGCTGTGAGAGTAAACTGTGCTCCTTTTCGCACCGAGACATTCAACTCGTCGGGCGAGGGCGACTGTGAAGGTCCGGGTTGCACTGTCAACTGTGCCACACCCGTTTGTGTGGAGCAGCCGACATAAGTGGTCATACGGCGGAAGCGGTACGTACCAGCCATATCTGCCGGATAGGTATAGCTTTCATGAGTGGCACCGGCAATATCGGTAAACTCTCCGGTGCCTACTGCCATCTGCCATTGATACTTCGGCGTACCCGGTGTGGTCGTCGTCGGAGTCTTCGTCTCTACGATAGAAGACCCCGGCGCATAGGTCACAGGATTACCCTGACAGATGGTCTGGGAGGGAGCAAACCAAGCCGGCTGAGTGATGCCTTTCACCGTCACGTCGTAGGTAGAGGTGATGTGGCTGGCACAGTTCGGCGGCAGGATATCAATGGTGTATCGTCCCGCCAGTGCTGTCCGAGCAGGACCGAGAGAGAGAATCTGTCCGGATCTCGTAGAGCCATCGGGCAAAGTCCAAGTGTATATCGCTCCTGGGATGTATTGTCCGACGAGATCCATATTCTCTTCTGCGCAAAACTCTTTCTTTCCACTCAGTTGATAGGCCAAGTCTCCGGTCGATACCACGGTAGTATGGTAGGCGATACGCAGGTTGTTGCATTTGTCGTAGACATTGATGCGATACTTCTTACCCACATCGCCATATTCGAAGAGCACAGGACTTTCGTTGGGACTGGTTAGGGTCATCACCACGGGCGAACTTTCCTCATCGCCGTCCAACAAATCAAATCGATAAGGAGGATTACCCGAGGTGGCCGCCACGTAGATTTGTCCTTTATTGCTGCTCGAGCAGAAGTAAGACACGCTTTCCGAAGCCTTTACGTAGTGATCCTTGTAGACAAGATCTGTACTATAGCTCATCTCGCACTCATAACTGCCTTTAAATTCGAGGTTTACTCTTGACGAGGTCTTTGGAACAGCAAGCGGCGTACCGACACTTACCCAATTACCGTTGTTGTAGTATTGATAGACACTATAACCATGGCTATGCCCACTCCCATCCTTGTAAGTAACCCATGATGGAGGATAGTAATCCCATCCGGTACAGGTTTGCTGCCAACTTCCAGTCCCATCTACATAGATTCTACCACGGAGTGAAGTTATGCCTGGTACAGATTTGGTTCCACAAGTTGCACTCGTCGCAGTTGCAGTGAAAGAGGATCCGATATCAAATTTGGGCTTATCTTCATAAGTCACTCCTCCTTCTTCGTAGGTCCATTTCAACTGTATACGGGGTTCACTAGAGCTGGTATTTCCCAAGTAATCTGTTACTCTTGTCCAATGAACATAACTGTTATTCCCTGCATTACTCCACGGACGATAGTAGGGTTTAGCAGTATATCTACGTCCATTCAGCACCACCGTAAAGGCAATATCTTCAGGCACATACCATTCTATGTTAAGTGGGGGAGCTCCATATCCTGATGGAGGAATCAACTCTACCCATTCTGGTGTATAACTACAAACATTGTTTCCTTGCCCATCATTTTGACAAGATGAGTTGGGATAATCACAATAGTTGCTAAACTTATAGCCAGCAACAAAGGTTCGATTATCGTATTTAAACTTTTGGGTAGCCTGCGGTGTCCCATGTTCATCCATAGAAACCACAACATAGTTTTTCACCATATTGCAAATGGGTTTTAGGTTCCCATCCTTGATGATCAAACAGCAAGGGCGAACGCTCTATTTCTGTATGAGCAGCATCATCTTTCTGTATGCTTATATATGTTTTACGCTGGCAATCCTTAGAATCATGTGTACTTATTGTATATCCATCACAATACGAATAGGTGTAATTGTGGTAAACTGATGCCGTGGAACTCCTCGGGGCCATATCTGCTTCTACAATATTATACCCATCGGCAGTAACAATGCGTACATAGACGGCACGTGAAAGAGGGCCAAAGTTGTAAATACCTCCTTGCCAATGAGGCACACGTCTAATCTCCGCTCCGGGAGTTCTAACCATTTTTCCGGTCATATAATCCCAATGAGTGGTTGGTAGCTCCTCGATGAGCAAAGTGAGATCCTCAACCCCTTTGTAAGCTGAAAGGTCATAAGAGAAAGTCAATTCACCACAGAAACTGCCCCCACAAACATTGAAATTTAAGGGGTATTCGACATCTGGAATTCCACCACATTTGGCCTTCAGAGTGATCTTATCCAGGAGCCAAGGACGAAAATTATAGACTACAGTAGAGGCTGAATTACTGCGCCCATTGTAATCCTCATTGATATACGGGACATCTGAAAGAACTGTACCCGTTGTGGCGTGAAAATCAAAAGTCAACAAATCATCCCAAAGTATGCTCGTAGAACCTGTGCCTATGAAAGGTCTATAATCTGCATAGTATTTACCATCATTCTTCGGTTGAAATCTTAACGTAGATAATCCACAATGTCCATACCAATTATTAAAATTAGGAAGATTGTCACTTTCCGGAATTTCACAGTCGACAATCGCTGTTTTACAACGATTGGTTACCTCAACCTTATATTTTCCCGCAGGTAAATTACGCATCGGAGTGATATTGAAGCTACCATACTTAGCCAAATTATCGTGATCCCAATAACCATATGTGTTTCCTTGACCTTTCCAAGGATGGTCCAGAACAATATCTTGTGGCACAGTGACTCCTGGAGGAGCTGCTGTGATACGGAAATGATACTCTGCATCATCAATAAAATAGGGAAGATAGCCAGAGTATTGATCGGAGTAATCCTTTTGGAAACGGAAAGCCAAATAGCCCGTAGCACAATTTTTGAAAGAAGGACGAGTCCGCCTAACATCCTGAACAATCGTCATATAAGGAGAAGAGGTGGTCAGCGTTACGGACACATTGTCTGTGTAGGTTGTCAAGGTTGCCCCGGTGGGTACTTCACTTTCTACTCTGATATTATAAGTGGCTGCATCCAATCCGGTTATCACCTTCTCCACGGCCGGTGTCGTAGTCGAGATTACGGTTTCAGTTCCGGTCTTCGTATTTTTGACAAAATAGGTCACCTTAGTAACTCCTGTGGGATCCTGCAATGCCAATTTTAGTTGTGCATTGGCATCGCAATCACCATTCACTCCGGTGATTTTGGCCAACACTGTACCCGGTTTGATGACGGTAGGCGTAACCGGCCAACCCATATTCAGAGCATAAGTCGTCTCACATTGGTCTACCTTGTAAACACCTGTGATGTTGTAAGTACCCTCAGGAATTCCGGTAAAGGTGTAGCTGTCGGTAGCCTTTACTGTTTTGGTAAACGTTTCCGTACCTGCTGTATTGGTCACCGTCCATTCTATTTTATCCTTCTGTCCGATAGGATAAAAATAGCCGGTAGTGTTCTCCGGTGTTGTTAATGCACGTACTGTAATCGTCCCCTGTTTGGCTAGAGTGACATCCGTATGGGTAATCTTAGCCATAGGAGCACCACCGGATCTACTCGCTGCATAGGTTTTATAAATCGTTTCTCCGCACATATCCACCGTGAGCATATAGGGCCAAGCCACTCCGAAAGGCATACTCCAAGGATTGTGGGAAGCTTGCGTACCCGTGTAGTTGGGAATATTGGAGAAGTACGTTTCGAATTGTCCTGGAGGAATCGTCTGAGAAAGCTGTTCTACATATTTTTTAGTGGCATCATCCCACATCCAGACTTTACAGATTTTCGGCTTCGACTGAACGAAGGAATTGTTTCCTTCAATCTTAAATGTAGCTCCACGCTGACGGGGACATTCATTGACGACAGGATCGACCGCTGCTAAAACCGGAATGTCTTCTAAGGAGGTGGGAATCGTGACTTTCAAAGTCTTGAAGCAGTCTGCCCCATCAATAAGCATATTGAGTTTATAGTCTCCGGCCGCCAGATTTTGGAATTTCACATACCCATCTTTACTGTTCATCGACAAGGTTTGGGGGGTACCTCCATTTTCCGGAGTTAGAATGAATTGTATGGAGGAAAGGACAGCCGGGAGTTTGTTCGAATAGTCTCTCATACCCACTTGAAGGCTTCCTGTGCTGGCACATGGAGCCGTCCCCTTGATGATGGGAGCATTCCAAGTGTTAGGACTTTCTCCACTGTTGAAGTCTATATTCTCAAAAGGCTCAGTTTGATTGGGAATTGTAAATTCATAGGTAAACAAAGGATAGGAAGAGCAATAACCATAAGGTTGCACTTCTAAACGATAGTTACCCACGGGTAGTTTCTTCTCAAGAGGAGGATCATAAGATCCTGTTTGATTGCGACTTTCAGAAAAGACCTCTACTCCCGTATCTCGATTTATCACTTTGGCTGTTACTTGATTAGTACCGGCAGGTAGCTTAATATTATCATTCTCTAGCCCACCGAGCGTAAGATTACCGCAAGCGGGAAAAACTTTCACGTTTTCCAAAGTATTGGAAAATTTAGCCTTCGCTGTGACAACAAAAGTGGATTCATCTTTCAGAGTCGGATCGCATATTGAACTAACCTTAGCTTTGTAAGTTCCCACAGGAAGTCGCTCGAGTTCAATGCTGAAGTAAGCACCTGATTGATCATAATATTGTATATACTCCGGAGTATAAGGGGTACCATCCTTTTCGAAACTCCAAGTGAATAACTTGGAAAGTTTTGCATTGTTAGTGGTGTAACTATTATTATCTAATTGGGTATCGATCCTCGCTTTTCCATCACTTTCGCAAGGAGATGGAGCAGTACTTTCGTATGCACTAACTTTTAAGGTATGTTTCTTGACCTCTACTTCAGTCTTCATAGAAACCGTTCCACAAGAGGCAATAAGGCGGACAGTGTATTTCCCAGGAGCCGGTACTTGTACACCCACTTTTTCATCATAAGTGCTGTAAAGCCCTGAGGCTACCACCGTGCTCCCTTGTATGATTTCATAGCGACCATCCAAAAAAAGCCGTCTTATCTCAGGTTTGTTATAGATATTGGGAGTAAGGGTGATAAAATAGCCTGTGCAGAATCGTTCTCCAAAACTTTGTTGGGCATTGAAATTGTATTGCACATTGTCTGCTCGCAATTCGGTCTCTGTCTCAATCACCTCACCACAAGCCAAGGTTAAGCGAGCCTTGTAATCTCCCGCAGGAAGCCCCGTCAATTTTGTTCCTTGCCAGCCCGAAGCCACTTGCATCGTACGTATCAAACTACCGGCATAAAAGACTTCAAGTTGTCCAGACTGATCTAACTGAGGATTAAAATTGATTCCAAGCTCGCCTCCTCCACTGCCGGCACAAATCCCTTTTGCATAGGTTTGAACACCCACATAGAGTTGTGCTTGCGCCTTTAGCTCAACTTCCTTTCGCTGGACGAGACTGCCACACATCTCTGCCTCGATCGTATATTTGCCTTCGGCTAAGTTTTTGAAATTGACGACTCCTCCGGACTTGGCATAAGTATCTGTTGTGGTCAATGTCTCAACCAAACTATTGCTTGCATCCAACAAACGGAACGTTGCAGGAGCTGTAAGCGTAACGCCCGGCAAATAAACCTGAATACTTCCGCCTCCGCAAGTGGGGAGCGGCTGGCGCGTTACCCAGGCATTGAGCGTACCGATTTCTACAGTTCGTACGGTAAAGTCAGCAGATTGTTCGGCACTACCGCAGTTGGCCGTAGCATGGAGAGTATAGTCGCCCGCAGGGAGCGCTCCGAAGGTTTTTCCTAGATTAGGAGTAGGTGCAGTCACGGTTTCGGTTGCTAATGGAGCGCCACCACCTCGAGGAAGGATCTCATAAGTCATCGAAGTGATGCCGTCGGCACGTGACACACCGGCAGAGACTTGACCCAGACAAGTTCCAACAACAGGATAGCCATAAGCGTAGAGCGTGAAAACATCCACCACGACTTCTTTTTCGATGGTGAGTTCGCCACCGCTCCAAGTGGCTCCTGCAGGAGCTGTGGGTGGCGTTCCGATGGTGCAGGAGGGGGTGAGTTTCGCCACCAGACGATAGGTACCGGCAGCCAAGCCTGTGAACTCTACATAGTTCGCGGGCTTGGCCGAGAAGAGGGTACGCGCCAATGTCGTCCCTTTATAAAGACTGTAAGAGGCTTTGGAGAATCCCGTGACACCTCCGATACGTGCTCGTATCACACCTTGTTTGCCGGTGCAGCCGTTGGAAGACTGGGTCGTGGCAACAATTTGTGGATGACTCGCAGTGAGTTCCGTGTAGGTAAGTTTGTCGAGTCCTACACTTTGCGGCACTCGCTGGCCGGGACATTCGGCCAAGACACGAATGTAGATAGGCGTTCCTTCGCTCCAGTGGTTGTCGAGCGGCACAGAAACACGTTCGCTGGGGAGTGCATCTTGGGCAATGGGGTAAGTGTTACGGTCGGTCGAGAACTGATAGGTGAGTTTTGTGAACCCACGCACGGCATTTCGATAGGAAATGTGCACCACTCCGGGCTGATTGCAGGTAGTGTTGCCTGCATCTAACTCGACAGTGAAATCTCCTTTCGACAAGCCGGGACATCCCTGACCACTCGCTATGGTGGCCACGGCTGCCAACAGCAGCAGGCAATACCAACGTAGGTGTGAGAAGTGAGAATACATAAAACAATATTTTGAAAATTACTGATTTTCAGGATGAAGTGTGTACGTCACGATGTAGTGAGAAGTCTTTGAGCAGGCTCGGGGGATACGGCTTTCCGTAGGTTCATCGGGCCGTGTCCTCCGCACCCACGGATTATTCAGAGATACATCCTTGCAGGGGCGGCCTTGCGGCGTCATTACCGCGCAAAGCTGTGAAGAGAGAGGATGATACGCTGTGATTGAGTGCAGCGGGAGGTCCCGGGAAGGGGCCAATCTCAATAACCGTAGGCAAGGAGGACGAAGGACGACGAACCTACGGCAGACGTCATGCACGGCGTTGCGTCCCCAAAGGGGGCGAATATCGGAGATTCCACACAGGAATGGTATTCCGAAAAAAAATCCCAGATGAATTCGGCTGTAAAAGTAAACAACTTTTACCGAACTCAAAAACTATTACTGGAAAATCAACAAAATCAATTTACCCCCCCCATTTTTGAAATGTACGGTTTGCAAAAACAATCGAAAAACTAAAAGAAAATCAGATAAACTTATGGAGGGACGAGAAGAATACTTTCATTCTAAAAAGCGCCCCCTTGACTGCATCACTTAAGTAGGTCTTCAAAATTAATCACAACTATCTTCTGCGTACGGATATTCTCTACTTTGACACCATCTTTGTTTCCCTTTTCCAGCATCTCGCCTTTGCGTAGCTCGCTACACTCCTTCCTCACAAAGACGACCTGACGGAAGTTTCAAGCATCAATGAACAGACGGAGCAAGCGGCTCATCATTATTTTTTTGTAATGCTTTGTTTTACAAGCACATCTGTCGCCACGAAAACGCCAAAGGGTGGCGACGCATCGCCAAGGCGTGGCGTTTCATCGCCAAAGGGTGGCGTTGGAACGCCAGGCCGTGGAAATAAAACTCCATAGGCATGGAAATAAAACGCCAAGAGCATGGAAATAAAACGCCAAGAGCATGGTGTTTTTTTCGGAAAAAAAGGAGATAAGATGGCGGAACAGCAAAAAGCCGACCGACTTTCCGAAGAAAGCCGGCCGGCTGTAAGGAGGGTGTGGAAGAGAGTAGACTGAGGAAGAGCTGCCTTAAAGGTCGTGTTCGTCCAAGAAGTTTTTCACTTCGATGGCAGCTTTGCAACCGCTGGCGGCAGCGGTGATGGCCTGACGATAGAGCGGGTCGGCCACGTCACCGGCAGCAAAGACGCCGGGCACATTGGTGCGTGGCGTTTGGCCCTGGTCTTGATGTAGCCGATTTCATCGACTTCGAGCCACTCACGGAAGAGTTCGCTGTTGGGGTTATGCCCGATGGCCAGGAAGAAGCCATCGATGGGGAGGTCATAGCGGCGCTCATCGGCTTCGCCTTTACGGTGAACCAAGTGGGCGCCTTCTACCCCATCTTCCCCATAAAGGCCGAGCGTGTTGGTCTCGAAGAGCACTTCGATTTTTTCGTTGGCAAACACGCGGTCCTGCATGGCCTGCGAAGCGCGCAGGAAGGGCTTGCGCACAATCAGATAGACCTTTTGTGCGAGTCCCGACAGGTAGGTAGCTTCTTCGCAGGCCGTGTCGCCACCGCCCACCACGGCCACCGTCTTCTTGCGGTAGAAGAAACCGTCGCAAGTGGCGCAGGCCGAAACACCGATGCCACGGTACTTCTCTTCGTCAGGCAGTCCGAGATATTTGGCGCTGGCGCCCGTGGCGATGATGAGCGTTTGGGTTTGCACTTGGCTGCCATCGTCAAACGTGAGCGTGTAAGGACGCTGCGAAAGGTCGGCTTTGGTGCAAATCTGCGTGCGGATTTGCGTGCCAAAACGTTCAGCCTGCTTGCGGAGATCGTCCATCAGTGCGTTGCCATCGACCCCCTCCGGGTAGCCGGGGAAGTTGTCGACATCGGTGGTCTGCGTGAGTTGTCCACCCGGCTGAATACCTTCGTAGATGACGGGGTGATGCCTGAGCGGCCGGCATAGATGGCCGCTGTATATCCGGCAGGGCCGCTGCCGAGGATGAGCGTTTTTAAGAGTTCCATAATTGAGTTGTTTTTGAGGGTAATGTTCGAATGAGCCTCAGCGGAGGTCGACAACCTCCACCTTGGGATGATCTTTTGGGGTTGAAGCGGAAGAAGGCATCGGACTTCTTGCCGGATTTCTGAAGGAGCGTATGCTGATGGTGGTCCAATTGTGGCTGTTGGTGCGCAGTCGGACGGTCGAGGGTTGATAGTTAGAGGAATTGAGGGTGATGTAAAGTTCCTTGATGGCCGCTTTTTCCATTTTCGGCCGCCAAGCGGACTTCGTAGTTGTTTCCTTGTGTTGTAAGGGTAGCCTTATAGCCGTGCTTGTAGAGGTGGAGGAAGTTCATTGGGTTCATCGAGGCGATTTCGGCTGCGGTGGGGGTGGTGACGTTCACTTCGCCCGAACCTTGTGCCAACGCCCATTCCGTTTTGCCGTCAAACCAAATGCGGGCTTGCGGGGATTGGAGGACGAATTTGTCACCTTGCACGGTGATGGTGCCCGATGAGTTGCCCATCCCACCTTTGGCCGAAAAGGCTGCCGTCACACTACCGCCCGTGAGGGCTTTTGCTGCTTTGTCGAGCACAGAGGTAGCTGTCTGTGCACTGCCGCCCACGGCCAGCAAGAGCGTGAGCATAAGGAGAAAGATGCGTTGTTTCATATCAATCAAAATGTTTGCCTTGGGCTTTGAGATTGCCCAAGATTTGTTCGAGTTCGATTTCAGACTGCACATAGACTTCACGCGGTTTCGAGCCATTGACGGGGCCAACGATGCCCGCTTCTTCGAGCTGGTCCATCAGGCGGCCGGCACGGTTGAATCCGACTTTGAAGGTGCGTTGGATTTTTGGAAGTAGAGCCTTGTTGGGTGTTCACCACGAAGCGCGCAACTTGGTCGAATGTGCTGCCTTCGCCCAAACCGATGTCCCCCGCACTCTCAGTGCCTTCTTCGGCCACCAGCGGCAATTCAAAGGGGTAAGGGTAGCCTTGTTGGGCTGCGACAAAGTCGGTGATGGCTTCGACCTCGGGGGTATCGACAAAGGCGCATTGCACACGGGTGAGTTTGCCATTGGTCAGCATGAGCATATCTCCGCGTCCAATCAAGTTGTTGGCCCCTTTGGCATCGAGGATGATGCCGCTTTCGCGTGAACCCATCACCTTGAAAGCCATGCGTGCCGGGAAGTTGGCTTTGATTTTTGCCCGTGATGATTTCAGCACGCGGACTCTGCGTGGCAATGATCATGTGGATGCCCACGGCACGCGCCAACTGCGCAATGCGGGCTATCGGCAGCTCAATGTCCTTGCCGGCCGTCATCATCAGGTCGCCATATTCGTCGATGACCACTACAATATAAGGCAGGAAGCGATGATCGTGCTCGGGACTGAGGCGGCGCTTGATGAACTTGGCGTTGTATTCTTTCAGGTTGCGGCAATGCGCGATTTTTAGCAGGTCGTAGCGATTGTCCATCTCTTGACACAGGCTTTTGAGTGTCTGCACCACCTTTGTGACATCCGTGATAACAGGCTCTTCGCTGTCGGGCACTTGCGCCAAGAAGTGTTTGAGCAAAGGCTGATACATGGAAAATTCCACCTTCTTCGGGTCGATCATGACCAACTTCAATTCGGCGGGGTGCTTCTTGTAGAGCAAGGAGGTGATGATGGCGTTGAGGCCGACCGACTTTACCCTGTCCCGTTGCACCGGCCACGAGGAGGTGGGGCATTTTGGCCAAGTCGACCATAAAGACCTCGTTCGTGATGGTTTTGCCCAAAGCAACGGGGAGCTCGTAGTCCGTCTCTTGGAACTTCTGCGTGTTGAGAATGCTCTCCATCGACACAATCTGCGGCTTCTTGTTGGGCACTTCAATACCGATGGAGTTCTTGCCGGGAATGGGGGCGATGATGCGAATGCCCAAGGCCGCAAGGCTGAGCGCGATGTCGTCCTCCAAATTCTTAATCTTCGAGATGCGCTGTCCCGGAGCAGGCACAATCTCATAGAGCGTCACGGTCGGGCCGATGGTCGCCGAGATCTCTGTGATTTCCACCCCAAAGTTGCCCAAGGTTGTGACGATACGTTCCTTGTTGGCCTGCTGCTCCGCCATATCAATAGGAGTGTTGCCGGCGCTGTGTTTGGCCAAGAGGGTAAGGGGAGGATATTTGTAGTGGCTCAAATCGCGCTTCGGGTCATAGGGAGGCAGGTCGGCGGCATCGCCCAAGGTTTGCGCATCGGCTTTGGCTTCTTCAGCAGTCGTGTTGAGCGTCATTTCCAAAGCGTCCTCCTCGTCTTCCTCGCCCTCTTCGGCAGCAATGGCAACGTCCTCGGCTTCTTGTTCCTCAGCGGTGGTGTCGGTGATGTTGAACACCAGCGATGGCGCTGCGTCCTCTTCCTCACTCTCCTCTTCCGGGTCGGCAGGCGAGGCGGCTTCATCATCGGCTGGGTCGTTTTCTTCGTCTGCCACCTCTTCTTCTTCGGCGGCATCTTCAGCCTCTTCTTCCTCCTCTTCCCGCACACCGAAGAGCACACGGCTGAGTTTATGGAAAGCCTTGAAGAACCAGATGAACACTTGTGTGAACCAATAGCCGATGTAGCTCAGTGTGATGAGCAACAGGATGACCGCCGTAATCACTTCGCCCACATAATTGGTCATCCATTCATAGACCAGCCGACCGTGAGCACCGCCCAAATCGAAAGAGAGTTCGTGCTGAAAGGTCGAGAGGAACAGCACCTGAATGCAATGGGCATCCACACTGCCCACGACCATGATGACACCGAGATGAATGAACAGCAGCCACAAGCGGATGGGGCTGGCCTCTTTGAGCATCAGTTTCAGCACAACGCCCAAGAGGAACACGGGGATGAGAAGGCTGAACACGCCAAAGAGGTTGTTCATAAAGTAATAGGCACAATAAGCTCCCAGTTTGCCGCCGTAGTTGGACGCGTGCGAAACCGTGCCCGCCAAGACATCGGCTTGGTCCTCGCTACCGGTGAAGAGGTTGGAGGCCATCGAGATAATCATGAAAAACGCGATGACCAAGATCAACATTCCTCCTGCAAAGCGATAGTAGTCGCGACGCGAACTCACTCCGGCCACGCTCTTGAATTCTTCGCGCAACTGGGCGTTGCGTTGCGATTTCGATGGTTTCTTTCCTCTCGTTGTCTTGCTTTTAGAAGTAGAATACACGTTTTTTCTTTGTTCTGCCATTCGTAGGTTTCGGCTTATTTTTGTTCTGTGTAAAACTGGATGAGACGTTGCGTAGCACGACGGCACACCGCGCAAAAGGTGGGTGCTTCGTTGGTGCGCATGCGGCAATCACGGAAAGCGCGATAGACGCCCTTGCTCTGATAACCCCCGCCTTCGTACACCCCGATGCGGGTCATGTCCGTGTCGGGCTTTCCTTGGGTGGGCGTGGGGATGGGCGTGCCTTTGGGCAACATGTCCCTGCCATTTTTGGGCGAAGTCCACCCGCGTGGTGAGGTTTTTGCTCCCACGGCTCTACATCCGTCGGAAAGAGTTCGCCATAGGCACTGTCATAGAAATACTCGTCAGCCAATCCGGCGAAAAGAATGCCCAAACTCATGCACGACTACGGGCTTATAGAGTGCGTGGTGCGCCGCCACGAGGGTGTAGCTGTTGTAGATGCCGCCACCGCCATAGTTGTCGGTGTTGGTCAGAATAATAATGTGCTCATAGGGGACACCGGCGAGCGCGTTGTTGAGTGTCTTGAGGCTCAACGTTGTCAGATAGCGTTCGCTGTAGAACGTGTCGAAATGGGAGTTGAGGGCGGTGGTCTTCCACTCCTTCTTGTGCGGAATGCTCACCCCGCTCTCGGCGCTGGGCACAGCCACGGCCACGATGTTGAAGCGGTCTTTGTACGTAGAGTAAGGCGCATAAGAAAGCAATTCGTCCGTTGCCACCTGTGCATCCCGATAGAACACGTCCATTTCTTCCGCCCGATAGCCTTCGGCCACAATGGCGATGTCGATACACTGCTTGCTGTCGCCGCCCTTGTGCAAATAGCGGTGAGGATAGGGCGAAGCGGAGGGCAAAGGGCGGATGAGGATGTCGTCGATTTTGACCAGATGCGTGAATGTCGCTGTCGTTTGCTGCCGCGGATTGTAAAGTTCCACCGTGACCTCGGCATTCTGTCGCGGCATCGGCAGTTGGAACACATTTTCGAAAAGAGCGGGTTGTCGCAGTAGCTTCTTCCGTGCTCACCCATTCTTGAAACAGCGTGGAAAAGGAGGTCTTGTAAATCACCGCCTTTGTCGCTGCATCACGCATCGTAATCTGGCCATTGCCGCGCAAAGGCACTTCGTCCAAATTGACCCGACGGCCAGCCCACCCTTCGGCCACATGCAATTCGTCCAAAGCGATGAACTGCTGTCGGGCATTGCCGGAGAAGATGTAGTCGATGCGCAAAGTCCGGTCGCTGAAATAGCGGTCAAAATCAACCGGAGCGGCTGCCGAAAGCGAAAGCGACACCAAAAGGAAGGAGAAGAGCAAAAACTTTTTTTCATATCGGGGAGCAGAGGAATTTGTTGGTTTTAGAATGCCCTATTCTATAGAACAAAAGTGCAGCGAAGTTACGATTTTTTGCCGAAACGGCGGCGCCATTGGACGTTTATTTGTACTTTTGCCGAGTTTTTCACCCCGACACTGAATAGGAAATATGAAAAAGTTGATTGTCGACAGCGGCTCGACCAAAACGGACTGGGCTTTGCTCTCTGCCGGCCGGTTGGTCTGCCGCCTACAAACCGCGGGCCTCAACCCCAGTCTGATGACCGACGAAAGCATCATGCACGTGCTTCGCGACGAACTCCTGCCGGCGCTGAATGCCTGTCCGGAGTTTTCAGCCGCGGAAGCCTTGGATGAGCTGGTCTTCTACGGCGCCGGCTGCCGCCCCGAACAAGAAGCGCGCATGACTGACCTACTGAAACAGCAACTTTCGGCCCTGTCCGTCCGTGTGGCTTCCGACCTCTTGGGAGCGGCCCACGCCCTCTGCGCGCAGGAAGCCGGCATTGTCTGCATCCTGGGCACAGGCTCGGGCAGCGCACTCTACGATGGTGAGAAATTCGTGCAGTCCACGCCAAGCCTGGGCTACATCTTGGGCGATGAAGGGAGCGGTGGATCGCTGGGCAAGCACTTGGTGGCCGATGTGTTCAAAGGCGTGCTGCCTCCTCATCTCTGCGAAGCCTTTCGAGCCGACTACCCCATTGATTTGCCCAAACTCATTCAGCACGTCTACCGCGAGCCTGCTCCCAACCGCTATTTGGCGCAATTCACCCCCTTTCTCCTGCGCCATCGACAGGAAGAGAGCATCCGCGCCTTCCTCCTCAACGAGTTTCGCACCTTCTTCCGTCGCAACATCCTCCCCTATCGCCGCCCGGATTTAGCCGTCAATTTTTGTGGGAAGCATCGCGGCTTTGTTTGCCGACGAACTCTCTGCCGCCGCACAGCTCGAGGGCTTCTGCACGGGGCGCATCCTTCGTGCACCGTTGGACAGCCTCATTGAGCAAGCCTTGTCCCCCGAACTTTAAGTCCCCACTTTAAGCGCACCCATCGCATTTGACTGCCTTTTTATAACCATAGGCGATCAAATACGATGGGTGCTTTTTTTGCTTGGCTTGGTTTCAAAGATGTTTTTCTTGACGTAATCCACTTTTTTTCCTTAGTGGAGGATTCTGCAAAACGAACGGCCGCCATCGTTGTGCAGGAACGATGGCAGCCGTTGAAAGGGAGTTGGGGGTAGAAAAATCGGCCGAGGGGCTATTCGACGTAGAGCACAAGCCCTTTGAGGTATTCGCCCTCAGGATGGTAGATGTTGATGGGGTGGTCGGCCGGCTGGTGAAGCTGATGGAGGATGCGCACGTGGCGGCCACTTTGGGCGGCAGCGGTGAAGACGGCGAGGCGGAACTGGTCCTTGTTGACCGCCTGCGAGCAAGAAAAGGTAAAGACGATGCCGCCGGGGCGAATCTTGCGGAAAGCGATGGCGTTGAGGCGCGTGTAGCCTTTGATGGCGTTGCGCAACGCGTCTTTGTGCTTGGCAAAGGCCGGCGGGTCGAGGACGATGAGGTCGTAGTCGCCGCCGGCGCGTTCGAGAAATCGGAACGCATCCTCGGCATAGGCTTCGTGGCGAGGGTCGTCGGGGAAGTTGAGGGCGATGTTTTTGGCGCGTGAGTTCGATGGCCTGGGCTGAGGCATCAACGCTGTGGACAAGGCGGGCGCCGCCACGCATGGCATAGACGGAGAATCCACCGGTGTAGCAAAACATGTTGAGCACCGCGCGGTCGCGGCTGTAATGTTCGAGCAGGGTGCGGTTTTCGCGCTGGTCGACAAAGAAGCCCGTCTTCTGCCCATGGAGCCAGTCGATGTGGAAATTCAGGCCGTTTTTCGCAAGCCACATCGGCCGTGGTTTCGCCGCGCAGAAAGCCATTTTGCTGATGGAGGTCGGCCTTGAAGGGGAGGGTCGTTTCGCTTTTGTAATAGACATGGTCGAGACAGCCTTCGGCGGCTTCGAGGAGGGCGTCGGCGATGGGTTCGCGGTCGCAGTGCATTCCCACAGAGTGGGCCTGCATTACAGCGGTGCGGCCAAAGACATCGATGACCAAACCGGGGAGTTGGTCGCCCTCACCGTGGACAAGGCGATAGATGTTGTTGCGCTCGGGAGCGGTATTGAGCCCCAACGCAGCACGCATGGCGAAGGCTTGGCGCAGACGGCGCACCCAAAAGGCGTGGTCGATGGGCTCGTCGTGGAAGGTGAGAACACGCACGGAAATGGAGCCGATTTGATAGTGGCCGATGGCTAAGAATTGTCCTTCGGCATCGACAATGCGTACGATTTCGCCTTCGGTGAGAGGCGTGTTGCGAGGTTGTGTGCCGAGGATGGCACCAGAGAATATCCAAGGGTGGAAGCGCTTGAGGCTTTCGGCCTTGCCGCGGCGAAGGATGAGCGTGTTCATAAGGTGGGGGCGTCTTTTAGGAGATTGTCTGCGCGAGGTGGTGCGCTTGCGAGCAGTGGTTTTGCTTTTGGCCGTCGTGCTGCTTTTTTCTTTTTGGAGCGACTTGGGGAGGCCGTGGCTTTGGAAGTTCGTTTGGTGGCTGTCTTGCGAGTTTTTGTCGTCGCTCGTAGGGCGGACGAAGCCATCGGTGCTGCACTTTCGGGAGGCTCAGGCTTGGGAGGAGCGGGAAGCAAGACGAAGTCGTGGGAGGCTTGCAGTTGCACCATACGTTCGTAGAGGCGGATACAGGCATCGGCATCGGTGGCGGCATAAAGGCGCTGTTTTTTTCATCGAGAATGTCGGCCTCCCAGTTGGTGAGTTGCGCCGTTTTGGAAATGCGCCGGCGGAAGAAGTTGGCAAAGAGTTTGGCCAGACTCATGTCCTCAATGCCCATCGCGGCGGCCATCTGCTGGAGGTCTATGCAGCCTCGCGGTGTGAAGTCGGGGCGGCGCTGGCTGAGTTGGTGGAAGTCGTCTTTGAGCGAGAGACCCACTTTGCAAAAGTTTTCGTCCTCGAGAAGTTGCGCAAGGCAGTCGGGGAAGCCCATGAAGTTGAGACGAAAGAGGAAGCAAAGGTCGCCGCCCGCCACTTGCAGCAACGCCACTTGGTGGGTGGTGCCGCGGCGGAAGGAGGGGCGCGTTTCGGTGTCGATGCCCAGCAGAGGGCAGGTACGGAGGTAGCGCACAGCGCGTTCGGCTTCGGATTCGCTCTGCACCACAATGATGCGGCCGGAGAAGGTGTAGCGCGGCAGTGTGGGAATGAGCTTTTTATCGGTTTGGGTGAAGAGTTCTAACATAAGTAAGTAAATGTACTACAATTCATCGACCTGTCCGGAAGCAACAAGTTCGTGGAGAGCACGGAGCGCGCCGAGAAGCTGTTGCCCCCAGCGGTTGCGGAAGTCTTCGAGACATTCGTAGAGGGCCACTTCCATGGCTTCGTCGATTTCGGAGCGAAAGGCTTCGACCATGTTGCGGAGCGTCTGGTAGCAGTCGGCAAGGCTCTCACTGATGGTGCACACCACGGGCCCATCGGAGTAGCGAAAGTCTTCGACAAAGACGTCGAGATAGTCGTCGGCATTGCGCAAGATGGCTGCAATGGAAGTGCGCACAAATTCGTAATCGGCTTCGGTGACGGCCGGTTCGACGTAGCCAATGCCCTCTTCAACTTCTTCCACCAGAGTGGCTTTGAGGTAGACCATGGGGATGAGACGCTGCATGAGGGAGGTAAATTCGCTTCGCTCGCTTCCCGGGCACTGTTCGAGCTGTTTGCAAAACTCGGTGGCAACGGTGACAAATTCGAGTACGTCACGGCGGTAGATATGTTGAAGTTCTTCCATAAATAGATGTTCAGTAGATTGAATTGTAGAAATAGAAATGCCAGTAGGTTTGTCCGTAGTCGCTACGCAGAAGGTTGCCCTCTTCAATGGACGAGTGAGCCTGCGTGGCAAGGAACTTTTGCCGTAAGTCGAGGAAATCACGGTAGTTGGCTTCGATGGTGGCATCGGTATAGGAGACGAAAGGTTGTGCACCCGTACGGCGATAAAGGACGAGAGCCTCTCGATAGGCCATGGGCAGTGTCTCCGGATGAGAGAAGGCAAATGGGGAGGAACGAAACTCCTCGGCAAAGGTGCTCAACTTTCGGTCCAGCAACAGTCCAAGCCAATGGAGGTGCTGCTGCCGCGAACGGCGGAGAGCGGGAGAAGCCGCGAGCGACCGGTGCACGAGTTCAGCATAATAAGGTACTGCAGCAGTCGGGACGATCCGGAGCATCGCCGCATTTGCTTTGGACGGCAGAGGATAGTCAAAAAAGGTGTCGGCCAAAGGGCTGCTGAGGGTGTCGCGCTGCAACTGCGTGAGGGCATAGGGCTCTCAGTGCCACGACTTGCGGCGTGGGATGAGCAAAGTTTTCGCCAACGGAGAGAGCTTCGGCATAGTGTTCTTGTAGGCAAAGTCGGCCCATCTTCAGTTCGAGGGTTTGGGCCTCATCGGAGGGAGTGAGGATACCGATGCCCCAACAAACGGCAAGCAGTGTCAGCAATGTGCGATGCAGACTGAAAGTGGGCGTTGAGTCACAGACTTTCGGCAGGAGAAAGCATTGGGCCAGGCGAAGGAGAGGCAGGACGAGCATCACCCCGAGAATCCCAAACCACCCAGAGGAGAGTAGCAGCCGCCCTTCGGTCAGGCCGTAGATCCAGGCTGTGAGCGTTTCGCCTTTGAGCACGGCAGCATAGTAGAAGATAAACACTCCGAAGAGCGCGTAGGGAAGAATACGCACTCTTCGGAGATAGAGAGAATAAAGGAAAGTGGGAAGTTTCATCTATTTGCTCTTGTGCAGCACGACGGCCGAGCGTGCCGGGATGTAGAGTTGCAACCAGCCTTTGCCGTCGGCATCGAGGATGGGGTCGTCGGTTGTGAAGTGGGTGATGGTGTCGTCGGTGTTGCCGAAACCTCCAAAGTCGGGGTTGTCGGTGTTGAGCACTACCTTGTAAGCCCCCTTCTTGACCATAAACCCATAGTCGGTGTAGGAGTTGGTGGGCGAGAAGTTGAAGACAAACAGAAGGTCGCCGCGCTGGTAAGCCAAGATTTGGTCGCCATCGTTGTGCCAAATCTCCACAACAGGCAGATTTTTGGATGTTGTGCTCCAGCTTGAGCGTACTGAGCATGGCGCGGTCGAAATCGCCCAGGAAATGATAGCACAACTCCTTGTTGTCGACCAAATTCCACTGACGACGGGCGTACTTGTAACTCCATCCGTTGCCTTCGCGGGGGAAGTCAATCCACTCGGGATGGCCGAACTCATTGCCCATAAAGTTGAGGTAACCGCCATTGATGGTAGAGGCCGTCACGAGACGTATCATCTTGTGCAGGGCGATGCCGCGGTGGGCGCGTTCGTTTTCATCGCCCTTGCGGAAGTGCCAATACATGTCGGCATCAATGAGGCGGAAGATGAGGGTTTTGTCGCCCACCAAGGCTTGGTCGTGACTCTCGGCATAGGAGATGTTTTTTTCTCATCAGCGCGACGATTGGTGAGTTCCCAGAAAATGGAAGATGGTTTCCAATCTTCGTCTTTGAGTTCTTTGATGGTCTTGATCCAATAGTCGGGCAGGTTCATAGCCAGACGATAGTCGAAGCCGTAGCCGCCGTCCTTGAAAGGCGCTGCCAAACCGGGCATTCCGCTGACTTCCTCGGCAATGGTGATGGCATGGGGATTGACCTGATGGATGAGTTCGTTGGCCAAGGTGAGGTAACAGATGGCATTGTCGTCTTGGTGTCCATTGAAATAGTCGCCATAGCCGCCAAAGGCTTCTCCAAGCCCATGGCTGTAATAAAGCATAGACGTCACGCCATCGAAGCGGAAACCATCGAAGTGGAACTCTTCGAGCCAATATTTGCAGTTAGAGAGGAGGAAGTGGATGACTTCGTTCTTTCCGTAGTCGAAGCAAAGGCTGTCCCAAGCCGGATGTTCGCGACGGTCGCCGGAATAGAAATACTGGTGAGGGTCGCCGGCAAAGTTGCCCAAGCCTTCGACCTCGTTCTTGACGGCATGACTCTGCACCAAGTCCATAATGACCGCAATGCCATGCTTGTGGGCTTCATCAATGAGGGCTTTCAACTCTTCGGGAGTGCCACAACGGCTTGAAGCAGCAAAGAAGTTGGAGACGTGATAGCCAAACGAGCCATAATAAGGATGTTCCTGCACAGCCATAATTTGCAGGCAGTTGTAGCCATCGGCAATCACACGGGGCAGGACATTCTCACGAAATTCATTGTAAGTGCCCACTTTTTCCGCGTCCTGCGACATCCCGATGTGGCACTCGTAGATGAGGAGGGGGTTGCGGTCGGGCCTGAAGTCCGTATGTTTGAAGCGATAAGGCTGTTCGGGAGCCCAGACTTGTGCAGAGAAGATTTTGGTTTGCTCATCTTGCACTACACGATGGGCATAAGAAGGGATGCGCTCTCCCTGTCCACCCTCCCAATAGACATGCAGTTTGAACAAGTCACCATGGGCCATGGCTTTGAGAGGAAGTTTGATTTCCCAATTTCCATTTTCTTCGAGGCGCTGTAACTCGTACTCCGGCGTTTCCTGCCACTGATTGAAGTCGCCCACCAGAAACATCCGTGTGGCGTTGGGCGCCCACTCTCTAAAGACCCATTGTTGAGCTTCTTGATGCAGACCGAAATAGAGATGTCCGGAAGCAAACTCGGCAAGGGTTTGAGTCCCTTGCGTAAGTTCATGCTTTTTTTGCAGCGCGTACTCATGACGCCCAAGAATAGCAGCATTAAAGGGCTCGAGCCAAGAATCGTTTTGTACGATTTTGAGAACCGTCGGTCTCTTGTCCGCTGTCTTTTTAGTTTCCGTGCGGAGTTGTGTTTCCTGTTGTGTCGGAACTTTCATATTTGCCTGTTTTTATGATGCTATTGTGTGAGATATCTGATGAGCTGGGGTTAGCGTTTATAGGTTTCAACGCGTCGTCCACGCTCGTAGGTGCCAGCCGCAATTTTATTTCCATTTCGGTCATATTCGATGAAGTCACCGTTTCGTTCTCCTTCGGAATAAGAACCTTCAAAACGCGTGCCATCCGTCTGTATCTCTATGCAACGGCCGTGTTTAAGACCTTTCTGGAAATGTCCCTTGTAGCGCTCTCCATTGGCCGTGTGAAGCACTCCTTCGCCTTCCATCAGGCCATCTTTCCATTGACCGGTGTAGTCATCACCAGTTTTGGTTTTGTAAACGCCTTGTCCATTGGGCTTGTCGGCTTTCCATTGGCCGGTGTAAGTGGCTTGTCCTTTCCAGGTGTAAGTCCCCATACCACTTTGTTCACCATTCTTATAACTGCCGACATATTTATTACCATTCGCAAAGTTGCAAACTCCTTCACCAGTACGTTCACCGGCTACATACTGGCCTTCGTAGACATCACCATTGCGAAATTTGTAAATGCCTTTTCCGTGCTGGTTGTCATCTTTCCACTCACCAATGTAGACATCGCCATCGGCATATTGATAAGTCCCATAACCATTGCGCAGGTTGTTGAACCACTGCCCTTCGTAGCGTGTGCCATCGTGCCAGTCGAAAGTTCCTTTGCCTTGTTTCTTGTCGGCCACCCAATGTCCACGATAGTAAGCCCCGCTCACAAAGGTGTAAGTGCCCTCACCTTCACGCTTGTCTTGCTTCCAATCGCCAACGTAGATATCTCCATTGTAGTAGAACATCGTACCTTTTCCTTCGCGGATGTCACGATACCACAATCCCTTATAACGATTGTTGTTAATGAAGTAGTAAGTGCCACGGCCATGCTGTTGATCTTTGTACCACTCTCCTTCATACTTTTCGCCATCGGCATAGAGATAAGTGCCATAGCCCTGACGCTTTCCGTTTTCATACATTCCCTCATAGCTATCTCCATTCACAAAGACGGTATGTCCCTTTCCATAAGGTTTTTTGCCTATCATCTCACCGGTATAGACAGCCTTTGTTTTCGGGAAAGTGTAAGTGCCTACTTCTAATTTTTTGGGCATGAAGAAAAGCCACAGAGAAAAAGAGAAAGAAGATGAAAGTGAGAAAGTTTTTCGTCATATCGTAAAAGCCCAAGAGAATGAAGTCGTAAGGATGGATACCATGGCGTGAACACCGCTGTATATCGGCAAAGTTACTATTACTTTTGCATATAACAAAGAGAAAGAAAGGTTTTATGCTTGCCGGGCTAAGAAAATCTCTGCTTTCTGCAAATCTTCGGGAGTATCAATACCAATTGTCTCTATCTCCGTTTGCCCCACACGAATTTTTCAATCCTGCTTCCAGCCAGCGCAGTTGCTCCAAGCTTTCTGCAATCTCCAAACGGCTTTGAGGCAAAGCTTGGATGGTGTGCAGTGCTTCCTTTCGATAGGCATAAATTCCGATGTGCTTGTAAAAAGTATGGTGTGCCAACCATTCTGTCTCGGGAACACCTCGCAGGAAAGGTATCACAGAGCGAGAGAAATAGAGCGCAAAACCCTGCTCATCAATGACGACTTTGGGAGAGTTGGGATTGGAAAGCGCCTCCCACCCCTGATGAAGTGCGAAAGGCTTTACCAAAGTGGCAATTTGGGTCCGACGATGCTCAAAACAATCCATCAGGGCGTGCAACTGTGAAGCTGCAATGAAAGGCTCATCACCTTGTACATTGATAACGACATCATACTCCATGTTCAACTTACAAGCCGCCTCATAACAACGATCCGTTCCACTCCGATGTTCGGTAGAAGTCATAATAGCTTTGCCGCCAAATTTTTCCACGGCGGCAAAGATACGTTCGTCATCGGTAGCCACAAAGGTATCGGCAATCACCTGAGAAACTCGTTCATAGACATGTTGGACGATTGGTTTTCCTGCCAACCATGCAAGTGGTTTGGCAGGAAAGCGTGTGGAAGCATAACGGGCTGGAATAATAGCAATAAACTTCATCGGGACATCAATTAAAGAGTTTGTCGTCTGAGAACTCGGCCTTTGCAGGAGCATTGTTTTTTCTACTTTCTCCTCCATCTGCCGCAACAGAAGGAACCGCGGTGTTATTTCGGAGACTGTCGGCTCCATGAGGGCGTTCTCCCACATAGAAGTTCTCTTTGGGGTCATAGCCCAAGTGGGCGTCTTTGAACACGCGATTCATGTACAACCCCCAAATGGGTAGGGCAGTTGATGCTCCCTGTCCTTGTGCTGTTGAGTTAAAGTGGATGTCTCGGTCCTCTCCCCCTACCCAACAGGCAGTGACAAGGCGGGGCACATATCCAACAAACCAACCGTCTGAATTGTTGTTGGTCGTTCCGGTCTTGCCCGCTATCGGACCTTCCAAATTGAACTTATAGCGTAGACGACGTCCGGTACCTTGGTCGATGACCGCACGCATCATATCAATCATCTCGTAACTGGTCTTTTCAGAAATGACTTCGTTCATGCGCGGTGTGAACTCCGCCAGCACATTGCCCTCACTGTCTTCTATGCGGGTCACCAAAAGAGGGGCACAGCGAATCCCTTTATTGACAAATGCGGTATAAGCGGAGGCCATTTCTGCCACAGTGATATCGCAAGGCCCCAAGCACAGCACCATTGAGGGATAAAGATCCGGGTTGGCCACGCCAAATGTATGCAGAAGTTCGGCAAGTCGAACACCTGTTCTGTCCACCTCATTCATCAAATTGGCCGTGGCCCAGTTGCTCGATTGCGACAATGCCCATTTCAGAGTAACCATCTCACCGGCCCGAGCATGATTGGCATTACGAGGCGTCCATCCTCCATAAGTGCGTTGGGCGTTGGAAATGAAATCGTCAGGCTTATAGCCATCTTCCATCGCCATGGAAAAAACAAAGGGCTTCATCGTCGAACCGATTTGGCGGCGTCCCACCATGGCCATGTCATACTGGAAGTGAGCATAATTAAGTCCACCCACATAGGCTTTGACATAGCCATTGGCAGGGTCGATGGAAAGGAGTCCTGCACGTAAGAAACTTTTATAATAGCGGATAGAGTCTAAAGGAGACATGAGTGTGTCGATATCTCCATGGTACGAATAGACCGTCATCGGGACTTTGGTGGCAAATGCAGTCCGGATGGTTTCTTCGTCTGCGCCTGCCGACTTCATCGTGTGATAGCGTTCAGTCTGTCGAATCGCTTTATTGAGGATATTGTCAATTTGCTTGCGAGAAAGTTTTGATGAATAAGGGAATGTCGAAGAGCCGCGTTTGGCTTGATTAAATGCGGGTTGCAAGTTCAGTGCGACTTGCTTGAACACAGCCTCTTCGGCATACTGCTGCATCCGAGAGTCGATGGTCGTATATACTTTTAGACCATCCGTATACAAATCATAGTTTTCGCCATCGCGTTTTTTGTTTTTCTTACACCAGCCATAGAGTGGGTCTTGTTCCCAAGAGAGTGAATCGCTATAAAACTGTTGCATCTGCCAAGCCCGATAATTTCGTTTGTCAGGTTTATCTGCCATTAATATTTGGCGGAGATACTCCCGCAGATAAGTAGCTTTCCCCTCTTTGTGATCGACCTGATGGAAGTTGAGTTGGAGCGGCTCTTGACTCAGGCGTGCACAACTATCGGCATCGAGATAGCCCGCCTTGACCATCTGCTGCAGCACTACATTGCGCCGCTGGCGACAACGCTCTCCTTCGCGAACGGGATTGAAATAAGAGGGGTTCTTGCACATCCCCACCAGCAAGGCAGCCTCGTTGATGGTCAATTCGCGGGCAGACTTACCAAAGTAGACATTGGCAGCGGTCTTAATGCCGACGGCATTGTGCAGAAAATCGAAGTAGTTGAGGTAGAGAGTCATAATCTCCTCTTTGGTGTAATAGCGTTCAATCTCAACGGCAATCACCCACTCCACGGGCTTTTGGAAGAGACGCTGCAAAGTGCTCTGCGCATGTTCCGAGTAGAGTTGTTTGGCCAATTGCTGTGTAATCGTAGAGCCACCACCGGCATTTCTTTGCCCCAACACGCCACGCTTCACAATGGCTCGCATCAAGGCTTTGGCATCCACGCCCGAATGGTTGTAGAAACGTACATCTTCCGTGGCAACAAGTGCTTTGAAGACATGGTCGGAAATGCTATCTTTGACCACAAATACACGATTTTCATTGCGCGACCACGTACCCAAGAGTTCTCCATCAGCAGTATAGGCTTGAGAAGCAAACTTGCTGATGGGATTTTGAAGTTCTTTGAGATCGGGCATATTGCCTATCCAGCCACGCTCAATCATAAAGATGCCAAGAGCTATGAGTAGAATAAAGCTGAGAAGCAACCACCAAAGAGTGAGGATAAAAGTACGACGCATAGAGTTGATGTAAGAGGAGAGGCTAAGGCGTAGAAGCAATATGAAGACCAAAAGAAGCAAGACGTGGTCATGCCGGAAGATGAAGTTCCTGCATGACCACTTTATTTTAACTAACGAAGCGTAGAAAGTTAGATGATGTATTGGCTACTGATACTTTCATTGTTGAGGACGCGACGGATGGTTTCTGCAAAGAGAGGGCCAACACTGAGCTGCTTAATTTTTTTGCAGTTTCCTTGGTAGGGAATGGAGTCGGTAAACACAATTTCTTCCAACTGGCTATTGCTTACGCGTTCATCGGCCGGTCCGGACATGATGCAGTGGCTGGCCAAAGCCCGCACAGAGTTAGCGCCCATCGATTTAATGAGATCGGCAGCCTTAGTAATCGTTCCTGCGGTATCGACCATATCGTCTACCAACACGACGTCCATACCTTTGACATCGCCAATCACCTCCATAGATGCGACTTCGTTGGCGCGTTGACGAGTTTTGTTGCAAATCACCATAGGGCAATCCAAGTACTTAGCATAGGTACTGGCTCGCTTTGTGCCTCCGACATCGGGCGTGGCAATACACAGATTCTTGAGATTGGTCTGCTTGATATAGGGAAGTAAAATTGTGGAGGCAAACAGATGGTCGACCGGGACTTCGAAAAATCCTTGCTCTTGGTCAGCATGTAAATCCATCGTCATGATGCGATTGATTCCGGCCAAACTGAGCATATTGGCAACCAATTTAGCCGCAATGGACACACGCGGTTTGCTTTTGCGATCCTGCCGCGCCCATCCATAGTAAGGGACAATAGCATTGATGGTGCGTGCAGAAGCTCGCTTTGCGGCATCGACCATAAGGAGCAGTTCCATCAGATTGTCGGCCGAAGGGAAAGTGCTTTGAATCAAAAACATCGCAGCCTCTGATAGACTCTTCGTAGCAAACTTCAAATTCGCCATCGGCAAAATAGGTAATCGTCAGATTGCCCATTTCACAACCTAAGTTCTCACAAATTTTCTCGGCCAAATAGCGACTCTTAGTGCCCGAGAAAACCTTAATTTTACTGTTCATGTTGGGTTGGATTATTGGGTTGGTGGGTGTGAAGACAAGAAGCAGGACATCAATTCACCGCCTTACGAAGTTTCCGAAAGTGGCTGATGATGTTTTTATAATCGTGGTGAGTATGGATATCAAATCGGTTCCACAAATCTCCCAAAAACAACAACTCCTCCAAAGCCATAGTCTTTCAGCAGTGAAAGATTGTCTAGACCGACATTACCCATCGCCATCACTTTCTTATTGATAACGTGGCGCTTTCGAAAATCATGGAGTTTCGAGGAAGAAAAGTCAGCACTAAACTCGCTATCATTTACACGTTCAAAAATAGGAGAGAGGAACTCGTAGTCACAAAAGGCCGAACACGCTTTGAGCTCTTCCTCAGTGTGGCAGGAGCAGGAAATGTGTCCTTTATAATTCGTGGGAAGTTCGGGATTGCGCTGGTTGAGGTGGATACCTTTCAACCCATATTCATTTTTGAGATAGAAGTGGTCATGCACCACAATGTTCCGTCGGTACACTTCCGGTATGAGAGAAATCAGACGTTCCGAATAGACCGGCTCCGTGTTGGGCTTGCGGAGGTGAAGTGTGTCTAAGCCTTCTTCAAAAAGCACAGTAAGTATCTGATGCTCCTCGACAAAGAACTCCGGACGAGTCATTAAGATAAGTTTCATTACCGCTGGCTTGATGTTTAATTGTGATGCAAAGGTAGTGAAAAAGGATGAGCTGACCTTACTTTCAAATAGAAAATGGTGATTTTCCACTCATAGCCTACATATTTTGTTGGTGGGAGTTGCAAATTCCGATAGAGCTTCTCCTTCCTTCTGAGAAGAAGTGAAGAAGAATCGTATATCTTCTACAAAAATTCACCGCAAAATTTGCAGATAGAATCTACAAATTTTACGGTGTACAAAAGTAAATATAGTAAGTAGGTGTTCAAAATTAATCGTAGACATCTTAGTCATAGGATGTTCTCTACTTTGATACCTTCTTTGTTCCTCCTTTCCCACCATCTCGCCCTTGCTCATCAGTCGTGTAGCCCACTACACTCCTTCTTTGCTAAGATGAACTGACAGAAGATGGAAGCAAATATAGTATCAATTAATTCTGAACACCTACTTATCCCTATTTTGCTCAAAGCCTCTCGCAGAGTTAATGGCGAAGATTGAGAATCTGACCAGGTTTAAGTTTTTCAGAAGCGCTAATTCCATTGAGGTCGCAGAGTGTCGCAACAGTCAGTCCCGTTTTTTCGGCAATAGAATAAAGGGTTTCACCACGGCTCACCTTGTAATGTTTCGACTGTTGCATAGCCACAGCTCCTCCAATCGTATGTTCGCTACCCTGGTCGGTCTTGGCCACCAATCGGGGAGAACTGCCGGAATAGTCTTCATTGGCGTGAAACACGAAATAATCACCGGTCACGTCTTGATTGGCAAAATCAAAAAGCAAAGCAGGATTGATAGCGACTCCCAAGAGGCGGGTTTCAAAATGGAGATGCGATCCATAGGAACGTCCAGTGTTCCCTCCTAAGCCAATCACTTCACCGGCCTTGACCATATCTCCTGATTTCACCAGTTGCTTAGAGAGATGTCCGTAGATTGTTTCCAAGCCATTCTTGTGACGGATGACTACATAATAGCCATACCCTGCAGCTTCATAGTCGACAATGCGTACTTTTCCATCAAAAGCAGCTACAATCGTATCGCCGGTGTAGACTTTAATGTCCAACCCCTTATGCATACGGCGAAAAGCGGGACGATAGCCGAACTTCGATGTCACTACACGGCTGGGCGTAGGCATTGCAAATCCACGGAGATCGATGCGGTAGCTTTCGGGCAGAGTGGCATTGGCATAGCAGTGCACTTTCGAGGTATTCCAAGAAGTGTAGAGCTCGGTGTTTTCGTAGTTCGTCACTTCAGCGCGCTTCATCACACGATTGATCGAAACAGAATCTACAGTTTTCATTTTCCTATCAATAGGAGCTTGACGGGCTATCAAGTCTTGACCGAAGAATGTCGCGGCCACACAGAAAGCAAAAAGGAGGGAAAAAACACGAGGTAAACTGAGGTATGCATTAGTGAGGGATGAAGTTATGCCTGCAAAAATACTTATTTTCTGCAACTCGGCCAAGCAATCCAGTGATTTTCTTCCCGAGAAGCTACATAAAATGACGCGCGCAAGTGATACAACTGCATTCCACCCAGTCATATATGCAGTATACTTTGCACTTATGACTGCTTATCGCCTTACCGTGAAGCCCGCCAAGGTTGAAGCCACTCGTAAACGTAGATGTAGAAACCATAGCCCTCTTCGCCCAAAGCGGAAAGCCAACGGCGCGCAGAGCGTATGGGGAGCGCCATCAACACGATCAGCAGCACGAAAGCCGGCATATCGTAGAGCAAATCCATCCAGGCATAGACGGGAGAAGGAGTTGGAAGATAGATGCCCACTTCGCGCAACCAAAGCCAACTCCCACCAAAGAAATAAGCCACCCTCGTTAGCACAAACAATAAGGTGGAGAGTTGGGCCAAACAGAGTGCGGATGAGGCCCAACTATCGCGCACAAATGTCCAGCAACAACGGTGCCGCAACAGACGATGCACTTCCTGCTGACGCTGACGCTCCTCGCGCAGCAACACGGCATCCGGCAGTGGGATGCGCACCTTGGCTTCGGGATGCAACACCACGGCGACGCGATCTGCCTGAGCGCGTAAAGCCACCAACATCAGACACTCTCCATAGGGCAGCGCCAGACTGTCGGCAAAACCACCTTGGGCAAGAAACCACTCGCGGCGAAGCGCCACATTGCACGCATCGCAGCCCACGACTGTGCCACGAGAGGCGCCTGCACCTGTTGAGCAAAAACGATGGGCACGCTGGAGCACAGCCCGCCGACCGGGACTTCCGACACTGTCATCGTAGTTGGCATAGCCCATCACGACATCGGTTTCGTCATGAAAGTGGCAGGCAAGATGTGCCAACCAATTGGGGCTGTCGGGAGCTCCCTCGGGATTGATGAACACCACCCAAGGAGACCATGCCGCCTTGACGCCCAAGGTAAGTGTCAGCTTGCGGCGCACGATGTTGTGATTGGCCTCGGGTACAGCCGTATAGCGCAAATGGGGATACTGCATCTGCAAGCGCTTCACAAAGTGGGCTGTGGAGTCCTCGGCATCAGAGGCATCAGCCACAATCACTTCGAAGCGGTCGAAGTTCTGCTTCAGCAAATACTCCAAATGGCGTTCCACCCACCATCCATCGTTCTCACACGGCACCACAATCGACACGCGTGGTGGCAAGTGGAGCTCTTCCTTCAGGCTGTGGTGGGAGGAAGTCTCGCTTGCAGGCAGGCTTTGTTGACGCTGTTCTGTGGCCAGTTTCATCAGGGAAGAGAAGGCGCCCCAGCGCAGCCACGCCAGCAACAGTACCGACACCAAGGTCACGGCCAGAGGAATCATAAAGAAGAGAGGAAACATCATGCAAAAATAAAGGAAAGCAAAATAAAGGAGACAGAACAACAAGAGGTCAAGCCAAGCGCCGTCGAAACTCACCGCAGACGATGGCCGTAGCGATGGCCACATTGAGGCTCTCGCTCGTGGCACGCTCGGCAGGATAGTTGGGGATAAAGAGCTGCCGATTGACCTGGTTCAGCACCTCGGCCGAAATCCCCCGCCCCTCGTTGCCCATCACCACGACCCCCGTGGGCGTCAAAGCCTCTGTATATAAGTTGCGTCCTTCCAAAGTAGTGGCGTAGACCGGCACATCTTGGGGCAGGCCTTTGACCCACTCGGCCAAATCCACTTGATGCACCTGCACGCGCCCAATGGCCCCCATCGTGGCTTGCACCGTTTTTGGCGAAAAGACATCGGCCGTGTCGCGGGAGCAGAAGAGGTGTTCAATCCCGAACCAATCGGCAATGCGCACCATCGTGCCCACATTGCCGGGATCCTGCACGCCATCCAGCGCAAGGCAAAGTTGCGTCCGTGCCAGCGTCACGAGGTCGGCAGTTGTAGACTGCGGTCGGCGAAACACGGCCAGCACCTCATGGGCCGTGGTGAGTTGCGAAATCTGCGCCAACGTGCGCTCATCGACCTCCTCTACCTCCTCTGCCTGCACCGTGGGATGCGCTGCCAGGTATTGAGGCGTGGCACACAGCAACACGCAGGGCAGGAGGGGAGCAAGTCGCCCACCACCTTCGGTCCTTCGGCAATGAACACCCCTTGGGCATCGCGGTGCTTTTTGAGCGCGAGGCTACGGACGTACTTCTGTTTGTTTTTAGAGAGCATGCGAGGATTACATAAATTTATGGTGCAAAGATACGAGCATTTTTCTACAAATGCCTACCTTTGCAACTCAAAATCGCCTCTTTTCGTGAAGTTTTCCCTCTCCTTCCTTCTGCTGAGTCTGTGTCTGGCTCTCCTTTCTGCCTGCTCCCCCACCCGCTTCATGGGCGAGGGAGAAAGCCTGCTTTCAAGCGTTCGTCTCAAGAGCGATGCAGCGCAGGTCAATCCGGCCGACTACCGCTCCCACATTCGCCAAGAGCCCAATCTCCGATGGCTCAGCACCGTCAAAGTGCCTTTGGGCATCTACTGCCTCTCGGGCACCAACGACCGCCTGCTCTTCAACCGCATTATGCACCGCATTGGGGAAGCTCCCGTCATCTACAACGACACGTTGATGCGCTACTCGCAGAGTTCACTCGAAAACGCACTCCGTGCCAAAGGCTATCTCCATGCTGGCGTCACCACCGAAGTGCGACAGAAGAATCGGCGCACGCATCTGACCCTACCGGATGAAAGCAGGCCGACGCTCCTATGTGCAGTCCCTCCGTCAACTCTACGACAGCGACACCATTGCCGCGATTGTACGTGCCGACAGCATCCGGTCTTTGCTCTATCGCGGAATGCCGCTCGACCTCTCCATATTGGACGCCGAACGCAACCGCATCGTACAACTCTTGCAGAACAAGGGCTTTGCCAACATCAACAATGAGTTTGTGAACTACACGGCCGACACAATCGCCAACTCAACCGGCATCGACCTCACCTTCCACTTCCGACTGCCGCCCAACACCGACCGTGCCATGGCCTATCGCGCCTACCGCATCGGACGTATCAACCTCTACGAGAATGTCGAAGACGGGCAGCCCACCGACAGCACTTTCTATCGCGGCATACATTTCTTCACCAATGGCCGACAGCAGATCAACCGCTTGGTTTATGCCCGCAACTGCTTCATCTTGCTCGACAGCCTTTTACAGCGATCGCGCCACTCGATATTCTTATCAAAACCTCAACGCGCTCGGAGCGGTAAACTATTCTTCCATCCGCTACCTCCCGCCACAGCCGTCCGACAGCACCTTGCAAACCAACATCTTCGTGCAGCTCAACAAGCCGCACGGCATCAGCTTCGATCTCGAAGGCACCAACACTGCCGGCGACCTCGGAGGAGCAGCCACACTGGCCTACACCCATCGCAATCTTTTCCGTGGAGCAGAGTCGCTCTCCATGAAGTTGCGCGGTGCCTACGAATCCATCCGACATCTTGAGGGCTATGCCCATCAAGACTATATTGAATATGGTATAGAAGGCACATTGCGCCTCCCTACCCTACCCATCACGACCACACGTGCAGGACTAAGGCGTTACAAAGGCGCGACCGACCTCTCACTACTCTACAACTCTCAAAACCGCCCCGAGTTTCACCGTCGCCTACTCACGGCCGCTTGGCAACTCAATTGGAACAAGCACAACCGCCCCAACTGGCAGAACCACCTCGATATCCTCTCGCTCAACTATGTGTTTATGCCGTGGATTTCACACACCTTTCGCCGGAACTACCTTGAGGGCGACGACCCACGCTATGCCATACTGCGTTACTCCTACGAGAACCTCTTCATCATGAAGTCGTCTTATGGTTTCACCTACAATTCGCTCCGCTCACGTTCCGGCGGTCAACTCTATCAGAGCAACGGTTATCAAGTGCGCGCCAACATCGAGAGTGCGGGCAACCTGCTCTATGGCGTGTCAAAAGTGCTCCGCATCCACCGTAATACCGATGGGCACTACACCCTCTTCAATATCCCCTATTCGCAATACGTCAAGGCCGACTTCGACTATTCTCAGAGCCTACGCCTCAACGAGAAAAGTTCCGTGGCTTTCCATGCCGCATTCGGCATCGCCATCCCCTACGGCAATTCCACGATTATTCCTTATGAAAAGCGTTATTTCTCAGGAGGTGCCAACTCGGTGCGCGGCTGGAGCGTACGTACCCTCGGCCCCGGCGCTTACGTAGGGAAAGACGGCAACATCGATTTCATCAACCAAACCGGCAATCTCAAACTCGATTTCTCTGCAGAATATCGCGCCGCTTTGTTTTGGAAATTTGAAGGTGCTGCCTTTATCGATGCCGGCAACGTGTGGAACACGCGCAACTATATGGATCAACCCGGCGGGCAATTCCGATTCAACAGTTTCTACAAACAAATTGCCGTGGCCTATGGCGTAGGTCTGCGGCTCAATCTCAACTACTTCATCCTCCGCTTCGATGGCGGCATGAAAGCCATCAATCCCACCAGTGCCCTCCGGGCGCGACCACTACCCATCTTCCATCCTCGTTTCAGCCGCGACTTCGCCCTCCACTTTGCCGTGGGGTTACCCTTCTGACAAAGCCTCGGCCTTGCTTCCCTTTCTCGCACTCGCCGTCTCCGACCACACCCCACGGGGCAATGGCCGTGACCGACAGCGAGTGAGTTGTTGTGATGCCGATGGCAGAAAGCAATCGTCCCTTCGGGAAGAGACGAACGTCCCTTCGGGAAGAAACGAATGTCCCTTCGGGAAGGGACAAACGTCCCATCGCGAAGAGACGAAAAAAATATCCCACTTCGCGATGACCGCCGAAAACGAGTAGTAATCCACCACTCCTCGTCCATGATGCAGGAGAGCTTTCCATCGTGCGCCACGACCATCCCCCTAACTCCGCCCTCCTCACACACCTCTTCCATCACCGCAAGCACACCATATTATATATAGGGTCTTTCTTCGGCAGTGCTTTCCGGCTGTTTCGCCCAAAGTGCTCTGTCCTCCCAGCCCTCCCTTTCATCCCACAATCCCCTTCCCATGAATTTCATCTGTTTCGGCAGCGGAAGCTCCGGCAACTGCTACTATCTCGAATCCCGCGGCACGGCCATCCTCATCGACCTGGGCATCGGCGTGCGTGCCTTCCGCAAGCACCTGAGCGACTATGGACTCACCGTTCCACGCATCGCTGCCATCCTCGTCACCCACGATCACACCGACCACATCAAGGCGGTCGGTCCCCTCGCCCTCCAATTCCGCCTCCCCGTCTATGCCGCTCCGCTGGTGCACGAGGGGATGATGCGCAACCGCTTCATGACCAAAAAAGTACCCCTCGAACAGCAGCGCCCCACCGAAGTGGGCGTCCCCTTTGAGGTGGGCAACTTCCGCATCACCCCCTTCGCCGTGCCACACGATGCGCGCGACAACAACGGCTACTTCGTCGAACTCATCCATCCCGAGGAGGGCGGCGACATCTTCTCTCCCGCACCGGCCGACCCACGTCCCACCTTCTGCCTCATCACCGATGCCGGACGCTTCACCGACGAGATGATTCCCTTCGTGCAGCGGGCACGCCACCTCATCATCGAGGCTAACTTCGACCGCACGATGCTCGAAAACGGACCTTACCCACAGTTTCTCCAACAGCGCATCTCCAACGGACGCGGGCACATGGACAACCGCCTCACCGCCGAAGCCCTCCGCCGCTACCTCACGCCCATCACGCGCCGCATCTGGCTCTGCCACCTCAGCGAAGAGAACAATCGTCCGGAATTGGCGCGCAGAACTGTGCAAAGTGCCATCGAACAGCTCCCATTTCCTAACAAACCGCAACTGGAAGTGCTGCGGCGGCGCACGCCATCGGGGCTGATACGCCTCGACTGAGCGCCGTGGGAATTGTGAAAACAACAATCTTTTCGAAGGTCAGTTCTCAACAAAGCCTAAAAACTGCAAGATAATCGCCTGCGGCTCTTGTCAATCTGATTTTCTTTCCGACATTTGCGGTAATCAATCCCCACAGCAAGGGCAGTTATCGACATTAAAACTCAGACGTTATGAAAAGACTTTTGCTCTCCCTCGTCCTCCTTATCGCCGCCTCGGCCCTCCACGCCATGAGCTATCGGGAAGCCCGCGAATACGCCTACTTCCTGACCGACAAAATGGCCTACGAACTGAACCTCACGCCCGAACAATACGACCGTTGCTATGAGGTGAACCTCGACTATCTCCTCGCCGTCGACAACCGCTACGATATCTTCGGCAACTACTGGTCGTTTCGCGATGCCGACCTCCGCTACATCCTCTTCGACTGGCAATATGCCCTCTATCGCACGGCCGACTACTTCTTCCGTCCGCTCTCTTGGAGCCGCAACCGGTTTGTCTTCTCCATCTACACCCGCTACACCCGGCCCGACTATTTCTACTACGACCGGCCCGATGTCTACATGAGCTATTCCGGCACGCGTTGGGCACAACGCCGCCCGGGCACACTCTCGCCCTATCGCGACATGGTGTTCAGCGGCCGTAAAGGCGGTATGCGCGACAACTATGCCCCCGGCGATTATGGCTACAACTACAACAACGGCTATCGCTACAACGAGGAGTACGACTACAACGACTACTACGGCTACCGCAACAACTACGGCAATAGTTACGACGGCCGCTACGAAGGCACGGGCCGATATGGCTCCGGCAACCGCTACGAAGGAGCTTACGGCAACAACTACAACAACGGAAACCGCTACGAAGGCAGTGGGCGCTATGGTGGCAGCAGCGGCTACACCTACGGCAACACTTACAGCACACCGTCCCGCCAAGAGGCCGACACGCCCACCCACCGCAACGACAACCAGGGCTTCAACAGCCGCAACGGAGGGTTCGACAGCAGCACCATCGTGCGCGGCAATCGTGGCAACGGCTTCAACAACAACGGTGGTTTCAACAACGGTGATTTCAACAGCAATTCCGGCAGCAACCGCAGCACTTTTCACCCCCGACAACAGCCGGCAGAGTCGCCCCAACACCAACGTCCCACAGCAACAAGCGGGCAGCACCCGCAATGTGGGCGGTGTGCAAATCATCGGTGGGCGTCGCTGATTTCATGCCCGCTTACACGAAGCCTCCGTTCCACCCGGGAGGACGTATCTCCCTCTTTTTACCTCAACACGTCTATGTATTCCACCCTTCTCTTTGACCTCGACGGCACACTGCTCGACACATTGAGCGACTTGGCCGACAGCGTCAATTACGCTCTTTCACCCACCACCTCCCTTTGCGTTCACAAAGGGAGGTGCGCGCTTTTTCAGGAAACGGCATTCACAATCTCATCGCTCAATCCGTGCCGGCCACGCTTCCGCAGGCCGACTTAGAGACCGTGTTCCAAACCTTCCGTGCCCACTACCTCGACCACTGCCTCGACCAGACCGCCCCCTATCCCGGCGTCCTCGACCTACTCCGTCGGCTTCAAGGACGCGGTGTGAAGATGGGCATCATCAGCAACAAACTCCAGCCCGCAGTGTCGGAACTCAACCATTTGTTTTTTGCTGACTTCATCGACATAGCCATCGGCGAAAGCCCCACCACACGACGCAAGCCTCATCCTGACGCTGTGCTGCACGCGATGGAGCAACTCGATGCCGACCCGCACACCACGCTCTACGTGGGCGACAGCGAGGTGGATTACGCCACGGCACGCGCGGCCGGCGTGGCTTCGGCGCTGGTGTTGTGGGGCTTTCGGGACGAGCCCGACCTGCACCTGCTGCACGCCGACCACTACCTCTCCTCTCCTCACGAATTGCTCTCCCTCGCGGCACCACAGCTGGAGGAGTAGGAAGAAATTTGTGAAAACGGAAAAAAAAGTGTATCTTTGCAGTCATTTTTAATAGGTATTCCTCGGGATGCCGCTTGTTTCTTTTTCGACAATCACATTTATGTACTACATATCCAAACGCATTGAAATCTCCTACGCCCACCAACTGGTGCTGGACTACGAGAGCAAATGCACCCACCTCCATGGACACAACGGTATCGTCACGGTGTTTTGCTGTGCCGAAACCCTCGACCACAACGGGATGGTCACCGACTTCACCCACGTCAAGGAACGCGTGCAGAAGAAGCTCGACCACCGCAACGTCAACGACATCCTCGATTTCAACACCACCGCCGAGAACATGGCGCGCTGGATTTGTGAGCAAGTGCCCAATGCCTACAAGGTGATGTTTCAAGAAAGCGAAGGCAACATTGCCGTCTACGTGAAGCCGGGATTTGAAAACGCGGCACTCTGATGAAAGTCAATGAGATTTTCTATTCCTTACAAGGCGAAGGCTACTGGACAGGAACGCCGGCCGTGTTCGTCCGACTGAGCGGTTGCAACCTGCGCTGTTCTTTCTGCGACACGGCACACGAAGCCGGCGAGTCCCTCACCGAAGCGGCCATCGTCGAAGCCGTGGCTCAATATCCGGCCCGCCATGTGGTCATCACCGGAGGAGAACCCTCGCTGTCGCTCACGGCATCGTTGGTCGATGCGCTCCACGCCATCGGACGCTTTGTCGCGGTAGAGACCAACGGAACGCGCCCCCTGCCCGACAATGTCGACTGGATTACGCTCTCGCCCAAAGATGCTTTCGAGCGAAACGGTACGCCCATCCTCACGCGCTGCGATGAACTCAAAGTGGTGTTTGACGGCAGCGAGCCAAAGACTTATGAGGGCATCACGTCCACCCACCGATTTCTGCAACCTTGCGATGTGGGCGATGCCCGAAAGAATGCCGAAATCATGGCCGCCTGTATCCACTTCATCAAGACTCACCCCACGTGGCGTCTCTCCCTCCAAACGCACAAGATAACCCAAATTCGGTAGCCACCGAACACTTCCTTTCCCCACCCGTTTTAGAAGTTCACCCAACATGAAACATATCCGCAACTTCTGCATCATCGCCCATATCGACCACGGCAAAAGCACCCTTGCCGACCGCCTGCTTGAGCGCACTTCGACCATCAAAGTGACCGAAGGGCAGATGCTCGACGATATGGATTTGGAAAAAGAGCGCGGCATCACCATCAAGAGCCACGCCATCCAAATGAACCACCAGCTCGATGGCGAAAAATTATGTGCTCAACCTCATCGACACCCCGGGACACGTGGACTTTGCCTACGAGGTGAGTCGCTCCATCGCGGCGTGTGAAGGCTGCCTCCTCGTGGTGGACTCCACTCAGGGCGTGCAGGCGCAGACCATCTCCAATCTCTACATGGCCATTGAACACGACTTGGAAATCATCCCCGTGCTCAACAAGTGCGACATGCCCAACTCGATGCCCGAAGAGGTGGAGGACGAAATCATCGAACTCATCGGGTGCAAACGCGAAGACATCATCCGTGCTTCGGGCAAGACAGGCGAAGGCGTGGACGACATCCTGCGTGCCGTCATTGAGCGCATTCCCGCTCCCCAAAGGCGACCCCGATGCTCCGCTGCAAGCCCTCATCTTCGACTCGGTGTTCAACTCCTATCGCGGCATCATTGCCTACTTCAAAGTGGTGAACGGCACGATGCGTAGTGGCGAAAACGTGATATTCGTAAACACGGGCAAGGAATACAAAGCCGACGAAATCAGGGGTGCTCAAGATGGAGCTTTCCCTCGCAAAGAATTGCGGTGCGGCGATGTGGGCTACATCGTGAGCGGCATCAAGACCGCCACGGAAGTCAAGGTGGGCGACACCATCACCACGGTCGAAAATCCGTGTTCCAAAGCCATTGAGGGATTTGAGGAGGTGAAGCCCATGGTCTTTGCCGGCGTTTACCCCATCGAAACGGAGGATTTCGAACTGCTTCGCGCATCGCTCGAAAAAGCTCCAGCTCAACGATGCTTCTCTCTCTTTTCAACCCGAGTCGTCGGTGGCCCTCGGCTTTGGTTTCCGTTGCGGCTTCCTCGGCCTGCTCCACATGGAGATTGTGCAGGAGCGTCTCGACCGCGAGTTCAACATGAACGTCATCACCACGGTACCCAACGTAAGTTATAAGATTTACGACAAGCACATGGAGATGAAAGAGGTGCACAACCCGGCAGGGATGCCCGATGCGATGGAGATTGACCACATCGAAGAGCCTTACATCCGTGCTTCCATCATCACTCGCACGGAGTTCATCGGCAACATCATGACCCTCTGCCTCGGCAAGCGGGGTGAACTCATCAAACAAGAATATGTGTCGGGCGACCGCGTAGAACTTCACTACGATATGCCTTTGGCCGAAATTGTCATCGACTTCTACGACAAACTCAAATCCATCTCCAAAGGCTATGCTTCCTTCGACTACCACCCTATCGAATTCCGCACATCGCGTCTTGTGAAACTCGATATTCTCCTCAACGGAGAACCGGTCGATGCACTTTCCACCCTCACTCACTTTGACAACTCCGAACGCTTCGGCCGCCGGATGTGTGAGAAACTCAAAGAACTCCTCCCACGTCAGCAATTCGACATTGCCATTCAAGCTGCCATCGGGGCCAAAATCATTGCCCGCGAAACGGTGAAGCAACTCCGCAAGGACGTTACCGCTAAATGTTATGGTGGCGACGTGAGCCGTAAGCGCAAGCTTCTCGAGAAGCAGAAGCGCGGTAAGAAGAAGATGAAGGAAATCGGCAATGTACAGGTGCCGCAAAAGGCCTTCTTAGCCGTTCTGAAATTGGATTAACCCACGAACAAACCTCTTAATATTCGCCATAAGGATATGATTAGCAAAATCAACGACATTCTCGCCGAAGTGCCCAAACTCATCGCTGAGAACGAAGAACAACTCGAAGCGCTTCGACTGAAATACCTCAGTAAGAAGGGCCTGGTCAATCAGCTCATGGCTGACTTCCGCAACGTGGCTGCGGAGCAAAAGCGCGAAGTAGGCATGCGCGTCAACGAACTCAAAGACGCCCTGCAAACCCGCTTCAACGAACTCAAAGCACAACTGGCCACCGCTGAGGAAGACCACAGCGATCTCGACCTCACCCGAACGCCCTACCCCATCGCGCTCGGCACACGCCACCCCCTCTCGCTCGTCAAGCAGGAAATCATCGACATCTTCGGCCGCATGGGCTTCTCCCTCGCCGATGGTCCTGAGGTGGAAGACGACTGGCACGTGTTTGGCTCGATGAACTTTGCCGACGACCACCCTGCACGTGACATGCGGGACACATTCTTCATCGAGAGCCATCCCGACATCATCCTTCGCACTCACACTTCCAGCGTGCAAAGCCGCGTGATGGAGCAACAGCAACCGCCCATCCGCGTCATCTGCCCCGGCCGCGTCTATCGCAACGAAGCCATCTCGGCGCGCGCCCACTGCTTCTTCCACCAGGTTGAAGGGCTTTACATTGATAAGGATGTTTCGTTCACCGACTTAAAGCAGGTGCTCCTCACCTTCGCCCGCGAAATGTTTGGTGCCGACACACAAATCCGCCTGCGTCCCTCTTACTTCCCCTTCACCGAACCTTCGGCCGAGATGGACATCTCCTGCAATATCTGCGGCGGCGATGGTTGCGGTTTCTGCAAGCACACCGGATGGGTCGAAATCCTCGGATGTGGTATGGTCGACCCTGCCGTGCTCGAAGCCAACGGCATCGACTCCATCGTCTACAAAGGCTATGCTTTCGGTATGGGTGTGGAGCGCATCACCAACCTCAAATATCAAGTCAAGGACCTCCGCTTGTTCTCCGAAAACGATGTGCGCTTCCTCGACGAATTTATGGCCGCCCACTAACCCTTCTCTTCCCCTACACCCACACGACTTTCTTCCGACCCACCCAAGTGGGGTCAAGTCGTGTGGGTGTTTTTGTTGCCACAAAGCCACCGACCTATGCTCTCCATCCTCATCCCGACCTACAACGTCGACTGCCTGCGACTGGTCACCGACCTCCACCAGCAATGCGAAGAACTGCAAGCCCAGTTTGGCGCGGCGACCTTCGACTACGAAATCCTTGTGGCCGACGATGCCGGCACCGACACAGCCGTCATCGAGCGCAATGAGCTGATGGAATGCTTCGACAACACGCGCTACATCCGCCTGCAGCACAACTGCGGACGCGCCCTCGTCTGCAATTTCCTCTTCGACGAGGCCCGCTTCGACCATCTCCTCCTTATGGATGCCGACGCCGAGGTGTGCAGTGAAAGTTTCCTCTACGACTACTGGATGCAGCGCACCACGGCCGATGTTTTTGGTGGGCAGCATACGCACCCCCGATACCGCACCACGCGGCCACGAACTGCGGTTGAAGTATGAGCACGCGGCCCATCGCATCCGCACCACGGCCTATCGCAACGCCCATCCCGCCGCCCACTTCTCCACCTTCAACGTTCTTTTCTCCCGCCGTGCCATTGAGCAAGTCCATTTCGACAATCGCTGCACGGAATACGGCTACGAAGATGCCCTTATGGGCTACACCCTCGTCGAGCGCGGCTTCTCCATCCGTCACATCGACAACCCACTCCTCCACATCGGCATCAACAGCAACGAGAGTTTTCTGCGCAACACCGAAACCGCCTTGCGCGTGCTCCGCCGTCTCGGACCGCCGCTCACCGACCACGCCCACATCGCTCGCCTCCACACTCGCTTGTCGCGTCTCGGTCTGCTCCCGCTCCTTCGCTGCTGGCATCGGGCCTTTGCTCCCTTTGAGCGGCGCAATCTCCTCTCTCGCCGCCCCCTGCTCTGGGTGTTCAACCTCTACAAACTCGGCTGCTACGCCTCCCTCACCACGACCTAAATCCCTCCTCCGCCATGTCCACTTCCCAACCTCTGTTTGACGCCGCCCAAGACACCGTCGTCCGCTTTGCCCAAGGCCGCGCACTCGTGCTTGCCGCTCCCGGTTGCGGCAAAACCCACCTCCTCACCCACCGCATCGTCCAAGCGCACACCGTCGACGGCGTGCCTTACGACCAAATGCTCTGCCTCACCTTCACCAACCGCGCCTCACGCTCCATGGCCGAACGCGTGGCCGAAGTCATGGGCAGTCTGCCCGAAGGCCTCTTCGTGGGCAACATCCACCGCTTCTGCATCCGCTTCCTCTTCGACAACGCCCTTCTCCCTCTCGGCACCACCATCATCGACGACATCGACCAAGCCGAAATCCTCACCGAACTGGCTCAAACGGCCTTCGACGAAGACGGCAGTCCACGCACTCTCACCGCCGCCGATGTGAGAAAAACCATCCACGCTGCCGCCCGACTGCTCGAAAGCCGACACCAGCTCCCGACCGACCTTCACCTCCACAAGCACGCCGACACGGAATACACCCACTTTGCGCAGCGCTACCTCGACTATAAGCACGACAACCAGCTCATCGACTTCGACGACATCCTCATCCTCACCTATGCCCACCTCGCCCGAAAGTCGGTGGCCGACATGGCCTACACTTGGTTGCAGGTCGATGAAGTGCAGGACCTCAATCCCCTCCAGCTCGCCATCATCGACCTCTTGGCCGCCCCCGATGCCACCCTCCTCTACCTCGGCGATGAGCGACAAGCGGTCTACTCCTTCATGGGCACCGATGCACAGAGTGTCGACCGTCTGGCGCAGTTGTGCCAAGGGCGTGTGTTCCACCTTTCCAACAACTATCGAAGTCCCGGATATCTCCTCGACTTCCTCAACGACTATGCCCACAGCGTGCTCCACGTCCCCTTGGAACAACTCCCCACCGCCATCGACTCCCGCCACATCGACGATGGCCTTCTCCTGTTACGCGGTGAGCAGATCGGCTACCGTGAGAGCACACAGCCTCAGCTCATCGCCCGCCACGCCCGCCAACTTTACGCGCAGACCGAGGGCGAAAGCATCGGCATTCTCGTGCGCAGCAATCTGGAAGCCGAACTCCTCTCGCAGGCCCTCACCGACGAGGGACTTCCCCACCTGAGCATCACCCGTCGCGATGTGTTCAAGAGCATCGACTTCAAAGTGATTTATGCCCATTTCTCCGTCGTGCTCAACGACACCCGCCACACCGACTGGGCCCGACTGCTCCATCACACCGGTGTCATCGAGTCGATGGACTATGCCCGCCGCTGCCTACGCCGCATGCGCACCATCGGCCTCACCCCCACCGACCTCATCCACTACGACCGCAGCAGTTATTGTCTGGAAGCGGCACGCAGCGTGAGGGACGCACCCTCGTGGTCTTCGACACAGAGACCACAGGCACCGATATCTTCCACGACGACATCATCCAGATTGCGGCCGTCAAGCTCTGCAATGGCAAGGTGGTCGAAGGCAGCGAACTCGACCTCATCATCGAGACCGACCGCCCCATCCCCGAAATGCTGGGTGACCTCCCCAACCCGATGGTCGAAGAGTATCTCCGCCGTCCCCACCTCTCGCCCGAAGAAGCCTTTTGCTCGCTTCCTCAACTACGTAGGCGATGCCGAACTCGTGGGGCACAACGTCCACTTCGATCTCAACATCCTCACTGCCAATCTCCGCCGCCGAACACCCCGGCTCGTCCTTGCCAATCGCCCCGTCTGGGACACTCTCAAACTGGCGCGCCTCCTCGACCCCGACCTGCCGCGCTATCGACTCGTCGACCTCCTTGACACCTATGGACTGGCGGGCGAAAACTCCCACAACGCGGCCGATGACATCCAGGCCACGGCGACGCTCCTCCTCCACCTTTGCCTCATCGCCGAAAGCCGGGCCGAAGCGCAAACCGCATTCCTCGACAACAACTGGACGCGTACCATGCGCCGCCGCTTGCTTGACCGCTACGCCCCGCTCTACCTCCACACCCACAATCTCCTCTCCTCTCCCACGATCGATGCCGAGCACAGCCTCCCCCACGAGTTGGCCTACATCCACGACGCTCTTGCCGCGCTCGGCGCCATCACGCCCCTCCCCTTTCTGCCTCAAATCTGCGAACTCATCGGGCGGATGGTTCCTTCCGACAGCCCCTTCTTCGATCAGCTTGACCATCATCTCTACGAAATCCGCAGTTTCAGCGAGTCCGACCTTTTTGAAAGCCGCATCTTTGCCGAGCGCGTCTTCGTCATGACCCTCCACAAGGCCAAAGGTTTGGAGTTCGACCACGTCATCCTCCACAATATCTCCGAGGGCGTCTTTCCCCATCCACGCAGCAATCCCGACGACTGCGCCGAGACGGCCCGCCTGCTCTACGTCGGCCTCTCTCGCGCTCGCGCCACCCTCACCGTGGCTTTTGCACCGCGCCTCTCACCCTTCCTGGCCGACCATCCCGAAGTGATGGCCCACTTCAAGTCGCTGGAAGAATAGAACGTCCTCCCGTCGAAAAAAAGACCGAACCCACCTTGAGTGAGTTCGGCCTTTCTTTTTGTAGTCAAAAGGTTCGGGACGGGCGCGGCTACTTTCCCCCATGAAGACAAAAGTTGATGCGGACCTACACATTCTTACCTAGAAGTGTCGTAAAGTCAACTACGTCAAAGATATTCTATAATTCAAGGTTTGGTTTATATAAACCAAGCTTTGAATTACATAAACCAAACCTTGAATTATATAAACCAAACCTTGGTTTATAGATTACTCGTGAGCTTTCGAAGTTTTTCGGCTTCATAGCGAACTTCTGACAGCCGATGAAGAACTAAAAAGTGATGCCCTGTTCGTGGAGGAACAGGGCATCGCTTAGTTGGGAAGGGGAGAAGGGTAAAGTCCGTTAGAATTCGCTGGTAAAGTGGAAGCGAATATCCTTGAAATCCTGTTGTGCCATTTGGAGCACATAGCCCGAGTCCGCGAGGAAGACATCGCGGCCGTCACGGTCTTTGGCCATATATTGGTATTTTCGCTTCTTGAATTGTTCGAGTTGGGCGGGATCGTCACTCTCAATCCAGCAGGCTTTATAGAGCGAGATGGGTTCCCAGCGGCACTTCGCGCCATACTCGTTTTCGAGGCGGTACTGAATGACTTCAAACTGGAGTTGTCCGACAGTGCCGATGATTTTGCGGCCGTTGAATTCGTTGACAAAAAGTTGCGCCACACCTTCGTCCATAAGTTGGTCAATGCCCTTTTGCAGTTGCTTGGTCTTCATGGGGTCGGCATTTTCGATGTATTTGAACATCTCTGGCGAGAAGGAAGGAAGGCCGCGGAAGTGCATCACTTCACCTTCGGTGAGGGTGTCGCCGATTTTGAAAATGCCGTTGTCGGGCAATCCGACAATGTCGCCGGGGTAGGCTTCATCAATCGTTTCTTTACGCTGCGCCATAAATTGTGTGGGTGAGGAAAAACGTACCGTTTTTCCGTTGCGCACATGAAGATAAGGGGCATTACGCACGAATTTGCCCGAACACACCTTGCAGAAAGCAATACAAGAGCGGTGGTTGGGGTCGATGTTGGCCGTGATTTTTGAAGATGAAGCCGGAGAACTTCTTCTCTTCAGGGTCCACCAGGCGCTCTTCGGCCTGCGTGGGGCGGGGTGAAGGAGCAATCTTGACAAAGCAGTCGAGGAGTTCCTTCACACCGAAGTTGTTGAGCGCCGACCCGAAGAAGACGGGGGCAACGTCAGCGGCACGATAGGTGTCGAGGTCGAAGTCGGGATAGACACCTTCGATGAGTTCGAGATCGTCGCGGAGCTTGGCAGCATCGGTTTCGCCCACATTGGCTTCGAGTTCGCCAGGTGCTTTGATGTCTACAGCCACCTTTTCAGTCACTTTCTGCTTGTCGGCCACGAAGAGGTCGAGTTGTTGCTCATAGATGTTGTAGACGCCTTTGAAGCGCTGGCCCTGGTTGATGGGCCAAGAAAGGGGGCGCACGTGGATTTGGAGTTCCTCTTCCAGTTCATCGAGCAGGTCGAAAGGGTCGCGGCCCTCACGGTCCATCTTATTGACAAAAGATAATGACAGGGGTTTTACGCATGCGGCAGACGGTCATGAGTTTGCGGGTCTGCGCCTCCACGCCTTTTGCACCATCAACCACGATGATGGCCAGAATCGACTGCGGTGAGCGTGCGGAAAGTATCTTCTGCAAAATCTTGGTGACCGGGAGTGTCGAGGATGTTTACCTTATAGCCCTCGTAGTCGAACTCCATGACGGAGGTGGTGACGGAGATACCACGCTGTTTCTCGATTTCCATCCAGTCGGAGGTCGCGGTCTTCTTGATTTTTATTGCTTTTCACCGCTCCTGCCACTTGGATTTGACCACCGAAAAGGAGGAGCTTCTCGGTGAGGGTGGTTTTACCCGCGTCGGGGTGAGAGATGATGGCGAAAGTACGTCTGCGTTCGATTTCGGGATTCATTCTATTCTGAGTTTTTTTATCTTGTTTTTGGCGTTTGTGGGGGCAGGGGCGGTGTTGCTTTTTGGACTTGTTCTTCCGTTTGCGCGAGAAGAGGTCGCGCAGGGAGGTAAAGTCGCGCTTGAGTTGAATGCCCACTCCTTGTGTAGTTAGGGTGGATTTTTGTGAAGTATCGGTCGTTGGTTTCGCTGTAAGCCTTGAGGTTGACGGTGCCGGTGGGCGTGAGGAGGTAGTGGACATCGAAGTCGCCCACAAAGTTGGTGGTCGCAGCCTGCCGATCGTGGTAGCCAACCTTGCCGTTCACCAGCAGGCGGTTGTTAAAGAGGCGGCCGGAGAGGGAGCCATCTACTTCCATATCTTCCCATCCCAATTGGCCCGTGGCGACGTTGGCGCCGAAGGTCCAGTTGGAGGCACCCACGGCGTTGGCAATGATGTTGTTGATTTGCGAAGAGAGGGTGTTGGTGAGGAGCGACTTCATCATCACGGTCGACTGCGACTGTCCGGTGGCAGACTCTGTGGCTGCGTAGTTGTAGGTGAAGAAGCGGCCGACACCGAGGAGATAGAGCACTTGCATCGTGCGGTCTTCGTCGGAGGCGATGAGGTTGCGCACCATCATCTTTTCGTCTTCGCCCACGTTGGGGAGATCAAAGTCGAGCGCCAGATTCATGTTGCTCATCTTTCCGGTGAAATTGACCAAGCAATTAACGGGGGTCGTGTTGTTGGCAAATCCACTGCCGATATTGAGATCGGCCAGCGAAGCAGAGTTGACGAGGTAGGAGGCTTTGACGTTGACATCGGCATCCTGCGGATCGCCCGAGAAGTTGATCGTTCCGCCGGGCAGGAGGGTGAAGTTCTTCTTGATGACGTTTTGGATGCTCAAGTCGTAGTTACCTTGGGCAATGTTGTAAGTGCCAAACATTTGGAAAGCACCTTTATTATAATAGGAGGCTTGGATTTGTCCATTGCCGTGTACGGTGATGACATCTCCGCTCTTGGCATCGGTGACCATGCGGAGAGTCGAGGAGGGTCGCACCTCTACGTCCATATTGAGGCGGATATTGGTTTTGGCATTCTTCTCCTGTTCCGCCCGTTTCTGTGCTTCACGATGTTGGTGGAGCGTGGAGTCGGATGTTTCGGTGGTGCGCGGTGTAGCATCGCGAAAGGTGAGCAACTCACCATTTCCGGCATCGGGTGTGTCCAGAATATAAGTCAGCGTACTGCCTTCTTCGGTAGCTACGCGGATGTCGGCATTCAATTGCCCCGCTCCACCAAAAAGATGCACATTGCCCGTACCAAAAGCTGTGGAGAAGAAGGGCATGTCTATTTCGTAGGGACGGTCGTACAGTTTGAGGTTGTTGCCCGCCATCGTAAAGTCATAGTTGAAATGCTTCAGATGACTGTGGCGCAAAGCCCCCGTAACTGTTCCCTCTCCTTTCAGACCATCGCGCAAAGTGGCACGATCGAGCCGAAACTCTCCGGGCATAATGGTCACATTGGCATCCGTGACGTTATAAGCAACGCCCGTCACAGGCACGCGTGCCGAAGCCGAACCATGTTCAAAAGCCTTCAAAATCGATATTCTTGAAACCGCCGAACACACGGCAGTAGCCAGTGGCACGTCCTTCAAACTGGTCAAAAATTCCCTCGGTATATGTACGTAGAAAACCCAGAGAAGTATTTTTCACTTCTCACCTTGAGATCGAGTTCTTTGCGACCGAGGCTCACAAATCCATTCACTTCCGTGTGGCTCAGCCCCGGCTCACGAATATCGGCATCAAGCGATATTGTTTTTTTCTCCACCCTCAAATCCGCCTTTCACGAGGGCATGTCCCAGCGGTGCATCATTGAAGCGGAAGTTCGGAATGTCGAGTTCAGCGGTCAGGGTCAATTGGCCGTTATCGGAAGGCTGCAGCACACCGCGCCCCGTGGCGTGTCCACCAAACGTAACATCGTCAAATCCTGTCATCTCCAGCGCATAACCCACATCGACTTTGCGCAAATCAATCACCAGTCCGTCATGCCCTTTGGCATAAGCACCCGACACGGCAATCCGCTGGTCGGCGTGGACGAGCGAAAGATTGGTAATGTTGAGCTGTCCTCCTTGGAGTGTGATGTTTCCAGGCTCGATGTTCCACACGCTGTCATTGATGGCCAAGGCTGTGGGAAGGATGTCGGTAGAAAACTGCCATTTTTCACTTCCTCCATGTAAACTCTGGAATTGCGTAGACGTTTGCAGTTTACCATAAAGCCGCCCTTCACGCAATTCTCGCCACTCCAACCTAGTGAGTAATCGACCCTGTTGGGTTTGGGCTTGTAGTTCAACTTGCAAATCTGCATGTTTTCCAGGGTGGACGGCTTTCAATAGGCACGACACACTGTCGCCATCACTTCGCGCCATCAGCGAAAAGTCTTGAATACTCTCATCTCCCTATCTTCACGTCGGGAGCAGAAGCCAGTAGGCGGAAACTGCGTCCGTCGGTAGTGGCCGACCCGCTCACGCTGATGGGTTGTGGCGCAGAAACATCGGCTTTGAGAAGTCGCTGAAAGAAATCGGTGCGCTTCACCAATAGGGCAAATGAAAGTCGAGAGTCGGTCGAACTCGAAGAGGTTGAGGCAGGTTGGAAAGAGGCTTTAAGCCGGCCTTCGCGTTGCGTCAGTTGTTGTGCCAAGTGGTTTTGCAAGCGCTGCACGAGTTGTTTCAAATGAGGAAGATCCAAAACGCCATCGGCTTCCATATCGGCAAAATCACTTTGCAACTGTAAGTGAGTACCTTGTTTCTGAGGGCGTGCGGTCAAACGCAAATGTTCCAAAACATAAGGATTGGCATTGAGCTGGTCGCCTTGTAGCACAAAATCCTTCACCTCCAAACTGCCTTCCTGTGGCTGTACATTGAGGCGGGGGAGGTGGGCTGTGGCTTCAAAGGAGAAAGCACCATTGTTCCATTGCTTGGTCAGTCCCAACGCTCCGGGAATGATGCGCGAAACATCAAGATGGAGTTGTAACTGCGAGGGGTGCCAGTTTGAACTGAGCGCTGCCGAAGCCTTGGCTTCAAAATGTGCGATGGGATCTTCCAACTTCAGTTGAACGCGTGCCTGCTGTTGTTGCAAATCCGCTTGGGTATGCAAACCGCGAAGCTCGCGCCCTTCCCAAGTGAATCGAGGGACGTGCAGTTCTACCTGACCTTGGGGAAGTCCGCCCTTAGGCAGTTCGATGCTTCCCTTGAGTTGGAAATCCATTTGCGTAGGCACGTACTTGTGGGCATACAGCAGAGAGGGCTTGAAGTTGACGGAGGAAAGTTGTCCTTGCACGTGGCGGTGGGCATAGCGTACGTCCGTAGCAAGGACACCCAAGGCAGAAGTAATGGTTCCCTTAAAGTGTGCCGATGCTTTTCGGCCATATCCGCCTTCTCCCTTCACCAAAATATCGCCCGTTTTCGCCAACCACGTGGGGCGTTGTTGAGGGGGGAGAAGGTTCAATACCTGCATTTGCAAAGGTTCGGCCACAAACAGACGTTCCACCTCGCCCGACACAGTTTCCAAGCACTTGTTGCGCCAAAGCAGGTGGGCACGTCCTTGAAGCTGTAACGTCCCCGCTTCGTTTTGAAGGGTCAATGACTGAAATTGCCAAAGGCGTGGCGATAAGTCAAATCCGGCACTGAGGGTGAACGTCTGAGGGAGTTTTTTTGGAGGTGGGGAAGAAAAGGTGCTGCATCGCGAGTGGAGAGCACCGCTTGCTCCAAGCGTCCTTTGGTGGTGAGGGTTTGCCGGAAGCGCTGAAGATCGGCAGTGGCATCATATCGTAGTAACAAGTCTTCTTGCTGCAGGCGGGAGTGGGCAGTCTGCAACAATAGTCCGCGAAGCACACATTGGTGTCGATTGGCAGCCAACCGCAACCGCAACTCTCGCAGTTGCAGCCCGCAAGCCTCACGGGCTTGCAAATGGCGTACACGCAGGTTGATGCTGTCATTGCTCAGATGCTTGAGACTCACGATGGCATCGAAGTCGGTCAAAGCGACATGATGCGGAGAGAACACTCCGGAAGTCGGTGCGGCTTCGTACCACTCATCATAGCGTACCTCACAGCGACGCATGATGAGCGAGTTGATGCGCAGATGGAGAGGAGTTGTTTCTCCTCCCTCACTTTTGAAGGCATCTAAGATATACTGAAAATTAGTGCGTCCACCGCGCGTTTCCTTATAGAGGTTCACTTTTCCATCCAGCAGAGCGATGTTGCGCAGAGAAATTTGCTTGCGCAGCAAAGAGCGTAATTCGATTTTACCAAAGAGAAGGCGGCTTTCCAGTAAAACCTTGCTTTTACGATCGCGCACCACTACATCATGCAGCGAAACACTATTGAACAAACCGAACGCTAACCCTCCGATTTCGACATCCGAATGGATTTGGTCTTCGATCTGCTCTTCTATGGCATCGGCCACAAAGCGCTGTACACTCGAGTTGTCGAGTGCAATCAGCAGCAAGGTGTAAAGGGCGATGAGCACACCTGCCGTCCATTGGAAGAGTAGTCGAAAGGAAAGCTTTTCGATAAATCCAGCTGTTCGAGAACAGCACTTTCAAATCTCTATTTTTTACGTTTTACGTCGAGCAAATAAGAAATCTTTGCCGAGATGGTATTGTGGGGTGAGCGACTGAAAGGGTCGCGTTTGGAGTTGCCAAACAAGTCGGCCAATCCGTAATAGTAGCGGGCATCCAGCACGAAACGTCCCACTTTGGTAGCCACTTCCATGCCCAATCCGGCACAAATCCCGTAGTCGAAATGATGTTCGATGGGTTTGTCATATTGCGCAAAGACGTTGTTGGCGCGGTCGGGCACCGTTGTGCCGGAGAGAACGCGGGTAGTCCAAGTGGACGAACGCAGTTCTTTTTCCTGCAACGCATATCCCAGTTGAGGGCCGGCCAAAAGAAAGCCTTTCACTCCACGCTGTTCACGCCCAAACCCCAAGTTGGCTAAAATGGGCAGTTGCAGATAGTCGATGCGGCGCTCGTAGGTGTCGGCCAACTTGACGCTTTGACTCGAATAGATGTCTTCCTTCCAACCCAAACGAGCATAATTGAGCTCAACTTGGATGGCACAAATCATACTGAAATACTTCTCACTGGTGTAGCGCGCCGTCAGACCGATAGTGGGGGCGGTAAGGTAGGTTTGGCGAATGTTGGGCTGAAACAACACCTTGTTCATTTGTACCCCGGCATTGACACCAACCACCCAGTCGTTGCGAGGCGATCCCACTTGGGCGTAGGTCGGCAGAAGGGCGATGAGTAGCAGTACCAACCACCCGGCTCTCAGGGAGTAAAATTGAAGAAATGGAGCGAAAAAAAAGGCTTTTTTCATCACGTTGAAAATGAGGGGCTTAAAAAGCACTGAACGGCTCGTAAATTTACCTCAGAGGTAGTTTTTTCTATCTCAGAGGTAAAAAAATCTACCTCTGAGGTAAATAAATTTAGTTCTGAGGTAAATTTCACGCGCTGTCTCTGTGCAAAAAAAGCACAATATAGATATTGGACGCGAAGATACGCAAAAATCCTTGCTTTCTCCTTATTAGAATCTGAAAAACTGCAATTCATTCCGTTTTCGTTCCGTTCTATTTTCTGTTTTCAAAAGAATTTGCTAATTTTGCGCTGATTTATGCAGCGCTGTGCCTTGTCCTTCTTGACAAGGGTGTTTGGAACATATCGCAGCCCTACGTTTGCAAACAGATTTAGATTATGAACATATCCTATAAGTGGCTGAAAGAGTATGTCGATTTTGACCTTTCGGCCGAAGAAGTTGCAGTTGCCCTTACCTCCATCGGTTTGGAAGTGGGCAGCGTCGAAGAGGTGCAAACCATCCGTGGCGGTTTGAAAGGCTTGGTGGTGGGACACGTCCTCACGTGTGAAGCACACCCCAATTCCGATCACATGCACATCACCACTGTCGACCTCGGCAATGGCGAAGCTCCCACGCAAATTGTGTGCGGCGCGCATAACGTAGCGGCCGGACAAAAAGTGATTGTGGCCACTTTGGGCACCAAACTCTACGACGGCGACAGCGAATTTACTATTAAGAAATCAAAGTTGCGTGGTGTCGAAAGCAACGGTATGATTTGTGCCGAAGATGAAATCGGCGTGGGGACAAACCACGACGGTATCATGGTGCTACCGGCTGAAACGCAGGTGGGTACTCCCGCTGCTGAATACTTTGGTTTGGAAAGCGATTTCCTCATTGAAGTAGACATCACCCCCAACCGTGCCGATGCTTGCTCGCATTGGGGCGTGGCACGCGATTTGTACGCTTACCTTCTGCGCAATAACCTTCCCACGGCTTTGCATCGTCCCACCGACGAGGCATTCAGCGTAGACAACAACGACCTTCCCATCGAAGTGGTGGTGGAAAATACGGAAGCCTGCCCACGCTATTGTGCCGTTACGGTGAGTGGTTGTGAAGTGAAGGAGAGCCCGAAATGGTTGCAGGATAAATTGACGACCATCGGTTTGCGTCCGATCAACAACATTGTGGACATCACCAACTACGTGATGATGGCCTACGGACAGCCCCTCCACTGCTTTGATGCCGACATGGTGAAAGGCAATAAGGTGGTGGTGAAGTCGATGCCCGAAGGTACGAAGTTTGTCACCCTCGATGGTGAAGAACATACTCTCTCCGACCGTGATTTGGCCATCTGCAATGCTGAAGAACCCATGTGCATTGCCGGAGTGTTTGGCGGTAAAGGTAGTGGCACCTATGAAACGACCACCAATGTGCTTTTTTTGAAAGTGCCTATTTCCACCCCACATGGATTCGCAAAAAGCGCTCGTCGTCACGGCCTGAATACAGATGCTTCTTTCCGTTTCGAGCGGGGTATCGATCCCGATGGACAGATTTACGCCCTCAAACAAGCGGCTTTGCTCGCTAAGGAGTTGGCGGGCGGTACTATCTCTATGGAAATCGTTGATGTGGAAGCCCCTGGTTTGACGAAGAAGTTTGAAGTTGAACTTCCCTATCAATATACCACCGACATTATCGGTAAAGACATTCCCCACACGCTCATCAAAAACGATTGTAGAGGCTTTGGATATGAAGGTCGTGGAGGAAACTCCCGAAGCGCTTCGCCTTGAAGTGCCGGCTTACCGCGTTGATGTGCAGCGCCCCTGCGATGTGGTGGAGGACGTGCTTCGCATCTACGGTTATAACAACGTGGAAATTCCCACCAGCCTCAAATCTTCACTGACCATCAAGGGTATTCACGATGTGAGTTTCCGTTTGCAAACCTTGGTGAGCGAACAACTCGTGGGCTGTGGTTTCAACGAAATCCTCAACAACTCTCTTACTCGAGAGGCTTATTATAACGAAAGTAAAACTTATGCGCCCGAACATCTCGTGCGCCTTATCAACCCGCTTTCGACCGACCTCAACGTGATGCGCCAAACCCTCCTCTTCGGTGGTTTTGGAGAGCATTGCCCACAACGCAAACCGAAAAGCATCGAACCTCCGCTTCTTCGAGTTTGGCAACTGCTACCACTTCGATGCCGACAAGAAAAAAATCCCGAAAAGGTTTTGGCTGGTTACAGCGAAGAGCAACACCTCGGTCTGTGGCTCACCGGTAAGCGCGTGGAAGACTCTTGGGCGCATGCCGATGAGGCCTCTAATATCTACGAACTGAAGGCTTATGCCCTCAACGTACTCAAGCGCTTGGGTATCTCATTGGCCGGACTGCTGGTTGAAGACGGAAAAAGCGATATTTTTCTCGAAGAGTATCGCTGTGACCGACCGCAATGGCAAACTCTATCTCGAACTTGGTCTGGTCAAAAAGACCTTCCTCGTCGCTTGCGAAGTTGAACAAGAAGTGTACTATGCCGACTTTAATTGGTCGCTGCTCATGAAGAAACTTCCCAAGAAGGAGGTTTCTTACAAGGAGTTGCCCAAATTCCCTGCTGTGCGTCGCGACCTTGCCCTCTTGCTGGACAGCTCGGTGAAGTTTGCCGATATCGAACGCATTGCTTTTGCCACTGAAAAGAAACTCCTCCGTCGCGTCGAACTTTTCGATGTTTACGAAGGTAAGCAACTCGAAGCCGGCAAAAAGAGTTATGCCGTGGCGTTCACCCTCCAGGATGAAACCAAGACGATGAACGATAAGCAGACTGAAGCTATCATGAGCAAGATTATCGCTCAACTCGAAAAACAACTCGGCGCAACACTGAGATAAACACAAATCATCTAAAACAAAATAACTAAACCATATTTTTCCCATGGGAAGAGCATTTGAATATCGTAAGGCCGCTAAAATGAAGCGCTGGGGCCACATGGCTCGTACATTTACCAAAATTGGTAAGCAGATTGCCGTAGCCGTTAAGGCCGGCGGCCCTGAACCCGAAATGAACCCCGCCCTGCGCGCCATCATTGCCACGGCCAAGCGCGAGAACATGCCGAAAGACAACATCGATCGCGCCATCAAAAAACGCGATGGGTAAAGACCAGAGCGACTATAAGACCATGACCTACGAGGGCTACGGCCCCCACGGCATCGCTGTCTTTGTGGACACCCTCACCGACAACCCCACCCGCACCGTGGGCGACGTCCGTTCTGTCTTCAACAAGTTTAGCGGCAACCTCGGTACGATGGGCTCGCTCGCCTTCCTCTTCGACCACAAGTGTGTCTTTGCTTTCAAAAAGACCGAAGGCTTGGATATGGAAGAAATGATTCTCGACCCTCATCGACTACGGCGTTGATGACGAGTTTGACGAAGACGAGGAAGAAGGCACCATCACGATTTATGGCGACCCGAAGTCGTTCAGCGAAATCCAGAAGCATCTTGAAAGCGAAGGTTTCGAAATCGTCAGTGCTGAGTTTACCCTATATTCCTAACGACCTTAAAGACGTGACTGATGAACAGCGCGAAACCCTCGATAAGATGGTAGAACGCCTTGAAGATTTTGACGATGTGCAGAACGTCTACACCAACATGAAGCCCGCTGAGGGCGACGGCGAGGAATAACCCTCCGCCCCTACTACAACGAAGCCCGACTTCTCTACGCTGAGAAGTCGGGCTTTGACGTTTGTTGCGCTTCGCTCATCGAGCGAAAAAGGCATCTGAAATTAGTCGCGAGAGAAAAGGTCGCGGGTGTAGACGCGTTCGCGCACATCATCGAGTTGCGCATCGTAGCGGTTGGCGATGATGGCCTGCGACTGCGCTTTGAAAGCCGCGAGGTCATTGACCACCCGGCTGCCGAAGAAGGTTTCGCCATCGCGGAGCGTGGGTTCGTAGATGATGACGCGTGCACCTTTGGCCTTGATGCGCTTCATCACCCCTTGGATGGAGCTCTGACGAAAGTTGTCGGAGTTCGACTTCATCGTGAGGCGATAAACTCCGATGATGCAGTCGCGCTCTTCGCACCGGTCGAAATCTCCACGATTATAATAAGCGTAGTAGCCGGCCATTTGCAGGACGCGGTCGGCGATGAAGTCTTTGCGCGTCACGTTGGAGTCGACAATGGCGCGCACCAAATTTTGCGGAACGTCTTGGTAGTTGGCGAGGAGTTGCTTGGTGTCCTTGGGAAGGCAACAGCCGCCGTAGCCAAAAGAGGGATTGTTGTAGTGCATGCCGATGCGCGGGTCGAGGCAGACACCATTGATGATGGCCCGCGGGTCGAGTCCTTTCATCTCGGCATAGGTGTCGAGTTCATTGAAATAGCTCACGCGCAGCGCCAAATAAGTGTTGGCGAAGAGTTTCACTGCCTCGGCCTCGGTGAGCCCCATAAAGAGGGTGTCCACTTCGGGCTTGAGCGCCCCTTGTTGGAGGAGCGCTGCAAAAGTGTGTGCCGCCTCATCAAGGCGTGGGTCGCCTTCTGGTCGCCCCACGATGATGCGCGAGGGATAGAGGTTGTCGTAAAGGGCTTTGCTCTCACGCAGAAACTCGGGCGAAAAAGAGGATGTTGTCGCTTCCCACATTTCGGCGCAACTGTTCGGTATAGCCCACCGGGATGGTGCTTTTGATGACCATCAGCGCGTCAGGATTGGCCGCCATCACCTGCCGCACCACAGCTTCCACGGCTGTGGTGTCGAAGTGATTCGTGTGCGAATCGTAGTTGGTGGGCGTGGCGATGACCACGATTTCGGCTTCGGCATAAGCGCCGGCGGCATCGAGTGTAGCGGTGAGGTTGAGCGGCTTTTCGGCCAGATATTGCTCGATGTAGTCGTCTTGGATGGGCGACTGTCGGCGATTGACCAAGTCCACGCGCTCCGCGTTGATGTCTACCGCCGTGACGAGGTTGTGTTGGGCAAGAAGAGTGGCGATGCTCAGGCCGACGTAGCCTGTACCAGCCACAGCAATGCGATAAGGTCTCATGGGCATTTAACTGAAAAAAAGGTAAGTTCTTTCCGGAACTTACCTTTGTAATTTAGAGAGTAGCGCCTACGGGAATCGAACCCGTATACCATGCGTGAGAGGCATGTATCCTAACCGTTAGATGAAAGCGCCGTGCGCTGAAACGTCAAGACGATGTGGTTTGAGTTTCACGCTGCAAAAGTACACTCTTTTTTCCGTGCAACCAAATTTTTTTCAAGGCTTTTTTTCAGAAGGGCAAGCGTTTTTCAGCGCTGATGCAGCGCCGAAAGAAGACGAAGTCGTGATGTCGAGCCGGCACGCCCCTCACGCCTCGGCATCGTTGCGGTAGCTGCGCAAAGAGATTTTTGAGCAATTCGTTCTTGCGCGTCACCCACCAAGCCAAGAGGCCGTAGACGAGCACCTGCCCCCAGAGCACAAGGTATTCGTGCTGCACCTCGGGCAGATGAGCGCCCATCGTGTTGAGGCGGATGAAGCCATTGACGCCGAAGGTGGAAGGCACAAGACAGGAGAAGGCTTTCCAATACCACGGGAAGGCGCTTCCCGGCCAACTCACGCCGGAAAGGAACAACATCGGGATGGACGAGAAGACCACGAGCAGGATGATGCTCTCACGGTTGCGCGGCAAACTACCGATAGTGATGGCAAAGAAGATGGAAGCAAGCAGGAAGGGAAGGGCGAAGAGCAAAAATCTCCCACGGGTTGCCGATTTGCGGCAAACTGAACAAGCGGGGGACAACAAAAAGGCAATAGAACGTCACCGGGATGTAGATGACCAAGAAAGCCATGCTTCGTCCTAAAAGTTGGCGCACGGCCCGCCGCGATGCGTGCTGCGGCTGTGGGCGGCGGGGATGACTTCGTGTGGGGAGTTCGGTGGTTTGTGCGTCTTCGATGAGCTGTCGGGCATCGAGCGTAAATTCCTCCGTGGGAGGGAAATGGTGCGAACGCTCCATGCGCTCACGGCGTGTACCGGCCTCCATACCAACGCCGAGCAAGAGCGTTTGTTGCAGCAGAATGATGAGCACCGCGGGGATGAGGAACGAAGCAAAACCACTCTGCGGATTGAAGAGCGCCACTTGTTCGTAACGCAGCGGATGTTGCGTGATTTCATCTTCGCGCTGTGTGATGTTGCCGGCACGTTCCACTTTGATGTCGGCGTTCATCGCCAGCGAAACATCCGTCGTGGCGGCCAGCACGGCTTTATAATAGAGCATCCCACTCATGTCGATGAACACCCCCACGCGAGTTTGCTCCATACGCGCCAACCGCTCCGTAAAGTCAGTCGGAATTTGCAGGATACCGTAGGCCTCACGTCGGCGCACATAGCCCTCGGCCTCGCTCATCGATGCAGCGTGAGAAATGATGCGCACATCGGCCGTGGCATCTACCCGACGCACAAACTCCCGACTGCGGGTCGAGCCGTCGGCATCGACCACCACAACAGGCACCTCGCGCACCGTTTCGCCCGTATAGATAAAGGCGTAAAGGAGCGGATAGACCAGCGGCACAAGAATCAGGAAGATGATGAGCCCCTGATCGGTAAAGATGTCGCGGATGGCATTTCGAAAAGCTTTGTTCATGATGGAGGTCTGTTAAGGTTCGTAAGCGATGCGCGTCATCAAGGTCTTGAAACGCCCCACAAAGAGCAAAGGAAGGAGGGCAAAACCACAGAGGGCGGCAAAAATGAGGCCAGGCGTTGAGCAGCGGATAGCCATCGAGCGCGCAGTTGACATAGAGCAGATAGTAATAGCGGAGGGGAAACAGCGCCGCCAGCCCTTGCAGGACGGGGTGCATAGCCATGGCGGGAAACGACATTCCGCAGATGCTGAAAGAGATGACACCCCACAACGAAGCAAAACTCAAACCCAGGCGCGGCACCGGGAGCGCACAAATCATCAGTACGCCCAGCCCTTGCGAGGCGAGCACCATCAGTCCCGAGAGCAGCAACATCGTGGGGATGCCGCAGAAGCAGGGGAAGTGCAGATATCCATAGAGATAGAGCGCCATCCCGACCGCCATGAGGAGAAATAGAAGCGTGTGCAGCGCCAGTTTGCCAAAGAGGGCTTTGAAGGCCGACCCGTCGGCCAGCACGAGCAACACACGTCCGTTGCCGTCCTTGATTTCCTGCCCGATGGAGAAGACGGTGATGAAGAAAATCATCAGCGAGAGCATGCCCGGTCCGAGGATGTTGGAGAGATAGACGTTGTAGTTGAGCGAAGGATTGCCGATGGGGTGGGCCTCCACCACGATGGGCTGGAGCACGGCCATGGCCTGCCTCGAAGTGGCGCCGCGTGCCAAGAGGACCGAGCGTCCGGCCGCTCCACCCGCCAATTCGCTCATGGTGCGCATGTCCTTGTAGAGCAGCGAGCCGGCCATGAGGAAAGTGTTGTTGGTGTAGAACGAGACGATGGGCGACTCCTGCCGCATCAAGCGACGCGTAGTGCCTCGGGGGATGTAGTAGAAGGCATAAATCTCGCCACGTTGCATCGCCCGCCGCGCTTCGCTCACCGAGGCATAGTGCGCCACGATGCGCGTGGTCTGGAAGGCATCGAGGTTGCGGGCAATGCCGCGCGAGGTGCTCGTCTGGTCCTCATCGACCATGGCTGCCGGCAGTCCTTCCGGCAGTCCGCTTCCCATGATGGTGGTGAAGAAGACGATGCAGAAGAGCGGCACAGCCACCATACAGAAGATGTAGATGGGGCGCGTGAGCAAACGCCGCCATTCACGAATGAAAACTTTGTACATAAAGGTTTGCGCGCCAAGCGTCTTTATTTGAGGAGCACCGACATGCCGGGACGCAGCCCTTCGATCTTCTCAATGGGCGTGGCCTTAACTTGGAAAGTCTTCATGTCATACTGCCCCGTAGTTTTGGTGGCTTTCCAGGCGGCATAGGTGCCCATATCCTTGATATTGGTGATGCGGAGGCGGACGGCCTTGTCGCCGAGCGCGGGCACCACTGCATCGACCACGGCGTTCATCTTGATTTGCGAGAGATGGTCCTCACGGACGTTGAAAGCCACCCACATTTTTGTCCATCAGCGCCACGTTCATCACGGGTGCTCCCGTGCCGACAAGTTCGCCGAGCGAGGGGAAGATATCCGTCACCTCCCCATCGAGGCTCGCCCGCAGCACCGTCTCTTTCAGATAACTACGCACCTCACGGATGGCCCCTTCGGCCCGCTGCACCACGGCCGCGGCGGCCTGCTTGTCTTCGAGTTGCGCTCCGTTCTTGGCCAAATCATATTGCGACTTGGCCGCACGCTCAGTGGCGATGGCGGCATCGCGCTGTGCCACGACCTCGTCCAACTTTTTGAGCGGTGGCTACGCCCTCGTCGTGCAACCGCTTGACGCGGGCATAACTCTTTTCCATCACTTGGCGGCCGGCAATGGCCTTCTGCCAGAGTTCGTAGGCGCCTTGGATTTGTTCTTCCCGCGCGCCCTTCTGCGCCTTCCGGCTTTGTGCAGCGGCAGCGGCCTCGGCACCCTCGGCCTGCGTCAGTTTGGCGGCCACATCGGGCGCTTCCAGGACAGCGAGGATGTCGCCGGCGTGCACCTTCTGGCCTTCTTCCACGAGGATTTTGGCCACACGACCGGGCACTTTGCTCGACACGCGATACTCGGTCACTTCCACTTCGCCTTGGATGATTTCCTTTTTCGGGGCGGAAAGCGTAAAAGCCACAAACGGCCGAAAGAACGACAACGGCTACGATGAGCAAGAGAGCCGGGATATAATTAGGAGCTTTGCGTTTCATTGCTATAAGAGTATTTTGGTGTATAATGTGTTACTTTCCGAGGGCTTTTGGCATAGGCCGCGCGGGTGAGCATGATGTCGATTTGGGCATCAATCTTGTCGCTGTGTGCTGCCAGCCAAGCCGTCTGTGCCGCCAGCAGGTCACTGGTCGAAATCATGCCCTCGTCAAAGCCCAGTTTGCTCATGCGCAGGTTTTCTTCGGCCTTGTCCAGACTTTTCTGCGAAAGCCCGAGTTTGCGGTTGGCCTCATTGACGGCAAAAGCGCCTTGGTGCACTTGCAGTGTGATCTTTTCGCCCACCTCTTCGGCGCGGAGGGCCGCCATTCGGGCTTCGGCGCGGGCAGCGGCCACCTTGTGCCGTCCTTCGCCCCAATTCCAGAGGGGCACTTTCAGGGCAACGCCCACATTCCACGTGCCGTTGAGTTTGCGTTCAAAACCGTTGGAGAGGGAGGGATAGTGTCCCAGGACGCCGGCGGTGAGAGCCAGTGTGGGGAGAAAGGCCGCTCGCTCGATTTTCACTTTTTCGCCGTAAATCTGCGTGGCCAGGCGGAGCTGCCGCAATTCGGGGCGTGCAGTCAGCGCCGTGGCCTCGTCGGGCGTCACGTTGCCGGGCAGCACAGCGATGTCGTCCAGGAGTTCGTCGGTCAGCGTGGGTCGATCCGTGAGCGCCCATCCACACAGTTGGGCGAGCAGCATGCGCGAGAGCGTCAGTCCGTCGTCCACCTTAGTGAGGGTCATTTCGGCCTTGTTGAGTTCCACGCTCACGGCCAATTCGTTGGCGCGGGTGGCCAGGCCCTGCGCCATCATCTTCTCGACATCGCTGTGCAGACGGGCGAGCATGTCGCGATAGGCCGTGGCGAGTTTTTTTGCTTATTCACCAGGCTCACCACCCGCCAGTAGGCTTTGTCCACCTCCAGCACCAGTTCCTGCTCGTCGGCGCGAAGGCGCTCGCCGGCCAGTTGTTCGGAGTAGTGGGTGATGCGGTCGTAAGCTCGAATTTTTGCCGCCCATGTAGAGCGGTTGTGTGAGCACGATGGCACCGACAGCGACGTTGCGCGTGTCGGTGTCGAAGGCATCGACCACGCTGCGCCCCACGGCATTAAGCCGTCCGGCCATCGCGGGCATTCCTGCCTGCACACGTTGAATGAGGGGTGCCAGTCCGGGATTGGCGGCGATGAGCCCCTGCGCCATTTGTGCAAACTCGGGGGTGATGGCGCCCACGAGGTGGGTGCCCAGATGGGAGAGGGAGTTCTTCTGGTCGTTGTTGAGGAGCGACACGCGCTCGCCCAGGTGGGTGTAGGCGGCAGTGGCCGAAAGTTTGGGCAGATAGTTGGTGCGTGCAGCGTTGTGCTCGTGTCGTGCTTTCTCCACGGCGAGTTGTGCCATACGGATGCCCTTGTTGTGTTGCAAAGCCATCGTCCGGCAGGAGTCGAGCGAGAGCGATGGCATCGTGGCAGTTTTTTGGGCAAAAGCCGAAAAATAGAACATCCCGAGAAGGAGGAGTACGAGACAGGATAATCGTTTCATTTCTTCTTGTTGTTACGTTTTGTGGATGGGTTGCAAAAATACGGCATTTTTAGATACGAACAAAAGAATTACCGACATATCGAACAATGATGCCCACGAAAAAGCAAGGAAAAGAGCGGATGACTTCGGAATGGGCGTTCCGAAAGCCGGCGTCTGCCACCAAGGCAGCTCCGCGGACGACAAACTCAACGGTATCGGACGAAAAGTTCCGCAGCCCACAGAAAAAGTTGTCGGGAAGCTTCGCAATCTATAAACCAAGGTTTGGTTTATATAAACCAAAGTTTGAATTACATAAACCAAGGTTTGAATTATATAAACCAAACCTTGGTTTATAGATTATCTCCCATTCCGATCACTTTCGGAAGGAGGGAGATAAGTATGAAAGTTTCCGAAAGAAAGGTGCGCCCATCGGCCGACACCATATATAATAGACCGTTCTTCTGCCACGCCCCACCACCAATCGCAGGGACATCGGCCGAAAAGGCGGGACAAAAGTCTGCAAAACTTTGCCCAATCGGCCTAAAATCTGTAAATTTGCGCTGCACAGTGCGGCAGTGCACCGTGCCGGTGCGCCGAGTGCCCTATGTTTCCCACCTTTTTCCCACTTTCTGTCAGCACTCTGCCCCATCACTCATCATGACACGCAAATCTTTCGAACGCCTTTTCACATGGATTAGTCTGCCCCTGGTGCGCCATGGCGTGTTTCTCGCCGCCATGGTCGTGCTGGCCATCACGACAAGCGCCATCGTGGGTCGTCCCAACTCGCGCCAGGGCTTCTTTGCCGTGCAGTTTTTTGTGGACATGTATGCGTTTTGCCTGCTGCTCTGCCTGCTGCCGTCGCGCCTGCGGTCAGTGCTGAAATGTGCCCTCTGTGGGAGCCTATGTGCTGGCGGTGGTCGAGACGTTCTTGTTCTATCGGTTCAATCTCTACTTTTTCGCCCACGATGCTCAACCTCCTGCTGGAGACCAACCCCAACGAGGCGGGTGAGTTCCTCATGGGCTGTGTGAAGAGTGTGGAGTTGTGGCGCACGTTGGGCATTTACGCCTTGATTTTTGCTGGGCAACGTGTTTCTGGCTCGCTACGGTTACACGACGTGGAAAGGCGTCTCGCCGCGCGCTGCGCGTACATCGCCACTGGTGGATGCAGCGGCTGGGATTTGCCCTGCGCTTCTATCTCATGCCCACGGCCGCCTTGGGCGGGCTGGCGGTGGGGCTGGTGCCGTGGGTGGGCGAAAAAGGGAAAATGGTGAATTTTTCTGCGCAACGAGCACACCCGCGATGCCGAGCGCGTTCCGGTGCACATCTTCTATACACCGTTCTATCGATTGCTGCACGCCGCTCACTTTCTCCACATCGCCCGCGTCGAAACGGAGCACCTGATGGAGCGGATGAGCGCACTGCGGGTAGACTCGTGTGCCGCCACCTGCCCCAATCTAGTGGTCATTGTGGGCGAGAGCTACAACAAGCACCACGCCGCCCTCTATGGCTACGATCTGCCCACCACACCCCATCTCTCGCGGCTGGCACGGCGCGGCACGTTGCAGGTGTTTACAGACGTTGTCACCCCTTGGAACGTGACGAGCCAATGCTTCAAGTCGTTCCTCTCCACCCACAGCGTCGACCAGCCCGGCACGTGGGCCGACGGGGTGCTGTTTCCCACCCTCTTCCGCCGCGCCGGCTATAAAGTGGCGTTCGCCACCAATCAGTTTTTACCACTCGGCCGCGCAAGGGTCATGGACTTCAACGGCTCGTTCTTCCTCAACGATGTGCGGATGGACAGTCTGTGTTTCGACTTCCGCAACCGCTTTCGCTGTCACCCCGAAGGACAGTTTACCTCCCTCCTGCGCGGCTACACGCCGGGCGAGCGCAACCTCTATCTGCTCCACCTCTATGGGCAGCACATGGAGTATGCGCAACGCTATCCCAAGGACTGGAAGTTCTTTTCGGCGGCCGACATCAAGCGCCCCGACCTGAGCGAACGCGAACGCGCCATCGTGGCCGACTACGACAACGCCACGCGCTACAACGACGAGGTGGTGGCGCGCATCATGGCCCACTTTCGCCGCGAAGACGCTCTGGTCATCTACTTCTCCGATCACGGCGAGGAGGTCTACGATGGCGACATCGGCATCTACGGGCGCAACCACATGCCGGTGCCCACGGCACAGGTGCTCCATGGGGAATACGAAATTCCCTTCATGATGTGGGGATCTCCCCGCTTCCGCAAGCGGCATCCCGAGGTGTGGGCGCGCATCAAGGCAGCCCGCCACCGCCCGTTCAGTCACGACGACCTGCCGCATCTGCTTATGGGATTGGCAGGCATCGCCACTCCCCTCTACGCCCCACAACGCGACCTCCTCTCGCCTCACTTCCGACCGCAACGCCGCCTCGTGAAGAACGATGTAGACTACGACCGGGTGATGCAGCGCGCTGCCTCACCGGCCGTCGGCACCCGACAGCGGTAGTTTTTCTCCCTTCGGCCTCCTTTCCTCCTCTTTCTGCCTATGACCCTCTCCCGCCGCGACACCTCTTTTCTCAAAGGCTTTGCCATCCTGCTCATTGCGCTCCACAATTTCTGCCACTGGCTGCCCATGGCGGTGGTGGAAAACGAATATACCTTCCAACTCGACCGCATTTGGAAATATGTGGGCTATCTCGAAGCGGGGCGCCCGCACGTGGTGCTCAACTTTCTTTCTCACTTCGGGCATTATGGTGTGCCGCTGTTCCTCTTTTTGAGCGGCTACGGCCTCGTCAAGAAATACGAACAGATGGGGGCACCCACACCGAGCACCGGACGCTTCTTGTGGAATCACCTCACGAAACTCTGGAAACTGATGGTGCCGGCTGTCGCGCTCTTCATCTTGACGGAATGGTGCTTCCGCGGTGGTTTCCATCGCGATGGGTATTGGGTGGCGCTGATGTTGGGGTATGTGACGAACCTCGTGCCCGGCGCCAATCTCATCCTCGGTCCGTGGTGGTTCTTCTCGCTCATCGTGCAGTTCTACCTGCTCTATCGGCTCGTGCTCCATCGCTTCCGCTCGCCCTGGCTGCTGTGGGGATTGGTGGGAGCATCGCTCCTCTTTCAGGCTTGGCTCTACGTGGGCGACATTCACTTCTCCTTTGCCCACAAAGACATCTACGCGCTGGACTATGTGCGCTACAACGCTCTCGGTCACCTGCTCTCCTTTGCCTTGGGCATCGCTTGGGCGCGCAAGCCGCTGAACGCCCCTCCCTCCCGATGATGCTCGCCGGCTGGGTGCTCACAATAGTTTCGGCCTTCAACGTCTGGCTGTGGTTTTTCTCGCCGCTGTTTGCCGTGATGGCTCTGCTGCCTTTTGGCGCACCTGGTGCGCGAAGGGCGTGTGCGGCGCTTCTTGGAGTGGATGGGCCCGATTTCGGCCGCCGTGTTTGCCTTCCATCCCATCGTGCGCCACTACCTCATCCTGTCCGCCGGGCGGGCAGTGCGCATGGGCGAACCGACGCTGGTCTACGGTGAAATTGTGCTCTACCTGCTCATCGTCGTCCTCCTGGCCTGGGGTTACACCCGCCTCACGGTCATCCTCTTTTCTCACAAAAACAAGTAACTCCCCTTTTTTATTATGCTCACACGAGAACAACGCGAAGACATCGGCCAGGCGCTCGAAACGATGCGCCAAGGCGGTGTGGTGCTCTACCCCACCGACACCATTTGGGGACTGGGCTGCGACGCCACCAATCCGGAAGCCGTGGCCAAAGTCTACGCCATCAAACAGCGCGCCGATGCCAAGGCGCTCATCAGTCTGGTGGATAGCGAAACGAAAATCGGCTTCTACGTGCCCGATGTGCCGGACGTGGCGTGGGACTTGATAGAATGTGCCGAACGCCCCCTCACCATCATCTATGACAACGTGCGCAACCTTGCCCCCAACCTTAAAGCCGACGACGGCAGCGCGGCACTGCGCGTGACGAAGGAGGAGTTTTCCCACGAACTCTGCCTGCGCATGAAACGCGCTGTGGTGAGCACCTCCGCCAACATCAGCGGCCAACCCGCCCCACGCTGCTTTGCCGATATCTCTCCTGCCATCCTGGAAGCCGTAGACTACGTTTGCACCTCGCGGCGGGAGGAGAAGGACAACGGCAAGGCTTCGTCGATTGTCAAACTCACGGCTTCGGCCGAGATTACCATCATTCGCCCATAATTCGTACTCTAAAAAGGGCTGCTCAACCGGCGTTCAGCATGCGCCACAGCAACGATTGTACAGATGATTTGGATTCAACGCAAACTTTCGAAAAAGCAATTTCTCCTCTTGCTCAGTCTCTGCGTGGGCTTGGCTTCGGGAATTGCCGCCAATCTGCTGAAATGGTTCATCCACGTGGTAGAGGAACTCCTCACCCACAACTTTGAGGTCACAAGATCCAATGCGCTCTACCTACTCTACCCCGCCATCGGCATCTTGATTTCGGCTTTGTTCATCCGCTACGTGGTGAGGGACAACATCGGCCACGGCGTCACAAAAATTCTCTACTCCCTATCGCGCAACCAAGGCTACATCCGCGACCACAACACGTGGTCGTCGATGGTGGCTTCGGGCATCACGATTGGTTTTTGGCGGTTCGGTGGGTTCGGAATCGCCCATTGTGCTCACCGGTTCGGCCATCGGCAGTCGCTTCGGCCGCTGGTTTGACATGGACCACCGCACCTTGATGCTCCTCGTGGGCTGCGGGGCTTCAGGCGCTGTGGCGGGGGTCTGCAAAGCACCCATCGCCGGACTGGTGTTTACGATAGAGGTGCTGATGATCGACCTAACAATGTCGTCGCTCGTGCCTCTGCTCATCTCTTGTGCCTCGGCCACCTGCGTGAGTTACTTTCTCTCGGGCAACGACACGATGTTTCACTTCGACCTGAACGACCCCTTTGTGGTGGGGCGCGTGCCCGGCGCCATCGTGTTGGGCATCCCTGTGCGGACTGATAGGGCTCTACTTCACCCGCGTGACCAACTGGATTGAGCAGCAGTTCGGCAAAAATCAAGAACATGTACAAACGATGGCTGCTCGGTGCTGTGGTGCTCGCGGTGCTCATCTACCTCTTCCCACCGCTCTACGGCGAAGGCTATTCGGTCATCAGTACGCTCGTCAACAGTGTGCAGACCCACAACGCCACGGACTTGATGAACAACTCCCTCTTCTATGGGCACAACAACTTCCTGCTCCTCTATTTGACGCTCATCGTGCTGGTAAAAGTGTTTGCTTTCGACCGCTACCACCAGCGGCGGCGGATGCGGTGGTACGTTTGCTCCCTCCCTCTTCTTAGGAAGCATGTCGGGCTTTGTGTTTGCCAGCGTTTGGAACCTTTTCCTTCCTGCCGAACTCCAGCTCTCTCCTACCAACTGCTGCCTCTATGGGATGTCGGGCGTCATCAGTGCCGTGTTTCACGCACCGCTCATGGGCATCTTCCTCATTGCCGAACTCACCGGTGGCTACCGGCTCCTCGTGCCGCTCATCATCGTGGCGGCCATCAGCTACGTGACCATTCACGCCTTCGAACCACACAGCATCTACTCCATGCGTCTGGCGCGGCGCGGCGAACTGCTCACGCACCACAAAGACCAGAGTGTGCTCACCCTCATGAACCTCGATGCCGTGACCGACAAAGGCCGCCCCACCCTCACGCCGGACATGTCGCTCGGCAAGATGCTGCAACTCGTAGCCAACAGCAAGCGCCTGCACTTTGCCGTTTGCAGTCCCGACGGGATGTTGCTCGGCATCATCAACCTCAACAACATCCGCCACCTCATCTTTCGCTCCGAACTGTACAACACGTTCACCGTCAACGGACTGATGAAGCCCCCCTATGCCATCGTGCGTACCGACGACAGTATGCCCGAGATTATGGACAAGTTCCAGCAGCACGACGCCGGCACTCTGCCGGTGACCAGCCCTGATGGGCGCTATGTGGGCTTCGTGAGTCGTGCCCGCCTCTACAGCGCCTACCGCGAAATCCTCAAAGACTTTTTCTGAAGAATAACTCCGCCCCATGACCTACCAGCAAGAAACCATCAAGCCCTATTCGCCCGACGGGGCCAAGGGCGCACAAGTCGAGCAGATGTTCGACAGCATTGCCCACTCCTACGATCTGCTCAACCATACCCTCTCCCTGGGGATCGACAAGTCGTGGCGGCGGGCGGCCATCGACAGCCTGAAACCCTTCGCGCCGCAACACTTGCTCGATGTGGCCACCGGCACCGGCGACTTTGCCCTCATGGCCATGCACCGTCTTGCCCCGAAACACATTGTGGGCGTGGATCTCTCGGAGGGGATGCTCCAAGTGGGACGGGAGAAGATGGCTCGCGAGGGACTTTCGGAGAAGATAGAGTTGCGCAAGGCCGACTGCATGCAGCTCGACCTGCCCGACAACACCTTCGACGCCGTCACCGTGGCCTACGGCGTGCGCAACTTTGAAGACCTCGACCGCGGTCTGCGGGAGATGCGCCGCGTGCTGCGCCCCGGCGGCCGCCTCGTCATCATCGAGCTCACCAGCCCCATCCGCTTCCCGATGAAGCAGCTGTTCTGGCTCTACGCCCACGTGCTCATGCCGCTGGTGGGCAAACTCGTCTCGAAAGACAGCAAAGCCTACTCCTATCTCCCCGCCACGATGGAGGCTTTCCCGCAGGGCGAAGTGATGCAGCGCATCTTGGAGCGCGCCGGCTATGTCGACGTTCGCTTCAAACGATTCACCTTCGGCCTCTCGACGCTCTACACCGCTGCCAAATAAGCCTCCCATGGAACGCTATGGACTCATCGGCCATCCGCTCGGCCACAGTTTTTTTCGGCTGACTTCTTCAACCACCGTTTTGCCAGTGAAGGACGGGCGGCACGCTACGACCTCTTCCCGATGGAACACCTCACCGATTTGCACACCTTCGCCGAGCAACATCCGGAACTACGGGGGCTGAACGTGACCATCCCCCACAAGCAGAGCGTCATCGCCCAACTTGATGCCCTTTCGCCGCAGGCCGAGCGCATCGGTGCGGTCAACGTGGTGAAAATAGACCGCCGCCCGGACGGCATCCGCCTCACCGGCCACAACACCGACATCATCGGTTTCTGCGACAGCCTGCGCCCTCTGCTGCGCCCGCACCACCGGCATGCTCGTGCTCGGCACGGGAGGAGCGTCAAAAAGCCGTCATCGTCGGTCTGCACACGCTGGGCATCATCCCTCGGTGCGTCACTCGGCAGCGGAAAAGTGCGACCCTCGAAGTGGGCGGCTGCGACTTCCCTCTCCTCGAATATACCGATCTCACACCGGTCCTCATCGCTGACACTCCGCTCATCGTCAACTGCTCGCCGGTGGGGATGACACCTCACATCGACCAAGCCCCACGGCTCCCCTACGAGGCCCCTCACCAGCCGGCATCTGCTCTACGATCTGGTCTACAATCCCGAAGAAACTCGTTTCCTCGCCTTAGGACGAAAGCACGGTACCGCAGTCAAAAACGGTCTGGAAATGCTCCACCGACAAGCGATCGCGGCTTGGGACATCTGGCAGGAGGACTAAACCACCTCCCTCTTCTTCCGGAAAAATACCCAACTTAGAGGATTGTGTCTTTCGCCTTTTCGTTGTACCTTTGCGCTCAATAAACACCCATCCGTCTATGTCTACCGTCACAGCGGCCTTTCTGCTCACCCTGCTCGCCGGACTCTCCACCGGCATCGGCAGCGCCATCGCGTTCTTCACCCGCCGCACCAACACCACCTTCCTTTCGCTCGCCCTCGGTTTCTCGGCCGGGGTGATGATCTACGTCTCCTTTGTCGAACTCCTGGCCAACGCCATCCGCTCCCTCACCACCCTCCACGGCACCAAGATGGGCAGCACGCTCGCCACGCTGGCCTTCTTCGGCGGCATCCTCTTCATCCTCATCATCGACTTCTTCGTGCCTGAGGCCGAAAACCCGCACGAAATGCACAATGTCGAGGAGATGAGCACCGAGGAGCGCGTGCGGCATCAGCCCAAGCCCTTCAGTCACAACCGCCTGCTGCGCACCGGGTTGGTCACGGCCCTCGTGCTGGCCATCCACAACTTCCCCGAGGGAATGGTCACCTTCATCACCGCCCTCAAAGACTCCCAGCTTGCCATCCCCATCGCCGTGGCCATCGCCATCCACAACATCCCCGAAGGCATCGCCGTGTCGGTGCCCATCTTCTATGCCACCGGCGATCGCGTCCGCGCCTTCCGCCTCTCCTTTCTCTCCGGACTGGCCGAACCCATCGGTGCGCTCATCGGCTACCCTCATCTTGGCCCCCTTCCTCACCGACGACATGTTTGGCTACATCTTTGCGGCCATCGCCGGCATCATGGTCTACATCTCGCTCGACGAGCTCCTCCCTTCGGCCGAACGTTATGGCAAGCATCACTTTGCCATCTTCGGCCTTATTGCCGGTATGGCAGTGATGGCGGTGAGCCTGATTTACTCAACTAATCCCCACGCGGCAATGTCCGCTCCAAAACGGAGGACGACTTCCTTCCAGTTCTGCTTCGCCCAGCTTCGCGCGCTCTATCCGACGCTCTGAGGTGCCCAAAAGGGTTGGCTTCAAAAGGGACGTCGGTTTCGAAAGAAGAGATCATACAGGCACTGCCATCAGGACTGCTCCACCACCGGTGTCAATCCCATACGTTTGGCGCGTTCGACGATGAAGGCGAGGGCGGCATCGTGCTCGTTGGGCACCACCCCATCGAGGATGGCATCTTTGAGCGCCGACTTGAGCGCGCCGATTTCCGCACAAGGTCGGAGATTGAACAGACGCATGATTTCATCACCATTCACCGGCGGCTGGAAATTTCGGATACGGTCTTTTTCCTCCAAATCCACAAGTTTTTGACGCACGAGGCGGTAGTTTTCGTGAAATCCGCGCTTCCGGCGCTCGTTTTTCGAAGTGATGTCGGCCTCACAGAGCATCATCAGGTCGTCGATGTCGTCGCCCGCTTCGAAGAGCAGCCGGCGCACGGCCGAGTCGGTCACACCGTCGTCGGCAATGTTGATAGGGCGCATGTGGAGGTCGACCAGCCGCTCCACATAGTGCAGTCGCTCGTCGAGGGGGAGCTTGAGGCGGCGGAAGAGGGGCTTGACCATGCGCATGCCGAGGTAGTTGTGGTTGTGGAAGGTCCAGCCCACCTTGGTGTCCCAGCGCTTCGAGCGGGGCTTGCCGATGTCGTGGAGCAGCGTGGCCCATCGGAGGTAGAGCTTGTGGTCGTGAGGGATCGTTTTGCCCTGAGCTTCGATTTCGGCTTGTCGGGCCACGAGGTTTTCCAACACTTCGAGAGTGTGATAGAAGTTGTTTTTTTGTGCTTTCGGCCATTGCGTTCCTCTACGATGTCGAGGGCCGTGAGCTCGGGCAGAATGATGTCGAGCAGGCCGCAACGATGCAGATCGACAAAGCCTTTGGAGGGATGCGGGGCGAGCATAATCTTGTTGAGTTCGTCGATGATGCGTTCACCCGAAATGATACCGATGCGCTCTTTGTTGCGAGCGAGGGCTTCGAAGGTTTCCGCTTCAATTTGGAAGTTGAGCTGCGTGGCAAAGCGGATGCATCGCATCATCCGAAGCGGGTCGTCGCTGAAGGTGATGTCGGGGTCGAGAGGCGTGGCAATGATGCCGTCTTCCAGGTCGCGAAGGCCGTCGAATGGGTCCACAAGTTCAGCAAAACGTGCCTTATTGAGGCAGAGGGCGAGGGCGTTGATGGTGAAATCGCGCCGCCGCTGGTCGTCGTCGAGTGTCCCATCCTCGACGATGGGTTTGCGCGAGTCGTGGCTGTAACTCTCCTTTCGCGCTCCTACAAATTCGAATTCTTCTTCCACCTCTCGGTTTTCGCCTTCGTGCTCCACCCTATGATGCCATTTCACCTGAGCCGTTCCGAAGTTGCGGAACACCGAGCAATGTGCCCCCCTTGCCCAAACGCCGTGCAAAGGCTTGGGCCACTTCAATGCCCGAACCCACCACGACGATGTCGACATCTTTCGACGGCCGCTCCAGCAGCAAATCGCGCACATAGCCACCGACGATGTAGGCTTCGACGCCCAGCGCATCGACCGTGGCAGAAAGTTGCTGAAAGATGGGAGCAGAAAGTCGTTGGGCAAATTCCGCTTGAGTAAGCATTTTCATAACGTGAGACTGTGTGATAAGGGGGAGAATGAGGAGGGGAGAGCCGATGCCACCCCATCGGAAAGCAAAAGAGCGAGTTAGCCCCGTAAGACTAACTCGCTGAGATTTGTCAATCTAAATCAGGATTCAGATTATTCGGCACGAAGCGTGAAGCGCTTGAAGTTGGTCACGGTCAAGCCTTTTTCAACCTCGTTGAGGTACTGAGCCACGCTCTTGGTCTTGTCCCAGATAAACTCTTGGTCGAGCAAGCAAACTTCCTTGAAGAACTTGTTGAGACGGCCTTTGGCGATGTTCTGAATCATACCTTCGTTGAGGTTGGCTTCCTTCTCGGCAGCAGTCGTAGCCTTGAGCTGACGGATTTCCTCAGCCTGGGCTTCGGTGATGTTGCCCTTCATGATGCCTTCGTTGAGGTGCTCTTCGCTTTCAGCGATGTAGAGGTTGAAACCAGCCTTCTTGAGAGCTGCTTCAACGGCTTTCTGGACTTGTTCGAGGCGGGTCTTCTCAACTGCCACCTTCAGTTCGTTGTCCTTCACTTCCTGAGAAACGCCGTTTTCATCTACAGCGATGGGGGCAGCCGAAGCCACTTGCATGGCGATGTTCTTGCCCACAGTCTCATCGGCCACCTTGCTGCTGAGCGCAACGAGGGTGCAAAGGCTGTTGTTGTTGGCGTGGTTGTAAGCGGCGAGGCTTTCACCTTCTACAACGAGGTAAGCGTCAAGTTCCATCTTTTCGCCCGTGATACCGGATTGGTCCGTGATACGGTCGGCCACGGTACGGCCATCGAGCGTGAGCGCCTTCACCTCTTCTACGCTTGTGCAGCGTGCAATCACTGCTGCGTCAAGGATGTCCTTGGCCAGTGCCACGAAGTCGGCGTTCTTAGCCACGAAGTCGGTTTCGCACTTAAGGGCGAGAATAGCACCATAGTTGCCATCTACCTTTACGAGCACGCAACCTTCAGCAGCCTCACGGTCGGAACGCTTAGCGGCAATAGCCTGACCGCGCTTGCGCACGAGTTCTACAGCAGCATCAAGATCGCCTTCAGCTTCTGCGAGGGCATTCTTACAATCGCTCAAACCAGCACCGGTGAGGGCGCGGAGCTTCTTGATATCTTCAATATTTACAGCCATTTTTGGATATAGTATTTCTTGGGGTTTCTACAAAAAGATTACAAGGTCACTCGGTCGAGCGACCAATCAACCCTGTAATCTCTGTCATTTTTATGATTATTCAGCAGCAGGTGCTTCAGCTTCTTCGGCCTTCTCGGCACGAGCGCGCTGGTTGCGACGGGGCTTAGCCTCACCTTCACCGGCAGCGTCAGCATCTACCTTTTCCATCTTGCGTTCCTGAATACCTTCTGCAATAGCAGCGCAGCAAGCATCGAGAATGACTTCAATGCTCTTAGTGGCATCGTCATTGGCGGGGATAGCAAAATCTACGAGGTTGGGGTCTGCATTGGTGTCTACGATGCCAAACACGGGGATGCCCAAGCGGATGGCTTCCTTCACAGCAATGTATTCCTTGCACACGTCAACCACGAAGAGGGCAGCGGGCAGGCGATTGAGGTCGGCGATAGAACCGAGGTTCTTCTCAAGCTTGGCACGCTGGCGGCTGATTTGGAGGATTTCACGCTTGGAGAGGTTGGAGAAAGTGCCATCTGCGGTGAGCTTGTCGATGTTAGCCATCTTCTTCACCGCCTTGCGGATGGTGGGGAAGTTGGTGAGCATACCACCGGGCCAGCGCTCAGCAACGTAAGGCATATTGACAGCTGCGGCCTTCTCGGCAACAGTCAGTTTGGCCTGTTTCTTAGTAGCTACAAAAAGGATGCGACGACCAGACTTTGCGATTTCTTTGAGCGCTTCAGCAGCTTCGTCAATTTTAGCAACAGTCTTGTGGAGGTCAATGATGTGAATACCGTTGCGCTCCATGAAGATGTAGGGAGCCATAGCGGGATTCCACTTGCGTTTGAGGTGGCCGAAGTGGCAGCCGGCCTCGAGGAGGGTTTCAAAAATTTGTTCTTGACATTTTGAAAGATGTTTGTTTTGTTTACATTCCGTTTGAGTTGTGAAGCATTCTAACCTCTTTGAGTAAAGACGTATCAGCCACTCTACTGAGCAGCGCGTGCCTCAAAAGTGTACCATCTCTTAAGCTGCGAGAGCTTCGATGGGAAGTTCAACCAATCTGCGGGTAGCGCAATGCTTTCTCAAGCCACTTGCGGTCGAGCAGATTTGGATGCTAAACGTTGTTCCAATTTCAGCAAACTTGCCGATAATAGATTAACGCTTGCTGAACTGGAAGCGGCGACGTGCCTTGGGCTGACCGGGCTTCTTGCGCTCCACCTGACGAGGGTCACGAGTCATGAAGCCTTCTGCGCGAAGAGCCTTCTTGTCTTCGGCATTGATCTTAACGAGAGCACGAGCAATGGCCAAGCGAAGGGCTTGGCTTTGGCCGGTGAAGCCACCACCATTGAGGTTCACCTTGATGTCATACTTTTCAGTAGCTTCGAGGAGAGCAAGGGGTTGCTTGACTACAAATTGGAGGATGGGAGAGGGGAAGTATTCAGTGAGGTCACGTTTATTGATGGTGATCTTACCAGTACCCTCGGTCAGAAAGATACGGGCCACGGCGCTCTTGCGACGGCCCAATGCGTTGATCATTTCCATGTGTCTGAATTACTTAAGGGAGTTAATATCAATGGCCTTGGGGCTTTGTGCTTCGTGCTTGTGTTCTGTGCCGGTGTAGACATAGAGATTGCCGAGAAGCTTAGCGCCGAGACGGTTCTTGGGGAGCATACCCTTAACGACACGACGGATGAGTTTGTCTGTTCCATTGGGCTTTGCCAGAATCGAAGCGGGAGTGTGCTCACGCTGACCACCGGGATAGCCTGTGTAGGAGAGATAAACGCGGTCGGTCATCTTCTTACCCGTAAGGATAAACTTGTCCGCGTTGATGATAATAACGTTGTCACCGCAGTCTACGTGAGGAGTAAAGTTGGGCTTATACTTACCACGGAGGAGCTTAGCGACTTTTGAAGCAAGGCGGCCGAGCACTTGGTCTGTGGCGTCAACCACCACCCATTCTTTCTGAGCAGTTTCCTTGTTTGCAGAAATGGTCTTGTAGCTTAAAGTGTCCATTCTAAGTTGTTAATTGTTTGTAGTTACTAAGGGGAATTGAATCCCTAATTCTAATAAATTATCATTTTTCTCTGCGATTCACTAACCACCACGTTCGGCCAAAGAACGTAGCTATTAACACACAGATAGCGCCTCAAAAGAGGCCACTTGATAATAATCGGCATGCAAAATTACGCATTTCTACTGAAACAGCCAAACTTCCTCCTATTTTTCATATAGAATCGTCGATGAACGTCTACTTTGAAAGCACATTTTTGAACATACACACTTGAATGTTGCGAATACCTACCGATGGGCTTTCAGCATTGAGCAATCTTTGCCTTCAAGCGTGAGGAGAGCCACTTTGCGATCCAACCCTCCGGCATAGCCACGCATAGAGCCATCAGTACCCAAGACACGATGGCAAGGGATGATGAGCGAAATCGGGTTGCGTCCGATGGCCGTAGATGCCGCGCGAACGGCAGGAGCGGGCTGTCCGAGGCGCTGAGCCACGCGGTGGGCAATTTCAGTGTAAGTAGTGGTCGTGGCAGGAGGAACGAGGAGCATCTCCTGCCAAACAGCCTGCATAAAAGGCGTGCCTTGTGGTTTTAGTCGGCCCTGAAAAGTGGGATGTTCTCCGGCAAAGTAGGCATCGAGCCACTGGCGGGCAGCCACGAGAAAAGGCGCATCCTTCGGGGCGTCTTCCCACTGCTCGCTACCCGTTGGAAAGCGCTTTTGTCCGACAAACCAAAGGCCGTACAAGTCGTTGCCATTTCCGGCCATCAACATCGGACCGAGAGGGGAGACATAGGTAGCTTTCTGAAACGTAAGTTGGGATTTCATGGTGAGGCAGGAAGAAAAAGAGAAATCAATGGGTAATCACAAATTGAGTGCATCGGCAGTGGGAAGTTCCTTCCAGCGATAGCCATAGGCATCGTAGGCATCCGTCACGACCACAAAGCAATCCGGGGCCATCTGCTTGATGCCATCGGTGATGGTAGGCAGTTCTTTGTTGCGCACCACCATGAGGAGAATTTCTTTGCCGGCTTCACTATACAATCCGCGGGCATCGGTGCGCGTGGCGGTGCGGTCGAGGGTGGTGAGAATCCAGTTGCGCAAGATGGTTGACTCTTCTTTTGTGCAAATGATGTGTACCAGCATGCAATCCTTTGCACCGCTCAGCACAATAGCGATGGAGCGGTTGAGGAGATACATCGTGATGAGCGAATAGAACGACAGCATCCAAGAACGTGGAGCAGCATTGCTGCTTTCGGGAAGGCCGAAGCCCATCCCAATGACCATGAGGCCGGCCAGCACAATCGATCCGTCGACCATCATCATCGAATTGGCAAAGCGGATGTGGGTGAACTTGTGCACCAGCATCGCAATCACATCACTGCCTCCACTGGAAGCCTGCTGGCGGATGATCAATCCCGTGCCGACCCCAATGAGCGCGCCACCGATGAGGGCACTGACAATCAAATCGTGCGTCATGTCCAGATGTCCTCCAAGGATGAGTCCGGGATCAAGACGGCGCAAAGCCTCGGCCGTAGGGTAGGACCAAGACGAGAGCAGATTGACCATCAAAGGCAGAGAGATGGCGGCAATGAGGGTGCGAAATCCCAAGCGTCCGCCCAGCACCAAATAGGAAATCAGCAACAGGGGTATTTGGATGAGCAAGGCGTAAGTGCCGACTTGTAAGATGGGGAACAAAGCATGCAGAACAATGCAGATACCAAAGATCCCTCCTGGAACGAGGCCGTAGGGGTTGATAAAATAGGTCAAGCCGATGGCGGCAATCAGGCACCCAAACAAGATGCCACCGATGGCGCGAAGGGAATCGGGGCGCGACAAGTCATAGAGTTGCTGCTTGACAAAAGCCATCCAATCAGGGCGAGGGGCAGACGTCTGCAAATCTACCGATGTAGAAGGCGAAGATGGTTTCATAGAGGATTAAAATATGCGTGCAAAAGTAGGATATTTGTGTGGATGTGCAAAACTTTTTGTAGTGAAAATGTTGAGTGTCGGTATTTTTTGCTATTTTTGCGTCCATCAAGCATTACAAGATATCTCCTATGAAGAAAACCATCGTCGACGTATTTGAAGCATCTGTTCAGCAATATCCCAACAACACTTTCTTGATGGAAAAGGTCGGCACACAATGGCACAATTCGAGCTATGCCGACATCCGCGACCAAGTCTATGCATTGGGGGCGGGTTTGCAAGCCCTTGGCGTACAACCCGGCGACCACCTTGCCTTGCTGAGCGAGGGGCGCAACCTCTGGATTGTGAGCGAACTGGCCATGTTCTATGCCGGTGCGGTCAATGTGCCGCTCAGTGTCAAACTCGAAGAGAGCAACGACCTCCTCTTTCGCCTCTCCCATGGCGATGTGCACGAAGTGGTGGTGAGCGGTTTGCAGTTGGAAAAGGTGCGTAAAGTTCGCCATCAACTGCCCCTTTTGCGCCACGTCATTGTGCTCGATGCCCAAGCCCACTACGAAGAAGGCGAAATCTTTGTGGGCGACCTGATGGCGCGAGGTCGACAATTTATGGAAGAGCAGGGCATGGAGCGTTTCCTCGCTGTGGGACGTGCGCTCACCAACGACACAATAGCCACCATCACCTACACTTCCGGCACAACCGCCGACCCCAAGGGCGTGTGCCTGACCCACCGCAACTATACCGCCAATGTGGAGCAATGCCTCAGCCGTGTGCCCATCGACCACACTTGGCGCACCCTCATCATCCCTGCCGCTCGACCATTGCTTTGCGCACGTCGTGGGCTTCTATGTGATGATGATGCAAGGCGCCACGGCAGCCACCGTGCAAGTGGGGCGAACTGCCAGCGAAACACTCAAAAACATTCCGCACAACATCCGCGAGGTGCGCCCACACTTCATTCTCTCAGTGCCGGCTTTGGCCAAGAGTTTCAAAAAGCCATTGAGCAAAACATCCGTCGCCAAGGACCAGTTGCGGAGCGATTGTTTGAACTGGGCAAACGCGCTCGCCAGGCTTATTATGGAGAGAGCTGTCTGGATCACCGTGGCACGCGTGCTGCTCTGCTGCCGGTTGTGAAGTTCTTCGACAAAATCCTTTTCGACAAAATTCGTGAGAGTTTTGGCGGCGAACTGCGTTTCTTCATCGGTGGCGGTGCACTGCTCGACAAGGAATTGCAGCATTTCTATGTAGGCATCGGTATGCCGATGTTTCAAGGCTACGGCTTGAGCGAGGCCACCCCCGTCATCAGTACGAACACGCAGGACTATTACCGATTTGGCAGTAGTGGGCGCTTGGTGGAGCCTCTTGAATTGAAGATCTGCGATGCCGATGGCAACAGCCTTCCGGTCGGGCAGGAGGGCGAAATTGTGGTTCGAGGTGAAAATGTGATGGCCGGCTATTGGAAAAATCCCGAAGCCACCGCCGAAGCACTTCGTGACGGATGGCTCTATACGGGCGACTTAGGCTACATGACCTCCGAAGGTTTGCTCTACGTGAAGGGGCGCTTCAAGAGTCTGCTCATCAGCAGCGATGGCGAGAAGTATAGTCCCGAAGGTATCGAAGAGGCACTCGTGGCCCTCTGCCCCAGCATTGAGCAGGTGATGCTCTACAACAACCAAAGCCCGGCCACGGCAGCCCTCATTGTCCCTAATCGTGAGCATCTGCGTCGTTTAGGCTTTGACTTACAGAGCAAGACGGGATGTCGAGACGCCATTCGTCAGATTCAAACCGAAGTGTCTGCCTTTCGCGCAGGGGGTGAACATCAAGGCATGTTCCCCGAGCGCTGGTTGCCGGCCATCTTGGCCATTCTCTCAGAACCTTTCAGCGAAAAGAATCGGCAAATCAACAGTACGATGAAGATGGTGCGTCCGGTGATTGAACGTGCCTATGCCGAGCGCTTGGTCTACCTCTACACGCCCGAAGGCAAGCAACCGGACAATCCTCAAAACCTCATTGCGATGAGGGGATAAGACAAGTCTTTTTAGGGGGGCCTCTACCCTTTTTCCAGCAGTTGCGAGAAAATCATATCGTTGCAACTTGCCCCCTTGAGTAAGCGCATCTACCTCAGACCTAAAATTTCTCAGCTCAGAGCTGCGTAAATTTAGGTCTGAGGTAGATTTTTCTACAAAGGACATTTCGAAAGGGCGAACATCTGTCGTGACGGCATCCACTTATACCCCTTCATCCCTCACATCCCTCGCGCGTGTGTGCGCACATACGCGCATATACACTACATATAGTCTTATTTTGCCTTCACTGCTTTCACCACACGTCATCAAAGCCGATAGTCTGCAGTTTGCGGTGAAGCTTTTTTTATGAAGTTCACCCCCTTTTTCCTTCACCGCCAACAAACTAACAATGAGTATCTTACATTCATTGGTGAAGGAGTGAAGGCAAAATCATCCACTCATTGTATAGGGAACACGCGCGCAAGGGAGATTGGGGGTCGTTTGACAAAACCTTTCAGCATTGCGCTTCTTTTTTGCGCCTTTTATAGATTAAGACAGGGAAAAGAGAGGCCGAAACTTGGAAGAATGCCACAAAATGCGTAAATTTGCACGGCAAAAAATAGTAACATGAAGCAGAACCTCCTCATATTCCTGCTGGCTCTTGTCGCCTTCGTCTCGTGCAACGACTACAACAATGTGCTCAAATCCAACGATTTGAGTTATCGCTACGAAGCCGCCAAACAATACTACTACCAGGGTGACTACAATCAGGCCAGCACCTTGCTTGTTGACCTCATTGCCGCTGCCAAAGGAACAAATCAGGCCGAAGAGTCGCTGTTTCTGCTCGGACTTTCGGCCTATAAGGGTCGTGACTACGAAGCGGCCGCCACATATTTCAAGAAATACTACGAAAGTTATCCCCGTGGCACTTACGTAGAGGAAGCGCACCTCTATGCCGGACGCGCGCTCTATGCCAAGACACCGGAGCCTCGTTTGGATCAGACCGACACTTACACTGCCATCACGGAGTTGCGCGACTTCATCGAAGCCTACCCCGGCAGCCGCTATCGTGCAGAAGCCGAAAAGATTATCTTCGAGCTGCAAGACAAACTGATTGAAAAAGAGTTTTTTTGGCGGCCAAACTCTATTATGACCTCGGGGGATATTTTGGAAATTGCGGCAGTGGCGAGAGCAACTACCAAGCGTGCATCATCACCGCACAAAATGCCATCAATGACTACCCCTACACACCGCGTAGAGAGGAGTTTGCCATCCTCATCCTCAAGTCGAAATTTGAACTTGCAGCACAGAGTATCGACAGCAAAAAAGAAGAGCGCTACCACGCCGCCATTGATGAATACTATGGTTTCACCAACGAGTTCCCCGACTCTAAATTTATGCCCAAGGCTCGTGCCCTCTTCGACAGCGCCAAAGCCTACTCCACTCCCGTAGACACCGCAGCGGTAGAGAAATAATCATTCTCTCCACTTTCCTCCTTCCGAAACAAAAACTTTATCACATCGTCATGGATTATAAAAAGTCTAAAGCTCCCACCAACACTATCACGCACAACCTGATGGATTTTGCAGAACCCACAGGCAACATTTATGAGAGTTTGGTCATCATGGGCAAGCGTGCCAACCAGATTTCGGCACAGATGAAAGAAGACCTCAGCCGTAAGCTCAAAGAGTTTGCCTCCGGCACAGACACGCTCGAAGAAACCTTTGAAAATCGTGAGCAAATCGAGATTTCCCGCTACTACGAACGCCTGCCGAAGAGCACGCTCATTGCAGCCGAAGACTTTTTGCACGGCAAGGTCTACTTCCGCAATCCACTCAAAGAGCGCGATCAGCAACTCAACAACGACTAACTCACTCCTCGGCACTTCACCGCACCTGCCGTACTCCCCCAAACGCCACAGGGTCTCTAAGTGTCGCAGCGACCTTAGAGACCCTGTGCGGTGTTCAGTTCTCATCTTGTTTTCAACGCTTCAACTCTCTTGATGATGATACAACGCATTCAAAACCTCTACCTCTTTTTGGCCATCATCGCTATGGCACTCATTTTCTTCTTCTCCCAAGGTTGGTATCTTGTGGGCAGTGGAAAGTTCTACACCCTCACCCTTTTCGGTTTGCAAGAAGGGGGCACTGAGCCTTTCAAAACTCCCATGTCCTACTATAATGTAGCGCTTTTTCTCGTGCTCACGCTCATCAATCTGGTGTGGACTTTTTGCTCTATCGCAATCTCAAAGCCCAACGCATGCGGGCCGTCATCTCGATGGTGTTCATCGTGCTCTATTGTGCCATGGACCTAACGTTCGTGGTCGGATTCTATGGGGATCTCCCCGGTGTGGCCAACTTTGTGCCCAACATCGGCATTTTCCTGCCGTTGGCAGCCCTACTCTTCACAGGTTTGGCTTGGCGCGGCATTCAGCGCGACTACAAGCTCATTCGCTCTGTCGATCGCATTCGTTAATCTATTCGTCCGCTCGTCATTGCAACGACGAAGTAGGTGTTCAGCACGGATTGATACTATATATGTTTCATCTTGTCGTCAGTTTGTCTTTGTAAGGAAGGAGTGTAGCGGGCTACACGACTGATGCACAAAGGCGAGATGATGGAAAAGGGAAACAAAGATGGTGTCAAAGTAGAGAACATCCTACGATTAAGATAGCTACGATTAATTTTTGAACACCTACTTATGAACAAAGTGATGCTCATTGGCAATGTAGGCAAAGACCCCGAAGTGCGCTACATTGACCAAAAATGTGTACTGCCAAACTCTCTTTGGCCACCACAACGCCCGGCTACACACTTCCCAATGGGACTCAGGTGCCGGAACGTGCCGAATGGCATCATCTGCTTTTTTGGCGTCGGCTGGCCGAAGTCGTGGAAAAGTATGTGCGCAAAGGCGACAAACTCTACGTAGAGGGCGAAATCCGTACGCGCAACTACACTGACCACCAAGGCATCGTGCGCTATGTCACCGAGGTGTGGGTCAACAACATGGAAATGCTCACGCCCAAGGGACAGACCGCTGCTCCCACTACGGCTGCCCCTGCCTCAGCGCCCTCAACGGCAGCTGCCGGGACATCAGGCACAGACGCTCCTTCCACCCCTCCACGTCCCACCGAGGCGCCATTCTAATCTTTGTTACTATGCCTTTTCTCAAAGAAACACAAATAGATGACGTGAGCATCTCGTTTTGGCACATTACAGAGTGCCAAAACGAGATGCTCGCGCTTTTGCCCAACAATCGGCACTATGCCGAACAAGTAGCGACCTTCCGCTCCGAACGCCGACGAAAAGAGTGGCTCGCTGTGCGATGTCTGCTCCACCGGCAACTCGGTCCGGAAGCCGAAATCGGTTACCTCTCCACGGGGCGGCCGGTGTTGCTCAATGCCGATTTGGAGGTGAGCATCAGTCATTCCGACCACCTTGCGGCCCTTGCCATCGCCCCTTCGGGTATGGAGGTGGGCATCGACATTGAGCATAACATCGACCGTGCCTTCCGACTCGTCCATCGCTTTCTCACCGATGAGGAACAAGAAGAGCTCATCGTGACGCCCAGCGATGCCACCTTGCTTTGGTGTGCCAAAGAGGCGGTCTACAAATTGTGCGACACCGAAGGACTGAGTTTTTCTCGATGACATCTGTTTAGAAATGGAGCGTGGGCAGCTCCTTGCGAAACTGCCCACGCTCAATGAAGAGGCGGTGCTGCTGACCGATGTGGTGGAAGAGTGCGCCTTTGCTTTGGCCCGCTATCGCACTTAGTCGTCCTTTCGAAACAACCCCTATCGGAGGTAAATCAAATCGCCCACCTGCGCAGCGTAGTCAGGACTGAGATAGTTGTACTTGTAGAGGCGTTCGAGACGGATGCAGTAGCGCTGCGAAATGCTATACATCGACTCGCCGGGTTGCACCTTGTGGAAGGTATAGCGGAGTACTTTGGCCACGTGCTTCTGTTTCTTTTTCAGATAGACGATGTCGCCTTCCTGCAAGACGTAGTCGTCGCCCACTTCATTATATTTCCGAAGTTTTCCGGCACGCATATCGAGGTCACGTCCTATGCTTTCGTATGTGTCGCCACGGCGCGCGAGGACGTAGACGCGGTCGTTGCAGAGATAGAGTTCGCGGCCGCTGGCAAAGGCCCGATCCTCCTGCTTGGTACGATGCTTGTGCTTGCGGTCGAACTGCATCAATTCATAGCGTTCAACGACGTTGATGAGCAAATCGCCATAGCGCGGATTGGTGGCATAGCCCGCGGCTTTCAGCCCATAAGCCCAACCGCGATAGTCCGTCGGTTCGAGGGTAAAGAGCGAAGAGTAGCGGCCACGCATGGAGAGAAAACGCGAGTGGTCTTCATAGCTTTCTCGGGCCGAGTTGTACTTTCGAAATTTCTCATTGGGCGCATCGTCATGAGCCAGCACGTAAGGCCCCGTCCAGTCTCCCCCGACCTTGATACCAAAGTGGTTGTTGGACTTGAGCGTCAGTGCTGAGCGACCGGCGTTGCTTTCCAACAGCGCTTGCGCCAGTGTGATACTGGCCGGGATGCGGTAGCGATGCATTTGATCGATGGCCAACGACTTGTATTGGTCGATGTATTGCTGATAGGCATTGATTTGCGCCGGAGCAGAGAGGACAATGCCGCAGAAGAAGCAGAAAGAGAGGAGCAGTCTGAACATAGGTTTCAAGGCTTTTTGCAGACGTGAGAGGAGATGAAGGGTGAGAAAAAGAGAATACGCCGTGGAGCGCTTGTTTTCTCTTGCAAAGATACATCTTTTTCAACGGACGGCACGTATAAACGCTCAAAAAGGTGTATCTTTGCTTTTCCAAATTCGATATGTTTCATCATGATAGATCGTAGTACCATTGACCGCATCATGGCCGCAGCCGACATTGTCGATGTGGTGAGTGACTTTGTGACCCTTCGTCGTTCGGGAGCGAACTTCAAAGGACTTTGTCCGTTTCACGATGAGAAGACGCCCTCGTTCATGGTCTCGCCTGCCAAGCAACTCTGCAAGTGTTTCAGCTGTGGAGGAGGGGGAAATGTGGTCAACTTCGTGATGCAACACGAACAGATGACCTACCCCGAAGCTCTCAAATGGCTCGGGCGGAAGTATGGCATCGAGGTCAAGGAACGCGAACTCACCGATGAACAGAAAGCTGCTGCCTCGGCACGCGAAGCCATGTTTGTAGTCAACGAGTGGGCGCGCGACTATTTTGTCGATACCCTCAACAACAGTGTCGATGGGCGTGCCATCGGCATGGCCTACTTTCGCTCCCGCGGTCTGCGCGACGACATCATTCGCAAGTTCCAACTCGGCTATGCGCTCAATCAGCGCGATGCTTTGGCCGGGGCGGCACTGAAAAAGGGCTTTGACGCGAAGCATGTGGAACGCACCGGACTCTGCTTTCGCACCGACGATGGACGTCTGCTCGACCGCTATCACGGGCGTGTCATCTTTCCCGTCCACAGCGTGTCGGGGCGTGTGGTCGCTTTCGGTGGACGCTTTTTGGGCGATGCCAAAACGGCCAACACGGGGAAGTATGTCAACTCTCCCGAGTCGGAAATCTACTCCAAGAAGCGCGAACTCTACGGCCTCTACACCGCCAAGCAAGCCATCGTCAAGCACGATCGTTGCTATCTTGTGGAAGGCTATCTCGATGTGATTTCGATGTATCAGAACGGAGTGGAGAATGTGGTGGCTTCAAGCGGAACCTCCCTCACTCAAGAACAAGTACGTCTCATCCATCGCTTCACCTCCAACGTTACCGTGCTCTACGATGGCGATGCTGCCGGCATCAAAGCCTCGCTGCGTGGCATTGACATTCTGCTGGCCGAAGGGCTCAACATCAAAGTACTCCTCCTCCCCGATGGCGAAGACCCCGACAGCTTTGCCCAGTCGCATTCAGCACAGGAATTGCAAACTTACATCGAAGAACATCAGACCGACTTCATGAGTTTCAAGACCGACCTCCTCATGCAGGATGCCGCCCACGACCCCATGAAGCGCGCCACCGTCATCCGCGACATCGTGCGCAGCATTGCCGTCATCCCCAGCGACATCGTTCGTCAAGTCTACATCCACGAACTCTCTGCGCGCATCGGGATGGAGGAGAGCACCATTGTCAACGAGGTGGCGGCCGAAATGCGCAAAGCCAAGGCGACAGTGCGTTCTACGCCATCGTCCGTTGCCTCACCGACGGAAAAAGAGGGCGTTTTTCCCACCTCCGTTCCTCCTTCGAGTGCTGTGGCAGATGCTCCTGTGTTCGATGAAGAGGGCAACCTCGTGGCGCCGCCTCCCTCGGCCGAAACTTCAGGCACCCCTCTTCCCGATGCTGCGGCCGATGTCTTTGCTGCGGCCTCTCCGGCTTTGCGCCGACTGCAAGCCTGCGAGCGTCACCTGATGGAACTGGTGGTGCGCTACGGTGAATGTCCGATGCTGATGATGGAGCGCAAAGCCGAGCGCCCTCTGGAAGCCGCCTCAACGCCCACGCTGGAAGAAGCACCGACCGAATACGTCCCCATGCCCGACAGTCCCCTCGTAGCCCCCTACATTGCAGGAGAACTGCAAGCAGAAGGCATTACCCTCATGGAGGAACTACACCGCGCCATCCTCACCGAAGCCGTTGAGCACGCCGATGAACCCGACTTCCACACTGCCACCTATTTTTCCCCTCCACAGCAACCCGGAAATCAGTGTCCTTGCCTCCCGCCTCACCGATGAACGCTACCAACTCTCCTCGATGCAGCAAGAGGCCTATATCCCCGAAGAATATCGCCTCTCGGAGCTCGTGCCCCATGTACTCAACGACTACAAGTATGCCCTCCTCGCTTTGGAAAAGGAAGGACTTCTCCTACAACTGCGCTCTCCTTCCACACAGGCCAATCCTGAAGCGGTACTCCAACTCATGCAGCGTCTTGTTGTCCTCAACGAAATGGAGATGAGCTTTGCCAAAGTGCTCGGCGACCGCGTGGTCAACCGATAAGCCTGGAACATCTCTGTCGATTTAATTGCTGTCCTCAACGATTGCAGCCATGAAAGACTGAGCATACTTTTCTCTCCAAAGGGGAACAAAAAAGCATCTCGACTTCTCTTTATGCTATGTGGAGAAGTCGAGATGCTTTTTGTTTAGAGTTCATCACCGATAAAATCGTAGGTAAAGCTGCTGCCGCGAGCCGATGGGAATTGACTGCGAGGGTCGATGTCTTGCCGATTTCTGAGGTGGTCGATGATGCGATTGTAGCACTCTTGGGCGGAATTGGCGTAGACATAGGCTGCGAAAGGAGTGTCGCTGTACTGACATTTCTGCGTGCCGGGGATGAGGATGACACGTTTGAAGTTGATTTCGCCCAAGTACCAGCCCTCACGAGGTTCTTGCAGGAGACTTTGTCGGATTTCCTTCTCTTTCCGTACCGGATATTCAGGAAAAGAAGGGAGGGGCAGGTCGTCATTCGCATTTTTGCTGTTGGCCTTAAACTCTTCGAGGGTGTTGGCCGTGGTTTTGATGAGAATGAAGTAAATGCGAGGACGTACCTTGTAGCGCTTAGGGTAAGGAATATCGCTGTTGATGTACTCCGCCAGTTCGTTCACCATCTCTTCGGTCATCGGAATTTCGCGCAAGGCTTCCAGAAACTCCAAGAGTTCGTCAAGACTGCGGGTAATGGTCTCGTGGTCGAAATAACGTACGTAAATGTTCATAGATGAAGAATGAAGAGAGGTTCTTGTGTGGGAAAAACAAAAAGAAAGATGAAAAAGCGAACTGCCTTTGGGCAATTCGCTTGTGAGCGGAAAACGAGACTCGAACTCGCGACCCCAACCTTGGCAAGGTTGTGCTCTACCAACTGAGCTATTTCCGCAAAATGAAAGTGAAGAGGAGGAGACTCGAACTCCCACGTCGCAATTGACACTACCCCCTCAAAGTAGCGCGTCTACCAATTCCGCCACCTCTCCATTTTTCGTGGTTGTTCTGCTGTCGTTGGCTGATATCAGGGGGTGAATATCATCAGCAGAACTCTTGTTGCTTGTTGAATCATCGGGTTCTGTGCCCAGAACAGGACTCGAACCTGCACGTCGTGAAACACTCGCACCTGAAACGAGCGCGTCTACCATTCCGCCACCTGGGCTTGAAGGTGATTCAACTTGTCCAAAAGTGAGCGGAAAACGAGACTCGAACTCGCGACCCCAACCTTGGCAAGGTTGTGCTCTACCAACTGAGCTATTTCCGCAAAACCGCTGCCCTTTTTCAGTGCAGGAGCGTTATCTCTCAAACGCGGTGCAAAGTTACTACTTTTTGATAACTGCAAGGGATTGCGAGGATATTTTTTTAATCCGGAGGTGTATTTTCTCCCATGGGTACCACCCTTTGAAAGGTTCATTTTGCATTTTCAAGTTCTCGGAGAAAACTTTCGGCAGCGAGCAGGCTGTCCTGTTTGCCGACATCAAGGAGGCGCAAATCCGATTGCGTCACACCGACAATATCCAGTTTGTCGCAGTTCTCAATATAAAACTGCATAATGGGGAACGCCTTGGGATAGGGGCTCATAAGTGAGGCGATGCGAGGCGACACACTATGAATGCCGGCAAAAGCCAGTTTTTGGCAGTCGGCAGGATTGAGATGGGGGATAGGGCTGCGCACTTCACCCGTGGCGGTATTGGTCCAGCCGACCATTCGATGCCGGTCGTCGAAAAGGAGATAGCGCTGGGTCTCGCGCTCGCTGACCATGAGCAACACGTCGTGCTGGTGCTGGTGGGCATAGAAGCTAGGAAGATCGGCATTGCTCAAAATGTCGACATTGTGGATGAGGATAGGCGTGTCGGATGCGGAAAACAAGGAGAGGGCTTGCCGAAGCCCACCACCGGTGTCAAGCAGTGCTGTGCGCTCATCGGAAATGTGGAGGTCTATCCCAAAATCATGTTGGGTAAGATAGTCAATAATTTGTTGGCCAAAGTGATGAATGTTCACCACCACTTCGGTGGCCCCGGCTGCAATGAGACGGCGAAGGGTGTGTTCCAAGAGTGGGCGGCCGCCCACGGGAACTAAGGCCTTGGGAAGAGTATCGGTGAGCGGACGGAGGCGAGTGCCTAGTCCGGCGGCAAAAAGCATAGCACGCATAAAGAAAAGAGGAAAAGGGTGTGAAGAAGGAAAATGAGCGACACCTCCCTTAAAAAGGAGGCCACGTCAAAGAGTTGACATGGCCTCTGAGAGAGTTTCGCTGTGGTAGAAAAGAGCAGTTATTGCTTGAAACGACTGTAGATGACCGACATTTCCACAGGCTTTGTTCCGCCCTCGATGCGCACGCTGGTGAGACCAAAGTTATTTCTCACGCGCTGCAAAATTTTGTTGGTCCTTTTGGTGTAGACGTCTTGTTGGGTGAGGTAGTCGCCGGTGACCGGGAGGATGACCACTTTGTTCCAATTGGGATGGGCACTCTCCCAAGCACTCCATTTGGCGCGACGTGCCGCCTCGTCGTCGGTGGCAGTGACGCCCGATTGCAGGTCGCGTACCTGACGCAGACGGGAGATAAGTGGAGCAATGTTGTCGAAGGCATAATAGCCTTTGGCATTGTAGTTGGCCACATAGCTGGTGATGTTGTTGGGCAACGCAGTGTGGCGGAAGAAGTGGTCGACACTATCGGAGGGCAGGAGCAAAATCAAATCGGGATGCTTCAAGGGATAAGTCACATTCTGCTGAGCGGCCAGTGTGCGGAAGAGCAACTTGGCACTGTTGATAGTGTCGTTGTAGTGAGTGCCCGCCACAATGTCGCTCACGGGAAGGGTGGCTTCGGTGTGGATGCCGCTCGGCGACTTGAGATAGGTGTAGGGGTGGGTGTCTGACAGCATCTCGGTCGGGAGTTCATTGTCCACGTGCGTGCTCTGAATCACTTCGCCCGTTGCCCCAAGGCGCAGCACCTTGTTGAGAAGGGTGTCTTTTCCGGCAGCGGTTTTGCTGTGTTGGCGATAGTAGAAGTCGAGCGTGGTCAGTTCCGAGTCAATCATCGTGCCCACACCACCGGCATGCTTGAAGTAGAAACCGGCACACACGTGCTTGGCAAACTCATAAGAGTTCTTGAAGAAGTTGGCATTTTCGTAGTATTTGTTGAGAATGCCACTTCCAAAGTCGGTCGACAACCACACGGAGATGTCACGATAGAGTTTTTTTGTTGTTCAGCACCGAAGCACTTTTTGGTTTGGTCGAGCGCGGTGTAGGTGATGGTCTTGCGCTGAGCCGTGGTGGTGCTGAGAAATTGTGTCGGGTCGATGTCGGTGTAGTAGCTCGATTTCTCGCTCAACGTCTTTGCAGTGTCCAATTCCTGAACGTAGAGTTTCATCGTGGCCAGCGAGTCGCCATAATACTTATCGTGGAGAATGCGTAGCACGCACGAGTCGGCCACGACCTTGCCGTTGGCATCGGTTATCAGTTCCGACTTTGCCGGCAGACTGAACCCTTCGGGCATGTGAAACTGTGCCAAAAAGCTACTGGTGGTCATGGCCTGCGTCTCGGGATCAATCACGCTGCCCAAATAGCACTCGTTGGTGTTGGCCAACATCGCTCCCGTCTTTCGGGATTGAGTGGTCACCTTGAAGGTGTACTGGTCGGTCGAAACGTGGTCTTCATCGGGCATCACGCTGCCGCCGATGGCCGTGGCATCGTCGCTACACGCAGTTCCCAAGAGGGTGGAGGCCAGAAGGAGGAAGGCAGAAAAGCGTTTCATACAATGGGGGAAAATGTTTCGTCACATGTGACAACTATTCTTCGGATTCTTCACCAGCAATCTGCCGGTAGAAGTCTGCATAGGCTTCGGCGTTGGATTCTTCGGTCGCCTGCAAGGTCGGCACGCCGTGCTGCGCGGCATAGTCAGTGAGTTCTATATGTCCGCCGGCTTGCACAAATCCGTCCGAGAAGTGGACGCCCAGTCGGCCCAGCGAGTCAGGGCGGGTGAAGTCTATCCCGGTCTCAGCAAGAAGTTGCGAAGTGGCTTCTCGAAAGGTCAAGCAGGCGGTGGCGTTGCCGGGAGGCGGCAACGTGGGCATCTCGTCGTGGGCAGAGAAAATCACTTTGACATTGGCAAAAGGCGGATCTCCGCGGAAAGCCGTCTTAATGTAGAGCGGCACCACAGCCGACATCCAGCCCTGACAGTGGATAATGTCGGGCACCCAACGGAGCTTCTTCACCGTCTCCAAGACACCGCGCGCATAGAAGATGGCACGCTCCATGTTGTCGGCATATTCCTTGCCCTCGTCATCCACCATCATCGCGCGCTTCAAGAAGAAGTCGTCGTTGTCGATGAAGTACACTTGCATACGGGCGGCTTGGATGGAAGCCACTTTGATAATAAGGGGGTGGTCGGTTTCATCGATGGCAATGTTCATTCCCGACAAGCGAATGACTTCGTGCAATTGGTTGCGACGCTCGTTGATGTTGCCCCATTTCGGCATGAAAGTGCGAATTTCAAAGCCGCTCTCTTGAATGGCTTGGGGATTTGACGCCCGGCAGTGGCCATTTTTCGACTCGGGAACATACGGGAAAAATTTCTTGGGTGATGAACAGGATTTTCTTGGCTTTCATTATTGAAGTAAATCAGCGTTTGCTGTATCTTGCTTTCTCTATGCCGAAAAGGATATGCAGCAGCCCTTTCGGCGCAGATACAATAAATTTTCGTGCAAAGTTACGAAAAAAAACGGCAACTTGTCTGCTTTTAAGTATCTTTTTGCCCCACAATGTCGGAACGACCCGGCATTTTTCGCTTCAAAGGCGGTGAGGGCGATGGATGCCGAGGATATCGTGGAAGTGCGTTCCGGTGGCGCACTGGTCGTAGATAAATTTCGTCCCTTCGGGAAGAGACAAACGTCCCTTCGGGAAGAAACGAATGTCTCCTCGCGAAGAGACGAACGTCCCCTCGCGAAGGGACGAAAACTACAAAGGAGCGGGAAACGCCTACTTCCCACCCACAGATAGAGGACGACACTCTGCACGAAGTCGGGGAAACAGACGGTCTGTGCCGCCACGTCGGCCCTCTCGCAGAAAGCACAACCCGAAGGCTGAAAAGCGCCGTCCGAAAGAAAGTGAGGCTCGTCGGCCCTGCCACAAGGGCATCGGAAGACACTGTGCTGAGGATGGAAAAGGGCCGGCAGGCGTTGGGTTTTGCTCCGAGGGCTTGGCAAGGTCAAAAAAAAGTGGTACTTTTGTTCCATCGTCTTAAAAATTCCCTTTTCTGTATGGCATCATCTCCCGAAACCCTCAACGAAAATGCACGCCGCGTGCACCGCAAGCTCACCATCCTGCTGCGCGCCGGCATGGTGCTGATGGAGAGTGCGGCCGACACCAACCGCATCGTCCGCAACATGAAGCGCATTGCCGCCTTCCTCGGGCTCGACGAGCGCTATCTGCACATCGATGTGCTCTACGGCACGCTCAAAGTCAATTACAGCGACGAGAGTCATTCGTTCAGCCGTTTTGTCCACTCCGACCGCTACACCATCAACATGAAAGCCCTTGCCGCGATGAGCCAACTCTCATGGCGCGCCATCCAGGAGGACTACACAATGTCGCGCTTTGAGCGAGTGGTCAACTCGCATTGCACGCTCCCGCTCCGACTATCCCGCATGGCTCGTCACGCTGGGCGCTGCGATGGGTTGCGGGGGCTTTTGCGTGCTCTTCGGGGGCGACTGGCCCTCGTTTCTTCCGGCCATGGTGGCCGGTTGGGTGGGATTTTCGGTGCGGCGCGAGCTCTTGACACGCGGCTTCAACGTCTACATGGTCACCGCCCTCTCCGCCTTTCTGGCCACCCTGACGGTGTGGGGAATGATGCACCTGCTGCCGGAAGGATTTACCGACCACCCTTACCACCCCTTCCTCTCGTGCGCTCTCTTCCTCGTGCCCGGTGTGGCGCTCATCAACTTCCTCGACGACATGCTCGACAACTATTTGCTCATGGGGGTGGCGCGCTTCTCCAACGCCATGGTGCAGATTGCTTCGATGAGTTTCGGCATTGTGCTGGCCGTGAGTGTGTGCGGCGTCACCAACTTCCTGACCACACTGAGCATGGCGCCCGAAATCAGCTATTGGGAGGCCGCCATCGCCACTGGGATTTCGGCCATGGGCTTCGGCATGATTTTCAATGTGCCTCGGCGTTCGCTTCCGGCGGTTGCCCTGCTGGGCGTGTTGGCCATGTTCACACGCAACTTCATCGGGTTCGAACTGGGACAGGGCTTGGTGCTGGGATCGCTGGCCGGTGCTTCGCTCGTTTCCCTCATCGCGGTGCGCTTGGTGCAGCCCACGCGCAGCCCCAACCACGTGCTGAGCATTCCGAGCGTCATCCCGATGGTGCCGGGCATCTTGATGTATCGCGGCATTTTTGGTTTTGTGCGCATGGGCAACGAGGTAGAAGGTTTCCTGCGCTCCTTCGACTTTATGGTCAACGCCGCCCTCATCGTGCTGTGCATCTCCATCGGTGTGGCCATCCCCAACATCTTTGCCCGCCGCTGGATAGCCTCCACCCGCCGTGCCCACCTGAGCCGCCTCATCGAGGAGCGCCGCAGCCGCGGGAAGTTTGTCGACCTTTCGGATTTCGACTGACGGAGGCATAAACCCCTTGTAAATATATCGCAAACCTCTCATTGCGTCAAAAAGTAGCGCGCAAACGATACGTGACAACGTTTTTTTTCGTAATTTCGCAGTGGAAGCCTCAATCGGGCTTCCACCATCGTTTCTTATTCTCAAAACCCTAAAATAGATTTATGGCATTGATTGAACAACTCGTTGCAAAAAGCAAAATCCAACAAGCAACGCATCGTTCTCCCCGAAGGCACGGAAGAACGCACCCTAAAAAGCTGCCGACCGTGTCCTCGCCGAGGGCATTGCCGACCTCATTCTCTTGGGCGACCCCGAAGAAATCAAGGAGCTCGCCGCCCAACACAACCTCCAACACATCGCCAAGGCCACCCTCATCGACCCTCGCAACCACGGCAAAAAAAGAAGAGTATGCCCAACTGCTGGCGCAGCTCCGCGCCAAGAAGGGCGTCACCATTGAGAGCGCACGCAGCATCGTGGAAAATCCCCTCTACCTGGGCAGTCTCATCATCAAGAGCGGCGATGCCGACGGACAGTTGGCCGGTGCGCGCAACACCACGGGCGATGTGCTCCGCCCCGCCCTGCAAATCATCAAGACCCAGCCCGGCATCACTTGTGTGAGCGGAGCTATGATTCTCATCACTCAAGCGCACGAATATGGTTCGGACGGTGTGGTGGTGATGGGCGATGTCGCCGTGACCCCCGTGCCCGATGCCAACCAACTGGCACAGATTGCCGTGTGCTCGGCCGACACCGCACGTGCTGTGGCCGGGGTTGAACCTCGCGTGGCCATGCTCTCTTTCTCCACTTATGGCTCGGCCAAACACGAAGATGTAGATAAAGTGGTGGAAGCCTTACACCTCGCCAAAGAGATGCGGCCCGAACTGATGATTGATGGTGAGTTGCAGGCCGATGCAGCGCTCGTGCCGAAGGTGGGCAAACTCAAAGCTCCCACCAGCCCCGTGGCCGGACAGGCCAATGTGCTCGTTGTGCCCCGCTTGGAAGTGGGCAATATCGGTTACAAACTCGTGGAACGCCTCGGCCACGCCGAAGCCATCGGCCCCTATCCTCCAAGGCATCGCCCGCCCCTGTCAACGACCTTTCGCGCGGCTGCTGCGTAGAGGACATCTACAAGATGATTGCCATCACTGCCGTACAAGCCATTGCGGTCAAAAGAACAAAACTAAACTCAACCTATTATCCCAATGAAAATCCTCGTTATCAACTGCGGATCCAGCTCCATAAAATATAAACTCTACGAAATGGACGACAAGAGCGTTCTGGCCTCTGGCGGCATCGAACGCATCGGACAACAAGACGCTTTCTTAAAAGCAACACTCAACGGCGAAAATCAAAAGATTGCCTTCGACTGCCCCACCCACACGGAGGGAATGAAGATGGTGTTCGACACGCTTACTCATTCCGAATACGGCGCCATCAAGAGCCTCGATGAGATTGCTGCCATCGGCCACCGCATTGTGGCGGGCGGTCGCTTCACCGAGAGCTGCCTTGTCGACGACAAAATGATGGAAGAGTGGGTGACCTACATGGACCTCGCGCCCGAACACAACCCCGGCCACCTCAAAGGCTACGAGGCAGTGAAACAAATGCTCCCCACAAAGCCCAACGTCTTTGTGTTCGACACCGCTTTCCATCAGACCATGCCCCGCAAGGCCTATATGTATGCCGTTCCCTACAAGTATTACGAAAACAACAACATCCGCCGCTGGGGCGCACACGGCACGAGCCACCGCTTCGTCTCGAAGCGCGCTTGCGAAGTGCTCGGTGTGAAGCCCGAAGGACAGAAAATCATTGTTTGCCACGTGGGCAACGGTGCATCGGTATCAGCGATTGTCGACGGCAAATGCGTGGACACTTCTATGGGCCTCACCCCGCTCGAAGGCTTTGATGATGGGCACTCGCTCGGGCGACCTCGATGCCTCCGTTGTGCTCAGCATCATGGAGAGCGACAACCTCAGCCCCGCCGAAATGCGCTACCTGCTCAACAAGGAGTCGGGCGTGAAAGGCATTTCGGGCGTAGGCAGCGATATGCGCGACATTGAAAAGGCTGTGGCCGAAGGCAACGACCGCGCCATCCTCGCTCTTGAGATGTACAGCTACCGCATCAAGAAATACATCGGTGCTTATGCTGCGGCCATGGGCGGCCTCGATGCCGTGGTCTTCACTGCCGGTGTGGGCGAACACCAGTGGGACGTACGCTGGGAGGCTTGCAAAGCACTCGAATTCCTCGGCCTGAAGATGGACTACGAGAAAAAAATAAGGCCAACTTCGGCGAAGAAGAAATCGTCTCTGCTCCCGACAGCCGTGTGAAAGTGCTGGTCGTGCCCACCGACGAAGAACTGCTCATCGCCACCGACACGCTCGAACTCGTGACGCGATAAGCGAAAGCCGAAACACCACCTTACGAAAAGAGGATGCACCACGCGATGGGTGCATCCTCTTTTTGTTTTCCGTGATAACCACGAGAGAGAAGGAAAGGCGCGGCCCTACTTTCCGCCCATCACAAAAACAAGTTTACCACCGCGTACGATGTCGGCGTGTGAAAGTGTGGGTTTCGTATAGCGCTTGCCGTTGAGCCAAATCTCCTTAACGTAAAGATTTTTCTTTCGAGAGGTTGTGCGCTTCGATGACAAACTGCTTTCCATCGGCCAGGTGGAGCGTGGCGGAAGAAATTTGTGGAGCGCCGAAAACGTACTGCCCGCTCACGGGGTCGACGGGATAGAACCCCATGGCCGAAAGCATGTACCACGCCGACATCTGCCCACAATCGTCGTTACCGCAAAGCCCCTCGGGTGTGGGGTGATACTGCGTGTCGCAAATCTCACGCACCAACTCCTGCGTGCGCTCCGGCCGACCGGCCAGGGTGTAGAGATAGGCCACGTGGTGGGAAGGCTCATTGCCGTGGGCATACTGTCCGATGAGTCCCGTCACGTCGGGGAGGTTGACATCTTTGAGTTCGACCACAAAGAGACTGTCGAGCTTGTTGAGGAAGCGCTCACGGCCGCCCATCAAGCGAATGAGGCCGGGCACATCGTGCTGCACGTGCCAGGTGTACTGCCAGGCGTTGCCCTCGGTGTAGTCGCCCGTGCCGCTCTCGGCGTGGCCGATGGCATCGGGGTGGAAAGGCGTGCGCCAGCGGCCTTGGCTGTCCTTGGGGCGCATAAATCCGGTCGTTGGGTCGAAGAGGTGCTTAAAATTGTCGGCACGGGCAGCAAAAAACTTAGAATCGTCCTTCTTGCCGAGGCGGCGGGCAAAGTCGGCCGCGGCGTAGTCGTCGTAGCAGAACTCCAAGGTTTGCGAAACGCTCTCCAGCGGAATGAGGTCGTAGGGATAGTAGCCGTAGCGGTTGTAAACCTCCCAATTCGATTTGGCAGGATGACTCTCCATGAGGGTCTTGCGCACCATGGCATAAGCCCTCTCGGCATCAAAGCCCTTGATACCTTTGGCGTAGGCTTCGGCAATGACGCTCACGGCGTGGTTGCCAATCATCGTCTGCGTTTCTTTGCCCCACAGCGCCCAGATGGGGAGAAAACCTTGGTCCTCACCTTGCGCAATCATCGAGTTGACAAAAGCCCCCACCTTCTCGGGCGTCACCAGCGTGTAGAGCGGATGTGCCGCGCGATAGGTGTCCCAGAGCGAAAGAGTGGAATACATCTCCGTGCCGTCCACTGCCTTGGCCTCCTCGCGACGGGTGTTGCGATAGCTGCCATCGACGTCGGCGATGTTGTTGGGCTGGATGAGGGCGTGGTAGAACGAGGTGTAGAACATCTTCATCTGTTCCTCCGTGCCGGCGATGTCGATGCGGGAGAGGTACTGTTCCCAAGCCGCATCGGCCGCTTCGGCCGTCTGGTCAAACTGCTGCCAGCCGGGGAGTTCGGCCGCCAGATTGCGCCGAGCGCCCGCCACGCTGTGGGTCGAGAGCGCCACCTTCATCTCCAGCACCCCGGAGTCGGGAAAGTCCACCAGCAGACGGCTGCCTTTGAATCCGGCGATGGGATTGAGCGAGGTGAAGCGCGTCATCGGTTGCGAAAAACTAATGACAAAATAGACGTCCTTGTCCACCCAAACCTCGCTGCGGATGTGTCCCGACAGCGTCTGAGCATCGTCCCAGACAAACTCACACTCCTTGACGCGCTTACGATAGCCCTCCCACGTCCAGGTGGGGCCGTGCTGCAAGTCGATGTAGACCGAGCGGCGCGCACCGGGCTGAAACGTGTGTCGATAGTAGGCCACGTGGGGCGTGGCGGTGGCTTCCGTGCGCACCCCGGCATCGAGAAGCTCCACGGCGTAGTAGCCCGGGCGCGCTGTCTCCGTGCCCCTTGCGACTGCCGAAGAGGTTCACCTTGTCGTTGCTTTGCGCCACGCCCGCCGTGTCGGCGATTTGGGCATACTGCCGCGAGACGGGCATGATGAGCAGGTCGCCCAGGTCGGTGCATCCCGTGCCGTTGAGGTGAGTCTGCGCGAAGCCCCAGAGGCGGGCATCGCTGTGGATGTAGCCCGAGCAGTACTTCCAGCCGGCCACGCCCGACGAGGGTCCGGGCTGCACGAGGCCGAAGGGGACAGTGGCGCCGGGAAAGGTGTGTCCCGTGGCAGCGGTGCCGATGAAGGGGTCGACGTGGCGCGTGTGTTTGTGGGCCGCGGCGGTGAGGGCAGCCCCCATCAGGAGCGCGGAGAGAAAGAAAGATTTGAGGATCATAAAAGAAAGAGGATTAGGGTGTTTCTGCCCACAAAGATACGACTAAATCGGGATACCTCCAAGGCCGAGGCGCCGTCCACCTGCATTTTTTACGCAAGAAAAGCACACGCACAGCAGAACATTTTTCATCGGAACTCCGAAACGCTGCACGTTTTTTTCTCCACTCTCCGCACAAGAAGTAGTTTGTTTTCCGAGGCTCGCAGTGTTCGTCCCTTCCCGATGGGACATTCGTCTCTTCGCGAGGAGACATTCGTTTCTTCGCGAAGGGACGTTTGTCTCTTCCCGAAGGGACGAAAAATTCCCTGCGACTCGCACGCCGGTGGAAGGCACTCCCGCTGCGCCGACCACCTTACCCACCTTTTTAGATAAGTAGGTGTTCAAAATGAAACGTAGCAATCTTAATTGCAGGATGTTCTCTACTTTGATACCCTCTTTATTTTCCTTTCCCGCCACCTCGCCTTTGTTCATCCCTCGTGCAGCCCGCTACACTCCTTCTTCGCAAAGACGATCTGATATAAAAAAATGAAACAAATAGGGTATCAATTCATTTTGAACACCTACTTATAAGCGACACTCCATCGTATAGCACCATTGCCGGCGGCAAAAGCCAGATCTCCGTTGCCTATGCCGAGAATAATACGTAACTTTGCAGCGTTTTTTTCATCCAACACCGCTAAACTCCTTCTTCTCATGAAGCCACTTTTCACCCTGAGCCTCCTCACGGCACTCCCACTCTGTGCCCAAACGCACACGGCAATGCCGGCAGCGGCCGACAGCGTGCGACGCGACACCGTGAAGCTCGAAAGCGCCCTCATCGTGGGCCAGCGCCAGAACAAAGTGCAAACTCCCACCATGGGCCTGACCTATCTGCGGCCGGAGCACATCAAGAGCATTCCCACCCTGATGGGCGATGCCGACATGGTCAAAAGCCTTGCAGATGCAGCCCGGCGTTTCGCCCGGTGTCGATGGCTTTTGCCGGACTGATGGTGCGCGGCGGCAACAACGACCAGAACCTTTTTCCTCATCGACGGCAATCCCATCTACCAGATGAACCACGCCGGCGGACTCTTCTCGGCCTACAACATTGAGGCCATTCGCGATGTGGCCTTCTACAGGGCGCGTTTCCCGCCCGCTACGGCGGACGCCTCTCCAGCGTGGTGGACATCATCACCAAGCCCGGCGACATGAACCGCTACCACGGCAACTTCTCCATCGGCCTGACCGCGGCCAACCTCAGCGTGGGCGGCCCGATTGTCAAGAACCGCACCTCGTTCAACATCGCTGTGCGCCGCTCTTGGCTCGACCTCCTCACCACCCCGCCCTCGCCCTCTACAACAAGGACGCGAAGAGCAGCGGTGAGAAAATCACGGCCGCCTACGCCTTCACCGACCTCAATCTCCACCTCAACCACCGCTTCAACCGCCTCGGCACGCTCTCCTTCATCGGCTACTTCGGGGAGGACCGCCTCCACACTGGCGGCGACGACTGGACCGTGGACAATCCCAACCCCGATGCCTACTGGCGGCAGAATTTCGATGCCCACCTCAAGTGGAACAACCTGCTCGGCACGCTCAAGTGGAACCTCCCCGTGGCCGACCACCTGCTCCACAGCCTTTCCCTCACCTACACCCGCTACCACTCGGGCTTCGGCGTCACCGCAGAAGAAATCAATGGGCAGAAGGGCCGGCCAAACTACTTCTACGACCGCTCCACCAAGGACATCGTCAACGGCATCGACGACGTGAGCCTCCGCTCGCAGTGGCTCTGGACTCCGCAGCGCGAACTGACCTTCCGCTTCGGAACCGACTACACTCACCATCGCTTCACCCCCGAGCAAAACCGCGAGACCTCAACCAACGAGAAGATTAAGTTTGTCGACAACAACCGGCGCCTTGATGCCAACGAGACAGCCCTCTACGGCGACGTGGAGTGAAACCGATGGAGCGCTTCAACTTCAACGCCGGCCTGCGCCTTTCGGATTTCGCCGTGAGCGGCAAGAACTACCTCACCATTGAACCACGCGCTTCACTCAACTTCCTTCTCTCCTCCGACCTGAGCGTCAAGGCCGGCTATGCCCGCATGTCGCAGTTTGTCCAGCAGGTGAGCGAGACCTACATCGCCCTGCCCACCGACTACTGGATGCCCGTGACCAGCCGACACGCCCCCCTGACGAGCGACCTCTTCTCCCTCGGGGCCTACTATTCGCTCCACAATCGCTGGAACTTCTCCATCGAAGGCTGGTACAAGAAGATGAACCACCTGCTCGAATACCGCGAAGGCCACGGCCTGCTCGCCCGCAGTATCTCGTGGGTCGACAAGCTCACCGAAGGCAAAGGCACGGCCTACGGCATCGACCTGCAAGTGGAGAAGAACTTCGGACGCCTCGCCGGCTTCGTGGGCTACGGCCTGCTCTGGGCCGACCGCACCTTCCCCGAACTCAACCAAGGCCACACCTTCCCCTCGAAGTACGACAATCGGCACAAGTTCAACATCGCCTTCAGCTACCGCGCCTCCCGTCGCATCGAACTCAACGCTGCCTGGACCGTCATGTCGGGCAACCTCATGACCCTCGCCTACGACAGCTATAACTATGCCAGCGATGGCGAAGGCCCGGACTATCCCTCCTACCGCGAAGACCGACTCCTGCCTCACATCAGCAGCAAGAACAACTTCCGCCTCCCGGCCTACCACCGCCTCGATTTGGGCATCAACTTCCATCGTTTCCACAAGAAGAGCGGACGCCGCAGCATCTGGAACATCAGCATCTACAACGCCTACTCCCACCTCAACCCCATCATGGTGCGCCAGAAGCAGGAGTACGACTACGAAACCTCCGCCGGCACCACCGGTCGCCGCCGTCAGGTGAACAAGGTGCGCTTCCAGAGCATCGCCCTTTTCCCCATCATCCCTTCCATCTCCTACACCCTCAAGTTCTGACCTCATGAAGTTCCTTTCCCGTCTCCTCCCCTCTTCCTGCTCGTCGGCACACTGGCCGCCTGCACGGAGGACATCGACCTGGGCAGCCGACGCCCCGCCCCCACCGTGGTGCTCAACTGCGTGGCCGGCACCCAAAAGCCCATCGTGGTGCAAGTGGCACGCACCATCTTCGACAGCCTCTCGGTCGATGCCGACATCCCCGATGCCGAAGTCATCCTCACCGTCAACGGCACGCCCCACTCCACCCTCACCTACGACCCCACAGCCTTTGTCTCACCGCTCCACCCTACACCCCTCGGCAGGGCGACCGCATCCGCATCGATGCCCGCACACGCCTCGGCAACGTCTGGGCCGAAGAGACCCTCCCCCGCCTCATCCCCATCGACAGAGTGGACATCGACTTTCGACCCAAAGGCTTCTTCAACGAGACGACCCAACTCTACGACACCTACCAGTGCGTCTATCGCATCCACTTCGCCGACCCTGCCCGCGAGCGCAACTTCTACTTCGTCCGCATCATGGATGAAGGCGGCTCCATTGTCCACGGCCTCGACTACTCCAAGGACGAGGTGTTCATCCCCGGTCACGGCGGCCTCAACCTGCTCGACGAAAACAGTTCCATCGGCGGCGAAGGCGGGATGGCTTTCAGCGACGAACTCTTCGATGGAAAAACCTACGACTTGCGCATTGACGAAGAGTTCACCCGCTACTCTTTCCTCGAATACGACCGCAACCGCGGTGGGTTCAAGCCAAAGCAGAACCTCGCCCGCCGCTTCCAGTTGTTCAGCATCTCCGAGGGCTACTACCGCTACCTCAGCAGCCTTTTTCAACGAGGACGAAGACTCCTTCAATAATGCCCTCGTCAAGGCCGGGCTGGCCGAACCGTCCATCCGCTTCTCCAACATCCGCGGCGGCACGGGCATCCTCGGCACGATGCAGGTACAGCAGAAGCAGGTTTCCCTCACCCGCCGACCCCCTAAGCATCGGGACATCCCGCGCTGCACCACACCACTGTTTTGCACAAAAATCCCCTGCACCTTCTTCGCGTTGGTGCAGGGGATTTTTCTCGCTTTCGGGTCGGTCTTGACCAAAAAGGACGTCGGTTTTGGAGAAAAGGAACGTCTCTTTTGTTCGACACCCTCATCTACCCCTCCTGCCAGGCATCGATCATCCGCCGCGCCAGACTCACCGCGTCGGGGATGGCGGGCAGTGCCGACCGCTTGAACCATCCGCCCTTGCGAAGCTCGGAGGTTTGCAGGCGCATTTCACCTTCGGCATATTGCGCGAAGAAGCCCACCATCAGCACCGAGGGGAAGGGCCAGGGCTGGGAGGCGAAATAGCGGAGCCGCTGCACGTGCAGTCCTGTCTCTTCGAGGATTTCGCGCCGAGCAGCGTCTTCGAGCGTTTCGCCCGTTTCTACAAATCCCGCCACCAGGCCGTAGTAGTCACCGCGGAAGTTGTGCGACTGCACGAGCAGCACTTCGTCGTCCTCGCGCCGGCCATCGGGCGAGGGGCGCTCGATGAGCACAATCACCGCCGTGGTCGGATTGGGCCACACTCACGGCCGCAGGCGGTGCACACCTGGAGATGTCGGTGGCCCGCTGCATGGGGGCGCCGCACACGCCGCAGTGGTGGGTGTGGGCGTCCCAGTGAAGGAGTTCTTGCGCCTTGCCCGCCATGCGAAAGTCGGCCGCCGGGAGGAGGCCGAAAGCTTGGCGCAACGGCACGAGGTGCAACGCAGCATCGGACGGCAGCGGGCCTTCCATCTGCCCCGCGGCGCAGGGGATGCCGTCGAGCACGGGCAGGGGTTGCAGAGTCTGCCCTTCGGCGAGGGGACGGGCGGAGCGGCAGCCAGAGGCAGAGCGTTGTCGGCAGTCAGAAGCAGGGCGCCGTTGTGGAAGAGGAACCATCGGATCGGGGACAGCGTTGGGGTCGTAAGCATCGTGGGGAAGGGGTTGGGAGCGTTTTTCTTTTTTTCTACAAAGACTGCACCGCTCCACGCAGGAAGCGGTGCAGTGAGAGGAAAGACTGAGCGTCGGCGCTCGCTTAGAGGCCGAGACTCTTGCGGATATCTTGGATTTTGGCTTCGGCAGCCGCTCTGGCCGCATCGTGGTCGGCAGCGGTGGCCATCTTGCCCATCACTTCGAGATAGAACTTAATCTTGGGCTCGGTGCCGGAGGGACGGACGCTGATTTTTGTTGCCGTCGGCAGTGAACCACTGGAGCACGTTGCTCGTGGCGGGGAAGTCGAGCTTCGTCTCGCGACCTTCAGCATCGACGGCCTTGAGCACCTGGTAGTCCTTGGTGAGCACCACCTTTGAACCGGCAATCTCTTGGGGCGGATTGCTGCGAAAGCGCTCCATCATGGCCTTGATTTCGTCGGCACCGCTCTTGCCGGGCTTCACCACGTTGATGGTGTGGTTGAGCGAGAAGCCATATTCCACGTAGATGTCCATCAGCACGTCGTAGAGCGTTTTGCCTTGATCCTTGGCCCAAGCACAAATCTCAGCCAACAGCGAGCAGGCCGACACGGCGTCCTTGTCGCGCACAATGTCCTGCCCCATGAAACCGTAGCTTTCCTCGCCGCCGCCGATGTAGGTCTCCTTGCCTTCGAGCAGACGGATGACGCGGGCAATCCACTTGAAGCCCGTGTACTCGTCGTACATCTTGACGTGGTTCTTCTCGGCGATGGCCTTGATAAGCTCGGTGGTGACGATGGTCTTGACGATGTATTCGTCGCCCTTCATCTTGCCCAGCGCGATGCGGTTTTTGATGATGTAGTAGAGGAAAATCATGCAGGTCTGGTTGCCATCGACCAGCACCCATTCGCCCTTGCTGTCCTTGCAGGCCATGCCCACGCGGTCGGCGTCGGGGTCGGAAGCCATGACGATGTCGGCGTCAATCTTCTTAGCCAGATTGAGGGCGAGGGTGAGGGCTTCGGCGTTCTCGGGGTTGGGCGAAACAACGGTGGGGAAGTTGCCGTCCTTGACCATCTGCTCGGGCACGCAGTTGACGTTCTCAAAGCCCCACTTCTTCAACGAAGCCGGGATGAGCACGCGGCCGGCACCGTGGATGGGGGTGTAGACGATGCTCAGATCCTTCTGGCGGGCGATGACCTCGGGGTCGATGCTCAGCGCATGGACGCCTTCCAAGTAGAGGTCGTCCACCTCTTGGCCGATGATTTGGATGAGTGCAGGGTTGCCCTCAAACTTCACGTCCTCGATGCGCACCTTGTTCACCTCGTCGATGATGCCTTGGTCGTGGGGCGCGAGCACCTGTGCGCCGTCGTCCCAATAAGCCTTGTAGCCGTTGTACTCCTTGGGGTTGTGGCTGGCGGTGATGTTGACACCCGACTGACAACCGAAGTGGCGGATGGCAAAGGAAACTTCGGGCGTGGGGCGGAGATCTTCAAAGAGGTAGACCTTGATGCCGTTGGCCGAGAAGACGTTGGCCACAGTTTCGGCAAAGAGGCGGCTGTTGTTGCGACAGTCGTGGCCCACGACCACGGAGATGTTCTTGCGGTCGGCAAAGTTCTTGTGGAGATAGTTGGCCAATCCTTGCGTGGCAGCGCCCACGACGTAGACGTTCATGCGGTTGATGCCGGGGCCCATGATGCCGCGCAGGCCGCCTGTGCCAAACTCGAGGCTGCGATAGAAAGCCTCAACGAGGGGCGTCTTGTCGTCGGCCTCCATCATGGCCTTCACGGCTTGCTTGGTTTCCGAGTCGTAGATGGGGAGTCCATCCACTGCTGTGCCACTTCAAGGCACTGAGCTACTAATGCTTGGTTTTCCATATTGTCATGTATCGTTACGTGATGAAGATATTGATGTTTGTTCACTGCAAATTTACGCTTTTTCTCAGCGAGCAAACAAAGGTTAGCGCGGATATTCTGCGAAATAAGTCCGATTGTTCGAGGATTGTTCGGGAGCGAAGCGCCCTTTGCAGCCGTCTATCCCAGCCCGAGGTCGACCTTGATGGCCTCGACCTTGGCTTTGGCCTGTGCCAGTGCTGCGGGATAGTCCTCGGCATGGGGCATGGGCGCGGCCGCTTCGATGTAGAACTTAATCTTCGGTTCGGTGCCCGAGGGGCGTACGCTCACCTTGCTGCCGTCGGCGGTGTACCATTGCAGGACATTGCTCGTTTCGGGCATGTCCAGCGGCTGCGTGCGACCCTGCGCATCTGTAGTGGTCAGGGTGAGAAAGTCGCGGCTGCACACCACCGGACTGCCGGCCAGCGCCGTGGGACGCTGCGAGCGATAGTGCTCCATGAGTCGGGCGATTTCCTCTGCCCCACTCTTCCCGGGCTTGGTGAGGCTCGTGGCATAGTGATGCACACAGCCATACTCCACATAGATGTCCATCAGCACATCGTAGAGCGTCTTGCCCTGCTCGCGGGCCCAAGCGCAAATCTCGGCCAACAAGGCGCAGGCCGAAACGGCATCCTTGTCGCGCACCTCGTCCGTGGCCATAAATCCGTAGCTTTCTTCGCCGCCGCCCAGGAAGTCGCGCCGCCCATAGTTTTGCGCGATGACCCACGCCATCCACTTATCGCCGGTGTAGGTGTCGTAGAGCTGCACACCATTGCGCTCGGCGATGGTCTTAATTAGGTCGCTCGTCACGATGGTCTTCACGGCATATTCCGTCCCCGTCATTTTCCCACGGGCCTTGCGGTGCTTGATGATGTAGTAGAAGAAAATCAGGCTCGTCTGGTGGCCGTCGATGTAGGTCCACACACCGCGGTGGTCCTTGCAGGCCATACCCACGCGGTCGGCATCGGGGTCGGACGCCATCACGAAATCGGCCCCCTTCTCGTCGGCCAGATGAATGGCCAGGTCGAGGGCTTCGGGATACTCAGGGTTGGGGAATTTCACCGTGGGGAAATTGCCGTCCGCCACCATCTGCTCCGGCACACAATAGACCTCGTCGAAGCCCCACTCCCGCAGACAGCGCGGGATGAGCTTCATCCCCTGTCCCGTGCAAAGGGCTGTACACGATTTTCAGGTCATGCTGACGGCGCACCACCTCGGGGTCGATACTCACCTTGCGCACCTCGTCCAGATAGCGGCGGTCCATCTCCTCGCCAATGAGGTGGATGAGCGCCGGATTGCCCTCAAAGCGGACATCCTCGATGCACACCCGCGCTGCCGCCTCGACAATGGCCTTGTCGTGGGGCGAGGTCACCTGCGCACCATCGTCCCAATAGGCTTTGTAGCCATTGTATTCCTTCGGGTTGTGGCTGGCGGTGATGTTCACGCCCGACTGACAGCCCAACCGACGGATGGCAAACGATACCTCCGGCGTGGGGCGCATATCGTCAAACAGATAGACGCGGATGCCGTTGGCCGAAAAGACGTTGGCCGCCGTCTGGGCAAACTCGCGGCTGTGGTTGCGACAGTCGTGACACACCACCACCGAAATCTCCGGCAGGTGGGCAAAACTCTGCAACAAGTAGTCGGCCAGTCCCTGCGTGGCCAGCCCCACCACATAGACGTTCATGCGGTTGGTGCCCACGCCCATCAGTCCGCGCAGCCCACTGGTGCCGAACTCAAGGTTTTGATAGAAAGCATTGACCAGTTCCGTGGGGTCGGCATCGGCCAGCAACGCCGCCACGGCGCGCCGCGTTTCGGCATCGTAAAGGGGCGAGTCCACCCATTGCTGCGCCTTGGCAGCACACGCTTGGATGAGGAGATGATTTTCCATGAGTAATTGTGTTTTTAGTTTGTGCAGGGCTAATTTAATACAAATTACTTACAACAGCGCTTTTTTGTGCCTTTTCTTCGTATGATAAGCGAAGAAAAATCCATATCTTGGCTTTCACCACCACACTTTGCCATCTCTGCCCAACAAAAACAAAGTAAACTGCAAGGTGTCCTTTCTTCCCTACATCGGACGAAAAGTTCACTACGTCAAAGATAATCTATAAACCAAACCTTGGTTTATGTAATTCAAGGTTTGGTTTATGTAATTCAAACCTTGGTTTATATAAACCAAACTTTGGTTTATAGTTTGCGTCTGACTTGCGGAAGTTTTCGACAAAGGAAATTGACTTTCGAAAGGCTGCCGGTAAGTTTGCCACAACAGAACACCCCCGCCGATGGGATGAGCATCAACGGGGGTGTGGGAGAAAAAAATAGAGGATGAAGACAAAGCTCGGGGGCGGCCTTATCGGGCCATCATCTTAGCATATTTGGCCTTGGCGGCCTTGTATTGCTTTTCAATCAGAGCAGCCTTTTTGGCATCGGCAGCGCTGCGCTTGGCGTCGTAGAGTTTCCAGAGTTTGCACTTTTCCGTAGCGGCCACTTGGGCAGCGGTGGAAGCCTGGGCAGCGGCCTCAACGGCGGCCTCGTCGGTGGTGTTGTAGGCATGCTTGTAGCCCTTCTGGTCGTTCCAGTGGCCGCGGGTGAAGTCGGGGAAAGCCACCGAGGCGCTGTTATTGTCCATCGAGAGCGCACCGAGTTCGCCCAGGCAGCACCATTCGGCCAGGTCGTAGACGTCCATGTCGAGGGGAGGCCGTTTTGCAGGCAGTAGACGAGGCGGGCGTCCATCATGAAGTCCATGCCGCCGTGACCCATCTCACGCCCCATTTCGCCATATTTCTTGATGATGGGGTGGAGGTACTTGTTGGTGAGGTTTTTGGCCTCGGCATCGGGCAGGAATCCATGAGAATTGAGGTTGTCGATGGCGGGCGTCACGCCGCTCTGCTTGAGTTGCTTGCTGTCGAGGGCAAACTTCTCTTCGGGATATTTCGTGGCATAGCCTTTCGTGCCGGTGAGCTTGAAGAGGCGGTTGTAGGGCTGAGGGGTCATCACGTTGTGCTGGATTTCGACCACCTTGCCCTCGGCGGTGCGCATGAGCGTGGTGGTCTGGTCGCCGTTGCGGAAGTTGGTGCAGGGGCGTCCGGTCTTCTCTTCCACCCAAGCCTTGCCGTGCACGGACTTGGTGTCCATGGCGGTGAGGACGGTGAAGCGGTCGCCGCGGTGGATGTCGAGACACTGTGCCACAGGGCCGAGGCCGTGGGTGGCGTAGAGGTCGCCGCGGTTTTTCCATGTTGTACTTCATGCGCCAACCAAGCTCTTTGGACGTGGCATCCTTGGGGTTGTGCCAGTAGGCGTTCCAGAACTCATCGAGGTTGTGGATGTAAGCGCCTTCGGCACGGAGGATTTCGCCAAACACGCCGTGTTGCGCCATGTTGAGGGCATTGAGTTCGTAGTAGTCGTAGCAGCAGTTCTCCAGAATCATGCAGTGCTTGCGGGTCTTCTCGGAGAGGTCGATGAGTTGCCAGCACTCGTCGAGGTTCATGGCCGAGGGCACTTCGATGGCCGTGTGCTTGCCGTTCTCAAGGGCGCACTTGGCCACGGGGAAATGGTGTTCCCAGTCGGTGGCAACATAGACGAGGTCGATGTCGGGGCGTTGGCAGAGGGCTTTGTAGCCGTCTTCACCCGAATAGATGTCGGCCGGTGCCAAGCCCTTGGCACGCAGGAAGCGCTGGCAGGTGTCGGCGCGTTCGGCTTCGTAGTCGCAGAGGGCAACGATTTGCACCCCGGGAATGTGGGAAAAAGCGGTTGACCGCACCGGGGCCGCGCATGCCGAGGCCGACGAAACCCACGCGCACCGTTTGCAGACGCGGGGCGGTGAGGCCGAGCACGGATTGCTGGCCGGGGGCACGCGTCGGGGTTTGGGTGACGATGGTGCCTTTCTCCCAATGCCAGTTGGCGGGATCGGAGTATTTCGACAAGGATTGCGCCACCAAAGCGCCAGTGCCGCCGAGGGCGAGCAACGCGGCGAGCAAAATGCTTTTTGAAATTCATACGGATAAATGGTATAGAGTTGAAGATTAGAATAAGTTGCGGAAGAGGAGGCCTTGCCTACTTCTCCATGTTGAGGGAAGTGTTGCCTATCATTTGCCCATCGCAGAAGAGATGGGCGGAGTAAGCGCCGGGCGCCAGGAAGTCGTCGCCTGCCGGCACCACGAGGCTCACGCGCTGCTCTTCGCCGGTGTATTCGATGACTTTGGAGGCCGAGGCTTCCAGACTCTTGCCTTGGTAGGAGAAGCGCAAGGAGGTGCCGATGACCGTGCCGTTTGGGCTCATCAGGCGGACGTAGATGGTCTTGTTGCCCGTAGCGGCCGTGACGTTTCGGTTGAGGAGGAAGGAGACGGAGAAGCGGACGATGTCCTTCGTCTTCTTAGCCGGTTTGCCATTCTTCTTGAGGGGCTGAAGACTGATGGCCGAAGCGTTGAGTTGGGCGGCAATGGCTACCTTGTCGGAAAGCTGTGCGCGCTCTTGGTCGAGCGAGGAGATGCGGGTGTTGGCATCGGTGAGCTGCGTGCGGGCTTCATCGCGTTCGGTGGTGAGGCGTCCGTTTTCGCGCGTCAGCGAGTCCACCTGAATGATGTAGCTGCGGAGGACGGCACGCACGGATTCGAGCTCCTGCTTCAAGCGGCGTATCTCTGCGGCATCGGTCTTCTTGACACGACGCAACTCTTCGAGGAGTTGTTGCGTGCGGGCTTGTTCGGCCGAGAGTTTGTGGAGCAGGGAGTCGTCCTTGATGCCCTTTTTGAGTTCATCGTATTGCAGCGCAAATTGGGCATACTGGTTTTCCATCTCTCGGCGGTCCATGTCGGCCAACTGGCGCAGTTCTTCGAGTTCCTTTTCTTGCTGCTTCTCTTTCTCGCTCCGGCAAGAGGAGAAAATTGGCAGGCAGAGGAGCATCAAAGCGGCATAATAACTTTTTGTTCATGAGAGTGCAGAGGTTGAGGGCGACTATTCGATGATGGTGGTCCAACCGTGCTTATCTTCTAATATGCCGTATTGGATGTCGCGGAAGGTTTTGTAGAGTTGGGTGGAAACAGGTCCGGGATTTCCATCCTTGGAGAAGACATAAGAGGTGTTGCGCTCGGGGTCGTCCAGCTTGGCGATGGGGCTGATGACGGCCGCTGTGCCGCAAGCACCGGCTTCCTCGAAGGTGGACAGTTCCTCTTCGGGAATGGGGCGTGCCTCGACTTTTGTAGCCCAAATCTTGTGCGATTTGCTGCAAACTGCGGTTGGTGATGGAAGGCAGGATGGAGCTTGACTTAGGCGTGATGTAGGTGTTGTTCTTGATACCGAAGAAGTTGGCCGCACCGCACTCGTCGATGTACTTCTTTTCTTTGGCATCGAGGTAGAATTCACCGGCATAGCCCAACTCGTGCGCCCAACGATTGGCACGCAGTCCGGCAGCATAGTTGCCCCCGACCTTGTAGATGCCGGTGCCCTGCGGTGCCGCGCGGTCGTATTGGCGCGTGATGACATAGTCGTTGGTGGCAAATCCGCCTTTGAAGTAAGGACCTACGGGAGTGACAAAGATGATGAAGAGGTATTCGTTGGCCGGCTTCACGCCCACTTGCGGCCCTGTGCCGATGAGCAGCGGACGGATGTAGAGCGAGGCGCCACTTTCGTAAGGCGGAATGAAGCGTTCGTTGAGCAACACGACGCGACGCACCATCTCCACGAAAAATCTCCGTGGGCAGTTCGGGCATCAAGATGCCGCGACACGTGGACTGCATGCGCTCGGCATTGTCTTTGATGCGAAAGACGCGGATTTTTCCCATCGGGACAACGGAAAGCCTTCTGTCCTTCGAAAGCCTCCCTGTCCATAGTGCAAAGCCGTGGCGGCCATGTGGATGTTGATGCTTTCGGAGGAGGACACTCAATCTCGCCCCACTGGCCGTTGCGGTAGTAGCAGCGCACGTTGTAGTCCGTGGGGAGGTAGCCAAAAGGAAGATTGGACCAGTCAATATTTTTTTCATTGTGTCGTAGTTTTATAGAGTAAGTGTGGAAATTCGAGTTAGCAAAGTGGTGCAAAGATACAGATTAAATCGGAGACCCGCTGAGGAAAGTTTCTCTTTTTTCAGCCGTAGAGCGGCATTTCGGGGTGTCAGAGCGAAATCTTCAAGCCTTCTGCGGCGGTGATGGTGTCGGGGAAGATGGCTTGTGCTTCTTTGAGCAACGCCGATTCGTCTTCGTATCGGGCCGAAAAATGGCCGATGACCAAGCGTTTGGCCTGCGCTGCTTGCGCGATTTGTGCGGCTTGCGCTGCAGTGGAGTGGCCGGTGACTTTGGCGCGCTTGCGTTCGGCATCGGCAAAGGTGGCTTCGTGAAACAGCAAATCCACCCCTTTCAGTTGCTCTGCCAGCCCTGGACGATAGAGCGTGTCGGAGCAGTAGGCATAAGCCCGTGCTTTCTCGGCGTGGGGGAGCACCAATTTTTCATTTTCCCATACGCGTCCGTCGGCATCTACCCAGTCTTCTCCTGCTTTGATGGCATTGATGGCGTGAAAGGAACGCCCAGAAAGTCGATCATCTCTCGCCGGATGTGCGGACGAGGGGCGTGTTCGCGGAAGAGGTAGCCGCAACACGGCACGCGGTGGCGCAGGGGGATGGTTTCGACTGTGAGGGTGCGGTCCTCATAGACGACGGAAACCACTTTCGGGTCCACTGCATGAAACACCACTTCGTAGGTCATTTCCGCACAAAAGTAGTCCAGCCAAGGGCGCATCAGTTCTTCGAGCTTGTCGTAAGGACTATAAAGGTGGAGTTTCGCTGTGCGTCCCAGCAAGTTGAAGGTGCTCAGCAGGCCGGGCAGTCCGAAACAATGGTCGCCATGTAGGTGGGAAATAAAGATGTGGTTCAGACGAGAGAATTTGAGCTTCTGCTTTCGAAACTGCAGCTGCGTTCCTTCGGCACAATCAATCATAAAGAGCTTGTCACGCACATCAAGCACCTGCGAGGTGGGATTGTGGCGCGTTGTGGGCAAAGCACTGCCACAGCCGAGGATGTGAAGGTCAAATTTCTGCATAGCCTTTTTCTACTAAGCACATCTTAAGAAAGGGTCGAAAGAACATCAAATTCAGAAACGCCGGAAGGTGAGCGTATGGTGGTCGTCTTTCAAGATGAGCGTTTGACGATTGAGGGTAAGGATGGTGTAGTCGTTGGGAAGGCGCGGCACGCCCCACGCGGCAAGGTCAATGGGGAAGGACGGACTTATCAGACTGTCGCGCCCTTCGTCGCGCAGCACCAAGTAGCCCTGCGTCACGGAGAGGTGAGTGGGCGTTTGGCGGATGCGCAGGAGTGGCCCATGATTGGGACGCGGTGTGGTGTAGGGAAAGTCGGCAGCATGGATTTGCAACAAGTCGAGCTGCACGCGCCAATAGACACGCCGAGGGGGCACCTCTACATTGTCTATGCGCATCAACTGCCATTGCCCATCGAGCAAACCATTGCGCGGGTGCTTATTTTCACAAGCGCCCAAGAGGAGCAGCAAACAAAGCCAAGGGAGAAAGCGTAGACAGCGCATAATGGGTCAAAATGAAGAGAGAAGTCCTTGTTTCATGATGGAGAGTTGGAGGCCGAAGTTACGCCCCCAGCAATGTCCCGCCATCAAAAGCGACGGCAGCACCAATGCTCCAACCCGCCGTGAGCGAACGTTCGTGGAAGTCGCGCCCTAAGCGGCGTTGCGCCAGATTGGGCAACCCTACGCGCACTTCGGCCAAGAAAGAGTGCTGATGGCGCACCTCGGGCAGCGGCACGGCATAAGTGCCCTCAACTCCACAAGTGGGTGTAGAGCAGCCGATAGTTGATGTCGGGCGTGGGCTGCCCTGCCAACCCAAAGTGGTAGGTCCGAAAGCGGTTGTAGGAAAAGTCGAGGGTGCCGTCTCGCTTATAGATGGGCGAAGCAAAGAGGGCATTCCCCATCGACCGCCCATAATTTTGCCAACCTTGGTAGAGGTTGTGATTGTAGTAGTTGTCCACACCGCTCACTTGGTCGGGCACTTGTGGGGTGTGGTCGTGATAGACAGGGCCGCTCTGATGGTCCATGCGCACATATTCCCCCACGAGGGTGGAGACAAAGCGATTGCGCGGCAGATTGAACTCTATCCCCCAAAGTCCGTCATACCAGCCATACTGAAAGAACAACTGACTTTGGTCTTCAAAGTAGTGGTCGTAATAAGCCTTCACGCTCCACGTGCCTGCCGGATGGCGATAGGTCAGCGCTGCCCGCCACGCTCCGAGCGTGTTGCCGGCCGAGTTTTCGTAGCCGGCGCCATCGGTGGGGTCGCTTCCGCCTTTTCCCCAGAAAGCATACCAAAAGTCTTTCGTGCCGACTCGCAAAGAATAGTTGTCTTGGGCTTGACGCCCCACATTATAGATATGGCCGCCAAACTGCGTGGCCATCTCCAAGCCCCGACAAAGATAAAGGGCGAAAAGTCGGGGTTGCCCAGTCGCAGATAGCCTGACTTCGTGTGGAGCAAAGCGCGCTTCGCATAGTGCTTCTGCGGCAGAAGATAGTCCTCCTGCCAACCGCCGTCGGTCATCATCCCATAGGCCACGTGCAGTTTCAGCGCCGCCCAGTTGCCGTCGCCGGCGATGTTCCACCAGTCGTAGAGTTCCCAGCGCAACATCGGCACGGGGCGGGCATTGTTGCCCAGCACCCACGCACCGGTCGAGAGGGTGGGATGGTTGATTTCCGGTTGCTGCACCTTCTGCCCGAGGGTGAAGCGCGACTTTTGAAGTCCACTTCGGCATAGGCTTGTTGCAACATCAGCCGCGAGGTGTTGCCATAAGCCAGCGCGCCCTCCAAGCCATAGCCCACATGCCACACGCGGTCGCTGTCGGCCTCCACAGGACGATGGAGGAACAAGCGAAGGGCGCCATTTCGCGCATCCATCCCCGCCAGGCCGTTCCGATTGCTCGTCAGCCAAAAAGGAGCGTTTTCGCCACGGCCCACAGTCGCTTGTGCTTCGACATCGAGATGCACTTCGTGGTCCATTTCGTACCACAGCGGCTGGGCGTGAACATCAAGGAAGAAGCCCCACGCGGTGAACAGCAGGAAGAGAAGAGAAAGCCTTCTATGTTTAAGGAGGAGAGTGAGAAGATTATACAACATTTCAAATCATCGTGTTATCGTCGCGCCGGAAAAAGCATTAAAAGTTTGCGCAACCGCTCCAAGAGGTTGGCGTTCAGACGGCGCAATTCCATGCCCTGTCTTCTTCAAGCCTTCCAGCGGGTCCCAGATTTGGAAGGGTTCCAAAAATTGGAGCAAGAGGTTGGGGGCGCTTGCTTCGACTCCTTGGCTTTCGGCATTGACCACCACATTGAAACTGGCCGGTATCAGTTCGACGTCAATCACCGAGGTGGTGTCGAAGGGATCGCCGTCGCAGTGCGCCACCCCATCGGCCGTGCGCTCAATGCGCAAGCGGTTGGTGCGGAAGGTCTTCACGTGGGAGTTGCGGTTGATATTGCGGCTGAACAACTGCATCACGATGGTCGGTGTTTCAAACACATTGAACGGCTCCAAGATGGTCACGTCCAGCAGTCCGTCCTTCATCGAGGCATGAGGGGCGATGTAGGCGTTGTTGCCATATTGAGAGGCATTGGCACAAGCAATCAAGAAAGCGTCATACTGCTCCGTACGTCCCTCATCGTCGCCCACCGTCAGGCGATAGGTCTCGGGCTTATAGTTCAGCCCATCCACCAAGGTTTTCTCCACATAGGTGGCCAAACCGCGCTTTCCGGCTTCGGCAAACTTCATACTGATGAACGCGTCGAAGCCGACACCACAGGTGCAGAAGAAGGGATGGCCGTTGATGCGTCCATAGTCGAGGCAGTGCACCACATGGCGGTTGATGATCTCTATCGCGGCCACAGGGTCGAGAGGGATGTGCAGGTGGCGTGCCAAGCCGTTGCCACTCCCACAAGGGATGATACCCAGAGCCGTCGAGGTGTGCACCAGCGAGCGTGCCACCTCATTGACCGTGCCGTCGCCTCCCACGGCCACCACCACCTCCACCCCATCGGCGGCAGCCTGCTGCGCCAGTTCGGCGGCATGCCCCGCACGCTCGGTGTAGCAAATCTTACAGTCGAAGCGGTCGGCCGAAATGTGCTCACGGATGGCAGCCTCAAAAGCGGCTTTATTGCCCGTGCCCGAAATGGGGTTGATGATAAAAAGGATTTGCTGCATAAAAAAATGTGTCGAAAGAGGAGTTTCTACTGCAAATATAACAGAAAGTTCAGAGAGGAAGCGTATGAAGAGGCCACAAATTCGGGGAAACTGCAAAAAGCCCCGAAAACTGCACACTTATACCTAAAAAAATGTGTAACTTTGCGGTCAAATTTCAAGACAGCAACGCGAGACATGGCTCATTTCCTCCCCAAGAGAGGCGGTAGAAGCCACAAAATTTGCCACGCTCGCGATTGTCCTTTTTCATTACATTTTATGGATATTCTTCATCAACGTCTATCAACCTACACTCTGCCTGACGAGTTCAGAGCACGAGGATTGTATCCCTATTTTCGCGAAATCGAAGGCAAGCAAGGCACCGAAGTCGAAATGGACGGCCATCACGTCATCATGCTCGGCTCTAATGCCTACACCGGCCTGACCGGCGATGAGCGTGTCATCGAAGCCGGTGTCGAAGCCATGCGCCAGTATGGCTCAGGTTGCGCCGGCAGCCGCTTCCTCAACGGCACGCTCGACCTCCACGTGCAGTTGGAAAAAGGAGTTGGCCGCCTTTGTGGGCAAAGAGGAGTCGCTCTGCTTCTCCACCGGATTTACCGTCAACAGCGGTGTCATCCCCGCTCTCCTCGGTCCGCACGACTACATCCTCTGCGACGACCGCGACCACGCCTCCATCGTCGACGGCCGTCGCCTCTCGATGGCCAAACAGTTGCGCTTCAAGCACAACGACATGGATGACTTGGAGAAGAAGCTCCAAAAAGTGCGCTCCCGATGCGGTGAAACTCATCGTGGTCGACGGCGTCTTCTCGATGGAGGGCGACTTGTGCAATCTCCCCGCCATCGTTGAGTTGAAGCACAAATACGGCGCCACCATCATGGTCGACGAAGCCCACGGCATCGGTGTCTTCGGGCGCCAAGGCCGCGGCGTGTGCGACCACTTCGGACTGACCCACGAGGTCGACTTGATCATGGGCACATTCTCCAAGAGCTTGGCCGCCATCGGTGGCTTCATTGCGGCCGACCACACCATCATCGACTATCTCCGCCACACCGCCCGTACCTACATCTTCTCGGCTTCCAACACGCCCGCTGCTACGGCATCGGCCCTTAAAGCCCTGCACATCCTTCAAGAAGAACCCGAGCGCCTGGAAGCCCTTTGGGAGGTGACGAACTACGCCTTAAAGCGCTTCCGCGAGGAGGGTTTTGAAATCGGTGACACCGAAAGCCCCATCATCCCTCTCTACGTGCGCGATCAGGAGAAGACGTTTGCCGCAACGGCCATGGCTTTCGAAGCCGGTGTGTTCATCAACCCCGTTGTGCCCCCGGCCTGCCACCCCACTGACACGCTCGTGCGCATTGCCCTTATGGCCACGCACACCCACGAGCAGGTGGACCGCGCAGTAGCCGCCTTGGTCGGTGTGTTCCGTCAACTCGACATCATCAAATAAGGTCCTCACGATAGGGCAACTCCCACTGCCCTACCCCATCACGATACCTCACGGAAAGAGACCGTGTCAAAGCCCCTCCGCTTTGGCACGGTCTCTTCTCGTGGAGAAAAAGGCACGGCTGCGGTGGGGCAGCTCCCCTTGCTCTCGCGACCTTCGGCAACAACTACGGGTGAGCGTCGGCGCTCGCTTCGGGTGGACTCCGACAGATCTACATAGTAAGATGTGAAGTTTTCTACATGGTGAAAAAGAATTTTCAACGTGTAGAAAGGAGACTTTCAACGTGTAGAAAAAGAACTTTCAACACGTTGAAAATTCTACTACCTGCGGTGAACGATGAGCACCGACCATTTGTGAGAACGGCCAAGCCACCTCTCGCGAGATCGAGAAGCTCTTCACGCCGGGGCCTCCCGCCCCTCCACAACAAAAGCCGACCTCCCACATGGGGAAGTCGGCCGGCAAGAGTGGTGGAAGTGCGACGGATGTTGAGAGAGGAGAGGAGATCGCTATGCGAGGTCTACCTCTTCAAGTTCACCGCGGTGAACGTACCAAAGATAACCGCGGAGATGGGTACGTCCCATCCGGCGCAGGAGATCGGCATATCGGCGCACCTGCTTGTGGTAGGCAGGATGGGAGCGGCCAAACTTGTAGTCGACAATGATGGTTTCCTCGCCGCGCATCATCACACGGTCGGGACGCTGGTGGGTCGGGCGTCCCTGCGCATCGCGAAGAAGGATGTTGCACTCCCGATAGAGTCGCCACGAACCGTCAAACCACGACTGCGTCTGCAGGATGTGTCACGGCGCTGTGCAAGAGGGCAATCAACTGCGGGACCTGGGTGGGGTCGACCATCTTTCCGGTGCGGCGAAAGTCGGCCACCACGCGCTCCACATCGGCCGCCGTCTCGATGTGTTCCATCATGCGGTGGAGCAGGCGTCCTTGTTGCAGCGCGCTGTCAGGGCTGGACGCAGACGAGACTTCGGGTGCGGCTTCGGGCACGGCTTCGGTTGCATCGTCGCACAAAGTTTGGACGAAAGCAGCAGCATTGTTGGATTGCCGGAAGCAGGCCTTGCTGTCGTAGAGGCAGAAGTGGAGCGGTTCGGCGGTGGGGTCGATTTGCAGCGGATTGTGGGGCTCGGCCTTTTTCAGATGCAGCATCAGTCGGTGTGCATTCGCGCAGGAAGGGTTGCCCGATTTCGAGCGTGAGGCAGTCGTCCTCGATGCTCACGGATGGGGAGAGTTGCCCCTCTTCCGTGAGGGGGATGCGCAGATGGTTGTCCAGATCAAACAGGGCACGGCGCAGGATGTCGTGCATGCTGTCGCCGGGGGACTTGTTGATGGGTGCACAGACGATGAGATTTTGCCGCGCTCTGGTGAAAGCCACGTACATGAGGTTGAGATTTTCGATGCGGCGGCTGCGGTGCTCCTTCCGATAGTCGGGGGCGTAGATGCTCTGTTCGGTCTTGGAAGACACAGAGATGGGTAGGAGGGGCAGGCGGTTGTAAGGCGCAGACGTGGGCTTCATCCAGAGCAGGTCGTCGTTGCGGTTCTTCTCGGTGTGCCAGTGGCAGTAAGGGATGAAGACGGGTGGAAGGCCAGCCCTTTGGACTTGTGGATAGTGAGAATGCGCACGCCTTTGACCACGGTGGAAGGGATACTCTGCTCGTGGAGTTTCTCGTCCCAATGCTGCAAGAAAGCTTTGAGGTTGGGCACGTTGCTGTCGAGAAACTGGAGGATGGCATCGAGGAAGGCATAGAGGTAGGGCGACTGTCCGGAGTGGCTTTCGCCGTCTTTGTCGAGGGCAAAGAGGACGATGATTTGCTGCACGAGATGATAGAACGGGAGGTCGCGTTGCGGAAAGCGATAGCGCTCGCGCCACTGCTGCAACTGCTCGAACACGTGTTGCTCCAGCCCTTTCGGGGCATGGCGGCGGAGGTAGGCTTCGGCAATACCGTCGCCGTTGAGGGCGATGTAGCGCAGGGCGTGGACGATGGTCTGCACGGCAGGCGAGGCTTCGAGCAAGAAAGCTTCATCGGAAACGATGGGGATGACCTGAAAGGCTTCGCTTTCCTCAAAATGGCGGATAACCTTGTTAATTTCCTCCTTTTTGCGCACCAGAATGGCCATGCGCTCGAAGGGCACACCGGTTTGGTGGAGGCGCAGGATTTGGCTACCCAGTTCGTCCTCGGGGCAGAAAGCATCTTCCTCCTCCGGCACCTGGTCGGGCTTCTCGTCCTTTTTGCCCTTTTTGTCTTTCTTAGGTGTTGCACCTTCGATTTTGATGCGCACAAAGCCGCCGGCATTGCGCGGTCGTTGCGCCACCTCGTCTTCGGCATAGAGCGCGCCGATGTCCTGCCCTGCGTCCACTTCATCGGGATGGATCTCAAAGGTTTGGAGCACTTGGGCCAGTTCGACGAAGAGGTGGTTGTTGCAGTCGACGATGTTGCGGCCGCTGCGGAAGTTGCTGTCGAGCTGTTCAATCTGTGTCGTTTCGCTGTCCTGCAACGCCGCCAGCGTCGTCCAGTCGCCGCCGCGCCAGCGGTAGATGCCTGCTTCACGTCGCCCACGAGCATGCAACTGTTGCCCTGAGCGATGTTTTTCGACAAAAAGGTGGCGGAGGTTGGCCCATTGCAGCGAGGAGGTGTCTTGGAACTCATCGATCATGATGTGGCGAAACTGCACACCGGCCCGTTCGAAGACAAACGAGGCGTCAGCGCCCGACACCATCTTGTGGAAGAGAATGGGAGTGTGGGCAAGCATAAAGGCGTTGTTTTCGTGGTTGAGCGCGTGCACCTGTTTGTCGATTTCGTCCAGCAGACGGAGGGTGTTGAGATGCTGTGTGCTCAGTTCGCAAGAGTTGATAATGGGCAACGCGTCATCGGTGAGCGGCTTGAAAGCATGCAGGCGGTGGCTCACCTCCTCGGCCCAAGCCACGAGGCGGTCTTGCTTCTGGTTGGCCTTGGTAAGGAGGCGGAGCGGGTCGGTGGTGCAGGCGCTGAGAGTGTCGGAGAAGGGGAGTTCTTTGCCTACGTTCTTAAAGTTCCACTCGCGCAACTTCTCCATTTTAATGGCCACGTTCTTGCCGCGGGAGATGTTTTCATAGCCTTCGGACTGCCGGATGAAGGCATCGATTTCGGCCGCCGTACGCTTCACCTTGGCCTTGATGGCTTCTTTCTTTTGGTTGAGGGTGTCACGATAACTTTTCACCACCTGATTGGTCAGCCCGACGCCCTCCACTTGGCGCAGGCGGTCGCCCTCTAAGAGGTAAGGCTCTTTGAGCAACTCGTTGCCCAAGCGTTTGATTTGGCGCGCCACGTTCCAGTTTTTGTCCTCGTCGATTTGCTCCTCGATGTAGCCGGTGATCCATTGCAGCAGGTCGCTGTCGGGGCGGAGGGTTTGCAGGAGCTGGTCGACGGCCTTGCTGAGCACGTTTTTGTCGTTGAGGTCCACCTTGAAGCCCGCCGAGAGGCCGAGTTCGTGCGCCAAGTTAGTGAGGAGCGCCTGGAAGAAGGAGTCGATGGTGGTGACGTGGAAGCGGTCGTAGCCGTGGAGGATTTGCACCAACACCCTGCCGGAATAGGTACGGATTTGCTCATCGGTGATGCGGCGGTCCACCCGCGCCCGCACCGCTTGGAAGAAGCCGTCGGACGCATCGGTGGAGTGGGCAATGGCATAGAGCGACTGCAAGATGCGTTCCTTCATTTCGGTGGTCGCCTTTCGCGTGAAGGTGATGGCCAACTGGTGGCGGTGGGGTTGGTCGCCGAGGCGGTAGTCGTTGATGAGGTTGGCAATAAATTCGGCCGCGAGGGTGAAAGTTTTGCCCGCGCCGGCCGAGGCTTTATAGATATGGATGGGCTTCGTGTCCATAAGCATAAGCAAGAGAAGGGGAAGGTGGTGTGTTTATTTCCGAGCGTGGAGACGGTAGAGATGTCTGCCGCGTGCCACGAGCATTTTGCCGTCCAGTCGTTCGATGTTCACCGTGTCGGGCCGCGTGGCGGGATGGAGGATGAGTCGGGCGTTGTGCACGGCATAGTCCTTGGTGGTGGCTTCCAGCTGCGTGAGGTTGAGGGCCGTGCCCACACTGTTGCCATGGTCGGTGAGGGTGAGAGCATAGCGGTGGCCGGGCACGACATCGCCGTAGAAAGTGGCATCGGTGCCGTCGTCGTGGCTGCGCATCAGATCGAGCGTGTCGCCGCGCTCGGTGACGAGGGCAAAGGTGCTCATCCCAAAGTCGTCGGTCGCCACACCATATATCGTGGTGTCGGGTGCTGCAGCGTGTGAGGGTGTCGGCAGCGTGGAGTCGGGGGCGGCCGCTTCGGCTTCGGTGGGCGTTTCGACCTTTTTACGACAACCGGTCACGAGCAACAACAATAGGAAGAAGAGAGGAAGAATACGTTTCATAAAGCAAGAGGGTTGAGAAATGTGCAGCGAAATTACGTAAAAAAATGCCACTCCCGACGGCAATCTGGGCGAAAAATCAGGCGTTTAGCCACATTTTGTCAGGAAAAAGCGGGGTGGTCTCAAAAAAAGTGCGTACTTTTGCAGCCGTGGCATTTGGCCTTGTGCCGAAACGCCATGTCCCCGTCTGTCGTAAACGAGGCGCAGCCCTCATTTCTCAATACGGGACACCGCGATTGCGATGGACGACGGACTCACCTTTTTTTATTCATTTTATTAACTCACCTAACATTAAATGGAGAATCTTAAAAAAACGTTGCTCCCTTGGCCGATTTCGACTGGGACGCATTTGAAAAACGGCTCTGCAGCCACCGGCGAAAGCCACGAAAGTCTCGTTGCTGCCTACGACCAAACCCTCAACAACGTGCACGAGCACGAAGTGGCAGAAGGCGTTGTGACCAACATCACCAAGCGCGAAGTGGTGGTACGCATCGGCTCGAAGAGCGACGGTATCATCCCCGTCAGCGAATTTCGCTACAACCCCGATCTCAAAATCGGAGACACCGTTGAGGTTTACATCGAAAACCTCGAAGACAAGAAGAGCCAGCTCGTCCTCTCTCACAAGAAGGCTCGCGCCAGCAGTCTTGGGAGCGCGTCAACGAAGCCCTCGAAAACAAGGAAATCATCAAGGGTTTCATCAAGTGTCGCACGAAGGGTGGTATGATTGTCGACGTCTTCGGCATCGAAGCCTTCCTCCCCGGTTCGCAAATCGACGTGAAGCCCATCCGCGACTATGACGTATTTGTGGGTAAGACCATGGAATTCCAAGTTGTGAAAATCAACCAGGAATACAAGAACGTTGTGGTCAGCCACAAGGCACTCATCGAAGCTGAACTCGAAGCTCAGAAGCAAGAAATCATCAGCAAGCTCGAAAAGGGTCAGGTGCTCGAAGGTACGGTCAAGAACATCACCAACTATGGTGTATTCATCGACCTCGGCGGCGTGGACGGTCTCGTCCACATCACCGATCTCTCTTGGGGTCGCGTCAGCAATCCCCGCGAAGTGGTGCAAGACGACCAGAAGCTCAACGTCGTTATCCTCGACTTCGACGAAGAGAAGAAGCGCATTGCCCTCGGTATTAAGCAACTCACTCCCCATCCTTGGGATGCCCTCGACGAAAAACCTCAAGGTGGGCGACAAGGTGAAGGGTAAGGTGGTTGTGATGGCCGACTATGGTGCATTCGTTGAAATCGCTCCCGGTGTTGAAGGCCTCATCCACGTTTCTGAAATGTCTTGGAGCCAACACCTCCGTTCTGCTCAAGACTTCTTGAAGGTGGACGACGAAGTGGAAGCCGTGATCCTCACGCTCGACCGCGAAGACCGCAAGATGAGCCTCGGCATCAAGCAACTCAAGGCTGATCCCTGGGCCGACATCGAAGAAAAAGTATCCCGTAGGTTCGCAACACAGCGCACGCGTTCGCAACTTCACCAACTTCGGTGTGTTCGTAGAACTCGAAGAAGGCGTTGACGGCCTCATCCACATCTCCGACCTCTCTTGGACGAAGAAAGTGAAGCACCCCAGCGAGTTCACCCAAATCGGTGCACAAATCGACGTGAAGGTGCTCGACATCGACAAGGAAAATCGTCGCCTCAGCCTCGGCCACAAGCAACTCGAAGACAATCCTTGGGACGTGTTTGAAACCGTCTTCACGGAAGGTTCCATCCACGAAGGTACCATCACCGAACTTCACGACAAGGGCGCAGTCGTTGCTCTTCAATATGGCGTGGAAGGTTTCGTGACTCCCAAGCACCCTCGTCAAGCAAGACGGCACGAAGGCACAGCAGGGCGAAAAGCTCGAATTCCGCGTGCTCGAATTCAACAAGGACAGCAAGCGCATCCTCCTTTCGCACACTCGCACCTTCGAAGAGGGTCCTGCCCACGAAGCTCGCCCCGAAAAGAAGCGCGCTCCCCGTGCTGCTCGCAAGGAAGAGACCGTAACCATCCAAAACCAAGTGGCATCGACCAGCCTCGGCGACAACGATGCTCTGGCAGCCCTCAAGGCTAAGATGGAAAAGGGCGAATAAAGCCTTACCGCTCCATCAGCATAATTTCCCCCACATCAGCAACGACCGGTGTGGGGGATTTTCTTGTGCGCTCTCACCAAAGAAGTAGTCTTCCCTATTCTTGCTGAACACCGACTTACTGCAATGCGCACGAAGCGTCAAAAGAAAACAGCCGCTCTTTTCCTCTCCTCTCTCGCGCGCGTTCCCTACAATAGTGTGAGTATTTTGCCTTCACTCCTTCACCCGATGCGATAAGTCACAGAGAAACAAGAGGTTGTGGGTGAAGGGAAGCAGCAACTTTGCCTTCACCTCCTTCACGGCATCTCCTTCACCGACAGATTACTGATTTGCAGCCGTTTACGTCTTCGGGTGAAGGCAGTGAAGGCAGTGAAGGCAAAAACGCGTTCGTTATAGTAGTAGCGCGCGTACGCGCGAGGGAAAATGATAGGAAAGTGGGAATTTTACCTCAGAGATAAATACAACTTCCTCGGAGGTAGAAACAACTATCTCTGAGGAAAATCCGTTCTACCGGTAAAGTCAACCATCCATTTCACAGAGGGGACGATCGACAACAAAAAGCGCCCACCCATGGAAAGGGTGAGCGCAATGAATGATGGAGCAGGGACAAAAAAATCTTATTTGCTTTGTGCTTCTGCCTGATTGATGAGCTGTTGAGAAGCCACGAGATAAATTTCTACGCGGCGGTTTTGCGACTTACCGGCGGCAGTGCTGTTGTCGGCCACGGGGTATTCTTCGCCCAAACCCTTCACCTCTTTAATCTGGGCGGTGCGAGCGCCATTCTGCACGAGGTAGTTGAAGACGCTGTTGGCACGGTCGAGCGAGAGAGCCTGATTCTTAGCCACAGATTGTTCGGCCGAAACACCACGCCAAGGAGCGTTGTCGGTGTAGCCCATGATGGCCACGTCCATGTCGGTGTTGGCGGCCAGCACTTGAGTCGCAAACTTGTTGAGCGAAGATTTTGCCGTAGGCGTGAGGGTGGCGTTGCCGGTGGCGAAGAGGATGCCGCTGTCGAAGGTCACTTTGACATACTTCATGCCATTGGGGCCTTCGAGGAGTTCGGCTTTAGCATTTTCCACGGCAGCAGCGGCCTTCTTGGCCTTGTCCATACGATTGCCGATGTAGAGACCGGCGCCCGTACCTACGGCAGCGCCCACGGCGGCGCCGATGGCTGTACCTTTACCGTTCTTACTGAGGAGATAGCCCACAATGGAACCGAGGGCAGCACCGCTGCCACCACCAATCGTTCCTCCTTTGGCTGCATTGCTCCACTCGCCACAGGCGGTGAGCATCGAGGAAGCGCAAAGCGCCACCACGAGAGTTTTGATACCTTTCATGTGATAAGAAATGAATTTGATATTAGTTTTTGAAGTAAATCCGAGTGCAAAAAGTAGTCAATTCGCGAAGAGTTGCCAAGAAATTCAGAAAAAAACTTTGTATCTTTGCACGCAAAAAGGGAAAAGTGTGTAATCCTCCTACTCCCTTCCGATTCCGACACATTAAATTTATACACGATTATGAACCAACAACAGTTTGAGAACGGAGAGCAGCAGATGGCTCCCCAGACATCGGGCAGTGATGCTGTCCCATCGCAGCCGTTGCCTCCTAAAAAGGGAAATCAGAAAGTGATTTGGCTGATTGTGCTCCTTGCGGTGCTGATTATCGGCGCCTGCACAGCGGGCTATTTCTACTATCAGCGCAACAATGAAACGATGGCCTACAATGTGCTCGCGGACAATGAAAAGGTGGAAGACTACGAAGACTTCCTCCGTCGATTTCCCGACAGTCCACATGCCGACGAGGTGCGCGATCGGTTGGCCAAACTGCGCACGATGTATGATGAGTGGGCGCGACTGGCCAATAGCGCTTATGTGAGCGACTTCGAGCGCTTCAAGAGCAACTATCCCACCAGTTCGCTCGCCAAGCAATGCGATTTGAAAATCGACTCGCTCGACTGGCAAGAGGCGCTCAAGACCAACACTCCGGAAGCCATTGCCGCCTATATCGCCCGCCATCCTGACGGCCGCTACCTCTCGGAAGCCTCACAGGCACAAAAACAATATCGTCAATACCCAAGTGGATGAGACGGAGCGAGAGAACATCGCCTCTACGCTGTCGATGTTCTACGATGCTTTTGGAGAAAACGACGAAGCTGGCATTACGACCTGCATCACTCCCATCATGAGCCGTTTCCTCTCGAAGACCAACGTCACCAAAGCCGATGTGGTCAATGTAGTGGCTGCCACCTACAACGAACACATTCTCAACTGCACCTTCACGCTCAACAACGACTACGTCTGCACAAAGACCACCAACGAGCAAGGCGAGAAAACCTACAACGTGAAGTTCACCGTCGACCAACGCATCACGCGCGACAACCACGGCAAGACTTTTGGCTCTTACACCGCGACCGCCACTCTCAACGGACAGTTCAAAATCTCGGCGCTCACGATGAACGAGGTGTCTCGCCGTGAAAGCGACAGCAACATCAACGAGGACTGACCCACTCCCGAAACGCATTCTTAACTTACAGTGCCCCGCCCTGCAGGCGCACAACACACTTTACATAAAGACCTACACTTATGCTCGTAATCAGTAACTACGAAGAGTTTGCTTCGCACAAAGGCGAAGTGCTTGGCATTTCCGATTGGCTTGAAGTGCCCCAGGAACGCATCAATCTTTTTGCCGACGCCACGCTCGACCACCAGTGGATTCATGTCGATGCCGAAAAAGCAAAAGAAGGCCCCTTCGGCCAAACCATTGTGCACGGCTACCTCACCCTCTCCCTCCTGCCTTACCTGTGGAGTCAGATCATCGATGTGCGCAACATCAAGATGATGGTCAACTACGGCATGGACAAGATGAAGTTCGGGCAAGCCGTCCTCTCGGGTCAGAGCATACGCCTGAAGGCCGAACTGGCCGACATCGCCAACCTACGCGGGGTGTGCAAGGCCGACATCAAGTTCACCATCGACATCAAGGACCAAAAGAAGCCTGCCCTCACCGGTATGGCCACTTTCCTCTACCACTTCAACCAAGACTAAATGACCGACTCTTTCCTCACACTGCAGACTGCCAGCGAGGCCGTCTACACCGAGAAACGCAGCAAGTTCTACGCTTTTGCCTATCCCGTGGAGTGTGAGGAGGACGTCAAACAACACGTGGCGGCATTGCGGAAGAAATTCTACGATGCTCGCCACGTTTGTTATGCTTATGCCCTTGGACACGATGGCATGCAGACTCGCTGCAATGACGACGGCGAGCCGTCGGGGTCGGCTGGAAAGCCCATCCTCGGGCAAATCCGCTCGGTGGGCTTGACCCGGGTACTGGTGGTCGTGGTGCGCTATTTCGGTGGGGTCAAGTTGGGGACAGGCGGTCTGGCCGTGGCCTACAAAACCGCTGCTGCCGACGCCCCTTGCTGCCGCCACTCAGGTGGAGCAGCTCGTGATGGAACGGCTTGTGGTGGAAGTTCCCTATGCCGATGCCGACACGGCCATGCGCTTTGTGCGGGAAGGCGAAGGAGAAATCACGGCCCGCGACTACACCGCCACTTCCACCCTGCTCACCATCGAAGTGCGCCGCTCCTTGCTTCTCCCGCTCCGTGAGCGTTTGCAGAAAATCCTTTCCCTCCGCTTTGTCGAAGCAAATTGAGAAAAACGCAACAACGTCCTCCTCGCAGCAGGTCATCCTTCCTTGTCGAAGCGGTCGCCCCACAGTTGTCGGAGATGTTCGGCCGTCCGGCTTTCAGAGGTATTGCTGCCGGGATACCAAAATCGGGTGGTGGCACACTCGTCGGGCAGATATTGCTGCGAGACGAAGTTGCCGGGAAAAGTCGTGCGGATAGCGGTAGCCATCGCCGTAATTGAGTTCCTTCATCAGTTGGGTGGGAGCGTTGCGCAGATGGAGCGGAACGGGCAGATTGCCCGTTTGCTGTACAAAGTCGAGGGCATCGTTGATGGCGCAATAGGCTGTGTTGGATTTGGGCGACGTGGCGAGATAAACCGTGGCTTCGACCAAAGGAATGCGCCCCTCCGGCCAACCGATTTTTCTGCACGGCATCAAAGGCGGCATTGGCCAGGAGCAGGGCGTTGGGGTTGGCCAGCCCGATGTCCTCGGCCGCACTGATGACCAAGCGGCGGGCGATGAACTTCGGGTCTTCTCCGCCGGCAATCATCCGCGCCAGCCAGTAGATGGCGGCATCGGGGTCGCTGCCGCGGATACTCTTGATGAAAGCCGAAATGATGTCATAGTGCATCTCCCCCTCTTTGTCGTAGGCCATGGGGTTCTGTTGCAGCCGCTCCGTGACGGTCGCGTTGTTGATGACGATTGTGCCCTCGGGCGTGGCGTTGACCAGAAGGTCGAGGATGTTGAGGAGTTTGCGCGCATCGCCGCCGCTGTATCGGAGCAGAGCTTCCGTCTCGTCGAGTTGCACCGTGCGCTCTTTGAGCACGATGTCGTGGTGGAGGGCATGGTCCACCAGCGCGAGAAGTTCGTCCTTCTCCAGCGATTTGAGCACATAGACTTGGCAGCGCGAGAGCAAGGGACGGATGACCTCAAAGGAGGGGTTTTCGGTGGTGGCGCCGATGAGGGTGATGTCGCCCGTCTCCACGGCCGCGAGCAGTGAATCTTGTTGTGATTTGGAAAAGCGGTGGATTTCGTCGATGAAGAGGATGGGGTTGCCCGAGCCGAAGAAGTTTTGGCTTTTGGCCTGTGCGATGACCTCTCGCACCTCCTTGACGCCACTCGTCACGGCACTGAGGGTGAAAAACGGCGCATCGAGTTGCAGGGCTATGATTTTGGCGAGTGTGGTTTTGCCCACCCCCGGCGGTCCCCACAAGATAAAAGAAGAGATGCGTCCGCCTTCGATCATGTTGCGGAGCACAGCTCCCTTTCCGACCAGGTGTTGCTGTCCGATGTAGTGGTCGAGGGTCGTGGGACGTAGGCGTTCGGCGAGAGGTTTCATAATGCAAGTGGAATATGGGAGAATAGGTTGAAATCGAGATGCGCTTCTATCGGTGCGGAAGTCTTTGCCCTTCTCTTCTACACGTTGAGGGACATTCAGCAGCACTCCATTTTCTTTTTTCGTGAAAGATATTTGTGTAATTGGAAACACAATCGTAAATTTGCAGCAGACAACCCGACGGTAATAATGGTTCAGGCAAATCCCTTGATGAGAAAGGGGCGTGTTTAGGCTGCAGAGCAGCGTTGAGGTTGGAACTCATCAACAAGCAAGGAAGTCTTCAATGGCTTCCTTGCTTTTTTTCCTGTTCAATCGTCCTTCTGTAGCTTGCGTTTGCGGGTCAAAGCTGCTTGTTCTCTTTGCAAAGATAGTCATTTGCCCCGAACGCAGCAATCACTCGGCGCTGTTTTCTTGCCGTCCGGCCTCGATGGGCTGCACTTCGCTCAGCGGTCGAAGTCTGTCCGAGGCTTTTCGACTACTCTGCGGATGCCGGATAGTCGCCGTCGTCTCACGGGCAGAGTTCATCCCTTCGGGAGGGGACATTCGTTTCTTCGCGAGGAGACATTCGTTCCTTCGCGATGGGACGTTTGTCTCTTCCCGAAGGGACGAAAATTATCTACGACCGGTGCACCACCGGAAAGCACTTCCGCAAAAAAGGTCGCCGTGGACGGACGTGTCCACGGCGACCTTTTTCTGGCGGCGCTTTTGTTAATTTAAGCGGGAGTGAGGTTCAGATTTTGCCCAGGATGCGGTCGATGACCCAGTTGGTCGGGGTGGCGCTCACCGAGTTGCAAGCGCAGATGGAGCGGCCGCGCAGGTGGTCGACGATGTCGCGGAGGAGCGGCAGGTGCTTGTGCTCCGGATTGTCGACCAGGAGGGTTTCGTCGCCGTCCTCGGTTTGCAGATGGATGGGGGCGTAGGTGAAGACGGAGAAAGAGACCTGCCCACTGTCGCCGATGATGAGGATGCGGTCTTCCTTGGCACTCTCATGCGCCACGAAACACCAAGTCCCGGAGGCCGGCATACCGTCGGCAAAGCGGAAGACGGCGCCCACGGAATCTTCCGTGGGATAGAGGCCGCCGCGGTTGGCCGTGATACCATGGGCTTCGACGATGGGGCCGAAGAGAAACTGGAGAAAGTCGATTTGGTGCGGAGCGAGGTCGTAGAAGTAGCCGCCGCCGGCAATGTCGGGTTGGAGACGCCAAGGCAGATTTCGGGAGTTGTAGTCTAAGTCACGCGGCGGTGCGGCAAATCGGATTTGCGCGCTGAGCGGCCGGCCGATGACGCCGGAGCGGACAATCTCTTGCACCCGGCGGAAGTAGGGGAGATAGCGGCGATAGTAGGCCACGAAGCAGGGGGTGTGGAGAGCGGCCGCAATGCGGTTGATGCGCAGGCAGTCGTCGTAGTGCGTGGCGAGGGGTTTCTCCACGAGCACAGCCTTTCCGGCGTTGAGCGCCATGAGGGTGAAGGTGACGTGGGTGGAGGGCGGCGTGGCGATGTAGACGATGTCTACGTCCGGGTCGGTCACGAGGTTCTGCGCGTCGGTGTACCAGTGCCCGATGTGGTGGCGCTGTGCAAAGGCACGCGTCTTCTCGGGGAGCGCCCCATGACGGCCGTCACCCGGGTGTGCGCCAGTTCGGCAAAGGCAGGGAGAAATCTTTTTTCGGTGGCTTCACCGCAGCCGATAAAGCCCCATTTAATGATATTTTCGGCATCCATGCCGCAAAGATACGATATTTTTGTTTAACTTTGCAGCGTTCACAGCCTCTTTCTGGAGGCTTTCTTGTTTAGAAAAACTTTGGAGAGGCTCCGTCCTCCGATTGAGAAGACCATGAAAGAATTTGAATGTGCGCTCCGATTTTTGGAGGGAAATTCCCGCCTTTTTGTGCGACAACTTTGGCGTTCCTACACGGCCTTTGCCGGCGCTGCCGGAGTGTTGGCTTTGGGTTTGGCGCGCCTCTTCTATTATATGTTCATGCCGGGCCTCATGCTCCACGGCGAGGGTTTGCCGTGGCAGGCGCTGGCAGCCGTGCTGCCCATCGACGGCTTCGGTGTGGGGCTGACCCTCATCGGATTGTGCCTCTTCGGGTGGTGTGCTCTCCGCGCCCACCGCAGAACGGTGCGCGTGACGATCGATGCCCTCGCAGCGGCAGTGGGCGAAACCACCTCAGAATCGTCGCCTGAACTGACGCGCAGCAAGCGGGCGGCGCTCCTCACGCTGGCTCTGGCCCTCGGGCTGTTGGTGGTGTCCGTGCTGGTGCTTCCGCTTCTGACCTTAGGGCTTTCGCTGGCGGTGAGTGCCCTCTCCGGGATGATGGAAGAGGTGCTCAGCGTCCCGACATGGAGCTGGGCAGCGGTGGTGATTTTCTCCGCGCTCGGCATGTTGGCCCTGCAAGTTTTCACACTCTATCTGCGCTTGGTGTTCCACGTTCATCATCGGCAGTCATGACTCGTATCCTCTTTCTGCTATGCTCCTTTTGGATGGCGACCGGCAGTCTGACCGCCACACGCCCCATCCGCACACTGCGCTTGCTGCAAACCGATGGTAGCACGGTGAGTGTGCTGCTCTCCGACCTCTCCTCCTTGTCGGCAGGCAAGGAGGACATCTGCCCGGCCCATTTCTCTCAAAGCCGCCGTGTCTCGCGCGCCATGATGGCGACTTCGCCCGACGGACTGGGAGAGTTCGGCACGCCCTCACGAGGTGTCCTGCCGAGTCTGGGAGCTCCGATCATTCCTATTGTTATGGTGGAGTTCAGCGATGTGGCTTTTCAAGCGTCCACCACCCCCGCCCGCATCGACAGCCTTTTTGATGCCGACGGCCACGCCCTCAGTCCACGTGCCAAAGGCAGTGTGCGCGACTACTATCGGGCGCAAAGCTACGGCCGGTTTGCCCCTCACTTCAAAGTGGTGGGGAAAGTGCGCGTTTCGCGTCCTCGCGCTTACTATGGCGCCAACAGCGCAGCGAGCAAGAACATCAACATCGGCGAACTCTATCGGGAGGCCATCGACCTCGCACAGAAAGGTGGTGCCGACTTCTCCGCTTTCGTGGTGGGGGGACGCGTGCCCCTCACGGTGCTGCTCCACGCCGGCCCCGGCGAACACGACTCCTTCGAAGCGGGCAATGAGGACTACCCGTGGGCGCACTTCTCCGAAAACACGCTGGTGTCCGGCGGTCTGTGCTTCGACAGCTACTTTGTGGGGTGCGAACTGATGCAAAGTTATGAGCGAGACCCCGACACTAAGCAGCCCCGGCGCGATGCTTCGGGGCATCCGATAGTGGCCGGCGCGGAACTGGAAGGTATCGGTGTGTTTTGTCACGAGATGGGGCACGCACTCGGTCTGCCCGACTTTTACAGCACACGAGAAGCCCAACAGACTCCCGACTTCCACGACATCATGGACTATGCCCAGTATGGCAACGATGGCTATTGGCCTTTGGGCTATTCGGCCTACGAGCGCAACTATATGGGTTGGCTTCAGCTGCACGAACTGACGGACGCCGGACCTTACCGTCTCGCGGCGCTGCACGACACAGTGCCCGATGCGCCACAAGCCTATCTCATCCGCAATGCGGCCGACAGCAAAGAGTATTATATTCTCGAAAACCGCCGCCCCTCCACGTGGTTTGCCTCCGTGCTCGGACAGGGGATGCTGGTCTACCACCTCCACTACGATGTCAATGCGTGGTCGGCCAATGTGGTCAATATCAATCCTGCCCACCTGCGTTGCGTCATTGTTCCGGCCGACAATGTTTGGCAGAACCGCAAGACCAAGGCGGTGGACATTGCCGACCTTCAAGGCAAATTTCAAGGCGACTTTTTCCCGGGGACAAAAGGCGTCACCGAACTTTCGGAGGCCGGTGCTCCCGCCATGACATGGTATGCCGGTGGAGCTGCCCGCCCCATTTACGACATTGCCGAGGAGGGCATGGGAGGCATCACTTTCTCTTTCTTACAACCCCACACCACGGGACTGTCTGCCCCCACGATTACCACGACTGATGATGCCCACGTCTACTCCTTGGACGGGCGCCGCGTCAAGTGGAGCAACGCTCCGACAGGCATTTACCTTCAACATGGGAAGAAAATCATCGTACGATGAAGGTGAAGATTTTCCCTCTCCAAAAACAGAACTTATTAGACATGCAAAAGAACTTATTATATAGAGGAGTGTTCCTACTCCTCCTGCTGCTGAGCGCCCCCGCTCTCGGTCACGCTCAGTTGGGCGATTTTTTTCACCGCACTGCGAGAGACAGCGCGCGAAGGTTTTTCCCCGGCCAAATTGGGCACAAAGCCTGTTTCTGCTGCCCAGCTCGTGGGTACTTGGGCCTATTCCGAGCCGGTACTGGTCTTTGAGAACACCAATCTGGCCAGTCAGCTCGGTGCGGCTATGGCTTCCGGCGAACTGAAAGAGAAGATGGCCGCCTGCTATGCCAAGGCAGGCATCGTTCCGCAAAAGATGTTGCTCACCTTCAAGCCTGATGGTCGCTATCAAGTGGTCATCCACGACGAAACGCTGGACGGCACCTACAAGGTGAAAGGCGCAACCCTCACACTGAGCGACCCAATGAAAAAGGAGGTGATCCAAGCCAATGTGGCCCGCGATGGACACGAACTGCAAATTGTGGTCAAAGCCGACCGCTTTTTAGGTTTGGTCCAGTCGTTGAGCACAGTCACCACCTCGGCAGGAGCTTCTGCACAATCCCTCATCGGCGTACTTAAAGAGTATGCCGGTCTTCAGATGGGCATCGTCCTACGCAAGCAGCAATAGACCCATTTTTGCCACATTGACCACGCATTTACCACATACATGCTTTTTTTTTGCTACTTTCTTGGCGAATTGCTTGTGTAATCCCCAAAGAGTGCGTACCTTTGCATCGCAATCGGGAACAACGATTGAACATCGCGGAGTGGAGCAGTTGGTAGCTCGCCAGGCTCATAACCTGGAGGTCGCCCGTTCGAGTCGGACCTCCGCAACTTAGCAATAAGCGCTTGATTTTTTTCAAGCGCTTATTTTTTATTTTCTCTTTTCTTATCGTAATCTAATTACCAAGTAAGTAGTTTTTTTGGCTTAATGGTCAAATGTACTCCTGAAAGAGGTCATAATGCTCTCTTTTTCATACCTTTGCAGGTACTCATAGTACTATAATGGAAATTCATCGTAAAAAAAGTGTCCCAAATGCGGTTCTCATGAAGTAATCCGCAAAGGAGTTAAACGTGCAGCCTCATATTGGTATTGCAAGATTTGTCTAAGTTATTTTAGTGGTCGTTGGAAGGTCAATAAAGCAGCTATAGTAGAGTTCTACTTACAAGGACGCCATACACTGCATGAAACAGCCCAAAAGTATGGTATTTCAGTTTCTACTCTACAACGATATCTCAAAAACGCGTCCAAAACTCAGAACGTGGCCCTTTCGATTCATTCCATTCCAATAACGCTACAAATGGAGGCCACGTATTGGGGTAGAAACTTTGGAGTCGTCATTTTTATGGATGCTTCAACACACCGAGTCTTACACTATCGCTTCTTGCGTAGTAAGGAACGAGTTTGTGATTATCAAGCCGGCATTTCTTATCTCCAAAATCAAGGCTTTACAATGAGAGCCATTGTAAGTGATGCATTATCAGGCATTAAGGAGGCTTTTCCAGAGATACCTTATCAGTATTGTCAGTTTCATCAACTTCAGCGAATACGACATTTGCTCACAACTAATCCACGTTTGCCTGCGGCCAAAGAACTCACGTCTTTGGCACACCGGCTTACACAAACGAATCATTTAGATTTTGAACAATCTCTTGAAAAGTGGGAGCAAAAGTGGAAAGATTTTCTACAAGAAAAGACTTATGGAGAAGAGGGTAAATGGCATTTCACTCATAGAAGAACGCGAAGTGCTTTTTACAGCTTAAAACGCAATCTAAATGCACTATTTACCTTTGAAAAATTCCCTACCCATTAGGTTCCGCGCACTAACAAGGCTATAGAGTCTCTCAATTCTGTATTGAAGATGAGATTGCGTATTCATCGTGGACTTTCGATAGAAAAGAGAAAACTGCTTATCGGAAACATATTAGGGGCTTTCAACCCCGATAAACACTAAGGATTTGAGCTATTCTAGGAGTACATTTGATCATTAAATGAAAAAGAGAGCATTTATGACCTCTAGGAGTACATTTGACCATTAAGCCGAAAAATGCAACTTTCTTAATAGAAACTTATCTATTTCTATTGCATTTAAGAAAATAATACGCTATCTTTGCGATATTATTTAACTCCTTAAAATCGAGGCCTATGATAAAGTATGTAATTCAAGCGAAGAGGAATCCGCTCGAAAAGAACGAAGTGAAGTATTATCCGCAGATGGCACTTACCCCACCGATGACAATTGCGCAGATAGTAAAGCGTGTGGAAAAGCGTTCTACGGTTTCGAGTGCCGACGTGAAAGCTGTCTTAGATACCTTGCAATACGAAGTTATAGATGCTTTGGAGAATGGCAATTCCGTACGTCTTGGCGATCTCGGCTCGTTCCGCCTCACAATGCGGTCAGGGGGAGTAGCTACGCCTGCCGAAGCCAAGAAGAAAGGCGCACAGCTTATCAAACAAGTGAATGTGCAGTTTACCAAGAGTACGGCAATGCGCGATGCGCTCGATACACGCCTGCTCGACTTCTCCATTCAGGAGGACATTGTCAATGCTTCGGAGGGAACTCCGGGCAGTGGCTCCGGAAAGTGGTGGCGGAAGCGTTGTAAATCCATAGCAAGAGACTTATTTCGGTGTGTGGAAAAGCCATTTTCACGCACCGATTTTTCTTGCTTTCAGAGGTCTGAAATAACATCATCGTAACTCGTTGATAATCAACTTCACACAGAACTATAAAATTGTCTTATAAGAGAATTGAAATTGTCCTATAACACAATTTGAAAAAGTCTTATAAGACAATTTGAAGAGAATAATAAAGTGTTTTTCTCTTTTACAAATTAAAGAATATGACAAAAAGACAATTTTATAGACATCATCAGGACAAAAGAAAAAGTGCCCCATTCCTTTTTTAGGTTCGGGGTTTACCAAGCATTATTTGGATACACCTGATTGGGAAACTTTATTGTCCAGGTTTACCCCAAAGCATATCAATGCCTACTATACTTCTCTCAACACGAAAGATTTGTCCAAGGTGGCTACGGAAATAGCAAAAAGAATGTAATGAGATCTTTTGGGGGCTTCCTGATGATGATGAGTATAAGAGGTCTTTTTCAGGATAAGGCCGTTAATCCGAGTAGTGTCCTGAAAAAAATAAAATTGCTAACTTTTTTCGTTAAATATAGTCTGAAAGACCCTAAGGAAAAAAATATTCAGAAGAACTTGCCTTACTGAGCAAACTTAGTATTGATGGAGTTATCACAACAAATTGGGACGACTTTTGTGAACGCCAGTTTCCTAAATTCAAAAACTACGTAGGGCAGAAAGAACTCTTATTTTCCAAATCTATTGTGAATATTGGTGAGATATACAAAATTCATGGTTGTATGCGAGAGCCAGAAAGTCTGGTTCTTACATATGAAGATTATGCCGATTTTAATAAGCGTAATGCTTATCTTTCGGCAAAGCTAATCACGATATTTATAGAGCATCCAATTATCTTTATCGGATACTCAATGAACGACAATAACATAAAAAGCATATTGACTTCTATTGTGCAGTGTCTTGACCAAGACAAGATAGGCTTGCTGCAAAACAATCTTTTCTTTGTAGAATGGAATAGGGATGCCGATGCCGAGATGGAGGTGGAAAGATATGATATGCTGATGAGTGAGGGTGTTACACTCCCGGTTATTCGCATTAAAACACATGAATTCAAACCCGTATATGAATGTTTATCCACATTTGAACGCCAAATGTCTGCGGATATGCTAAGGTTTTACAAACAGCAGTTTTATGAAATCGTTTATTCTGAAAAACCAGAGAAAAAATTATATGTTTTGCCAGATAAAGTTATTGAAGCCAACAAGGAAATTCAATTTGTCTGTGGCTTTGGGTCAATTGAAAAATATCAATCTGCCGTTGGATATGTAGGACTTACTGCTACTGACATCTTCAGGGATATAGTTTCTGAGAATTCAAGATATGAGAGTGACACAGTGTTGACAAAAACGATACCCAAGCTTAGAAAAGGGAATACTAAGTACTTGCCGATATATCGCTATCTACATGCATTAGGTATCAATAGTGATGAACGATATGAAAACAACCAACTTGGGATAAATATTCCATTGCTGAAATTAAATGATTTCTGCACATATAAATCGTTTTCTACGGAAGAGAAACAATATGATGTACGCACAGCAATAGAGAAATTCAAAGATGCAAAGTGGAAAGCTATGGCTTTAATCCCGTATCTTTCCATAAGTGAAGAAGATTTAGATTTTTTAAGGCAATACATCAAGGATAATTTCAATGATATTTTAGTACCCAACAGCAAGACTGCTGGAACAAATACTAAGTCCTACTTTAAGAGATTGATTTGTTTTTATGATTGGAAAAGATTTGGATGGTAATGAAGACATTTGGAACAAACGACAACAAGATAATATATGGCGATGCCTTGCAGGCTTTATCAGAATGTGTGGAAGACAACTCTGTGGATTTGATATTCGCAGACCCGCCCTATAATATTGGAAAAGATTTTGCTGGGTGCAAAGATAAGTGGGAAAGTGATGAGGCTTATCTCGAATGGTGCTACACTTGGCTTGATTTGTGTGTTAGAAAATTGAAACCAACAGGAGCTTTTTATGTAACGTAGAGTCAACCGGCAAGTGCAAAATTAAGCTATTCTTTTGAAGAACTCTGCTTTTGGTGTTTCAAACTTTAATTTTTTCCTGGGTCTGCTGTTGATTTTCTTTTGTATACTCGCAATCTTTTTATCTGTAACTTCATCGAAGTTGGTGTGCTTTGGAATATACTGTCTGATGAGTTTATTTGTATTTTTCTATCGCCCCCTTTTTGCCATGAGGCATAAGGATCGGCGAAATAGACGACCGCTCCCAAATATTTAGTAATCAGCTTGTGTGCAGCAAATTCAGGACCATTGTCAGTGGTAATGGTCTTGATGTGTTTCTTGTAGGGCAGAAGCAGCCGTCTGACCTCCTTGGCCAATGGCTCTGCTTTCTTCCCATGAGCAAGTTTGGTCATGAAGAGCATGTTTGTGGAACGCTCCACGATTGTGAGTATGGCGTGGTTGTGTCCATCCACAATCAAATCCATCTCAAAATCCCCAAAGCGTTTTCCGTCCGCCTGCTCGGGACGCGAGTGAATGCTCGTTCTATCGGCTATGGGGAAAGGCTTGCGTTTGGGGTGGCGCCTATATTTGAGCTTGTGACGGGTGTGGCGCGCCAATTCTCCGCTTGCATCAGCATGAATCATGTTGTAGATGTTTTGATGTGATACTCTGACGCCTTCCTTCTTCAATACGCCCGATATTTGTCGCGGTGACCATTGTTCTTCTAGGATGAGTTGTTTGATTCTCCACACCAATTCGGGAGCAAGGGCTGCATTACGTGTGGAACGCTTGCGACGCTCCATTGCCTTGTCGTGCGCCTTGAACCAAATATACTTGCCCGACCGAGTACTGTTGCGTCTTAATTCACGAGAAAGGGTGGATTGACCGGTTCCCACGATACGTGCGATTTCTTTTCTTGGGCATTTTCTTTGCAGTAAGGCAAAAATTTGCGATCTTTGCTCCGAGGTTAGTTGTTTATACATATGCAATACAAAGATAATTAATCTCGGGGAGTCTTCCAAAAGGAGACTCCTTTTTGTATTGCCGGTATCGCTCTTCGGGGCTGCGCGCCCCGGCCGCGAGGCAAACCCGCGGTGTTTTTCATGGATTAGAACCTATGAAAAAACGAATGATTTGTTGCACTTCGATTTTGAAAGTACGGTACATTTGACCATTAAATGAAAAAGAGAGCATTTATGACCTCTTTCAGGAGTACATTTGACCATTAAGCCAAAATTAACCGTACCTATTTTAGTCGTAGGCTGTTCTCTACTTTGATACCCTCTTTGTTTCCCTTTTCCGCCACCTCGCCTTTGTTTATCAGTCGTGTAGCCCGCTACACTCCTCAAAGACAAGCTGACGAAAAAAATGAAACAAATATAGTATCAATTCATTCTGAACACCTACTTAAGAAGACACTGAGTGAAACAGCCTTTCGGGGGCGAATATCTGTCGTTTTCCACTTATCTACACCTTCCTCAGACAATAATCATATCTGTTCGCGGGGGAGAAGAGGAAATAAAAGGAGCCGTGGAGGACGACGTCAGAACATCACTTTGCGGCCGAGGCCGTTGATGTAGAGACGGCCGCGTTGGGGTGAGAAGACGCGGCGGCCGGAAAGGTCGTAGTAGTTCATGGCCCGCGCATCGGTAGAAACCGAGGCATCCGGACGGAGAGGCGCAATGCCGGTGAGGGTGGAAGTGACGTCCGTCACGGTGTACTTCCCTCCCACCTGCGCGGTGGAAATGACGAAGTAGCGGTCGGAAGAGATTTGGGGGATATCGACCGTCTGCGGAGTGCCCGTTCCGGAGTTCACGACCAGGTTGAAATAGTAGTCCTTGGCTGTGATGTCCACTTCTTGGTAGTGCCAGTCGTGGCCGTCGATGTGGCGCGTAGCGGTGATAGTCCGGCCCGGCCAGTTGCCGTTGAGCTGCGTACCGCCCTTGCTATCCCAAAGGTAGAAGTTGGTCGTGCTCCAAGCGTTTTCGTTGCGCACATAGACCGTGGCCTTGTAGGGAGCGAAAGGCCGGATGACGTAGTCGCGCTCAACGATGCCCGACACCGCGCCTCCCACGAGCAGTCCTACGCGAAGGGTGCAGGAAGCATTGATGGCAATCTGCCCATCGACACCGACCTTGGCACTCGCTGCTGTTGGCGTGGAGCCGTCGAGGGTGTAGACCAATTCTGTACCGGCAGGCGCCGCGGCCACGGCACGGACGGCGAAGGCAGCATCGTATTCGCCCGAAGCTGCATCGACCCAGGCAGTAGCGGCAGAGCGAGAGAGGTATAAAGTATAGCCTTTGCCGGAAAGAACACGGACGAAAGATGCGTTGGGCACATACTTGTCGGGACGGCTGCCCACAACGCAAACGAGCTGTCCTCGCGTGCCGATGGTGCGCACGGCATAGTGGTCGGTGGCGGAAGCGAAGTTGATGAAGTCGCTCGTGTTGGTGATACCCGCAGCACGGCGCACATCAATCATCGCTTTGAGCGCCTGCTTGTGGTCGAGCCAGTGGCGATAGAACACGCAGGGCGTACCAGGCAGTGCGAGCATGAAGGCATTGGCAGCGAGAGTGTCGCGGCGAATGGGGTCGAGCTGATCGGTGGCGGAGCGATATTGCGTGTCGTGGTTTTTCCACAAACGTCACCGCATAACGGCGATAGGCGTCGTTGTTAATGAGTGGATTTTGGCTCGCGCCGCTCAATGCCGACCAGTTGCCGTTATTGACGGCATCGCGCACGGAGTAGCGGAAGGGGAAGTCGAAAGCGGCCGATGTGGGCATCCCACCCTGCTTTGTGCGGTCGATCCACGAGCGAATGGCACTGCTGCCGTCCCAGTATTCCCCTACGCTGAAAGCAGGTTGCACGGCAGTGTTGTATTCGGCAATGAAGGCCGGGGCATAGCCTTTGACCATGTCATAGCGAAAACCCGTGTAGCCCAAGTCAGAGAGGAGGAAGCGGAGATAGTCCTTGTAGGTGGCGCGCACATTTTCGCTCTTGTGGTCGATGTCGCGGCAGCCCGACCAGTCGTCGCCGGTGTCGGCATTGGGGCTGAGAGAAAGCCCTTGTTTGGTTGCCCAAGCGGCCGTCTGTCCACCATCGTCGTTGGCACAGATGTCGGTTGCCGTCATTTGGTAGGTCTTTCCGCCGTAGGTTTCCGCAGGATAATCCACCCACGAGCCGCCCACGCCGAGGTTGTTGCGGTGGTTGATGACAACATCGGCAATGACGCCCGTTCCTTTTGCCTTGAAGGCGGCAATCATGGAGCGCAGTTGTGCTTCCGTGCCGAAGGAACTGTTGTGATTGAAGAGATAGACGGGGGTGTAGCCCATATTGTTGTGTCCCGTGTTGCAGTTGCCGCTTTGGGGCACCCAGATGAGGTTGAAGTAGCGTGAGAGTTCGCTACTTTGTTTTTCGAGATTGCTCCAACGGGAATCGACAAAGGAATCCCAGTAAAAACCTTGGAGCATCACGCCCTCATAGGCCGAAGGCCAGCCTTGTGCGGAAAGGCCGAGGGAGGAAAAATAGAGCTAAGAGAAAAAGAACAGAGATATTTCATGTTTGAAAAAAGAAGATAAAGCGAGAGAGAAGTCAAAATCCTTCTCTCTCGCCATTGTTTTTCAAAAAAGAGGGTGATGCGTCTATTTCTTGGTCATCGTGCAGTAGATTTTGTCACTCTTGCTGCGCGAGAGATAGAGCTTCACGGCATAGGTGCCGGCGGGCTGCTTGAGATTGGCGCCCTTGACGGAGAGGTTGTCGAAGCTGCCGCCGAGGTCGATGTCCCACTTGCCGTCGAAGCGGAACTTGAAGGCACCGCCATCAAGGGTGACGTCACCTTCGTAGCAATCGTCGGTCGCGTTGTAGGTGAGGGGCACATCGGCCGCCCAGCTGTTGAAGTCGCCAATCACGCCCACCGTGCTGAGGAGCGTAGCTTTCACGCTTTGTTTGGCCACATCGACCGTGATATAGTGCAGACCGTTAGCGGTGGAATAGAGGTTTTTGTCGCCGTCGGTGGTCGTCTGAATGCCGTCGAACGTGGTGAAGTCAGTAAAGTTGTACTGCGCGGCACTCCAGTCGCGGGCTTGGGTGAACTTGAAGCTACCGTTGAGCATCGAGAAACCGGTGTAGACGCCGTCGAGGTCGGGGCTGTGGAGGGCAGGAGCAGTGCCGGGCGCCCAACCTTGGTGATTGCCGGGCACGTAGATGTATTCCACGTAGGCCTTCTTGGCCAACTGCGCTTTCACCTCGCAAGTACCAGAGTATTGGAAAGCTTGGTCGCCCACAACGGCGTGGGCCACGACAGCGGCATTGAGCGTGCGCACTTCGGAAGCTTTGCCGTAGAGGGTTTCGACAGCGGTTTGGAACTTGTCGAGCGCAACGGCACAGGTGTCGTTGGCTTCGAGCACTTGAGGCGTGCCCACTCCGTCGGGACGCGTGAGGGTGACAGTGTAGGTGGCCTTGGGGGGCTTGTGCGGCTTCAAATGCTGCGGTGAACAGCTTTACGGCCTCGGTGCCGGCAGGCAGGTTGTCGAAACTGATGGTCTCCACAGGGGTGAGCGTCATCTTTATGCTTTGCGCCGCTTCGGTGGAGTTTTGCTGGGGTTTCGCCCAGTCCTGGAAGTCGTCTTTGTCGCAAGCCGTCAGCGTGGCAGCGAGGGCCAAGCCGAGAAAGATATGTTTGTACATCATGGTTTTGCTTTTGAGAGTTGAGTTTTTCCCGCGTGGGCAGACAGCCACAGGAGTCATACCTGCGCTGTCTGCCTCGGGGAGAATAGGAATGAAACTTATTCGGCGTCGATGAAGTTGTATTCGCCGGTCAAGTCGTTGAAGAATACCTTGTAAGTGCCCTTCGTGATCTTGATGTTGGCGCCGTTTTGTGCAGCCTTGCCATAGGGGAAGGCCACCTTGCCCCAGTTGTTGTCCCAACCGCCTTCGGCACGGAACTTGGCTTCGGTGTCGGACTTGATGGTGATGGTGCAGGTCCAAAGGTGGTTGTTGGCCGCCTTGGTGTTGACCGCCTTCATGGGGATGTCGGTGTTCCAGTCGCCGTCGACACCAATCAAGCCCATCGAGGAGAAGGTCTTGGTGTTGTCGGGCGTAGCCGGACTGATGGTGCAGGTGTGCTTGATGTTGTCGACCACCACGGTGTAGTAGCCTGCGGCCGCTACGGAGATGTTGTCGCCATCGTCACCACCGGCGCGCCATTTGGCTTTGCCGACACCATCGGCCACGTAGGCATATTCCCACTGAATCTTGTTGGCATCGGTGGGGTCGATGTAGTGAGAGAGCACCTTAAACTGAGTGGTCGGGTCGAAGTAGTCGGTGTAGGAGACGGAACCCTTGCCGGTCTTCTTGTCGTAGTCGAAACCTTCGATGGGGAACATCGGCACGTTGCCCACGCCCATCCCCGAAAGGGTGTTGCTCCAAGAGGCATCGCCAAAGGCGCTACCCACAACATAGGCCAGTTCGATGGCGGCATCGCGCAACTTAATATAATAAGGTACAACGTCGAGCTTGAGGACATTGGAAACGGTGGTCGTGCCGGGTGCAGCTGCAGCGTTCAGTCCGCGCACGGTGGCCACGACACGCACATAAATAGGCGCAGAGGCCGGCACGTTGTCGTTATCCCACTTGTAGAGTTGCATCAAGGCTTTGGCCACGGAGGCGGCATTGATGGAGGCACGACATTCGTTGTAAGTCTCTTCGAGCTGGACGTAGTCGGCGACGGTGGCACCGGTCTTGTCGGCCTGTGCCTCGGCAAAACTGGTTTTGAATTTGCCGTCCTTAGACACCTGCACCATATAAAGGCCGCCGCCGTTCATCGCGAGAGGTGCGCCCTTGTCGGTGAGTTGGGGTTGTGACCAAGTGATGTCGATGTTCTTGGCATGAGCCAAATCATAGAGCTGCGTGGCGAAAGCCGGTGTGTTGAGGACAATCTCCGAAGGGCGCTCCAGCAGCGTGGGGTTGGAGTCACGGTCGTCTTCGCAAGCCGTGAAAAGGCCGGTGGCAGCGAGGAGTATACCGGCGCAGAAAAAAATATCTTTTTCATATTCTGTTCGTTTTGAAGATTAGTAACCGTTGTTTTGTTTGAGACCGCCATGTGCGTTCAGGTCGGTGTCAGGGATGGGGAAGAGGTTGTAATTGGCGCTGATGTTGACACCGGCCTTTGCACCACCCTTCCACTGCCAGTTGTAGTTGTTGTTGCCACCAAACTTTCCGTGACGGATGAGGTCGGTGCGGCGATGGCCTTCGAAGTAGAACTCACGGGCATACTCGTTGAGCAGTTGGTTGAGGTCGAAACCGGGGAGCGTGGTGGCATGGGCGCGAGAGCGGAGAGCGTTGGCCGCTGCGGTGCCTTCGGAAGTGGTGCTTCCCCCATTGAGGCGAGCATCGGCTTCGGCAAAGTTGAGATAGGCTTCGGCCGAACGCATCAAGAAGAAGTCGGTGTCGGGGAACTGCGAGTGCTTGCCCTTACCGCCGGCGAGGTAGTAGTTGTTGTACTTCATGATACCGTAGCCGTTGTCGAACTTGCTCGCATCGTCGATGCTGAGCGTGTGGCCTTGTCCCCAGAAGAGGGCGCGGTCGTCACCGGCAGCGGCCTGCATACCTGCGGTTGTGGTTTGCGGTGCGTTGTTGGCGGGGAAGAACTTCGCCACGAGGTCGGGCAAAGCACGGATGCCGGCCCAGTTTTCCACCGTTCCGTTGCCGGCCGTAAACTGGCTGTCGCTCATCTTGTCGTTGGTACAGCTGGCCATCAAGAAGAGGGACGTGCCCCACGAGGTGGTGTTGATGCCGTCCTGCATGAGGGCAAGCACGGCTTCGACCGATGCGCCGTTGGTACCGTTGTCGCCCATGAAGAGCTGCTGGTAGGCCGTCCAGTTGTTTTGCGTAGCGGCAGTGTTGAGTTTGAAGGGAGAGTCCATCACCTTCTTGGCATATTCTTTAGCCTTTGCCCACTCTGCCTTGCCTGTGTAGACCTCGGCGTTGAGGTAGAGGCGGGAGAGGAGCAGCCAAGCCGCAGCCTTGTCGGCACGTCCGTAGCCGGCTTCGCCTTCCTTTTCGGGTTTGGCTTCGGCCATGTTAGGCTCGGCTTCGAGGAGTTCCTTTTCAATCCAAGCGTAGATTTCAGCACGGCTCTTTTGTTGGCCCTTGCCGGGGTTCATGTCGGTGCGCAACACCACGTTGCCCCAACCATCCATCAGGTAGTAGTAATAAAGCGCACGGAGGAAGCGCACTTCGGCCGTCATCTGTGCATCGGTGCCGCCGGCCACTTCGAGATAGTGGTTGCACATGGTCACACCGAAGAAGAGGCGATAGTAAAGACCGCGCAACATGGGATGACTGGCCGACCACGTGTCGTTGGAGAAGGCTGCGACGCCTTCATCGCCCCAAAGGCAGTGGGTTTCGTCGGTCGTCACAGACTGCGAGTTGACCAACTGGCGCACGAAGCCCGATGTACCGCCGTCGATGCCATCGACATCGCTGTCGCCGTTGGCACCACCGTTGCCCGCCATCGCCATCAAGGCATAGCATTTATTAAAGAGGTTCTCGGGAGTCACCTTCATGTTGGTGCTCGGGTCGATGGGAGTGACATCGAGGTCGTTCACGCACGAAGACAGACCGAAGCTCAGCGCGAGCGCTGCAGCAGGAACGAGAGATTTGATATATGATTTCATGACTTGAAAGCAATTAGGATTAGAAATTGAGCGTTACGCCGGCCACAATGGAGAAGGGACGGGGGTAGATATTATTGTCGATACCATAGGCCTTTTTTATCTGCATTGTACACTTCGGGATCGATGCCCTTATATTTGGTGAGGGTGAAGACGTTGCTGGCCGTCACGTAGACGCGTCCGTTCACGCCTTCATACTTGCTGTCCTTGAAGAGATTTTCGAAGGAGTAGCCGAGCGTGATGTTCTCGCACTTCAAGAAAGAGGCGTTCTGCACGAAGTAGTCGGAGAGGACATTGTCCCAGCTGCGCCAGCCTTTTTCGACGACGTTGGTGGGGCGGTTGCCAAGGAAGTTGTGGCTCCACACGGTGGCTGTGTTGGAAGCACCGGCTTCGAGGTCGTTGAACACGTAGTTGCCAAGCGAACCGCGGAGGCTGAAACCGAAGTCCCAACTCTTGTATTGGAGGCGCGAGGTGAAGCCGCCGGTCCAAGGCGCCATGGGGCTCTTGTAGAAATACTTGTCGTCGGTGGTGATTTTGCCATCACCGTTGCGATCTACATAGACGCCTTCCATGGGGCGACCGTTCTTGTCGTACACCTGTTGATAAACGTAAAAACTGCTGGCGGGATGGCCCACTGCGTGTGCCTGCACATTGTTGCCGACGCCGGAGGAGATGCCGCCGGTGGCTACGTAGTAGCTCTTGTCGCCGATGAGTTTGGTGATTTCGTTCTTGTTGTAGGTGGCGTTCAGGCCCAGTTCCCAGAACCAATCCTTCTGCTGCAGCGCCTTCCAGGAGAGCGCCACTTCGACGCCTTGGTTGGCGAGCGAACCGATGTTGCTCGACACTTGGTTGCGGAAGTTGGAACCGGCCTCAACGTAGACGGTGTTGAGCAGGTCGGTGGTCTTGCGATAGTAGTAGTCCACGCTACCCGTGAGGCGCTGGTTGAAGAAGCCGAAGTCGAGACCCACATTATAAGTGGTGGTCGTTTCCCAGGTCAGTTTACGGTTGTAGGCGTTGGGGCGGTCGATGTTGCCCTTACCAATCAAGGGATAATAGGATCCATCCACCTGATTGGTGTTGTAGGACGCAAAGTAGTTGTAGTCACCGATACCTTCTTGCTGACCGGTTTGACCATAACCCAAACGGAGTTTGAGGTCGCTGAGGGTTTCATTGTCTTTGAGGAACGATTCGTTCTTGATTTTCCAACCCAATGCAAAAGAGGGGAAGAGCGCCCAGTGTTTCTCAAAGCGGCTCGATCCGTCGTAGCGGAAAGTGGCGGTGAGGAGGTAGCGGTCGAGGAGGCTGTAGTTGGCACGTCCGAAGAAGGAGACGAGATAGTTTTCGTTTTTTTCGTGCTTTTTTTCAATGTTGGCACGATCGCCGGGTTTAGCAGGTGTCACACCAGCCTTAGGAGCAGGGTTATAGCCGGACTGGTAGAAACCCGAACCATCTTTCTTGGTGTCACGATAGAAGTGTTGCCACTCATAACCAGCCATGATGTCAAAGTGGTTGGCCTCGTTGAAATCCTTGAAGTATTGGGCGTAGGCGTTGAAGGAGAGGTTGTATTTGTCGATCTTTTCCCAACCCTGCCAGCCATAGTAGATGGCTTCGGGGCTGGCTGTGTCGGTCCAAGTGTCTTGTCGGCCGGTCGAATAATCGGCGCCCAAATTCATGTGGAGGCGGAGGTCTTCAAACCCGTGCACCTTATAGTCGAGTTCGAGATTGCCCACTGCCGAGCGCGAGTTGGCGCGGTCGTCCTTGAGGTCGAGGAGTGAAACGGGGTTGCGTGTGGAGCGATTGTTGTGGGTGAGGGACCAGTTGTTGTCTTCGAGAGCCTTACCATCCTGCGTCCACTGGTAGTAGCCGCCAAAGTTGTTGTACATGGGGTCGTTGCTCTTGACGGGCTTCGTGGGGTCCATGTAGACCGCAGCGTTGACGGCTTCGGTGTTGGCATAGCGCGTCTTGGCAAACATGTACTTGGCGCTCACGTTCATCTTCAGGTGGTCCTGCAAGAAGGAGGGGTTGAGGTTGAGGCTGGCGGTGTAGCGCTGGAAGTTGGAGGTTTTCAGAATACCCTCCCTGTCCGGTGTAGCCCAGGCTGAGGCGATAGGGCATCGTGCCGATGCCGCCGGCGAGCGTCACATTGTGGTCGTAGGGACATAGCCGTACGATAGATCTGGTCCTGCCAGTTGGTGTTGGCAGTGCCCAAAGCCTTGTAGGCATCGGAGCCTTCGCCATAGTTGGCCTTCACAAACTCGCGGAAGGCATTGCCGTCCATCACGTCGATGGTCTTGTGCTTTTGGCTCATGGTGATGTTGCCGTTGTAGGTCACCTTGGTCTTCATGCCGGCACGGCCCTTCTTGGTGGTGATGATAATGACACCGTTCGAACCACGGCTACCGTAGATGGCTGTGGCCGAAGCATCTTTCAACACCGTAAAGCTTTCGATGTCGGCAGGGTTGACCATCGAGAGGGGATTGGAAAGCCCCTTCACGCCGCTGTTGTCCATCGCCAGTCCATCAATGACGATGAGCGGGTCGTTGGAGGCGTTGAGCGACGAACCGCCACGGATGCGGATGCTGGCACCGGCACCGGGGCTACCGCCGTTGGTCGTGACGTTCACACCGGCAATCTTGCCTTGAATCATGTCTTGGGCATTGACCACGACGCCCTTGTTCTTTTCGTCGGGCTTGATGGCCGTCACCGAACCGGTCATGTCGCTTTTCTTCGCCACGCCATAACCGATGACCACAGCCTCACCGAGGGAGTTGTCAATCTCTTTGAGCACGATGTCCAGCGCACCGCCCTCCCACTTCACCTCTTGGCTTTCATAGCCGATGTAGGAAATGCGGAGGGTGGCTCCGGGCTTAACATTTTTTGAGTACGAAACTGCCATCGTCGTTCATGACCATGACACCATTGTTCGTACCTTTCACTTGCACAGATGCACCGATGAGGGGCATGCCTGTGGCATCTTTCACAACGCCTTTGACCACGCTGTTTTGCTGCACGCTCAACACTTCGGTGGGCGCTTGGTGGGCAAAGGCCGCTCCAATGGGGAGCGACATCAGCAGCATCATGAGGCTGACAGACTGGAAACGTTTATACATATCGTTGAGTTATTTTGTTGATTGTTCGTTGGAGGATGGACTTACATGATGGAGATGGCAAAACCGCCGCCTGCACCGGCCACGAGCTTCTTCAGCTCGCTCTTGGAAGTCACCGTCTTGCGCGTGATGACATAGCTTTCGGGATTTTTTTGTTCCAAGCCGTGCCTTTGGCGTCGGCATAGATGGTGGCGGTGTAGGTCTTCCCGGGGGTGAGGAAATCGAGCTTCAGGTGGCTCACATGGCCATTGTCGCCGGCGGTGCAGCCGATGAACCACTGGTCGCGGCCTTTGGCTTTGCGTGCGGTCACGACATATTCACCTGGTTCGGCTTCGAGATAGAGACTCTTGTCCCAATCGACGGGCACGTCCTTGATAAACTGGAAGGCGTCCATCTTCGGCTCATAGTGTTCGATGACATCGGCGGCCATCTGCAAGGGGCTGTAGAGGGTGACGTAGAGGGCGAGCTGGCGCGCCAAGGTGGAGCGCACGCGGCTGTTGTTGCCGGGGTTCATCTTGGTGAGGTCCATTGAGAAGATGCCGGGCGTGTAGTCCATCGGGCCGCCGATGCAACGTGTGAAGGGGAGGATGGTGGTGTGGTTGACGGGATTTCCGCCAAAAGCCTCATACTCCGTGCCGCGGGCACTCTCATTGGCAATCCAGTTGGGATAGGTGCGGCAAAGCCCTGTGGGACGTGTGGCCTCGTGGGCGTTGACCATAATCTTGTAGTCGGCCGCCTTGGTGATGCAATAGAAGTAGTGGTTGTTCATCCACTGGCCGTAGTGATGCTCGCCGCGGGGCACAATATCGCCCACGTAGCCACTTTTCACGGCGTGGTAGCCGTTGTCGACCATAAACCGATAGGCAGCATCCAAGTGACGCTCGTAGTTACGTACGGAGGATGAAGTTTCGTGGTGCATGATGAGTTGCACGCCGCGCTCCTGAGCATATTGGCGCAACCCCTTCACATCGAAGTCGGGATAGGGAGTAACAAAGTCGAAGACATAGTCCTTCTGATGGCCGAACCAGTCTTCCCAACCTTCGTTCCAGCCTTCCACAAGCACAGCATCCATGCCGTTGGCTGCTGCAAAGTCGATATATTTCTTCACGTTGTCAGTGTTGGCAGCGTGACGACCGTTTGGCTTTGCGCTTTTGTAGTCGGTTTCTCCAAGTTTCACACTCGCAAAGTCGTCGGTGTAGGCCCACGTGCTGCGTCCACTGATCATGTCCCACCACACGCCAACGTACTTGATGGGGCGTATCCACGAAACGTCTTTGAGCTTGCACGGCTCGTTTAGGTTAAGGGTGATGCGACTGGCCAAAATGTCGGTGGCCTTACGCCCCACGATGACCGTGCGCCAAGGGGAGGTGCAGGGCGTCTGCAAGTGTCCTTTGTCGCCCTGTGCGTCGGGGGTGAGGTGACTCACGAAAGTGTGGCGTGCTTCGTCCCAGGTGAGGTGCATCGTGGGGTAGTCGATGCAGGCGGCTTCGTGGAGGTTGAGGTAGATACCGTCGTCCGTGCGCAGCTGTAAGGCCGTTTGCACCGTGGTGGAACCTGCCGGCGTAGAGGAGGAGTTGTCGCTGATGGCGCGTGGCATGCGCTCGCGGATGCCGGACAGGCGCGTGGTCTGATATTCGTACTCCTGCGTGTCGTAGTCGCCCGCCAGCCACCAAGCGGTGTGGTCGCCGGTCATGGCAAATTCAGTGAGTTCTTCGGCCACGGTGAAGTAGGTGAACGAGGGTTGGTCGGGAAATTCATAGCGGAAGCCCAGTCCGTCATCGAAGAGGCGGAAGCGGAGGTTGAGCTTGCGCATGTTGTCATTTTGGTCAAGGCTCACCCACAATTCATTATAGTGGTTGCGGATGCTGCTCTCTTCGCCCCAAACGGGTTTCCACGTTTCGTCCCCGGTCGTCACTTTGTGGTCGAAGAGGGTGAAGCCCGTAGCCAAGTCGGCTTTGCGCTTTTGTGCCTCAGTGGTCGTCTCGGGCGTGGTCCACTCAAAGTTGGTGGGCTTCTTGCCGGGCTTTTTGAGTTGATAGCCCTAGATGGGAGGGCGCGATGAGTGTTTTTGCCTTGCAGCGCGAGCGTGTAGGGTGGGGCGCCCCTGCTCATCGAGCGAGAAGTTCAACTCCAGTTCGCCGTTGGGCGACTTCACACTTTGTGCCATTCCCACGAGCGCAAAAAGCAAACATAGCGGCCGTGGCACAGAACTTGGGAACACAGAGATGGTTTTGCATACTGATTGTATTATTTACAGCGTAAAAGATTTTTGAGCCGGGTCTTTTCTGAGTCCAATGCTCTCCTCCAAGTGGTGAAACGAGAAGTGCTGAAAACCTAAAAATAGACAACTTGACTACGCAAAAAGTACACCATTCGGCCTTACAAAGATAGCGATTTATTCAAAATATAAAAAAATATCCCTACATTATTTTTTTAAATCATTTGTTTTCAAGGAATTACAACTACGTCTTTCCGAGAAAAAAATATAGATGAGAACAAAGATTTCAACGCATTTTTCCCAAAACGAAAAGCTCTTTTTTTCCTATACTTTTTTTGAAGTTGAGATGGCAAAACAAAGTCGCAAGTTCCCAAAAGTTAAGGATTTTTAAGAGTGTGGAGCGCGTCCGCAGAAAGTGGCTTTTAACACATTCCAAAAGATCTCGGCGTGCTTCTCCAAAGAATATATACAATTCAGCTATGCGCGGTATACGCGTATTTCCATCGCCCAGTTGATGCGACAGGAGGAGGGCGGAGAGAAGGGCGCAGCCCGACGAACCTATGGCAGCCCTCTCAGCGAGCAGAACGTCCCCGACAGGGCGCCCATCGGCCGGACAACAACTCACGACGGCTCGACATCCCGATATTTGCCCCCTCCGGGGACTTCGCAGCTTCGAAGTTAGTCATCATATTTCGCCAAAACGAGGAGTAAAAAATCCGGTCTTACAGCGAGGTTCCTCCACACCGTGGCGGCGCATCGCCTAAGGGAAGAAATCTCACGCAGGCAGAAGAGATTGAAAAACAGAGAGTTGCCACATCTCCCTTCATGGGAGTCTGAAAAATCGGCCACAGAAAAGGCAAAAAACAGCTCGGCACTAACGAAATTTAGTGCCGAGCCGGTGATAATTACAAAGGAAGTAATTGAAATTAGAAGGGAGGTCGAAAAATTTACGCCTGAGGTAGAGAAATTTACTCGTTAGGTAGCGGTTGCGGAAAGTGACCTACGTGCCACGGAAAGCCGCAAATTCTTTTTTAGCACGCCTCAAAATGTCATCGTACTTCGCCGAGAACTCAAATCCCCCTTCCTTGTCGGAAGGCTTCAAGTCTGCGCGACCGGAAGTTCGATGCGGAACGTCGTGCCCTGCCCCGGTTCGGAAGCCTTGACATAGATGCGGCCGTGGTGGTATTCCTCGACGATGCGCTTGGCAAGGGAGAGGCCCAGGCCCCAACCACGCTGTTTGGTGGTGTAGCCCGGGCGGAACACGGTCTTGAAGTCCTTGCGGGCAATGCCCTTTCCGGTGTCGGCAATCTCCACCACTACCCTATCGCCGCTGCGGAAAGGAGTGAGGACAATGCTGCCCGCACCGGACATGGCATCGACGGCATTCTTGCAAATCACCTCAATGACCCACTCGAAAAGAGGGGCGCACAAGGGGGCGGAAAGCGTGGTCGGCGCCTCGGTGCAGGTGATGGACACTTGGGCAGAGACGCGCCGCCGCACGTAGCCGATGGCCTTGTCGATGTGGGGAAGGATGGGCAGAAGTTTGAGCTCGGGCGCCGAACCGATTTTGGAGAAACGTTCGGCAATCATCTCAAGGCGCTGCACGTCGGTCTGCATTTCGCGCAAGAGAGGGTCGTCGGGATAGGTCTCTTTGAGCACTTCCGTCCATGCCATGAGGGAAGAGATGGGGTGCCGAGCTGGTGGGCGGTCTCCTTCGAAAGGCCCACCCATACCTTGTTTTGCTCGGCACGCTTGGAAGAGAGGAGGGCAAAAATGGCGATGGCGATGAAGAGCGACACCACTCCGAGCTGCACGTAGGGGAAGGCGGTGAGGCGGCGCAGCATGACGGACTCCCGATAGTAGATGAGGAGGTAGTCGCCACGGGCAATGCCGGCATCGGCATCGGGGGTGAGCCACATCTTCATCCGGTGGGCATCGTGTTGCATCGCCTGCGCGATGTCGGCCACTCGCGAGAGGGAGTCGGCCTCGGTACGGGCGTTGATGGGGAGATTGCGGCAGGTGGTGACGCGGCCGTGGCTGTCGAGGACGAGCAGGGGGATGGTGTTGTTGCTGTTGATGACTTTGAGCACGAGGTTGAGGTCGGTGGTTTCGTCGGCCGACATCAACGAGCGCATCGCCTCGGCCCAGACCTCCATTTTGGCCACTTCTTCGGCTTTGAGGTCGTGGATGAGACGATGAGAGATGAGCAGCGAAGTGGCAGCAATGACCACCGCTGTCCCAACAAGGGCAAACTTGACGCGCCGGATGCTATTGGTCCAAATCATGGTTGATTTGCTCAATGTAGTCCAACACTTCGTTGCGCCCCGTCCCCTTTTCCGAACTGGTCACAAAGTGGGGCGGCAACTCGTCCCAATGCGCGCGGAGGGTATTGAGGAAACCGTCAACGTTTTTTTCTTCAATTCGTTGCGTTTGTTCTTGTCGGCTTTGGTGAAGATGATGCCGAAAGGAATACCTTCTTCACCGAGCCATTCGATGAACTCAAGGTCGATGGTCTGAGGCGGCAGGCGCGAATCGATGAGTACAAAAAGGCAGGTGAGTTGTTGTCGCTCCAAAACATAGTACTCTATGAGGTTACGCAGCTTCTCCATCGCCTTTTTACCCCGCTTGGCATAGCCGTAGCCGGGGAGGTCGACCAAGAACCACTCGTCGTTGATGAGGAAGTGGTTGATGAGGAGGGTTTTCCCCGGCGTGGAGGAGGTCATGGCCAGCCCTTTGCGCCCGGTGAGCATGTTGATGAGCGAACTCTTTCCGACGTTGCTGCGGCCGATGAAGGCATATTCAGGGCGTGTGCTGTCAGCCGGGCACTGGTCGGCGCGTCCGGAGGAGATGAAGAAGTCGGCGGTCTTGATGATCATGATTGAGGGGGTTGGGTGGAGTCGGCTCGCGGAAAGACAAGGATACCGAGTGCGAGGGAGATAAGGAGACAGTATTTCAAGGTGCTCTGTGCGTAGACGGCCAAGCAGTAGAGGGCCGTGTTGTAGTAGAGCAGGAAGGAAAAGATTTCAATCCGCACGAAGGGCACCAAACGAGCGGCGTGGCGGCGCACATCGGGATTGTCGCTGTGCAGACGGCGCTTGATGAAACCAAAGCGGTCGAAACTCACCGCCACGTAACAGCCTGTGAGCGTGAGGACGATGCTCAGCACATTGACAAAATAGAGGGCTTTGGGGTTGCGCCCGAGCAAATCGACGCCGTTGAGGGCAAAGTAAATCAAAGCGGCACCGAGGAAGGCCGAAGCGTAGCTGATGTAGAGCAGACGGAGGGGAATGGGTTTCATAGGTAAAGAGGTGTGAAAGGTGAGGGTACGAATGCGTTTTTATTCTCGCGTTTTATTGCCGAAATTCGACCCGGTCCACGAGCGAGCGGCCGAGTGTGACTTCGTCGGCATACTCCAAGTCGTCGCCCACACTGACGCCGCGTGCCAGTACGCTCAGCGCCACGGGCTTTTCGGAGGAGGGCAGAGCAGCGAGTTGGCGGGAGATGTAGAAATTGGTGGTGTCGCCCTCCATCGTGGGGTTGAGGGCGAAAATCACTTCCTTCACCTCGCCGCGCGCCACCCTCTCCACGAGCGAAGCGATGTTGAGGTCGCTCGGCCCGATGCCGTCCATCGGACTGATAACCCCACCCAGCACGTGATAGAGCCCGTGGTACTGCCCGGTGGCTTCGAGCGCCATCACATTCTGCACATTCTCCACGACGCAGACGGTGGAGCGGTCGCGGCGGGCATCGGTGCAGATGTCGCACTCATCGGTGTCGCTGATGTTGTGGCAGTGCTTGCAAAACATCACTTCGTCGCGCAGCCGCACCAAGGCATCGGCCAAAGCATGGGTGGTGGCAGCATCTTTTCGCAGCAGATGGAGCACGAGGCGCAAGGCCGTTTTTCGCCCCACCCCAGGGAGTTTAGCCATTTCTGACACCGCACGTTCGAGATATTTTGAGGGATATTGGTCGATTTTCATAGGCGCAAATATACGAAATCTTGATGGAAGTATATAATTTTGCACCTGTTTTTTCGTTATAAGTAGGTGTTCAGAATTAATTGATACGAGATTTGTTTCATTTTTTCGTCAGGTCGTCTTTGAGAAGAAGGAGTGTAGCGAACTACATGACTGATGAACAAAGGCGAGATGGCTGAAAAGGGCAACAAAGAGAGTATTAAAGTAAAGAACTTCCTACGACTAAAATTTTGAAGACCTACTTAAAGGCATGTTGCTTTCTATTATTATTGTATCTTACAACGTCAGACACTATCTTCGTCAATGCCTCGACAGCGTTTGGCGCTCTGCAAAGGAAGGTCAAATTGACGTAGAGGTGTTTGTGGTCGACAATCATTCGAATGATGGGACGGTGCACTATCTGCGCCGCGTGTTCCGCGACTATGTGCGCGGCCAACATCCGCACGCACGCCTCACGCTCATCGACAATCATTGCAACGTGGGCTTCGGACGCGCCAACAACCAGGCGCTGCGCAAGTGCAAGGGCGACTATGTGCTCTTTCTCAACCCCGACACTCTGCTCGGCGAAAACACACTGGCCGACTGCCTGCACGAGGCAAAGCGGTGCAACCGCCTTGGGGCGATGGGCGTGGAGATGCTACGCACGAATGGACGATTTGCCTTCGAAAGCCGGCGTGGACTCCCCACGCCCTGGACAGCTTTTTGCAAAATGAGCGGTCTGGCAGGGCTCTTTCCCAAAAAAACCGCTGCGTGGGACGCTACTACATGCGCTACCTCGACCCGGAGGAAGCTGCCGACATTGAGATTGTGAGTGGTGCTTTTATGCTCTGCTCCCACGAGGCACTCCGGCAATGTGGAGGATTTGACGAGACGTTTTTTATGTATGGCGAGGACATCGACCTCTCCTATCGCTTCCTCAAAGCGGGCTTCCGAAATCGCTACGTCCCCACCTCCATCCTCCACTACAAGGGGAAAGCACCCACAAAAAAATTCATATCGCTACGTCCATGTGTTCTACCAGGCGATGCTCATCTTCTTTCGCAAGCACTTCCCGGCTTCTTCGATGGCACTCACCCTCCCGGTGCACGCGGCCATCTATGGGCAGGCTATCTTCACGCTGATTAAGCAGAACCTCATGGCTTTTTGCCCACTACCTTTCGCCCAATCGCTACAAGCAGCCCTTCTCCATGCACTATGTCGGGGCAGAACACACTTTCGCCAAAAATCACGGAGAAGGCCGAAACGTGGGGCATTCGCGTGACTTGTTCCACCACGGTGCCGGCAGAATGTTCGGCAAAAGATTTTTAGCTTTCTCGACCGAAGACTTTCGGTATAGCGACATTCTTCGACACTTCAAACTTTCGGACCATCGCGCCCACATCGGCACCTACTTTTCCCACGACGGGAACGCTGATTTTGGGAAATGGCATTTATCATTGAAAATATGGTACGACTTCGCGCTCTCGACAACAATGACCTCGACTTGCTTTGCACTTTGGAAAACGACCCGGCGCTTTGGCCGTGCTCTGCCACCTCTGCACCCTACTCTCGCTATGCGCTGCAAGAGTTCATCATCCGTGCAGCTACGGCCGACATCTTTGCCCTGCGCCAACTGCGCCTCGTCGTTGAAGTGGACACCCCCACACCGGAGGCCGTAGGACTCGTGGATATCTTTGATTTCGACCCGGCTCATCGCCGCGCAGAAGTGGGCATCGCCCTGCTGCCCGAACATCGCCAAAAAGGATATGCCCACGATGCCCTACTTGACCTTTGCCGATTTGCCCACGACACGCTTTCGCTCCATCAACTTTACGCTTACGTACCAGAAGACAACGTCCCCTCTCATCGCCTCTTCGCCGGCTGCGACTTCACGCACACAGCCACCCTCCCGGACTGGTTTCTCTATGCCAATGCCTACAAAAGTGCCTTGCTCTGGCAAAAAAGGCTGTGAAAGTTTGGCCAAAACAAAAAAATCGCTTACTTTTTGCACTCGCAAACCAACACGGTGCGTTAGTTCAGTTGGTTAGAATACATGCCTGTCACGCATGGGGTCACGAGTTCGAGTCTCGTACGCACCGCCAAATCCCTCCTCATCGGGGATTTCAAACTTCAGATGAGCCATGGTGCGTTAGTTCAGTTGGTTAGAATACATGCCTGTCACGCATGGGGTCACGAGTTCGAGTCTCGTACGCACCGCTCACCACAGCCACAAGTTTTCAAGGACTTGTGGCTTTTTTGTTTTCTATTTCCTCCCAGAAATAGACATTGCAGCATTTTGCTCCTTTGCCTTACACTCAAAAAAAGAAGGGTATACCCAAATTCTGGGTATACCCTGTTGATTGTTTCAGTGCGTAAGCTTATTTGCCGCAGCCACCGTTGTGAGTAGTGGGAACGCGATAGTCATCATCGTCCTGGCAAGAAACTGCAGAAACAGAGATGGCGCAAAGTACTACTGCACCAAGGAAAAACTTGAGATACTTGTTCATAACTTAAATGATTTTATTAATAAAACATATATGTGGGTTATCGATCTTAGCGTATCACCCCGTTCAGAAAGCGAGTGATGTATTGCTGAAGGTAGGCCGCTTGCCAGTAGTGGGTTGTGAAACTCTTATCAGGGCGTTCTTTGTAGTCTTGCCCCATGTGTTCAAACGCATAGCGGTAGTAGTTGAGCATACTATACTCCCACGTGAAATACTGTGGGAAACGGATGCGGACTTGCCCGCGGCGCAGTTGTCTACGAGTGGAAAGCGGTAGTGCAAAGTTAAAACCGGCATTCTTTTCGCCATCAGTATAGATACCATAGACACCTACTGTAAATTCGCCGAAATGACGCACCAAGTCTGCTCTCACCCCTATGTCGCCATAGACAAAACTTCCCTACTGAAAGTTTGGCTTGGAGCGAGGTGGCGGGATGGTAGAAGTTGACATTCGCCATTCCGTGGAATTTGTTTGGCGCTGTGGTTTGCCACTTATTGGGAAGCAGCAACTGCTCTCCGGTGAGGCCGAGACGTACACCAAAGTCCAGTTGGTGATTATAGTGGTAGGCCAATTCTGCATTTACGCCATAGCGATTGTAAAGGAATGAGCCCAACGTAGTCGATAGATACCAACGCTTCTGATTGAGCCACTCTTGTCGCACGGCCAACACCCCTGAGTTGGACTCTTCTGTCCGGATTGCTCTTCGTGAGATTGTGAGCAAGGGGAATGATGGGTTGCAGGTAGATGCGATTGCCTCGCCAAAGGGTGGTTTCCATTGAAGGGGCTAAGAAGAAGCACACTTCAGCGAGTTTATCCAATTTGTGATTGTCGAACGAGAAGATGGGATGTAAGACCACGTCTATCTTTCCCGTTGTAGAGGTTTTCATCTCCTCGTTTCGTGCAGCAGTTGCAGAACGATGAGTGAGAAATTGTTGTTCCAGTTGTTGCGTGTCATAATCGACTTGCACCGACCAAAGTTCGGAAGTCCGAGTGGCTTGCACCACCACTTGCGGTTTCTGATATTCCTGCACCAAAAGGCGAAAGACCTTGATCTGAGCATCGCAAGCCGACAGCGCCTTAATGGCTTGGCCTATACCGCGATAGTTACCGCGATAGTTGGTATTTTCCAAGGTGGCCGTAAGCGTATCGTGCGAAGCATAGGCAGCGACATTTTCAAAACCAGCTTTTTGCAGGCAACGCTCATATTCATTTTGCGCTTGCCCCATTATAGGAAACAGAACCCATAATCCAACCATCAACAGACGACATTCTGTAACGAAGAATTTCAGGGGAGAAAAACAATTCATGACGTTCAGAATTTTGTTCAGAATTTGATGGTGTGCTGGTAACTAATGCCCAAGGCTACCCCTTTGAATTCTTGCGTATAAGCAAAGACATTGAGGCTTTTCCAAAAGCAGCCCTTAAGACCGATGTTCACACCGTAGGTGTCATATTCGGCAGTAAGATGGAGGTCGTACTTTCTGAAAGGACGATAGTCCACTCCGGCAAATAGGCCGTCATACATTTTTCCAGCTTTGAAAGGAGCGGCATATCCCAATGTCAGCGCCCAACCATCGGCCTGCAAAAAGTCCAGATGCTTGGTCACCACCCCATACACGCTGGCGTATGGGCTGTCGCCATAGGCAGAATAGATGTCATTAACCCCTACCACGATGCTCGGCCACCAGCGCTGCTCTCGCTCTGCAAGAGGCCGCACACGAATGCTCGTCGAACGATCTTGTTGGTAATACCCCATACGTTTCGTCACCGAATGTTGAGTTTTCAACAAGGTCTCGCGGAAAGTCAATTCCACAAAGTCAAAGGGGGTAAAACTGACATAATAGAGTCCGGTATGGAAAGAATAAACACCCCCTGTCACTTCTTTTTGGAGATAACGCACACCACCATCAAAGGTTGCGGCAGGTTTCATCTCGGCAGTCGGGATGTTCATCAGTCCGGTTGTACCGATAAGCTGCTGTGCTTTCGCGACCTGAAAGTTGAGCAAAAATGACAAAAGAATGCCACCCAGCCACCTTCGACGAAATTTGGTCATATACACCTAGGCTATATGGGATTGTAACTCTATTTAGTAGGCTTGAAAAATCGCTCAAAAGAGAAAAATTACAAAACCTAATCGTGGGCAAAGATACAAAGAAAGGATGAACTCTCCAATTTCTTTTCTCAAAAAAGGTCTTCATTTTCTACTTTTTGAAGCAGCGACGCCTCCCATCACGCCTATTTGTCAAGTTCGCCTTTCAGTTTTGACAGAATTTCGTTTTTCTAACATTGGAGTGAGTCTTTCCCCTTCAAATTCTTTGAGTACTTGCAAGAGGATATTCTTAACTTTTTGCTTCGTTCGGACCTCTCCTGCCCGATAGCCACTCTGATAGCTATTGGCAGGCAGCAGACTACGATTGAAATTTCCGTCGGACATTATTATATACAACTGAGCGATTAAATACTAAAAAAACGGCTGGTCAGCATATGATGAGGCAACACGCAGACGATGGTCTTTCCATCCGGTGTGAGTGTTGGGCTGGGCAAGGCAAACAATCGGGTGGCCAAATCGCGCATCTCATTTTCGGAGAGTTCCTGTCCCACCGGGATTGCGGCCTTTTTGGCCAAGGCCAACGAGAGCATTTTCCTCACTTCTTCTTTCACGCGAGTGTGATTAGTCAGGGCCTCATCGACAATACTTTGCAGCAATTTTCCAGGGTCGATACCATCCACGCCCGTCGGAACGCCCAAAATGGTGAACGTGCCCCCGCCCAAGTAGGACAAGTCGAAACCGATGTGTGCCAAGTCATCCTCAAAGGATTGCAAAAGCGCCACCTGCGAGGGGGTGAAATCGACCATCTGTGGAAACAACAGTCCTTGTGAGAGTTGTTGTCCATCAGCCGAATGGAGCAGATACTCTTCAAACAAAATGCGGACGTGCGCCCGATGCTGATCAATCAGCAGCAAACCCTCTTCGGTGGGCGACATCAGGTAGCGACCACGATATTGCAAGAAGTGACTCGTCCCCACCTGCCACGTTTGCTGTTCTTTCTGCTCCAGATTGTCATAAAGCGAAGTGTTGGGGAGATCCTGTTGCCGAGGGGGCGTTGGATAGAAATCGTCCAAAGCAGAATGATTGGAAAGAGAAGGGTCATCCGGAGCAGCAGGAAACAGACTCTCCCAGCCTTTCTTCGAGACCGATGGCGTGGAAACCGCACGAGCAGTAGCGCCCTGTCCCCCGGCCGAATTCCCTTCGGACATTTCAAAAGGGTTGTAGTTCGGGTCGAATGTCACTTCGGGCATCGCGACTTCTCGTCCGGCTTCGAAAGCAGGAATATCAGGGCGGTTTTCGGTGTCAAAGTCTATGGTCGGAATCGCGTTGAACTTAGCCAACGCTTCACGCACAGCAGCTCGCAGGATTTGCCAAATGGCCTGTTCGTCTTCAAACTTGATTTCCGTTTTCGTCGGATGGATATTGACGTCTATTTTTGAGGGGTCAACCACCAGTTGCAAGAAGAACGGCACTTGCTCCCCTTCGGGGATGAGACGGTCGAAGGCCGTCTGGATGGCTTTTGCGAAAAACGGATGACGCATAAACCGACCGTTGGTGAAGAAAAACTGGTGAGCACCTTTCTTCTTTGAACTTTCGGGCGTACCGACAAAGCCGGCCAACTGCAACACCGAAGTTTCGACTTGTACAGGAATCAGGTGCTTCTCAATGTTGCGGCCAAAGATATTGACAATGCGCTGGCGGAAGTTGCCAATGGGCAAATCAAGAATCACCTTGTCGGGGGTAGAGAGGGTGAAAGCGATGTCGGGATGTGCCAAGGCAATGCGTTCAAACTCGGCATTGATATTGGACAATTCCGTGTTGTTGCTTTTCAAAAACTTACGCCGGGCAGGAACATTGAAGAAGAGATTGCGCACCAGAAAGTTGGCTCCCACAGGGCAGGCGATGGGTTCTTGCTGCTGAAATTTCGAGCCTTCGATTTGCACACACACTCCCAGTTCCTCATCGGCCATTCGTGTGCGGAGTTCTACCTGAGCCACTGCCGCGATTGAGGCCAACGCCTCCACGAAAGCCCATGGTGGAAAGCGCAAACAGATCGGAGGCTTGGGTAATTTTGGAAGTAGCATGACGCTCAAACGACAAGCGGGCATCCGTTTCGCTCATTCCCTTGCCGTTGTCTATCACCTGCACACAAGTTTTCCCGGCATCGGTCACCACCACCTGCACACGAGTGGCTCCGGCATCAATGGAGTTCTCCACCAGTTCCTTGATGAGGGAAGCGGGGCGCTGAATGACTTCGCCGGCAGCAATTTGATTGGCCACTGAGTCGGGAAGAAGGTGAATGATGTCAGACATAAGAAAGAAGGAGATAAGTAGGTGTTCAAAAATTAATCGTAACAATTTTTAATCGTAGGGTGTTCTCTACTTTGACACCATCTTTGTTCTCCTTTTCCGCCATCTCGCTTTTGTTCATCAGTCGTGCAGCCCGCTACACTCCTTCTTCACAAAGACAATTTGACGAAAAATTGAAACAAATATAGTATCCATTAATTTTGAACGCCTACTTAGGAAAGGATTAGGGTTGTTCGGTGTTCTCTTTTTTGTGGAGGTGTTGCCGCCTCCGTTTGTTTTGAAACAGGTTTCAGCGTTTGCAAGGGGGCGTTGCGTCGCGGTTGGACTTTCAATTTTTCGGCCGCATTTTTGGGACGCCATTCAAACAAATCGTGCGGTGACTGCGGACGGACATAATCAAACCAAGCAAAATTGCTCAATTTGGTATGTTCGGGAGGAGCCATCCCGATGGGATAGGTTTTCCCGGTGGGATTGGGAGCTGCCCAAAATCGTTGCATTTTCCGTTGGGCAATATCCACGCGCATTTTGGAGGCTTCGCAATAGTTTTGATACAAGAAAGTTGTGTCCTTCTCCATCGGGTAGTTGATGACGATGGCATTGCCGTCTACACGGGCTTGATAAATCTCCCCTTTGTGGAAATAAGCCTGCATCACATTCCCCGCCACTTGGTTGAACAGCGTGCTATCGGGGAGTGCCTGCACAATCAGTGCTTGTCGCTCCACATAGACGGAGTCGAGGGTGGAGTCGTTGGCAAAGACATTGATTTCCTCTCCCAAGATTTGGCGGTCATCGCTCCAGGCAATGGGGTCGCGGAAGAGAGTGAGTTTTTTTCTGACGCGAGTTGAACACCAGCGAGTCGCACACAGCCTGCACATCGGTGCGATAAGCGCGTACATGGAAATAGCCATGCAACACGCGATAGGCAGAATCCGTTTTGAGATCGTAGGAGAAGAGGCGCAACGTGTCGGCATGGACATAGAGGGTGTCGGCATTGCGCGAAAAGTTCTTTGCCAAAGCATGCTCTGTGGCCATCGCCTCCCCTTTTTTTGTCGTCATACCACCCATAGTTGCCCAACAGGATGTTCTTGTTGTTTTTGGTCGGTAGAATCGGTAAAAACAACATTTTTTGAAAAGCCTCCGAGAAACCCGTTTTTCTGATTATAGGCGATGCTGTCTCCCACAAGTTTTTCGGCCTTTGTTGAAAAGTTGTGGGCGTTGCGAAAGGCGCGCCTGCCCGCTGTCGGTGTTGTAGAATCCGTCCGTGGTGTAGATGTGACTTCCTCCGCTGAAGAGGTTGGTCTTTCCCGTGGCGTGCGCCCACTTGGTGCGAGTGTTGTAGTGCAGATTTTTCTGTGTGGAGCGTGTCTTTCTTCTCATTGACCAGCAGCACGTCTTCATTGAAGTTGGCTTCGCGTGTGGTGGTAAAATAGTCTCCCTGCTGAGAGGTGAGCACCGTTTTTTTCCATCAATGATTTTTCCCTCCCACGTCATAAAATCCACGACCCTGCGATACGGTCGTAGTTGAGATGGTCGGTGAGGAGCGTCATCTTGTGGTGGCGCATCGTGACGTTGTGAAAGACTTGTGCAAATTGCGAAGTGCCGTCATAGTAGATGGAGTCGCCCCGCAGAGAGAGTGTGTCTCCTTGCGTAAAGTGGACGTGTCCATAGGCCATAAAAGAGTTGGAAGCCTCATAAAAGACGGCGCTATCGCACTTCAATCGCATCCCGGCATGCGACAAGAAGACATCGCCCACCAGCACCTGACCATCACCCGTCGTCGCGGCATCTTTGAACAGCCGTTGGGCATGATGGATTTGGATAGGCCCATCCTCAGCGAGCGCCTCCACGCTGTCGAATGGGCAACAGCGTGAGGGCAAAAAGACGGAAGAAGGAATAGAGCAAAAAGCCCTACCCCAATCCAGAAAGTGCGATGTTGTGAAGAAGAAAAGTTCAAGTGGATGAAAGAAAGTGAAGTCGGCCAAACGCCGAAGTAAAATAACAACAGAATTAGTTCAGAGGTAGAAAGAACTACCTCAGAGATAAAATTATTTTCCTCTGAGATAAGTGCGGGCTACTCTGATAGGCAGTTTCTCTTCCGAGGCGGCGACCCTGATGGCTCGCGCGTGCGCGTATTACTACCTTATCATCTTTGTTTTTTTGCCTTCACTGCCTTCACCAAAAAAATTCTATCTGCCTAATTTTCAAGCAATTAGCGTGAATGGAAATTTTGGAAAGCGGTGAAGATTTCCAGCCATGTGGGTGAAGGCAAGCAGCGGATTTGCCTTCACCCACAATCCCCTCAGAGACAAGAAGATATGGCCACGGTGAAGGATTGAAGGATTTTTTCAAGCACTATATATGTGTATACGCGCGCGCGAAAGGTGCGAAGGAAGGGCTATTTCACCCAACCTTCATACTCGAACTTGTGGTTGCGCCACTCAGGACTGATGCGCACATAAGTGCTTTTGATTTTCTCAGCGAGCCATTTTTGGATGGCCGCATTCTTACGTTTCTGCATCACCACCTTGCGAAGCACCTGAAAGTCTTCGGTCATGTTGGCGTGATGGCCTTCGATGCGGTTTTTTTGAGTTTGACGATGGCGCAAATCTCCGATCCCGTCTTTTTCATCGGTCATACGGAAAGCCTTGCTCACCTCGCCCACTTTGAGATTGTCGACCACTTTGGCCACGTCTTGCGGAAGGTCTTTCATTTGGAAGCGGGAAGTGATGATGGTTTCTTCGTCTTCGGGGTCGAAGCTGTTGAACACCATCAACCCGTGGTTGTTGCGTGTGTCCTTGTCGTCGGACAATTCGCGGGCAGCGTCCTCAAAAGAGAACTTGCCTCCACGGATGTCATCACCGATGGAATCGAGATGCGCCAAATTGCGGTCGTACTCCTGTTGCGTCACTTCGGGACGGAGGAGAATGTGGCGGACATTCACCTTGTCGTTGCGCTTTTTCGATGAGTTGGATGATGTGATAGCCAAAATCGGTCTTCACAATCTTCGACACCTTCTTGGGGTCGTTCAGACTGAAAGCCACATTCGCAAATTCGGGCACCAACATGTTGCGTCCCATGAAGCCCATCTCGCCACCATTGCGCGAACTGCCGTCCTGCGAGTACATCTTGGCCAATCGGGCAAAGTCCGTTTCTCCCTCATTCACGCGGCGGGCAAACTCACGCAGGCGGGCTTCGATGCGCTCTACTTCTTCGCGCGCAATCTTGGGGCGGGCGGTGATGATTTGCACCTCGACCTGCGTCGGGATGAGCGGCAGACTGTCGGTGGGGAGTTTTGAGAAATATTCGCGCACTTCAGCGGGTGTCACTTTGACGTGCGAGGTGAGTTTGTCGCGCACCCGGTAAGTCAGATTTTTTTGATGCGCTCCTGCTCTTTGAACATCTCACGGAGTTGAGGCAGCGTTTTGTGGAAATAGTTTTTCCAAAGCTTCGCGCGAACCGGCACGCTGGGTGTAGCGGCTGATTTCGTTGTCAGCAGCCCGCTGCAAGTCGGCCTCAGGGACGGTGATGGAGTCTATCTCTGCTTGGTGGAGGTAGAGTTTTTGAATGGCAAACTGTTCGGGAATTTTGGCATAAGGGTCGGTGATACTTTGCCCCATCAAGTCGCTTTCCAAACGATAGTTTTCCACTTCAGAGAGCAGAATGGGTTGGTCGCCGACCACCCAAATCACCTCATCGACGATATTTTTTTGGGTTGACCTTGGGCAAAAAGCCGTTGCTATGGCCGACAGGCAGATGAAAAAGAGAAAAACGTTGTAACATCGTTTACGGTGTTATTTGTGATTATTGACGGTCTTCAAGACCTCTTCGTTGACTTTTGAAGGAATAGTGTTTTTCGGAGCTGGGCCACCCACTCGTCTTCCAACTTCTGCTGATAGTCGGCCACGACTTGGCTTTTCACGTCTTCATAACTCATCGGACGTTTCAGCAGACTACCGGCTACAGCGGTGATGGGGCGCTGGGCAGAAAGCGATTTGACTTGGGCATCCTTATCGCCAAAAACAAAATAGTCGATAGTGCTGTTTTCTCCACGCTCCACGAGATAAGGACCCTTGGCTTCAACAGGGATGGGGTTGCCGTCAAAGTTGTGTTTGAGAGAAGCTTGAGTTCATCTCCGGAAGCGAGTGAGCGTTGCAAGAGTTTTTTGGGCTTTCTTGGCGGTGTTCACATCCGTGGCACCGATGATATAGCCCCTTGAAGCGAGGTTGCTTCCAAACATATTTCTTTTTGTTGGCCTTGAACGTATGCGCCAAACCGGCGACATCCTTCTCGGCACGATCCCAAACGGTTTGCTTCGCCACTTCGTAGAGCAGCAGTCCGTCGTGATACTCTTGTACGAGGTATTTCAAATCAGGATTGGTCACCAGCATCGCTTGAAAAGTGCTGTCCAGCACGGCTTCGCGCGTTCGCCCTGTCGCCATCAGTTTCTCCAGCGTACGGTTGGCCGAAACCTCCTCTATGCCCTGCCGTTTGAGCGATGCAATAATGGTGGGATAGAGGGTTTCATAACTGTCAAGCGGCTTTCGGCTTTTCAACCAGGCAATGTGGTAGCCGGCCGGCGAGAGGAAGGGACGCGTCATCTGCCCGGGTTGCAAAGCGTAGACTTGGTCCTCAAATTCCTTATAGGTCATTCCTTTTGCAATCGTAGGGAGTTCTCCCCCTTTGAGTGCTGTTCCGGGATCTTGGCTCACCTTCCGTGCCATTTCGGCAAAATCAGCTCCCTGCACCAAGGCTTGGTAGATGCTGTCGGCACGCTGTGCCGCGCGTTGCAGTTCTGCATCTGTCGCCTTTTGAGGGACAGCGAGCAAGATGTGTGACACGGTGAGCAAGTCAGCGCCATCGACTCTTTTCACATAATCGTCATACAATCGACGCGCCACCGAGTCGATAAACGCTTAGTCAAGTAGGCCGGCATTGAGTTGCAAGTCACGATAAGTGCTGAACTCCTGCCGGAAAGACGCCAGCGTGTCCATACGCAGTGCCTCGGCAGCAGCAACTTTGAGTTTGTAGTTGATAAACATGTCCAGGTATTCCTTGATGGTCTTTTTCTCAACCGCTCCTTCAATACCATTGTTTTTTTGTTGTAGGCGTACTCAAATTCGCCTCGCGTCACAGGCTTTCCGTTGATAGTCAGCAGAATGGGATTGTCTTTCGTTTGAGCCATTCCGCTCAATGCACCCAGCAGTAATAGGACTCTGAATAGAAAACGCTTCATTGATTTTTATTTTTTTCTGTTTTAGGAAGATTTATACAACCTTCTTTATAATGCGGTGAAAGGTCTTCGAAGCTGTGGAGGCTTCGAAGACCCTTATTCGTCTTTTTATTTCGACATGCACCTATTCACCGCGAGAATAGTTGGGAGCTTCGCTGGTGATGGTAATGTCGTGGGGTGACTTTCGAGCACACCGGCGTTGGTGATGCGCGTGAACTTCGCGTCATGCAGACGTTCGATGGTGGCAGCACCGCAGTAGCCCATACCTGAGCGCAAACCGCCCACGAGTTGATAAATCACTTCCTGCACGCTGCCTTTGTAAGGCACACGGCCGGCGATACCTTCGGGCACCAACTTCTTCACGCTCTCCACACCGCTTTGGAAATAGCGGTCTTTCGAGCCGTTTTCCATCGCTTCGAGCGACCCCATACCGCGATAGGTTTTGAATTTACGACCATTGAACAGCACCGTTTCACCAGGGCTTTCTTCACAGCCGGCCACCAGCGAACCAATCATCACGCTGTAGCCACCGGCCGCGAGAGCTTTCACCACATCGCCCGAATAGCGCAATCCGCCATCGGCAATGAGCGGGACGCCTGTGCCTTCGAGTGCTTTCGCCACGTCGTAGATGGCAGAAAGTTGAGGCACACCAACACCGGCCACCACGCGGGTGGTACAAATCGAACCGGGTCCGATGCCTACTTTCACGGCATCGGCACCAGCTTCCACGAGCAGACGTGCGGCTTCGCCCGTGGCGATATTACCGACCACGATGTCCACTTGAGGAAATTGGGCTTTGGCTTCGCGCAACTTTCCACTACGCCACGGGAATGTCCGTGCGCAGTGTCGATAACAATGGCATCTGCACCGGCAGCGACCAGTGCTGCAATGCGTTCCATGGTGTCGGCCGTAACGCCTACACCTGCAGCCACGCGCAAACGGCCTTTTTCGTCCTTGCACGCCATCGGTTTGTCGGCAGCTTTCGTAATGTCCTTGTAGGTAATCAAACCCACAAGGCGACCGTTTTTGTCGACAACGGGAAGCTTTTCAATCTTGTTCTTCTGCAAAATCTCACTGGCCGCCACCAAATCGGTTTGCGTATGGGTGGTCACCAAGTTTTCGCTCGTCATCACCTCGTCAATGAGTTTCTTTTGATTTTGCTCAAAGCGCAAATCGCGGTTGGTAACAATGCCCACCAACTTCATTTCGTCGTCCACCACTGGAATGCCTCCGATGTGGTATTCTTTCATCAGTGCAAGTGCATCGCCCACAGTCTTTCCGCGTTTGATGGTGATGGGATCGTAAATCATACCATTTTCGGCACGTTTCACGATGGCCACTTGGCGCGCCTGCTCCTCAATCGACATGTTCTTGTGAATCACGCCAATTCCTCCTTCGCGAGCAATGGCAATGGCCATTTGTGCCTCGGTCACGGTGTCCATGGCTGCTGTCACAAAAGGAATCTGCAGCTCAATGTTTCGAGAAAATTTCGTACTGAGCGACACGGTGCGGGGGAGCACATCAGAATAAGCGGGAATGAGAAGGACGTCGTCGTAAGTGAGACCATCCATAGCAATTTTTGTCGGCAATGAAATTGGCTGTCATAAGGCTTGAAGTAATTTAATTGCGTGCAAATTTACTCATTTCCTGGCAAACGTGCGTCATCTCACGAGAAGATTTTTTGAAAATAATTGTTACCTTTTTGTTTACAAAATCAACTTCCTTGAGAATTCCTTGTCTTTTCAAGATAAGGGTATCGCAAAGCCCCTCAATAGTCCCTTTTGAAAAGGTACTTTTTTTCCGTGTGGTTGCCCTGTAAAAACAGCGACAAAGAGGACGTGTCAAAAAGAACACCTCCTCTTTGTCTTAGCAAAATTATTCTTGTTGAGTAGTCATTTACGCTGAGTGCTTCGTGAACAAACACCCATAACGAAAAAGACAAACTTATTTTTCAATACGCTTGATGACGCGGCCGTTGGAAAGTTTAATGATGTTGAGTCCCTTCGTAGGCGCACTGATTCTGATACCACTCATACTATAGCGAGCTACTTCTGTGCCCTCGTTCTCCAACGAAGGAGTTTCAATACCGGTCGCCGTATTGGCCAGTACTTCAAAGTTAGTTCCCAAAACGGCGCTTCTCTTGCTGATGGCATCCTTGTATGCCTCTACCACCTCTGTCGGAACATAGATTTTGAGTTTCACGGCTTTGGGGGTAAAGATATGTTTTTTCAATTCGGGCACACCAGTTCCTGCAAAATAAACGGCAGAGAGTTTCTTCGCATTTTGGAAAGCCAAAGCCTCGATTCCGGAAACAGCTCCCTTAAAAGTCAACGGTTTCCAATTCGACACAGTTGCTGAATGCAGATTTTTCCAATCGACAGACCAGAGGCAAAACTCGTCAGTTGGGTAAGTCCGGAGAATGCGAAGGCCGATTCACCGATATTGGTGAGTCCTTCGGGGATTTTGATGCTCTTCAGATTCTTGGCATAAGCAAAAGCATTGTCTTCGATAGCGGCTACACCTTCGGGGAATTCAAACGAAGCTGTAGTACTACCAATAGGGTAGAGTTCGAGTGAAGTTTCATCGCCACTGTAGAGAACACCATTTTTAGCTGTGTAATCCTCATTGCCCTCTGCTACTTTGAAGGCCTTAACGGCAGCATTGAAAAAGGCCTTTTCTTCGATGGACTCCAAGGTTGCGGGGAATTCGGAAAGAGTGCCTAAGGAGGTGCAGTTTTCAAAAGCTTGTTTACCGATTTTGGTCAGTTTTGCAGGAAAAGTCACTGAGGCCAACGAAGAGCAGTCAGCAAAAGCCGATGTGCCAATCTCTGTCACCGATTCGGGGAAAGTAATGGTAGCCAAAGCGGAGTTCTTGGCGAAGAGTTCTTTGGCGATGCCGGTAATAGCAATACCATCGGCAAAACCTACACTTCTCAGTCCTTCGCATCCTTTGAACGCAGCCGTACCGAGTTCGGTGACGGTGGCAGGAATCGTGAGCGAAGAGAGTTTGCTGCATTGGTTGAAAGCATACTCTTTGACAGCAGTAGTTTGTTGAGGAATGGCACATTCAGCAAGTGCGGTACAGCCCGACAAAGCATACTTTTCAATACTCTTCGTTCCGGTGGGTAATTGCAGTTTGGTCAGCTTCGTGAGTCCGCTGAACATATAGGGAGCGACAACGTCGTTTTCTGTGGGTTTGTAATACATCGAAGACATTCCGCGCTTAATGGCAAAGTAGTTGTCACCTCCTGCCACGATGTTGGCTTCAGAGAGGTCGAGTGAAGAGAGCTTACCTTCGGTGGTTGCATTGGCCTCTTGTCCGCCTCCGGCCATCTTTCTCAGGAGCAGGATGTCGGTACCATTGATGGAACCCGAAATTTTCAGTTCGGTAACGTTGTAACGGTCGGCCTCAACGACCTTCTCAGAGAGTTTACCGGCTTCGGTGGTTACCGTCAATGATTTCTGTGCATAAGCCATACTGCACAAGCAGGACAGCATCACTGCTGCCAGAGTTTTCTTGCATGTAAAAATGTTCATAAAGTCTTTTGTTTATTTGTGATTAGTAAAAAATGTTCTGTATTCGGAGTGAATGGAAACGTTTATCGTGGTGAACTTCACGACTCCTACGAAAATCAGCAAGTGATAATCTGGATTTTTTTCACACCCTACTTCTTTTCGTAAGGGATAACGATTTTGAAGCCTTTACCACGCAACACGACGTTGTGTTCTCTCACTTCTTCCACCCGCAATTTGTGAGTTCCTTCTTTCAAACCACTGTTGGCAAACTCTTCGGGATAAAGCATGGAGAATGAAACATCAACTTGAGTGCCGGCAATGGGATTGACCACAGCAGGTGTTATTTGAGCACCTTTCTGGAGGAGTAGGGACGTGTTCCATTGCAGAGCCAAACCCCTACGCCGGGACGCCGTACAGCCATCAGTGTGTTCATCTGTTCGTAAAGGCTGTGTGAGGTGGTGCCGTAAATCCCGACACGCCCTGCCGCACCTTCACAGCGCACAATGACTTTTAGGGTTTTCTCCTTCTTGTCTTGCGAGATAATCCGTATCGTAGCCTCACCTTCGTAGTAGGCTTGAATTTCTAAGATATTGGTTTTGGCATTCCATTTTGCATTGATGACCTTGTCCGGATCTTCAATTTTTAAGTCAACGATGTCGCCACCGCCATTCAGACTCACAAACTTGCTTTCATCACGAGGAAAGAGGCGGATTTCGGACTGGCTGATACTGAGTTCGGGAACGACCACATTGATGGCCACTCGCTTTTTGAAATCGCCCGAAATAATGGTGGCATAAGTGTTTCCCTCCCAAAGTCCGCTGATACGCAGGGTGTCTTTGCTGATGTTGACACCCGCGATTTTGGAATCGGCAACATTGACGGTGTATTTTCCGTTTCCTCCACTGAGAATGATGGTGCGGGTCGAGAGTTTGTTGATGGATACCTCATTGAGGTCGTCAGCCCCTACGCGGATGTCTTTCAATCCCTGTCCGCTGTCGTCATCACAAGCCACAAAGGAGATGCTGCTCATCAACAGCAACATGAAATAAAGTAGTTGTTTCATCATTTTTTCTAATCCACATTCAGTTTGTATTCTATATCCCATTTGCGTTCAGGGGTTTCTGTAATCTCAATTTGCAACAGGTGCTGACCTTTGCTTGCAAAAGTGATACTGTTCTGAACGGGGGTGACGGGTGTTCCGTCTACCCGATAGGTAATTTGTGCATCGGGGTTGGCCAAATCATGATAGAAGAGCCGCAATGTACGCGGACAAGTTCCGACTTCACGCACGGTATATAAATAAGGAATACGTCCTTCTTCCTCAACCCCCATATTCATCCGTTGGGTTTGCTGTGTGACAGGGTCAGAAGGTTTCGATACTTCAGCATCCTTGACTGAACAGATGGTGAACTTATAGGACTTCCCGGGTTCCAGTCGCTCCACGGTGTAAGAAGTTCCTTTTGTGGTAGCGAGTAGTTCGCCATTCATTATGATTTGGTAACTTACCTCTTCCTCGGCAATCGCATTCCACGAAAGTTCCATTTCACGTTGTTCCGGTTTGGCCACAAGATTGGAAGGGGCTTCGAGAGCGACCGATGGTTTTCCTTCTTTGGTTTGCACGAATGAAATGTCATCAATGAGGATGTAGCCATCAACTCCTGCCGACTCGTAATCAGGCTCAATATAGAGTCCTACGCCGGCTTTGTTCACTCCGGAAGGGGCAGTAAAGGTGATTGTCTTCTTCTGCCACTGATCCGTAAATGTCTTTGCTTTGTCTTTCTCCCGCGTTTCTTTCTTTATAGACTTCGTACCCTTGTACCAGTCTACCGTGACAATGATATTCGGATTCTTGGCCTTACCTTTATACCAGTAAGTCAAGCTGTATTCTCCACCTGCTTGAATGTCGATGTGATAAGGGTTAAACTCAGCATCGCGCGAGAAGAAAGACCCGCCATTGGTGTAGACTTTTATAGCGAATACACCACTATGAGCATCCTTCGTTCTGGAATAAGACAGCGAAGAGTTGAAGTACCAATAAAGCGGTTTTTGATAAGGGTCGAAATAGTCAGGCCCTCTTTCTTCTTCCTCCTCATCACTTTCGCCCGGTGAGGGTGGTGTTACTGCGGCATAGTCTTCAAATCCACCATTGAGAATCAATTCCTTCCCTAATTGTGCTTTGGCCACTAACGGGAGCGACAAGAGGAATAATAAAACGAGATAGATTCTATGTGTCATTCTATGTGATATTTGTTAATTGGAGCGTTTGATATCGTCGAGTGTCAGGCCATAGTGCCGGCCGATGGCTGCTGCCACGTTTCTAAGAGAGCCTTCGGTTGTTTCTGCACCCAGCAGTCGCTGTTTGTCCCAAAGTCCGTTGCCGGCAGTGAGTTGCGCGATGTAGCGCGTCGCTTCCTCATAGGAAAGATGAGGCTTTCCAGAAGCCTGCAAGGTGAATTGCAAACCATAAACCGCACCGCAGCCCTTAGAAAGGAACACCAAGGCATTGTTGATGTCTTCGTCTAAGTTGGCCAAAGTAATCTCACCGACGAGCAAACTCATGGCTCGCACGGCAGCGACTTTCGACAGTTCGGCTCTGATGAACAGTAATTGTTTCTGCACCTCATCGTAGCGAAATTCCGTAAGCGCTTGCCGGCCGAGTGCAAAAGCATTGTAGATTTTGATACGGCTTTCACGAAGTACCGAAAGGCCGCTTGTTTGTATGAAGGGCAACCAGTACTGATAATAGCCATAAGCCAAGTCCCAGTGGTGTTCAAGTTGCGTGTAGTTTCGTCCGGGAAGGAGGCTTGTGCTTTCGTGCTCACGACGGAGTTGTACATCGTTATAAAGACTGTCGTTGAGGTGTACATTGAGGATTTTATCTAAATAAATTCCTCCCCAAACCACGCCATTGAACAACTCTGCTACAACAACCCCTTTCTCATTGGCAAAAGCGATATTGACATCGCCGATATGTGTACCAACATATCCTCCTTGACCGGGCTTTGCTCTTCGATTACGATAGGTTCCGGGGCTGGTCTGTGACAGTCCGCTCAGCACACCCGTTGTCGTAAATATGTCTTCCACATCTTTCAGAATGCGTTCTCTATCAGCTTTGTGCAGCGAAGAGGCAGCCACTTCTTCCTTGGGTTTTAATCCAAATTCGCCATTGGTAAAATAGTCCTGCACCTTTTCCATATTGGCAGGGATACATAATCGTCGCGATTTTTGAGATAACTGCTGTAAATATAGTCGAGAGGATCACGCAACAGACTGCACTCCAAATAGTCCACACTGCTACTGCCGTTGCGTTTGAACTGATAAGCTGGGTCGGGATACAGCGGTTGTCGATAAGCAGACTCTACCGTTTCGCCCTCCCATTGGTCGCACGAGAAAAACGTCCCGCAAACCAAGAGCAGTGTGATATAAGTTGCAATGTACTTTTTCATATTTCTTATTTGTGGTGGGTTCGTCAAAACCACATTGACAGATTTTGAGATAAGACTTGCACGAAGACCTTTCCAAAACCGATCGTACAGAACCCTATGATCATCTGATGAAATTTCGTTGGGATTTTCACTCCTCCTCTACGCTAAGGCAGAATGATATAACCACAGAACGGAGCTTTGATTTTGTCAATACCTTCTTCGTTCTGATGTTCGTTCACGCTGAGCGGTTTTACAATCGTAAATCCATCCTCAGAGATGGCTGAGATGGTGGCTTTTATCGAAGAGCCACGCGGCCCGACTCCATTCACACAAAGGTACATCGGATAGCCGGACTTGGCCGTGAATGTAATGGTTTGCTCTTTACTGTTGGTGAGAAATACGTTGGCCGTTTCCTCGTGGATATTGCTCGATATGACACGCAACTGCTTATCGGGGGTAATGTAGCGAACCGTGTAGCGAGAAGAAATATCGTCCTTGCCTACCAGTTGCCCCAAGATATCAACCTCGTTGAACGAACAGGTGAGCGTAACCTTATATTCTCTCACGTTCTCTGTAATCTCCACTCCCGGGTAAACATAATCGGATACAGGGGCATCAGGATCGCCCAACTGAACAATCTGATCCTCGTAAGAAACCTTTGGCTTCTCGATACCGGGAAAGGGGAATAACTTCTCATAGTCCTCTTCTACATACTCTTCGCTGCTGCGTGAGCAACTCATCGTAAGCAGAGTCAGACCCATTAAAACGTAGTTTATTAAGTTGATCTTCATTGTCTGTGGTTCTTTTATCATTCTGTGGGGGCATCCCAAATTTCGGCTCTCAGTCCGGTGAACTCTCCTTCGGGGTGCAGATGCTTGCTCACCAATCGAGTGGTGCGTAGCAGGGGATCATAGACTGAAACCAGTTCTGCAACGAAGCGATCGCCCTCACGTTGAAAATCAAAAAACATGGTTTTGCTGTCGTAACGCAAACCGGCTCTGAACGTAATGCCGTGTTCCGTTCCGGCATATCCGGAACCTAAGCCCGTCATTTCCTTGGCAGGGTAGCCTGGAATCGGATTTTTTTCTTTTTGAGTGAAAAGGAAAAGATAGTATTTCTTTTCTTTGATTTCCTTCAGCAAACCCTGATTGGTTTCTACATTTCGCTTGACATAGATATCGCTCTGGAAATAGGTACGTCCGCCTTTACGGATGAGAAGCTGCGGATTAACCATTTGCTCAAAGAAGGTCCGATTGTCGTAGGCCTTCTGTGCAAACTCTGTCGTCTCTTCTGCACTTTCAACTTGGTGAAGACGATATATTCGCGTGCCGGCTGTAGGTAGTTCGCGGTGCGAAACACCAAATCACCGTCTTCATTCTTCCCCATATAAAGGAAGTCGGAAGATCCGGCAAAACGGTCGTTCACAAGATGGTGTATGTAGTTATAAGTAGAGAAGCTTAATTGGGTAAAGCTGTTTCTTCCAATAACATATTCACTCTTCGCTGCTTCGGTCACTGTTTGTTCTGTGAAATCAGCGCGCATCTCTACCGTATTGTCGGCCGCAAATTTCATAGTGAAGCAATCGCCACCATAACCATAGCGTCCTCTGAATCCGTATTGTGAAATCAGTTCCGATGGATTAGAAAACAACAGCGAATCGGTCTTCGGGAAGTAGAGAACACGCCAACCATAAGGGGCGTTCACCAATTCATCTTTCAAACTGCTGATACTCTCGCTGCTGCGTTGTGATGGAGATTTATCGAACACATCATCGTTGGAAGAGCAGGCAGTGAAGAATAAGGCTACTAAAAGCAGATAGCATTTCATATATCTGTTATTCATCTTTCTAATGTTGATTTACATAGGCGGCCATCCTGCGAACGCTGATCACCTGCAACTGCTTGAGGTTGATGTGCCAGTTTTTCTGCACATATTCGTCTACGAAGGCTTGTTTTTCCGTAAACTCTTTATAAGCCTGTTCTGCCTCTTTAGCGTAACGTGCATTCACTTCCGGATCTATATCGGTATCAGGAGTCTTTGCCGCTACTGCAGCGTCATACAGTTCTTTCGGCGTACTGGTGAGCGTGGCACTGATGATTTCTGCAAAGTCATCTTCGGCCGAAAGAAATGAAAGCATTGTATAGAAACCCCGCTTATTGGCATAGGCGTCCAATCCGAATTTTTCTTTTGCAGTTTGGGCATAGCCCCATGGAGCAGCTATCGGCTCGGTAGATCCTGTGTAGTGATGCCCGCTGATGGTGAAAAACTTATCTCGATCGTAGGCCATGAGCTGAATCAAACGTTTAGCCAACTGATGATGAACACTGCGCATCAATACAAACACCTTATCGGCATCGCCGGGGTTAAAACTGTTCACATTGTAAAGACACATCTCAGCGGCCGTGAGTTGCGGATTGTGCAGCCGTTCTACGCCGTTTTCATCAGGATTTCCGCCGCCGTAGAGGTAAAGTTTGATGGGGAGTCGTCCTTTCAAAAAATCTGCCCCGCCCACTTCTTTCAAGCGATAGGTTTCAAACCCAACTCTTTTCACCACTTCGAGTACGGCACGCACATTCTCTATTTTGGGAGGATAGATGAATGAACCCGTGGCACCGGCATTCTTCTCCCAACGATAGACCACTTCAATGCCGTAAGGCTTAGTGATATTGTCAAGAATCCATTTATCCAGTTGCGTGGTTTCTATTTGCTGTTTGCCATCGTCGATTACGCTTCTGTCACTCAGATTTTCTTCACCACATCCTGTGAGAAGGAGTGTTGTGAAGAGCAAAAGAGCTATCTTTCTTATCTTTACTTTCATTGTTTTAAGTAGATCTTCAAAATTAAACGTAGATGAGCATTTCATCGGAGAGGCTCTTGACGTTCACGCGGATTGGGGGCAAGTCCTCTTTGGATGGCCTCGGTCGGTATCTGAAGCACTTTTCTGGGGTCCTCCTTTTCCAAAGGGAAGTAGTAGGAACTCTTCGAAGTGCGCTTTACCGCCAAATGAAAAACGTCGGATATCAAACCAGCGCAAGCCCTCTTGATAAAATTCCTTCTGCCGGAAGTCTAAGAAGAGCTTCACCATGGCCAACTGTTTCAATGTCAATCCGTAGAACGGAGTATAAATATTATAATTGTCGCTATTGGTAGAAGTATATACGGCACGGTCTACAGAAGGCATAAAGCCAAACTTCCCTTGCGTATATTGTAAAAAGTCGTCAATCGCGTGTTGATAATTTCTCAACATGGCATAAGCCTCCATACGGTTCAAAAGTACTTCATCGACCGTAAAAAGCACATTCGTCACATATACGCCTCGGGGCTTTGTTCCGGTGCTTTCAGCTGTGGAAAGTTCATCGAATTTGGCTAAATAGCGGCCGGTTGTGACCGGAGATGCCGATGAAGTGAAGAGGTAAGTGCCGATGAAATTCATCTTGGAGTAATCGCCACCGCCTTCTATTCCTTTTTGTGCAAAAATCTTGTCTACCGTATTGAAGGTAGAACCATATTTCTCATTGGGCGTGTTACGCGCCAAACGCGACTCTGTGGTAGTCAGCAGCAGGTTGGCAGGTTCGGCAGCGGAAGTATATTTGCGGTAAAGATTCTGATGGTTGAACTCCAACTCATCAGCGTATTTGCGCCAAGGACGTAGCTGAGTCTTTGGGTCCCCTCCAAGGACGTAGTCGGCATACGCAATCACTTCCTTCCATTCTCCTTTCATCAAGTAGAAACGAGAGGCAAATGCATAGGCTGCTTTTTTGTTGAAATGAAATTTGGGATGCTTGTAATAGGTGTCCGAAACCAAGGAAATCCCCAACTTCAAATCTTTTTCAATCTTGTCATATACCTCATTCACTGTGCCGCGCTGGTAGTCTACCAAAGCATTCTTCTCCGGCTTCGTGATATAAGGAATTCCCGGGTTTGTTGATTTTCCGCCATAAGGTTCCGCCCAAATGTTGACCAACATGAAGTGTAGATAGGCTCTCAACAGAAAGGCTTCTCCATACAAGGCCTTCACCCGCTCACTCTTAGGATATCGGCTCAACAGTTCCAAAGCCTTATTGACCTGTGCAATGCCTTTGTAGCAAGCGTTCCAATAGTTCAAAGGAGTGTCCAAATCTTCTTGATCATAATCTTCCCAAAAGAACATCGATTCGTTCAACCGCGAATGCACACCATTGACGCGCTCTTCCACATTGTCGGTACGAGGCTCCAAAAAGGGAATATAGCTTGCTTCGGGATAGGCCCCTGTCAGCAGTTCTGCAATCTTGGCTTCAGAATTGATATCGACATCCAACTCCGAATCAGGACTTTTATCCAAGAAGTCGTTACAGCCGACGAAGAGCCAGACTGCGGCAAACAATAACAACGATATATTTCTTTTCATATTTCTTCTGGTTAGAAACCGATGTTCAACGTTACGGTGTACTGCTTAGGCGTAGGCAGTGATACACCGCCCGATTTGTAGTATTCCGGATCTTGGCCTTTGAGTTTCTTGTCCGAATAAATCAAGAACGGATTGGTCACGTTCAAGCGGAGACTCATGCTGTGCAGTTTCACTGGTTTCAAGAATCTCTCAGGCACATTATAAGCCAAAGAGATGTTCTTCATGCGCACAAAACTTCCGTCGGCCACCATCTTCTGCGAGTAGTTGTAGGTGTTGTAGGCACGTTCGATATTCTCTTTACCCACCTTGGCAATTAATTCTTGAGAGGGGAGTACGGGAACATCGGTCTTATACTCATCGCCGGGATTGAGCCAACGATTATAGTAGGACTTGGAGAAAACGTTCAAGTCGCCAAATTCGGGATCGAAAGTGGGGTTCAGACGAATTTTATTGCCCGCCTGCATCGTCACGAAAAACGAAAGTTCCCAATCTTGATATTTCAGTGTATTCGACAAACCACCAATCACTTGCGGCTCTATCGCGCCATGATAGATGAGGTAAGATTTGGTATACTGCGTATCGAGAAAGTCGGCACCGGCAATGTTTGAATACTCTCCTTTGCTGGAAGGGTACAACCCGAAGTCGAAAGTGGGAAGTCCGTTGTTGTCCAGTCCTTGGAAGTTAAAGGAGAAAAGTGAACCTCTCGGATAGCCGACGATGTTTCCACGACCTCTTCCCGCCACCATGTCAAAGGCATTGGGCGTGTTCAACAGGCGCGTAATCTTTTGGTTCATCGCACTCAACGTCAGACTGGTGCTCCAACTGAAGCCGTCGGTTACGATGTTCTTGGTTTGTATGCCCACTTCTATGCCTCGCGTACGCATATCGCCGAAGTTGGCATATTTGTAGTACTGTCCCCCCACACCCGAAGTGCGGACAAGGTCTATCAAATCAAAAGTGTTACGCTGGTACACGTCCAGTGTTGTACTGATGCGGTTGTCGAACAAGCCCAACTCCATACCAAGATTCAACTCATACATTTTCTCCCACGTCAAATCTCTGTTCTCTAAGTGCAGGATATTGAGTTTATTTTTCTCGGTCGTTGAAATGGTGGCGATTGACAATACCGCTTTTATAAATAGAATTGGCATTGATGGCCTCTTCATTCATTTTAGCAGTAAGACCGTAGCTGGCACGCAGCGCCAAACGAGAAATCGTTTTGTGCCCCTTCATAAAGGCTTCTTGGTCGATGTTCCATTTACCGCCCACGTTCCAGGTAGGCAACCACAGCGCACGTGCGCCTTTACCCGAAGTGTTCGAGCCTTCGCAGTTGATTACGGTGTTGAAAACATATCTGCCGGCATAACCATAAGTACCGTTGAAAGAGAAAGTGACTCCTCGGTCGTTTCTCTTATGCAGGTTGAAATAATTGCTGCCTTCGTCAATCAGTTTGTTGAAATCAAGGGATTGGTATACACTTGATTTCCTCTATCATATTGAATGCCATAACCTTGGAAGGGATTGACCGTTCGTACCGCCGAACGTACCTCGGTGAAGACAAAAGCCTTTATATCATGGCGGGCAATACGCTTGTCGAAATCAAAAGCGATACGCGCCAAAACACTTTTCAACGAGGCTTCTGTTTTGTTGAGAATACCTCCGTGCGTCAATCCCACTTTGGGCAGAAGTTGCGGATTGTCTTTGTCGTGCACCAAATAGATGTTCTGTTGAGCGACAAAGGGATTTTCATTGGCTCTGAAAGCTTGTACGACATTCGAGCCTTCATGCACTTCGTGAGTGGTGCTGGTATAGGCTTGACGCGTAGACATCAACGCCTTGATGGCCATATCCTCATTCAACCGATAAGTACCTTCGCCCTGAACTTTGAAGTCCAACACATCGATGTTCATCTTGTTGTTGGCATACTCGTTGAAGATGTTGAAGGGGGCCCAGTTGTTGCGGTAGTACTCCAAACTTCCATCTTCATTGTAGGGGCGCAGGGTGCGACTCGTGCCGAGGGCATAAGAGAAGGGGTTGATGTCGAAGTCGCGTTCAAATACGCCCAACGTATTGTTTTTGCGCTGTGGCATCGTTCCAGGTGCCTTCTGCGAACGGATATTCCCTTGTGCCGTAATCGTAGCCGTGAACTTATCGTGAATATAGAAGGTGTTCTTCACATTAGCCGTAAATCGGTGTACCTTATCGGCAATGGTCCATCCGGCATCGTTGTAAAAACCCAGTGACGAATAAGTAGCCGTGTTCTTGCCACCTCCCGAAATGGTGATGGCATGATTGGTGATGGGTTTCAGCGTGAAAAGGTGGTCGAACCAATCCGTATTGGCATACTCACGTTGGCGGAGGAAGTTCATCTTTGCTTCCGGTGTATTGGGCAGGGTAGTAATCGCCCGTTGCCGGATTGATGGTGCTCACGTCTCTATATAACTGATAGTAAATACCGCTGCGTCTTCCGTAGAGCGAGTTCGTCACACCAAAGTAGCCCTTGTCGTTCATCTCTTGGTAGAGCGACATGGTTTCCTGCGAATTAAGCAAATCAAAACCACTGTAACGAGGTTTCAAACGTACGGTATTCTCCGTAGAATAGGTAATCCGCAGAGGAGTTTCTCTTTTTCCTGCTTTGGTGGTAATCACAATCACTCCATTCAAAGCGCGTGCGCCATACACCGATGTGGCCGAAGCATCTTTCAATACCTGTATATCTTGTATGTCGGCCGGATTCAGCCCCGATATGGCAGAACTGATGAGGGTTACGGCATCGCCCGAAGCCAATTGATCAAGGCTCAAATGTACAAGGTCTTCGTACACCGCCCCGTCAATCACCCACAAGGGTTGGACGTTGCCAATGATGGAAGCCCCGCCGCGGATATTGATGCGCGGAGCCGCTCCGAACGTACCGGATATGTTTTTGCACGGACAGACCGGCTACACGTCCCTCCAACATTCGCGAAACGTCGGCGATACCTTCGAGTTTGATGTCGTCCATCTTCACCGACGTGGCAGCACCGGTGTACACCCGACTACGGATGTTTTGATAGCCCGTCACCACCACTTCTTCTATTTGTCGGCTGTCTATTTTCAGGACAATATCCATCGGGGTGCTGCCGACTTTCACCTTTTGGGTCAGCATACCGATGTAGCTGGTCTGCAAGGTTTGTCCTGCTGTGGCTTTGATGGTGAAGCGTCCGTCTACGTCGGTAATGGCTTTTTGCCTTCGTTTCCAACACCTGCACAAAAGCGCCCATGAGTGTTTCACCCTGCTCACTCTTTACCGTTCCCGAAATGGTGCCGGCTGTTTGCGCCGATACAGTGAGGACGGAGGAGAACAACAGCAGGGCAAAGGTGAGTATCTTCTGGATTTTTCGTAAGTCTGTACATTACTTTTTTTCTATAGATGGGTTCTGAAAATTGCTTTGTTGGTCTTTTTAGCCGAAAACCGACAAAACGCAATCTCATGATGGTCTTCTGAAATTTCGGCGGCTTGTTTTCTTACAACTGCAATTGCAATCCGCCATAGATGCCAAAGGGTGACCTGCCCGAAGTCCTGACGGGTGGCGCGACACCAAATACTTCTTGTTCGTCAGGTTGATGGCATTCAAGGTGAGGGTTATCTTTTTGTTGAAATGCACTTTCAGCGAAGCGTCCAAAATCAGATGAGCAGGGATTTTTCTCACGCTCGGCAATCTTTCCTTGTCCGGGAGCGGTGCGCATATCCCCATTGTAGCGTGCGCCGAAATTGGCTTCCACCCGCTTGTGCTCTATACCGATTTGGGCGTTGAAAGCGTGCTTGTAAATGTAAGGAATCTCATCTCCATAGACCACATTGCCCCCAAGCCGAACTTTCAAAAATTATTTCTCATTTCAGTGTCGGTATAGGTGTAGGAAAGTTGAATCGGGAGTTGGAACTTCCAACGCTTCGGCAGGGGCAGATAGTGGAACATCAATTCCCCAACCTTTCACCATGGCTTTACCTACGTTGAACTGGTCGAGTGTACCTTGTCCGCCTTGTGCAGCCAGGTCACTCCCCAACATGTTGGAATAATTATTGTTGAAGGTGATGGCTTCAAACTTCATTTTCTGCGTCGTCCAGCGCAAACCGGCTTCTACATTCACACTGCTCTCAGCCTTTTTGGTTGAGAGTCGCACTGGGCGGAGCAAATCCCTTATGAATACCACCGAATGCCGAGAGAACCGGCAGCACCTTCACGTTAAATCCCATCCCCGGCAGCAAAGCCCGTGCATGATTGGGGGTTTCGATACGCACCTTGCCTGTTCGGCGAGGATCGGCCTTGGTATAGTTGCGGTTGAGCAGGTCGACATCTTCATAACGCATACCGGCGGTCAGCGTGACCAAACCCTTTGACCATTTGCCCAACCAATAGCCTGACCAAGCGTGAGCCGTCGTAATGCGGTTGGCATTACTGCCGGGCACTCCTGCTAAAAACAGGCTCATGCGCCCATCTTTCATCGAGTAGGAATCGTCTTGCTGAAAACGGTCTTCGCTATCTGCGTGATAGCGGATGCCCAGTTCGGCCGTCAAATAGCCTCCACCCAGCATCGTGCGGTATTCTCCCTTCGTTTGTATGCCTCGCGAATGGTACACACGATGGTTGGCACGCATTATCAAGGCTTCACCGATGTAGTCTTTCTTACCGGTGACAATGTCGAAATAGGCTTGATTGGTTTCAGGATCGGCAAGTACAGCCTCGATAGAGCGACGTTCGGCCTTGGTAATACCGGTTCGCACGTCACTCAACTTATACCAATTTCGGAAAAAGTAATTATAATATAAATTGGTGGTAATCTTCCATTTGCTATCCGACTTGATCAGATAGGTCGCTACCCATTGATTGTGGCGGGTTTTTAAGGTTGTCTTTCTGCGCACCGGCATAGCGGAAATAAGGACGCGTAGCAAAGTCGTTCTCGGACAATCCCAAATAGGTTTCGTCGGAGGTTTCGTTGGCAAAGCCAAATTTCAATTCGAGCAAATGATTGATACCTTCCTCCTTACGGGTCTGTACCGCAAATTTGGCAATCAAATCATTACGTTGGAAGCCTGTGCGTTCGTTGGGTTCGTCCTTACGGAAGCCGTCCGACTGATAACGCAGATACTCCACCAAGAAACCAGTGTATTTGAAGCGGTTGCCGATGCTTGCATACGATTTGAGGGTATTGTAGCTGCCATAAGAACTATTCAGTTTGGCACTGAATTTTGAAGGTATGGGGGTCGATACCATGTTGATGGCACCACCGGTGGTGAATGGGCCATACTGCACCTGACTACTTCCTTTCAACACTTCAATGGCATGCATACGCCCAGCGTTGGGAAAAATAGTAGGCGGCGGGGGCGGCATAAGGTGCGGGAGCAGCCAACACCCCGTCTTCCATCAGCGAGATACGTTCGCTTCGCTCAGCTTTCGTTCCTCGCAGACTGATATTCGGGCGCAATCCGAAACCATCTTCTTCATATACGTTCACCCCCGGTACGCTCTTCAGCATACGGTTGATGTCGGTATAGCCGAACTTCTTTATTTCTTCCGGAGAAATATAGTAAGCCGACCCTGTGCGGTTACGGGCTTCAAACTTGCTGCCCAACATTTGATTGGATTGTACAACTACCTCTGTTATTCTATGTACCGAATCGGTCATAGCACTTTTAATCTCCGTCTGTGCGCCTTGCTGCGTCTGAGCACACACACTTATGGGTGTCGCTGCAAGAAGCAGAGGCAGAATCTTTCTCGTATGATGCATAGCAAAATTATCAGACTTATGCTGCCTCGCCAAATGATTAAAGACCTTAGCGTCTCAACGCTCACTTTTGAGTATGATTCGCTGCCCGGCAGATAAGTCACGTCCTAGTATAGTTATAATCGGGTGCAAAGGTAATCAAAAACTCCCGAAACAACAATACCCATTTTTTAGGTATTTTATAGCGCTATCAGAATTCAAAAAATCTTCATTATGCAAGACAGGAATAGCAAAACTTACGCTCAAACCTAAATATAGGTAGCAAACTACCCAAAAAGAAATGAGTAGGTGTTCAAAATTAATTGATACTAAGATAGCTCTCTTCTACTTTTTCGAGGAAAGCCAAAAAAATCAGCCACCACAAACGAGCTGCCTCCGATAAATAGTGCATCTTCGGTCGAAAGTAGCGAACGGGCAGTGAGATAAGCCTCTTCAACAGTGGCATAACTTTCTCCCGACAACCCATATTGTGCTGCTTTCCTTTGCAGGACATCAGCAGGTAGCGCACGCTCCACACTCGCTTTTGCAAAATAATAGTGTGCTTGTGAGGGAAGGAGTTGCAAAATGTGAGAAACATCCTTATCGGCACACGCGCCAAACACGATGTGCAGATGGTGACAAGGGAGCGCCTCCAACTGGGGTGCGAGATAGTGCCACGCATCGACATTGTGCCCCGTGTCGCACACCACCAACGGCGCAGTGTCGAGCACCTGCCAGCGCCCCATCAGCCCCGTCAGTTCGTTGACTTCGGCAAAACCACGCGCCACCACTTCGGGCGTGATGCGTCGGCGGATGTCCTGGGGCAAATGGGCGATTGCAGAGAGAATGGTCGCGGTGTTCTTCACCTGACAAGCTCCGCCCAAAGCACTTTCTATCCGTCCAAAATCGGAGGTCAAGTAGCGCCAGCGGCCATCGGGTAAATCTTCACATTCCATCACCCTACCCTCCTCTTCGGCAAAAATCAAAGGAGCACAAAGGCTCTCGGCCTTGGCCTCAAATACGGGGCGCGTTTCGGGCAACACCTGCCCCACCACCACAGGCGTTTCTGGTTTGATGATGCCGGCTTTCTCCCCGGCAATCTTCGCCAACGTATCACCCAGAAATTGCGTGTGATCCAGCGAAATGTTCGTAATCACCGACAACAGCGGGCGAATGATGTTCGTACAATCCAAGCGCCCACCCAGCCCCACTTCTATCACGGCAATGTCTACCTGCTCTTCGGCAAAATACTGAAAAGCCAAGGCTGTGGTCAGTTCGAAAAAGGAGGGTGCAGCGGTTCGAAGAAATCGCGCTCTTCAGCCACAAAATCGACCACACGCTGCTCAGATATAGGCGTACCGTTCACCCGAATGCGCTCACGAAAATCGACCAAATGAGGCGAGGTGTACAGCCCCACTCGATAGCCGGCACTCTGCAAAATGGCGGCCAACGTGTGGGAAGTCGACCCTTTGCCGTTCGTACCGCCCACATGGATGGTGGCATAGCGCCGATGCGGGTGGCCGAAATGAGCATCAAACACCTCTGTGGTGGTAAGTCCCTCTTTATACGCCCCTGCCCCGATGTTTTGAAACAGCGGGGCAGAGTTGTAGAGATAGTCAAGTGTCTCTTGATAACTCATTGTCAATTAAAATAAGCGCGGAAGGAATTGAAAATCTTATCTTTGATGCTCTTCGCGGGACGGAGATTGTCGCTCTCCTTCATGGCTTCAAAGGCTGTCTTTTCGTCCTTGTTCAGCGTTTCGGGGATGTAGACACTCACGTTGATGACAATGTCGCCACGGCCGTAGCCATAGCCGGGCACGGGGGAAGTCCCTTGCCGCGCAGACGCATCCGCGTGCCGGGTTGCGTACCGGGCTTGATGGTCACGCGGGCTTTGCCTTCGAGGGTGGGCACTTCGACCGTGTCGCCGAGGGTAGCCTGACTCACGGTGAGCAACAGATTGTAGATGAGATCGTTGTCATCGCGGATGAAGTGTTCGTGTGGAACTTCCTCAATGAGCACCTGGATGTCGCCCGGCACACCATTGTGTTTGGCAGCATGTCCCTTTCCGGGTGCATTGACCACCATACCTTCGGCCACACCGGCGGGGATGTTGATTTCCACAATCTCTTCGCCGGAAACAGTGCCTTCGCCGTGACATTTTTTGCATTTGTGGGCGATGACCTTGCCCTCACCATGACACTGCGGACAGGGGGTCTGTTGCTGCACCATGCCGAAGATGCTGCGCGCTTGGCGCACCACGTAGCCGGTGCCGTGACATTGCGAACAAGTTTCGGCCGAATGTCCCGGTTCGCAGCCCGAACCGTGGCAATCACCACATTCCACCTGCTTCTTCACCTTAAACTTCTTCGTCACTCCCGTGCTGATTTCTTCGAGGGTGAGGCGGGTTTTCAGGCGCAGGTCGCCACCTCGGTATTGTTGCGGTTCGGCACCTCTGCCGCCGCCAAAACCGCCGAAGCCGCCGAAGCCTCCGCCCATACTGCCAAAGATGTCGCTGAAGTGAGAGAAGATGTCGTTGATGTCGGTAAATCCACCGCCACCTCCAAAACCTCCGGCACCATTCAGTCCAGCTTTGCCAAACTGGTCGTAGCGTTGACGCTTTTCGGGGTCGCGGAGCACTTCGTAGGCTTCAGCAGCTTCTTTGAATTTTTCCTCCGCTTCCTTATCGCCGGGATTTTTTTGTCGGGGTGATATTTCATGGCCACCTTGCGGTAGGCCTTTTTGATGTCGGCATCGCTTGCGCTCTTGTCGACACCCAGTATTTCGTAATAATCGAGATCTGCCATTGTAGAAAATGTTTGAAGACGAGGGATTCGTCAAGGTTGAACTTTCGTTTCAGGGACAGAGCAAGTCCTCAATCGGCGCCTGCCCCCGACCGCTATCACTACTTATCACTGCCCTACGGCAACTTTGCAAAGCGGAGCACCTTGTCGTTGAGCAGATAACCCGTCTGCACACAATCGATGATGTGGTTTTTCTTGCCGTCCTCTTCGACAGGGATGAGGGCGATGGCTTCGTGGAAGTCGGTGTCAAAGACGGCATCGTTCGTGTTCATCTTCTTCAGCCCTTGCTGTTCGAGCACACGCAGGAACTTTTGATGCACCAACTCCAAACCTTCACGCAGCGCGGCCACATCTTCGCTTTGCGTCATGTGCTGCTGAGCGCGGTCCATATCGTCCAGAATGGGAAGAAGACTTTCGATTACTTTTTTTTTCCTCCATTGAGGATGAGGTCGGTCTGCGTGGCAATGCTGTGCTTGCGGAAGTTGGCAAAGTCGGCGGCTTGCCGAAGCATTTTGTCTTTAAGTTCTGCGATTTCAGCCTCAGCTTGTGCCAATTTGTCGGCATCTGACAGTTCGTCAGGTGCTTCGGCAGCCGTTGCCTCTTCGGCCGCGACAGCGCTGTCCGTCTGGGGCTGCGTTTCGGGAGTCGCGGCAGTCACGTCCTGCGCGTCTTGTGGGGAGGTATTGAGTTCTTTTTCTTCCATGATGTTTTGTTTATTGTTTGTTCCTTCCTCTGCAAATTGTATGCCGAGGTACCGGGCGGTGGGTGTCTTCGCGCGCACGCGCTCTCTATACATGGGTGGCGTTTTTTTCCTTCACTGCCTTCACCTCCGCCATTTCTCTCTGAAGAACAAGGCTTTAAGGGTGAAGGCAAATAGGCACGCTGCCTTCACCTCACCACGAAGTTGGAGGAAAAGCACGATCATCATTCCGTGAAATCTCTTCACGACAAGAGGCTGACGACCAGATTGTCGCACCGAGGGTGAAGGCAGTGAAGGCAGTGAAGGCAAAAAACAGAAGTGAATGTAGTGTAATGCGCGCGCGAGGGGGAGAGAAGGGAAGGGGAAATTCATCCGCACTCCCTCTCCCTACTCAAAACCTCAGAGGTAGTTTTCACCAGCTCTGAGGTAGATGCGCGCCGCTCCCAGAAAAATGAAAGTGGAAGCGAAACGCGAAATGTTAAAACTGAGTTAAAGTCGAGGAGGTGTGGCGGTTTTGGCGCGGCAAATGTCTATATACAAATGAGGGCCTTTCCGAGACGATGCTCAAATGGAGGACTAATCCTGAAGAGCGCCATACAAGCTTTCGCGCTGCTCACGGATGCGGTCGTCGTGGATGTAGTCTTCGTAGCTCATGAGTTTGTCGATGGTGCCGTTGGGCGTGAGTTCGATGACACGGTTGGCCACGGTGTTGATAAACTCGTGGTCGTGCGAGGAGAAGAGGATGTTGCCGCGGAAGCCCTTCAAGTTGTTGTTGAATGCCTGGATGGACTCCATGTCCAAGTGGTTGGTGGGAGTGTCGAGGATGAGGCAGTTGGCATTGCGGAGCTGCATGCGCGCAATCATGCAGCGCATCTTTTCACCTCCCGAAAGGACATTGACCTTCTTCATGATTTCCTCGTCCTTGAAGAGCATGCGTCCCAAGAACGCCTTGAAGTAGACCTCATTGCCCTCGCCGTATTGCGAGAGCCAGTCGAGCATATTGAGGTCGGTTTCAAAAAATTCGGTGTTGTCGAGCGGGAGATAGGCCGTGGTGATGGTGACGCCCCACGAGAAGGTGCCGGCTGCCGGTTCTTGATGACCGTTGATGATTTCGAAGAGGGCGGTCATGGCGCGGGGGTCGTGACTGATGAACACCACCTTCTGCTCCTTTTCCACCTGGAAGCTCACCTTGTCGAAGAGCACCGTCCCATCGTCGGCCAGGGCCTTGAGGTCCTGCACTTCGAGAATTTGGTTGCCGGGCTCGCGCTCCATCTGGAAGATGATGCCGGGATAGCGGCGAGTGGAGGGTTTGATTTCCTCCACATTGAGCTTTTCGAGCATCTTCTTGCGCGAAGTGGTTTGGCGACTTTTTGGCCACATTGGCCGAGAAGCGACGGATGAACTCTTCCAGTTCCTTCTTCTTCTCTTCGGCCTTCTGGCGTTGGTTTTGCGCCTGACGCAAAGCGAGCTGCGACGACTCATACCAGAAGGAGTAGTTGCCGGAGAACATCGTCACCTTACCGAAGTCGATGTCGACGGTGTGGGTGCAAACCTGGTCGAGGAAGTGACGGTCGTGGCTCACCACAAGAACGGTGTGTTCAAAGTTGCCCAGATAGTCTTCGAGCCATTCCACAGTTTCGAGGTCAAGGTCGTTGGTCGGTTCGTCGAGGAGGAGGTTGTCTGGTTCACCGAAGAGGGCTTGTGCCAGCATGACACGCACCTTCTGTTTGTTGGAAAGTTCGCCCATGAGTTTGCCGTGGAGAGCATCCTTGATGCCGAGGCCCGAGAGGAGAGTGGCAGCGTCATTTTCGGCCGTGTAGCCGCCAATGGTGGCAAACTTGTCTTCGAGTTCGGCCACCTTGATGCCGTCTTCATCGGTGAAGTCTTCTTTGGCATAAAGGGCGTTGCGCTCCCTGCATCACGCTCCACAGGACGGTGTGGCCTTGCAGCACGGTGTCGAGCACGGTTTGGTCGTCAAACTTGAAGTGGTCCTGGGAGAGCACGGAGAGTCGCTCGCCAGGGCCCAGTTCCACCGTTCCCTTTGTAGGTTCGAGTTCGCCGCTGATGGCTTTGAGGAGCGTGGACTTGCCCGCGCCGTTGGCACCAATCACGCCGTAGATGTTGCCGTTGGTAAACTTCATGTTCACGTCTTGGTAGAGCACGCGCTTACCAAATTGAACAGCGATGTTAGAAAAGAGTGATCATTTATTGTCTATGGGTTAAGGGGCTTTCAGAAAACCCCTGCTATTAAAGTTTGTTTTACAGACGTTTTCTCGCCACAGCATCGCCCAAAACTAAGTCTTCGTTTGGGCATTGCGCGTTTAGCAGAAGGAAAACGTACTTATAGTCGGCTGCCGAGGTAAAAGGAAATTCCCTTCACCAGCTTATGCAGTTCAGTAAGTATTCAAAATAGAGGCATTCAGCAGATTCATATCTACTCATTCCGACACTCGCTTATTGTATTTTCATATCCACTTCTCGAAAGTCGATAACTCTACAGATGTCTTGATAAGACTTACTGAAAGCACCAAAAGCTTCGAGTTTGAGGGTGGACATGGCGGCGGCAAAGCAGGCGGCTTCGTGATAGCTTGCGCCGGCGGCACGCTTGTAGAGATAGCCCGTCATGTAGGTATCGCCGCAGCCCGTGGCATCGACGATGCGCAAGGGCGGATAGGCGTGGATGTCGATGAGGCGACCTTCGGCATAGATAGACGAACCCAGGCTGCCCTCGGTGATGATGACCTCGCGCACTCCCCAAGCCGCCAATTTGCGAGCGGCGGCGAGCACATCAGTCTCGCCGGTGAGGACGGCCATCTCGTGATCATTGACTTTGAGGATATCGACGTATTTCAGGCAGTCGCACTTCTCCTCCCAGTCAGTCGTCACGACCGATTCGCCCTCCACACGGCGCAGATAGCCCTGGACATCGAGGCGAGACAATGCCCTTGGTGGAAAGGTAGCGCACAAAATCGACCGAAAAATCATCGGCCAACAGGCTGCCCAGATGGTAGAAGTCGGCCTTGACGTTGATGATGTCGTCGATGCGGAAAGGGTTGGCCTTGGCCAAGACGCGCTGAGTGCGATGGTCCTGATTGCTGCCGTAGATATTTTCAAAATAGACGGTTTTCGCACTGGGCAGGACGCACACGTCAATGCCTTTGGCGCGCATGGCCTCGACGGCCGACATCTCGGAGGGGCAAGGGCGGTGACGATCTGAAAGTCGGCATTGGGCAGTTGCGCCATGCCATGGGCAAAATAGTAGGCCGTGCCGCCGTTGAGATAGGTTGTGGCGTCCGGGGTCACGATTTTGTCGAGCGTGATGTGCCCGATGCAACACACGCGCTTCATGCGCGGTGGATGAGCTGGAGGAACTCCTCGCGGGTTTTGGCTTGCTCGAAAGCGCCACAGAAAGAGGAGGTGGTGGTGAGGGAATGTTGCTTTTCGACACCCCGCATCTGCATGCACATGTGTTCGCCTTCGACCACCACCATCACACCGAGTGGGTCGAGCGCTTCGCGAATGGCCTCCATCACTTGGAGGGTGAGGCGCTCCTGCACTTGCAGACGATGGGAGAAAATATCGACCACACGGGGAATTTTGGAGAGGCCGCAGATGTGTCCGTTAGGGATGTAGGCCACATGGGCTTTGCCGTAGAACGGCAGCATGTGGTGCTCGCAAAGGCTGTAGAACTGGATGTCTTTGACAATGACCATCTGCTTGTAGTCCTCGACAAACTTGGCGCTGTTGAGCACCGCGATGGGGTCCATGTCGTAGCCGCGGGTGAGGGTGAGCATCGCTTTGGCCACACGTTCGGGGGTTTTGAGCAGTCCTTCACGTTGGGGATCTTCACCCAGCAGATGGAGCACCTCTTGATAGTGGAACATGAGCTGTTCCAGGCGTTCTTGTTCTGTCATAAAAAGATGGAAGTGAGCAGGCTGTGGGATGGCTCACAAAGGAGATTTGGATAAGGGAAGGAGGTCGTTCTGTCCAACGAGTGGGGAACAGACGAAGCGAGAGTTTGACGCCATGCGGCGGCAAAACAAGTGCTTTCGCTCCCACTATTCAGCACGCAAAATGGTGGAAGAGACCACGCGAACTTCAGCCGAAATGCGTTTGCGACGAAGTTGGCGCACATAGTCGGCCGCTTCTTCGCGCGACGAGAAATCGCCCACGCGACAAACCCAACGAGGCGAAAGGAAAGTGACGTAGGCCGAAAGTTCAGGAAGTGGCTCTGCACCTTTTGTTTCATCTGCAACGCCTCTTGCTTCGACACGCGATTGTTGGCGCCGGTGTAGACTTGTATGCGATAGCCCTGAGCTTTATAGCGGGCGCGAGTAGTTCCTCCGGTGTAGGGAAAGCGCACCACCCGCCGCACCACGGTGTGGTGGTGCTGTGTCGTGTCGACCGGTTGGGCGGTGCCCACGCCTTGGCGAGGCGGCAAGGTGTCGTGCGGTGTTTGTGCCAACAAGGGGGTCGTGCAGCAATAGCCCGTCAGAAGGATAAAGGAGAGTAGCTTTGCGCGCATCATATTCAAACGCTAAAATTCAAACGCATCATATCAAAAAGGGGGATGGGCGCAAGGATTTGCACCCATCCTGAATGATTGTTGCGGATTGGACCGAAGAGATTATTTCCAAGCGTCGATGATGGCCTTGAAGTCGGCAGCCTTCAACGAAGCACCACCGATGAGTCCACCATCGATGTCGGCCTTGGCGAAGAGTTCAGGAGCGTTAGAGCCCTTGCAAGAACCACCATAGAGGATGGAGGTATTGTCGGCAGCTTCCTGACCAAACTTCTCGGCTACGCAAGAGCGAATGAAAGCGTGGATTTCTTGTGCTTGCTCGGAAGTGGCCGTCTTGCCCGTGCCGATGGCCCAAAATGGGTTCGTAGGCGATGACGATGTTGCTCCACTGTTCGGCAGTGAGATGGAACACGCTGCCTTCGAGTTCGGCCTTGCAAACGGCTTCTTGTTCGTTGGCTTCACGCTGGGCGAGGCTCTCACCGATACAGAAGATGACCTTCAGGCCGTTAGCCAAAGCAAGGTCTACCTTTTCCTTCAAGATTTCGGGAGTTTCGTGGTAGTACTCGCGGCGTTCGCTGTGGCCGAGGATGACGTATTCTGCACCGGTAGACTTCACCATTTCTGCAGAAACTTCGCCCGTATAGGCACCGCTGGCATGGTCGGCACAGTTTTCGGCGGCAAGACCGATAACACTGTGGTCGATAACATCGCTCACCTTGGCCAAGTGGATGAAGGGCGTGCCGATGATAACATCGCAATTGGGTTTTTCGGCCGTCAAAATAGTGTTCAGCTCAGTGGCGAGCGCAATACCTTCTTGCAGGTTCTTGTTCATTTTCCAGTTGCCTGCTACAATGTGCTTTCTCATTGTGGTACGTTATTTTTTTGAGATTTATAATGATGATATATTTTGTAAAATCGGCGTCCCATCCAAAGACGGTCCAGCAAGAAAACGACTCCGCAAGGGACGACAAACCAGAGGAAGAGCAGCCCGAAGGAGTGGTTGCGCTGGTGGCGCTGTTCGTCATCAGAAGAGGCGGTGATTTGGGTCAGTTCCTTTTCGTCCGGCATGTCGTTGCGGCCCCATTTGGCAAGGATACGTCCCTTCTTGAGGAGCACCAAACCAGGATTGGAGCGTACGATTTCTTTCAGGAGTTCGCTTGATGCTTTGACGAAAGGATAAGAGGCTCCGGTGCGGTCTATCCAGCCTGTGATTTCGGCATCTGTGCCCGTTGTGGCACAAAGGAAGCGATGATGGTGGTCGTTGGAGAAGTCGTAGATGTCGTTGAGCGCATCCGAGCAACCGGCATCGGCCATAGAGATTTTCGGAAGTGTGGCGATGAACACGTAGCTCGTATCAGCCAATATATCTTCGGAAAGGTCATCACCATTGCGGGAAGTAATGGAAAACTCTTTGATGGAGGGTTCTTTCAACACTTCGGTCTGCGCATCGACATACTTCCACGTGCTGTCGGGCAAATTTTCCAATCCAAAGGTGCGTTTCTCTCCATTCTTTTCGTAGGTGAAAGTCGTGGAAAACTCTCCGCGCATGGCTTCGTTGATGTCGGTGCCCAGCTCAAAACCTGTGAAGTCCATTAAGGGCTGATAGTGCAAAGAATAGACGCTCACGCCCAACATGTACAGCATCGAGTAGAGCGAAAGAATCCACTGGTTGTGCTCAGAGATGATGCGCAGCGAGCGTTTCCGTTGCCAGACGAGAAGAAGGGCACAAGCCAGCAGCACGATATTTTTGGCCAGAGTTTGTCCGTTGGTCAAAATCAGTGCATCGCCAAAGCATCCACAATCGGTGACGGGGTTGTAAAGGTAGATGTAGACCGTCACCAACGTCATGAATACCATAAAGAGGAGCGTCCCGATGCTTGCAAGGCGTTGACGTATCCCCAAAAGGAGGTAGACTCCAAGGCTGAACTCCACAAGTGCCAAGAGGATGGCAGCGACATCCAAATAGAGAGAGCCGGCCATGATGGGAATCCCCCATGCGGCACAATAGGCTTCCAGTTTGTGCTCCATCCCCATCGGGTCAAGCGCTTTGGCAAAGCCGGAAAAGAGAAATGTGGCGGCGAGCAACCACTGCGCCACCCATGTGAGCAGGCGCAAAGTAAGGTTGATAAAACTATTCTTCGACATGATTGTCTTGTTCTATGACTAATTTAATGAGCGCAAAAACGGCATAGTTGAGCATGTCCATATAATTGGCAGCGATGCCTTCGCTCACCAAGGTGGCACCTTCTAAGTCTTCGATTTGCTTGGTGCGGAACACCTTCATCAAAATCAAGTCGGCATAGGAGGAGACGCGCATGGCACGCCAAGCCTCATCGTAGTCGTGGTTCTTTCGCAACATCAGTGCCAAAGCGGCAGCAGCTTGCTCATCGTAGTTTTTCGACGATAGTGGCATCGAAGAGGTCGGTCTCGTTCGTTCCGTCCACAACACCGCGCTCCAGCTGGATGAGCCCCATGATGGCGTAGTTGACCAAACCGATGAACTCCGGGATGATGCCTTCGCCGACCATCGTCACCCCCGTCATCTGAAGGGTGCGGATACGATTGGCCTTGATGTATAGTTGATCGGTGATGGACTCCGGACGCATAATGCGCCACGCTGTCCCATAGTCGTGCATCTTTTTAAGAAAGAGGTCGCGACACAACGCCAGCACGGCTTTAAATTCTTCCTGTGTGGTCATGGCTCACACGATGATTAGTAGCTACGGGCGATAATGACACGTGCCACAGCGGGTTTGCCACTGACCATATCCACGCCCAAATTGTCTTGCGACACGCCATAAGGCACACAGCGGATGGTGGCTTGGGTGTCGGCCTTAATTTGGGCTTCCGTCTCAGCTGTTCCGTCCCAATCGCAGAGGAAGAAACCGCCTTCCTTCACACGCACCTTGAACTCCTCGTAGTTGGTGCAGGTGTAGGTGCATGCTTCGCGGTGTTTCAGCGCCTTTTGGTAGATATTCTCTTGAATTTCTTCGAGCAGAGCAGCCACTTTTTCTTCAATGCCTTCAAAGGCCCAGGTTTCTTTTTCGAGAGTGTCACGGCGCATCACTTCCACAGTACCGTTTTCCAAATCGCGGCCGCCCATCACCAATCGGACGGGTACACCCTTCAATTCGTAGTCTGCAAACTTAAAGCCGGGGCGCTTGTTGTCGGCGTTGTCGTACTTCACACGAATGCCTTTGGCTTCCAGGCGTTGGGCCAATCCGCCCAAGACTTCGTCAAATTTGTCCACCTCATCACCTTTGAAGATGGGCACGATCACCACCTGAATGGGGGCAACGTGAGGAGGAAGCACCAGCCCGTTGTCGTCGGAGTGCGACATGATGAGCGCACCCATCAGGCGAGTAGAGACGCCCCACGAAGATGCCCAAGCATACTCTTCCTTGTTTGCTTTGTTGACAAACTTCACATCAAAAGCCTTACCGAAGTTTTGTCCCAAGAAGTGAGAAGTACCACTTTGCAGTGCCTTACCATCTTGCATCATCGCTTCAATCGTGTAAGTGTCGAGTGCTCCGGCAAAGCGTTCTGTTTCGCTCTTTACGCCACGCACCATAGGGATAGCGAGGATGTCTTTGGCAAAGTCATGATAGACCTCAAGCATCTGCTTTGCGCGTGCTTCTGCTTCTTCGCGGGTGGCGTGAGCGGTATGTCCTTCCTGCCAAAGGAACTCAGAAGTGCGGAGGAACAAACGAGTGCGCATCTCCCAGCGCATCACATTGCACCATTGGTTGCAAAGGATGGGGAGGTCGCGCCATGAATGAATCCAGCCACGGAACGTGTTCCAAATCGTGGTTTCGGACGTGGGACGAATAATGAGTTCTTCTTCGAGTTTTGCAGCTGGGTCTACCACCACCCCTTCTCCTTCGGGATTGGCTTTGAGGCGATAGTGGGTGACCACAGCACATTCTTTGGCAAAGCCCTCAACGTGGTCAGCTTCTTTGGAAAGATAGCTCTTGGGGATGAGCATAGGGAAGTAAGCATTCTGCACACCGGTAGCCTTAAAACGAGCATCCAGATTTTGCTGAATGCGCTCCCAAATGGCATAGCCATAAGGTTTAATCACCATACAGCCACGCACATCGGCTTGTTCGGCAAGGTCTGCTTTCACCACCAATTCGTTGTACCAGCGAGAGTAATCTACGCTGCGTTTGGTCAAATCTTTGAGTTCTTTTGCCATTCTATTTTTCTTATTTTTTTCTTTTTCTAAATCTAAAGCAGTGGACACACAGCCCACCCTAAAAAAACGTCTTTTACAAGTGCAAATTTACGCATTTATATGGACATACGACCTATATCTTGCGGTTTTTCGCGCCATCGGCCGCTTCCCTAATCATCTTCACCGTAAATGGCATCCTTCGTTGTGTCTACCACCCAAAGCACCCATCCCCAAATCATACGTCCCAAACGGCACACTCCGGCACAGACGGCAAGTCCGAACCATTGGAGGCCGCGGAAGGCTAAAATCGTCAAGCGCACAGCAATGCGCAACCAGTCGGCAGGGGTTTCGGTTTTGAAGCGATAGCGCACGCACAACCTCTGCCAGCCCCACACCCAAAGTAGAGGAAGCGCAACGCCCACGATGGCATAAAGCATCCAGAAAGCATCGTCCGTGGCGGTTTGCACCACGGGATGACCACCGACCATCGACCAAGGCAGAGCATAGACGCCCACTTTTAGGGCACTCACCAGTTTGAAAGCCAGTAGGTGAAAACCAAAAATGTAAATCGAATTATCACCGACATAGACCAAAAACACGCTGCACCTGCGCCGGCAGACGATTGAGATAGACAGCAACGTTGCGCAACAGGAAGAAACCCGCTGTGCCCGACAAGGACAAGGCCACCACACTGCCAACATTGGTTGCCCGAGGACTCATCGAGACGGGATAGAAAAGGGTGAGCAAAGTCAAAAATCGTTCCGCCCCCCAAAAATCCCCACTACGGGGTGAAGATAAGGTTTGGCCGCCGGCACCTCTTCCAGACGTCGCAACAGAAAACCGATCGCCAAGAAGAACACGCCCATCAATTCGCGATAGCCGCCTTGCGCAAGTCCGGTGATGCACAAGCCATCCTGCGTGTGCCATACTCCCAACAACAGCGCCAATGAGGCAATCACCCCGGCCTGCCGCGTTGGGGTGGCCAGCCACCTCAGTTTGGACAGCAAGAAGAAAAGTATCAAGAAGGCGACACTACTCACCCACAAAGCACGGAAGAACCAAAATGAACCGGCCAAGAATGGGTCGTAGCCCGACATATTGAACACCATGCTCCAGAGGTTTTGCGCCATCTCATGGGCCGTATAGGGATGCGTCACTCCTCCCGCGGCATTTCCATATTGTTCGGAGAGCAATCCTAAAGGAAACAGCAAGTTGTGTATCAACAAAAAGAAGACACTCCACTTCAGAAAGGGGAGATACAGTCTTCGGGTGCGCCGCAGCAGAAAGTCCGTTTTTTGCTCCACATTGCTCACGCGAAAGAAATAGCCCGACAGTACAAAAAAGACGGGCACATTGATGAGATAAGCAAAGCGGGCCAAGTAGGTCGGAGCTACGGCATGAGCCACCACCACGAGGAAGATGGCCAAAGCTTTGAATATCGAGAAAGTGGTATCACGCATGAATGTAAGCGTAAGAATAAGGAGAAAACTCTAAATCATCGCGCTGAACGAGTCGACAATGCCTATCAAATGATCTTCGGCATCCACCACCAGCACGGAATGGATTTTGTAACGCTGCAAGAGCGTGTCAATTTCCGAAAGTTTTGTTTCGGGAGAGACGGTTTTAGGGTGAGTGGTCATCACTTCCGAAACCGTACGATGCAGAAAACTGTCGCCAAAGCGCTCCATACCTCTACGCACATCGCCATCGGTCACAATGCCCGAAATCCGCTCCTCCTCCACGACTATGCAGAGTCCCAGCCGACCACCGGTCATGGTGAGCAAAAGCTTCCGTCATCGAGAGGTTGGGCGCCACGATGGGCAAGTTGTCGGTGTGCATCACATCACGCGCCCGAGTGAGCAAGCGACGTCCCAGCGTACCACCGGGATGGAACTGTGCAAAATCCCCTTCCTTAAAGTCGCGCGCCACAATCAGTGCACAAGCCAACGCATCGCCCATCGCCAAAGTGGCTGTCGTGCTGCTCGTCGGCGCCAAGCCCATCGGGCACGCCTCGCGCTCCACGGCAATATCGAGATGCACGGTGCTGTATTGCGCCAACAGCGAAGTGGGATTGCCGCTCATACCGATGACTGGGATGTTCTTCGCAATCAAATAGGGGAAAAAGCGAAGCAATTCGTCGGTCTGCCCCGAATTGGAGATGGCCAACACCACATCGTGCGCTTCTATCACCCCCAAATCGCCATGGAAAGCATCGAGCGGATTGATGAAGAAACTCGGTGTGCCGGTCGAAGAGAGGGTGGCGGCTATCTTGGCACCGATGTGCCCACTCTTCCCCACCCCCGTGACGATGAGTTTGCCTTTGCAATGGAGCACCAATTCTACGGCGCGCTCAAAATCAGCTCCTATTTTGGGGACAAGCGCCAAAAGGGCTTGTGCTTCATCGCGAAGACATTGGACGGCAGTTTCGGTGTAGAGGGACATAATCGTGTTAATTGTGGTATCTAAAAAGGAGAAATAGGAGAGGCAAAGCGAAACAAAGCATCAGAGCAAGGAGGCCATCACTCCTTCCAAATCTTTCAGGAAGAGCATATTGGGCCCATCCGAGAGGGCTTCGTCCGGGTTGGGATGAGTTTCAAAGAAGTAGCCATCGGCGCCAAAAGCTTTGGCCGCCAAAGCCATGGCCGGCACAAATCGGCGGTCGCCGCCGGTCGTTCCACCCCCACCTCCGGGTCGCTGCACAGCGTGCGTGCAATCCATGATGACGCGGTCGGCCCACTGCTTCATAATCGGCAGATTGCGGAAATCGACCACCAGATTGTTGTAGCCAAAAAGTCGAACCGCGCTCTGTGAGCCAAACTTCTGCCGCTCCGGCCTCGCGACACTTCTCCACGGGATAGCGCATGTCTTCGCCCGAAAGAAATTGTGCTTTCTTGACGTTGACCACTTTTCCCGTCTTCGCTGCAGCCACCAAAAGGTCGGTCTGCCGGCAGAGGAAAGCCGGAATTTGCAGTACGTCCACCACCTGCCCCACGGCTTCGGCTTGGGTGCTCTCGTGGATGTCCGTTGTCAGCGGCAGTTGATAGCGCGACTTGATGTCGGCCAGCATTTGCAGCCCCTTTTCCAATCCCGGGCCACGGAAAGAACTCAGCGAAGTACGATTAGCCTTGTCGAACGAAGCCTTAAAATAAATCTCCACTTGGAGTTTTTCGCGGATTTCCACCAAACGTTGCGCGACAATGTCGAGAAGTTCAGCATTTTCGATGACACAAGGACCGGCAAGAAAGATCGGAGACATGATGATGGAGTATTTGATAGGGAATATAATGCGCTGCAAAAGTACAAAAATCTCGGGAATAGGAACTTTCTTGACTGAAGAATGCATTTTCTCTTCCATTGTTCTTGCGGCTGTCCTCTTTTTTTTAGATATTTGCAGCATAGTTTTTTCCTTATCCCTTATTTCTCTTATCCCTTAGTGTCCAACAAATTCTCCTTAGAGAGAGAATGAATTGGACTCATAGGGAGAATGAATTGGACCTATGGAGAGAATTTTACGCAACCCGTTCAATCATTTAATCCGGCTATGATGCATACAAGTTCCTTCATTCTCGTCTCCATCTTTGGCCTAAGCGCTCTCCCATCCGGTGCTGCTCCGCTCCACGTCATCGAAGAGGTTCACTCTGCGCATCAAATTGCGCAACGTCCGCGGCTTCGCAAGCTCCGGACCGACACGCTTCGCACCCTCGCCTCCGACGACAGTCTACTCTCTTGGCGCAAAAAACTATTGGAGCGTATTTCCGACGAACACCTCAACCGTGGAGTGGTGAACAGTGCCATCAGCGCCATTTCGGGGCAGATTGCCGGTGTGAATGTGGGCGGTGGCGTAGCAGAGCGTTTGGCGATGCTTACAAGCGTCCGCGTGCGCGGCAATAGTTCGATTATGGGCGGCAACAACCCCCTGGTCATCATCGATGGCATTTCCTCCGACCTCGCCACACTCAGTACGATTTATCCCTCCGACATTGAGAAGTTTGAAGTACTGAAAAACGCTTCCGAAACCGCACAATATGGTTCTCGCGGTGCTGCCGGTGTCATCCTCGTGACCACGAAAAAAGGGCGCGATGGCAAATTCCAGATTTCCTACGATGGCAACTGGGGATGGGAGCGCGTCTATCGCAACTTGGAGATGCTTTCTGCACATGAGTATGTGCAAACTGCGCAACAGCTCGGCCGCACCTACATCGATGGGGGGCACAACGTGGACTATACTGCCCTTCCCACACGGGCAGGCAGCGTGCAAAAACCATCACGTGGCCTTCTCCGGCGGCACGGCCGAATCCAACTACCGCGCATCTGTGGCCTACACCGGACGTGAAACCGTCATCCACCACATCGGCTACAACAACTTCGTGGCCAAACTCGACCTCACTCAGATGGCTTTCGACAATCATCTGACCATCGACTTCAGCATCTTCGGTTCTTCGCAAAACAGTCGCAACATCTCCGACCCACAAGCCTTATTTTTATGCCGCGGCATCGCAAAATCCCACACTCTCTCCCGCGTGGAACGGCAGCGGATGGACCGTCAATCCCACCGCCAACCAAATTGCGGCGCCACAAGCCCGACTTCGGGTGAAAGACGAAGTGGTCAATCAAAACTTAAACTCGCATCTCTCGCTGAAAGTTCGTCTCTTGCCCGAACTGTCGTTCAAACTTTTCGGGTCCTACACGTTTACTTCCACAGAGAATGCACAGTTTTCACCCACTTGGACGGCGGCGCAGGCCATGGCCGCACGCAGAGAGGAGAAGCACAAGGACTGGTTGCTCAACGCTTCCCTCAACTACGACAAAACCCTCGGTGTACACCACTTGACGGCTCAACTTTTGGGAGAATATCAAGAGAATGCCCTCACCGCTTTCGGAACAACGGTGCGCGGGTTCAACTACAACGATGCCGGGTTCAGCAATCTTGCACTCGGTGCGCTCCGCCCTTATGGCGGTACTTTCAGTTATGACGAATCCCCCCGTTTGGCGTCCTTTCTTTTCAATCTGAAGTACAACTTATATCGCAAGTACACCCTCGCAGTCAGCAGCCGCTGGGACGGCAGTTCGCTCGTCGGGAAAAACCACACGTGGGGACTTTTCCCCTCTGTTTCCGGCGAGTGGAACATCAAGGCAGAGCCGTTCTTGCGCGACTACTCTCCATTGTCGCAACTGACGCTCCGTGCCGGCTACGGTCTTTCGGGCAATCTCGGTGGCATCAGTGCCTACACCACCCTGCAACGTCTCGAACCACTCGGCATTGTCCCCTACAACGGCACACCCACCGTGGCGCTGGGCCTGGCGCGCAACGCCAACCCCGACCTCACATGGGAGAAGCGCAGCACCTTCAACGTCGGTGTCGCCATGGGCTGGTGGAACAATCGCTTCCTCCTCACCGCAGAGTTTTATCGCGCCCACATCTACGATATGCTCTATCAGTATGACGTGCCCATCCCACCCTTTACGGCCAGCAAACTCTTGGCCAACAACGGCAGTATGCGCAATGAAGGTTTGGAAGTCGGAACAGGACTGACGCCCATCCAGAGTCGCGATTGGGAGCTGAACGTCAATGTCAACCTCACCTGGTCGCGCAGCAAACTTCTGTCGCTCGATGGAGACTATCGCGGTTTTCCCCTGACCGCCCCGCGCATCACCAGTGTGGGCGGGCTCAATGGGGCCGGTTTTTCACGGAGGCAACAACAATGTGCTCTATCAAATCGTAGGACAGCCCCTCGGTGTCTTCTACCTGCCCCACTGCACCGGTTTGGTCACCGATGCCGATGGGCATCGCCACTATGGCATTGCCGACTTGGACGACAATGGGCAGATAGACCTCTCCGATGGCGGCGACAGATACGTGGCCGGACAAGCCACACCCAAATTCATGCTCGGGTCGAACTTTTCGCTCCGCTACTGCGATTTCGACCTCTCGGTGCAAATCAACGGGGCGTTTGGTCACAAGATTTTCAATGGGACAGCGCTGTCCTACATGAACATGTCGAGCTTCCCGGCCTACAATGTGATGCGCGAAGCACCTGCTCAAAACATCCAAGACCAGGTGGCCACAGACTATTGGCTCGAGTCGGGCGATTATGTCAATATCGACTATGTCACCCTCGGATGGAACGTGCCGTTGCGCAGTCGCTACGTGCAAGGGTTGCGCTTCTCTCTAAGTGTGAACAACCTCGCCACCCTCACGTCTTACAGCGGTCTGACACCAATGATCAACAGCCACGTGTTCAACTCCACCATGGGCATAGACGACAAGCGCTCCATCCCCGTCTATCGCACTTATTCTGTCGGACTTAGTATTCAATTCTAATCTCTGTCGCCATGAAAAGCCTATCTACTTTACTGCTGTCGGCAATGGTGTTGCTGAGCAGTTGTCTAAATACGGAATCAGAAAGTCAATTGACCGAAGAAAGAGCCTTGAACAATGCCACCAACCTCTACATTACCAGCGTGGCTTCGCTTTATAACAATGTGGGGGCACACAAGATGGAGAAGGGTTGCAGGGCACTTACCGCGGCGTCTACGACTACAACACCTTTACCACCGACGAGGCCATCATCCCCATCCGTGGCGGCGACTGGTACGATGGAGGGTTTTGGCAAAATCTCTATCTGCACAAGTGGACGGCCGATGATCCGGAACTGCAAACCATGTGGAACTATCTCTTCCGCACCGTGATGCGCTGCAATCATTCTCTCGAGTTGCTCCATCACCACAAGCAGTTGCTCACGCCCTCGCAGCAAATGGCCTACTCCTCTGAGGTACGCGCCCTCCGCGCCCTCTTCTACTATCAGCTCATGGACTTATTTGCCCGCGTGCCTCTCGTCACCAACACCGAAACGGCAGTGGAGCGTGTGCAACCTCGTTCGCGCAGCGAAATCTTTCGCTTCGTGGTGGACGAACTCCAAGCGGCATTGCCTCATCTTTCGGTAGCCCACAGCAATCTCTTGGGCAATCACTATGGTCGCCTCACGCGCCCTGTGGCTCAATTCCTGTTGGCACGTTTGGCCCTCAATGCGGAAGTCTATATGGACGACGATTGGACGGACAGCACGCGTCCGAATGGCGCAAGCATCCGGTTCGCCGTGGGAGAAAAGTCCCTCAATGCCTGGCAAGCGGTGGTCGCCTACACCGATTCGCTCGCGGCTTCGGGCTATGCGCTTGAGCCGTCCTATGCCGGCAACTTTGCCGTGGCCAACGAGCACTCGCAGGAGAATATCTTCACCATACCGATGGACAAGACGCTCTACGCCAATTCTTTCAAAAATCTCTTTCGCACGCTCCACTACATCCACGGCGGCGCCTTGGCACGAGGGGCGGAAAATGGGAGCAGCGCAACGCGCACCACACTTGCCGCCTTTGGCTATGCCACCCCTGCACAAGATCCGCGATTCGCGCTCAATTTCTTTGCCGACACGGTGAAAGTAGACGGAAGAACGCTGAAGCAGGCCGACGGCGAAGCCTTGGTGTATCATCCCGAAGCCATTCGCCTGCAACTCACCGGCTCGGAATATGAAAAAACAGCGGGCGCACGCATGTACAAGTATGAGATTGACCGCACGGCCTACGATGATGGCAAGTTGCAAAACAATGATATTGTCCTCTATCGCTATGCCGATGCGCTGCTCATGCGGGCAGAAGCGCAGATTCGTCAGAGGGCAAGTGGCGATGCCGCCCTCAATGCCGTGCGCGCTCGGGTGGGATTGCCGGCTCTCTCGGGTGCCACGCTCGAAGATGTGCTGAAAGAGCGTCTCCTCGAACTGGTTTGGGAAGGCACGCGCCGGCAGGACCTCGTGCGCTTCCATCGTTTCCACCTCCCCTACGAAGAGCGGCCACAATTGGAGAAAGAAGCCAACGCCTACACCACGGTGTTTCCCATCCCTGCGCGCTCCCTACAAATGAACCGCTTGTTGAAGCAAAATCCAGGGTATTAAGCAGGTGTTCAACTTCCATTAGAAAACCCTCTATTTACATATAGACATCTCGTCGGAAAAATCCGCCACCAGACCCCAACTTTAACATGATTTTAACACCTATCCTCTGAGAGAGTTCCACCTACCTCAGAGGTAGTTTCAACCAGCTCTGAGATAAATTCATCTACCTCTGAACTAAATCCACTCCTCTCTCGCACAACAAAACGCTCCCTTTCTTCTCTCGCACGCGCGCTACACACAACACAGTATCCCTGTATTTTTCCTTCACTGCCTTCACCGTCTTGCGCAAACGCCTCAAAATCAGCACACAACGAAACCAAGGTTTTTACTTCCAAGAAAGGGAGCGTTTCCCCTGCGGTGAAGGCAAACTTTCCCTTTGCCTTCACCCACAACGCACTGAATGACAAGCATTTCACTCTACCGGTGAAGGATTGAAGGCAAAAAACACGAACTATATGGTGTATACGCGCGTGCGCGCGAAGAGTGAGACTTTATGGCCTGACCAATGTCGGCCGCCTCAAAAAGGTCAAGTTGGACTTCCGCGCCAATGTACTCCTTGTCTCCGAAGATACTGCAATCGCGGTAAATCGGCTTAATATCCTTCAGATAGTTGATGTCGTGTACACTCGCCTTGGAAAGGTCAATCGTACTTTCCTTGGAAGGCACAATAGTCAAAGTTCAGCGCACAAATCAGAGAAACGAGGCACAGGGCCGAGATAGCTTCCTTCAAAATAGTTATGAATAAAACGTACTATTAGGTGGTTGATAAAAAATAGGATTCCACAAAGAAGCCACATAAGAACAATCAAAAAAACAAATTTATGAGCAGTAGTATTTTTTTACCAGCATTTTTGCTTCTTGTGGTTGCAACAGGTTTTATCGTAGTTTTTTTCATAAGAAAGCATCCCGAGAAAATTTCTGGATTCAAATTGGAGGGTTCCGAGAATGATATCATCCAAAAAACAAAGTGGGTCAATTTACTATGTCGAATGATAGTCACTGGCAACAGTTTAACTTTAATCGGTGGAATAGTAGCTGTTTACTTGGAGAATGTTCTGATATTTTCATTATTAGTATCCTTACCTGTTCCTATTGGAATTGTATATGCATATAGTAAAAAAAGATAGGCGGAATTATACGAGGGAAAGTAACAATAATAGCCTAATAATCGCTATTATATCTTTTTGCATTATACTTGAATTAGTTGGATTGTTGGCTGTTTCATGTCATGCGACTAGCAACTTAGATGTTGTCACGAATAAAGACGAATTGGTTATTAAAGGATTATATGGTACAAAACATATCATATAGAGACATTAAAAGAGATTGGACTAAAGAGTAATTTGCCAGATATAAAGTTTCGCTCTAATGGTTTTGCTGTAGGAAATACCAGATTAGGAAACTTCATTACCCTAAATGATTCACATATAATATTGTTTACTCATTCAGACTCTTGTTTCATACGAATTGTCACGAAAAAAGACGAAATATATTATTTAAGTTGTCAGGAATCTGACGAAACTATTAAGATTTTCAACGAAATAAAAAAGCATTCGCGAGGTTATAAGATGTTTAGTGCAACCCGTTGGCGGAATTAAATCAGAGCGTACTTAATCCTTCTTATGGGGTTGTTGTTCATGTAATTGATATATTGTAATGCACTCATCGCACTGATTTGTCCTACTACTCGGGCAAAAAGGCCGCAGGTTTCCTTGGTGTAGTTCCTGATGAGGAGAAACTGATCAGCAAGTTGCGAAAACAATGTTTCAACCCGCTTTCTTGCCTTTACAAAAGGGATGAGAGTGGGCTTTCGGTTCTTTTGGTTGAGCCTGTAGGGGCATTCAAGTCTGATGTCGTCCGTCTCGAAAAGGTCAAGTTGGACTTCCGCGCCGATGTACCCCTTGTCTCCGAAGATGCAACAATCGCAGTAAAGCGGTTTTGATGTCCTTCAGATAGTTGATGTCGTGTACACTCGCCTTGGAAAGGTCAATCGTACTTTCCTTGGAAGGCACAATAGTCAAAGTTCAGCGCACAAATCAGAGAAACGAGGCACAGGGCCGAGACGGCGTACATTTCCTCCCTCGGTAACCAAATCTTCGGAGAATTACTTGCCTATCTCCAAGAATTTGACGAACTTTGTACACAGATTGCACATAACGAGATTGTAGAACTCAACGATTTACAGCACCCAGCTACTGATAAATTGTGATATGCGCAACTTTTTTGTGTATTTTACTAATTATTTAATTCCACCAACGAATTATCTTTGTTATCGAAAATAACAAAAAAATAATATATATGGAGATTATTGCATTAAGAGGTCCGCAAAATAGCGGAAAAACAACAACCTTAAAAATGGTGTATGACAAGTTATTGGAACAGGGCTTCCTACAGCAAGATAGTGCTTCTCAAGAACTATCCAATGGAGATTTTCTTGCTATCTTGGAAAATGATGGAAAGCAAGTAGGCATCGTTACACAGGGAGATTATGCAAGAGGAGAATGCTCTGTAAAGAATCATCTTAGGACATTAGAGAATCTGGGATGTGATATGGCTATTTGTGCCTGCACAACCGGTTACGGCAAAGACGGTATTCAAGCCGCTATCAATGCTTACCCTATGCACGATTACATTGAAAAGAAACGAGTTGACAATGCCACGCTATATGACACAGCCAATCATGAAGATGTGAATAAAATAATGACACTGCTCAACCTCCGAAAAGTTTTATTCATTTTATTAAATGAATACACGGATTGGGAAGGTGCATTTCTCTCTACAGCACTCCATGTCGGTGTGGTACCGGGAGGTGAAATCAAGTATAGAGTGCATGCCGTTGCACCAACATTAACGGCCGTCCGCTCCATCGGCGGGTTTAGGACATTGCCCGATTTTGCATTTGACAATATGCCCAATGACTATGCAGCATTAGTTCTTATTGGCGGTAATCGTTGGGATTCGCCCGAAGCAGAACTTGTCACCCCATTGGTACAACAGGCGTTAGACACTGGAAAAATCATAGGGGCAATCTGTAATGGAGCTTCTTTTCTGTGTGCACATGGCTTCCTGAACCATGTCAAGCATACCGGCAACGGACTTGACTATCTGAAACAATGGGGCAAAGAGAGATACACGAATGCTGAAAACTATGTAGAAGCGCAGGCTGTCAGCGATGGAAATATCGTTACAGCAAATGGTGTCGGTCATTTGGAGTTTACACGCGAGATGCTCCGACTGCTAAAAGCCAATAGCACAGAACAGATAGAAATATGGTATGATTTCTATAAAAATGTATTTGTAAAATAAAGGTGCACAAGTTCACATCACTTTTTTTCTTGTGTATTTTTACCGATTATTTAATTCCGCCAACGGGTTAGTTACGTTTCATTTTGAACACCTACTTAGTTATGGCTAATAATATACAAAATACAGACAATACGCCTGAGCTGCAGTCTCCTTTTGATCAGCTTCGTGAAGTGGATACTGATGGTAAGGAATGGTGGAACTCGCGCAAGTTGGCGCGTGTGATGAGCTATGGCAAGTATTGGAACTTTGAGCGCGTCATAGCTAAAGCACAGTCTTGGACTTCACAGAAAGGGTATCACCTTGGTGATCATTTCGTGGAGATTACAGAGATTGCAGAACTTGGTAGTGGTGCGGTGAGAGAGGTGACGAGTATTCGTCTTTCACGTGCTGCATGCATGGCTGTTGCCTTGAATGCCGACAAGAAGAAGGACATGGTTAAAGTCGCACAACAGTATTTCAGTGCTACCCTTACACCTGATGTTGCCGCACGAGGTATGGAGGCATCAATACTCATGTATAAAGGCGGACGTGGCCATATGCAGGTAAAAGTTGTCTTTGATACTAACACCTTCTGGCTTTCCCAACAGAGAATGGCCGAGTTGTTTGGGGTGACTGTACCCACCATAAATCATCATCTTAGTCAAATCGAGGAAAGTGGAGAAATCCATTTGTCCGACGCTATTAGAAGAATTCGAATACCTTCGGACAAATGGTCTGGCGAGGTGATGATGTACAACCTTGATGTCGTCATCGCTGTTGGTTATCGTGTGAATAGTTATGAGGCAACACAGTTCCGCATCTGGGCTACACAAATACTGAAAGAATATCTCACCAAAGGATTTGTGCTTGACGATGAACGTCTGAAGGGTAAGAATGTGTTTGGTGCAGATTACTTTGATGATCTGGTAGACCGCATACGTGAAATAAGAATCAGCGAGCGTCGTTATTATCAGAAGATTACGGATATATACAGCGAGTGCAGTTCTGACTATGATAAGGATTCGGAAGAAACCCGCTTATTCTTCAAAACAGTACAGAACATGATGCATTATGCGGCCACCAAGCAAACTGCTGCAGAAATCATCTATGATCGTGCAGATGCAGAACGTCCTCACATGGGATTGACTTCTTGGAAAAATGCCCCTGATGGTCGAGTCGTTAAGTCTGATGTAACAGTAGCCAAGAATTATCTGAGTGAGAAAGAAGTTGATTCTCTGAACCGACTAAGTAATGCTTTCATCGATATTGCCGAGCAAAGAGCAGAAGATCATATCCTGATGACAATGGCTGATTGGTCCAGTCTCTTGCAGCGTTATATGGACTTGAACAACCGACCGGTGCTGCCTGATGCTGGGCGTGTGACTCACGAAGAAGCAGTCGAAAAAGCACTTACCGAATACGACAAATTCCGCGTCATTCAAGATCGCGAAATCATGAGCGACTTTGATAAGCAGTTGAAACTATTGTTTGGGGACAAAAATGAATCCATTGGTGGAATTAAATCAGAGCGTACTTAATCCTCAATCGGTCATTAAGACGGAAGGATGTTTGACAAAGCGTCCCCTACGCTGCACGGAGTCCCCAAAGGGGGCTTCTCTTGGGTAACCGTAGACGAGGCGGCGCGCAGCGACGACGAACCTACGGAACACGGTCGTGCACAGCCATGCGTCCCCGAAGGGGGCGAATATCGGACGGCACAGCTATTACACCGGTGGGCATTCCGAAAGTCTACCAGTCTACTTGTCTACCGGCATCCGCATCCGATAGGCGTCCCCTTCGGGGGCGGTTCCCTGCAGCGTTGGGCGATCCGTAGGTTCGTCGGGCAAGCCCTCCTCACACTACGGTTATTCGGATTCGCCCCCTTCGGGGACGCTGCCGTCCACACGAAAATACGCAAATGACCGATTGGGGTTAATCCAGGCTATGGGTTTGTTGTTCATATAATTGATGTATTGTAATGCGGTCATCGCACTTTTTTTCCTACGACTCGGGCAAAAGGCCGCAGGTTTCCTTGAATTGAACAGATTTGTAAGATTTCGTCCGGAGGACACTCTTTTCAGTCGCTCTGCCGAGCGAGAAATCCGACAGATTGCGACAAATCTTTTCCCATCTCTTTCTAGCAAAGCCACCGCATCAAAACGAATGTTTTGATGCGGTGGCTTTGTTATTCTAAATGTGCGCTGAGCGATTACTTGCGGCTCTTGCCGTAGCGGCTCATGAACTTGTCTACGCGACCGGCAGTGTCGACGAGCTTGGACTTACCCGTGTAGAAGGGGTGAGAAGTCGAAGAGATTTCGAGCTTCACCAAGGGATAAGTTTCGCCTTCGAACTCGATGGTTTCAGACGTTTTGCAGGTGGAGCGAGAGAGGAACATATCGCCGTTGGACATGTCTTTGAAGACTACGGGGCGATAGTTTTCGGGATGAAGATCCTTTTTCATGTTGTTGGTGGTTGATTTGTTGTTCGTTTATGAATACTGACGCTTTCGGCCAATGTGCAGCCCGAGCGAACACGGTATGCGCCATTTGGATGAGGCCTCGGCGGTGTGCACGTACGTGGCACGCACAACGTTGGTCTAAATCGTGTGCAAAGATACGACATTCTGCATATTCTGCCAAGGGAATGCGCTGTCTTTTTGCGGTTTAAGGCGAAAACAAGGATTTTCAAACCATTTTTTGCCAAATGGGCAAAGCAGGATAGGGGGCGGTCACGTCAATCTCGACATGCGAAACTGGATGCTCAAAACGAATATGACGCGCATGCAGACAGATGCTGCCATCGGGATTGGAGCGAGGAGCACCATATTTCAAATCTCCCCGAATGGGATAGCCGATGGCCGAAAGTTGACAGCGTATCTGGTGATGGCGCCCGGTGTGCAGGTGCACTTCCAGCAACTGCAAGCGGTCGCCCTGTCGCAGACGAGAGAGCAAGAGGCGAGCGAGCTTGCTGTCCTTCACTTCGCGAAGATGGGCGTAGGCTTTGTTTTGGCGTTCGTTGCGCGTGAGGTAGTGCACCACTTCTGTCGGTTCTGCACCGAGCGGAAAAGCAGGACGCCCCTCCACGGGCAGGAGGGAAGTGATGGCATGGTAGGTCTTCTGCACACGACCGGTGCGAAACAGTTCGTTGAGTCGGGTGAGCGCCTTGGAGGTGCGGGCATAGACCACTACCCCACTCACGGGACGATCCAAGCGATGGACGGTGCCGAGAAAGACTTCGCCGGGCTTGTGATACTTCTCTTTAAGATAGGCTTTGATGGCATCGGCCAGCGTAGCGTCGCCGGTTTTGTCGCCTTGCACAATCTCTCCTGCGGCCTTGTTGACGATGATGAGGTGGTTGTCTTCGTAGAGAACTTCCATAATCAATACGAGAAAATAAAAGCGTGCCAACGCGCTGCAAGAAGAAGCACATGGGCACGCTGAAGAGGAAAAGCGCTACGGCTTACATGTTCATACCACCATCCACTTGGATGACCTGCCCCGTCACATAGGAAGAGAGGTCGGAGGCGAGGAAGACAGCCACATTGGCCACGTCTTCGGCTTGTCCACCACGACGGAGGGGAATCTTCTGCATCCAGTCCTTGCGCACGTCTTCGGGGAGCTGGTGGGTCATGGCCGTTTCGATGAAGCCGGGAGCAATACTGTTAGCACGAACGCCACGGCTACCCATCTCTTGAGCCACACTCTTGGCCAAAGCAATCATACCGGCCTTAGAAGCAGAATAGTTGGCCTGACCGGCATTGCCGTGCACGCCCACCACGCTGGACATGTTGATGATGGAGCCACCACGCTGGCGCATCATGATGGGCAGACAGGCGTGGATGAAGTTGAAAGCCGACTTGAGGTTGACATTGATGACAGCGTCCCATTGGGCTTCGCTCATGCGGAGCATCAGGCCGTCTTTGGTGATACCGGCGTTGTTGACAAGGATGTCGATTTGGCCGAAGTCGGCATGAATCTTCTTCACGATTTCTTCAGTTTCGGCAAAGTCGGCAGCATTGGAGGCATAGGCCAGGCACTTCACGCCTTTGGCTTCAATTTCTTGGCGAGTGGCTTCGCCGTTTTCGTCGATGACGAGGTCGGTGAATGCGATATTTGCACCTTCTTCGGCAAAGCGAAGAGCGAGTGCCTTACCGATGCCGCGGGCAGCACCGGTGACAAGGGCGGTTTTACCAGATAAAAGTCCCATAAATGCTTATGATTATATGTGTTAAGTGTTTGGATTTCCTTTTTTGACGCCGAGAATGCGTTGAATCAAGCGCTCCACGACAGCCACACTGTCTTCCATCGAAAGCCCCTCGCCCAAGCGGTCGAACATGAAGGGGACCTCAATGCCCTTCACGGCATAGTGAATCACATCGGCCGTGAGATTGACGTGCTCAATGTCGAATATGCCCATCTCTTGACCTTCTCGCAGGATGCTTCGGATGACGCGAATCTCTTCTAAGTCGAACTTGCGGCGCGCGCGCTCCACGAGGTTGATGTCGCGGAAGAACTCCGCACGCAGCGATCCGTTGCGTTTCACCACCTCCGTCACCAATTTCAAGTGACCGTAGACCAAGTTGAGGATTTTGCGCTCCGGCTCGATGGGCATCTGCACAATCTTGTCCATCTCTTCCGAGAGGTGTTCCAGTTCATACTCAATCACCGCAAGAAAGATTTCCTCTTTGTTGCGGAAGTAGGTGTAGAGCGTGCGACGCCCTTTCTGTGAGGCCACGGCGATGTCGTTCATCGTGGTCGCGTCGATGCCTTGTTTGGCAAAGAGTTCTCGGGCCACCTCTATGAGTTTGTGTCGGGTTTTTGCTGATGGACATAAGTGGAAGTCTCGATAAGAATGGTGCAAAGTTACGCATTTTTTTCGCAAAGTGTGCAGTCTGAAAACAACTTTTCCTACGCGGGCAGCGAGAGCCGGCGTAGGAAAAGGAGCTTTTGAAGTAGGCGCTCGGAGTGAATTGATAGTATCAAGAGCACTACGGTAGATTTTTAGCACCTACTTAACAACTGCGACAAATCATTTCGCGCATGATGTCGGCCATCAGCGGCTGCACCGCATTGGCGGCCTTTTGCACTTCCTCGTGGCTCACCTCCACGATTTTGCCCTCCACCCCTAAATCAGTGATGATAGAGATGCCAAACACGCGGATGCCGCAATGGCGTGCCACGATGACTTCGGGCACGGTGGACATCCCGACAGCATCACCGCCCAGCACACGATACATCTTGTATTCGGCCGGCGTTTCAAAAGTCGGACCGGACGTGCCCACATAGACGCCTTCCACGTGGGCGATGCCCTTCTCCTTCGCGATGGTGCGTGCAAGGTCGAGCAAGCCGCGGTCGTAGGCTTCGCTCATGTCGGGGAAGCGGGGGCCGGTGGGGAAGTTTTTACCACGGAGGGGATGTTCGGGGAAGAAGTTGATGTGGTCGGTGATGAACATGATGTCACCAATTTTGAAACCTTCGTTCGTCCCCCCGGAGGCGTTGGACACGAAGAGGGTCTGGATGCCAAGTTCGTACATCACCCGGACGGGGAACGTCACCTCCTTCATCGAGTAGCCCCTCGTAGTAGTGGAAGCGTCCCTGCATGGCCAGCACTTCCTTTCCGCCAAGCCGTCCGAAAAATCAGCAGCCCGAATGCCCTTCGACCGTCGACACCGGAAAGTTGGGGATGTCGGCATAAGGAAAGGTTTCGATGACCTCGATTTCTTCGGCCAGTCGGCCTAAGCCTGTGCCCAGCACAATGGCGGTGGTGGGGCGCAGCGTGGTGTGTGATTTAATCCAAGCTGCTGTTTCTTGAATCTTTGCTAACATAGTTATATAAGGTGTTTATAAAGCGTCTTCCTCATCAAAGAGGAAGCGCGGGGTGATGCGAATGGAGTGCAGACGCGAGGCGATGGTTTCGGGCAGATTGAGTTCGGCCAGGCGGACAGCGTCTTTTTGTGTGGTCAGGATGAGGGGATGAGCCTCCGCACGCTCAAGGATGCACCGACGGTCGGCGTCGGTGAAACGATGGTGGTCGGCAAAGTGGAGGTGTTCCACCTCAATGCCTTCTGCGGAAAGGTGCTCCAGCAGTGGTTCGGGATGCGCAATGCCTGTGATGAGCAACGCATCGGAAACTTTTGGGCAGCGGGGCATACGCCAAGGTGGTGAAATAGACATCTTGATAGGGCAAAGGCGCTAAGGCTTGCAGCACCCGACTGCGGTCGGCACGCGACAAGTCCGATGGACATTTCGTCACGATGATGATCTGTGCGCGCTGTGCGCCACGCCGACTTTCGCGCAGCCGACCGGCCGGCAGCAGGTAGTCGTTGGCATAGAGGCAGCGATAGTCGGTGAGGAGGATGTTCATCCCCGGGCGGATGTAGCGGTGTTGAAAAGCGTCATCGAGCACGATGGCGTCCAAATCGGGCGCTGCCTCCAAAAGTCGCTCCACTCCCTTACAGCGATTTTCACTCACAGCACACAGCACTTGCGGCGTGTCGAAATGCAAACGCATTTGCAGCGGTTCGTCGCCCACCTCTGAGGCGGTGGAAGTTGTCATCACTCGGCGAAAACCACGTGTGGTGCGGCCATATCCGCGGGAGAGGATGCCCACTTTGCCGATGTGTGCCGTCAGCCGTTCCACAATCCATTCCGTGTGGGGTGTCTTCCCGGTGCCGCCGACAGCGAGGTTGCCCACACCGATGAGGGGCAGCGGAAACTGGCGGGAGGGCAACACACCACGGTCGAACAGGGTGTTGCGCAGCGCCGTAACCCCGTGGTAGATCCAAGCGAGGGGAAGTAAAAGAGGCGTCATTGGAGATTGGGAATAAAGAACATACGCGCTTGCAACGTGTTGTGCTGCTTTGCGTTGACCATAAACGAGAGCGGTTCGTAATACTGTCCCAACATGGTGCGCATTTTGCGCTCCATGTAGTCGTCCTGTTCGGTGGCTTTGGAGAACTGCTCAAACCAGCCGGGCTGGGCTGGATAGGTGGTCGCCTCGTAGTCTTTGAGTTTGCCGAGGCGTGCGGCATACTTCACGGCGTCGTTGAGCGAACCGAGGCGATCGACCAGTCCGTTTTTCAGAGCTTGGTTGCCCGTCCACACGCGGCCCCTGCCCCAGTCGGTCGACATCGGCCAAGGTCATCTTACGGCCTGCAGCGGTGCGACCATCGGCCACACGCGTCATAAAGAGTTTGTAGCCGCGATTGACATGGCCTTGCAGCGCAGCTCCTTCGGTCGCATTGAAGGGACGACCCATACTGTAAAGGTCGGCACTTTCGTTGGTTTTGACCACGTCAAAGTTGAGGCCGAGCTTTTGGGTGAGCAGTTCGGAGGCATCGGGAATCATTCCAAAGATGCCGATGGAACCGGTCAGTGTGGCAGGTTCGGCAAAGATGTAGTTGGCACCGCAGGCCATATAGTAGCCGCCCGATGCCGCCATACCGCCCATCGACACGACCACGGGCTTTTTCTTCTTGAGCAACTGGATGGCGCGCCACATCTGCTCACTGGCATAGGCGCTGCCGCCACCCGAATTGATACGCAGCACAACGGCTTTCACGTCTTTGTCGTTGGCCAAAGCATCCAGATCGCTCACCACCTTCGAACCGACAATCTCCTGCGAAGAGCCCATCATGGCACCTGTGCCGGAGACATCGACAATCGACCCTTCGGCATAGTAGACGGCCACTTTGTCGTCGGCACTCTTAGACTTGGCCGTCAGGGCCAACTGGGTGGGCGTGACAAGTTGCGGAGCGACACCGCCCACGCGCTTGCGCAGCACATCCCGCACCTGATCCACATAGGCCAGTTCGTCCACCAAACGGAGGCGCTTATAGTCTGCCGCGTCGGAAAAAGTCACATAGCGGTCGGCATAGGCATTGAGAGTGTCCACCGGCAGGCGACGCGATTGAGCCACGGCAGCCACCACCCCCTGCCAAATGTCGGAGATGAAGGACGACACCTGAGCACGGTTGGCTTCGCTCATCCCTTTGAGGATGAAGGGTTCGACTGCACTCTTGTACGTGCCCACCTTAAACACCTGCATCTTCACACCGAGCTTTTCGAGAAGGCCCGTGTAGAAGATGGGCTGGCTCGCAATACCGTGCCAGTCGAGCATGCCCGCGGGGTTGAGATAGACCTTGTCGGCCACGGAAGCCACATAGTAGCCGGCTTGCGTGTAGGAGTCGGCATAGGCCACGATGAACTTCTTCGATTTCTTAAACTCCACAAGGGCTTTGCGCAACGCTTGGAGCGTCGCATAGTCGGAGTCAAGCACACCGCTCTCTATATAGATGCCATCGACATCGTCGTTGGTGGCCGCTTCGCGAATGGCGGTGAGGTAGTCGTCGAGGCCTTGCGAAGCGAGGGCGCTGTTGCCCATCAGTTCGGCAAAGGGATTTTCGGCATCGGCGCGATCCTGAAGCGTACCGCTCAGATGGAGGTGGAGCACACTGTGTGATTTGATGCTGCCGGGGTCGTCGCTGAGCAGACCGACAGCCGTAATCATCACCATCGACATCACGAAGGCGAACACGCCGACAAGCATCACGCCTACCATCGAGGCGAGGGTATATTTTATAAAGTCTTTCATATCAATCCTTGTCTTAATCTATGACCAATTCCACAGGGCAATGGTCGGAACCTAAAATTTCATTATGAATGGCGGCCGAGCGCAGACGGTCGTTGAGGCGCTTGGAAGTGACGAAGTAGTCGATGCGCCACCCCGTGTTGCGCTCGCGAGATTTGAAGCGGTAGCTCCACCAAGAGTAAGCGCCCTCCAAGTCGGGATGGAAAAAGCGGAACGTGTCGGTAAATCCGCTTTGGAGCATCACCCCGAACTTCTCGCGCTCTTCGTCGGTAAATCCGGCGTTGCGGCGGTTGGTCTTGGGATTTTTTTAAGTCGATTTCCTGATGCGCCACGTTCAGGTCGCCGCAGAACACCACGGGCTTTCGGGCATCGAGATCGAGGATGTAGCGGCGGAAGGCGTCGTCCCACGTCATGCGATAGTCCAAGCGCCGCAGTTCGTCTTGCGAGTTGGGGGTGTAGACGGTGACGAGATAAAGGTCTTCAAATTCGAGGGTGATGACGCGACCTTCGTGGTCGTGCTCCTCCTGTCCAAGGCCGTAGGTCACGTTCAGCGGCCGAATGCGGGTGAAGATGCAAGTGCCCGAATAGCCTTTCTTTTCGGCGTAATTCCAATAACTTTCGTAGCCGTCAAAGGCGATGTCTATTTGGCCTTCTTGCAACTTGGTTTCTTGCAGACAGAAGCAGTCGGCATCGAGCCGGGCAAAAAGCTTCTTCAAAGCCTTTTTTTCGCGGCAAGCCCGCAAAGCCGTTGACGTTCCAAGAGATGAATTTCATGCGGTAGTAATCAATGGGTTTATTTTGTGCAAATATAGTGCTTTTCTCCGAAAGAAGGGCGGTTTTGCGCAAAAAGGTGCAGTTTTGCACCCCTTCCGAAAGCAAAAAGAGCGGACTACTTCTTGCGCGGCAGCAGGGCCGACTGCGGATTGCGCACACCGGCAGCACGATTGAGAAAAGCCTTGGCCGTACCGAAACTCAGGTTCATGTCGAGGCGGATGGGCAGATGGTTGGCATCGTCCGAGATGAAGAACTTCACGATTTCCTTCTCCTTGCCGTCCTCCTTTTCCATAAACGAGAAGACAAGGCAACGGTAGGTCTCACCCATCTTGTCGAGCTTCACGTTCTGCCGGCCGCGGAAGACGATGCTCTGGCGCGAAGTCCCGCCGCCGTCGGCAATGTTGAAATACTGCCGCGTACCGGGACGCCAGTCCGTCACGTCGTAGGAGCGCGCACGGAGCATCATCGACACCATGTCGTAGACGCAGGTCGAGAAGGTGGACTGCTTACGCTCGTTGCCGCGATAGTTCTTATTGACCGTCATGTCCACGGTGCACTTCCCACCGTTGTAGCTGTAGCGCACGTCGTCCACTCGATAGTACGACCCTTCGTGGGCGTGCTTGTTGAAAGCCAGCGGCACGAGCCCCGTGGTCGTATAGGCCGTGAGGGTGTCGCGCATCACGAAAAACTTGTCCGCGCGCCGATTGGTCGAGGTGATGAGATAAGTCCGATAGGCAGGTTTGCCGGCATAGGGTCGTTTGCTTCACTTCCCACTTGGCCGTGCCCACCTTCACCCACACGAAACTCCAATTGAAGTAGAGGTCGAAGTCGAGCGTTTCGCCATCGGAAAAGGCGGTGTTCGTACCGCCGCACTGCGCCGAGACCGCATTACAGCCCAGGCAAAGAAGAAGAGTCAGAAGGATTTGTTTCATAAGAAAGAGGATGAGATATGAATAAAGTCGGATGCGCTACCCCCGAGAAGCGGCAGCGCGGGAGAGTTGATAGCTGTTCCACAGATTGTGCCAGACGCTGTAGAAACCGCCCGCGATACTGCTCACGGGATCGAAAAAGGTGTAGCCCGCCCAGATGAGAAACACCGTGTTCTTCTGCCCCAGCGCCTGACCGCCCGCAATGGGGTTGTCGTGGCTGCGGCCGATGCTCCGCCCAAGGGCAAACTGCACAATGCACGCTCCCAGACTCACAGCTCCGATGGCCAGCAGCGTGCCCACGGCCGCTCTCGTGGTCATCAGCGCATGGGTGCTCACGGTGATGGCCAGCGCCAGGCTCACCGCCCAAAGATAGAAGGCAAAATCCTTCAGCCCGAGGATGCGACGGTGCACTCCCTTGAAGAGAAAGCGCACCAGCAGCGCGGCAAAGAAAGGGAGGATGAGCATCGGGAAAATCCGCCCCATGATGAGGAAAAACGAGGTGAAAAAGTCCAACTCCGGATGCGGTGCCACCCACGGCACAACGGCCGGCACACTGAGCGCCACGGCAAGGTTGATGAGGATAGTGTAGGTCGTGAGTCCCTCGATGTCGCCCCCGAGTTTACCCGTCACGACCACCGCCGCCGTGGCCGTGGGACAGATGAAGCAAAAGCATCGCCGCTTCGATCACGGGCGCAGGAACAAGCGTAGGAAAGGCACGCAGCAGCGCGGCCAGCGCCACAAACGCGCCACACTGCACCACAAGATGCACCGCGTGCCAACGGCGCGGCACGAGATGATGAGGGTCGACCTTGCAAAAGGTCACGAAGAGCATGGTGAAGATGAGCACAGGCTGCACCGCCTTCACCGCCCCCAGTGCCGACGGCAGCAGACGCGCACCAAAAAGGCAGCGCCATCCAAGCAAAAATAGAGCGCGGCGCCCACCACGATGGCGATGGCAAGCATCCAGGTGCGAAGAAATCGTTTCATAGGGTCGGAAAAAGAAAAAAATAGGACGAAAGGGCGAATTTCCATCAAAGGCATCGGCAGTCGGAATGCGGTTTCCCTTCATTCCGCCTACCTCCCTCGTGCATTGTGAAGCGCGCCTAGGCAAAACTCCATGCGCATGGCGTTGCGTCGCCGATCGCATGGCGTTGCGTCGCCAATAGCATGGCGTTGCATCGCCAATAGCATAAAGTTTTGTTGGCGACAACAACTTCGGTGTACAAAGTACTTATCGAGAATAGTCGTAAGTATCTATTTCTTCATCGAAAGTGAGAGGAGCAGTGTAGCCTCGCTCGCGAAACAGGGCAACAAGGCCCTCTTGCTCCTCCGGAGTAAGCCATCGTTTGCAATGCGCTGTGCGATAGTAGCTGCCTTCGCTGCCAAGAAATGACAACACAGCATTGCGCAGCCCTTGCGCATCGCAGTGTTTCACCTCATCGTAGAGGTGCGAAAATCCGCGCGCCAGATGTACCACGCGCGGCTCCACAAAGTGAGCGCATTTGTCCTGCTTGCGCGCGGTGGGAAAGACGGCCATCCCCATCGTGGGCGGTGGCTCCTTGAGGTCGGCCTCGATGAGCACCTGCCCTGTGAGATGGCGCAGACATTGTTCGCGCTGTGGACATTCAGGGTCAAAGCAATGTCCCCACATTTTGGGGATTTGCTGAAATAAAGGTGTGGTAGGCATTAGTAGGATATAGATGACATTAGGTTGAAAAATCAATCGTCGGCTTTTACCCTTTTTCCGCCTTCGAGCTTCAACATCTCGTCGCGGAGCTGGGCCGCGGTGACGAAATCGAGTTCGGCCGCGGCAGCCTTCATCGCATTGCGGAGAGTCTCTATGCGTGCCAGGCGGTCGGCCTCATCGAGGACGGGCGAGGGAGCGGATTTGCCTTCGAGTCGGGAGGGGTGAAGCCGCTTTCCACCATAGCCGGCAGCCGCTTCGGCCGCTTGCAGCACTGCTTCGGCCTGCGGTGTGTAGCCACTCTTGGTGGTGTGGGGGGCGAGGTCGGTGGTGCGCGCTTCCACGCGGTCCTTGCCCAACTGCCCGAGTTGGCTGGGCGCACTCGCCTTTCGGATTTGGGTGGGCGTGATGCCGTGCTGTGCATTGTAGTCCATCTGCTTGATGCGACGGCGGTTGGTCTCGTCGATGGTGAGCTGCATGGAGCGCGTGATGCGCTTGGCATACATGATGACGCGGCTGTTGACATTGCGCGCCGCGCGGCCGGCGGTCTGCGTCATCGAGCGGCGGTCGCGGAGAAATCCCTCTTTGTCGGCATCGAGGATGGCCACCAGCGCCACTTCGGGGAGGTCGAGCCCCTCGCGAAGGAGATTGACGCCCACCAGCACCTGATAGACACCGGCACGGAGGTCTTCCATGATTTGCACCCGTTCGAGGGTGTCGATGTCGGAGTGGATGTAGGCCGTGGCGATACCGAAGGAGAGGAGGTATTCCGACAGTTCTTCAGCCATGCGCTTGGTGAGCGTGGTGACGAGGGTACGCTCATCGTGGGCGATGGCGATGCGGATTTCTTCGAGCAGGTCGTCGACGGGGAAGTCGGTGTCGCGCACCTCGATGGGCGGATCGAGCAAGCCCGTGGGGCGGATGACTTGGTCGACAAAGGTGCCGCCGGCCTGCGCGAGTTCGTAGTCGTCGGGGGTGGCACTGACATAGATGACCTGCCGCGCCAAGGATTGGAACTCTTCAAACTTCAGCGGACGATTGTCCAGCGCTGCGGGCAGGCGGAAGCCATAGCCCACGAGGGCCTCTTTGCGCGAGCGGTCGCCGCCGTACATGGCACGGATTTGCGGGATGGAGACGTGGCTCTCGTCGATGACGATGAGAAAGTCGTCCGGAAAGAAATCGAGCAGGCAGTACGGACGTGTGCCGGGGGAGCGTCCATCGAAATAGCGCGAATAGTTTTCGATGCCCGAACAGTGGCCGAGTTCGCGTATCATCTCTATGTCGTAGTTCACACGCTCTTCGAGGCGTTGGGCTTCGAGGTCTTTGTGTTGCTCCTTGAACCACTGCACCTGCTCCACGAGGTCGTCCTGGATTTGGCGGATGGCGAGTTCCTGCGTTTCTTTGGAGGTGAGGAAGAGGTTGGCGGGGTAGACTTTATATTCGTCAAACGCACCGATACGTTGCCCCGAAAGACTGTCGACCTCTTCGATGCTGTCGATTTCGTCGCCCCAGAAATTGACGCGCAGCACATCGTCGGAGTAGGCGAGGAAGATGTCCACTGTGTCGCCCTTCACGCGGAAGTTGCCGCGTTGCGGTGCCACGTCGTTGCGGGAGTAGAGGCTGTCCACCAAGCGGCGCAGGAGGACATTCATCGCGATGCGCTGGCCGGTGCGCAGGAGGATGACATTTTCGTAGAATGCCGAGGGGTTACCCATACCGTAGATGCAGCTCACCGACGACACCACCACCACATCTTTGCGCCCCGAGAGCAAAGCCGAAGTAGCCGCCAGGCGGAGCTTGTCAAGGTCGTCGTTGATGGCGAGGTCCTTTTCGATATAAGTGTCGGTCGAGGCGATGTAGGCTTCGGGCTGATAGTAGTCATAGTAGGAGACGTAGTATTCCACCGCGTTATGGGGGAAGAAACCTTTCATCTCGGTGTAAAGTTGGGCCGCCAACGTTTTATTGTGGGAAAGGATGAGGGTAGGTTTTCCGGCGTTGGCAATGACGTTGGCGATGGTGAAGGTTTTTCCCGAGCCTGTCACGCCGAGGAGCACTTGCGCCGGTTCGCCGGCCTTCACGCCTTCGGTGAGTTGGCGGATGGCTTCGGGCTGGTCGCCCATCGGGCTGTAAGGGGAGGTGAGTTGAAAAGCTGCCATAATGTTCTGTTGTGGGGAGCGGGTTAAGTGGGTGTTCAAAATGAATTGATACTAGATTTGTTTCAATTTTTCGATGGTGTCAAGGCAGAGAATACCCTACACAGAAAATAGTTACGATTAACCTTGAAGACCTACTTAATAGCGACAAAGTTACGAAAAAAAACAACGCCGCCCCGTTTTTAGCTATAAGAAAAGCGGCGGCAGGCGCTCATTTGCACCTGCCGCCGCGTAGGCAGAGATTGAAGTTGCCTTGTCGCATCGAGGCAGCACAGCCACCCTTGATCAAGGCCTACAACTTACGCTTAAACACGACGTTCATAAACGTCTTCTCCGTCACATCGGGGGCTGCCGACACCAGTTTGTAAGTCAACACGCCTTGGTTGGTCAGCCCTACGTTGGTAAACACCGCCTTGTCATAGTACGTCACGTAATACTCCAAATCTGTTTTAGCCACAACGGGAAGACCCGTAGCCCCGGCACTCTGCACAGCAGGTGGAGAAGGAATACCCGAACCAGCAGGATTGAACTGGTCGGTATAAAGTTTGTACAGATCAATGGTGAAGGTCGATGTCCCCGAGTTGTAACTGGGGTCGGTCGTTTCGACGGGAAGCAGCACGCTGGGCATGTAGAAGAACAAGGGCCAAGCCGCGTTCATCACGCCCAACACGCCTTGGTCGTTGGTAACGACCACCTTGTTGGGAGCGAAGTTGGTGCTCTTTCCGGCATCGTAACTGCCTGAGGTGTTCGTCGTCACACCCTCCCCCGTTTTGGGGAGGGTCTGGATGCGGACGGAGCCTTGCACATCAAGTTCTTCAGTCGGAGTTCGTGTGTTCACACCGACGCGTTCTGTTTGGGCGAGTAGGCCCAGAGAGAAGGTGAGAAGCCCCAAGACAAGGGCTGATTTTCTGAGTTTCATATCAGTTGCTATTTTTTGTGATTTGTTCGAAAGATATTCATGCTATTTCTTGACACGCAAGCGCAGATGAGGATTAATCATGGGGGCGAAAGAAGAAGAGAATTTCACCTGAATGTTGGGACTTGTTGAAGAACAACTACCCAGCGTGGCCGTACGACGGTAGAAGACCTGCTTCTGACTACTGGGGAAAACTGTCGTTTCTTCCAATTCACGATAAGTACCAACGGGGGTCCATCCAGACACACCATCGTCACTTCGCTCCCAGAGATAGGTCACACCAACAATAGGCATCACGCGACCTTCAGGAAGTGTGAACTTTTGGTTTCGTCTGGCTTTCACTATCAGTTCAGAAGGTTTGAAAGTCTGTGTCGGCGTTTCATTGACAACAATCAAATTGACCGGAGTCTCTTTCTTACAATTCTTATAGCTGTCTTCACGCTTAAAGTAGCGAGGACCGACTTGCTGTCCAACGTAAGTATAACTATCATTGGTCTCACCGGCTATTGCGGTGAAGTTCGCTCCATCTCGGCTCTCATACCACTGGTAAGCCACACTTCCCGCTGTTCCATTGCTCTCTGCAGTAGACGCTCCTGGTGAGAGAGTCACAGAAGTTCCCTTACAAACGGCTTGATTGACGGCAGGAGCTGTCGGCTGCGCGATGTGATTAACGTTGAGCGTGAAAGTCATTCGAATGTTAGTAGAGCAGTCATTGGGCGAAATATCCAAAGTGTAAATTCCGGCATCCGAAGACTGGATATTATTGAGCGTGAGAATACGGTTGCCTTCTTCTGCAGAAGTGAGTGTACGAGTACTTCCAGCCGGAAGCGTCCACTTGTAGGCTGCTACAGGGAAAGATTGCCCGACAAAGTAACATCTTCACCGGAACAATAGGTAGCGGTACGCCCCAACTTACTAGTAAGGTTTGCGACACTCAAAACCGTGGTGTTATTCTTTATGGTCAGATTTCCACAAGCATCTGTGATTTCTACCATATAGGTTCCACCCTCTACGCCATAATCGAAAGTCGCGCTCCCGGACGAAGTCTGAGGATTGGGCGCACCCGGTGTACTCGGAATCGGTACTGCTCCACTACTTTCTTTGGGTCTATCATAGAAGGTGTAGGTGTAAGGAGGAGTTCCATTCATAGCCTCAATGTAGTGTTTACCCTTTCCTGTGGCTGTACAGTAGAAAGATAAGCTCTTGTTGACATCAACCTTGTGTTCTACTCGGTTGGGGCGATAGTTTGAGGTAAAATTACAAGGGAGGCCATAAAGTTCAATATTGAACTCCTGTCCTTGAGGGACAGGTAAGGGTCGTCCATCGAGAGTTGAGCTTTGATACCGCACCCTGGTAACGGGATTCGTATAATCATAGCCCGTAACATTAACCATTCGTCTCACACCCTTGGCATCTTTATAGTAGGCTTTATCCGGAACAACCAAATTCCAACCATCACAAGTTTGAGACCAGCCATCCTCAATATTCACCTTAAATTTAGCATTGAGCTGTGCAATTCCGGAAATCGTACGGGTAACCTTGCCTCCACATTGGGTATAAGTTCCACTCACTGTTTCACCAAAATAATAGCTAGGAGAGTCCCAGGTATTATAAGACTGGGTTGTTCCATATACGAGATACTTCTTGTTCTTGAAATCATAATAATCTGAATAAGTACCTGCTGGTGGTCGGTTATATAGTACTTCGCCCCCTCCACTTAACTCAGCAACAAAGGTAGTATCCCCCCTCACAAAAGAGAATGTCGTTTCTGGTAAATAATAGTATGATGTACCAGGATCCAAAGGTGGATATTTAAATCTCACATATTCAACTTCATACTTCGAACCGTCACTACTATTGTTATATCCACACTTATTGTAAAGTTCAAAATCTGAAATGAGGGTATAACCTCCGGAGCTAAACGTCTTAGTCTGAAGAAGTACCCCACTGCTGTTGTAAGATTCAACGGTATAATCTTTAAACAATGGAGAATCAAACCAATGTTCTTTTTCCAGCTGCTTCGATTCATAGAAAGGTTGGGACTCCTTTGCTGCTCCTACGCCTCTATAAATTTTGAAGAAAACCGTACCTGGGCAACCGTTGTTCGTATAAACCAGCATAGGCATAACATCGCACTTCTGCCGTCCTCTGTCTGTACTAAGTTCAGCTTCTGGATAGGGATTTATCGTCTTGGTCCATTGCACAGTGTTATTATTATCAAGAATTGAAAACTTCACATGGCTATTTCCTTTATAAGAGTAATAATCATAGAATCTGCCACGATAGATTTCGCGTGATGCGGCGGGGGCATCTAGGTCTTCAACCAGTAGTGTGTAGAATCCACAATTTCGATAAGGGTTGTCCGAATAGTAGTTGGTCAAAACTGTATTGCCACAGGATTGGCTAAGGCTATAACGATGGCTTTCCAGATAATTGCTACTCTTTTCTGGAATACCCGGACACAAAGCAGTAACCTTAATTTTATAATTTTCATTTTAATTGATAGGAAATTTCCTGACCGATTACTTCATTATAAAAAGGTTGGAGGGAGGATGACACCAGAACTCGACTCAATAGAGAATTTCACTTGATCTTTCCAATAAATGTACTCTTCGCGCCCCATAAATTCTTTTAATCGGTACTTTCCGTCAGAACCACACTGAACTGCTATCCCCCTCGGAGATATCGAGTGATCTTGTGTATCCAATAGTGTATACTCAAAAATCATAAGTCTTACAAAGATTGACGACTCTAAATTTATATTTTTCCTGGAGGGAAATTCATCAATTTTGAAGTATTCATGGGATTGACGTAGTAGGTTTCTACAATCACGGGATTGTTGCGTTCCAATTGCATCGGTACAGTAATACCCGATCCGGCAGGAGCCTCAATAATAGAGAACTGATAACTATCGTCAATCGTTTTAGGGGTGTTAGAAGAGTTGGCCTGGACATCATCAGCATATTTGAAGGCAAAATACCCCGTTGAGCAATTCTTGAGAGAGGGACGTGTGCGCATAGGATCAATCGCAATGTTCATGATGGGGGTCGTTCCCTCGACGTCAATCGTACGAGTGATGGTAATCGGAGTGCCACCGATACTATAGAGAGCCTCTGCAGTAAGCTCGTATTTTCCCTTGGCCAAATTCGGGAAAGATATCGGTTTTGAGACATTGGGTGGCGAAACCGTTTGGGTTTCATCATAATTATTTTCCACACTAGTGAGGCGATAGGTCAGAAACTGAATTCCCACCACATCTCGAACTTGGGCAGTAATAGAAGCATTATGTTCGCAAGTAGTTCCCACAACAGAAGTCATGAGTGCAAACTCCCCGGAAGTCACTTTTGCAACTGTATTCGCTGTATAGTTTTGTTCCGAGCATGAGGAACCACCATCATAAGAATAAGTAACTGCATACTCCCCTTCCGGAAGATTGTCAAACGTCACCATTTCGAATGGAGAAGCAGCAGTTTTTGTATACTCCTGTTGTGACGTTTTATGCTTCAACTTCCAGGTATGGGTACCACCAAAAGGCATAGTATATTGGGGATACTCGGGGGAATTGAACGGAACAGTAACCGTAATTGTTCCCAGGTTCTTATCGACATGGTTATAAATCTGAGTAGGTGTAGATGTTGCTGAAAGTTTGTAGAGGTAAATATACCTAGGCTTCTTCACCTCTTCGCGATACACCTCGCGCCCATTCAGTTCTACGGCAGTGTGGAAAAGACTGTAATCTTGGTCGTCCAATACTCCCGGGAAGTATGTCCATGTCTTTCCGGACGCTTCCGTTTTGGAGGCGACTGTTGTGAAGGTCGAGGCACCAGGTGCCGTACGCTTGTAGACTTTGAAAGTCAAGGTCTTTCCAGAAAAGTCATACTTTTCTGGGTTCACCGTAACCACTATTCCCAAAGGACTGCTACTGTTGGGACAAGCCATATCAGGATGATTACGTCCTTCTATATTCTTAACTCCCACCTGAACTTCTGTGGTAAGTTCGCAGTCTTGTCCTTCAAAAGTAGCGATAGCTTTATATAGCCCTGGAGGAAGACCATAAAAATACGCTGCGGAACCAGGTGTTACTCTTCTTGTATAAGTAGTTCCACCATTTAGCGAAACTAACTTAAAAGTCGGACTTATTTCTTCGTCAACATGATACGCCCGTGCACTCAAATTGAGATAAACAACCCCGTCAGGGGAACTCAATGTAGCTGGCTCTTGCTGTACAGCCTTAAAGTCAAACACTTTCGAGAGATCTGTTTCTGTGCGTAGCGTAAAGTCGTGGTTAGCGGCTGGATAGGCACAAGCTCCAATAGGCTTGTAAGTCAAGCGATATTCCCCAGCCGGCAAGTATATATTAAAACTAGAATTTGTGTTCTCACCCTTATAAAAAACAGCATTATCGGATTTTCTTACCAACAACAAATCCCAAAGACGGACATCAGGACTGGGCCGAGGTAAATTGAATTCCACACGTCCTTTCAAGTTGCCACAAAGTTGTCGTATATAGTAACTCGTGATAGGAGGAGTCGTCAGTGCTCCTTCTATTTCGAACTCTTTAGTAACGCTGATACTGGGATCGCAGGTCACGAAGACCCTCAATTTGTACTTACCCGCTGGAAGTCCCCTTATCTCTGCTCTATCGTTTGAATCTGTAAATTTTTGAGCATCATAGGGGACACCATCTTTGAAAAGCTCCCAAGAATAATAGCCTGAAAACAACCAAGTACTGCTGGGCATAGTACTATTTCTATCGTCTACAGCAAAGTTCACCTGACCAGAATCCACACATCCAGAAGAGGCTCTTGTCCGGAAATTCTCCAAATCAATAGACGGTTCTTTTACTTCGAAGTCCTTAATAAGAACGGTTGAAGGCGTACAACGACTGCGAAGCTGCAATCTGTATTTTCCGACCCCGGGCACAAGAATACCCAACGAAGGAATATCGGCATAATTGCCGGAAGCCACCAAAGTGCTACCTTGATAGATTTCATAAGTACCTTGTGCAAACTCATCTTTGACCAGCTTCACTTGTTCTTTAGAAAGATTTGAGTTCTGAATTCCATCCAACGAAATATATACATAACGCCTATTGTCCACACAATAAGTCTTCATGCGTCCATCTTTAACATCTATATCCAAATACCATCCTTGCGGTATTAAAGCCCGTTTTACTTCTTGCGCATCGCCGCAGTCAGGTGCAAACTTTGCCACTACAACTCCAGAGGTCAGCCCCGTAAGGGTAATAGAAGACCAACCTTTATCGAAAGACTCCGTATGAACTACATTTCCACCGGAATATACCTCCAAGGTTCCTGGTCTAGGCGATGGCTGCCGAAGTCTAACTTTTACACTGGCATCTGCCACACAGATACCCGATGGCTTCACAAGCTCTTCAATTTCAAGGCTGGGAAAGTCATATATATTAACGTACTCATCGCTGGTTTGTACTTTCCCACAGACATTAGCCGTAATCTTTAAGTTCAGATAAGAAACCCCCTGGGGTATTGGCAGGTTTTCGAAACGCACCTTGGTTTTCCCTTTCGCGGTCTGAGTGGCTAATACTTGTCCATTATAAGTCACCTCGTAGACAACATCAACATCTTCCGGAACACGAGAGACTTCAGCGGTGATAACACCTGGACAGTTCTTGTAAAAGTAGGCTTCTCTACTTGTGCGCAGCCAAAATGAAGATGCCGGCGATGAAACCGAAAATGAGCTTTTTATCTCCGTGTTACAATTGGTGATACCCAGCACGTCATAAGAGCCTTCAGGAAGATCTTCAACAGTGACTTTGAAATCAGGAGCTGCTGTGCTTGCAATAGTTTTAATAGGTGTTGTTTCTCCTTCTTTGCGAATTTCGTAGTTCATCGAAGAGATGCCATCAGCTCCATAAGTTGAGAGGTCCACCGAAGCTTTAAGCACACAATTTGCAAGAGTCGTTTTTACGTTCGGAGAGATACCCATATTTGCTGAGACATAGAGTTGAGTGGTCGTACTTGCTCCGCAATCAGCGATAGCTGTGATCTCATATTGCTGGTCTTTAGTGAGCCCGGGGATGGTAACCTTGAAGTCTGGGGCTGCCGTACTCGTCTCTGTTTTGAACAAGGCCGTTTCGCCATACTTACGGAGCTCGTAAGTGATTGAGGAAACACCGGAAGCATTCTGTATAGACAATTCAGCTTCTGCTTTCTCTACACAATTTGTCAAAGTAACAGAAGCGCTTGAAGAAACATACCAATTGCTATAAACATATACGTTCCAATTGACATCTACAAAATTGTTGCCATCCCATTCCCCATTTCCATAAGGATTGCTAGGTTCTTTCGTAGGATTGGTACAGTCAGGTACAACAGTTACATCATAGGTGTAGTTTCCTTCGCTCGAAACAGGAATTTTATGTTCTTTGTAAGGCTCGGTAGTTGTGCCGGAATTTATCACAGTATTGCTGCTGTCATAAATTTTGTAGCGCAGTTCCTTGACTCCCGTCAGAGGATAGGGAGGCATAGTTAACTCGTAACTGCAACCGCCGCCACCACCGGAAAGATATAGAAAAGTCCTCTCGAAAGAACTTGCCGAAAGGTCGTCATAAAATTGAAGCTCGGTTGTTTCGGGCGTGACTCCGCCATAGTCTGCCGCCACTTCTATCTTATAGTCTTTGATGTAACCTTTCAAATTTGCAGGTAGAGTAATATCAAAAGGCTGTCCTATATTGGTCGTCGAAACCTCTACAGGAATTTCTGTATCAGTATTGTCGGTCACCGTAAATTTGTAGGTCAATTTCGTGAACCCGGGTACACGGTTGGCGTACGTGATGCGCAACACGCCCGGAGTGTCACAACTGGTATTGCCTCTAAAGAAATTCATCGTAAAATCTTCCGCCTTAAGGGCCGGGTGTCCCTGAGCAAAGGCCGAAAGCCCCAGGGTCGAGAGAACCATGGAGAGCAAGAACGTCACCAAGAAGCGAGGAGGACCCTGCCTATGGCGAAAAAGTAAAGAAACGGACATAATTATTGGGTTTGTTTAGTTTATATCACATAAAGACACGCTTTAGGCGTGCAAAAGGGTAGAACGAAGCGACTGCTCGTGCCACCAGGGCATGGGTAGTCAGTTTGTTCATTGTGAAATCATTCACCTTTCGCTCAATTCCCGAGCAACAAGCGGCCACCACAGACCGGTGGCTTCAATAAAAGTCTTTGCATAGTGTGTGAGAGTAGAATAAAATGAATGAGTAATCCTATCGATGTTATGGAGAGCTCTTGAAAAGTATCTCCAAAGATATAACTATTTCAGCACCTGAACAAATTCGCCCTTTAATAACTCTACAAGAAAGCACCGATTCCATCATTCTTGACACCTGGAGGTTACATAAGTGGATGTAAAATCATTATCGTTCTATGCTTTCTTCCTGATGTGTAAATGACCTCGATTTTGCATAAAAGAACTTTTATGCTATCACATGCAAAGAAAATGGTTTAGCCGTGCAAAGAAAACGATTTAGCAGAGAAGTGGGAGAAAATCGCCCCCGGCGCGCCGCCCGCTGTCCACCGTCCCCAAGATGACGACAGCCCTCTGTACTGCTTCTCCAAAATCCCAATTCGGTTTAACAAGAACCTGAGGCCGAACTCAGGTCACTAGTTTTTAATTCAACAAGCAAAGTAATAAATAGGCTGAAATCCTCTTGCAGGATTTCAGCCTTATTTTTCACACCAAAAAAATTTTACTGGACAGCAATAATTATCAGTAAAACGATTTTATCGAATATGCTTCTGACCGGCAGCATCAATAACAACTCCATGCTGAACCGAAGAGGTCACGCGTCCTGACAAATCATAAGTTCTTCCCAATATATCATTCTTGACAGAGGGGCGAGACAAAGCCGTGGAGACAGCAGTAGGCTCAAGTTTCCAAATATTATTCCACTGAGTGAGCGATTGTAAGGTTACTTGAGACGTAGACGTAGGAGTCAACGGTAAAGACCAACCATAGTTTGAGGCATCAGCAATAAGCAAAAAGCCTTTGACCTCTCCTTGTTTATGAGAACGTATCGTCCACGAGTAGGGCATTTTACTTTCTATGACGCGTCCTCCATAGGTCGCACTTTGTACTGCGGCGTACTTCTTATCGGCTTTATTTAAGAGATTGAAAGTACCATTTTCTTGACGAATCAATTGCCACAGAATCGTAGGGTCGGCATCCAAAGAAATTGGAGATTCTACTGATGTAGGTACGACATAGCCATTTTTGAGTTGAGCCACATAGTCCGTCAAATTGGGATGTGCGGAACGAATCACATAGTAGCGATCGGAAGAAATCGCATCTACGGCTGTAGTCTTTGGCGCTTTCACGAATTTCTGATAAGCCTTTACATAAATCTCATATTGCTCTTGTGAGACAGGAGACTGTTTCGCTATCAAATCTCGAGCAGGTAGAAGTTCTTTTTGCAATTGTTTTATCGCAACTTGCGTGTACTGTCCTTCTTCATTGGGCAGGACATCCTCGACAATACGATCACAGCGTTGCAAAAGAGCAATGAGCATCTGGCGGAAATCTGCTTCTACAATATGCCATGTTCCAGGGTGACATAAGGTGGGATTGTCCAAAGCTACAACTTTGTTTTCGGCCGGCACATCGTTGTTCCGGTCTCCACCAAAAGTTTTGATGTAGAGTCGGCTCACACGCCCGGTTGCCGTTGTGCTATATCCATCTACTTTCGATAAAACTACCGCCCCTGGTACATAATCATATTGTTGGGCAGGGACAGAAGCACGATCTATCCGAAGGGGAGTGCCATTATTTAGTGAAGCGCAAGGGTTGATCATAAGCCCCTATAGTAACTTGTTGATCATTGCTGAGAGCCTTCAAAATCCATCCATTCTGTGCAGGAACAAACGTAAAGAGTTCTTCCGGTTCTTGCTGATCGGTATAGTGCACTCTGAGCGCCTTCTTTTCATCGGCATAGAGCGTTGCACCGGCATATTTTGCCTTATAATAAGTAGAAGCAGAGAACAGACGATATACCTTTCCTGCAACAGGTTGCGTAATAGGAGCAACCTTGAAGACCTCAATTGCTTTTTTCAAAGTCTCTGCTTGTTGTGCTTCATCGCCACCCTTCTGTTTCTTCACCGCTTCCACGGTATTTGCCAAGGCTTCACAGGTACTTTTTGAGGCATAGCCTACTTTATCGGCATGCGTGCCGGCCAATAAGGCCTCAGCTTCCTCAGTGAGTCGCAGGAGTTCTGATTTATCCTCCGGAAGGAAGAAATGCTTCGCATAGGTCATATTCCGACTGTCAAAAACAATACGATGAGCTTGCAGACGATAGAAGAAACTCAACCACTCTTTCTTGTCATGTGGCAACCAGGCAATCTCAGAGAGTGCAAGCAAACGTGGCAGAAGTTGGTATTCCAATTCGGCGTTGTTATTGGTGGTTTCTGTCCACATGTTGCCTTGTACCCCAAGTCCATATTCCACCTTACCAGCTTTGCGCAAGCGTTCCAATGGGTCAAACTTGTAAATCTTCTCCACACTGTTCACATTATTATCTCCCCATCCGCCGCGATAACCTTCATTAACATCGGCTTGGTCAGGTCCGACCTGCATCCAGTCGAGATAAAGCACGTTGTAGGGTACGATGACACTATGGAAGCCCTTTGAAGCCGCCAAGACATCGGTCCAGTTTGTCCATCGGCCACTTCCATCAAGCCCTAGATTCCATGCCATAATAAGAGGAGAGACCTCTCCTTTATGACGCTTCCAATAATTATCAGTTTTAGTTTCTATCAGTTCATCCCAGGCAACAATCTCTTTGTTATATTTCTTCTTCAAATAAACGGCCAATTGATGTACTAACCAAGGTTGCAACTCGCCAACTCCATTTAGATTATTATCTTTAATGCGCTGCTGACAAAGAGCATTCTCTTTCCAACGATCAGTTGGACATTCATCTCCTCCAAGATGAATATAGCGTCCCGGGAAAACTTTGGCTACATTGTCCAACACCGTTTTCAAGAAGTCGATGACCTTGTCATCTCCAATATTCAGTACATCTTTTGAAATACCAGAATTGATACGCACCTGATAAGTCCGTTCAGGATGACAACTGAACTCCGGATATGCTGCAAGAGCAGCCACCATGTGTCCGGGCATATCAATCTCCGGAATAATTTCAATATTTCTCTCAGCAGCATAGGCTACAATCTCTCGCAAATCGTCAAGGGTGTAATACATGCCCCGACCATATTCCGTATCATCGAAAAAGCCGGGAGAAGTACCATCGCTCACGAATGAGCCTTTACGGCGACTTCCCACCTGAGTGAGTCGTGGATATTCAGGAATCTCAATGCGCCATCCCTGGTCGTCGGTGAGATGCCAGTGCAAGCGATTCATTTTGTAGAACGACATAATGTCGAGAATGCGCTTTACCTCGGTCTTATCAAAGAAATGACGCGCTACGTCCAACATGTAGCCGCGATAAGTCAACTGCGGCTTATCTTTGATGTCTAACGCAGGAATATTTAAGGCCGTTTCAGACGAAGATGCAGTATAGAAGGCCTTCGGCATGAGCTGGCGCAACGTCTGGAGTGCATAGAAGAAACCTGCCTGATGAGAGGCTTTTATCACAATTTGCTTAGAGGTAACCGTGAGCATATAGGCCTCTGCTTCTGAAATACTCCGGTCCGTTATCAAGGAAATCGAACCATCAGCAGGGAGTAGAGGAGAAGGCTGCAGCGAAAGAGGCAAAGATAAATGCTTTTTTAATTCCTCTGCAAAGTCTTGTACCATTCCTTTCAAAGAATCGTCAGGAAAAGTAATGACCTGCAAACTACGCAAATCAAGTTGTTTTTCTTTGTGAAGTGAAATCTCCTGTGGATAGGGGATTAAGGGAGGGAGATTTTTGTAGGCTTCAAGCACAGTTGTCGTCTCAAAAACGATTGCATTATTTCCCTCCTTATCTTTACTCGACGTCCAGAGCCCAACGGGATGTCCCACTCCGGCTCCGCCCCATTGATTGAAAGCGACTAATGCATTCGCCTTGGGATGGATTTCAAATGATGAAGTAAAATTGGTCGTTTTACACGGCAAGATTGAAAACTTATTGTTCGCGTGTTGCTTTGCAGCTTGAACCATACCTTTTTCTTGGGTATCAGTGACAAAAAGTTGCAACCCCATCTTATTGGTCAGCGTATAACCTGCAGTAGCAGTTCCTTCCACTTTCCAGAGTTGTGCACCAACACCGGTCATTGCCGCTAAATGTGCACCGGTATTGGCTTTGTTGGCTTCCAGAACCAAACCACTGTTAGTAAATTTCAGAAAATACCAATAAGTTTCCTGCGAGGTACTTACCTGAGGAAAAGAGGGTACGGCACGGCTCATCATGGAAACCAGCAACACCCAACATAAAAATAAAAGTTTTCGATACATGATATGATAAGGTTTTTAAGATGTTGAGGTTGCAAATGTAGTGTTTTTGTATTTCCCAAAGAGATATCCTAAAATATAGATAATAAAGTATCATATATAAACCTTTGAGGAAGAGACGGGGCAATATCCTGCATAAATTTCCAACAGAATTCATCCCATTGTGACAGCTTATCGACAACTTAATATTTGAGGCGATGAGTGTCCTCAATAAAAAAGCAAACCGGCTTGCGATGATGCAAACCGGCTTGTTGGAGTATTTTTTTCGGGATGGTCGTGGGGCAGGATTGCTACCCTCGCGATTTAGAACTCGCAATTGTTGGGAGTACGGGGGAAGGGGATGACGTCGCGGATGTTCTGCATACCTGTGACGAAGAGAATGAGACGTTCGAAGCCGAGTCCAAAACCACCGTGAGGGCAACTGCCGAAGCGGCGCGTGTCAAGATACCAGTCCATCTCCTCGGGTTTGATACCGAAGCGCCCCATGCCTTCTACAAGTTTGTCATAGTCGGCCTCACGGATGGAGCCGCCGATGATTTCGCCAATCTGTGGAAAGAGGACATCAGTGCCTTGCACAGTTTTTCCGTCTTCGTTGAGTTTCATGTAGAATGCCTTGATTTCCTTGGGGTAGTCAGTCATGATGACAGGCTTCTTGAAGTGTTCTTCAACGAGGTAGCGCTCGTGTTCGGAGGCCAAATCGCAACCCCAGTAGACGGGAAATTCAAACTTCTTGCCTTGGGCAACAGCTTCTTCGAGCAAACGAACACCTTCTGTATAGGTGAGGCGTACGAAATCGGTCGAAACAACGGAATTGAGACGTTCGAGCAGTGTGGAATCGACCATTTTGTTGAGAAACTCCAAGTCGTCTTGACAGTTATTCAAAGCCCAGCGTACACAGTATTTGATAAAATCTTCCTCAAGATCCATCAAATCAGCTAGTTCGATGAAGGCCACTTCGGGTTCAATCATCCAGAACTCTGCTAAGTGGCGTGGGGTGTTGGAGTTCTCGGCACGGAAAGTCGGGCCGAAAGTATAGATGGCACCGAGGGCCATGGCGCCGAGTTCGCCTTCGAGTTGTCCGGAGACAGTGAGGCTGGTGGTCTTGCCAAAGAAGTCATCGCTGTAGTCGATTTTGCCGTCCGGGCCTTTCTTCAAGTCGTAGAGGTTTTTCGTGGTGACTTGGAACATCTGACCGGCACCTTCGCAGTCGCTGGCAGTGATGAGGGGCGTGTGGAAATAGAAGAAGCCGTGCTCGTGGAAGTAGTTGTGCACGGCCATGGCCATGTTGTGGCGGATGCGGAAGACCGCGCCGAAAGTGTTGGTGCGCAGACGCAGGTGGGCGTGTTGGCGCATGTATTCGAAGGTTTGGCCTTTCTTCTGCATAGGGAAGTCGCTGCCGCACTCACCGAGCACCTCAATGGTTGTGGCTTGGATTTCAGCGGCTTGGCCTGCGCCCTGGCTTTCGACGAGGACGCCTTCAACGCTCAAGCAGGCACCGGTGGTGATGAGTTTGAGCATGTCGGCATCAAATTTCTCCACATCGGCCACCACTTGCACGTTCTTGATGGTGGAGCCATCGTTGAGTGCGATGAAGTTGACACTCTTACTGCCGCGGCGCGTACGCACCCATCCCTTCACGCACACAGTGGCGCCAAAGTCGGTGCGGCGCAGAAGGTCGTTGATTTTTTTGTTCTTTCCATATTCTTGTTGTTTGCCTTTTTTATTGTTGTTTGTCATGGTGGCTTCGCAGTGGGAGCATACCATTCAGCCGCGAAATTACGATTTTTCCCCCTATCTGTGCAACATTTAGGTGGAACAATGTGGCGTTTGCGCGGTTTCGCCGACCACATTGAAAAATCTCTATGTCATAAGTCGGTGTTCAGCTTCTGCCTTTTTCGTCAAGGTAAGAATCTTTGAAACCGAGGAAGTAGAGCACGCCGTCCAACCCCATGGTCGAGATGCTTTGGCGCGCATTGGCCACCACGCGGGGTTTGGCGTGGAAGGCGATGCCCAATCCGGCAGCCGAGAGCATCGGTAGGTCGTTGGCGCCGTCGCCCACAGCGATGGTCTGGGCGAGATCTACCTTCTCGACTTGCGCCAGCAGACGGAGGAGTTCGGCCTTTCGCGTGCCGTCCACCACATCGCCCACGAAGCGGCCGGTGAGCCGTCCATCGTCCCCCACTTCGAGTTCGTTGGCATAGACATAGTCGATGCCGAAGCAGCGCGCCAGATAGTTGCCGAAGAAAGTGAAACCACCGCTGAGGATGGCTATCTTGTAGCCGCAACGCTTGAGCACGTACATCAGGCGCTCCACGCCTTCAGTGATGGGGAGGTGTTCGGCAATGTCCCTGCATGACCGACACGTCGAGCCCGCGGAGCAAGGCCACGCGCTGCGTGAAACTCTCGCGGAAGTCGAGTTCGCCCCGCATGGCGCGTTCGGTAATGGCACGCACTTCATCGCCCACACCGGCACGATCGGCCAGTTCGTCGATACACTCGGTCTGGATGAGTGTGGAGTCCATGTCGAAACAGATGAGCCGCCGCATGCGCCGAAACATATCGTCCTTCTGCAGCGAACTGTCCATCTCCATCTCGCTGCTCAAGCGGAGCAGACGGGCTTGGAACTCTTCACGGCTGCGCGGGGTGCCACGGAGGGAAAATTCCACACTGGCACGCACCTTGTCGACACACTGGATGCGGGGCGGACGGCCGGTGAGGCGGCGGATGCCGTCGATGTTCATCCCTCCTCGGCCACAAGCGACTCACAGCCTCGATTTGTCGGGCAGTGAGGTGGGGCGCCATGAGGGTAAGGATGTAGCGGTTTTTTTGCCTTGCGCGTTCACCCAGTCGTCATATTCTTCGTTGTCGATGGGGTGAAAGCTCACGTGCACATTGAGTTCCGAGGCTTTGAAGAGCACGTCCTTCATGACGCGACCGCTGGCCTCCTCATCGGTGCGGATGAGGATGCCAAGGGAGAGGGTCGAGTGGATGTCGGCCTGACCGATGTCGAGCACTTCGACGTCGTAGGCGGCCATAATGGCCATGAAGGAGGCGGTCAGTCCGGGGCGGTCTTCTCCGGTGATGCGGAGCAGGATGATTTCGGTTTTCATAAAGAGAGAAGTCTGTGTTGCAAAACGCCGTTCCACCAAGGGTTCGGCTTCGTGAATGGGACGGCGAAGTTAGAAAGATTTGTTCAGCCGTGCAAGGCTTTCTTACCTCTTTTCGGCAGAATAGTGACAGGAAGCAGAGAGTTTTTTTGCCGTTTTTTTGCGTAACTTTGCGCAAAATTCCTAAGTAGGTGTTCAAATTCAATTGCTGCTAGATTTGTTTCAGTTTTTTTCGTCAGCTTGTCTTTGCGAAGAAGAAGGAGTGTAACGGGCTACCCGACTGACGAACAAAATCAAGGTGGAAGAAAAGGGAGACAGAGATAGCAGCAAAATAGAGAACATCCTACGACTAAATAAATTGAACACCTACTGACACTTATGCACATCGCCATAGCCGGCAACATCGGCAGCGGAAAAACCACGCTGACCACCTTGCTTGCCCAACATTACGGCTGGACGCCAAAGTTTGAATCGGTGGCGCAAAACCCCTATCTCGACGATTTCTATGAGAACATGCCTCGATGGTCGTTCAACCTCGAAGTGTTCTTTTCTCAAAGAGCGGTTCAAGGATGTTTTTGGCCATCGACCAGTCGGAAGAACACATTGTGCAAGATCGCAGCATCTTCGAAGGCGTCCACGTCTTTTTCGGCCAACAATCGCGACATGGGCAACCTTGACGACCGCGATTTCAGCACTTATATGGAACTGTTTGAAACGATGACCGCCATGGTCAGTGCGCCCGACTTGATGGTCTACCTCCGCGCCTCGGTGCCCCACCTGGTGAACAACATCCAAAAGCGCGGACGCGACTACGAGCAGACAATGCCCATCGACTACCTCGAAAATCTCAACCGCCGCTACGACGAGTTTATCTTCGAAAAAAATACACCGGACGCGTCCTCGTCATCGAGGTTGATACCCTCGACTTTCAGCAAAACCCCGCCGACTTTGCGGGCATCGTGGACCGCATCGATGCCGAGCTCTTCGGCCTCTTCAACCACCCCTAACCTTCCTCCAAACTCAACCCCACCACCATGCATATTGCCATAGCCGGAAACATCGGCAGCGGAAAGACCACGCTGACCAAAATGCTCGCCAAGCACTACAACTGGTCGCCCCTCTTCGAACCGGTAGACTTCAATCCTTATCTCGAAGACTTCTATCAGGACATGAACCGATGGTCGTTCAACCTGCAAATCTATTTTCTCAACAAGCGTTTCAAAGACGTTGTGGCCATCGGTCGAAGCAGCGACACCATCATCCAAGACCGCACCATCTTTGAGGATGCCCGCATCTTTGCCCCCAATCTCCACAAGATGGGGATGATGAGCGACCGCGACTTCCAGAACTACACCGACTTGTTTGATCTCATGATGTCGCTCGTCAAGCTGCCCGATCTCATGATTTACATCAAATCCTCGATTCCGACTCTCGTCTCTCACATCGAAAAGCGCGGACGCGACTTTGAGAAGACCATGCGCATCGACTACCTCCAAGGGCTCAACGACCTCTACGAGCATTGGATAGCCTCTTATGAGGGGCGCCTCATCGTGGTGGAAGGCGATGAACTCCAGTTTGAAAGCAACCCCGCGCACTTCCGTCAAATCACCGAACGCATTGACAGCGAACTCTTCGGCCTCTTTTTCGCCCCAACCTTGACGTCGCCCGCGTCCCACTCTACCGAATAGCCGTTTCCCACGCAGCATTTGCTCTTGTTTCTCCTCGTGCAAATGCTGCGTGGTGCTTTCCATAAAGACGTTTCAACATCTGCCTCTCTACCCCTCTTCATACCTATGCTTCATCCGCTTCCTTCCTCGTGCGCCGACATTCCATCGCCCAAGCAGTTCACCTATCCCTTCCACTACACGCCCCATCCGCTCTGCCTGGCCGCAGCCGATGCCGTGCGCACCTATCTGCACACTCAGCCTCACTTGCTGGCCGATGCGAAGCGAGGAAAGATGCTGGGCGTGCTTGTCGTCGGAGTTCCACAGGCAGATGGCAGCGAAGGACGCGGTTTTCTGGCGGCATTTTCCGGTGAATTGAGTGGGAGCAACCGGCAACCCTATTTCGTGCCGCCCATCTACGATTTGCTTCATCCCGAAGGGCGATTTCAGCGCGAAGAACGGGCGGTCGTTGCCCTCACGCGGGCCATTCACACCCTGCGTCACCTTCCACAATTCCACGATGCAGCGACTGCCCTGCATCACTGCGAAGAGCAGGCTGCCCAAGAAGTGGCCGCGGCCAAAGCCTACTTGAAGCAAGCCAAATCCCGGCGCGACCAACTGCGCCACTCTCCGGCCTCCACAGTTTCATCGCAGGAAGCGCAACTCAGGCCGAAAGTCGGCATCTCAAAGCCGAATTTCGCCGACTGAGACAACACCACGCGCAGCGCATCGCTGCGGCTGCGGCCCGCATCAGGGCTTTCACCACAGCTGCCGAAGCGTTGATCCGCGAGCGTGCTCGACGATCTGCTGCCTTGCAGCACTGGCTCTTCAATCAATACCACTTGCACAATGCCTTGGGCGAAGTGGCAGCGCTGCCCACACTCTTCGAAGGCCTTCCTCCTTCGGGCAGTGGCGAATGTTGCGCCCCCAAACTCCTGCAAGCGGCCTTTCTCACCGGTTTTCATCCTCTGTGTATGGCCGAATTTTGGATGGGCGTTTCGCCACGCGATGAGGTGCGTTGCGAGGGAAACTTCTATCCCTCCTGCCGTCACAAGTGCCGCCCTTTGCTGCGCCATATGCTCCGTGGGCTTGATGTCGAGCCTAATCCGTTGCTGGAACGCAATCGGGCGATGGCGGCTCAACTTCGCATTTTATATGTCGACCAAAATTTCGTCGTCGTGAGCAAACCCTCCGGCATGCTCTCTGTGCCGGGCAATGACGATGTACCCTCTGTGCGCGATGAGGTGCGCCGCCGATTTCCTCAAGCCGAAGGTCCGATGATGGTGCACCGCCTGGACATGGACACCTCCGGTCTTATGGTCGTGGCTTTGACCGCTGAGGCTTACCGCCGCCTGCAAGTGCAGTTTGCCCGCCACACCATCGAAAAGTGCTATGTGGCACTCCTCGACTCCCCGACGGGCGATGCACACTCCCTGCCTTTTCCGCCCGAAGGCACAATCTGTCTACCCCTCTGTGCCAACCCCGACGATCGCCCGCGGCAGATGGTCTCTCAGCGCTATGGCCTTCCCGCCGAAACGCACTATCAAGTGGTCGGTCGTCAGCCCAGCCTCCGCCTGCACCTCCATCCCACAACCGGACGTACTCACCAACTGCGCCTCCACTGCGCCCATCCCGAAGGGCTGGGTGTCCCCATCGTGGGCGATGCCCTCTACGGCCGACCCGACACTCGTCTTTGTCTGCATGCCGAATCTCTCGCCTTCACCCATCCCACCACGGGAGAGCGCCTGACGTTCCACGATGCCGCGCCTTTCTGATGTCTCTTTCTCTACCCTCTTTCGATAAATGCTCCGATATCCCCTTGAAGTTGCCGAAATACAAACATCAAAAGGCTTCTCTGTGAAATGAGCTTAAATGCCGAGCTTTTTGCTTTTCCGAAATGTTGCTTTCTTATCAAAAGCATTATTTTTTTGCACGCACAATGTAGACATCATCCGTTCGTCCATCGTTGTTCAGTATCGAAAATCAAAAACCTTTAAGATCAATTATATGATGAAGAAAACCTTTACTGTCGCGCTGCTCTCCGCCTTGCTGAGCAACGGCATTGTGGCTGTGGCCGCTGAGAACGCCGCTGCCACCACCCTCTCCTCGCCGGCCTCAACCGCTCAGGTCAACACTGTTCCTCATCAGGCCATCGACCTGACCTATGCTGCCGAAAAGGCCACCAACTCCGTGGTCTACATCAAAGTGACCGGCACTGACCGAGGCTCCGAGCAAGTGCAGTATTTCGACCCCTTCGAAGACTTCTTCGGCGACTTTTTCGGCCGCGGACAGTCACCTCGTCAGCAACAACAACCCCGACAAGCACCCAAGCGCAGCGGAGCCGGTTCGGGTGTCATTCTCACCGCTGATGGCTACATCGTCACCAATAATCATGTGGTGCAGGATGCCGATGAGATTTTGGTCAAACTCAATGACAACCGCGAGTTCAAAGGCCGCATCATCGGTTTGGACAAGAACACCGACCTCGCCCTCATCAAGATAGAGGCCGACAAACTCACTCCCATCACCGTGGCTTCGAGCGACAACCTCAAAATCGGCGAATGGGTGCTGGCCATCGGCAACCCCTACGGCCTCACTTCCACTGTGACAGCAGGTATCGTCAGCGCCAAAGCACGCTCTCTCAATGCGGCCAACCCCGTGGAGAGTTTCATCCAAACCGATGCCGCCATCAACCCCGGCAACTCCGGCGGTGCCCTTGTCAATGCCAATGGTGAACTCTGTCGGCATCAACGCCATGCTCTATTCGCAAACGGGAGCCTTCACCGGCTATGGTTTTGCCATCCCCACGACCATAATGAACAAAGTGGTCGAAGACCTCAAACAGTTTGGTGCTGTGCAACGCGCCCTCTTAGGCATCCAAGGTTCCGACCTCTCCTCTTATATTGACAGCGAAAAGGAAAAGGGCAAAGACGTCGACCTCGGTACGCTGAGCGGTGTCTATGTGGCCGAAGTCTCCGCCGATGGTGCTGCCGAAGCTGCCGGACTGGAAAAGGGCGATGTCATCACCGCCATCGACGACAAGAAGATTGAAAAGTTCGGAAACCTCCAAGAGGTGCTCACCACCCATCGTCCCGGCGATAAAATCAAGGTGACCTACTATCGCAAGAAGAAAGCCTACGTGACCACCCTCACCCTGCGCAACATCCAAGGCACAACGACCAACATCGAGAGTGTCGATACCGAGTCGATGGGCGCTGCCCTCCGTGCCCTCAACGAGTCCGAAAAGAAAGAACTCGGTTTGCGCAACGGCATCGTCGTGAGCAGCATCCGTGCCGGAAAAATGCAGGAAGCCGGCATCACCAAGGGCATCATCATCACCCAGGTCAACGACCGCACCATGAACAGCGTGGCCGACTTTGAAGAAGCCGTTAAGGCGGCTAATATGAGCCAAGACCGCGTCCTTTGGATTCGCGCCAAGACGCAGAGTGGCTTGAACCGCTCCTACACCATCGAACTGGGCGACGTTAAGGCCAAAGGCAAAAACAAGAAGTAAAAACATCCCTCTCTCCCGACTTTCTCGCCTCATCTCGGGGCTGACCTTCATTCAAATCAGGCAACCGCCATCATTGAGTTTTAGGCTCTTTGATGGCGGTTACTTTAATCTCTCGAATTGCTGCACTGCGCACGAAGCGAGAAGAGAAAGCCGCCGCTCTCTTCCCTCCCCTCGCGCGTGCATCCCTACAATAGTGTTTGTATTTTGCCTTCACTCCTTCACCGTTCGCGATAAGTCACTAAGAAACAGCCGGTTGCGGGTGAAGGCAAAGGATCCATCTGCCTTCACCGCCTTCACGGGATTTTCCTTCACCAGCAAGTCGCTTATTTACAGCGGTTTAGGACTTTTGGTGAAGGCAATGAAGGCAAAAACAAGACTTTCATGTAGTGACGCGCGCGTACGCGCGAGGAAAAACGAATAGGAACAGAGGGAGATTTACCTCGGAGATAATGCAACTACCTCAGAGGTAGAAAAAACTACCTCTGAGGTAAGTTCGTTTCATAATTGGTTCGGCTTTGCTACATCACGTGCTTTCTTCTGCAGATAAAAATAAAAAAACGCTCCAAAACAGATGTTTCGGAGCGTTTTGTGCACTTAATAAAACCTTTACTTTCAAGGTTTATGGCGGAAGGAGGGGGATTCGAACCCCCGGTACGGTTGCCCGTACGTCAGTTTAGCAAACTGGTGGTTTCAGCCACTCACCCATCCTTCCTTTCCTAATTGTGGGTGACGTCTTGTTTGTCAAACGCGGTGCAAAAGTAGGGATAATTTTTGAGATGCGCAAGAAAAGCCCGAGAAAAAGTGAAGAAAAGGTGAAGAAAAAAGGAGGAAAGAGGGAGTGGGAGGCGTTTTTTCAATGGAAATTCGTACTTTTGTAATCGAAAATCCCGCCTATGTCTCATTCTGCAAATCCTTCTGCAAACTCTTCTGTACACCCTGGTTCTGCCTCACCAACTGCGCTGTGCGCCCATCCCCCTTGTACGCATCGGGCTCGTCGGGCTGGGACAGCGCGGGCTGCAAACCCTTCGTCGCTATGGCGATGTGGAGGGAGCGCAAATCTGTGCGCTGGCATCGCTGACGGCCGAGGAGGTGGAGCGGGGGAATGCACTGCTGGCGGAAAGCGGCCGACCGAGGGTGCGCACCTTTGTGGGCGAAGAGGCATGGCGCGAGATGTGTGCGCTGCACGACTTGGACGTCATCTACATCTGCACCGACTGGAAGAGCCACGCCCGAATGGCGGTGGAGGCGATGCGCTGCGGCAAACATGCGGCGGTGGAAGTGCCCGCGGCCACCACGGTGGACGAATGCCGGACCTTGGTGCGCACAGCCGAAGCGACACAGCGGCACTGTTTCATGACGGAAAACTGCTGCTACGACTGGTTTGCCCTCGCCACCCTGCACCTGCGGGATACGGGGTTCTTCGGCACCATCACCCACTGCGAAGGGGCTTATCTGCACGACTGGCGCGAACTCTTCTCCGAGGGGCACGAAAGTGCACGGACGTGGTATCGCCAAAGTTGTCGACACGGGGGCAACCCCTATCCGACACATGGCATCGGCCCTATCGCTCAACTGCTCCGCTTCCATCGGGGCAGGGAAATGGGCACGAAAACCGGGGACGACGCGAAAGCCGGCGACCGCATGCACCACCTCGTTTCGATGACGGGACAAGCCGACGGTCCCGACAGCCTGCTGGGGCACGCCAACCACACGCTCATCACCACCGAACGCGGTGTGACCATCCTCCTGCAATTCGACGGCACCACGCCGCGCCCTTACAGCCGCATCCAAAGCGTGAGCGGCACCGCAGGCTTCGTGCAGAAATATCCGCTCCCCACCGTCCATTCCGGCACATTGGCCTTGATGGGCGAGGCAGCCGAAAATCACCTCCTCCGGTCGATGACCGACCACGCTGCACGGCTGTGGCTCGAAGGGAAAGAAAAGGGCGTACCCAACGCGATGAACTACGCCATGGACCAGCGCTTCATCCACTGCCTGCGCCACGGACTTCCGCTTGACATCGATGTCTACGATGCGGCGGAGTGGTCGTGCCTGAGCGAACTCTCCCGCCGCTCGGCCCTCGAAGGCGGGGCACGCATGGACATCCCCGACTTCCTGCACCGCGAAGAATAAACCTCTCCTCAACGTTAAGTAGGTCTTCAAAATTAATCGTAACTATCTCCTGCGTAGGATGTTCGCTACTTTGACACCATCTTTGTTCCCCTTTTCCGCCATCTCGCCTTTGTTCATCAGTCGTGTAGCTCGCTACACTCCTTCTTCACAAAGACGACCTGACGGAAAATGGAAACAAATCTAGTATCAATTAATTTTGAACACCCACTTACTCACTCCAAAAACTTATCTATGATGAACAACCTCGTTTTTCTCGACAGTCACGCCCTCAACCCCGGCGACTTGAGCTGGGAAGCCCTCACCCGACAGGGCCGCCTCACCGTCTACGAACGCACCACCCCCGAAGAGGTGGTGGAGCGCAGTCGCGATGCCGACGTGATTATCCTCAACAAAGTGCGCCTCACCGCCGACCACTTTGCCGCCCCTACCCCACCTGCGTCTCGTGCTCGTGGCCGCCACGGGCTACGATGTGGTGGACCTCGCTGCGGCGCGCCGCCACGGCGTGACGGTGTGCAACGTTCCGGCCTACAGCACACTGGCCGTGGCGCAGCACACCCTCGCCCTACTGCTGGAACACTGCAACCGCGTGGGCCACTATGCCGCGCAGTCGCAACAAGGCCGATGGGCCTCCTGCTCCGACTTCTGCTACTGGGACGAACCCGTGGTGGAACTTTCCGGCAAGCGCGTCTCGCTCGTGGGCTTCGGGCACATCGGGCAAAAGGTGGCGCAGCTCCTGCAAGTGCTCGAAGCTGAAGTGTGCGTCGTTTCGTCCAAAGCACAAGACCAACTTCCCGCTGGCATTCAGAAAATCACGCTCGAAGAAGCCTTCGCCTCGTCCGACGTCGTTTCACTCCACTGTCCTCTGACGCCCGACAACCGCGCCTTTGTCAACGCCGCGCTGCTCGCGAAGAGCCGTCCCGGACTGGTGCTCATCAACACGGCCCGCGGCGGGCTCATCGACGACGAAGCGGTGGCCGCTGCGCTCCGCAAAGGGCGATTGGGCAGCTATGCCTGCGACGTACTGAGCAGCGAACCGCCGGCGCCCGACCATCCGCTCCTCCACACGCCACGCACCTTCGTCACGCCCCACATCGCCTGGGCGAGCCGCGATGCCCGCACCCGCATCGTCGACATCATGGCCGACAATCTCCGCGCTTTCCTCAGCGGAACGCCCATCCACACGGTGTCGTAGACAAGCACCGCTGCGTTTTTTCTCCCTCAAAAAAAGAGAAGGGTCGAACTTCGTTGCTTTTCGCGAAGTTCGACCCTTCTCTTATCAAAAGGACGTCCCTTTTGCCGAAACGCCGCTAAACGAGGGTTTCGACCAGCCGTTGCGCAACGGCGGTGCCCTGCCGGATGCGATCGGCCATTCCGATGCCGTCACGCAGGTTGCCGGCGAGGGTCAGTCCGGGATGAGCCGCTTCGAGGGCAGCCACGGCCGCCAGTCGACGTTCTGTCGAAGCTTCATATTGCGGGATGGCGCGACGGTGGCGGAAGATGTCGAGCCGGACGGGCTTGATCTCCGCCGGCAGACGCAGCATGCGGTGGAGCACATCGTCGATGATGTCGGCCACGGCCTCATCGCCCAGGTCGAGCAGTTCGGGATGGTGCACGCCGCCCATAAATACCGAAAAGACCGCCCCATCTTGTGGCGCACGCCCCGCGAAGCAAGAGGAGGGAAAGAGGATGCCCAGCACCGGTTGGGTTTCGGCCGAGGGGACAAGCCCACCGAAGGCTGCAAAGTCCCTTCCCGCGGTGTCGTCCAGACAGACCGCAGCCTGCACGATGGGGGCGTAGGTCAAGGAGGCGATGGCCTGCACCGCTTCGACATCGGCAAACGGCAAGAGTTCGGGCAGGGCATAGGCCGGACAGGTGGTCACCACGTGCTGCGCGGTGAGCGTGGCCGGTCGGCCGGCGTGATCAAAGTCGATGCGCCACAAACCCTCGGGCGTGGTGGGCGGTGTCAAGCGGGGGTGTTTGGCCTCGAGCACTATGCGGTCGCGCCCCACGCGGTCGGTCAGGGTTTCGATCAAACGCTCCATCCCGCCCTCGGCCGCAAACACCTGTTTAGTTGCACGGCGCTCGCGCTCCGTCTTGGGCTGGCGAGCCTTTTTTTCAGCGCACCGCGGATGAAACTCCCATAAGTCTGTTCCAAAGCGTAGAGCCGCGGTAGGGCAAAACGCGTGACAAGCCGCATCGGGTCGCCGGCGTAGACCCCCGAGAGGAAGGGATCGACAGCGTTGCGCAGGAACGACCGCCCCAAGCGGCGCACGGTGAGCGCGCCCACCGTCTCGTCGGGGTCGGTGCCGCGGCGGCGGAAGGGTTCGCCGAGCAGACGGAGCTTGTCGACCAGGGAAAACAGTGGTGTGGTCAGCCCCTCGAGCAGGCTCGAAGGGAGCGCGTGGAAGCGGTCGCCCTTCCAAATCCAGCGAGACTTGGCCTCCGGGCGGGCGGTGACGAGGAGGCAGGCCGGAGCGAGGGCGTCGAAGAGTTCGGCCACTTCGGGGTGGGACAGTGCCCCCGTGTTGGGTCCGCTTTCGTAGATGAAGCCGTCGCGGTGGAACGAGTGGATTTGTCCACCCACGCGATCGGCCGTCTCCAGGATGCCGACGTCGATGCCGGCGCATTTCAGTCGGAAGGCGGTGGTCAGTCCCGTCAGGCCGGCGCCGACGATGAGCACTTGTCGGGCCGAGGGGTCAGATGGCGAAAGAGACATGGCGGGGCTGGAATCAGAGGTGAAGGATGAGGGATGTGCCCAGGCTGAGCGGACGGCCGAGCTGAGCAAAGTGGGTGGGCGCTTTGAAGGCGTAGACGTTGTAGTGGGTGTCGGTGAGGTTCTTGCCCCACACTTCCCAGGAGAGGTGGCCGAAGTCGGCGCTCACCTTGGCGTTGAGCAAAGCGTAGAAGGGTTGTGCCACGGCGTTGTCCTCTGCCCAGTAGATTTTTGCCCACACCCGTCAGGCCGGTGCTGAGGGTGAGGCGTTTCAGCAGGCCGCCGTCGAAGAGGAGAGTAGGCCGCATTGAGGCTCAGCGTGTGGCGCGGCACGAGGGGCAGGAGGTGGTGGGAGAAGTCCTGCGCGGCGCTCTTCTTGTAGTCGATGAAGCGGGCGTAGGTGTAGCCATAGTTGGCGTGCAGCACGAGGGTGGGAATCGGACGCGCCGTGAGAGCAAGTTCCACGCCTTTGCTGTCGGAGTGTCCGGCGTTGAGGAGAATGTTGCCCTTGCCCGGCACGGTGTGGCTCACCTGTTGCCGGCGCCAGTCGATGTAGAACACGGCGAGGTCGGCCAGCAGGCGGCCGTCCAGCAGGCGGAGCTTGCTGCCCAGTTCGTAGTTCCAGTTGAACTCGGGAGCATAAGTGCGTTCATCGTCCGTGCGGAACGTCTGGTTGAAGCCGCCGGCCTTGTAGCCGCGCGTCACCGAAACGTAGTAGAGATTGCGATTGCGGGTGATGTACTGGAAGGCAAATTTGGGCGTGAGTTGGTGGAAGCGGAGCCGACTGTCGAAGGTCGACACGGGTTTCCGCAGGCCGGGAGCCGAAAGGCGATAGGCCACCAGCGAGTAGTCATCGCGGGCATGTTCGTAGTCGAAACGCAGACCGGCGGTGAGCGAAAGTCCGCGCCAGAGGTTGAAGCTCGACTGGTGGTAAAGGGCGAGGGCGGTGGTGGGGATTTCGTAGTGGGCCGGAAGGGCACGGTCTTGGACGATGTACTGCGTCTCGACGGTGTTGTCCACCCACTGCCGCATCCCGAACGCACCGACCACCCACTGGTAGCGCCCCGCGTGGTTGGACTTGAGCGTCAGTTCCTGACTCAGCATCTTCTGTCCGAGGGTGTTGATGACGTAATAGAGGTCGGCCGGAGTGAAGTCCTGGTCGATGGTCTGGCGATCGTCGACATACTGGAAGGCGGTCTGGCTGTTGAACGAAAGCGTTTCGTTCTCATAGCGTGCGCCGAAGCCCGACGAAGAGATGGTGCGGCGGTAGGTCGACGGGCGGTTGTAGTTCACCTCCGCTGTCCGTCCGCTGGCAGGGTCGTAGGCCGCATAGGGATAGCCCCCTTGGTCGGTGTGTTCGAGGAAGGAGTTGAGGCGCAACGTCCACCCGGCCGCCGGTTTCCACACCAGAGCCAACCGTCCGAAACCCTCGTCGAGGGCATCGGTTTTGCGGTCGAGCGCTACATTGCGGAAACAGCCGCCGTTGTGGTGGTAGCCCCCCGAGAGGGAAAAACCGAAGTTGGGCGAAAGGCGGGCGTAGTGGGCCAACTGCACGCTGCGGTCGGCCTGAGTGCCGGCACCCAACTTCAAGCGCGTGCCCTGATAGGCGAGAGGCGAGAGGGAGTGAACGTTGATGGTGCCCCCGATGGCATTGCGACCGAAGAGGGTGCCCTGCGGTCCACGAAACACCTCGACGCTCCCCACCTCGGCCAGGTCGAGGTCGAAGGAGGAGTTTTCAAAGTGGGGCACGCCGTCCACGTTGAACGCCACCGTCGGACCTTTGGCCTTGGCGCCGATGCCGCGGATGTAGATGGGGGAGTTTTGCTTCGACCCATAGTCGGGCATGTAGAAGTTGGGGAGCACGGCGGTGAGTTCCTTGATGTTGCCCACCTCCTGGTCGCGCAGGAAATGGCGACCCAACACCGACACCGAGGATGGAGCGAGGTTGCGCTTGTTGAGTTTGAACTCCACGACCTTGGCTTCTTCAAGGTCCACATTGTTTCGGGCCGTATCGACCGTCGTGTCATGTGCCGGCGCGAGAGTCGCGAGGCAAAAGCAGGGTATTAAGCATAGGGTTTTCTGTTATGTCTGCCTGATGCGTTTCAGGCGGTGCAAAGGTACAGCAATTCTCGGGTTCTCGTAATCCTAAATTATAAGGATATTTTGCTCTTGGCGACTTCTCACGGCCGATGAGAGAGAGAAACTGTGCGAGGTTTTGCCTTCGGACTGCGGATTTTCGCCCTCTCCGGGGATGAATATCGGCAGACGACAGCAGCAGGACAGGGAGAACACCGAGGACACTCCTTCTCGGGCACACGAGGTGGATTTCGTCCGTCAATTCGTGGACGTTTCCCTTGCTCCCTTCGTGAGTTATTGCTATCTTTGCGGTGAGAAAAAAATCGTCCCTTCGGGAAGAGACGATGACTATCCGGTCGCTGTCGGCGGCCACGACCCATTACCATCTGCGCGAACGCCTCGCCCGTGGTGCGGCACAAACTCGACTCACAAAAGACTCCAACTCACCTTAAAACAAAAGCACTATGGCTGTACCCTACAAAATCCAAAAAGACGACAGGAACATTTGCCGAAACGGACAAGTGGAAAGCCGTCGTCGACGAATACGAAACCATCGGTCTGGACTGGCTCAGCCGCCAAATCGTGCAGGGGCACGTCGATGACCAGCGGCGACCCTCATCGGCGCGCTTGTCTCCCTCAACAACGAAATGGCCGAGCAACTCATGGCCGGACGGCGCGTGCATCTGCCGGGACTGGGCTACTTCTCCCTCGCTGTGAAGGGCGACCTCTACGAAGACCCCAAAACGGGCAAGATGCGCCTGCGCAACGCTCAGGTGCGCACGGTGAAATTCCGTCCCGACAGGCAGATGATGGAGGCGCTCCGCGAGACAAAGTTTGAAAACGCGACCTACCGCGACGGCTTCTACGATGCGCCCACCGATGAGGAAATCGACGCTGCACTGGTGCGTCTCTTCGATGCGCAGGAAGTGGTGGTCACCTCGCGACTGCTCCGAGAATTGGGCGTGTCGCGCAGTGTGGGCTACCGCCTGGTGAAACGCCTCGAAGCGGAGGGCAAACTGCGGAATGTGGGCACGCCCCACCGCAAAATCTTCATGCGGGGCGCGAAACTGTGAGCCGTCCACGACAGTGTCCCTTCGCCCGATCACGTGCACTGTGGGGCGGAAATCGCCCGTTTTATTTTTGCTGGGTCGGGGGATTGCCGTACTTTTGCGTCAACTAAGACTGAAATCTTCTCAAGATGAATACTCAAAATCGCAGCTTCGGGGGCAAGCTTTTTCCGCCCCTTCGCTTGGAGCGGCCGGCAAGTGTCGCGCTTCTGGCGCTGGTACAAAAGCCTCTATCGTCAAGCCCCTTGGTGGAAGAAGGCCGGAATCGGCGCGGCCTCCTTCGTGGCCTTCCTCGTGTTCTATTGTTTCGCCGTGCAGATCAATCTGTTCTGGCTCTTCGGCAAGTCGCCCTCGCTGAGCAGCATCATGCACCCCAAGAATGCGGCTGCCTCGGAGATTTACAGCGACGATGGCAAACTGCTGGGCAAGTTTTTCAACGAAAACCGCTCGCCCGTGCCCTACGACTCCATCGCACCGGCCTTTGTCGACGCCCTCATTTCGACCGAAGACGAACGCTTCTACAGCCATCACGGTGTGGACTTCTTCGGTATCTTCGCTGCCATGAAGGATGCAGCTCAAGGACATGCCCGCGGAGCTTCGACCATCACGCAGCAATTGGTGAAAAACATGTTTCGCGTTCGCACAGAGTATTCCACCGGACTGCTCGGCTACATCCCCGGCGTGAAAATCCTCATCATGAAGAGCAAGGAGATGATCATCGCCACGGAGCTGGAACTCTTCTGTTCGAAGCAGGAAATCCTCACCATGTATGCCAACACAGTGGACTTCGGATCGAACGCCTACGGCATCAAGACGGCCGCCAAGACCTACTTCAAGACCACTCCCGCCGCCCTCAAAACGGAAGAGGCGGCCGTGCTCGTGGGACTGCTCAAAGCCACCTCGGCCTACAACCCCAAACTCCATCCGAAAAACTCCCTCCGGCGCCGCAACACCGTGCTCGACAACATGCGCAACCACGGCAAACTTTCGGCCGAGGAGTGCGAACGCCTCAAAGAGAAGCCCATCGAACTGAAATTCGGCGTTGAGAGTGCCTACGACGGGCAGGCCCTCTATTTCCGCCAAGCCGTGGCCGAGGAAATGAAGACCATCACGCCCGAACTCGACCCCTATCGCGACGGACTGAAGATTTACACTACCCTCAACAGCCGCATGCAGCAGTATGCAGAGGAGGCCATGCGCCAGCAGATGCGCGTGGTGCAGCGCAACTTCGACAGCCACTGGGGACGCCAAGACCCATGGGTGGGCGAGGGCAACAAGCCGCTCCCCAACTTTGTGCAGGAGAAGATGCGGCAGACCGATGCCTACAAGATGCTCTCTGCCCGCTATCCCGACGACCCGGCCCAGGTGTGGCGCGTGCTCAACACGCCCCACAAGGTGCGCCTTTTTCACCTACGACGGCCCGATTGAGCGAGAGATGACTTCCATCGACTCCCTGCGCTATATGCTCCACTACATGCACGCCGGTTTCGTGGCCATCGAACCGCAGAACGGCTATGTCCGTGCCTATGTGGGCGACGTGGATTTCAACACGTGGCAGCACGACAACGTGAGCGCCGCCCACCAACCCGGATCTACCTTCAAACTCTTTGCCTACGCCACCGCCATCAAGCAGGGATGGTTGCCCTCCGATGCCCGCCTGAAAGACGAATATATCCAGATGGACGTGGTGGACAAGGACGGCAAGCCCTCCGTGTGGCGGCCGCACAACGCCAACGGCCGTTTCTCGGGTGCCAACATCCCCCTGCGCGCGGCTTTTGCCCAGAGCATCAACACGATTGCCATCAAGCTCGGACAGGAAGTGGGCATCGACAATGTCATCCGCACGGCGCAGGACATGGGGGTGCAGTCGCGCCTTGAAAACGCTCCCTCCCTCGTGCTCGGCGCCAGCGACGCCACGGTGATGGAGATGGTGGGTGCTTATGCCGCCGTGGCCAACTCGGGCGAATACGTCAAGCCCACCCTCATCACGAAGATTGTCGATGCCGATGGCAAGGTGGTCTACGAAAGCCGCCGCGAAGCCCACACCGTGATGACGGCCAAGGAGGCCTTCTACATGCAGACGCTCCTTGCTGCCGGAGTGACCGATGCCGGTGGCACGTCCCAAAGCCTCGGTGCACAGCAGTATGCCGGCAAGTGGTTCTGGAACCGCACGCTCGACATGGGCGGCAAGACCGGAACGTCCAACTCTCACGCCGATGCGTGGTTCATCGGTGTCACCCCCAACCTTGTGGGCGGTGCGTGGGTCGGCGGTGAATATCGCCAAATCCACTTCCGCACCGGTGCACTCGGACAGGGTTCGAAGACGGCCCTCCCCATCTTCGGCATCTTCCTCAACAAGGTGCTGAGCGATGCTGCTCTGCGCGACCACTATTTAGCGAAGTTCAACATTCCCGACGGTGTGAACCCGGCCGACCTCGAAGGTCGTATGCCGGCACTGCCGACCGACACCCTCAGTGCCGACAGTACGCTCATAGACAACGACGACCTCATGGACGATCCTGACGCTCCCACGCCCGAGAACGGCGAAGCTCCTGCTCCACCGGCAGAGCCTGCTCCTGCCCCCGCTGCTCCAACGGCTGCCCCCTGTTCCCGCATCGGCCACTCCCTCCGCCCCTGCGGAAAAGAGTGAGAAGAAGTCGAAGGCCAAGCCCTCCAAGCCTGCCCGCAACAAGGACGATATGTTCAACTGATGTTGCGGCAGCAACTAATAAGCATGTTTAGAGAAACGAAGCTACGCTGCCACTCATGAGTTGGTTTCCAAAATTAAACGTAGCTATCTTAATTGTAGAATATTCTCTACTTTGTCCCTATCTTATCTCCCTTTTTCCGCCATTTCGCCTTTGTTCATCCCTCGTGTAGAAGGCCACACTCCTTCTTCACAAATTCTTCACAAAGACGACCTGACGGAAAAGGGAACAAAAACACCAAAGGTTATGTCGGTGTAAGAGAAATCCATGAGAGAGTAGATAACGTGACTGACAATCACTCAAAGGTATCTGAAAAAGGTGACTGAAAGACGAAAGGTAATCGTGGAAAGAGTTGTAGCTAAAGCGTTAGAGAAAGGGACATATAAAAACAACCGACCGGTTTCCTTCGCGAAACCGGTCGGTTGATGTTTTATCGAAAAAAAGGGGAACAGCGGACTATTCCCACTCGATGGTTGAAGGTGGCTTGGAGGAGATGTCGTAGCAAACGCGGTTGACACCACGAACGTGGTTGATGATATCGTTGCTCACCTTGGCCATGAAGTCGTAGGGAAGATGTGCCCAGTCGGCTGTCATAGCATCGGTCGAAGTGACGGCACGGAGAGCCACGGCCTTCTCATAGGTGCGCTCATCGCCCATCACGCCGACACTCTTCACGGGGAGGAGCATCACGCCGGCCTGCCAAATCTGGTCGTAGAGCGAAACCTCGATTTCGCCCTCTTGGGGAGCATCATTGGGCACACCGGCCGCCAAAAGGCGACGTGCTTCCACCACGTCCATCTTGACTTTGTAGTCGCGCAAGCCGCGGATGAAGATGTCGTCGGCATCCTGCAACACGCGCACCTTTTCGGGCGTGATGTCGCCCAGAATGCGCACAGCTAATCCGGGGCCGGGGAAGGGTGACGATTGATCAGGTGTTCAGGCATACCCATCTGACGCCCCACGCGGCGCACTTCGTCTTTGAAGAGCCATTGGAGGGGTTCACAGATTTTCAGGTGCATCTTTTCAGGAAGACCGCCCACATTGTGGTGGCTTTTGATGACCTTGCCCGTGATGTTGAGACTCTCGATGCGGTCGGGATAGATGGTGCCTTGGGCGAGCCATTTTGGCATCGGTGATTTTTCATGGCTTCGGCGTTGAAGACGTCGATGAAGCCTGCACCGATGATTTTGCGCTTCTGTTCAGGCTCTTCCACTCCTGCCAGTTCGCGGAAGAACTTCTCGCTCGCATCCACTCCGATGACATTCAGGCCGAGGCATTTGTAGTCGTCCATCACGCTTTGGAACTCATTCTTACGGAGCATGCCGTGGTCGACAAAGATGCAAGTAAGGCGGTCGCCGATGGCCTTGTTGAGCAACACGGCCGCCACCGAGGAGTCTACGCCGCCCGAGAGGCCGAGGATGACGCGGTCGTTGCCGAGCTGGGCTTTGAGTTCGGCCACAGTGGTGTCGACAAAGAAGCGGCACTCAATCCTGACGGCTGCCGCAGATGTCGACCACGAAGTTGCGCAGCAGTTGCGACCCTTGGAGCGAATGGGACACTTCGGGGTGGAACTGCACGCCCCAGAGCGGTTCGCCTTCGGCTTGATAGGGCAGCATATTTCACCTTTTCGGTCGAAGCGATGCAACGGAAGTGATCAGGGATGGCGGTGATGGTGTCGCCATGGCTCATCCACACCTGCGAGTTCGCATGAAAACCTTTGAAAAGGGGATTGTCGTACTCGATGGTCGTGAGGTTGGCACGTCCATATTCGCGAGTAGCTGCCGGCTCCACCTTTCCACCATAGATGTGCGACATGTACTGCGCACCATAGCAAATGCCCAAAATGGGGAGGCGGTGGCGGATGCCTTCCAGTTCGACCTTGAAAGCCTCAGGGTCGTAGACGGAGAAGGGCGATCCCGAGAGGATGACCCCCAATGACGGAAGGGTCGTCGTGCGGGAACTTGTTGTACGGCAGGATTTCGCAGAACGTGTCCAACTCACGGACGCGGCGGCCGATAAGTTGCGTGGTTTGCGAACCGAAATCGAGGATGATGATTTTCTGTTGCATCGAAGGAAGAAGTAAAATGGAAATAAAATGTGACGCGAAGATAAAACATTTTCTTCGCGTCACAAAGTTTTCGAGATGATTATTGCTGTTGCTTCAGCAAATCGCGGATTTCGGCCAGCAACTCCTCTTGCGTAGGTCCGGCAGGTGCAGCAGGCTTTTTCCTCGACAGGTCTCTCCCGTTTGAGTCGCATGATGGTGCGCACCAACAAGAAGACGCAGAAAGCAATGATGAAGAAGTTGAACACCGTTTGTATGAAGTTGCCATAGTTGATGGTCACGGCCGTTTGCCCTTCGATGAAGGCCGGGAGTTCGATTTTTAGTTCCTTGAAATCGACCCCGCCGATGAGCCATCCGATGGGTGGCATAATCAGATCTTCGACAATGGAGGTCACAATTTTGCCAAACGCTCCACCAATGATAACACCGACCGCCATGTCAATGGCATTGCCCTTGACAGCGAAGTCTTTTGAATTCTTGTAAAAAAATGTAGATTTAGTCACTTTTCAATTTATTTTTTGTGGGGAAACACTGCAAATATAAAAAACTTTTCGTACTTTTGCCACATCAAAAAGGGGAAAAGTGGTGTTCGCTCCATTGTCTCCTCTCTTTTTGCTAAATCAACAAGTGTTTTACTCACAATAACTTCAATAACAAACATCTATTATGATCAAAGTAGGTATTAACGGTTTCGGTCGCATTGGCCGTTTCGTTTTCCGCGCTGCCATGGGCCGCAATGACATTCAGATTGTAGGTATCAATGACCTCTGCCCCTGTTGACTACTTGGCTTACATGCTCAAGTACGACACGATGCACGGTCAATTCGATGGCACCATCGATTTCTGCACTGAAAAAGAACCTCCTCATTGTCAACGGTCAGGAAATCCGCGTAACGGCTGAACGTAACCCCGCCGACCTCAAGTGGAACGAAGTAGAAGCTGAATACGTAGTAGAATCTACAGGTCTCTTCCTCTCCAAGGACAAGGCACAAGCTCACATCGAAGCCGGTGCAAAGTACGTGGTAATGTCTGCTCCCTCCAAGGACGACACGCCCATGTTCGTTTGCGGCGTAAACTTTGACAAGTACGTGAAGGGTACTCAGTTCGTTTCTAACGCTTCTTGCACCACCAACTGCTTGGCTCCTATCGCTAAGGTGCTCAACGACAAATGGGGTATCACTGATGGTCTCATGACTACCGTTCACTCTACTACTGCTACTCAGAAGACCGTCGATGGTCCTTCGCTCAAGGACTGGCGCGGTGGTCGTGCTGCTTCCGGCAACATCATCCCCTCGTCTACGGGTGCTGCTAAGGCTGTAGGTAAGGTTATCCCCGAACTCAACGGCAAGCTCACGGGTATGTCTATGCGCGTTCCTACGCTTGACGTATCGGTGGTTGACCTCACTGTCAACCTCGCTAAGCCCGCGAAGTACGAAGAAATCTGCGCTGCCATGAAAGAAGCTGCCGAAGGTGAACTCGCCGGCGTGCTCGGCTATACTGAAGATGCAGTCGTTTCTTCTGACTTCCTCGGTGATGTTCGCACTTCTATCTTCGATGCTAAGGCTGGTATCGCTCTTACCGACACCTTCGTGAAGGTTGTTTCTTGGTACGACAACGAAATCGGTTACTCGAACAAGGTGCTCGAACTCATTGCTCACATGAAGAAGGTGAACGGCTAATTTTTCGACAGCCTACCCCCATCTAACCACGGCCACGTTATGTTTTGCACATAGCGTGGCCGTTTTTTCATAGACAATCGTTGTCTTTTGACGGAAATTCAGTAACTTTGCAGTCCTTATCTATGGTGTGATTGCCGGAAAATCTTATTGACGGCACTCTCACCACTCCATCACCTTCTTTCCCGATTATGGAATTAGCTACAAAATACGCCCCCGAAGCTGTGGAGGGCAAATGGTACAACTATTGGTTGAACCACAAACTTTTCAGTTCAAAACCCGATAGCCGCGAGCCTTATACCATCGTGATTCCGCCCCCTAACGTGACGGGAGTGCTCCACATGGGCCACATGCTCAACAACACCATTCAAGACATTCTTGTACGCCGCGCACGGATGGAAGGTAAAAACGCCTGCTGGGTGCCCGGCACCGACCACGCCTCGATTGCCACAGAGGCCAAAGTGGTGAACAAACTGGCACAGCAAGGCATCCGCAAGATGGATCTCACCCGCGAGGAGTTCTTGAAGCACGCGTGGGAATGGACGGAAGAGCACGGCGGCATCATCCTCAAGCAGCTTCGCCGGCTGGGCGCATCGTGCGACTGGGATCGCACGGCCTTCACCATGGACGAAACGCGTTCCAAGAGCGTGCTCAAGGTGTTTGTAGACCTCTATAACAAAGGGCTCATCTATCGTGGACTGCGCATGGTCAACTGGGACCCCAAAGCCCAAACGGCCCTCTCCAACGAGGAAGTCATTTATCGTGAAGAGAAGAGCAAACTCTACTACCTGAAATACTACGTTGCCGAAGACACCGGTGCAACCACGGGAGTGGAAGGCGAGGTGATTCACCAAGATGCCAAAGGACGCTATGCCGTCGTGGCCACCACACGTCCTGAAACCATCATGGGCGATACCGCGATGTGCATCAACCCCAAAGACCCCAAAAACGGTTGGTTGAAGGGACAGAAAGTGATAGTCCCCCTCGTAGGACGTGTGGTTCCTGTTATCGAAGACCGATACGTAGACATTGAGTTTGGAACGGGCTGTTTGAAAGTAACGCCAGCTCACGATGTCAACGACTACAATTTGGGCAGAACACACAACCTCGAAACCATCGACATCTTCAATGCCAATGGCACGCTGTCAGAGGCGGCTGGTATGTATGTGGGACAAGACCGCATGGAAGTGCGCAAACAAATTGCCATCGACCTCGAAGCCGCCGGTCTACTCGAAAAAGTTGAAGACTACGACAACAAAGTGGGCTATTCAGAGCGAAATGCCGATACCGCCGTTGAACCTCGTCTCTGCATGCAGTGGTATCTCTCGATGCAGCACTTTGCCGACATCGCGCTGCCGCCCGTGATGAACGACGAACTCAAATTCTACCCGGCCAAATACAAGAACACCTACAACAACTGGCTCAGCAACATCCAAGATTGGTGCATCAGCCGACAACTTTGGTGGGGACACCGCATTCCGGCCTACTACCTCAGCGCTCCCAACGCCGAAGTGGAAGAATTTGTGGTGGCCGAAACGCCCGAAGAAGCCCTCCGCCTGGCCAAGGAAAAGACGGGCAACCCCAACCTAACACCAGCCGACCTCCGTCAGGATGAAGCAGCCCTCGACACGTGGTTCTCGTCCTGGCTTTGGCCGATTTCCCTGTTCGATGGCATCAACCATCCCGACAGCGAAGAGTTGGCCTACTACTACCCCACTTCCGACCTCGTAACGGGCCCCGACATTATTTTCTTCTGGGTGGCACGTATGATTATGGCCGGCTACGAGTACACCGGCAAGATGCCTTTCCGCAACGTCTACTTCACCGGAATTGTGCGCGACAAACTGGGTCGTAAGATGTCAAAGTCGCTCGGCAACTCTCCCGACCCTCTCGATCTCATCGACAAGTTCGGTGCCGATGGTGTGCGTATGGGCATGATGCTTTCTGCCCCCGCCGGCAACGACATCCTCTTCGACGAAAGTCTGTGCGAACAAGGACGTAACTTCTGCAACAAGATTTGGAATGCCTTCCGTTTGGTGCAAGGTTGGGAGGTGAGCGATGCTCTCGAACAACCCGATACTTCGCGCTTGGCCATTGAATGGTTTGGCGCACAACTTCGCAAGAGTGCAGCCGAAATGGCCGACCTCTTCTCAAAATATCGTCTGTCGGAAGCTCTGATGGAGGTGTATCGCCTCTTCTGGGACGAATTTTCCTCTTGGTATCTCGAAATGGTGAAGCCCGCCTATCAGCAGCCTATCGACCGCACCAGCTATGCCGCTACGATTGGTTTCTTCAACGACCTGCTCCACCTACTTCATCCTTTCATGCCCTTCATCTCCGAAGAACTCTGGCAGCACATCGAAGAGCGTAAAGAAGGCGAAAGCATCATGGTGTCGCCCCAAGACATCGCTGCTCCTCGCTCCGAAGATGCCGCCCTCATCGCCGACATTGAGCGAGTGAAAGGGATTGTAACGGGTGTTCGTGCGGCTCGTGCGCAGAAGAACATTTCTCCCCGCGAAGCCCTGCCTCTGACCATCGTAGGCGAAAATGAACTCTCAGCCTACGACACCTTGGTGAAGAAGATGGCGACAATTAGCGAAATCGCGACGGCCACAGAAGCCAACGGAGCCGGCTACTCAACTTTCTTGGTGGGCACCACTCAATATGCTCTCTACTTAGGCGATGTCGTCGACCTCGAAGCCGAGAAGGAAACCGCACGCGCCGAACTCGACCACTTGCGCAAGTTCCTCAAAAGCATCCAGGGCAAACTGGCCAACGAGCGCTTTGTGAGCGGTGCACCGGAATCCGTAGTCGCCATGGAGCGCAAAAAGGAAGCCGACACCTTGGCTAAAATTGCAGCCCTCGAAGCCAAACTCTAACTTCATCCGGCCTGTTCTTCAACCTTCTTTTTGAGAGAAAGAGGACTCAATTCGTATGCTTTTCAGTCCATAGCCCCATCAAAAAGCGGTTCAAAGCCGGAGAAGCAGTGACTTTTCTCTATTAAGAATTTTCTATTTCGCAAAAATAGTGTAACTTTGCAGTCGATATGTCCACGAACGACAGTCCCTATTGTCAATCTTCGCCAAGTAGAGCGCGAGGATGCGCGTCTGCTTTTTCATCTGGATGATGCTTTCTTCGAGGCGTTAGACCAAGATGAAATTCTCGGTGGGTCGATAGAAGTCGAAGCCCTCGTGCGCTTCGGTGTAGCCGACACTTTTACTTTCTCTTACGCCCTCTCGGGGCGGGTGTCTGTCCCTTGCGACCGCTGTCTCGAACCGGTTTCGCTCCCCATCGAAGTGAAAGACCGCGTGAAAGTGGCTTATCGCGACGACAACGACGAAGCTATTGATGCCGACCTAACCGTCATTCCCTACTCTCAGCTCAATTATGACATGGCGTGGGACATCTACGAGCTAATCCTGCTCAATCTCCCGCTCCGGCGCATCCATTCCGAAGGCGAATGCAATGCCGACATGTTGAGCCGCTTCTCCATAGAGGAGGATTCCGACAGCGGTGAGTTCGACGCTTGAACAGGCTGGTGTGCAGCCCCCTTTATTAGTTCCGGGGCATAGTTGGCACCTTTTGATGCGCGCTCCTGTTCGATAGTTCCCCCTCCTTATAAAGAATAACTCAAAAATAAGATAAAACAATGGCACATCCTAAAAGAAGACAGTCAAAGACTCGTACCCTCAAGCGTCGCACCCATGACAAGGCCGTAGCTCCTACGCTCGCCAAATGCTCCAACTGCGGTGCTTTCCACATCTACCACACCGTATGCCCCACTTGCGGCAACTATCGTGGTAAACTCGCTATCGTAAAAGAAGAAGTGGGCGAGTAATCCAAATTCCCCATAGATACTGCGATTTCGAGCCATCACCGATGGCTGGAAGTCGCATTATCTTTATGGGCAGGTGCCCCAGCTCCTCTCAGGGTCAATCCCGGGTACCCGCAACTACATCAGGCAGAAAGATTGAACGAACCGGCAAAGCCTCTTGGCCAACTTCTGCGGTTCGCGCATTAGCTCTTATTCGTGATGTAGAGACAAAACGCCGGGCAATATCACTTTTTTTCCGAAACACCAATGGAGAAAATCAATGCAGTAATCACCGGAGTGGGTGGTTACGTTCCTGAGTACGTCCTCAACAACGAAGAACTGTCGCGCATGGTAGACACCAACGACGAGTGGATCATGACGCGCATCGGCATCAAAGAACGCCGCATTCTCAACGAAGAAGGCCTTGGCACCAGCTACATGGCTCGAAAAGCCGTCAAGCAGCTACTCGAAAAGACGGGCACCGACCCCGAAGAAATCGAATGCCTCATCATGGCCACCACCACGCCCGACATGCCCATCCCCAGCACTTCGAGCATCGTGGTCGGACGCACCGGACTGAAAAACGCATTTTGCGTCGACATCAACGCGGCCTGCTGTGGCTTCCTTTATGCCATGGACATGGGCGCTTCCATGATACAAAGCGGTCGCTACAAGAAAATCATCGTTTGTGGTGGCGACAAGCTCTCCAGCATCGTCGACTACAATGACCGCGCCACCTGCCCCATCTTTGGTGACGGCGTAGGCGCAGTCTTGGTAGAAGGCACCACCGAAGACCTCGGTTGGAAAGACAGCTACCTCCGTGCCGACGGCAAGGGTCTGCCCTATCTCTGCCTCAAAGGCGGCGGTTCTGCCTGTCCGGCCTCTTACTTCACCATCGACCACAACATGCACAAGATTCACCAGGAAGGCCGCACCGTCTATAAGTATGCCGTGACCTCCATGAGCGACTCTTGCGCCTTGATTGCCGAACGCAACAACCTCAACAAGGACAACATCACTTGGGTGCTTCCCCACCAAGCCAATGTGCGCATCATCGAAGCCGTTGCCAACCGCCTCGAAATGCCGATGGACAAAGTGATGCTCAACATTCAACGCTACGGCAACACCTCTGCCGGCACCATTCCCCTCGCTCTTTGGGACTACGAAAAGCAGCTCCGCAAAGGCGACAACATCATCCTCACCGCCTTTGGAGGTGGATTTACCTGGGGCGCTGCCTACATGAAATGGGGCTACGACGGCAACAAATAAACGCCCCTCTTTCTTCACAGCGGCCTTCGCTCCCCTATCGGCATCGAAGGCCGCTGTTTTTTATTTCCCCATCCTACATTTTTCCGTAATTTCTATGCACAAAGCCGGTTTCGTCAACATCGTCGGCAATCCCAACGTCGGTAAATCAACGCTCATGAATCTCCTCGTGGGCGAACGCATCTCCATCGCCACTTTCAAAGCGCAAACCACACGCCACCGCATCATGGGCATCATCAACACCGACGATGCTCAAATCGTCTTCTCCGACACCCCTGGTGTGCTCAAGCCCAACTACAAACTCCAAGAGTCTATGCTCGCCTTCTCCGAAGGTGCGCTTCAAGACGCCGATGTGCTGCTTTACGTTACCGATGTGGTGGAAAAAGCCCGACAAAAAAATGCCGAGTTCATCCAAAAGGTACAGCAACTCAACGTACCCATCCTCCTGCTCATCAACAAAATCGACCTCTCCAATCAGAGCGACCTTGAGCAACTCGTATCCGCATGGCACGAGGTGCTGCCCACCGCCGAAATCTTCCCCATTTCCGCCCAGGCCAAGTTCAATGTAGACAACGTACTGCTCCGCATCAAAGAACTGCTTCCAGACTCTCCGCCCTATTTCGACAAAGACCAGTGGACGGACAAGCCCGCCCGCTTCTTCGTGACGGAAATTATGCGTGAAAAGATTCTCCTCTACTACGACAAAGAAATCCCTTACGCCGTCGAAGTAGCCGTCGAAGAATTCAAGGAAAGCGAAAAGAGCATCCACATCCGCACCATTATCTACGTAGAACGCGACAGTCAAAAAGGCATCATCATCGGCCACAAAGGCGTTGCCCTCAAGAAGGTATCTACCGAAGCACGCAAAACCCTCGAAAAGTTCTTCCAAAAGAGCATCTATCTCGAAGTCTACGTCAAGGTCGACAAAGATTGGCGGCAAAACGAAAAGCGCCTTGAAGCCTATGGCTATCGCTTAGACTGACCCATTTTCCCCTTTATCCCCTCCGCACTTGCCACATCTACGATAAGTGGGAGTGGGACATTTCATTAGCAAAGCATTTTTTTATTACCCTTATATCTTACCTTTTATTTTATGCCAAAGAAAACCTTACTCTTCTGGCTCTGCCTCTTGTTCTTCTACGGGGCAGCAGCGCAGACCGCTCACTACAAATTGCAGGAAAAGGGCAAAAACCTCCTCATTCAAGAAGTAGAATCGGGCCTTTATCTTAACCTCTTCTTCTCCGGCGACCATCTCACGCTCTACAGCGGGACAGGCGATGCGTCGCAATGGAAATTGCTCAAGGCCGACAACCTCAGCGAGGTCAAGCAGCCCGTGCCTGATGCCGTCTATCTGCTACAAACACAGATGAACAGCCGAAAGGGACAATTTGCCTACCTCGCGGACGACAAGGCGCTCAGCAAGGCAGAGCACGACAAGGCGTCTGAATTTGTGTTCGTCCGTACGGCAAAAGCCGATGTCTGGCAACTCCGGCACAAAGCCAGCGGTCGCTTTGCGCAAATGGGCACGCTTCACAAGCCCGTCCTCTTTGCCGCCGATGGCGAAACGTCCACCACCACACCCCGCGGAACGCTCGATCCGGCTAAAGTCTATCGCATCCGCTGGTCGCAAGCCGACAATCTCTTCATCAGCGAAAGGCAAGGCGGCGCCCTCGGCGTCGAGCCTAAGAGCCTCGCGGAGAAACAATACTGGAAGTTCATCCCCGTTGCCGGACAGACCAACACCTACACGGTGCAAAAACACCGCTACCGGCCATTACATTCAGAGCTGCAACCTGCCCCCTCCTCGGCCTCAAAAAAATCAGTGCGGGAGAAACGGCCGTCCCCTACTATGTGGCGCAAAATCCTCACGCCAAGGTGACCAACGGCTGGTATCTCTCTTCCACCGACTGCCCCAACTATGCCGACCCCGCCCAGTCGCCCCGTGCGCTCAACAAGGATGGCGCTTCCACCAGCGTCATCACGTGGATGGCCGGTCATGCCAACAAGGGTTCCTACTGGTGGATTGAAGCCACCACCGATGAGTACGAGGCTCGCCCCTTCCTTCCGGGAAAACAACACAGTTATCTGCTCCTCCACCACGGACAGGCGCTCGAAAGCGATGCCGAGGGACACACCACGTGGCAGGGCGCTGAACGAACTGCGCCCTCAAACTTGGTGGTTCGATGGGGAAAGCAACGCAGCCGGCGGCTACCGTATCGTCAGCCACTTCACAGGACTTCCGCTCAACGAGGGCGCGCGCTATCGTCTCCGCGAGGAAAACCTTCCCGGCGGCAACGGCAACTTCTCCTTTGTCGACACTCAGGGCAAAACATTGCATCTCGCCGGCGAACATCTCTTCTCCTTTCAGCGGGCACGCACATCCACCGCACGGCAACTGGGCATCTACAAGCTCCCTTGCGGAGCAAAAAGCGGCCTCTATCTCCAGCACTTCAGCCTCGCCAAGAAGGATGCCGCTCCCGCCTTCACCTACTCCACCGAGACCAAAGGCACGCCCGGCGACTACTATGTCTCTCTCACCGGTCCTTCCGTTCCGGTGACGGCTCAAGAAGAGTGGCAACTCGCTTTCAGCCTCAACAAGCAGCCCAATGCCGAAACTCGCATCTTCCTCTATTTCGATTGGAATCAAGATGGGCTTTTTGAGCAAACCTACGAACTGGCCGGCGCGCGCGACATCACACATGCGCTCCTCATTCCACAGGGTCATCAGGAAGGCTTCTGTCGCTTCCGCCTGCGCATCACCGACAACGACCTCACCATGGCCGACGATGATGTGGAAGGAGAAATCGTAGACGGCACCTTCTCTTACACGCCCACCCCGACGCGCATTCTCCCTCCTCAGATTTCCGCACAAGGGCAGCACATCTATGACCTCCGAGGCATTCGTCACCCTGAGGCCCCTGAGGGCATTTTCATCGTCGATGGCACACTGCGTCTGCACCTCGGTAAGCCCTCGTTTTGAACACCTACTTATTTAATACCTCTCTCCATGAAAAAGCACTTTCTCCTCCCCACCGCGCTGTTGGCACTCGCAGCCCAAGCCCAACAGCGCCCCAACATCATCTATATCATGTGCGACGACATGGGCTATGGCGACCTCGGCTGCTATGGTCAAAAAGCTCATCGCCACCCCCAACATCGACCGCATGGCCCGGCAAGGAATGCGCTTCACGCAAGCCCTATGCCGGCAGCCCGGTGTCTGCTCCCTCACGCGCCACAATGATGACCGGCCAACACACCGGACACACCCACGTTCGCGGCAATCGAGAGTACTGGGGCGGACGCGACGTGCCCAACCTCTACGGCAACAATGCCGAGATCGCCGAGGATGGGCCGGACAAGAACCCTACGCACCCGACCACCGCATTCTGCCCGAAATCTTCAAAGCCAACGGCTATACCACCGGCATGTTTGGCAAGTGGGCCGGGGGCTACGAAGGATCGAACTCCACCCCCGACCAGCGAGGCATCGATGAATACTACGGCTACATCTGCCAATACCAGGCTCACTCCTACTACCCCAACTTCCTCAACGCTTTCAGCCGTTCGGCCGGCGACACCAAGACCCATCGCGTGGTGCTCGAGCAAAACATCCGGCACGGAATGCCCGGTGCCGACGACTACCTCCAACGCCGACAGTACAGCGCCGACCTCATCCATCAAAAAGCCCTCGAATGGCTCGACCGTCAAGAAAGTGGGAAGCCTTTCCTGGGTATCTTCACCTACACCCTGCCCCACGCCGAACTGGCGCAACCGGACGACAGCATCGTGGCGGCCTATCGCGGGATGTTCTGCACCGAACGCGTCTATACCCACTCTCACTCGCGCTATCACCCCACCCTCGAAGGACACACCCAGTTTGCCGCCATGATCACGCGCTTGGATGTGATGGTCGGCGAAATCCTCGACCATCTCAAAGCCAAAGGGCTGGATGAAAACACGATGGTCATCTTCACCTCCGACAATGGCCCTCACGAAGAGGGCGGTGCCGACCCTGCCTTCTTCAATCGCGACGGCCTGTTGCGCGGCATCAAGCGTTCCACCCACGAAGGCGGCATACGCATTCCCTTCATCGTCCGCTGGCCGGGTCAAGTAGCGGCCGGAAGCGTCAGCCACCATCAGTTTGCTTTCTATGATCTCCTCCCCACTTTCTGCGAAGTTGCCGGCATCCACGACTTCCCGACAGCCTATCAAAGTAACGAAAACGACCGCTTCGACGGCATCTCCTTCTACCCCACCCTTCGTGGACGCGAAGAAACGCAGACCAAGCACGATTTTTCTCTACTGGGAATTTCACGAGACGAACATGATCGGCGTGCGTCAAGGGCGATTGGAAAAATGGTCGTGGAACGAGGGCAAACCTCGTCTTTACAACCTGAGCACCGACCTCCACGAGGACCACGACATCGCGGCACAGCACCCCGATGTGGTGCGCGCGCTCATCGACATCATCTACCAGCAGCACACCGACAGCCCACTCTTCCCCATCACCCCTGCCTCAACGTCCATAAAGTCGCATCCCCGCCTTTTGCTCCCTCAGCCCAACACTCTCCGGGAGCGATGGCGCACAATTTCATCCTATCCGCAGCACCACTCACCAGGTGTTGCGGATATTTTTCGGAAAGGCATAAGCCTACCTTTCCACAAAAAGCCGAAAGAGGCCATGGCAACCACCCGTGTTGATGCCTCTCACACATTTTTATTATAATCGCTTCTCACACGATTGCATCAAACAGGGGGCGCCATGGCCGAAGAAAAGCAGTGGGTCAGCACCGCTTAGGAGGAGTTTCTGTCCATCTTATCGCCGACGGAAGACGATGTTCATAAACGTCTTGTCCGTTACATCGGGCGAGGCGGGATTCACGAGGTTGTAACGCAGTTTGCCGTCGTTGGTGATTTGCACACTCGTGAAGACAGCGTTGTCAAAGTAGGTCACAAAATAGTCTAAGTCGGCCTTCGCCACAACGGGGAGGTTCACCGTAGCAGCAGGGCTTTTGGCCGTGCTCGCCGGTGTGGTCACGTTAAACTGATCGTAGTACATCTGATAGAGGTCTATCTCGAAGTTCGTGCCGTTGTAGGCTGGGTCGCCCGTGTCGGTGGGCAGCACGATGCAAGGCATGTAGAAGAAGAGCGGCCAGGCACCGTTCATCGCGCCCACTACACCTTGGGGATTGGTCACCAGCACTTGATTGGGCGCGTAGTTGTTGGACTTGCCCGCATCATAATTGCCAGAAGTGTCGGTCGTGATGCCTTCTCCCGTCTTGGGGAGTGTCTGGATGCGCAGGCTGCCGCTCACGTCCAGCGACTCGGTTGGGGTGCGGGTGTTCACGCCGACGCGTTCGGTTTGTGCCAAGGCTGTCAGAGAGAGAGCAAAGCCGCCAAGGAGGCTGAGGAGTTTGAGTTTCATCTTGAGTATAGGAATTTGGGTGAAACATATTGTTTGAAAAACGACATCGTCTGAGCAAAGCAGACCGATGGCCGAAAAAGGCATCGGCACTGCTCCTCATTCGATTGGATTATTCAGATTTAACGCGCGTTCTGATGTGGGGATTGACGTAGGCCGCACGCATCTTCTTGAAGTTGACCGTAATGGTCGGCGTAGTGTGTACACAAGTGCCGACGGTCGGAGTGACGGTGCGGCGATAGTAGACTTTCTCCAACTTAAACTTCTGCGTTTCTTTGTAGTTGGCGGTCGTGCCTACTGTTGTCCACGTGCTACCATCCGTGCTGCGTTCCCACTTGTAGGAAGCGATGGTCGTACCGTTGGTTTGCAACGATCCCACCAGTCAAAGTATATCCGGTAGATCCCTTACGCACCGTACGTTCCAATTCTGCAGGTGAAAGCGTCTGAATAGGGACCGGGTGTCACCACAACTTTTGGCTTCGTCGCTCGTATGCTCACAACCCCTTGTAGGTCGTCACGCGGCGGAAGGTGTAAGTGCCGGGAGTGTCGGCTTGGAAATTGTAGTCGGCCATAGTCGCACCATCGATGTCGCTGAAGCTCGAGCCGTAGGGATCGCGCCGCTGCCATTGGTACTTCGGCGTGCCCGGCGTGTTGTCGGTATATGACTGTGCCGCTCCTGGTGAGAGGGTGGTCGTTGTACCTTGACAGATGGTCTGCATCGCCGGCGTCCAACTCGGTGCACCGATGTCGTCCACCACCACGGTGATGGTGGCGTTGATGGTACTATTGCAATCAGTAGGGATGTAATCGCCACATTATAGGCACCTGCCATAGCTCTGGTGGCTGGACCGAGGTCAATAATCCGTGTGTTACGATGGGTGCCATCGGGAAGCGTCCAGTCATAGGTTGCTCCTGGGAAAGACTGCATGGTAAGCTTGAGGTTGTCACCTCCACAGAGTTTCAGTGTCTTACTCAACTGATATCCCGAGGTCCACAGTCGACAGCACCGTGGTGAGATAGTGAATACGTAAAATTACCGCAAGCATCAAAAGCTTGAACACGATATTTCTTACCCACATCACCATATTCAAATACGACGGAGCCACTGCTATGTTTGGTTTCTACTATCGGATCGGATTCATTTTCTCCATCCAACAATTCATATCTATAGGGAGGTACTCCATCTTGAGCCCCAATATAGATACGTCCCTTATTGTCATCTGCACAATAATAGAGGCCGACTCTACTTGGTTTTAGTGCAAGAGGGTGATAGATGAGGGGAGTCGAATAGACACTAATATCACAAAGATCATCTCCTCGTAATGTGATGTAAAATTCATTGGGACTCTTCGGCTGTGCAAAGGGCACAGTAACATCTTTCCATTGTCCCGTATAGGGATCGAGGTACTCTTTATAGGTTAAAGTGTGCCGGTTACCATCAACTCCAATATAAGAGATTTTTCCACCTGGTGTAACATCCCAACCTGTGCAAGTTTGCACAAGTTTCATATTCTCTAACCGTGTTGTGGTAAAGTTATTTTCTTTCTTGACGGCTTTTTCCTGTGACACTAACCGGAGGTATGCCACAACCAGGAGCAGAGAGCGTCCCTGTAATGGTTTCATCCCAAGCATAGATAGGACCATCGGAGTAATAGCGCTTACCATTACGTTCTGTAAACCAACCTGTTCCATAGCCTTGATCCATGGTTGTAATACCATAATAAGTTTCCATCTTATAGGTTACCCCATCTTTTACCACGGTGAGCAGTAGGGTATCAGGATAGGCTGTTCCTGCTGGTGGAGTAGGTAGAGGATTATTAGCATATACATATTTCAACTGATAGAACTGCTTAAAAGAGTCCTTGTTTTTAAGATAAATCCTCTGGGTGGTCGTATTACTAATTCTGGTATCACAAGAGTTTCCAAAATATAAAAAATTACCAGGAAGCGTGAAAGAAGGTTTGGCCGAACGAGTGTGCATTGTTTTGGTATCCAAGAGTCTCCCATCGTTAGTATAAAGTTCAACTTCATAGTCAGTATTTAGAGACAGTCCCGAGATATAAGTATCCCAGTTATTATAAAGAGACGACTCATATCTTGTAATTAGCTGATCAGAGAGGAATGTACGTGAAGCTCCCGTCCCTTTATAGAACTTAAGCACATAAGGCATATAGCAACTAACCTTGTCGTTTTGAATATATACTGACATACCCGTTGTCGGATGACAAGATTGTTTACGATCGTAGGGCTCAAGTTTTAATGTGTTATTGACTTCTGTTGGAGTCATTGTATAAGAATAAACCACAGTATTGTCAGCAGTATAAATGCGCACAAGAAAAAGTTTTGTGATCGGTACCCTAACGAATAGGTTTGATTGGGATTCACTTTACGCAACACCTCTGCGCCAATGCTACTCCCATTCATTTCATTGACCACCAAAGTAAAGATTTCCGGGAAAGCTGGGCGCTGTACCATATCAGCAACATTAACAGTGGGTTGATCACAATAGCTACCAACTCTTCCACAAGGTCGCAATGTTCCGGAAAATACCTTCGGAGACTTTCCTGAACAATTAAAATTCAAAGTTATTTTATCGATGGCCCAGGGACGAATCGTCATTTCTTTTGGCTTCATAGCCAACTGGAACACCTGTCATTTCATTCCCAAAACTATCATGAATATCCTGCGTAATAAGATCATCCCATAACTTACCTTCATTATTGGAACCATACATTCCAAAAAAATTAGCGAGTGTAGAGAGTGGGGAATAATTAAACCAGTACTTTCCATTCTTTATCTCAAGGTTAAGTGCAGAGGTATACCCCAAATAACCGTAATTATAATATTGATATTGATTGAATTCGATACACCTATCAGAAAAGGATTGGATAGATCCAGATCCTCTATACCCTCAATTTTACAAGTAAGGAATAGTGTTTTGCAACTATTTACGACCTTCACCTTATATTCTCCAGGGGGCAAATTTCGAAACGGAGTGATAGCCACAGAATTTTGACCAAATCCCGTAGTAAAGTGAGCCAGCTTAAAAGCTTACCGGAACAACTACTCGGCAGGAGCCTGCGTAATGGTAAACTCATAGTCATCTGTTATTTTAGGAGGAGTATAATATCCATCTTGGAATCGGAATGCCAGATAACCCGTAGCACAGGAATTGAATGACGGACGCGAAGCTTCTACGTGTTGAATAATATTCATATCAGGTGAATTAGTCTTTAACGTAACTTCACTGGTTGCAGTAAATGTACGCAACCCATCAGAGGTTAGAATCTCTGCTTCGGCTTTAACTTTGTAATTGCCAGCGGATAAGTTTTTCGAACACTTTTTTTCCTGGGTAGCATCAGTTGTTGAGAGAACCTTATTTTTCATTACCATCTTCCATATAGGTAATCGTATAAGTCACCTTGGAGAAGGCATCGGCATCGTCCAACACTTTCACCGCAATTTTACAATCACTATCGCATTTGCCATCTGTACCCGTTGCTTGAATATGTACACCCGGAGCTAAAAATCTCGAAACCACTAGAATTAATCCAAGTAAAGTTGCCGCTACAGCCTCTTTTACTGAGTTGTCCTTGCAAAGAGTAATTACCGGGTGCAAGGTTTTCAAAAGTAACGGGAGTAAATGGATCCAAGGTTTTGGAGATTTCCCCTCCACCGTCATTTCTACGACATGTCCAAATTACCCTATCGCGTGAGCTAAATGGTGCAGGATATGAAACACTTTGCTGTGTGGCATAATCATAAAATCCCATCCGATCATCAATCTTTGCCGTGACGCTTCCAGTTGGCTTAGTGAAAGTAGCATCTACCTTTTGAATTCGAGCTTGATAGTAAATATTGTTTTGTTGTACAACATCAAGAGTGGAGAAAACTTCCTTCCTCCCGTTTCAATAACATATTGATAAGCCGCAATGGGAGCCGTCCAAGGGTAATGACTGGGAAGATCCGCCGGCCTTTTGAGGATAAGAGGAGCTGATGTCCCTGCATATTCTTTAACATTATCTATAACAGCTGTAAGCTGCCCAGGGGCACCTGTGAAGCTCTTATCCAAAAACATAATCGGAAGCGATGTCGTCCCAAACATATACTTTTAAAAGTATAGATTACTGAAGTTAAGGAAGGATGAGTTCCTGTTATACGGAATGATACATGAGGTTTGCGTTGTGGGTCCTGTTCACAACGTGGAGAACAGTGTGCAGAAGCACTCCAAACCTCATCAGATGTTGTTTCCACTTTGACTTCAGCTTCTGGAAAACAGGTTATCCCATCAATTGAAGCATTGATAAGGTAGCGACCTGCAGGCAAGTGGTCAAATGTTACATTTTTCTCAATACCTGTAGCTGTCAATGTTTTATTGAGACTTCCATCTTTGACTTGCAAAAGTATAGATAACAGGAAAATAGTCATTAGCAATGCTATACGAACTTTGATAATTGTTTTTATTGTGTATACCAACTGTTATGCTACCATTACTGGTGAGATAGGGGTATTCACTACATCTATTTTTACTTCCTTGTGCTGAGGATAGCACATAAGTTCCGTCAAGTTGATGCGGCACTGTAAAATTATAGTTATACGGAGGAATTCCCCCACACAAATAAGAAGGAGTTCGAATCTCCATCCGGTAATTGCCAGAGGGAAGAGCCTGACTAAATTTCAGGTTATGATTATAGCCTCCACTACTGTAGTAAGTTAAATTTCCCTCTTGATAAAGCACTCCTGAATCGGCATTATAAAGTCGATAAGAATAAGGATTTAACCTATTTTTGAGTGACGGAGTTATCCCCAGGCTGGTAACTAGAAGTTGCAAATGAGTGAAACGAAAATGAAGTTACACCGAGGATTTTAGAACCACAAGAGCCTTTGGGTTTGAAATCCGAAAGGCATCAACTCTGATTTTAATTCAAAAGTATAGTCCTTTTTTTGATTGTGGGGTCGCATTGTAGATAAGTTGTCAATTTATATTTCCCTGCAGGAAGATTTTTTAAGTTCAGTGATCTTACTTGTTTTTAGAGAAGTTAAAGAAGCCATTTCTATAGGGCACTCCATCTTTCTCCAATTTCCACACGAATTCATCTAAGGCGACACCATACTTTCCTTTCAAATCAAGTGCTGTTATATCCACAAGTCCCAGATCCTGACAAGGAAAAGGAAGAAATCTAATCTCCAGGGCGGGCGTTTTTCATACCCTGCAAACAAATCAATTTTTTTCAACTTTAAAACCGGTTTTGAAGCATTCCCGATCCACAAGAATAGGTGGCAGTCATAAAATATTCACCTTCACCGGGACTGGTATGCGCATCCTGCCCTCGTTATCATAATTGGGAATATAATTTCCTTGCCAAATGAGTGTTCCATCCTTCTGGTATAATTTGAAAAAGCCATCAGTGAGAGATTCCAAACCTTTTTCCCGACGGTCCCTGTAGTCGAAATTCGACACCATAGTGGATCGTACAATTATCTATCCATGCGACCGAGCGGGGTTCAATTTGGGGTTGAGAGCCTTCTGTTGAGAGGTAAACATCGTATTCTATTACTTTCCCACAATTAAGGGTAAATTTAGCTTTTCCATTAGTAAAATATGGAAGGTCATTGAATGTTACTTCTCCACTCCATCCATCAGACATGGATTGGCTATAAACAACTTGTCCATTAAGTATTAGTTCAAATGTACCTGCCATCGTCATAGGATTTCCATTATTAGTGACTTGAACGACAACCTTACCTCCCTCTCCGGTACAAATTCCTTTTAACATTAGAAATTACATTCCAATTCATGCTACCGAAGTTATTATAAACCTTGAAAGGCCGACTTTGCTGAGTGGCACCACAGAAATCTGCCTCCACAATATAGTCTTCTTGATGCTTTAATGTCAGTCCTGTAAAGCGACATTCCTGTTCTTCCTGTGTCCACTTCCATGTTTTAGTAGCAACAACGGTATTTGTTGGCACATGAATGAGTCGAAAGGTCTGCAATATCTGAGGATTTCCATTAGTGTAGCATTTCACAATATCTTTTCCACAAATAGATTGTTGTATTTCGCTTTGATCATGAAACGCAGTAACACTAGGTGCCCCAGCCTTCATCGTAAACTCTTTTTACCACGGCACCACAATCTGCAGTGGCGCGAACCACATAGTCACCGACTGGAATGTCTGAAAAAGAAATATAAAACTGCCTTTGTGCATTTGTTTCCATGGTTTTGAGGACAGTAGCTCCTCCCTTAGGTAAGAGATCGGCAGTAATGGAGGATATCCCGGCAATACGTTCTACTTGACAAGAAAAATTACCACCACACGTTCCAACAGTACTACTTGTATAGGCGTTTTTTAAATGAAAAGCATCTACCGTCACTTCATCTGTAAGCACCAATACATTCCCATCCCAAGAGGCCCCTGGGGTAGTCAGAGTGGGGTGCGTCGTAGGACAAGCCGGAGTTGCACGCGCCTCAACACGATAAGTACCTGCTACCAAGTGGTCTATAACCGAAGGTATTGTCGGTGTTGAAGTATTGATGGTTTTCAATAGCGTACCTCCCTGAAAGACTTTCCACTCAACGCTAGCAATACCAGACAAGTTGAGGGCCAAAGCCAGATTACCATTCGCCCCATTGCACCCACCCGCAGCTTTTGAGACTGCAACTATAGTGGCATCAGCTATGCTTTGTTCTCTATATTCAAAAGGAGATGTAGTGTATTCATCTTTGGAGAGAATAGCTGCATTTCCTCTACTTCCATCATCCATAATACCGGTTACACGGATGTAAATCTCATCGTCTTTTCTCCAACCAGCCAAAGATTGAGTGATGGTGGCATTTGGAGCAGCATCCTGTTCAATATCATAGTCCAAGCCATCTTTAGAAAACTCATAATGTAAAGTTTTGTAACCTGCCACAGCATTACGATAATGAGACATTTACTGCACCAGGCGTATTGCAGGTTTTATTACCAGCAATAAGGTTTACCGTAAAATCTCGTGGATCAAGATACGGTGTTCCCTGTCCCCACCCCAAAACAGGATAGAGGAGGGCGAAGAGCAGAAAGAGGGCGCTTCGCACGAAGTGGTTTTGTAAGGTTTTCATGATGCTTGTTTGTATTGTTTTCTTTGTTTATTGAGCATTGACGGAATCGGGGCATATACCAATAAATATACATTCACCGAATTCTACTTTTTAGCAAAGCTATAAAGAAAATGCAAATAGACAATATGAAACTTCAAAAAAATCGAAAGAAAAAAATTTTACCCCCCATTTTTTTGAAAACCAGAGTTTGCAGAAACGCGCAATAAATAAGACTTCGTTTTCAGAAAGTACAATGCACTCTCCGCCGAGTTTGCATATTTTTCAATCTCTTGGGAAAAGCATTTTTTTGCAGACACGTTTGTCGTTGAGGAGAGTTCATTGCCTGATGTCGTTTTTTTAAGTTTCTTTCCACGGCCAAAAGGGGATTTTTTCCATGCTGATGGCGAGGAATGGAAACTCTATGCCTTAGTCGTTGATTTTTCTAAATCACTGTCTTACAAAGTTCTTCTGTCGCCACGAAAACGCCATGGGGTGGCGACGCGTCGCCAAGGTGTTGGCGTTTCAACGCCAAAGGCGTGGCGATGAAACGCCAACGCATAGGAGATTTTTGGAAAACGGAGATGCGCGTCACGAGAAGGGACAAAAAGAGGCTGAGTCCCGAGAAAGGAACTCAGCCTATGGAAATGAAGAAGTGCAGATTATCGCAAGATAGCACTCATCTTGAAATGGATAGTGCCAATCTTGAAAGAGGCAGCACTAATCTTGGAACAGACGGCACTAATCTTGGAACAGGCGCCGGGCACCGGCAAAGATTTCGTTTTTACGGTCGATGGTTTTCACGCGAAATTTGCGACCGCCCACTTTGGTGAGTCGTCCGTTGCGCTTCAAGGCTTCGCGGTCGGTGATCCACTCTTCGGCGGGGAAGAAGGTCTCTTCGCCGTTGCGGTCGAAGGGTTCGTAGGCATAGCGGATGTTGCGCATCATGAGGTCGTAAGCCCCGTCTTTGGCCTGCACCACCAACTGGTAGCGCACCGTGGCGCGATCCCAAACGAGAGTTGCGCTTGAACCACAGGGTATTCTGCGACCGAGGCGGCCACGAGGCCGCTGTCGGGCGACACCTCCGTGAGGCGCGAGGTGGGCAGTTTTTCGGGTACATCAACCAGGCTGCGCACATATTGCTCGAGCCGCGCCACCAGTTCTGCCCGACTTCGGCCGGGCACTTCGTGGTGTTCGGCAAAGACGATGATGCCGTTTTGCTCCGGCACAGCACCGGCCAGATAGGGCGTTTCGTCAAGCGTTTTTTTCTGTGCGGTAGTGGTGAGCAGCGGAAGGGCGAAGAAGAGGAGGAGCAAAAGGTGTTTCATATACTGAGTTTTTGTGAGGTGAGCAGATGTTGGAGAGAAAACACATTGCAGGTCATACAGAGATGACCCGCAATGTGTCTTTGAAAGGGTCGTTTAGGCCTTGCGGTAGAAGTCGAGATCTTCGGGCTGCAAGTCCATGATGAAGCGGTGGTGCTTGGCCACTTCGGCATCGACAAAGCGAGCGTAAACCTGCGCTGACTTCTCGAAAAGTTCGGGGGCTTTCGAAGCGTTGTAGATGAGCAGGTGGAGCATGATGCCATCGGCAGCGATTTCGACCAGGTGGCGGGCGCAGAGGTCTTGGAACTCCTGACTGCCCACTTCCTTCACACGCTCAACGGCTGCTTCAAGACGATCGGCGATGGTCTTGGCACGCTCTTGCAGCGGACGCATAGAGGCGCTGACTTCCTGCTGTTCATATTCGCGCATCTGAGCGAGATAGGAACCATTCGTAACGAAGCGAATGGCCGCCACCACTTGAAGCTGCGTCGTGCCTTCGTAGATCGATGTGATGCGGGCATCGCGGGCAATACGCTGGATGGGATAGTCCATCATGAAGCCCGAACCGCCATGAATCTGCAAGGCATCATAAGCATTTGGTTGCAGTATTCCGAGTTCATACCTTTGGCGAGGGGCGTGAGCGAATCGGCGAGTTTGTTGTAGAGTTTCATCTCTGTGCGCTCTTCGGGGGTGAGTTTTCTTTCGCGCGAGATGTCTTCGAGTGCCTTGTAGATGTCCACGCAGCGTGCCGTCTGATAGAGGAGGGCACGGCCGGCATCGAGTTTGGCCTTCATCGTGGACAGCATGTCGTAGACCGCGGGGAAGTGAATGATGGCCTTACCGAATTGTTCACGGTCGCGAGCGTAGGCCAAGCCTTCGTTGTAGGCCGCCTGCGAGAGGCCAACCGACTGGGCGGCAATGCCGAGGCGGGCACCATTCATCAAGGCCATGACATATTTGATCAGCCCCATGCGCGTGGAACCGCAGAGTTCGGCTTTGGCGTTCTTGTAGACGAGTTCACAGGTGGGACTGCCGTGAATGCCGAGTTTATGCTCGATGCGGCGCACGTTCACGCCGCCATCGCGCTTGTCATAGATAAACATCGACAGACCGCGGCCATCGGTCGTTCCCTCTTCCGAACGTGCCAGCACAAGGTGGATGTCGGCATCGCCGTTAGTAATGAAACGTTTCACTCCGTTCAAGCGCCAGCAACTGTTTTTCCTCGTCATAAGAAGCCTTGAGCATCACGCTCTGAAGGTCGGATCCGGCGTCCGGTTCGGTGAGATCCATGGACATCGTTTCGCCGTGAGCAATGCGAGGGATGAAGCGCGCGTGCTGGTCTTCGTTGCCAAACTCATAGAGGGTTTCGATGCAGTCTTGGAGCGACCAGATGTTGCCGAAGCCGGCATCGCTCGCGGCCACGAGTTCGGCACACATGGTGTAGGGCATGATGGGGAAGTTGAGCCCTTCGTAGCGGCGGGGCATGGTCATGCCGTTCATGCCGGCGCTGACCATGGCGTCTAAGTTGCGCTGCGTGCCGGAAGCATAGCGCACGCGGTCGCCTTCGTGGTGCGGCCCTTCGAGATCTACGCCTTCCGCGTTTTCAGCAATCGTAGTGCCGGCAATTTCGCCCACGATGTCGAGCACGCGGTCGTAGTTGTCCATCGCATCGGCGTGGTCGAGCGGAGCGGTGTCGAACTCGTCTTTGTCGCGGAAGTTGCGCTCTTTGAGTTCGACGATGCGTTGCATGAGAGGGTGGTTGAGTTCGAAGCGAAGTTCGGGGTGCTCAGTATAGTGATTTGCCATTGTAGTAGAATGAAAAAGTTATTTGCTGTTTTGCTTGTAGTACTTGATCATCTTGGGTACCACCTCTTCGACAGAACCCGTGATGACGTAGTCGGCCAGTGCATTGATGGGGGCATTGGGGTCGGTGTTGATGGAAATCACAATGCCGCTTTCCTTCATGCCCGCCACGTGCTGGATGGCGCCCGAGATGCCACAAGCGATGTAGACTTTGGGGCGGATGGTCACGCCCGTCTGCCCGATTTGCAGGTCGTGCTCGCAAAATCCGGCATCAACGGCCGCACGGCTCGCCCCGACCTCTCCGTGGAGTTCTTCGGCCAATTTGCGCAGCAAGTCGAAGTTTTCCTTCGAGCCCACACCGTAGCCGCCAGCCACTACGATAGGAGCGCCCTTGAGGTTGTTCTTGGCCTTTTCCACTTGGCGTTCGATGACCTTGACCACATAGTCTTCGGGGGCAACGAAATCGGCCACGTTTTCATACACGACTTCGCCCTTGTAGTGTTCGTCCACGATTTCCGCCTTCATCACGCCGGAGCGAACGGTGGCCATCTGCGGGCGGTTGTCGGGGTTGATGATGGTGGCGACGATGTTACCGCCAAAAGCAGGGCGAATCTGATAGAGGAGATGGTCGTAGTGCTTACCAGCTTTCTTGTCATCGTAATCGCCGATTTCGAGCGCGGTGCAGTCGGCCGTCAATCCGCTGGTGAGAGCGGAGCTGACGCGCGGGCCGAGGTCGCGGCCGATGACGGTGGCGCCCATCAGGCAGATTTGCGGCTGTTCGCGCCGGAAGAGACCAATGAGGATGGAGGCGTGGGGGGCGCGTGGTGTAGGGGCGACAGCCCGGGGGCGTCGAACACGTGGAGCACGTCTACACCGTAGGGCAGAATGGCCTTTTCGACCAGCCCTTTGATGCCCTCGCCGGCTACAACAGCTTCGAGTTTCACACCCAGTTCGTTGGCCAGTTTGCGGCCTTTGGTGAGCAGTTCGAAGCTCACTTCTTCAATTTGCGTTCCTTCGATTTCGCAATATACATATACACTATTCATGGCTTATCCGATGGTGTGGCTTTCGAGGAGTTCAACAATCAATTTTTCTACTTCGGCGTCCGAGCTGCCCAGCTGTTGGCTTTCCTTGGCTTTGAAAACGATGTTTTGCACCGTTTTCACCTTGGTGGGCGAACCGGAGAGGCCGCATTGTGCGAGGTCGGCTTCGATGTCGGCCACGCCCCACTGCGTGAGGTTGAGGTAGGGCTTCTTGTCGTATTCCTCGGCGTGCGGGAGTTCTGCGGGCTTTTCGGCAGGTGCCAGTGCGCGCTTGTATTTCATAAGAAGTTTGGCGTTGCGGGGGCGGCAGGGGGCGGCAGAACCGGTGACGGTGAGCAGCAGGGGCAGAGGTGCTTCGACCTTCTCTACCCCGCCGTCGATGCGACGCGTGGCGGTGAGTGTGTTGTCGCAAAGTCCATTGACCTCCTCAACATAGGTGATTTGGTTGATGCCCAGTTTTTCGGCCACTTGCGGCCCGACTTTGTGCGGTGTCGCCGTCGATGGCTTGGCGACCGCAAACAATGACATCGGGCACACCGATTTTGCGAATGGCTTGCGAGAGCACGTAGGACGTGGCGAGGGAGTCGGCACCGCCCATGGCGCGATCGGTGAGGAGAACGCCGGCGTCCGTGCCGCGGTAAAGTCCCTCACGGAGCACTTCGGCCGCCTTGGGCAGGCCCATGGTGAGCATCGTGATGGTCGAGCCGGGATGGGCTTCTTTCAGACGGAGCGCCAGTTCGAGCGCATTGAGGTCGTCGGGATTGACGATGGCGAGCAGTGCTGCGCGATTGACGGTGCCTTGCGGCGTCATCGCATCTTTGCCCACATTGCGGGTGTCGGGTACTTGCTTGGCAAGTACAACAATTTTCAGACTCATGTTGTGATGATAGTCGATTAAGAAAAAGAAAAAGAAAAAGGAAAGAAAAATCCCCCACTCCCGCCTTTACAGAAAGGGGGAGAGGGGAGGAATAAGAGACTTAAAGGTCGTTGCGCTTGACGTTGCCGTTTTGCATCACAAACTTGATTTCGACGTCCTTGTCGAACATGATGATGTCGGCATCGTGGCCTTTCTTGATGTAGCCCTTGCGGTCGTCAATCTTCATGATGCGAGCGGGCACTTCGGCAATCATGCGACAGGCATCTTCCATAGGGATGTCGGCTTCCTTGACGGCGGTGCGCACAAGGCGGTCCATCGTGGAGATGGAGCCGGCCAAAGCACTGCGGTCGGCCAGTTTGCACACGCCGTCTTCGATGATGACGCGGGGATCGAAGTTGTAGGTTGACTTCGAAGCACTGCACGCCAGCGAATCGGTCACGAAGCACATGTTCTTCACGCCCTTGGCATTGTAGATTTGGCGCATCAGCACGGGAGGCACGTGAATGCCATCGGAAATCACCTCTACCGTGAAGTCGTCGATGGCAAAGACGCTCTCTACCACACCCACTTTCTTGAACTCGCGGGCTTTGGTGAGGCTGCTCATCGCGTTGGTGAAGTGAGTGGCGTGGTTGGCGCCGGCCTTGTAAGCCATGAGCACATCGTCCCATCCGCCGTCGGTGTGGGCCACCGAGGGTTTGCAACCGTGCTCCACGCAGCATTCATAGAATTCCTTCGCACCGGGCAGTTCGGGAGCAGCATCCCAACGCTTCACGCAGTCGGTGCTTTCGAGGATTTCTTTGTATTCCTTGGGGTCGGGGTTGCGGATGATGTCGGGCATCTGTGCACCGGCCTTCTTCAAGTTGAAATAAGGCCCTTCCAAGTGCAACCCCATGATGGGACTGCCAGGCTCTTTCATCAGGCGTTCGCACGTCTTGATGGCGGCGTCAATCATTTCGCGGGTGCTCGACGAGAGGGTGGGATAAATGGCGGTTGTGCCGTATTGCATGTGGGCGTCTACGGCCGTGCGGAAAGCCTCTTCTGTACCTTCCATAAAGTCGCGGCCACCACCACCGTGGATGTGGGAGTTCGATGCCACCGGGCACGATGTCGCAGCCTTTGGCATCGATGATTTCAGCGCCTACGATGGGGCGTTCGTTGTTGGCCACTTCGACGATTTTGCCGTCTTCGACAAGCACGCTACCGCCTTCGAGCCAACCTTCGGGCGTGAGTATGCGACCATTGGTGATTTGTTTAAGCATGGATTATGATTGAGTTTTAGTGAAACAAAAAAACAGGCTCGAGCGCTCTTGTTCGGTTGAGGAAAAGGCGCAGAGCTTTATCTTATAGAAAATTCTACACCATTGCACCACCCTGCTTCGGGTGCGCAATAGTGCAGCAAATTTACTACTTATTTTGCTAATTGCACCTTCCACAGACAATAATTTGCAAAAAAAAGAGTTGCTTATGAAGATAGATGTTCAAAATTAAGCAGACTTCTTTCCTTAGGCAATTCTACTTGGCTTCTCATCTTTGCCAATCTTTGCCGGCATCCGACGGCCGGCTATCCTTTGTAAAGCCTGCCCTTTTCCATCATCCCCTCGACTGAACGACACGCAACAGCTCCATTTCCGACGACCTTTCGTCAGAAACTCCTCCCTTATCATATGAGACCACAATTACTCCCCCTTACCCTCCTCTTAACGCTTCTCCTCCTACTGACCGCCTGCACCACCGCCGAACGAAGTGCACGCCGTGCCGAACATGCCATGGCCATCGGTGAATATGCCGAAGCGGCCGCGCTCTATCAGAAAGCCTATCGCCTCACCTCCATCAAAGAGAAGGAGCAACGCGGACGGCTGGCCTTCCTTATGGGCGAAGCCTACCGCCGCTACGGCTACTCCTCGCGCGCCCTCGGCGCCTACCGCACGGCGGAGCGCTACAAATATGTCGACACGCTCACCTATCTGCGCATCGGCCAGATGTCGCTCCTCAAAGGCGACTACAAAGGGGCGGAAAAGGCATTTCGGCAACACATCTTCCAGCAACCCGACAACGCGGCAGCGGCCATCGGACTGCAAAGCGCGGAGCACGCGGTCGCCACACGCAATGCCGGTTCGCTCTACACCGTGCGCCTCGCCGGCAACTTCAACAGCAACCGTGCCGACTACTCTCCGGCCCTCCTCGGCACGGACAAGGAACAACAACTCTACTTCACCTCCAATCGCAGCACAGCGGCCGGCAACACGCTTTCGGGCATTACGGGACAGAAGCCCGGTGACCTCTTCGTGGTGCGCCAAGACGAGAAAGGCCGATGGAAAGCGCCCGAAGTCATAGAATCCCTCAGTTCGGACAATGACGAAGGCACACCGGCCTTTTCGCCCGATGGGAAGACGATGTACCTCACCGTCTGCACCACCCATCCCGAATATCCACGCATGGCCGAAATTTGGACTTCGGCACGCACCGACGCTTCGTGGGGCAAACCACAGGCGCTCAAACTCAGTGCCGACACCCTCTCCAACTACGCCCATCCCGCTCCCTCGCCCGATGGACGATGGCTCTACTTCGTCTCCGATATGCCCGGCGGTGAAGGCGGTCTCGACCTCTGGCGCGCCCACATCGAAGGCAACAAGGGCGTGTCCGGCATCGAAAACTTAGGTCCGTCCATCAACACGCCCGGCAATGAGGAGTTCCCCACCTTCCGTCCCGACGGCACGCTCATCTTTTCCTCCGATGGTCGCGAAGGCTTGGGTGGCCTAGACCTCTACTCCGCCACGCTCGACAGCCTTTCGGGCGTTTGGCACGTGGAGCATCTGCCTGCGCCGCTCAACTCCAACGGCGACGACTTCGGGATGACCTTCGACGGCACGCATCCGCGCGGTTTCTTCACCTCCACGCGCTCCACCGGTGGCCGAGGCTGGGACAAACTCTATGAATTCTCCCACCCCGAAGTGCTGCTCAGTGTCAAAGGTTGGGTCTACGAGCAAGACGGCTACGAACTCCCGGCCGCACTCGTCCACATCATCGGCAGCGACGGCACCAACCTGAAAGTACCGGTCAAGAGCGATGGCTCATTTGAGCAACCCATATCCCCCGGCGTCGACTACCTCTTCCTTGCCACCTGCCCCGGCTATCTCAACCTGCCTCAACACCTGCGCGTCGACACCCTCGCCGCCGAGCAGCGCGTGCTCCAATTCCCGCTGCCCTCGCTGAGCATTCCTGTGCTCGTGCGCAATGTCTTCTACGAGTTCGACAAGGCCGACATCACACCAGCTTCCTCCGAAGCTCTCGACCGCCTCACCCGTCTGCTTGACGACAACCCGCACATCACCATCGAACTGGCCGCGCACACCGACACCCGCGGCAGCGAAGCCTACAACCTCGCCCTCTCCCAGCGACGGGCTGAAAGCGTGGTACGCTACCTCACCGCCCACGGCATCGCTCCCGACCGCCTCACGCCCAAAGGCTATGGCGAAGCGCAGCCAAAAGTCGTCAACCGCAAACTCCTCGAGACGCATCCCTTCCTCCACGAAGGCGACACGCTCACCGACTCCCTCATTGCCCGCCTCCCCTCGCGCAGCAGGACTCCTGCCACGCCCTCAACCGTCGCACGGAATTTCGCGTTCTCCGCACCACCTACGGCCTTTTTTTGACAAACAAGGCAATCTGCGTCCCGATGCACTGAAAACCACTCCCTCTTCTAAGTCGACCAAGAAGGACGAGGAGGACGAAGAGGTTTGGGAATGACGCTCCATCGGTGGTCTTCCGCTATCCTTGACCACATCACCGTCTTTTGCTGCCCGTGATGGCATTACCTTTCAGTCGAAAAAAAGAGCAACGAGCGCGATGCTCCGCCTTTCTACAACCTCCACGAACGGCTTCATTATCCCAAAAATCAGACAAAATCACGCTCTTCAAAGTGTGGAAATCACCCCTCTTGAAAACTTTTTACGACACGAGCAGTATACCTATTTTGATATCTCAGAATAGCAAAAGTCACCAATTTTCTTCAAAAACGTGAGAAAAAGAGATTTTTTCTTGCGGGTTTCTTTTTTTTCTCTCTAACTTTGCATCGTCAAACGGAAGGAAACAACGCCTTCTGTCGACAACACAAGAACTCGAATTACAGTAACACTTTTAATAACACAAAACAATGAAAAAGTTTTTACTCGCTCTCGTTGTTGCAGCTAGCTCATTTGCAGCTGCCGATGCACAAGTATTCTTGGGTGGCCGTCTTGGTCTTTGGCACAACTCTAAGGCTGAAACTACCAATGTCTCGTTTGCTCCTGAAGTGGGTTATGCCCTCAACAACAAGTGGACCTTGGCTGCTGAACTCAACTACGATTTGCAAGAAAAGGCCTTGTATGGCAAAGACCTCAACACGTTCTCCTTCAATCCCTATGCTCGTTACACAGCAGCTTCTTGGGGTCCTGTGAACCTCATCTTCGATGGTACTGTGAACCTTGGCTGGGAAAAGGTAAAGGGTGCTGATGCTCAGTTTGCTTGGGGGGTAGGTGTTCGTCCCGGTCTCGCTGTAAACATCTCTCCTCGTGTAAGCTTTGTGACTAGCCTTGGTTTCGTAGGATTCCGTGACAGCGATCTCAGCGGTCAACAATTCGGTTACAATCTTTCTAGCAAAAACGTTAGCTTCGGCGTTTACTATAACTTCTAATTCTTCCGATTAGATTTTTCATAAGGCAAGTCGGCCACCCTCTCTTCGTGAAAGGGTGGCCGACTTCTTGGTTGGGCGTCAATCGCATGGAGTGCCTTAGGCGTGCACGTAGGTACCGATGTTTTCGCCCGAAAGCACGCGTTTCAAGTTGCCCACGATGTCCATGTTGAAGACGTAGATAGGCAGATTGTTTTCCTTGCACATGGCGGTGGCGGTGATGTCCATCACGCGCAGGCCGCGTTGCAGCACCTCATCATAGGAGATGTCGGAAAATTTCGTGGCGGTGGGTTCTTTTTCAGGGTCGGCAGTGTAGACGCCGTCCACCCGCGTGCCTTTGAGCATAACGTCGGCTTCGATTTCGATGCCGCGGAGCGACGAACCGGTGTCAGTGGTAAAATAGGGATTGCCGGTACCGGCACTCATGATGACCACTTCGCCGCGCTCCAAAGCTTCGATGGCTTTCCACTTGGAGTAGAACTCACCAATGGGTTCCATGCGGATGGCAGTGAGTACCCGGCTCTTCACGCCCACTGCACCGAGTGCCGAAGAGAGAGCAAGACTGTTGATGACCGTGGCGCACATGCCCATCTGGTCGCCTTTGACGCGGTCGAAACCTTTGCCGGCGCCCGAAAGTCCGCGGAAGATGTTGCCACCGCCAATGACGATGCCGATTTCGATGCCCATGGCTTGGGCTTCCTTGATTTGCGCGGCATATTCGCTCAGGCGCTTCGTGTCGATGCCGTGCCCTTGCTCGCCCATCAGGCTCTCACCGCTGAGTTTCAAAAGAATACGTTTGAATTTCATAAGGATATGTAGTTGTATGGTTGATTGTCGTCGAAGGGTTGCTCCTGCAAGCCGATGCAAATGTAGCACTTTATCAGAAGAATATAAAGCATTTGCGTGTTTTTCCGGCCGCGCCGCTCTAAACTCCTCACATAGATTTGGGAGAACAGGCAGAATACTGTATATTTGCCGCTGAAGCCTCGCAAAAAGCAAAACATTATGGACATCGCTTTCAAGAACACGGATAGCAATCCTGTTGGATACTACCGGAACGTATTGTGCTCACTGAGTAAAAATATACGATTGGCCTTGGCGGTGAAACTTACCTACTCTGTATTAAATAACTACAACAACGCCCTGTTCAGATTTATGACTGGGGCGTTGTCTTTCTGATTTTACGCAAAAGTTGAGGCAGGAAGAGAGCAGCAACAAGCCCACGAAGTCCCAAGAAGAGCAGGAAGGCACACCAAAGGGCGTGGTTGCCCAGCGAGGGGGAAAGAAAGTGATGAAGAAGAAAGAAGGCTGCCGAGGCGACAAAGACGGTGAGGAGCATGGCGCGGGTGGAGGTGGTGCCGATGAAGAGGCCATCGAACAAGAAGGCCGAGAAACTCACCAAGGGAATCACGATGGCATAAGGGAGAAAAGGTTGCGCCGCCATGCGCACGGCTTCGACATCGGTGAGGAGGGCGATGAGGGTCGTGCTGCCGACGAGGAAGAAGAGGACAAAACCCACCGCAACCCCACCGCCCCAGGCGAAAAAGTCGACGCACAAGAGCGCGAAAAGCCGCGACATTCTCCTCGCCCAGGAAGCGACCACCGAGGGCTTCGCCGGCGTAGGCAAAAGCCATCCATAAAGTAGCTCACGAGGAGAAAGAGTTGCATCAAAAGGGCGTTGACCGCGAGGAGAGTTTCTCCTTGCCGAGTACCAAAAAGCGGTGAAGGCAAACATCACCGAAACAAGGCAGAGCGTGCGCAGGAAGATGTCGCGATTGACGGCAAAAAGCTGCATCCACGCCGGCAACGAGCGCACCACAGCACGCATCGTAGTGTGACAGCGTCCACGCTGCAACACGCGCAGGGCAAGCGCAAAAAGCCAATGCAGCTCCCTGTCCACTGTGCCACGAGCGTCCCCACCGCTACACCGGCGATGCCCCAATGCAGCCCCACAACGAGAGTAAGACTGACAAGGATATTGACCACATTCTGCACAATGGCCACTACCATCGGGTAGCGCGCATTCTGCATGCCCAACAACCAGCCGTTGAGGGCGAAGAGGGTCAGCATGGGCGGTGCGCCCCAGATAAGGATATTGAAGTAGATACGAGCAGGAACAGCTGCCGCCGCTCCGGGAGCGAGGAGGCGGAAACCGAGCGTGGCAATGGGTTGCTGAAAGAGCAGAAGCAGCAACCCAATGACCAACGCGAGCACCAGCGAGCGCCAAAGCAAGGCCGCCGTTTCGTCGTGGTGTCCTGCGCCGTAGGCTTGTGCGGTGAGTCCGCCGGTGCCCATGCGTAGGAAGTTGAAGAGCCAGTAGGTGGTGGAAAAGAGGGTGCTGCCCACAGCGATGGCCGCAAGGTAAGCTGCCGCACCGAGGTGTCCCGTGATGGCGGTGTCCACCAAACCAAGGAGCGGCACGGTGATGTTGGACACTATCGAAGGAACAGCAATGCGAAGAATGGAACGAGACATGAGTTTCTTTATAACGAACTATGATGGGCATGAAATAAATTTTACCCGCAAGCAGAGTTCAATCAACAATCAATCTGATGAAGAAACAATGCTCCGTTACCGGTCAATCCCAGTAGTGGAGCATCGCATGAATATATTGATTAACCCGTTGGCGGAATTAATTTAGTGCGTATTTAATTCTTCCAATGGGTTTGTTATTCCTTAATTCCGCAGCATAAATTCTTGTGAGAACTCCAAGTGCCTGAGAAACAAAGTTCTCAAAACACTTGGATATGTCAGAATTTTCACCTATCTTAGTGCTGCAAACATAACAAGTAAGCAAAAATTTGACATAACAAAGGTAGCAATTAAAAACGAGAATATCACTTCTTACGGTGGAATTTATCACATTATGGACGTTTTCTCAAAGTTGGGCTTTGAAAAACTTACCGAATCTGTATTGGGTAAACGTGGAAGTAGCGGCAAAGCATTCAGCCATGGAAGTATTTTCGATTCTCTCTTCTTCAGCTACCTTTGTGGTGGAGAATGCCTTGAGGACATCAATGCGCTTATAGGGCGTTCAAGCAGAGACCTGACACGCAATTACCCGGTGACGACACTGTGGGGCGCGGACTAAAGGAGCTTGCCGAAGAGAACATTATCTACAAGAGCGAGACATCAGGCAAGTCTTATAGTTTCAACACTGCAGAGAAGCTGAACACCTTACTTTTACGGATGATACGGAGAATGGGGCTTATAAAGGTGGGCAGTCATGTTGACTTAGACTTTGACCACCAGTTTATTCCAGCCCACAAGTTCGATGCAAAGTATTCTTACAAGCAGGATTTTGGCTATTTCCCTGGTTGGGCTTCCATTGGGGGAATCATAGTCGGAGGTGAGAATCGTGACGGAAACACCAATGTGAGATTCCATCAAGAAGACACGCTCCGTCGCATTATGGTCCGTGTAACCTCAGAACTTGGTGTGGTAATAGAGCGTTTCCGTGCTGACTGCGGGTCGTTCTCGAAGGAAATCATCCAAACCGTAGAGTAGCGCTGCAACACGTTCTATATACGTGCGACCAACTGCGACAGCCGATGTGAGGACTTCCGCCGGCTGAAAGAATGGGAGAGTGTTGAGGTTGGTTATGAGAGATGCGATGTCACCTCCGTCAGCATGGACAACTTAATAGAAGGAAAGTCATACAGGCTTGTCGTACAGCGTAGTCCCTTGAAAGACAAGCACGGCAGGGAGCGGACGGATATGTTCGGAGTGATATACACATACCGCTGTATCCTTACCAATAACCGGACATCTACCGAGAAGGACATCATTACATTCTACAATGAGCGTGGAGCAAGCGAAAAGAACTTTGACATACAAGAACAATGACTTCGGATGGTCGCATCCGCCCTTTTCCTTTATGGCTGAGAACATGGTTTTCATGATGGTTACCGCCATTCTGAAGAACTTCTATCTCTATCTCGTCCGTCATATCAGCGATAAGGTCAAGCCATTGAAAAAGACAAGCAGGCTGAAAGCCTTTATCCTGCATTTTGTCAGCGTGCCAGCAAAATGGGTGAGAACGGGAAGGCAGAACGTTCTAAACCTATATACAAATAAAACCTACTACGCTGAAGTCTTCATTGAATAAACAGTATTTCTTTGTGTTTTTTCATACTTCCCCATTGGTTTGGGTGGGGGATTTCATGATTATGCAAGAACCAAGAACCCCAGAAAATCCCCATATCAATGGATAAATCCCCAAAATGTCACTTCAATATATAAAAGTACCTCACAAGGAATAATGCTGCGGAATTGAGGTATAGTTAAAAAAGAATTGATTTTTAGAACGTTGTTCGCATGCCCCTCTTTGCCATCAACGTATCAACACAAGAGCATTTGCAGTGTTGTAAAAGCACGTTGCTGCATCAGTACAAGATGCTTTGTAGTGTCAGTACAAGCGTCTTGTAGCGTCTGTACAAGTGCCTTGTAGTGTCAGTACAAGCTGTAGTGCCAGTACAAGCTGCTGTGTACTGATGCTTGTGCCCGATAATGTGCAACATCGCCCATAAGACAATTAATTCCAAAACTTACTCTTTTGATTATAAAACGTAGGCCTCTGAACAATATCTAAAAACATGTGCGAGCCGAAACCACGCAAAAGACAAACCTACAATAAACTAATCAACCCCCGATTTTTCACAAATCGGGGTTGATCCTTCCAAATACAGAATTCAGAATAGATGAAATGAATTGTTTACTTAACAGTTATTGATATGATACCCAAATTATTCTTTCCGTCTTTTTACCTCAACATCTGTCTTGCCAGCTTTAAGTGCTTTTGACAGATATTTCATAGCGGTTTACCGTTACTTCAACCGTTTTCGGGTCTTTGGCTACTGCGGTATATTTCCCGTCTCCGTCTTGCGCCTTCACCACTTCGGTCTTTCCCACTTCCATTGTGAGCGAAGTTTTGTCTAGCTTTAACGTCCCAACGGGCTTGTTCACAACAACACTAATCACGCCCCTATCGCCTTTTTTGTCGGTAACGGCCAGTGTAGCCGTGCCAGCCATCTTACCTTTGATGGTTATTACGCGGTCCTTCACGGTTACATCGGCAATTTGCTTATCCTTTTCTCCCGATAGCATCGCCTTAAAAGGTGCTGTCCCGTTTTTCACTTTCAGCTCTGTTTCCATGCCTTCTGTTACTTCAACCTTCGTTTTGTCGAAAGTAAGCTTGTTCAACATAGGCTTGTTCGAGTCGTTGTCTTTGTCGCAAGCGGTAAATAACAGCATTGTTGCACAGAGGGCACTTGTGGCCATAGTTGTCAGTAAAGATTTTGTGTACATTGTCCTTATTTTTAAAGTTACTTTTATTGTTGATTACACCCCTATAAACGTGGGAACAAGAAATGCTTGCACGAAGAAATAGTTAAAGGGAGTTAAAACATCACCCCACTCACCAGCCAAAGGGCGAGAGTAACGAAATGGCATGCAGCTACAAAGCAAATGCGGCTGAAACTAAGCACATTACTTCTCTCGCGCCCTTTGAAGAGGAGCGGGGCAAGGTTGTTTATTGAAGAAAGGTTCTGGGGCGAGAGTTGTTATGAAACCTCACCCCAGCCTATTACCCTCTAATCATGGTAAGCAACATCTTGAAACGCTTGTGGGCGAACAAGGCGTGGGGATGGTTAGCGGGCATTATAATCATTTCGCCTGCCTTAACAATGTGCGGCACACCATCGATTTTTATCTCCGCTTCGCCGTCCAGCACTTGTACGGTTGCATCGAAAGGTGCAGAATGTTCGCTCAATCCTTGCCCTTCATCGAATGCAAAGAGTGTTAGGCTGCCGGCATTGGCATGCACAAATTCCTTACTTACTATGCCTCCTTCGGCATAATTAATCACTTCGTTGGCAACAATCACCGTGCCTTTTTCTATTTTCTTATCCATATCTGTATGAGTTTATTTGTTGGTAAGTTTATGAGTTCTTGAGTTTATGAGTTGGTGTATTGCTAAGTTTCTAGTTTACTAGGAACGTTAGGTTTACTAGGTGTCCTAGGTATACTAGGCCTACTATATTAACTAGATATCCTAGACTTACTACTTATCACTTACTACTTATCACTTACTACTTTACTCTTTACCACCCTATAAACAAAACTCGTACCAAGCTTTAACCAGATAACATTTGTTACCGAACAGCATTGCCGTTACAAAAATAATGGCTACTTTTGTAACCGATAGAGAAGAAAATATTAAATGCGCTGACTCGTTGCCCTTTGTTCAATGGCATAAGCGAGCAAGGCCTCGAACATATCGTGGCAAGCACTAAACATAAGATTGTTACATTCGACAAGAAAGACATCTACATCCTTGCAGGCATGCCCTATCGCCATGTCGACATCATGATACAAGGCGAGATGGTGGCCAGGATGGTGAGCCTTTCGGGTAAGTCGGTAGAAGTGAGTCGCCTTGTGGTAGGCAACTTAATTGCGCCTGCCTTCATCTTTTTCGAAAGATAACCTGATGCCCGTAAGCGTAGAGACGGAAACAGAGACTTCGGTACTGCGCATAGCAAAGCCCGACTTTGTGGAACTAATAGACAACAACGCCGTGCTACGCCGCAACTTTATCGCCATATTGTCTAACATCGACGTTTTCCTTACCAAGAAAAATGCGCGTGCTAAGCCTTTTTCACCGTACGCGAAAAAGGTGGGTTACTTCCTCAAAGAGGCATCGAGCAAGCAGGGCTCCAACATAGTTCAGCTCGACAAGTCGCGACAAGAGATTGCCGAAAGCTTCGGCATACAAAAGTTTTCGTTGCTCAGAACCATGTCCGAACTGGCCGAAGCGAGGGCAATACGCGTGGAAGGCAAGCGCATTACCATACTCGACAGGAGTAAGTTGTGATACTACCCCCAAATTCACGCTTAAGATACTTAGCAATCCAATGGTTTTGTATGATATTTTCTGCAGTTGTAGCAACGCATAAGCCATAACCAGCGCTTGTTCTTGTCAATCGCACTTCAACGATGTTAGTGTCCCTAATGTTGCTTATATAGCATTTGGCAGTGGGTTGAAAATCTATTGTGTTAAGGACTCCCTTCACATACACGCTTGTTACCAACTTACAGGCATGTTTTCTGCAGGCATCTATACCATGATGTCTGGGAAGGTGTACCTTTTTCTCTTCAGGTTTCAGGTCACATTTTGGCACAGGCAAATCTGGTTGGTTCGAGAGTAAGTCTACGAACAAATCGTTTCCAAAGTGTTCAGACAAGGTTAAACAACACACTTTTGCAATTTTATCCGTATCGCCACTTTTTAAACTCAATCTACATTCAACATGTCTATCGCCTTTAAATAAGCCCAAATTGAAACCAACTGCAAAAGATCTGGTTAGGTGTGCTACGTAAAAGCCCATGCATGTTTTCTCTTCGGCCGTGTCGGTAATAAACTTGCAGTCCGAATATGTGTAGAAAACATCTTCCTTATCCTCATCTATGTATGGTTGCCTAATGTGTGAAAAACAAGAAGTCTCGCTTGTTTCTATTAGCACTTTCATTGCAAAATTGCTCTATAGAATAGTCATCTTTCAACTTAATTCCCATAAAATGTCCACCTTCATAACGAAAACGTAGAATGCCAAATTCCCTTAACCCCTTTATCAAGTTGATAAAATCGGAAATGCATTCGTTAGCTTCATCTATGGTATTACAACAGCATTCGGCAGAAAGTTCGTTGAAACATGGCTCTATCATAAGGTCATCATTAAACAAGTTGAGACATTTGTGTACCCCACTCATCCATAAACTCCTGTGGATAGTCGCTAAGCTGGCCGTGACTATCTATTTTTATTTGGTAAGAAGTAGGGGTTGCTGCGTTTTCTCTGTTAAAATGGATTATCCGCGCATCACGCTTTCCAATAGTATTATTTAGCACACCAATTCTTAAAGCATTGATAATATGGTCGCTATGCGTTTCGATAAAAAAAGCTGAACATCTTTATCAACAGCACTCTTCACCATGAAATTCATCAACCTAGACTGGGCGCCAGGATGCAAATGTGCCTCTGGGTTCTCAATAAAAACCTTTGCTCCGCGCTCAGCTAAAAGCAATGTTGTGAGGATAGGCAACACATAACTATAGCCAAATCCTACATTAGAGGGGCGGAAGCCCTCAGTGCCATTGGCCGAGTCTAAATAAAATCTCAAGTAATCTGTCTGTGTATCAACCACTCTCACCGTTGCACCCGACAGGATTGCTGAGACTTCTTGAGCCAATTCCCGCATGAAGGCATCGTCTCTTCTATAAAGAGCGTTCACTAGGAACTCGCCATGTATACCAACTTGTTTGTCATCCCCATTGTCATCCTTCTTCACATAGTCTATTGGGCCACGTCTATCCGCTGAAATAAAATATGCATCAGCAAGCTGAGCCAGCCCAGCAATAGCAGAAGTTGCGCCAAGAGCGTTCCCTTTTAATTCATCACCCTTGGCTGAAGCAGTCTTTTCTACAAGTTCTCTCCCCGAAACCATAAGGCTTTCGATGTTAGCCCAGCGCTGCTTACTTTGATGTGGGGATAGCACCACGGTGATGTCATTTTCTTCTGTGTCATCAGTGGCAAACGATATTGTAGGAGTTTTCTCATTTGTTAAGCGACAACAAATGTCTTCAAAGTTACCAAGCTCAAGAAACCTGCCGTTCAATTCAACATGATTGAGCAGGCGTCTGTCTGTCTCCATCGACTGCGCTAACAGCAACAGCGATTGCAAAAAGGAAGATTTTCCCCTACCATTACTGCCTGTCATCAAATTTATCTTACCCAATTCAATGGTATTAAGATGGCTAAAGCATTTGAAATTTCTCAGTGTTAGCTTGGTAATCATGTCTACATTGATTTTGTTTGCATCCAGTCCCAAAACGACTTTGCAAGCCAGCCCTGACGGGCCTCGGGGTAAACCTTAAGTATTAACAACAAGTCGTTATCATCTAATGTCGGTTTAAGACAATCGTAGATTTTGTTCTCATCTAAATTACTCTCCACCACCCATGTAGACTCCAATGGATGTTGCCAGTCACCCAATTTCTTTATTGCATTATACAAGGATGCATAGTCACGTCCAGGCACCTTTAAGTCGTATGATATGATAAAAATATTCATCCGATAGAAATATGTTGTTCTTTCAGTCGTGTCTGCAAAGATACGAATAAACTAGAAATAGAGCAATCTTTAGTATAAAAAAATATAACGAGCATGTGTGTTTGTTTGTTAATAACTCATCAGCACACACTTTTAAACAGCACCACATCGTATGAGTGCACTATGTTGGTCTATATTGTTTCATCAAGGGATACCTTAATTCCGCAGCATAAATTCTTGTGAGAACTCCAAGTGCCTGAGAAACAAAGTTCTCAAAACACTTGGATATGTCAGAAATTTCACCTATCTTGGTGCTGCAAACATAACAAGTAAGCAAAAATTTGACATGGCAAAGGTAGCAATTAAAAACGAGAATATCACTTCTTTCGGTGGAATTTATCACATTATGGACGTTTTCTCAAAGTTGGGCTTTGAAAAACTTACCGAATCTGTATTGGGCAAACGTGGAAGTAGCGGCAAAGCATTCAGCCATGGAAGTATTTTCGGCTCTCTCTTCTTCAGTTACCTTTGTGGTGGAGAATGCCTTGAGGACATCAATGCGCTTGCAGGACAGTTCAGGCAGAGACCTGGTACGCTGTTACCCGGTGCCGACACTGTGGGACGCGGACTAAAGGAGCTTGCCGAAAAGAACATTATCTACAAGAGCGAGACATTAGGCAAGTCTTATAGTTTCAACACTGCAGAGAAGCTGAACACCTTACTTTTACGGATGATACGGAGAATGGGGCTTATAAAGGCGAGTAGCCATGTTGACATGGACTTTGACCGCCAGTTTGTTCCAGCCCACAAGTTCGATGCAAAGTATTCTTACAAGCAGGATTCTGGCTATTTCCCTGGTTGGGCTTCCATTGGGGGAATCATAGTCGGAGGTGAGAATCGTGACGAAAACACCAATGTGAGATTCTATCAAGAAGACACGATCCGTCGCATTATGGACCGTGTAACCTCAGAACTTGGTGTGGTAATAGAGCGTTTCCGTGCTGACTGCGGGTCGTTTTCAAAGGAAATTATCCAAACCGTAGAGTCGCGCTGCAACACGTTCTATATACGTGCAGCCAACTGCGGCAGCCGACACGAGGACTTCCGCCAGCTGAAAGAATGGAAGAGTGCTGAAGTTGGTTATGAGAAATGCAATGTCACATCCATCAGCATGGACAACTTAATAGAAGGAAAGTCATACAGGCTTGTCGTACAGCGTAGTCCTTTGAAAGACAAGGAGGGCAAGCTACAGACGGATATGTTCGGAGTAATATACACATACCGCTGTATCCTTACCAATAACCGGACATCTACAGAGAAAGACATCATTACATTTTATAATGAGCGTGGAGCAAGCGAAAAGAACTTTGACATACAGAACAATGACTTCGGATGGTCGCATCTGCCCTTTTCCTTTATGGCTGAGAACATGGTTTTCATGATGGTTACCGCCATGCTGAAGAACTTCTATCTCTATCTCGTCCGTCATATCAGCGATAAGGTCAAGCCATTGAAAAAGACAAACAGGCTGAAAGCCTTTATCCTGCATTTTGTCAGCGTGCCAGCAAAATGGGTGAGAACGGGAAGGCAGAACGTTCTGAACCTGTATACAAACAAAGCATACTACTCTGAAGTATTCCTTGAATAAGCAGCATTTCTTTGTGATCTTTCATACTTCCCCTTTGGTTTGGGAGGGGGATTTCATGACTATGCAAGAACCAAGAACCAAGAACCCCAGAAAATCCCCATATCAATGGATAAATCCCAAAAATGTCACTTCAATATATAAAAGTACCTCACAAGGAATAATGTTGCGGAATTGAGGTTATCTTAAACTCGCATATGTTATTCTAATTTCATTTGTTCCTTTTCCCTAAAGTTGTTATATATATAATTCTACCATAATTATCATATTTGTACTGACATCTGTAAATAACAGTCTCGTCAGAAAAAAATCTGGCATGTATTCATATCGGAACTCTTTAAGTAAGCCTTTTTTTCTATAACTATTGTGAGCGTTAAAAACATAATCGACTCTTGCATTAATATATGTGTAATATTTGTTGATTTTTAATATATTAATTGTTTTTACAATCACCTTTTTGTTTGAATAAAAGATTGAATTTCCGACTTATCATAATTGGATAATATATCAGAGATAATACAAAGGTCTTCGAAAAATAACCTCCGGATATTTTATAATCACCCCCACGATTCCAAGTATTTTTAATTGTTCGAAAAAGATCTTTTTGCATATCTTTCTCGACTTTTTGTGAGCCTTATAGGTTTCTTTTTGCTTGCTTTTTATAGACAGCTTCTTTCTTTCCATTTATATATAGACTCTTGGAAATATACCCAGATTCATACGATAAGGTAACATCCACCTGATGATCTTCCGCTACTATACTGTTAAGAGGAAAATATAATAATAAAAAGAAGTAAAAACACTTTCATAATTAATATCTTGCCTTAATTCCGCAGCATAAATTCTTTAGGAGAACTCCAAGTGTCTGAGAAACAAAGTTCTCAAAACACTTGGATATGTCAGAAATTTCACCTATCTTGGTGCTGCAAACATAACAAGTAAGCAAAAAAACTGACATGACAAAGGTAGCAATTAAAAAAACGAGAATATCACTTCCTTCGGAAGAATTTATCATATTATGGACGTTTTTCTCAAAGTTGAGCTTTTGAAAGACAAGGATGGCAGGGATCAGACGGATATGTTCGGAGTGATACACTACTCGTCAGTTGATTGGAGTCTCACTCGCACACCAGCGTGCCGGACAAGCACCAATAACTGATGCTGCTGCCTTCGGGGGCTCCCTGTGGGATTTTGATAGTGAGCACATGGTCGCCGGCGGTGAGCGCCCCCAGCGGGATGCGTTCTGGCGTGGTCACCGTGGCCGGACACCAATTGGAGCGACTCAAATCGCTGGACGAAAGGCCGTTGTCGAAGTTGCCGCTGCAAGGGTTCTGATGGCGATAAGTGCCGCAGTCATCACGCCAAGGGATGAAACTGATGACGGGCCGCCCATCAAGCACAATGGTGTTGGGCCTGGGATTGAACTCGTCGCCGCCGCCCCATCCGCCGTGGCCCGTGGTGAGATAGACGAGGGTGGCGGCAGGCGTGTCGTGGTCAAGGTGGAAAGGCACAGTGAGGGAGTCTGTGCGCAGGAAGTCGGGATAGGGTTGCCCGGCCTGCTCAAGATAGTTGACTGTATTGAAGAGCGGAAGGGTGAGGCGCTCCACCGTCGGACCGCCGGGATAGTATTTGAGTGCGAGGGAGAGTTTGTGCCCATCCTTGTCCCAGTTGCCCACGTAAGCTCCGACCCACACTTCGCCCTTGAGCGCGGCAGCGATGTCGGTGATTTCGGTTTTGTAGAACACGGAGTCGGCCCACGTCTGTCCCGGCACTTCTATGCTGTTGCAGCGGCGCACACCGAAGCCCGTGATGAAGCGCATCAGTTCGAGTGGTGCATCGTAGGTCGGTGTGGAGACGAGCGCGTGAAAGTCTTTGCCACCCAGTCGGCGGCTCGGCACGCTCTTCAAGTCGTGGATGGCATCAAGAAAACTCTGCGCCTTGCCGGTGGGTACGACAAAGACGGAGCCGGTGCGGTCGTAGGCATCGCCATCGCTATACTGCGTGAGTTCGACAAACACCTGTCGGTCAACGGCCGTTTCGGGCAGGCGCACTTTCTTCAAAATGATGCTGCCGCCTCCGCAACGATAGATCCTCTCGGACATCAGGCTGTCGGGGTGGGGCAACCTGCTGCCGTCGAAGCACACCCGCTCTTGGTCGAACACGCGCACCGTCTCCACCCGGCTTTGTCGAAGGATGTGGTAGAACACCGGTTCGCGCAGGCTGCGCCCCACACTAAACGTCTGCCGATCCAGCGGACGGACGATTGGGACAAGGACGGTGGCGCGCACCTCGCGGTCGCCGTTGCGCACGATTTTGAGCACCAGGCCATCGGGCACACCAGTCTGATACTGCGGTGTGCCACGAAAGGGAAGACTCCGCGTCACCCACATCTCATAAGTGTTGGAATTGAGCACCATGCGATAAATACTGCACGGCAATCCCAGTAGTTTGCCGCTGCCCACCGGCTGCGCCAGCCCTTCGTTGAGACGGAAAGGACGTCGGGACGAAATCACCTCGCCGCCTTTCAGCTCGGCCCGCAGCCGCACCAGCAGCGAGTCGAAATCGAGGATGGCTTGCACCTCTCCTTGCCCGAGGAGCAAGGCGCGGGTACTATCGGCCAACAGTTGCAGAGTGGGAGCGGTGGAGCGCCCTTTCTCAAACGTCTGGTAGGTCACTTCAATGGCGGGCGCCTTTTTGAGCCGGCGAAGAGGGGTTTGTGCTGCCGCCCCCAGGGTCGAAGCGAGCAGAAGAAGCGTGAGTAGAAGAGATTTCATAAGTCTAAGGAGGAAAAGAGATTACAATGCAGAGTGCAGGATGTCCACCCCATATTCATGTTTGACGGACTCCATGACAAAAGTCGACTCGATGTGGGCCAGCGTGTCCAGCCGCCCGAGCACTTCGAGCACAAACCTCTGGTAGTACTTCATATTGGGGCAGTGCACTTTGAGCAGATAGTCGAACGCCCCACTGATGTTGTAGCATTCGGTCACTTCGGGGATGTTGCGCACAAACTCGGCAAAGTCGTTGGCAATGGCATTATTGACCCGCTTCAGTTTGACGGAACAAAACACGACAAAGCCCTGATTGAGTTTTTTTCGGCATTGAGAATGGCGACATAGCGCTCGATGTAGCCACTGCGCTCCAAGCGGCGGATGCGCTCGTAGACGGGGGTGGTGGAAAGATTGACGCGCGCCGCCATCTCTTTGGTGGTCAGGCGGCCGTCCTGCTGGAGGATGCGCAGGATTTCGAGATCTTTGGCATCTAACATAGGAGAAAGGGGAGACAGAATGAAAAGATAAATTTTCCGACAAACGTGCTTCATCTTCGACCAAACAGACGTTCGTCCTAAATAGAGAAGCAAAAATAGCAATATCTTCCGACTTTTGCAAATTCCTTGGCAGATATTTCCATTATTCGTAATTTTGCAGTGAAAAAGGAACAAGTTTCCTTCCAGTTATCTTCAGATATTCACATTCATCATTTTTATAACTCTGCTTTTCTAGTTTGTGTTGCAGCCGGCATCGCTCCTTTCGAGCGAGTCGGCTGTTTTTGTCCACCCTTGCGAAAAACTTCTCTAAGTGAGGGACAATCTATAAACCAAACTTTGAATTACATAAACCAAACCTTGAATTATATAAACCAAGGTTTGGTTTATAGTTTATCTTTGGAGAAATCAAGTTTTTCACTCACCCAACGAAGAATATCAAAAGGAAGAATGAGTTTTGGGCAATGGAGGGACGAAAGAAAACGTCCGTAGGTCGAAGCAAAAAGAACTGCTTTTCATTGCTCATATCATTGAGAAATAATAACTTTGCAGAAAAGAAGGGCTGTCGGAGCACAGTTTGCCCCGACAGCCCTTCCTGCTCAACAGAAATCTATGAACATTGCCCTCCTTCTCTCCGGCGGCGTAGACAGCGCCGTGGCCACCCACCTGCTGATGGAGCGCGGACTGCGCCCCGACCTCTTCTACATCAAAATCGGTATGGACAACGATGACGAACTCACGTGCACTGCCGAAGAAGACCTCGAACTCTGCCAGGCCATCGCCCGACGCTACGGGTTGCCGCTCCAGACCATCGACCTTCAAAAGGAGTATTGGGAGCGCGTGGTGAGCTATACGATGGAGCATGTGCAACAAGGGCTTACTCCCAACCCCGACGTGATGTGTAACCGCCTCATCAAGTTTGGTGCGTTTGAGGAGCAGGTGGGTCATGCCTACGACCGCATCTGCACCGGTCATTATGCACGCTGCATCCGCGACAATGAGATGTTTTGCGACCCCATCGGCGACGAAGCCATCGACCTCTCCTCCCATCCTGTTTGGCTCGGCACCGCTCCCGATCCTGTGAAAGATCAAACCGACTTTTTGGCACAGCTCGAACGCCGACAAGTGGAGAAAATCATGCTTCCTCTCGGGCATCTGCAAAAGGAGGAAGTGCGCCAAATAGCCCTTGACAACCGCCTGGCTCCTGCACGCCGTAAAGATTCGCAAGGCATCTGTTTCTTGGGGAAAATCAATTACAACGATTTTGTGCGCCGCTTCTAGGGGAGCGCAAAGGCGATGTCATCGAACTCGAGACAGGCAAGAAAGTGGGCGAACACAAAGGTTATTGGTTTCACACCATCGGGCAGCGCAAAGGCTTGGGTTTGGGCGGCGGCCCTTGGTTTGTCGTGAAAAAAGACCTTGCCGACAACATCCTTTACGTCTCCCACGGCTACGACAACCTCCTGCAATATGGTCGATCCTTCAACCTCGCCGGTTTCCACTTCATCACAGGCGACCCTTTCCCTCCATCGGGTACAATGGACATCACGTTCAAAGTGCGCCACACCGACCGGTGGCGCGTGGGTACACTCACCCGCACCACGGACGGCACTTTCCACATCGACGGACGCGACCCGATTCAAGGTATTGCTCCGGGACAATTCGGCGTGATCTACTCGCCGGATGGTAGAGTGTGCATCGGATCGGGAGAAATCAGCCTCTAAGCCTTCACATTATGCTTCAAAAAATCGAAAATGCCATTCGCTCACTTCCTTTCCCCACCCAACCGGAAGGACTTTATGAGCCGATTGAATATGTACTCTCGATGGGAGGAAAGCGCCTGCGGCCGATGCTCCTCCTCACGGCCTATCGCCTGTTTCGTCCTGATTATGAGCGCGCCATGAGCGCTGCTGTGGGCATCGAAACCTACCACAACCACACCCTCCTGCACGATGACCTTATGGACCGCGCGGAGATGCGGCGCGGACAAGCAACGGTGCATTGCCGCTGGAACGACAACACAGCCGTGCTCTCGGGCGACACCATGCTCCTGCTTGCCTACCGCCTCATTGCCTCTACCGCTGTCGGACGCATGGAGGAGGTAATGGCGCTCTTCACCCAAAGCGCCATCCAAATCTGTGAGGGACAGCAGATGGACGTCAATTTTGAAACCCGCGCCGATGTGTCGGAAGCAGAGTATATCGAAATGATTCGCCTCAAAACCTCCGTTCTCCTCGGTTGTGCCGCAAAAAAATGGGTGCCCTCTTGGCCGATGCTCCCGCTGCCGACTGCGATACTCTCTATGCCTTTGCCGAAAAGGTGGGTTTGGCTTTCCAACTCCAAGACGACTATCTCGACACTTTCGGCGACCCGGAGGTGTTTGGCAAGAAAATCGGAGGCGACATCCTTTGCGGCAAAAAGACATTTCTCGTTCATGCTGCCCTCGCCCGCATGTCGGCCACCGAAGCCGCCGACTTCCTCGCGCTCCTCAATCGCACCGACCTGCCGGCCGAGGAAAAAGATAGCCCGTGTAACGGAGGTCTATCGCCGTCACGATGTGCTCGCCGTTTGCGAAGCGCGCATCGCCGACTTCTTTTGAAGAAGCCCACCGATTGCTCGCCCACCTCAGCGTTGATGCCGTCCCGCTTTGGGCTTATGCCGAGACATTATTAAGAAGAAAGAAATAAGGAGAAAACAATAAGGAGAAAAAAACATGTCTCTCACCTTTATCGACACCCACACCCACCTCTATGCCGAGGAGTTCGACACCGACCGCGACGAGGTTGTGGCACGCGCAGTGGCAGCAGGCGCCCGACACCTTCTCCTGCCCAACATTGATGCCAACAGCGTTGGCCCGATGCTCGCATTGTGCGACGCCTACCCTGACCTCTGCCGCCCGATGATGGGGCTGCACCCCACCGAACTGCCGCCCGACCCCACTCCTCTGCTTGATCAGATGGAGCGGATGCTGAGCGTGCCGGGCCATCCTTTCGTGGCCGTTGGCGAGGTGGGCGTAGATCTCTATTGGGACGCTTCCCGCAAGACAGAACAGATGGACGTGTTTCGCCGACAAGTGGAATGGAGTCTTCGCTTCGACCTCCCTTTGGTGATACACACGCGCTCCGCCCACTCCGAACTCCTTGAGGTGCTCACACCTTTCAAAGCCGACCTCAAACGCGGTATCTTCCATTGTTTCGGCGGCAGTGCCCAAGAGGCGGCCGAACTTCTGGCATTTGAGGGATTTGCCTTGGGCATCGGTGGCGTTGTCACGTTCAAAAAGAGTACGCTGCCCGCTGTACTCGAGACGACAGTGCCCCTCGACCGCATCGTACTCGAAACCGACGCCCCTTATCTCGCTCCCACACCTTATCGCGGCCAGCGCAACGAACCGGCCCACCTCCCCCTCGTCATCCACCGCCTGGCCGAAATCTACCAAACCACGCCCGAACACATCGCCCAAGTCACTACACAAACGGCAGAACGCATCTTTCAACGATAATCCCCCTCTCCCGACATGTCCTACCTCGACCATTTTAGCCACGAACGCGCCACCAGCATCTATCTCGAAGTGCTCCGTCTTTTGGAAGTGGAGCATTGGAGTCGCGATGCCGAAATGAGCGCACAGCGGTTGGCTGCGCACATCGGCTGCGACCACCGCGCCCTCAGTGCTGCACTGGCCATCTCCACAGGGAGCAACTACCACAACCTCGTGGCAAGTGTGCGCGTCAAAGAAGCCGCACGCTGCTTGAAAGACCCCAAATATCGCGATTGGAACATCGAAGACATCGGCCTACTCTGCGGTTTTGCCACACGCCAATCTTTCTACAACGCTTTCCGAAAATTTATAGGGCAGCCCCCAAAACAATATCAAAAGCAACACCATGTTAACTGAAAACACTCGACAAGACATCCTCGCTTTGGTGCGCCGGCAGGTCGTCCCGGCCATCGGTTGCACTGAGCCCATCTGCGTAGCGTTGGCTACAGCTCGCGCCACCGAGCGGCTGGGCACACTGCCCACCCGAATTTGTGCCCGCCTCAGTGCCAACATCCTCAAAAATGCAATGGGCGTCGGCATCCCCGGCACAGGAATGGTGGGGCTGCCCATCGCCATTGCCCTCGGGGCGATTGTGGGCAAGTCGGCCTATGGACTGGAAGTGCTCCGCGATGCCACACCCGCCGATGTGGAGCGCGGAAAAAACTACATCGACGAGGGGCGCATCGACATCACGCTGGCCGATGATGTTGAAGAAAAATTGTATGTCGACATCATCGCCACCGATGCCGAAGGGCACACCGCCCAAGCCACCATTGCCCACGAGCACACCCGATTTGTAGACTGCGACTCTCACGCCGCCGCACAAGCGCTGGCCGACCAGAGCGACCTCACCACTCACGACAGCGATGCCGGAAGCGGTGGAGGCGATGCTGAGCAAGACCTCCCCCACAACGGCATCGGCCGGCAGCTTAATATGCAGTTGGTCTACGACTTCGCCACAACTGCACCGCTCGAAGAGATTGAGTTCATCAACGAGGCAGGGCGCGTCAATATGGAGGCTTCGGCCCTTTCCCTCCGCGGCAACTACGGCCACCGACTGGGCAAAGCCCTCACCCGCCCCATGGGACGCGGCATCATGGGCGACAACATCTTCTCCCACATCCTCTCGGCCACCTCTTCGGCTTGCGACGCCCGCATGGCCGGTGCGATGATTCCGGTGATGTCCAACTCCGGTAGCGGCAACCAAGGCATCTGCGCCACCAACCCCGTGATGGTCTTTGCGCGAGAGAACCACAACACGCCCGAAGAACTCACCCGTGCACTCATGCTCTCCCACCTCACCGCCATCTACATCAAGCAGCACCTCGGCAGCCTCTCCGCCCTCTGCGGCTGCATCGTGGCTTCGACGGGCAGTGCCTGCGGCATCACCTATCTGATGGGCGGCGACTACGCGCAAATCTGTGCGGCAGTCAAAAACATGATAGCCAACCTCACGGGCATGATTTGCGATGGGGCAAAACCCTCCTGCGCCCTCAAACTCACCTCGGGCGTATCGACCGCCGTTCTCTCGGCCATGCTCGCCATGCAGGGCGAATGCGTCTCATCGGTCGAAGGCATCATCGACGATTGCGTCGACCACAGCATCCGCAACCTCGCCGACATCGGCAAGAATGCCATGAACGAGACCGACAAAAAGGTGCTCGACATCATGACCCACAAAAAGCAAATGACGCCGAACTCGAGAAGAATTGTAGATATTCTCACACGACCGACAGTCCTTTTTTTCGTCCTTTTCTTGAAGAAATCATCAAAAAGACGAAGAAAAGTTTGGAGGTTTCGGAAAAACTACGTACTTTTGCATCGCCTTTCGGAAGAAAGGTCGATTATGGTGACTGTAGTTCAGCTGGTTAGAGCGTCAGATTGTGGTTCTGAATGTCGTGGGTTCGAATCCCATCAGTCACCCTCTCATCTCCCCGCAAGCCTTGGCTTGTGGGGATTTTTGTGGACGACAGCGCTTTTTTTCGCTTTCGGTTTCCCCTTCTCCATTTTATTCTCTACCTTTGTAGAAGCAAAGCGGCGCTGTGCCCTTTCCCTCATCTTCTACTCCCCCACCCCAATGAATTCTACCCTGCAACAATACTGGTCGGCCCATCCCGACTTGGCCCGGCAGGCAAGTGCCGAAGGGCTCGACCTCTCCACCGGCCGCCTGCCCCTCCGCGCCGTGCTTTTCGACATGGATGGTGTCTTGTTTGACTCCATGCCCGCCCACGCCAAGTCATGGGCAAAGGTATGTCACGACCTCGGTCTGCAACTCACCGAGATAGAAGCCTTCATGCACGAAGGTCGCACTGCTTTCTCCACCATCAACTGGATCACCCAGCGGCAGTTTGGCCGCGGCACCACCGAGGAAGAGGTCAATCGCATCTATGCCCTCAAATGCGAGGAGTTCAACCACTATCCCGAAGCGCCCAAGATGCCCGGCGCCGTGGAGGTGCTGCAACAAGTGGCGCAGACCGGACTGGACCGCCTTGTGGTGACCGGCAGTGGACAAGCCAGTCTGCTCGACCGCCTCACCACCAACTATCCCGGTTGCTTCGGTCAGGACAAAATCGTGTCGTCCAAGGACACCCTTCGAGGCAAGCCTCATCCCGACCCCTATCTGCTGGGACTGCAGCGCGCCGGCGCGTTGCAGCCATGGCAGGCGCTCGTGGTCGAAAACGCGCCTTTGGGAGTGCAGGCCGCAGTGACTGCCGGCATCTTCACCATTGCCGTCAACACAGGGGCCACTCCCCGAAAGCGCCTTGGCCGAAGCCGGAGCCAACCTCCTCTTCCCCTCCATGACCGCCTTGGCCGAAGCTTGGCCCAAAATCATCGCGCAGCTGATGGCGCCCGCCTCGCAACCGCTCTAAACACTCTTCCGCCTGCTGCCCTATGCTACACACCTTGGCCCTCAGTCTTCTGCGCGGCATGACCCAAGCACAGACACTTGAGTTGTTGCGCCATGTGCCCGATGCACGCGCCATCTTCGAACGCCCCGACGATGTCCTCACCGAGGTGCACCCCACTATGCGGCGGCGCATCGAGACGGCGCTGCAATCTCATGGAAGCGAGGCACTGGCGCGCGCTGCGTGCGAGCTGGAATTTTGCGAACGCCACAACATCCGTGCGCTCGGCCTGCACCACCCTGACTATCCGCAGCGCTTGGCCGAATGTCCCGATGCTCCGGCCATGGTGTTCTATCGCGGCAACGCCGACCTCAATGCGCAGCACGTGCTGGCGGTGGTGGGCACGAGACGCATCACGCCCTACGGCAAAGACCTCTGCCAAAGCCTCTGTACCGACCTCCGGCGCCTCCTCCCCGACGTGCTCGTGGTGAGCGGACTGGCCTATGGTGTGGACATCCACGCTCATCGGGGTTGCTTGAAGGAGGGATTGTCCACGGTGGGGATTTTTGGCACACGGCCTCGACCAGATTTATCCCTCCTCACATCGCGAAACGGCCAAAGCCATGCTCCGGCAAGGCGGTTTGCTCACGGAGTACATCTCACAGACGCGCGCCCACGCCGGCAACTTCGTGCGGCGCAACCGCATCGTGGCGGGAATGGCCGATGCCACCATCGTCGTGGAAAGTGCGCAAAAGGGCGGAGCACTCATCACTGCCCGCCTCAGCATGGACTACGATCGGCTCGTCTGCGCCTTCCCCGGACGCACGGCCGACCCTTACAGCGAGGGGTGCAACAGGCTCATCCGCGACCGACAGGCCGAACTGGTCACCTCGGCCTACGACCTCCTCGATCTCCTCAACTGGAACACACCGACTGCCTCTACGCAAAGAGAACCCGAACTCAACTTTCTCCCCACGCTCACCCCGGAACAACAAGCGGTGGTGGAGGCGCTAAAAGGCAAAGACGGGCTGAACCTCACGCAACTGTGCATCAAAACCAACATGAAGCAAAGCACAATGACCGCCCTGTTGTTTGAACTCGAAATGAGCGGCATCGTCCGCCTGATGGCCAGTGGTCTCTATCGGTTGCTGCCCCAATGAGGCCTGTGCGATTTTCTACGAACGCTCCCATTTATAAATAGACATCTCGACTTCATTTTCAGCCACAAGTCCCACACTTTAACACAACTTTAACACACCGACGTCCTGTTTCATTGTGTTGTCATGAACCGGCCCCTACAAGATTGTTTGAAAACATTTGCTTTCTTCAGAGGGAGTGAAATTTATCTCAGAGGTAGTTTCATTTTTCTCAGAGGTAGAAAAAACTACTTCTGAGGAAGTTCGTACGATGTCCGACTCCCCCTCGCGCGCGTACGCTACACTCTGATTGACGTTTTTTGCCTTCACTGCCTTCACCCTCGTGGGCAAATGGTGCAGCATGAGGAGTTGAGAGGTAGGGCAATCCAAACTGGCACGCAGCGAAGTGGTGGTTTCAGGCATGGACGCGAAAGTTTCCCTTCGGAAAACATTCACCCACAAACAACTGCCAGTCAGTCGCTTATCGGCATCGGTGAAGGAGTGAAGGCAAAAAACACCACTTATATAGTAGGATATACGCGCGCGAGGCCTCTCTCCTCACAGCTCCCTTTTGGGGGCCTCACCCCCAATGCTTCTTTGAGAGCGGGCGAGAGGGATGAGAGCGGAAGAGAGCAAATGTGTCGGGAGAAATGCACATTTTATCGACAAAAAGAGGAGAAAAAAACATGGATTTTTTTCAACTTCGCAAGCAAGAAAGCAAGTATTTATTTCGGAGATTAGCACAGAAATAGTAAATTTGCACTATTAAGTAGGTATTCAGAATTCATGGATACTATATTTGTTTCATTTTTTCGTCAGGTCGCCTTTGCGAAGAAGGAGTGTAGCGCGGGCTGCACGACTGATGGACAAAGGTGAGAGGACAGAAAAATGGAGACAAAGAAAGTATCAAAGTAGAGAACCGCCTACGACTAAGATAACTACGATTAATTTTTGAACACCTACTTAAATAGGTTACTATAAATGGAATTTAACGCCCAGCAGATAGCAAGTTATCTTGGCGGCACCGTTGAAGGAAATCCTGAGGCTGCTGTCAAAATCTTTGCCAAAATTGAAGAAGGGCAGGAAGGAGCCATCTCTTTCTTGGCCAATCCGAAATATGCCCACTATCTTTACGAAACCCTCTCTTCGGTGGTGTTGGTGAACCAAGACTTCGTGCTCGAACGTCCCGTGAAAGCCACTTTGGTGCGCGTGCCGAACGCCTACGAAGCCATTGCGCGCCTGCTCTCGCTCTACGAGTCGATGAGCCAGAAGCGCACCGGCATCCATCCGCTGGCCTGCGTGAGCGAAACTGCCACTTTGGGCGAAGGCGTCTATGTCGGCCCCTTTGCCTATGTGGGCGAAGGCGTAAGCATCGGCAACGGCACGCAGATTTATGCCCATGTGGTGCTGGAAGAAAACACCACGGTGGGCGACAACTGCACGATTTACCCCAACGTGAGCGTCTACAAGGAGTGTCGCATCGGCAACGGCGTCATCTTGCACAGCGGATGCGTGATTGGGGCCGATGGCTTCGGTTTTGCGCCGGCGGCCGATGGCTATGAGAAAATTCCACAGATTGGTATCGTCACCATCGAAGACAATGTGGAGATTGGCGCCAACGCTTGCGTGGACCGCTCCACAATGGGCAGCACCTACGTGCGCCGTGGGGCTAAAATCGACAACCTCGTGCAGATTGCCCACAACGTCGAGGTGGGGGCACACACCGTGATGTCGGCCCAAGTGGGCGTGGCCGGCAGCACCAAGATTGGCGAATGGTGCATGTTTGCCGGACAAGTGGGCATGGCCGGCCATTTGACCCTCCCCGATCGCACCACAGCGGGTGCCCAGGCCGGCATCCACACTTCCCGCACGGGCGGCGTCCCCTTGATGGGCACTCCCGCCATCGATGCCCGCACCTTTGCCCGCAGCAGTGCGGTGTTCAAGAATCTTCCCGACCTTCGCGAAGAGGTGCGCAACCTCCGCAAAGAAATCGAACAACTCAAAGCGCAACTGGGACAATAAGTCGACCGCGAGCGACGTTATGCAAGCGTCCCCCACTTGCGATACACATGATCATGCAACAGACTCTCAAAGATAAGTTTTCCCTTTCCAGCAAAGGACTCCACACGGGGCTGCACCTGACCGTGACTTTCTGTCCCGCCCCCGTCCACCACGGCATCAAAATCCAACGCATCGACCTCGAAGGGCAGCCCATCATTGAAGCCCTCGCCGAAAACGTCATCGACACTTCACGCGGCACGGTGGTCGGCACTCCTGAAGTGCGCGTTTCGACCATCGAGCACGGCATGGCAGCACTCGTGGCTTTCGGCATCGACAACTGCTTGATTCAGGTGGACGGCCCCGAGTTTCCCATCCTCGACGGAAGTTCCATCTACTTCGCCCGAGAGATTGAGCGCGTCGGCGTGATGGAGCAAGACGCTCCGCGCAACTACATCGAAATCAAAGAACCCATCGAATACTACGATGAGATTTCGGGCTCTTGCCTGCGCCTCGAACCGGCCGGCAAATTGAGCGTAGACTCTACCATCGAGTTTTTCGACAGCCAGTTTATCAAAACCCAACGCGCCGTGCTCCATGATTTGAGCGAGTTTCCCAAGGAATTTGCCTCTGCCCGCACCTTCGTCTTTGTGCGCGAGGTGGAAATGCTCCTCCAGATGGGGCTCATCAAGGGAGGCGACCTCTCCAACGCCTTGGTGATCTACGAGCGACAACTCTCTCAAGAGCGCCTGGACGCCCTGGCCGACATGCTCGGCGTGGAGCACCGCGATGCTTCGCAACTGGGCTATCTGCAACAAAAGCCCATCACGTGGAACAACGAGTGTGCGCGCCACAAACTCTTGGACATCCTCGGCGACATCGCCCTCATCGGCCGTCCTCTCAAGGGACACATTATCGCCATCCGCCCCGGCCACAAAGCCAACAACAAGTTTGCACGCCTCGTACGTCAGCGCTACCAATAAAGCGCTCCATCCTCCTCCACTTTTTCACCCTTTCATCCTTTCCTTATGATTTCTCCTCTTGCCCACATTCATCCCGACGCCGTCATTGGTGACAACTGCGAAATCGGCCCGTTCTGTTTTGTCGACGCCAATGTGGTGATTGGCGACAACAATCATCTGATGAACTCGGTGACGCTGCTGAGCGGCACACGCATGGGGAACGACAACACGCTCTTTCCGGGCGCTGTGATTGGTGCCATCCCGCAGGATTTGAAATTTCGTGGTGAAGAGACCACGGCCGAAAATCGGCGACAACAATACCATCCGCGAAAATGTGACCATCAACCGCGGCACGGCTGCCAAAGGCCGCACCGTCGTGGGGAGCAACAACCTGCTGATGGAAGGGATGCACGTGGGGCACGACTGCTTCATCGGCAGCGGCTGCATCATCGGCAACAGTACGAAGATTGCCGGCGAGGTGGTGATCGACGATTTTGCCATCATTAGCGCGAGTGTGCTCATCCACCAGTTTTGTCACATCGGGTCGTACGTGATGGTGAGCGGCGGCACTCGCACCGGACAGGACGTTCCGCCTTTTTGCATCGCCGCTCGCGAACCGGTGGCCTACTGTGGGCTCAACCTCGTCGGGCTGAAGCGTCGTAACTTCCCCACCGATGTTATCAATGCCCTCCACTCGGCCTACCTCATCCTCTACCAAAACTCCAAGCTCTTCAACGAGCGCATCGCCGAAATCCGCGAAAACGTGATGCCTTGCAAGGAAATCGACTATCTCCTCGACTTCCTCGCCAACTCCAAACGCGGTTTCATCGGCAAATAATCTTTCCTTATGCAATACCTCATCCGCATCATCAGTGACGAGAGCGAAGACTTCCGTCGCGACATCCTCATCGACGAAGACGCCACGTTTCTTGACCCTGAACAACGTCATCCTCCAATCCTGCGGCTATCCCGACGACCAAATGACCTCGTTCTACATCTGCAACGACGAGTGGGAGCGCGGCGAACAAGTGACCCGCGAAGACGTGCGCGACTCGGCCGAAGACCAAGACATCTTCACGATGGCCGACACCGAACTGACCGAATTTCTCGACAATGGGGTGACGCATCTGGAGTTTTGCTTCGATCCTTTCAGCGACCGCGTCTTTTCGCTCGTGGTGCGCGACGAACGCTCCGGCAGCGGTGATCCCGAGGTGGTGAAATCTGTGGGTGATGCTCCGCAGCAAATCAAAGATTTAGACCTGAGCGATTTAGCCATAGCCACCGGCGGCAACGGCAGCGACTTTGCTGAGGATTTCGGCATCGAGTCGTTCAACTCCGATGAGATTGACCTCGAAGGCTTTGAAATCTCCGACGACACTCAATTCTGACTTTTCCTCTACCACAACCAACACGGGCTGCGTGATCGACCTCACGCAGCCTGCTTTCTTTCTCCACAAGCCCTATGTCCAAAACCCTCTACGTCCTGGTCGGCCCCACCGCCGTCGGCAAAACCGAAGTGAGTCTGCAGTTGGCCGAACGCCTCGCCTCCCCCATCCTGAGTGCCGACTCTCGGCAGATGTTTCGCGACCTCCCCATCGGCACAGCGGCCCCCACGGCCGAAGACCAAGCGCGGGTGGAGCACTACTTTGTGGGCACGTTGGCCCTGACGGATTATTACAGCGCAGCCCAGTTTGAAGCGGAAGCCCTTGCGCTGTGCGACCATCTGTTCCAAACCCACGATGCGTTGGTGGTGAGCGGTGGGAGCATGATGTATGTCGATGCCCTCTGTCGCGGCATTGACGACCTCCCCACCATCTCGCCCGAGGTACGGGCCGATGTGCTGGAACGCTACGAGCGGCAGGGGCTCGATGCGCTTTTGGCCGAACTTCGCCTGCTCGACCCCGACTACTACGCCCTCGTGGACAAGCGCAACCACAAGCGCGTGGTGCATGCGCTCGAAATTATCTACCAGAGCGGGGCTACCTTCACCTCCCTGCGCAAGGGGTGCACAAGGAGCGGCCGTTTCGCATTGTAAAAATCGGACTGCAACGCCCACGCCCCGAACTCTTCGACCGCATCAACCACCGCACCACCGCCATGGTCGAAGCCGGATTTCTCGAAGAGGCGCAGCGAGTGCTCCCTTTCCGCGAATGCAACTCCCTCAACACCGTGGGCTACAAAGAAATCTTTCGATACTTCGACGGCGACTGGCCACTCGACATGGCGCTCGATCGCATCCGAAAGAACACCCGCGTCTATGCCAAAAAGCAGATGACATGGCTCGCCAAAGACCCTGACATCCGATGGTATCATCCCGACGCGCTCCTCGATCACTTGGACGACGCACGCTAATCCCCAACTCTGGTTTCTCCCCGAGTTGGGGATTTTTTTCTTTACTTCATTCTCTCCCGCAAAAACTGAAGCGCCTTTTGAGAAAAAAACTTGCATAGGGTGCCGCGCAATCTATAAACCAAAGTTTGGTTTATAGATTGCGCAACGAGAAATCAACTTTTTGCGCCTCGCCTTCAACTTTGTCAGCACCGTATTCCACTTTGTGCGTGCCGGCCGTGAAGTCGTGGTAGAAGAAAGGGCGGTGCAATGAACCTCTGGCGGCAGTGTGCACATCGTCTTTCCTCGGAGAAATGCGAGGGGAAAGCACACGTTTTACAGGGATTTTGTTACCTTCACTTGAAAAAATCGCATTTTCGCTTGCTCATTTCGAAAACATTTTGCAATTTTGAACCCGAACACACCTCCCAACCTTACGCAACCTTATTCTAATACGAAAACAGCACTACTATGCACTACATCGTCTACCCTTTTGACGACATCCGAAAACTCTCTTTTTACCTTGCTACCGAAGAGTTTTTGGCACGAAACACCGATTTGGACGAGTGTTTCTTCATGTGGCAGGTGCACCCTACGGTCATCTTCGGACGCAACCAACTCATCGAAAACGAAGTCAATTTGGACTACTGTCGAGAGCACGGCATCGAGACCTATCGCCGCAAAAGCGGGGGCGGATGCGTATATGCCGATATGAACAACATTATGTTCAGCTACATCAATCATGGTGAAAATGTCACTTTTACCTTCGACCACTACATCAATATGGTGGTCGATGTGCTCCGAAAACTGGGAGTGGAAGCCTACACTTCGGGACGGAACGACATTCTGGTTGATGGGAAGAAAGTGAGCGGAAATGCCTTTTACCACATTCCTCATCGCAACATCGTGCATGGTACGATGCTCTTCGATACCGATTGGCAGAACATGGTGGGCAGTATCACGCCAAGTTCGGAAAAAAACTCGTATCGAAAGGAGTAGAGAGTGTGCGCCAACACGTCACGGTGCTCAAAGATTATCTCTCCATCGACATCGAAACCTTTAAGCAGTTTGTCCGCACCCACCTTTGTACGGAAGAGTACCGCCTCACACCGGAGGAGGTGGCACAGATTGAAGCCATTGAGCGCGAGTATCACGATCCGGCTTACATCTACGGCAACAACCCTCGCTACACCCTCCATCGCCAACGACGGATTGAAGGATGTGGAGAGTTTGAAGTCTATCTCGAATTGAAAAACAACATCATTAAAGACCTTGATTTCAAAGGCGACTTTTTTTAGTGGGCGACCTCAATGGGCTTCTCACGAAGTTTAAGAACTGCCCCTGCACACCTGAAGCCTTGCGAGAGATAGTTTCCGGCATCGCCCTTGATCAATATATTATGAATCTCCAACCCGACGAACTGATTTCACTCCTTATGGGCGAGTGAAATAGCCTTTTTCGTCTTCTCCGCTTTCCCTTTGTCAACACCTTATTCAAATACCATCATGGAACAAGCAACTTTGAAGCGCACCTGCTTGTACGACAAGCACGCAGCACTCGGCGCACAGATAGCTCCTTTTGAGGCTTTGAGATGCCCATCCAATACAAGGACATCGTTACCGAACATCAAGCCGTTCGCAACGCCTGCGGAATGTTTGATGTTTCGCACATGGGCGAAGTGAGCATCACCGGCCCCGATGCCGAACGATTTGTGCAGCACATTTTTACCAATAACCTTGCGGGTGCGGCTTACGGCAGCATCTTCTACGGTATGCTCCTTTATCCGGAAGGAGGCGTGGTGGATGATTTGCTGGTGTATGTCAAAAGTGCGACAAATTATTTTTTGGTCATCAACGCGGCCAACATCGACAAAGACATGGCTTTGGATTGAGGCACAGCGGGACGGATTTGACGTGAACATCGAGAATCTCTCCGAACAGTTGGGCGAATTGGCCGTGCAAGGCCCCTACTGCCGAAGCGGTCATTGAGCGAGTTTTGGGCATTCCTGCAAAGATTTGGCCTTCTATTCCTTTACCGAGTTGGAGCATCGAGGAGAACCCATTCTCATCAGCCGTACCGGCTACACGGGCGAAGATGGTTTTGAACTCTATGGCTCACACGCTTTCATCAATCAGGTGTGGGATGCCCTTTTGGAGAGTGGCGAGGTTGAGCCTTGCGGACTTGGTTGTCGCGACACCCTGCGTTTTGAAGTGGGACTGCCGCTCTACGGCAACGAACTATCACAAGACATTACTCCCCTCGAAGCCGGTTTGGGTATGTTCTGCAAGCTCGATAAGGAAGAGTTTATCGGAAAAGAAGCCCTCGCACAAATGAAGGCCGAAGGGTTGAAGCGAAAGATTGTGGGCATCGAACTGAGTAGCCGCGCTATCCCGCGCCACGGCTACGATGTAGAGGTGAATGGGGTCGTGATAGGCACCGTTACCACCGGCTACAATTCCATTTCAACCGGAAAGAGTGTCTGCATGGCACTCATTGACAAGCGCTATGCCGAATTGGGCAACAGCGTCCAAGTGCGCATACACAAGCGTTTGCAAGATGGCGTTGTGACCAAAAAACGCTTTTACGAGAAGAACTACAAGAAATAAACACCCCCTATTAAAACTCAAACATTATGGCTAAAATTATCGAAGGTTTGCTCTACTCAGAATCGCATGAATTTGTAAAAGTAGAAGGCAATACAGCATACATCGGCATTACAGATTTTGCTCAAAGCCAGCTTGGCAACGTCGTTTATGTGGAACTCCCCGAAGAAGGTGACGAAGTGGAAGCCGAAGAAACTTTCGGCGCAGTGGAAAGTGTGAAAGCAGCCAGCGACTTGATTGCACCGGTATCGGGCACCGTGCTCGAAGTAAACGAAGCCCTCAACGACGAACCGGAGTTGGTCAACAAGGATGCTTTTGAAAATTGGATTATGAAGGTGGAACTCTCCGACACCGAGCAACTGAAAGGGCTGATGAGTGCTGCCGACTACGAAAAGTTTGTGGCGCAATAGCCTCCTTTTCTGAAAAAGAAATGGCGACTGCGTCTTGACACTAAGACCATGTGCCATTTCTTTTCATTTTTGCAGTAGGTATCAATATCGAGAACACCTACTGCAACCGACCTCTAATTTTCAACACCTACTGATTACACACCTTAAATCTTAGCTGATTATGGCCTATAAATATCTCCCTCACACCGAAGCAGACATTGCCGAGATGCTCAAAGTCGTGGGCGTAGACAGCCTTGCCCACCTCTATGATGAGGTGCCCGAAGCACTCAAACTCAAACGCCCCTACCAACTTCCCGATGCTAAATCGGAACTTGAAGTGCGCAATATCTTCAAAGCCTTAGGCGCGCAAAACGAACAACTCGTTTGTTTTGCCGGAGCAGGAGTCTACGACCACTATACCCCCAGTGTCATTCCAGCTCTCCTCTCGCGCAGCGAATTTCTCACCTCCTACACCCCCTATCAAGCCGAAGTGTCGCAAGGCACGTTGCAATACATCTTTGAGTACCAAACGATGTTGGCCGACCTTACCGGAATGGACTACTCCAACTCCTCGATGTATGACGGCACCACCGCAACGACCGAAGCGATGTTTATGGCGCTGGCAGCGGGTAAGAAAAAGAAACGCATCTTGATTGCCGAAACCCTCCATCCGCAAACGGTGCGGGTGATGCAGACTTATGCCGGCTTCCAAGGGATTGAGGTGGAATTTGTGGCACAGAAAGATGGCCGTACCGACTTGGACGACCTCAAAGCGCGCATCACCGACGATGTCGCTGCCCTCTTCGTGCAAGCCGTGAACTACTTCGGGATAATCGAAGATTACGAAGGTTTTGCCGAGGTTTGCCACGCCCATAAAGCCCTGTTTGTCGTCAATTGTATGCCCTCCACCTTGGCCGTACTCAAATCGCCGGGCGAGTGGGGCGCCGACATCGCCGTGGGCGATGCGCAATCGCTGGGTGTACCCCTCTCCTACGGTGGCCCTTATATCGGTTTTCTCTGCGCAGAAAAGTCACTCATCCGCAAAATGCCGGGGCGCATCGTCGGTGCCACCACCGATGCCGACGGACAGCGCGCTTTTGTGCTGACAATGCAGGCGCGCGAACAACACATACGCCGCGAGAAAGCGACCTCCAACATCTGCACCAATCAAGGGCTGATGTCGCTCTTTGTCACCTTGTACCTCTCGCTCATGGGCAAACAGGGATTGAAGGAGGTAAACGAACAATCCTATGCCGGTGCTCACTATCTGCACGATGCCTTGATAGCCACCGGAGAGTTTGAAGATGTCTTTACCGCCCCCTTCCTCAACGAGTTTTGCGTGCGCACCCGGCGCGATGTGTCCGCTTTGCAGGACTACTTCCGCGAAAATGGCATTCACTGCGGGGTGCGTCCAGAAGTCGAGGGAATGGACGACTGCCTCTTGATTGCCGTCACCGAAAAGCGCACTCCCGAAGAAATCGAAAACTTTGTGTCACTTCTTAAAGCCTACCTGCGATGAACAACACCTATTACGGAAAAACTCATTTTCGAACTCTCACAACCCGGTCAAGTAGGCTATTCTCTGCCGAAGTCTTCCTATCCTCAATACTCCCTTGACCAACTGCCCTCTGCCCTGCGCCGTCAGTCCGAAACCCTCCTTCCCGAAGTCGATGAACTGACGGCCGTGCGCCACTACACCAACATGAGCAACAATAATTTTGGCGTAGACACCGGTTTTTTTACCCATTGGGCAGTTGTACGATGAAGTACAATCCGAAAATCAACGATGAGATGGCCGCTCATGCCGATTTTGCCACGCTTCACCCCACTCAGGACACGCGTGGCACTCAGGGAGCACTGAAGCTTTACGACGAGGTGCAGCGCAGCCTCTCTGAAATTTCGGGGCTTCATCGCTTCACGCTCAATCCCTATGCCGGCGCTCAAGGTGAAATGACGGGACTGATGATTATTCGCACCTACCATTTGCGGCGGGGCGATGCCCATCGCACAAAAATCATCGTTCCCAATTCCTCCCACGGCACTAATCCAGCTTCGGCCGCCGTTTGCGGTTTGGAAATCGTGGAGGTGAAAAGTACGCCCAACGGCACTGTCGATGTGAACGATTTGATTCCCTTGCTGGGCGACGACTTGGCAGGTGTGATGATGACCAATCCCAATACTTTGGGCATCTTTGAAACCCAAATTCCCGAAATCGCGAAACTCGTGCATGAGGCCGGTGGATTGATGTACTATGATGGTGCCAACCTCAACCCCATGCTCGGCGTCTGCCGTCCCGGCGATATGGGATTTGACGTGATGCACATCAATCTGCACAAAACCTTCTCTACCCCCCACGGTGGTGGCGGACCTGGTGCCGGCCCTGTCGGTGTGCGCGAAGATTTGGCCGAACTCCTTCCCAACCCACAAGTGATCAAAAAGGAGGACGGCACCTACGATCTCTACCACAATCCCGACTCCATCGGCTGCATTTCAGGTTTCTTGGGCAATTACGCGGTACTGATGCGCGCTTATGCCTATCTGCTCACGATGGGCGGTGACCAACTGAGCAAAGTCGGGCCGCTCTCGGTGCTCAATGCCAACTACATCAAAGAACGACTCAAAGACGCTTACGAACTGCCCATCGAGGGGCTTTGCAAGCATGAGTTTGTCTATGACGGACTGAAGGACAAGAGCACCGAAGTGACCACGCTCGATGTGGCCAAACGCTTGTTGGACTATGGCTACCATGCGCCCACCATCTACTTCCCCTTGCTGTTCCATCAGTCGCTCATGATTGAACCGACCGAAACGGAAAGTAAGTCCACCCTCGATGCCTTTATTGAGGTGATGCACAAGATTGCCGATGAGGCAAAATCGCATCCGGAGGTGGTCAAAACCGCACCCCACAACACCCCTATTCGTCGCTTGGACGACGTCAAAGCGGTGCGCGAACCCAAGCTGACTTTCAAAGATCTCTAATCAACTTTCCTGCACACAGGGTCGACAACGTGGCGAAGTTCGCTCCGCACGCTGTGGACGCTGTGTGCAGGTTGTTTATCAGAAAGTAGGTCTTCAAAACTAATCGTAACTATCTTCTGCGTAGAGTGTTCTTTACTTTGACACCTACTTAATGTGGGGAGTGTCAAAACTCTATCCCAATCAAACCCTGTTTTTCAACTTCAACCTCAACAACCCATATGAAACACACCGATCTCATCATCATCGGCACCGGCCCCGGAGGCTACGGAACTGCCGTCAGTGCAGCACAACAAGGGCTTAACACCGTCATCATCGAAGCCGCGGCACTTGGCGGCACTTGCCTCAACCAAGGGTGCATCCCCACCAAGTGCTTGTGCCGCAATGCGCAGGTGCTCAACGACCTGAAAGAGGGCGACCTGTGGGGACTCACCCAACTCACCTACCACTTCGACATTCACAAGGCGATGGAACGCAAAAACGAGGTGGTTTCCACCCTTCAAGGCGGCATTCAAACCCTCCTTTCTGCTCCCAATATCACTTTGGTGAAAAGGAACGGCTCGGTTTGTCGATGCCCACACCCTCGAAGTTGAAAAACGCCCATGATGCAAACCGGCGAGGTCATAGAAGACCCATTCTTTTCAGCGCCCAACATCATCATTGCAACGGGCTCTACCACCAAGTTTCTCCCCATTCCCGGAGCACACCTGCCCAACGTACTCACCTCTACCGAAATGTTGGACATCGACCACATCCCACAGCGTCTGGTCATCATCGGCGGCGGGGTCATCGGGATGGAGTTTGCTTCCATTTTCTCCGCTTTTGGCAGTGAAGTCACCGTACTTGAATTCTGCAAAGAAATGTTGCCCAACTTTGATGCCGACTTGGTGAAGCGCATGCGTCCTGCGTTCAAAAAAAGCAGGAATACAACTCGTCAATCAAGCTGCTGTCACGGCCATCGAATCTCAAGAACAGCAACTCCTCGTTCACTACGACTGCAAGGGCAACTCCTCCACCATAGAAGCCGACATTGTGTTGATGGCTGTGGGGCGCGCGGCGCGTACCGAAGGGTTGGAGTTGGAAAAGGCCGGCATCCACTATGACGCAAAAGGTATTGCTGTCGACGACAATCTGCAAACCAACGTGCCGGGTGTTTATGCCGTGGGCGATGTCAACGGCCTCTGCCAGTTGGCTCATGCGGCCTCCTTCCAAGGGCAACGCGCCCTCAACCACATCACCCAAACGCCCGATCAGATTCGTTTCGACCTCATTCCTGCGGCCATCTTCACCCAACCCGAAGCCGCGAGTGTGGGACTCACCGAAGCTGCCTGCAAAGAGCGGGGATGGAACGTCAAAACGTGTAAAGGCTTTTTCCGCACCAATGGAAAAGCACTCGCCATGGGCGAACCTGACGGCATGGTCAAACTCATCTTCGATGAAGAGGAACGCTTGATTGCGGGGCACATTTATGGTGCGCACGCTGCAGACCTCATTCAAGAGCTGGTGCCGATGATTGCCACGGGCTACACCCTGCAACAACTCCGCGAAACCATCCATGCTCATCCTACCCTCGGTGAAGTCATTCTCAAAGCTGCCCATTAAGATGTCTCGCCTCGCGCGCGCGTTACCCTACAATAGATTTATGTTTTTTTCCTTCACACCTTCACCCACCGCTGCAATCTACTGATAATCAACATCTTTTCAGGTGAAAGTTTTCCTCAGAAAACCTTTCACCTTCCTCCTTCTCTCCAGCCTCTAAGTCAAAAATCTGCCTTCACCGCAGCCGTCTGAAAATGAGCACTTTGACCCTTGGGTGAAGGCAGTGAAGGAAAAATACACACCTATATTGTAGTGTTATATACGCGCGCGAGGACTAAAAATGCCGAAAGAGCCCTATCTCTTCCGGCATCAAAGTCGCTTGCATCTACCTCTGAGATAAATGAAACTACCTCTGAGGTAAATCAAACTACCTCTGAGATAAATCAGATGATCTCCCTGCAAGTTCAAACAACACTTGCCCGATAGCCCGATAGGATTGTTTGAAGTAGCCCCCGCTTTGCGTACCATTCATTTTTTTGCGGATTTTTCTTACTGAAAAGTTTGTCTTATCGCTGATTATTCGTACCTTCGTATCACGAGAACCCGCCAAGCCTCTCAACGAAGCTCAAATGTACGGGGCGTTTTTTGTTTATAGCCTCAATTCCGCAGCATTATTCCTTGTGAGGTACTTTTATATATTGAAGTGACATTTTTGGGGTTTATCCAATGATTTGGGGATTTTCTGGGGTTCTTGGTTCTTGCATAGCCATGAAATCCCCCACCCAAACCAATGGGGAAGTATGATAACCACAAAGAAATACTGTTTATTCAATGAAGACCTCAGAGTAGTAGGTTTTATTTGTATACAGGTTCAGAACGTTCTGCCTTCCAGTGCGCACCCATTTTGCTGGCACGTTGACAAAATGCAGGATAAAGGCTTTCAGCCTGCTTGTCTTTTTCAACGGCTTGACCTTATCGCTGATATGACGGATGAGATAGAGATAGAAGTTCTTCAGCATGGCGGTAACCATCATGAAAATCATGTTCTCAGCCATAAAGGAAAAGGGCAGATGTGACCATCCGAAGTCATTGTTCTGTATATCGAAGTTCTTTTCGCTTGCTCCACGCTCATTATAAAATGTAATGATGTCTTTCTCGGTAGACATCTGGTTATTGGTAAGGATACAGCGGTATGTGTATATCACTCCGAACATATCCGTCTGTTGCTTGCCCTCCTTGTCTTTCAAAGGACTACGCTGTACGACAAGCCTATATGACTTTCCTTCTATTAAGTTGTCCATGCTGATGGATGTGACATCGCATCTCTCATAACCAACCTCAACACTCTTCCATTCTTTCAGCCGGCGGAAGTCCTCACATCGGCTGTCGCAGTTGGCTGCACGTATATAGAACGTGTTGCAGCGCTGCTCTACGGTTTGGATGATTTCCTTTGAGAACGACCCGCAGTCAGCACGGAAACGCTCTATTACCACACCAAGTTCTGAGGTTACACGGTCCATAATGCGACGGAGCGTGTCTTCTTGATGGAATCTCACATTGGTGTTTCCGTCACGATTCTCACCTCCGACTATGATTCCCCCAATGGAAGCCCAACCAGGGAAATAGCCAAAATCCTGCTTGTAAGAATACTTTGCATCGAACTTGTGGGCTGGAATAAATTAGTGGTCAAAGTCTAAGTCAACATGACTGCCCACTTTTATAAGCCCCATCTTCCGTATCATCCGTAAAAGTAAGGTATTCAACTTCTGTGCCGTGTTGAAACTATACGACTTGTCGGAGGTCTCGCTCTTATAGACAATATTCTTTTCGGCAAGTTCCTTTAGTCCACGTCCCACAGTGTCGGCACCGGGTAACAGCGTATCAGGTCTCTGCTTGAACTGCCCTATAAGCACATTGATATCCTCAAGGCATTCTCCACCACAAAGGTAACTGAAGAAGAGAGAGCCGAAAATACTTCCATGGCTGAATGCTTTGCCACTACTTCCACGTTTGCCCAATACAGATTCGGTAAGTCTTTCAAAGCCCAACTTTGAGAAAACGTCCATAATGTGATAAATTCCACCGAAAGAAGTGATATTCTCGTTTTTAATTGCTACCTTTGCCATGTCAGTTTTTTGCTTACTTGTTATGTTTGCAGCACCAAGATAGGTGAAATTTCTGACATATCCAAGTGTTTTGAGAACTTTGTTTCTCAGATACTTGGAGTCCTCACAAGGGTTTATGCTGCGGAATTAAGGTCTTCATTGAATAAACATCATTTTTTTGTGGCTTTTCATACTTCCCCATTGGTTTGAGTGGGGGATTTTATGACTATGCAAGAACCAAGAACCCCAGAAAATCCCCATATCAATGGATAAATCCCCAAAATGTCACTTCAATATATAAAAAGTACCTCACAAGGAATAATGCTGCGGAATTGAGGATTCTCATAAATATTTATCAGAGTAGAAAAATAACCCTACTTTGATTAACTTCCAACATCACCCATCCTATCATCTATAGATAACGTTACAAGCCGATAATATTCAAAAAGATAATGCAAAAGTAAAAAAAAACGAATCAAATGCCTGTTACAATACTAAAGATATATTGCCACATAGAAAAATACGTTCAAAAATAAGGCACATAGAACTACATATACCTCATTTTAGGTATTGCACGCTCTATAGAATATTAGTACTTTTGCAGACATTAATTAACACTCATAGAATTGTATTTATATGAAAAAAGAAACAATTTATCTATCTCTCGCAATGCTTGCAATGGCAACCACACCTTGTAATGCACAATCAGAAGAGATTAAAGACTCCACACAACATCTCGAAGAAGTAATAATCAGTACTACACGTATACCTGAAATAAAGCAGAATGCGGCTGCTACAGTTACGATTCTTGACCAAAAGCAAATAGCAGAAATGAGCAAGGCGGCTCCCGATATCACTCACCTCTTAGGCATGCTCACGCCTGGTATGGCTCTATCAAGTAATACTACAAGCTCTCGGTCACAATCACTTCGTGGAAGAAGCGCACTTATCTTGATTGATGGTATTCCTCAATCAACTCCTTTACGTTCAACAGACCGTGACATCCGAACCATCGACATCGCTGCTATCGACCATATAGAAGTAGTAAAAGGCTCTACTGCTCTCTATGGTAATGGTGCTATCGGAGGATTGATAAACATCATAACTAAGAAGAATACCACCAACAAGGCTGTAGCTGGAGAGACGACTCTCTCGGGTTCAACTTATAACCTCTTCCGTCACGGAAAAGGGCAAGGTTATCGCATCAACCAGCAAGTTTATGGTCGTGTGGGGCAATTTGATTATCTCGTAAATGGGGCTTTTGGACGTACAGGTAGTGCTATTGATGGTGATGGGAAATTTATCTCTCCACGCTACGGACTCGGTGATACTTATACAACAAACATACTTGTTAATCTCGGTTATTCCCTATCTCCTAAGAACAGAATAGAATTGATGTATAATTTCTATCGTAGTTTGCAAGACACAAAATTGATTCCTTTCGGCGGAAAGTACCTCCAAAGTCCTTCTATTGGTATAATTGGTAACAAGGACCCACAGGCAGTTGACGAGGGAACAAGATACAATCACAATGCTTACCTCAAGTTTACTTCAAAGGATATATTCAAACATACCGACTTAGAAGCATCTGTTTATGGTTCGGGAATATATACTATCTTCGACTTCCGTAAGGCTAACCCTGCGCAGCCAAGATGGGAAGAAACAAGTGGACAGTCGGCTGTTAAGGATCGTAAGTTTGGTTTCCGCACCCAGTTTAATACTCGACTTATATTCTCAGAGAATGCTTTTGCACACTTAGCTTATGGTTATGACTACCTTTATAATAAGACATCACAACCTTTGGTAGATGGTAGATACTGGATGCCATGGGTGACAAGTAACAACCATGCGCCCTTTGTTCAAATGAAGACCACACTATGGCAACATCTAAGCCTCAAATTAGGAGGACGTTACGACTTCATTAATATAAACGTACCAGACTATGATGTATTGCGCAATAAGCTCTCCGACCCACAGGTTCATGTCAAAGGTGGAAAGCTAAAGTATAATAATATGTCTTTTAATGTGGGTGTTTCTTATAACAAATATCCTGCTTTTCAACCCTTCGTAGCCTACTCTCAAGGTTTCTCTATCTTTGATTTAGGTCGTACATTACGTGCTGCTAAGGCCGATGTACTCTCTAAGATATCAACAGAACCAGTAAAGACAAACAACTACGAGATGGGTGTTTACTCTGATATTAACCATTGGTTGCAGTTGAATGGATCTGTTTTCTACACCTATTCTAAGCTTGGAAGTGACCTCAAGATAGAGAATGGTTTCTGGGTAGTAAACCGTACTCCACAGAAGGTGTATGGCGTTGAATTGAGTGCAGATGCACAACTTCTCCGTAACTTAAAGGTTGGTGCTAACTTCTCATGGTTCGAAGGTAAGCTCAAATCAGCTACTGGTGATTGGGACACATATATGTCAAACATTTCCATCCCAGCCGCAAAGTTGGCAATGTATGTCAACTATGCTCCTGTCAAGAACACCTATCTCCAACTGCAATACATGCACACCGGTAAGCGTGACAGATTTACTCCTAATGCTTCAGGAGTATATAACGAGGGTGAAGGTATCGTAAATCGTATCAACTTACTAAACCTTACTGCAGGCGTAAAGATGAAGGCTTGCGACTTAAGTTTGGCTGTATCCAACTTATTGAACTACACTTATTACACACCAGCATCTATGATGATGGCACGTAATGCAGAGTATGCACATGCTGATGGACGCAAGATAACACTCACTGCAGTGTTCAAATATTAATCCTCAAACACTCGATAGACTTATTCTCAAGTGCTGGAAGGACATTAAAATACCAAGTAAAGGTGGATAAAGTTCACCTCTTGTGAGTACGCAAGGTTCCCTTCTAAATACAGAAGCAGCCTATAAGTGTATCATAAACTATAAGCAGGGAAGACGGAATACAACAAGTATCGTATCGTTTCCCTGCTTTTCTTTTACTTCTCAAAAGCCCTAATTACATCTTTACACCTCATATAATACCAACATATAGACTGTCCATTATTACTATATAAGGAACATGCTACCATCTCTTTATACGTCAGAAGCCAATAGTTGCAACTCTACGAAAAGGCCACTTACGCAGAAAGCAACTATTAAAAACGATTAAACTTTTGATGGATACATATAATTACTTACTTTTTGCAATACATATCAATTAATTCAATAAAAATTTTATTATTACCTCAATTTCGCAGCATTATTCCTTGTGAGGTACTTTTATATATTGAAGTGACATTTTGGGGATTTATCCATTGATATGGGGATTTTCTGGGGTTCTTGGTTCTTGCATAGTCATGAAATCCCCCACCCAAACCAATGGGGAAGTATGAAAAGCCACAAAAAAATGATGTTTATTCAATGAAGACTTCAGCGTAGTAGGTTTTATTTGTATATAGGTTCAGAACGTTCTGCCTTCCCGTTCTCACCCATTTTGCCGGCACGCTGACAAAATGTAGGATAAAGGCTTTCAGCCTGCTTGTCTTTTTCAATGGCTTGACCTTCTCGCTGATATGACGGACGAGATAGAGATAGAAGTTCTTCAGCATGGCGGTAACCATCATGAAAACCATGTTCTCAGCCATAAAGGAAAAGGGCAGATGCGACCATCCGAAGTCATTGTTCTGTATGTCGAAGTTCTTTTCGCTTGCTCCACGCTCATTGTAGAATGTAATGATGTCCTTCTCGGTAGATGTCCGGTTATTGGTAAGGATACAGTGGTATGTGTATATCACTCCGAACATATCCGTCTGTTGCTTGCCATCCTTGTCTTTCAAAGCCCAATTTTGAAAAAACGTCCATGATGTGATAAATTCCTCCGAAGGAAGTGATATTCTCGTTTTTAATTGCTACCTTTGTCATGTCAGATTTTTTTGCTTACTTGTTATGTTTGCAGCACCAAGATAGGTGAAATTTCTGACATATCCAAGTGTTTTGAGAACTTTGTTTCTCAGACACTTGGAGTTCTCACAAGGGTTTATGCTGCGGAATTAAGGTATAGAGTGTATGCCAACAAGGAATTCTTTTATAAAGACATATTCTACACCCCAAGAGTTAGTACGGCTACTCAAAACAAGAGGTCTGGAGATAACTGATGATGCAAAGGTGCAACATTACCTTTCTCACCTCGAATAGATAAAGTTGCTCTTGGTTTCCCTGTCGGTTGGGAAAATGAGCCACTATGGCAATAAAGTTTGTCAATGGGCTGATTTCATCGGTGTGTATAACCTTGTAGAGACTTGCTGAAACGCGCTGATGCACCTTTTCTTCAACATTCCCAATATTTGACCTGGCGACCTTTGCTCAGAACAAGATAAGTAGTTGCACCTACACACCACCTTGCTTGTAAATGATTCACACACTTTTTTCAAAGAAATTTAAGCAAATGCTTGGTGGTTTCAGAAAAAGGCAGTAATTTTGCACTCGCAAACAAGGCAAAAGCCGTTGGGCATCTGCACTCTTAGCTCAGTTGGTAGAGCAACTGACTCTTAATCAGTGGGTCCAGGGTTCGAACCCCTGAGAGTGTACTCATCTTTCTTTTCTTGTTTGCATCTGCACTCTTAGCTCAGTTGGTAGAGCAACTGACTCTTAATCAGTGGGTCCAGGGTTCGAACCCCTGAGAGTGTACACCGGCCTCGTTCTTCTCGGAACGAGGCTTTTTGGGCAATCTGCGCCCCCTTTTCCTATTTTATTCCAAGTATGTAATTTTTACAGCCGTTTTTATACATTTCCTCGGGCAGAAATGGGCTTTTCAAAAAGAAATACCTATATTTGCAGGGCATTTGTGGGTAGCCCACGATTGCTGATTTCAACGTCTGTCTATGTCACTCCATTTGCTCATAGCCCAACGCCTCAACCTGCGCGAGAAACAGGTGGAGCAAACCGTACGTTTGCTCGAAGAAGGCGCAACCATTCCTTTCATTGCCCGCTATCGTAAAGAAGCCACAGGAGCACTCGATGAGGTGCAGGTGGCGGCCATTGCCGACGAAAACACGCGTCTGCAAGAGTTGCAACATCGTAAATCTTACATCCTCGAAACCATTGAGGCTCAGGAGAAGCTCACCCCCGAACTGCGGGCGCGCATCGAAGCCTCGTGGGACGCAACGGAGATAGAAGACATCTACCTCCCGTTCAAGCCCAAACGCCGCACGCGTGCTCAGATGGCCCGCGAAAAAGGACTCGAACCGCTCGCCCAGTCGCTCCTGCTCAACCCTACAAGCGACCCTCTGCGCACGGCTCAAAAATATCTCGGCGAAGAAGTACCCACCGTGGAGGAGGCTCTACAAGGCGCGCGCGACATCATCGCCGAACAAATCAGCGAGGACGAACGCACGCGCAACACGATGCGTAACATCTTCTCGCGCGAAGCTGTCATCACCTCTCGGTTGGTGAAAGGCAAGGAAGAGGAGGCGGCAAAAATATCGCGACTATTTTGACTGGAGCGAACCATTGAAGCGCTGCACTTCCCACCGCCTTTTGGCCATGCGCCGCGGTGAAGCGGAAGGGTTGCTGCGCGTTGCCATCGCTCCGGCCGACGACGACACCGCCCTGTGAGCGGGTGGCGCGCCCTTATGTGCGGCGTGGCAGTGCTGCCGCCGAGCAGGTGGAAACTGCAGCGGTGGATGCCTACAAGCGCCTCCTCAAGCCCAGCATCGAAACGGAATTTGCCGCGATGAGCAAGACTCAGGCCGACGAAGAGGCCATCCGCGTGTTTTCCACCAACCTCAAGCAACTCTTGCTCGCTGCTCCGCTCGGACAGAAGCGCATCATGGGCATCGACCCAGGCTTTCGCACCGGCTGCAAAGTGGTGTGTCTGGATGCCCAGGGGATGTTGCTCCACAACGAAACCATCTACCCCCATCCGCCTAAGAACGAAAGCGCACGGGCTTCTGCAGCACTGCGTGCATTGGTGGAACAATATCAGGTGGAGGCCGTAGCCATCGGCAATGGCACAGCCGGACGCGAGACAGAAGAGTTGGTGCGCGGTCTGGGACTGGATGGCGTAGAGATTTTCTTGGTGAGCGAAGACGGGGCGTCGGTCTATTCGGCTTCCAAACTGGCGCGCGATGAATTTCCGGACTATGACGTGACGGTGCGCGGTGCGGTGAGCATCGGGCGGCGACTGGCCGACCCTCTGGCCGAACTCGTCAAGATTGACCCAAAAGCCATCGGTGTGGGACAATACCAGCACGATGTGGACCAATCGGCCCTCAAGCACAGCCTCGACCAGACGGTGGAAAGTTGTGTCAACTCTGTGGGGGTGAACCTCAACACGGCCTCGCAACACCTGCTCACCTACGTGAGCGGCCTCGGCCCGGCATTGGCCAAAAACATCGTGGACTACCGCACAGAAAACGGACCTTTCCGTTCCCGCAAAGCGTTGCTCAAAGTGCCTCGTCTCGGTGCGAAAGCCTACGAGCAATGTGCGGGTTTCCTACGCATCAGTGACGGAGAAAACCCACTCGACAACACCGCCGTACACCCCGAGCGCTATGCCCTCGTGCAGCAGATGGCCAAAGATGCAGGGCTGGACATCCCACAACTCATTGCCAACGGCGAAGCGCGCCGCAAAATTTCGCTGCAACGTTACTGTACGGACGAGGTCGGACTGCCCACACTCAACGACATCATGGCCGAACTCGACAAACCGGGGCGTGACCCGCGTGGACGTGCCGAAGTATTTGCCTTTGATGAGCACATCCACAGCATCGACGACCTCGAAATCGGAATGATACTCCCCGGTGTGGTGACCAACATCACCAATTTTGGTGCGTTTGTCGATTTGGGCATCAAGACCAAAGGATTGGTGCACGTGTCGCAGTTGGCCGACCGTTTTGTCAAAGACCCGGCGGCCGTGGTGAGCATCCAGCAGTACGTGATGGTGCGCGTGCTGGAGATTGACGAACGCCGTGGACGCGTGGCGCTCTCTATGAAAGGCGTGAAGCAACCGTAAGTGCAGGTGCGTTTCACTCCTGTTCATGGCTTCTTCACAAAGTCTTGCCCTATTCTACGAAACTCTCGCATATGACGGACGAATACTACATGCAACGTGCCCTTGAACAAGCGCAAGACGCCGCCGGCCGCGATGAAATTCCGGTGGGAGCGGTGGTGGTGTGTCGAGATCGGATCATCGCACGTGGGCACAACCTGACCGAACTTCTGAACGACGTGACGGCACATGCCGAAATGCAAGCCATCACCGCTGCTGCCAATCATTTGGGTGGGAAGTACTTGAACGAATGCACTCTCTACGTGACCCTCGAACCTTGCGTGATGTGCGCCGGTGCCATCGGTTGGGCGCAGTTGGGACGCCTCGTCTATGGTGCGTCCGATCCGAAGCGCGGTTACAGCCGCTATGCCCCACAAGCGCTGCATCCCAAAACCCAGGTGACAAGCGGAGTGCTGGCCGAATCCTGCGGAGCATTGGTGCGCGACTTTTTCAGACACAAACGCTAAACTATTTTCTGCCATGGCGGCGCACAACGAACTGGGGCAGGCCGGTGAAACCGCCGCCACCCAATACTTACTGGAACGCGACTACCACATCCTCGAACGCAATTGGCGCGCTCACCCTCATGAGGTCGACATCATTGCCGACGACTTCGGCGAAATCGTTTTCGTAGAGGTCAAAACGCGGCGCACCGACCGATGGGAAAGCCCGGAGGCCGCTGTCGACCGCTACAAGAGAGACTACCTCTCCCAAGCCGCCCTCACTTATCTACGGCAAAAGCGAATGGGGAACGTGCCTTTCCGGTTTGACATCATCACCCTTGTCGGAGAAGCGCCTCCCTTCGAAATCCAGCACTTCAAAAAAACGCTTTTCCGCTCATACATCCGAATTCACATTTACATCATGATCAACAACATCGTTTCCTCTAAGCTTCCCGCCAATTGGCACCACGAGCACTTCGAAACGCTCGACACCACGATGGAAGCACTCTCCGGCGACCCTTTGCCCGAGGGAGAATTTCGACTTGTCACCACCGACTGCCAAACCGCAGGCCGCGGCCAGCGGGGCACTTCTTGGGAGAGCGAACCGGGCGAGAATCTCTTGTTCTCCTTTGAGTTCTTCCCCAAAGACATCAAGGCTTCCGAGCAATTCCTGCTCTCGGAAGTAACCGCTCTGGCCGTGGCGCAAACTCTCGAATACCACACGAGCGGCATCACCGTGAAGTGGCCCAACGACATCTACTGTTTCGACTGGAAAATCGGTGGGATGCTCCTCGAACACCGCCTCCGCGGTGAGATGATTGAGCACACCCTCGTGGGCATCGGCATCAATCTCAACCAGTTGGAGTTCCACAGCGATGCCCCCAACCCCGTTTCGCTCCGCCGTATCCTCAACCGCGAAGTCAACCACATGGGCATCCTCACTGCCTTTGTCCGCCACTTCGAGTTTCTACTCAACATGCTCTACAATGGCAAAGTGGCTGCTGTGGAACATCAGTACTTCCAGACTCTCTACCGCCGCACCGGTTTCTACCCCTATCGCGACCTGCGCACGGGCGAAGAGTTTACAGCCCACATCCTCACCATCTCGCCCCTCGGCCGCATCACCCTGCGCATGCCCGATGGCAGCGAGCGGGAATATGCTTTCAAGGAGTTGCAATTCGTCCTCTAAAACCCTCCGCCGGGTGGAGAAAATGAGAGCGCGCCTCTGCTTATCTCAAAATAAATGCGTACTTTTGCACCCGAAACGAAATAACTTCATCAATCATCTGCAACATATCCCATGATTAAATCTCAGGACATCAAGAAAGGCGTTTGCATCCGCATGGACGGCAAACTCTATTTCTGCATCGACTTCCTCCACGTGAAGCCCGGTAAGGGCAACACCATCATGCGCACCACTCTGAAGGACGTGGTGAGCGGCCGTGTGCTCGAAAAGCGCTTCAACATCGGCGAATCCCTCGAAGACGTTCGTGTGGAACGCCGCCCCTACCAGTACCTCTATCAGGAGGGCGAAGACTACCTCTTCATGAACCAAGAGACGTTCGACCAAGTGCCCATCGCCCGCGACCTCATCACCGGCGTTGAGTACATGAAAGAGGGCGACGTGGTAACTGTGGTGAGCGATGCTTCCACCGAGACGATTCTCTATGCCGAAATGCCCATCAAGGTGGTGCTTCGCATCGAATACACTGAACCCGGTCTGCGCGGCGACACCGCCACCAACACCCTCAAAGACGCTACCCTCGAAACGGGTGCCAAGGTGCGCGTACCGCTCTTCATCGAAACCGGCGAGCTCATCGAAGTCGATACTCGCGATGGCTCTTACCAAAACCGCGTGAAGGGATAAATTAGACGTTAGAGGCTAGAGGGTCCAGGGATTCTAGTAGTTCTAGCTTATAGCCTCTAAAACCAACTCCCGATACTTCGCAATGAGGTATCGGGAGTTGTTGTGTTTAGGAGGGAGGTTTACACCGGCAGATGGTCGATGAGCAAGGCGATGCGCTGACGAATCAAGGCGATGTAGGCAGACTTCATGGCATCGGGAATGAAACTATCGGCGATACACGCTTCCCACTTGGGCAGAATGCGGTGGAACCGCAGGAAGAAATTGCGCGCCACTCGCTGCTGGATGCCGCTACTCTCCATGGCTGCGAGGAAATGCTTGGCAGTGAGTTTGCGTTTCTTGCCACAAAGGGTGAGCGCAAGTTCTTCGGCATCCTCGGGAAGGACGAGTGTGGTGGAGAGTAAATCGTAGGCAGGCGTGAGTTGATAGTTGTCCACTTCGGGAGCATAGAGAGAATAGTTCTTGAGGTGCATATCGGCATTGCCCACAAGCCAAGAAAAGATCACCTGTTGCCAATAGTTGGTAAGGTCGAGCTTGGGCACTCCACTGTGTTGGGCTATGGTTTTAGCCACTTGCTCGTGCGAACCATGGTATTTATACTCGGTAGGACGCTCGGTGAGTTGGCACATATCCTCCATGGGCAACTTGTCTCCGGTGGCGGTGCGGTCGATGCGTCGGGTGATGTAGCAGAGAGCTCCATCGCTGAAGCGCAAAAGTCCGTGGGGCACGGTGTCGATTTTTTGCTAATTGGGCAAGGTGCATCGTGAGGTCCCTCAAGTTCGGGGAGATGGTCAAAGCGTTCTGCCTGCGGTTTAAGGATATATTGTCCCCAAAGTCCGACAATGGTGAAGCGTTCGGGACTTCGACTCATGCGATCAAGCGCAAGCGAGAGTTTGGGTTGCACTCCAGTGACTGCGGTGTGAGAGCGCACCACTGCATCTGCCAAGGCTTTCACCTCGGTGCTGGTGTAGGGCAAGAGCGGAGGACGAGCTGTGCCAAAAAGGCGACGGCTGCAACGCGCATGATAGTCGATGTCTTGCGCTCCCAATGGCTGATAGCAATATAAACATCGATCGCCATGGCGCGCAGGAGGGGAAGAAGGAGAGTTGCTCTGCGATATCCCACCCTTTTCTGCCAGATGGGGACTGCGCTGCGTGGGCAGAGATTCCCCTTGCTCAGCATGGTCGCTCCGATTTGTGGCACTACTACTCTCTTCCGCTAAAGGGCGCACACTGACGGCTCCGATGCAGTCTTGACAGCACGTGAGGAGTAGCCCCATGCGGTCTTTGACGTTGAGTTTCCAGTTGCGTTCGGCAACGTCTAACAGCCAACCTTCGGGTATCAATCCATCGAAGAAGGGATGGAGGATGCGATGGATGTGGGGGGCTGTTTGCAGAGGGAGGGCGAGACTGATGGCTTGTGCATCGGGCTGACGAAGATAGTGCTCATCGTAGACAAAGGAGAATCCTTCGTCACTCTCGGTGAGAATGCCCGCTCTGTGGTTTTTCCAATAGATGACGGCTTGTCGCATGATGATGACTTAAAGATTTTCGTCGAGGGCTTCGCGCTTCATGGGGACAGGTCCACACTCGGTGCCGAATAGTTCGAAGACTTGATTGACTTTGTCGAGACGGAGGGTGAGTTTGCCCTGTTCTAACTCTCGAACAAAACGAAGTCCCACGCCAGCTTTCTCGGAGAGATCTTGCTGGGTGAGGCGATATTTCTTGCGCATCTCCTTAACATATTGCGCGATGACGGTGGTGGCAGGCATATTCAGACGGATGTTTTAACTCCAATCGGTCATTAGACCGTAAGAGGGATACTCGTTTTTTGCGGTGCTTCTCCTTCGTGCCGTGGGGCAAGTGGGAGTTTCCGCTGGAGGTGAGGGATGAGATAAGGGGGATATTGGGCAAGCACTTTATACCTTATCGGGGGCAAATATACAAAAAAAACATGACTTTGCACCCTTTCGGGGATAATTTCATGGAACAAAGGGAGAAATACACCCTTTCGGGGGCAATCTACTGTGTAAAGAATGGAAGAAAGGGGGAGAGATTGTGCAATAACGTGGGAAGAAAAAGACGCTCCCTCGGACGAAGACGGAGAGGTGTCTTTGTCCGAGGGAGAGAAGGAAGAGAGAGTCGGAAATTAGAAGTGGAATGTGGCCGAAAGGTTCACGTTGCGCGGTGCTCCCGGGAAGGAACGCAGGCGGTCATACCCTCCCACCCAATGCGTCTTGTTGAAGACGTTGTTGAAATTGAGTTGCAGCTGGATTTCGTTGACCTTGTAATAGAGGGCGGCGTTGAAAAGCGCATAGCCCGGATAGACCACCGTGTTGGCGCGCTTGGCCACTTGCCCTTCGCGTTCGGTCACAAAATTCATGCCCAATCCGAAACCTAAGTTGCGGAACTCACCACGAGGGATGATGAACTTCGTCCACATGTTGCCCGAATGCTTGGGTGTGTTGGGACGCTGGAGATTGAGGTCCTTCGTGCCGGCAGGGGCTTGGGTAATCTTGGCCGCGTTGTAAGTGTAGTTGGCCACGATGCTCCAATAAGGCAGGATGCGACCAGCCACGTCCAGTTCAAATCCTCGCGAACGTTCCTCGCCAATTTGCAGTTTCAAGTCAGGACGCGTTGCATCGCCGGCATCGTAGAGCGAGTTGCGTTGCTTGATTTGGAAGAGAGCGAGCGTAACACTCAGGCGCTTGTTGAGCAATTCGGCCTTTGCGCCGGCCTCCCACAGTTCACTATACACCGGGTCGAAAGGTGCGCCGGTGGCGGGATCGCTCTGGATGGCCGCACTCTGCGGTTCGAAGCCTTTGATCCAAGTGCCGTAGAGGTTCACCATGGGCGTCAGTTCATAGACCAGTCCGATGCGCGGAGTGAAGGCGTGTTGCGTGGTCTTCTTCTCCTTCGTTGTGCCCATATTGAGCACATCGGTGAAGTATTCCATACGACCGCTCAACAGCAACTTCAAGCGCCACCAACTCAACTGTTCCTGCACGTAGATACCGTGCGTGTACTGCCAGTAGGGGTTGTTGCTTTTTGAGGCAAAGACATATTTAGAGATGTCCTGATAGTTGTTGCCGCTGTTGGTGCGAAGGTCAAAGTAGGGAACGTTTGTCTTCGGGTTGCCGTCGGCATCGAGCTGATAGTTGCCGATTTTGGCTTTATCAAATTTGTTGGTGGACTTTCCGTTCTTCAACAGATAGCCCGCGGCTTCGATGTAGGAAGAGCCGGGCATCAGTTCGGTCTGGAAGTAGTCATATCCCAGCATGACTTGATGCGAGAATTCACCCATCTTTGCCGTATACACGAAGTAGTTGTTGAAACTGTTGTTGCGGAAGTGGCGTTGGCGTTGTGTGGCACGCATCAGCACTCGATTGGGATCTTCGGTGCCATCGGCATTCATGGCGTAGGCATTGGCCTGAGTGTGCTCCATCAAGTCTTCGTTGTAGGAAGAGAAGAGGTAAGTGCTGTTGAACGAAAGATGTTCGTTGAAGCGATGGCTCAACGCCACGGTGAGGTTGAAGGTGTTCTCCTTCAAGTAGTCGTTGGCAGCCGAAAGACTGCTTGAGATGGGACGCGAAGTCAGCGCAGCATCTCCGAAGATGGTCTGTCCGCGGTCCACTTTTCCGTTGTTGGCATTGTAGACCAAGTCCACGTTGAAGCTCGTGCGGTCGTCGGGCAGATAGGTGAACGAAGGCGCGATGACGAAAGTCTCCAACCCCTGCAAGTCACGATAGCTGTCGGTGTCCTCGTAGCCCAAGTTGAGCCGATAGAGGAGGTTGTGCTTCCCGTTGAGCGGTCCGGTAAAGTCGGCATAAGCCTTCTGGGTGTTGAAACTTCCGATGGTGGCCGACACCGAACGGCGCTCCGTGTCGAGCGGTTTTTTGGTCACGCGGTTGATGATGCCGCCCGGTGCTGCATTGCCGAAGAGGGCAGAAGCAGGACCTTTGATGACTTCCACGCGCTCGATGTTGGCCAACGAAGATTGTCGCCAAAGGCTCGTCTGCGTACGCATGCCGTTGACCAAGTTGCCCGAGTTGCGATTGCCCGTGGCACGAAAACCACGGATACTGAAGTCGTTATAGAAGGTGTATTGGTTCACGCCGCTGATGTTCTTCACCACGTCGTTCACCGTGAACGCCCCTTGGTCGATCATCAATTCTTTCGTCACGTAGCCCACCGACTGGGGCACGTCTTTGAGGGCAGTGGCCGTCTTGGTGCCGATGAAAGAGACGGTGTTCTTGTACGACCGCTCGCGACGGCCCAACACGTCCACCTGCGGCAAGTTGCGGTGGTGTTCCGTCAAGAAAAAGAACAGACCGCTTTGTTGCTCTTCCCCAGAGCCGAGCGTCACTTCGCGCTCTTCGGTGTCGTAGCCCAAAGCCTGCACCACGAGAGTGAGGCGGTCACCGGGCTTTCCGGGAAGGCGAAACATTCCGTTCTTACCGGCTTTGATGGGGCGCGGCGTTCCTTTCACCAACACCACCGCATCGGCAATGGCATCGCCGTTGGTGTCGCACACACGCCCCATAACCATGGGTTTCTCCGCGCGTTGATGAGTGAGAGCTTCTCCTTGTGGAATTTGTGCAAGAGTAGGGAGGCTCAGCGTCAGTGCTGTGGCCAAAAGAGAGAATTTCAGCATAAAAAGATAGATGAAGAAAAAAAGTCAGAAATTTGCGGTGTTGTCCCATCGGACCAACATTTTTACGGGCGCAAAAGTACAATTTTCTCCCTCTCTCGTCTAAAATTTGGTTATCTTTCCTTTCTTATTCACCCCGAAATACCCACTTATAGTGATGCTGCCGCACCGTTTCTTCATCTCAGTGTGTCAATCTCTCATCTACTTTCCTCCCCAACGCGGGCAGATGTCGGAGGACACCGACCGCGCTGTGGAGACCATCGGCGGCAGAGAGGGAAGGCACGCACAAGCGAATTGTATGCACTTTCAGTGGTCGGACGCAAGGAAATGCGTAACTTTGCCTTATTGCAGAACTCTCTTAAGTAGATGTTCAGAATTAATTGATACTATATTTGTTTCAATTTTTCGTCAGTTTGTCTTTGGGAAGAAGGAATGTAGCGGGCTACACAACTGATGAACAAAGGCAAGATGGCGAAAAAAAGGAACAAGGAGAGTATCAAAGTAGAGAACATCCTACGACTAAGATAGCTACGATTAATTTCGAAGACCTACTTATTCCTTATAAATTATGTCTACCCCTATCTCCCCCCTCACCTTTCGTCCCGCCACGGCAGACGATGCCGCCTTCATTGCCCGTCATGTGCTCGAAGCCCTACACTGGGAAATGTATCAAGAACCACTCAGCGTTGCCCAACAAAAGGCGTGGCGCGAACTCACCGCTGTGGCCCAACGGCCGGGGGTGCTCTACAGCTACGAGCACGCCACGATAGGCCTGATCGACGGCGAACCGGCAGGACTGCTGGTAGCCTATCCCGGCGAGGGCTATCACCGGATGCGACGCGACACCTTTGCCCTCATCTCGGCCTTCTCGGGAACGGAGGTTGAAGCAATGGAAGACGAAACACAGAGCGGTGAATACTACATCGACTCTCTGGCCGTGGTGCCCCGCTTCCGCAGTCGCGGTGTGGGCCGTGGGCTGTTGTTGCAGGCCGTAGAACAAGCTCGACGCCTGGCCCTCCGCCCCACCCTGCTGGTCGACCCCGACAACCCTCGGGCGCAAAAGCTCTACACCTCCGCGGGCTTCCACCGTGAGGGAGAAATCTTTGCTTTCGGTCAGACCTATTGGCGGATGATAAGTAGGCCGTAAGGTCGGCAGTCGTTTTTCGAGAAAAAGTGTACGAACGTTGTTACAAAACCGCCCGCGCTGCGTATTGTCCATAGAAGGGTACGAACGCCCCGCCTTCTTCCTCTCCATTTCGCCTCGCCCATGAGCCACTCCCAGCCTCCCTCCTCTGTCTCGCCGCCTGCCGAAGGCGGACTCACAGCCACCTTTCTGCGCATCGGTGGACGACTGCGGCACATCGCCACCCAGCTGCTGGGGAGCGAAGCCGAGGCCGAAGATGCCCTCTACGAAGCCTTTGCCCGACTGTGGCAGCGTGGTGGCAATGGCGAGGGCGAAAGCACAGCACGGCAGGAGGCGCTGCTCACCACGACGGTGCGCCACCTGAGCATCGATGCCCTTCGTCGCCGCGCGGCCCATCCCTGCCGATCGCTCGATGCAACGGAAACAGATGTCGCCGAAACCGCTCTCGCCCTGCGCACCGATCCCGAGGGAGAATACGAGGAGGACGAACGTTTTGCCGCTGTGAGCCGCCTCATCGACCACCACCTCACCCCTTTGCAACGTCGCCTCCTCTACCGCCGCGATGTGGACGGCATCGACTATGCCACCCTCGCCCAAGAAGAAGACATGACGGAAACCGCCTTACGGATGCAAATCTCACGCGCACGGCGCACCGTCCGCCACCTTTATCAACAGCAAAACTCCACCCACGTATGAACACTTCTTCCGACCTCACACATTGGCAACGCCTCATCGAGCGCTACTTCGACGCCCAAACCACCGAAGGCGAGGAGGCGCAACTGCGGGCTTTCGTCACGTCGGCCCGAGCAGACGCCGAGGAGTTTGCCTCCCTCCGGGCCGAACTGAATGAGGTGCGCGCCGTGATGGGATTTGCCGCGAGGGCGAAGCGGGCACAGCGAGCCGCCCTCTCCTCCTCCAAGCACAAGGCCGAAAAGCCTGCTCGCTCTCACCGAAGCCGACTTTGGCCGACTGCCGCCGCTGTGCTGCTCGTCGGTACGCTGGTGGGCGGCGGGGCGCTGGTCTACGACTATCGGCATCCCGACTGCGTGGCCTACGTGGAGGGCGTACGCATCACCGACCCCATCCGTGTGCAGCAGGAGATGGAGCGCACCCTGCAAGGAGCACTGGCGCCCACCACCGATGCGCCCACGATGGAAAGCCAACTCCACGACATGGTTTCGACCCTCGAAGAAAATCAGAACATCCATTGAACGGCCTATGAAACGCTTACTCTTCCTCACTCTCCTTTTGGCCATAGCCTCCTCTCGGCTGTCGGCACAGACGGGGCTCAACGTAGCACCCCTCTTCACAAAGTTTTCCGGAAAAGAGACGCCCGACGTCACCTCGGTCACCCTCCGTGGCAGCAAGGTGGAGCCTTACCAACTCTCCCTCTTCCGCAGCATCACCTTCCACACCGCCGGCCACACGGCCGAAGTGGAGCGCCTCGTGCAGGCCGATGCCCGCACCGCCTCCTACCACGAGTCGGGCACGAAAAAGCGGACACCCTACTACGGCATCTATCAATTCCCCATCCGTGACGGACGCAACCGCTACCTCTTCTACCGCAACAACACCCTCAGCAAAAAGGCCGAACCTACCCTCACGCTCATCTACATGGAAGGCACGGCCACGCTCGAAACCCTCAAACGCACGTTCAGTAAGTAAATAACAACTTCTTCATCACCTTGCTTTATGAAAACCTCTCTTCTTCTCCTCCTCTGCCTGTCTCCCCTTTGCCGGTCAGGCCCAAACTCCGGCCGACACGCTCGCCGATGTCCGCCGCCCCGAGCACGTGCTTGTCGTGCGCAACGACAGTGTCCTCAACATCCGTGTGAAAGGTTCGGAAAGCGACCACAACTACGTCTTCAACTACTCCCTTCCCTACCAGGGCAACACCTCTTTCGTCGAAGAGGCCGGCACACGCTGGGACTTCACGCTGCCACGCATTTTTCAATAACAAGCGCACCATCCGCAAGCGCACCAAGCGCCAAGTGGAATGGACGATGGCGCTCCGCTTCGGTGCGCTTCGCACGCTCAACGCCGATGGAGGGCTTCGCACGCAGTTCGGCAGCAGTTTCGAAATCGAAGGCAATTTTATGAGTTTCGCCTACACCGTCGGACGGCACAGTCTCATCACGGGCTGGGGCTACGCTTGGGCACGCTATCGGCTCGACGGCGCCCAATGCTTCAACTTCGACGGCGAGCGTGTCACTGTGGGCGACTATCCCACGGGGAGCAAGGTGGGGCGCTCCGTCTTCCGCCTCAACCGTCACGTTGTGCCGGCCCTCTATCGCTACCGCTTCGGCAAAAAATGGAACGTCACCGCCGGCGCCTTACTGCAATTCAACGTCCGGCCGCGCATCTACAACACCTACTACGTGGGCAACAAAGAGGTGGTGGACACCTACAAGAAGAACATCCCCATCCGCCCCGTCACTGCCGCCCTGTATGGTTCTCTGGTCTATGACGACCTCGGGCTCTACGTGCGCTATCAGCCCACGTCCGTGTTTACCAAGGACTTCGGACCGCAATTCAACTCCTTGAGCATGGGCTTGACCTTAGGCTTCTAAGGGAGGGAACGCAAAAAAACGAGTCCCCGGAGAAGTCCACTCAGTTTTCATCTTTGTTTTTCCACCAACGGCAACCGCCATCTTAGAGTTTGGCTCTTTGATGGCGGTTGTATTTTGCCGGGACGCGTCATTGTTGCGGAGGGCATGTACGGGCACATCCCCATCGAAGCGCACCAAGTAGAATTTTGCGTCCTGCCGATGAAATCTTATTTTTTTCTACCGTTGAAACTTCCGTAGACAGGACAAATTCTATAAACCAAAGTTTGAATTACATAAACCAAAGTTTGAATTACATAAACCAAGGTTTGAATTATATAAACCAAACTTTGGTTTATAGATTATCTTTGAGGAAATCTACTTTTTTGCGGTGCAGAATTATCTTTGCAAGGCAGATGCGCCTTTTTCCCCAACACCACAATCCTGATCAAGCCTTCCGCAGCGGACGAGTGCCCTTTCAGAAAACTCGAGGCCGTGCCAAGATTTATATTTTGGCACGGCCTCGAGGTCGCTGTTAGGAGAAAAAGGAGAAGAGGATTAGGCTTCGTCCTCTTCGGGGCAGATGAGCTTGTAGCCCTTACCGTGGATGTTGATGATTTCCACTTCGGGGTCGTCCTTCAAGTGCTTGCGGAGCTTCGTGATGTAGACGTCCATGGAACGTGCATTGAAGTAGTTGTCGTCAATCCAAATCTTCTTGAGCGCAAAGTCACGCTGAAGGATTTCGTTGGTGTGGGCGCAGAGGAGGCCGAGCAGTTCGCTTTCCTTGGTGGTGAGCTTCTTGCTCTCGCCGTTGCGGCTGAGCACCTGCTTCTTCGTGTCGAAGGTGTAGGGACGCAAGCTGGTAGATGGTGCGTTCGCGGTTCTTCTTGCCGCGCACTCGGCGCAGGATGGCTTCGATGCGGAAGGTGAGTTCTTCCATCGAGAAGGGCTTGGTCAGATAGTCGTCGCCGCCAATTTTTGAAGCCTTCGAAGATATCTTCTTTGAGGGTTTTTGGCCGTGAGGAAGATGATGGGCACTTCGGTGTTGGTGAGGCGGATTTCCTTGGCCAGGGTGAAGCCGTCCTTCTTGGGCATCATCACGTCGAAGACGCAAAGGTTGTATTTGTTGTGGAGAAACTCGCGGTAGCCTTCTTCTCCATCGCTGCACAAAACAGTTTCATAGCCCTTGGCTTGGAGGTATTCGCGAAGCAGCATGCCGAGGTTTTCGTCGTCTTCGCAAAGGAGGATTCTCATTTTTTCGTCCATAGTGGTAGGTATTTGAAGTGATTATTTTTGTTGTCGTTGAGGTGTGCTTACTCTTCAAGCAGGGGGATACTGATGATGAAGCGGGTGCCTTGTCCAAAGTCGCTCTCCGCGTGGATGGTGCCCTTGTGGGCTTTGACCACGCTGGCCACGTAGGCCAGTCCGATGCCCACACCTTTCACGTCGTGGCGGTTGCCGGTGGAGACGCGGAAGAAGCGCTCGAAGATGCGTTTGAGATCTTCGCGACGGATGCCGATGCCATTGTCGGCGACGGTGATGAGGAGTTGGTTTCCCTTGTTTTCAGTGCTCACCACGAGCCGAACGGGAGTGTCGGGACGGCGGTATTTGAGTCCGTTGTCGAGGAGGTTGTAGATGAGGTTGGTGAAGTGCATCGGGTCGCCCCAGATGATGGAATCCTCGGCTTCGAGTTGCACCGCAATATGGCCGTCCATGCTGCCGGCTTTGAGTTGGAAGGTGGCAACTACTTCTTCGATGATGCTGTGGGCTTCAATCTCTTGAAACTTGAAGGTGGAGATGTCGTCGCGATCGAACATGGCCATCTGCAACACCTTTTCGACCTGCATGCGCAAGCGCTTTGTTTCGTCGACAATGATGCCCGAAAGGTGGTCAAAGCGCTCTTCCGTGCGTGGGAGGTTCTTGTCAGCCAACATCTGCGCCGCCAGAGAAATGGAGGAAATGGGCGTCTTGAACTCGTGGGTCATGTTGTTGATGAAGTCGTTCTTGATTTCCGACAAGCGCTTCTGGCGGAAGATGGTGTAGATGGTGTAGATAAACACTGCGAGCAAGACGAAGGTAAAGATGAGCGAGGGGAACACAAACTTGACGGAGTCGTAGATGTAGCTCCCGACGTGGGAGAAGCGCACCACGATGAAGCCGGTTTGCGAGGGAAGGTCGTTGGGGAAAATCTCCTGCCGATAGACGGCGTCATTGCTGTTTTTGATATAATCCTGGCATTGCAGCACCTCGCGCCCATCGATGGTCAGCACCTGAAAGTGGTACTCCATCTTTTTCAGATCGATGCCGTTGTGTTGCAGTTCCGTTTTGAGGGCATAGTCCAGTTCGTTGCGGTTGATGCGGGCGGCGAGGGGCTTATCGAGGGGCTTGTAGAGGGTGGAATAGATGACCTCGTTGAGCAACCCTTTCTGCCGGAGGAAGCGCTCGCGCACCTTTTCACCGATGCTATAAGCCTCGCCTCCCAGTCGGGTGTTGAGGTTGGGGGAAGAGGCTACCGTGTCCATGGTGAGCAAGGTGTCTTGCGCGATGGTTGGGTGGTGGATTTCGGTGCGGAGTTGCTCCTTGTTTTCGCTCTCGTTAGCAGCAATTTCGGCCTCGATGGTGCTCTGCGTCTCTTTGAGTTCGAGGGTGTGCGCCACTTGGTAGAGGGCACGCTTCACGTTTTCGTCAAATTGCTTCTGGCGCATCTCAACGATTTGCGTAAAATAGTGCACTTGCAAATAAATCAATACGGCGAACGAAGCGCCCATGATGCCTGCAATGGTCCAAATGGTTCTTTTCTTCATGTCGCAAAAATATAACTTTATAAAATGTGTGGCAACCTGCCGGAGTTATTTTTTGAAAGAAGGTAGGTTTTATTATTATATATTGTATTTTTTTGCTTGCTTTTTCTGACAAGTTCTCTCTTTGATATTTGGCTTTTTTTCTGATAAGTTAGGTGTATCGAACACTGATTTTCAAAAATCCCTCACCGGCTGTAAAGAGCAACCGATGAGGGATTTTTTTCAGAGGAGGAGGGGCGGAGGGAGGCTCGGCCGAAGGGGATTAGAAGTCGTTGTAGAGAATCACGGCGCTGCGGGCAGGCACCAGGAGACCACCGCCCACACCCACGTTGCCGTCGCGCATTTCGGGCGAAAGACCGATGCCGCAACCACCCCACACGCGGTAGCTCATGCCTTGGGGCAGGGGGATGAACTGCGGGATACGGTCGCCGTTGACGGCCACGATGATGTCCTTCCACTTGTCGCCGCCGGCATTGTCCTTGAGGCGATAGGCCACCATCGTTTCGGGAGTATCGATAAATTCGAGGTGCTTGCGCACAAGGTCGGCATCGCCCAAGCGGAACGCCGGGTGCTCACGACGCAGTTCGATGAGGCGGCGATAGTAGTTGTTGGAGAGGCCCTCCATTCCCGAGGGCCGGACCAGTCGATGGCGTTGATGGAGTCAGGGGGCATTGTAGGAGTTGTGCACCATCTTCTTCGTGCGCAGCACTTCTTCACCGGCTTGGATGAAGGGGATACCCTGCGAGGTGAACACCACCGTTTGCGCCATCAGGTCGAGTTCGAGAAGAGAGCGCTGGGAGGTGCGCACGGTGTCGATGGAGGCACGGAGACGGTCGGTGAGGCACATGTCGTCGTGGCAGGACACGTAGGAGATGAGCTGGTGGGGCTGTGCTGCCCAAGGCGCTTTGGAGTAGTTGACAGCGGCATAGTTGACCTGCGGGTGGTCGATACCACCGACAATGCCAAACTTGATGCTTTCCTTGAAACCGGGGCGTCCGTCGAGGAAGGCCGACTGGCGGTCGTTGCTGAAGGGTCCGCGCAGGGCATCACGGAGTTCGTCGCTGAAGGCCGCAATGCCGGGCATGTACTGCATGGATTGCTTCATAGCCGCCTGCCCCTTGGGAAGTTGAGGTGCTTCGGCTGCCCAGCCCTCGCCGTAGATGAGCACATCGGGGTTGATGCGTTCGGCAGCAGTGCGGATGGCGCGCATGGTTTCGATGTCGTGGATGCCCATGAGGTCGAAGCGGAAACCATCGATGTGGTATTCCTTCATCCAGTACTCCACACTCTCCACCATGAAGCGGCGCATCATGGCACGTTCCGAAGCCGTCTCGTTGCCACAGCCCGAAGCATTGGCAGGCTTGCCTTCGGCGTTGGTGCGGTAGAAGTAGCCGGGCACGGTGCGCTCAAAGTTGGAGCCGGCCAGGTCGTACGTGTGGTTGTAGACTACATCGAGCACCACTTTCAGACCGTTGTCGTGGAGCGATTTGACCATCTGCTTAAACTCAAAGATGCGTGTCTTTGGGTCGGCAGGGTTGGTCGAGTAAGACCCTTCGGGCACGTTGTAGTTGAGCGGGTCGTAGCCCCAGTTGTGTGCGGATTGTCGAGCTTGCTCTCATCAATCGAAGCAAAGTCAAACGAAGGGAGAAGATGCACGTGCGTCACGCCCAACTCCTTCAAGTGGTCGATGCCGGTGGGCTTCCCTTCGGGTGATTTCGTGCCTCTCTCCGTGAGGGCAAGAAATTTTTCCTTTGTTTTGAATGCCCGATGTCGGGGAAATACTGAAATCGCGGTGGTGCATTTCGTAGATGACGATGTCCTGCTGCTGCGGGGCTTTGTCACTTTCCCAGCCATCGGGGTCGGTGGTGCGCAGGTCGATGATGGCGCCGCGCTTGCCATTGAGGCCGACCGCCTTGGCGTTGATGCCCGGGGTTTCACCGAGCCACTTGTTGTCTTTCTGCACATTGAAGGTGTAGAACTTCCCGTTTTGATCGCCCGTCAGCGACACGTGCCACGTGCCGTCGGAAGTGCGCTTCATGTCGAGCGTCTTGATGGCCTTTCCGCCGCTTCCGGCAGCGTAGAGGTTGAGCACCACCTCGCTTGCCGTGGGCGCCCAGAGTTGGAACTGCGTGCCGGTGCGGGTGTAGGGTCATTTCGGTCAAGTCACCCTTCGGCATCGGATACTGATCGTAGGGGAGCGTTTTTCACCTTTTGTCCGGAGGCCAAAGGGAGGAGCAGGCTAAGCAGCCTATCATAAGCAATTGTTTCAACATCATAGTAAATGGATGATAATTTGAGAAGCAAAGATAATAAAAATGCTTGAAACCGACCGTCAAGCCCCTAAAAAAACAACATAGTTTTTGGTTAATTCGCAGGCAAAGTCTAACTTTGCCACAGTTCAAAGCGCTGAAAGTGCCTCTTTGCCACCAAGGCAGGAGCGCGGCGCACGAACTGCTGTTTCACCGAGTTGATAACTTCTTAAAGACCTTCGATGATGAAAAAGTCTCTCCTCTTCACCCTCCTCATGGGTGTGCTGTTCAGCTTAGGAAGCTGTGTCAGCAAAAAAGAATTTACGCGTCTGCAAAGCGACTACAACAACGTACAGTCGCTCTATCACCAGTCGCAAGTCGATTTGGCCACCTCGCGGGCACAAGCCAAGAGTCTCGAAGAACGCCTCGAAGACGCCCGACGCGAAAATGCCGAACTCAAACGACAATATGCCGCCCTGCAAGGCTCACTCGACAAGAGTCTGCTGCAAAACAACCAAGGGAGCATCAACATCTCCAAACTCGTGGACGAAATCAACGCTTCCAACAAGTACATCAAGCAACTGGTGGAAGCCAAGTCCAAAAGCGACTCCCTCAACCTCGTACTTTCCAACAACCTGACGCGCTCTCTCTCGCGCGACGAACTCCAAGAGGTGGACGTCAAGGTGCTCAAAGGAGTGGTCTACGTTTCGCTGGCCGACAACATGCTCTACCGTTCCGGTTCTTACGAAATCAACGATCGCGCCAAAACCACTCTCCAAGATTTCCAAAATCCTGAGCGACTACAAAGACTTTGAAGTCCTCGTTGAGGGCAACACCGACAATGTGCCCATCTCGCGCCCCAACATCCGCAACAACTGGGATCTCTCGGCCCTGCGTGCTTCGAGTGTGGTTCAGATGCTGCAAAACGAATTTGGCATTGCACCCAATCGTCTTTCGGCTGCCGGCCGCGGTGAATACAATCCTGTTTCGACCAACGACACCGAACTGGGCCGCCAGCGCAACCGCCGCACGCAAATCATCATCACGCCTAAGCTCGACCAGTTCCTCGACCTGATTGACAAAGCACCCGAAACGAAATAAGCCGTTGCCGCAAGGCATCGGTACTTCACACAACACGCGCTCCCCTGCCGACCTCGAAAAGTCGGCGGGGGAGCGCTGCGTTTCTGTCGCTCCAAGCAAAGGGACAGAAGGCGCGCTTTCCTCAAAAAAGAGGCAATCGTTTTTGAAGTTTACCGGACAGCAATAATCTTTATTATATTATTGCTGTCCGGTAAACTTCAAACGGCACAGAAAAGCTTCCCGAAGCCCTTTAGAATAGGACTTCGGGCTTTCATTTTGAGAAAGCAAGCCCCCTAATCAAATAATGATGGTTCCGGCGGTGGGGCTTTAGCTCTTTCCGCCCAAATTGCGCATTCATCTTTTTGAGGATTTTCCATGAAATCGATGAAATTGCTGTAATACATGAGCGTCAATCTAAGCATAGTCACGATTTGAGAAAAAGAAACGTGTCTTTTAATCATTCTAGACAGCACTGTGCACAAGAGATTGGCAATGAGTACCACCCATGTTTGTATTTGGATGGCATTCACGCTCTCGCCATAGAAAAAGTGTAAGGGAAAATTCTGTTTCAGTTGTTTGTAGAGGGTTTCTATTGCCCATCTGCGCTTGTAGATTTCGGCAAGTTCCTCAACAGAGAGTTCAAAATTGTTGGTCAGCAACGTCACCGACTTGCGAGAGTTATTACTCCATAGCTCTACGCATCGTGCTTCGTGCTTTACCTTCTCTTTCTCAAAAAGGATATGTTTGTCGAGGTGAGTGACCAAACCATCACGAGAAACATAGACTATAGACGACAACTCCTTGTAGGTGAGGTTCTTCTTCATCTTGGTCACATAGCAGACACCTTCTTCCGTAAGCCTTTGAAACTGAGCATAGTCAATGTAGGCTCTATCCATTGCCAAGGTGGAATCTTGGGGCAGGTGCACCTTTTTGAGAAGATAATGATCGTGTTTGGCGGCAGAAGTCAGTTCTACCACCATAGGCACACCTACTTGATATTTCATAATGGTGTGTACCTTCATTCCGCCTTTCTTCTTTCCGCTTTTGGGATGTCGACCTACTCCCTTGAGAATGTTGTCAAAGAGCGTAATTGTGGTAGAATCCATCATATAAAGCTGCTTCTCCCACGCTTTTTGACAGCCCACAGAGCGGCTGTCCGCTAAAAATGGAGTGTAGCGTTCCAACAGGGAGGCATAAACCTTGGCAAAGAACTCTTGTGGACGCCGTCGGTTGGCTTCTGCAAGTGTGCTGCGACGAACAACGTAGTCAAGTCCCAAGTGGGAGAGTTTCATAGTCTCGGCTTTCATGCCAATCTCCAATTCACGCAGAGAATCAAAGTGTTTGAGAACACCAAAGAGCATAATGATTAGGTGTTTCCAGCCTGTCAAGCGCTTAACATAGCGCTCGCTCCCTAGCGTCTCGAGACTAATTTGTTGAATTTTGGCTTTATCCAGCAATTTTTATGACCTGACTATAGACCGGCTGTCCGGTAAAATGTGTACTTTTGCTCATGTTACTAGCGTTTTTTTTGCAACAAGCAAAGTAACAAAATAGGCTGAAATCCTGCAAGAGGATTTCAGCCTTATTTTTTACAGCAAAAAAACTTTTACCGGACAGCAATATTATTATATAGACATCTCGCTATCGAAATCAGCCACAAGACCTTGAATTTAACACAAGTTTAACACACATCTGATGCAACTATAACATCGATGCTCCTGTGATGGAGCACCTTTCGCAAAGAGAGCAAAAACTACCTCTGAGGTAAATTCACTTACCTCAGAGGTAGTTTTATCTGCCTCTGAACTTTTTCGCCTCCTTCCTTTGAAGAGGCGAAATGCTCGCACGCGCGCGTATACACGTGCACGCACACGCGCATATATGTGTAGTTCGTACTTTTTGCCTTCACTGCCTTCACCAACACACGTAGACCGCTCAAAATCAACCGACTATGAGTGCACTCCAAAGAACATCCGATCTATCCCTTCGGTGAAGGCAACAACGCTTTTGCCTTCACCCACAACTACCTGACCGACAAGAAGATGAGAGACTCGGTGAAGGATTGAAGGCAAAAAACACACACTATATATAGTGTATACGCGTGTGCGCGAAGGTCGCCCCAAAGAGGGCTATACACTGCCTCAACGGGCGAGTTGGAACTTGAGGTTGATGCCGAAGTCCTGCGTTGTGGTGGGATAGGCCGAGGAGGTGAGGAGCGGGCGATTCATCTGGCGGTCGAAATAGGCCGAGATGGTGAGATATTTCGACAGCGTGTAGTCGGCCGAGAAGGAAATCTGAATCGCGCGGTTACCGCTCGTGGCTTGCGAAGAGGCCGTGAGGATGTTGCGCTGGAGAGCGCTCTGGTCGCGCAAGGAGAAGTCCAAGCGGAGGTTGAGGCTGTTGGCAAATCCGCTGTTGGTAGGAGCAGGCTCGCTGCTCTTGTCGGTCGTTTTGCGCTTGCTGCGGGTGCTTTTCTTCACCGTGGGCGCATCAAAGAGGCGGAAATCATTGATTTTGTAGCCCATGCCGAAGACGATGTCATTGGATCGCGCTTCGGTGATTTGCTGAGAGGTCATAGAGAGGGTGAGCACCCGCGTGCGGCGATATTCGACTTTGGCGGTCATGTTGTTGTAGAACGTGGCGTCAAATCCGAGCAGCGGACTGAAACTCTCGTTGATGGTGACGGTCGAAATGTCGTACATCGAGGAGGGTGTGGGCAGTCCGCTTTCGACACTGTTGATGAAACCCAAGCCGGCCTGTGTCTCGCGATAGGACTGAAAACTGTTGTAAGCCCCGATGGTGTAGATGCTCTTGTAGCCGTGATTGAGATTGAAGGAGCGAAACCAATCCTTGAAGGGGCGCACGGAGGAGAGGCCGCCGTAGGAGAGTGTCCAGTTGGGCAGGGAGGCGGGTGATGGCCGGGAAGATGTCGAGGCTCGAACCGCCGCTGCCGTAGGCGCTGAGGAAGGCCGGTATCATCACTTCGCTCGAATACTTGCTCACGCTGCCATTGGCCGGGTTGTAAGTCTGCCCGGCAAGGGAAGAGCCGGCGGGATAGGTGGTGCCGGTGTAGCGGGCTTCGACGCGGTTGCGATAGTGTTCGAGCAGTCCCATGAACTTTTGGAACGTGGGACTCCAATAGCCGTTGTCGGCATTGCCGGCGGAAGTGAAGGCCGAGCGCAGGGAGATGGTGGTCATCGTGAACGAACCGGTGCGCGTGGAGGGAAGCCGGGGAAGTACTGGATGGTCTTGGCCATATTATCGTTGCGCGCAAAGTTGACGCTGAATTTCAAGTCGCGGATGGGTTCGACGGTGGCCCGGATTTGCAAGTCGCTGGTGCGGCTGATGACGGCCGGAGTGATGATGCTGTCGGAGCGCATGAGCCATCCGCGGTCGGCAGCCGTACGGATGTAGCCCTCGCCCACAGTGGCAAAGGCAAAGCCGAGTCCCGGCGCAAGGAGACCGCCGTTGTGCTTCTGGCCGAACACATCGCCCACCTCGGGGAGAAAACCGGAGATGGACATGTTGTGGGCGTTGCGATAGGAGATGTTGACGTTGCGCACCATCATCAAGCCGCGAGAGGCATATTGCAGCGCTTTGTACCACCCTTCGTCTTCCGTTTGTCGGCGGGAGACCACGGAGATTTTCACTTTCAGGCTGTCGCGGTTGAGCACCTCAATGCGGTTGGCATCGATGATTTTGTAGCGGATGGGATAGGCCGTGCCGTCCTCGCGGAGCGCCACCACGCGCAGGCGCTTGGAGCGCTGGTTGTGCGGAATGGTGAGGGTGGTGTCGGCACGGAGTTGAAATTCCTGCTCAAACTTCTTCGGCGTCTTTTGGGGCGAAGCCTTTTGTGCGGTGGCAAAGCGGCGGTTCACCTTTTTGAGGAAAGGGAAGTAGTTGTAGAGCGTTTCGAAGTTGAACTTGGCGTTGGCCGTGATGTTGCGCTGGTTATTGATGGTGTGTCCCATCGAACTGCCATCGGCCAATTCCGCCCCACGTGTCCAGTTGTAGGCGGAGGCGTATTTGGCATCTGCGCTGATCCAGTCGAAATAAGGGATTTTGTTGATGGGGAGATTCCAGGAGAGGTCGGCCGTCTGCTGATAGGTCAGGGGGCGTCCGAGGTCGCGGATGGAGCGCATCACGGAGTCCTTCCAGTGGGCATATTCCGTGGGGAAGAGGTCTTTGTTGACAATGACGTTGGGTTGCTCAATCTCGGCGTTGGTGGCCGATGAGAAGTTGAAGTGGATGAGCTTCGTGGGGTCCCAACGGAGCTGTAAGGCGCGGTTCCAGAGGAAATCGGAGGAGAAGGAGATGGGCAGCGTGTTGTTGTCGAGTTGCTGCATGTCGCGCTCCTTAAACTCGTAGTAGTTGCGAGTGATGTCGGAATTGAAAGAGAGGCTTTGCGGGATGTAGTTGATGCCCAATTCGCGGAAGAGGCGAAAGGCTTTGAGCTGCGAGGGGATGAGCTTTTTGAACGGCTCAAAGGTTTTTCATGCCAGGGTTGTAGGCATAGGCAAAGTTGAACTTCCAGTGGTCGTCATATTCCCAGTCGGTGGTGTGTCCCGTGGTGTGACGGGTGGCCTTGGCATAGCCGAAGGTAAAGTTGGCCAAGTCGTAGGGCATGGGCATGCCTCGGGTGACGCGGTTGAAACGGAGGCCCGAGATGGAGAAATTCTTGTTGACCACCACCTTGTGGGTGATGTTGCGCAGGGAGTCGCGCTCGGCCCGCGTGGTGAGGGCGCTCATGGCGTCGCTCATTTCCATGTCGGTGTCGAGCGGATTGTAGCGCGGGACAACGCGTTCTTTGGAATAGGAATAGTAGACAGGGGCCGAGAGTTTGAGCTTCTCAGGGAAGAACTTGCCGGCCTCCACCTGTGTCGTGACGGAATACTGGTAGAGGTCGTCATCGCGGCGTTGGCTAACGGTCTCTTCCAGTCCGCCGAAGCCGTTGGTCTCGATGTGGCCGCCGAGGTTGATGGTGGCCAGATCGGAGAGTTGGACGTTGAGTTGGCTCTGTGCCGCCCATCCGCCCTTGTTGGAGAAGTCTTGTAGTCGGAGTTCGTTGGCCCAGACTTCCACACTCTGCACGGTGCGCGAGTTGTTGCGCACACCGATCATGATGGTTTTGATTTCACCCAGCGAGGGGTTGCCCTGCACGCTGATTTTGTTCTTCGGACGATTGCGGTCGTATTCGCTGTAGAGTTTGCTGAAAGTAGTGAGACCGAGCGACTTCTGGTGATTGCGATTTTTTTCTTGGTGCGGGTGAGGAGGTCGATGTCGATGTCGATCATGTTTTCCTCCGGCCACACGGCTCTGCGTCCACTCTCGCCCGCATATTTGTCGTTTTCGGGGGTGAGGATGAGCGGAATTTCGTATTCGTAGAAGTTGTTCTTGTAGTCCGACCCCAAGCGGAGGAAGAGGCTCATCTGGCCGTTGCTCAGGTTCTTGTCGCCCGGCAGTGCGTTGGCGTGGACGAAGAGTTGGAGATGCTTGTAGCGGCGTAGGTCGAGTTGCGTGTTCTTGTAGACGGCACGGGCATCGCCGCTGGCCAAATCTTTGACGGTGAGTGCGAGTGCCTGTTCGTTGTTTTTCCATCACCTGCTCCTGACCCGGTTCGAGGGAGCGGCTGATGCCGGGGGGCAGGACATAGTTGACGGGGCTCTTCTCGTTGTTCTCCTCAAAATTGACCGCACTCACAGCCAGACTGCCCGAAGCGGTGGGGGCAGCACCGGCATAAAGCCCTTGCTGATAGCCGCGCCATTCACCGCGCACAAGGTTGAGCGTGGCAAAGCGTAACACCGTGGGACGGTCGAAGCCGGTCATGAACATGCGCATGAAGCGGATGGAAGAGAAGTCACTGATGTTGCCCACCTTCTGCTGATATTCGCGCAAGGGGATGCGGAAGAGATACCATTTGGTCTCCACCTTGTTGCCGTCGCGCGTCTTGGGGTGGGTGGTGCGCATATCGACGATGTAGTTCTTGCCCACCACCATTTCGGCCGGGTCGATGCGCACGCGGTATTGATAGTACTTCTCGTACTCGTTGAGCGTGTAGTCCTGATTGATGTCCTCGACATCGGGCGTAGTCTTGTAGGCCGTGGCGTAGCTTTCGGGGCTGTCTTCGGCAGCCACGGAGTTGCCGTTGGGGTTGTTGATGTACTTGTAGCGGTCGAGGATGGACGTCTGTCGGCGGTCCCAATCCGAGCCGCGATAGTAGTGGTACTTGTCGGCCGAAGGGCTTTGCAGCAGTGAGTCGTAGACTTCAGGGCGTACCACGCCCTGCACCTGCGAGAGGAATTGGGCATAAGCGCCAAAGGTGCGCTCGTCCTCCGAGGTCAATCCGTTGAACCCCACATCTTGGCGACGGCGACTGCCGGCACTCGTGTTGAAGGCATAAGTCACAGAGTTTTGTGTGGGCACACGTCCCCAGGCGGTCGTGGTGTACTTGAGGCATCGTTGTCGAGGGGAGACCGCTTTCGTAGAACTTCTTGCCGTCTTTGAGCACGTCCTCCGAGATTTCACCGAGGTTGAAGTAGAGGTCGCCCGTGAACGAAGGTTGCTGACCATTGCGTTCGGTGAAGGGGTCCATCATCCAAAAACTCCACATACTCAATGTTGGCGGCCTCAAAGTCCGACGTTTCGAGTTTGCGCATCATGCGCGCCCCAGCGGCGGGTGGGGTTGGGGAGACGTCCGTTGCGGTCGAGACCGGGGTCGAGGTTGTAAGGGCCGCGTTCGTCGGGATAGAAAGCCAGGTTGAGCACGGAGAGGGTGGAAGCCTCTCGATAGTTGATGCTCTTGTTGGGGTAGAGGTCCGACATATAGACTTCCCGCACCCAAGGGTCGGAAAGTTGGCGGAGGTCGTTTTTGATGTGGCCGGGGGTGAGCGACGAACTGCGGCGCGTGAAGAGTGGGTCGATGTAGTACCAAGCAAGGAGGGCGCGGTTGTAGCCATAGCGCACGTCGTTATTCAAGCGCGACTCCGGAAAGAGAGCAGGCGTAGAAGAAATGCTCCACTGTTGCGGTTGCGACACATCGACCACCGACTTTGAGTTTTTCAAAGTCGTCAATGTAGGAGGCGTTACCCTGCGCCCCGGTGTTCTTGCCGGCAATGAGTTGTGCAAACTCGGCGGTGAAGTTGATGCTCGAAGGCGCGGTGGCGTGGATGAAGGGGATGCGGTCGATGAGGTTGGTGAGCCACTGACTTTGCTTTTTCCACGCCACGTTGAGCCCCCAGATGGTGTTGTTGAGGGTTCGCTGCCCATGGCCACTTTGTTGGTGAGGGGCTGTTCGCCGAGGTGCATGACGGAGCCGCCCACCTGGAAGTCGCGGGAGAAGTCGTATTGGAAGTTGAGGCCCAACATCGTCTTGCGCTGCATGCCGTAGTCGGTGTTCGATTCGAGCGAGCAGTTGATGGGCGTGCCGGCATCAAGGATACTCTTGTTGAGGATTTTGACGATGCCCGAATAGTAGTCGACGGTGTAGTCCGAGCCTTCGGTGAGGCGCTGTCCTCCGGCCGTCACCACCACGCTGCCCTGTGGGATGTTGGTCGCACCGAGTTGGATTTCATCGTTTTTCGTGGCCTTGTACTGCCCCGTGATGACAAACTTGTTGTGCTCCGCAATCTGTCGGGCGATGGTGTGGGTGGAGTCGTAAAGTTCGGTGTAGGCGTAACGTTTCGCTACAGCGGCATCACCGATGACCTTGGCCAGATGGCGGCCGAAAGGTTCGACCACGGGGAAATAGACGCGGCCGTTGTTGGAGTCGATGGTGTAGCCCTCGACAAAGTCAAAATAGCCGTTGGGGCGGCGCTTGTTGCTGTTGTCCAGTTCGTCCAGTCCCATGAGGCTCAATAGCTTCTTGTCCTTGAGCGTGGGTTCGGGGAGATAAGAGAGGTAGACGCCGCTCGTGTCGGAGAGGAGTTTCACATCGAGGCGGAAGCGCTCTTTCTGAATCGAGGTTGCCCCGAGCGAATAGACGTTGCGCATCATCAAGTGCCAGTTGCGCATCTGCGGGGTGCAGGCGGTGTTCTTGAGCGTCTTCACCAGCAGCGCCTGCGTGTTGTCCTTGCGGTCGGTGGAAAATTCGCCTACCTGATAGGTCCGCCCGCGATAGGTGTACTCAAACGCCACGGCCAGCACTTGGTCCGTTTGGAGCGAGGAGCGAAGCGAAATGTAGCCCAACGCCGGGTTCAACCGATATTCCGAAGCGGTGAGGAGGCGGGCGTTTTCCAGTTTTTCGTAGTCCTCGCCGCCCACCAAGCCCATACCGTCGAGCGTGGCCGACGTTTGCGAAATCTCACGGTTGTTGCCAGGTTGGCCACCACGGTGGAATACTCCGTGTTGGCCTCGTTCGCAAGTTGCGGCGTTGTTCCGGCCGTCCAAAGCGAAGTGTTGAAGCGCTTGCTCTCGCCCAAGTCGGTCAGGCCGACGAGGTTGCGCGTGTTGGACGTGGCGCCGTTCTTGTTGGTCGTCCACACTTCGATGCGGTTGATGACGATGCCCGACAGCACCGTGGGCAACTGCGTCATCCAGTAGTCATAGTTGTCGCGGAAGAAGTGGCCGAGGAAGAAGTGGCGGTTTTCATCGTAGTCGGCGGCAGAAAACTCATAGTCCGTCAGTTGCACGCCGCCCTTCGACTGCACCGACTGGGCCGAACTCTTCTTTTGGGCAATCATCGTTTGGAGTTTGAGGCGGCCGAACTGCATGTCGGCGCGTACTCCAAAAAGACTCTGTGCACCGCGGATGAGGCCCGAGTTGGTGGACATCGACACGTTGCCGGCCTCGATGAGTTTCACAATCTCGTCCTCCTTGCCTTCGTAGCGCAATTTGAGGCTTTGCGCATCGAAGTTGAACGTGGCTTCGGAGTTGTAGTTGAAGTCCATATTGACCTTGTCGCCCACCTTTCCGTTGAGCGAGAGGTTCACTTTCTCGTTGAAGTCAAAGCCGAAGACGCTGCGGTTGCGTTCCGAGAGCGAGGGGTTGTCCGTCCAGCGGTGGTTGGTGCCGATTTTGAGTTCGGCGCTGCCCTGCGTCTTCACGCGTACCCCGCCCGGGCCGAAGATTTTTTCGGCCGGTCCGAGGTCGAACTTCATGTCGGAGAAGTCGAACTTTTCCTTTCCTTTATTGGTAAACTCCTCGGTGTTGCGGCGGCGGAAGTAGTCGCGCATGGATTGTCGGATGCCGGCACGACGCACCTCGTCCCCGGCCAGGAAGTAGGGGACGTAGAGGAAGTCGTTGCCCAAGCGCGTGCCGTAGCGGTAGATGCCTGTGGCCTCATCGTAGACCAAACCGGTGGTGAGATTTTCTGGGTCTTTCAAGTCGCCCGACTTTCGGGCATCAGTCTGTCCGATGGGACGCACGCGGAAGGGCACAATCGTACTGTCCTCCGGTACAGGCGGAGCAGGTGCAGCCACGGATGCCGCACGTGTCGGGACGGCCGAAGTCGTCTCGACTATGGGTTTGGTCGCAGGCGCGGCCGCCCGATGTGCCGCCTCCTGATGACGGCCGGACGCAGCAAAGCCCGCTACGCTCAGGAGCGCAACGAGCACCAACAACCAGATGTAGGAGTGACGTTTCAAGGAGATGCTATTTTATTTCTTTCAAGCCGCGCTTGATGATTTGCTGCACATCAAGCCCCGGCTCTTCTTTGAGAATGGCCGCCACCACTTTGCGCACGGCCGCCGGCTGAAAGCCCAGTGTAGAGAGGGCGGAGATGGCCTCTTCGGCACGTTCTTTGTCGGCCGTGGCAATACCGCCGCCGGCCGAGGGGGCCACGTCAATCGTGCCGTTGGAAAGCAACGTCCCGATTTTGTCCTTCAGATCGAGCACAATGCGCGCAGCGGCTTTCGGCCCGATGCCCTTCACACTTTTGAGCATGGCGGTTTGTTCGCTTTGGATGACCTCTGCCAGTTCGGCCGGGGTGAAGGCCGAGAGCACCATGCGCGCTGTGGCGCCGCCGATGCCGTTGACCGAGGTGAGGGCTTCGAAGAGCGTGCGTTCCTCTTTGGAGAAGAAGCCGAAGAGGTCGTGCGCATCTTCGCGGATGACTTCTTTGACGTAGACTTTGGCGGTCTCTTTGCCCTGCAAGGCGGCAAAGGTGTTGAGCGATATGGCGAGTTGGTATCCGACTCCGGCGGCTTCGATGACCACTTCGGTGGGCGAGAGTTCGCCGACGACACCTTTTATATAAGCTATCATGGGATGAATGTTTGTTTTTGCAAAGTTCTGATGCGTAAGCGGCAGTCCGCGGGGGTACTGCGAGGATGCGTAATGCTGAAAGGAACGTCCCCGAAGGAGGTGAATATCGGCCGGTCGATGCAACACTGCGGCATGTGCTTTCTGCCGAGCATTGCCGGTGAGAGCCCTCTGCGCAAAAGCACAATTTCGCGTGCGAGCGCAATCCTATGTTATCTCACAACGCACGCGGCACGCAATTATTGTGTCGCGCGGCCGAAAAGGAGGCTTCGCCCCGCTTTTTGATGCCTTTCCCGAAAAACTCCACGCCCATGGAAGAAAATTTCCATGCCCATGGAGGAACAACGCCACTCCTTTGGCGTTGCGTCGCCACGCCACGGAAAAATTTTGGCGACAGAGAACGCTGAAACGCTGCACGTTACGGATTTCACGCACGGCAGAGAGCAGCCGAGGGGCACGGTAGAGAGCGGACAAAGCCTCTCTCTCGGTGCACGCGTCACGCTGAAAAGGCGTGTATTCTCCGGCCTGCGCTTTGCAGTTTCGCCATTTTGTCGTACTTTTGCCCTCACATTATAAATCAACGAGATGAACAAGTTATTTTTATCCTTCTGCTTGTTGCTGGTCAGTTTTGCGGCCGGCGCACAAGAACGTCTGCCCCAAGTCGTCCTCAAAGACATGGGCGGAAAGAGCGTACAAACCGACACGATTTCCAACGGCGGAAAACCGATGGTCATTGCCTTTTTTTGCCACTTGGTGCAAGCCTTGCAACCGCGAACTCAAAGCCATTGACGAGGTTTACGACGAATGGCAGCGCGAAACCGGAGTACGGCTCGTGGCCGTTTCTATCGATCAGGCGCAGAATATCAATAAGGTGAAACCCTTGGTCGACCAAAACGGCTGGCGCTATGATGTGTTGCTCGATCCCAATGGGGAATTGCGCCGTGCGCTGGGCATTCAAATGATCCCCTTTACAGTGTTGCTCGATGGAAAAGGCAACATCGTCTACAAGCACAACGGCTATACCGATGGTGCGGAAGTAGAACTTTATGAAAAGGTGAAAGAAGCTGCCGGCAAATAACCTATGAAAAAATGGATGATGATAGGGCTGCTCGCCGGCATGGGAAACACTTTCCTTTATGCTCAAGAGCCGTCCGATAAACTACGCCTTTCCGGAAGTTTGCAGAGTGATGTGCTGCTGCCTGAAAAAGACAAGGCTACGGGGGCGGAGGCTTCCAACGGCCGATTACTGACGAATACTTATCTTGACTTGAAAGCCACGAGCCGCTATCTCGAGGCAGGGGCAAGGTTGGAGTATTTGCAGCACCCACTGCCGGGATATGAACCCGACTTCAAAGGCTGGGGCGTGCCTTATGCTTATCTGAAAGGGCGTTATAAGGAGGCTGAATTGACCTTGGGCAGTTTTTATGAACAGTTTGGCTCGGGCTTCATTCTTCGCGCTTATGAAGAGCGCAGTCTGGGTATCGACAATTCATTGCAAGGCGCTCGCTTGGCCTATCGGCCTTGGGCGGGTGTGGCCGTAAAGGCGCTCACCGGTCGTCAACGTCGATATTGGCAGTACAACGATAGTTGGCTGACGGGTGGCGATGTGGAATGGAATGTCGATGAATGGTTCAAAGCCCTCCAACAGCATCACACCTACGCCACACTGGGGGTTTCTTATGTCCATAAATACGAGAAAGACGAAGTGGTCATGACCGATCCGACTCACCGCCTGCGTCTTCCACACAACGTCAATGCTTTCGATGTGCGGTTGCGCGTGCAACACCGTTCGCTGAACGTGCTGGCGGAGATGGCGATGAAACACAAGACCCTTCGCGCGACAACGGCTACATTTACCGAAACGGCTACGTGGCCATGCTCTCCGGATCCTACTCCAAACGCGGAATGAGCCTGCTTCTGCAAGCCAAACGCAGTACGAACATGGGTTTTCGCAGTCGAAGAGGGATGGAAGGTACTTCCTCCTTCATTAACCACCTGCCGGCTTTCACGATGGAACATACTTACACGCTGGCGGCTCTCTATCCCTATGCCACGCGTCCCGAAGGGGAATGGGCATATCAAGCGGCGGCGGCCTACACCTTCCCCAAAGGCTCAATGTTGGGTGGAAGGTATGGCACAACGGCCAAAGTAAACTTTTCGCACGTTCATGCGGTGCGTAAGAACGCTGTCGGCGGCAGCGGCACTGATGGCTATGGCAGTCCGTTTTGGGCTTGGGGGCCGTCCACTTACTACCAAGACATTGATGTGCAACTGGAGAAGCGGCTCGGCAAAGACACAAAGCTCAACTTGATGTACATGAACCAACGCTACAACCAAACTGTTCTCGAAGGTCATGGCGGTATGCTGAACTCGCATATCTTTGTGGCCGATGTGAAGCAAAAGTTGTCGGCCAAAACCACCCTGCGCATGGAGGCTCAGTATCTCGCTTCAAGAGATGGCGACAAGGATTGGGTGTTCGGATTGGCGGAATTGTCGCTCGCTCCGCATTGGATGTTCACCTTGAGCGACCTTTACAACCACGGCAATACCCGTGTGCATTATTATCAAGGCTTCGTGACTTACAGCGGTGGAGCGCATCGATTGCAACTGGGGTATGGCCGCACCCGTGCTGGCTTTAACTGCTCGGGCGGTGTTTGTCGTTACATTCCGGCCACCAAAGGGCTGACGCTCTCTTACAATTATAACTTCTGATCGAAATGAAAAGTTTATATTTTGTCCTTTGGGCAGCCGTGCTGCTTCTGACTGGCTGTGACCCCGTTGCGGTCGACCGGCGTCTTATCGAAGTGCCTGCTGCTACCATTCAACGCAATGTGCTGATTGAAGACTTCACGGGGCAGCGTTGCATTTTCTGTCCCGAAGCCACCGAGGTCATCACGCAACTACAAGCCCGCTACACGGCCGACCAACTAATTGCCGTAGCCATCCATGCGGGTCCGCTCGCCATCAAAGCAGTGCCTGGTTTTGTGGGGTTGCGCACGGAGGTAGGCGATGCTTACTACAAGCAGTGGGCAGTGCCGAATGTGCCGAAAGCCATCATCAACCGCCGAGGCGGTGTGCTCGCCAAAGAGGATTGGGCAGGGCGTATCTATGATGAGTTTGCTCGAAAAACAACGGTCGGTATTGCGCTGAACTGCCAATATAATCCCAACACGCGTCGGGTGGAAATCGAAACCCAAACGACCACTTTGAACGGCGAGGTAAAGGGACGGCTGCAACTTTGGTTGGTGGAAGATGGCATCGTGGCCCCACAACTCTTTCCCCATAATAAAACGGAGAAAAAAATTATGTCCACAACCATGTGTTGCGAGCAGCTGTCAATGGCGATTGGGGTACGGAACTGACGCTTTCTCCTCATCAGGCGCAGAAAGAACGTACCTCCTACACGCTCCCTGCCGATATTGTGCCTAAAAAAGCGTGGGTGGTGGCTTTCGTTTATAATGACGACGGGGTGCTGCAAGCCGTTCGGAAAAAGATTGCTCTTTCCTAAATACATTACAAATACAAACGATTAAAATACTGAACATGAAATTACGATTACTGATGTTTTTCGGGCTGTTGGCCTGTCTTTTTGAGTGCTGCCCAAGCGCAGACCGGTGCTTCTGAAGTGGCTTTCGCAAATGCAAAAGGCGAACTCCTTGCTCCCAATGCAACGCTTCATCTGAACGAGGTACAGGAATCTCCTTTCTTCCCTGGTCAGAAACAAATGCTTGCACAACTGTTTTTGCTCAATACCTCTGAGAAAGCTCAGAAGGTGAAAATCTCCTATGAGATTATTTCCATCGAAGAAGGACAGTTACAAGTTTGTGCACTTGGAAACTGCACTTTGGAAGATGCGGTCGGCACTTACGAGGTCGGAGAAAAAGCATTGTTTGCTAACGGTGAAAAAGAAGAAATTAAGGTTGACTACTCCTTCACTACAAAAAGGAAAAATGCGCAATAAAGCTGCAGCTCACCATCCTGGAAGATGGAGAAAATGGTAAAGTCGTTGAGAAAGCCGGCCCCACGGTTACGCTCAACTTCGATGCAGAAGGCACAGGTATTGCTGGATCTTCTCAAACCGGTGGCACTTACGATGTCTACAATACCCAAGGCGTATTGCTGCACAAAAACGTCACCTCTCTGCAAGACCTTACCAGAGGTATCTACATTGTGCAGCAGAAGGATGCGAAAGGCCGCCTTACTACCCAAAAGCATATTGTACCTTAATCTCATTATAGCATAAATAATCTCTGATCTAAAATGACTAAAAGATTTTATTTGCACATATTTGCCCTCATCACACTAATCTGCTATGCCGGCAATCTCACTGCCAACGATTACAACCTGATTCCCTCTACCGGCCGAAAAGTCTTTGTGCCACTCACGGCAACGAGTGCAAAAGGGCAACTGCTGATCACCAATTATGGCAGATCCACCATCAACAATTTTGAGTACACGCTCTCTTTTGAAGGAAAGGAACTCGCGAAGAAAGAGTACACTCTGCCTACACCGCTGAAACGTATGGAGGGGGCAACCATAGAAGTGGATGTACCGCCGCACGATCGTGTTTCGGAAACCAGCTTACAGATTGCGATTACAAAAGTAAATGGTGAGCCCAATGGTGCCACCGTCAACTTTGCTTCTCTGCCACGACTTACCGTGACGAAAGTACCTCATCGCCGCGTCGTGGTAGAAGACTTTACCGGTATGTGGTGTCCATACTGCACACGTGGTTTGGCGCTGATGGAGAATCTTGCTAACACCTATGGCGATGATTTCGTAGGTATTACCATTCATACCAGTGACGCTTTACATTGTTGGGATTATGCAGGAAGGGCTAATGAGAATAGAAGTCGTCCTTGGATTATGATGAATCGTAACCTTCTTTTGGGGTATGAAAAGGCCACCAACGAATTTGATCAAGAGAAGGCTGCGGGAGCAGAAATGGACATTGAGGTTACCGCCGTGTGGGATGATCAGAAGGAAAACATCACAGTGACTCCCCGCGTTACCTTCTGCGTAGATCGCGAAGAAGCACCATACGGTTTTGCGTATGTCTTGACGGAAGATGGAAAAGCCAGTCAGAGCTGGGTGCAGGTCAATGCTTATACGCAACAGGAAGCATATCGTGGTATCTCGAAAGAACTCGATTTCTTTATCGATGCTGATTATGCCATTAGGGGGCTTGTGAACAATTTCGTGGCCATTGCTGCAGAAGGAGTGAAGTATCCTTTGAAAGGCTATATCAAAACTCCGGTTGTGGCCGACAAGACACAAAAGCCATGAATATGTGTTTACGAACATCTCCAGCAAGCGTTTGATACAAGACAAATCAAAACTGAGTGTTTGTGTGTTGCTGATCAACCTGAAGACAGGACAAATAGAAAAATGCTGCCAAATGCCGTATTTCTGAACCTAAAATCACCGGTGTTGCTCCCTTGCAACAAGAACAGGGAAGCACTGTGGAGATTGCACGCTACACGCTCGATGGTCGTCGCATTTCAACGCCACAAATAGGCGTCAATCTCGTGAAGTATAGCGACGGGAGCGTACGCAAGGAGATGATAAGGAAATAAGCCTGGAACGGCAGCAGCTCAGCCTAAGAATAAGCCGTCCTTGCCCGACAAAAACGAGAGTCCCGCCCTTATTTTTTGCAAAAAAGCAAAGAAAGACGGGAACGTGTGGCTTTTTTTTCTTATTTTTGCATTCAAATATCACTGCTGTTATGGAAACCGTTACTGTCAAAGATAAAACATTTACCATCTCCATCCCCGCTGAACAACTTCAAGCCCGCATTGCCGAAGTGGGCGCTCAGCTCAGCAAGGATTTGTCCGGCAAGAATCCGCTCTTTGTGGCCGTGCTCAACGGTTCGTTTATGTTTGCGGCCGACTTGATGCGTCACATCACCATTCCCTCCGAAATCTCCTTTGTGCGCTTCTCAAGTTATGCCGGCATGGAGAGCACGGGCAAGGTGAAAGAACTCATCGGACTCTCCGAAAGTTTGGAAGGGCGCACGGTGGTCGTGGTGGAAGACATCATCGACTCCGGACTGACCATGCAGCAGTTGCTCGCCCAACTCCGCGAGCACAACCCGGCTCACTTGCACGTGGCTTCGCTGCTCGTCAAACCCGAGAAGGTCAGTGTGCCGCTCACCATCGACTACACTTGCTTCAATATCCCCAACGATTTCATCGTGGGCTATGGACTGGACTACGACGGCTATGGGCGTAATCTCCCCGCCATCTACACCGTAACGGAATAAATCCGACATTCAACACAATAACTTACTTAAAGCGCTGACGCTTATCCTTCCTTACAAATTCTCTTATCGACACATGAAAAAAATCTTGTCATCTTCGGTGCTCCCGGTTCGGGCAAAGGCACGCAAAGCGACCTCTTGGTTCAGAAATATGGCTTCGACCACATCTCCACCGGTGATGTGTTGCGCGCCGAAATCAAGGCCGGCACCGAACTCGGCAACACCGCCAAGCAATACATCGACAACGGTCAGCTCATCCCCGATGCGCTGATGATTGACATCCTCGCAGCCACCTACGATGCGCTGCCCAAGACGCAAGGCGTCATCTTCGACGGGTTCCCCCGCACCATCCCTCAGGCCGATGCCCTCAAAGCGATGCTCGCTGAGCGTGGCACTGCGGTGCACGCCATGCTCGAACTCTCGGTGCCCGACGAGATGCTCATGGAGCGCCTCATCAACCGCGGGAAGACCAGCGGCCGTGCCGACGACAACGAAGAAACCATCGCCAAGCGTTTGAGCGTCTATCACGCCCAAACTGCTCCGCTGGTGGAATGGTACGCCCAAGAAGGCATCCACAATCCCGTGCAGGGCTATGGTTCGCTCGAAGACATCAATGCCAACCTCTGCGTGGTCATTGATGCGCTCTAAGGGCGGTCGTCCGTTCACTCACACAGGCTCTCGCCTTTTTCACTTGCGCCAACGATTTGTACGTTGGCGCATCTTGACTTTTTAGAAGAAATGGAAACCAATTTCATCGACTACGTAAAGATTTATTGTCGTTCCGGCAAGGGCGGACGTGGCTCTATGCACATGCACCGCGGCAAATACCAGCCCCTCGGTGGCCCTGACGGCGGCGATGGGGGACGTGGTGGACACGTCTACCTGCGCGGCAACCACAACTACTGGACGCTCCTCCACTTGCGCTACGACCGCCACATCTTTGCCGGTCATGGCGGCAACGGCTCGAAATGTTGCAGCACGGGCAAGGATGGTGAGGACCGCTATATTGATGTGCCGCCCGGCACTGTGGCTTATGACGCCGAAACAGGCAAATACCTCTGCGACGTGGTCGAAGATGGGCAGGTGGTCATGCTGCTCAAAGGCGGCCGCGGCGGACTGGGCAATTTCCAATTTCGCACCGCCACCAACCAAGCACCGCGCTTTGCACAACCCAGCGAACCCATGCAGGGAAATGATGGTGGTACTTGAATTGAAACTTTTTGGCCGATGTGGGTTTGGTCGGATTTCCCAACGCAGGCAAATCGACCTTGGTGAGCGCCATCACCAACGCCCGCCCCAAGATTGCCAACTACCCATTCACCACCCTCGAACCTTCGCTGGGCATCGTGCCCTACCGCGACGGGCGCTCGTTCGTGATGGCCGACATTCCCGGCATCATCGAAGGTGCTGCCGAAGGGCGGGGCTTGGGATTGCGCTTCCTACGCCACATTGAGCGCAACTCGATTTTTGCTATTCATGGTGCCGGGCGACACCGACAACATCCGCCGCGAATACGAAATCCTCCTCAACGAAGTGGCGCAGTTCAACGAGGGCTTGCTCGACAAGCACCGCATCCTCGCGGTGACCAAGGCCGACCTGCTGGACGAAGAACTGATGGAACTCCTCAAAGCCGACCTGCCGGACGACCTACCGGTGATTTTCATTTCGGCTGTGACGGGCTTCAACATCACGCAGTTGAAAGACATCTTGTGGGAAGAACTCAACTCCGAAAGCAACAAGTTGCAAAGCGTGGCCGAAGGGGCAGCATCGTGCACCGCGACCGCGAAGTGACCCACCTCGACCGCGACTTCTCCGACTGGGAAGACGACGTGGTGGAAGTGGACGATGACGACATCGAAGAGTTCGAAGACTACGAAATTGAAGACGTCGAAGAATAAACATTCCCTCTCAATGAACGTACTTTATTCTCAGTTAAGGGAGTTCATGATTCCCAAAGATGAGCGCACCGCAAAGATTCGTAAGAATATTTTACTCTCCACTTTTTGTTAAAAGCGGGTTCTATTCTGACGTCCTTTTTTCTGGTACCCGCCGGCCTAAACTTTGTGGGCAATAATCAGGTAGAATATGGCATTTGGCTTACCCTCAGTTCGATAGTGCTTTGGATTAACTATTTCGACATGGGGATAGGAAACGGTCTACGCAATATGCTTTCTGAAGCTCTTGCTACTCAGGATTTCCAGCAAGGAAAGAGTTATGTAAGCACCACCTTTGTCCTCTTGACAGCCATCATGGTGGTATTCAATCTTCTCTATGCCGTGCTTTATGCTTTCGGCGTGATAGATTGGTATCAGATTTTACGATTGCCGCACGAAATCGTTTCGGTCGACCTCAACCATCTGATGTTGGTGCTCATGGGAATTATCAGCCTCACCTTCATCCTCAAAACCATTGGCAACATCTATCAAGCGCTGCAAATGCCTGTTGTAAATGATGCTTTGGTCTTAGTTGGCAGTCTGCTTTCCCTCATCGGAATCCATCTATGGAGTCAGGTAGAGGCCGGAAACTTAGGGAAATTAGCGTTTATTTTTACGCTTGCTCCTCTCTTTGTCTATATCGTGGCCTACCCTCTCACCTTTTTTCATTATAAGGAGTTACGTCCCTCGCTGGGCACCGTACAAAGAAAATGGGCCAAAAGGCTCTTTTCCTTAGGGGGAGAATTCTTTCTCATCCAACTGGCTTGTTTGCTGTTGTTCTCTACCAGTTCTCTGCTCATCACACGATTCGCAGGACCTCTTGAAGCCACCCGCTACAACATCGGCTACAAATACTTTATGATAATTACCATGGGCTTCACCATTATAGTGACACCCTTTTGGTCGGCCGTCACCGAAGCCTATGTACGCGGAGAGTTCGCGTGGATTTCACGAAGTCTGCGTGTTGTGCTCTACATTTGGGGAGCATTCACGGCGCTATCTCTCCTGATGTTGCTCATCGCCCAGTGGTTCTATCAGTTGTGGGTCGGTGTGTATGTGCCTGTCTCCCTTTCCTTTGCCCTGATGATGTATGTCACGATTAGCAACTGGAACAATGCCTTTGCCTACTTCATCAATGGCACAGGGCAAGTGCGTATCCAGCTCTATTGCGCCTTAGGGTCAATTGCACTGTTCCTCCCGCTCTCTTTTTGGTGGGGAAATATCTATGGCGCAGTAGGTGTCTGCTGGGCCATCAATGTCGCCTTACTGACCTCTGCGATTGCTCTTCCTTACCAATTCAAGAAGTTGATCACGGCTCCCATTTTCACAGCAAAATGACAAAACACCCATAGTTTATGAAACGCGTCCTTATCTTTGGCGCCGGAGTAACCGGCTTATCCATTGCCAAACTACTCCATCCTCACGCACAAGTGACGATACTGGAGCAAGAAAATCAAATTGGTGGCTTAGCACGCACAAAAATCATTGATGGCGATGTAGCCTACCATTTGGTGGGCGGCCATTGCTTCAACTCCAAGTATCCGGAGGTGATGGACTTTGTTTTCCAGCAGCTCCCTCAAGACAATTGGCATAAGATACAGCGCATCTCACGCATCAACTTTGGGAACTACGAGGTGAACTATCCCATCGAGTTCTCGATGAAAGAGATTTTTGCCCACAATCCCCAGTTGGCAATGGATATGACGCGCGACTTCCTATCGGCCAACGATGATGGAGAATACAGGAACTTAGAAGAGTGGTTTAGAAAGAAATTTGGCGATACGCTGTGCAACCACTATTTTCTGCCTTACAATACTAAAATTTGGGGTAAGGCACCGCATGAGATGAGTCACACTTGGGTGGAAGACAAACTGCCCATTCCGGATAAAACCTCCTTTTTTGCTTCACTCCTTTCCACGCAAAAGGACACGATGGCGCACTCCTCTTTCTATTACCCCAACTCAACAATCAGCAGACGCTCTTTGAAGCTTTGGCCAAGGGTTTGGACATTCGTTTGAATACAAAGGTAGATAGAGTGGAACGCAAAGGTGAAGTTTGGCGGGTCAACGACATTTACGAGGCCGACATCCTCATCAGCACAATTCCCATCAAGACTCTGCCTTCACTGATAGCAGGCACACCTGTCGAAGTCTTGGAGCATGCTCGTCAGCTGAAATACAACAAAATCTCCAACGTCATTTGGAGAAGCCGAGCCACCGAGAAGACGTGGACCTATCAACCATTGGCGAGTTGCAAATTCCATCGCTACATCCATATCGGAAGTTTCCACTCCCCGGCTCGCGGCTATACGATTACGGAGATGATGGGAGAACATAGCTTTGACGAAATGGTCTCCTATGGGCAACAAGACCCTTTCCTTATCGAACCGCTCGCACACAACATTTCCGAACACGCGTATGTAGTTTATGACGACCAGCGCTCAGCAGCCCTATCCGCCCTACAATCCTATCTGACGAGCCTCGGTATTCACTCCATTGGGCGCTTTGGTCAATGGGATTACTTCAACATGGATGTGTGTATCAAACAAAGTCTCAACCTCTTTACCCATCTTCGCCCAACATTATGATTGCGTTTCTCATTGGCGACCTCGCGATGCGGGGAGGAACCCACAAGCAATTCCTCAAACTTTTGCAATATGCGGTCAAAGAAAAGGTGGATTTCTTTGTCATCACCCTTCACCTTGATTTCGACAAAACCTATCCGGAATTCCGGCAGTTTGCCGATCGCATTCAGCAATTACCGACATCGCCCCGTAGCAACCGATACGCACGTATCAAACAGAGATTGCACGACATGTACATCCTGCGCAAATGGGTGAGCAAAGCCGATGTCGTGAACATACACGACAATGGATTTGACACGATGTTGCCGGCCCTTGTAGGCAAGAAAGTGGTATGGCAGGTCAACGACTTGCCCCCCTATTTTCATCAAGGTGCGCACAAACAACAACATTCCACCTTCTTCGAGCATCTCCATCGTGTCTATCTGCGCCTCTTCCTCCCCATCGTCAATGACTTCACCGTCAATGTCACCAAGAATGCGATGCGCATAAAAGACCTTTTGGGGCGTTCGGCCCACGTCTTCTATTGCGGCATCGAGCCCATCAACATTCCGCGGCATACGGAAGAAAGCATCGCGCGGATGAGACAGCGGCGCATCAACCTTCTCAGTTCTGGCGTGGTGCTCCCCTATCGCAACTACGAAACCCAAGTGTCCGTTGTGAAACGTCTGAGAGAACAAGGAATTGATGCCCATCTCAATATCATTGGCGCCCTCTTGGACAAGGACTATGCGCAACGTGTTCAACAGCTGATTGACGAACAGCAGTTGTCGGAGTACATCCATTTCTGCGGAATGGTCGATGAAGCGACATTTCAGTCCTTACACGCGCAGGCAGATTGCTTTCTCTTCATCAATATCGACCAAAGTTGGGGACTGGCCGTCTTTGAAGCAATGAGCTGCGGACTGCCCGTCATCGTCAGCGAGAGCGTTGGGGCGACCGAAATCTTGCGCAACAATGTCGAAGCTCTCTTCGTCAATCCGACTGATATAGACGCCATCACAGCTGAGATTGAAAGTTTGATGACCGACGAAACGCGCTATCGGCAAATCGCCCAAACGGCCGCCTCTTTCCATGAGCAATACACTTGGGAGCAAGCCTATTGTGCCCCCATGCTCTCTCTCCTCTTAGAACAGAAGCAATCATGCACCTTCTCGAATACCCCTTAGGCAACGGCGTGCGTGCCTTTTCTACCCTGCGCAACAGTGGAGGAAGTGGAAAAGGCACGTACGCCGCTTTCAACATCACCCCCTACTGCGGAGACCATCCGACCAACGTGGCGCAATGCCGAAAGGCGTTGTCGGCCGAACTGGGCATCGCCGAAGAAAGACTGCTGCTCCCGCATCAGACCCACGGCACACGCGTGCTCACCATCGACAGCGACTTCTTCCATCGGCCCACCGAAGCGCGCACCACCGCGATGGAAGCCTGCGATGCGCTGGTCACTCGCGAGCGCGGTGTCTGCATCGGGGTGTCCACTGCCGACTGCGTACCGCTACTCCTCCACGACCCGAGGCAAGGCGTGGCGGCCGCGGTCCATGCCGGCTGGCGCGGGATGCTGGCGCGCATTCCGCAGCACGCCCTTTCTACGATGGCCGAACTGGGAAGTGCTCCCCGCGATGTGCGCGCCGTGATCGGGCCGAGCATTTCTGTCGACTCTTTTTGAGGTGGGCGAAGAGGTGGTGGACGCCTTCCTCGCAGAGGGATTTCCACCCGCCATCGTCCGTCCCACCGCACCTCGCCCCCATCTCGACCTTTGGGCGGCCTGCGCATTCCTGCTCGAAAACCAAGGCGTGGCGTTGCACAACATCCGCATTGCAGGCATCGACACCTACACGACCGACGACACCTTCTTCTCCGCCCGACGCCTCGGCATCGCTTCCGGCCGTATCTTCACCGGCATCCTCATGCAATAATCCTTTCTCACGCACCCACATCTACTTATGAAAGAGCAACACCTTTTCTACGCCCCCGAACTCCGACAGACCTTTCGGCTTCCCGAAGACGAAGCCGCCCATGCCCTCCGCGTGCTGCGCATGAAGGAGGGCGACGCCATCTGGACGACCGATGGAAAAGGCACGTTCTTCCACGGTACCATCACGCTCGCCGAAGCCGGCAAACACGCCCAGTGCAGCATTGATGTCCGCGAGGAGCAAGCGTGGCAACAGCCTTGGGCAGCCAACATTGCCCTGGCCGTCGCCCCAACCAAAAGCATGGATCGAATGGAGTGGCTGGCAGAAAAAGCCACCGAAATCGGTCTCAACGCCTTCCACTTCCTGGATTGCGCCAACTCCGAGCGGAAAGTCCTCAAGACAGAGCGTATCGAAAAAATCGTGGTGAGCGCGATGAAGCAAAGCCACAAAGCCCTCAAACCCGCGGTCCACCCACTCCTTCGACTGCGCGACTTCCTCGCCCTGCCCTTCGACGGCGACAAATTCATCGCCCATTGCTACGCCCCCACCGACATCTCCCCTCAAAGCGAAAAGCCCTTCCTCTTCGACGTCCTCCGCAAAGCGCATCCCGCCCTGGTGCTGGTCGGCCCCGAAGGCGACTTCTCCCTTGAAGAAGTACGTGCAGCCGAAGCCGCTGGTTTCCGAAGTGTTCATCTCGGCCAAAGCCGCCTGCGCACCGAAACCGCTGCCCTGGTGGCCGTGCAGCTCATGAACCTCAAACAATCGCATTGATCAGTAGATGTTCAGAATGAATTGATACTAAATCTGTTTCCATTTTTTTCGTCAGGTCGTCTTTGTGAAGAGGGAATGTAGCGGAACTACACGACCGATGAACAAAGACGAGAGGACAGAAAAGGAAGACGAAGATGGTATCAAAGTAGAGAACATCCCACGACTTAGATAACTACGATTAATTTTGAACACCTACTTATGGACGCAACCACCACGCTTGCCGCACTCTTCCGCCGCCGCTTCGGACAGCCTCCCACGGCTATCCTTCCTTTGCCCCGAGCCGGTTCAAACCGCGCTTACTTCCGCCTCACAGACGAGCGCGGCAACACGGCTGTCGGCGTGAGGGGAAACGACATCGCCGAAAACCGCACCTTCATCTACCTCGCGCGTCACTTTAAGCGGCACCGGCTTCCTGCACCGGAAATCTTCGGCGTGAGCGACGACGAAAGCGCCTACCTCCAGGAAGACCTCGGCACGCGCTCGCTCTACGATGCCCTGCAGCAGGGACGCGAAGCCGGTGGGAACTACAACCCAGACGAAATCGACCTGCTCCGCCAAACGATGCGCCTCCTGCCCCACTTGCAGATTGAGGGCGGTGCCGACCTCGAAGCCGCGCGCCTCCTCTCGCCTGCCCGCTTCTCTCGCCGCACGGTCATGTTCGACCTCAACTACTTCAAGTATTGCTTCCTCCGCCCCACCGACCTTCCTTTCGATGAAGTCGCGTTGGAAGACGACTTCGACCGCCTCGCCGACCGCCTCCTCCAAGCCGACACGACGCAGCACACCTTCCTCTACCGCGACTTTCAGGCGCGCAACATCATGCTTCCCGACGGACGCCCCCACATCATCGACTTCCAAGGCGGACGCATCGGCCCTCTCCACTATGATGTCGCGTCCTTCCTCTGGCAGGCCTCGGCCCGCTATCCGTCCGCTCTGAGAGAACAATTGATTGACACCTATCTTGACGAACTGGCCACCTTGCAGCCCATCGACCGCACCCGTTTCCGCGAGCAGCTCTCCCTTTTCGTCCTTTTTCCGCCTCCTGCAAGTCCTCGGCGCCTATGGGCTGCGCGGACTCTTCGAGCGGAAGCCCTATTTCCTCCGGTCCATCCCCCTCGCCCTAAGCCACCTTACCGACCTTCGCGCCGACCTTCGCACCGACTTCCCGGCCCTGGACGCCGTCCTGGACCGACTGCTTTCCTTCGATTTTCAACCCTTTATCTCTCCTGCCCAATGACGACCAATCTCCCAAAAGACGACTACGCCCGCGGCCCGCTCATGGTCCGCGTGTTCAGTTTCTCCTACAAACGCGGCATTCCGGCCGACACCCACGGCAACGGCGGTGGCTACGTCTTCGACTGCCGCAGCACGCACAACCCCGGCCGATACGAGCCCTACAAGCAGCTCACCGGCTTGGACGAGCCCGTCATCCGCTTCCTCGAAGACGACGGCGAAATCCAGCGATTCCTCGACAGCGTATATCGACTGGTCGACTTCCACGTAGAGACCTACCAACGCCGAGGTTTCGCCGACCTCATGGTGTCCTTTGGTTGCACCGGTGGGCAGCATCGCAGCGTCTATGCCGCACAACATCTTGCCGAGCACCTCAGCGACAAATACGGCATCGAAGTCTGCCTCCTGCACCGCGAGCAAAACATAAAGCAGCACTTCTCCGCACGACAATAAATTCTCGTTTCCGCCGTTACGATAAGCGTATGAAACAACGTCTCCTCCCTCTTCTCATCATTTTGGGCGGCTTCGTCATCGACGGGGTCGCCCAAACTCGTTGTCGCATCTTCGGAACCGTGCGCGACAACGAGGGAAACCCCATCGAACTGGCTGCCGTGCGCGTCGAGGGACGCCCTCTCCTCATCACCGCTGCCGATCTCCACGGACGATACGCCCTGAGTGTCCCCACGACCGACAGCCTCACCGTCGTCTTTTCCATGATTGGCTACGAGACGCGAAAGCGCACCCTGCTCCCCGCCTCCGACTCCCTCCGCATCGACGTGGTGCTCCCCGCTGCCGGTGCACTGCTCGGCGAAGCCGTCGCTCGCGGACAGGGCGTGCAGACCACCCCGATGCAGAAGGTGGAAGTCGACCACCTCCGCCGTGCACCGTCGGTCGGGGGCAACGCGGTAGAAGAGACCATCGCCACGCAGGCCGGTGTGTCCACGCACAACGAACTGTCTTCCCAATACAACGTACGCGGCGGCTCGTTCGACGAAAACGTGGTCTACCTCAACGGCATCGAACTCCATCGCCCCTTCCTCGTGCGTTCCGGTCAGCAGGAAGGCCTGTCCGCCATCAACAGCGACATGGTCGAAAGCGTGCGCTTCTCGTCCGGAGGGTTTGAAGCACGCTATGGCGACAAAATGTCGTCCGTGCTCGACATCACCTACAAGCGCCCCGAACGCTTCGAGGCTACGGCCGCCGCATCCATGCTCGGCGCCAGTGCCTACGTCGGCACCGGCAACCGCAGAATCTCCCTCATGACTTCCCTGCGCTACAAAACCGCACAATACCTCCTCTCCTCCCTCGACACCGACGGCGAATACCGCCCCGCCTTCCTCGACTATCAGGTCTACGCCTCCTGGCGGCCCCTCATCCCACTGGACGCTCGACCTGTTGGGCAACATCGCCGACAACCGCTACGACTTCCGACCACGAGACCGCGAGACGCGTTTCGGCACAATGTTCGACGCCAAGTCCTTCCGCGTCTACTTCGACGGCGAGGAGCGCGATCGGTTCAGCACGCGTTTCGGTGCAGCCACCCTCACTCGCCACTTCACGCCTCAGACCTTCCTCGCCCTCCAAGCCTCAACCTTCGCTTCGCGCGAGCGGGAAACCCTACGACATCCAAGGGCAATACTGGCTCAACGAAGCGACCACCAGCGACCAACTCGGTGTCGGCACCTACATGGAGCACGCCCGCAACCACCTCCGCGCCCGCGTCATCAACCTCGGCCTACGCTTCCGCACCCGCATCCAAGCGCACACCCTCCAAGCCGGCATCGACTGGCGTCACGAAAGCATCCGCGAGAACGCACGTGAGTGGGAGATGCGCGACTCCATGGGCTACTCGCTCCCCCATCTCCCCGACCGCCTCCGCCTCATCTACGCCCTCCGCTCCCGCAACGCCGTCAGCACCCGCCGCCTCGAACTCTTCCTTCAAGACACCTGGCGACGGCACACCGCAGCCGGACTGCTCAACCTCACCGCCGGACTGCGCCTTTCCCACTCCGACCTCAACGGCGAAACCCTCCTCTCCCCCCGCCTTTCTCTGGGCTTCCTCCCCGCCGGCAGCGAGCGATGGACGTTCCGCTTCGCCACGGGACTCTACTATCAGCCTCCGTTCTACAAAGAACTCCGCGACACCACCCTTTCCGACGGCATAGCCACCGTCCGTCTCAACCGCGACATCAAAAGCCAGCGTTCCGTCCACTTCGTCCTCGGCGGCGACTATACGTTTCGCCTCATCGGCCGCCCCTTCAAGTTCACCACGGAGGTCTACTACAAAGCCCTCTCCCGCCTCATTCCCTACACCGTCGACAACGTGCGCATCGTCTACGCCGGGCGCAACCTCTCCTCGGGCTATGCGGCAGGCGTCGATTTCAAGCTCTTTGGCGAGTTCGTCCCAGGCACGGACTCCTGGCTCACCCTCTCGCTCATGAAGACCGAAGAAAAGATCGGCGGCGTCTGGCTTCCCCGCCCCACCGACCAGCGCTTCAATCTCTCCCTCCATTTCACCGACTATTTCCCCGGCTCCACCCGCTGGACGCTCACCCTCCGTGCCGCTCTCGCCGCCGGCCTTCCCTTCGGCCCGCCCCACAGCGACCGCATGGTCCACACCTTCCGCGCGCCCGCCTACAAGCGTGTAGACGTAGGCCTCAACTACTGCCTCTTCCGCGCTGAACGCCGCAACGGCCGCCGTCCCCTCTTCGGCACGGGTCGCTTCCTCAACAATGCCTGGTTGGGCCTCGACTGCTTCAACTTGCCCGGCATCCGCAACGTGAACGCTTACTATTGGGTCACGGACATCACCAACACCCGCTACGCCGTGCCCAACTATCTCACCGGCCGCCTGCTCAACCTCCGCCTCGCCCTCGAGTTCTGATGGGCGACTGCCCAAAGTTCAGGCCTTCCTCCCAAAAACTATCCGCCAAGAGAAGAACATATCAAATTCCTCCCAATCAACGACTAAGTAGGGTAAAGAACAATCGCTATCAAAGGGCTGAAAGCTCAATGATAGCGATTGTTTTTTATTCGCTGAGACGAAGGAAAAATCTCCCCGACACGAAAGAAGTCATTTCCTCGGTAGGAAAACTTCTTTTCTCCACAAGCAATCTATAAACCAAACCTTGGTTTATATAAACCAAAGTTTGGTTTATGTAATTCAAGGTTTGGTTTATATAATTCAAACCTTGGTTTAAACTTTCCAAAGCCTGTGCGACAGATTAGTCCTCCATCTTCAGCACTTTTCTTCTGAAGAATGCCATTTTCATTTGAGTAGGTGTTCAAAATGAATCGTAATAATCTTGGTCGTAGGATGTTCTTCCCTTTGATACCCTCTTTGCTCCTCTTTTCCGTCATCTCGTCTTTTTTCATCAGTCGTGTAGCTCGGCTACACTCCCCTCCTTACTCCTTCCTCGCAAAGACCAGCCGATGAAAAGTGGAAACTGCGAGGCAGTCTTAAAGTTATAGTATTCATTCATTACTTCTGAGCACCTACTTCACAAAAAAAGAGTACACTCGAAAGTGCACTCTCTTAGAGCGAAGCAAACGCTGCGAGGGCAGACGATGATAAATTAGTGACTCATCATTTATTTTTCGGAGCAGGGAGATACCAGTTTTCAGGCTGGAGCAAGAAGTTGTAGAGGCTTCCTGTCTTGGTGGGTTGCTCGTAGGGGGCGAGGGGTTCATCGCGACGTGAGATGAGCCAAGCCATCCAAGCGCTTCCATCTTCGCCGGCAGCATTGCGGTGGCGTGCCAAGCGCATGAGGTCGTAGTAGCGGTTGCCTTCGAAGGCCGTTTCCAATGCGAGTTCGTCGGCAATGAGGGTTTCAACAGCGGCCACTTCCTCACGAGAAGGATCTGCAGGCTTGAATTTGTGAGTACGAGTAATCACTTTATACGTATCGCCCGTATTGGGGTCGGTCACTTCCTTTTCAGTGGTCACCACATCGTCGGCAGCGGGAGCTTTAAGCAGACCACGAGCAGCCGCGTGAGAAAGTTTGCCACCACGACGAGCATCCTCTGCAGCAATGCGCTGTGCAACGACCTTTTCGTACGTCCAAATCGTATCGGCATCGGTAAAGCCAATAATACCGCCTCCAAAGCCTAGAGTGCTTGCGGCACCTGCTAAACGCGTACCTTCATTGTGCTTATTGGCAAACTTGGAGAAATCAAGCCATTTGTAGGCTTTAGCGCGTACAATCTCATTGAGGTCAATGCTGTTGGCGCCATTGGCAATAGAATCCACTGCTCCATAAACATCCACCTCAATTTTTGCGATGTGCGTTTTGGTGGCATCGGTATAGGTCGTATCGCCGACGAGACGCGTTGTGGCTTTGGGAAGCGTTTCGGGAGAAAGTCCATCACGCAATACGGAGAAAGCATAGCGTGGGAAGCCGGCACGATTGATGGCTTCGGCATAGCGCAGATAAATCTGACGTGTGCGGTAAAGGGGAATGCCGTAACGGAAAGAGAAATCTCTGGGCGACAAAGCACTGAAGGAGGTTTTGGCGCTGGGGGAGAATTTCTGAATGAAACGCAGACGGCCTTTGTCGGTGGCCACATAAGGAGCAGCAGAGTAAATACGTTGGTCGCCCAAAGGTAAGTACTTCACATCCGTTTGCTTGCCGTTCTCCACTTCGTTGTAAACAAAGACTTGGGCCTTGCTCAGACGCTCAATGGCTTCGGAGGGCTCTACCTGACGATTGCGATAGTTACCTTCGAGGCTGACGGAACCAGCAGTCTTGACATCTTCCTTCTCCTTACCATCAGCCCCCTTCGAAGTGCTGGAGGTGGTGGAGTTGGTCGAAGTGGCATCAAAGCCATAGACCTGCGGCACACGGGTGAGCATCTTTCCAAAGAATGTGTTGGAAGCAGAGGGGAGCGCCATGCGGTTTTCATCCGGACGAACAAAGTTCGTACTCATCAGGGTGAATTTCCACGCGTTAGCATTCGCAAAATAATTGTCTACTCCATTACGTTTGATATTGAAAACGGTAACTTCCATCTCTTTTACATAACTGTCACAATCTTCATCCAGATACTTGTGATAGTAGGTGGCCGCTTGTGCATAGTCGTCGGGATTAGCTCCGCGCAGGAGGTAGAGATCGCCATAAATCAGGTTGGCATTGAAAGTCATGAATTTATGGTGGAACTCGCCACTACCATTGTTGAACTTTCCATAATCGGGATAGCCCAATTGTTCGCTATACTGGTAGGCCTGTTTCAAACCGCCCTTGCTTTCGAGCAGGTTGAGCAGATTGTCGGGCGTTGCCCAGTCCTCAGGGTTGGTTTCCCAACCGGTGTTGGAGTTGTCTACCGGAAGAACGATGAAAGGCACCTTACCATAGTTTTGCACGAGCTGCATATAGGTCCAAGCACGCACCAACTGTACTTGTGCCAACTCACGGCGCATGTAGTAGTTGTTGTTCTTCGCAGCCATGGAGTCGGCCTTGGAAAGGTAGAAGTTACATTGGTTGATGACCTTGTAGTAAGCCGCCCGATTGAGCAGCAGGTTTTCACCATCAGCAAGATTACGGAAGTTGATGATGTCGTTGATAGAGTCGGAGGCATACTCTGTGGGGCGAATCAAGTCGCCACGGAGTTCGCCCAAAAGAACATTCTGCTCCACCATGTCTTGCAGATTAGACATGATACCGAGGTAGAAGTTCACCGTATCTTTACCCGAAAAGTTGGTGGTATAACGATCCAAATCGGGAGTAAGCATGTCCTCACAAGAGGTGGTGAGGGTGCCGACGCCCACAAGGGCAAAGAGCAAAGAAAAAATAGATTTCTTCATGGTTGGAAAGATTGGATAATATGATGTGGTGGTGTGATGCTGAGCGGCCGAGCCCTATGACAAGCCTCATTTGCTCAAGCAATAGTCTCATGCCCCTTAGCATCACAAAACCATACTATCGTGAAAAGCGGTTTAGAGATTGATCGTCACACCAAGATTGAAGCTACGACTTTGGGGAAGAAGTCCGGCATCGATACCTTGATAAAGCACGCCGTTGCCGGCCGATACTTCGGGGTCACTGCCAAGATACTTCGTAACGGTAAACACGTTGTTGGCTTCTCCCCAAACGGAAAGTCCTTGCAACCAAGAGAGGGTGATGGGCATCTCATAGGTGAGACGCACCTTCTTGAGCTTGAGGAACGAACCGTCTTCAATCCAACGATCGGAGAAACGCTCGTTATTAACCCAATGGTCGGAGTCTGCCGACATGGCACGTGGCACACTGGTCTGCTGACCTTCGTAGCGCCAACGATTGACCACTGCCGTGGTTTGGTTCCAAATGTTGTTGGCGCTCTCCAACTGCATACGCTGATAGTTGAAGACATCGTTGCCCAGCGAATACTTGAAGTTGAGGTCGAGGGTGAGGCGTTTCCAAGAAAGAGAGGTGTAGAAGTTGCCGTAGAGGTCGGGGTTGGGATCGCCAATCACCACACGGTCGGCTTCGTTGATCCAGCCATCTCCATTTTGGTCGACAAAGTGAACATCACCTGCGCGGAAGTCACGTGAAGGCTTGGAGGCCAATCCTGTGGGATACTTCAGACCTGCGGCCTTTGCTTCTTCGGTAGTGGCGAACACTCCTTTGGTCTTGTAGCCATAGAAGACACCTGCAGCATGTCCGACGGCAGTGAGGATATTGTCCTTACCATAAATCGAGTTGGTGTGGCCATAAACCACTTGTTTGCTCGATTCCACCTTACGTCCCGCAGCATCCAAAGCCCAGCTTTCAAGCTGATTGTTGGCAGTATTGGGCAGGGCGGTAATCTTGTTCTTGTAGTGCGCCATCGAAGCCCCTACCTGCCATTTCCAATTCTTGGTATTGAGGAGGATAGCATTAAGGCTGACATTCACACCATTGTTGGTGAGTTCGCCTTCGTTCGACCACATCTGCGACAAGCCTGTGATGTCACTCACCGTGCGACGTGTCAGCAGATTGGTGGTACGTGCGTTAAAGTATTCGATGCCGAGTGTCAAACGATTGCGGAGCAGATTGAGTTCCATACCCACATTGAAACGGTGGGTGGTTTCCCACTGAATTTTGGGGTTCTGGATGTTGCTCAACACAAGCGAAGTGGCACGGTCCATGAACTTCACGTTGCGGAAATAGGTGCGCACGGCATAGTAATCGACATTGTCGTTACCGCTCATTTCATAGCCCGCAGAGAGTTTGGCATAGTCAATCCATGAAACATTGAACCAACGCTCATTGCTCATCACCCAAGCGGCCTGCAAGGAGGGGAACAATCCCCACTTTACACCGGCAATTTTGACGCCTTCTTCGGCTTTCTTACCGAAGCGAGAAGAAGATTCGGCCGAAGCGATGAGTTTGAGGAAATAGCGGTTCTTGAAATTGTAGTCGGCATTGGCATAGTAACTGAGGTTGATCCAACGGTCATTGATACCCCCGTAGTTGATGTACTGCAAAGAGTACTTCACGTTGGGCATCTTGTCGTTGTCGTTGTTGTAGCCCGACACATGGCTGTCGCTATAAGTGTAGGACGACATGCGGAAGCCGCCAAACACATCCCACTGATGCTTGCCATAGTTGCGCGACCAGTCGATGCGGAAGTCATTGAACAAGGTGGTTTCCTTGCCAAACTGCGAACTGATGACGCTTTGCACCAAACCCAGCCCCTGCACTTCTTTCAGAGGCGTACCGCTCTTGGGCATGAAGTACTTCTCATTGCTACGGTTGAGCAGGTAAGCAAAGCGGTTGCTGATGGTCCAGTAAGGATTGATTTGGTAGCGGGGATTGACATTGAGCTGGAACTGCGTCTGCTCTTGGTAGTTTTTGTTCTCGCCTTCGCCATTGGCCAAAATCCAATAGGGATTGGCCAAACCTTCAAATCCGAACTGCTGGGCAAAGAGGAAAGGGTTGTTGGCAGCGGTATAGTTCAGACCTGCCAAAATTTTGTCGGTATGCTCCAAACCGAGACGGTTGTTGCCCATATAGCGAACATAGTAGGCATAGGGGTCAACAAAAGGAGCTTGAATCAGGCCGAGGACATTGGGGGAAGAGATATTCTTAGTAGCATAGCTTTCTGCCCAACCATTGTCGCGCAGGTTGTAGGCGTTGCGCACATAACCCATATCCAGACCGGCGGTGAATCCTTCAAAAAGTTTCACATCGGCATTGAAGCGGATGTTGAGGCGGTTGAAGTCATTGTTTTTGGCGGTTGCTTCACCTTGAGTGTAACCCAAAGAAAGGTTGTACATCGCCACCTCGTCACCTCCTTGCACACCCACTCGATAGTTTTGCGAGAAGGCCGTGCGGTAAAGGTTTTTCTGCCAATCGGTATCGTTATGGTACTGCTTGTAGAAAAGGTAGTTTTTGTCCTCGTTGAGGAAAGGAATAGTCATCGAAGAGGCCAACAAGTCGGCATCCTTCGTTGTGCCCAAGAACTCGGTCAGATAGTTGCGATATTGATTGGCATTCATCATTGAGAGCTTCGTGGGAATCTGCTCTACACCACTGTAAGCCCGGATGTTGATGCGCGTTGCCATCGATTTGCCTCGCTTGGTGGTGATGCGCAAAACACCATTGGCACCTTCAGAACCATAGAGGGCGGTACCATTGCGGAGCACCTCTACGGTTTCAATATCTTCGGTGTCGATCAGATTGAGTACATTGTTGACGAAACCATCGTGAATGGTGGTACGATCATACTGCATGTCCCAAATCACGCCATCGACAACTACCAAGGGCTGTGCATTGGCATTGAGCGAATTGATACCATTGAGCAACATCATCGCCCCTTGTCCGAGCTGTCCGCCACGATTGATGGTGCGCAGAGAGGCATTGAGTGTGTTTTCGAGATCTCCCTCAATGGAGATGGCGCTGGATGTTTTGGGGGCTAAAATCCCTTTTTGCAACACTTCTGTGCCATCGGTGTAGAGGGGCTTGAACTTTGCGCTATAGATGAAAGCATCGTTGGTCTTTCCCTCGCGAATGCCCAACTGGATAGAGTTGTAGTCTTCGGTCGAGAGATAGAGCGCCGTCACATGTTCGGGGACAGAGATATGATAGACGCCTTGCTCATCGGTCATGGCCGTATAGTAGCGATTGTTGAGTGCTTGCACACGTACTCCAGAAAGAGGCTTGCGTGTTGCGGCATCATAGACCACTCCCGAAACCTCTTTCATCTGGTAAACGGGAAGTTTCGCCTTTGCGGTGGTAGCCTTTCCAGGTTTGTTTACACTGGTAGAGTCGGCAGGCTCTTGGGCATATGCTCCCGGTGCACAAACACCGGACAGCATCATCAAGCTCACACCACATCGGAGGGCTGCAGACATCATATTGTTATGATTGTCGATATTCATAATCTAAGACTATTTTTGATTGGGGAGTTATTCGCCACGATAGGGCTCTACGATGATTTTTACGATATTCAGAGCCTTGCACTTGATGTCGCCACGTCCTTTTTTAGGAAGGGTAAAACGCAAACGCGGGAAGCTCACCTTTTCTTTGCCCAAACCCACATAGCATTTGGGGAAGACATAGTTTTTCCAAAGCACGATTTCATTCACTTTGTCTTGTGAGAACTGACCAGCGCCTTGGTCGATGGTCACTGTATGAGCTTTGTCGACTACATCATTGTCGTCCACAATTTGTGCGGTAAACTTCACCACCTCTTCCGGATCTCCTTCGGTGAAGTGGTCCAAGCTGATCTTGGTGGGTACCATAATTGCCTTGATGGTATAGCCTGTACTATACACTGGATTCAAACGGAAGTCAAGCACCATATCGGATTTCCGAAGCCATCTCATAGCGTTGGAAAACTTTTCCTTCAACCTCTCCTTCTACACCGACATACACCGGCTTTTGCGTGAGCGGATCAAGAACGGGGGTACCATCTGCGGCCAATTTCGGACGATAGCGGTTGTAGTTGTCCTCGGTCAAATTGATGGTCGAACCCACACGCACAACGGCATTGTTGGAAGTGGGGCTGGCGGTATAATAGGTAGGACTTGTGGAGGGTTGGAAACGGAAACTGCCCACAAAGCTGTAAGCGGGGTCGAATGTGAAGTGCTCCAGATTGAAGATATAACCATTAGAGGCACGATAAGGCTTCAAGTCTTTCAGAGCGGGGTTGGGAGTGGTGTTCAAAGCTGCACCAGGGGCTACTCCAGCATTATAGAAGATCGTTCCCGTTGTAGAGATGAGTGAATCGGCGTGGATGGCGTAATGGATAAGAGCAGCGGAGTCATTCAAGTCTACATTTTGGAAATGGCGGGGTGCAAAGAACAAATTGAAGACGATATTTTCACGCACATTACGATCGGCGAGAGAGTCGGCCAAAGTACGTGAGGCGTCTTGACTTGACTTCTTATCTAAACGATACTGACGCGCATTACCCTTGTTGTTATTGAACGAAGTGCCGTTCCAATCGTAGCTGTAGGCTGCACCATACTTGAAGAGTTCTCCTATCTTTTCCAACCCTTCTTTCCATGCTGTGTTGTTGGGAATGAGGGCTATGTAAGTAGAGTCTTCATTGGCGATTTGAGCACCAGTATAGTCGAGCAAATCATTGGTGTAGGTGTAGACAGAATCGATGTAAACCATCTTTCCATGCTCATTCATGGCACCCGGCACCGATCTTTCATCGGAAAACTTGACATGATCAACAGATGGATCTTTGATGTAGGCATTGAGCGAAGAAATGTCCTTGTTGGCCGACAAGTAGTCGTAGATATTGTAGGAGAAAGGAGAAACACCGTTGAGAATGTGCAACTGCCCATTGCTGGCTGCCACGTCGTTGCCCTTCATCGCTACACCATTGAAAGTCTTTGCCGTTGCCGTAGCACGCTTATTGTTGAGCAAACGTACGGTTTGTTCGCCGGCTGTCCCTTCGTGGTTGAAACGTGCAATGTGATTGGCAACGAGTTGCTGCCAAACATAGTATTGAATTTCACGGCCTTTCTTACGATCAGCTTCTGAGGCAGAGGACAAATAAGTAGCTGCGACATCGAGCGTATCGTTCCAAGCCTTAGGATTAAAGGTGCCATTCAGCGGAGCCCACATCGTGAAACTTTGATTTTGAGCCAAGAGTTCGGCGGCCGTCAATGTGGCTGTACGATCGTCCTTGGATTTCATCACTTTTGTGCGTTTCAGCAAAGCAGCAAAATCTGTGAGTTGCGGATTGCTTTCTACACTCTCCCAAAGCGTCTTGTCGCCGGCACCCCAACGCTTTACATCGAAATGGTCGTCAGCACAAGCACTGAAGAGCACAAGAGCACCAATGGCCCAAGCGCCACGTTGCATCCATTTATTGAAAGTTGTCTTCATAATAAGGAATTATCGAGAATTGAAAAGTTCTCACTGTTCTCACTGCCTCTCCATGTTGAGAAGCAGCGAGAAATAGAGTTTTTTACCATTGGTCTTCCGGTTCTGTACCGTTGAAAACGCTCTTGGGAACCAGTTCGAAATAGTCAGAGAAGAACTGCGAGTCGCTCTTGTCCAAAGCAGACTTGAAGCGCATATAATAAGTCTTTCCGGGCTCCATGTACTTGGTCGTAACAATGCGACGAATACAAGCGTACGGACCGATAAGATAGTTGCGACAATCGGTATCGCCCTTACCATCACAGGCAGTAAAAATGCGGGGGCACTTCATATAGCCGTGGTTACGCATATTCTTATCATTCTCAGAATTGATGGAAGCGTCTTTCCATCTGCAAACCAACCAATGTTATCATTGTCGGACTGAGGTTGACGCATATCCAAGGGAAGACCTTCGGGAAGAAGGTTGCGTGGATTTTCACCGAAATAGATCTGACACATACCACGCAGCGAGTTGTTACTCATACCCATTCGGATTTCATAAACATCAGCACGAGGCACCGGCGGAAGGCGAAGCACAAAGTCATAGACACCGGCCACCATAAATTCATCGCCCTGATAATCGCGCCATCCGGTACCGCCGTAGTGTGCGGCATGGAGATAGAGCAAACGAGTGTCTTCGCTCTCGTTGAGGATATTTTCGAAATATCCGGTAGTGCCATCGGCACGGGGTGAATTGAGCTTCGGAAAATAAGTGTACTTGCGCTCGGTGCGACAGCCGTAAGAGAGCAATTCAGGAAGCATCGTAGACAGGTCGAAACGGATACGTTCGTTACCCAAAGCGTTCCTGGCAGTTTCGTCTAAGATGAGAATTTTGTCGATAGGATAGAAGTATCCGTTCTTCGCATTATTGTCATAGGTCTTTCCATTCAACACATTGGTGGGGAGTACCTTGACACCGCGTTGCACAACACCTGTCTGCTTATAATTATCTGCTACATTGTAGGTGCAGACTCGATTGAGGTAAAGACCGCGATCAGCTGCATCTTGGGTAACCTTAATCAAACTACGCGTTTTGTCGCTACCCACAGTTACGAAATAGTCCCAAACATCAATACTATAGGTTGTGTGTTGGGGATTTTTCATATCACCATATTTGTAGCCCCATTCGTTGAAGTGTTGTACAAACTGGTTGTGCGCCAACTTTCCTTTGAGGAAGTGATAGGCAACAAAGCGGTTGATGGCATTATCCTCGTTCTTCAGATCGCCTTGTGCTTTTGTACCATAAGCGGCTTCACACATCGCAGTCAGAGCAGAAACAATGGCAGCGGTGTTGGTGACGGTTTTCGTCGCGGCATCATACACAGGGGCAGGAATACCGGCAGCTTGAAACACATCGTCTGTTTCCACAAAACCCGTATAGCACAAATAGCGGTGTTGAGCAATATTGAAAGGAGAAACCTGTGCCAAATTCCAAACCTGCTCTCTCCCTCATTTTCATATTGGAGATCGTAGTGCATGCCCGAAAGCTTATTTGACCAACCGGTAGCATCCAAGAGGGCTCCCATAATCCGCATATTTTCGGTTTCTTTGATCAAGTCGGGCACCTGCTGATTGGAAGGAGCAATCACAGACTCCATGACATGAAGCAACCCATTGCTCAACTTCACGTCCGTTTTCAGCACTTTATTCTTTCCATTGATTAGGAAATAGGTGCCGCCGGTAGAGGAATTATCTGTTTTTTCCTCACACGTAATCGAACGGTCGCTCAAGTCACTTTTAGAGAATGCACCGCCAGCGGTGGGAAAATCGGGGCTTTCAAAGGCCGATTCGTTACCATTGTCGATAATACAACTATAGGCTATGAGTTTCTTTTGCTCCTCATTGAGGTCCTGCACATCTTTTCCTGCTCCCAAAAGCGATGTCACATATTTGTTTACCGCTGCATTGGTGGGAATAAACACGGTGTAGTTACCACGGGCAGACAGCACAGAGGAAAGGACAGAAGCCTCTTTTTTGCTTCCCAAACGCACATTGTCGAAGATATACTTGATCTTCGAATATTGAGCCGTGTCAGCACTCAAAAAGTCAAGAATGGTCTGTTCCTTTGCAATGGCAAAGTTGCCTTCATTGATGGATTCACTACAGCTTTGCGTTCCAAGAAGCAAGCCACAAGTGAAAGTTAGTGCCAAACTGCTCGCGAGCAGTGTCTTTATGGAGATACGAATTCTGTTCATTGCAGTCGTTATTACATTTTAGGCATATATCGTTCCCAAGTGGGATTCTGTACCAGCTTCCCATCACCATTGCCATAGCCTTTACCATTGGCTTTCAATTCATCGACATGGATGGGATTATAGAGAGAGATGATGTGACGAAGACGATTGCGAACGCTTGTAGAAGCTCCCATCCAGTCAGAAAGCGTTTCTTTAGTGCTCCCCTTAAATTCGCATTCACGAACAAGGTCAAACCAACGCTTACCCTCTCCAAGGAATTCGCGTTGGCGCTCACAGTAGACCAAGTAGAGGGCATTTTGGCCGTAAGCACCATATCGTTCCTTAATTATTTTGCTTTTATCGGCATAATCTTTGTCAATCTTATTTTGACGAACACGTACGCAATAGAGATCTTCGTTGGTGCTGTTGACGGTGTCGCATTTAGGATTATTGCGATGGAAGAGCTCGTCCGCAGCTCGGAAAGCGACACGCACATCATAATTGGGATTTTCAAAGGGTTTTGCCTTCAGACGCGCAATGGCTTCTGCCTTAATCATCATAATGTCGGCCAAACGATAAACCTGCCAACTTGCATTACTCGACTTACTATTGACGAAGCTAACAGTTCCTCCCTTCAACACGTTGGTTGGGTCGAAGATGAGGGTGCGTGTGTTTACCGACTTGATAATAGGATTAACCGAACTTTTAGCATCCTGCTCATACAAGCCATAGGACAAAAAGCGGAAATCTGTTCGGCCATAACCCTTCACGGGATCAACCTTCTGAGCGGCATTAAATAGGGCAGGATTTGCCGTCAACTTTCCAGCCTTGAAACCACCGTCAGCATTACCATAGAATAAATCAGGGAAAGTTCCATTGTACGTATTCACACCATCATATTGGAGTTCAAAGATACTCTCAATAGAGTTTCTTGATCCAAGAACTAGACTATAAGGCATATCAACCATAGTCAAGCCCAAATCTTCATTTGGAATCAAAGGATAATACACTTCACGGCGTTTATCTTGCTGAGGTACGGAAGCCAAGTCTAAGCGTTCTTGATAATCTTTCATCATCTTATTAAGAACGACATCTGCATGTTCCACCGATTTTACCAAAAGTTGACCGGCCAATGCATTTTCTTCAGCCTCAGTGAGGATGGTGCCGTCTGACTTTCTCACGGGAAATCCTTTGGCTTTAGCATGGCTCACCAAGCCTGCACGCCACAAATACATATCCGCCAAAAGAGCATGGATGGACTGATTCGTCCAACGTCCTTTATTTTCAATAGAGTTACCATAGTTCGTAGCGGCATAAGGAAGCACTGCCTCTACACTATTGATGAGAGAATCCAAAATAACAACACCCGCAGTGGCAGAGTCGCGCGCAGCAATAGCTTCGGCATCCGTGCTCACTGAATGCTCCACATAAGGAACATTCCGGAAAGCACGCACCAAATAGAAGTAGTAAAGTGCGCGTAGCGAAATCATTTCTGCCTTGATAGGCAGCCAATCGCTTTGGGTAAACGAGGGATCGATATTCTGATCTATCATGCGCTGCCCATTTTCCAGGACTTCATGGCAATAGTTGATACCGGTGTACATATCCGCCCAACTAAACATACCATCAGTGGGTCGAAGCACCGCTTCCTGCATGTAGCGGTATTGCGCCTGCTTCATATCATTCACCACAAGATTGTCGGAGCGGATTTCTCCCCATTCTACAATCTTATTGGTGTTTTTGCTCAGCTGATAGTAGGCAGCAGCACGTACGTTATTGACGTCATTGCTGGTGGTCCAAAAGTATTCCTTTGTAATGGAGTCTGTTGGATAGAGCGTCAAGTAATCCTCACACGAGGTGAGTACACCTGTGGCCAATGCAACAGCTGCTACAAGAAACTTATTGATCGATTTTCTTTTCATGGTTTCGAGAATTGTAAGCATGAAGGAACTTTCATATGGATGGCTAAAAATCCTTTTTATAATAGAGAATTAGAAACCAAAAATTCAAACTAAACGTAAACGACCGTGAGCGAGGTGTCTGCGATCTGTCGAAAGCAGGTTCAAATCCGCCGGCGCTATGTTCGGGATCTACACCCGAGTATTTCGACCAGAAAATCAAGTTATTACCTGACAGACCGACACTGAGGGTGCTAAATCCGTAACGCTTAAGCACCTTGGGGTTGACCGAGTAGCGGAGTTGCAGATAGTTGAAACGTACGAAATCTGCATCTTCCACATACCGGTCAGAACTCAACTCATTAAAGGAGTCACCGGCAGCGGCATTTTTGGCACGAGGTATCTGCGTAACATCACCATTTTTTCTCCAGCGCCAGTCTACCGACGCCATTTGGTTACTATTGTTACGCATACTTTCGGCCTGCATCTTTGCGATGTTAATCACCTTACTGCCCACACGGAAGTTGAAGTTGGTCTTCAATGTCCAACGACCATAAGTGAAATCAACTCCAAAACCACCATAGAATTTCGGGTTGGAAGAACCCAAGTAGACAATGTCCAATTCGTCAATCTGACCATCGTGGTTGATGTCTTCATAGATGACATCACCGCCTTGGAACTGGTAGTTCTTACCGCCGTAGTTAAACATCATCGGAAGAGGATTACCGGCTTTGTCATAGACCACATTCCCCTGTGCGTCTCTAACAATCGGCGCGGTCTTTCCTGTAGCAGCAGCAGTGTTGACTAAGCGGTTGCCATTGGCATCCTTCTCAGCCATATAATACTTATTCTTTTCAGGGTTTTGGAAATAGCCTGAGTGGTCGTAGTCGTAGGCATACACTCCCTTATAGCGGAATCCATAGATGCCGCCCAGTGCATGTCCGATTTGAACACGACTTAGATATTTTTCATTTTCATAGCCAAACTCCTTATTGATAGAAGCCAATACACTGGCATCCATTTCGGTGATGGTGTTCAGAGTTTGCGACAAGTTAGCACGAAGCACCGTGCTGAACTTTCCAACACGGAAGATGGGTTTAGTGTTGAAGAAAAGCTCCCAACCTTGGTTTTCCATCGCACCGACATTGGCATTACCTATGCTGGAGAATCCAGTTGAAGAGGGTACTCTCACTCCGGACATCATCAGGTCAGTAGTGTACTTCTTATAGACATTAAAATCAAACTGGAACAGTTCTTCCAAGAGATGAAGGTCAAAACCTATGTTCCAAGATTTAGTCTTTTCCCAACGGATTTTTGTCAGACGTAAGTTGCTGGGAGCAATGCCCTGAACACCGGCATAGTATCCATAAGATTTATACTGGTTGTAAATCAAGCCTTCGCCGAACGAAGCATTACCATTCACACCCCAACCCGGTCGTACAGCCAGCATATTGATGTACTTGGTAAGCGGCTTGAAGAATTTCTCGTCAGAGATATTCCAACGTGCAGAAATACCAGGGAAGAAGCCCCACTTATTGCCCGAACCGAACTTGGTCATACCATCGGCACGGAAAGTGAAGTCAAAACTATACTTCGAGCCATAGCTGTAGTGAAGACTACCTGTTCCACTCAAGCTACGTCCTCTTGAAGTAGAGGTGTAAGTACCTGAGAGATAGCCCGGCACAGTGGGATCGGTGATTCCCCCGGAAATACCGCTGGAAGACAGACCTTGTGAAGTTGAGTTGGTGACTCTGGTTTCAAAGCGTCCCAACATTTGAAGAGAGTGATTCTCATTTTTCAAAAATGTGGACGGAAAAACAAGTTCGTGGCGGGTCGTAAAGGAGAAGTTCTTGAAATCATCCGTTTTCGTCTGATCCACACCTTGGTTCCAAGAGTTAGAGGTCAACTCATGAGGAAAATAAGAAGAATTCGTACGTGTGAAAGCATAGAGGTTCACATCCCCTTATAGTTTAATTGTGTTTCGGCATCGTCCTTACCTAAGAACTTATACTCTACGCTAAACTGAGGGTTGATCGTATAGGTACTCTCACGTTCCCAAGCACGGTTGGCGATGGCCACGGGGTTTCCGTTTTCCACCATATCCTTCAAGTAATAAGAAGTGAGATTTGAGTTATTCGCAATCATCACATTCTTATAAGCGTCAGAAAGCGGCAGGAGGCATAGGTAGTATTCTCCCGTGTCGTAATACCGACCAGTGGCTTGGTCATACTCCCAGCGAGTTACAGACATATTGGGCATTGCACGATAGGCTTTACCCAAGATGTTGTTGCCGTAGTTCTTATTGTTCTTCGTGTAAGTGAGCGAGAAGTTTGAAGTAAACTTGATGCGATCTGACACGTAGTAGTCCAAAGCCAATGAGGAGGTAAAACGATCCAAGCTCTGCTTGATGATGGTTCCCACTTCATGGTCATAGTTACCCGAAATGCGGAAAGAGGCTTTTTCACCACCACCCGAAAGGTTCACGCCATAGTTGTGAGTCTGGCCAAATTGTTTCACCTCTTTGACCCAATCGGTATTTTTGTTATAGTTATAATAGTAAGCAGGATAACTGGGAAGATACATCAACTCCACAATGCTCGAAGCGTTATCGCTCTGTTTGGGGTTGAAGTAGGCTTCTTTCAGCATCATAGAATACTGATTACCATTCAGCATACGCATACCCTCAGGTTGCCAAGAGCCCGAGAAACGATAGCTGAAGTTGACACGCGTCTTACCACGCTTACCACGGCGTGTTGTAATTTCAATCACACCATTGGCACCACGAGCACCCCAAATAGCTGTCGCTGCGGCATCTTTAAGCACTTTAATGCTCGCGATGTCTTCGGGGCTGATTTGGAGAAGCGTTGCAAACTGCTCCGTATTCTCAGTATTGCTATAATCGAGATCTGATTTGTCAAAGTTCTCAAGGATATAACCATCACGTACAATGAGTGGTTCTTGAGAGCCATTGATGGAGCTTACACCACGCAAACGCATCGAGGTACCCGAACCGAGGTTACCAGAATTGGCCACAATGTCCAACCGGCAATCTGTCCTTGCAAAGCCTCACCCGCCGTTTCAAAAGCAAGACCTTCCATGTTATCCATATTGAGGGTCTGCGTTGCAGTTGAGATTTCACGTTCAGGAATGACCAAACCATTGGAACGCACCTTACGGGTTGTCTTAACAATGGCTTCATTCATGCTGCGCTCTTTCATTTCCACTCGGAAAGAAGACTGTCCGCCAATCGCCATTGATTGGGTGCCATAACCGATGTAGGAGATTTCCAATCGGTTTGCGGGATTCTTAATAGTCATGGAGAAGTTACCACTCATGTCGGTCTGGGTTGCAGAAATAACACGATTGGATTTATCCTTCTCTACCACATTGGCCATTGCCACCGGACCATCTATTTTACTGAATACATGTCCCGAAATGCGCTTTTGTTGAGCCAAAACAACAGAGCTGCAAAATACGAGCAGAAGCGTCAAAATGTATTTTAAGTTATTCATAATGGCTTAGAAATTATTCTTTGATTCTGAATTTGGCTACAAAAGCTTTCGCTTTCTTGGGAGACGCCCAAGCTCTCGTATAACTGCTGGAGAGTGATTTGTCGAAAACCAAGGCTTTGTTGATTTGATGCACGACAGCATAAGAGCTGCTTTGAATATAAGTGGGCGCATCCAAAGAGTTATGGTTGGCATCACGCACCAGCATATTGCAGTGACTGTTGTCGACTTCTACCTCATTGCCCGCAAGGTCAGTGATTTTCAAGCTATTGCTCGACTGCTTAACTTTCAATCCCAAATAGACTTTCTTCACTTCATCTACACAAGATGTCATGTATTCTGCGGTACGAGTGGGCACATCGTCCACAAAGAGCGTTTCGTCTTGGAAGTGATACTTCAAGAAGTTCACAAGAGTAGTAATCATAGCTTGTGCCTTGACCTTAACTGCACTATTGGCAGCCTTAGCGGCATCAACAGCAGCTTGATTGCTCTTATCTGCGGCCAATGCAGGCACAGTCTGTAAGTTGGCTGTGAGATAGGCATCAATTTCGTCCCAAGTTTTCAGTCCCTTTGCCAGTTCCGCATCAACTGCAGTATTGGTAGGTACATACACAGTGTAGCGGTAGTTGTTAAAGAAGCGTACCAACTTGTCGTTTTTCGCAGCATTATACTTGATGGCAGCCTTTTCACCACGCAGGAACACATAGTACTTAGCAGCGACCTTGTCCCATTCTGCGGCAATGGTTTTAGCTTCGCCTCCTGCGGCCAAGATAGAATCCTTGAAACCGGCTTTTTCAAGCAACGCATCAGAAACTCCTTCACAGAGCGAGAGAAATTTCGAATAATTCGCATTGCTGGCGATGGTGTGATAAGTACTGTTGGTGGTAGACTGGAGAGGACGATCCAACAAGTACACCATACCATTACCATAACCATTGGTCGCTGCGGTTTGGTCAAATTCCTCCAGCACCTTACAAGGGGTTGCTGAGAATTGTTCTTGGAAGCCACCGCTCACTTCCATGCCCACGCCACGATTGCTGCTCTTGATGACCACCGGAGCACCGACACGAGAGAGGAAGTATTTTTGATTGCTCTTCACCCCATTGGCCTCATTCTCATTGTGAACAATGATATGCTGGTTCACCATTTCCACAAGAAGTTGTTGCTTCACTCGGCCTGTGGGTAAGTCTAATAGTTGCTCTGCTTTCGAGCTCTTTTGGTTATCAATATTACCAACAGCCTTACCCGTTGCGAGGTCATACTTATAGGCTTGGGCAAAGACACCGATACGCTTACCTCCCTTGCCAGAACCTACAGAAGCAGGGATCCACTTGTACACCAAATAGCGGTTGGCATTGCCTGTTGCCAACGAGGCCGGGTCCACATAACCATATTCAGCAAAACCCTTATCGGAAGGAATGAAGAACGAGAAATTGCTCTGCATGGCCTTGAGATAGGTAGAGAAATACTGCTTTAAGGGGGCGTTGTTATAACTATTACCCTGAATAAAGGAGTCGTCAGCGCGCACAACGGTGCGCATCACTTCGGCATCTTCATTATAAAGTGCAGGAGCGATGACAGAAGCGTAGTCGGCAGGAGTAATCACCTTGTTCATCACATAGACCACGCCGTTATTAGCAAGCAGACTCTTGGTAAAGTTGCTCTTATAAGATTCTTCTGTGGGATAATCTTTCGCAGTGAACATCTGGTCGCGAGCGTCGTTCATGATGGTCAAATACTTAGAAGGCACAGACTCATTAAACGAACTCTTCATCAAGTTGTTAACCAACGCTTGAATAACATCGAGAGGAATTTGATCGAGGTTATAAATCAGATTTTCACGCGTATTGGGCTTAGTGGCATAGCGTTCAATCAGTACACGGCCTCCTCCTCCCGGAAGGAAGTATTTAGCCAAAGCCTCATCATTGGGAACGAACATCGCTCCCATATCCTTTTCTTTCTGTTCAGTATCAGAAGAACGATAAGCGTTCCAACCGGGATCGAAATTGAGCAACGGCATATCGTTGTTGACCAAATTCTCCGGATCTACATTGAAACGTCCGCTACGCGTATTGACAGCAAAATAACGCTTTTTCAAAAACAGAGTCGACATTTACATTGTAGAGCGCCTTAAAGTTTTCCGTGAGGGTAGCATTATAATAAGGTGCGCTGAAGCGGTCGAGAATATGGCTGAAAATCTGCGTATCTTCATTGGTACGAATCACTTCGGCCATATTGCCGGGAGGCACCATCACCTTATCTAACACATGAAAATAACCATTCAAGCACACCACGTCTTGCTTCGCAACACGCGCATCGTAGATATAAGAACGATTTTCATCCTCCGGCCACGTATTATTACCGAAGAGAATGAACGAAACGTCACTATGCTTGATACCTTTTTCATTCATTTGCCCTTCCAAGAAGTGCGTAAGCATGGGCATGGTGGCATCATTGGCCATATATATGCCCCCCTTATTAGGATCAGCATGGCGTTTCCAGTACTTTGCCTCCTTTTTGTCTTCATTATAATTGACCGGCAACTGGTCCCAGCGCCAGAAAGGCACAGAGTCGGTAGCGGCAGCCGAAGAAACCTGTCGCAGGCACAGATTTTTCTCACCATTTTCGCAGTTGGACATCATTTCCATCACATAGGCGTTGTTCAACTGAGCGCCATTAAAAAGGATGCGCTTTTGCGCCATCGTGAGCCCTTCGTAGCTTTTCACTCCCCAAGGATTGTTCTTGAAGAAAGCATCATAAGCCTCATCATTTGCGACAAAAAGTGTTTTACTACCCGTCTTGGACATCACATCCGTGTAGTTCAAGTCGTCGATTAAGCGAATGGTAGTCTTAAAGTTCCCCAACGATTTCAGTTCGTCGTAAATACTACCACCCAAGAAGTTAGGCTTCTTGTCGTCCAAATCATAATCATCGGAGCAAGAGTACGCCAGACCACTCATCGAGAGCAAAAGGCAAGCTCCAAGGACAGCTTTACCCATTCTGCAAAAAGCGGTTATTCATACGCATCTTTTTAATTGAATGTTATTTATTTTCTTTTTTTATTGCTGAGTTGCAAAAGGATTTTCGTACCCTTTCCACAGAATACGACACCGCAAATTTAATGCAAATTCCGATGTCCGCAAACAAAAATCAACGTTTTTTTCAACTCCCTCTAAAAAGTTACCACAAGATAGATTCAGGGAAAGAAATTGCAAATAAAAAGACAAAAAAACACCCCTAACATTGCAAGAAGAACACAATAAAAATACCGTCAAAAAGAATGATTTTTCAAAAAGCAGACCTTGCAATTAGACAAAAATACACCAGAAAAAAAGCCGTCTTTAATGATCAAAAATCATATAATATACGCTTACACATTTATGCAACTTTTGCTTGCATAAAATAAGAAAAGGACGTGCTATTTTGAAAAGTGGGATTGTATTTTCAAAACCGAAATGAAGCCTACTGTTTACAAAAATCCAGAGGGAAAAAAATTTCCATAGACGTATTCCCGAAAAAAATTCCTTCGCTCTCCCAACAGAAAAACAATCAAAAAAGGTTAATCCCAAAATAAAAGAAAGGGAAGTTTTTAAAGTTGTAAATAACACAAAAATAAAAGGCAGGTCAAACGGACGAATTCACGAGAAAAAGTAAGCAGAAGGAAAATCACACATCATTTTTGTAGAAATACCTATACAGAAACAAATAAATCTTTTTATTTATAGTCATCTTCAGGATATATACGCAGAAATACATATACAAACGAAAAAGCAGATCACAACGAAAACGAGAAGAAAACATAGTTTTTCGCACAACGCATATTGTCAAAAAAATATTTCTACTATCTTTGCAGTGCATTTTTTCACTCCTACTGATACTCCCTTTCACAGATAGGAGAAATTGGAAAATCTGCTGTTCCAACCTCTAAAAATACAACCCCTCAATTTGACAAGAAAATGAATCAAGAAAAGTTTTTATCCATCCTCGGCTGGGTGGCTACTGCAACTGCTATGGCCATGTACATTTCCTATATCCCACAAATTGGCTCTAATCTTTCCGGACATAAAAGTGATTGGCTTCAACCTTTGGTAGCCGGTATTAACTGCGTACTATGGGTAGGATATGGCGCCGTACGTAAAAAGAAAGACTGGCCCATCATCATTGCCAACTCTCCCGGCATTGTCTGCGGTTTTCTGGCTTTTGCCACTGCTTTGTAAGCCATCGCAGATAGAGGTCTTGCCCGACATACGGGCAAAAGAAAGTACTGAAAGATCTATTCCATTTTCAAAGAGCATCTTACACTTCGTGTCAAGGCAACCCGCAAGACTGCTTTTGTGCAAGCAAAAAACAGAGGTTTTATTGTGTAGTTTACAAAAAAATTAAAGACTCCCCACCCTGCTACAAGACTACTGTTGAGGAGTTCCACCCTCTAATCACCCACTTAACCGACAAAGCAACATGAAAAGACTACTTTATATACTGCTGATTTTACTGATACCGGCTCCCATGTATTCACAAATGCTGTTTTTCAGAAAATCTTACGATGAACATCGACAGCACCAAAAACGATACAAGGAACGATTTCACCCGTATTGGATTTCAAGACAGAAAAAGAAAATGTGCTTACCCTCAAGAATACGGCTAATCTCAACCTGCTAATAGGGCGCAATAGAGTCATCAATCTAATCAACAAGCTGGAATTTTCAACCTATGGCAAAAAAATAACCGTGAGCGGAGGCTATATCCACACCGAATATCGTTATCTACTCGACCACGCTTTTGAGATTTATCCTTATGCAGAATCTCAATGGGCAGAGAGTAGAGGTATGGCCTATAAGATTTCTACGGGTTTGCAATCACGTTACCGACTGATTAACAGCAAGCATTGCTTGATATTTGCAGCTGCGGGTCTATTTTTCGAATATGAAAAATGGGAAAACCCCTCCCCCACCCCTTTAATCAACAAATACGTAGACAGCCGCAGGGTGAAAAGCCACTTATCACTTAGTTTCAAACATCGATTGGGAGAAAGCTGGGAACTGACAACAACCGCCATCCATCAAGCCACCCCCGACAGTTACTTCAAGAAAGCGCGTTTTGGCGGAGCCATCGACCTCAAATATCGCATCACTCCAACAATCGGCATACGCGGTTCTTACCGACTCATCTACGACACCCACCCGATTGTACCTATAAGAAAAAAATTATACGACAATCGATACCGGTCTTGACATTTCGTTCTAACTCAAAGTAAAGGAGTCGAAGCGAGTAACAGAAAGATGGCTTTCATCACAAAGGGAAAAGGGCTGAACTTCTTTTGAAGTTCAGCCCTTTTTCCTAAAAAGATTATAAAATCACTTTCCGTTTTTTCAGCAAGAGGATTACTTTCTTGTGGTTTATCCACTTTTTGCACAACATTCACTTCACAACATCCATCCGGGCATTCTGCCCCTCCTATCACCTTCCTCTTTCATTGCCCCCAAGAACACGCCTAAAAAAAACATAGGAGATAGGAAAATCTACCTCAGAGAAAAATAAATTTACCTCAGAGATAGAAAAAACTACCTCTGAGGTAAATAAAACGGAGACGATATGGACTTTGCAGAGGTCTGCACCGCTTCATCAGGAGTACATCATAGTGACGCATTGCGTAGAGGAGGGCAAGACGTTGCCACCTGCTATCGAAGCAATTCCGGGAGTTCCATCGTGTCGGACTTGAGGATAGCCAGCCGCTCTTCCCCTCCGGGCGTCAGTGTAAAAAACATGCGGCGCTTGTCGTCTTTGTCCATGCGACGCTTGATGAGCCGTTGGCGTTCGGCCGAGGCGATGACCTTTGAGGTGTTGGAGTGCGTCAATCCCAAAGCCTCCGCCACTTCGCCCGCTGTCATCTGTGTGCGTTCTGAGAGCGCACACAGCAGCATCGCCTCGTTGAGGTTGAGGTCATAATGTTCTTCGACGTAAGCCTCAAAGGCAATGATGGCACGATAAGTGTCGCGGATGCGGCAAATGCTTGAACTATCCATAGACGTAAAAAAAATGAAAGAGGAGAGAAGGGAGAGCAACGCTGAAGCGTGGGAACATCAAGACATCGGAGTCGCACCGGAGCCTCGAAGCCGCCATAGCGTAACCCTCGGAACGTCGGGGTATGCCCTGCCGTTTCTTGCACAGACACTGCAACAGCAGTTCGAGCGGGCAAAAGCCCGTAAAGACCGACTGCACGAGATTTGCGCCTGCAAAGATAGAAAGAAAGTTCAATAAGGCGACACAAAGTGTCCAAGAATGATTTCAAGGAGGAGATTTCGTGCATTTCTGTTGTTTCTTTGGAGGTGGTAGAGATCAATGGTCCTAAGAAACGTTGTGTAAAATCAGTACATTCCCTCAATCGAGCCAAACAAACCTATAGAGAATCAGTGCCTTGCGAGAGATGCGGGTGGGATAAGAGCGTCAATCATCCGGAGCAACTGCGTAAAAAGTTTTGGAGGCCGTCGATGATTTCCGTGAAAAAGAGAGGAGATTTCAGAAATATCGTGTAACTTTGCTCGTGAATTAACAACCGATTGTCTCGCTGTGGTTGGACAGAAAAGGACCTTGCATTTCTACCATGAAAGTCTTAAGTAGGTCTTCAGAATGAATTGATACTATATTTGCTTCCATTTTTCGTCAGTTTGTCTTTGCGAAGAAGGAGTGTAGTGGGCTACATGACTGATGAACAAAGGCGAGATAGTGGAAAAAGCAACAAAGAGGGCATCAAAGTAGAGAACTTCTTACGATTAAAATAGCTACGATTAATTTTGAATACCTACACTTACCTTCTGTGGTATTCTTTTCCCTGGGATTTCCTTTTTCGAAAAATTGAAATCCGGCACGTTCATTCAGACAACCACCTTGACAAAACTAATAAAAAAACATCACCTCATGTACGGCAAATTTCAGCAACATCTACAAGCTGAGCTTGCGGCCATTCGCGAAGCCGGGCTTTACAAAAACGAGCGTCTCATCACAAGCCCTCAGCAGGCAGAAATCACAGTAGGTCACCAGAAGGTGCTCAACTTCTGCGCCAACAACTATTTGGGCTTGTCCAACCACCCGCAGCTCATTCAGGCGGCCAAAGACGCGATGGATACGCGCGGCTATGGGATGTCGTCGGTGCGATTTATCTGCGGCACGCAGGACCTGCACAAGCAGCTCGAAGCCTCCATCGCCGACTTCTTCAAGACAGAAGACACCATCCTCTATGCCGCCTGCTTCGATGCCAACGGCGGTGTGTTCGAGCCCTTGCTCACGGCCGAAGATGCCATCATCAGCGATGCCCTCAACCACGCCTCCATCATCGACGGCGTGCGCCTGTGCAAGGCCAAGCGCTACCGCTATGCCAACGCCGACATGGCCGACCTCGAAGATCAACTGAAGGCAGCGCAAGAGCAGCGCTTCCGCATCATCGTGACCGATGGCGTCTTTTCGATGGATGGCAACGTGGCGCCCATCGACAAGATTTGTGACCTGGCTGAAAAGTACGATGCCTTGGTCATGGTCGACGAAAGTCATTCGGCCGGTGTTGTAGGCAAGACCGGCCGCGGCGTTTCTGAGTTCTTCAACACCTACGACCGCGTAGACCTCTACACCGGTACGCTCGGCAAAGCCTTCGGTGGTGCAGTGGGCGGATTTACCACCGGTCGCAAAGGAAATCATCGACATGCTGCGTCAGCGCAGCCGCCCCTACCTCTTTTCCAACTCCATTCCTCCCTCGGTGGTGGGAGCGGCCATCGAGACCTTCAAAATGCTCGACGAGAGCAACGAAATCCACGACCGTCTCGTGACCAATGTCGAGTACTTCCGCACCCGGATGCTCGAAGCAGGATTTGACATCAAGCCCACCCAAAGTGCTATTTGCGCGGTGATGCTCTACGATGCCAAACTCTCGCAGGTCTACGCTGCCAAACTCCAAGAGGAGGGCATCTACGTGACGGGCTTCTACTACCCCGTTGTGCCGAAGGACCAAGCGCGCATCCGAGTGCAAATATCTGCCGGCCACGAGCGCGCTCATCTCGACCGCTGCATCGAAGCCTTCATCAAGGTGGGCCGTGAGCTGGGCGTGTTGAAATAATCGCTGTCTCTACCTCATCCACATGCAAAATGCGTTGAGAAAGAAAAGTTTCTTTCTCAACGCATTTTGCATGTGAACAAGTTCTGTAAATGAGAGAGGTCGAGTCAACCGGCAAGTGCAAAATTAAGCTATTCTTTTGAAGAACTCTGCTTTTGGTGTCTCAAACTTTAATTTTTTCCTAGGTCTGCTGTTGATTTTCTTTTGTATGCTCGCAATCTTTTTATCTGTAACTTCATCGAAGTTGGTGTGCTTTGGAATATACTGTCTGATGAGTTTATTTGTATTTTCTATCGCCCCCTTTTGCCATGAGGCATAAGGATCGGCGAAATAGACGACCGCTCCTAAATATTTCGTAATCAGCTTGTGTGGCGCAAATTCAGGACCATTGTCAGTGGTAATGGTCTTGATATATTTCTTGTAGGGCAGAAGCAGCCGTCTAACCTCCTTAACCAAGGGCTCTGCCTTCTTCCCATGGGCAAGTTTGGTCATGAAGAGCATGTTTGTGGAACGCTCCACGATCGTGAGTATGGCGTGGTTGTGTCCATCCACAATCAAATCCATCTCAAAATCCCCAAAGTGTTTTCCGTCCGCCTGCTCGGGACGCGAGTGAATGCTCGTTCTGTCGGCTATGGGGAAAGGCCTGCGTTTGGGTCGGCGCCTATATTTGAGTTTGTGACGGGTGGGGCGCGCCAATTCCCCGCTTGCATCGGCATGAATCATGTTGTAGATGCTTTGATGTGAGACTCTGACGCCTTCCTTCTTCAATACGCCCGATATTTGTCGCGGTGACCATTGTTCTTCTATGATGAGTTGTTTGATTCTCCACACCAATTCGGGAGCAAGGGCTGCATTGCGTGTGGAACGCTTGCGACGCTCCATTGCCTTGTCGTGCGCCTTGAACCAAATGTACTTGCCCGACCGAGTACTGTTGCGTCTTAATTCACGAGAAAGCGTGGATTGACTGGTCCCCACGATACGTGCAATCTCTTTTCTTGGGCATTTTCTTTGCTCTGAGGTTAGTTGTTTGTACATAGCAATACAAAGATAATTAATCTCCAAGAGTCCTCAAAAGGGGACTCTTTTTTGTATTGTCGGTATCGCTCTTCGGGGCTGCGCGCCCCGGCCGCGAGGCAAACCCGCGGTGTTTTTCATAGATTCGGACCTATGAAAAAAACGAATGATTTGTTGCACTTCGATTTTGAAAGTACGACGACGCGTCTACTTAATACTACCCTTTTTAGTTAGTTGTAAGCGACATTTCAGCATAAAGTAAGCGGGAATCACATTCTTGAAGGTTTCAACGTGTCCCTGACTATTGATGGTCTGTGTCGTATTGCTTAAACGGCGCAAGATATCAAAACCTTCCAATTCTACGCTCCACCGCTTACTCAACTCACGGTGTAAACGCGCATTCCAGATGAGTTCATTGGTATTCGCCGCAGGATTTTCATACCCACGCCGACTATACATTTTCAAATCCGTAGAAAGCTGAAAATTCCATAGGCGAGGAGATTTCAGCGTGAAACCATAGTGGAACTCTCCAACGCGGACGGCTGTAAAATCTGCACGCTTACTTGTTGCTTGGTTAAAGCCACCACCACCGAGAAGCGTTAAAGAAAAATTCTTATGGTTGTAGCCTAATTCGATATCGGAGGTCGTCCAAAGCGTATGCACAACGCTTCGTAAGGGGACTGTGTTCGATGCTCCAAGATAATCTACTCCTCGATTCAGCATAAGATAGGACGTGATTTCCAAACTCAGCTGCTGCTTCTTGTCTAGGAAGCGCGAGTGCGTCAGTTTGATGTCCCAGTTGCAATTGCCATCCACATTGCGAGGCGTATAGACCGTGACGCCCGTGTGCCGATTGTAGACCGACGCGTAGCCAATGCTATTGCACTCCCAACTCAAAGAGGAGTTAAGGCTATAGGTCGTATTATCTTCCCTCGGCTTCCATTGCAATTCCGCCTCCAAGTTGTGTGTATGCTCCGGCTTCAAGGCACTGTTTCCCTTCATGATGTTCAACGGGTCGAGCGTATTGTCCTCCTCGATCAAGTCGGTGGTCGTGGGCTGTTGGGCGCTGTGGCTATACTTGAAATTTACATAACTATTTCCCTCATCCCAGCGGCGGCGGAGGTCAATTTCTGGGACAAAGAAAAGATAGTTCTTCCGAATCCTTCCATCGAATCCTCCTCGCGCGTATTTGAAATCAATATGCTCTCGCGTGAAGGGGAATTTCAGCAACACATACCATAGGGAGGTCTCGTACTTCAAATTCAACGCCAAATTGTGCCACACAGCGTGCGAACACAGTTCAAAAGAATTCTGTCGGTCAATATGCTTCAAATACTCTACCTCGGAGGGCAAAGTCCCAATCTCACGGCGAGTGTTTTCGCCCCAGCCAGCCACTCTGCTCAGCAAATAATGTCGGAAATCCTGACGTGTCCTACTATATCGGAGACTATAATCTGCGGTAAAAAGCAAGGCAGCGTTCATCCACGCCATATAGGTTGCACCGCCCTCTGCCGAAAAGACTCGAGGAGGGATCCATTTTACTGAAAAAGTCGGTCAAAATTGCTAGCCACCATCTGTGAATGGGGATAGACGACCGAACGATTCAGAAAATCCTTGCTCCTTTCTTGCGAATACGATATCGAACTGTTCGCCAAAATCATGTCATTGCCCCACACTCGCCGCTGCAGACTGAAGGAAGCACTCCCCACAAACGCCTTACGCTTATTCAAATACTCCGATGTGAGTCGGTGCAAAAGCGATTGTCCCCAGGTGGCATGTGGCGACAGCACACGAAGACTGTCCGTGAGGCCCAACTGCGTAAAGGGAGATTGCGAAAAAGCCCTTGCAAGTTCGCGCCCTGCTTCTTCATGTCCTGATACGATGCATTGAGGCTCAGCCATGTCCACGTGTGTTTCCAAGGATGAAATTCCCAAGTGTTCTGTGTGGTTACGCCAAAGTCACGTTGGTGGTCCTCCAAGGTTTTGTACTTCCACAGACTGCCGTCTGCCACAAAGAAATGCCCGTCTCTTGTTGTTCCGCAAAACTCTTTTGCGAGAGTACCTGCGTGTTTCCATAGACCTTGTAGCGCTCTTCGGGATGGGTGAAAAAGGTAATCAAATCCACCTTTCTTAGTCGTCACTTGGTAGTCAGAAAGGTCATTTGGCGTCCAGTCCTCGTTTTCACCAGGCTTGTGTTCGTCGCTGATATTGTTCGCATTGCCATACACCGAGAGTCGCGAATGAGGCGTGAAGCGTATCGCAAAGAGTTGCCCCACTTTGCGATTATGCGTGCCGACTCCTCTAGAAGATGCCCCAGCCAACCGACACTATACGCTTTCTTCAGCCGAACGTCCATCGTAAAGATTTTTTTCTCGGCTTCCTTACCCATACGACGGCTCAGTTCTGTACTTTTTCCAAGACCTGCACGCGCTTCACCGTGTATGCCGGCAAATTGTCCAGTATTAGGCTGCGGTCCTCTCCAAAGAATTTCTGTCCGTTCAGCAGTAGATCCTCCACGCGCCTGCCATTGACAAAGATTTCTCCGCCCTTTTTCAACTCTACCCCGGGCAACTGCCGAATAAGTGCATCGAGCATCGACCCTTCGCCTACCTCAAAGGCATCGGCATTAAACACAAGCGTGTCGCCTTTTATGATAAAACTTGATTTTTTTGTCGCCTGTACTACCGCCTCTCCCAACACTTTCTCTTTCGGTTTTCTTCGCAAATAGACGTTGGGCATTTGGCGCATAGTTTCTCTTGACTTAAAACTAATCGCAGGCAACTCTATCTCATGCTCCTCATACCCAACCGCAGAGAATAGCAACTTCCCTTTCGGTACATGCTTACCACACGAGAAGTACCATGTTGCATTATCGTAGCCCACTTTGACATTCTTATCCGTCACCATAGAGTCTTGGGCGACTCCATCCTCCGAGAACAAGGTCACCTTAACACTATCCACAATAATTCTCGTTGCTGCATCAAAGACGCCACCATAAAAATAATGCTCTTGTGCTGAGACTCCGAGAGAAACAAAAAATAGCACAATAAAAACAAGGGATACCTTATCGCGTGTGGTAGCTTTCACTTTCACTGTAGTTTTTATTCTGGTTATGAAGAATTTGCGAAAATAACAAAAGTATTTCCTCGTTAGATAATAAATTCAGCTGATTCAACTCTTCTACGATAGTCGATAGTACCCTTATCTCGCGCCAATGCGGATAAAAAAAGCCCTGAAAGTGTTTTCAGTCGCTTCCTTTCCCGAAGCTTGTTGCCGGGCTTCCTTGGCTTTCTTCACGTTTTGCCAATTGTTTTCAATGGCTCTGCGTACCGCTTTCCTCATCCGAATGGTCCATGAGCGGTTTTCGACCTCGTCCGGGACGTGTCTTCAGCCCCTTGATGCCCTCCACCTCGAAGCGTTTCAACCATGGGTGACCGAGATGTGTGTCATTTCCGTTTGCACACCGACCTCTTTGGAGGTCAAGCCTTGGGATTTCAACAGGAGGACACGGCAACGCATACGAAAGGCATGGCTCTTGCCGTGGCGAAAGCCCTCTTCCAATTGCAGGCTATCTGATATAAACTAATTCTCAACATCTACCTATCTACTTATGTGCTTGAGGAAAGAGGGGCTTGCAACTGGGGCTTAAGACTGCCCCCGAATCTACGGAAGCTTGTCTTCTCATCAGTCGAAGTAAAAAAAAGACAGACCGACAATCGTGGTGATTGCCAGTCTGTCGCTGTACTCCGAGCCGGGGTCGAACCGGCACAGGTTTCCCTATCGGTGTTTGAGACCGACGCGTCTACCGATTCCGCCATCGGAGCATTGGGTGTGCATTGAGTTGCGGTTTGTGGGTGCAAAGATACACGTATTTTTGAAACCGACCAAACCTTCCGGCGAGAAATCTTGCTCTCATTCGGAAAAGTTGCTGTTTTCTGCATTTCTCGGGCAATAGTATTGCTTATTCTTCGTTCTTTCCGTATCTTCGCATAGCAAAATATAGCTCTACGACCGTCCTTCCTATCGGGAGAGAAAGACTTTTCTATAAAAACGGTGGTATTGCTCCATGAGGACTAAAAACACTGCTCAGGCAGAACGTTGCCCATTGTTTATTGCACAAAACAAAGTTTCGACTATGAGAACGCACGACTATTGCATCATCTTGGCCGGTGGCGTCGGACGGAGACTGTGGCCGGCGAGCCGCGAACAACGCCCCAAACAATTCATCGACTTCTTCGGAGTGGGCCGTACCTTGCTGCAGCTCACCTACGATCGCTTCGCTGCCATTCTCCCCCCGCAGAACATCTACATCTCCACCTTTGCCAACTACGAACAGTTGGTGCGCGATCAGCTCCCGATGCTCACCGACGAGCAAATCCTCATCGAGCCGGTGCAGCTCTCCACGGGGCCGGCGGCGGCATGGGCCTCCTGGCACATCGCCCAGCGCGACAACGAAGCCTGCATCGTGACCACACCGGCCGACCAACTCATCACGGGCGAGGTCGCCTTTGCGCGAGAGATTGCCGAAGGGCTTGACTTTGTGCGCGAAAGTCGGCAATTCCTGGCGATGAGTGTCAAGGCCGCGACCCCCATGACGGCCTATGGCTACATCCAGAAAGGAGAGTCCCTTGCGGGACATCGCTATCAGGTGAAGTCGTTCACGGAAAAGCCTCCCCTCGAGTTTGCGCGCACCTTCGTGGAGAGTGGCGAATTTCTTTGGAACACCGGCCTGTTTCTTTGGGCGGTCGGCACGATGTGTCGGGAGTTTGAACGCTTGATTCCGGGATTGGTGCACGCCGATGTTATGGTGTCGACTCGCGAGGAGGAGCAGGCCCTGATTGCTCGCTGCTATCCGGCGGCGGAGTTTCGCACCCTCGATGCTGTGGCGCTGGAAGGCGATGTGCCTACCGTGGTGCAGGAGTGCACCTTCGGATGGCGCGATGTGGGTTCTTGGCCGGTGATGAAAGAGGCGCTCGAAGGCGATGTCGACGGCAATGCTCGGATTGGCGGTGCGGGCGTGGTGTTTCAAGCCACGCAAAACACCCTTATCTGCCTCCCCGAAGGCGTGGGGGCGGTGGTGCGCAGGGCTGAACGACTATTTGGTGGCGCTGGAAGGTAACATGCTGCTCATCACGCCCAACGACGATGCCTCACGTCCCCGCCACCTCACCACCGAGGTGCAGGTGAAGTTGGGCGAAAGTTTTTTGTAAGTAGGTCTTCAAAATTAATCGTGACAATCTTCTGCGTAGAGTGTTCTCTACTTCGACACCATCTTTATTTCAATTGATTTTGAGCACCTACTTGGCCTTCTGCCCCTTTGCTCTCTCCAAATGGGTTTGCGCTTTTGGCAAATCGACAGCTCCGTACTTTCAAAATCGGAGTGCAAAAAAGGACGACAACGAGGCGGTTGGTTGTGAAATAATCGTTACTTTTTGCAGCCAAAATGGAGCGGAAACGTTTATATCCTTAACGCTCTACAGAGTTTTATTCAAATGGCACAACCCAAAATCATCGACATCGAACAAGTGTTGCGCAACAAGATGGGGAGCAAGGCTCGCTTTGTTCCCCGCTTTTTGGTCAACTACCTCAAGCGCATTATTCACCAAGAATGGCTCAACGAATTCATTCTGCGCGAAGGCGAAACGGAAGGGTGCGCTGGATGGAGGATTGCATGCAATATCTGCGCCTCAACATAGAAGTGCACGGACTGGAGAACTTGCCGAGTGATGCCGATGGACGACGTTTCACCTTTGTCTCCAATCACCCCATCGGAGGGCCTGATGGCATTGTCTTAGGCGCGGTCTTGGGGCGTCACTACGAGGGGCGCATCCGCTTTTTGGCCAACGACCTACTGATGAACCTCACCGGACTCGCCCCCCTCTTCATTCCCATCAACAAGACAGGCCGCAACGGGCGAGACTTCCCGCGCATGGTCGACACAGCCTTCCGCGGCGACCACCACATCATTTTGTTTCCCGCCGGCTTGTGCTCGCGCCAAATCGATGGGCGGATTCAAGACGTCGCTTGGAAGAAAACGTTTGTCAGCAAAAGCATCGAGACACAGCGCGACGTCATCCCCATCCACTTCAGCGGGCGCAATTCCCCCTTTTTCTATCGGCTGGCCAACCTCTCCAAATGGCTGGGCATCAAGTTCAACATTGCCATGCTCTACCTTGTGGACGAACTCTACAAAAAGCAGGGACACACCTTTTGTCATCCACATCGGACGCCCCATCCCCTGGCAGAGTTTCACGGCCGAAAAGACACCCTGCACAATGGGCTGCCGCCGTGCGCCAACAAGTCTACGACCTACCTCAGCCCTCCTCGGCTGCACCCCTCTAAGCCTTATGCAAGAAATCATCGCTCCCATCAGTCGGGCTTTGCTCAAAGCCGAACTCACTCCCGAACTCAAACTGCGCCAAACCAACAAAGCCGGCAACGAGATTTACATCATCACCCATCACAACGCCCCCAACGTGATGCGCGAAATCGGGCGCTTGCGCGAAATCGCCTTCCGCGCTGCCGGGGAGGCACAGGACTTCCTCTCGACCTCGATGAGTTCGACACCTGCGAGCACCCCTACTATCAGCTCATCGTCTGGAATCCCGATGCCGAAGAAATCCTGGGAGGCTATCGTTTCCTCCCCCCGAGCGACATCCGCTTCCAAGACAATGGGCAGCCACGTCTGGCCACGGGCCACATGTTTCAGTTTTCCGACAACTTCATCGAAAACTTTCTTCCGCAGACCGTCGAACTCGGGCGCTCTTTCGTCACCCTCGAATACCAAAGTACGCGCAATCTGGCTAAGAGCCTCTACGCCCTCGACAACCTTTGGGACGGACTGGGTGCGCTCACCGTCGTCATCCCCGGCCTGAAATACTTCTTTGGGAAGATGACCATGTATCCCTCCTTCGACCGACAAGCGCGCGACATGATACTGCACTTCCTCAAACGACACTTCGGCGATCGCGACGGACTGGTCACTGCTGTGCATCCCATCCTCCCTGAAATGCCCGAAGACGAACTCCGCCGCCTCTTTGTGGAAGACGACTTCCGCGCCGACTACAAAGTGCTCAACAAGGCGGTGCGCGAGCGCGGCTTCAACATCCCTCCGCTCGTCAATGCCTACATGAATCTTTCACCCACGATGCGCGTGTTCGGCACCGCCATCAACGAGGATTTCGGCAAGGTCGAAGAGACCTGCATCCTCATTGCCGTCGACGAGATATTGGAGGACAAACGCAAGCGCCACATCGAAAGCTACGTTGACCCCGACACCCTCCCGGGCATGCACAACCTCTTCTTCAAAGAGTAAGCCTCAAGCCGCATGCGACCTCCCTGCCGCTTCTCCACCTTTGTATAGTTCCACAAAACGCCACAGCTCAACTTCGCTGTGGCGTTTTTTTTGTTTGAACACACCGATGATCCTTCTCCCTCCTATGAAGACCGAAATTGTCTTATAAGAGAATTAAAATTGTCTTATAAGACAATTTCAATTGCTCTACAAGAAGGTTTGACCCTTAAGCCTCTTTTCGTCCAGCAAAGTGGTGGAAAGTGTGACATAAAAACGCTCCTACTCGAAAGGGAGTGTCTCACCTTGCGAGTAGGAGCGAGAAGTTCCTCCCGAATTGGTGTGGAGAATCAAACAACTCATCCTAGAAGAACAATGGTCACCGCGACAAATATCGGGCGTATTGAAGAAGGAAGGCGTCAATGTCTCACATCAAAGCATCTACAACATGATTCATGCTGATGCAAGCGGAGAATTGGCGCGCCACACGCGTCACAAGCTCAAATATAGGCGCCGCCCCAAACGCAAGCCTTTCCCCATAGCCGACAGAACGAGCATTCACTCGCGTCCCGAGCAGGCGAACGGAAAACGCTTTGGGGATTTGAGATGGATTTGATTGTGGATGGACACAACCACGCCATACTCACGATTGTGGAGCGTTCCACAAACATGCTCTTCATGACCAAACTTGCTCATGGGAAGAAAGCAGAGCCATTGGCCAAGGAGGTCAGACGTCTGCTTCTGCCCTACAAGAAACACATCAAGACCATTTTACCACTGACAATGGTCCTGAATTTGCGGCACACAAGCTGATTACGAAATATTTGGGAGCAGTCGTCTATTTCGCCGATCCTTATGCCTCATGGCAAAAGGGGGCGATAGAAAATACAAATAAACTCATCAGACAGTATATTCCAAAGCACACCAACTTCGATGAAGTTACAGATAAAAAGATCGCGAGCATACAAAAGAAAATCAACAGCAGACCCAGGAAAAAATTAAACTTTGAGACACCAAAAGCAGAGTTCTTCAAAAGAATAGCTTAATTTTGCACTTGCTGGTTGACTCTACGGGGTGTATAATCAGCTCTGACACTTATTATCGGGTCAAGTGGTCGGCCGTTTCCGTTGACTCTACGGGGTGTATAATCAGCTCTGACACTGCAAAAGTAATCAGCAAAAGAGGCTTCTCGATAGGGCAAGGAATTATCGGGCAGTATCGGGCAATCACAGGAAATCGTAAGCACTCAGGTTGCCTATCCCAACGCCCAATCTCTCCACCAAGACACACAAAAACTTGGTCTATGAGTCAATGAGTCGCAACCGACTGACTGACCAATAGACCAAGTCCAAGTGTTAAAGTGAGAGCCGCTTTCACTAGTCTCAATATAAGTTCATATCTTTGTAGTTGTAAACTTGATATTGAATACAAACTAATGGGACAACGAAAAGAGCATAAGAACCTCATTAAGGAGGTATTGAAAAAGAAAGGTATCTCGCAAACGTGGCTTGCGAGGGAGCTAGGCGTAAGTTTCAGTATCACCAACGCCTATGCTTGTAATCGCCAGCAGCCTAACCTCGCACTCCTCTTCCGAGTAGCAGATTTGCTCCATGTCTCACCCCAAAGAGTTGGTAGAATAAAAGATTATGGCTATGGAAAAGAATAAATTTGGACAATATTTTACGCCTCACTCAATGGCAAGTTTTATGGTATCTCTTCTTTCTGCTAAAAAGGAAGGGAGAGTTCTTGAACCTTCTTCAGGTGAAGGTGTTTTTATTGATGCTCTAGAAGAACAAGGGTATGATAATTGGTCTGCCTGTGAAATCGATAGTACTCTTATTCGTCATAAGAATGTAAATCCAATTAGTTTTATTAGTGCTGATTTTCAAGAAGATTTTGATGCAGTGATTGGAAATCCACCATATATACGTTGGAAGCATTTAGAATGTGAGCTAAAAGAAGAACTTGTACAGAATTCTCTTTGGAAAGAGAACTTTAATTCTCTTTGCGACTACCTCTTTATCTTCATAGCCAAGAGTATTATGCTATTAAAAGAGGGCGGAGAACTGATATTTATTTGTAGTGATTACTGGCTAAGCAGTACAAACGGAAAGTACCTGCGCCAATTTCTATTGAAGCATGGATATTTTCATTCTATATATCAATACAAGGAGACCGCTATTTTCCCTCGAGTTACAGCATCCTTAATGGTATTTCGCTTTATCAAAAATTCTAGTTTTTAAGCCTACTACCTGTTCTTTTGTTTATTTACAAAGGGAGTGTTTACCCTAGCTTTAGCCTTCTTTCTGAACTATCGAGCTACGAAAAGCTTGAGATACCACAATTTGGCAATTCCGATAAATGGCTGCTAGCTAGCATAGATGAGCAGAAGAAGATACGTCAATTTGAATTAGCATGTTCCAATCAAGAGGGATTGTTTCCAGAAGATAGAAAAATTGACAGAATAGGGGATTTCTTTGATATCGGAAATGGGCTTGTTTCTGGTCTAGACAAAGCATTTAATGTTACAAATATTTTCCACCTCATTCCCGAAGAAGAACGTAGATGCCTTATTAATGTCGTGAAATCTAAAAATATTTCATCTTTTGTACCCACCAATATATCCAAGTATATATATATTGAAGATAAAGAAATAACAGAACAAGAAATGAAGAGTAGATACAACGTGTTATATACTCATCTTCTTCAATTCTATGAAACTCTACAACAACGCTATCAGTATGGGCGTAAGATTGATTTTTGGAGTTTCAGTTTCCCAAGAAATAAACATCTCTTTAGTACTAATGTGGATAAGATCTTTGTCCCTTGCAAAGATCGGATATCAAAAAGAAAAGCTTTTAGATTCTGTATTGCACCTAAGGGAACATACCCTTTGCAGGATGTTACAGCTCTGATACGTAGACCTAATTGCAAAGAAAGCTTAGAATACGCTGTCGCATATCTAAATTCTCCAGAAGTTTATGAGTGGCTACTTTTGAATGGCATTATAAAGGGAGAAATAGTAGAGTTTTCAGAAGCTCCTTTAGCGAGTATCCCTTACCGAAAGATAGATTGGGGCAACCCCTATGAAGTGCAGATTCACAATGAGATAAGCAATGTTGTAAAAGGGATTATCTCAAAGTCTTCCATTTCAGAGATTGAACAAAGAAGTATAAACCAACTTTTCCAGAAACTTATATGATTCAAGATTTTAAAGCAATCCTTCAATCCATAAAGGGAGCATCTGTTGATCGTCCCAATAAGGCCACTAATGGGACTTTATCGGGGCATGCTGCAGGTGAGCCTTTTGAGAAACTAGTATACAGCAGATTGAAAAAAGTCTATCCTCAAGAAATCTTCAAACAATACGAGTTTCTTAATGATTTGTATTTGAGAAATCCTAAACATATTACTGCAGCTGATAGAAAAGCCCTTTTTGAGTCTCCTACAGCTCATTATTTATTGAGTAGGGGAAATAGCGCAACTATGAACTGGAGACCTGATGCAGTATTTGAGGAGAAGCAAAATGACACAGCTGATATCCTCTGGCATTCAGATGGAGTTTTTAATCTTATTGATATTAAGACTCGAAACTTAAAGAAAAAAGCTCAAGCTCCTAATATTATATCTGCAACAAAGCTAGCTCAAACCTGTGCTTTAATGATTGATAATGAAGAGTTTGACACTCTCAGTATTACATATGTTGAACTCGGGTGGTTTGAGAAAGATGAAAAGTTGCGTTGTAAAGAGATTTATGTAGGTGAATTATTTTCCGCTATGCCTTCATCGTTGTATATCAATTGGGCAGCTGCAATGCAAATTCAATTTCATGTTCATGATTTAGATCAAACTTGGACTGGTACTCAGAAAGAGTGGGCTGTTGAATATCTGAAGATGTTTGTCAATAGTGCCAAGAGTCGTGCTCAAGGTATGATTGATAAGTACGTTACTCCTTATCTAAAAATATATAGAGGAATAGATTGGAAAAAGCATAAGAAATGTAATTATCTCTATTACTTCTGGTAAGCATGATTAGAAATGAAGACGAAAACAGCTTTGATTGCTAGCATAAAGAAAATTATAACCTCACTAAATACTACTCGGGGGCAGCTAAGTATAATTACTGCATTTCTAGGTGTAGGTTTCTGGGCTGGTTGCTATTATAAGGAAACGATTATGATACGATCACAAATAAAAGAAAGAGAAGAGTGGTTTAGCAATTGGCATAAACAAGAAGATCAATATCGAGAAGATATATTCAACCTGAGAAGAGAAATAATCAACCTGGAAAAAAATATAAGTAGAAATCTAGTTTAGATTAAGGTAATGAATAGAAAGAAACATCATTCAGTCATTGAGCGTGTAGAACAGGCAAGACTGCAGTCGCAGATAAATCAAAGTTTTGCTAATGAACTAATTCAGAGTATAGAAGAAGAAAAGAAAAGGAATAACGCCTCTTTTCTTTTGGTGATTAAAGCTCTTCTAGTGATCTGTTTTGCACTATTAATCGCTCTATTTCTGATATTAGATAGGAATAATGCCTTAGAAGAAGATATTACTTCTAACCAGAATCTTGTAAACCTCTTAGAACAACGAGATTCAACCTTCACAAGAATGCTTGGAATGGATACCCTTCTTGTGTATAGAGTTAAGAATGGAGAACCTGTAACGTATAAGGAGCTTGATCAAGCCAATGATTCGTTGTCTAGTTGCTTAGATTTGATTCTTAATAGGTATCCAATACATATAAAACACCTGGATAGTACCTATCAAATAGAAGCCACTGCAATAGACTCTGCATTACTTCTCTTACCTATGTATAGAGATATGATCAAATATGATAAGCGAAATAAAGAATGGATTGTTACTCGATTGCATCTTACCAAAAGATGACTATCTACAGTTTGGTATGATATGCAGTGTCCTCATATCCTCAAGTAAATATTGGGTGTAGAAAAGGGTGTAAATCGCATAACTTGCTGATTTACACCATTTGTTGCGGAGAGAGAGGGATTCGAACCCCCGGAACAGTTACCCGTTCACCGCATTTCGAGTGCGGCCCGTTCGACCACTCCGGCATCTCTCCTGGGAGTGGAATTGGTAAAGATGAAATAGGATCCCTTTTGGAAAACCACGAAGGTATCTGATTCGGCTGCAAAAGTACAATCAAAAAACGACGTGAGCAAGCCTTTTCTTCGCTTTTTTCGTCACATGCCCGATTTTGAAAGTACGGTACGGTACGACGACGGTACGTACAGATTTTTGAAAGTCTAGATTTTTGAAAGTATAGATTTTGAAAGTGCAACAGATTTTGAATATACACATTTCGGCAGAAGCAGAAGCCAACTCCTCAGACGACTCCGATGATGTCGTGCAGGTCGCGGATGCCGTGGCTGTCGCACCATTCGTTGATGCCGTCGATGACTTTAAGAGTGACGGTGGGATCGATGAAGTTGGCCGTACCGATTTGGACAGCGGTAGCGCCGCACATGAGAAACTCGAGGGCGTCATGGGCATTCATAATCCCCCCCAAACCGATGACGGGGATGCGCACGGCTTTGGCCACTTGGTGCACCATGCGCAAAGCGACGGGCTTGACGCAAGGGCCGGAAAGTCCGCCCGTTCCGATGCTCAGTCGGGAGCGTCGGCGCTCGATGTCGACGCTCATGCCCATGAGGGTGTTGATGAGCGAAACGCTGTCGGCGCCCTCAGCTTCGACAGCGCGAGCAATTTCGGCGATGTCGGTGACATTGGGGGAAAGTTTGACAATTAGGGTCTTCGGATAGGCCGCCCGCACGGCCCTGACGACGGAAGCAGCTCCGGCACACGTTACCCCAAAGGCCATGCCGCCGTCGTGCACGTTGGGACAGGAGATATTGAGTTCGATGGCGGGAATGCGGTCTAACGCTGCGACCTTTTCAGCGCACGCGGCATAGTCTTCGGGCGACGAGCCACTCACGTTTACGATGGCCGCGGCGTCAATGTCTTTGATTTGAGGATAGATGTGTTCGGCAAAATAGTCTACGCCTTTATTTTGCAGTCCCACGCAGTTGAGCATCCCACCGGTGGTTTCGGCCATGCGCGGATAGTCGTTGCCTTGTCGCGGCATGAGGGTTGTCCCTTTGACGACAAAGCCTCCGAGGCGGTTGAGGTCGATGAAGTCGGCAAACTCAAGGCCGTAGCCGAATGTTCCGGAGGCGGTGAGCACAGGATTTTTTGAGTCGAAGCGCTCCAATCTGAACGGCAGTCTGTACCATTGTCTTATTCCCAGGTTAGTTCGTTAGTATTGAATACGGGGCCCTCGGTGCAGACACAGAGGTTGCCGCGCACGGTTTTCTCGACACAGCAAAGGCAGGCACCTACTCCACAGGCCATTAGGTTTTCGAGCGAAACGTGGCAAGGCAGTTCGTGCTGTCGGGCCAATCGGGCAACGGCGACCATCATAGGTTTGGGGCCGCAGGCGGCCACGGCATCAAAGGTTTCGGTTTCCCAAAGGCTGTGGTGGGTCACAAAACCGTGTTCGCCCAGCGTTCCATCTTCCGTGGTCACGCACACGGTGCCAAATTCAGCAAACCGCTCTCGTTCCAAAATGTCGCGGCTGCTGCGTCCGCCGAGCAAGAAGGTGGGGCGGTGGCCTGTAGCGTGCAACTGCCGACCGTAGAGGAGCATGGGAGCCGTGCCCACGCCGCCGCCCACGAGCAGCAGACGCTGCGATGCGGCAGTGGGAGCAGGGAGTGCAAAGCCGTTGCCAAGCGGATAGATGCAGTTGAGCCGGTCGCCCACTTGCAGCCGCGCCAGTGCGCGCGTACCCTCACCGACGAGATGGATGAGCAAATCGAACGTGTTGTGCACGGCATCGTGGTCGTTGATGGAAATGGGGCGGCGCAGGAATGTGGTGGGCGAACCCTCGACGGCAATTTGTACGAATTGCCCCGGCAACATGGAAGGAAGCGGTGCTTGCTCATCGGTGAGACGCAGGAGGAGATAGTCTTCGCGAAGCATCTCGCGACCGACCACCCGCAGATCTTTGACGTATTTTTTTCATAAGGGAAACAGATAGCCTGAACGGCTGTTTACGGAAAGAAGAGCGCTTGCGCGCTTAATTTTAGCGCGAAAATACGAAAAAAACGGCTGTTTCTCCTCTCTTTTCCTGGGTAATTCCTATCTTTGCTCAGAAAATTGTTCGTTTCTAAACGGAAAAAAAACTTCCCTAAGTGAGGCGCAATCTATAAACCAAACTTTGAATTACATAAACCAAGCCTTGGTTTACATAAACCAAACCTTGAATTATATAAACCAAACCTTGGTTTATAGATTTCCTTTGAGAAAACCAACTTTTTCACTCAGCCCGACAAGAATTGCCCTAAGGGCAGTGTTGTGGCGAGAAGGAACATCGACTTAAGAAACATAAAAATGGCAATAATGACAGTATGGCCTTATTAGAAGTATGCTGTGGCACGTTGGAAAGTGCCCAAAATGCGCTGGCAGGCGGTGCCGATCGTATCGAACTTTGTGCTGCACTCGACGAAGGAGGGCTCACCCCGAGCTACGGCTTGATGCACGCCGTTGCGCATCTGAAAGGCATCGGCAAGCACGTCCTCATCCGCCCTCGGGGAGGGGATTTCCTCTATTCGGAAGCGGAAGTGAACCTGATGCTCGAGGACATCGCTTTGGTGCGTCGTTTAGGACTGAACGGCGTTGTGGTGGGAGCTTTGCTTCCGGATGGGGACATCGATGTGCCGACGATGCGACGTCTGATGGCGGCAGCGGGGGACTGTCGGTGACTTTCCACCGCGCTTTCGATCTGTGTCGCGACAAGGGCGCAGCGCTCGAAAGGCTGGTTGAGTTGGGCGTGAATCGCGTGCTCACCTCGGGAGGCGCTCCCACGGCTTGGGCAGGACGAGAGACCCTCCGCCATCTGGTGGAGCAAGCAGCAGGCCGCATCGGCATTCTTCCCGGCGCGGGCGTCGCCCCCGAAAATGCAGCGGACATCTTGCGCGCCACCGGGGCTTGCGAAATCCACGCTTCCTTGCGCGTTCCGCTGCGCAGCAAGATGCGGTATCAGCAGCAGGGCGTCACCATGGGCGCTGCCAATCGCGATGAGTTTGAACGAAAAGAGACCTCAACAGAAAAAGTTGAAGTCCTTTTGAAAGAAATTTCCTCAATCGCTTGGTAGTTTCAAAAAAAGGCCGTACTTTTTGCATCGCATTTGAGAGGAACACACCTCGCAAGTACAACGGGCGCTTAGCTCAGCTGGTTCAGAGCGTCTGCCTTACAAGCAGAGGGTCGGGGGTTCGAATCCCTCAGCGCCCACAAAAAAGCATCATTTCAACAGATTGAAATGATGCTTTTTTTCTTTTTGCCTTTTGTTTCCTCTTTCCCATCGGCCTCTGCCGGCAAGGGCGCTCTGTTCAGATGGTTTTCTCACCCCAACACCTTCTCGTAGGCCATACGTTGCCCTTGCGGATAGGAGATTTCTCCGCAATAGACAAACCCTTGTTTTTCAAAGAGCCGCTGCATGCGCTCGTTGTCGTAGTTGGTGTCCACCTTAAAACTGTACACGCCTTGGGCGCGGCTCAGCGCTTCCACCTCCTGCACAAAGCGCATCCCAATGTGACGCCCTCGTTCGCTTCCGGCCACGGCAAGACGATGGAGCACCACGTAGGGCTGCTCCGTCAGCCAGCGGCCTTGCAGCGCTGCGTAGGCTGGTTCGCCGTCAAACATCACTGCACCATAAGCCACAAGGCACCCCTCTCGAAACAATCCATAGGCACAGCCACCTCTGATGTCCGCCTCAATGTGCTCACCCGTGGGATAAGCCTCGCTCCATTGGTGTTTCCTCTCCCGAAGCATCTGCTGCTTGGCCTCCTCGATGATTTTCACCGCCTCATCAAGATGCGCGAGGGTCAATTTTCTAAAAATGTATTCTACAGTTGTAGTCATAGCGGACACTAAGAAATAGCATAAACAGGTGTTCAGCGACAGGGGCAGCCTTACAATTTATCCGGCAACTGGAACAAGCGCGTGCCGTTCGAGCCTTTAATGAGGATGAGACAATCCGTGAGGGGATGGGCTTGCAGTTCGGCTTCGACGGCCTCCACATTGTCGAAGTGCACGAAGCGCGTTGTGCAGGCTTGTGGGAATGCCTTGGGGTGGGTAGCGAAGAGCTGCCCCACGAGCCACACCCTTTCGCAACCGGCAGTGGCAGCAAGTTGCGCCACCTCTTCGTGTGCCGCTTCGGAAGCCGTCCCCAGTTCGCGCATGTCGCCGAGAATCATCACCTTGTGGGGGTCGGAGATGTGGCGGAAGTTTTCAATCGCGGCGTGCATGGAGGAGAGATTGGCGTTGTAGGCATCCACCACCAGGCGGTTGCAGGCCGTCTTGCGGAATTCCGATCGACTGTTGGTCGGGCGATAGTGGTGCAGGGCATGGTCTATCTGCTCGGCTGGCACGTCAAAGCGCAGACCGATGGCGATGGCTGCCAAGGCGTTCTTCAAGTTGTAGGCCCCAATCAGTTGTGTCTCCACCTCGTGCAGTGCTCCGGTGGCTTGCTGCCAACGCAAAGTGAGGAAGGGCGCACAATCCACCACCTCACCGCGCACATCCCCCTCGCCCGCCATTTCAGAGTAGGTGCAACCGGCCAAATCGCGGCCCAGCGGGGCAAGATAGGGGTTGTCGAGGTCGAGCAGGATGAAAGGCTGTTCAGCACCCGCCGCCTCACGACGCCGACGGATGTGCGCATAAAGTTCGGTTTTCGTGCGCACCACCCCTTCAAACGAACCGAAGCCTTCCAAGTGGGCTTTGCCGACATTGGTGATCAGCCCACAATCGGGGTAGACGATGTCGCTCAGCATCGCAATCTCTCCGGGATGGTTGGCGCCCGTTTCCACCACCGCGATGTCGTGGGCCGCCGTGAGGCGCAGCAGGGTGAGCGGCACACCGATGTGGTTGTTCAGGTTGCCTTGGGTGTAAAGCACATTGTACTTTTCGGCCAACACCGCCGCCGCCAGCTCCTTGGTCGTCGTCTTGCCGTTGGTTCCCGTGATTTGCACGATGGGCGTACCGAGTTGTCGGCGATGATGGTGGGCCAATTGTTGGAGCGTGGTGAGCACATCCTCCACCCACAGGCATCGCGTATCGGCAGCCGCTACCTCGGCATCGTCCACCACGGCATAAGCGCAACCGGCCGCCAGAAGCCTGAGCGGCAAATTGATTGCCGTCGAACGTAGCCCCTTTGAGGGCAAAGAAAATGCTGCCTTCGGGGCAGTGTCGTGTATCGGTGGTCACCACAGCGTGGCGTTTGAAGATTTCGTAGAGTTCTTGAAGTTCCATAAATAAATGGGGTGTTATTTTCCTTGCAAAATTAGTGTTTACTTCCCAAAAAGCGAAAAAAGCCGGACATTTATTTTGTATTTCTGCCTGCAAAAACTACCTTTGCAGGAAATACGCAATACAATGCCACAATCTCCAGCTCCCTTCACCCTCAATTTAGGCGGACGCCTCTTCACGCTCGACCGCCCGGTGGTGATGGGTATCCTCAACGTCACCCCCGATTCCTTCTACGAGGGTTCGCGCACGCCCTCTTCTCAACCCGAAGCCATCCGTCGCCGTGTCCGCCAGATTGTGGACGAAGGCGGGCAAATGATAGACATCGGTGCCTACTCCACCCGACCGGGAGCGAGCGAAGTGTCGCCCCGCGAAGAAATGGAGCGTCTGGAAAGTGCCTTACAGGTGGTACACGAAGAGGCTCCGGAAGCCATCATCTCCATCGACACCTTCCGGGCCGATGTGGCTCAAAGTTGCGTGGAGCAACTGGGGGCGCACCTCATCAACGACATTTCGGGCGGCGACCTCGACAAGGGGATGTTCCGCACGGTGGCGCGCCTCGGTGTGCCCTACGTCTTGATGCACATGCAGGGCACTCCGGGCACGATGCAGGTGGCACCTCATTACGACAATGTGGTGGCCGAAGTGCTGGAACATTTGGCGCGCCGCGTCCAAAAATTGCGCGACTGCGGCGGCAAAGACATCATCATCGACCCCGGATTTGGGTTTGGCAAAACGCTGGAACACAACTATCGCCTCATGGAGCGCCTCGAAGACTTCCACGAATTGGAACTGCCGCTGCTGGTGGGCATCAGCCGGAAGTCGATGATCTATCGTCTGCTCGACACCTCCCCCCAAGAGGCGCTCAACGGCACCACCGTGCTCAACACCATCGCCCTGCTCCGTGGGGCACACATCCTCCGTGTTCACGATGTGAAAGCCGCGGTGGAGGCGTGCCGCATTGTCGAAAAGATGCGGGAGGAGAATTGACCTTTTGTACCCCCTGAATTGCACAAGTCTAAAAGACCTACTTACCTATGATTTATGATTGAAGTTGGCATCAAGGATATTATCGACATCGTCTTGGTGGCGTTGCTCCTTTTCTACATCTACAAACTCATGCGCGAGTCCAGTTCGGCCAACATCTTCGGCGGTGTACTGATTTTCGTGCTGGTTTGGATTTTTGTGTCGAAGGTGTTTTGAGATGCGCTTGCTCGGCGGCATCTTCGACACCCTCATCAACGTCGGTTCGCTGGCACTCATCATCCTGTTTCAAGAGGAAATCCGACAATTTTTTTCCTCCATCGGCACGCAGCGCGCCTCACGGGTGTTCCACTGGCTGCACCGCCATCGCGAGGGCAACATCCACCGCGAGGACATCATGCCCATCGTCATGGCTTGTATGAGCATGGGCAAACAGAAAATCAGGGGCTCTCATTGTCGTGGAGCGCGACATGAACCTCAACGACATCTCCAAGACCGGTGAAATCATCGATGCCACCATCTCCCAGCGCCTCATCGAAAACATATTTTTCAAGAACTCTCCCCTCCACGATGGTGCCATGGTGGTGAGCAAAAAGCGCATCAAAGCCGCGGGGTGCATCCTCCCCGTCTCTCACGACAACGCCATCCCGAAATCCCTCGGTTTGCGCCACCGTGCGGCCTTGGGCATTTCTCAAAAATGCGACTGTATGGCCATCATCGTGAGCGAAGAAACGGGCGGCATCTCCATTGCTCAAAATGGGCAATTTGCCCTCAAACTTTCGGCCGAGCAACTGGAAAGCCGGCTCACGGCCCTCATGGAGCGAATGGATTAGCGTCAAAAGGCATTCTACAACCTATTTTTTTGCCCATTTGCCAAGAATTATGTATTTTTGCAGTCATATTGTAATCAGTTTATGACAAAACTCAATAACGTAAAACCACATCGTTTGCACAACGAAGGCACGCCCACACTCATCCTGGGGGGCGTTGTTTTGTTGGCCTATATCGTGTTGGGCTATTGGCTGTTGGCCGATTTCTGCCTCCCTCTCTACGTCGGCGTACTGACTGTTCTGCTGATCGTCTATGGCATCATTGTCAACTTCTTCCGCTGCCCCATCCGCATCTTCTCCGGAGAGACGGAAAATGTGGTCGTCGCTCCCGCTGATGGGCGCGTTGTGGTCATCGAAGAGGTCGAAGAAAATGAATATTTCCACGACCGCCGCTTGATGATTTCGGTGTTCATGTCCGTCACCAACGTCCACGCCAACTGGTTTCCGGTGGAAGGACAAGTCAAACTCGTGCGCCATCACAACGGCAACTTCCACAAGGCTTGGCTGCCCAAGGCAAGCGTTGAGAATGAGCGCAGCACCGTGGTGATAGAAACTCCTTCCGGCCACGATGTACTGGTGCGCCAGGTGGCGGGCGCTGTGGCGCGCCGCATCGTCACCTACGCCGTGGAAGACCAACCTTGCTGCATCGACAATCACTTGGGCTTCATCAAGTTTGGTTCACGCGTAGACGTCTATCTCCCCATCGACAGCGAGGTGCACGTTGAGCTGGGACAAGCCTCCACCGGCAACGAGACCGTCTTGGCCCACCTCAAGCCCAAGCACCCCTAATTGCAGACTTCACGCCACGTAGACTCTTCCCTTCGCGCGCGTATACACTATATAGTGCACGTTTTTTGCCTTCACTCCTTCACCCATGAGGGTAATCACCCGAAAAATCAAGCATTTGAAGGTGAAGGCAAAAACTTGATTTGGATTCACTCATCTCTATTTTTCATCTAAAAATAGAACCAGACGTTCCCTCACGGCATCCCCCGGACCTCCCCACATTCCGGCACCGGTGAAGGCAGTGAAGGCAAAAATAAACATTTTGCAGTAAGTGCGCGCAGGCGCATACGCGCGTGAAGTCCCCTCTCCCCATCGTCTTCCTCGCCCTCCCATTCCGTGATTTCTACCTCAGAGGTAGTTTTGCGTACCCTCAGAGGCAGACGAAACTACCTCTGAGTTTTTTTCAACGAGGGAGGGTTGCGTTTTCGCTTCTTGTTTTTTTCAAGTCCTTCCCTTTCCGGCTCTCCTTTTTCAACCTATCCTTTTATGAAACGTCACATTCCCAACGCCTTGACCTGTTGCAATCTGCTCTGCGGATGTTTGGCAATGGGGGCCGCCTGCTACCAAATGCTCGACTACGCCATGGGCTTCATCGTGCTCGGAGCAGTATTTGATTTTTTTCGACGGCTTTGCAGCACGCTTGCTCCATGTTTCCAGTCCCTATCGGCAAGGAGCTGGACTCGTTGGCCGATGTCGTGACCTTTGGTGCTGCCCCGGCAGCGATGGTGGTCAATCTGCTCTGGTTCGTGGGCGGCCATATTCCCACCAGCGACAGTGGCTATGACTGGATTTCCTACTGCTCGCTCACGGCTTTGCTCATCGCTGCCTTCTCGGCTTTGCGCTTGGCAAAATTCAATTTAGACACCCGGCAGACCACTTCTTTCATCGGGCTGCCCACGCCTGCCAATGCTTTGTTTTTGGGGTGGTTTGGCGGTGTACCTCACCGAACACCTGTTCGCCCTCACTCCTACACAAGCCATGGCGATTTACTTTGCGTTGCTGCTTTTTGGTCGCCGTTTTCTGCGGATTGCTGGTGAGCGAAATTCCGATGTTTGCCCTGAAATTCAAGCACTTTGCTTGGAAGGGAAATGAGGTGCGGTATCTTTTTCTGCTCTCCTGCATCGTGCTGTTGGGGGTGCTTTTGCACTGGATGCCGGTGTCCTGGGCGTCTCCCTCTGCATTCTGCTCTACATCCTCGTGTCGATAGGGGGCACAGATTTACGTCAAAATAGGCAGAAACCCACTTTTGGCACACTTCTTGCTTCATTCTTGATGACCGCTCCTCAGTGGAGAGAGACATCTACTTTTTTGTGCCACCCTCAATCCCTTCCGTATGAAACTCTTAGGTTGCTTAGGCCTGCTCCTCTTCGGCGGCATCTTAGTGATTGCCGTCTTCTTAAGAAGCCTCTATGACTTTGCATTGACCGCATTGGGCCTCAAGCCCTCTTCATCTCAAACAGCCGGCCAACAAGGCCAAACTCCCCATCACCACTCCTCCCGGCGCGACACCTCATCAGCGAGTGGCACGGCTGCCAATGGGCACACCGGCCAGCAAAAAGAAAAAAAATCTTTGAGAAGAGCGACAACGAATATGTCGACTTCGTCGATTTGCCCTAACTTTCTGATTCCCTTTTCACCTCCCTACAAAAAACTCTGTCCACGTGCCCGTTGTCTACCTCAACCGCCACACTTCCCTGCCCCCTCTACATCGGTTCAACCCCTTTGGGTTTCGGTCTCATCCAGGCCGAAACCGGTTTTTCGCAGGGCATTTCAATCCGCATTTGTCCACCATTCTGCTCGTGCTGGAAGGTCGTCTGCGCATCTCGGGTCCGAACATCGGAACGCAGGTGGTGGACAAGAACGAAATGTACATCGTCCCCTTAGGGACAGAACACGAAGTCACGGCCATAGAGCCTACGCGCGCGCTTCGGCTCTACCTGATAGGCAACAAACTGGAGTTTTGCGGGCGGGTGATGAACGAAGAACTCATCTTGCGGGCGAAGACCAAGCGCAACAAGCCCACCACCCTGCCGCTGCTTCCCGTGGTGCGAAAATTTGCCGACCTGATGGTCGCCTACATCCAAGACGGTCTTTTGTGCTGCGACATTCACCAGCTGAAACAGCAGGAATTTGCCTCCATTTTGCAAGCCTACTACAAGAAGATTGTGCTGTCGAAATTCCTTGTGCCGCTCTATCTCACGTCCAATTCTTTCATGGAGGAAGTGCTGACCATGGCGGCCGAATTGCTGACGGTGGACGAGATGGCCGCTCGTCTGGACATGCCGCGCTCGGAGTTTGTGCACTTGTTTGCGCTCCACTTCAAAGAGCCCCACGGCAAATGGCTGACACGCAACAAGGCCGGCGCCCTCTACAAGACTCTGCGCAACAGTTCGCTGTCTCTGTCCGAGATTGCGCGTTTGCTCCGTTTCTCCTCTCAGCAGCACATGAACACGTTTTGCCGCGTGCATTTAGGTTGCACCCCGCGCCAAGTCATCGATGGTTTTGTGCCGGATGCCTTTGCAGAAAAGGAGGAGGAGAACGTCCGCAACGAACTCTGACAGCCCATCCATCTACCAGTTCACTCATCCACCGACATAACATTTGAATAATACTTTAATTGCAATCCTCCCTATATGACACAAGACGAGAAGTGGCAAATGCAGTATGATCAGGTGAAGACCTTTATGGAGGTCAATCACCGCCGTCCCTCTAAGTATAAACCAGAAGAACTGCGGTTGTTCAACTGGTTCAAACACACCAAGAAAATGATTGCCAAAGGGGATTATCATCCCGACAGGATTGAAAAATTTGCTCTACTCGTAGAGATGGCGCTAAAATATCGCCGGAAGAATCAATACGAATAGTGAGTTGCCTTGGAAACCCCGTTCTTCCTCCAAAGAGTAGGAAAATAGGCATCGTCACTTATCACTCCACCACATGAAACTCTACTTTCTCGGCACCGGCACTTCTTCGGGCGTACCCCAGATGGGATGCCATTGCTCGGTGTGTCGTTCAGCCGACCCACACGACAAGCGCACGCGCACTTCGGCCCTCGTCGAAACCGACGACCATCGGCTCATCCTCATCGACTGTGGTCCGGACTTTCGGCAGCAAATGCTCCGTTTTTTGGAGGCACACCCCTATGCGCCCGACACGACCCTGCCCTACCACTACCAAAACGTGGCCGAGATGACCGACGAGCAGGCCAAAGCCGCAGGGCTGCACGAAGCACCGCGCTATGACTATGCCCTTCCTGCGATTGATGCAGTGCTGGTGACGCACGAACATTTCGACCACGTCGGCGGCTTGGACGATTTACGGCCGTTTTCGATTTTTCAACCCATCGAGATTTGCGCCGAAGCGAGAGTGGCTGCCCCTATCCTCCGCAATATGTTCTACTGCTTCCGAGAGAAGCGCTATCCGGGCTCGCCCCACTTGGTGATGCGTGAGATTTCGCCTGCCACTCCTTTCAGCATCGGCACTACGCAGATTATCCCCATTCGCGTGATGCACGGGAAGCTTCCCATCGTGGGCTATCGCATCGGCGACTTGGCCTACCTCACCGACATGAGTACGCTGCCCGACACTGAGCGTCACAAATTGGCCGGCGTGCGCACAATGGTGGTCAACGCTTTGCGCCACGAAGCCCATCCCACCCACCAGAACCTGCAAGAAGCCATCGCTTTCGCCCGAAGTGTCGGTGCGGCACACACCTACTTTGTGCATATGAGCCATGGAGCCGGCACACAGGCCGAAGCCGACCGCACGCTCCCCCACGGAATGACCTATGCCTACGATGGGCTGGAAATAGACCTATAGAAAATCTCCCCACTTCCTTGTGCAACTCTATCTTGCACAGAGAAGTGGGGAGATTTTGTCTTCGGATGGGCGCTTTCCTCAGAAGCGGGCGGTGGCCTGCACGTCGAAGACGTTGTAGCGGCGGTCGGCTCCGGAAGTCGCCGCCGAGCGGTCGTAGGTGTGGGTGTAGTTGAACTGCATCATGAAGTGTGTGTTGAACCAATAGGAAGCGCTCAGCCCCCAGTCCGTTTTGAGACTGTTCCACGTGCGGGCATTGTCGCGGTAGCAATCCCAACGCCCATAGACCTTCAGGCCGGGCACGGCCTTGATGTTGCCTCCGGCCATAGCATACCAACCATCGCTGCGGTTGGAGGCGTCCAATATGGCTTGCGCGGCGGCAGGAGTGGCGGCTTTCATGGCCGCTTCAGTGGCGGCATAGGTAGCCCCCACGCTGTGGACATATTCGCCACGAAACATCCAATCGGCCTCGTAGCTCAAGCCCAAACCATAGCGTTTGCGATTGACACTGACGGCCGTGTTTTCTCATCGGTGGAGCGGCCATCCCATCCAAAGGCTGCAATGTGCAGGTTTTTCACCGGGCTGATCCAAAGTCCTCCCACGAGATCTTTGTGATTGTTGTAATCTTTGTGGTTGCCACCCTGTCCGTTGAATACTCCGACATGATAGTGAAGAAGGGTGTGCCCATCGGCCATCGGAAGGAGGTCGCCGTTGAGCTGTACGCCCAAATCGCGACACCCTGTCGGGCGCTCGCCGAGACGATCGGTGAGTCCTTGTAGTTTGGTGGCTACTTGCGAAAAACTTCCCATCTCAAGTTTGATGGGGGCAATAGGGCTGTCGAAACCGAAGGCGCGATTGAACTGTCCGAATTTGAGACGCACAAACTTGAACTTCTCCCACTGCAGATAGGCATCATGAATGCGCGGTCCACGATCGATGCCGGGCGCACCGGCCATCTCAAACTGAACAAAATAAGCCAAGTTTTGCCAAGCCTGTCCATTGACAATCAGACGCAAATAGCGCGTTTCAAAACTACTATGAGCGGCAAGACCTTTCTGATCACTATAAGCGTAGCGCCCCCGTAACATAGCCACTAAATTTGACGGTGGGCTGAAACTCTCCCAGGGCCTTGGGGGCAAACTGCGCGAGAGAGATGGCAGGGGACGAGCTGTTGCGCGCATCCGGTGCGGGCGAAATCTCTTCTGCGGAGTCGGAGGAGATAGAGGATGCAGACGACACCATATTATCATTGCCCCATAGGTTGCTTGTGCAAAGCAAAAGGCTGGAAAGAAAAAGAGTTTTTTGATTCATACGAGGATTCATGTGAAATAATTTTGTACGGTTTATCTTCTGCAAAATTAGAAAAAAAACGCAAAGTGAGGGCGAGAAAGCGCGAAAATGAAAAGTCTATCTTCAAAAAAGTCATCAAACCCTCGCTAAATTCAATTTTTCTATTTATTTTTGCAGCAAATACAAACCTTTATTCTATCAAGTAAGCATGGAAATGGAAGAACTCCTTGACAAGCCCTATGTGATTGGTTTAGACATGGGCGGAACAAATTCAGTATTCGGTATTGTAGACCAGCGCGGCACAATTCTTGCGCAAACGGCCATCAAGACCAAAGCCTACCCCGATGTGAAAGACTACGTGGCAGCGGCTGTTGAAGCCCTGCAACCCGCCCTTGACGTGGTGGGCGGCATTGAGAAAGTGCGCGGTATGGGCATCGGCGCTCCCAATGGAAACTTTTATAATGGCACCATTGAGTATGCCGCCAACCTCATTTGGCAGGGCGTAGTGCCGATTGCCGAACTCTTTGAAGAAGCACTGGGCGTCCCTTGCCGCGTCACCAACGACGCCAATGCCGCCGCAATGGGTGAAATGACCTATGGCGTGGCTCGCGGTATGAAAAAAACTTCATCATGATTACCCTCGGCACCGGCGTGGGCTCGGGCATCGTAGTGGATGGACACATCGTCTATGGTTCGGACGGCTTTGCCGGCGAATTGGGAGCACTTTGTGGTGGACCACTCCGAAGCCGGACGCCAATGCGGTTGCGGACGCCACGGCTGCTTGGAGACCTACTGCTCGGCAACGGGTGTGGCACGTACGGCGCGCGAAATCCTCTCGCGCAGCGATGACCCCTCTCCCTTGCGAGAACTCGATCCCGAAAGCATCACCTCGTTTGATGTGTTCCAAGCGGCAGAAAAGGGCGACAAGTTGGCCCGTGAGATTTTTGAATTTACCGGTGAGCTCCTCGGCCGCAGTTGTGCCGACTTTGCGACGTTCAACACACCGGAAGCGTTTGTCTTCTTCGGTGGTTTGGCCAAAGCGGGCGACTACATCATGGAGCCCATCCGTCGCGCCTATGACGAGCATGTGCTGAACATCTTCAAAGGCAAAGCCAAACTCTTGGTGTCGACTCTCAAAGGCGCAGAAGCCGCGGTGCTCGGTGCTTCGGCTCTCGGCTGGGAGTAGTCCCCCGGCTTTCACTCTGAAAAATACAGAGGCAGGCTTCGGCAGCATCGTTGCTCCCGAAGCCTGCACTTTTTGTCGTCCCTCTTCTGCCTGCCTGCGACTAAGATTGAGACGGAAGACGGCTACGGTGAATCTTGAGTATCCTTTATAGCGACAAACACAAGATTATTCGTTTTGCTGCAAGGTCTACTTATCAAATCAGAACAGCAGAGAATAGAGAAAATACGAAAAAGTTTTGGGGATTTTCTTGAAAATGTTGTATCTTTGCACCACCAAAGACGAACGAAAGTGAACAAAGGCAATGATGATGGGGCGACATTTTTTATGTTATCCTCTACAAATCAACTCATTAAGATGAACAAGCATTGTTCATCGCATTTTGATTATGCGTCCGCACTTCGGGAGAAATCCGCCCGTAGCCGCGGACTTTCGTCTTTTATGGCCTTTCTCTCGTTTTTTTCGTGAGCTTCTTTCGTTACCACTCTTCGGCTGCAATTCTTTCGTTACAACAATAAACAATTTAAATAACAACTCACATTAGAGCTATGAACTTTACCTTATTTGTCACCGCTTTGCTGACAGGTCTCGGGTTTGTCGGACTTGTGACGGTGCTGGCGCGACTGCTGGCTCCTCGCAGTTTCAACCCGCAGAAAGAGGATCCGTTCGAATGTGGTATTCCAACGCGCGGCCGCTCCTGGATGCAGTTTCGCGTGGGCTACTATCTCTTCGCCATCCTCTTCCTGATGTTCGATGTGGAAACGATGTTCCTCTTCCCTTGGGCCGTCGTGATGAAGACGCTGGGTAGCGCCGCACTTCTAAGCATCGCTTTCTTCTTGTTCATCTTAGTTCTGGGCCTTGCTTATGCCTGGAAGAAAGGAGCGTTGGAATGGCAATAAAGAAATCTCCTGTCATCAACAATATCCCCTACGAAGAATTTCAAGACAACGAAACGCTTGAAAAGCTCGTTGAGGAACTCAACCAAAATGGTGTGGGCGTGATGGTCGGCAGCCTCGACACCCTCATCGACTGGGGGCGTAGCAATTCACTCTGGCCGCTCACCTTTGCCACGAGTTGCTGCGGCATCGAGTTTATGGCTGTGGCTGCTGCACGCTATGACATGGCACGTTTCGGTTTTGAAGTGACGCGCAACAGCCCTCGCCAAGCCGACGTGATTTTGGTCAACGGCACCATCACCACCAAGATGGCGCCCGTGCTGAAGCGTCTGTACAACCAAATGGCCGATCCCAAATATGTCGTGGCCATCGGAGGTTGCGCCATCTCGGGCGGTCCTTTCACCAAGAGTTATCACGTGGTGAAGGGGTCGATAAGATCCTTCCGGTCGATGTCTACGTGCCTGGATGCCCGCCCCGTCCTGAGGCGTTCCTCTACGGGATGATGCAACTCCAGCGCAAAGTGCGCGTCGAAAACTTCTTCGGCACGACCAACCGCAAGGAAAGCGATCCTTACAAGGAAGAAATGAATGAACAGTATGTTGAACTTCTCAAACAACAGGAGGAAGCCTAATGGATTTAGAAAAAGATTTGACTCCCGCAGCCGAACAACCTGCTGCGCCTGCAGAAAGCCCCAAGGCCTCCCCTGCTCCCGCTGTTGAATCCGCGGCGGCCGCCCCCACAGCCCCGAAAGAAGAGAAGTCGGAAACCACCATAGAAGCAAAGCCTGCACCGGCTGCCACCACGGCAAAACCGGCTGCCCCACGTCCGGCAGCGGCTCGTCCGGCTCCTGCTCCTGCCCAACCTGCCGACAACAAGTTTGAGCCCGAAGTGGTGGCCCCGGCCGACCTGCACCAACGCCTGGCTGCTCTGAAAGCCGAAGGCTATGGTCTGCTCGAGAACCTCACCGCGACCGACTGGGGCGAAGAGGGAATGGGCGTGATTTACTCTCTCGCCAATCCCGAAACCTTCAAGATGGCACACGTCAAAGTGGTGGCCGAAGACAAAGAGACGCCCTGTCTCGACAGCGTTTCGGACCTTTGGGAGATTGCCAACATCTACGAGCGCGAAGCCTATGACTTCTACGGCATCATCTTCCTCAACCACCCCGATCTGCGCCGCATTTTTCCTCCGCGAAGACTGGAAAGGCTATCCTTTCCGCAAGAACTATGACGAAAGCGAAAATCCCTGAAATCCCCGAAGGCGATGAACCCATTTCGGACCTTGCCGTAAAGTATACGCGCAAAGAAGACGGCACGCTCCACAAGGAAGAAACGCCGCTATTTGCTGAGGATGATTATGTCATCAACCTTGGTCCTCAGCACCCCTCCACCCACGGAGTGTTGCACTTCCGCACCCGTTTGGAAGGTGAAATCATCACCAAACTCGACCCACACCTCGGTTATATACACCGTGGTATAGAGAAGATCAGCGAACAGCTCACCTATCCGCAGACTCTCGCCCTCACCGACCGCATGGACTACTTGGGCGCTATGCAAAGCCGTCATGCACTCTGTGCTTGTATTGAAAAGGGGACTGGGCGTGGAAGTGAGCGACCGCGTACAAGTAATTCGCACCATCATGGACGAATTGCAGCGCATCGACTCTCACATCCTCTTTTTCTCCTGCCTTTGTCAAGACTTGGGGGCGACAACGGCTTTCCTCTATGGATTCCGCGACCGCGAGAAAATTCTCGACATTTTTGAAGAAACCTGCGGCGGCCGCCTCATCATCAACTACAACATGATTGGTGGTCTGGCGCACGACTTGCATCCCAACTTCCAGCGTCGCGTCAAGGAATTTATTCCCATGATGCGCGAAAACCTGAAAGAATATGACGATATCTTCACAGGCAACGTCATCTTCCGTAATCGTTCCATCGGTGTGGGAACGCTCAGCAAGGAGCAAGTGATTTCCTATGGTTGCACTGGTCCTACGGGACGTGCTTCGGGTTGGCACAACGACCTGCGCAAGCATCGTCCTTATGCAGCCTACGACCGCGTCAACTTCAACGAAGTGGTGCGCACCGAAGGCGACAGCCATGCCCGCTACTTGGTGCGTTTGGACGAGATCCGCGAGTCGCTCTCGATCATCGAACAGCTCATCGACAACATCCCCGAAGGCAACTATGCCGAAAAGATGAAGCCCATCCTCAAGATTCCTGCGGGCACTTACTACCACGCTGTGGAAGGGAGTCGCGGACTCTTTGGTGTGCACATCGAGAGCAAAGGCGACAAGATGCCCTACCGTCTGCACTACCGCGCCACGGGACTGCCCTTGGTGGCCGTGATGGACACGGCTTGCTCTGGCAACATGATTGCCGACTTGATTACAATCGGTGGTACGGTCGACTACGTTGTACCCGACATTGATCGATAATCACGTTCGTCCTCTCAAGACACTAAAAAGTTTACAATTTTTCCAGACTACTGGTTTACCAAATCTCAAATAATATGTTTGACTTTTCAGTCGTAACGTCATGGCTGCATGGTGTACTTTCGGGTGCTATCGGCGACAGCTGTGCTGTGCTGGTGGAGAGTGTGTTGGTGGCACTGGCCATCGTCACAGTCTATGCCATCTTGGCGATGATTATGATTTATGCGGAGCGCAAAGTGTGTGCTGCTTTCCAATGTCGCATCGGTCCCGACCGCGTGGGTAAATGGGGCTGGTTGCAGGTCATCAGCGATGTGCTGAAGATGATGACCAAAGAGGTCATCAACCTCCGCAAGACCGACCATTTCCTTCACAAACTTGCCCCGTTTTTAGTGGTAACGGCTTCGATGACCACTTTTGCTTGTCTGCCTTGGAACAAGGGAGCACAAATCATCGACTTCAACGTCGGCGTTTTCTTCTTCCTTGCCGTGGGTAGTATCGGCGTAGTGGGCATTTTGCTCGCCGGTTGGTCGTCCAACAACAAATATGCTCTCATCGGTGCTATGCGCTCGGGCGCACAAATCATCTCCTATGAGCTCTCCATCGGTATGGTGATGCTCACGATGATTGCCCTCACCGGCACGATGAGTTTTTTTCTGAAATCTGCCAACAACAAGCCGTCGAGGGTTGGAATATTTTCCGTGGGCATATCATTGCCATTCCCGCCTTTGTGGTCTACCTCATTGCGGGTAATGCCGAGTGCAACCGCGGTCCGTTTGACCTCCCGGAGAGTGAAAGCGAACTCACTGCCGGCTACCACACGGAATACTCGGGTATGGATTTCGGCTACTACTATCTGGCCGAATACCTCAACATTGTGGTATGCGCCGGTATGGCCAGCACCATATTCTTGGGCGGCTGGGCTCCCTTCGTTGTCCCCGGATTTGACGGTTTCAATGAGGTGATGACGATGATTCCCGGCTTTATCTGGTTCCTCGGCAAAACGTTCTTTGTCGTGGCGCTCCTCCTTTGGGAACGTTGGACTTTCCCCCGCTTGCGTATCGACCAAATTCTTACGCTCGAATGGAAATATCTCATCCCCATCTCCATGGCACTCCTCGTGGGTATGGCGCTGCTGGTCAGCTTCGGTCTTACTTTCTAACCTCCTCCTAAACACAAAGAAATTATGGAACAAAACAATTATTTCGCAGGCTTGATAGGAGGAATTAAGAGTTTGTGCACCGGTCTGAAAGTGACCATGCGCGAATTCTGGACTCCTAAAATCACCGAGCGCTATCCCGAAAACCGCAAGGAGAACAAGATGTTCGACCGCTTTCGCGGCCAACTCATCCTTCCTCACAACGAACTCAACGAACACAAGTGTGTGGGTTGCGGTGTTTGTCAAATGGTGTGCCCCAACGACACCATCATCATCGAAACCGAAATGGTGGAAACCGAAGAGGGCAAGAAAAAGAAGATTCTCAAGAACCACATTTACGACCACGGCAAGTGCATGTACTGCATGCTCTGCGTGACCAGTTGCCCGCATGGTGCATTGGACTTCGACAACGAATTTGAATATGCCGTTTTCGATCGTGCCAAGCTCGTCAAGCACCTCAATCATCCTGGTTCTAAGTGTCAACCCAAAAGTAATGCCCAAATAGAAAAACAATGAACGCTTACAATATAATGTTTGTCATCTTGGCCGTGCTGATTCTCTGCTCTTCCGTTGCCACAGTGGTCACCAAGAGCATCATTCGCGCTGCCACCTATCTGCTTTTTGTGCTTTTGGGCACTGCAGGGCTCTATTTCCTCCTCGGCTACACTTTCCTTGGGTCTGTTCAGACAATGGTTTATGCCGGAGGCATCATCGTGCTTTACGTTTTCTCCATTCTGCTCACCAGTGGGCAACAAGAAAAACTGAGTCAGAACTCTGCCCTCAAAACCCTTGCGGCCATCTTGCTGAGTTTGGCTGGTTTTGGTGTCGTTGTCGGCATTTTCTGGGCTCATGGTTTCATCGGTGCCGAGACGCTCAGTGCACCTTCCGAAGCCGCCACTCCCTCGATGAAGGAAATCGGTGACTATATGCTTTCGACGGGTCGTCACGGCTATCTGCTCCCCTTCGAAGCCGTTTCGGTATTGCTGCTGGCCTGCATCGTGGGTGGTCTGCTCATTGCTCGGAAACGATAATCGCCCCTAAAACCAAACAGAATTATGATACAGATAGAATATTTCCTCGTTATCGCCGCTTTCATGATGTTTGCCGGGGTCTATGGTTTTCTGACCCGCAAGAGCACTTTTGGCCATCCCTACTGAGCATTGAACTGATGCTCAACGCTGCCGACATCAATTTTGCGGTCTTCAATCGCTTGCTCCACCCTGCCGGACATGAGGGCTTGTTCTTTGCCATTTTTGCCATTGCTATTGCAGCTGCCGAAAGTGCCATTGCCATTGCCATTATGATCAACATTTACCGCCAGTTGCAAAACATCTCTGTCGACAAACTCACAAAGATGAAATGGTAACATTCAAAGAAAATTAGCACAATGGATTATACAATCTTTATCCTCTTATTGCCCCTCTTCTCTTTCCTCCTTATCGGTGTGGTCGATATGGACATCACGAAGACAGGGACGAGTGTGGAGTCACAAGGTGGCGGGATTGATTGGCACAACCTCTTTGGCCATCGTTACCGTTCTTTCCTATCTCACGGCCTACCAGTATTTCACGGCTGAACGCCTCGCCGATGGCACATTCCCTACGATTGTACCCTACAACATCACGTGGTTGCCACTCGGTTCGCTTCATTTCGACTTGGGCATCTTGCTCGATCCCATTTCCGTGATGATGCTGATCGTGATTTCCACCGTTTCGCTCATGGTACACCTCTATTCGTTCGGCTATATGCATGGCGAACGTGGTTTCCAACGCTATTATGCTTATCTTAGCCTCTTCACGATGTCGATGCTCGGACTCGTACTCTCTACCAACATCTTCCAAATGTATCTCTTCTGGGAGTTGGTGGGTGTTTCGTCCTACCTGCTCATCGGCTTCTATTACACCACGGCTCCGGCTATCGCTGCCTCTAAAAAGGCATTCATCGTGACCCGCTTTGCCGATATGTTCTTCTTGGTCGGCATTTTTGGTATTTGGCTATTTTGCTCACTCTTTTCAATTTCTCATTCGCCGGTACAGTGCAGATGGGCGAAGGAGCAGCAGCTTTCATCCCCGTTGCTATCAGCAAAGAGGTTGCCGCTGCCGGTTTCCTCATTCCCAGCGCCTTGGTACTGATGTTCATCGGCGGCGCGGGTAAGAGTGCCATGTTCCCCCTCCACATTTGGCTCCCCGATGCTATGGAAGGCCCAACTCCAGTTTCGGCGTTGATTCACGCCGCTACGATGGTCGTGGCCGGTGTATTCCAAATCGCCCGCATGTTCCCCCATGTGGATGGAATATGCTCCCGACAGCCTCTCTATCGTGGTATGGATAGGTGCTTTCACCGCTTTCTATGCCGCTGCCGTGGCTTGTGCCCAAAGCGACATCAAGCGCGTACTGGCATTCTCCACCATTTCGCAAATCGCCTTTATGATGGTGGCACTGGGTGCTTGTCTGCCCGGACACCATGGAGCAACAATCGACAATCATGCTTCGTTGGGCTACATGGCTTCTATGTTCCACCTCTTCACCCACGCCATGTTCAAGGCCTGCTTGTTCCTCGGCGCCGGTGCCATCATCCACGCTGTCCACAGCAATGAGATGAGCATGATGGGTGGTCTGCGCAAGTACATGCCCATTACCCACATCACCTTCTTGGTGAGCTGTTTGGCGATTGCGGGTATTCCCGGCTTGAGCGGTTTCTTCTCGAAAGACGAAATCATCACCGCCTGCTTCGAATACAGCCCCGTGCTCGGTTGGTGGATGACAGGAGTCGCTGCCATGACCGCATTCTATATGTTCCGCTTGTATTATGGTATCTTCTGGGGTACGGAAAACGTGGAAGCTCATGCCCACCACACTCCTCACGAAGCCCCTTGGACGATGACGCTTCCTCTCATTATTCTCACCGTCATCACCCTCGGTGCCGGCTGGTTGCCCTTCGGTCACTTTGTGAGTGCCAGCGGCGAAGCCTATGACATCCATCTGAATGCGCAAGTCGCCATCACCAGCAGCGTGATTGCCATCATCAGCATTGGTTTGGCAACGTGGATTTTTGCGGGAAAGAAGCAGCCCATCGCCGAAAAGATGTATGCGGCCGCACCCCGACTCCACCATTGGGCTTACAAGCGTTTCTACCTCGATGAGGTTTATCAATTTGTAACGCACAGAATTATCTTCAAGCGCATTTCTACCCCCATCGCTTGGTTCGACCGCCACATCATTGATGGTTTCTTCGATTTCTTGGCTTGGGGAACCCACCGCCTTTCAGCGCTCATCAAAGACCTGCAAAGTGGAAGTGTTCAAAAATACGCTTTTGTGTTCCTCCTTGGTGCGCTCATCCTCTTACTCATCATGATTTTCTAAATCCAACAATATGAATTTTCTCTCGATATTCGTAATCATTCCCTTGGTGATGTTGCTGGGTCTTTGGTTGTCCCGCAGCCTCAACCAAGTGCGAGGTGTGATGGTAGCAGGTAGCACCGCCCTTTTGGCACTCTCCGTCTATCTCGTTTTCGCGTTCCTCGACGCACGCGCTGCTGACCCCACCAGCGAAATGCTTTTCGTCAGCAGCGTGGAGTGGTTCCCTCCCTTCACATCAACTACACCGTCGGTGTCGACGGCATCAGCGTAGCGATGTTGTTGCTCTCGGCCATCATCGTCTTCACGGGAACTTTTGCCTCTTGGCAACTCAAACCGCTCACCAAAGAATACTTCCTTTGGTTCACCCTTCTCTCTATGGGTGTGTTCGGCTTCTTTATCACCATCGACATGTTCGCCATGTTCATGTTCTACGAAATTGCCCTTATTCCTATGTATCTCCTCATCGGAGTTTGGGGTTCCGGCAAAAAGGAATATGCGGCCATGAAGCTCACCCTTATGCTCATGGGTGGTTCAGCCTTCTTGATGTGTGGTATTTTCGGCATCTTCTATGGTGCAGGTGGACAAACGATGAACATCATCGATATTGCCAACCACACCCATGGCGCTCATGCCATCGCTTCAGGCTGGCAGATGCTTTGGTTCCCCATGACCTTTGTCGGTTTTGGTATCCTCGGTGCGTTGTTCCCCTTCCACACCTGGTCACCCGACGGTCACGCTTCGGCTCCGACAGCAGTGTCCATGCTTCACGCCGGCGTATTGATGAAGCTCGGTGGCTACGGTTGTTTCCGTATCGCTATGTATCTGCTTCCTGAGGCAGCCAACGAACTCAGTTGGATTTTCCTCGTGCTCACCGGTATTTCTGTGGTCTATGGTGCTTTCTCAGCCTGCGTACAAACCGACCTCAAGTACATCAACGCCTACTCTTCCGTGTCCCACTGCGGTCTGGTGCTCTTTGCCATCTGCATGAACACCACCACCGCCAGCACAGGAGCCATCCTTCAGATGCTCTCTCATGGATTGATGACCGCCCTCTTCTTTGCGCTCATCGGCTTCATCTATGGGCGCACCCACACCCGCGACATCCGCGAGTTGGCAGGTCTGATGAAGATTATGCCCTTCCTCGCCGTCTGCTACGTCATTGCCGGTTTGGCCAACCTCGGTCTGCCCGGTCTCTCCGGTTTCATTGCCGAAATGACCATCTTCGTGGGTTCGTTTGAGAACACCGGTACGTTCTACACCACCATGACCATCATTGCCTGTACCTCAATCGTCATCACGGCAGTCTACATCCTTCGCTTGGTCGGCAAGATTCTCTATGGTGTCCCCACCAACGAGCATCATCTCCAACTGACCGATGCCACCTGGGACGAACGTTTCTCGGTCATCTGCCTCATCCTCGCCGTTGCTGGTTTGGGACTTGCGCCTTTCTGGGTGAGCAATATGATTGAAACCGGCGTTGCCCCCATCATCAATCACATCCACAGCGCAGGCAGTCTGTTGCAAAGCGCCAGCAACCCATTCTTGTAATCTCCCTAATTCCACCAAACATTCACTAACATGGATTATTCTCAGTTTCTCAGTATGCAAGCTGAACTCTCTCTGTTGGCGGTGATCGTCATTCTCTTTGTGGCCGACCTCTTCATGTGTGCCGACCGCAAGGGTGGCAAGGGAGTCTACAACACCCCATTGCCCGTCATCCTACTTGCTGTTCACACGCTCCTCAACTTTCTCCCCGCTTGTCCCGTCACCGGCGCTTGTCGTATGACTTTCGGTGAGGCATTCGGCGGAATGTACGTGGCCACACAGATGGGAGTTATCGTCAAGACCGTGCTCAACGTGGGCACCATCGTGGCCTTCTTGATGGCTCACAAATGGCTTTCGCGCGAAGAAAATCTCGTCAAGCAAGGAGAGTTCTACCTCGTCACCCTCTTCACCCTTTTTGGGGATGTACTTTATGATTTCGAGCGGTCACTTCCTGATGTTCTTCATCGGTCTCGAACTCGCCTCCGTGCCCATGGCGGCCATCGTGGCGTTCGACAAGCACCGCTACGAAAGCGCAGAAGCCGCGGCCAAGTTCATCTTGCTCGCCCTCTTCTCCGCTGCCCTCCTGCTCTATGGCATTTCCTTTGTCTACGGTGGAGCCGGAACCCTCTATTTTGATGCCGTTGGCAGTCATGCCGTGGCCGGACAGCCCTACGCGATTTTGGGATTGTTACTCTTCCTCACCGGGATGGGCTTCAAAATCTCCCTCGTCCCCTTCCACCTTTGGACGGCCGACACCTACGAAGGTGCTCCCACCACCGTGACCGGCTATTTGAGCGTCATCTCCAAGGGCAGTGCTGCCTTTGTGCTGTTCACCATCCTCATCAAAGTGTTCCCCTCTTTGGTGAATGAATGGAACACGGCCTTCGTTTGGCTCATCATTGCCTCCATCACCGTGGCCAACCTCTTCGCCCTTCGTCAGAAGAATTTGAAGCGTTTCATGGCTTTCTCGGCCATCTCTCAAGCCGGCTACCTCGTGCTGGCCATTATGGATGGCACCGCACAAGGCATGACCGCACTGGTGTTTTACCTGCTCGTCTACATGGCGGCCAACCTCGGTGCATTTGCCGTAATGAATGTCATTGAACAAAACAGTGGTAAGATAGGCATGGACGACTACAACGGTTTTGTACAAAACCAATCCCCGCTTGGCCTTCCTCATGACGCTCTGCCTCTTCTCTTTGGCCGGTATTCCTCCCTTCGCCGGTTTCTTCTCGAAGTTCTTCGTGTTCATGGCGGCCTTCAAGGCCGGATGGCACTGGGTGGTACTCGTAGCGTTGATTAACACCGTTATCTCGCTCTACTACTATCTGCTCATCGTCAAAGCTATGTACATCAACCCCAACGACACCCCCATCGCCACCTTTAAGAGCGACTGCTATTCTCGTACCGCCCTCTTTATCTGCGTGGCCGGCGTACTCTTGTTGGGCATCATCGGCGGTTTCTACAACTACATCGACCGGTTTGCTTTCGGGCTCGACCATCTCTTCGTCAGCCTATAAGCCTCCGCTCATATCTTTGATAAGGAGACAATGCTCTGTTTCTCTCACAGAGAGGAGCGCGCGTTGTCTCCTTTTTTATGCAATTCTCATGGCAATAACCCAAATTTCCCCCTCGCGCCAATTCTCCCATCGCGAGATTTTGACCATAGCCTTCCCCATCTTGCTCAGTTCGCTCGTCGAGCAGATTGTGGGCATGACCGACACCGCCTTTTTGGGGCGTGTGGGCGAAATCGAACTCGGAGCTTCGGCCTTGGGCGGCATCTTCTTCATCTCCGTCTTCATGCTCATTTGGGGGTTTTGCTCAGGCGCACAGATTTTTGATGGGACGCCGCAATGGAGAACAAAACTTTGCCGACATCGGCACCGTCTTCTACCACAGCCTCGGCTTTCTGCTCCTGCTCTCCACGCTGATTCTCATCGCCACCCTCCTCTTTGCCCCCACTGTGCTGCGGCTCATCATCTCTTCGCCCGAAGTGTGCGAGGCCGCGTGGGACTATCTCTACTGGCGCATTCTGGGCATCCACTTCACCATGGTGGCCTCACTGTTCCGCGCCTTCTATGTCGCCACCACCCGTACCGGTGTGCTGCAACTCAACTCGGTGGTCATGGTGGCGTGCAACGTCCTCTTCGACTATCTCCTCATCTTCGGTCACTGGGGATTTCCTGAACTGGGCATTGCCGGTGCCGCCATCGCGTCGAGCTTGTCGAGTGCATTTTCCATGCTCTTCTTCATCGTCTACACCCTCTGGCGGGGCGATGCTGCGCGCTATGCCCTCAATCGCCTGCCCCGCTTCCGTCCCCGCCTGTTGGGCAAGATGCTCAATGTGAGCGTGTGGATGATGGTGCAGAGCTTCCTCTCTCTCTCCACGTGGTTCATGTTCTTCATCGCTATCGAACACCTCGGTTCGCGCGAACTTGCCGTGACCAACGTGATGCGCTCCATCTCGGGCTTCACCTATATGAGCCTTATGGCCTTTGCTTCGACCGCCTCCACCCTTACTTCCAACCTCATCGGTGCCGGCGACTTCTCTGCCGTACGCCCCATGATTGGGCGCGTTGTCCGCCTCGCGGCCTATCTGCTCATCCCCACGTGGGTGATTATCTGCCTTTTCCCGGCTGCCGTGCTCAGCATCTTCACCAACGATGCCACGCTCATTGCCGCCGGTATCGTCCCCTTGTGGGTGCTAGGGTCGAGCTATCTCTTTCAGATTCCGGCGCAAATCCTCTTTATGAGCGTCTCCGGCACGGGCAATACCCGCACGGCTCTATGGGTAGAAATCTTCTCCCTCATCATCTACTGCACCTTCGTGTGGGGGATGGTGCTCCAACTTCGCTGCAACCTTGCCGTCGCCTGGACCTCAGAAATCATCTACGCTTTCTTCATCCTGCTCCCCTCCTATGCCTATATGCGCTGGGGCAAGTGGCACCGCAAGCAGATTTGAGCCATCGCGCACGCCCTTTTCCGGCTTTCCTTTGCCCATTCCGCGCAAAAAGTCGTATTTTTGCACGCACAACTCCCATCGTCTCAACACTGAAAATTACCCCTTATGTTCGATAATCTCAGCGAAAGACTCGAGCGGTCTTTCAAAAATCCTCAAAGGTGAAGGCCGCATCACCGAAATCAACGTGGCCGAAACCCTCAAAGACGTGCGGCGTGCCCTCCTTGACGCCGACGTCAACTACAAAGTGGCCAAGAGTTTCACCGACACCGTCAAGCAAAAAGCACTCGGACAAAACGTGCTCACTGCCGTGAAGCCTTCGCAACTCATGGTCAAGATTGTGCACGACGAATTGGCCGCGTTGATGGGTGGAGAAGCTGCCGACCTCCATTTGGAGCACCGGCCTTCCGTCATCCTCATGGCCGGCCTTAACGGTGCGGGTAAGACCACCCTTTCGGGAAAAACTTGCCCTTTTCCTCAAAACGAAGAAGAACCGCCGACCGATTCTCGCAGCCTGCGACACCTATCGTCCTGCCGCCATCGAACAGCTCCGTGTGCTGGCTGAACAAATCGAGGTGCCCATCTTCATGAATCTCGAAGAGCGCGACCCTGTCAAAATCGCGACCGATGCCATTCAAGGAGCCAAGGCCAAAGGCTACGACACCGTCATCATCGACACCGCCGGCCGTCTCGCCATCGACGAAGCCCTGATGAGTGAAATCGCGGCCGTCAAAGCGGCCACCCAGCCCGACGAAACCCTCTTTGTCGTCGACGCCATGACAGGACAAGATGCCGTCAACACCGCCAAAGAGTTCAACTCCCGCCTCGATTTCGATGGCGTCGTCCTCACCAAACTCGACGGCGACACCCGCGGTGGTGCAGCACTCTCCATCCGCTCCGTGGTCGACAAGCCCATCAAGTTTGTCGGTATGGGCGAAAAGATGGACGCTCTCGATGTGTTCCACCCCTCCCGCATGGCCGACCGCATTCTCGGCATGGGCGACATCGTCAGCCTCGTCGAGCGCGCCCAAGAGCAATACGACGAAGAGGAGGCCCGCAAGCTGCAGCGTAAGATTCAGAAGAACCAGTTCGACTTCAACGACTTCCTCGCACAGCTCCGCCAAATCAAGAAGATGGGCAACATCAAGGACCTCGCCGCCATGATTCCCGGTGTGGGCAAAGCCATCAAGGACGTCGACATCGACGATCGCGCCATCCTCGGTGTCGAAGCCATCATCCTCTCCATGACGCCCTACGAACGCCAGCACCCCGAAGTCCTCAACGGCTCGCGCAAAGCCCGCATCGCCAAGGGGTCGGGCAAGACGGTGCAAGATGTCAACCGCCTGCTCAAGCAGTTCGACCAAACTCGCAAAATGATGAAAATGGTCTCCGGTGGAGGCCTCAAACAAATGATGGGGCGCATGCCGAAGTTTTTAGGCTGCCGCCCCACCCCCGACAGACGTTGGCACGCCGGCCTCACCGCCGTGTGCAACGTCTGTTTTTGCTTCTTCACCCTCTCCCCACCCTGTTTCCTCCTCTAAAATCCCTCACCCTATGCCTACTACCCTCATCGACGGCAAAGCCACAGCCACCCAAATTAAAGCCGAAATCGCACAACAGGTCGAAGCCCTCGTGGCCGCAGGCCATAAGCGTCCCCACCTCGCCGCCATCCTTGTGGGCAACGACGGCGGCAGCGAAACCCTACGTTCGCAATAAAGTACTCGCCTGCGAAGCCTGCGGATTTGAAAGCACCCTCATCCGTTTCGAAGACACCGTCAGTGAAGCCGAACTCCTCAGCAAAATCGACGAGCTCAACCACGATGCTCGCATCGACGGCTTCATCGTCCAGTTGCCCCTCCCCCGCCACATCGACCGCCAGAAAGTCATCGAGTCCATCGACCACCGCAAGGACGTTGACGGATTCCACCCCATCAACGTTGGCCGCCTTGCCATCGGCCTGCCCTGCTTCATCAGCGCCACCCCATTGGGCATCCTCACCCTCCTCCGGCGCTACGGCATCACCACCGCCGGCCGGAAGTGCGTCGTAGTGGGGCGCAGCAACATCGTGGGCAAACCCATGGTGCAACTCATGCTGCAGAAGGAGCACGGCAACGCCACCGTCACCTGCGTCCACTCCCACACCAAAAACCTCACTGGTGAATGCCGCGAGGCCGACATCCTCATCGCCGCCATCGGCCGCCCCGGCTACATCACGGCCGATATGGTCAAACCCGGTGCCACCGTCATCGATGTCGGCACCACCCGCGTGCCCGATGCCTCCCGCCCCTCCGGCTTCCGCCTCTCGGGCGATGTCGATTTTGAGAGCGTAGCCCCCGTGGCCGGTGCCATCACGCCCGTTCCCGGCGGTGTCGGCCCCATGACCATCTGTATGCTCATGCTCAACACCCTCGCCGCTGCACAGAAGACCTACTATCCCGACTAAACGCATGGGCAACGGCTTCCGCTTTTCAGACGTTTTCCTTCTTCGAGGAAGACACAACAAAGATTTCCATCTAAAAAGGTGGGAATCGGACGTCAACCATTTCTGAACATCTACTCAAAGGGGCAAAAGTTTTTCTCCGAAGCGTGCAAACTTCGTCAGGTCACGCGCAATCTATAAACCAAGGTTTGGTTTATATAATTCAGGTTTAGTTTATGTAATTCAAACTTTGGTTTATATAAACCAAACCTTGAATTATAGAATTTTTCTTGTCGTAGTTGACTTTCCGACATTCATAGATTACTTTGCGACTCTACCGGGAGATTTTTCCCACTCAGCCATAACTGCTATTTCATTGCTGTCCGCTAAAACTTTTGGAAAACGTCCAACCAGTAAGGAGAGGTGTGAAGGCCCGAAGTGTGTAAGCCTCTTCTCCGGATTGCCTTTCCGTTGTGGACATTACCTAAGAGAGGAGACACCGGCCGGGAAAAGAAGGAGCTACAAGCAAGAAAAAAATCCCCGAGCCACATCAGTGTGGTTCGGGGATAATGTGCGGCTTCCGACCGCCTTAAAGATTTAAGCCTCTTCGGCAGGAGCGGCAGCGGATTCAGCGGTTTCAGGAGCTTCTTCGGTGGCGGGAGCCGTGTAGAAATCTTTGTAGCCGGCTTTGGCGAGAAGGTTGTACCACTGCACGAGTTTGCGGATGTCGCTCAGGTGGACGCGGTCGCGATCCCAGGCGGGGAGGGCAATATTGTCCATGAAGTCGGTGAGCTGCGCTTCGGTAGCGGTTTTGTGAGAAAAATTCGGTGGGAGCGCCATTGAGGGCATCGCTGATGTTCTGGAAGACGAGCATGAGCGAAACGTCCTCGGCTTCGGTGTACATCGACACATCAGCGAGGGAGGTGACGCGGTCGCGTGCTCCGGCGGGAAGGCGGCGGTGGGTTTCGTCGATGGCTTCGACAATGAGGTTGCCGTTGCCACGTGCAACGAGTTTGTAGAGACCGGGCTTGCCGGCAATGGCGAGAAGGGTTTCTTGCATAATTGAGTTGTTTTGTTTCTGTTCGGAGTAGATGTTCAAAATTAATCGTAGCTAAGTAGGTGTGCAAAATTAGCGCTTTATTTCTGTTTTGCAAAGCAGTGCACCCTTTTTATGTACTTAATAAGTAGGAACACCCACTTATTGCTTGTTGAATTTGAAGTGGCGGAAGTAGCACTCCACGTCTGCACCCGAGATATTGGTGAGACGGAACGCTTTGACATTAAGGCCGCTCAGTTCGTTGCCGGTGTGGATGACGGGGTCGGTGGGCTTGTAGTGGAGGATGGAAACCGTCTTCCACGTACCGTCTTCGAGAAGGCAGTCGAGGCGGAACTTACCGGCAATCTCGTTGACGCCAAGGTTGAAGTCCATACCGGTGAGGGTGAAGGGGCGGTCGCCGACGATGGTGAATTGTGCGCCGGCCGGCCACTTGATGACCTCGTTGGAAGGGGTGATTTTGGCTTCTCCGCCGTAGAGCGAAATGGGGAGTTGACGCAGTTGCCCTACGTTGCTTTCAATGGTGAATGGCGCGTAGGCAGAGATAGGTGCGTAGCCGTGGTTTCTACAAACTCTGCTCATGAGGCGATCAAGCATCGGCATCAGGCGGAGAGTAGCAAGTTTGGTACCGGTTTGATAGGTGTGGAGTTGGTGTTTGTCCACCTCGTTCTCATACATCTGCTTGCGCAACGATTGCGCCTGACGATAAAGACTGTAGAAAGTGTAGAGGTCGTCGGGATTATAAGTGGCAGCATCAACAGCCGTAATCTGGTTCACATAGCGAGCGGCTTTACACACCACCCCACCATATTGCGCGATGAGTTTGCCCTGTACGAGCCAAGGGCGCAGCTCGTTGATGAGCCACGGATTTTTCGGTATTGTTGAGCAGGAGGTCGCAGGCGGTGCCGAGTTCAAAAACACGTTTGGGAGAGTTCTTGAACAGCCTCTCTGTCCACTTCTCCATCGGCAACAGCCTTGATGCGCTTTTCGAGGGCTTCAAGTTGTCGGCTTTCATCACGTCGGAAACCATGGCCGTTCGGACCGAGGTCTTCGTTGTAGGAAGCAAAAGTAAGTAGCGCGATAGAGTCGGAGGGCAGCAGGTCAATAATGGCACGCCGCCACGATGCTTTCCAATCGTAGTGCTTCATGTTCCACGTATAGTCGGCAATGCTGAACAGGGCTATCTTCGACGATTCGGCATACTGCATCGGATTGCTTACAAAGCCGCTCAAATCGTCGGCAATGTCCAAGCCATTACCATAGGTCGGGCCGAGGAGGATGTGGTCGCGCACAAAGTCGTTGACGGGGAAATTAAACCAAATGTAGCCCTTGCGTTTGATGCGTTGGTTAATCCATTCCATACCCTCTTTGTCGATGGTATGCACCACGGAGTTGCCCGTCCACATCACCTCTATGCCTTTGTTCAGCCCATTGCCCAGTGCGGCAAGGTAGGGGCTGTCGTTACGGCTCCAAGCGCGGTTGTACTCTGTGGGACAGAGAAGGAGGGGGGGGCAATGTCGCCATGTTTTTTGACAAACACGGAGTCGACATAGTTGAGCAAGGCAGCTTGCTTTTCGCCTTTTGCCCCTTCGCCCCAGATATCATCGAAGAAGACGGCAAAGGAGCGAATGCCGAGGCCGTACATCCGTTCGAGTTTCTGAACAAGGTTTTGGCGATCTTCGTCGTTCCACTTGATGTCCACCCCGGGGTGAATGGCCCAGTAGAAATTGACGCCCCGCAATTTCGCACGCTCGTTGAGCTCTTGCAGTTGCTGCGCTTCACGCGTGGGATAAGGATCGCGCCAGTGGTCGCGGTGATAGGGGTCGTCCTTCGGCCCATAGATGTAGACATTCATCTTGTTGTGGCCGTAGAAATCGAGTTGGCGGAGGCGGTGTTCATGGCTCCAAGGCTGTCCGTAGAAGCCCTCAATCGCCCCTCGGAAAGGCACATCCGGCCAGTCTTGGAGCGTGCACGTTTCGAGTTTGCCCTTGGCAGCCATCCGACGCAGGGTCTGCACGCCGTAGTAAAGGCCGCGCTCATCACGACCGGCAATGACGATGCCCTTAGGTCCCACGGCCATATAGTAGCCTTCGGCCTTCTCCGGCACCAGTTTTTGCACTTTGCTCACCGCCTTGTCGCCCACGACGCCGAGGGTAACGCGGAATTTGGCACGCGGCGTCAGTTCTACGCCCAATTCGCTCACAGCCGTGAGGGCATAAGAACTTGTTCGGGCGCGATCGGAAGTGATGCGCCACTGTTTGGGCGCTTCAAAGAAAGTGCCGGTGGTGGTTACGCTCTGCGGGATGGGAGATACGTTGGCCACTTGTGCCATTGCCCCCATGGTCAAGAGGGAAAAGAGTGAGAACGTTAGAAATCTTTTCTTCATGGTAATCATTTTGAGGTATTTGATGCGCAAATGTACTCAAAAATGCGCGAAAAGCCAAAAGAATGTAGTATTTTTGTCGTTGGTAAGTCGGCGCGCTGCACCCATCGGCAGGAATTCTTGAAGGCCGAACCATGCAGGCCGCATTCCTTCGCTTACTCATTCTTTCTCATTCCTAAACCGAATCTCGATATGACTTCTATTGTAGACCGCTTTCTGAAATACGTGAGTTTCGACACGCAAAGCAACGACAACAGTGACAGCTGCCCCAGTACCGACAAGCAATTTCGCCTTGCCGAATATCTCGTACAAGAACTCCAAGCCCTCGGTCTTTCCGAGGTGGAAATGGATGCGCAAGGCTATGTTTATGCCACCCTGCCCTCGAATGTAGCACACGAGGTGCCGACCATCGGCTTTATCGCACACATGGACACCAGCCCCGACTGTTCGGGAGCTAACGTCCGTCCGCGCATCGTGCGCAATTACGATGGCACAGACATTGTGCTCGATGCCGAAGCGGGCATCGTGACCCCTGTGGAGAAATTTCCCGAACTCCTCCGCCACAAAGGCGAAGACCCTCATCGTTACGGACGGACACACTCTCTTAGGTGCCGACGACAAAGCCGGCATTGCCGAAATCGTATCGGCCATGGAGCATCTCCTGTCCCATCCCGAAATCAAGCACGGCCGCATCCGTGTCGGTTTTAATCCCGACGAGGAAATCGGCCGCGGTGCCCACCGCTTCGATGTGCAGAAGTTCGATTGCGCCTGGGCCTACACGATGGACGGCAGCGAGTTGGGCGAACTCGAATATGAGAACTTCAACGCGGCCACGGCACGCATCGACATCACCGGCGTGAGCGTTCACCCCGGCTATGCCAAAGACAAGATGATCAATGCCGCCCTGCTCGCTACCGAACTGGCACGCCGCATGCCGCTGGAAGAAGTGCCCGAAAAGACCGAGGGCTACGAAGGTTTCTTTTCACCTCATCGGCATAGAAGGCGGAGTCGAAAAAGCCTCCCTCACCTACATCATCCGCGACCACGACCGCACGCGCTTTGAAGAGCGCAAGACCATGCTCCAAAGTTTGGTGCGCGGCATGAATGCCCAACTCGGGGAGGAGCGCATCCGTGTGGACATCACCGACAGTTACTACAACATGCGCGAAAAGGTAGAGCCGCAGCAGCACATCATCGACATCGCCCACGCTGCCATGCTCGAAGCCGGCATCCCCCCCACCGTTCGCCCCATCCGCGGCGGAACGGACGGTGCGCAACTCTCGTTCATGGGTTTGCCTTGTCCCAACATCTTTGCCGGCGGACTGAACTTCCACGGCCCGCACGAGTTCCTGCCCATTCCCAACCTCGAGAAGGCAGTCGAAGTGATTGTGCGCATCGCCCGTCTCACCGCCGAGCGCTACGCGGTTTCTTGAGGCAGCGCCGACGTCCCGCGGTTTCTCCTCGCGCGCGTATACACTATATATAGGTCGCGTTTTTTGCCTTCACTCCTTCACCATCCGTTGCAACCTCTTGAAAAATAACCTTTTGCGGGTGAAGGCAACCGTCCCTTTTGCCTTCACCTCCGGCAGAACCTTCGAGGACACACGGCACGATGTTGCCTTCACCCACAATCCTCTGAGGATGAACACTTTTCCAACAAAGGTGAAGGCAATGAAGGAAAAAAACAGCAACTTATAGTGTAGAGAGAATACGCGCGCGAGGCATTTTTCGGATGATTTCGGATGATTTGCACGCCCTCACTCGATCTCCTCATCCGGTCAGAAAAAACTCAGAGATAGTTTCATCTGCATGGGAGATAGAAAAAACCACCTCTGAGATAGATTTGCTTTCTTCCCATCTTCGCCCCTCTTTCTCCTCTTCGTCCTCCGAAGTGTTAAAGTTGTGTTAAACCCAAGGTCAAGTGGCGGATTTTCTGGGTGAGATGTCTATATACTATTGCCCCCCAGCGCATACAACATTTTTGCTGAAAAGATTTCATCTTTCTAATTCAAGCAACCAGGATATATTATTATTTTTCCACGACCTACTTATGAACGAAAAATTATACGCATCGGCCCTTTCCAGTTATAAGAAATGGGCTGACAACAACAAGGCAGAAGCGAAATCGGAGTTCAACGAACGTCATGCCTTGTGTGATGAGATGCAATCGTACACTAAAGAACGACTCCAGAACCTAACAGAGGACGAGTTTTTCAATCTCATTGCGCCTCTTTGGGCTATGGGAATGTGGGGAAATAAGCGGTATTACCTCGACAATGTCATTGAAAACAACGGTATGGATTTGCTCCGAGCGCAACTGGTCAACCTGTTTTACGGAAGCACCTCCATCGAGAACCGATGGGATGAGTTTCGGGAGAAGGTCAAAGGAATGGGTCCCGCCTTCATCAGTGAACTGCTGAATAAGTTCAAACCGGAGGAGTATATTCTTTGGAACAAGAAGGCGCTCATTGGGTTTATGGCTTTGGACATTCCTAACATTCCCAAATCTAATTCAGCGCTTGATGGTAAAAAGTATGCCTATCTCTCTAAGGTGGGACGCGAACTTGTGGGTTCTGCCAAGAAGCAAGGTTTTAACGAAATCGAAGATCTCCTCGCCCTAAACTACTTCATTTGGCAAGAGCTTCAGATTGTTCCCACGGATTTGGGTGTACCTTTGGAAGAGGAACCGGAAAAAGAGACAAAAAAACAAAAAGCATTCGTCCACAATGACGTGAGAGACCGCATCCGGGATATTGGTTTGTTTCTGGGTTTCAAGGCAGAAATAGAGAAGAAGATTGCCGACGGAGCGGTGGTGGATGCGCTCTGGGAAGTGTCGGTGGGCAATATGGGACGGATCACTTACGTGTTTGAGGTGCAAACGAGTGGCAGTATCGACAGCCTGTTACTCAATCTGATGAAGGCAAAGAACAATCCATCCGTCCAAGGTATTGTGGCTGTTTCTGACGCCAAGCAACTGGAGAAGATAAAGAAGGAAGCCTCTGGGTTGAAGGCAATACATGACGAACTCAAATTCTGGGACTACAACGATGTGCTGAAGGTATTTGACTCGCTTTCCAATGCCTACGAGTCTATCAACGCATTGGGGCTTGTTCCTTCCGGACTGTTCTAATGGGTAAAGAACCATAAGTCAGCGTTCAAAAATGAAAAGTCCGGTTGAAAAAACGCTTTTTTCTATCACCAATGTCGGAAGAATGTTGTAAATTTGTTCCCGATATATGGGGAAAGGGGTGAGCTATATCTGCACAGCACCTCTCCTCCTTCCATCCTCTTCGCATCAAAAACAATCAAAATACCCGCTTCAAGCTATGAAATTTGTCATCTCAAGCAGTTTGCTTTCCCACCGCCTCCAAACCCTGGGTCGTGTGATTGCTTCGAAAAACAGTATGCCCATCCTCGACAACTTCCTTTTTGACGTTGCCGACAATCATCTGACCATCACCGCCAGCGACGGCGAAATCACCCTGCGCACCACCCTCGAACTCGTGGAGAGCGATAGCAATCTCAAGTTTACCATCAACGCCCGCACCATCCAAGATGCCATCAAGGTGATTGCCGACCAGCCCATCGAATTCACCATCGACACCGCCAACTACGAAATGACCATCCACTACCAAAACGGTCATTATTCGCTCGTGGCACAAGGCGCTGACGAATATCCCTTTGTCAAAGACTTGGAAGGCGATATCTCCACCCTCACCCTCGATGCAGAGCGCATCTTCTCGAGCATCAACCGCGCGGTATTTGCGGCGGCCGACGATCCCTTGCGCCCCGTGATGAACGGTGTCTTCTTCGACTATCGCAGCGACGGCTTGGCCGTTGTGGCCTCCGACGGCCGCAAGTTGGCGTGCACCCGCCTGCTCAACGTGACCACCGAGACACCCACCTCGTTCATCCTCCACAAGAAGCCCGCCACCCTCATCAAGGGCATTCTCCAGAAGGAAGTGGGCGATGTGGTGGTGAAATTTACCAAGCGCAACGCCACCATCGAGAGTGAGAACTATCATCTCTCCTGCCGTCTCATCGAGGGGAGTTTTCCGAACTACAACAGTGTCATTCCGCAAAACAATCCCAACCTCGTCACGGTCAATCGTGCGGCCATCATTGACACGCTCAGCCGCGTTGCTGTTTCGGCCAATGCCAGCAGTCCGTTGGTGAAGCTCCACATCGAACCGGGACGCCTTTGTGCTCTCCACCCGCGACAGTGACTACAGCCGTTCGGGCGAAGAAACGTTGCTCTGCGACTATCAGGGCAACCCGATGAACATCGGTTTCAAGTGCAACCTGCTCCAAGAGTTGCTCAACAACCTGGAAGGCGAGGGAGTGGTCATCCAGTTGGCCGACCCTCTCGCGCCGGTATCATCGTGCCTGCCCAGCAGCAAGAGGACGAACACGTGCTCATGTTGCTCATGCCCATGATGCTCAACGAATAATTTGTTTCTTCCGGACCTCTATAAAAGCTACTTTCCCACCATGCTCAAAGGCAAACACATCGTGCTCGGCATCACGGGCAGCATTGCCGCCTACAAGGCTTGCACTCTGGTGCGCCTGCTCGTCAAAGCCGGTGCTGAGGTGCAAGTGGTGATGACCCCAGCCGCCAAGGAGTTTGTCACACCGCTCACCCTCTCCACCCTCAGCCGCAACGCTGTGGTGAGCGAGTTTTTCGACCGGCGTGACGGTTCGTGGCACAGCCATGTCGACCTCGGCTTGTGGGCCGACGCGATGGTCATTGCCCCAGCCACAGCCGCCACCCTCGGCAAAATGGCGCATGGTGTGGCCGACAACATGCTCATCACGACCTATCTATCGATGAAAGCCCCTGTGTTTGTCGCTCCGGCCATGGACTTGGACATGTTTAGCCACCCCTCCACGCAAGCCAATCTGGACATCTTGCGAGGATATGGGCATCAGATTATAGAGCCTACGGCCGGTGAATTGGCTTCGGCACTGGTGGGCAAAGGGCGGATGGAAGAGCCTGAGGCGATTGTAGAAGTGCTCAACAGCCACTTTGCGGCCGACGAGGAAGAGCTACCTGCTTTGGGCAAGCGCATCCTCATCACTGCAGGGCCTACGCACGAAAAGATTGACCCCGTGCGCTTCATCGGCAACTATTCTACAGGGAAGATGGGCTTTGCTCTGGCCGAAAGTTGCGCCCACATGGGCTGGACGGTGGAACTCGTGGCTGGGCCGGTGCAGTTGTCGACGGTTCATCCTCGCATTCACCGCACCGATGTGGAGAGTGCTGCCGAAATGTACGAAGCCGCCACCCGGATTTTCCCCACGTGTGATGCGGCCATCCTCTGCGCAGCGGTGGCTGACTTCACGCCCGCCCATCCGGCTCGGGAGAAGGTGAAACGCGAGACGACGGGAGATTGGCAGCTCGACCTGCTGCCCACCCGCGACATTGCCCGACAACTCGGAGAGATGAAGCGTCCCGACCAGCGACTGGTGGGATTTGCCCTCGAAACGCACAACGAGATGGCGCATGCCCTCGACAAGCTCCGGCGCAAGCACTTAGACGCCATCGTGCTCAATTCGCTCAACGATCCCGGTGCGGGTTTCGGGCACGACACCAACCAAATCACGCTGATTGACGCCGCGGGTACGGCACAAACGTTTGCCCTCGCTCCGAAAAGCGAAATTGCCGACCACATTGTTCACTATCTATGGCAAAAGCATTTCTCCTCTTCCTCCTGACTTGTGCCTACCTGTTCGGCACGCCCGCGGCAGCGCAAGAACTCGACGCCCGCGTCACGGTCAATCATCAGCAGGTGCAGGCCACCAGTACGGCGGTGTTCGACAATCTGCAACAGGTGCTCACTGAGTTTATCAACGAGCACCAGTGGACGCAATTGAACTTCCGCCGCTCGGAGCGCATCGCCTGCTCGTTCAACTTCACCGTGCAGAAATACGACGAGGCCGACCACAAGTTGGAGTGCGCCCTCACGGTGAGTGCCACACGCCCCGTCTACAACGCCTCCTACACGACCACCACCTTTTCCACACGCGATGGCAACTGCAACTTCCGCTTTCAGGAGTTCGACAAACTGGAGTTTCGCCCAGAAGCCATCGACAACGACCTGACGGCGATCGTGGCCTATTACGCCTACCTCATCATCGGCTGGGACCTCGACACAATGTCGCCCCAAGGAGGCACCGAAGCCTTGCAGACGGCGCTCAACATCTGCAACAACGCCCAAACCCTCACGCTCTCTGCCCGCGGCTGGAAGTCCTTCGACGACGGCAAAAACCGCTATGCCATTGTCAACGACTATCTGGACGGACGCATGGAGCCATTCCGCAAGATGCAATATAAGTACTATCGCGAAGGGCTGGACGTGATGGCCGAAAAATGCCGAGCGTGGACGGGCAGCCATCACCGAAGCGTTCGATTTCCTGGCGCAAGCGCACAACAACAAGACGATGAGCCAACTGCCGCAACTGTTCACCGAGTTCAAGGCCGATGAGATTGCCAACATCTACCAAGGACACGCCACGCAAAAAGAGAAAGAGGCGGTCGTAGAACTGCTCAGCAAACTCAATGCGTCGAAAAATCCAACGTGGAACAAAATCAGAAACTAATCCCATGCTCACTCATCTCCACATTGCCAACTATGCTCTGATTGATCGGCTCGACCTCGACCTGAGGGCGGGCTTTAGTGTGATTACGGGCGAGACCGGAGCGGGCAAAAGTATCATCCTCGGCGCATTGGGATTGCTGCAAGGCAATCGAGCCGAAGCCAAGGTCATCAAAGACGGCGCAGCCAAATGTGTCGTCGAAGGTGAGTTTGCCGATTTCGCCCCCACGCTGGTCGACACCCTCCAAGCCGCCGATATTGATGTGGAGGAGGACAGCATCATTGTGCGGCGGGAAATCATGGCCGGAGGCAAAAGCCGCACTTTCATCAACGACACACCGGCCACCCTCGCCCTCCTCAAAGAGGTGAGTGCCCAACTCATCGACATCCATTCGCAACACCAAAATCTGCTCCTCACCCACGAGACGTTTCTCATCGACACGCTCGACGGCATGGCCGACAATGCAGAACAGCTCACGACCTATCGAGAAGCCTATGCTGCCTTCGTGGCCGCCGAGCGCGAACTGAAACGCCTGCAAACGATGGCCGCCCAAAAGCAGTGCCGATCAAGACTATTTGGCGTTTCAGTTGGCACAACTCGACGAAGCGCAGTTGCAAGAAGGTGAACAAGAGGAGTTGGAAGAGGAGAGCGCCACTCTCTCGCACGCCGAAGAAATCCGCACCTCGCTGGGACAGAGCGCGCAGGCGCTGCAAAGTGATGAGTTCGACGTGTGTTCGGCCCTCCGTTCGGCCGCATCAGCGATGGAAGGCATTGCGGCCTATCTGCCCAATGCCGAAGCCCTGAGCGAACGCCTCAACAGCGCTCGTCTGGAGATTGACGACGTACTCAGCGAAGTGGAGCGTGCGGCCGAGGACGTGGAGTTCAACCCTCAACGTCTGGCCTATGTCGATGAGCGCCTCTCCACCATTTACAGTTTGCAGAAGAAGCACCATGTCGAGACGATTGCCGAACTGCTCACCTTGGCCGACGACTTCCGCCGACGTCTGGATGCCATCGAAAATGCCGATGAACATTTGGCACGTGCCGAAAAAGCGCGCAGTGCTGCCCAAGTGCGACTGTTGGCCTGCGGTGCTCAACTCACCAAGTCTCGCCGGCAGGCGGCTGCCGAGATTGAAAAAAGGCTCATCGACAGTCTGCACAGCCTGGGGATGCCCAACGTGAGTCTGCGCTTCGATTTCGCTGCGCGCCCTCATCCCGATGCCGGCGGTTGCGACGCCCTGCGCTTCCTCTTCTCCGCCAACAAGCAGGTGGCACTGCAAGACGTGGCACAAACGGCCTCCGGAGGTGAAATCGCCCGCCTGATGCTTTCGCTCAAAGCCTTGATTGCCCAAAAAGCAAAAACCTTCCCACCATCATTTTCGACGAAATCGACACCGGCGTGAGCGGCACGATGGCCGAAAAGATGGGACGCGTGATGCAGCAGATGGGGCGCAACGCACAAGTGATTTGCATCACCCACCTGCCGCAAATCGCTGCCTTAGGCACCGACCACTTTCGGGTGCACAAGGAGGAAACCGAAGCCGGCACCACTTCCCACATCACCCCTCTCACCACCGAACAGCGCGTGCAGGAACTGGCCGACATGCTTTCGGGGACGTCCGTGACCGAAGCCGCTTTGGCCAACGCACGTGCCCTCCTCGGCGCTTCCTAATCTCCATCTCCACCCACCGATGTTATCTTTGCTCATGAAAAAGTTTTTTTCTCTTTCTCCTCCTTCTCCTGCCCCTTGCCATGAGGGCGCAAAACGCCGCCGACCTCCACAAGGCCGTCGTGCTCATCACCACCTTCGATGCACAAGGCAAAGTGCTACACACCACCCACGGCTACTTTGCACAGCCCGAAGGCAGAGTCGTGACCCCCTACGCACCTTTCAAAGGGGCAGTGCGGGCAGAGGCCGTCGACTGGAAAGGACGCCGCCTCCCCATCACGCGCATCATCGGAGCATCGAGCAACTACGATTTGCTGGTGGCTGCGACCGAACGTCCCGACAAGAAGACACCCACCCTCGCTGCGGCCTCCACTCCGACCGAGCGCGGCACAAGAGGGTTGCAACAGACCTATTATTCCACAGCGAAGAAAGCCCTGCCCGAAGCAACGGCCATCGCCACGGTCGAGAGCGTAGATGGTTTCCCCTACTACACCCTCACCACGCCCAACGAGGAGAAATATATAGGCTGTCCCGTGGTCAATGCCGAAGGCAAAAGTAGTGGGCGTGGTGCAGAAAAAAACTTCATCAAAGATGCCATCACCGCCTGCGCCATCGATGCCTCCGCTGCCGACTCGCTGAACATCTCGGGGCTGAGCGTCTTCAACACCGACCTCAACGCCGTCGGCATCCCCAAACTCCTCCCGCAGAATGACGAGAATGCCGCCTACACCTACCTCTACATGTTCTCGCGCTCCTCGCAAGACTCCGTGTTGGTGCAAACGGCCTTCGACGATTTCCGACAACTTTATCCCAACAACACGATTGTCCTCGGCGACCTGGCCACGTTCTACGCCCTCCGCGGCAACTACGCCCGAGCCGACGAAGTGCTCCGGCAGGGGATTGCCAAAGCCGACAACAACCTCGCCGCTCTCTACGACGTGCAGTCTGCCTTGATGTATGCCAAAGCCACGGCCGCCGGTGAAGACCGCTATCCCACTTGGACACTCGAAACAGCGCTCGCCGCGGCACAAAACGCCTACAAGGCCAACCCCTCGCCCACCTACCAGCTCCAGCAAGGCGTGGTGCTCTACGCCCTCAAGCGCGACGAGGAAGCGCTGAAACAGTTTGCCGCAGTCAATGCCTCCCCCTTGGCCGGCAGCCGCTCCTTCCTCTACGCCGCCAACACCTTGGCACGCAGCGGCGGCGACCGTGCAGCAGTGGTGGCGTTGCTCGACAGCGCCCTCAACCACTGCGCACAACCCTACACGCAAGAGGCGATTGCTCCGCTCAACGCCCGCGCCAAATACCTCATGGAGATGGGCGAATACCGCCGCGCCGTGGGCGACTACAACGACTACGAGAAGATTTTAGGACGCGACAACCTCACACCCTATTTCTACTATCTCCGCAGCCAGGCCGAAGTGCAGAGTCGCATGTATCAGCAGGCACTCGACGACCTCGAAACGGCCATTTCCCTGGCTGCCACCACCGACGAGAAGGACGACTATAAGATAGAAAAAAAGGGCTGCTCTACGTTCAGGTGGGTATGTTCGACGAAGCCATCGCCGCGGCCAACGAAGTGCTCGCCCACGCTCCCGACCACCCTCGATGCCCACAAGGTGCTGGGCGTGGCCTATGGTGAGAAGAAGCAAAAGGCCCTGGCCCGCCAACACCTGCAAAAGGCAGCCTCCCAAGGCGATGAAAACGCCAAAAGCCCTGTTGGAGAAGTACAAGTAGCGCCGCTCCTTTCTTCTTCCTCCTCTTTTCTCCCTTCCCCTTGTCCCTCCCCAAGTGCTCCACAGCGCTTGGGGATTTTTTTGTTGTTGAAAAGTTGGGCGTAAGGGAGCAAAAAGTTATCTCCGAGGCCTGCAAACTTCTTCAGGTCACACGCAATCTATAAAACCAAGGTTTGGTTTATGTAATTCAGGTTTGTTTATATAATTCAAGCCTTGGTTTATATAAACCAAACCTTGAATTAAAGAACTTTCCTTTGTCGTAATGAAGTTTCCGACGTTCGTAGCGAACTTTTTGAAACTACTGGGAGATTTTTTTCCGGCTCAGCCATCATTTCTATTTCACCCATACCTAAGAGGAGATACGTGAAGAGAAAGAATGCCGCGGAAAGAGGGATTTTTCCGTTCGTTCATGGGATTTCCCACAGATTGTTTGCAGAAGTCAAGGTTTTTTCGGAACTTTGTCCTGCCGTTGTCGTCGGCCATTGGGCGGCAGCGATTTTCATGTCCTTGTTCTGTCGTTGAAAAACAAGCACCTACTTATGTCTATCTTTCGTATTGTCTTCATAATCTCTCTCATCATGATGGATTTCATCAATGGAACGAACGCAGACGCGCACCCCTTTGAGTTGGTGCGTGTCAAGCACGTTGCGGGCTTCCCTGCCGACGAGCCCGGAATCGAAAAAGGCGTGTCGGCCTGCTTGCCGGCGCGGTTGGCGATGTGTTGCTGATGGCCGGCGGTTGCAACTTTCCTGAAAAACCGGCAGCCGAAGGAGGGCAGAAGCGCTACTACCAAGGCATTTATGCCGCCCCGATTACCTCGGCCGACACCTTAGATTGGCAATGCATCGGACAGCTTCCCGCCGCCTGTGCCTATGGGGTGAGCGTCCCCTTAGAAGATGGACTGCTGTGCATCGGCGGCAACAACACCGAAAAGAGTTTTGCCGAAGTGTTTGCCATCACGCTGAAAGCAGGCAAAGCCGTTGTGACTCCTTATCCCTCCTTGCCGACTAGCATGGACAACTTCACGGGATCACGCTGCGGAAATCGGGTCATCGTGAGCAATGGTTTGCAAATCTTCGAACTCGATTTGAATCGCTTGGAAGCCGGATGGCAACCCCTACCTCCACTCACCTCGAAAAAGTTGGGGCAGCCGGTGGGCGTGTTTGTCGATGGGCAGTTTTGCCAATGGGGCGGCTGTACCCCCAAGACAGCCACCGAACTCACCACCCTCTGCATTTCCGGCCTCAGCTCTGCTTCGGCATCCCCCTTACCGCCCCCGACCGCTGCCGGCGAAGAGATTTACTTAGGTGGAGCGGCCGCCATCAACCTCACCGAACAAGCCTTTGTAGCGGTGGGAGGTGTGAATAAAGACGTGTTTTTGGAAGCCGTGAACCATCCCCAACCCGGCTATATGACGCACCCTGCAGCTTGGTATCGCTTCAATCCCTACATCTGCGTGTATCAAGCCGGACAGTGGCACATTGCAGGAAAGGAAACCATTGCCGCACGTGCAGGAGCCGCCTTGGCGCGACATGGGAAAGCGGTCTACATCATCGGCGGAGAACTCAAACCAGGAGTGCGCACGCCTGACATTTATCGTTTAACTTTCAACTAACAGATACACCATGAAAATAATCGACAAAAAGTATTATCCCTGGCTGGTGGTGGCGCTCTTATGGGTAGTGGCGCTGCTCAACTATATGGATCGGCAGATTTTATCGACCATGCAGACTTCCATGAAAGCCGATATCCACGAGCTCAACCAAGCGGAGGCGTTCGGCGCTTTGATGGCTGTGTTCCTTTGGGTCTATGGTCTGGTCTCGCCTTTTGCCGGTATGGTGGCCGACAAGATGAACCGTAAATGGCTCGTGGTGGGCAGTCTGTTTGTATGGTCGGCCGTTACTCTGGCCATGGGGTATGCCACCAACTTCGACCAGTTATACTATCTGCGTGGTATCATGGGCATCAGCGAAGCGCTCTACATTCCTTCGGCCTTGTCGCTCTTGGCCGATTGGCACGAAGGCAAAAGCCGTTCGCTGGCCATTGGCATTCACATGACGGGTATTTATATGGGGCAGGCCGTAGGCGGCTTCGGTGCCGTCGTGGCTGCTATGCTGTCGTGGAAAACGGCCTTCCAAGGCTTCGGCCTCATCGGCATTGTTTATGCTTTGGTACTGGCCGTCCTGCTCTATGAAAAGCCGTCGCATGGCCAAGCATCTCTCGAAAACACGCCAACGACTGCCCCCAAAGCAGGTCTGTTGAGCGGCTTCGGTGTGGTGCTGTCGAACTGGGTGTTTTGGATTATTCTCTTTTTCTTTGCCGTACCGAGCCTGCCGGGATGGGCGACAAAGAACTGGCTGCCCACTTTGTTTGCTCAAAACTTAGGTATTCCCATGGAGGAAGCCGGCCCCATCTCCACGATTACCATTGCGGCTTCATCGTTCTTAGGTGTCATCTTTGGCGGTTATCTGTCGGACAGATGGGTGAAACGCAATCTCAAAGGGCGTGTCTACACCAGTGCCATAGGATTAGGCCTCACCATTCCCGCTTTGATTTTGTTGGGATTGGGGCATAATCTGCCCGCCATTGTGGGCGCCGGTTTGCTCTTTGGCGTGGGCTACGGTATGTTTGATGCCAACAATATGCCCATTCTTTGCCAATTCATCTCGGCTAAACAGCGCGCCACGGCTTATGGCATTATGAATATGACGGGCGTGTTTGCCGGAGCAGCCGTGACACAAGTACTCGGCAAATGGACGGACGGCAATCAGTTGGGCACCGGATTTGCGCTCTTGGGCGGTATTGTTGCTTTGGCGCTCTTTGTCCAACTGTGGTTCTTAAAGCCACAAACCGACAATATGGTATAAGTCGTTTTGTCGCCTGAAACGATGCTGTTCACCCCCAACGACAAGCGGAAAGGACGGCAGAAGATACTAAAAATCGGGGTTCTCTTAGCAACCCTCTACAATAACAACGTGATTAAATCAAGATAAGAATGGAAAAAATTATCGGTCTGATTGATGCACCATTCACTCCGTTTTATGAGAATGGTGATGTGAACCTCGAGCCCATCGCGGCTTACGGGGCAATGTTAAAGAAAAACGGTCTGCAAGGTGTGTTTATCAATGGTTCATCGGGAGAAGGCTATATGCTCACCACCGACGAAAGAAAGCGCTTGGCCGAAGAGTGGGTGAAGCAAGCCCCGCAGGACTTCAAAGTGATTGTCCACGTGGGCAGCTGCTGCCTGCGGGAAAGCGTTGAGTTGGCGCGCCATGCCGCCGAGATCGGAGCTTGGGGAGTGGGGGCGATGGCTCCTCCTTTCCCCCGCATCAACCGCATTGAGGAGTTGGTCAAGTATTGCGAACAGATTGCTGCTGCGGCTCCTCATCTGCCGTTCTACTATTACCACATTCCGGCTTTCAACGGTGCATTCCTCTCTATGCTCGACTTGTTGAAGGCGGTGGATGGCCGCATTCCCAACTTTGCCGGTATCAAATACACCTATGAGAGCCTCTACGAATACAATCAATGCCGACTTTATGCCGGCGGAAAATTCGATATGCTGCACGGGCAGGACGAAACCATTCTGCCTTCTTTGGCACAGGGCGGCGCACAGGGCGGTATCGGCGGGACGACCAACTACAACGGGCGCGAACTGGTGGCCATCATTGAGGCTTGGAAAAAGGGCGATATCGAGGCGGCTCGTGCGCATCAAGATTTTGCACAGGAGGTTATCAATGTCATCTGCCATTTCCGAGGCAACATTGTCGGAGGTAAGCGCATCATGAAACTCATGGGCTTTGACTTAGGGCCTAATCGTGTGCCGTTCCAGAATATGACCGACGAGGAGGAAGCACGTATGAAGGCCGAACTTGAAGCCATCGACTTTTTCAATAAGTGCAATCAATTTTAATGGACAACGACAATGAATCTTGATCCCAAAACTTATTTGCAGCAATGGGCCGACCGCTACAAAGCGGATCTCACGCAGAACATCATGCCTTTTTGGATGAAACACGGGGTAGACTCGGTGAATGGCGGTATTTACACCTGCCTGAATCGTGACGGCTCCCTGATGGACACGACCAAATCGGTGTGGTTTCAAGGGCGGTTTGCCCTATATCTGTGCCTATGCCTACAACCATATTGAGCGGAACGCCGAGTGGCTGGAGGCGGCCAAATCGACAATCGACTTTATAGAAACTCATTGTTTCGACAAAGACCGCCACATGTTCTTCTCCGTAACGGCCGAAGGAACCCCGCTCCGCAAGCGCCGCTACGTGTTTAGCGAAACTTTTGCTGCGATTGCCATGGCCGAATATGCCATCGCTTCGGGCAATTCGCATTATGCCCAACGGGCTTTGGAGGTGTTTGACGACACGTTGCGTTTCCTTTCTACTCCCGGATTTCTGCTCCCCAAGTTTGAATCGCATGTTCAGTTGCAGGGACACTCTATCGTGATGATTCTCATCAATGTGTGCAGTTGTTTGCGCAGAGCTATCGATGAAGAACGACTCACCCAACAAATCGATGAGTCGATAGACAAGCTGCAACGCTACTTCATCCATCCCGAATTTAAGGCGTTGCTGGAAACCGTCGGCCCCAATGGTGAATTTATCGACACCAACATGACGCGCACCATCAATCCCGGCCATTGCATCGAGACCAGTTGGTTCATCATGGAGGAAGCCCGCCATCGCCAATGGGACAAAACCTTGACCCATATGGCGCTTACCATCTTCAACTGGTCGTGGGACTGGGGTTGGGATAAAGAGTTTGGCGGCATCATCAACTTCCGTGATTGCAAAAACCTGCCTCCGCAGGACTATGCACAAGACATGAAATTCTGGTGGCCGCAGTGCGAAACCATCATAGCTTCGCTCTATGCTTATCTTGCGACAGGAGATGAAAAGTACTTACAACGCCACCGGCAAATCAGCGAATGGACTTATGCTCACTTCCCCGATCCGGACTATCCGGAATGGTATGGCTATCTCCATCGTGACGGTACCGTGGCTCAACCTGCCAAAGGTAACCTCTACAAAGGGCCTTTCCACATTCCCCGTATGATGGTGAAATCTTTCACCCTCTGCCAGGAAATTCTCCAAAAGCTGTAGCCTCACACTCCTTTTGGAGTTGTCAGTACAGAAGCATAATAGAAGCCGTGTCAAAAACATTTTTGACACGGCCTCTATTTGTATTTGGGAGATATTTTTCTTCCTCAAATATATCTTATACTGATTATCAGTGTGTTACATTCTTATGGCACAAAAATATTTCCTCAATTTGAGTAGTATTGATTAGAAAATATCTTGGATGTTATCACAAGAACAGATACAACTCCTATTAACAATTTAATGGAACACCATTTTAAAAGTTTATTCTTCCACTATCTTTGGTAAAATAATCACTTCATTTTCCTTTAATTCATCAATATTGTCTACTTCAACTTTTTCCTTCTTATCCTCAAATTTAGGTTTAACATTCAATATGAGTTCTCCTTCTTTTTTGTAGTTACGTGAATAAAGAACCCACATAACCTTTATTGATTGTACATTATCCTTAGGTTTTATTGCAATTTCAAAAGCCCTGTGATCAGATTGAACTAAGACAGGGTCTTTAGGACGATATTCTATGATATCACAATATTCTGTAGAATGAAAGACTTCTCTTCTTGCTTCTCGACTTGCATTGATTCGAGCAACTGCAGCTTGATCCATCATTATATTATTTAAATAATGAAATTTATCACTTATCTCATCTACCTTATCCCACTCAATGATAACCTCTAATTTATAGTTTTTCAATAACCGTTTTTTTCCTGTGTTAGTTATACTAATAGGAATAGTACACCAGCGATAATCATGTTTTGATGGTGGATTGAAAACATTATTTAAATTCATAAATCGCCTGTCAGTCTTTAAAAGTCTTAATTGTTCTTGTGAAATAGAAAACATATTCTGTGGTTTAAGATAGTATTCTCTAGTTATACGATAATATTCAGGACAAATCGTATATTCTTTCTCCCCACCAATGAAAACTTCTACATCCGATACATCTTTATAACTACAATTATTAAGAAACCAATTATATGTATTCCGATGTGCCTCGATCAAATCAACTATATCCTCCCAGGCAAAAAAATATCTATTTCAAATCCTCCCTTAGAAATACTTTCTAAATTCTTCTTCCTGATATATTCTTCTATGTGAGCGTCTTTATTTGCTGTCGTAGCAAAATAGAATGATTTTAACTTTGGGGTAAATAGAAGAGCCTTAGCAATCTCACTATCTATTTCAGATTCTGTCAATTGACTATTCGTATAATCATCTTTCCCTTTACACTGTATGCCACGATAAACGCATTCTCCTTTTTTAATACCATAAACATCAACACCTTTCTGGACTTGACCTTGTCTTCCATTACGCTTGATAGTATCTGGACATTCCCAAATTTCTCCCCACAAGACTTTACATAATCTTTCAAAGTCCTGCCAGTTCTCTGGTTTTCTCAATTGTAATTTTCCTTCCATTGTTTTATATTAAGCATAATTCTCCTTTACTTTACTGTCGTCCTCAGTCACTCCCTATGCGAGGCTACAGAAGCCTTCATACTTATATTTCTGAACAAATTTAACAATTATTAATATAAATTTCTTCTGAATATTCCATTTGTAATTATTATTCACGTAGTTTACTTATACACTTCTATCCCTCTCACTTAATCCAGATAAATTAATAGATTTTTATTTTATCGAAATATTCAGTTAAGTCATAAGCTTTTATAATCTTTCAGTTTAGAAACCTGATTTATTATATTAATGATATAATCTGAATTTTTCCTCGGAACTCATAAAGACAGAGAATTTTTCCATAATATCCTTGTCCTCTTTTTTTCCTTGTCTTTATTAGGTATTAGCAACATGAATATTTCTTCAATAGGTAAACTTTTTTTCTTCTTTTTTTCATTTCCTACTTCAGAGCCTCTTAATTCAATCTGTTCTCTTCTAATTCTTCCTAATTTCCTAAATATTTTTTTACTACCACTTCCCTTTTAGAAATGGTGCAATTATTTCTAAGAGGCTTTTAACACGATTTGATATGTCGTATCGTTTATCAGCATATGCAAAAATATCATTAGTTAATGCAGAGCCGTCAATATTAAAATTCTCTAGAGCTATTCTATTTGACAATTTTGCGGGGTTACAAATAAAGAAATAGCTATACTCTAAATGTTCATCTTCTGAGAGAACTTTATCTCTTAGTAGATGAATTGTCGTATCCCATGTGGTTAAATAGCAATCGGCACCTCTATCGTGTTCTAAAAGAAACTATCACTTGATTAACATCATTACGAACAGCCATTTCAGTTTTGTCCTTTGAATTTGCTAAAAGTATTTTTTCATATGCAACTTTAAATTCTGGATATTTATCATTTTTGCTCCAATTAATCATGCTAATATCATAATTTTCAGCAATCTGACTAAGAAATTGATTTGTGTCTTTGAAGAAACGAGAATCATTTGGGTTTGTATTATCTAGACCAAGGCTGTATATGAAATCTTTGAAATTTTCTATATTATCTCCTTTGTCAAAAAGTTCACTGTGTTTTTAAATACTCATAATAATTAAAGAGCGTACTTCTTGTACCTCCCATATCTTTAAAAAAAGGATAACTCTCAAATTGAGAAATGACTAATGCCTTTTTTTATTTCTCCCGCGACTTCACCTAAATAGCTCTGAGTAATGTAAAAACTAATTTTATCGGGATAAGTATCTTTTAGTTTTATTAAACTCTTCATTGAACGATAAAATGGATTGTCCCAATCTTTATTGTCAACTCCATAATATGAACAGAGAAGATATACAAATGTTGGAGTATCCAAATAAATATCTTTGTGCTTTTTGGCTTAAATACCGCTCTAACTGCTTTGATTTATATAGGCTTAAAAAAAGATTCACTAGCACTTATCTTGTTGAGATAGTTATTTGAAGAACATAGAGCACTTATTTCTCGAATAAGATCATCAATATTTTTCTTTGTCCTCTATAATATTCAAAAAGATATTTTTTTAATGATTCGAATATTTCAATATATGTAGATTCGTCACTTTGTGTATCTTCATCAATATCATTAGAATAGTTGTATGTATACAAGTGCTTAAGTTTGTCAAGAATCTCTTCATTATATTCTATTTTTGTATTTTGCCAAGATTCCTACAAAAGAGTCACAAAAGTCTTTTTCGACTTTTCTTGAGTTTGCAAGAATCTCTTTAACATTTCCGTATTCTAATTCTGATAGTTGAATAAGATTGTGATCATCTGGAACTTTTTATAATTCGTTGGTCTGTTTTTAATCTATTTACAGAATGTAAGATGTCTGGTAAATCTTTTTCCCAACCTATTCTCAAGTTCATTATTCAACTCAATAGTGTCAATAGGACCTTTTTTTCATATAAGATAGAAATAATAACAGAATCAACTAGACTGTCTTTAATGTCTGATGAATCTTTACCATTTGCCAATAAGTCATATAAAGTTTTTGTCGCCTTGTCAATATTCATTTGTTCTGGCTTCAACACCACATCAGAATGGAGAGAATAAATGTAGTCAATAATCTCCTTGCAATTCAATTGTGATAAACGTTTCGCTTCATAGATATCTAATTCGATGTCGTGTTCGTCAATCGCTAACTTCTTGTATTGCTCTATCTTATCCTCTGAAATTGGAATTGAACAATAAAAATTCAAACTTATTAGAATAGCCATATTGAGAAATCATCTTAGAGACCTTATCAAGATCTCTCTTTAGCTTTAACTCAATTTGTTTTTTTGAGTTGTTACTTGTACACACTTCTTTATTTCTCTATTATTTCGAAAGACCTTTATGTCACAGCCACCATCATTTGCACCATCAACATTAATTGCTTCTTCATTATGTAAATATGATTCCTGAAAAAAATACAGACAAGTTCACTAAACTCATCGGATTTTTAATCCTTTTTATTGCTTCAAGCATAAAACTTCGTTGTGCCATAATATTTTTATTTGTTATTATTTTTTTACTACTGATAAAGTCTTTAATCGTTCTATAAATTTTTATCATTTATTCTTGTTCCCAATGCTTTGCCTATATAACTTACTCTTTATATAATTGCAGTTTATTCCAATTCTTCTGTAAGATTAAAGTCTCGCCTTATGATCATTCATTCTGCTCATAATAATATGAATAATCAATACCTTTCATGAACATTTCTCGGTCATCAATCTTGGTGGTGAGTGCAGGCAGTACCAAAGCTTTGATGTGTGTACTATCAGAAACACTCTCACGCATTGCGCTCAGATATTCATTTTTATTTATCTGACTCCAATCCACACACCGTTTGAGAGAACGCTTCAGCATGAGGTCAAGCCAAATACGAGTGCTACGACCGTTACCTTCCATAAATGGATGAGCGACGTTCATTTCAACATATTTGTCCATTATCTCGTTGAAGGTTGTTTCTGGCATTCGCTCTATTGCTTGCAGGGTTTCAGGGAAATGCATACAATTAGCAAAGATAAAACCACCTTTTGAAATATTTTTGGTACGGATTTGTCCTGCAAAGTCATACAATCCTCCAAAGAGATAAGCATGTATCTGTTGCAGACACTTGATACTGCCAGGTTCTGCCGTTTGCAAGATGCCACTTTCAAAGAGTTGATATGCTTTCTTCTTGCTCTGTCCATCAATGGTGTTGTCGCTGTAGGTAAACCAATCAAGAAATCCCATTGCCTTGACATTGGGTATTGCTTTTGCCAGTAGAACAACCCCTTCTCCATCCAACATATCTGTCAATCGTTGTTTCCCATCTGGGGCTTGCAACTTCAACTGGTTAGTAGCACTAACCAGTTCGTTATTCTCCTTCTTCAACTTAGTTTTGAGATATTTCCAATAGTTTCTCGTCTTTTGGTAATCATCTTGCTCGTTAATCGCAGCAATGATGTCCAGTACAGAGAACCACCACTTACTATGTTCCTCGTCCCACATCGCCCTAACTTCACGGTCGTTGAAAAAACGAATAGATTTTTTATGCTCTACCATAATAAAGTTACTCATCTGGGGTGTTAATCAATTCCTTTGGATTCACCTGCAAGATCTCTGCTATCTGAAATAGCAATTCTAGGCTTGGCTGTCGACGATTGCAAACGTATGAATTCACAATAGTGAAACTCTTACCAAGTTTCTCCGCAAGCCATATCTGCTTAATCCCTTTCTCGTTAAGCACCTCTTTAATTCTATTAGTTGGAGTTTCCATAAATATCATCTGATAGTTTGCAAATATAGTAAATTTTCTTATATGAAACACTTAATAAGAGGGGAAAAAAATTCGGCTTAATGGTCAAATGTACTCCTGAAAAAGGGGCATAATGCTCTCTTTTTCACACCTTTGCAGGTGTTCATCGTACTATTATGGAAAATCATCGTAAAAAAGTGTCAGAAATGCGGTTCTCATGATGTAATCCGCAAAGGAGTTAAACATGGTTCCTCATATTGGTATTGCAAGAGTTGCCAATGCTATTTTAGTGGTCGTGAAAAGCCTAATAACCCCAATTCGGTTTAAGGTCCCCTCCTTTTTACTCAACTTATAGTCCACAACGATTCTTTCGACCTTGTTGTAGGCCGAAGATTTATTGTTTCACGCAAGTAAATTTAGAAAAGTGTGAGCTGTTTCACTTCTGCTTCTCCCTCCATCTCAAACTCCATATTGATAGAGGGTTTTGTGTCGTAGAAAGCATAAGCCGCCATTCCTGCCAAAAGGTTGACAATAAAGTTTGAGATACTTCTGTGGCGGGTATGAACAATCTGTGCCACGTTCTTAAGCATATCATTTATGGTCTCAATGATACTTCTCTTACGAAGCATAATCTTATCGTAGGCATCCATTAAGCGGTTCTTCATATTAGTGCGTATTCCCGTGACGATGTGAACTCCCCTATCGAAGAGTGAAGCAAAAAGAGATTGTGAAATGTATCCCTTGTCCGCATAGAGTTTTCCGAATAAATCCTTAGTCAAGTTATTAAATACCTCCGGGTTACGATCGTCCACATTGGCTTTGGTAAGTGCAAAGTTGAGTAATTCCCCTCGTTCATTACACAGCAGATGCAGCTTAAAACCATAGTACCATCCCATTGTACTTTTCCCTTTATGAGCATAGCCCTTGAAGACACGATTAGAATACTCACGTTTGTTTTCACACACGGGGATGCGCATCGAATCGATAAAAGTAATCCCTGTACATTCTCCCATCAGAGCTAATTTAAGGAAGAGCAAAAGGGGGATCGCCACTCGTGGCATACGTTCCACAAAGCGGGTATACGAAAGTAGGTGGGGGAATTCTTCTTTAAGTTCTCGACTGACGTAGAAGAGATAGAAATGTTTGAAATTGCGAAATGTATTGCTGTGGAACAAGACAAGAATGGTAATCATTTCTGCATCGCTCACTCTTTCCTTTCTATTGCGAGTTTTAGGGGTATTTGGAGAGGGATTTGAAAGCGAAACCGTACTTTCAAAATCGAAGTGCGGCCCACCTTTTCATTTTGTTTGTAAAAAAGGATTTGTTAGGAGGAAAGAAATGAGTAACTTTGCGCAATCAACTCTATTCAGAACAAAAACAGAACAAAAATGCTCGAAATACGTAATCTGCATGCCGCAGTAGAAGGCAAAGAAATACTCCGTGGCGTCAATCTGACCATCCGCGATGGAGAGGTGCACGTGCTGATGGGCCCCAACGGCTCCGGCAAATCCACCCTGTCCAATGTGCTGGTGGGCAACCCTAAATATGAAGTGACGGAAGGCGAAATCATCTTCAACGGAAAAAACCTGCTCGACCTCTCGCCCGAAGACCGTAGCCACGAAGGCATCTTCATGTCCTTTCAAGCGCCGATTGAAATCCCCGGAGTGTCGATGACCAACTTTATGCGCGCGGCCATCAACGCCAAACGCCAATACTTCGGACAAGAACCGATGGGGGCGACCGACTTCCTCAAACTCCTCCGCGAAAAGCGCAAACTCGTGGGATTGGATGCCCACTTCATGAGTCGTGGGGTGAACGAAGGTTTCTCGGGCGGTGAGCGCAAGCGCAACGAAATCTTCCAAATGGCGGTGCTCGAACCGACGTTCTCCATTCTGGACGAAACGGACTCGGGGCTGGATGTCGATGCCCTCCGCATTGTGGCCGAAGGGTTCAAACAACTGCGCACGTCTCAGTCCTCGGCCATGGTGATTACGCACTACCAGCGGATGCTCGACTATCTCCAGCCCGACTTCGTGCACGTACTGGTCAAAGGCCGCATTGTGAAAGACGGCGATGCCTCCCTCGGCTACGAAATCGAAAAACCGCGGTTTTGACTGGATCAAAGAAGAAGTGGAAGCCCAATAAATTCGTCTGCCCATGTCCAGTGTCCAACAATATCTTGACCTCTACCGCGAACAACGTGCGCTGATAGAGCAGAACAGCAGTGCGCCACTCAACGCCCGGCGTGCCGAGGCGGCCGAATGTTTGTCCCACCTTCCGCTGCCCAACCGCCGCGTGGAGCGCTACAAGTACACCGATACCGAAGCGGCCTTTGCACCCGACTTCGGTCTCAACCTGCACCGGTATGCCCTGCCGGGCGAACAGATGCTTCCCTCCTGCCGCGTACCGGCGCTGCACACCTTCCTGATGCACGTCAACAACGATGTGGTGTGCCCATTGGCCGACGATGTCGTGCTGCCCGAGGGCGTCACCATCATGAGTCTGAACGAAGCCACGCAGCACCACCCCGATCTCGTGGCGCGCTACTACCACCAAGCCGCCACCCAAGAGCCGGCCAATGCCCACAAGCACACCGACCGCATCAAGCGCGATGCCGTCACGATGCTTAACACGCTGCTGGTGCAAGACGGCATCTTTGTGCACGTTGCCCCTGGTGTGAAGTGCGACCGCACACTGCAAGTGGTGTTCCGCGCTTCGGCCGATACCGACTTCATGTCCAACCGCCGCGTGCTCGTGGTGGCCGAGGAAGACAGCCAAATCGACCTCCTCTTTTGCGAACACGCCGAAGGTACCCACCGCTACCTCAGTACGCAGGTGACGGAAATCTTCACCGCCCCCCGAGCCGAGGTGAACCTCTACACGCTCGAAGAAACACACGCCCACAACACGCGCTTCTCCAACATCTACGTGGAGCAAGAGGCCGACAGCCGCATTTCCATCAACGCCATCGCTCTGCTCACCGGAGTTTCGCGCACGATGGTCAATGCCCGCCTCCTCGGTCGCGGTGCCCACTGTCAAACCACAGGAGCGGTGATTGCCGACAGCCACCAGCGCGTGGACAACAGCATCCTCATCGACCACGTGGCCGAAGCCTGCACCTCCGATATGCTCTACAAATATGTCCTTGACGGCGAAAGCGAAGCCGCCTTTGCCGGAAAAAGTGCTCGTGCGTCCCGGTGCACAACAGACGCTCTCTCAACAGACAAGTGCCAACATCTGCATTTCGCCCACGGCCAAAGTGCACTCGCAACCGATGCTGGAGATTTATGCCGACGATGTGAAGTGCAACCACGGTTCGACGGTCGGTAAACTCGATGAAGGCGCTCTGCTCTATCTCCGCCAGCGCGGTATCCCCGAGAAGGAGGCCCGCCTGCTCCTCCAGCACGCCTTCATCAACGATGTGCTGCAGCGCGTCCACCTCGACCCGCTGCGCGAACGTCTCTCCTACCTGGTCGAACAGCGCTTCCGCGGCGAACTCTGCCACTGCCAGTCGTCGTGCGAGGGATGCTCGTCCGTTCGCTAAACATTTCTCTCGGATTGCTTGGCAAGGCCTGAGCAATACGACTTTTCCCCTCCCCATCATGCAACATTATCGTGACGACTTCCCCATCCTTGGGCGCGAAGTCTACCACCGTCCGCTCGTCTACCTTGACAACGCCGCCACCACCCAGAAGCCGCGTTGCGTGGTGGAAGCCATGACGGCGCAATACTACGAGACCAACGCCAACGTGCACCGCGGTGTGCACTTCCTCTCCCAGCGCGCCACCGACCTGCACGAAGGGGCACGAGAGACGGTGCGGCGCTTCATCAATGCCCATTCCACGGCCGAAATCGTCTTCACCCGGGGGACGACCGAAAGCCTCAACCTCGTGGCCTCCTCCTTCGGCGAAGGCTTTCTGAAAGCGGGCGATGAGGTCATCCTCTCCACGATGGAGCACCACTCCAACATCGTGCCGTGGCAACTGCTGCGCGAGCGGAAGGGCATCGTCCTCAAGGTCATCCCCATGGACGACCGCGGCGTGCTCGACCTTGACGCCTACCGTGCCCTCTTCACCGACCGCACCCGACTGGTGAGCTGCTGCCACGTGAGCAACGTCCTCGGCACCATCAACCCCGTGGCCGAAATGGCGCGCATCGCCCACGATGCCGGCGCCTACTTTCTGGTGGACGGCGCCCAGAGCGTGCCCCACTTCCCCGTCGACGTGCAAGCGCTCAACTGCGACTTTCTCGTCTTCAGCGGCCACAAGATCTACGGCCCCACCGGCATCGGCGTACTCTACGGCAAAGAAGCGCTTCTCGACAAGATGCCCCCTACCAAGGCGGCGGCGAGATGATTGCCCGCGTCACCTTTGAGCGGACCACCTACGAGCGACTGCCCTTCAAGTTTGAAGCCGGAACGCCGGACTATGTCGGCACACACGGTCTGGCCGCCGCCCTCGACTACGTGTCGGCCATCGGGATGGAGCGCATCGCCGCCCACGAAGACGATCTCACGCGCCACTGCATGGAGCGGTTGAGCCGCGAAATCGAAGGCATACGGCTCTTTGGCGAAGCTCCCGCAAAAACCTCCGTCGTGGCCTTCAACGTGGGCCATCTCCACCCCATGGACCTGGGTACGCTCCTCGACCGCCTCGGCATCGCCATCCGCACCGGCCACCACTGCGCCCAGCCCCTCATGGCCCGTTGCGAGGTGGAGGGAATGGCCCGCGCCAGTTTTGCGCTCTACAACACCCGAGAGGAAGTCGATGCCTTCGTCGATGCGCTCCGCCGCGTAGTCCGGATGTTCTGAGTGCCGCCTTTTTTTCAAATCCTTTCATCCCAACCTATTATGCTCCTGACCACCACCCCCACCATCGAAGGACGTCCTGTCGTGCAATACCTCGGCATCGTCACGTCCGAAAGCATCATCGGCGCCAACTTCGTCCGCGACTTCTTCGCCAGCATCCGCGATGTCATCGGCGGACGCTCTGGCTCCTACGAAAGCGTGCTGCGCGAAGCCAAAGATGCCGCTTTGCGCGAGTTACAACAAGAAGCCGAGCGTCTCGGTGCCAACGCCGTGGTCGGTGTCGACCTCGATTACGAAACAGTCGGCGGAAGCGGATCGATGCTCATGGTCACCGCCAGCGGAACAGCCGTCATCATCTGAGTCGACGCCCGACACCTCACTGCCTCAACGCGTCCTGTGCCCACTGCCACAGGGCGCGTTTGAGCACCCCACCCACCTCAACGTCTCAGTCCATGTCTCTCCTTCCCTCTACAACGCCCACGGCCTGCTCGAAGCCGGTTGCGACGAAGCCGGCCGCGGTTGTCTGGCCGGTGCGGTCTATGCCGCCGCCGTCGTCCTGCCGCCCGACTACTGCAACCCTTCGCTCAACGACTCAAACAACTCACCGCCGCCCGCCGTTACGCCCCTGCGACGGGAGGTGGAGCGCGATGCGCTGGCCTGGGCGGTGGGGGTGGTGTCGCCTCGGGAAATCGACGAAATCAACATCCTCAACGCCTCCATTCTGGCCATGCACCGTGCCCTCGACCACCCTCAAAGTGCGCCCCGAGTTTGTCATCGTCGACGGCAACCGCTTCCACCCCTACCGCCCCGGTGCCACCCTCGACAGCCCCGACCTCTCCCTCCTCCCCGAGCCCCCTGCCGCACGCCACCCTCGTCAAGGGCGACGCTCGCTACCTCGCCATCGCCGCCGCTTCCATTCTGGCCAAAACCTACCGCGACGACTACATGGCCGACCTCCACCAGCAGCATCCGCAATATGGCTGGGCGCGCAACGCCGGATATCCCACCCGCGAGCACCGCACCGCCATCGCCGAGCACGGCCCCACCCCTTTCCACCGCCGCTCCTTCCGCCTCCTTCCGGACTGACCTTCCGCCCCCTTCGCACCAATAGGCCGCCCCATATTTGAAACCTGCTACCGGAAGGCCCAAAAACAAGATGATATCATTTTCGCCAAATATGATATCATCTTCTCCCCACACCCCGTTTCTTCCCCAAAATCTCCGCCCCACATGTTTGCCGACATCGTCCTCCCCTCGCCGTCCCCGGTGCCTACACCTACCGCGTCCCGCCGCTCCTCGAAGAGCGCGTGGGGATGGGCTCGCGCGTGGTCGTTCCGCTCGGAAAGGCCAAACGCTACACCGGCATCGTCCTCCGCCTCCACCAAGACGCGCCCCCTCTGGCGGCCGACCAACTCAAAGACATCGAAGAACTCGTGGACGCCGAGCCTCTCCTGCTCGAAAACCAGATTGACCTCTGGCGCTGGATGGCCCACTACTACCTCTGTCACCCTGGCGAAGTGATGAAAGCCGCCCTGCCATCGGGGCTCAAACTGGAGAGCGAAACCCTCTTTGCCGTGACCGAAGACACCGACTTCGATGACGACCTCAGCGAAGTGGAGCGCACCGTCGTCCGCACGCTCGCCGCCCGGCCGCAGTCATTGGCCGATGTGCGCAAGACGGTCGGTCGGCCGGGGGTGGTGTCGGCCGTGAAGCGGTTGGTCGAAAGCCACGTCATCGAGGTCGAAGAGCGCGTGAGTCAGGCCTTCAAGACGAAGACCGAACTGCAATACCACCTCCCCACGGCCTACCGCGACGAGGCTCGACTCAATGCCGCCTTCCAGGCCCTCAGTCGCTCCCCGCGGCAGCACGAAGCCCTCATCACCTTTGCCGAACTCGCTGGTGCCGCGGCTGCTTTCACCCTAGACAATCCCCACCTCATCACCGACGTGCGCCGCAACGACCTCATCCGACGCCTCGGCGACAACGCCGCACCGGCCCTCGCCGCCCTCGTCAAGCGCGGCATCCTGGAGCGCATCAACATCGAAGTGGGCCGCCTGAAGACCCACAAAGCCCTGCCCGGATGGCTCGACCGCCCCCTGAGCGAAGCCCAGCAGGCGGCCCACGACGCGATTGTCCGCTGTTGGGACGACCACGAGGTGGTGCTCCTCAAAGGGGTAACGTCCAGCGGAAAAACGGAGATTTACACCAAACTCATCCAACGCACCCTCGCCGAGGGACGGCAGGTGCTCTATCTCCTGCCCGAAATCGCCCTCACCACTCAAATCACCGACCGCCTGGGCAAATACTTCGGTGAGCAGCTGGGCATCTACCACTCCAAGTTCCCCGACAACGAACGCGTCGAACTCTGGCAGCGGCAGCTCACCGACCGCGCCTTTCCCATCATCCTCGGTGTGCGCTCCGCCCTGTTCCTCCCCTATCGCAACCTCGGCCTCATCATCGTCGACGAGGAGCACGAGACTTCCTACAAGCAGCAGGACCCCGCCCCCCGCTACCATGCCCGCGATGTGGCCGTCCTCATGGCCCATCGGCAAGGCGCGAAAGTGCTCCTGGGCACGGCCACGCCCTCCGTGGAGAGCTACACCAACGCCCGAAAGGGGAAATACGGACTGGTGGAGCTCAACACCCGCTTCGGCGACGTCCGTCTGCCGCAAATCCTGGTGGAGAACCTCGCCGAGCTCCGGCGCAAGAAGCAGATGACCACACCCTTTTCCCCCGTCTCATCGAGGAAACCGAGGCCGCGCTCAAGGCCGGACGGCAGGCCATCTTCTTCCTCAACCGCCGCGGCTACAGCCCCGTTGTCCAATGTCGCTCCTGCGGATGGTCGCCCTCCTGCAACCGCTGCGACGTCTCCCTCACCCTGCATCAGAAGATCCACAAGCTCGTCTGCCACTACTGCGGTGCTGTCTACGACATTCCCACCCATTGCCCCCAGTGCGAGCAGGCCGACCTGCGCGACATCGGGGCCGGCACCGAGAAGATTGAAACGGCCGTGGAGAAGACTTTTCCCCAAGCCCGGGTCGGACGCATGGACCTCGACACCACCCGCTCACGTTCGGCCTACGAACGCATCATCCGTGACTTCCAAAGCGGACACACCCACCTCCTCGTCGGCACGCAGATGGTCACCAAAGGGCTCGATTTCGACGGTGTCACCCTCGTGGGCATCCTCAATGCCGACCAACTCTTCAACCAGTGCGACTTCCGAGCACACGAGCGTTCCTTCCAGATGTTCACCCAGGTGGCAGGGCGCGCCGGTCGCCGCGGGACGCAGGGCACGGTCATCCTCCAGACGCGGCAGCCCGACCTGCCCATCGTCCGCTGGATTGTCGAAGGCGACTACGAGGCGATGTACCAATCCGAGATGGCCGACCGCCGCATCTTCCGCTTTCCTCCTGCTGTGCGCCTCATCGCCATTTTCCTCAAACACCGCGAAGAGCGCACCGTGGCCGCCGCAGCCCTCAGTCTGGCCGGTATGCTCCGCCCCTACTTCGGCGACGACCTCCTCGGCCCCGACCGCCCGGCCGTGGGCTTCGTGCAAATGCTCCACATCCGCAAACTCCTCCTCAAGGTCGACACCCGCTACTCCGCCGCCGATGTGCGCAACATCCTCCTCTCCGCCCGACAAGGCCTCCTCAACGTCGATGCCTTCAAGCGCGTCAGCCTCTATTTCGATGTCGACCCACTCTGACCTTTTTCCTTTCCCTCCCCTTGAATGTTATGCTCACACTTCTCCTCCTCTTCTCTCTTGTGGGCGTGGGCTGCCACCGCCCCACTGTGCCTCCCACTGCCGATGCCCACTATTCGCCTGCCGACTCCGTGCAGGTGGAGCGGCTGTTGGCCGACACCACCCTGCTCTCGCCGCTCGACTTTTGCCCGCTGCCTCAAAGGTCGGCCCTACGTCCCCTTCACCCTCGAAACGGGCGATCCCGAACGCTTGGTGGTCAACCTCCGCGAACTGGACTGTGCCACACTGGTCGAAACCTCCCTCGCCTTGGCCTGGACGCGCCGCCGTAGGGAAACCGCCTTTGCCGACTACTGCCGCTCGTTGCGCCGTCTACGCTATTTCGACGGCCGCACCAACGGCTATCTCTCCCGCCTCCACTACCTTTCTTTCTGGATGAAGGAGCAGACGGGCCGCGGCACCGTGGCCGAAGTGGTGCTCCCTGCCGCCCTCACGCAGCCGCTCAACGTGCGCCTCAACGACATGAGCACCCATCCGCAAGCCTACGCTGCACTGCGGGCGCACCCCGAGTGGGTCGACAGCATCGCTGCCCTTGAGCGCCGGTACTCGGGCCGCGTGGGCCGCTTCATTCCCCAAGCACCACCTCGGCAAGAGCCGCCGCGAACTCGGGGCCATCCACGACGGCGACGTCATTGCCATCGTCACCAGCAAGGCCGGGCTCGACTATTCCCACCAGGGCCTGGCACTATGGGGGGCCGACGGTCGCCTCCACATGCTCCACGCTTCGAGCGACCGCAAGCGCGTCATCGAAGACGAGCGCACCTTGCAGGACTATCTCAACCGCATCCCCCACACCCTCGGCATCCGCGTGTTCCGCCTCACCGTCCGCTGAACCGCTCGCCTGCTCCCCTCCCGGTCGCTGTGCTTGTCACGGCCTGCCCACCCTGTTTGTCGCCCATCAAAAAGCCATCGGTGCGTAAGAACGTTGTGTTCCTACGCACCGATGGCTTTATATATAGGGTCAAACCTCTGCGCTTAGAGGCGAGCCTTGATGGCTTCCGTTTCGGCTTCGTAACCGGGCTTGCCGAGGAGGGCAAACATATTTTTCTTGTAGGCTTCGACACCGGGTTGGTTGAAGGGATTGACGTCGAGCAGCAGACCGCTCACGCCGCAGGCCCGTTCGAAGAAGTAGATGAGCTGACCGAGGTAGTACTCGTTGAGTTCGGGCATCACGATGCGCAAGTTGGGCACACCACCGTCCACGTGAGCCAGCTGGGTGCCGAGTTCGGCCATCTTGTTCACCTCGTCCACGCGTTTGCCGGCCAGGAAGTTGAGGCCGTCGAGGTTTTCTTCATCGTGGGGGAAAAGCACGGTGTGGCGGGGCTTCTCCACGGAGATGACGGTTTCGAAGATGCTGCGTTCGCCCTCTTGGATCCATTGTCCCATCGAGTGGAGGTCGGTGGTAAAGTCCACAGCGGCGGGGAAGATGCCCACACCGTCCTTGCCCTCACTCTCGCCGTAGAGTTGCTTCCACCATTCGTTCATGAAGTGGAGTTTCGGTTGGAAGTTCACGAGGATTTCAATCTTCTTTCCGGCACGATAGAGGGCGTTGCGCACGGCGGCATATTGCGTGGCCATATTGTCTTCGTCGGCGCATTGTGCTTCCATGTCGGCTGCACCCTTGACGAGGGCGTCGATGTCGAAACCGGCGCAGGCGATGGGGAGCAGCCCCACAGGGGTGAGCACCGAGAAGCGGCCGCCCACGTTGTCGGGGATGACGAACGAGGCGTAGCCCTCTTGCGTTGCGGTAACGCGGGCAGCACCTTTCTGGGCATCGGTCACGGCCACGATGACTTTTTGCGCCATTTCCTTGCCACGTTGCTCCTCACATTGCTTCTTGAGCAGGCGGAAAGCGAGCGCAGTTTCAGTGGTCGTGCCGCTCTTGGAGATGTTGATGACGCCGAATTTGCGGCCGCGGAGGTAGTCGCAGAGTTCGTAGAGATAGTCTTCGCCGATGTTGTTGCCGGCAAAGAGGATGACAGGATTTTTGCCATCGTTGGTGAGCCACTCAAATTGGTTGCCGAGAGCTTCAATCACCGCGCGCGCACCGAGGTAGGAACCGCCGATGCCGGCCACCACGATGGTGTCGCAGTGCTCGCGCAGGGTTTGGGCGCAGGCTTTGATTTCGCCCAAGAATTGTGGGGTGATACTGCTGGGCAGGTGCATCCATCCGAGGAAATCGTGGCCGGGGCAGGTTTGATTTTCGAGTGCCTGCTGTGCGGCAGGCACGTTGGCTTTCACTTCATCGAGCACACCGGCCGCGAGAAACCGGGTAGCATTGTCGAGTTCTAAACGAATAGCATTCATTGTAAGTAGTGTTGTTTGGGATAGGTCGGGGACAATCCCCTACCTGATATTCATGCGCAAAGGTACACAAAGTTTGCTGGCAGACCAAAGGGAAGCGCGCGATTTTATGGGCAAAACATTAATTTTTTTCTCATTGCGAAGCGTGGATGTCCCTCCCCTTCTTTCTGGTTTACAAGGCGCAAAAAGTACGCCACGAACGTCGGAAACTTCATTACGACAAGGAGATTCTATAATTCAAGGTTTGGTTTATATAAACCAAACCTTGAATTATAGATTGCACGTGATCTGACGGAGTTTGCACGATTCAGAGACAACTTTTCCCCTTACGCCCTTATTTTTCAAAAATCCCCAAGCGCTGCGAAGCACTGGGCAGAATAAAGGGAAGAAATAAGAAAAGAGGGGGGGGGACTTCACTTCCTCGATGTACTTTCAAGATAAGTATAAACACCTACTTAATAGGAACATCAATGAATTTTGTCTGTTATTGATTTCATCTTGTCATATGCATCAACAAGAGCATTGACAATCTCTTCTGTTTTATCCCCATCTATAATTGGAAGATGCAAATAAGTACGTTTTCCGCGATTCTCATCTAATTTTATATAGTCGCCCCTTAAAAAGCTTTGATAAGTAAAAAGTCATTCCTTCCCTGCCTCTCGCTTATTATTTTGAGCAGCCACAAAAGAACTCTCATGGCTCTTTTGAAGTTGTAAGCAGCTGCAGCCATCAGTATGTTTACAGCGTTCCCTACCACACCTTTGTAAAAGTTGCGGCCTAAACGATGATCTGCTTTCAAATGTCCAATGGTAGGTTCTATGCCTGCCCGCTTGCAGAATAGTTTGTGTTTCTTGCGCCTTTGATATCTGCTCTCTGATGGCTTGGGGCTGTCCGGTATTAAAATCTGAGTGCCATTCACCTCTTTCCTACCTCGATAACCTCGGTCCCCTGCAAGTATTTTAATCTTTCTTCGTGTGAGACGTTCAACTTGTCCTAACGCAGCTTCTATCGTGTGTCCGTCATATTCATTACGAAAAGACATCGCACCAAGAATGATACCCGTAGCCGAACGTATGATGGAGACCTTGTTGCCGAATTCGTACTTCTTGTGTTCTTTTCCCTTACTGATACATTGCACCCGGGCTTCGTGAATGGAATAAAGCTTTTTTTGCAACTGTTACGTCTTTGTGAAAGAATGGTTTGAAATCTATCAATGAGTTCAGTGTAGAGAGAATTCTCTCCAAGATTGCGCTTGAGCTCTCGAACCAACCGCCCGGCTATTGTCCGCAATTTCCGGTCTGCTTTCAGTGCCTTTTTGCGGTTCTTGGGGTGATTGCGGAAACGTTGGTCGCGATAAATGCTTTTCAACACAAAGGTATAGCTTTGGCGAAGAGGAAGATGCAGTTTATCGACGAGATGCAGAACCTTGCCCACTATCTTTTTATGCAACTTGGCATCCGTAGGAAAAGTGATGTTCTTTTCCTGAACGGTTGAATCGATAAAAGCGGTATCATGGTGATGTTCATCATCATCTTCGTTATTGACACGAATACTTTCCTGAAAGATGAGTTCAATACCCTCCTCCCCAATGCGATGGCGAAAGTGAACCAATTCGGAAGAGGCACAAGGAGCACCGGGTATAAACTCCTGCATACCACAAAAGTATTGATAATAAGCGTTTTCACTCCATTGCTCCACAACGGATTCATCTGAGAGATTGCGAAGGTGCTTGAGTATCAACAAACCACACATCAAACGTATCGGCTTACTTGGGCGACCATTGTGTTGACAATACAAAGGCCGGAAAGCAGCATCGAATTTCTCCCAATTTATTTTGTCGGAGAGTTTGTAGAGAGGGTGAGAGGGGTTCAGCATATCCGACAAACTGCTGAATAATGAAGGGCTTGGATAGGGCTTTTTTTAATCATAAAAAAATCTGCAAATTTCTGAATACAAAGATAAGAAAAACTTGCAGATTTATCAAAGGAATATCTTAATTAAATTACTGAATATCAGATGATAAATGGGAATTTAAGGGACGACTATTTAGGCGAGGGGCTTTACGCATTAAATACCGAAAAAAATTTGCATCACGCAAAAAAATAATTGCGTTAAGTGTCGCTTATCTCGGTGATTATTCCTACTTTTTGCACTTGGAAATTATAGACTACACTGATTTTTATACGATAAGACAACAATATTACCGACACCATGTATCAAGAATTAAGGAGCTACCCTTGATAAATAATAAGGTCTTATTAAAGGGAGTTTTTCAACCTCCAAACTAAAAAGCAACCAATAGTATGACACAATTTGATAAAGAGAAACTAATAGAAGTAGTATTGTATATTATCAATGCTACCAAAGGGCTGGATTATTATCACATTTTCAAAATCTTATATTTCGCACAACAGAAACATTTATGCAAATGGGGAAGTCGTATCGTTGCAGATGATTTTGTAGCGATGGAATACGGACCAGTTCCAACAAAACTCTATAGTGCTGTTTGTAAGAAAGAACATTATGCGAGAGAGCTAATTCCACTTTTTGCAGAAGCTATTGAGTTTGCTGGCAAAGATGCCCCTAACACGCTTTTGCCAAAAAGAGGAGCAAACATGGACTATCTCTCTCAAGCCGATATAGAAAGCCTTAAAGAATCAATTGCAGAAAACAAAGGTCTCTCTTTTGGCGAGTTGTTTGATAAATCGCACGATAGTGCATGGCAGGCTACAAACAGCTGTTGTATTATGAGTGTTGGCGACATTGCTAAAGCTGGCGGAGCAAATGACGGCTTTGTTGAATACATTAACGAACAAGAGTTCATCCAAAAGGCTTTATCATAATGGATATACCTCAGGAACTTATTGATGATGTCGTTAGCAATGATGTTCAATTGGGCGATGTCTACAAAATAGAGATGTCAGTCGAAGATGGCATGAAACTTAAAAATGGATACGACACACGCAATAAAATCTTTGTAGTATTAGGCTTTGACGAGCAAGGCAATGTTTATGGTGGTATCGTCTTCAACTCTAAAATTAATCAAAAATCTCCCTACCGCTATACAAGACTATCATATGCCAATATCGGCTAAGGTCTATCCTTTCCTTTCACACGATTCGTTCTTGAATTGCGCTCAAATATTTACAGCTAATTCAACGCATCTTATGAAAGGCGAAAAGTTAGGAACAATCAATACAACCGATTTTGAATTAATTCGTTGCACTGTGTGCAGCTATCCAAATGCTATACCTTTGGAACTAAAAAGATTTGGACTAATCTAATTTAAATATCTAAAAGCCTTAATTCCGCAGCATAAATTCTTGTGAGAACTCCAAGTGTCTGAGAAACAAAGTTCTCAAAACACTTGGATATATCAGAAATTTCACCTATCTTAGTGCTATCAAATAATAAACAAGCAAAAAACTGACATGGCAAAGGTAGCAATTAAAAACGAGAATATCACTTCTTTCGGTGGAATTTATCATATTATGGACGTTTTCTCAAAGTTGGCGTAGAGTCAACCGGCAAGTGCAAAATTAAGCTATTCTTTTGAAGAACTCTGCTTTTGGTGTTTCAAACTTTAATTTTTTCCTGGGTCTGCTGTTGATTTTCTTTTGTATACTCGCAATCTTTTTATCTGTAACTTCATCGAAGTTGGTGTGCTTTGGAATATACTGTCTGATGAGTTTGTTTGTATTTTCTATCGCCCCCTTTTGCCATGAGACATAAGGATCGGCGAAATAGACGACTGCTCCCAAATATTTCGTAATCAGCTTGTGTGCAGCAAATTCAGGACCATTGTCAGTGGTAATGGTCTTGATGTGTTTCTTGTAGGGCAGAAGCAGACGTCTGACCTCCTTGGCCAATGGCTCTGCTTTCTTCCCATGGGCAAGTTTGGTCATGAAGAGCATGTTTGTGGAACGCTCCACAATCGTGAGTATGGCGTGGTTGTGAGAATCCACAATCAAATCCATCTCAAAATCCCCAAAGCGTTTTCCGTCCGCCTGCTCGGGACGCGAGTGAATGCTCGTTCTGTCGGCTATGGGGAAAGGCTTGCGTTTGGGGCGGCGCCTATATTTGAGCTTGTGACGCGTGTGGCGCGCCAATTCTCCGCTTGCATCGGCATGAATCATGTTGTAGATGCTTTGATGTGATACACTGACGCCTTCCTTCTTCAATACGCCCGATATTTGTCGCGGTGACCATTGTTCTTCTAGGATGAGTTGTTTGATTCTCCACACCAATTCGGGAGCAAGGGCTGCATTGCGTGTGGAACGCTTGCGACGCTCCATTGCCTTGTCGTGCGCCTTGAACCAAATATACTTGCCCGACCGAGTACTGTTGCGTCTTAATTCACGAGAAAGCGTGGATTGACCGGTTCCCACGATACGTGCGATTTCTTTTCTTGGGCATTTTCTTTGTAGTAAGGCAAAGATTTGCGATCTTTGCTCCGAGGTTAGTTGTTTATACATATGCAATACAAAGATAATTAATCTCGGGGAGTCTTCCAAAGGGAGACTCCTTTTTTTGTATTGCCGGTATCGCTCTTCGAGGCTGCGCGCCCCGGCCGCGAGGCAAACCCGCGGTGTTTTTCATGGATTAGAACCTATGAAAAAACGAATGATTTGTTGCACTTCGATTTTTGAAAGTACGTTCTGATTCTGCAGATTATTCTACCTCAACCTATCTCCTTTGGCTTTTTCATTTCAAGTTATCAGTGTCCACCTACTTCTCCCCCTTATCACGAGTACATTTTAATCATTAAGGCTGAAATCAAAAAGCAATTGGTATAAAGACAAAAATCCCAGTAACTTATGAGGTTACTGGGATTTACTTATTTTTAATTAGCGTTTGTTAGCACCTTTACTTCACTTCCTCAAAATCGGCATCTTGGATGTCTTCCTTACCGTTTTGGTTAGGTTGAGCACCTTGGTTGAAGCCACCTTGTTGGAAGCCTTCGGCACCGGGTTTGGGCACCGGGAGCACCACCTTGCTGGTACATCTTACCGACAGCGGTGTTGAGTTCGGACGTGGCAACATCAATGGCCGCGAGGTCTTGTGCCTTGTGGGCATCTTTGAGCTTGCCGAGAGCGGTTTCCACTTCGCCTTTGACATCGGCAGGGAGCTTGTCGCCGTTTTTCCTTGAGCATATTCTCCGTTTGGAAAAATCATACTGTCGGCTTGGTTGATTTTTTTGGATGCGATCAGCTTCGGCCTTGTCGGCTTCGGCGTTGGCTTCGGCTTCGGCCTTCATGCGGTCGATGTCTTCCTTAGAAAGGTTGGAGGACGCTTCGATGCGGATGCTCTGTTCCTTGCCCGTGGCCTTATCTTTTGCGCTCACGTTGAGGATACCGTTGGCGTCGATGTCGAAAGTCACTTCAATCTGAGGAACACCGCGCTGTGCAGGAGCAATGCCGGCGAGGTTGAAGCGGCCGATGCTCTTGTTTTTGAGCCGCCATCGTGCGCTCACCTTGGAGGACGTGGATGGTCACTTCGGGCTGGTTGTCTTCGGCCGTGGAGAAGACCTGACTGCGCTTGCAGGGGATGGTGGTGTTGGCTTCAACGAGCTTGGTCATCACACCGCCGAGGGTTTCGATACCCATCGAGAGGGGTGTTACGTCGAGGAGGACGATGTCGCTCACGCCGCTTTCCTTGTTGAGGATGGCACCTTGGATGGCAGCACCCACAGCCACCACTTCATCGGGGTTCACACCCTTGGAGGGAGCTTTGCCGAAGAAGTTCTGTACGAGTTCTTGAACGGCGGGGATGCGGCTCGAACCACCCACGAGAATCACTTCGTCGATTTCGTTCTTGTCAAGGCCTGCATCGCGGAGGGCGTTCTGGCAGGGCACGAGGCAAGCCTGGATGAGTCCGTGTGCGAGCTGTTCGAACTTGGCGCGGGTGAGGGTCTTCACAAGGTGCTTGGGCACACCACCTACGGGCATGATGTAGGGGAGGTTGATTTCCGTAGAAGCCGAGCTAGAGAGTTCGATTTTTGCCTTTTCGGCAGCTTCTTTCAAGCGCTGCATGGCCATGGGGTCGGCTTTAAGGTCGGCACCTTCATCGTTCTTAAATTCTTCGACGAGCCAGTCGATGATCACTTGGTCGAAGTCGTCACCACCGAGGTGGGTGTCGCCGTTAGTGGAGAGCACTTCAAACACACCGCCGCCAAATTCGAGGATAGAGATATCAAACGTACCGCCACCGAGGTCGAACACGGCAATCTTCATGTCCTTGTTGGCCTTGTCTACGCCATAAGCGAGAGCGGCTGCCGTAGGTTCGTTGACGATGCGCTTCACTTCAAGTCCGGCAATCTGACCGGCTTCCTTGGTGGCTTGGCGCTGCGAGTCGGAGAAGTAGGCCGGCACTGTGATGACGGCTTCCGTCACTTCTTGGCCGAGGTAGTCTTCGGCGGTCTTCTTCATCTTCTGAAGCACCATGGCCGAGATTTCCTGCGGCGTGTAGTTGCGGCCGTCGATGGCCACGCGGGGCAGTCCGCCATCGTTCACCACCTTATAAGGCACGCGACCGATTTCTTTGTCTACTTGTTGGAAGGTTTCACCCATGAAACGCTTGATGGAGTACACCGTGCGTTCGGGATTGGTGATGGCTTGGCGCTTGGCGGGGTCGCCCACTTTACGCTCGCCGTCGCCGACGAAAGCCACGATAGAAGGTGTGGTGCGCTTGCCTTCGCTGTTGGCGATAACAACAGGTTCGCTACCTTCAAAAAAACAGATACGCAAGAATTTGTCGTACCGAGGTCAATACCAATAATCTTTCCCATAATCTTTTTTTATTTGTTTGTTTTGTTATTATTCTGGTTGTTTGTCTGCCTCGCTGGAGGCGTTGTTGCCCCTTTCTTTGCAAGGCGCGTGCCAAAAGGAAAACGCGCGCCGTTCGTCTGCCACGGCTGACAGAACGGCAGAAATGTACTGCGGATTTCTGCCAAAGACAAAAATCAGATGAAGCCCTCGCGCGCGTATACTCTACAATAGTGCGTGTTTTTTGCCTTCACTGCCTTCACCTTCGACATAAAATCCTGTGAAACAATGGTTTGCGGGTGAAGGCAAATGCTTTCACCCGATGGGCGGTTCGTTGGAAATCAAGGAAGATGGGAGATTTCAGAAATCGGCTGATATTGAGTGGATTGAACTGCCGCGGTGAAGGCAGTGAAGGCAAAATGCAAGAACACTGTGTAGTGTTGCGCGCGCGAGGGCAGCGATGCGTGCCGATGCCTCCTCCGGCAGCGACTGGCCATTTGCTCAGAGGTAGATGAAACTACATCAGAAGTAGGAAAAACTACCTCTGAGAAAAATAAAACCACCTCTGAGGAAAGTACGCAATTCCTGACGAGTCGGCACGCACGTCATACCCATCTCTGGGGCCCAATATGTTAAAGTCGTGTTAAAACAGGAGGCCGGTGGCTGAAATGAAGAGCGAGATGTCTATATATCCATAGAGGGTGTTCAAAATCGCGGCTGTCGGCTCGGCTCCCCTTTGTCCGAGGTCGCTGAAAGCGACAGGGAGCACCCACACAGGTGAACCTTTCAGGCTCTTGTGCCGGAAGGGGCATAGCTGAGACGGTGGGTGAGTAGCGACAGGGAGCATCCACACAGGGTGAGCCTGAAAGGCTCAGCAGTTCAGTAACCTGGGGTAAGTGGAGTGAAACGCAACTTACCCCAGGTGGGCCACCACCTCACACGATGTGCACCCTGAAGGGGTGCAACAAACCATGCCGGAAGCAGAAAGTAAAGGTCTCATGCAGGCTGTTGTACCCCGCCGGGGTACTTCCTTGCAGTGGTGGGATGCTCCAGGGTAAGTTCCGCGATGCTCCACTTACCCTGGGTTACTGAACTATGAGCCTTTCAGGCTCTCGTGCCGGAAGGGGCATAGCTGAGACGGTGGGCGCGCACCGAGTGAGTAGCGATAGGGAGCATCTACACAGGGTGAGCCTGAAAGGCTCTCGTGCCGGAGGAGGCATAGATGAGACGGTGGGTACGCATCGAGTGAGTAGCGATAGGGAGCATCCACACAGGGTGAGCCTGAAAGGCTCGCAGTTCAGTAACCTGGGGTAAGTGGAGTGAAACGCAACTTACCCCAGGTGGGCCACCACCCCACACGATGTGCACCCTGAAGGGGTGCAACAAACCATGCCGGAAGCAGAAAGTAAAGGTCTCATGCAGGCTGTTGTACCCCGCCGGGGTACTTCCTTGCAGTGGTGGGATGCTCCAGGGTAAGTTCCGCGATGCTCCACTTACCCTGGGTTACTGAACTATGAGCCTTTCAGGCTCTCGTGCCGGAAGGGGCATAGCTGAGACGGTGGGCGCGCACCGAGTGAGTAGCGATAGGGAGCATCTACACAGGGTGAGCCTGAAAGGCTCGCAGTTCAGTAACCTGGGGTAAGTGGGGTGAAACGCAATTTACCCCAGGTGGGCCACCGCTCGCACGACGCAACTGTGCCGAAACGGACAGCACGGGGCAATCCATTTCGGCACAGATAGAGAGGCAGAGCTTTATTTCTTAGAGGCAGCCGCCTTCTTGGGTTTAGAGGTCGATGTAGTTTTTGGGAGCTGCAGCCTTGGCAGGAGCCGATTTCTTCGCAGCCGGTGCTTTCGTGGAAGCCGATTTTCTTGGGCGCGGCCTTTTTGGCCGGCGCAGTTTCGGTGGTTTTCTCCTTTTCGGAGTCAGGCGAGAGACGGCTGAGAAGGTTTTTGAGTTTTTTTCGATTTCCTTGTCCTTCATCGTCAATTCGTCGCCCTGGTTTTTGATAGTGGTGAGGAGCGAATTGAGTTCGTCGTTTTCAATCTCAAGCGGGTAGAGGTTGTTGACGCGGGTGATGAAGTCGCCGAGGATGTTCATGTAGTTGGTGAAGGCATCGTAGGGCGAGGAGTAGATGCCGCGGTAGCCACCATAGCTGTTGGCTTTGGTAGAGATGAAGCGTAGGTTGTTGGAGGCTTGGAGGTAGTCCCAGTCCTGCATGAGCTTCTTGTCGCGGGCAATGCGCACGCGGTCGGCCACGGAATAGAGTTTGTTGAGCGCCTCTTGCTGCATCACGTTGCCCAGCCAGGGGGAGAGGTCGCGTTCCTCATCCACCCACGTGGTGGGATACTCCACATCGAGCGGAGCAACAGAGGGGATGTTGTCGCAAATCTCCGAAGGGGTGGAGAAGGTGATGCCCCGCTGCTTCAGCTGTTCGGGGAGAGCCTTGAAGAACTCAAGGATGTTGCTCGACAGCGGCTGGAACATGCCCAGAGCGCAGAGTTCCATAAAGAGATTCACCACGGGTTCGTCGGCGGGCGTCTCGGCAATCCAGTTGGCATAGGTTTCGGCAAAGAGGGGATATTCGCTCCACGAACTGTCGTTGAAACGGTAGCTGATGTCCTCAGAGAGGGAAGGGTCGCGCAGCAGGAGTTTGAGTTTGGGATTGCGGTTGCAGTGGTAGATGAAGTGGGGCGACTTCCACCCGAGCAAGTGCTTGGCACCCTCGGCCAGCATCCCTTTGAAGCCCATGTCGGCCACGAGTTGTCCGATTTCGTCGGAGTACATCAGGCAGGAGTTGCGGAACACTTTGGGTTCTTTGCCAAATAGGCTCTTGATTTTTTTGGAAAGGCGCTTCACCTCATCGACGAAGCATTCGGGGCTCTTGATGGAGGAGAAGCCGTGGCTGTAAGGTTCGGCCAAAAATTCGACACAGCCCGTTTGGTTGAGTTGGTCGAGGAGCTCAATCACCTCGGGGCTGTACTGTTCCAGCAATTCGATGGCCGTGCCGGAGAGGGAGAAGGCGCACTTGAAATAGTCGCCGTAGCGGTGGGCCATCTCGATGAGGGCATTGAGGGCGGGGATGTAGCTGTTCTCGGCCGTCTCGGTGATGGAGCGCTCGTTTTCGTAGTCGTCGTAATAGTAGTGGTCGGTGCCGATGTCGAAGAAACGATAGCGCTTGAGGTGGATGTTTTGGTGGATTTCGAAATATAGACAAACGGTTTTCATATGGAGTCGATGTTTGGAAGATGGATGAAAGCAAAAGATGAACAGCAGCGAGGGTCAGCGGCGGTAGAAATTGGCGATGGTCTCATCGTAGCAGCGGCGGATGCGGTGGCCCACTTTCTCCCACGTGATGGCATCGACCTCCTTCTTGCCCTCCTCTTGGAGATAGCGATAGAGGCCCTCGTTGGTGCAGATGGAGTACATGGCATCGGCCATGGCCTCAATGTCCCAATAGTCGGTTTTTGATACATTTGTCCAGGATTTCAGCGCAACCGCTCTGGTAGGAAATGATGGACGGCACGCCGCACTGCATGGCCTCGAGCGGCGAGATGCCGAAAGGTTCCGAGACGGAGGGCATGACGTAGACGTCGGAGTCGCGGAAGATCTCGTACACCTGCCTGCCTTTCATGAAACCTGGGAAATGGAAACGGTCGGCGATGCCCCGCTGTGCTGCGAGATCGATCATGGCTTCCATCATATCGCCCGAACCGGCAAAGCAGAAGCGGATGTTTCGCGTGCGTTTGAGTACGAGAGCAGCGGCTTCGACAAAGTATTCCGGACCTTTCTGCATCGTGATGCGACCGAGGAAAGTGACCACTCTTTCCTTGCGCTCTTCGAGCGGTCGACGTTGGGCGATGATGGCTTGGATGTCGGGGGCGAGGGGATAGACGGCGTTGTGCATGGCCACGCACTTGGCCGGATCTTGGTGGTAGTGGTTGATGACGGTTTGGCGCGTGAGTTCGGAGACGCACATGATGCAGTCGGCATGGTCCATACCATCCTTTTCGATGCCATAGACGGTGGGGTTGACCTGCCCGCGGGAACGGTCGAAGTCGGTGGCATGGACGTGGATGACGAGCGGTTTTCCACTCACCTGCTTAGCATGGATACCGGCGGGATAAGTGAGCCAGTCGTGGGCGTGGATGATGTCATATTGCTGCTGTCGGGCAATGACCCCGGCCACGATGGAGTAGTTGTTGATTTCTTCTTGAAGGTTTTGCGGATAGGTGCCGGAGAACTCGATGCAGCCCAGGTCGTTGACTGTGCGGTAGGAGAAGTCGGCATAGATGTGATCGCGCAGGGCATAGTATTGTTCGGGCGACATCTTTGTGCCGAGCCGCTCTTTGAGGTAGTTGTAGTCGACATCGCGCCACACGATGGGGGTTTCGCTCAGCCCGATGATGTTCATGAAACTCTTGTCCTCATCGCCCCAAGGCTTGGGGATGCAGAAGGTGATGTCCATGTCCGGTTGTTGTGCCAGCCCGGCCGTGATGCCATAGGAAGCTGTGCCCAATCCGCCGAGGATGTGTGGGGGGAACTCCCATCCAAACATGAGTACTTTCATAGGAGATGTGTTTATTTTGAGTCGGGTCGTGAAGGAAGGGTCCGTGGGGTTCGGTGCTTCCTCACGAGAGGGAGGGGGTTAATCTTCGGTGTTTTGTTTTTCAAGCAGGCGGATGGCGTGGAGGATACCCTGCCACATTCATGGCAAAGGAGATGGCGCCGCGACCCGAGAATCGGGGTTGCCGTCGAAGAGTTCGGGGATGGTACCGATGCAGTGGTAGTAGAGTTCTTCCTCAAATCCGATGAGCTGCCGCTCGATGTAGTTGACACCGCTCATCTTGTAGACGCGCAGGTAGGCTTCGAGGTAGAAGCCCATCAGCCACGGCCAGGCAGTGCCTTGGTGGTAAGCGTAGTCGCGCTGTTCCTGTCGTCCCACGTAGTAGGGATTGTAGCCTCCGCTCTTGGGCGAAAGCGAACGGATGCCTTTCGGAGTTTTGAGTTCGCGAGTGACGATGTCGAGCACGGCCTTGCGTTCTTTGAGCGTGAGGGGAGAATATTCGAGGGCGATGGCAAGAAGTTGGTTGGGGCGGACGTGATAGTCACGGTTGTTGCCATCGACATAGTCCAGCAGGTAGCCATACTCGTTGAGGAAGGTCTGACGGAAGGATTGCTCAAAGAGTTTGCATTCCTCCTCGATGCGCTCGGCCACCACCAAGTTGGACTTCTCTCCGCTGTCGATGAGCATGTCGCGGAAGAAGCATTTGGCATTGTAGTAGAGCGCGTTGAACTCGACGATGTAGCCCGAACGCGGAATGATGGGGCGGCCATAGGCTTGGGAGTTCATCCAAGTGATGGCTTTGTCGCGGCCGTTGCTGTAGAGCAGTCCGTTGCTGTGAATAAATAGGTTGGGGTGCTTCCCCTCGAAGATGAACGACATCATCTTGCGCAACAGGTCGCCATACTTCTCAAAGCATTGCCGACGACCGACGTATTGGGCATATTGTTGGAGGCAATAGATGGCCCAAAGCAGGGTGTCGGGTTGATCCATCTCGTAGATGCCCACGCGGGCGGGCTGTTCGTCCATGAAGTCGTTGAGCGCTTTGGCAGCGGTCTCCATGTACTTCTCAAACTGCGCCGTCTCGCCGATGGCCAGTGTCAAGCCGGGCATGGCGATGAAAGTGTCGCGCGCCCGAGGCTTGAACCAAGGATATCCGGCCACGATGTATTCCTCGCCTTTGAGTTGCTGGCGGAACTGATGGGCAGCATTGACCAAGCAGTGATAGAAAGAGTCGCGGGGATCGTGTTTTTCGATTTCCTCGTCCAGGATGGGCTGGAAGGTGTCGCAAGCGCGCGCCCCTGTGGAGGCGGTGAAGATGATGCTTTCGCCCGGACGGATGGGCATCTCAAAGTAGCCTGGCACGAGGAGGTCTTCCGTCTCTCCATAGCCGCGTTCGCGCTCTTTGGGATAGTCCAAACCACGATACCAGTTGGGCTGGTGGTGATAGGTGCTTTCGGCAGAGTCGAGCTGCATGAAAAGGTCGGGGTAGCCCTCATAGAGGCGCATGCGGATGCCGTTTTCGACGGTGTCGTAGCTGGTGTCGGCCAGTCCGTTTTCGTGCGTCCACTGCCGCACACTGCGGAACGCCAGATAGGGGCGAAGGCGGAGCGTGGTGGGCGAGTGGGCTTCGAGCAGGGTGTAGCGCACAAAGAGGCGGTCGCGCTCGCTGCGGAACATCATCTCCTTTTTTTCAGCAGGACGCCGCCGATGCGATAGATCCATGTGGGCACTTTCTCCCACTCAAAACTCTGAATGTATTTGTGTCCCTTCGGGCTATAGTTGTCGCCGACATATTTGTGCAACCCTAAGTTGAACTCGGCACCATGCTGGATGATGGTCTCGTCGAGCGAAGAGAGCAGCACGTGGTTTTCATCGTCCAGGTTTTCCACGGGCACCACCAGCAACCCGTGATACTTGCGGATGTTGCAACCCACAAGGGTTGAGGAACAATATGCCCCCGACTTGTTGGTGAGCAAGAACTCCTTAGCGATGGCGTCTTGCAAGTTGGTCATTTGCGTTTTGTCGAATTTCAGAAAAGACATAGACTTAATGGAGGGGATAAGGTGAATGAACAAGTGGTCGGCGCCTCGTGCAATGGTGCCCATCGCTGCCGAAAGCGCTTTGGTTTTCACCTCCAAAGTTAAGTAAAAAAAAGAAAGTAAACGTGTTTTCCGAACAAAAAATGCGCTTTTTCTTTGATTTTTCAATCTCCATGCGTCAAAACAGCCTCAAAATCCCCTTTTTGTAGTGTTTTTGCTCATTTCCACCGAAACTGAAAAATCCGACTTTACAAAGAAAGCGATTTATCTTATACAACGAGGGCGCATCGGAATGGATGCGCCCTCGTTGTTGGATGACAAGTAGGTCTTCAATATCAATCTGTAGCTGTCTTCATCGTAAGATGTTCTCTACTTTGATATCCTCTTTGTTTCCCTCTTCCGCTATCTCGCCTTTGCTAATCGGGGCTGTAGCCGTTAGAGAGAAGAAAGGTGAGGCATCAATCGTGCAGACGGGCACAAGCGGCCTTGATACGCTGCATGGCCTCAACGATGTTTTCATCGCTCGTGGCATAGCTCAAACGATAGCAGTCGGGGTCACCGAAGGAAGCGCCACCCACACCGGCCACATGTGCAGCTTCGAGCAGATAGAGTGCAAAGTCGTTGGAGTCGTGGATGGTGGTGGTGCCATCGGTCTTGCCGAAGAAACTGGAAATCTTCGGGAAGAGGTAGAACGCACCATCGGGGTTGTTGACTTCGAAACCGGGAATTTCACGTGCCAAGCGCACAATCAGTTCTTTGCGGCGCTCGAAGGCCAGACGCATCTCCTCGACAGGAGCTTGGTCGGCAGCGAAAGCAAAGGCCGCCGCTTTTTGTGAAATGGAGCAAGGGCCGGAGGTGTACTGACCTTTGGAGCTTGAAATGCCTTTTGGCCAACGCCAACGGAGCGGCTACGAAACCAATGCGCCATCCCGTCATGGCATAGGCTTTGGAAACGCCGTTGATGACGGCACAGCGGTCCTTCATCCCGGGGCAGGCGGCAATCGAGGCATGGGCACCAACGTAGTTGATGTGCTCATAGATTTCGTCGGCGATGACCACGATGTCGGGATAGCGGCGCAACACTTCGGCCAAACCTTCCATCTCCTCGGCCGAATAGACGGCGCCGGTGGGGTTGGAGGAGAGCAGAGGATGAGGGCACGTGTGCGGGGGTGATGGCGGCTTCGAGCTGGGCAGGCGTCATCTTGAAATCTTGCTCAATGGGAGCAGACACGAACACCGGGCGACCGTCGGCCAGCAGCACCATGTCGGGATAGCTCACCCAATAGGGGGCGGGAATGATGACTTCATCGCCGGGGTTGATGAGCGCCAAGAGGGTGTTGCACACGGCTTGCTTTGCGCCATTGCCCACCACGATTTGTGCAGGCGTATATTCGAGGCCGTTTTCGCAACGCAGTTTTTCGCAGATGGCTTCGCGCAGGTCGAGGTAGCCGGGCACGGGGCTGTAGCGCGACCAGTTGTCGTCGATGGCCCTGTTTGGCCGCTGTCTTAATGGCATCAGGCGTGTTGAAGTCGGGTTCGCCTACGCTCATATTGATGATGTCGACACCTTGCGCTTTGAGTTCGGCACTCTTCTGCGACATGGCCAGTGTGGCCGATGTGGCCAGGCGGTTGATGCGTTCTGAAAGTTGCATGAGATGAAAGGTTTAGAGGAGATGATTTTTTGACTATCGGCGGTTGCCCAAGAAGCGGAGCAGATAGAGGAAGAGGTTGATGAAGTCGAGGTAGAGGCTGAGGCTACCCAAGAGGGCGAGCTTCATGACGGTTTCGTCGCGACGGTCGCCAAACTGCACGAGCATATTCTTAATCTTCTGCGTGTCGTAGGCGGTGAGCCCTGAGAAGATGACAACGCCGGCATAGTTGCAAAATCATGGCCAATCCGCTGTTGTGGAAGAAGGCATTGGCCACGGTGGCGATGATCAGACCGATGAGCGCCATATAGAAGAAGCGTCCGATGGCCGAAAGGTCGCGCTTCACCAGAAAACCGATGACGGCCATAGCGCCAAAGGTGCCGGCGGTGACAAAGAAAGTTTGGGCGATCGACTCGGCGGTGTAGGCCATGAAAAGGCTCGAAAGTGTGACGCCGTTGAGCAGGGCGTAGACGACAAACACGATGCCGGCCGTGGCAAACGACATCGACATGATGCGTGCCGAGAGGTAAATCACCATACCGAGTTCGGCAAGCAAGAGCATCCAGAAGATGGCGCGGTTGGCAAAGATGGCGTAGACGATTTGCGGCTGCGTGGCGATGGTCATAGCGGTCAGGCCGGTCACGGCCAAGGCGAGTGCCATCCAGATGTAGACGCTGCGCATGAGGGAGGGGAAGGAGAGGCTGCGGTCGCGGCCGGGCGAAACGTAGCTGCGGTTGTAGTTGTCTTGTGGGAGCATAAGTGTAGGAATTGGGGAGGGTTAAGGATTATTTCTGAAAGTGAAGGTTGTGCGACATTCGTTCCTTCTTGGTACGGAGGTAGCGCTCGTTGTAGGGCGTGGGGGTGATCTCCATCGGCACGTTTTCGACGATTTCGAGGCCGTAGGCTTCCAAGCCGACCCGCTTCACGGGGTTGTTGGTGATGAGGCGGATTTTGGTGATGCCGAGGCTGCGCAGGATTTGTGCGCCCACGCCGTAGTCGCGCTCGTCGGGGTCGTAGCCCAAATGCACGTTGGCATCGACCGTGTCGTAGCCTTCTTCTTGCAATTTGTAGGCTGCCATCTTGGCCATCAAGCCGATGCCGCGCCCTTCTTGGTTGAGGTAGAGGACAACGCCCTTGCCCTCCTTTTCGATGAGTTCCATCGAGCGGTGCAGTTGTGCCCCGCAGTCGCAACGCTGCGAACCGAAGATGTCGCCGGTCATGCAACTGGAATGCACGCGCACCAACACCGGTTCACCGGGTTGCCAGTCGCCCTTGAAGAGGACGATGTGTTCTTTGCCGTCGCTCTTCTGGCGGAAGGGGATGAGGCGAAAGTTACCGTGGTCGGTGGGCATAGACACTTCTTCGCCACGCTCCACAAGGCTTTCTTCCTTCAAGCGGTAGGCGATGAGGTCCTTGATGGTGATGATGTTCAGCCCTTCGCGCTTGGCAAACTCGATGAGCTGCGGCATACGCGCCATCGTACCGTCTTCGTTGAGGATTTCAATCAGGCAGGCCACGGGTTGCAATCCCGACATACGTGCCAAATCGACAGCGGCCTCGGTGTGTCCGGCACGTGCCAACACGCCGCGGTCTTGGGCATAGAGGGGGTTGATGTGGCCGGGGCGGCCGAACCACTCGGGGCGCGCATCGGGGTCAGCCATGGCGCGCACGGTGGCCGCACGGTCATGGGTCGAAACGCCGGTGGTGCAACCTTTGAGCAGGTCGATGGTGACGGTGAAGGGGGTGCCGAGCACGGACGTGTTGCTCTGCACCTGGTGCTCCAAGCCGAGCTGGCGGCAGCGCTCTTTGGAAAGCGGAGCGCACAGCACGCCGCGGCCGTAGCGGAGCATGTAGTTGATTTTTTCGGGAGTGATGAGTTCGGCGGCGGTGATGAGGTCGCCTTCGTTTTCGCGGTCTTCATCATCGACCACAACCACGAACTTCCCTTGACGGAAGTCTTCGAGGGCTTGTTCTATGGTGGCGAGTTGGAGTTGTTCCATAATGCTATGTTCTTATTGGAGGTTTGACGGATTAGCGAGGAGAGATTCGAGACGTTCGCAGCACTTGACCACCTGCCGCAGGTCGGTGAAGAGGCGGAGGCGGAAGCGCCAGATGCGCACCCACAGCAGCAGGCCGAGGGGAAGATCACACCGAACGTCCAGTTGTAGCGTTTGCGGACAAAGGGCGTGGTGTGGGCGTGGGCGTAGATGGTGGGGATGTCGTTGAGCACGGCCAGCACCTGCGGGCTGCGGGTGTTGGCGAGGTCGCCCACCACGGCTTCGATGTCGTTGCTCAGTTGTTCCATCCGCTCGTCGGGGCGGGTGCGGAAGAAGATGCGGAAGTAGCCGGGCGCCAGCAGCAGACGCTTCTCCTTGTTGTAGGCGGTGGCGGCGGCACGAATGTGTCGGAGTCGGCGGAGGTCGGCGGCATAGTCGGGGGCTTCGATGATGACCTCCTTGCGGAAAAGGTTGCGCTTGGTGCGCAATCCGAGCAGACGGCGGAGCAGGGCAAGGTAGGCATCGAGGTTGAAGACGGTGGAGTCGCGGTTGGCCATGTAGGTCAGATAGGCACCGGCCGGAGCGAGGACAAAGGTGGAGAGCCACATACCCACGAACATGTTGAGCGTACCGGCGCGGGCCGACTTCATGCTGGAGATGTTGATGACGTAGTAGATGATGAAGATGGCCACCGACACCACCGTGGGCATCCCCAGGCCGCCCTTGCGGATGATGGCGCCGAGCGGTGCACCGATGAAGAAGAAGAGGAGGCAGGCCAGCGAAAGCGTGATCTTCTGGTGCCATTCAATCCAGTGGAGGCGGATGTAGTGTTCCTGACTTTGCACCGTCTCGCTCTGCCAGTCGAGCTCGGCCGACAGCGTCTGCAAGCGGGCGGAGGCCTGCTGTCGGGCGGCTTGCAGGCGATCCTTGGGAGTCTTTTTGATGACCTCGTCGATGCTGAACGGATGCTTCCGGAAGTCCTTGACGGCGCGCAGGGAGTCGGCCTTGGTCCAAGAGGCAGCGGCGGCGAAGTCCTGCCGCTGGAGCGTTTCTTTGAAATAGCTCAACGCGGTGGAGTCGAGCACGTGGTTCATCGAGTCGACGTCGTGGACAATCTCGCCCATGTTCTTGGCCTGCGGCATCGACCCGAGTTGGTCGGCATCGAGCTGGGTGAAGTTGGAGTCGAAGTCGATGAGGATCTGCTTGTAGGCAAAAGGTTTCGCGGTCGTAGGGCTCGCTCTGTGGGGCGAACACATTGCCGGCATTGTCGGCTTTGAGGCTTTTGAAACTGCTCGCCGGGCCCAGAGGGTGAGGCGGAGGTGGAGCTTGTCGGCCGTCATTTCGAGGCGGGCGGAGTCGGCCAGCACGATTTGCGCGCGGTCGAAACCTTGGTCGGTCTTGTAGATGATGGTGTGGTAGAGCATCCCCGTTTGGGCATTCTTCCGCTCCACGTAGATGTTGGTGTTGGGGATACCGTTGTAGAAGACACCCTCGGGGATTTGCACCGCCGGCTGCGAGATTTTGATGGACGTGGCTAGTGTGCCGAGCCCCTTTTGGGCATCGGGCGAAACGGTGTTTTGGAAGTAGAACGACACGCCCATGAGCGGCACCACCACGCAGAAGATGGGTGCCATGATGCGCACCAGCGGCACGCCCGCGGCCTTCATGGAGAGGAGTTCGAGGTTTTCGCCCATGTTGCCGAAGGTGATGAGCGCTGCTAGCAGGATGGCCAGGGGCAGGGCGGTGGGCACGAGGGTGATGCCCATGTACCAGAAGAACTGCCCCAGGATGTCGAGGGTGAGCCCTTTGCCGACCAAATCGTTGATCCAACGCCAGGTGAACTGCATCATGAAGACGAACAGACAAATGAAGAAAGCCCCCACAAAGAGTTGCAGGAACTTGCCCAGGATGAAGGAATCGAGACGTTTGATTTTGATCATAGACGGCGCATCGCGGCGGTGGTAGCAGTCCACCATTAAATATATGCGGAGCAAATTTACGACTTTTTTTTCATCTATCCGCCCTCCCGGCTCTAATTTGCGCTTCCGGCAGCGGTGGAGCGGTGTGGGTGCGTGGCCGAAGACGTTTTTTTCCGCGGCCGCCCCATCGGCTTTCGGAAGTGCATCAGATGTATTGAAACACCAAGTTTCATAGGTTGAAACACCGAGTTTCAAGTGCGGAAACACCAAGTTTCAGGTGCGGAAACACCGAGTTTCAAGCGTTGAAACTCTGCTCACCCACGGCAGAAGGGTCGGCAGGAGGCCGAAAAGGAGGGCAGCGAGCCTTCTGCGCGCTCACGGCCGCCCCTTCTGCACAGCGCCCACTGCGCACGGCAATGGCATAAAAAGCGCAAGAAAGAATGGTGTAAACAAGAGTTTTTTCGTACTTTTGCACGCGCCTGCATCCACCACCGAGTTTTCCCGACCGCTTCGTGCAGCGCTTCATCCCTCGTTTTTTTCCACCTCGACATTCCCCTCTCTCTTATGAAATATGCCCTCGTCACCGGCGGTTCGCGTGGCATCGGACGCGCTGTCTGCCTTCGCCTGGCCGCCATGGGACTGCCCGTGATCATCAACTACGTGAGCAACGACGCCGCTGCCCAAGAAACCCGAGCCGACATCCTCGCCCAAGGCGGAAGCGCCGAACTGCTCAAAGCCGACGTCGCCCGCCCCGAAGCCATCGAAGCCGCGCTGGAAGAGTGGGAGGCCGCCCATCCCGACGACTTCATCGGCGTGCTGGTGAACAACGCCGGTATCCGCCGCGACAACCTGATGGTCTTCATGCAGGACGCCGACTGGCACAGCGTGATGGACACCACCCTCAACGGCTTCTTCTACACCACCCGACGCCTGCTCAAGAACATGATGACCCACCGCGAAGGGCGCATCGTCAACATCGCTTCGCTCTCCGGCCAGAAGGGCGTGCCAGGACAGGTGAACTATTCGGCCGCCAAAGGGGCCCTCATCGCGGCCACCAAAGCGCTGGCACAGGAACTGGCGCCGCGCAAAATCACCGTCAACGCCGTGGCGCCCGGCTTCATTGAAAGCGACATGACGGCCGACCTCGACGAGCAGAAGCTCAAAGCGCTGGTGCCGATGCGCCGCTTCGGTCGGGCCGAAGAGGTGGCGGCGCTCGTGGCTTTTCCTCGTCGGCAGCGATGCAGCCCTACATCACCGGCGAGGTGGTGAGCATCAACGGCGGCATGTACACTTAACCTCCTTTTTCACACTCCTACCCTTTTTTTCCCTTATGAACACAAAACGAGTGGTCATCACCGGCATCGGCATCTGGTCGTGTCTGGGCAAGAATGTTGAGGAAGTGGCGCAAGCCCTGCGCGAAGGTCGTTCGGGCATCGGCATCGACCCCGAGCGCACGACCCTACGGCTATCAGTCGGCCCCTGACGGGCATCGTGGAGCGCCCGCGGCTCAAAGGTCTGCTCGACCGCCGCCTGCGCAATGGGTTGGCCGAAGAGGGCGAATATGCTTTCATGGCCGCCCGCGAAGCCTTTGCCATGGCCGGCGTGGACGAGACTTATCTCGACCGCAACGAGGTGGGCTGCCTCTTCGGCAACGACTCTTCCTCCACACCGGTCATCGAAGCGGCCGACATCATGCGGGAGAAGCACGACACGGCCTTGCTCGGCAGCGGCTACATCTTCCAGTCGATGAACTCGACCGTGACGATGAACCTCACCACCATCTTCCGCCTTCGCGGCATCAACTTCACCGTCAGCGCCGCCTGCGCCAGCGGTAGCCACGCCATCGGACTGGGCTGCATGCTCATCCGTCAGGGCCTGCAGGAGATGGTGCTCTGCGGCGGTGCGCAGGAGGTGAACAAGTATTCGATGGCCACGTTCGACGCCTTGGGGGCTTTTTTTCCAAACGGATGGACGACCCACAACGCGCCTCCCGCCCCTTCGACCGCGACCGCGACGGCCTCGTGCCGGGCGGCGGGGGTGCAGCGCTTGTACTGGAGGACTACGACCACGCTGTGAGCGCGCGGTGCCCACATCCTTTGCGAAGTCGTGGGCTATGGGTTCTCGGGCAACGGCGGCGGTATCTCGCAGCCCAGCGACGAGGGTTCGTTCATCGCCATGCAGCGTGCCCTCGACGATGCCGGTCTCTCCCCGATGCCGTGGACTATGTCAATGCCCACGCCACCTCCACACCGCAGGGCGACAGCTTCGAGGCCATCGCCCTCGACCGCCTCTTTGCCGGCAAAAAGGCGTGGATCAGTAGCACCAAGGGCATGACGGGCCACGAATGCTGGATGGCCGGGGCGAGCGAAATTGTCTACAGCATCCTGATGATGCAGGGCGGATTTGTCGCCCCCAACCTCAACTTTGAGCACCCCGATGAGTATTCGGCCAAGCTCCGCCTTGCCACCACCACGCAGGAAGCGCGGCTGGACGTGGTGCTCAGCAACTCCTTCGGCTTCGGCGGCACCAACTCGGCGCTCGTCATCCGCCGAGTCTAACCCCCTCACCCCTCCTCCTTATGCACCTCTTTCCCAACGTCGAAAAGCGCTATTCCCACGAGCAACTCTCCGCCCTCGAAGCACAACGCATGGCCCAGTTTATTGCTTGGAGCCCCGTGGTGTTTCAAGTGTCGCGCCTGCTCTTGAAGTGGGACGTGCTCACCCTGGTCCGCGAAAGCCGCGAGGGGCTGACGCTCGAAGCCCTCATGGAAGCCACCGGTCTTTCGCGCTACGCCCTGACCATCCTCACCGATGCGGCGCTGAGCATCGGCCTGCTCCTCATCGATCCCGCCACCGACCGCTTCCGGCTCTCCAAGACCGGCTGGTTCTTGCTCACCGACGAGGGGACGCGCGCCAACCTCGCTTTCAACCACGATGTGAACTACCGCGGTCTCTTTTCACCTCGAAGAAGCCCTCCAAGAAGGGCGCCCCGCGGGGCTGAAGACCCTCGGCGACTGGAGTACCATCTACGAAGGCCTTTCCCAACTCCCCGCCCGAGGTGCAGCAAAGTTGGTTCGGTTTCGACCACTTCTACAGCGACCACTCGTTCGACGAAGCCCTGCCCATCGTCTTCTCCACCCGCCCCCACCGGCTCATGGACGTGGGCGGCAACACCGGTCGCTTCGCCCTGCGCTGCGTGGCGTACGATCCACAGGTGGAGATCACCATCGTCGACCTCCCCGGCCAGATAGACATGATGCGCCGCAACGTGGCCGACCATCCCGGCACCGACCGCATCCACGCCCACGCCACCAACCTCTTGGCGCCCGATGCCACGCTGCCCGAGGGTCAGACGTGGGACGTCATTTGATGAGCCAATTCCTCGATTGCTTCTCGGAAGCGGAGATTTGCGCCATCCTCACCCGCACCGCTGCGGTGATGACGCCTGCCACGCACCTCTACATCATGGAAACCTTCTGGGATCGGCAGCGCTTCGAGACGGCTTCGTTCTGCCTGACGATGACGAGTGTCTACTTCACCACCATGGCCAACGGCAACAGCAAGATGTATCATTCCGACCGCATGGTCGCGCAAATCGAAAAGGCCGGTCTGCAAGTGGCGCGCACCTACGACCACCTCGGCCCCGGCCACTCCATCCTCGAAGTGGTGAAGCCCTGAGCGCCACTGTCCCCATCCTACGGCGCACCCCACAGCAGCGGCATGGACGCCCCTCATCGGAAGCGCTGTTCTTCCGCCCTTTCCCCTAATTTTCATTCTATCATTTCCCCTTTTATGACGCGTACTGAAATCGAAGAAAAAGTAAGAGAGTTCCTCATCGACGACCTGGAAATCGATGAAGAAAAGATTGTGCCGGAAGGCAAACTCAAAGACGACCTGGGCATCGACAGCCTGGATTTTGTCGACATCGTGGTGATTATCGAGCGGAAATTCGGCTTCAAAATCAAGCCCGAAGAGATGGCCGGTGTGGTCACGCTCCGCCAATTCTGCGACTACATCGAAAGCAAAGTGGGCAAATGAAGCAAGCGTGGCAGGGCCGCACCGATGGCAACCGCTGGATGCAGCAACAACTCATCCGCTGCTTCCGCTTCCTCCATCTCCGCATTTACTATGCGGGGGTCTCTGTGGTCGTGCTGTTCTACATGCTCTTAGCGCCCGGTTTCCGCCCCTCCTATCGGTTCTACCGCCGTCGACTGCAACAAGGCCGCCTTCGCGCCCTCCGTTCTTCCTATCTCAACCACTACCGCTTCGGGCAGGTCATCATCGACCGCTTTGCGTGCTATGCCGGCCTGAACTTCGACATCGAGGTGGAGCACAAAGCGCGCTTTCAGCAGTTGGTCGATGGACCTGACGCTTTCGTGATGCTCAGTGCCCACGTGGGCAACTACGAACTGGCGGGCTACTCGCTGGCCTTCTCCACCAAGACGCTCCACGCGCTGGTCTTCGCCGGCGAGACAGCCACCGTGATGGAAAACCGCCGCATTCAGTTCGGCCGCACCCACATTGAGATGATTCCGCTTCGGGACGATCTGAGCCACCTCTTTCGGCTCAACAATGCCATTGTCGAGGGCGATGTCGTGAGCCTGCCGGCCGACCGCTGCCATGGTTCGGAGAAGTCGGTGGAATGCTCGTTTTTCGGAGCACCGGCTCACTTTCCTCTCGGTCCGTTTGCCCTCATCGATGGGCAACGGCTGCCGGCGCTGGCCATATTCGTGATGAAAGAAGATGTCCGGCGCTACCGCCTCTTTGTAGAGCAACTCAGTCTGCCGACCGCCGACCGGCCGCGGGCAGAGCGCATCCGCCATCTCGCTCAGCAATATGCCATCCTGCTGGAGACCCACGTGCGCCGCTATCCCGAACAGTGGTTCAACTTCTACGACTTCTGGGCTCGCCCTCCTCTTCTTTCGCTCCCTCCCCCGCCATGATTGATTTCCATACTCTTCCTGCACCAGCCGACGTCGATGTCCGCACGCTCCTGCCGCAGCAACCGCCCTTTGTGATGGTCGATACATTGGTGCACTTTGGTGAGCGCACCACGACGTGCGCTCTCACGGTGAGGCCCGACAACCTCTTTTGCGACGAAGGCTGCTTTTTCGCCCGCCGGCATCACCGAAAGCATCGCCCAGACCTGCGCCGTTCGTTTGGGATTTTACAACAAATACGTGCTGCACCAAGCGGTGCAAATCGGCTACATCGGTGCCATCCGCGACCTCACCTTCCACCGCCTGCCCCGAGTGGGCGAGAGGCTCGACACCACTGTCACCATCTGCGAAGAGGTGATGGGGATGACGCTCGCCGAGGCCATCGTCGAAGTTGATGGCGAGCGCATTGCCGAAGCCTGGTTCAAAATCGCCCTGCAACCTTAAAAAGTTGCCGCGCTCCCTCAAAAACTTATTTTCCTCAAAGATAATCTATAAACCAAGGTTTGGTTTATGTAATTCAAAGTTTGGTTTATGTAAACCAAAGCTTGGTTTATATAATTCAAGGTTTGGTTTATAGTTTACTCCTTACCCATGGAAGTTTTTCGACTTCCGACAAAGGTTTGTTTCGCAGACCTTTTCTCCTCACCTTATGGCCACAAATCCTGCAACTCTTCCCCTCACCGCCTCCAAGGAATTTGATGTGCGCTTCAGCGAAGTGGACGCCATGAATGTGGTGTGGCATGGGGCTTATCCTCTCTACTTTGAGGATGCCCGCGAAGCCTTTGGCACACGCTATGGTTTGGAATATATGACCATCGCGCGTCACGGCTATTTTGCCCCACTCGTGGAACTCAACTTCCGCTACCTCCGTCCTTTGCGCTACGAGCATCGCTACCGCATCGACATCATCTACCGCCCCACCGAGAGTGCGAAAATCATCTTCGACTACGCCATTCACGACATCGCGACCGACGAACTGATGGCCACGGGACACAGTGTGCAGGCGTTTATGGACAAAGCGTATCAGTTGCAATGGTATCGCCCGGACTTCTACCGCGAATGGCAGGAACAATGGGGGATACTTGACTTTCCCGACAAACTATGACCTACTGCATCGCCCACAACATCACCTCGCCGCTGGGCAGCACGAGCCAAGCCAACTTCCAAGCGGTCCGTACCGGAAGCAGTGCCCTCCGCCGCCATCAGCGCCGAGGGCTGCCCGAAGCCTTTTGGGGAGCACTCTTTGAGGAGAATGAGGTGGAGGAGCGGTTTTCGGCGGCTTTCCCCGATGCCGCCCCCGATGCCTTCACACGGTTCGAACAACTGGCCTTGATGTCCATCTGCGAAGCCCTCTCCCACACCTCCGTCCGCCTCGACAGCGACGACACTCTGCTGGTACTCTCGACGACCAAAAGGCAATGTCGAGCTGCTCGATCCCATCCTCCGCCCCGACCTACCGCGGGAGCGCGTGCGCCTCAGCGCGGCGGCCGAAGTCATCGCGACCCAACTGCACCACCGCGGCACGCCTGTGGTCGTTTCCAACGCCTGCATCTCGGGCGTCTCTGCACTTGTGGTGGCTTCGCGCTTGTTGGAAAGTGGCCGTTGGCGCCACGCGGTGGTCTGCGGTTGCGATGTGCAGTCGGCTTTCATCGTGTCGGGCTTTCAGTCCTTCAAAGCGCTGAGCGATGCGCCCTGCCGCCCCTTCGATGCCGACCGCACCGGACTGAACCTCGGCGAAGCGGCTGCAACGATGGTGCTCACCACCGACAAGCAGTTGGCCACGTCCTCCTCTTGGCACCTCGCGGTCGGCGTTGTGCGCAACGATGCCAACCACATCTCCGGCCCATCGCGAACGGGCGAAGGAAGCTATCTCGCGCTGCGCGATGTGCTTGCTGCCGGTCAGTGCACACCGGCCGATTTGGCCTTTGTCAATGTCCACGGCACAGCCACGGCCTACAACGACGAGATGGAAGCCATCGCCCTCTCGCGGGCAGGAATGGAAGCCGTCCCCGTCAACGCCTTGAAAGGAGTCTTCGGCCACACGATGGGCGCTGCGGGAGTGCTCGAAAGCGTCCTCTCGATGCAGGCAGTCGAAGCGGGGGTGGTGCTCCCCACGCGCGGATTTTTCCCGCCTCGGTGTGAGTCATCCCATAGCCGTGAGCACCGACGAACGTCCCACCTGCGGGCAGCGGTTCGTCAAGATGTTGTCGGGCTTCGGTGGGTGCAACGCCGCTATGCTCTTTGCCCACGGTGAGCAACCTTTGTCTGCTTCCCCACCACTCACCGCCCCACCCTCGCCCCTGCTCCACACCGTCCGCATCACGCCTACGAGCGTTGCGGTGGACGGCACACCGCGCCCGGTTTCCGGCGAAGGTGGTGCGCTCTTGGTGGCGCTCTACAAGTCCCTGGCCATCGCCTATCCGAAATTCTACAAGATGGACGCGCTCTGCCGCCTGGGCTTCCTCGCGGCAGAATTGTTGATGAATGCCCTCGCCCCCGAAGAACGTTGTCATCTCGAACAGACAGCCGTCATGCTGGTGGGGCGGAGCGGTTCGCTCCTCTCCGACACCAAGCACCAAGCAGCCATACAGTCGTCCACGGCCTTCTTTTCCCAGTCCGGCAGTTTTTTTGTCTACACACTGCCCAATATCGTGTCGGGCGAAATCGCCATCCGACACCACTTCCTGGGCGACACCACCTGCTTTATGGCCGAAAGCAAAGCACCGGAACAAATCGCCCTCCTGCTCGACACCATCACCCACGACCCACAGGCACGCCATCTGCTGGGTGGATGGCTCGAATGCACCGACGAAGCTCACTTCGAAGCCGAACTCACCTTCTACGACCTTCGCCCCGCCTAAACTCGCTCCTTTACACACTTATATCATATGGACACTCTCAAAGAACAACTCAAACAGCAAATCATCGAAGCCCTTTCGCTCGAAGACCTCACTCCTGCCGACCTCATCGACGACGCTCCACTTTTCGGTGAAGGGCTGGGACTGGACTCCATCGACGCCCTCGAACTCATCGTGCTTTTGGAAAAGGAATACGGCATCCGTCTGAACAATCCCGCCGAAGGCAAAGCGGTCTTCGCTTCGATTGACGCCATGGCCGACTACATCACTCAACACCGCACCCGATGATTGCCATCACAGGAGCCGGCATCGTGTCGGCCATCGGCCACAACACCGCCGAGGTGCTCGCCTCCCTGCGGCAGGCCACGGACGGCATCGCGCCGGTTCGTCAGCTCGACACGCGCCATCGTGAACTCCCGGTCGGTGAAGTGAAACTCACCAATGCCGAACTCGCTGAGCAAACCGGTGCTGCCGCCGAGATGCAATCACGCACTGCTCTACTGGGCATCTTAGCACTGGGCGAAGCGCTGGCACAAGCCGGACTCACCGCGGCCGACCTCCCCACCACAGCGCTCGTGTCGGGCACTACCGTGGGCTGTATGGACGTCGTGGAGCGGCTTTATACGGTGGAAAGCGAAGTTCCCCACCTCGGCGATTGTGCGGCAGTGACCGAACAAACCGCCCGCCACTTCGGCCACTTCGGTTTCGTCACCACCTGCAGCACCGCCTGTTCCTCAGCGGCCAACGCCTTCATCCTCGGCGCTCACCTCATCCGCAGCGGCCGTTTCGACCGCGTGGTGGTGGGCGGCAGCGAGTGCCTGTCGCGCTTCCATGTCAATGGTTTCCACTCGCTGATGATTCTCGACAGCGAGCCCCTGCCGACCTTTCGATGCCCATCGTGCCGGACTCAATCTGGGAGAAGGGCTGCTTTTATGGTGCTCGAAAGCGAAGCCGCCGCCCGCCGCCGCGGTGCACACATCCTGGCCGTGCTCTCGGGCTGGGGCAACGCCTGCGATGCCTACCACCAAACGGCCTCCTCGGAGGATGGAGAAGGCGCTTTCCTCGCCATGCAGCAAGCCCTGACCACAGCAGGGCTTTCCCCCACCGACATCGGCTACATCAATGCCCACGGCACCGGAACGCCCAACAACGATGCGAGCGAATGCGCTGCCATCGCCCGTATCTTCGGGGCAGCCCCTCCCCCATTCTCTTCCACCAAGTCGGCCACGGGACACACCACCAGTGCATCGGGTGCCATCGAAATGGTCATCTGTCTGCTCGCCCTCCGACACGGATTCCTCCCGGCCAACCTCCATTGGCAAAGCCCCATGCCCGAGGGCTTCGTCCCCATCACCCGACCGACTCCGGCACAGCTCCGCCACGTGCTGTGCAATTCCTTTGCCTTTGGCGGCAACGACACCACGCTCATCCTCTCCACACCCGACCACCGAGTGCCCGAACGCGCGACGGATCCTCGACCGGTCTACGTCAAAGCCGCCCTGCGGTATGCCGACATTCCGGCCGACGAACTCCCGCGCATCCCGCCGATGGTGGCGCGCCGACTGAGCGGTGTGCTCAAGCGTGCTCTGCTCTCCTCCCTCACCCTGCTCCGCCGCATCGGCGTGGAGCGTCCGGAGGCCATCGTCACCGGAACGGCCATGGGATGTGTCGACGACACCCGCCGCTTTCTCATCGACATGGTCGAACAGGATGAACAGTGGCTCAAACCCACACACTTCATTCATTCCACCCACAATACCATCGGCAGCCTCATTGCCATCCACACCCACGCTCACGGCTACAACAGCACCTACTCCCATGGTGCCGACTCTTTCACCGCGGCCTTGCTCGATGCCTACTTGCAAATCGGGCAAGGGCGCATCGACAATGCTTTGGTCGGAGCACACGATGAGGACGACGACTCCATCGTGTTCTATCTCGATGCCGACCCTGACAATGCCCTCTGCACCATCGATGGAGTGCTCAATCTCTCGGAACTATGTGGACGTTGCTTCTCTTAGCCCTCCTCCAGTCGGCCCTCTTGGCGCTCGGGCAGGTGGCGCTCAAACTGGCTTTATCCTCCTTCCCACCGCTCGAATGGTCGTGGCGCTGCGTTGCCTCCATCCTCACCAATGGGTGGTTTGCCGCTTGCGGTCTTTGCTTCGGCACGGCTTCTTTGCTATGGACGTACATGGTCAAGCACTTTCCGCTTTCTGCCGCCTATCCACTATTGAGTCTGAGTTACGTCATGGGCCTGCTGGCCGCTGCTTTTATTTTTCACGAGCACATCCCCCTCACCCGATGGCTCGGTGTTGCCCTCATCTTAATGGGTGTCTTCCTCGTGGCACGATAGTCAACACCAAGACTTCTCCTTCTCCACAGAAAAACTCCTAAGCTTTTCAGCAAAAGCTTAGGAGTTTTTCGTAAAAAGCTTAGGAGCTTCTTGAAGAGAGATTATAAGTTAATTCCAAGTGAATGGAAGGAAAACAAAAATCCCCCGACATCCTACTAAGAGAGGATGTCGGGGGAAGCTTATGAATACCTGTGTGCTTATTCTGCGATGCAGATTACAACACGGTTGTCATCGTTGTTGGGGAAAGGTTGAACGGTGTCACCCTTAGAATCCTTCGTGATGCGGCTGGCAGCGATGTTCTTCTTGATGAGAGCATTGAAGACAGCATTTGCACGCTGCTGAGCGATGCGCTTGTTCACGAGAGCAGTACCGGTACCCTTGTCAGCGTAACCCGTGATGGCAACGCGAGCGTTGGGGTTGGCGTTGAGGTAAGCCACAACTTCGTTGACCTTAACGAGTTCGGTAGCAGAGATCTTAGCAGAGTTGATCTTGAAGAATACGTTCTTCGTGATGTTCTTGGGAGCAGGTGCGGGAGCGGGAGCAGGTGCGGGAGCAGGTGCAGGTGCGGGAGCAGGTGCAGGTGCGGGAGCAGGCTCGGGGGCAGGTGCGGGCTCGGGAACAACAGGAGCAGGAACGTAAGTGTTGATGGGCTCGGTGTTGATGTGACCGATGCGGTAGCTTACGCCGGCGAAAGCGTTGAACTGCCAGTCGAGGTTACCCTTCTTGGTAGAACCTACGAACTTGCCGTTTACATAGTTTTCGCTGCTCTTAGAGTTGAAACGGTCGTCAGTAGCAGTGGCGAGAGCTTCAACGTTGAGCGAAAGACGCTTGCTGAGGCGGAAGTCAACTTGCAAACCACCACGAGCACCCCAAGTGTTGAGTTTGTTGTCTTCCCAAGCGAGGGTCATTTGGCGAGGGTTGACAGCGTGCCAGTCGCGGGCATTTTGGTTCTTGAAGCCATGGAGATAGCTCACACCGAGGATGGCGTTGAGGGTTACGGGACGGTTGGGGTTGTAACCAGCGAAGAGAGAGTTAACGTCCACAACGAGGTCGAGACCGGCCTGAGCGTAATTCCACTTGTAGGTTTCGGCTTTACCGTTGAACTTGAAGTCCCAGCCATTCTTGCCTTCCCAGCCGCTCACGTGTACACGAGCGCCAAAAGCGGGAGCAAAACGATAGCCTACAGAAACTGCGGCAGCGGGAGTAATCATGTCAGTGAACTTGTCAAAGCCACCGAGAGAGTAACCCGCACCACCCTGAAGCTGGACAGTCCAGTAAGGGTTGAATTCATACTTGGGACTTTCCTGTGCGGAAGCTCCAAGCGAAACTGCTGCGAGAGCAGCTACGAGAAGAGTTCTAAACTTCATAATAGAATAAATTTATAAATTTATGAATTTGATTTGGTCAGATTTTATTCGCTGCAAAGTTAGTACTTTTTTTAGTCTGCCTGCAAATGTTTTTGTGTAGAAAAAAACGACATGATGGGGGCACAAACAGAGGAAAAATCGCGTTTTTTTCGGCCATTTTTTTGACAGGTATATATGCTATTCCGGGACAAAATAGGCCCTCTGCCCATCATTTCGGGTGCACTGTCGACAAGGGCATAGGAAATAAAAACACCTACTTCTGAGGTAAATGAAATTATCTCTGAGGTAAATGAAATTACCTCTGAGGTAGATGAAACTACTCTTGAGACAAATGGCGTTCCTTCCCCTACCCTCGTTGCTCGGTTTCTCACGCGCGCGTCACTCTCTTTGATCCCTGCTTTTTTGCCTTCACTGCCTTCACCTCTTCTCTAAACCACTCACAGAAAGGGACTTACGGTGAAAGCACCTAAAGGAAACAAATGAAGGAGGGAAGAAGCAGCGAGCACGAAAGGTGAAAGCAGGTGAAGGCAAATGCTTTCTCTTGCCTTCACCCTTAATCCAAAGAATATCAATGGATTGGCTACCTCGGTGAAGGAGTGAAGGATGAAAACACAATACTATATAGGGTATACGCGCGCGTACGCGAGAGAAATAAGAAACACGCCCAGAGAAGCCTCATAGCGAGTTCATCCTCAAATCACATGATTTTATCTTCCAACAACCAAGCCACCATTTGGATGGGCTGCAAGCTCAAGTTATTTACCAGGCACGGATTGGACTTCTGTTGTTGAGGACTGCGGGGCAGGCTCTGAGGTAGGGGTCGCCGGTGCTGTCGGAGAAGACATACTCTTGGGGAGAGGGATGAAACCGCGGGAGCGAATCACTTCGTAGCGCATCAGTTGTTCGTCGGAGCGGAAGCGGTCGCCTTGTATGTCGCGGTCGGGGGTGGTGATGTGCATGTAGACGTTGGAGTAGAACTCATGGCGGCTCATGTCCCAAAACAGTTGCTGGCTGCGGTAGAGCGTGCCATTCTCAAGATTGCGCACCCGAACGCGGCCGCGGAGTTCCCATAGATTTTGGTCGTACCAGTAGGCAGTGTCGGCCGTAATGTAGAGGTTCACCTTAAACTGATTGTCATAGCGCTCCAAGAAGACGCCCTTCACAAACTCCTGACGGGGTGGGTGGGTTTTGTCGTAGACTTTCCATTCCTCGGTGAGGATTTTGTAGCGCGTGATGCCCGAATCGCTGATGAGTTTCGAAACGCCATAACTCACCATCACCGGGAGCGAGTCGCGATGGCGCACGGCACGCCCCTGAGGCGGAGCATCGTTGCCACACCCCAAGAAGGTGATGCCCATGAGGAGAAAAAGCAGGGAGAGAAGATGACGCATAAAAGAGAGGCAGAACTTAGTTGATTTTTCCACTTTTGGAACCAACGTTCGTTGAAGGTGATGCCGACAGAGAGGCGGAGGTAGTTTTCGGTGATTTGTCCGGGCATCTGGGGCTTGACGTGCTCCCACTGCGCGGAGAGATTGAGGAAACTACGGTTGTTGTGGAGTGTGAGGATGGGAAGACCTACGCCAAGCCCCACGGCATAGGTGCGCGGGCCGGGCTGGCCTTTGATGCGGGCATAGGGCGAGGAGTAGGACGCACCGAGGCGGTAGCGCACACGGCCGCTCCACGTGAAGCCGTCCGGATCGTCGACATATTCCGCACCGAAGTTCACCTTGTGGCTGTTGTCATATTGTCCCTTCATGGCGGTATAGGAGAGCGTGTTGTTTTGCTCTTTCAGCGTGGGCGCTGTGCAGTCGTTCCAAAGTTGGCGCGTGTAGTCAATGCCGACACGCAGGCGATTGTTCCACTGCCAGGCCAGTCCGGCTCCGAAAGTGTGGGGCAACTGGTAGGCATCGTGGAGGGTGAGGGTGTCGGGGGCTTCGGTGCCACGACGGTTGTAGAAATAAGAAGTGCCGTTGAGGCGGTGTCCCAAGCCGTAGGTGAGACCGAGGGTGAAGCGGTGCTTACTGCCCACGGGAAGGGTGTATTGCAGACCGGTTTCGAGGTTGTAGGAGCGCACTTCGTTGTCGTAGGTGCGGCTGAGGGGTTGCACCGTTGCATCGCTGTAGGAGTTGGTGGCTGTGTGGGTGAGCGTCCCCCAAAGGTAGGAGAAGTTTACACCGACGGCCAGCGGTTTCCAAGGCGAGTAGCCCAGCCCGACGTAGGCTTCGTGCAGGCCGCCATCACCGACATAGTGGGTGGTGGGAGTGATTTTTCCAGAAAGGCCGTGACTGATGGGAGCACCTTTTGTCGTGATGTCATAGCCCACGGAGGTGAGGGGACGCAATCCCAGGCTGAAACCGAAGTTGCGCGCCAAACGGAAACCCATGGCGAGATAGTCGAACTGTGCCGTGTGACGATTGATTTTGGTGCCGCCGGCGTTGAGATTGGCATTTTGCAGCGAGAGGCCGACGTCCATCAAGAACGTCAGCGAGTCGATGCGCGCCAACGATGCGGGGTTTTGCAGGTTGAGTTGTCGTCCATCGGCCATACCCAGCCCCACACCACCCATACCTTTGTTGAAGCCCAAGGAGCGGTCGGCAGGAAGTCCCAGTCCGTAGCGGGAGTAGGGGAGGTAGTGCCCGTCTCTTGTGCGGCGGCTGTGAGGGCAAGTGCGCCCCAAGCAATGAGGAGAAATATCTTCTTCATGAACAATAATAATAGTGGTGAGATGGTCAGAGATCATCAGAGCTGTGCAAGTCCTCTGGCCACGAGAAAATCGTCTGCAAAGATGCAACTTTCTGATGAGATATGAAAATTAAAACGATTGCCACCCGTTAAAAAAGCGCAAATGCTTCCATATTGCGCTTGCAGTCGGCGGATGTAGCCTTCGATTTCGAAACTGATGCCTCGGACCACACCGCTGCGCAGGGCGGTGTCGGTGCTGGTGCCGAGCAGTGGGGTTTCGCCTTCGGCCTCGGCAAGAGGTAGGCGGGCTGTAAACTCGTGCAGGGCACGCAGGCGCATGGCTACTCCGGGGCTGATGTTGCCACCCAGATAGCAGCCCTCGTGCGTGAGGACATCGAAGGTGATGCACGTTCCGGCATCGATGACGAGCAATGTGCGGTCGGAGCGCAAGGCACGAGCGCCCAGCACAGCTGCGAGGCGGTCGGCACCGAGGGTTTCGGGGGTGGTGTAGCCTATGGTGATGCCCTGCGGCGGCCGAAGGGGTGAGAGTTGTTTGACGGTGAGGGGAAGTTGCGCCAAATAGCGCTCCAACAGTGGCAGCGGTGCGGCCACCGAGCACCAGCAAAGGTGGGTGATGGCCGGATGGTGCTGCAACATCTTCGCGATTGCGGTGATGCAATCGGCATGCGCACACGTCCGATGCTCTTTCACCGTGTCGCCATCAAAAAGCACCAGTTTTGCGCAGGTGTTGCCAAGGTCGAGAGTGAGGGTCATTGCACAACAATTTCGTCGGTGAACAGCCAACCGCCGAAAGCGGAAGGCGTGGCTTGGATGCGGAGATAGCGGGCGCGAACCGCCTTCGGACGCTGCACGCGGAAGGTGCGGATGTCAGGCTGCCGAGTGCGTAGCGATGGGAAAAGAGCTTCGCCCATCGGATGGAAGTCGATGCCATCGGTCGATGTCGCCACGCGGAAGGCCGAGGGGTAGAAAATCTCGGGGTTGCACACCTGCATGAAATCGGCACTGACGGACGTGATGCGCTGCACCCGGCCGAGGTCGAGCGTAACGTCAAGTGTGGGAGAAGAAGTATCGCTGCCTGAACGGATGAAGCCCTGCCAGCGTCCATCGTGGTAGCTCCACCCACCGCGGTGTCCATCGGTGAGGGTCAGAGCAGCGGCAGCGGGATAAGCTTCGGCATAAGGCGCATGGTAGACCACGGTTGCTCCTTCGGCCAAATGGTGTCGTACACGAAAGGCTTCGGCCCGTTGTCCCACTTCGGTGGTGAGGTCGAAAGGCTGCACGCCCAAAGCCCGCAGGCGGGGCGTTTGGGCGATGGTTGCTTGACGCAGTTCGGCCACCGGACGTGTGCGACGGCCGCACCAACCGATTTCGGCCAAGGCCAACAAGCGCGGATAGAGCATGCGTTGTGCGGCAGCCGGTGTGGGGATATATTCCGTCCAAAGGTTGCCCTGCACGCCCAGCATCCGCGAGCGCAAGGAGTCGGGAAGGAGCGCACCGTGGGGAAACTGCGCCACATCGTCAAAAGGAAGGTAGCCACCGATGGCTTCGGGCTGCGAAGGCGGTGCGTCCTGGTAAAAGTCGAAGTAGCAATGTGAGGCCGGTGCAAGCACGACATCGTGTCCCAACGCGGCAGCGCGCTGCGCCATCTCCTTGTTACGCCACACCATCACGGCAGCGTGTTTCGGCAGCAGTGGGTCGACCACCTCGTCCCAACCCATCATCCGGCGGCCGTGGGCAGCAAGAAAATCGGCCATGTGGCGCATCAGTACCGCTTGCAAGCGGTGGAGTTGCGCTTCGGTGGGCGTAAGGAGCGAATCGGCCAGTGCAACAATCCCCTCTTCCATCATCCGCCGACGACACAGCGGGCAGTGCTTCCAGTCGGCCTTTTCCCGCCTCGTCGCCCCCAGATGAAGGTAGCGTGAAGGGAACACGTCCATCACCTCGGTGAGCACCCCTTCGAGAAAAGCATAGGTTTGTGGGTTGCCGGGACAGAAGTCGGCCGCTTTGTAAGGGACATGCGTACAAGAGAGATTGGGATAGGCGGTGAGCACCTCTTCCGAGTGGGCGGGCATTTCAATCTCCGGCACAATCTCCACGCCGCGCTCTGCCGCAAAAGCCACGAGCTCGCGCAACTGAGCCTGGGTGTAGTAGCCACCATAGGCATTGGGCGACCCCTCCTCGACATATCGCCGGCCGCCGTTCCACCACGCTTCCCACGAGGCATCGGTGCGCCAAGCCCCGAGTTGAGTGAGGCGGGGGTAGCGCAAGATTTCCATGCGCCACCCGGCGGCATCGGTGAGGTGGAGGTGCAACCGATTGAGTTTGAAGGCGGCCATCGTTTCCACCTGCTGTTTGAGAAAATCCAAAGGGGTAGAAGTGACGACTCACATCGATCATCGCACCTCGCCAAGCGTAGGAGGGAGCATCGTCAATATCGACGCAGGGGAGCGTGCCGTTTCCGCTCCGCAGTTGGGCGAGTGTCTGCAAGGCCCGAAGATGGCCGAGACGACCGGCGGCACGCACCACCACACTGTCGGGAGTGATGTGGAGAGCGTAGGCTTCAAGAGATTTTGCACCCGACGGTTGCAAAGGTTGCAGAGAAAATACCGCGGGTGGGCGGTGGGCGTGTTTGGCGACCGAATTTGTAGAAATCGGTGCCGCAATCTGCCGAAAGTAGGCCAATAGTCCGGCATCGCCTTGCACAGCGTCCGGAGCCGTCATCCCTGCCACGCGGCTCTCTCCGGGTCGATAAACGAGCGACTGCGGGCGTGGAAGCAACAGCTGTTCCTTCTCCTCGACGACACTATCGCTCTGCGCTGCCGCTGTGGGCGAAAAGAGCGAAATTATCGATAAAACCAGCAAAGAGAGGGCCGACATAAGCAGAAATGGTTTGTATTTCGCGCAAAGTTACGTCCAAAAAAGAAAAAAAGCAAATTTTATTTTGCTTTTTGGTACGTAGAGACTACCTTTGCTGTGGAATAGGCAGGAGAAGCACGTTGGCTTCTCTTTCCGATACAACAACATTGTGCCATGAACGCTTCAGAACAAACCTACCACCAGATTGAGCGCGCGCTCAAAAAAACAGCGGCAAAATGCCCCACCTTGGCCGAAGATCCCATCCTCACCGACCTCTACCTGCAAGTGAAGCAGGACAGCGGTGAGCTTCTCGTTTTTGACGATGACGACCACGAACTGACGCGTTGCGTGGTGGAAGAGTGGATAGACAACAACGAAGAGAACTTCTATGCCGAAGTGCAGCCCATCCTGCGCAAAGTCATCGAGGAGCAAAAAGGCACTGATCGACAGTATCCACATCCTTCGCCCCTATTCGTTTGTCTTGGTGGACGAGGATTTCGAGACCATCGCCGAACTCTATTTGGTGGACGACGACACCCTCATCCTGAGCCACGAACTGATGGAAGGTCTTTCCGACGACTTGGACAAGTTCTGGCAGGAATTGTCGAAAAATGTAACCCCGGCCACGAAAATGAACAACACTCAAAACGCTCGTTATACGCCCGACGACCTGCTGCGCCTCGCCCACGAGCTCGTCCAAATCGACACCTCGCTCTCGGGCGAAGACGTGATGGGTTACCTCAAAGCAAAGATGCAGCAAGATCCCGACGGCAGCTACCTGCCCGCTCCTCACAGCAACGCCCTTTCCGACCGCATCACCGCAGCGCTCTACCACCTGTTGCTTTGGCGCATGCAGACCGGTACTCGCGTGCGTCCGCAATCGCTGGAATGCGATGTGTGGCGCTTTCAAAACAAAAAGAGAAATGGGTGGCGTTCGTCGGATTGCTCGACGGACGCCCCTACGAGATTTTTACAGGACTGCAAGACGATGACGACGGCATCGTGCTCCCCAAAAGCGTCAACAACGGCTGGATTGTCAAGAATTTCAACGCCGACGGTACCACCCGCTATGACTTCGCCTTCCAAAACCGCCGCGGCTACAAAATCACGGTCGAAGGGCTTTCGGCGCGCTTCAACAAGGAGTATTGGAACTACGCCAAACTCATCTCCGGCGTCCTGCGCTACCAAATGCCGGTGGACAATGTCGTCCACCTCATCGACTCTCTCCAGCTTGAGAGCGACACCATCAACACGTGGAAGTCGGGCGTGGTGCGCGCTTTGAAGAAATACACCAACACCGACGAGACCGACGATCCCGCGGCCGAAGTTTAGTGCTCCTTATCCTGCGCCTATGCACCTCCAATCCACCGAAATCCTCCTGCGTGATTTGCACTTCTACGCCCGCCACGGCGTGCTGGAACAAGAGCGCACGGTGGGCAACGCCTACACCGTCAACCTCACGTTGCGGCTGTCCGACGCCGGCGCCGCCGTTTTCGACGACCGTCTCGACGGCACCATCAGCTATGCTGAAGTCTACGCCTTGGTGCGCGAAGAGATGCACACGCCCTCGTCTCTCCTCGAACACGTGGCCGGACGCATCCTCCGCCGCCTTTTCGAAACTTTCGACCTCTTGGAGCACGCTGTGGTTGAGGTGTGCAGGACAACCCACCGATGAGCGCCCATACCGCCGGCTGCTGCGCACGCCTCACCGCCACACGCTAATCCCCACTCTTCCCTCCTTTTTTTCTCCCTGTTTATGAAGAAAACACTCCTCTCGATCGCTGCGAGTTTCTTGTGCCTTTTTGCCGCTTTTCCTTTCTGTGCAAAAGCCCAAACCGAGGCCGACAAAATCTCCCTCCAACAACTGACCGACGGCACGTTCTCGCCGCAACACCTCTACGGTGTGCATCCGCTCAACGACGGCGAAAGCTACTCCCGCCTCTCCGACGACGGGCGGCGCATTGTGCGCTCTTCCTTCAAGACTGGACAGGAGGTCGGCGTCCTCTTCGACCTGGATCAGGCGCGCACCACCGCCAAAGTCTCGCGCATCGACGGCTACATCATGAGCCCCGACGAGAAGCGGATACTCCTCCAGACCGAAACGCGCGCCATCTATCGTCGCACCTTCACCGCAGTCTATTACCTCTACGATGTGACCTCGCGCAAGATGGAACGCCTCTCCGAGGGCGGCCCGCAGATGTCGCCCCTCTTCTCGCCTGATGGCAACGTCGTCGCCTTTGCCCGCGACAACAACCTCTTCGTGGTCAAACTCCTCTACGGCAATGCCGAAATGCAGGTGACCACCGACGGACGCCGCAACGAAATCCTCAACGGCATCCCCGACTGGGTCAATGAAGAGGAATTCACCACCGCCCGCTCCTTTGCTTTCTCGGCCGACAGTCGGATGCTCTGCTGGGTGCGCTATGACGAAACGAAAGTGCCGGTCTATCGGATGCAGATGTTCAAAGGATTGAAACCTGAACACGCAGAAAATGATGCCTACCCCGGCACCTACGACTACAAATACCCCATCGCCGGGGAAACCAACAGCAGCGTCAGTCTCCATAGTTACGACCTCCAAAGCCGCGCCACGCGCCGCCTCGATGTGCCCCTCGATGCCGATGGCTACATCCCCCGCATCGCCACCACCTCCGACCCTGACCGTTTGGCCGTCGTCACCCTCAACCGCCACCAAGACCGCATGGACCTCTACATGGTCAATCCTCGCAGCGGTGTGGCACGCCTGGCCTTGCGCGAAACCAACGACAAGTATCTGCGCGAAACGGCCTACACCGATTTGCGCTTCTACGACGGCCACTTTGCCCTCCTCTCTGAGCGCAGTGGCTATCAGCACCTCTACTGGTACACCCTCGACGGCACGCTCAAAGCCGCCATCACCCACGGCGACTACGAGGTGAGCGACTTCTACGGCTACGATGCCAAAAGTGGCCGATTCTTCTTTTCCGCCCACAAGGACAGCCCGCTGCAAACCGCGGTCTACTCCTCCGACCTCAAAGGCCACCTGCGCCGCCTCACCCCCGAAAGCGGCACCCACGCTGCCACCTTCTCCCACGACTTCCGCTACTTCCTCGACGTCCACTCCACCCTCGGCACGCCGCCCGTCACCACCCTGCGCGACAATGCCGGCCACACCCTCGTCACCCTCATCGACAACGCCCCGCTGCGCGAAAAGATGGAACGTGTAGGCGCTCGGCAGGAACTCTTCACCTTCACCACGCCCGACGGCACACAGCTCAACGGCTGGATGGTGAAGCCCCGCAACTTCGACCCGAACCGACGCTATCCCGTGCTCATGTACCAATACAGCGGTCCCGGCAGCCAAGAGGTGAAAGACGCTTGGTCGACCGGATTCTACGGCGGAGGCGTGTGGGAAAGTTTCTTGGCGCAGGAGGGCTACATCAGTGTCATCATCGACGGCCGCGGCACCGGTGCCCGCGGGGCGGCTTTTGAAAAGAGCACCTACCTCCGCCTCGGCGACCTTGAGTCGCGCGACCAAGTAGAAGCGGCCCTCTATCTCGGCACACTCCCTTATGTCGACAAGACGCGCATCGCCATCTGGGGCTGGAGTTTCGGTGGCTTTAACACGATGATGGCCATGACCGACGGACGCCCCGTCTTCCGTTGTGGCGTAGCCGTGGCCGCCCCTTCCAACTGGAAATACTACGACACCGTCTACACCGAGCGCTACATGCGCACGCCCAAGGAAAATGCCAACTACAACCAAGTGTGCCCCATCGCGCGGGCCGAGCGGCTGAGCGGCGATCTCCTCCTCATCCACGGCACGGCCGACGACAACGTCCACTTCCGCAACGCGGCCGAGATGTCCGAGGCTTTGGTGCAGGCCGGCAAGCAGTTTGACATGCAGGTCTACACCAACCGCAATCACAGCATCTACGGCGGCCGCACCCGCGAGCACCTCTTCACCCGCATCTTCCAATACTTGGAGCACCACCTCAAGTAAAGAACAACGTTTCGACCGGTCGCTCTTCGGTCGCCCCCTCATCTCCGCCCTTCGTCCAAGGGTGGAGATTTTTTTTAAGTGGGTACTCAGAATGGATGGATACTATATTTGTTTCCCTTTTCCGTCATCTCGCCTTTGCGAAGAAGAAGTGTAGCGGGCTACACGAGGGATGAACAAAGACGAGATGGCGGACAAGGGAAACAAGGAGGATGTCAAAGTAGAGAACAATCTACGGATAAGATAACTACGATTAATTTTGAACACCTACTTACCTCTTCGCGCGCGTTCCCTACAATAGTGTGTGCATTTTGCCTTCACGCCTTCACCAGAGGAAGTAAGTCACAGAAAGACAGCGGGTTGCGGGTGAAGGCAAGCGATGGTTTTTCCTTCACCGCCTTCACAAACTTTGCCTTCACCGACAACTCACTTATTCTCAATGGTTTGCATCCTTCGGTGAAAGCAGTGAAGGCAAAAAACACGACTTTCATGTAGTGACGCGCGTACGCGCGAGAGGAAGCAATAGGAAGGAGGGAAATTTTCCTCGGAGATAAATACAACTACCTCAGAGGAAGAAAAAAACTACCTCTGAGGTAAAATTGAAACTTGTCTTGTGAAGACGGAAAGTAAGGTGAAGGCTTCGGGGCGCTCACTCCAAAGCCTCATCGTAGTGTTCCGCGGCTTGGCGGAACTGTTCGCGCAGATAGCGGGCAGCTTTGCGGGGAGAGAGGATGCGCACACCGGGCCCGTAACTCATGAAGACGGAGAAGAGTTCGCTGTTGATGATGACCTCTATTTGAAAGGTGCAACTGCGGTCGTCCGGGTTTTTCGTGGAGCAGCCGCTGGGTGTGGTGGAGGGGTTTTGGTTTTGATGTAGCGGCTCTGCATAGAGTCTGCCCAGAAGGTGATGCGGCGCGTCACATTGCCGGGGTCTTTCGACACACCGATGACGTTGTCGAAGAAGTGGAGATCGAAGTCGGGATTGTCGCGAAAGGGGACATCGACGGGTTCAATGCTGAGGATGCGGTCGAGCGAAAGGTTGTAGAGTTGGAGTGTGTGGGCTTGCGATCCGAAGAGAAACCAGCGGTTGCGAAACTCTTTAAGGAGGTGGGGACAGAGGATGAATTCGCTCTGACAGCGCGACTTGAAGGACTGATAAGCAATTTTCAGTGTTTGCCGCTGCGCGATGTAGTTGTAGAGCGGGCTGAGCAGTCGGCGACCTTGTAGATTGGGGACGCTGTCGAAATGGATGATGGGTTTGCGGTCATTGCGTCCCAGGGCGAGCCGGTCTTGGAGGCGGCCGATAACGTCGGACATTTCGGAAAATTGCTCGAAGTCTTCCAACTCTCGGAGCAGGTCTACGGCCTCCTGCATGACGAGGAGGTCGTTGGGCGAGAGGGGCATCTGCATGATGGAGTAGTCGGGGCGGGCGTAGCGATAGTATTTCTGGTCGTACACCTCGATGGGCGCGTTGTAGCCGAGTTTGTCGGAACGCATCATCTGTAGGTCTCCCTGCACGGTGCGCAGGGAGACGCCCTTTCGGATACCTTCGCAGTCGTAGAGGGCTTCGGAGCAGGCATCGACGAGGTCGTCGAGCCTCCATCGGCGAAAGGGGTTGCGCAGACAGTTGTCAATGGTCTTGTAGCGAATGAGTGCGTTTTTGTTGGCCGGCATGGTGTGTTGTTTTTCTTTTGAAACGGTAAAATCTGTTGCAAAGGTACGCACTTTGCGGGCAACAGCGTGGGTGAATTCCTTGAAAAATACTCTTTTTCGCGCTTTTCTGAAAGATTTTTCGGACTACGCAAAAAGAGTGCGTAGTGTCCCTTCTACCTTTGCACTCGCAAGCCGGAAGTCACACGATTGCAACAGGCGACCGCCTCTCTACTTTCTTTTCTCTTTCATTCACCCTCAAACAAGAAACCATCATGCAAGAACAACTCATCAACCATCGTATCGTAAAAATTTGGACCAACGACGTGGAAGACTCTGCCCTGCGTCAAATCGAAAACCTCACCACTCTGCCCTTCCTCTTCCACCACCTCGCTCTCATGCCCGACGTCCACGCCGGAGTGGGAATGCCCATCGGCGGCGTGCTGGCCTGCAAAGACATCGTCATCCCCAACGCCGTGGGCGTAGACATCGGGTGCGGCATGTGTGCCCTCAGGACGAGTTGGCAGGTGAGTGACATCACGCCCGATGTGCTCCGTAAGAAAATCATGCGCGGCATCCGCAAGCGCATCCCCATCGGTATGGGCCGTCACAAGGTGGCGCAAGATGAAGCCTTTCTGCCCACCGGACACGATGTCGAGAGTATGGTCATCGTCAAGCAGCGGCAAATCTCCGCTACCAAGGAAATCAGGGACGCTCGGCGGCGGCAACCACTTCATCGAACTCCAAAAGGACGAAACCGGCCACCTCTGGGTGATGCTCCACTCCGGTTCGCGCAACCTCGGTGCCCGCGTGGGCGATCACTACAACAAGATTGCGGCCGATCTCAATGCGCGCTGGCACTCTGTCGTTTCGCCCGATCTGCGTCTGCCGTTCCTGCCTAAGGGTACACCGGAGTTTGACCTCTATTGGAAAGAAATGCTCTATTGCGTGGACTTCGCCTACTGCAACCGCCGCTTGATGATGCAGCGCATCCAAGAGGTGCTGGCCGAAGTGTTGCCCGGCATCGAGTTTGACCCGATGATCAACATCGCCCACAACTATGCTGCGCTCGAAGAGCACTTCGGCGAACGTGTCATCGTGCACCGCAAAGGGGCCACCCTCGCCACGGTCGGCACAACGGGCATCATCCCCGGTTCGCAAGGCACAGCCTCCTACATCGTCGAAGGGCTGGGCAACCCCGAAGCGTTCAACTCCTGCTCGCATGGAGCAGGACGTGCCCTCAGCCGCGGGGTCGCCATCAAAACGCTCGACATGGCCGAAGAGTTGGCCGCCCTCGAAGCCAAAGGTATTGTCCACGCCATCCGCTGCCAAGACGACATGCAGGAAGCCACCGGTGCCTACAAAGACATCGAAGAAGTCATCTCCAACGAACTCGACTTGGTCAAGGTGAAAACGCGCCTGCTCCCCATTGCCGTGATCAAAGGCTGATGCAGGTAAGTATGGTGGGCTGCTCGTCCGCGGATCGATGCCAAATCCCTGCCTTTCGCAGGTCGCTGCGCTCGGTGGGGCGCAACGGAAGTGTAAATGACGACAACGGCTCGATCTGGAAACTCCGATTTCCACCTCTGCAGCTCACCAAGGGCCGACCTTTCCTCAACGAAGGGTCGGCCCTTTTGAAGCTAAAAGGACGTTCCTTTTCCGGACAAAGCACGTTTTTTTCCTGTTTTCATTTGCCCACACAGAAGTGCCGGAAGATGGTGCCCAAGACCTCGTCGGTGGTGATGGCTCCTCCGGTGATTTGGGCGAGGTGGAAGAGGCACTCGCGGAGGTCCTGCGCAACGAAGTCGCCGGAGAGGTGGGTGGCGAGGCCGTGGCGCACGCGGTGGAGGTCGGCGAGGGCTTCGGTGAGGGCGGCGTAATGGCGGGCGTTGGTCACCACCACGGCACCGGCATCGGCGGTGCGAGCGGCCGCCACCTCGACAAGCAAGGTTGTGAGGCGCTCGATGTCGGCCGCAGCGTGGGCGCTGCCTGCCAAGGTGTGGAGGTCGGGAGAAGCGGCCTCATCAGAAGAGATGCCCACCTTGTCAGAAGGAAGGAGAGAAGAAGTCGCTTCTTGCAGATACTTCTGCGTGAGGGCTTCGATGTCCACAGCCACGAGGTCGGACTTGTTGAAGAGGACAATGAGCGTTTTGCCCCGAGCATCGCGGAGGATTTGGGGCGCCAGCGCGGCGAGTTGCGTTTCGGCCTGCGTGCTGTCGACCACGAAAAGGACGATTTGTGCTTCGGAGAGTTTCTGCCAACTGCGCTCGATGCCCATCTGCTCCACGGTGTCGGTGGTGGTGCGCAGGCCGGCGGTGTCGATGAAGCGGAAGAGCGTGCCGCCCAGATTGTAGGTGTCCTCAATGACATCGCGGGTGGTGCCGTGGATGTCGCTCACGATGGCGCGCTCGTCGTGGAGAAGGGCATTGAGGAGGGTGGATTTCCCGGAATTGGTGCTGCCCACGATGGCCACGGGGAGGCCATTTTTTTGAGGGCATTGCCGGTGGCGAAGGAGTGCACCAGCCGCGCCACCATCTGTTCCAGGTCCTCGGCCAGATGGGCCAGTTCGGTGCGGTCGGCAAACTCCAAGTCTTCATGGTCGGAGAAGTCGAGTTCGAGTTCGAGCAGGGCGGTGAGGTGAAGCAGGCGTTCGCGCAGCTGTTCCAACTCTCGGCTGAAGTCGCCGCGCATCTGACTCATGGCGATGCGGTGGTTGGAGGCGGTGGTAGAGGCAATCACATCGGCCACGGCTTCTGCCTGCGAGAGGTCCATCCGTCCGTTGAGAAAGGCGCGTTGGGTAAACTCCCCGGGGCGGCCGGAACGGCTCCGGCATCGATGAGGAGGCGGAGGATGGTCTGCAAGATGTACTGAGAACCGTGGCAGGAGATTTCGACCGACTCTCGCCGGTGTAGGAATGAGGGGGCGGAAGAGACTCACCAGCACTTCGTCGATGAGACTGCCATCGGGGGCAACGAGGGTGCCGAAGGTGAGGGAGTGGCTCTTGCGCTCCCGGAGCGGTGCGCCCTGTTGGGGGCGAAAGAGGGTTTCGGTGAGGGCGATGGCCGAAGGTCCGGAGATACGGACAATGCCGATGGCGCCGCCGGGAGCGGTGGCGATGGCGCAGATGGTGGAGGAGGTGTGCTGCATGGGGTGAAGGAATTCGGTGGTTAGAAGAAGTCGCTTTTTGCCCTTGAATTTCTTCTGCCGATGGAAGTAGAAGCCGAGGTAAAGGCGGAGGTAGTGGAAGGAGTTGGTGAGGTGGAAATCTCCGTCGCGATAGTCGTAGAGATAGCTCACCGTCGAGCCGCCCACATAGTAGCGACCGTTGGTCCAGACGAGGCCGGCACGGAAGATGAAGTCGAAGTTGAGCCGGCGGATGCTGCGCCAAATCTTGTGGGTGGAGAGGCTTTCGCCCTTCTGATACTTATAGCCCAGGAGAGGCGTGCCGCCGAGGGAGATGAGCCAGCCTCGATGAGGCACGAAGTTATAGGCATAGCCGAGAGAAAGGCTGATTTGCCGATAGTTGACGGAGGAAAATCGGAGTTCGTCTATCAGTTTCGCCTTGGGGCTGAGTTGTTGCAGAACGCTTTCGGCCCGGGCGGCATCGAAGGTGATGCGCTGGCGGTCGTAGCGCACGCCCATGAGCCACGAGCCTGCGCTGCGGAGCTGCACGGTGGTCATGGCCATGGCGGCGGGATAGGAGAAATGGTGGTTGTTGAAGACGTAGTAGAGGTTGATGGCGGTGGTGTTGCAGGTCATCGCTTCAAGGCGGATGTGGGCAAGACGATCTTCGTCGATGCCTTCAAATCCGGAAGCACTGACGAGGTTGAAGTTGCCCTTGGCGCGGGTGTAGCGGAAGTCGAAGCCCAGTTTGGCGGCATAGGCCGTGGCGCTGAAGTCGAAGGTGCGACTACCGTAGCGGTCGGGCACGAGACCGAAGGAGTAGCCCAAGGTGATGCCCAGCCACCCGCCGTAGGGGCCGAGGCGCATGGTGTGGACGGGGGCGAGGGTGAGAACCTGTCGCCGGCCGTCAGCATTGCGTCCGGCGATGCGGATGCGCTGCAAGAGGTTGAGGTTGTCGAGCATGAGCATGCCGTCGTAGCGGTTGCGCGAGACGTAGGTGGTGTCGAAGGCTTTGAGATAGCGGCTCACATCGGTGACGAAGTCGAAGAGGAAGTGCTTGCGCGGTCGCGACCATCGGAAGCGGCACTCTTCGGGGATGTTTCGCCAGCGGTCGGCCTGTGTCTGCCGATGGGGCAGCAAGCCGTCGCGCGAAAATCCGTAGGGAAACCAGCCGCTGCGAAGGCTGTCACGGCAGAGGCTGTCGTTGCGGAGAGTGTCGGTATAAGCAATCATACTGAGCGGCTCGCCGTCGAACCGCTCAGTATGATTTTGCTTTGCTGCGTCCTCTTCAGCCGATGCTGAGAGCGAACCGAGGAAGGCGAGCACGATGAGGAGAAACTTCACTGGATTTCGGGGAGAGTTTGGAGATAGGAGATGAAGGCGTCGGTCGAGGTGGGCACCGTCACGGCAATCTCCTGCGCTTTGGGGAATTGTGTGGGCAGATAGCCGTCGCCGCCGGTGACCATGTATTCATCGGCCACGAGCACCAATTTGGTGTCAGCCTTGATGGGCACAACTTTGCCCGAAGGCAGGGTGAGCGAAAGGCGCTTGACGTGCCCCCGCTTGTCCTGCTCGACGTTGACACCGGAAGTCTGGATGCGACCGAGGGTGCAGACGTTGATGCCGTGCTCCATGAGAGCGAGAAGCTGCGCACCGGTATAGCGGTAGCACTTGAGGGGGTTGGCAAAGGGGAGCGCTTCACCCACATCGAGCACGGAGATGTTGCCGGTGGGGAATCCTGCGCGGATACTGCCGAAATGGCTCACGCCCACCACGAGGGCATCGTCGGAGAGATGTGCCGCACGGCGGTAGGCTGTGGCGTAGCTTTCGCACACCAGGCTGCCCATCTTGGTTTGCGTAGTGCTGACCTTTCGGTCGTGGAAGACGCCCTTTGCCGTGTGTGAGAGCACCTTGTTCAGGGGCATGCCGCGGAAGAGCGTGGTGTGGAGTTGCTCCTCAATCTGCGCTTGCAGGCGGGCGGCTTTGGGTGAGAGCATGGCGTGGGGATTAACGCGCACCAGCTCGGGCGTCACACTCACCACCTGTCCGGCGGCGGTGTCGACTTCGCAACGGAGCATGGAGATGTAGATGCCGTGCCACAAGCCTTGCGTGAGGGGCATGGGGCGCACTGTTTCGCTCATGCCGATGACACGGCTGTGGGAGTGAGCCGACAAGAAGGCATGAAAGTCGGGACGGTTGAGGGTGCGGAGGTTTGCAGCATCGCGATCGTCCCAAACAGGACGTCCGTCCTTCATCTGTGTTCCGATGTGTGCCAATATCAAGCGCAGCGGAGCGCGGCGTACGGCATCATAACCGGGCAGTTTTGCCACGGAATCAAGCACGGCGGTGTAGTTGCCGTCGAAGGAGAGCCCTTTCAGGCGCTTCGCACTGGCCTGCCAAGGGGTGTTGCTCGTGAGCAGTCCGACGAAGGCCACATCGACCGTGCGCCCTCCGCCCACCGACACCGGCACCACTGCCCACGGCTGTGCAAAAGCGGGGACGCGCCCCTCGGCGTTGCGGGTGTTGGCGCAGACGTAGTCGATGTGCCACGTGCGAGGGATGAGTTCGGTGTGCTGCCATTTGTCGGCCAGTGCGTCCTGCCCTTCGTCAAACTCGTGGTTGCCGAGGGCGCTGAGGGTGATGCCCATGTCTTTGAACACCTGCGGCATGAGAGTCTTGGGGCGCGTGGCGGAATAGAAGAAACTGCCGCCGAAGTTGTCGCCGGCCGACACGGTGACGTTGTGGGGATAGACCTGCTTGAGGGAGTCGAGCGTCTGCACCACATAGGCCGCACCGGGCACGCCCTTCCGCGGGTCGGAGACGATGCCGGCGTGGAAGTCGTTGATGGTGAAGATGGCCACCGTGACCGTCGATGGGCGGCTTTGTGCCTGTTTCGTCGAAGTGCTGAGCCCGAAAGCCGCTGTGCAAAACAGGCTCATGCTGAGTGCTGCTTGGGAGAAGGAGTGTTTGAGGTTCATCATATTGATTTTGAGATTTGAAGACGTGCAAATTTACGGATTTAATCTTAATATGCCCCAACAGACGTTCTCAAAAAAGCGTCTTTAGGTCGAAATCTGCGAAATCGCTGCGAAAGATACATTTTCCGACTTCGCAGCACAAAAAATAGTCGGGTGCGCTTTGTAGAAGAGAATAAATACGTATCTTTGCCAGCGTAGTTCGCAAAACCACTCTTTAGCAAATAAATTCCTTAATTTTTATCCACCGCAATGAAACATTTTACAAAAACTTCTTTTGGCTTTTTTCTCGCCATCGTAGGGGCATTCCTCCCCTCTGTGGCTGAAGCTTCCAAGGCCGATGTGGACAAGTACCTCCAAGATGGAGGCATTTTCCGCATCAAAAATCGTGGGTCGAACCGCTACATGACCCTCAATGCCAGCAACGGCAACCTCACCGGGCGCGACATCATCGGCGCCCGCCCCAATGCGCTCACCCAGATTTGGGTAGTCAAGGGGGCAGCCGGAACTTACAGCATCCGCAGCGCTTTCGACGGCCGCTACGTGTCGGCCAAGGACGGCAATCCCATGCAGGCTGTGAGGGCCGTCACACCGCTCTACATGAAGTACAGCGCGGCCAACAGCGGCACTTCCACTTCCTATGTGACCATCTCTTGGAAGTCGGACTTCTCCGACCGCAACTGTCTGAACGAAAACAACGGTTCGCACAATATCCTTGGCTGGTATGCCAACTCACCTTCAGTCAATGATGCCTTCTCCGACTGGGTGCTGGAGCCCGTCAACGACCTCACCGCCGAGGAAATCAAAGCTCAAATCACGTCCCAAGCCGGCGTGGTGTCGGCCACCGATGGCGGCATCTACCGCATCCTCAGTGCCAGCTACAACACCTTCATGACCGAAGCGCCTTTCTCCCACGAACTCTCTTGCACCGGACTGCTGGAAAATGACTACAGCCAACTTTGGAAGCTCGAAAAAAACACCAGCGGAAAGTGGAACTTGAAGAACGTGCTCACCGGACGCTACATCAAAACGCAGGGCGGTGAACTCTCACGCATCTACGAAACCACCACCAGCAACAATTCTCGCTTCTCCCTTGAAGACGGCAACGACGACTATCTGCCCGTCTATTCCTTTGTCGACGGCAACGGCATCGGACTCCACTGCGACGCTAGGGGTCGCGTGGTGGGATGGGACGCCAGCATAGCAACTTCCCAATGGATGCTCCGCACCGCGACTGTCGACGAAACGGCCTTGAAAGCTGCGCAAGACAAACTTGCGGAATATGCAGCTTTGACTGAGCAGGCCAATGTGGCGCGACTGCGTGCCACGATGCAGGCTTATTTCGAAGATCTCGCCTGCACTAAGCTCAAAGCTCAATATCAGGCCATGAGCGACGCCGATTTGACCACACTTATGAGCACCACCCCGACCGATCAGACGGGTGCTATTAAGATGGCACTGCCGCCTTTCGTCCAAGAAATGGTGTTGAAGGTGAAGAACAACACCTGGGGACATCGCGAAAAGGAATTTCGCATCTATGACTACAAGCCCTACTCCGACCACACTCAGTGGAACTCCACGAAACTTGTCGGCACCGGCTACATGCTTTCGCCCCAAACCGGTCCCACCGGCATCAGCGTGAAGCGCGGAGACATCATCACAGTTTACGTCGGCGATAACATCCCCGTCGGAACCACCTGCACCTGATGAACTGCTCCGGTATGGAAGTGGCCGGCGACGACAAACAGTTGCGATCGGGGCTCAACGTAGTTTTCTTCGACAACGACGGACACCTCTTCATCAACTACGTCATCACCAACACCAACAAGAAGTTGGCCGAAGTGCCCGCCCTCCCCATCCACATCGAAGGCGGCTACGTCAATGGTTGCTTCGACATCACTCGCGGCCACACCAATGCCGACTGGCTCGACATGGAGAAGACGCTCTTCAAGGACGAAATCATCCATATGAAAAGCAAGTGGACACAATTTAATATGGTGCTCAGCGGCGTGAAGAAGCAAATCAACTACGCCCAGATGAGCAAGGTCGACGTCGACGGCACGCCCAAGGGCATCGAGGGCACACTCATCCGTTGGGACAAACTCGTAGAAATCGAACGTGAGCTCATCGGTGCTCCGCAGTTCTACGACCGCTTCAATTCGATGCTATCGGCTTCCGCTAGTTCAAAAGGCAATCCCTATGCTTCGACTTACGGCACTTACTATCCCGGCGTGGGCAAATACATGAACTACGACCACATGACCTTCGGCACAGAAAACGACGAAGGCGGTGACTTCTGGATGGTTGCTCACGAGGTGGGACACACCAACCAATCCCTCATCAACCTCCCCGGCGACACCGAAATGTCCGTCAACTTCTTCTCGCAGGTCGTGCGCTGGAAGCAGGGATCCAACGTGGGACGCGGCCGCCCCTTGTCCAACACCATCGCCTCCTTCCACAAGCAGCAACATCACAGCGAGTACGACATCTGGCAACGCAGCCGCATGTACTTCCAGCTCTGGCTCTACTACGAACTCCAAGGCCACAAACCCTGGTTTCTGGCCGGCCGTCTGCGACCTCATGCGCAAGAGTCCCATGACCAAGTCGACCAGCGAGAACAACCCCGGCAGCGCCAACGGTAGCTACTTCAAGTTTGCCAAAAAAATTGTGCCGATGCAGCAGGCGAAGACCTTTCCGAATTCTTTGAATTCTACGGTTTCTTCCGCCCGCGCCAAAACTTCAAAGTGGGCGACTACACCAACTCCTACTTCAACATCACCCAGGCCGACATCGATGCCTGCAAAGCCTACATGAGCAAGTATCCGAAGGCACATCCCGGCCTCATCTTCATCGACGAGCGCATCCGCAAGTCGCCGGCCAACTATCCCGGCATGTCCGCCGGTGCCATGCGCCTGGGCACGTCCCCCGATGCCACACCCGGTGTCGCCTCGGAAGTGGGCAATGTGGGCATGTACAGCGACTTCCGCACCGACCTTCCCGTCAAGCCTTATAGTTGCACCGTTGCCCCTCGGGCCGCGTCACCGTCAAGCAGGACGGCAATGGCGCTGTCGGTTTCAAAGTCTACGATCTCCAGGACAAACTGGTCTATGTGGCCAACACCTGGACTTTCAACCTCCCCTCGGCGGTGTTGAAAAACGGCTACCGCATTGTTGCCGCCTACGGCAACGGCACACAGACCACCCTCTACGACAGCACCAACCCCACGGGCATCGGCACGGTTGAAGTCACCAACAGCGCTGCTCCGAAGGTCTACGACCTCACCGGACGCCGCACCACCCCCGCCGACCACGGTGTGCGCATCGTCAATGGCAAGGTCGCTATCCAATAAGGCGGCAGGCCATCGCATTTCCGACATTTTCGTTCGTCTTTCAGTCGCTTGAAGCGACATCTCATCTCTTGATGGAGGCCGTGCCAAAACAAATCGTTTTTGGGCACGGCCTCCTCTCGTGGAGGGAGGGTTGGATATTCTCTCTAACACACACCTACTTATGAAATCTCGTTTTGCTTTTCTCATCTTCCTGCTCCTCCTCGGTAGCGTGCCGCTCTGTGCCCAGCGCGACTACACGCAGTATGTCAATCCCCTCGTGGGTACCGACTTTGTGGGCAACACTTATCCCGGTGCACAAGTGCCGTTCGGTATGGTGCAGCTCAGCCCCGACAACCTCATCGGCGGTTGGGACCGCATTGCCGGCTACTTCTATCCCGACAGCACACTGACGGGATTTTCCCACACCCACCTCTCAGGCACGGGCGCCGGCGACCTCTACGACATCTCCTTCTTTCCGACCACGCTGCCGCAAAAGGCCGATTTCACCGTTCGACATCCTGACCAAGCTCCGCTCGGCATCTATTCCACCTTCCTCCACAGCGAGGAGACGGCCACAGCTGGATTTTATGCCGTGCGACTGGCCGACTACGACATCCACGTCCGCCTCACGGCCACACCGCGTTGCGGCATTCAGCACTACACCTTCCCTGCCGATGGTCGTGAGCGCGTGGTGACGCTCAACCTCGCCCGCACGATGAACTGGGATGCCACGCAGGCCGGCGAGGTGCAGTTTCTCGACAGCACCACCCTCTGCGGGCATCGTTTCTCCACGGGATGGGCGCGCGACCAACGGGTGTTTTTCGCCACGCGTTTCTCCCGCCCTTGGCAGCGTGTAGAGGTCGACACCGTGCCCACGACAGCCGGCCGGAGCGTAGTGGTGCGCTTCTACTTCGGACATTCTGCCGATGAGGCTCAACGTTCCATCACTCTGGTCACGGCCCTGAGCGGGACGAGCACGGAAGGCGCGCTGCGCAACCTCGCTGCCGAAGCACCGCACAACGATTTCGACCGCTATCGAGAAGACGCGCGCCGCCTTTGGAACGAACAACTCTCGCGCCTCGAAGCCGAGAGTGACAACACGACCGACCTCCGTAAGTTCTACACCGCCCTCTATCACACCCTCCTCGCTCCCACCATCGCCAGCGATGTCGACGGAGCCTATCTCGGATCCGACCGCCGCATCCACCACACGGTCGGCATCTACTACTCCACTTTCTCACTCTGGGACACCTTCCGCGCCTCCCATCCCCTCTTCACGCTCATCTGCCCCGAACGCGTGGGCGACATGGCACAAAGTCTCATCGACTTCGGCACGCAACACGGTCGCCTGCCGGTGTGGTCGATGTGGAGCAGCGAGACTGACATGATGATTGGGCTGCACGCCATTCCCATCTTGGCCGATGCCATCGGCAAGGGGATTAAAGGCTTCGACTATGTTCAGGCACTGGCTTTGAGCCGCCGCTCCCTCCTTGATGCCGACTACCGCAGTCTGGGACGCTACGACAGTTTGGGCTACGTCCCCTTCGACGTAACGGACATGGGGAAAGACGACTGGTCGCTCTCGCGCACCCTCGAATATGCCTACAACGACCATTGCGTGGCGCAGATGGCGCAATGGGTGGAAGGGCATCCCGACCATCGCTTTGCCCAACGCTCGCAAAACTTCCGCCACCTTTTCGATGCGCAGTCGGGCTTCTTCCGCCCCCGCGACAGCCACGGCCGCTTCCAGTCGGACTTCCATCCCGAGGCCTACACACCGCACATCTGCGAGAGCAACGCCTGGCAGTATCTGTGGAGCGTGCAGCACGACCTCCCGGCACTGATGCACCTGCTCGGCGGTCGCGACCGGATGGAGGCGCGTCTCGACTCCTTTTTCACCCTCGCTCCACGCGACAAGGCCGAACTTCCCCTCTTCTCCACCGGTATGCTGGGGCAGTATGCCCACGGCAACGAGCCTTCCCACCATGTGGCTTATCTCTACAACGTCGTCGGCCGACCCGAGAAGACACAGCGTTACGTGGCGCGGATAGTCCGCGAACTCTATCGTGACAATCCGGCGGGCTTGTGTGGCAACGACGACTGCGGACAACTCTCCGCCTGGCTGGTGTGGAGCGCCATGGGCTTCTACCCCGTCGATCCTGTGAGTGGGCGCTACGAACTGGGCACGCCGCTCTTCCCTCGCCTTCGCCTCCACCTGCCCGGGGGCACGACCACCACACTCCTCGCTCCCCACGTCGATGCCGACCATTGGCGCGTGGCGACTCTCCGCGTCAATGGCCGTCGCCACCGCTCCACGTTCCTCCCTCACTCCCTCCTCACCTCCGGTGCTCGCATCGAATGGGAGATGAAGTGAGCCTCGACTTGTATTTTTATATTTTACCGATTATTTAATTCCACCAATGGGTAGTGTACTATATCGATGGGGCGGTGTTTTCTATTATCCACTCAAATCAAAATAGAGTGTGCTTTCAAGACAGAAATGCAACAGTTCCCCCCTTCCCTCGCGCGCGTTCCCTACAATTGTGTATGTTTTTTGCCTTCACGCCTTCACCCGGCGAGGTAAGTTGCAGATCAACAGAAGGTTGCGGGTGAAGGCAAAAGGCGTTCCATCCTTCACCACCTTCACTACCTTTAGGGACTTTTCCTTCACCGGCAACTCCCTGACAGCCCGCAATTTAGGGGATTCGGTGAAGGCAGTGAAGGCAAAAAACAAGACTTTCAATGTAGTAACGCGCGCGTACGCGTGAGAACGAGAACGTGTGGAGATAAAAACGCACACGACAGAAAAAAGGAGGAGAGAAAAAAGGAGGAGAGAAAAAAGGAGGAGAGAAAAAAGATGGGAGAAAGAAATATAAATAGGAGGAGGGGGAGGAATTTACCTCTGAGATAAATACAACTACCTCTGAGATAAAAATAATTACCTCAGAGGTAGTTTTTTCAATCTCAGGGGTAGATAAGCGGGGGCGAAAATTCTTTGCCCAACTGATTGGAGAGAGTTTATGGCCGTGTTCCTGTTGTCTTTTTCTCGACGAGAACAGAAAAATCGTGCTTTTGGTAGAAAAAAGCGCGGGAAGGCTTGCAGGTGTGAAAAGAATGTCGTACTTTTGCAGCGCAATTGGGTCATGGTGTAATGGTAACACTACAGGTTTTGGTTCTGTCATTCTGGGTTCGAATCCCGGTGACCCAACAAAATGCGCTGATTGGCTGCGTGCGCAACGCTCCGATTAGCGCTTTTTTGTTGTATTTCGGCCGTTGCGTCTGTTTCCTTCGTGCTCACTCCTGCCTCGTCCGTGCGAGCAGCCCCCTTCGCAACGTCCGATTTCCCGACATCATCTTTCATACCACCTTATCTTCTGTCCTCCAAAAAGCTATGGCTTCTCTAAAATCGCTTTGTCAAAGACACCGCCATCTATGGAATGAGTTCCATCGTGGGGCGCTTTCTCAACTACTTGCTCATGCCGCTCTACACGGCCAAAATCGCGGCTTCGACCGGTGGATATGGCGTGGTGACGGAAGTCTATTCCTACACCGCGCTGCTTTTCGTCATCCTCACTTTCGGCATGGAGACCACGCTGTTTCGCTTCATCAACCGCGAGGACGAGCGCGACCCGACTCGCGTCTACACCACTGCCCTCATCGCTGTGGGCAGCGTGGGCTTGGCGTTCATCGCCTTGGTACTGCTGGGGTTGCGCGGCATTGCCGACTGGATGGGCTATGCCGACCATCCGGAATACGTGTGGATGATGGCGACGGCCGTAGCGCTCGATGCCTTTCAGGCCATCCCCTTCTGCTACCTTCGCTATCAAAAACGCCCGATGAAGTTTGCCATCCTCAAACTCGGTTTCATCTTCCTCAACATCACGCTCAATCTCCTCTTCTTCCTCGTTCTGCCGGCCGTTGTGGAGGATTTTTGTGGTGAAGGTAGACTATGTCTTTGCCATCAACCTCGCCTGCACCGGCCTCATCACCTTCGGATTTTGGAAAGAACTTTTCGGTGTGCGCTGGCGACTGGACAAAGCGCTCCTGCGTCGTATGCTCGGCTATGCGTGGCCCATTTTGGTGCTCGGCATCGCGGGCATCCTCAACCAAACGGCCGACAAAAATCCTCTTCCCTCAACTTGTGCCCGGGCGGGAAGGTAAGGTGCAGCTCGGCATCTATGGGGCGGCGGTGAAGATAGCCATGATTATGGCGCTCATCACGCAAGCTTTCCGTTATGCTTACGAGCCGTTTGTCTTCGCTGCCACCAAAGAGGGCGACAGCACCGACAACCGCCGCACGTATGCCCTGACAATGAAGTTTTTTTCATCATCTTCACCCTCTTTGCTTTTTCTCGCAGTGGTGGCCTATCTGGAAGTGATCCGCCACATCATCGGCCACGACTACTGGGAAGGTTTGAAGACCGTGCCCATCGTGATGGTGGCCGAAATTCTGATGGGCATCTACTTCAACCTCTCCTTCTGGTACAAACTCACCGACCGCACCATCTGGGGCACTTGGTTTTCGGGAGCAGGCTGTGTGGTGTTGCTCGCCCTGCAATGTGCTCTTTGTGCCGCAATATGGCTACATGGCCTGCGCTTGGGCCGGCGTGGCGGGCTACGGTACGGCAATGATGCTCTCTTACTTCGTGGGGCAACGCTATTATCCCATCCCTTATCCCCTCCGCTCCATCGCGCTCTACGTGCTGTTGGCCGCTGTGCTCTATGCGGTGATGGCCTTTGTGTCCAGTCTGACCGCTTCGACACCCCTTCATCTGTTGGTCAATACGGTCTGCCTCGTCCTCTTCCTCACCTACGTTGTGCGCACCGACTTCCCGCTCTCACGTCTGCCTTGGGTGGGGAAATACGTCCGCCGCTAATCCTTCTTCTCTCCTACTGACTTATGCCCACAGCAACGCTCAGCAACGGCCTTCGCGTCATCTTCGAACCCTCCGCTTCTGAAGTGCTCTATTGCGGCTATGTGGTGTGTGCCGGCACACGCCATGAACCCGAGGCCGACAGCGGAATGGCGCACTTCTTGGAACACTTGAGTTTCAAAGGCACCGCGCGCCGCACCTCCACACAAATCAACAACTTTCTGGAACGGGTGGGCGGCGATCTCAACGCCTTCACCAACAAGCAAGAGACAGTGTACCACGCCACGGTGTTGCGCAAGGACGTGGCACGCGCCGTCGATTTGCTCACGGACATTGTGTTCCACAGCACCTACCCTCAGTCGGAAATCACGAAAGAAGTGGAGGTGATTGTGGACGAAATCGATAGTTATCGCGACAGTCCCTCAGAACTCATTTTCGACGAGTTCGAACACCTCCTCTTTGCCGATGCTCCCCTTGGGCGCGACATTCTCGGCACTCCCGAACGTCTGCGCCAATACACCACGGCCGATGCACACCGATTTGCCGACCGCTACTACCGACCGGACAATGCCATCTTCTTTGTCTATGGGCAAACCGACTTTGCCCGCGTGCTGCGTCTGCTCTCCAAGGCGCATCAAGCCGAAGTGGCGACTGCGCCTCCATCGACCACGGAAGTACGCCCCGAGAGGTGGCCGCCCCCACGGCTTTCAAAGGCTACGCCACACCAGCCACACGCATCGTGCAGAAGGATACCCATCAAGCCCACGTCATGATGGGCGCCCCGACTTTCGGGAGCAACGACCCGCGCCGCTTCGCACTGATTTTGCTCAACAACCTGCTGGGCGGTCCCGGGATGAACTCCCGCCTCAACATGGTGGTGCGTGAGCGCCACGGCCTGGTCTACAGCATCGATGCCTACCTCAACTCATATCCCGATGCGGGCTACTGGAATGTCTACTTCGGTTGTGATGCCGACGACGTGAAGCGCTGCCTCCGTTTGGTGAAACGCGAGTTGCAGAAGTTGGCCGAAAAAGCCACTCACACCGGCACAACTCAAAGCCGCCAAAGACCAACTGTGCGGACAAATCGGTATCTCGTGCGACAACCGCGAAGGCTATGCCCTGGCGATGGCCAAGACCTTTGCCCACTTCGGCCGCCACCGCAATGTGGCCGACGTCGTGGCCGCCATCAGCGAGGTGACGGCCGAACAACTGCAGAAGTTGGCCGCCGAGATTTATGCGCCCGAACGCTTGTTTACCCTCATCTATCAGTAGGAAGATGTCCTCCCATTGTCTCTCCTGCTTTCGCTACTGCCCCTGCTGCGGCAGCGACCAATTTTCCGTGCTCGACGACCGCTCCAAACGCTGTGCCGAGTGCGGCTTTTGTGTTCTACCTCAATGCTTCGGCCGCCACCGTGGCCCTCATCCGCAATTCCAAGGGCGAACTCCTCGTGGTGCGTCGTGCCCGCCACCCGGGCAAAGGGTTGCTCACCCTGCCCGGCGGCTTCGTGGACCACGGAGAGAGTATCGAAGAGGGTTGCCTGCGTGAGGTGCGCGAGGAAGTCGGTGTGTCGGGACGCATCGTTCGCTTCCTGTTTTCCCTCCCCAACCGTTACCCATTTTCCGACTTTGTCGTACCCACGGTCGACAGTTTCTTTGAAGTCGCCATCGACAATCCGGCAGCGATTGTGGCCGGCGACGATGCCGAGGCGGCCTTTTGGGTAGCCCCCGAAGATTTGCCCCTCTCGTCCTTTGCGATGTCCTCCGTGCGCGAAGGTTTGGCGCGTTGGCTGGAAGAGGAAAGGAGAAAAACAAACACATCATCCGTCCCAACCTCTTCGTAAGTCTTGTTGAGCCCCGTCCTCCATCGGCAGGCAGGCGTGGTCGGGATTACACTTTTTTAGGTCAAAAGGCAGTAGAAACAAAGTTTTTTGCGTATCTTTGTCGCCAAATATGTGCATACCCCCTCTCGGGAGAAGTGCTAAAAGACTGATAATGAAACAATAATAACAACAATACTAATGGCAGCATTACAAAAAATCAGAAGCAATACGTGGATTATTGCAATCATGGGAGTAGGACTTTTCCTCTTCATCCTGACCATGGTACTCGACCAAAACACCATCTCGGCCATCACCAGCGGCGGCCGCACCGTGGGTGAGGTCTACGGCAAGAGCCTTTCGCAAGAGGAATTCTACAAGATGGTCAACGAAGCCTCCGAAGTGCAGAAGTTCCGCAGCGGTGGCAGCCTCACCGACGAACAAACGGAGCAGGTGCGCGACCAGGTGTGGAACGAGTTTGTTTCGTTTGAACTCATCAAGCACGAGTGCGACAAGCTCGGCCTTATCGTCACCGACGAAGAGGTGAAACAAGCCCTTCGCGAAGGAACGGCCCAAAGTTTCCAGAACGTTCCGATGTTCATGGGGCAAGACGGCCGCTTCAACTACACCGCCCTCCAAGGTTTCTTCAAGCAAGCCAAGGAAATGAAGGGCAAACAGGTCGATTCCTCTGTGGCTGAGCAAATCGCCACCATCAACAGCCTTTGGGCCTACACCGAGAAGCAGTTGCGCCGCGAGTTGCTCATGAACAAGTATCAAGCGCTCTTCGTGACTTCCTTCACCAGCAACCCTGTGAGCGCCAAGGTGGCTTTCAACGACCGCACCGTCTCCACCAACACGCAAGTGGCGGCTTTGCCTTTCGCTTCGATTTCCGACAAGGAGGTCAAGGTCGAAGACAGCGACCTCAAGGCCGCCTATGACCAATATAAAGAATTGTTCCGCCTCGACAACGAAGTGCGCGACATCAAATATATCGACGTGAACGTGACGGCAAGTGCTGCCGACAAGAAGGTCCTCAACAACGAGATGAACGTCATCTTCGGCAAGCTCCAAGCGGGCGAAGATCCTGCTGCCGTCATCAACGCCAGCAAGAGTGCTGTACGTTTTGCCAATGTGCCCCTCTCCACGAGCGTCTTCCCCTCCGACATCAAGGCAGAACTCGACTCTATGGGTGCAGGTGCCACCAAAGCACCCTACCTCAACGTGCAGGACAACACGATGAACATCGTCAAGGTGATTTCCAAAGTTCAAGCTCCTGATTCCATCCTCTATCGCGCTCTCCCCGTGCAGGCTGCTGATGCCAAGGCTGCCGGTGTGCGTGCCGACTCCATCCTCAACGCCCTCAACAGCGGTGCAAAATATGCCGACATCGCCAAGAAGGCCGGTGTACCCAGCGACTCATCGTGGATTGCCGCTTCGCAATTTGAGTCTACCGAAATCTCTGCCGACAACGCCAAGTTTGTCAATGCCCTTTATAATGCTCCGCTGAAAGGCTACACTCAACTCGAAATCGGTGGCAACAAAATCATCCTCCAAGTCCTCGATCGCAAGGCGATGAAGAGTAAGGTGGTGGCCGCTGTGGTGAAAATCCCCGTAGACTTCTCCAAAGCCACTTACGATGCTGCAGTGAGCAAGTTCAACCGCTTCTTGGCTGAAAATCACTCCTTGGCCGACATTGTGAAGAACGCTCCTAAGGCCGGCTATCAGGTGATCGACCAAGATGGTTTCTCCTCGTCCAACCGCCACATCGGTGGCAACGGCCAGTTCCCAGGCATCGCCGGTTCGAAAGACGCTGTGCGCTGGGTGTTCGACACTGCTGACGAAGGCGAACTCTCTCCCCTCTACGAAGTGGGCGAAGCCAACAACCACCTCCTCGTGGTTGCCTTGGACAAGGTCTACAAGAAAGGCTACATGCCTTGGGACAACAAGCAGGTGAAAGAGTTCCTCACCGCAGTGGTGAAGAGCCAGAAGAAGGGCGAAGTGGCTGCGAAGAAACTCGCCGGTGTGAAGACCATCGAAGCCGCCAAAGCCAAGGGTGCTGTGGTCGACAGCCTCAACAACGTGACGTTCTCAGGCTATGCCGTTGTTCCTGCCGTTGGTGCTCCCGAGCCGATGCTCACGGCCGCTATCAGCACTGCCAAGGTGGGCCAGACCACCGCTCCCCATCATCGGTACCGCCGGTGCCCTACGTGGCCAAGATTGTTTCGCGCAACAAGGGCACGGAGAAGTTTGACGCCAAACTCGAAATGAACATGACACAGCGCAGCTACATGCAGGCCGCCCAGCAGGTGCTTGGGGCTTTGGCACGCAAGGCTGACATTGTCGACCATCGCTACAAGTTCTAATCCCCTCATCGATTAGCAACAGACTCACCGAAGCGAAGTGAGGAGGTGAAACTCCCCACTTCGCTTTTTCCTTTGTTCCTTTCCCTCTTTTTTCCTCCATGCGTACTTCTATTTCTGCGCGCTCCTTGGCCTCTTCGGGGTGGAGCGTTCCCGTTGTGCTTCTGCTCAACACTCTGTTGGCACTTATGGTGTTTTGCACTGTGCCGCCTCGTCTTCTTTCTGGAAAAACTATGCCCTCTATGCTGCCGACTTAGGGCGCTGGTCGTGGGGCGAGATGTGGGAAGGCACGTTGCGGTTTGACGGTGCCGCCGTGGCTTATACCCAGTTGCTCTATGCACTATTCTTGCTCTTCCCCTATCCCCGTTGGGAGGGAAAGTGCGGCAACGCTTGACCAAATGGACGTTTGTCGGGGTGCAAAGTCTGTGTGTGGTTCTCAACCTCATCGATGCCGTCTACGTCCAGTACACCGGACGGCGCAGCACGATTGGTGTGCTGCAAGAGTTCAGTCACGAAAGCAACATCGGGCGCATCTTCCTCGCCGAGCTCCTCCCCCACTGGTATCTCTTCGTGGCAGGTGCAGTCCTCATTTTCCTTCTCTATCGGTGTTATGTCTCGCTGCCCCGCCCCACGAGCCCCTTTCCGCCCGAAGTCCTACTACTCTCGCGCATCGGCACTCTACTTGGGTTTGCTCTCCTCGCAGTGGTAGGCATGCGGGGCGGCTATCTCGGGGGGCAGCGTCCCATTCGCTTGACCGATGCCAACATCTTTGTCCGGCGCCCCACTGAGGCGTCCCTCATCCTCAACACCCCCTTTTCCATCCTCCGCACCCTCGGCAAACGCTCCTTTGTTGTGCCGCACTACTTTCCGGCCGACCGTTTGCCGGCCCTCTATTCGCCCATCCACAACGTGGGCGACAGTCTGCCGATGCGGCGGAAGAACGTGGTGGTGCTCATTGTCGAAAGCATGGGCCGCGAATACATCGGTGCGCTCAACCGCGACTTAGACGGCGGACGCTATCGGGGGTTCACCCCCTTCTTAGACTCTCTGTGCCAACAGAGCTACCGTTTCGAACAAAGCTACGCCACCGGCCGTAAGAGCATCGACGGCATGCCATCCATCCTTTCGGGGCTGCCGAGGATGGGCGAGTCCATCTTCCTCACCCCTGCCGCCCTCAACAAAATAAGCGGCTTGGCGGGAGAACTCCGCAAAGAGGGCTACACCACCGCCTTCTTCCACGGTGCCGAAACGGGGTCGATGGGCTTCCTCCCCTTCTCCCGCACCACCGGTTATGCTCACTACTATGGGCGCGAAGACTACGAGGCCGACCCCGTCTGGGGAAAGCAGGCGGCCTTCGACGGCACTTGGGGCATCTGGGACGAGTGGTTCTTGCAATACTATGCCCACAAGATGACGCAGATGCGCCCGCCCTTCCTGACCACGGTCTTCACGCTTTCGAGCCACCATCCTTTCCACGTGCCCGAAGCCTATGCCAAGCGCTTTCCTGAAGAGGGCGGACATCCCCTCTACAAGTGTATCCGCTATGCCGACTTTGCCCTCCGCCGATTCTTTGAAACCGCCCAAAAAGCAACCGTGGTACAAAAACACGATTTTTGTGCTCACTGCCGACCATACCAATGCCCCCATCCACGACGAATATCGCACGGTGGCGGGACTTCACGCCGTCCCTATCTTCTTTTTCGACCCTTCCGGCGAACTGAAGCCTACTCTCAGAAAGGGCATTGCGCAACAGTCCGACATCATGCCTACCCTCCTGAGCTACCTCGGCTATAAGCGCCCCTTTGTGGCCTTTGGGCACGACCTCCTGCACACATCCGATGCCGCAACGTGGACAGCGGGCTTCGACAACGGCACTTTCTACATCATCCGCGGCAATCACCTCCTCCTCTTCGATGGCGAGCGTACCACGGCGGTCTACAATCTGGCCGACGACCGCCTCTGTCGCCGCAACCTGGTCGGGAAATATCGCGAACAATCCGCCCTCGAACAACTCCTCAAAGCCTACATCCAGTCCTATATGGAGCGTGTCGATGGCAACCGGCTTGTCTGCGAGTAGTTGCCGGTGTTCTTCTGATCTCGAAGGTCGAACTTCCACATCATCCTCCCCGAAGCGCGCTTCTCCAATTTTTGCTTTTTCTCCCATTTCCTCACTTCATGACCCTTCCCGAACTTCTCCCGCTTTTTGCTCATCATCCCGGTGTGTGCGCCCTGCTCCACTGCCTGCGCGAAGGGCAGACGCCCGTCCTGCTCGAAGGGCTGCGCGGTTCTGCTCCTGCACTGATGCTGGGAGCAGCAGCTCACGAATGTCCATCCCCCTACCTCTTCGTGCTTAACGACGAAGAGGAGGCGGGCTACTTCTACCACGACCTGCGGCAACTGCTGGGCGACGAGTGCGTACTGTTCTTCCCCTCGTCCTATCGCCGGGCAGTGAAATACGGCCAACGCGATGCGGCACAGGAGATCCTCCGTACCGACGTACTCTCCCGACTGAGCCGATGGGAAAGTATCCCTACCGAGGAGCACCCCATGCCGCTCTGCGTCGTGACCTTTCCCACGGCACTGGCCGAACGGGTGGCTTCGCGTAAGGAACTGACCGACCACTCCCTCACCATTCACACCGGCGAAGAGTACGACATCATTGCCCTCACGCGCCGACTGGAAGAAGTGGGTTTCCACCGCCGGGACTACGTCTACGAACCGGGAGAATACGCCCTCCGCGGGTCGATACTCGACGTGTTTAGTTTTTCGTCCGAACTTCCCTTCCGCATCGACTTCTTCGGCGATGAGGTGGAGACGATACGCACCTTTGAGGTGCAGAGTCAGCTGTCCAAGCAGCTCTGCGTCGAAGCCCACATTGTGCCCCACGTTGAGGAACAAAGTTCCGCGGCGGAGTTGGTGCCGTTCACCGACTTCTTGCCGCCTGCCACACGTTTGGTCGTGCGCAACTTCGGTTTCCTCACCGCTGCCGTGCAGAAGGTCTACGACGAGGGCTTTGCCCGGCAGGCAGTGGCCGAGATGGAGGCCTCATCCGAAATGGAGGCGGCCGAACTCGAAGCCCGATTTTTCGGCTGCCGCTCAGTTGGTGAGCGGGAGTCGACTGGAGCGAGAACTTGCGCCTTTGCAGCGCTTCGAACTCACAGCCTCGCCCTCTACCATGGCCGATGAGGCTGCGCGGGTGGTGTTTCGCACGCAGGCCCAACCGCTGTTTCACAAGAATTTCAATCTTGTGGTCGACACCCTCCGCCGCAATCTCCGAGCGGGCATACACACCTATGTCCTCGCCGACAGTGAGAAGCAAAACGAGCGTCTGCGCGAAATCATCAACGATCTCCAACACGCCGATGTGGAGACTTCGCAAGAGGCCGCCCAGACCGCCCCGCTCTTTACGAGTGTGCACCTCACCCTACACGAGGGTTTTGTCGATGAGCAAGCGCAGGTCGCCCTCTTCACCGACCACCAAATCTTCGACCGATTTCACAAGTACAACCTCCGTTCCGACCACGCCCGCAATGCCAAAATTGCCCTGACGCTCAAAGAGCTGATGCAGTTTGAGCCGGGCGACTATGTGGTGCACGTCGACCACGGCGTGGGGCGGTTTGCCGGATTGGTGCGCATGCCCAGTGCCGACGGCGAACTGCAAGAGGTCATCAAAATCACCTATCAGAACAACGATGCCATCTTCGTCTCCATCCACGCCCTCCACAAGGTGTCGAAGTACAAAGGCCGCGAGGGCGAACCGCCCCTGACTCTCCCACCTCGGCACCGGTGCGTGGGAGCGCATCAAGAGCAAGACCAAGGAAAAGCTCAAAGACATCGCCCGCGACCTCATCGTCCTCTACAGCCGCCGGCGCGAAGAAAACGGCTTCGCCTACACCCCCGACACGTTCCTCCAGCAGGAGCTTGAAGCCTCCTTTGCCTACGAAGACACCCCCGACCAGCTCAAAGTGACCCAGCAGGTCAAGGCCGACATGGAGCGCGACCGCCCGATGGACCGCCTCGTCTGCGGCGACGTGGGGTTTGGCAAAACCGAAATCGCGGTGCGCGCTGCCTTCAAGGCGGCCTGCGACAACAAGCAGGTCGCCGTGATGGTGCCGACCACGGTGCTCGCCTTGCAGCACTACAAAACTTTCGCCAAGCGGCTGAAGGACTTCCCAGTCCGCGTCGACTACCTCTCGCGGGCACGCACCACGGCCCAGACCAAGGAAATCCTCAAAGACCTCGCCGTCGGCAACATCCACATCATCATCGGCACGCACAAACTCATCGGGAAGAGCGTCAAGTTCAAAGACTTGGGCCTCCTCATCATCGATGAAGAGCAGAAGTTCGGCGTTTCGGTCAAGGAAAAGCTCCGCCAACTGAAAGTGAACGTCGACACGCTCACCATGTCGGCCACGCCCATCCCACGCACGTTGCAGTTTTTCGCTCATGGGGGCCCGCGACCTGAGCGTCATCAACACGCCGCCCCCCAACCGCCTCCCCATCCAGACGGAGATCCACTCCTTCGGCCACGAAATCATTGCCGACGCCATCAACTTCGAACTCTCTCGCAATGGACAGGTCTACATCGTGACCCACCGCATCTCGTCCCTCACCAACATCGAATCGCTCATCCGCAAGCACGTGCCCGATGCGCGAGTGGTCGTGGGGCACGGACAGATGGAACCCAAGCGGCTGGAAGAAATCATCCTCGACTTCGTCAACCACGAATACGACGTCCTGCTCTCCACCACCATCATCGAAAAACGGCATAGATGTGCCCAACGCCAACACCATCCTCATCGACAACGCCCACCACTTCGGCCTCTCCGACCTCCACCAGATGCGTGGGCGCGTGGGGCGCGGCAACCGCAAAGCCTTCTGCTATCTCCTCGCCCCGCCCCTCTCCCTTCTCCCCGACGACAGCCGCCGACGCCTGCAAGCCATCGAAAAACTTCTCCGACCTCGGCTCGGGCATCCACATCGCCATGCAGGACCTCGACATCCGCGGCGCCGGCAATCTCTTAGGTGCCGAACAGAGCGGCTTTCATCGCCGACCTGGGCTACGAGACCTATCAGAAAATCCTGGCCGAAGCCGTGGCAGAACTGAAGAACGAGGAGTTTGCCGACCTTTTTGCCGAAGAACTCGAGCGCCAGACCAACGCCCTCGACGGCGATGCCTTCGTGGCGGAATGCAACGTGGAGTGCGACCTCCGCGCCTATCTGCCCGAAACCTACGTGCCCGGCGCGAGCGAACGCATGCTCCTCTACCGCGAACTGGACGGCTTCAACACCGATGAAGAAATCGAAGACTTCCGCCGCCGCCTCATTGACCGATTCGGAGCGCTGCCGCCCGAAGCCGAAGAACTGCTGCGCGTGCTCCCTCTCCGCCGCCTCGGTCGCCGGTGCGGGGCGGAGCGCTTGGTGCTGAAGGGCGGCAAAATGACCCTCTACTTTGTGGCCAACGCCCAAAGCCCCTTCTACCAGAGCGGTGCTTTCAGCCGCGTACTTTCCTTCGCCACCTCTCCGGCCAACCTCCGCCGCTGCGAACTCGGCGAACAGAAGGGCAAACGCTTCATGCGCATCAAGAGCGTGCCCTCTGTGGCCGATGCCGTGTCGCTGCTCGCCCATCTTGTGGAACATCAAGACGCTGCATCCCCACAATAGTGCCCCGCCCCGTGCCTCTGCCGACACAGGTCCGGTGTCCTCATTTTCGCCCCATAGTTTTCTCCCCAAGCGGAGAACCGATTTTCCCTCGCGGGAGAATGGGTTCTCTTCTTGGGGAGAAATGGTTAGAGGCAAAGAGGGGGTTCCATCTGAGCTTCAGCAAAAGCTCGTGGCTTCAGCAAGAAAAGCTGCGCGCCTCAAAGATAAACTATAAACCAAACTTTGAATTACATAAACCAAGCCTTGGTTTATATAAACCAAGGTTTGAATTATATAAACCAAGGTTTGGTTTATAGATTGCGCCTTAGCTTTTCAACTTTTTCTTGCCGAAGCCACGAACTTTTTCGCTCACGCAGACAAGCTGTGTCCAAAGAAAGGATGAGTTTTTGAACAATGCCGCAGCATAGCTTGGATAGAGAAACGACACTTCGATGTTCGTGCCTCACGCTCACCTGCGATGTGCTTCGCAAACAGCCCTTCGGATGATGCCTGCTACATAAGCCAAAAGGCTGCACTTCGTGATGAAGAGCAGCCTTTTCTGTGCTTGTACGATAGAAGAGGTCGGTAGTTATTGCAACTCAAAGTCCAAGCGGCCACCGCGCAGGAGGTCGGCGTGGGAGATGCGGAAGCCTTTGAACGGGCGACCGCCCAGGCGGATGGAGCGGATGCGCTCCCGCTCTGCGGCATTGGGGGCGGAGATGACCAAGCGGTCGGTGCCATGGATGGCAGGGTCGAGACGCAGGGTGATGCGGTCGAACACCGGAGCGGTGAGAGTGTAGGAAGCATCGGCAGGGTTGTCGGGGTAGAAGCCCATCATCGCAAAGACTGCCCATGCACTCATCGTGCCAGTGTCGTCATTGCCGGGGATACCATTTGGCGCATTGTGAAACACCTTTTCGAGCCATTGGCGGGTGAGGAGTTGGGTGCGCCATTCTTCGCCCTTGATGTAGGAGAAGAGATAGGGGTAAGCGATGTCGGGCTCGTTGGCAGGGTCATAGTTGCCGTTGTCGAAAACGCTTTGGAGACGTCCGGTAAACTTGCGATTTCCGCCCATCAGTCGGGCCAGTCCGGCGATGTCGTGGGGAACGAAGAAGGTGTAGTTCAAGCGTTTCCTTCGTGAAATCCGGGAGAGGGCTCGAAATTTTCGCCTTGTTTAGGATTGAAGGGAGAGAGAAATTTTCCATCCTGAGTGCGGGGGCGCAACGTGCCGTATTCGGGCGAATAGTAGTGCTTGTAGCCCAAGGAACGCTGATGGTAGCGGCGGGCATCGGCTTTTTTGCCAAGCGCATCGGCAAAACGTGCCAAAGCAGCATCGGCCACATAGTATTCGAGAGCGTGGGAAACGGAGTTGTCAAAGGGTTCACGCAGTGGGCAATAGCCATAGCGCAGATAGTCGTCGTTGTCGGGGCGAAGGGGATTGCTTCCTCCCGGTGTGTCGGCTCCTTTGCACATCGCTTCGTAGGCGAGGGAAACGTCGAAGTCGCGCAGTCCCTTCATCCACGTGTCAACAATGACCGGTATGGCAGGGTCGCCCTCCATGGTGTAAGTTTCCTGCCCATAAAGTTCCCATTTCGGCAGCCAGCCCGTTTCGCGATATTGGTCGAGCATGGTGCGCACCATAGCCTGTTGTCGGTGAGGGAAGAGAAGGGTGAAGAGTTGGTGGGTGCAGCGATAAGTGTCCCAAAGCGAGAACACGGTGTAGCGGTCGCCCGAAGTGCGGCGGGTGATGCCGGTTTGCATTTCGGGATATTCGCCATTGACGTCTTGGAGGATGTTGGGGTGGATTTGTGTGTGATAGAGCGCGGTGTAGAAGATGGTGCGCTGGTCGGGCGTGCCGCCTTCGACGGTGACCACGGAGAGTGCCTCTTCCCACGCACGTTCGGCAGCGGTGCGCACATCGGCAAAGTGGGTGCCTTGGGGCTGTTCGTGTTGTAAGTTTTCGCGCGCATTGGCGGTACTCACAAAGGAGACCCCGATTTGAACTTCTATCTGTTCGCCCTCTTCAACATTGAAGGAAAAGTAAGCCCCGATGTCGTCGCCCGAAATCTCGCGATGGAAGTTGGGGTAGAGTTTGCGTTTTCCTGCGTAGGGTTCCCAATCGGCCTCGGCGGTCATGGGGCGCTGTTGCTTCCAAAAACCGCGCTGTTGGGGACGGCGGTTGATGCGCATCACGAAGTAGAGCGGATAGACGGCTTGGGGATTGTTGTAGCAAAAGGTGCCGAGTAGTTTGCTGCCCTCAATTTCGGTATCGCTCACATAACGCACCGTTGCACCACTCTCGTTGGTCAAGCCCTCGCCAAGGTTGAGCAAGACGTTGGCCTGCCCTTTGGGAAAGGTGAAGCGGGCGATGGAACTGCGGAGCGTGGCCGACACCTCGGCGAGGATGCCGTATTTCGTGAGGCGGTTGCTGTAGTAGCCGGGATGCGCCACTTCGTTGGTGTAGGTGGAACCATAGTTTTTGTAGTCCGTTTCGAGGTCGCCTGTCGTGGGCATCAGCAGGAGCGAACCCATGTCGGGGCAGCCCACACCGCTGAGATTGACGTGGCTGAATCCCGTGAAGAAGCGGTTGGTGTGGTCATAGGGGCGTGGACCACCAGCGGGCGTCTTTGTCGTAGCCGTTCAGGTCGCTCCCCCATCACGTTGAAGGGCGTCACGCTCATCAGCCCTGTGGGGAGGACAGCACCGGGGTTACACGTCCCGAAGTTGGTCGTACCGATGAAGGGATTGACGTAGTCGATGAGCCGCTGCGCGGATTGAGCCGCTGCTGCCGAGGCAAGCGTGCAGGCCAACAGAAGAATGAGAATGCGTTTCATTTCAGGGAAACTAAAAAGGATGGTGTGTTTAGAAGAAAAGGTACGGCCGGTTTGGAGTAGGCTGCATCTTGGAGGTATCAAAGGTGGGCGCGATATTTGCCCTCTTCCTTGTCGTTGAGCATGGAGAGGTAGGAGGTGTAGCGCGAGGGAGCGAGCCGGTGGGCTTCGAGGGCTTCGACGACGGCACAACCCGGCTCTTGGGTGTGGGTGCAGTTGGAGAAGCGGCAACCTTCGCCGAGTGCAAAGATGTCGCGGAAGTAGTGGGCGATTTCCTCCGGCTCCATGTCGAACGTACCAAACCCCTTGATGCCGGGGATGTCGATGAGGCTGCCCGCAGGTTGGTCATCGAGCGAAGGAAGGTCGAAGAGTTCGCTGAAAGTGGTGGTGTGCATCCCCGTGCCGTGGGCATCAGAAATTTCGGCCGTCTTCACTTGTGCATCGGGAATGAACTGATTGAGCAACGTGCTTTTTGCCCACGCCCGAATGTCCGGCCAGAAGGGTGATTTTTCCCCGTGAGCCGTGGACGCAATGCCTCCAATCCGTGGCCGGAGAGCGCCGCGATTTGGTGCACCTCGTAGCCCATGTCGGTGTAGATGTGCGTGAGGTAGTCGGCCATGGCGCGTTCGTCGTCGGTCAGATCGTCCATTTTGTTGAGCACCAACACGACGGGGACGCGATAGGCTTCGGCCGAAGCCAAGAAGCGGTCGATGAAAGTGGTGCTGGTCTCGGGGCGCGCCAAGGTGGCCACCAAGAGAGCTTGGTCGATGTTGGCGGCGAGGATGTGGCTTTGTTTGGAGAGGTTGGAAGCTTTGCGGATGATGTAGTTACGGCGTGGGTCAATGGCGGTGATGAAAGCGAGTTCGCCCTCGCCGTTGTTGCGCAGCGTCACGCCATCTCCCACCGCCACGGGGTTGGTGGTGCGGATGCCTTTGAGGCGGAAATTGCCTTTGACGCGGCTTTCGATGAGTTGCCCTTCATCGGTGCGCACAAGATAACTGCTTCCGGTATTTTTTTGATGACGATGCCGTGCATGAAGTTGAGGGATTGGGGAGGTTTTCGGAAATAAGTAGGCAATGAAGCGTCTGTAAGGAACGAAGAAAACGATGGTCAGGTAGTGCATAGGCTACTTGCCATCGTTTTTTCGGGCTGGGGGTCAAAAGCGACCTTCTGCCTTAGACGGTCATGATTTCTTTACTCTTGGCAGCGAGCAATTCTTCCACGCGCTTCACCATCTTGTCGTGGAGCTTTTTGCAAGTCGTTTTTCGGCATCTTTGGCCACATCTTCGGGCACACCGTCTTTCGTGCTTTTCTTGAGTTTGTCGATGCCGTCACGACGTGCGTTGCGGATGGCGATTTTGGTCTCTTCGCCCTCGGCATTGCACTGCTTGGTGAGATCGCGACGACGTTCTTCAGTGAGCGGGGGAATGGCGAGACGGATCACTTCACCATTGTTTTCGGGCATAATGCCCACGTTGGAGTCGATGATGGCCTTTTCGATGGGGCGGAACATCGACTTGTCCCAAGGCTTGATGGCAATCGTGCGGGCATCTGGAGTGGTGATGGCAGCACAGTTGTTCACGGGCACCATCGACCCATAGGAGTTGACCATCACTTGGTCGAGGATGTGGACATTGGCCTTTCCGGCGCGGATGTGCGAGAGCGTTTCTTCGAGGTGCATCACGCTCATTTCCATTCTTTCCTCGCTGTCGGCGAGCAGTTGCTTTACGTCTAACATGGGGTTGTCAAGTGTTATCGTTGAGTTAAGTAAGTGTTCAAAATCAAACGTAGTTACCTTACTTGTAGGCTGTTCTCTACTATAAGTAGGTGTATAGCTATCTTATCCGTAGGTTGTTCTCTACTTTTGATATTTCGTTTTTGCAAATATACTTCATCTTTTTCCTATTTGCAAAGGAAAGCTCCGGATTTGTAAGGCGCAGTGCTGCATTTCACTATTTCCGGGCAGAAGGGCCGGCTTTGTAGTTTTCCCAATCTTGGCGGGTGCGCTTCCAGCGGTTGTGCGTCCAGAGCCAAAGGTGAGGTTGCGAGCGTATGCTTTGCTCAATGCAGCGGGCAAAGGCGTCGGTGACGGGGAAAGGCTGTTCCGGTGTGGGGGCTTCGGGGTGCATCTCCCGCAATTCCGCCCGATAATATCCTCTTCGAGGGCGCGTCATTTCGAGGTAGAAGAAGCGAGCGCCCAGCTTTCCACCAATTTTCTCCGCCCCGGTGAAAAAGGACGTGTCGTGGTGCAGAAACTCCGTCCAGTGGTGCATCGCCTCTATCTTGGGCGCTTGGTCGGCAATGAAGCCCACCATCGACGAGTGCCCTTCGCGCTTCCAGTGCAGCAGTACGCGCAGTGTCTCTTTCATTGCAATGTTCGTTGCGCCGAAGCGACTTCGGATGTGGAAAAACAACCGGTCCATCATGGGCGAGTGAAGGGGATGATAGATTTGTCCAAACATCGTGCTGCGGTGACTCCACAGCGGCAACGAGGCCACCCACTCCCAGTTGCAGAAATGCCCCAGATAGAGGAAGCAATGCTGTTCGGGGCTGCGTTCCATTTCGGCTTCCACCTCCGCGAGGTTGACAAACTCCATACGGCGCATCATCTCTCGGCGCGAGATGGAGAACTCTTTGAGGGTTTCCACCATATAGTCGGCCAGCCAGTGGTAAAACTTGCGTTCAATCTCCTGCCGCTCCTGCTCACTTTTTTTCTGGAAAGCAATCGCGAAGGTTGCGCTGCACCAGTGCACGGCGATACTTCAAAATGTGGAACACGAGGGGAACACCAGCACATCGGCCCAAAAAAATAATGTAGTCGTAAGGGAAGCAGCGAGGTCAAGTAGGCTAAAACCATAAGCTATCCAATAAAAAAACTTTCATGCTGCGAAGTTACAATTTTAAGTTGAGATGGGCGTCAAAGGCTACGACATTTCATGGAGAGAGGATACAAAAGCGCTCCTACCGATAGAAAAAGAAAGCGTACCGCAAGCCCTGTTTCGCTGGACTTATGCCAACTTGACCCTTCAAATTTACTTTACTGTCGTTAAAAAGAGGCGGTTTTAGTCGATTCTGCTTGTTCTAAGATAGCAAACGTTGTATCTTTGCACCAGAAAACAAAACGATAGCACTCGCTTCGATAGTCGTCACCTCGACACTCAAGCGCGCTTCGTGTTCCAATATGGATTTAAGGTAAAAATTAAGGATAATATCCGCTGCGTGATGCAGCCGATTGATCAAGGTAAAAGATTAAGGATTAGATGTTGACTGTCGAGAGACAGACAAACTGAACACAGAGGCCGGCAAAACGGCCGGTTCTCTTATTGTTGAACACAAAAACAAAAAAGAACCAATTATGATGGATAAAAAAACTATTGACGAACTGATGTATCGCATTGCTCGATACCGTTCGATGGGCAACGGCAGCATGTGCCAAATGCTCAACAGCCAACTTCGTGCACTCCGTTCACAAGTCGGTTAAGAAAACTCTCTTCAACCCTCGCACTTCCCAATTCGGGGAAGTCGAGACAGAGGTTGAACAGACATTTTGTTACAACCCCTTTATTGATGAAGCTCCACATCGGGCTTCTTTTTTTTGCCCCTATGCACAAGTTGGAGCGCACGAACGTATGCTCTTCAGCCGGGCAAAAGACAAAAAGAGGATATATCCCGAAGCGGGCTATATCCTCTTTATTGTTGTAAATCGAAGCGAGAAAAGACTACACCTTGATTTCTACTTCAACACCGCAAGGCAATTCGAGCTTCATGAGGGCATCGATGGTCTTGGGGTTGGAGCTGTAGATGTCGATGAGACGCTTGTAGGTCGAAACCTCAAACTGCTCACGGCTCTTCTTGTTGACGAAGGTAGAGCGGTTCACCGTGATGATGCGCTTACGAGTGGGGAGGGGGATGGGACCGCTCACGATGGCACCCGTTGCTTTGACATTCTTCACGATTTTTTCGGCCGACTTCTCAACGAGAGTGTGGTCGTAGCTCTTGAGCTTGATACGAATTTTTTTGACTCATTGTTTTGTAGTGTTTGACACCATCGAAAGGTGGGCGGGATAAGAGTCGTTCGCTATCCCGCTCCTTTCGGCGGCAATGGATTGGATTTTGTTTCGAAATTACTTGATGAGGTCTACGCGGCCCTTGATTTCTTCAAGCACAGCCTTAGCGATACCGCTCGAAACGGGCGAGTGGTGATCGTACTGCATCGAAGAAGTGGCACGACCGGAAGTGATGGTGCGGAGCGCAGTCACGTAGCCAAACATTTCTGCGAGAGGCACAGTGGCCTTCACGATGCGGGCACCGGAACGGCTGTTTTCCATACCTTCCACCTGACCACGGCGCTTGTTGAGGTCGCCGATGACGTCACCCATGTTTTCTTCGGGAGTTACCACTTCGAGCTTCATCATGGGCTCCATCAGGACAGGGCCTGCTTGAGCGCAAGCGTTCTTATAGGCTTGGAGGGCAGCGATTTCGAAGGAGAGCTGGTCGGAGTCAACGGGGTGGAAAGAACCATCGAGGAGTTCCACCTTGAGGCTGTCGAGAGGGAAGCCACCGAGCACACCACTCTTCATGGCGTTGTCGAAGCCCTTCTGAACGGAAGGAATGAATTCCTTTGGGGATGTTACCACCGGTCACCTTGTTGACAAACTGGAGGCCGCCTTCCTTGAAGTCTTCATCTACGGGACCAACGTTCACGATGATGTCGGCAAACTTACCGCGACCACCGGATTGCTTCTTGTACACTTCACGGAGGTTGACGGTCTTGGTGATGGCTTCCTTGTAGTTCACCTGAGGCTTACCTTGGTTGCACTCCACCTTAAACTCACGACGCAGACGGTCGATGATGATGTCGAGGTGAAGTTCACCCATACCCGAAATCACGGTCTGACCGCTTTGTTCGTCGGTCTTCACGGTGAAGGTGGGGTCTTCTTCGGCGAGCTTGGCCAAACCATTGGAGAGTTTGTCGAGGTCCTTCTGCGTCTTGGGCTCAACCGCAATACCAATCACGGGATCGGGGAAGTCCATAGATTCGAGCACGATGGGAGCGCCTTCTTCAGCGAGCGTGTCGCCCGTGCGGATGTCCTTGAAACCGACACCGGCACCGATGTCACCGGCAGAAATCACTTCTACGGGGTTCTGCTTGGAAGAGTGCATTTGGAAGAGACGCGAAACACGTTCCTTCTTGCCGGAGCGAACGTTGTAGACATAAGAACCGGCTTCCACCTTACCGGAGTAAACGCGGAAGAAGGTGAGGCGACCTACGTAGGGGTCGGTAGCAATCTTAAAGGCGAGAGCAGCCGTCTTTTCGTCTTCCGAAGGCTTGCGCGTTTCGATTTCGCCGGTTTCGGGGTTCGTACCTTCGATGGCGGGTGTGTCGAGGGGAGAGGGCAGGAACATGCAGACGTAGTCGAGCAGCGTCTGTACGCCTTTGTTCTTGAACGAAGAACCGCAAGTCATGGGCACGATGTCGAGAGCGAGCGTACCCTTGCGGATAGCAGCCACGATTTCCTCTTCGCTGAGCGAGTCGGGATCATCGAAGAACTTCTCCATGAGCGTTTCGTCTTGCTCAGCAGCGAGTTCAATCATCTTCTGACGCCATTCGTTGCATTCGTCCACGAGTTCGGCGGGGATGTCTTCTACATCATATTCCGCACCCATCGTTTCGTCGTGCCACAGGACGGCCTTCATCTTGATGAGGTCTACGATACCCTTGAAGTTTTCTTCAGCACCGATGGGCACAGAAATCACACAGGGAGTAGCACCGAGAACGTCCTTCATCTGGCGCACCACTTCGAAGAAGTTGGCACCAGAACGGTCCATCTTGTTAACATAACCGATACGGGGGACGTTGTACTTGTCGGCCTGACGCCAAACGGTTTCCGATTGAGGTTCAACACCACCCACGGCACAGTAGGTTGCCACAGCACCGTCGAGCACACGGAGCGAGCGTTCTACTTCTGCGGTGAAGTCAACGTGTCCCGGAGTGTCAATGAGGTTGAACTTATACTGTGTTCCGTTGTACTTCCAGAAGGCAGTCGTAGCAGCGGAGGTAATGGTGATACCGCGCTCCTGCTCTTGTTCCATCCAGTCCATGGTAGCACCACCTTCGTGTACTTCACCAATTTTTGTGGGTCTTACCCGTGTAGAAGAGGATACGTTCGAAGTGGTGGTCTTACCGGCATCGATGTGGGCCATGATACCGATATTACGCGTCAAATGGAGATCTTGCTTTGCCATTTTGTTATGCTATCTTGGAGGTTGGATTAGAAACGGAAGTGTGCAAAGGCACGGTTAGCTTCTGCCATACGGTGCATTTCTTCCTTACGCTTGAAGGCAGCACCCTGTTCGTTGTAGGCGTCCATGATTTCGGCAGCGAGCTTGTCGGCCATCGTCTTGCCACCGCGCTTGCGAGCATAGGCAATCATGTTCTTCATCGAAACAGACTCCTTACGATCGGGGCGGATTTCTGTGGGCACTTGGAAAGTGGCACCACCGATACGACGGCTCTTCACTTCCACTTGGGGAGTAATCTTATCGAGGGCAATTTTCCAGATTTCGAGCGCACTCTTTTCTTCGCTCTGCATCTTCTCACCTACAATTTCGAGGCTCTTGTAGAAAATCTCGTAGGAGATGTTCTTCTTGCCGTCATACATGAGGTGATTTACGAACTTGGAGACCTTCTGGTCGCCGTAGACGGGATCCGGGAGGATCACACGCTTCTTTGGTTTTGCTTTACGCATGGGTGATAAGGGGTTGGGTTGTGTTAGGGCTGCATCATGTCTTCAGCAGGGCCACGATAGTGGTGCTTACTCAACCTTATGCAAACCAATCTTTGATTTGATAGACGAAGCATCAGGAAAGGGCTGGTGGGCTAAGGGCTACCCGCTCAGCAAGAGCGAGTCTTCATCCGCCATCACTTGGGGATTACTCTCTTACCACAGCGCTCATTTCCCGACCTTCTTATTTCTTGGCGGCCTTAGGACGCTTAGCACCATACTTCGAACGGCGCTGTGTGCGGTTGGCCACACCGGCGGTGTCGAGCGTACCGCGAACGATGTGATAGCGTACACCGGGGAGGTCCTTCACACGACCACCGCGAACGAGCACGATGCTGTGTTCCTGGAGATTGTGGCCTTCACCGGGGATGTAGGAGTTGACTTCCTTAGAGTTGGTGAGACGCACACGAGCCACTTTACGCATGGCAGAGTTAGGCTTTTTGGGGGTGGTTGTGTACACGCGAACACAAACACCACGACGCTGAGGGCAGTTGTCGAGAGCAGGCGACTTTGACTTGTCGGCAGCTACTGAACGACCCTTACGAACGAGTTGTTGAATAGTTGGCATTTTGCTGATTTTTTTAATTGTTTATATATTGTATTTTTGTTGTCTTATGAGGGTTGGATGAGTGCATACTTCACCTTTCAAGGTGCAAAAGTACCACTTTTTTTTGGCTTAGACAATAGCAAGGGGGCATTTTTTCGGTACAAGCGAGGATAATCTATCCGCACAGGAAGTTCTCCGAAAAAAAGGACCCTCCTCACCTGTCGAAAATTGGACTTCCGATCGGCACCCACGACACCTGCGCGCGTCCCCTACAAGAGAGTGTGCGTTTTGCCTTCACGCCTTCACCAGAGCAGATAAGTCTCCGAAAAACAAGCAGATACGGGTGAAGGCAAGGAAAGATGTGCCTTCACCTTCATCGACTGAGCATAAAGAGTTTCCTCAGGAGGTGAAGGCAGTGAAGGCAAAAAACAAGATTTTACAGAGTAGCGTTCGCACATGCGTACGCGCGTATGAACAGCGAGAGAAGAGGCGCGAAGACGTGATGAAAAAAGCCTTCACCGCGGTGGCTCGGTTGTGCGCTCCACTTACCTCAGAGGTAGTTTTTTTCTACCTCTGAGATAGAAAAAAACTACCTCTGAGGTAAGTGGGTCTTCTTCGTAGGATGCTCTCTACTTTGACACCCTCTTTGCCTCTCTTTTCCGCCATCTCACCCTTGTTCATCCCTCGCGTAGCCCGCTACACTCCTTCTTCGCAAAGACAAGCTGATGAAAAAAATGAAACAGATTTGGTATCAATTCACCCCTGAACACCCACTTAAAACAAAGTTAAAAATCGCACCTTCGTGGCTGTTTTTAGAGATTGAGATGACTATATACAAAGGAGGAGGTTAAATCAAAAGTTCCCCTATCGCTTGAAACGAGATAGGGGAACTTTCTACCAATTAGGTGTAAAGAATCGGACGAAGACTTAGAAGCCTGCCAGTTCGAGCACTTTGGCCACCGCTGCGTCAAGGCCGGCCGTGTTCTTGCCACCGGCTGTGGCGAAGTGGGGAGCACCACCGCCACCACCTTGATGAGACGGGCCGCCTCCTTGACGAGGTTGCCGGCATGGAGCTGGCGAGCGGCGATGAGGTCTTTGCTCACCATCACCGTAAGGAGCGGTTTGTCGTCGTGCTTGGAACCCAAAAACGATAAAAAGTGCTTTCGGGCAACTGACCCGCCACTTGAAAGCTAGATCCTTTACGGCAGCAGAATCTACGTCCATCGGAATAACTTGGGCGATAATCTTCACGCCGTCCACTTCTTTGGCGGCTTCGATGAGACGGCCTTTCAGTTGTCCCACACGTTCGCGCACAGCGGCTTCCACCCTGCTTCTTGAGGTCGGAATTTTCTTCGATGGCACGCCGTACGGCAGCCGTAACGTCTTTGGCATTGTTGAAGAAAGCGCCCACGCTTGAGATGATATCTTGTTGGAGATAAATGCTTTCTTCGGCAGCTTCGCCCGTGATGGCCTCAACACGACGCACACCGGCAGCGACACTGCTTTCGGAAACGATGCGGAACAGCCCCAGTTGGCCGGTGCTCTTGGCATGGCATCCACCGCAAAACTCTACGCTGTCGCCAAATTGCACCACGCGCACTTTGTCGCCATATTTCTCCCCGAAGAGAGCGATTGCCCCCATTTCCTTGGCATCGGCGATGTCCATGTCGCGGTGATCTTGAGGGGCAGATTTTTCGCGGATGCGGCTGTTGACCAGGCGCTCCACCTGACGAATTTCTTCGGGCGTGACTTTCTGGAAGTGGGAGAAGTCGAAACGAAGGCTTTGCGGGGTGACGAGCGAGCCCTTCTGCTCCACGTGGGTGCCGAGGACTTCGCGCAGAGCTTGGTCGATGAGGTGGGTGGCCGTGGTTGGCTTCGCAGGCACGGCGCTTGTCGACATCGACACAGGCCATAAATTCGGCCTCGGGATGCTTTGGGAAGTGCCTTGGTGAGATGGATGGGCAGATTGTTTTCGCGCTTGGTGTCGAAGATTTCAATCGTTTCTGCTTCGTTCACCAACACACCCTGATCGCCCACTTGTCCGCCCATTTCTGCATAGAAAGGCGTGTGGTCGAGCACGAGTTCGAAGTAGGTTTGCTTCTTCTGCTGCACTTGGCGATATTTCAAGATGCGGCAACCATATTCGGTGAAATCCCAGCCATGGAAGGTGGTGTCGCCTTCGGCCAGCACCACCCAGTCGCCCGTTTCGGAAGCGGCAGCGTTGCGGGCACGTTCCTTTGCTGCTGCATTTCAGCATTAAATCCGGCTTCATCGACCTTCAAACCGGCTTCACCGCAGATGAGTTCCGTGAGGTCGAAGGGGAAACCATAGGTGTCAAAGAGCGTGAAGGCTTCTTTGCCGTCCACCACCTTTTCATTGGCGGATTTCGTGGCCTCGATGATACCTTCGAGACGGCTGATGCCCGTGGCGAGGGTGCGGAGGAAGGATTCTTCCTCTTCGCGAATGACCTTGGTGATGAGCTCTTGCTGAGCGGGGAGTTCGGGATAGGCGCCGCCCATTTCCTGCACGAGCGTGGGGATGAGTTTGCAGATGAAAGCCTCGCGCTGGTTGAGGAAGGTGTAAGCATAACGCACAGCACGGCGAAGGATGCGGCGAATCACGTAGCCGGCTTTGGCGTTGGAGGGCAACTGCCCATCGGCGATGGAGAAGGCAATGGCGCGCAGGTGGTCGGCAATGACGCGCATGGCCACATCAACACTCTCCTCTTGACCGTAGGAGAAGCCCGAAAGTTCGGCAATTTTTGCGAATGATGGACTGGAAGATATCGGTGTCGTAGTTGGAGTTCTTGCCTTGGAGCACACGCACCAAGCGTTCGAAGCCCATACCGGTGTCGATGACTTTGTGGGGAAGCCCTTCGAGCGAACCGTCAGCTTTGCGGTTGTACTGCATGAAGACGAGGTTCCAAATCTCAATCACTTCTGGATTGTCCTGATTGACGAGCGAAGCACCGGGAATTTTGGCCTTTTCCTCCTCAGAACGGCCATCGATGTGGATTTTCAGAGCAAGGGCCGCAGGGACCGGTGTCGCCCATTTCCCAAAAAGTTGTCGTGCTTGTTGCCGTTGATGATGTGATCTTTGGGGAAGTAGCGTTCCCCAGATGGCAGCCGCTTCGTCGTCGCGCTCCAGTCCGGCGGATTTGTCGCCTTCGAAGACGGTGACGTAAAGGTTTTTGGGGTCGATTTTCAGTACATCCACCAAGAACTTATAGGCAAAGGTGATGGCGTCTTCTTTGAAATAGTCGCCAAAGGACCAGTTGCCGAGCATTTCAAACATGGTGTGGTGGTAGGTGTCGTGTCCCACCTCTTCGAGGTCGTTGTGCTTACCGCTCACGCGCAGGCATTTCTGCGAGTCAGTCATGCGGCGGCTTTTGGGTTCGGCGTGTCCGAGGATGATGTCCTTGAACTGGTTCATCCCGGCGTTGGTAAACATCAATGTCGGGTCGTCCTTGATTACCATAGGAGCGGAGGGGACGATGAGGTGTCCGTGCTCCTCAAAGAAGCGCTTGTAGGCTTCGCGTATTTCGTTTGCTGTCATCATACTGTATTCTTAATGTATTTGGGTGCAAAGTTACAATTTTCTAAATGAAAAACGAGCGATACGGCCACGAATTGTGACCGAATCGCTCGATGTGTGAGTGAGTTGCGCTACAAAGGTAGTTACTTAAAGATTATCCTTGGTAAGGATTGTCGTAAAGATCGTTACCTACACCCTTAGGGTTAGGGCCATACCCGTTATGTCCTAGTTCGCTATCGGTGCACATCCAGACGAGCATAAGGATTCCTCCCACTAAAGGGATTAAAACAGTTAGGTAAAACCACCCACTTTTGCCCGTGTCGTGAAGACGGCGCACACATACTGCAATTGTGGGTAGCAATGTTGCCAACCCCCAAAGATAGGCAAGAGCTATGAATCCAGGAGTGTCTGTTGCAATAGCTAACAATAAAGCAAGAACAACGCATGCAATGTAAATCAAGAAGTTGAATAGGGTGTAATACCAGTACTCGGAACGTCGAGCACGGCCGTTGAAGTCAGCATAGTGCTGAAGGCAATAAAGAAAATACTTCATAGCGTTGAAAAAAATTATGGAAGAATAGAGTTATTGCAAATCTTGTCCGCCAGCATTGGGGTTTTGTAGGTAAGAATTGGCCGCGTTGTAAGGAGGCTGTTATTCGCGCACAAAAATTACGAAATAATTCGCATTGGAGGCGTTTTCGCTGTATAAAAAGCGACTATCCGTGCCGGGGACGCTGTTTTGTCGGGGCGGGTTGAACATTTCGGAGAGACAAAGGGAGAGAAGAATGTCGCTTGCTCCGTCCCTACGTTCGCCTCCTCCAAAAATAAAGTCCCCTCACCTTTGACGAACAAAGGCAAGGGGGCAAATGATGTTGCGTAACAACGAGTAGGAATTAAGCGAGGGTGGCGGCAAGCATCCACACTTCTTTCTCCTGACCACGGAGATAGTCGCTGATGAGGGCTACCGTCACCTCGTCGCCGGCTTCTGAGCAACGGCCAAGACGGCACGCTCTTCGGCGATGAGCAGACGAAGGGTGTCCAAGACGTATTGCAAAGCATCTTCCTTGTCGTGGACCACACCCAGTTCCTTCACCTCAGATTGTTGCAGGTAGGCGCTGAAACGGTGTTCGGGGGTAGCTTCGAGCTGAAGGAGGCGTTCGGCAATCTCGTCCACCTTTTCGGTAGCGTCATTGTAGAGGTCTTCGAAGTGGGTGTGGAGCGAGAAGAACTGGTTGCCACGGATGTTCCAGTGCAGACCACGGAGGTTGGTGTAGTATACCTGGAAGTCAGCCAGCAGTTGGTTGAGAGCTTTGACGACGGGAGCTACGGCAGCGGCATTAAGGCCGGTGATTTCGAGAGTTTTCATAAGAGTGATTGTTTTGAGGGGTTGATGTATTATTGTTTTCTTCTTGTTTTCTGGTGCAAAGATACGGCGCATTTTGCACCCCGCCAACAGATAGAAACAAACACGAGATAGAGGATTTCTATTTCAAGAGGATAACTCTCTCATTTACAAACTTATTTCTACCGTCTCCAAGTTTTTTGTGTCATTCTTCGGCAGTAGGACAGTTCCTACTTTTGCGCACGATGGGCTTCGGCGGAGAGGGGAAAACCGATGCCGAAGGCCACGTTGGAGTTCAAGCTGTTGAGGGGAATGCCCTGCTTGGAGAGGCGTCCCACAAAGCGGTCGGCAGCGACAAAGAAGTGGAAACCGCGGGTGTTGAGCGTGAGCATGCCACCAAACTGTGTACCGGTGCTGGTGAAGGCCGTGCTGAGACCGACTTCCACTAAGCGGATAGGACGGACGCGGGCACTGAGCATGGTGGAGTTCCAACTATAAATGTCGTTGATGCGGTGGGAGTGAAGAAGGCCGAAACTGAGTTTGTCGTAAACGGGCAGGGTGTATTCCGCACCGATGTTGAGCGTCGTGGCGAGGCCTTGACCGTGACCTTTACGGCCAGTGTCGTAGAGATTGAGCATGTCTTTCAAGTCTTCGCCCATTTGGTCGAACTCGTGTCCCAACTCCTGCGAACCGCTCTTGTCGGAGGCCACGTAGGCTTGGCGAAAACCACTGAACGTCCACTTCGCATTGTCTTTGGTTTTGAGATTTTGCGCCTGGCTATGGTTGATACCGCCCATGTCGTTGAGGGCAGCGCTGAGGGTGAGGTTTTTCCATACCGTGCACCTTATAGGTCGCACCAAGATCGAAGGCCACACCGAAACCGGTCATGCCGCCTTTGAAGTCCTCAAGGTCGTCCAAGCGCCCCTTGCTGTCCATCCGGAAGTGGGTGTTTTGGAAGGCGACAGCCCCTTCGGCCTGCCCCATCACTTCCCACTTGTTGTCGTCGAGGGTGAGGTCGAGCTGCTTGACTTTCGTTGGCATAGGCCAAACCGAAGAGGAGTTTGGCCTTGGCACCCACCACAAAGTGGTCATCGATGGCGTGCGAGTGACCCAGCGCTACTTCTAAGTACGACTGGCTTTTCATACCCAAATTCGAAAGGTTGTAGCTGCTGTTGGCGCCGCTTTCTTTGGCAAAACGGAAGAGTTGGTTGGGGAGCTTAAAGTCGGTGTTGGAGCGCAAATTGACATCAATAATGTTGTTGCCCTGCCACGCTTTGAAGCCCACGGAGATGAGATTCATGTTGAGATAGACACCGCCCTGCACATCGTCGCTGCCCAGCGTGCTGAAGAACTGACCACTGCTCACGTCGGGATGCAGAAAGGTGCCGTAACGCCGACCATTGTTTTGGGTGGGGTCGATGTCGTAGATGAAGGTGCGAGCGCCGAAGTTGCCCACCGACCCAACGTTGAAGTTGCCCAAGAGGGGCATGGAGACATAGCGTTGGCCGCTGATGTAAGCGGGATTCAACTGGTGGCGGAACTTGGCCGTTTCCATAAAGTAGGAAGTGCGCATTTCCTGTGCTGCGGCGGTGAAGGCTGCGCTGCCGAGGAGAGCGGCAAGGAGGGTTTTATGAAGAGCTTTCATGATGTTTGTGAGTACTGAAGGTTAGTTGAAATCCGCAATGACGGCTCCGCCAAAGTTGAGTTTAGCATTCTGAATTTGGAGATACTGGTCGCTGCGCAAAGTCTGCGCCTTGTTCACCTCGTCGGCCGATGCCTTGACGGAGAACTTGAAGCGCTTGATGAGTTGCAGGCTTTTGGGATGGTCGGCTTTGAGGGTGAGGGTGATGGGGCGTGTCACAACGTTGCCATCGGGAGCGCCCTTGATGTCGACTTCCGACACGGTGATACCGGCAATCACGTTGCCCTTTTCGTCGAGCGGGATAAGGCGTGCTTTCAGCGAGAGAGGGATATTGGTGAGGACATCGGCGGTGACAGCAATCGCAAGGTTGCTGCTCGTCACGTCGTCCATGTCCATGTCGATGTCGCTCGTTTCATCGGTGTAGTCGACCTTCAGTCCCTGCGAGAAGGCAAAGGGCACCAACATCTTGTAAGACAATTGGGCACGATACTGACGGCCGAATTCGAGGGTGACTTCCTCACCGGCCAACCGCACAGCGCCATCGTTCAGGCGGACGTTGACCACATCGGGGATGGTTTCGATGAGCCGGCCGAAGTCCTTGACCACCGACTTTCGTGCATCGGCAGGAGCGGTTTCGGTGTCATAGGGTTGCTCGCCTTGGTAGAAATAAACCACGTTCTTCCGGCCTTTCTCCAAGCGCACGCCCTCCGGTGCGAGCTGCACTTCGGTGTGCTTGCCGCCGGCTTGTGCGGTGAGTTTACCCTTTTGCAGCACCACGGCCGCAGGAACATCGGTCATGTCGGCATCGAAGCGGAGGGTGAGTTGGTCGACCTTGAGCGCAACATCGTCGCCGCTCAGGAAGTCGGGCACCTGCGCTTTCACCTGAATGGGGTCGATCTTCGGGGCAATGGAGGGACTGAACACCCCCGTCACCGTTTTGGCGGCCACCACGTCTTTGTTCTTCCCATTCACCGTCACGAGCAAGGCGATGGTCGCTTTGGGCGCTTTGTCGCCCGACACGTGGAAAGGAGTTTTTCACCCCCATGGCCAGTTCGCCTTTGAGACCAAACTTTTCGGCAGGCACCTGGTGGGAGGTCAAGGCTTTGGCGAAGGCGAGACGATCCACCACGATATTGCCCAAGTCGATTTCGCGCAGACCTTCGACAATGGTTCGATTGGGCAGCGTGTAGATGCCATCCTTGTAGTGGGCGCTGTTGGACTTGATGTAAGAAGGCAGTGTGATTTTTGAGATTTTTCAGTCCGTAGATGGCAAAGTGCGTCGCCACATCATCTTGCAGTTTCAGTTTGAGGTTGAACGTGACGTTGCCCAAACCAATGCTGCTCACCTGCTTCACTTCGTCGCTCCAAGAGAGGTTGAAGTCGAAGTCTTTGCCGTCTTCAAAAGCGGTGTAGTCGGGGTTGGTGTTGGCCGGCACGTCGTAGCCCGTTGTAGCCAAAAGCGCCTTTTGTGCATCGGTGAGCTGGGAGAGCAGATGTTTCCAGATGTCGTTGCCAAAGTTGTAACCCACGTTCAGCTGGTTGACCTCTATTTCAGACGAGGCCTTCTTTATGGTGAAGTCCAGATGGGTCTGCCCGGTTTCCACGAGGTAGTAAAGCCCGTTGGCATCGGTTTTGATATTTCCTTCGGGCTTGAGGAGGTCTACGAGTTTAATCCTTTCAGTGTTGCCGAATTTCACCTTCAATCCATCAACATTGAGTTTCACTTTCATATCGACATCGCCATAGTCGACGGAAGAGTCAACGCAGCTACACAGCATGAGGGCGGCAGGAAGTACATAGAAAACGCGCCGCAAGAGAGGACTTAGGGAGTGTTTCATGGCTGAATTTAATTTATGGGGTTGGTGTATATGTATATGGAGTTCCGTGAGAGAAAAAAAGGCAAAACATCCGCATTTCAACACGACGTAAAGCACCGCAAAGATATAAATTCTTTTAATAATGCCCAAAGAAGACGCGATTTTAAGCAAAAACAAGGAAAATACCATCCCAAGCTCCCCCAAAGTTCCAAATACCTTCTCGTCCGACAAAAAAACAGCGCTCCATGTGAAGTAAAATTGGACAAGTAATCCAATGAATTGGACAAGTGTGTCCAATCCATTTGCAGCGTGAAGCACTAAAAGCGAGCCCCTTCCTTGGATGATCCAAAGAAGGGGTTCGCTGCATTCAGAAGGCGCGCGTTAGTGCCGGAAAAAAAGGAGTGGGGATTGCAGATGTTGTCCCACAAGCGGGGCAAAAACGTGTTGAGAACAAGGGCGGGCACGATGGAGAGCGCGAAAACCGTGGGGTGCCTTAACGAATGATTTTCGCCCCGTTTTCCAAAACGTAGACGCCGGAAGTGGGAGCGCTCACCCTGCGGCCGGAGAGGTCGTGCAAGCGGCCTTGAGCCCTGAGCGGCCGCGGTTTGGCTGCTGCCGGGAGGGGGTCGATGCCGGTGGTACCCGACTTTTCAGTAAGGAGGAACACCTTCGTTTCGTAGGGAGCGAGCGCGCCGGTGGTGAGGCGGCCGGTCACTTCGGTCGTCGTGCCGGTCCACACATTCTTAGAGAGGTAGGTGGCAGTGGCTTTGAGATAGAGCTTCGTCAGGTCGAGTGTGCGCGAAGCGATGGACGCTCCGCCGCGGTTGGTCACAGCGATGGCTTTGCGGCCGCCGGTGAGGTCCTTGACGTAGACATCGAAGCCCGTCTTCGCAAAGTCGGTGTTGTCGGTGCTGAGCTCGGCCATATATTCCGCCTGCTGGCCGAGGGCATCTTGGTTGATAGCGATGATGTCGGCATTGGTGAGGGTGGCGAGGTCGGCTTGGGTGACAAGAGGTGTGGGGAGCGACACGCCGCCGTTGGCTTCGCCTCGGGGGGTGGCGCGGAGGTCGCAGGTGAGCGCGAGCGGACTGGCCAGCATGCACCAGAGGCTCATCTGGCTGCGGGCTTGGGCGTTGTTGAGGCCGGGGATGACGCCGCCGTTGCTTTGGTGATCGGAGGTATTGTTGCTCGGACCGCCGAGACCGTGGAGCCCGATGCACATCATGTCGAGGTCGTTGAAGCGATTGACACCGGCATACATCCAGAGGTCACGCACCTCGTCGACACCACCCAGCACACCGGGTCGGCTGTGGTTGCCAATCCAGCTTTCACGCGCATCGGCCGTGGCCCGCCAACTGCTGCCACCGGCTTCAGCACCCCAGCTCCAGGGACGGTTGGTGCCCCACTCGCAGATGTTGTAGCCGAAGGGAGGACGACCGGCAGCGGCGCGGGCATCGTTGATTTGCTTCACCGCCTGCCCCATCGCTTTGTAGCTCGGATAGGCTGCTCCTTCACTATTGCAGAAGTCATACTTGAGCATATCGACACCCCAGCTCTCGAAGAGCTGCATGTGGGGCAGTTCGTAGCCATAGCTGCCGGGCTGATAGTTTTCGCAGGTCATGCGGCCGGCATCGCTGTAGATGCCCACCTTGGCCGTGGGATTGACAGCTTGCAGGGCAGCCTTGAGCCCGCTGATGCCTTTCGGGAACTTGACGGAGTCGTAGGTGAGTTTGGCTTTGTCGGTCTCCTGCGTCCCCCATCCGTCGTCGAGGACGATGGTGTTGTAGCCGGCTGCAAAAAGCCCTTTGTCTTCCATCCCTTGCGCGATGGCCACCATCTTGTCGTGACTGATGGATTTGGCAAACCAGTTCCAGCTAAGCCATCCCATCATGGGCGTGGGCGACTGCAGGTGGCGACTCACGGTGAGGCGGACGGGGATGCTGCTCACCACACCGTCGGAGGCAGCCACCTTGACGTGGTAGACGTATTCGCCCTCCTGTTCGGGCGCCGTGCCGTAGACGTACTTGTAGCGGTTGCCCACGGCCGTACGGTCGTCTTTGAGGCTGAAACCGGCGAGCGCACCGAAGTCGACACTCTGCACGGTCTCGCCCGAATTGGCCACGAGCTTGTGCATAAATTCTGCTCCGGGAAGGCTGAACAACGTGGTGGCGCAGGCCAGCGAACCCACCGCGGGGTCGATAATGGTCCATGCGCTGTTGCCGTCGTCGGTGCGCCAGAGGTTGAGCACGGCCTTGTAGTTCACCCCGCCGGTGAAGTTCCACGAAGGGGTATCTTCCTTCACCTGCGCCACACTGCCGGGGATGATGCTCACGTTCTCCCGGTCGGTCCGCAGGAGGATTTTCCACGTTTTGGCCGCCGAGGCCGAGGTGACCACCTTCACATAGCTGCCTGACTGCGTGGTTTGCAGACCGGCATTGGCCACGCGGGTGTAGGTGATATAGCCGTTGGCCGCGAGGTCATAGATATAGTAGTGGCCGATGGTGTTTTGGTCTTCGAGAAAGAGGAAGCGGTCGGCCTCCGACTTCTGGGTCGTGGACACGAGGTCGTCGCCCTTCTTTCCGATGTAGGCGGCCGGCATTTTGAGCAGGTAGGGATGTCGTTCGCCATGGAGCGAGAGGGTGGGAATGAACATCTGGAGGAAGTCTACATTGACCTGCCGATGGGTGTTGTCCACCTGCACGGTGTAGCCGTAGCCGCCTCCGCAGGTCACTTTCACATCACTTTCCTTGATGGGTTCGGCTTTGAATTTGGTGTCGCCCTGTGCGTTCACACCGCGGAAGGATGCACCGCGGATGGTGATGGTGGCTGTCTGCGGCATACCGGACGAGAAGAGCGTGTACTCCCTCAGTTCGGCCGAAAGGGGCAGCACGATGGCGAGCAGGAGCAGCAACAGGGTGCTGCGAAATCGTAAGGTTGAAAACATGATATTGAAGATTTAAAAGTTGAATGTCGAAGGGCGTGCACACCGCTATCGGGAATTCCTTGTCGACAGTCTTATGCACTTATGTACTCAGTCGGGTGCAAAGATATAAATTCTTTGCTATACAGCCAAAGCCGTCTCGACTTTGCCCGAACTCAATGTGCACAACATTTTAGCGCAGCACTCCTATCTTGAAAGTACACGACGTTCGTTCCACCCGACGTACAGTGTTCAGACAAAAAGAAGACCACATCCGCAACAAAAGATAATTCTCTCCAAGGAATACTATAAACCAAAGTGTGATTTATAGATGACTCCTTAGCTTCTCAACTTTTCTTGCAGAAGCAGCCAACTTTTTCGTTGAGCCAGACGAACAGCGCCAAAAGAAACATCATCAAACGGACTCGGCAGGACTTTGCCCAAAGACAAAAATCCTGCCGAGTCCGTTATTTTAGAAGAAGTCTATAAGTAGGCGAGGCACTACATAAAGAAGAGCAACACGAGCTGCGCCATGAGGATGCGCAAGAACATGGCGAGTGGATAGACGGTGCTGTAGCCCACGGCCGGGGCGTTGTTGCCCGCTGTGGCGTTGGCAAAAGCCAAGGCCGGGGGTCGGTGTTGGAACCGGCAATCAAGCCCATCAGGGTGAAGTAGTTGAGCTTCATCTTCAAGCGTCCGTAGAGGCCTACGATGAGAATGGGGAGGGTTGTAATCAGGAAGCCCATCCAGACATAGTGGACGCCGTCGCCCTCCATGATGGTCTTCCAGAAGGAAGCACCGGCCTGAATGCCCACACTGCTCAAGAAGAGGATGAGACCGACTTCGCGGAGCATAAGGTTGGCCGAGGTGGACGTGTAGGTGTTGATTTTGTAGCGATAGCCAAAGGCACCGATGAGGATGGCCACCACGAGAGGACCACCGGCCAAACCGAGTTTCACAGGCACCGACACACCGGGGATGGGAATGGGCAACTGGCCGACAATGATACCCACGAGGATGCCGAAGAATATAGCACCGACGTTGGGGTGGTCGAGGTGCTTGACGTGGGCACCGATGACGTTTTTGAGGCGCTCGATGTTTTCTTCACGTCCCGTCACCATGATGCGGTCGCCCACTTGGAGGGGCAGGTCGCGGGCGGCAAAGAGCTCCATGCCGTTGCGAGTGACGCGGGTGACATTGACGCCATAGAGGGACGAGAAATGCAGTTGGCCGAAGGTTTTGCCGTTGATTTCGGGTTTGGTGATGACCAAGCGTTTGCTCACGTAGTTGGTCGTTTCGATGGTTTCGGGCTCGTTGAAAGGCTCTGCCTCACCGATGAGCAGGGTGAGCGCTTCGGCCTCATTTTCGGTGCAGACGATGTGTACGCTCATGCCCAGTTCGAGTTCCGTTTCGTGGTTGGGGATGAAGAAACTGCCATCGGGATTGACACACCGCGTGACGATAAACTGGCGGTTGAGAAACTGGTGAAGCGCTTCGAGCGAACGGCCCACGACAGCCTTGTTGGTCACACGCACAAGGATGTGCTTGGGAGTGGCATGAGGGTTGCTTTCTTCCGACTGGCGGATGGCTTCTTGCTCCTTTTCGTAGGAAACTCCCGTGAGCAGTCGGATAGCGAGAGTGGCAAGGATGATGCCCACCACACCGAGGGGATAGGCGCAGGCGTAACCGTTGGCGATGGTGGGGATGGTGCCGGACTGGATGAGGTCGGGCAGAACACCGTTAGCCGCACCGAGACCGGGAGTATTGGTCACAGCGCCATACATCACCCCGACCATCATGGGCAAGTTGTTGGCATCACCGGGATGAGAGAAGATACCGGCAAAGTCGCCCAAATAGTAGAGGCCGAGCATGACCACCACGTTGAGCATCACCAAACTGGCAGTGAGCAGGTTCATGCCCAGTCCGCCCGACTTGAAGGTTTCGAAGAAACTGGGGCCGACTTGCAGACCGATGCAGTAGACAAAGAGGATGAGTCCCAACTCCTTGACCACATCGATGATGGGTTTCTGATAGGCCACGGCCGCCGCGGGGTCGGCATAAAAGCACGTTGGTGCAGATGTGGCCGACAATGATGCCCACAAAGAGCACCCACGTGACTCCGAAGGCAATGCCGTTGCGGCCGCCAATCTTCCAGCGACCCAATTTAACCCCCAGACTAATGACCAGGGCATACAAAATCACAATATGCGCAATGCTCTCCGGGTTTTGTAGAATTTTCACGAACCAATCCATGGTATAAGATAAATGAGATGAATGTTGATTTCGGATGCAAAATTAAGTATTATTTGCGTTCCTGCAAAATATCGCCCTCAAAAAAACATGCCCTGTTTCCTCTGAGCTGCTCCCAAGGCGAGGGGGAAGAATTTTCCATAAAAATTTCCGAGTTTCGTTTTTTCTACGTAAGTTTGCATTTCTAATCGTATCACAGCACACAACCGCATGATAATCATAGGTATAGCCGGCGGAACGGGGTCGGGAAAGACCACCGTTGTCCGTAAAATCGTAGAAAGTTTGCCCGAAAAACTCCGTCGCGGTCATCCCCCAAGATTCCTACTACAAGCACCAGTGGGATGTGCCCGAAGAGTTGCGCAAGCTACCAACTTCGACCATCCGAACGCTTTCGACTGGCCGCTATTGGCCCATCAGATTGAGCAGCTCAAATTTGGCAAAGCCATCGAGCAACCCACCTACTCCTACCTCACCTGCACCCGTCAGGAGGAGACCATCCACGTGGAGCCGCACGAGGTGATTATCGTGGAGGGGATTATGGCTCTTTACGACAAGGAGTTGCGCGAACAGATGGACTTAAAAATCTTTGTCGATGCCGAACCGGACGAACGTCTGCTGCGCGTCATTGAGCGCGACATTGCCGAACGGGGACATCCGCTCGACATGCTGATAGACAAATATCGCAACGTCTTGAAGCCGATGCACGACGAGTTCATCGAACCCTCGAAGCAACACGCCGACATCATCATCCCCAATGGCGGCGACAACACCCGCGCCATCGCCATGATGCAGCAATACATCCGCTCCGCCTTCCGCGAGCAGGAGGTGCGGGCGGCCTTCTCTGCTAAGTAGGGAAGTAGGTAAATAGGTATTCATTTCATTCTGAACACCGACTTACGACTCATCTTCCGTGAGCCAACAACCCTTTTCCCTCCTCTACCCTCTCTCATCAATCACTTAGACATGACAAATCCGTCGAAATATCAACTGCTCTCCCATATCAACTCACCGGCCGACCTGCGGCGCTTGCCTCTCGAACGGTTGCCACAACTTTGTCAGGAGTTGCGCGAGGACATCCTCGACGAACTGGCACAAAATCCCGGACATCTGGCCTCGAGTTTAGGGGTGGTGGAACTCACCGTGGCGCTCCATTATGTGTTCGACACGCCTGAGGACCGCATCGTTTGGGACGTGGGACATCAGGCCTATGGGCACAAAATCCTCACAGGGCGGCGCGATGCCTTCTACACCAACCGCAAGTTGGGCGGCATTCGCCCCTTTCCCTCTCCCCAAGAGAGTCCCTACGACACCTTTGTGTGCGGTCACGCCTCCAACTCCATTTCGGCTGCTCTTGGCATGAGTGTGGCCGCCTTGCAGCAGGGACATCCCGAGCGCAAGGTGGTGGCGGTGATCGGCGATGGGGCGATGAGCGGCGGACTGGCCTTTGAGGGGCTCAACAACGCTTCCGACACGCCCAACAACCTGCTCATCATCCTCAACGACAACAACATGAGCATCTCCCATTCGGTGGGCGGCATGAAGCAATACCTCCACCACGTCCACACCTCCTCCCTCTACAACCGCTGGCGCAACCGCTTCGCTCGAAAACTGGAGCAATGGGGATGGCTCAACACACCGCGGCGCAAAAGGCTCATCCGCCTCAACAACGCGTTCAAGTCGTTCATCACCGCCCAACAAAATATCTTTGAGGGGATGAACATCCGCTATTTCGGTCCTTACGACGGCCACAATGTACTGGAGTTGGTGCAATCGTTGCGCCGCCTCAAAGATATGACCGGCCCTCGCTTGCTCCACATCCACACCACCAAGGGTAAGGGCTATGAACTGGCTGAGGAAAACCCGATTGTCTGGCACGCCCCGGGCAAGTTCGACCGCCAAGAGGGCGAACGTCTTGAAACGGGCAAGGACGGGCAACCTCCGAAATTTCAAGATGTGTTCGGCCACACGCTGGTCGAACTCGCACAGAGCAACCCACGCATCATGGGCGTCACGCCGGCTATGCTCACCGGTTGCTCCATGCACTTGCTGGCCGAGGCGATGCCCGAACGCACCTTTGATGTGGGCATTGCCGAAGGCCACGCCGCCACCTTCTCGGCAGGGATGGCCAAAGATGGGCTCATCCCCTTCTGCAACATCTACTCCTCCTTTGCCCAGCGCGCCTACGACCACATCATCCACGACTGTGCCATCCTCTCCCTTCCGGTGGTGTTCTGCCTCGACCGCGCAGGGCTTGTGGGTGAAGACGGACCCACCCACCACGGCAGTTTCGACATCGCCTACCTGCGCCCCATTCCCAACATCACCATCGCCTCTCCCTACGATGAGCACGAACTGCGCCACCTGATGTTCACGGCACAAAAAGACACCACAGGGCCTTTCTTCATCCGCTACCCTCGCGGCGGCGGCCGACGGGTCGATTGGCGCTGCCCGCTGGAGGCCATCGAAGTGGGGCGCGGACGTTTGCTCAAAGATGGACGCCGAGATGGGCAGGGTGATGTGGCCCTCCTCTCGTTCGGCCCGATCGGCAATGTGGCAGCCGATGCCATCGCCCGACTCACCGCAGAACGCCCGGACTTGCGCATCTCCCACGTCGACCTTCGCTTTGCCAAACCGCTCGACGAAGCCCTCATCTTCGACATGGCGCGCACCCACCGGCGCCTCATCACCCTTGAAGACGGTGTGCGCAAAGGCGGTGTCGGTACGGCCGTTCTCGAACTCCTGGCCGACCACAATCTCTCCTGCCCTGTGCAGCGCATCGGCCTGCCCGACCACTTTGTGGAGCACGGTACACCGGCCGAACTCTATCACCTCTGCGGGATGGACACGGAAGCCATCACGCAGGCTTTGTCAGACATCAGAAGTTAGAAAATCCCTCCTATGAAAGTTGTCATTGCCGGTGCCGGCGAAGTAGGCACTCACTTGGCCAAAATGCTCGTGGGCGAACACCACGACATCACCCTCATCGACGAAAAGCAATCGCGGCTCAACGCCGTGTCCTCCAACCTCGACATTCTCACCATCTTCGGGTCGCCCACCTCCATCAGCACCCTTCAAGAGGCGGGAGTGGGGCGTGCGGGGCTTTTCATCGGCGTCACCCCCGATGAAAGTCGCAACATGACCTGCTGCATGCTCGCCAAAAAACTCGGGGCGAAGAAGACGGTGGCGCGCGTCGACGAACTCGAATACACGCAACCCGACAACCTGAGCTTCTTCCAGACCCTCGGTGTCGACTCCGTCATTTACCCCGAACAACTCGCAGCGCAGGAAATCAACCACCTCATCCGCCGCCCCTGGGTGCGCCAGTGGTGGGAAGTGCAGGGCGGACAGCTCATGCTCTTTGGAGTGAAAGTGCGCCGCGGTGTGTCCATTCTCAACCGCCCCTTGGCGGAGTTTTCCGGGCCAGACGACCCCTATCACATCACCGCCATCAAGCGGCGGGGCGAAACCCTCATTCCCCACGGGTCGGACTGCATCGAGGAGGACGACCTCGTCTTTGTCATGACCACCCCCGACCACATCGGCCTCGTCCGCGAAATCCTCGGCAAGGCCGACACGCCCGAGGCCCACACCGTCTTCTACATGGGGGGGCGCCGACACGGTAGTGCAAAGCATCAACACCCTCGACCCCAAAATCCACGTCAAACTCTTCGAGCGCGACCCCGAACGCCACCTCGACCTCAGTTCGGCCATCCATCGCTCAGACATTCTGATGCTCAACGGCGATGGGCGCGACATCGACCTGCTGCGCGACGAAAACATCGAGCACGCTCAGGTGTTTGTGGCCGCGACGCTCAGTTCGGAATCCAACATTCTGGCCTGCATGGCCGCCAAACGTCTCGGCGTGCCCAAGACGATTGCCATGGTCGAAAACACGGAATACATTGCCATGGCCGAACAGCTCGACATCGGCTCTGTGCTCAACAAGAAGGCATTTGCCGCCGGCCACATCTACCGCCTCCTGCTGCGCGCCGATGTCGAGTCGATCAAATACCTGAGCATTGCCCAAGCCGACGTCATCGAATACAAAGTCAAGAAGGACTCGCGCATCACGCAAAAGCCCATCAAGGACCTCCACCTCCCCTCGAGTGTCAACATCGGTGGCTACGTGCGCAACAACCGCGGCTATCTGGCCAACGGCAACACCACCTTCGAAGCGGGCGACATCGTCGTGGCTTTCAGTTTCAAAGGCGAGTGCAAAAAGTTGGAGAAGTTTTTCAAATAAAGCGTATCTAATAACACTCATCTAAGTACACCTACTTATGCTCAATTATCGTATCATTGCCAAAGCCCTCGGCGGTCTCCTCTGGCTCGAAGCCTTGCTGCTCGGCCTCTGTCTGCTCGTAGGGCAATGGTATGGAGAGACCAACACCTCGGTGTGGCTCATCCCCATCGGCATCTGTGCCCTCCTCGGGCTGCTCGGGCTGCTCGTAGGCCGCCGCGCCCACAACAATTTCGGACGACGCGATGGCTATATGATTGTGTCGAGTGTTTGGATTATTTATTCTCTCATCGGCATGATTCCCTTCCTCATCGACGGACACACCGACCGCGTGGCAGTGGCCTTTTTCGAAACGATGTCGGGCTTCACCACCACCGGCGCTACCGCCTTCTCCGACGTCGATGCACTCCCCCACTCCATCCTCTTCTGGCGCAGTCTCACCCACTGGATTGGCGGTATGGGCATCATCTTTTTCACCCTCGCCGTCCTCCCCGCCATGGGCATCGGCGAGCAAAAACTCTTCTCGGCCGAAGCCACCGGACTGAAGATGGGCAAACTCCATCCGCGCATCTCCACCACTGCCCATTGGCTCTGGTCGGTCTATTTTCTCATCACCGGCAGCTGCATCCTCACCTACTACCTCTGCGGCATGTCCCTCTTCGATGCCGTCAATCACGGCTTTGCCACCATCGCCACCGGGGGCTTCTCCACCCACACGGAGTCCGTGGCCTACTTCCACTCCCCCGCCATCGAATATGCCACGACCTTCTTCATGTTCTTGGCCTCGACCAACTTCACCCTGCTCTACCTCTTCATCATCAAGCGCCGCTTCCGGCAGGTGCTCAAGGACGAAGAACTGCGTCTTTTCTTCGCCATCATCACCCTGGCCGTGGTCATCATCACCATCACCAAGTGGATTGAGGCCGACACCATCAGCGAACAGAGCTTCCGCAACGCCCTCTTCAACGCCATGTCGCTGATGAGCACCACGGGCTTCACCACCGACAACTTCATGCTCTGGCCCCACCTGGCTTGGATCATCCTCACCGCCATCAGCGTCATCGGTTCGTGCCAGGGCAGCACCAGCGGCGGCGTGAAAGTGGTGCGCGTGCTCACCTCGCTCAAGATTGTGCGCAATGAGTTTAAGCGCATCCTCCACCCCCCGGGCCGTCCTCCCCGTGCGCCTCAACCACGACTATCTGGGCAACGACGTCACGCAGTCCATCTTTGCCTACACCTTCTTCTACATCGTGCTCATCGCCCTCGGCACAGCGGCCATGACCATGATGCACCTCCCCATCCTCGATGCCGTCGGGCTGAGCATTTCGGCCTTCTCCAACATCGGCCCCACCATCGGCCATTTCGTAGGTCCACTCGATGCCTGGGGCATCATTCCCGACACCGCCCTTTGGGTCAATTCGTTCTTAATGCTCGCCGGCCGTCTCGAAATCTTCACCCTCCTGCTTCCCTTTGTCCCCGCCTTCTGGCGCGACAATTAGGATATTTCCTTCCCCTAAAAAGAAATGGGATGAAGTCATATTCTTCCACCTCTCATCACAAAATACCTATTTTTTTAGGTATTGCGACTTTTCTACAGCCTTGCTACCTTTGCACCCAACAAACTCCACGTTATGCAAAGCGACCGACTCCAATTTATAAGAAGAAACGGGGTTTCCCCTTCCACTCAGCGCACCATTCTTTCTCTGAATGGTGCGTTTTCTTTTGAACAAAACAAAAACAACGTTCATTTTACAGTCGTTTTCTCGCCACGGCAATGTCCAAAATGCCTCCTTCGTTTTGGCACTGCTCATCCGGCCGAACGAAAAAGTTAGTGGCTTCAGCAAGAAAAGTTGAAAAGCTAAGGAGCAATCTATAAACCAAACCTTGGTTTATATAATTCAAGGTTTGGTTTATGTAATTCAAAGTTTGGTTTATATAAACCAAGGTTTGGTCTATAGATTATCCTTGAGGAAAATAACTTTTTGTCGTAGGTGGGATCTTTTTTCATTGTGGCAACGCCTTTCATTTCAGACTTCAACTTCTCTCCCAACTCATCCCTATGCAGACACTCAAAGACGACATACGGCAGCGCATTCTCGCCATAGCACGTGAAGCATTCATTGCACACGGCGTAAGGGGCACTTCCATTCGTCAGGTAGCCGGAAAGGCGGGTATCGCCGTAGGCAACATTTACACCTATTTCAGCAGCAAGGACGAATTGTTCTGCGAAGTGCTGCGCCCACTCCTCCATGCGCTCAATCGGTATATACAGTCGCACAACGATGAGCGAAACCTGAGTATCAACATCTTTACCGGGCAGGAAATTCAAGAAGAACACATCATGTCCATCAAGACACTCGTTCAAAAATTCCGCGCCGAACTACGATTGCTCCTTTTTCAGGCAGAAGGCACATCCCTTGCCGGCTATAAGGCGAAAAATCATCCAACATCAGGCTGAAATTGCTCAGGAATATCTGCTGCTGATGAAAGCGCGCTATCCTCACATCAACACCAACATCTCCCCCTTCCTGCTCCACATCGCGTGCTCCACCTGGATGAACCTCTTCTCCGAACTGGTGGAACACGATGAGTACAGCGAACAGGAAATAGATTGTGCCCTCCGGCAATATGCGGCTTACAGCACGGCCGGTTGGAAAGCACTCATGAATCCATAACACTTTCAATACATAAAATAGTCATGATAAAGACACTCAAACGCTTAGGAGCATACATGGGAGGGCGCAGTCTGCTGTTGCCTTGCTCCATCGGGCTGTCGGCACTCCATGGACTGCTGTCGCTCGTCCCCTTCATTTTCTTGTGGCTTGTGGTGCACCCTCCTCACGAGCGAGGGGAGCCTCTCCGACACGCCTCTGTGGGACTACGCCCTTGCAGCGCTCGCCATATCTATCGTCAATGTGCTGCTCTACTTTGCTGTGCTCATGCTCTCCCACCTTGCCGCCTTTCGTGTGGAGACCAACATGCGCCGCCGGGCCATGGAGCGGCTCATGCGTGCGCCGTTGGGATTTTTCGACACGCAAAACACCGGACGCATGCGCAAAATCATCGACGAAGATTCCGCACAGACGCACACTTTCGTGGCCCACATTCTGCCCGATGTGGCAGGAAGCATCGTTGCTCCGCTCGGCGTCATCCTTCTCCTCTTCATGGTAGACTGGCAGTTGGGACTGGCCGCCATGATGCCGATGGTCTGCGCCTTCGGCATCATGGGCTATATGATGAACCCCAACAACAACGATTTCCAGCGGATGTATCTCGATGCGCAGGAGAAGATGAGTGCCGAGGCAGTGGAATATGTGCGCGGCATTCCGGTGGTGAAAGTTTTTCAGCAGACGGTTTTCTCCTTCAAACGTTTCTACGACAGCATCATCAACTACCGCGACCTCGTCATCAAGTACACGCTCTTGTGGCGCACCCCCATGTCGGCCTATCTCGTTGCCGTCAATGCCTTTGCCTTCTTTCTCGTGCCGACGGGCATCCTCCTCATGGGGCACGGCAGTCAGCCTACGCTCGTCATTGCCAACTTGTTTCTCTACGTCGTCATTGCACCAATGATTTCGGGCAACATCATGAAGGTGATGCACCTCAGTCAGAATCTCTTCATGGCCAACGAAGCCGTCGAGCGTTTGGAAACGCTCACCTCCACGCTGCCGCTTCCCGAAAGTGCATCGCCGGCCGCGCCCAAGACATTCGACATCCGACTTCGTGACGTATCGTTCCGCTACGAAGGGGCAGAAAAGGATGCCGTGAGCCATATCGACCTCGTCATTCCAGAGGGGAAAACCGTGGCTCTCGTCGGTGCTTCGGGCAGCGGAAAGACCACCATAGCCCGGCTCATCCCCCGATTTTTGGGATGTGCGGAAAGGCAGTGTGAGCATCGGCGGCACGGATGTGCGGCAGATGGACAAGGGCGAACTGATGCGCAACGTTTCGTTTGTGTTTCAAAACACCCATCTCTTCAAAAGCACGCTCTTGGAAAACCTTCGCTACGGCCATCCCGAAGCTACAATCGAAGAGGTAAATCGCGCCATAGACCTCTCGCAAAGTCGTGAAATCATCGACCGACTACCGGAAGGGCTGAACACCGTCATCGGGGCCGAGGGCACCTATCTTTCGGGCGGCGAACAGCAGCGCATCGTCCTGGCTCGCGCCATACTCAAAGACGCTCCCATCGTGGTGCTCGACGAAGCCACGGCCTTTGCCGATCCCGAAAACGAGCATCTCATCCGCCAAGCCCTCTCGCACCTCACCCGGGGCAAGACCGTGCTGATGATTGCCCACCGGCTCACCACGGTTCGGGATGCCGACAACATCGTCGTCGTAGACGGCGGCCGCATTGCCGAACAAGGCACACACGACCAACTTATGGCGAGGGAGGCACTCTACTACCACATGTGGAACGAATATCGGAAAGCGGTGGCTTGGAAACTATAAGTAGATCTATTATCAATTCATTTCGAACACCTACTTAATAAGATTTACGACCATGACTAAAAATTTTTTTCAGAAATACTTCCAAAAAGCGTTTTTGCCTTGTCGGAAAAAAAGGGGCAAAAAGACTTGCAGCGAGGCATCTTCTTCTCACTCTGCTCAACCTGGCCTTGATGCTGCCACCCACCTATTTGTTTTTCTTCCTCATGGAGTACGTCGGCACACAGCCTGCGCTGCAACGACACACCCTCTGGTTCTACCTGCTCCTGGCGGCAGTGCTGGCCGTGGTGATATTTCTGGTGGCACGATGGCAGTACGACAGCACCTACACCACCGTCTACACCGAAAGTGCACAGCGACGCATCAGTGTGGCCGAAAAACTGCGGCGTCTGCCGCTGGCCTTCTTCGGTGAGCGCAACCTCTCCGACCTCACCTCGACCGTGATGGAAGACTGCACACAACTCGAACAGACCTTTTCCCATGCCGTCCCCCAACTGTTTGCCTCTGCTTTGAGTATGCTCGTCATTGCCGTCAGCCTCTTCTGCTACGACTGGCGACTGGCGGCAGCGCTCTTCTGGGTCGTTCCACTTGCCCTTGCCATCCTCCTGCTCTCGAAGCATAGACTCGACATTCTCTTCGACCGACACTATCACGTGAAGCGTGGAGTCACCGAACAGATACAAGAGGGATTGGAGTGCGTGCAGGAAATCAAGTCGTACAACGGCGAAGCAGCTTACTGCCGGAGCTTCGACCACCGTCTCCACCTTTACGAAAAAGGGCTCATCCGCGGCGAACTGGTGGTAGGCGTTTTGCTCAACCTCTCGATCATGTTGCTGAAACTGGGTCTGCCCACGGTCATCCTCTTAGGAGCGTGGTTGCTGCAGCGCGGCGACATTTCGGTGTTCGTCTACATGGCTTTCCTCATCGTTTCGGCCATGGTCTACAATCCCGTTCAGGAGGTGTGCAACTACCTGGCCATCCTCACCTTCCTCGACGTGCGTATCAACCGCATGAAAGAGATTGAAGCCATGCCGGCGCAGGAAGGGAACAAGCCGGCCGAGATGGAGCACTACGACATCGAGTTTCGCAACGTCAGCTTCGCCTACGAAAGTCGGAAGCAGGTGCTGAACAACGTCTCTTTCATCGCCCGTCAGGGGGAGGTGACCGCTCTCGTTGGCCCATCGGGCGGAGGCAAAAGCACTACGGCCAAACTGGCAGCACGCTTCTGGGACATCGACAGTGGGCAGATATTGCTCGGCGGCTGCGACATTGCCGATATAGAACCCGAAGCCTTACTGAAGCACTATGCCATCGTCTTCCAAGACGTGCTGCTCTTCAATGCCTCCATTGCCGACAACATTCGCATCGGCCGACGCAATGCCACCGATGAGGAAGTGCACCGTGCAGCACAGTTGGCCCGATGCGACGACTTCATCAGCCGCATGCCGCAAGGCTACGACACCATCATCGGCGAAAACGGCGAAACGCTTTCAGGCGGCGAGCGCCAGCGCATCTCCATCGCCCGTGCTCTGCTGAAGGATGCCTCCGTCATCCTCTTGGACGAAGCCACCGCCAGCCTCGATGCAGAAAACGAAACAAAGATACAAGCCGGGCTCTCCGAACTGGTGCGCGACAAGACCGTCATCATCATTGCCCACCGCATGCGCACCGTGCGCAATGCCGACCACATCGTGGTGCTCGACGGCGGCACCATCGTTGAGCAAGGCACACCGGACGAACTGATGGCGCTGAATGGCGAGTTCGCCCGAATGGTCGGCCTGCAACAGGACAACAGCTGCTCCCTCTGACATCGGTTGAGGACAGACATTTTGGAGTGATGCGGTTCTAAAAAAGAAGAAAACCGCTGTACAAATTGTATATTTGGATTGTCAGAGCATGTGCTACAAGGCTGTCGTCGTGGCGCAGCGCCGCCTGAAAGACCGCGTGGTCGGTTTCTCTCGCGCGCGTATACACTCTATATAGTGCGTGTTTTTTGCCTTCATTGCCTTCACCACCTCTATAAGTTATTGATATTCTCTTGTTTATGGGTGAAGGCAAATGGCAATTTTGCCTTCACTGCCATCCCTCTCACTTCGTGAATTTGGGTAAGGCGGTGAAGGCAGTGAAGGCAAAAAACACGACTTTATAGTGTAGTAGTGCGTGCGCGTGCGCGCGAGGAATGGAAGAGGAAGTCGGCGGGGGTATGTACCATCGAGGAGGTTCCTTCCCCTCGGTTTCCTTTTTTCATACACATACAGCACAAGTAGTCGATTCTACCTCAGAGGTAGTTTTACGCAGCTCAGAGGTAAATCCAACTACCTCTGAGTTTTTTTGTGAGGGGAACGCTCGATATTCGCCCCCTCCGGGGACGCTCCGCTGGTGCGACTGCCCCCCGGTTCGTCGAGCTATTGAGAGTCGCCCCCTCCGAGGACGCCGTGCAGCAATGCTTTACAACCCCTGAAACCACCTCTGCCCCCGAAGGGGGTACATCTGAATAGCCGTAGTGTGAGGAGGACGAAGGGCGACGAACCTACGGAACGCCCCAATGCCGAAGGGCGCGTCCTCGAAGGGGGCGAATATCAGACGACTAACGCGGCCACTCCAACCTCAATGGGAATAAGAAGGCTTTGAACACCGATATTCGCCCGTGCGGCTCTGACAGCACAACACCATGTGTCAGCCAAGGTCTGCCATTTTGGCGCGTTGTCTGAGGCAGGACGGCTTTGGCAGAGTGTTTGCAATAGAAACCAACAAAATCATTATCACAAAAAAGTTACAGCAATGAATATCCAACCTCTTGCAGACCGCGTGCTCATCAAGCCCGCTCCTGCCGAAGAAAAGACTGTCGGCGGCATCATCATCCCCGACACCGCAAAGGAAAAACCCCTCCAAGGCGAAGTGCTCGCTGCCGGAAAGGGTACGAAAGACGAAGAAATGGTACTCAAAGCGGGCGACCAAGTGCTTTATGGCAAATATGCCGGTACAGAAGTGGAATTTGACGGTGAGAAATATCTCATCATGCGTCAAAGCGACGTCCTCGCCATCCTCGGCTAAATCTCTGCTTCTTCCCTCCTTTATGAAGGAAAAATAAATCCTCTCTCAAACGATAAAAACAACAAGCTATCATGGCAAAAGAAATCAAATATGACGTGGATGCCCGCGAACAGCTCCGCCAAGGTGCTGACGCGCTGGCCAATGCAGTGAAAGTGACCCTCGGTCCTAAGGGTCGCAATGTTGTCATCGACAAGAAATTCGGCGCTCCCCGCATCACCAAAGATGGTGTGAGCGTGGCACGTGAAATCGAACTTGACGATGCTTTCCAAAACGCTGGTGCACAACTCGTGAAGAGTGTGGCCTCCAAGACCGGTGACGATGCCGGCGATGGTACCACCACGGCTACCGTGTTGGCACAGGCCATTCTGACGGAAGGCATGAAAAACGTGGCCGCCGGTGCCAACCCCCTCGATCTCAAACGCGGTATCGACAAGGCCGTCAAGACAGTGGTGGAAAGCATCAAGGCACAGGCCGAACAAGTGGGCGGCAACTACGACAAGATTGAACAAGTGGCCACCATCTCTGCCAACAACGACAACGAAATCGGTAAACTCATTGCCGATGGTATGCGTGCGGTGTCGGTGGACGGTGTGATCACGATTGAAGATGCCAAAGGACGCGACACGGTGCTCAAGACCGTAGAAGGTATGCAATTCGACCGCGGTTATCTTTCGGCCTACTTCGTGACCGACCCCAAGAAGATGGTTTGCGATATGGAGAACCCCTATATCCTCATCTACGACAAGAAGATTTCGAGCATGAAGGAATTCCTGCCCATCCTCGAACCTGCGGTGCAGAGTGGTCGTCCCCTTCTCATCATTGCCGAAGACGTGGATAGCGAAGCGCTGACCACCCTTGTGGTGAACCGCCTCCGCACACAGCTCAAGATTTGTGCTGTCAAAGCTCCCGGTTTCGGCGACCGCCGCAAAGCGATGCTCGAAGACATTGCCATTCTCACGGGCGGTGTGGTCATCAGCGAGGAAAAGGGTTTGAAACTCGAACAAGCCACCCTCGAAATGCTCGGTACGGCCGAAAAGATTTCGGTATCGAAGGACAACACGACCATCGTCAACGGTGCCGGTGCGAAAGAGAACATCGCTGAGCGCATCGAACTCATCAAGAGCGAAATCGCTAACACGACGAGCGACTACGACAAGGAAAAACTCCAAGAACGCCTTGGCAAACTCTCCGGTGGCGTGTGCGTACTCGAAGTGGGTGCTGCCAGCGAAACCGAACAGAAGGAGAAAAAAAGACCGCTGCGACGACGCTCTCTGCGCTACACGTGCTGCGGTGGAAGAAGGCATCGTGACCGGTGGTGGTGTGGCCTATATCCGCGCGCAAGAAGCCCTCGAAGGCCTCACGGGCGAGAACAACGACGAAACCACGGGTATCCAAATCATCCGTCGCGCCATCGAAGAACCGCTCCGCCAAATCTGCCGCAATGCCGGTGTAGAAGGCGCTGTTATCGTGAACAAGGTGCGCGAAGGTAAGGGTAACTTCGGTTACAATGCCAAGAACGACACCTTTGGCGACCTCCGCGAAGTGGGTGTCGTAGACCCTGCAAAGGTGACGCGCGTAGCTCTTGAGAACGCGGCTTCCGTGGCCGGTATGTTCCTCACCACGGAGTGTGTCATCTGCGACAAGAAGGAAGATACGCCCGAAATGCCTATGGGTGCGCCCGGCATGGGAGGTATGGGCGGCATGATGTAAGCCGACTTGCTCCTTTGAAAACCAAGGTGGCTTTTTCCACCCTTTATTACACTAACCGCCCGAATGCTCAGCCGAGCATTCGGGCGGTTTTTTGTGTGTCGTTCTTCGGAAAAGGGGTTATGCAGGTGTCAGGGTCAGTGTGAGTATCTCGCCGGTAGCGGGTGTTACCGCAGCATGATGGGCGATGGTTTCGCCAACGAGCCAAAGGATGCCGACCTCATCACACACCACGAGCGCACGGAATTTGTCGATGCGCGAACGATGGCGGTCGGTCAGGTAATCGCTCACAAGTTTGCTCCCGCTCCTCATTCCGTAGGGCGTAAAGCGGTCGGCCGGGAGAATGTGTCGCAAAGTTAGTTTACCGACAACGGCATGGGCGTCAATCGTGGCGATGTGGGGTGTGCGGGAGGGGTGAAACGGCGTCGGGCGAGGAACACGTTTTTTTTGCAAAACAGGGAGTGGTGCCAAATCGACCGAAAAGGGAAGTTGCGGGGCTGCATAGAGGGTGCTGAAAGCCGCTACTTCCAAACTGCCGCGGCTCACGGCAGCAAGATGGGTGTGCGAGTAGGCCGTTGCTCCTTCGCGGGCAGTGAGGAGAGCATCTACCGCCTCGGATGAAAAGCCCAAGGGAGCGAGTTGCTCATACAGCCAGAGCCGTCCCACCTCCCCTTGTTCGCGGAGTGGCAGAAGGGGGTAGCGGGTTGTGCCCCCCTCGGTTCGGGGAGAAAAGAGGGACGTGAGTTGTTGCAGTCCGAGGGTGTAGACGGCTTCCGCGGCTTGCAGGTGTTGTTGCGTTTGAAGTAAACCTTTCCGAACAGACGGATTGAGTTCCTGCAACAGGGGCAGCAGACGATGGCGCACAAAATTTCGGCGAAAGGTCGTGTCGGCATTGGTGGAGTCGTCCACGAAAGATTGCTTTTGTTGTGCGAGATAGTGCAGGATGTCGGAGCGGTTTACTGCGAGCAGAGGACGCAGGATGTTAACGCCATTGTCAAAACGCATCCCCGTAAGGCCACGAATACCGGTGCCGCGAATGAGGTTGAGCAAAAGGGTTTCGATATTGTCGTCGGCATGATGCGCCACGGCCGTCGGTCGGGCGTGTTGAGCAAACCAAGTATAGCGCAATCGGCGGGCGGCCATTTCAACGCTTTCCCCAGTGCGGCGGGCTTCGGCGAGGGTGTCGAAATGCTCCACCTCAAGCGGCACATTCCGCTCTTGACAGAGGCGGCGCACAAAGGCTTCGTCGCGATGGCTCTCCTCCCCTCGGAGGTGGAAGTTGCAATGCAGGGCGGTGACAGGGACGCGCAGTTCCTGCAACACCAAGAGCAGCGCCACCGAGTCGGCACCACCGCTCAGCGCACAAAAAAGCCCCTGCGTTTGTGCCGCTTTAAGATGAGGGGCAAACGTAAGGGCGATATTTTCTGCAAAAGGGGACATAAGCGCAAAAAGAGGTTAGTAAGACACCGAACAAGGCATACCGAGGGCGCGCACTCGTTCGGCAATGGCATCGAGCGTGGCGGGCGGTGTTTTGCTGAGATGTTTTGCCGGTGTTTCGCGGTCGATGGTATAGACATAGACCTGTTCGGGCTGAATGCGGCGAAGGGTTTCGAGCCACGGCAGGAGGTAGCGTTCGGTGGAGTTGTCAAAAGTTTTCCCTTCAAATTCGCCCGTCAGAAAGATGGTTTGTATCTGCACCTTTCCGTTGAAAGAGCACAGCGTCTCAACGAGTTGCTCCACATCGTACGCGCCGACAGGTCGGTCGACGATCCGGATAAATTCGGCATCGACAGTGTCGAGTTTGAGAATGTTGTTGTCCACACGCATCAGAGCTTCCCGCACAGCAGGACGATGGCTGAAAGTGGCATTGCTCAACACACTCACTTTGGCCAAAGGAAAATAGCGGTCGCGCAGGGCGAGGGTGTCGTCGATGATGGCCGCAAAATCGGGATGCAGCGTAGGTTCACCATTGCCGGCAAAAGTGATGACGTCAAGCGGTTTTCCTGCGCTGTGCATCTCTCGGAGGGTGTCGGCCAAATCATCGGCCACCTTCTGCCGCGTAGGGATGGGCGATTGCGGGCGTCCGTCGGCGTTGAAACCACATTCGCAGTAGATGCAATCGAAAGTGCAGAGTTTCCCATCGGCAGGAAGGAGATTGACGCCCAACGAAACCCCCAACCGCCGACTGTGAACCGGTCCGAAGATGGGAGCAGGGAAGAGAATGGTGGACATGATGCTATTGTGGGAAATAGATGAAAAGTTTGGAGAGCGAGGCCGGATCTTTCCAACTCCACCAACGATCGTTCATCAAGTTCTTGAAGGCTTCTTTCATTTCAGGGAGCACTTCTTTCTTGATGAGGCGTTCACGCGCTTCGACCACGCGCCCTTTGAGCATGAAGTAGTACTCCTGTTTGAGGGGGTAGCCATGGTTGTCGAGCTGTTCAGCACCAGACAAGTCCATCAGCTGGTTGAGTCCAAAGCCGGCCATGTCGATTTCAAAGAAAGGCAAATCACTGCCACCTCCGGTTTGTGCTTTGTAGCGCTGCATGTCGATGGTGGTGACGCAAAGGAGGAGGTTTTGCCCTTGTTGAGCAATCACCCGTCCCATCGCCACCTCGTTTACTTTCATGTAGCGAATGCTGTCGAACTCAACGCCCACGATGCTTTTTTATTGACGGCTTGATAGACTTTGTTGTCTTTTTTTCGTCGAGATAGCAAAGCGCCGCGTTTTTGTAAAGGATGTTGGCCTTGGCCTTCACCCGCCGATTGAAAGTTTGCAATACCTTGGCGTTGCGAAATTCGGGGAAGAGCAGTTGGCTGTGAGCACGCAGCTCTTCTTGTTGCTGTTGTGCGGCAAGGGGGAGGAGGGAACAGCAGGCGAAAAGGAGGGCGAAGAGGGCTTTCATGATGTTTGCGTTTTGTTGTAGCAATGCCGACAAAGGGGCTCATACTCCTGCAGTTCGCCCAACATCACCTGCTTGTCGCCGGCCACAATGCGGTGGCTGACATGGGCAAGATTGCCGCAGCGGACGCAGATGGCGTGTACCTTCGTGACATCTTCGGCAATGGCGCACAAAGCTGGCATCGGACCGAAAGGCACACCTTTGAAATCCATATCGAGACCGGCAATGATGATGCGTTTGCCGCGATTGGCGAGAGTGTTACACACTTCAATCAACCCTTCATCGAAAAATTGCGCCTCGTCTATGCCTATCACATCGGCTTCAGTGGCCATCAACAGAATGCTTTGGCTGGATTCGACGGGTGTTGAAGCCACAGAATTACTGTCGTGCGAAACGACATCTTCTTCACTATATCGCGTGTCAATCATCGGTTTGTAGATTTCCACTTTTTGCTGCGCAATGCGAGCGCGGTTGAGGCGGCGGATGAGTTCTTCAGTTTTCCCGGAAAACATACTGCCGCAAATCACTTCAATGCGGCCCTGACGGGGAAAATGTTCGTTGTAAGGCATAAATAAGGGAGATGGTTTCAACAGCAAAAGTAGTACTTTTTTTGGTTGTGCCAAATGAAATACCTATCTTCGCTTTATGAACAATGTACAACCGAACTCTTGGCGAGCCTGGTGGCTGGCGGCACGTCCCAAAACGCTCTCAGGGGCGTTGGTGCCGGTGGCAACGGCGGCAGCCTTGGCCTTTCATACCTCCCCTCTGCTGCGTCACGCTTGGCTGGCGGGAGCACTCTGTGCCCTCTTCGCCGGAGGAATGCAGGTGGTCTCCAACTTCATCAACGACCTGATAGATTTCGAGCGCGGCACCGACCGCGCCGACCGCCTCGGCCCAGAACGCGCCTGCCAACAAGGATGGATTTCTCCAAGGGCTATGCGTTGGGGTATTGTGGTCGTACTGACACTGGCCGGCATCGTTGGCTTGGGACTTTTGGCTGTTGTGTGGGAGCAAACCCCACTCCCCAAACCACAACTGGCGATGGCGCTGCTCGGAGTCGGTGTGGCCTGCATGGCCGGAGCTTTTCTCTACACCACTCTGTTCAGCCGCTTGGGACTGGGCGATGTCATGGTGCTGCTCTTCTTTGGTCTTGTGCCGGTGTGCGGCACGTTGTTCGCCTTGACCGGCACCCTTTCGTGGGCGACCCTATGGCTGGGACTGAGCATCGGCTGTGTGGTCGACACGCTGCTGGCGGTGAACAATTTTCGCGACCGCGACACCGACCGTGCTGTAGGCAAGCGCACGTTGGTGGTGCTGCTCGGTGAGCGTGGCGGGCGAGGGCTCTATCTGGCAGTCGGCTGTTGCGGAGCGCTCTTGATGGCTGTTGCGGACGCCTCTCTTCATCAGCGTCTCAGCGTTTTGACGCTTTGCATGTTGCCCTATTTGCTCTTCCATTTCCTCACTTGGCGTAAGATGTGCCGCATTGGACGCGGCCGCGAGCTCAATCTCATTCTGGGAGATACGTCTCGCAATATGCTGCTCTTCGCCCTCCTCACCCTCCTCGGATTGTGGGGAAGTGCCTGAATCTCAACAAGAATAGCTCTCACCACAAAAAAATACCCTGTCGTACGATGCATTTCGCACGACAGGGTATTTTTCTTTATGCAAGAGAGAGAGAAAACTTACACCAAGTGAGCAATCAAGGTCTCACGATCGCCGGGAAGATAGTCGATGACGGGAATTTCAATCATCGTGTAAGCGCCCGGTTGCTGCTTCATGGAAGCGCGGGCCACATTCACCAGCACTTGGGCGGTCAGCGCCGGATTGTTGATTTTTCATGTTGAACTCAAAGAGCTGGTTGTGCGTCTTGCCCGAAACGCCCTTGCGCGTCAAGTTCACTCCATGACCCACATCATTGAGTTCGGCCACGCAGGGCACTTGCTGCACGTGGGTTTCGTCGTTCACAAAGTAGGCATCGGCCTTGATGGCAGCCTCCACCGCTTTGAAGTCGGCCCCTTCTTCCAGTTCTACGTACACCATACGGCGATGGATGCTGGTGCCCAAGGGAATGGTCATCGAGAGGGCATCGCGCACCCCTTCGATGGCGCGCACCGCCACGGAGTGTCCCATCGAGCGACCGGGGCCGAAGTTGGTGTAGCTCACACCTTCGGGAGCGAGACTTTGCATCAGTGTGCGCACCACAGAGTCCGAACCGGGGTCCCAACCTGCCGAAACGACACTCACCGCACCGTGCTTCTTGGCTTCGGCATCGAGCGAACGGCGCAAATCGACAATCTTCGTGTGGATGTCAAACGAGTCGACGGTGTTGATGCCCAGTGCCAGGCACTTCTTGGCATATTCTTCCACTTTGCGAGTGGGGGTAGCCAAGATGGCCACATCCACATCTTTCAATTCGGCAATATCTTTTACCACCGGATAGGCAGCGAGTTCAGAGGGCAAATTTTCTGCACCGGCACGGCGTACAACGCCCGCACATTCAAAGTCGGCAGCCGCTTCAATGGCTTCAAGTGCATAACGGCCGATGTTACCATAGCCTACGATGGCAGCGCGAATTTTCTTTTCCATAAAAAGGACGGATTTGAGTTGTTTTTAAGTAAGTTGTCGTCCATTCGTAGAGGAGAAATGCGAACTTTTGAACGTCAAAGCTCCCCTTTCATAGATATCCTCTCGAATTTCGGATGCAAAAGTAGCAATTAGTCAGTCTCTGACAAAGGATGAGTGGAATTTTAGTCTAATTTAGTTTTACGCCGATTTTGAAAGCCCCCTATTTATAGATAGACATCTCACCAACGAAATCAGCCACAAGACCTTGGATTTAACACAACTTTAACACTCACCATCTGTCCCTGCACGCCGAGATAGACACACTTGCCTCAGAGATAAATCCGACTACCTCTGAACTAAATTCATCTACCTCAGAGATAGTTCAAACTACCTCTGAGAAAAATCATCCCCTCAGCGCTTCGTACGCACGCGCAACACACTACACTATATTCTTGCATTTTGCCTTCACTGCCTTCACCCATTTGTGTAAACCTCTCAAAATCAAGCGTTTCGACAATCCGCCAAAACATGGTCAATGCTCCTCTCCTTGGTGAAGGCAATCCCCCTTTTGCCTTCACCATTAACGCACTGCACCACAGCGAGATAGACCTTGCGGTGAAGGAGTGAAGGCAAAAAACACAGACTATTGTAGGGTATACGCGCGCGAGGGCAACTCGCTTATTTCTTCTTGAGGGAGGCTTCGATTTCTTCGACTTCGCGGTGAAAGAGTTGGTCCTTGTTGAGGCGGAGTTCGATTTGGGTGCAGGCGTGGCTGACGGTGCTGTGGTCGCGTCCGCCGAGTTCGCGTCCGATTTGGGAGAGCGAGAGAGTGGTGTACTTTGTTGGTGAGGTACATCGTGAGGTGGCGGGCCTGCACGTGCTTGCTCTTGCGGCTTTTGGCGGCGATTTCGGAGGGTTTGACCTTGTAGGTGTTGCAGATGGCGGCCACGATGTCGTCGAGGGTGAGCATCTTTTGCGCTTGGTTGACCACGCGGGCCACGACGCGGCGGGCGAGGTCGAGGTCGATGGCGCAGAAGTCGCGGAGGGAGAAGGCGATGAGGGAGTTGACGGTGCCTTGGATTTCGCGCACGCTGTCGGAGACGTTTTTCGGCGATGTACTGTGTCACCTCTTCGGAGAAGACGATGTTTTCACGGCGGAGTTTGGCTTCGAGGATGTCGCGGCGGAGGCGTAGGTCGGGGCGTTCGAGCTCGGTGATGCCACCCCATTTGAGGCGAGTGAGCATGCGCTCTTCGATGCCTTTGAACTCGGCGGGGCGCGGTCGCAGGTGATGAGAATTTTGCGCTTGTTGGCTTGGAGGTGGTTGAAGATGTGGAAGAAGGCGTTTTGTGTCTTTTCGCCCGTAATCTCCTGGAAGTCGTCGATGATGAGGACGTGGATGCTCTGGTAGAAGTAGATGAAGTCGTTGGTGTTGTTGCGTGCGTCGGTGTATTGGGTCTGAAACTGGCGTGCCGAGACGAAGAGGATGCGCCAGTCGGGGTGGCGCTCGGCGAGGGCGAGGCCGATGGCGTTGACGAGGTGGGTTTTGCCCACACCGGAGGGTCCGTAGAGGAAGAAGGGATTGAAGAGTTGCTGCTCGGGATGGTCGACGATGGACTTGCCCATGGCCAGCGCCACGCGGTTGCTCATGCCTTCGCAGAAGTTTTCGAAGGTGTAGTCGGGGTTGAGGTAGGATTTGAGGGGGCGGGGGCGCTTTGCCGCTGGGGGTGTAGGGGCGTGCCTTTGCCCACGGCAGCGATGCCGGCGCGTGCATTGGGATTTTCATCCTTGGGCAGCACCCAGCGCACTTTGGCCTCCTGACCGAAGTGCTGATAGATGGCTTTGGTCAAGGGCTGGCGTATCTCCTTGACCATGACATCGGCAAAAGACCTGCCCGGGCACTCCGATAGCGAGAAGGTTGTTGTCAAAGAGTGGAAACGCAGTTGCTGCACCCACGTGGCGTAGAGTTCGGGGGTGAGCGTTTGTTGCAGTTGTTGCAGGAGGGCGTTCCATTGTGGGTTCATCATGGGGCAGAGGTGGGTTAGGGGATGAGGCCAATAAGAAGTCCTCCGTGGACGTGGAGGACTTCTTATGTTTGTTCAAGGCAAAGGTACGAAATCTTTGCTAATTGGGAAAGGTTTTCGGAGCGAAATACCTACTTTTTTTATGGCGCGTTTTATCGAGCAGCTTCGATGATGAAACTCCATTCGTAGTCTTGCTCGTTGAGGAGATACTGCTCAAGCGGCCATGCGCCCCAGCTGTCGATGCAGCCCAACCCCATCTGCCGAAGGGCGATGTCGACCACCGAGAAGGGGCGCGGGATGAGGTCGCCTTGGTGCACGTGGCGCGCTTCCTTGACCGGACCGCCGTCGAGGTCGTCGGTGAGGTAAGGGAGGGTGGCGCATTCCAGCGGTTGCAGGCCGCGGAAGGTGAGGCCGATGCCGGTGCTGTCGACCACGCTCCACGAGCGCACATCGGTGTGGTTGCCCGTCTCTTGCGGACGAACGTAGTTGCCGAGCTGGTCGGCCACGCGCTGGGAGTAGCGGCCGAGGAACTGGCTGCTCTTGCGGTCCTGATAGTTCTCCACCGGTCCGCGGCCGTAGAAGTCGATGCGGTCGTAGCGCTGCGGCATGATGAGCTGCATACCGACACGGAAGGGTTGGTGCTTCTTGTCTACATCGGTGTGGAGGCGTTGCGTCACGATAAGGCGACTGTCGGGAGTGAGGGTGTAAGTGAGGGTGAGTTGCGCTTTCACCTCGGGGAGGGAGTAGCGTGCCACAACGATGCGGGAGTCGCCGATGACGCTGTCGCTCAGATGAGTGAGTTCCATCTTCGGTTGCTTCCAGGCTTGTTTGATGTTTTGCAGACCGGCACCGTAGTCATTATCGGTCGTGGCGCGCCAGAAGTTGGGGCGGAGCGAGCGGCGGTCTTCGAGCATCGGCCGACCGTCGAGGTCGAGGTAGTCCACCCATCCGCCGTCTTTGCCAAAAGTGACGGTCATTCGTGGGGAGATGAGCTGAATATAAGCCAAAGTTTCGTCGCGCTTAACGAGCGGAGTTTTTGATGCTTTTTTCGCTTTGGGGGCAACTTTTTCGGTGAGTGCGTTGAAGGTGGGGAAAGTATAGTGGCTGAGGGCAAACTCCTGTTCGGCCAGCACATGTCCTTTCGCCAAAATGGGGTCGTCTGTCACTACATAACGTATCACCAAGTTGCGCTCTTTCAGTGTGTCGCTTGGCAGTTGCCAACCCGACAAGGCGAGGGTTTGACGGCCTTGTGCCGGCACGTTGATGCGTCCAGCGTTGCCGCTTTGCACTACACGTCCCTCCTCACGCAGTTCCCAGAGCAGTTCGGCGTTGTCGATGGAAGTAAAGCGGCGTTCATTCCGCACCGTCACACTACCGCGCTGTGCATCAAAAGTAGACCATAAGTCTTGATGCTGATATTTGACTTCCGCGGCAGAAGGGTGTGGTGTGCGGTCGGGAGCAATAAATCCGTTGCAGTTGAAGTTGTGGTCGGTGGCGGGATAGCGGCCGTAATCTCCCCCATAAGTGAAGATTTCTTTTCCTTCGCGGTTGGTGTCGCGCACGGCTTGATCTACAAAGTCCCAAATAAATCCACCTTGGTATTGAGGTTCGCGGCGAATGAGATCCCAGTATTCTTTGAAACCACCCATCGAGTTACCCATGGCGTGGGCATATTCGCATTGGATGAGCGGACGTTCATCTTTGCCTTTGAGATAGTGCTCGCAGCCTTTGGGCGAAATATACATGGGGCAGAAGATGTCCGTGGCGCGCTCCAGCCCGGCACGTTCGTATTGTATGGGGCGTGTCTTGTCCCACTGCTTGAGATAGTCGTAGATGCGGTCGAAGTTTACTCCGTGTCCCGCCTCGTTACCCATGCTCCACGTGATGATGGAGGGATGGTTTTTGAGCACTTCCACGTTGTTGAGGTTGCGCTCCAAGTGGGTTTGGTAAAATTCGGGACGGCGTGCCAACGTACCTTCGCCATAGCCCATACCGTGGCTCTCCAAGTTGGCTTCGGCCACAACATACAGCCCCATCTCATCGCACAATTCGTACCAGCGTGGGTCGTTGGGATAATGGGAGGTGCGCACGGCATTGATATTGTGCTCCTTCATGATACGGATGTCCTGCTTCATGCGCTCCACACTCACCACATATCCGCCGTCGGGATCCAGCTCGTGGCGGTTGGTGCCTTTGATGAGGAGCGGCACACCATTCACACAGAGTTGTCGGAACGTCTTGCCGTTGTGCGTGCTCGGAAGCAATTCTATCTTGCGGAAGCCCACTTTGCGCGTGCAACTTTCCACCACCCGGCCGCGAACATCGAGCAGGTCGAGCGCAAGGGTGTAGAGATGGGGCGTTTCGGCCGTCCAGGCTTGCACACCTTCCACCGTCCATTCCAACTGCCGACGCCCTTGGGCATCGAGAGCTTGGGTGTCGGTGGTGACCACAGCACCCCGACCGTCGCGGAGGGTGGCGCGGAGCCGGTGGCCTTTGGCACCGGTGGTGGTCACGTCGAGGGTGAAGCGGCCGTCGCGGTAGTGGTTTTTCAAGGTCGGCCACATAGCGGAAGTCGGCAATCTGCGCCTGCGGACGAGCAAAGAGGTAGACCTCGCGGGCAATCCCCGTGAAGCGCCAAAAGTCTTGATCCTCAAAGTAAGAACCGTCGCACCAGCGCATCACCTGCATGGCGATGAGGTTCTTTTGGCCGGGACGCAGATAGGGCGTGAGATCGAATTCTGCGGCTACTTTCGAATCTTCCGAATAGCCCACCCAGCGGCCGTTGACCCACACGCTGAGGTTGCTCGTGGCAGAACCCACGTGCAGATAGATGCGGTCGCCCTGCCATGAAGCAGGGATTTCCACCTCTTTGCGATAAGAGCCGGTGTAGTTGTTGCGCTCTTCCACAAAGGGCGGATTGTTCTTGAACTGCGTGGCCCAAGCGTAGCCGATGTTCTTGTAGATGGGCACGCCGTGGCCGTTGAGTTCGAAGACGCCCGGTACGGGAAAATCCTCCCACGCCCGGTCGTCGTAGTCGGGGCGTTCGAAGCCGATGGGACGCTCGTAGTGATGCTGGTCGAAGCGGAAGCGCCATTTCCTTCGAGCGAGAGTAGCGCTGCGACTGTCGCTTGTCGCCTCGGAGGGCCAAATCGGGATTTTCGTAAGCAAAGAAGTGGTCGTGCGGGGCAAGGGTATTGACGCGATTGATGTCGGCATTGCGCCACGCCTCTTTGGGCGGCGTTTGTGCTGCGAGAGGCAGTGCGGTCGTGGTGAGCGCCAGCCCGAGGAAGAGAGAAAGAAGAGCGTGTTTCATGGTGAAAAAAAGAAAAAGAAGTCGAGGCAAAAATACGTAAAAAGAGGAAGCCACCAACGGATGACCTGACTTTTTGAAATGGGAAGGAAAAAGCCCACGGCCCCTTTGGCAATGTGGACGAAATACCGTAATTTTGCCGCTATGCGTTTTTACATCACCCCCGATTTCCACATCTCCACCGACCTGCTGCAACTCACGCTCACCGTCAAACCCGGTCTCACCGCTGCCCAACTCAACGCCCACCCCGGCGAGGTGCACATCGCCCCTGCCCGAAGGGCTGAATTTCGAGCAGGCGGCCGTGCAAGAGTGGCTCAACCGCGTGGTGGTAGAGGCGCTCCGCAAGCAATGCCACTGGTTGCTCACCCCACGCATCCACCATCTGGCGCAGCAAGGCGGGCTCTCTTTCGGACGCATCACCTACAAGGACGTGCGCTCGCGCTGGGGCTCTTGCTCTTCGTTGCGCAACCTCAACTTCTCAGTGTGGCTGCTACTCGCCCCCGCGCGTTGGGTGGACTATGTCGTGGCGCACGAATTGGCTCATCTCTCCCACCTCAACCACAGCCCGCGCTTTTGGGCAGAGGCCGACCGTCTGCTGGGCGCTCCCGGCTTGGCGCGCTGCTTAGACCGAGAGATGAATGCTTTCGCACGCTCCCTGCGTGGTCGGCTGCGGTGAGTTTTTCCTTAACACACCCTCTGCAATATCAATCGCACGTGGATGCTGGGAGTGTCCTCATCAGAGGGTTGCTCTATTTCGCCCCTGTTGCTATTGGACCTCGGAGGAGTGGGAGGAAAACACATCCCGACAGCCTCGTCCGCAAGCATTCCCCCTCTCAAAAAAACTCAGAGGTAGTTGGATCTACCTCTGAGCTGCGTAAAACTACCTCTGAGGTAGAATCGACTACTTGTGCCGTATGAAAAAAGGAAACAGAGAAGGGAGTGTCGAGGGGAAGGAACCTCCTCGATGGTACATATCCTCCGACCTCCTCACCTGCTTCTCACGTGCGCACGCACGCGTACGCACTACACTATTAAGTCGTGTTTTTTGCCTTCACTGCCTTCACCGTCTTACCCAAAATCACGAAGTGAGAGGGATGGCGGTGAAGGCAAAATGCCATTTGCCTTCACCCATAAACAATAGATTATCAGTGCATTAGCAACGAGGTGAAGGCAGTGAAGGCAAAAAAACACGCACTATATAGTGTATACGCGCGCGAGGGCAGAGCGCCCTCAATAGCCTTGCAGTACTCAAAAAGAAACCTGTAAAAATAAATTTCAAAGAAAGATATTTTTATTTCGTTATTCCAGAAACAATATCTATATTTGCAATCACAAAAAAATCATTAGTCATTTAATGGTTTTTCATTATCTTAAATATTGAAAATATGAAATCTGCACATGTATTTTCTATAAAGTTCTTAGGAGATTGTGATGGGCGCTGCGATAGGTTATAATTCCCCAAACTATAAAATATTTATTATGAAACAGATTTCTTCTCGCACCGCCTTTTGGCTTATCACAGGGATGGGACTTCTCCTCTTTGCCAGTACCTGGTGGTTTATGGCTTTCTCAGGTACTACCGCCACTTGGGTACAATCCGTATGTTTCTTTGCATTGGCTCATTTCTGTGCTGCTCGCTATCGCGACCAACTTTCATTAGGTATGATTGGGTTGGCACTGATTTTAGGACGCTTACTTCTTGAGCTTCCAGTACGTATCATGGATATTCGAAGCGGTTTCGCAACTCTTATCGTGACGTTCATTTGTATTCTCAGTATTATCTTAGGCATCTTGTGCTACAAGGAGAAACGCCCCATTGTCTATGCACTCTCCATCATTATAGGCGTTGTATTGAACACTTTTGTTTTGCAGCAATGGGCTGCTATTTATTCTCCTAACGATCCATTCTAAAAAGGATTGAACAAACTAATTTGCACGAACTCATTCTTTTCTAAAAGAGCGAGTTCGCGCTTTTTATGCAGTTACAACATTTATCAAGAAGGGCACTTCTATAGTGAAGTTTTTCCTATGTGAAATCCTTCATACATAATCTTCTCTATCTCTGCAACGTCTCTCCGTTGGTGAAGGATTGATTGCCTCAACGGGCAGTGCGGATGCTGAACTCCTGCATGGCCAAAGGACGGCCGGCGGCATCGGACACCAAGATGGAGAAACCGACCACGCGGTCTTTTAGGCGGCGCTGCGCCACGACAGCAGCCTTGTAGCGCATGCCCTGGCCGGGATAGAGGTCGCCGATGATGGCGGTGGGGGAGATGACGATGCGCTTCTCGTTGCAGCCCACCACGGGAGCGACATTGAGCACGGCTTGCGTGCCGCGATTGTAGATATCGCAGGTGATGTAGGCCCGTTCGCCCGACTCCAGGACGTGGTTGTTGTTGGCATCGGCAAAGACGATGTTTTCGATGGAGAGTTGTCCGGCCGTGGCAGAATAGTTTCTCGTTTCGTCATAGCGCCCGTAGGAAGGTTCGAGCGGCTGCGTGGAGCGATAGGATTGGCGCGGCACACTTTCGGCTGCTTCGCGTCGGCGGTTGGCAGCGGCTTCGGCACTGGCGGCCCCCACCACACCGCCCACAGCACCACCGATGAGCGTACCGGCATCGGCACCACGATAGCCACCCACGATGCTGCCGATGGTGGAACCAAACATGGCGCCGAGCGACATGCCCGTGGTGGTGCGGCTGAAACTGTCGTAAGAACCACAACTCGTCAGGCCGATCAGGGCGGCCAGTGTGAGGAGAAGGAGAGATTTGTGCATAGGGAATGGTTTTGGGGTGGGAAGCAAGCCCCTCTTCATGCTTCGCGTGAGGGAGGTTTTGCTTTGCAAAAGTCCCACTCCCCCCAAGGTGGAGGAATGGGACTCGCAACATAGTTTTTGTCAGTAATTGAAGGGGCTTACTTGACCGTGATGACCAGATATTTGCTCACGCTCCAGAAGCGGGTGGGGTCGGTGATGCGGAGGGTGTACTGCCCTTTGGCATCCTTGTCGAGCGAATAGCTGTCGGAGGGGTGAGTGGTCATCAGGCGTGCGCTCTTGGAGTAGAGGTGGATGACCTTGTCGACGCGAATGTCGATTTTTGGTGAAGTAGTCCTTGTTGAAGTTGCCATTCTGCAACACCTCGCCATGAGAGAGGATGTTCTGGTCTTTGAGTTCGCGCTTGGTGCCAAACACGTAGTAGGCCGTGTTGAGTTCTTTGTCTTGCGAAGCCACGGTGCGCGCCTTGGTCTCGTTCTGCACGGCCAGTTCGTTGACGTTGCCTTTGAGGTTGGTGATTTGCTCGCCCTGTTCGGCTATCTTGATGTCCTTTTTCGGCGAGTTGTGCGCGAAGGGTCTCCATCTGCTTGGTGAGGTCATCGAGTTGAGCGGTGAGGGAGGCGATGGTGGCTTCCATCGTCTTGCGGAGGGCAGAGTTGCTCGATTTCGACTCCTTGACCTGTTGGCGCAGGTTGGCAATCAGTTCTTGATTGAGGCGCATGGTGTGCTGGATGACCCTGCATATCTTCGATGATGGCGGCCTTCTGGTTTTGTTCGCCCTTCTGGCGCTCCACACTGATGCGACCTTGGGCTTCGTTGATTTTGCGGAATCCGTCTTGGATTTCGTTGAGGGTCGACACCATGTCGCTCAGTTCGCCTTCTTTCTGGCTGAGGATTTGTTGGAGCGAGTCGGCCGTGGTGATTTCGACGGCGTTTTCTTTTTCTTTCTTGGTTTCGCAGGAGGAAATCAAGCCCATGCCTACGGCGGCGATGAGGAGAAATGCGATTTTTTCTTCATAATGTCTGTTTTTTTGAGAAGTAGCAATAAAGTTGAAAGTGGCTGATCTCACCGAGGCTTATCGAGACTTATCGGTGCTTCTTGCTGCGCCGTTGCTGCGCCTTGTCGGTGAGGGCCGGGAGTTGTGCATCAAGCGGTTGTCCTGTGATGGGGTCTACCGCTGCGTGGTTCGTTTTTTTCATCGTGGTGGGCAGTTCGGTATCTTCTGCTGCGCCTTCGACGATGAGGACAAATTCGCCGCGTGGTTCGGTGGATTGAAAGTGGTGGAGCACTTCGGCCAGCGTGCCGCGGACGCTCTCTTCGTGGAGTTTGGAAATCTCGCGGCAGGCAGAGCAGCGGCGGTCAGGTCCGAAGACTTCGGCCATCTGCTCAAGTGCTTTGACCATGCGATGGGGACTTTCGTAGAAAATCATCGTACGCGGTTCGGTGCGAAGGGCTTCGAGGCGCGACAATCGGCCCCTTCTTCTGCGGCAGAAATCCCTCGAAGCAGAAGCGTTCGCAGGGCAGTCCGCTCGCCACGAGCCGGAACGAAAGCGGTGGCACCGGGCAGGCACTGCACCTCGACGCCACGCGCCACGGCAGCACGGACAAGCATGAATCCGGGGTCGGAGATGGCGGGCGTGCCGGCATCGCTGATGAGGGCCATCGTTTCGCCGGCAGCGAGGCGTGCGGCAAAGGATTCGGCCGTCTGGTGCTCGTTGAACTTGTGGTGGCTCACCAAGCGCGCCGCGATGTCGTAGTGCTTGAGGAGTTGTCCGCTCGTCCGGGTGTCTTCGGCCAGTACGACATCGACCTCTCGGAGGATGCGGAGCGCACGGAGGGTGATGTCTTCCAGATTGCCGACGGGCGTGGGGACGAGGTAGAGCATGGCGTTGAGATTGAGGGTGAAAAAGGGGTTGTGGTCGTGTCTGTTCCGCCCGATTATATCTGCAAAAGTAAGCCTTTCTTCCTATTGCAACAAATAAAATTGACAAAATTCATGTAGAGATAATTGAAAAAGCGTAACTTTGCAGCGCTTCAAACCCTTCTACTTAAGTAGGTGTTCAAAATTAATGGATACTATATTTGTTTCCATTTTTCGTCAAGTCGTCTTTGTGAAGAAGGAGTGTAGCGAGCTACACGAGGGATGAACAAAGGCGAGATGGCGGAACAGGGAAACAAAGATGGTGTCAGAGTAGAGAACTCCCTATGCAGAAGATGGTTACGATTAATTTTTGAAGACCCTACCCTAATTATGCGCTTTCTCTCAACCCCGATTACTTTCGACCGCTTCGTGCGCGGTCTGCTCTTTTTAGCCGGTGCCGCCGTACTCATTGCGGCGCTGCGCTGGCTGAGTCCGGTGCTTATCCCCTTTCTGGCGGCATGGGCTTTGGCGTGGATACTCATCCCTGTGGTCCACTTTTTCAGTACACCTGCCGTCTGCGTTCGCGCGCTTTGTCGGTGGGTGTCACCCTCTCGCTGGCGGTTGCGGTGATGGTGCTGCTGGCGTGGTGGGCGATGCCGATGGTCATCGACGGGCTCACGCACATCAAAGACGCCACGTTGCGCTACCTGCAAAGCGATGCCAAAACGCTCCACCTGCCCGAATGGCTGCAACACTATGTGGAAGAAGGCGTGGCGGCACTGCGCTTGGAGGAGATGCTGCGCGAAGGCAAACTGATCTCAGCGCTGCACAATGCGCTGCCGCACGTCTGGGGGTGTTTCTCTCCACGGTCGATGTGGTGATGGGCTTGACCTCAGTGTTTTTCAGTGTGCTCTACCTCCTCTTTCTGCTCATCGACTACGAGCGTTTCTCCACCGGCTGGTTGGCCTATATGCCGCAACGCAGCCGTCGCTTCCTCAGCGAATTGGCACACGACATTGCCCACCACATGCGCGGCTACTTTCGAGGTCAGGCTCTCATCGCGCTGTGGAATTGCATGATGTTCTCCCTCGGTTTTTGGATCATCGGACTGCCGATGCCCATCGGGATGGGCTGTTTCGTGGGGTTGATTAGTTTTGTGCCTTACGTTCAGGTGGTGGGTTTCCTGCCCGCTGCGTTGCTCGCACTGCTCCAAATGGCGGAGACGGGCCGTTCGTTCTGGATGCTCATGCTGCTGGTGCTGGTGGTCTATGTGGTGGTGCAAATCATCCAGGACGTGTTCATCACCCCGCGCATCATGGGCGGCATCATGGGGTTGCGACCGGCCATCATCCTCCTCTCCCTCTCGGTGTGGGGGTTCATAGGCGGCATCCTCGGCCTGGTGGTGGGATTGCCGCTCACCACCATCCTCATCGACTACTATCGGCGCTACCTCGTCCCACCCACGGCAGAGGAGACTGTTCCCCAAGAGGGCAAAACCGAATAGCCGCAATAGGTCGCAAAGTACTGATAAACCTGTCATGCGGGGACGAAAGTTTGTTTTCCTTCCCTCGCAATACAGAAACGTCCTTTCTCTACTCAACACAGCAACAGCCCGATGGTGCAAGAGGTGCACCATCGGGCTGTTGCTATTGGAGGAGGAAAAAGGCGGAGGTGGCGCACTGAGCACCGACCTGCGGCCTTACTTTAAAAACATCTTTTTCGGGATAGACACCTTCGGCCCCGAGGCGAGCAAACTTTTCCACGACTTCGGGACGGTCCTCGGGATAGGTGACACCGAACCACTTAGAGGTGGTATCGAGCACTTCACAGGTGGCTTGGCCGTTGCGGATGAGGTGGTCGACCATAAGGGGAATGAAAAACTCGCTCTTCAAGTTTTCCATGTTCTTCGGGTCGGAGAGGAACGTCTTGAAGAAAGCTTCGGAGTGAGCAAAGTAGTCGGGAGTGAAGCCCCAGAAGTTCATCGAGACGGGAGTGGTGTCGGGGATGCCCACCCACTTGTCGTTTTCGTCGAGAAACTCTACCTGTCCGTTGTGGCGCTCAATCTTGGTGCGTTCCACCACGGAGGTGAGGAGGTGGTCGGCGTTCATTTCACACACACCGCGGCTCACGGTGCCACTCTCAGAGAGGGTATTGCCCACACGGAAACCCACCATGGCGTAGCGGCCGGTGCTGCCTTCGGGAAGCTCGGAGAGGAACTTGCCCATCACGCGGAAGGAGTCGCGGTCATAGAAGTCGTCGCAGTTGAGCACGGCAAAAGGCTCTTTGATGACACCGGCGCCCATCATCACAGCGTGGTTGGTGCCCCAAGGCTTTTGGCGGTCGGCCGGGCAGGTGAAGCCTTCGGGGAGCGCATCGAGCGACTGGAACACGAGTTCGCAAGGGATTTTGTCTTGATATTTGGTGAGCACGATGTTGCGGAAGTCTTCTTCGAAATCCTTACGGATGACGAAAACGAGCTTGCCGAAACCGGCATGGATGGCATCGTAGATGGAATAGTCCATGATGGTTTGCCCCTGAGGGCCGAGGGTGTCGAGCTGCTTGAGGCCGCCGTAACGGCTTCCCATTCCTGCAGCGAGGAGAAAGAGAGTGGGTTTCATGATGATTATGAGGGGTAAATGTTTGTTCTTATGGAAGGCGGTGGGCCGAGAACTACCGCAAAGTTAACAATTCTTGCTGAAACGAAAGTGCTTCGCCAGTAGTTTTTTTTGCAGCCTCATCCTCAGGTTGCGTCAGAAAGGGGGTCACTGCACGGCCTCGTGGAAGCGTTCGAGAAGCCATTGACTTTGCTCTTCACGCGTAAGGTGTGAGTTGTCGAGCACGAGGGCATCGTCGGCTTGGCGCAGCGGGTTGAGCGCGCGATGGGTATCGATGTAATCGCGCTCTTGGACGTTGCGCAGAATGTCATCGTAGGACGCCGGCATCCCCTTGGCCTGGAGCTCGTCGTAGCGACGCCGGGCACGCACTTCGGCCGAAGCGGTGACGAAGATTTTGAGTTCGGCGTCGGGGAACACCGCCGTGCCGATGTCGCGGCCGTCCATCACGATGCCTTTGGTTTCCCCATCTGCTGCTGGAGCTGCGTCATGGCTTCACGCACAAAAAGGCAGCGCGGCCACCGGACTCACCTGACGGCTCACCTCGATGGAGCGGATGGCTTCCTCCACGCATTCCTCGCCGAGGTAGGTGAGGGGGAGGTTTGTCGCCGGATCGAGGCGGAAATTCACGCGGATGTTGGGCATCTCGCGGTGCAGTCCTTCAGCATCGACGCTGCCGTCGGGCAGAAAGAGGTGGTGGCGCTGCGCATAGAGGGTGACAGCACGGTACATCGCACCACTGTCGACGTAGATATAGCCCACTTCGCGCGCCAGCTGTTTGGCCATCGTGCTCTTGCCACAAGAACTGTGGCCATCGATGGCAATCACGATTTTTTCATATCAAGGTTTGGAGTTTAAGCAAAAAAAGAAGGGGCTTTCGCCCCGGGCGAAGCAAAGTTAGCGCTTTCTTTTGGGATAGGCAGGGAGAAAAGGAGAAAAACATTTGTTCAGTTTCCACTTTCTCCCTATATTTGCGTTTGTATTCTCGCATTATTCATCTCTAAAATACCATAATACTATGGCACTCGAAAAGACCCTCGTACTCCTCAAGCCCTGCGCCGTGCAACGCGGCATCATGGGCGAAGTTCTCAACCGCTTCGAAAAGAAAGGACTGCGCGTGTGCGGCATGAAGATGATGCAGCTCACCGATGCCCTCCTCTCCGAGCACTATGCCCATCTCTCCGAAAAGCCCTTCTTCCAGCGCGTGAAAGACAGCATGATGACCGCACCCGTTGTGGCGCTGGCGCTCGAAGGCGTGGATGCCATCGAAGCCGTGCGCACCATCGTGGGCCCAACCACAGGACGTAAAGCCCCGGCCGGCACCATCCGCGGCGACTACAGTATGTCGTTCCAAGAGAACATTGTCCACGCCAGTGACAGCCCCGAGACGGCGGCCGTGGAACTCTGCCGCTTCTTTGCTCCGGGCGAGATTTTCGACTACAAACTCGCTTACTTCGATTTCCTCTATGCCAATGATGAGTTTTGAGGTCGTCTGATTGACACCAAACAGCCATCCTCCATAAGGGATTCTTCCCCGACAGAAAAACTCCCCACCACATCGGCCGATGTGGTGGGGAGTTGCTGTTGAGGCACCGCCATGAGCGTCAAGACGGATGCGTCGAAAAATTTGGGTAAGGAGATGACAGAACGATGAAGTCACTGCATCTCATATTGCGCAATCTTGGCAATCGTCTTGGGGATTTCGGTGTTGTCGATGCGGCCGCGGAAGGCTTCGGCACCGGCACCGACGGCAAAGACGGGGACGTAACCGTTGGTGTGGCCGCCCGTGGTCCAGCCGATGTGAGCGTGGGCGCTCATGCACTCTTTGGCGCGGGCAGCGAGCAGACATTCCGAGGCATAGAGGCTTTCGGCCGCCTTGTCCGTGCCGTCCACCATAGCTTGGTAGGCATCGCGGAGGGCTTTTTCTTCCTTTTGGGTAATCTTGATGTGCTTCCAAAAACCAAAGTTTTCCTCCAAATCACGGCGCACCAGTTCCCACGTGAATCCCGCTCCCTTCTCCTTGCGGAGCTGCTTGAGGTGGGTGCTGTACTCGTAGCTGCTCATGCGTTGCAGACTGAGGTTGCGGGTGTGGAGGGTGTAGTCGCCCGTACCGAGACCGAGGCCGCCGGTTTCGTGGTCGGCGGTGATGAGGATGAGCGTTTCGTCAGGGTGTTGCTCGTAAAATTCATAAGCCACGCGGATGGCCTCATCGGTGTCGATGACTTCGCGCACCATGGCCGCGGGGTCGTTGGTGTGGCTCGCCCAGTCGATCTTTCCGCCCTCAATCATGCAGAAGAAGCGGTCGGGATTTTTTTCTTTTGCAGAAAAGTGATGGCAGCGCGGGTGATTTCGGCTAAAGTGAGGTCGCCCTTTTTGCGGTCGATGGCATAGGGAAGGCTCGCATTGTCGCGGCGGTTGGCGGCTTCGCTTTGGAGGAGAATCATGCGGTCGGCCTTGCGCTGGAGTTTTTGAAAAATCCTTGTAGCCGTGAGCGATGGTGAACCCGGCATTGCGACAGAGTTGATAGGTGTCGGGGGCACCAGGAGTGGCGGGTGCCGGCTTGAGGAAATCGCTCCCGGCGAAGAAGTCGAAGTTGGAAGCGGCCAGTTCGCGTCCGATTTCCGCATACATCTTGCGGTGCTTTTTGGTGGGCGTAGAAACAGGCGGGGGTGGCGTGGTCGACGCTCACGCTCGTGGCGATACCCACGGCCGCACCGGCATTTTTCGCCCAAACGGCAATGGAGTTGATGGGGGTGATGCTGTCGGGCATCAGACCGACGCACTGGTTGTAGGTCTTGCGGCCGGTGGAGAGAGCCGTTCCGCCGGCGGCAGAGTCGGTGATGCCGTTGGTGTAGCTTTGGGTGTTGACCAGCGCCACGTTGGGAAAAACTCGCGAAGAGCAACGGGCGGATGCCGATGCGCCCTTCGAGCGCGCCAAGGTAAGTTTCGGTGCAGTTCACTTGGTTGACGCCCATGCCGTCGCCGATGAAGTAGAACACGTACTTAGCGGTCGTTTGCGCCCATGCGCCGAGCGCGCCGAGGAGCACAAGAGTCAGAGAGAGAAGTGTGCGTTTCATTGAAATGAGAAGTTGTTGGGGATAGAAGTTGTCGTTGCTGCGAAAGTCCGCGTCCTTAGAAGCGTGGGTCGGCACTTTCGCTCGTGCAAAGTTACGTTTTTTTAGAACACGCGTGCGCTTTTTCTCCATTTTTTTCGCCCATCGGCCGTTTTTTTCCGAGGCGTGCGGACTTTCATCACCGCTGCTTTTCATTAAGCTGGTGATAGATGCAACTTCAAAACTGGGTGGCACATGGGGCGATTTTTCAAGAATTAAAGCATCGGCTTGGTGCGACCAACATTTTTTTGTAGTTTTGTCGGGTCAAAATCTGTGTTATGAGACACTTCGCATTACCCTTCGCCTTACTCCTTCTGTTTTCCCTCCTTTGCCTCTCCTGCGCTCGCGAGGAGCGGCACTACGTGGTGGGCGTCTCACAATGTTCCGAGGACATCTGGCGCGACAAGCTCAACGAAGAACTGCGGATGGGGGAGTACTACCACAGCAACCTCACCCTGCACATCGCATCGGCCAACGACAACGACCGGCGGCAGATTGCGCAAATCGATGAGTTCATCGCCCAGAAGGTCGATTTACTCATCGTCTCGCCCAACCAGTTGCACACCATTTCGCCCGCCATCGAACGCGCCTATGCGGCCAAAATCCCCGTCATCCTCTTCGACCGCAAGACCGACTCAAAGAAGTACACCGCCTTCATCGGCGCTGACAACTACGAAATCGGGCGCACCATGGGGCGCTATCTGGCGCTGCAACTCGGCGGGCGCGGCAAGGTGGTGGAGGTGATGGGGCTGAAAGGGTCGTCGCCCGCCATCGAACGCCATCGCGGCATGATGGAAGCGCTCAAAGCCTATCCCGAGGTGAAGGTGGTGGGGCGCTGCCACGCCGACTGGCTGGAAGGGACGGCGCAGGCGCAGATGGCCAAACTGCTCGCCACACTGCCCGACTTTGACGCCGTGGTGGGACAGAACGACCGCATGGCCGTCGGAGCACGCAAGGCAGTGGAGGCGGCCGGACGCAGGCACGACATCATCTATATGGGCATCGACGCGCTCCCCGTGGCGGGCGGCGGACTGGAACTGGTGCGCGACGGCGGACTGCGCGCTTCCTACATCTATCCCACTCGCGGCGACTTGGTGGTGCGACTCGCCATGAACATCTTGGAGGGCAAGCCCTACGCCCGCGACAACTACTTGAAGTCGGCCCTCGTGACGAAGGAGAACGCGTCCCTCCTCCTCATGCAGGACGAAGAGCTCCGGCAGCAAAGTGCAAAACTCGCCGTGCTGCGCGGTCGGGTGGACACCTATTTCACGCAGTATCAGCACCAGAAGGTCTACCTCGCGTTCATCATCATCATCTTCCTCTTGATTTTGGGCGTACTCTTCGGGCTGTACCGCTACATTTCGATGAAGCACCGTCTCGTGGAAGCAGCGACACAAGCCCGATTGCAGTTTTTCACCAACCTGAGCCACGAGTTTCGCACACCCCTCACGCTCATCATCGACCCTATCGACCGCCTGCTCGACGACACGCCTCTCGACGACCAGCAGCGCTCGCTCCTCCAACTAGCGCGACGCAACGTGCGTGTGCTGTTGCGGCTCGTCACGGAAATCCTCGATTTGCGCAAGGTGCAGAATGGCAAGATGCAGCTCGTGCTCACGGAGTTTGACCTGCGCGAGCAGTTGCAGGAGTGGGTGAATGGCTTCATGCCCGCCTTTGAGCGCCGCGGCCTGTTGCTCCACCTCGACCTGCCCGATGCGCTCCCCATGCGCGCCGATGCCGAAAAGACGGAACAGATGCTCAACAACCTCCTCTCCAACGCCATCAAGTTCACCCCGCGCGGAGGCACCATCAGTGTGCGCGCCACTCTCGAAGATGGGCAGGTGCGCATCGTGGTGGCCGACACGGGAGTGGGCATCGCCAAGTCGCGCTTGTCGAACGTGTTCGACCGCTTCTACCAAATCAACGCCCACGACGGCAAAGGTACCGGCATCGGACTGGCCATTGTCAAGGCTTTTGCCGAACTCCAAGGCGGCAGCGTTTCGGTGGAGAGCCGCGAGGGCAAAGGCGCACGCTTCTGCATCGTCCTCCCCTGCCGGCAGGAAGGAGACTCGGAGGCCGACAACAAGGCCGAAACCACACCGCCCGCCGAAGCCCCCGACCATCGTCCCGAACCCGACTTTTTGGAGCCGGACGAGGGCACGTCTCCCACACTTTCGCCTGAGACTGACCGTCTCACCAATCCCACGCCCCCCGAAGAGCGTCCCCTTGTGCTCATCGTGGACGACAACGAGGAGGTGCGGGAATATGTGCAGTCGCTCCTCGTGCCTCACTACGACATCCTCACAGCGGTCGATGGGGAAGAGGGACTATCGAAGGCACTGGCCCGAGTGCCCGATGCCATCATTGCCGACGTTTCGATGCCGGGCATGAGCGGCATCGACCTGTGCCGCCGCCTCAAAGCCGATGCCATCGTGGGGCACATCCCCATCCTCCTCCTCACCGCTCACGCCCAGCACCGCCTCGAAGCCTACGACTGCGGCGCCGATGCCTATTTGCTCAAACCTTTCAGCAGCAAGGTGTTGCTGGCCCGCGTGCAAAACCTCCTCAGCAACCGCCAACGCCTCAAACTAGTGTTCTCCGGTGAAGACAACCTGCCGCCCAAGCCTGCCGATGCCGACGAAGCTTTTGTCCGCGCCTTCCGCGACAAGGTGCAGCAGCACATGGCCGACCCCGATCTCAACGTCGAAACCATTGCAGCCGAAATGGGCATGAGCCGCGTGCAGCTCTACCGCAAACTCAAAGCCCTCACCGGCAACAGCCCCGTGGAGCTCATCCGCACCACGCGCCTCCGCCGTGCCGACCTCATGCTCCGACAGGGCGGCCGCACCATCGCCGAGGTGAGCTACGAGGTGGGCTTCTCCTCCCCTCCTATTTCTCGAAGTGCTTCAAAGAACATTTTCGGACGTTCGCCGGGCACCAAGCCGGCGTGAGGATGGACTAAAGGGCGCTTCTCAGCCTTCCGAAATGCGTTTTTCAGGGTTTCTTTTTGTAAAGCCACAGTTTTCTCGTACCTTTGTAGACGAAAAGAAATTACAGACAATGATTACAGCCGAACAACTCAAAGCCGTCCACGACCGCGTGGCGCAACTCCACCGATACCTCGACATCGACGCCAAGCAGATGCAATACGAAGAAGAGCAACTCCGCACGCAAGACCCCGCTTTCTGGGACGACCGCGAGCGGGCCGAAGAGCAAATGAAGCTCGTCAAGGGCATCGAAAAGTGGATTGTAGGCTATAAGGAAGTGAAGTCGCTGTCCGAAGAGTTGCAACTCGCCTTTGAGTTCTACAAGGACGAGATGGTGAGCGAGGAGGAAGTCGACGCGGCCTATGCCAAAGTGATTGACGCCCTCGAAGCCCTCGAACTCAAAAACATGCTCCGCCAGGAAGAAGACGCCATGGCCTGCGTGCTGAAAATCAACTCCGGTGCCGGCGGCACAGAGGCGCAAGACTGGGCCTCGATGCTCATGCGCATGTACCTGCGCTATGCCGAGGCCAATGGCTACAAGACCACCATCTGCAACCTGCAAGACGGCGACGAAGCGGGCATCAAAACCGTGACGATGGAGATAGAGGGCGACATGGCCTACGGCTACTTGAAGAGCGAAAACGGTGTGCACCGCCTGGTGCGCGTCAGCCCCTACAACGCGCAAAGGGAAGCGCATGACCTCGTTTGCCTCAGTGTTCGTCACCCCGCTCGTCGACGACTCCATCGAAGTCTACGTCGATCCCGCCTGCGTGAGCTGGGACACCTTCCGTTCGGGCGGTGCCGGCGGTCAGAACGTCAACAAAGTGGAGACGGGTGTGCGCCTGCGCTACCAATACAAAGACCCCGACACGGGCGAGGAGGAAGAAATCCTCATCGAAAACACCGAGAGCCGCAAACAGCTCGAAAATCGCGAAAACGCCATGCGCCTGCTCCGCTCCCAACTCTACGACCGCGCCCTCCAAAAGCGCAAAGCCGCTCAAGCCAAGATTGAGGCCGGCAAGAAGAAAATCGAATGGGGCTCGCAAATCCGCTCCTACGTCTTCGACGACCGCCGCGTCAAGGACCACCGCACCAACTTCCAGACTTCGGACGTGAACGGCGTGATGGACGGCAAGCTCGACGGCTTCATCAAGGCCTACCTCATGGAGTTTTCCGGCAACGAGGAGGAGTAAGCCGCCTCCATCCTTCCCCAGCACCATAACTCCCTAATCCATACTGCCATGAAACGCAAAATCATCCCCCTCCGCAAGCAGCGGCGCGCGGCCCGTGAGGCCGAACAAGGACGCCGCGTCATCGTGTCCATCATTGCCGTTTTGGTCTTTTTCATGGTGCTCGCCATCATCGCCTACACCGTGCTCTAATCCCCTTATGCCTCTCGAAATCGAACGCAAATTCTTGGTGCGCGGCGACTACAAGTCGCAAGCCACCGCCCATGCCCACATCTGTCAGGGCTACATCTGTGCACAGCCCGGGCGCACGGTGCGCGTGCGGCTGCGCGACGACCGCGGATTTCTCACCATCAAAGGGCCATCGGCCGACGGCGGTCTCTCGCGCTACGAGTTTGAGCACGAAATCAGTGTCGCCGAGGCGCGCGACCTGCTCCGCCTCTCCGAGACGCCCGTCATCGACAAGGTGCGTTGGCTCGTCCCCGTGGGAGCACACACCTTTGAGGTCGACGAATTTCACGGCGACAACGAGGGCCTTGTGGTGGCCGAAGTGGAATTGCAGCACCCCGACGAGCCCTTCGACCGCCCCGACTGGTTGGGACAGGAAGTCACCGGCGACCGCCGCTACTACAACGCAGCGCTCACCCGCTGCCCCTACTCCACGTGGTGACCCTTCGCCACGGCCTTTGACTCGACATTCCCATCGTTCACGCTCCGAGCGTGGTCGATGGGAATGTCGTTTTTTTGTATCCGCCCCGAAACAATCTTCTTCTCACCTTCGGAAAAAGTCATTTTCCTCAGAAGAAAAGTTACGTAAGCATCGCCCAAACTATAAACCAAGGTTTGGTTTATATAAACCAAACTTTGAATTACATAAACCAAACCTTGAATTACATAAACCAAACCTTGGTTTATAGAATACATCAAAGGAAATCAACTTTGCGCGCCGCTCAGTCCACTTTGCAAAGGAGAGGGGCAAACTCCTTCCGGCAGCTTCGATGCTCCACAAGGGGCTTCCACAAAAAAGCTCCTGCACCCACCGAAATGGTGGTGCAGGAGCTGAGACGGGAGGAAGCGGTGGTCCGCGTCAGTCAAACAGGTTGTCGGCCGCAGACGGCATTTTGCCTTTGGAGGAGTTCTTGCCCTTTTTTCCAAATTGTCGGCCGAAGTCGGTGAGGACGTCGCAATAGGTCACGTAATGGGGCAGGACTTTGTGCGTGCGCTTCCAGCGGTAGAGGTCGAGCATCGCTTTGAACTGCCTCGATTGCGGTTTCCACTGCCAGATGAGGTCGTAGTTTTCGTTGTATTCTGCGACGCACATCGGGTCAAGGGGGATGAACGCCTCGGCATAGAGCACCTTCACGCGTAAATCCGGGTCGGTCGTGGTGCGTGCCGCTTTGAGATAGTGGAGTGCGAGGTCGGCCAGGTCGACCGCCCCGATGGGCGTCGGTTCGGCCGTACTTTTGCCGTAGTGACTGAGAAACCAGCAGTCGCCGTGGTAGGACGCTTGGTAGAGCGCGGAAGCAAGGCGGTAGGCTGTGGCGCAGCGTGCTTCCCCGGCGGGTTGCGCTTTGAAGTCGGCTTCAAGTTGCACCATCTCGCGGCAGAAATCGAGTTTGACATTGCGCAGCAAAGACGTAGGCATCGGTTCGCTGCCGTAGTAGTCGTCACGGAGCGGTTGACGTTTGAGCCACCTCTCCACCTTATAAGAGCGGCACGCTGCATAGCAAGCGATGTTTTGCCGATTGAGGAAGGCAAGTGAGATGAGTTCAAAGTAGGGAATGGCTTCGGCAAATCGGCCTTCGCGAAGCAGATGTGTGCCGATGAGGTCGTTGAAATAGTCTCGGTCGTGGGAGAGTGAGTCGAGCATCAAGACTTCAAATGGGTGTTCGGGCTTGGCGTTGAGGTAGCGCACATAGTCGACAGTTTGGTCGGCCGATAGGGAGTCGATTTGCCGGGCATAGTCGTTGGAGTAAGCGTAGGCAAATTGTTCCTCTTCGGCGTCCTCTACACGGTATCTGATGTCGCTGTTCCACCCGAGCACAGCAACGGCAGCGTTGTGCAAGCCCTGTTGCTTGAATTTGGGATAGAGGATTTCGTAGACGATGCGGTCTTTCACACGCGCCATGTGTTCATCCCGATTGGCCATCTCGGTGAGCCATTTGACTTCGTCGACTTCGGCAGAAGCCGCGGCGAGCACCCCCTCGGTGCTCCTCAGCACGATGTAGAGCCTCAGGGCGCGGGCGTTGCTTTGCATCAGCGTGGTGCCGTCGGCTTGCTGTGCGGCCTTGATGAGGGCAAGCGCGGTGGTGTAGTCCTTGTGGTAGGCGCTGAGCAGGGCCGCTGCCGACAGCCACATGGACGGCACGCGGGTGCGCTTCTCGCCGACCACCTTCTGCGCCCATCGGACAAAGTCGTCGGCCTCAGTGTAGCCCACCACGCGGCGGCCGATGGCACGTATCCAACCATCGGGCTCGTCCTGAACCTCCGTCCCACTCTCACGGATTTGGTCGAGCGTCTCCTGCGCATTGTTCACGAAGTCCTGCACGAGATAGGGGAGGAGCGGCGAGTTGGGGTTTTCGGCGTAGATGCGGCGGATGCCGGCCAAATTGCGCTCGTCGCGCACCGCCCAGCGCAAACTCTGCAGGTCGCCCTGTTCGGCATATATGTCCACGGCCTCGGCACGATGTCCCGTGCGGAGGAGTGCGCCGGCATAGAGGTTGCGCATCCAGGCTTTGTAAGGCGAGTCGGGGAGCGACTTTTCGGTGGTCTTCCAGAGGTCGACCACGTCCTGATAGCGTTTTTCCTCGAAAGCACAGCGTGCCTGCAAGAGGGCATATTGTGCGGCCAGGGTGCGCCCCCGATAGCCCCGTGCGGCAATGCCCACCTGCGCCAGTTGCGTGCGGGCCTGGGTCAGGGCTTCGGCCGTGGGATAGTCCCAGCTCTGAGGGTGGAGCGTGGCGATGGAGTGCTGGTAGAGGGCAAGATTTTTGAGGTAGTCCAGCCGTTCGGTGTCGTGCTTTCGGCGCACGGCTGCAATAAGGGGATGGCTCGTGGTGTCCCATTGGGCAAAAGTCGATGCGGTCGAAATCGAAGAGCCGGTAGCGGATATCGTCGGTCGGACGGTCCACGTACCGAACCCAGTCTTCGACCGTCTGCGCCAAAAAGGTGGGTTCTTCCCCGGCATCGGGGAGGATGCGATAGAGGTAGTAATTGTGGGTAATTTCGAAAATGCACGACGAAGCGGGCAGAGCGCTCCACAGCGTGAAGAGGAGCAAAAGCAAAGGGCGGACAACTTTCATGCCAGGACAGACTTAGGGGTGAAAAATGTGCCGGTAGTTTGCGGGCTTGTGGCGCACGATGTTGCGGCGGTCGAGCGGATAGAGGATGACCTGCCGGTGGAGCTCGGGCCGCAGACGCGACAAGCGGGCTTTGACGGCGAAAATCTCCTGTGGTTCGCTTTCGTGCACAAATATCGTATCACCTACATGAAGATGAACATCACTCTGAGCAGTGCTACCAACATAAGTACTCACATAGCGGCTTTGGCGCACGAGGTAGGTGCGGTCGTTCAGCGGTAGGAAGAGGGTCGAGTCACTAAGGTTGGCGTCATAAAGAAAACCCTTAAACCGACCTTCTCCCACCAGACGATTCCACCGAAAGTCGGGATAAAGCCGCACAGAGCGGCAGGTCGTAGGTCGGGAGGTAGCGCTCGTAGGGGCGCACATCGCGGTGGTCGAGGATGGGGTTGCGGCCGGTGGGGTGGGTTGGGTCGGCGGTGTTGTAGAGCATCAGCACGCCATAGTCCACCGGCGGTGGCGTCATCGAGAGTTGGTGCAGACGGATGGTGGCCGAGAGGCCGACGCCACTCTCGCGCAGATGTTCGCGCACCTTTTCCAAGAAGTCGAAATAGGCCGCTTGGGAGCGCCCCGTCCAGTCGCAGTCTATCTGTACCTCGCGCACCACGCACACCGTGGGTTTCGACCATTTGCAGAACGCGTTTGGCCACCTTCGTGGCAAAATCCTTGGGAGCATGACGCAGGCACGGCTCGGTGATGAACACCACCGGCACCACTTCCAGTCCATCGGGAAGAGACTGTGCAAATTGCAGCGTGGCCACGGGCATGGGCCGCGCATCGGCATCGAGGGCCACGTCAAAGAAGCGCACGTACATTTTCTTCACGCGATAGTGGCGGAGAAAGTCGCGCTCACACCCATCAAGGGAGAGTGTGGTGCGCCAGAAGTAGACCGAAGGTGCGGGCCGCGGCACCGACGGGTGATGCCGCTCACAAGCCGCCAGCAGAAGAGGCAGCAGAAGAAAGAAAAAGCCATCGTTGAAGCATAAACAGAGCGCAGCGCCGGGGTTTAGATGGTTTTGTGGGGATAGTCGATGGTGTAGTGCAGGCCGCAACTCTCCTTGCGCTCCAGGGCTTGGCGCGTGATGAGGTAGCCCACGTTGATCATGTTGCGCAGTTGGCACAGTTCGGTCGTGGCCGTGACGCGCTTGAAGAGTTCTTCGGTCTCTTCGTAGAGGAGATCGAGCCGCTCCCAGGCGCGATGAAGGCGCAAATCGGAGCGCACGATACCCACGTAGGCCGACATGCACTGCCCCACTTCGCGCGCCGCCTGCGTGATGAGCACCCGCTCTTCGTTGGAGAGCGTCCCCTCGTCGTTCCATTCGGGGATGTCGTTGTGGAAGGTGTAGTCGTCGAGGTGCTGCAAGGAGTGTTGCGCGGCGGTTTCGGCATAGACCACAGCTTCAATCAGACTGTTGGACGCCAAGCGGTTTCCCCCCGTGCAGCCCCGTGCAGGAACATTCGCCCAAAGCATAAAGGCGACGGATGCTCGAACAGCCGTTGAGGTCGACCTTGATACCGCCGCAGAGGTAATGGGCTGCGGGCGCTACAGGGATGTAGTCGCGGGTGATGTCGATGCCGATGGAGCGGCATTTGGCATAGATGTTGGGGAAATGGCGGCGCGTCTCTTCGGGGTCTTTGTGGGTGACATCGAGGCAGACGTGGTCGAGCCCGCCGCGCTTCATTTCGGCATCAATGGCACGTGCCACGATGTCGCGCGGAGCGAGCGACAGGCGTTTGTCATATTTCTGCATGAACTCTTCGCCAGTGGGAAGGCGCAGGATACCCCCGTAGCCGCGCATCGCTTCCGTGATGAGATAGGCGGGGTGTGTTTCGGCAGGATTGTAAAGCACCGTGGGGTGAAACTGCACAAACTCCATATCCTGCACCGTGGCTTTGGCGCGGTAGGCCATGGCAATGCCGTCGCCGGTGGCGATATTGGGGTTGCTCGTGGTGGAATAGACCGCACCGCAACCTCCGGTGGCCAAAATCGTGACCCGCGAGAGGAAGGTGTCGATTTTGCCCGTGGCTTCGTTGAGAATGTAGGCCCCGTAGCACTCGATGTCGGGCGTGCGGCGCGTCACCTCCATGCCGAGGTGGTGCTGGGTGATGATTTCTACGGCAAAATGATGTTCGAACAGGGTGATGTTGGGCACGGCGCGGACAGCAGCTATCAGTCCGCGCTGAATTTCGTAGCCGGTGTCGTCGGCGTGGTGGAGAATGCGAAATTCGGAATGCCCCCCCTCGCGGTGGAGATCGAAATCGCCGCCGGACGTGCGGTCGAACTGCACACCCCACTCCACCAGGCGGCGGATACCTTCGGGAGCGCGCTCCACCACCAGGCGCACGGCTTCGGGGTCGTTGATGTGGTCGCCGGCGATGAGGGTGTCGGCGATGTGCTTTTCAAAAATTGTCGACCGCCAAATTCGTGACGGCCGAAATGCCGCCTTGGGCTTTGGCGGTGTTGGCCTCGTCGATGGTAGTCTTGCAGACGAGGGCGATGCGGCGGTCGGGACGTGCGGCCGCCACTTGCAGGGCATAGCTCAAGCCGGCCACGCCCGAACCGATGACCAGAAAGTCAAATTGATGTGTCATGGGAGGAGTGAGATTGTACGACACAAAAAGTAATCATTCTTTTTCGCTCAGCGAAAGATGCAACCACAAAATGCAACAAAAAACACCGCGAGACGAGAAAATAGATTAAAAACTTGGCAACCCCACGGATAAGTCGTACTTTTGCACCACATAGGCGCACTCCTCTTTTATGGGACGAACAGCCTTGAAGGACGTCGACCTGCGAGGCAAAACTGCCCACAGATTTCAGTCGGCACATAGGATCACTCACAACCACTCAAAAACAAAATACATTCGATGAATTTCGTAGAAGAACTCAAATGGCGCGGCATGCTCCATCAGATGATGCCCGGGACAGAAGAACTCTTTGACAAAGAGCAGGTGACGGCCTACGTGGGTATCGACCCCACGGCCGACTCCCTCCACATCGGGCACCTCTGCGGTGTCATGATGCTCCGCCATCTTCAGCAGTCGGGACATAAGCCCCTCGCCCTCATCGGCGGCGCCACAGGCATGATTGGCGACCCTTCGGGCAAAAGTGCCGAACGCAACCTCCTCAACGAAGAAACGCTGCGCCACAACGTGGCTTGCATCAAAGCCCAACTGGCGCGCTTCCTCGACTTTGAAAGCGATGCCCCCAACGCCGCAGAACTCGTCAACAACTACGACTGGATGAAGGATTATTCTTTCCTCGACTTTGCACGCGAAATCGGAAAGTGCATCACCGTCAATTATATGATGGCGAAGGACAGCGTGAAGCGCCGTCTCAACGGCGAATTTGCCGAAGGTATGTCTTTTACCGAATTTACCTATCAGTTGCTCCAAGGCTACGACTTCCTCCACCTCTACCAAGAGAAGGGCTGCAAACTCCAAATGGGAGGCTCCGACCAATGGGGCAACATCACCACCGGAACGGAACTCATCCGCCGCAAGCTCGGCAGCGACAACGAGGCTTTCGCCCTCACCTGCCCCCTCATCACCAAAGCCGACGGTAAGAAGTTTGGCAAAACGGAGCAGGGCAATGTTTGGCTCGATCGCCACCGCACCACGCCCTATGCCTTCTATCAGTTCTGGCTCAATGTGGGCGATGAAGAAGCCGAACGCTACATCAAGATCTTTACCGACTTGAAGCGCGAAGAAATCGATGCCCTCATCGAGGAGCACCGCCAAGATCCCGGCCGACGCCTGCTCCAAAAGCGTTTGGGCGAAGAGGTCACCATTCTCGTACACGGCCGTGCCGACTACGAAATGGCGGTCGAAGCCACCAATATCCTCTTCGGCAAAGCTACGAAGGACAACCTCCTCAAACTCGATGAAGCCACCCTCCTCGCCGTCTTCGATGGTGTGGAGAAGTTTGAAGTCAGCCGCGACCAAGTGGTCGGTGCCAAAGCTGTAGATCTTTTGGCCGAAACCACGAAATGCTTCCCCTCAAAGGGCGAAATGCGCAAACTCACCCAAGGAGGCGGTGTGAGCCTGAACAAGGAAAAAAACTCACCGCTTTCGATCGTGAACTCACCGCCGACGACCTCCTCGACGGCAAATATCTCCTTGCGCAGAAAGGTAAGAAAAAAACTACTACCTGATTATCGTCAAATAACATATCATTCAAATACCCCTTACACATGAAAAAGAATTGTTTTTGCTCCGTCACGGAGAGAGCCAATGGAATCTCGAAAACCGCTTCACCGGTTGGACCGATGTAGACCTCACTGAAAAAGGTATGGGCGAAGCCCGCAAAGCCGGTCAAACCCTCAAAGATGCCGGATTTAAGTTTGGCATGGCCTACACTTCCTACCTCAAGCGTGCCATCAAGACGCTCAACAACGTGCTGGACGTGATGAACGAGGATTGGATTCCCGTGCAGAAGAGCTGGCGCTTGAACGAGAAGCACTACGGTATGCTCCAAGGCCTGAACAAGAGCGAAACCGCTGCCAAGTACGGCGAAGAGCAAGTGCTTGTTTGGCGTCGCAGCTTCGACATCGCTCCCGATGCCATTGCCGAAGACGACAAGGAACGCAATGCCAAGTACGAAGCCCGCTACGCTGAAGTGGCCGACGCTGAACTGCCCCGCACCGAAAGCTTGAAGGACTGCATCGGCCGCACCCTCCCCTACTGGACGGCTGTGATTTTCCCCACCCTCAAGAAGGTAGACGACCTCCTCGTAGTGGCTCACGGCAACAGCCTCCGCGGTGTCATCAAGCACCTCAAAGGCATCAGCGACCAAGACATCATCAGCCTCAACCTTCCCACGGCACTTCCCTACGTCTTCGAGTTTGACGACGACCTCAACCTCGTGAAGGACTACTTCCTCGGCGATCCCGAAGAAATCAAGAAGCTCCAAGAAGCTGTGGCCAACCAAGGTAAGAAGTAAGCACTTCTTCTCTCTAAAATTCATCTGCGCCCCTCGAAAATCTCCTTTCGAGGGGCGCAGTGCTTTCTGTTCTCTTCGGCTGCTTACTCTGCTACGCCTGCCGCCTGATCCTTCGTGCGATAATCGGGCTGTATGTCCAGATAGGTTTTCAGTACCGCCCTGAATTTCTCTTCGGCGAGTTCTTCCTCTGCCACGTGAATGTAGTACTTTTTATAGAGGTAGGAATAGCGCATCTCCTCCGTCGGTTTCTCAAGGTCTACACAGATATAAACCTGCTCGTTGAAATCAAGCACATGAGAGTGCACAAACACCCACTTCGCCATTTCTTGAAACCGACGTTCATATTTTTTGCGAAGTTCCGTCACATCGGTTTCCGGATTTATGAAAATCAACTTGAATCCACCATAATGGGTTGAAAAGTTGATGCACGGTTGTCCCTTCATATAGTCCTCGGTCACTTGGACTTCCCAACTTTCCGGCAGTTCGTACGACTTGAAGTGCTGTGTCAGTGAGTCGATTTGAGGAAAGAGTTGCCTGATGACCTCCGGCTTATTTTCCTTTACGGCGATGCAGGACTGCTCTAAAACATCAATCAAACTCCCTTTGCGCATCTCTTCTTTCCGCAAAGCATATTGTGCCCCATCTTGCAAATCGAAGAAAAAAAGCAGGTTTTCAAAAAGCCTATTTTTCTTACGCACAAAATGACTCGATGAGAGGACGGCAAAACGCAGCAAAGAAGAGATTTTTATTTGACACACACTGTCACTGTCCATCGTGTACTCTCCCGTCGCATCCTTGAACACAAGCGCGTGCTTTGGGCGCTCTAAGAGGCTTCCTTTGATGACTTGCAGAGCATACTTCTCCGGTTGTCCATCCACCACAATGTATTGTTGCGAGGCCAAAGGGTTGAACCACTTTGCAAGCTGTGAAGCGTAGAGTTCATAATCCATTTTGTCGCAGGGTGAAAGCCGGTTTTGCGCAGTCGTTATCGTTAGGGGCAGTAGGAACAAAAAGGACAGCACCATCCTTTGAACTATGTTTTTGCTACATTTTCTCATAGGGTGAAAACTTGATTATTGACGATATTCTTGACGGAGGAGAGCGAAAAAATAGACCACTTCTCCTCGACAGAGGTAAGCAAAGATACAGAATTATTTTCTACCGATAATCCTTCTCGGTTTGCTTTTTTAGGTAAGAGAAAAAACTGATGCCTTGGACAAATGGTTATTTTTATTTGGGCAGTGAAGCCTTTAATCGTTATCGGTTCTATTTATATATAGACATCTCGACCTCTATTCTTACCACTCCCAGCCCACTTTAACACAAAATTAACATCTTGCCAAACCCTGCGATGATTCCTTAGGAGGGCGGCTTCGCGCGCACGCGTATTCTCCACTATAGGTGTGGTTTTTATCCTTCAATCCTTCACCACTGCATCTTTCTCTGTTTTTTTCAAAAACGTTGCGGGTGAAGGATTACCCCAACAAGCATCCTTCACCCACTCTGCAGATTGTCAGAAAAAAGCTGCCCTTCGATGGGTTGGGTGAAGGAAGTGAAGGAAAAAAACACGAATGTCGTGTAGTGTATGCGCGCGATGTTGCACGCGCGAGGGTGGTAGACAAAAATGGGGAATTGTGCTGCGCAGCTCAGAGGTAGTTTTTTTCTACCTCAGAGGTAGTTTGATTTAGCTCTGAGGTAGTTCGATTTACTTCTGAGAGAGTTTGATCTGGTTCTGAGAGGTAGTCTCTCCTCCCTCACGTATGCGCGCATCACTTACCTAAGTTTTTGTTTTTTTCGCCTTCACCATCATTCATAACGCGCAAGAAATGGACAACTTTACGGGTGAAGGCAAACAACATCTGCCTTCACCTTCAGTTTCCTATTATTCAGCAGATTAGATTGGGTGGTGAAGGCGTGAAGGTTTTTTGCACGCTCTATTGTAGGGTATACGCGCACGCACGCGCGAGTATTATTTTCAGAAAGCCACTGCGGTGTGAGGCGCTTTCGATTTATTTTCTTATCTTTGTCCAAGAAAAAAATCTTTTACCCCTGACCTTCTGTACAAGAATTATTCTATGATGAAGAAAATCCTTTTCTCCCTTATCTTGAGTTTCATTGCCCTCAGTGCCGTCGCACAATCCCAGAAATTCTATTGCGAAATTCATGCCGTTGAGCAGAACGTGCCCACAGGTTTCGAATTCTTTTTCGACTTTGGCAGCAACAATGTCTATTCCCGTTGGGGAGGGCTGAGCGAGAAGCAGCAACTCGTGGACGAGGATGGCAGATACATCAAATTTAAGAGTATGGTCGGAGCCGGCAACTACCTCGCAGAGCGAGGGTGGACGTTCCTCCAAGCCTACACGTCAGTCTATAAAGGGCTGAACCTCCTCCACTGGGTTTTCTGCAAAGAAGCCGAAACCCCGGAAGAAGCCTACCGAGGGCTCATAACGAAAGAGGAATATAAGAACCGGACGAAATAACGCACATCTCTCTTTGGAGAGAGCTTGTAAACAAGAATAAAGGCAAATCCCTCTTTCGAGCGATTTGCCTTTATGGTGTGGAGTTGTGCGGTTCGCAGCTTGTGATTAAGCCTGAGCCTTGGCAACGGTACGCTTTTCTTTGATGCGTGCCTTCTTGCCGGTGAGACCACGGAGGTAGTAGAGCTTGGCGCGGCGCACCTTACCTACCTTGTTGACTTCGATGCTTTCGATGGCGGGAGATTCGAGGGGGAAGATACGTTCCACACCGATGGTTCCGGACATCTTGCGCACGGTGAAGCGCTTCTTTTCACCATGACCTACGATTTTGATAACAACGCCGCGGTACAGCTGTACGCGCTCTTTGTTACCTTCGACGATTTTGTAAGCTACCGTGATGGTGTCACCAGCCTTGAAAGCGGGGTGTTGCTTGCCGGTAGCAAATGCTTCTTCAGCAATTTTCAGGAGATCTGCCATTGTTTTGGATCTGTTTTAATTGTTCATCGCCCCAGCCCAACATTCTCCGGATTCTACTGCACTCGGTGGCGAGAGTCGCCTACGTGGATGAGTGCGCCGGACAGCGGTTGAGCGGAAAAGCGGTGCAAAGGTACTATCTTTTCGTGAAACCACAAAGAGATGTCACTGAAAACTAAGCACAAAGGCTTGCGTAGAGTCAACGCATAGAGTCAACCGGCAAGTGCAAAAATTAAGCCAATTCTTTTCTCAGTTCACCTATTGCACACTTCATTTTTATCCTGTTGACGAAACGGCAATGGGAAATCGCATCGTGGAATTACTTTCCTTCGAAGGCCAACTTGATTTGCTGACGCAGGTCGTCGTAGTGGGCTTGGGTGGCAGCATCGGCCGAGCGAACGGTGGAGAGGCGACTTTGGATTTTTGCGAAGGAGGGCAGCGGTGTAGGGGCGACCATCGCTGTCGGGCACCATACGCCAAGCCTTGAGGAGGCGCAGGACGGCTTGCTGCTGGATGAAGCGGCGCCAAGTGCCGACGCGCGCCCCAGTGGTCGTTTCGCGGAAGAGGACATTGAAGAGGTCGTCGACGTACTCCGTGGGCGTGTAGGGGCTGCGGGCCGTAGGCATAGCGTGCCAGGCGGTCGAAAGTGGTGGCCGACACCAGCGGAGCAACGGCCATTTCGGCCAAGGGGCGGATGAGGGCTTCGGGCGAAGTGCCCAGGCGAGAAACGTAGTCTTCGGAAATCATCCATCGGGGTTGGGTGAAGACATTGGCATCAATCCAAGCGAGGGCACGCTTCTGGCGTTCGCGCGTCATGGGGGTGTAGACAGCGCCGGTTTGCTCTACGCTCTTATACTCGTGGTGAATGCCACCGATGTTGCGAGTGACGTGTCCGATGTAGCGGCGGAACTGTCCGAGCACACTGCCATACATCTGTTCAAGATTGGTGCCGAGATCGCCTTCTTCATAGGTCCACTGCGGGAGATGCTTGACGATGTAGCGGAGATTTTTCAACCCGTAAGTGCTCGCTTTCATGGCGTCGTCGCCGAGGTCTTCGGTTGCGCGCAAGGGTCGTTGTCGGAGCCTTCACCGCCAAACCAAAGTCGGCGATTGCCGGTGATGCGGTTGTTGGTGATGCGATTGAGGGCGAGGCGCTCTTCTTTCTCGCTTTGGGCATCGGGGAAATACTTGTAGCCCCACTCGATGGCCCACATGTCGTAGTCGTTGATGCGGGGGAACATTCCGGCATCGCCGATGTTATCTTCCGGCTGGGCAACGTAATTGAAGCGCGCATAATCCATGATGGAGGAAGTATGGCCGTGCTCTTCGACCCAAGCCTTGTTGCGAAGGTTTTCCACGGGAGTGGCACTGCTGGCCCCCATGTTGTGACGCAAACCGAGGGTGTGCCCCACCTCGTGAGAGGAAACAAAGCGAATGAGCTGCCCCATGAGTTCGTCGTCAAACAGCATCTTGCGAGCACGCTTGTCGACGGCACCGGCTTGCACCAAATACCAATCGTGCACCAACTTCATCACGTTGTGGTACCAACCGATGTGGCTTTCGAGGATTTCTCCGCTGCGAGGGTCGTGGATTTGCGGCCCATAGGCGTTGGAAACGGGCGAGGCGAGGTAGCGAATGACCGAGAAACGAGCATCTTCCATACTCATCGTCGAATCGTTCGGCCATTCGTAGGCACGGATGGCATTTTTGAAACCGGCTTTTTCAAAAGCCTTTTGCCAGTCTTCAACCCCCATGATGAGGTATTTACGCCACTGCTTGGGGGTGGCAGGGTCTACGTAAAAGACAATGGGTTTCTTGGGTTCGACGAGTTCGCCACGGCGATATTTTTTTCCATATCCTCAGCACGCGGTTCGAGACGCCATCGGGTGGCAATCATCTTGCGGCGTACCGACTGCTGAGCATCGGTGTACTCCACGAAAGAGTCGGTGAAATAGCCCACACGCGGATCGAAGGTACGAGCGCGCATCGGTTCTTTGGGGAGCAACACAAAGGAAGTGTTCAGGCGGAAGGTCATCTGCCCCGTCAAGTAGGCCGAGGGATTGCTGCCACCAGGCTTTGCGCCGTAGGTCTTGACAGAAATGATTTCGGTGTTGATGGGAAAAGTCTTGATCGTATCGACATAGGAAAGTTCTCCTTTGAGAGCGGTGACGTTGAAGCGCGTTTTGCTCATCTGGTTCATTCCGATGACGGCATTGTCGCCTTTCAGCAAGTCGGTCACCTTGACACGATAGCCACGGCCACCGGCAGCGAGAGCAGTGCGGTTGGCACTATCCTTAGGGGTAGCTTCGATTTTGAGGGAAGCGATGATGGGGTTTTCGGCACTGTTGCGCACAGCGGCGGCAATAGCTGCGGTGCTGTCGGCGGTGGAGTCGAACATCAGGGCGCGGAGCAGCAGTTGGTCGCCGCGTTTCTCCCAGTAGAGCACCTGATTGTTGGCCAACTCTCCACCGTGCACTTCGATGCCCACGGGTGTGGTGACAAAGCGCGTGACGGTCAGGATGGGGCGAGCGAGCAGACTGTCGGGGATGACAAAATACCAATCGTCCTTCTGATGCTGCACGCCGAACAGTCCCGGACGGACGGGGGCGAGCGCTTCTTCCTTTTTGGGCGGTTGGGGCGTTTCTTTTTTCTTCTTGGCTTCCATCGGCAGACCTGTGAGGAGGAAAAGGCCGAGCAGCAAGACATACAATTTGTTCATAAAAAGTGGGATATTGAAATAGAGTGGATAAGCGAGCAATGGTGCAAAGTTACGCATTTTGCTGCTTATCCACTCTAAAAGGATGCAGAAGTTGCTTATTTCACGAGGGTTTTCGTGCCGTCGATGATATAAACACCGGCCGGCAGAGCGCGGGTCGCATCACAACGGCGTCCGTTGAGGTCGAACACGCCCTTGGCTTTCGGTGCTTCATCGGCGAGGCGCGTCAGGCCGGTGATGTGATCTTTGTTCGTCCAAGGGATAAAGGTCAGGTCGGTGGCTGCGGTGCCGAGCAGCGCACTGACAGCAGCTTCGGGCAAGCGGGTGTAGACCTCGCGCGGAGAGTCGAGCATGACGGTGCTGCCATCGCCCTCACCGCGCACAAATCCGGTGCGTTCGGCAGTGCTGACGAACTTGTAGGCAAAGCGGTTTTTCATCGCTTTGCTCCGGCCTTTCACACCGGCGGAAAGGGACGTGGTGCCGGGGCCGGTGTTTTCGGATTTATCCACCAGCACCACGGCATAAGTGCCGGGGCGGCCTTGGAGGATATAGCCGGCACTGCCGGCACCGACCACAGTGGTGTTGGCCGCCCAGACTTTGTAGGTGAAGTCGCCTTTCGATTTGGCCGAGGCGCTGGCACTCACCACCTGCAGTTCGCGCTCGTTGGGAATGGTCCAGTTGCCGCCGGCCCAGAAGGAGGCGTAGCCCGTGGCACCCACTGTGAGGTGAAGGGCATTTTCGAGACGAGCAACGTGGAAAATCAAGCTGTCGCCCGACTTTTTGAACACGCCTTCAAGGAGCAGGTCGTGCTTGTTGTCGGCATCGTTCAAGCCTTCGGCCATGTGATTGCCTGCGCGTGCCACGAGAGCGTAGTGTGCATTGCCCACGATGAAGGACGTTTCCCGTTCGGCGGCCGCTGCAAGAGGTGCCGACACGCTGTTGCCAAAACCGAGAAGGTCGGCAGTGAGAAACACGGATTTGCCGGCTGCGACGAGGGCATCGGCCTGCGCCTGCACTTCGATGGGTGTGAGGGGCGATGCCTTTGTGCCGTCGCCGGCTTGGGCGGTGAGGTTGCGGCTGCACAAAGGGCGAGCAGCCAGCGCTTGGAAGTAGAATTTGTCATAAGAAAAGAGTTTAGTGAAACCATCGTGTTGAAGTCATTCCCTGGGGAATGGGTACTGTATAAATGCAAAATCGCTGCCGGGCATTTTCGGAGGCTCTACGCAGGGAGTTCAAATTGCGTGCGCATTCTTTTAAAATTGTCTTATAAGAGAATTCAAATTGTCTTATAGGACAATTTCAAATGTCTTATAAGACAATTTTGACGCCCTGCGCACCCTCTGATTATCAACCTATTAGCACATTCGGATTTGCAGCGCTCAAAAGGGGAATTTTGCCCACACGGCGAGGGATTTGGATGGGCATATCATCCGCGGCTGATACGAAGAAGTTTGCATTTATACATCAATGAAAGATGCCGAATGTCAAGGCGACGGCGCAGGCTTCCGTGTGGCGGTCGGTGCGCAGATAGCGTCCCTCGGCACGGACAAAGCAGGGGAGGCGACGGCCGTGCAGGGCGAGGGGGAAGCGGTAGGTGAGGGCGGCCTCGGCATGCCAGTGGCGGGCGCCGTAGTAGTCCCGATCGGGCTGGAGCACGGCCTGCGCATAGGGCGCGGCGGCATCGGCGAGCGAGAGGCGCGAGTGCAGGGCGAAGTGGTAGCCGGCGCGAACTTCGGCCCACCACCTTGGGGCGATGCGTCCGCCACCTTCGGCACAGAGGTCGAGGGCAGCACGCCGGAAGGTGGAGATCGGCACGATGTGCTTGAGGTTCACCGCGGAGAAGTCGGCCAGTAGACCGGCAAAACGCGTGACGGTTTCGCCCTGCGCGGCCGAAATGCGATAGTGGAGCGCGGCATCCCAGCGGTGGGTTTGGTAGCGCTTCTTGAAGGTGAACTGCGTGTCGTAGCGGCGCGAGATGTTGCCCGTTGCGGGATCGGTGGTGAGCACCTGCTGTTGGCGGTATTCGTCGGCAAAGCCTTGTCGGTATTCAGCCCGAAGGTCGAAGGCATGGATGGCGCTCTCGGTGCGCAGGCGATGCCGGGTGGCGGCGGCGTAGCGATAGGCCACATATCGACCCGGCGAGGACTTGGTTTGTCCCCAGACATCTTCGGCGGCGCGGGCGATGCCCAACGTGGTCACGCTCCGATGGCGGTCGGTGTGGCGAGCGTAGGCAGCTTCTGCGCCCAGCTCATGGTTCACCCACTCGCGCTGATAGCCCGTGTAGGCACCGGCTGAGCCTTCGGCGTGCTCCAGCCCCGTGAAGACGTAGTAGAGCAAGTTGGGATCGGTCTGCACGGTTGTGATGTTGGCTATTTTTTCCTTGTCGCGGGCATACCATCCGGTCAGGCCCAAAGTCTGGTGGGCATCCATGCGAAGGGTGGCGGAAGGGGCAAGGCGGTAGGCCAACTGCGTGGCGCGGGAGCGAGGGTCGCGCAGTCGGGAGAGGTCGCCCACGCGGTAGTCCACGGCGAGGCCGTAGGGTCAGCCGCCCCACGAACGTTGTGGCGAGGCGGAAAGTGAGGTCGAACTTCTGATGGTCGTAGTTCGCCGCAACAGGACTTCCCGAGAGATAGGGATTTCCCTCGTCGGTGCGCGACACATCGCTCCACGCCCGATGGCGGGTGCGCCCCATGTCAAAGCAGAATGTGCCATAAGCGCGCAGCCACGTTCCGATGGGCCGAAACTGATGGGATCGGAAGCGCAGGCCGTCGCTGCCATCTCCCTCTTGCACGCGGAAGTGCGTGCCGTCGGTGTGGCGATATTGGAAGAAACTGCTGCCGCGCGCTGCCGTGCTGTCGAGCGACAGGCCGGCGGCGTTGCGGGTGTGCTGCCAGAGGAGCAACTCATCGGCATAGCGGTGGGCTTCGACGGAGGAGAGGTCGGTTTGCGCCGCACCGGGCAGACGGCCACTCCCACACCACAGGAAGCGAAAACACCAAAAACTCCGCCACACCGAACGAAGGCGCGAAAACCACCGCCGCACCGACCGGCACTTCGCACCATTCCTCCTCGTCAAGCGAACACAAACCGGCCACGCCCGTGCAGAGTGCGCCGGCCGAAAAAGAAAACCGAAGACTGAAGAAACAGGCGAATACACGAGCACGACTGCCCGCATCGCCTTCTTCTTCGCTCACCGATAGAAAGCCGTCCGGCGAATCCACCGCGATTCGCCGGACGGCGCTTTGTTTCCGCACCAACTCCCCACGGCGCGCACATCGCGGTTCGCTTTTTGTCGACGGCGGCACCCTCCTCGGCCACACCTTTCCCAACTTTGAATAAAAAAAGCTCACGACTTTTGTGCGAAACACCACTGCTTTTTCGCTTTTTTCTCTCTACTTTTTTTCCTGCAAACACCGCGAAGCGTAGAAAAAACGCCACGTATTGCCAAAAAAACAGACACCTTCGATCTGCACTAACTTCTTGAAAGAGAAAGAATAGCGCATTTTTCTCAAAAACGAAAAGCCGAAACGACAAAAAACGAACACCTTTTTGGAAAGTAAGAACTTAGTCTGTATATTTGCGGTGTGACTCCCGTTCATTTTGTTCGAGTCCGCAAAGTCCACCGGGGTCGCTCGACCATGCGTCCCTTTTTCTGAAAAACGCACACGAGCTCAAGTCCGGATGCAAGCCAACGTCATCGTGGCACAAGAGGTGGAAAAGCGCCGTATTGTGATCGAAGCCGAGGCCGAAGCCGAACAAAAACGTGTACAAGCCAAGGGTGAAGCCGATGCCATTTTTGCCAAGATGGGAGCCGAGGCAAA